>JAESGI010000010.1_pt1 | contig 773243 bp, 697 predicted proteins | sample 9269671 | NCBI WGS metagenome assembly JAESGI01 (sample SAMN14515641, study PRJNA621666) | algae metagenome | isolation source: Nostoc indistinguendum CM1-VF10 and co-occurring heterotrophs from gravelly... | place: USA: Clark Mountains, San Bernardino, California | collected 1998-06-05 | reverse complement strand
GGGGGGGGGGGGGGGGGGGGGGCCCCCCCCCACCGCCCTCTCGATAGGTTGGTCCCCCTCACCCGCCCGGCCTCGCTGCGCGACGCCGAGCGACCTCTCCCCGGCGGGGAGAGGTGAAGATGCCGGCGCTGCTAGTGACTTGCCTTCGCCTTACCTCACCGCCCGACAAAATTCGCCACGCGGCGTTCTTCGGTGGCCTTGACGCCCTCCTTGAAATCCTCGGTCGCCCGCAGACGGGTCTGCTCGGCGAGTTCGTGATTGGTCGCGGCCATCACCCGGTCGGCCAGGCCGGCGCGCAGCGTGGCGCGGGTCGACAGCAGGCCGAGCGGCGAGCATTCGGCGATCTCCTGCGCCAGTTTCATCGCCGAGGCGCGCACCTCGCTTTGCGGCACAAGCACATTGGCGAGACCCATCCTGTAGGCCTCCTCGCCGGTCAGGCGGCGGCTGGTGTAGAAGATCAGTTCGGCGTTGTTCTTGCCGACCAGGTCCGGCAGCGTCACCGTCAGGCCGAAGCCGGGATGAAAGCCGAGCTTGGTAAAATTCGCCGAGAACCGCGCCTCGGGACAAGTGACGCGAAAATCCGCCGACACCGCGAGCCCGAGCCCGCCGCCGATCGCCGCGCCATGCACGGCCGCCACGATCGGCTTCCTGTTGCGGAAGATGCGCACCGCCTCGATGTAGAGATGACCGATCTGACCAAGGCTGTCGGCCGGATCGCCACCGGCCGGCGCGTCGGTTTCCTTGCGGTTCGGATCGCCGAAATTGGCGCCGGCGCAGAACGCCTTGCCCTGCGCCGCGAGCACAACGGCGCGCGCTTCGGGATCGTTGTCGATCTCGGTCAGCGCATCGGCGATCTGGCGGATCAGCAGGATGTCGAAGAAGTTCAGCGGCGGCCGCCGGATCTCGATGGTGGTGACGTGGCCGGTCTTCTCGACGGCGATGTCCTGATAGGCGGTCATGGAGGTTTCCTTGTCATTGTCGTCATTCCGGGGCGGACCCGGAAACAGAATTCATCGCAGGCCGAGTCCCCGCGCGATAATGCCGCGCAATACTTCCGTGGTGCCGCCCTGGATCGTCAGCTTCGGCGCGACCTTGATGGCAAAGGCGAGTTGCTCGTCGAGCGTGGCGTGATTGGAGGCGTCGGCGTCGACGAACGCGGCAAGCTCGCGCACGCGATTGGGCAATTGCTGCTCCCAGACGGTGCCGATGTCCTTGACGATCGAGGCTTCCACCACCGGCTCCTTGCCGGCCTGCAGCATGCCTGCCACCGACACCGACATCCGCCGCATGGTGTGCAATTGCGCCACCAGCCGGCCGATGCCTTCGGCGCCGCGGCTGTCCGGCTCAGGACCCAGCGCTCGGACCAGTTCGGTGAGCACGTAGTAGGTCTCGAGGAAGCGCTCAGGGCCGCTGCGCTCATAGGCGAGTTCACTGGTCGCCTGCTTCCAGGCGCCGTCGATTTCGCCAAGCAGGTGATCGTCCGGCACGAACGCATTGTCGAACACCACCTCGTTGAACTCGTGCTGGCCGGTGAGCTGCGCGATCGGATTGACGGTGATGCCCGGCGTCTTCATGTCGACGAGGAACTGGGTCAGGCCGTGGCGCCGGTTCTCCTTGGTCGAAGGCGAGGTGCGGAAGATCGCGATCATGTAGTCGGCCATGTGCGCCGAGGTGGTCCAAATTTTCGAGCCGTTGATCAGAAAGCCGCCGTCCGTCTTGGTCGCCTTGGTCTTGGCGGCGAACAGGTCGGAGCCGGAATTGGGCTCGCTCATGCCGATCGAGAAGCACACCTCGCCGCGGCAGATCCGCGGCAGGATGTCCATCTTGATGTGCTCCGGCGCATACTTCAGCAATACCGGGCCGCTCTGCCGATCGGCGACGAAGAAGCGCCGCGTCGGCGCATTGGCGACGCGCATTTCCTCGGTGACGACGTAGCGCTCGAGGAAGCTGCGCTCGTGGCCGCCATATTGCTTCGGCCAGGTCATGCCGAGCCAGCCGCGCGCGCCGACCTTGCGGGAAAATTCCGGCGCGTCCGAATCCTCGCGCTGCGGCTTGTGCGGATCGAAGGCGCCGGCGGCGATCTCCTCGGCGAGGAAGGCGCGGACCTCGCTGCGCAGCGCCTCGCATTCGGGCGGCAGGCGGATGGGATCGAAACGGAGGGCAGCGGTCATGCGGTTCTCGATTCGTCAGGCTCAGCGCGATGCCACCAGCGGCCACAATTCGTCGGCGCCGCGCGACGCCACCATGCGGCCGAGCTCGACCGCCCAATAACTCTCATTGCCGAAATCGTCGCGCCAGCCGAGCGCGCGCAGGCTGTAGCGATGCAGGATGTGCTCGCTGGTGAAGCCGATCGCGCCATGCACCTGATGCGCGATGGCGGCGGCTTTCTCCGCGGCCTCGGCGCAGCGGATTTTCGCCGATGCCGCTTCGAGAAACATCGCATCGTCGAACGAGTCGGCATTTGCAATCGCGTCGGCCGCCGATGTCGCCGCCGCCATCGCGGCCGCGGCCTCGCCGGCGAGTCTTGCGAGGTTGTGCTGCACCGCCTGGAATTTCGCGATCTTCTTTTCGAACGCGACGCGCTCATTGGCGTAGCGCACGCTGATCTCGAGCAGCGTCTCGAGGCTGCCGGCAATCTGCAGGCTGCGCACGACGGCGCCCATCAGCCTCAGCGCCGACGGATCGAGCCGCGGCGCCGGCTGCGCCGCGACCGGCCGTACGTCGCTGAAGGTGACGGTGTCGGACGGATCGCCCGCGAGATTGCCCCCCGGCGCGATGCGCCAGTCGCCGGCCGCGACCAGCACCACGACGGCGCCTTCCTGGCCGGCTGCCAGCACGGCGATGTGCTGCGCTGCGCTTGCGAACGGCACGGCGCGCGCGCGGCCGGACAATGTGCCATCGGCATTCACCGCGATGCGGTCGCGCGGGTCGGACGGCGCGACGCTCATCGCACCCTCCGGCGAGGCGATGCCAGCCTGCGACAGCAGCCAGCCGGCGAGCATGGTCTCGGCGAGCGGCACTGCGAGCGCGTGCCGCCCGGCGACGCTGAGCACGGCAAAGCCGTCGGCCATGCTGGCGCCCGAGCCGCCGAGATCATCCGGGACCCACGCCAGCGGCAGGCCGGCGTCGGTCAGCGCCTGCCACAGCGGCGCTTTCCAGCCGCCGCTCTTGTCGGAATTGATGGTTTGCGCGTCGGCGAGGTCGGCGAAAATCCGCTCGGCGGCCTCGGCGACGATGTTTTCACTCTCCGACACGACGTCTCCCATCCTGCACAGGCACGTCTCATCCGGCGATGGGTGCGGCTGTTGTTGCGCGGCATGATGAGGAAAACCCCTGCGCATGACAAGCCGCGATCGCCGCGCACCGCCATGCATGTCGCGACGTCTAATTCCGCGGCGCGGACGCCGCACAATCTTGCTCTGGATCGCGACGACGTTATGGTGGCCGCCATATCACCATCAAGCGCGAGCGGAGTTCAGATGTCGAAGGATGGAATGTGCGTGGTCGTCACCGGTTCGGCGTCCGGTCTCGGAGCCGCGACCGCGGCGAAGCTGGCAAAGGACGGCGCGCGGATCGTGATCAATTACGCCTCCAGTCAGAAAGATGCCGAGCAGACCGCCGATCTCTGCCGCACCGCCGGTGGTGACATCGTCGTCGTGCAGGGCGACGTGTCGCGCGACGAGGATTGCCGGCGCATCGTCGCCGCGGCCGAACCGTGGGGACGACTGGATGCGCTGATCAACAATGCCGGCACCACCAAGCACATCGCGCACGGCAATCTCGACGGCCTGTCGGGAGATGATTTCCAGAGATTGTACGCGGTCAACACCATCGGCCCGTATCAGATGATCCGCGCGGCGCGCAGCCTGCTCGAGGCCGGGGCGAATGCCTCAGGTCGCCCCTCGACCGTTGTCAACGTGTCCTCGGTTGCCGGCCTGACCGGCGTCGGCTCGTCGCACGCCTATGTCGCCAGCAAGGGCGCGCTGAATGCGATGACGCTGTCGCTCGCGCGCGCGCTGGCGCCGCTGATCCGCATCAACACCGTTTGTCCCGGCTATATCGATACGCCCTGGTTCGAGAAGGGGCGCGGCGCGGCGGCCGCCGCTGAGGTGCGCGAGATGGTGAAGGGCAAGGTGCCGCTCAAGGTGGCCTCCAGCGCCGAGGACATCGCTGCGCTGGTGTGCTTCCTCGCGACTCCGGCCTCGAGCCAGATGACCGGCGAACTGGTGCGGATGGATGCCGGCCTGCATCTGGTGAACTGATCGGCAGGCCGCGATGAGCACCCCCCGGATCGCGATCGCCGGCGCAGGCAGCATCGGTTGCTACGCCGGCGGCGCGTTGGCCGAAGCCGGCCGCGATGTCGCGCTGCTCGCGCGGCCGCGGGTAATCGACGAGATCGGCCGCCGTGGCCTGCGGATCAGCAGTTTTGAGGGCGCCGATCGGATCATTGCCGCAAACCGGCTGACCGTCTCGGACGATCCCGCCATTCTGCGCGATGCCGGCATCTTGCTGGTGACCGTGAAGAGCGCCGACACCGCGGCGATGGCCGCCTCGATCGCGCAGCACGCATCGCCCGATGCGGTTGTCGTCAGCCTGCAGAACGGCGTCGGCAATGCCGACGTGCTGCGCGCGGCGCTGCCGGGGCGGCGCGTGCTCGCGGGCATGGTGCCGTTCAACGTCATGACGCTCGACGACGGCCGCATCCATCGCGGCAGCTCCGGCGACACCATCATCGAGCGCGAACCTTCCGACGTCGCCGGCCAACTGTCGGTGCCGGCCTTCGTGGTCCGGTCGAGCGACAATATGGTCGGGGTGCAGTGGGGCAAGCTGCTGATCAATCTCAACAACGCACTCAACGCCCTGTGCGGCCTGCCGCTGATGGAGCAGCTGGCGCAGCGCCCCTGGCGCAGGCTGCTGGCCGATCAGATGGCGGAAGGGCTGGCCGCGATCAAGGCCGAAGGCATCAAGCCGGTCGCGGCGACGCCGCTGCCGCCCGGTCTGATGCCGCATATGCTGCGCCTGCCGGACACGCTGTTCCAGCTCGTGCTCGGCCGCAACATGACGATGGACCGCAATGCGCGCTCGTCGATGTGGGACGACCTGCAGCGCCGGCGCATGACGGAGATCGACTACCTGCAGGGCGTGGTGCTGCAGATCGCCGGCCGCCACGGCCTCGCGGTGCCATTGACGCGGCGCGTCGTGGCTCTGGTCAAACAGGCTGAAAGCGCACGGCAGGGCTCACCTGGACTGACGCCGGAGCAGGTCCGGGGATAGACGGTCGGGGTTGGCCGCGCGTCTGCCGATACGCAGCATCTCAAGCTTGGCTTTCAGCTGCTGATCCGCGCGTCGGCGATCGCCTTCTGGAACAGCTTGGTCATCGCTTCCGAAATGCCCTGCGTCGGGCTGACTTCGAAATACAGCCCCGGCGAGGCGCAGCTCTTCATGTTGTTGGCGATCTCGCTGTTCGGCGAGGGACCGTAGGGGCCGTCGTTGAACGGCTTGATCCAGGTGTTGTACCAGGCGTTGGTCGGCAGCGCGAGGTAGGTGGTGTAAAGCACCGCGATCTTGATGCCGCGATTCTTGATCGGCGTGCACAGCGCGGGATTGATCGGCGACTGGCAGCGCCCGTTGTTGGTCGGCTTGATGCAGCCGGCCGGATTGTATTCGTCGGCGACGCCGTCCGACACGAAGAACAGGTACTTCAACGGCGCGGACGGCGTACCGTTGCCGGGCGCCGCCATCGCGGAATTGATGGCCGGCAGGATCGTCGTGTAGTTGGTGTCCTGGTCGTTGTTTTCGTTCTGGCCCTTGACCGTCATCAGATCGATATTGCCGGCTGCCGTCTTGGCGCTGCTCAGGCTCGCCGACAAGGCAAACAGGCTGCGCAGCCCGGCGGTCTGCGCCGACGCACCGAAGTCGTTGATCGCCATCCGGAACTGATTGGTGTAGGTCTGCGTCGTAGCGGCGGTGTCCATCAGCTGCTGGGTCGCGGTGCGCAGCACGTCGATCCGGGTGGTGACGCCAAGCGTCTTGGCCAGCTTGTAGTAGTTGTTGTTGTCGTTGAGGTCGTGGCAGGCAAAGGCGCAATCGTCCGGGGTATTGGCGACCATGGTGGCGACGTCGCTCGGCGTCGCGCCGACGCCCATCGAGGGCGAGTTGTCCAGCAGCAGATGAAAATCGATATAAAGCGGCATGCTGGTCGTCGAAGTCGACGAGCCGACAACCGTGAGCGCGTTGGTCCCGATGATCCCCATGAAGGTCGTCGGCACGGTGGCGGTGAACTCCACCTTCGACGTCACGATGCCGGCGTTGCGGGCGACGGTCGGTTTCACATTGGTCAGCGTGAAGCCCGTCTGGTTCGCGACGTTGCCGTTGAAGATGTTGTTCGCGTCGGTCACCCCGACGGAGATCGGGCCGTCGGCCGCCATCGATCCCGCTGCGATGAAGGCCGGGGCCTTTCTGGCGATCGCGCCGACGCTGGCGGCGTCGGCCGCCGCCTGCAGTTTGCTGCGGATCTGCGCCGCCCGGCTGTAATCGACCGCGCACCCCACCGAGGTCATCACCGGCAGCAGCGCCAGCGCGAAGATGACGGCAATATTGCCGCGCCGGTCGCGACCGAAATACTGGAAATGAACTGAAAAACCTTGCATGGCGGACCCGATGAATTGTCCTGTTTCGGGCATTCAACCGGAGGTGGGCTAAATAAGATTTAAAAAGCCCGTAAATCTACGAGGTTCGGGCTTCGGCTATCGCAGCTGCCGGTCGACGCCTGCTGCCGGGGTGGCGAGCATCGGATCCCTCTGATATGGACGTTTGTCGGCGCCAAGCGCCGGCAAAGGAGCGCTTCGGTCCCGTAGCTCAGCCGGATAGAGCGACGGTTTCCTAAACCGTAGGTCGGATGTTCGAGTCATCCCGGGATCGCCAAGCCGCTGCGGGTCGCAGCAGCAGCCTCCGCGATCAGCCGGCGTTCTCGCGCTGCGCGGTCTCCAGCGCCTCGGCGAGCTGGTCCTGGCTGTAGGGCTTATTGAGCCGTGGAAAGCCCAGCAATGCGTGGGGCGGCAATTCGGCATAGCCGGTCGCCAGCACGATCGGCAGCTTCGGCTCCAGCAGCTTGACCTTCTTGGCCAGATCGAGCCCAGTCATGCCCGGCATCGCATAGTCGGTAATCATCACGTCGAAGCGGCTGTCGGATTCCAGCAGCGCCAGCGCATGCAGGCCGGACGGCGCCTCCATCACGCTGTGGCCGAGATCCATCAGGAGATAGGCGGTGTTCATCCGCACCAACGAATCGTCGTCCACCAGCAGGATCCGCAGATGCCGGCTGCGCGGCGGTGCCTTGGCCGTTGACGCGGCATCGGACGGCCGCGCGACATCCTCACGACGGGCGCGCGGCAGCCACAGATGGACCGTGGTGCCCTTGCCGAGTTCGCTGGTCAGCGTCATCGCGCCGCCGGATTGCGCGGTGAGGCCGTGCACCATCGACAGCCCGAGGCCCGTCCCCTTGCCGACGCCCTTGGTGGTGAAGAACGGCTCCATCGCCTTGGCGCGGGTCGCCTCGGACATGCCTTCGCCGGTGTCGGTGACGCTGATGCAGACGTAATCCCCGGCAGGCAGCGGCCCGGGCAGTTCGCTTGGCGCGCCGGTCTCGTTGCGGGCGGTGATGGTCAGCGTCCCGCCGGCGGGCATTGCGTCGCGGGCGTTCACCGCAAGATTCATCAGCGCCAGTTCGAGCTGATTGGCGTCGATCTTCACCGGCTCGACGTCCGGCAAAATGTCGATGCGGATTTCGATATTCGGACCGATCGACTGGCGCAGGAAATCCATCATGTCGGGAACGAGCTGCTGGATCGCGATGGCTTCCAGCTTCAGTTCCTGCCGCCGGGCGAAGGCGAGCAGCCGCTTGGTCAGCGTCGCACCGCGCTCGGCCCCCTGCACCGCGCCCTCGAGAAGCCGCCTGGTGCGCGGGTCGTCCGGCAGGCCCTTCTTCAGCAGGGTCAGGCTGCCGAGGATGACCGCGAGCAGGTTGTTGAAGTCGTGCGCGACGCCGCCGGTCAACTGCCCGATGGTCTCCATCTTCTGCGCTTCGTGCAGCTGGTTGAGCGCCACCTCGCGCTCGCGCGTTCGCATCAGCACCAGCGCTTCCAGCTCCTCGTTGCTTCGCCGCAGCGCCTCGCGGGCCTCGATATGGTCGGTGATGTCGGTGCCGGTGCCGAACCAGCGGGTGATCGCGCCGTCCGGCGCCCGCACCGGGATCGATCGCATCTTGAACCAGCGATAGGTGCCATCGGCACGCCGCAGCCTGGCATCGACGTCGAACACCGCGCCGCTCGCCAGCGACGACAGCCACGCGTTCTTGAAATCCTCGCAGTCGATTTCATGAATCTCGCGCAGCCAGCCGGCGCCGAGATGCGATTCCGCGGTCGCCCCCGTATAGGCCTGCCATTGCGGATTGAAGTAGTCGGGCTCGCCGTCGGCGCCGCAGGTCCAGACCAGTTGCGGCAACGCCTCGAGCAAAGCGCGATGGCGACCCTCGCTGTCGCGCAGCGCGGCTTCGGCGCGCATCCGCTCGGTGACGTCGCGCCAGATCGTGGTGACGAAGATGCGGTCGTCAGCCTTCCAGTGTCCGAACGAGACGTCGAACTGGCACAATTCGCCGTCCTTCCGCCGCCCGGTCACCTGCAGCGACTGGCTCGAGACCTTCTGGTCGGTGAAACCATCGACGTCGCTGCCGGTCTCCAGCAGTACGTCGATCTTCTTGTCGAGCAGTTCGGCGGCGGCGTAGCCGAACACGCGTTCGGCGGCGTCGTTGACCCATTGAATGGTGCGGTCGAGCCCGATGGTGATGATCGCGTCGGGCGCGGAATCGACGATCGCGTGATAGCGGGCGTTCTGCCGCTCGCGCAGCACCCGCTCGCGCAGCACCGGCACGGTGACGTCGTTGATCTGCAGCAGGCAATTGTTGACGCTGCCGGTCCACACCGGCCGCACCACGATGTTGTGCAGCAGCTCCTTGCCGTCTTCGCCGCGCAGCGGCAGCAGCTTGTTGAGCGAATGGGTCAGGATGCTGGAGCTGCCGGTCTGCAGCGTGTCCTCGATCACCGCCGGCAGCCGCGTCTCGCGCAGTCCCGGAAACAGCGTCAGCGGATGGGTGCCCAGCACGTCCTGCGCAGGCAGTCCGGTGACGCGCGTCATCCAGGCATTCCAGCCGACGATCAGCTGTCGCTGATCGAGCACGATGATGCCGGCGTCGAGCGCGTCGAAGGCTGCCGCATACGGGAAACTGGACGGGTGCTCGGTCATCTCAGGCGGATTGCTGTTCGATGCCCTCGATGAACTCGCGGACGATTTCCTTCAGCGCGGCGATCGACGGCAGGTCCATCAGCAGCGCGATGAAGCCGCGGATGTCGCGGCTCTTGATCGAGAAGTCGATGTAGAGGAACAGCACCAGATTGCCGTCGGTGGTGGCGCTCTCGACGTCGAACAATGTGTGGCTGTCGCCGCGCACCACCGCCGGCAGCGACATCCGCATGGTGCGGTGGAGCACGTTGGCGATGGTGGCCAGGTAGGCGTTGAGGATGATGTTGCCGGTCTCGGCCAGCGCCTCGTGCTCGAGGTCGATGACGTCCTCCAGCGAGTGATCCTCGCCGACGATCGAGCGCACCAGTTCGAGGCTCTGGGCCTGCGGGAAGATCAACAGCGCCTTGCCGGAGAACGGTCCCTCGAAGGATTGCTGCACGGCGACCAGCTGTGGCCCCTTGCCGCCATCGACCAGTTTGGCGGCGACTTCGCGCGCGATGATCTCCACCGAGGGCACCGACAACAGCACCTGCTCGCCGACCATCAGCCGCAGGCTGGCGGCGGCACGGCTGACGCCCATATTGGCGATCTCGGCCAGTGCGTCGCGCTCGAGTTCGGTGAGTTCTCCGGTTTCGATATTCATCGGGATTGCGTCTTCAAGCGGAGGACCGCTCCCGACAGGAAGGCATCGAGCGACTCGTCGGTGATCGGCTTGGGGATGAAGGCGGCGTTCAGTTCGCGGGCGCGCGCGATGATCTCGTCCTGCACATTGGCCGACACCACCGCCACCGGCATCTTCGGCTCCGCGGCCCGGATCCGCGCCAGCAATTCGAGCCCGTCGGTGTCCGGCATGTTGAAATCCAGCAGCGAGATGTCGACCGCGCGTGCGGCGATCACCTCGAGCGCCTCCGCGGCGCTCTTGGCTTCGCTGATTTCCCAGTCGGGACGGATGCGCCGGAACGCGCTGGCCATCACCATGCGGGCGAGTTTGCTGTCGTCAACGATCAGAACCTTATGTGACATATATGTCTCGCCCGGCTTGCCGGTCCAATTGCGAATTCAGCAGGTAACAACTGCGCCGGCAAAGGTTTAGAGGGAAATCATTAATTAACGTCAATCCCCAGCGGGTTGCCCCGCAGAAAGCGAGCCAGCAATGGATCTCCGCAGGGCCCTCTCAACGCCGGCCGGGCGGCCAGAACGATCTGCAAGACCGCGGTATGCAACTGGCTGCAGGCCGTCCAGTCGAGTTCGGCCGCAGCATCCTGCTGCAACAGCCGAAGCAGCGTTTCCGCATCTTCCACGGGGCAACCGCCCTCCAGCCTGATCGTTCCGGTGTCGTCGCGGCGCACGGTCACGGCGCAATCTCCTTCAGGTCCAGCACCAGGAGAACGGCGCCGTCCCCCAGCAGGGTAGTACCGGCGTAGCCGCGGGCGCCGGCCAGCACGCCTTCCAGCGGTTTCAACACCACCTCGAGCCGGTCGCGGATGGCGTCCACCTCGATACCCGTCAGCCGACCGCCAGCCTCGGCGACCACCACCAGCCGCACCTTGGCGTCGGAGGCGTCACGCCGCGGCAGCTTCATCAGGTCCGACAGGGCGCAGATCGGCACCACCCGGTCGTCCAGCACGAATCCCTCATTGGTTTTGATGCGGCTGATCTGGTCGGGCGCCAGCCGCACCGTGCGCACCACCGCATCCATCGGCAGTCCGAACAACTGGCCACCGGCCTCGACCACCATGATCCGCAGCATGGCGATGGTCATCGGCAAATCGAGAGTCACGGTGGTCCCGGCGCCGACCAGGCTGGCCAGCGTCACCCGGCCGCCGATGCCCTCGATCGCGCTGCGCACCACGTCCATGCCGACGCCGCGTCCGGACAGGTCGGACAGCGCTGCCGCCGTCGAGAAGCCCGGCGCGAAGATCAGATCGATTGCCTGCTGATCCGACAGGTCGGCGGCCCGGGCTGCCGAGACCAGGCCCTTGTCGAGCGCACGTTGCCGGATCACGGCCGGATCGATGCCGCGACCGTCGTCGATCACCTCGACAATCATGCGGTCGCCGGCCTGCGAAGCCCGCAACGTCAGCGTCGCGACCTCCAGCTTGCCAGCTTCCCGGCGCTGCTCGGGCGCCTCGATGCCGTGATCCAGCGCGTTGCGCACCAGATGCAGCAGCGGCTCCGACAGCAGGTCGACGATTGTCTTGTCGGACTCGGTGGTTTCGCCCTGCGTCACGAGCGTCACGTTTTTGCCGAGCCGCCGCGCGATGTCGCGCACCATCCGGGGCAGCGGGCGGAACGCCTGCGCCACCGGTACCATCCGCAACTGCAGAATGGCGCCGCGCAGCTCCGCGGCGATCCGGTCGAAGCTGTCGGATTCATGGCGCATCGCCCTCGCCAGGTCCGAATGGCCGAACTCGGCGTCGAGCCGCCGGGTGAGGTGCGCGAAGCCGTTGCGGATGACGGTGAGTTCGCCGGCCAGATTGATCAGCGAATCGATGCGCGCCTCGTCGACCCGCAGCGATCGCGACCCAGCGCCGGCGGCTTCGGACGGCGCCGCCGGCTCGTCGGGCGCAGCATCCTGTTCCGCGTCCTGCAGCCAGGCCAGCAGCGGCGCGACATCGCTGGCCGCAACGGCCGCCGCCGCGGCCTTGGCTATTCGCTCGGCAAGGTCGGCGCGCCCGGCGTGACGCCAGGCATTCGCTGCAGTGCGGGCTACCGCGCCGATCCGGCCGGCGAGTCCCTGCGGCGTCGCGGCACGCAGCACCTCGCACTGCTCCGCGATGACCGCCTGCACCAGATCCGGCGCCGCAGCGGCCGGCGCAGCGCGCAACGCGTCGGCCGGCAATGCGACGATGCGAACCTGGTCGGGGACCAGCCGGAACAATGTCGTCAGTTCGGCATGCTCCGCGGATACCAGCGCGCGCAGCCGAAGATTGCAGGCATAGGGATCGAGGTCGGCGAGCGCCGGCCAAGGCTCGCGAGCTTCGATCCGCAGAACCAGCAGGCCCGGCAGTTTCCGCATCAGGCCGAGCGGGTCGTCGCCGTTGAAGAAGCAGCCGGCATGCGGTTCGTAGTTGATGGCGTGCAGCGAGGATGCCGGCTCGCCGCCGCGCCCGCGTTGCTCCTCGATCAGATCCAGCGCCCAGTCGGGGACGGCGCCGACACGCGCTGCGGCCGGCGATGACACCGGCGGCGCAGGCGCCGGGGCAGCCGTCGGGGCCGTTGCCGACGCAAGGCCGCGCAGCCGCTCCGTCAGCGTGCGGGCATGGTCGTTGGCCGAGCCGGGCAGCGCGCCGCTGGCTGCGAAGGCCTCGACCCAGTCGGACACCTGATCGAGGCAGGCCAGCGCCGCGTCGACGATCTGCGGCGACGCCGCGAGGCGGCCGGCCTGCACGGCGGCCAGCAGATCCTCGGCGGCGTGAAGCACCAGCCCCATCGCCGGCAGGTCGACCACGCCGGCCGATCCTTTCAGGGTGTGGAAGGCCCGAAAGACGCTGTCGATGCGCTCTGCCGGCGCGCCGGCGCCTTCCAGCGCGATCAGATCGTCGGCCGCCTGCTGGATCAGTTCGCGTGCCTCGATGACGAACTGTTCGTGCAGCTCATTCATGCCGCCACCCCTGTGAGCACGGCGACGTGACGCACCAGATCGGCTTCCGAGACCGGCTTGACCAGATAGTAGTTGGCGCCCGCGGCGCGGGCGTCGTCGATGTCCTGCTGCGCGGCTTCGGTCGAGATCATCAGCGCCGGCACTGCGGAGGCGTCCGCGTCGCTCTCGCGCAGTCGGCGGAGGAACGACAGCCCGTCCATCATCGGCATGTTGACGTCGACGATGACGAGATCGAACGGCTCGCCGAGCACCTTTTCCATCGCTTCCATGCCGTTGATGGCCTGCTCGACGGCAAAGCCGGCCTGCACCAGCGCAGCGCGGTAGTACATCCGGATCAGCGAGGAATCGTCGATCACCAGCACCTTTATCGCGGGGGCGCGACCGCTCTCAGACTCCGTCATGGTCGGCCTCCGGCTTCTGGTAGACGATCGCGTCGGGAAACCGGCAGACCCGGAACAGCGGCGAGATCCGGCTCATCGTCTCGGAATGGCCGAGGCATATGTAGCCGCCCGGGCGCAGGCTTTCATAGAGATTTTCGGCGGCGCTGCGGCGCGAGGCGTCGTCGAAATAGATCAGCACGTTGCGGCAGAACACGATATCGAAATCGCGGTACTGCGCCATGTCGGCGGCGTCGACCAGATTGGCGCGGGTGAACTGCACCGAGTTGCGCAGCCCCGGATCAATCTCGTAGCGCCCGTCGGCCACCGCGCGAAAGTAGCGATCCACGACCTGGGGCGGCAGCCGCATCAGCGCGCGCTCGCCATACATGCCCTCGGCCGCGGCCTTCAGCGCGCGGGTGTCGATGTCGGAGCCGACGATCTCGATATTGTAGCTGTCGACCTCGCTCCAGTTCTCCATCAGCCACATCGCGATCGAATACGGCTCCTCGCCGGTCGAGCACGGGATTGACCAGATCCGCAGGGTCTCGCCGGGCGCCTTCCGCTTGAGCAGCGCGCCGAGCAGCGACGCTGTCATGCAGCGCAGCTGATGATCCTCGCGATAGAAATAGGTCTCGTTGACCGTAAAGGCGTTGACCAGCTGCTCGATCTCGTGCCCCGCATCGGCGCGCAGCAGGGTGAAGTAGCTGGCGAACGAGATCGAACCGGTTGCCGCGATGCGGTCGGCGAGGCGGCGGTCGATGTAGTACCGCTTGCTCTCGGCGAACGACATGCCGGTGCGGCGGTACAGGAATTCGCACAGCCGGCGGACGTCTTCCGGGCTGACGGGAACGGCGCGCGGCCCCTGGGCGTCGGGACCGCTCATGCGCATCAGACCTCGGTGCCGGAGATGCGGGCGATCGCGACCGATACGGCGAACGGCAGGAACGGCGTGGTCGCGAAGCGCGCCGCGCAGGCCTTCAGCGCCGGAATTGCGTCCGGCGTGCCGACCTCGGACAGCACCTCGATCGCGGCGCCGCAGACATTGGGATGCGCCTCGTCGCGCAGCAAATCGCATAGCAGGCGCGTTGCGTCGGCCGCCGGCATGTTGCGCGCCAGCTCGGTGGCGAGCAGGCGAACGTCGGAATCGTCGTCGCGCAACAGCGTCGCCATGAACGGCGCGGTGGCGTCCGGCATCGCCTGCAGCGCCTCGATCGCGGCGGCGCGCTGCGCGGCATCGGGCGAGCGCAGATAGGGCAGCAGGGTCATCACGCTGGCCTCGTCGCCGATTCGCATCAGGGCGGTCATGATGGCCTCGCGGACCCGCGGCTGCTGCTCGCGGCCGAGCGCGGCGGCCAGCGCCGGCACCGCATCGGGCCGGCTGCCGAGGGCCCGCGCCGCGCTCCAGCGCTGCTGCGGATCGCCGCTGGCGAGCGCCGCCAGCTGCGTGGCAAGCGTGTCGGCCGGCGTCGCCGCGGCCGATGGCTGAGTGGTAGTATCCCGCTTAATGAATGGCATTGGCATTCACCCAGTCGATCATCGCCGGTGCGATCTCCTCGATACCGAGCACCGCGTCGGCGCCGCCGTTCTTCACCAGCACGCCGGGCATCCCCCACACCACTGCGGTCGACTCGGCTTCGGCGATGGTCCGCCCGCCGCGGTCGCGCAGCCTGGTCATCGCACCGGCGCCGTCATCCCCCATGCCGGTCAATAACACGCCGAGCAAGGTCGTGGGGTTGCAGTGCTCAAGCGCGCTCAGCACCATGCGTTCCACGCTGGGGTGCCAGGGATACTTGCGATCGACCGGCACCGGCATCGCAATCGGGCCGGACGGGCGTGGTGCCACGATCACGTCGGCGTCGCCGCGACCGATATAGATTGTGCCGGCCTGCAGCGGCATCGGCCGATCCACCTCGACCACCCGCAGCGCGCAGTCGCGGTCGAGCCGCCGCGCGAACGGGCCGGTGAAGCTGGCCGGCAGATGCTGCGCGATCAGCACCGGCCACGGCAGCGTCGCCGGCAGTTGCGGCAGCACGACGTCGAGCGCCGCCGGGCCGCCGGTCGAACTGCCGATCAGCACCAGCCCTTTCAGCGCCTGGCCTTTCGAGTCCGCTGCAACCGGCGGTTTCGGCGCGGCCGGCGTCTGGAGGCGGGTGTCACGAAACTTGTGCCGGATGCGTTCGGTGAGGCGATGCGTCGGCCGGATTTTTGCATTGGCGGCAGCGCGGACTTTCTCCACCAGCAACGGCCGCAGCCGGTCGATCTCCAGCGACACCGTTCCGGAAGGCTTGGCGATGAAGTCGATCGCACCGAGTTCGATGGCGGTCAGTGTCGCCTCGGCGCCGGCCTCGGTCAGCGACGAGATCATCACCACCGGCCGCGGCGCTTCGATCATGATCTGGCCGAGGCAGGTCAACCCGTCCATGCCGGGCATCTGGACGTCGAGCGTCACCACGTCGGGCTTGAACGACTGCACCAGCCGCAGCGCCTCGGCGCCGTCGCGCGCCAGCTTGATCTCGAAATCGCCTTCGGCCTCGAAGATGCCCTCGAGCAGCTTGCGCATCAACGCCGAGTCGTCGGCAATCAGAAGCTTGATCACGACGCCTTCAATGCAGGGCCGCGCGCCTTGCGGCCGAACGCCGCCAGCAGATCGGCCTCGACACGGTTCAAGAGCAGCGACGGATCGATCAGCAGCACCATGCCTTTGGCGTCGAGATTGGCGACGCGGTCGATCAGCCGGCTGTCCGCCGAAACCTCCGGCGCAACGCTGATCGCGGCCTCGGGAATCCTGCGTACTTCGGAAACGCTGTCCACCATGAATCCCGTCTTGCCGCCGGCCATTGCCAACACGAGAATGCGGCGCATGGCGGTCCGTTCCATCGCGCCGAGGTCGAGGCGGCGACGCAGGTCGATCACCGGCACCACCTCGCCGCGCAGATTGATCATGCCGTCGATGAAGGCCGGCGCCTTCGGCAGCCGGGTGATCTGCTCCGGCGGCCGCGCCACCTCACCGACCGCCGCAATCGGCAGGCCGTAATCCTGGTCGCCGAGCCGGAAGAGGATGAACTGCTGGTCGGTCATCGCGGTGGCCTCAATTGCCATGTCGGTTGCATCGCCTTGTTCGGATAGCAGCCGCTGCATCAGGTCGGTGCGAAACAGCCGCTCGGGCGACAGCACCGCCACCAGCCGCCGGCCCTGATCGAGCCGGCAGATAGACGCGATCTCGGCATCGCCCTCGCCGCGGCTGAGCAGCACCGGGGCGGGGTCGATCAGCGCCGGATCGACCCGGAGAATGTCGCGCGTGGTATCCACAACGACCCCCGCAACGCCGCCGCCGACCGCCAGCACCACGACCTTGCTGGGCGGTTCGCGATCGACGCGGTCCGGCAGGCCGAGCAGCGTCCGCAGCGACATCAGCGGCAGCAGCCGGTCGCGCAGCGTCACTACGCCCAGCACCGCGGTTTCCGGGCGCGGGACTTCGGACACATCGGCCGGCAGCGGGATGATCTCCTGCACGGCTGCCAGCGGCAGCGCATATTCCTGGCCGCCGAGATCGAAGCTGAGCAGCGGCACCAGCGCCTGCGGGGCAGGCGCGGAAGTCCCCGCCGATCTGGCGGCGATCGCGATGTGGCTGTCCGCGCGCGGGGTGGAGACGCCGAGGGTCGCGAACTCGCCGCGCAGCAGCTGCTGCGGATCGAGGATGCGGATGGCGGCTGCGCCCTCCTCGCCGGTGATCGCGCCGTCGAGCAGATCGGGATCGATGCCGCCTGCCGCGGCATCCTCGCGGGTCAGCCGGTCCGCCGGCCGCGCCAGCAGGCCGTCGATGCGATCGACCACGAGGCCGATCCGGCCGCCGCGGTCGATCACGACGACGCGGCTGGCCTCGCTAACCAAAAACTCTCCCGCACCGAGCAGGCGACCGAGCGCTATCACCGGCAGCACCGCCCCGCGCAGATTGGCGAGGCCGAGCAGGCTTGGCGGCGCCAGCGGCATCTTCGCCACCGCCGGCAGCCGGATAATCTCGGCGACATCCTGCAGGTGAAAGGCGAAGGTGTCGGTGCCGACCCGGAACGTGACGACGTGAAGGTCGGCAGCACCCCCGCTTGCTTCACCGGCGTCCGGGCGTTCCGGTTTGGGTCTAGCCATGTCGGCGGACATCTTCAGCCAGCGAGGCGATCTCCTCGATCGCCGCGGCGAGATCCTCGGCGCCGCGCGCCTGCTCGCGCGCTGCGGCCGCCGCCTGCGCCGCCGCGCTGCCGGCCTCCTCGGCGACGCTCGCCACCTGCTGGGCACCCCGCGCGGCCTCCTTCATCGAGCCCAGAATGGCATCGGCGCTGGCGAGGATCTCCTGGTTGCTGTCCGCCACCTCGGCCATGTCGGCCTCGACGGTCGCGATGCTGGCGAGCACCGCCGCGTTCTTCTGGTTCTCGGCCTCGGCGGCCGCGACCACCTGCTCGAGTTCTTTCCGGACCGCGGTGATCTGGTCCTGGATCGCCCGCAGCGTGTCCTTGATGCGTCCGGTGTTTTCCGCAGAGTCGCGCGCGAGGCTGCGGATGTCCTTGGAGACCACCGCGAAGCCCTTGCCGTAATCGCCGGCCCGCGCCGCCTCCACCGACCCGCTGACCGCCAGCATGTTGGTCTGGATCGACACCATGCCGATGCCGTCGACGATCTTCTCGACGCGGCGGCTCAGGCCGTCGAGGTCGCCGATCATCTCGAGACTGCGCCGCGTGGCGCCGAGCGAGCGCGAGATGCCCGACGACAGTTGGTCGATCGTCAGCCCGATCTCGCCGAGCATGCCGCGCATCCGCGTGGTGCGCTCCAGCGCATTCTCGGCGCTGGCCTTGGCGGTCTGCGCGATGGTCTCGACCTGGTCCATCGCGGCGCTGGCCTGCTGCGTGGCCGCCGCCTGCTGCTGTGCGCCGCGGCTGATCTCGTCGACCGCAATCATGATCTGGTTCGCGGCGCCGGAGATCTCCTGCACCGCTGACGACAGCTCTTCGGCGGCCGATGCCAGCCGGTCGGCCTTGCCGGCCACGCCGGACAGCGCCTGGTTGGCGAGTTCGGCGACCGATTGCGTGGCGATGTTGCTCTCGTCCAGCGCGATGGATTGCTGCTCGACGCTGCGCAGCGCTTCGGCGGCGGCGGCGGCCTGCTCCTCGGCGGCGGCGGCGATGATCTCGGCGCCCTTCTGGGCCTCGCGCGATGCGGTTTCGGCCTGCATGGCGGCCACTGCGATCGAGTGGCTGCCCTCGGCAAGAATTCCGACCTCCTTGCGCAATTCTCCGAGCGCCATGATCACGGTCTGGCTTTTCTCGGCCTCGGCGGCGGCGCCGTCGGCCGCCGACTTGATCGTCTCGGCCACCGCGGTGACCTGGTCGTGGATCTGCCCGGCGAGTTGCTGGGCATCCGCGGCGCTCTTCTCCGACGTTTCCGCCAGCGCGCGGACCTCGTCGGCCACCACGGCGAAGCCGCGGCCGTGATCGCCGGCGCGCGCCGCCTCGATCGCGGCGTTGAGCGCCAGCAGATTGGTCTGGTCCGAGACGTGGCCGACGGTGCGGGTCACGTCGCCGATGCTGACCGCCTGCTCGCTGAGCTGCTGGATGATCGACACCGAGCCGGCCTGCCGCTGGCTGTTCTGCAGGATGTTGCTGGCCCAGACGCCGATCTGGTTGGACGCCGCCGTCAGCACGTCCTGCAACCGTTCGGTGCTGCGCCGCGCGCCGTCGGCGCGGGTGCGCGACTGCATCAGGGCGGTGGACGCGCTGCCGGCGACGGCCAACGTCTCGTGCGAGGCGCCTGCGGCCTCCTCGGCGCCGGTGGCGATCTGCTCCATCGAGCGGCGCAACTGCTCCGCCGCCGAACTCGCCTGCGAGATGCCGCGGGCCAGTTCATCGCTTGCGGCCGCGACGCGCTGCTCGATCTTCTGCTTGCGGCTGTCACCGTCCGCGGGCGCGGCAACCGGGCGCGACGCGGGCTTCGCGACGTCGGCCTTCGGCTTCGCCGCAGCGCGCGGTGGCTGGCTGGCGCGGCTGGCGACGTTGGCTGTCTTCATCAGCGAGCGCGGCGCGCTGTGGGCCGCCTGGGTCGATTCGCCGGAGCCTCCGGCGAGCCGGGCCTCGGGTCGCGGCGCCGGGCGCCCGGATCTGCCGGTCGGCACCGTGCTGCGGCCGGGGCGCTCGCCACCATTTGGTTTTTTCGCCATCGCCCCGTTCACCCTGTTTCGCCACGCATGCGGGAAACCTAGCCCCCGCGCAACGTTGCGTACAGACAAACAGCAATGGCTGCAATGCGATGGTCGGGTCCGGCCGGCCGGCCTCGTTACAGCCTTACCATCCGCTTGCCGCGGTTCTCGCCGGCCAAAAGGCCGATCAGCGCCTGCGGCGTGTTCTCCAGCCCGTCGATCACGTCCTCCTGCACCTTGAGCTTGCCGGAGGTCACCCAGGCCTGCAGTTCCTCCAGCGCGAGGTCGCGCTGGTCCATGAAATCCATCACGATGAAGCCCTGCATGATCAGCCGCTTCACCACGATCAGCCCGGGCACGCCGCGCGGGCCGGTGGCGGACGGCGCGCCGTCATATTGCGAGACCGCGCCGCAGCAGGCGATCCGGCCGCGCAGATTCATCTGCGGCAGGCACGCTTCCAGAACATCACCGCCGACATTGTCGAAGTACACGTCGATGCCGTTGGGCGCCGCCGCCTTCAATGCCTTGAACAGCGCACCGTCCTTGTAGTCGACCGCCGCATCGAAGCCGAGGTCGCCGGTCAGCCAGTCGCACTTGGCCTTGCCGCCGGCGATGCCAATCACCCGACAACCCTTGATCTTGGCGATCTGGCCGACGATCGAACCGACCGAGCCGGCCGCAGCCGACACCACCACGGTCTCGCCCTCCTTCGGCTGGCCGATATGCAGCAGGCCGAAATACGCGGTGAGGCCGGCAATGCCATAGACGCTGAGCAGATGCGTCATCGGCTCGATCTTCGGCATCTTGCTGAGGTGTTTGGCCGGCACGGCGGCGTAGTCCTGCCAGCCGGTGTCGCCGAACACGATGTCGCCCGGCGACAGTCCCGGCGCCTTTGACGCTACGACTTCGGCGATGCCGCCGCCGGCCATCACGGTGTTGGTCTCGACCGCCGCGCGATAGGTCGCGCCGTGCATCCAGGCGCGGTTGGCGGCGTCGAGCGAGATGTAGCGCACCCGCAGCAGCGCCTCGCCGTCCTTCGGCTCGGGGATCGCGCCCTCCGACAGCTTGAAGTTGTCCGGCGCGAGCTTGCCGGTCGGCTTCTCGACCAACAGGATCTGGCGGTTGACGGTGGCGGCCATGAGCATCTCCCGGGCTTGTCCGCAATCATTTTTTCGATGCGCGGATCTTCTGTTCGCGGCGACGCTAATCGGCGCGTGCGGGTTTCGCAACGTCGTCGGCGAACAGCAAGTCGAGCGCAGCCCGATAGGTCGCCTCCACCAGATCGGGGTGCGAGCGGCCGAACGCCTCCATCATCACGCCGGAATTGATTTCGAGAATCTTCCATTCGCCATCGACGAGGACGACATCGATCGATCCGAACCGCAGGCCGATCGCGGTCGCGGCGGCGACCGCAATGGCAACGCAGGCGTCGCGTACGGCGCCGTGCTCCAGAACCTCCGGCGAGGCACCCGACGCGAGATTATGCCGCCAATTCAGCGTGCGACGCTCGCCGGCGGGCAGCACCATGTCGAGATCGGCAGGGGTGAGTTCGCCTGCAATCGCGACCAAGACCTGCGGCAATTGCTCTTGGGACACGGTCGCCATCGCGAGTTGCAGCAGTGTACGGACGCCGTCGCCGACGATCGCCGGGCGTTGCTTGCTGTACACCACCATCGGCGCATGCTCGACGAGCACGACACGCACCTCGGCGTCGATGTTCAGATAGGGCGAGATCGCGAGGCTGCGCTCCGACAGGAAGATCTCGTGCACGGCAATTTCAAGCTGCGCGCGGTCGCGCACGCGAAACACGCCTTGGCCGCCGGTGCCCTCGTTGGGCTTCACGACGATTCCGCCGGGATGGGCGTTGAGCAGCGCTAGCATCGTCTCCCACGTCCCCTGCGCCGGCACGTAGCTGCTCAGCTTCGGCGACAGCACCAGCGTGTGAGGCACGCAGGGCACGCCGCATAATTCAAGGACCTCGGCGGTCGCCGCCTTGTCGTTGGCGATGCGGTGGGTCGCAGAGCTGTTCAGTCCGAGATCGTAGCCGAGCGCGAAGCGCCGCCGGTCGCCGCGCCGCATCACCAGCAGCCAGCCCTGCGAGCGCACCTCGACCTCGATGCCGTGCTCCGCGCAATAGGCCTTCACGACGCTGACGAAGCTGCGCTGGCTGTTGAGCATGTCAGGCCTTTGCCGCCGCCGCCATCGTTCGCTCGGCGGTTACCAGCACCTGCCGATACAACTGCTTCACCCGCTCGCGTTGCGCGCCGCCGCTCAGCAAATAGTCGTCGAGCCCCGGCGCGCTGTTGAGTTCGATCACCCGGTAGTCGCTGCTTGGATCGCCGATGTCGGCGATGAAGATGTCGACGCCGCACAGCAACAGTCCGCAGCGGCTCGCCAGTTCGCAGGCCAGCGCCTGCCAGTGCGGATTCAAGTTATCGAGAACATCCGTGGCCTCGCCGCCGGCCGACAGATTGCCGATGTCGGCGACGGCAAGGTCCTCGCCCGCCGCGACGACGTCGCTCATCGCGCCACCACGGGCCGCGCGAATGCTCTCCGTCGCCGCCAGCAGGGCCGCGCCGCCGCTTTCATTCCGCGCGCCGGTGACCGCCGCGATCTTGCGCGCGGCCAGTTCGGCGACGGTCGATCGTCCGTCGCCGGTTACCGTGAGCCTCTGCCGCCGATAGGCCTGCAGCACTTGCCCGTCGAGCACGACGATGCGGTACTCCGGCATCGCGCAAAACTGCTGCACGACGCAGACCCGATCGAGCGCCAGTGTCTCGTGGACGGCTGCGAGCAGCGCGTCGCGGCCCTGCGTCAGGCGGACACCCCTGCCCTGGCTCAGCGCGTTCGGCTTGACGATGACGCGCCAGTCGTTCCCGGCCGCGAAGGCCAGCACGTCGGCCAGCAGCGCCGGCGAGATCTCGCCGTGCCGCACGTCACGGCGCGCGACCGCGATCTCCGGCAAGGTGCGAAAGCCCATGCCGGCAAGAAAGCTGGAGAGATAGGATTTGTCCGCCGCCATCCGCGCGTTGCCTGCCACGTTGATGTTGAGGCTGTTGTTGCGGAAGAACAGCACCGCACCGCCGGCGAAGCGCAGCATGCCGCTGCGGCGGTAAATCGGCTCGACTGTGAGCGTGGCGCCGAGTTCAGGGGCGATCACCTCGATCAGCGCAACAAGATGGGCATCAAGCGACATTCGATCCGGTCCCCGCTGGCCGCGTGGTTAACGCAGCACACGATGCCGGAGGCGACGTAACGCAATTATTCGTCGCCGCCAACGCGCTTACCGCAAGTTTGTTACGACACTGCCATGCGTCCGCATCGGAGCCCCTCTGCGCCGGACCAATTCCAGCTTCGCACCTGCGGGGCCGACTTGACGCAGCGCAGCATTCGGGCCATTTGAAAGCCAAGAACATCAATCCTTGCAAGGACTTTTGCGGCTTCGCCCGGTCGGCGAAGGAATTTTCTCGCAATGCAGCGGAATGGAAACGAAATACCATGAGCGCCTTCAATCAAGAGACGGTTCTTTCCGTCCGCCACTGGACCGACACGCTGTTCAGCTTCACCGCCACCCGTAATTCCAGCTTCCGCTTCCAGAACGGCCAGTTCGCCATGATCGGCCTCGAGGTCGACGGCCGGCCGCTGCTGCGGGCCTACAGCATGGCCAGCGCCAACCATGAGGAAGCGCTCGAATTCTTCTCGATCAAGGTCGCCGACGGTCCGCTGACCTCGCGGCTGCAGAAGATCAAGGAAGGCGACACCATCCTGGTCGGCCGCAAGGCCACCGGCACGCTGGTCACCGACAATCTGCTGCCCGGCAAGCGGCTGATGCTGCTGTCGACCGGCACCGGCCTGGCGCCGTTCGCCAGCATGATCAAGGACCCCGAGGTCTACGACAAGTTCGACAGCATCGTGCTGGTGCACGGCTGCCGCCAGGTGTCGGAGCTGGCCTATGGCGAACAGCTGGTCGCCAATTTGCAGCAGGACGAGTTCTTCGGCGAATTGATGCGCGACAAGCTGATCTACTACCCGACCGTGACCCGCGAACCGTTCCGCAACCGCGGCCGAATTACCGACCTGATCGCCTCGGCGCAATTGTTCGACGACATCGGCCAGGGCGCGCTCGACATCGAGACCGACCGCATCATGCTGTGCGGCAGCCCGAACATGCTGCAGGACCTCAAAGAGATGTTCGAGCAGCGCGGCTTCAGCGAGGGCAGCCACCACGAGCCCGGCCACTTCGTCATCGAGAAGGCGTTCGTCGAGCGCTGAGCACGCGATGGCGATCTAGGTCGCCATCGCCGCGGTCGCATCTGCGATGGCAATCGTCTTGCGGGCGATCTCGGCGTGCAGCCGCTCGACCATGCGGCCATCCAGCTGGATCGCGCCGCGGCCCTTGTTCTCCGGCTGCTCGAAGGCCGCGATGATCTTCCGGGCCTGCGCGACATCCTCGGCGCGCGGCGTGAAGGCCGCGTTGCAGGCCTCAATCTGGCCGGGATGAATCAGCGTCTTGCCGTCGAAGCCGAGATCGCGGGCCTGCGCGCATTCCGCGGCAAAGCCGTCCGGATTATTGATGTCGCTATACGGCCCGTCGAGGATCGACAGCCCGCCGGCGCGCGCCGCCAGCACGCAATTGACCAGTGCCGGAAGCATCGTGGCGCGGCCAGGCTGCATCCGGATCCCGGTCTCCAGCGACAGGTCGTTCGGCCCGAACACGAAGCCGGCCAGCCGCATCTCGCTGTCCTGCGATGCTTTTGCCAACTGGTCGGCATCCAGCACGCTGCGCGCGGTCTCGATCATGATCCAGATCCGGATCGCGTGGTCGGCATTGATGTCGCTGAGCCTATCGGCGATCGCCGCCATGTCGGCGACGCGGGAGATCTTCGGCACCAGAATGCCGTCCGGCCGCGCCTTGGCCGCCATCGCCAGATCGTCGAGCCACCATGGCGAGTCCAGGCTGTTGATGCGGATCAGCACCTCGCGCCGGCCGAACCCGCGCGCCGCGACCGCTTCGGCGACCTGACTGCGCGCCGCGGCCTTGGCGTCCGGCGCCACCGCATCCTCGAGGTCGAGGATCAGCCCGTCGACCGGCAGCGCCCGGGCCTTGTCCAGCGCGCGCGCATTGGATCCCGGCATGAACAGCAGGCTGCGGCGCGGTCGGATCATCGGCGTGTCCCCAATCGTGAAAGCGTGCCGATAGCATCCCGGCTGCGACGCCGGAAGCCTTGTCGCGGCCGGTGGCAATGGCTATTGCAACGCCAAACCAGCGAGGCGCCATGACCAGCAATACCGCAACCTTTCCCCGGCGACTGATCGACGGCTATCACACCTTCACCACGCAGCGGCTGCCGACCGAGCAGTCGCGCTACCGCGAACTCTCCGAACGCGGCCAGTCGCCCGAGGTGATGGTGATCGGCTGCTGCGACTCGCGGGTGTCTCCGGAAGTGATCTTCGACGCCGGCCCGGGCGAGTTGTTCGTGGTGCGCAACGTCGCCAATCTGGTGCCGGTCTACGCGCCGGACGGCGGCGCGCATGGCGTGTCGGCGGCACTCGAATACGCCATCCAGGTCCTGAAGGTGAAGCACATCGTGGTGCTCGGCCACGCCCAGTGCGGCGGCATCCGCGCCTTCGTCGAGAAGGCCGCGCCGCTGTCGGACAGCGATTTCATCGGCCGCTGGATGTCGATGTTCGTCAAGCCGCAGGAGATCGTCGAAATCCGGCAGCACGAATCGATGCAGGATTTCGTCACCCGGATCGAGAAGGCGGCGGTGTTCCGCAGCCTGGAAAACCTGATGACATTCCCGTTCGTGCAGGAAGCGGTTGCGAACGGCGCGGTGCAGCTGCACGGCGCCTATTTCGGCGTGGCCCAAGGCTCGCTGTCGGTGCTCGACCAGACGGAAAAGCAGTTCAAGGCAGTGGCCTGAATTTGTGCCCCGGACGCAGCGCAGCGCACCGCTCTTCGCGGCGTGGTGCGCTGCTGAGCCGGGGCCGTACCAACGGAAACGGCCAGTAGAATTCGCGCTTCCGGTGAAACGGTCCCGGTTCTGCGAAGCGGCATGAAGAATGCCGCATCGCGCCCGGGACGCCTAATCACTCCAGCGTCTGCGCGGCAGGCATTTCTTGCGTTGGCTGGGTTTGCACCTGTGGCTTCGGCGCGACCGGCACAATGGCAGCGGGCGCCGGCTGCGCCGCCACCGCCTGCTGCGGCGGGGCGGGGGCTGGCGTCTCGGCGATTGGAGCCCTCGGCTCGACGACCGCGCGGGGCGGTGTCGCGCGGGGTACCGGCACCGCTGACCGGCTCGCCACCCGCGGCACCGACGCGGGCGGACGCGGCGGAACGCCCCACTCGCTCATCGGCGCCAGCCCGCGCGGGCGACGCGGCACCACGACCGTCCGCTCCTCGATCACCCGGGCGCCGGAGCGGGAAGCCGGGATGAAGCGGAGGATGCGGCCGGTGCGCGCGTCGATCACCAGCCGGCCGTCGTCGCCGCGAGGCGAGATCACGGCCATGGTGTAGACCTCGCCGCGCGGGCGCGGAATGCCCAGCGGCAGATACCCGTTCTCGCGCAGGATGTCGTAGACCACGCGCGACGGGATCATGTCCGGCACATCATCATACCGGGGCGGCAAGGCCTCGCGCGCCTCCGGCGGGTAATCGTCCGGCGGCATCGCCGCATAGGGTCCGTCGAAGTCAGAGACCTGCTGGTAGCGCCCCGCGCCTTCGCCTCGGGCCGGCACCTCCTGTGCCTGTGCGATCGCCGTACTTCCCAGCGCGCCGGCCAGGATCAGGCACCCCACCAGTTTCGATCCGATCGTACTCATCGCCGTGGCTCCTGTGCGCCCCCGCGCCCGGATGCGACGGTGCGGCCGCCTCCCCGCGTACCGCCCGTCGTTGCGGTGAAGGTCGCCGGCAAATCCGGCAGGGCTTGGGCCGCAACGCGGCGTCTTTGCTCCAAATCGGCGGCGCGCAGCCATGCGCCGGTGGCATCAAGGCGAGGACTCGCCTGTGCTTGTGTGCTAGAAAAAAATTTGGCAGTGTTGTGGTTAGGACAGCAAAGCTGTCGCAAAATGGCTGCGAGCCCGGCACAGGGATTGCACCGCAATTGTGGCGTGCAGACGCCGCGACGAACAGGCAAGATGTCCGGCGAGGGACGCCGGACACCACACCTGAACCTACGACATCGTGGCTCGCCCGGGACGAGCGGTGGCCCAAAGGGTGCCGCGAACGTCCAAGGTGCGCCGACGGAAAATTCTTAAAAACCCTTGCGGGTGAGGACGAACATGAGCGGCTCTGAGATCGAACGGCAGGCGATCGTTGCAGCGGGACAGTCGATGGACCCGGCGACGAAACCGTTCGACGCCGCGCAGGAGCCCGCCCGCGAGCACACCTGGCGCCCGCCGGCCGAAGGCATGTACGACCTGTCGCGTGAGAAGGACGCCTGCGGCGTCGGCTTCATCGCCAACATCAAGGGCGTCAAGTCGCACCAGATCGTCGCCGACGCGATCAACATCCTCTGCAATCTCGAGCACCGCGGCGCGGTCGGCGCCGACCCGCGCGCCGGCGACGGCGCCGGCATCCTGGTACAGATCCCGCACGGCTTCTTCGCCCGCAAGGCCAAGGAGCTGGGGTTCACCTTGCCGTCGCCCGGCGAATACGCCGTCGGCGCATTCTTCATGCCGCGCGACATTCCGTGGCGTAACGTCATCAAGAGCATCATCGCCGACCAGATCAAGGCGGAGGGTCTGAAGCTGCTCGGCTGGCGCGACGTGCCGACCGACAACGCCTCGCTCGGCGAGACCGTGAAGCCGACCGAACCCGGCAACATGCAGGTGTTCATCGGCCGCGGTGCGCACATCAAGTCCGACGACGATTTCGAGCGCCGGTTGTACATCCTGCGCAAGTCGATCTCGAACGCTATCTACCAGCGCCGCGACCGCGGCCTCGCCGGCTACTACCCGGTGTCGATGTCGTGCCGCACCGTGATCTACAAGGGCATGTTCCTTGCCGACCAGCTCGGCAGCTACTACCCGGACCTGCACGAGGAGGACTTCGAGAGCGCGCTGGCGCTAGTGCATCAGCGGTTCTCGACCAACACCTTCCCGACCTGGTCGCTGGCGCATCCCTATCGCATGGTCGCGCATAACGGCGAGATCAACACCCTGCGCGGCAACGTCAACTGGATGGCGGCGCGGCAGGCCTCGGTGCATTCCGAACTGTACGGCAAGGACATCAGCCGGCTATGGCCGATCTCCTATGAAGGCCAGTCCGACACCGCCTGCTTCGACAACGGCCTCGAATTCCTGGTGCAGGGCGGCTACTCGCTGGCCCACGCCGTGATGATGATGATTCCGGAAGCATGGGCCGGCAATCCCCTGATGGATGAGCAGCGCCGCGCGTTCTACGAATATCACGCCGCGATCATGGAGCCGTGGGACGGCCCGGCCGCGCTCGCCTTCACCGACGGCCGCCAGATCGGCGCCACGCTCGACCGCAACGGCCTGCGGCCGGCGCGCTATCTGGTGACCAAGGACGACCGCATCGTGATGGCGTCCGAAATGGGCGTGCTGAAGATTCCCGAAGAGGACATCGTCACCAAGTGGCGGCTGCAGCCCGGCAAGATGCTGCTGGTCGATCTCGAGCAGGGCCGGCTCATTCCGGACGACGAGATCAAGGCGCAGCTGGCCTCCAGCCATCCCTATCGCGAATGGCTCGACCGCACCCAGATCGTGCTGGAAGAATTGTCGCCCGCGCCGGTCAAGGGCATGCGCTCCAACCTGCCGCTGCTCGATCGGCAGCAGGCGTTCGGCTACACCCAGGAAGACGTCGGCATCCTGATGACGCCGATGGCGTCCACCGGCGAGGAAGCCTCGGGCTCGATGGGCAACGACACGCCGATCTCGGCGCTGTCCGACAAGCCGAAGCCGCTGTTCACCTACTTCAAGCAGAACTTCGCCCAGGTCACCAACCCGCCGATCGATCCGATCCGCGAGGAACTGGTGATGAGTCTGGTCTCGATCATCGGGCCGCGGCCGAACCTGTTCGACACCGAGGGCCTCGCCGGCACCAAGCGGCTCGAGGTGCGCCAGCCGATCCTGACCGACGGCGACCTCGAGAAGATCCGCTCGATCTCCGAGATCGGCGATCCGCATTTCAAGTCGCGCACGCTCGACACCACCTTCCACGCCGGGCTCGGCGCGGCCGGCCTCGAGCAGGTGCTGGACGAACTCTCCGCCCGCGCCGAAGCCGCGGTGCGCGAGGGCGTCAACATCATCATCCTGTCCGACCGGATGGCCGGCTCCGACCGCATTCCGATTCCGTCACTGCTGGCCTGCGCCGCCGTGCATCATCATTTGATCCGCACCGGGCTGCGCACGTCGGTCGGCCTCGTCGTGGAATCCGGCGAACCGCGCGAGGTGCATCACTTCGCCTGCCTCGCCGGCTACGGCGCGGAAGCGATCAACCCGTATCTGGCGTTCGAATCCATCATCGCGATGAAGGACAGGCTGCCGGCCAAGCTCGAGGACTACGAGCTGGTCAAGCGCTACATCAAGTCGATCGGCAAGGGCCTCTTAAAGGTGATGTCGAAGATGGGGATCTCGACCTACCAGTCCTATTGCGGCGCGCAGATCTTCGACGCCGTCGGCCTGCGGTCCGAGTTCGTCACCAAGTACTTCACCGGTACCCACACCCAGATCGAGGGCGTGGGCCTGGCCGAAATCGCCGAGGAAACCGTGCGGCGCCATGCGGATGCGTTCGGCGACGTACAGGTCTACAAGACCGCGCTCGACGTCGGCGGCGAATATGCCTACCGCACCCGCGGCGAGGATCACGCCTGGACCGCGGACTCCGTGTCCACGTTGCAGCATGCGGTGCGCGGCAATTCGCTGGAGCGTTACAAGGCATTCGCGCGGATCCTCAACGAGCAGTCCGAGCGGCTGCTGACCTTGCGCGGGCTGTTCAAGCTGAAGACCGCAGAGGACGAGAAGCGCAAGCCGGTGCCGCTGGAGGAAGTCGAATCCGCCGCCGAGATCGTCAAGCGTTTCGCCACCGGTGCGATGAGCTATGGGTCGATTTCGCGCGAGGCGCATACCACGCTGGCGATCGCGATGAACCGGATCGGTGGCAAGTCGAACACCGGCGAGGGCGGCGAGGAATCCGACCGCTACAAGCCGATGCCGAACGGCGATTCGATGCGCTCGGCGATCAAGCAGGTCGCCTCCGGCCGGTTCGGCGTCACCACGGAGTATCTCGTCAACTCCGACATGATGCAGATCAAGATGGCGCAGGGCGCCAAGCCCGGCGAGGGCGGCCAGCTGCCCGGCCACAAGGTCGACGCGACCATCGCCGCGGTGCGGCACTCGACGCCCGGCGTCGGCCTGATCTCGCCGCCGCCGCACCACGACATCTATTCGATCGAGGACATCGCGCAGCTGATCTACGACCTGAAGAACGTCAATCCGGCGGGCCAGGTCTCAGTCAAGCTGGTGTCTGAAATCGGCGTCGGCACGGTCGCGGCGGGCGTTGCCAAGGCGCGCGCCGACCACGTCACCATCGCCGGATTCGAAGGCGGCACCGGCGCCAGCCCGCTCACCTCGATCAAGCATGCCGGCTCGCCGTGGGAGATCGGCCTCGCCGAGACCCACCAGACGCTGGTGCGCGAGCGGCTGCGCAGCCGCATCGTCGTGCAGGTCGACGGCGGCTTCCGCACCGGCCGCGACGTGGTGATCGGTGCGCTGCTCGGCGCCGACGAGTTCGGCTTCGCCACCGCGCCGCTGATCGCGGCCGGCTGCATCATGATGCGCAAGTGCCATCTCAACACCTGCCCGGTCGGCGTTGCCACGCAGGATCCGGTGCTGCGCAAGCGCTTCACCGGCCAGCCGGAGCACGTCATCAACTACTTCTTCTTCGTCGCCGAGGAAGTCCGCGAGATCATGGCGTCGCTCGGCTACCGCTCATTCAACGAGATGGTCGGCCAGACCCAGATGCTCGACCACCAGGCGCTGGTGGCGCACTGGAAGGCCAAGGGACTCGACTTCTCCAAGCTGTTCTACCGGCAGAAGGAAGCGCCGGGGCAGACGATCTATCACTCGGAGGCGCAGGACCACCATCTGGAGAAGGTGCTGGACCGCGAGCTGATCGCCAAGGCGCAGCCGGCGATCGACCGCGGCGCGCCGGTGAAGTTCGAGGTCGAGATCAACAACACCAACCGCTCGGCCGGCGCGATGCTGTCCGGAATGGTCGCCAAGCATTACGGCCACACCGGGCTGCCGCACGACACCATCCAGGTGTCGCTGAAGGGCACCGCGGGGCAGGCGTTCGGCGCCTGGCTCGTGCGCGGCGTCACCTTCGATCTCGAAGGCGAAGGCAACGACTATGTCGGCAAGGGCCTCTCCGGTGGCAAGATCATCGTCCGCCCGCCGGCGAATTCCGGAATCGTGCCGGAGCAGTCGATCATCGTCGGCAACACCGTGATGTACGGCGCGATCGAGGGCGAGTGCTACTTCCGCGGCATCGCCGGCGAACGCTTCGCGGTGCGCAACTCCGGCGCCATCGCGGTGGTCGAAGGCGCCGGCGACCATTGCTGCGAGTACATGACCGGCGGCATCGTGGTGGTGCTCGGCAAGACCGGGCGCAACTTCGCGGCCGGCATGTCGGGCGGCGTCGCCTATGTGCTGGACGAGGACGGCACGTTCGACAAGCTGTGCAACATGGCGATGGTCGAGCTCGAGCCGGTGCTGTCGGAGGAGATGATCAACGCCAACACCTACCACCAGTCGGGCGATCTGGAAGCGCACGGCCGGGTCGACGTGTTCGCGAATCTGCTGTCGTCGGACATCGAGCGGCTGCACATCCTGATCTCGCGCCACGCCAAGCTGGCGGGCTCGGCCCGCGCGGCCGAGATCCTCGCCAACTGGAAGGCGTTCCTGCCGAAATTCCGCAAGGTGATGCCGGTCGAATACCGCCGCGCGCTGCGGGAATTGAACGCACGCAAGGCCGAGGAGCCGAAGATCGCCGTCGGCGTCGCATAAGCGCGCCAGTGACGTAACGAGGAGGCGCTCGACTTCACCTCTCCCTGCGGGGAGAGGGGCGCGCTGCCGGTGAGGCGGGCACGCGGACTAACAGGTTTGAACGGACAGTTTTGGATTTCAGGTTTCGGGGCGTCAGGGTTTCATGGGCAAGGTGACAGGGTTTCTGGAGATCGAGCGGCACGACCGGGTCTATGCCCCGGTCGCCGAGCGCATCAAGGGCTACAACGAATTCGTCGTTCCGCTGAGCGAGAAGGACACCCGCGACCAGGCCGCGCGCTGCATGAATTGCGGCATTCCCTATTGCCACGGCACCGGGTCGGTGGCGCCGGGCACGCCCGGCTGCCCGGTCAACAACCAGATCCCGGACTGGAACGACCTGGTCTATCAGGGCAACTGGCAGGAGGCGTCGCTCAACCTCCACTCCACCAACAACTTCCCGGAATTCACCGGCCGGATCTGCCCGGCGCCGTGCGAGGCGTCCTGCACGCTGAACATCGACGACAACCCGGTCACCATCAAGACCATCGAATGCGCCATCGTCGACCGCGCCTGGGACCAGGGCTGGGTCAAGCCCGACGTATCGGCGGCCAAGACCGGCCGCAAGGTCGCGGTGGTCGGCTCCGGCCCGGCCGGGATGGCCTGCGCGCAGCAGCTCGCCCGCGCCGGCCATGACGTCCACCTCTTCGAGAAGCAGGCCAGGGCCGGCGGCCTGCTGCGCTACGGCATTCCCGACTTCAAGATGGAGAAGCATCTGATCGACCGCCGTGTCGCGCAGATGGAGGCTGAGGGCGTCACCTTCCATTACGGCGCGCCGGTCGGCGGCGACGCGCCCGGCGCGGTCGATCCGCAGGAACTATTGAAGACCTATGACGCCGTGGCGCTGACCGGCGGCGCGGAGAGCCCGCGCGACCTGCCGATCCCCGGCCGCGACTTGTCCGGCATCCATTTCGCGATGGACTTCCTGACCCAGCAGAACCGCCGCGTCGGCAGCGAGCCGCTGGGCGGCGTCAAGGACATCCTCGCCGGCGGCAAGCATGTCGTGGTGATCGGCGGCGGCGACACCGGCTCCGACTGCATCGGCACCTCGTTCCGGCAGGGCGCGCTGTCGGTCACCCAGATCGAGATCATGCCGGCGCCGCCCGAGCACGAGAACAAGGGCCTGACCTGGCCGAACTGGCCGATGAAGATGCGCACCTCGTCGAGCCAGGCCGAGGGCGCCCACCGCGACTTCGCGGTGCTGACCCAGAGCTTTTCCGGCGAGGCCGGCGCGGTGCAGCAGCTCAACTGCATCCGGGTCGACGCAAAATTTCAGCCGATCCCCGGCACCGAATTCGTCCTGAAGGCCGACCTCGTGCTGCTGGCGATGGGTTTCGTCAGCCCGGTGCATGCCGGCCTGCTGACCCAGCTCGGCGTCGCGCTGGATTCCCGCGGCAACGTCCAGGCCGGCACAGGCGATTTCGCCACCTCGGTCCCCAAGGTGTTCGCCTCCGGCGACATGCGCCGCGGCCAGTCGCTGGTGGTCTGGGCGATCCGCGAGGGCCGCCTCTGCGCCCGCGCCATCGACCAGGCGCTGATGGGCACCACCACGCTGCCGAAGTAGGGCGGTCCGTGCCGTTCATCGTAGGATGGGTTAGGCGCCCTTGCGCCGTAACCCGTCAACTACGCCCGCCGCTGGCGGGTTACGGCGCGACCGCGCCTAACCCGCCCTACGATCTCGTTGTCGTTGCCGGGCTTGAGCCGGCAATCCATCGCCTCTTCGAAAAAAGCGATGGACCCGCGGGTCGAGCCCGCGGGTGACACATGGCTTTCGCATCGTCGGCCGATGCGATTCTTAACGAATTGCTAAAGAGTCCGAAATGACTCTAAAAAGTTACTTTTCTGTACACACAATCCCGGCTAGCTTTCTCCCATGGCCACCGAGAAAGCCGAAACCGACCGTGTTCCAGTCACCCTCGCCCTTGCCACCATCAGCTATCTTGAAAAGCTGGTTCGGCAGGGCACACACGGCACCAGCGTACCTGGCGTAGCAAGAACCCTGATCGAGGAAGGCATCCGTCTGGCCATCAAGGACGGATTGCTGGCCGTCCGCGATCACAAGGGCTCTTGAACGGCCCCTTCGGGCCTTCATCGCAACCTGTTCATCCGGCCACAGCCGGCGCGATCGCGCGCGCGGGAGTTCCCTCATGTCCGTATCTCAAACCGCCCACAAATTGCCATTGCCCGACGCCCCGCACGAGGCCGGCGGCGCGCCGAAAGCGCCGCGCCAGCCCGCCGCCAAAGCCCAAACCTCCCTCACCACCAGCAGAACCTGGACCGAGGACCGCCTCGCATTGCTGAAAGAAGGCTTCGACGCCGGCCTGTCGTGCCGCGAGATCGCCGGCACGCTCGGCCTTTCCCGCAACGCGGTGATCGGCAAGCTGTCGCGCCTCGCGCTGACCCGCGACCGCCCGCCCGGCACCACCGGCGAAAAGCCCGCGCCGTCGCCGCGCCGCCCCCGCAGCTTCGCCCCGCCGCGCCTGGTCCGCCCGCTCCACGCCGCACCACCCATTGAGGCCCTCGACGAGACCTCCGGCTGCAGTTTTTTGGACCTCGCCGCCGACCAGTGCCGCTGGCCGCTCGCCACCACCGAACTGCGCTTCTGCGGCGGCCCGCGCGCGGACGGAGGATCGTACTGCACCGGCCATGCGCGACTGGCGTACAAGGCGGGGTCGGGAAGACGGGCAAGCTAACTAACAACCCGGCACGGCTCCTCCCTCCCCCTTGTGCGGAGGGTGGCCCGGCGAAGCGCAGCGAAGCCGGGTCGGGTGGGGGAAGCGGCGGGCGAGGCGCCGCATCGCTCACACTTCACATATGATGCGCTTGATCGCCGGATCGCCACGGACGTAGCCGGGGCGCGGGGCTTCGGAGCGCTCTTCGAGCAGGCGCGCGTCGCCGATGCGGGCGACGTGGAACAGCCGCCATCCGGTCGGATCGCTACTGCGGCTGCCGCCGCGAAGCTGCCAGGCGCGCATCAGCGGCCTGCCATCGGAGCCGACGCCCGCAGCATGGGCTTCGACCACGCGCGGCAGCCCGTCATAGGTGAATTGCAGCCGCCGGCCGGATCGAATGGCGTCGCACGGGGTCGCAAGCAAACCACCAGTCTCTTGAAGCTTGATCATCGGCGGGATTGTTTCATCCTCCGCAGAGGGAGACCAGCGGCCTCCTCGCGTGTCCCTCCGCGCCCCTTTCCTTTCCGCGCTCCTGCCCCCAAATAGCCCCCATGACCTCACCGATCGCCAATCCGACACCCGCTGCCGACACCCCGATCCGTGCGCCCTCCGCGGTGCCGGTGGATGACACCGTGCTGCCGTTCGAGGTCGCCACGCTCGACCTGCGCGGGCGGCTGACGCGGATGGGGCCGGCGCTCGACGAGATTTTGACCAAGCACGATTATCCGGCGCCGGTCGGCAAGCTGCTGGGCGAGGCGATCGTGCTGACGACGCTGCTCGGCTCGGCGCTGAAGTTCGACGGCCGCTTCATCCTGCAGACCCAGACCGATGGCCCGGTGTCGTTCCTGATCGTCGATTTCCAGGCGCCGGACCGGATCCGCGCCTATGCGCGCTACGACGCCGCCAGGCTGGCGCCCGGCCTCGATTCCGGCGCGCTGCTCGGCAAGGGCCATCTGGCAATGACGGTCGACCAGGGGCCGGACATGAGCCGCTATCAGGGGCTGGTGGCGCTGGAGGGCGGCGATCTGGAGGCCGCGGCGCATGAATATTTCCTGCGCTCCGAGCAGATCCCCACAAAGGTGCGGCTGGCGGTCGGCGAGGAATGGCGCGGCGGGGATGGCGGCCCGAAGCACCGCTGGCGGGCCGGCGGAATGCTGCTGCAGTTCCTGCCCAAGGCGCCGGACCGGGCGCAGCGCGACCTCGATCCGGGCGACGCGCCCGAGGGGGCGAGCGTGCCCCAGGTCGTCGATGACGACGCCTGGGTGCAGGGCCAGTCGCTGATCGGCACCGTGGAGGACATCGAGCTGATCGATCCGGACCTGTCCGGCGAACGGCTGCTGTACCGGCTGTTTCACGAGCCCGGCGTGCGGGTGTTCTCCGGCCTGCCGCTGCGCGCGCAATGTTCGTGCTCGCGCGACGCGGTGTCCGGCATGCTGGCGAGCTTCGCGCCCAACGACCGCGCCGAGATGGTGAAGGACGGCAAGGTGGTGGTGACCTGCGAGTTCTGCAGCTCGGTGTATGAGTTCACGCCGCAGGAAGCGGGCGTCGAGTAGTAGCCGCCACAACGTCGTCATTCCGGGGCGTGAGGCCGCAGGCCGAAACGAACCCGGAATCTTGCGGCACGGCCAAGCGGCGAGATTCCGGGTTCATCGCGCGGCTTCGCCGCGCATGCCCCGGAATGACGGACCTCTCAAGCTCAGCGTGCCCCGGACGCAGCGCAGCGCGCCGCCCTTCGCGGCGTGGTGCGCTGCGTCCGGGGCCGTACCGATACGGTGCCGTTGATACGGTGCCGGTTCTGCGAAGCGGCATTGCATGCCGCATCGCGCGTGAGACACAGCAGGCTAATTCAGCGTGCGCTTGCCTTCGGGGCTGTCCAGCGAGAACGCCGGGACGTCGATCTCGAAACGTTCGCCGGTGTCGGTGACCATCTGGTAGCGGCCGGCCATGAAGCCCGATGCAGTCGGGAGCGGAACGCCGCTGGTGTATTCGAAGCGCTCGCCCGGAGCGAGCGTCGGCTGCTCGCCGACCACGCCCTCGCCGCTGACCTCCTGGCTGCGGCCGGCCGAGTCAGTGATCACCCAGTGCCGCGCCTGCAGCTGCACTGTCTCCTCGCCCGAATTGGTGATGACGATGGTGTAGGACCAGAAGAACTGCCGGTTTTCCGCGGACGACCGCTCGGGCAGATAATTCGGCTCGACGGTCACTTCGATGTGGCGGGTTATGGCGCGGTAAGTGGCGGTCATCTGGCGGTCATTCGGCTGACGTCTTTCGGCTCCCGCGGCATCATAGCGAAAACCGCGCTGTCGGCCAACACGCGCCGGGCGTTCCGGTTCGGCGCGACGCATCATCGCGGTTTCAACATAGTCACGCATTAGTCAGGACAGCAGTCCGACGGTTCGACCGCGGCGCGCGGCCGGCGTGCAGCAGGACTAAACGCCAGCTTGCATTCGGTACGCCAATGCCGTCATTCGTTGGTCCATCGCCCTGTCCTGCAATCCGTGACGTTGCCCTATGACCTCGGTCGCCGATCCCATCGCCACCGCAACGCCGCGGACCGCCGCGCAGGATGCGCTGCCGGTGATCGCCCCCAAGGCGCGCGAATTGCGGCTCGACCTGTTCCGCGGGCTGGCGCTGTGGCTGATCTTCGTCGACCACCTGCCGCCGAACGTGTTCACCTGGTTCACCATCCGCAACTACGGCTTCAGCGACGCCACCGAGATCTTCATCTTCATCTCCGGCTACACCGCGGCGTTCGTCTACGGCCGCGCCATGCAATTGCAGGGTTTCGTCGTTGCCGGCGCGCGGGTGCTGAAGCGGGTCTGGCAGATCTACGTCGCGCATGTGTTCCTGTTCACCATCTTCCTCGCCGAGATTTCCTACGTCGCCACCCGGTTCCAGAATCCGCTCTACGCGGAGGAAATGGGCATCATGGATTTCCTCAAGCAGCCCGACGTCACCATTGTGCAGGCGCTGCTGCTGCGGTTCCGCCCGGTCAACATGGACGTGTTGCCGCTCTACATCGTGCTGATGCTGTTCCTGGCGCCGATCCTGTGGCTGATGCTGCGGCGGCCGGATCTGGCGCTCGGCCTGTCGGTGGCGCTGTATGCGCTGACCTGGGAGTTCGACCTGCACCTCACCGCCTATCCGAACGGAGTGTGGGCGTTCAACCCTTTCGCCTGGCAGCTGCTGTTCGTGTTCGGCGCCTGGTGCGCGCTCGGCGGCGCGCAACGGATGACGCGCATCCTGTCATCGCGGATCACCCACGGCATCGCCATCGCCTATCTGTTCGCGGCCTTCCTGGTGACGCTGACATGGCACATTCCGGAACTGAAGCTGGTTCCGCGCTGGATCGAGCCCTGGATGTATCCGATCAACAAGCCGGACCTCGACGTGCTGCGCTTCGCGCATTTCCTGGCGCTGGCGGCCATCACCGTCTGGCTGCTGCCCAGGGACTGGCCCGGACTGAAATCGCCCTGGCTGCGGCCGATGATCCTGTGCGGCCAGCATTCGCTGGAGATCTTCTGCCTCGGCATCTTCCTGGCCTTCGCCGGACACTTTTTCCTGGCCGAGATCTGGGGTGGCGCGATCACCCATTTCGTTATCAGTGTTTCCGGAATCCTTGTGATGTCGGGCGCGGCATGGTTGTTTTCATGGTACAAAAACGCGGCAAGCAAGCCGCCGGCGCGCGGCAATGTCGGCGCCGACATGGCGGGAGGCTGAAATGCGGGCGGGGTCGAAAGCCCTTCTGATCCTGGCGTTGCTCGTCGGCCTGTGGCCGGCCGGAACCGCTTTGGCCCAAGAACCCGCCCCCCATTGCAACGTTCCCGCATACCTGATGAGCACGGCGTCGCCGCTCGAAAAGGTCTCGGAGGCGGTGAAATCCGGCCGACGCCTCACCATATTGGTGGTCGGCAGCCGGTCGTCGACGTTGGCCAATCCCGAGGCCGCCTACCCGGCGCGGCTGCAGGCTCTGCTGCGGGAGAAGCTGGCCAACGTCGAAGTCAATGTGACGCTCGATCTGCAGGTCAAGAAGACCGCCGAGGATCTGGCGGCGGGGCTCGGCCCGACGGTCGAGGCGCGCAAGCCGGCGCTGGTGATCTGGCAGACCGGAACCTATGACGCGATGCGGTCGGTTGACCCCGAGGATTTCCGTCACGCCGTCGACGACGGAGTCGCGGCAATCCAGAAGGCCGGCGCCGACGTCATCCTTATGAATTTGCAATACAGTCCACGAACCGAGACCATGACGAATACCGCCCCCTATATCGACAACATGCGCGTGGTGGCCCAGCAATACGATGTGCCGCTGTTCGACCGGTTCGCCATCATGCGGCAATGGAACGAGGACGGCGAGTTCGACCTGTCCGACCCGTCCGCCAGTCCGGATCTCGCGAGGCGGGTACATGATTGCCTGGCCCGCGCGCTGTCCGCCCTCATCATCGATGCGGCGAAGATCGATCCTGTCGAGTTGAGGACTCAGCGGTGATGCGTGCGCACAGCTTGATATCCGCGGCCGTCGTCGCGACCGCAATTTTGGCCTTTGCCGCCCCGGCGCGGGCGCAGACCGCGCATGCCGCGATGCCGCCGCCGTCCAGCGTCACGACGATCCCCGCAGCGGCAACTCCGCCGGCCGCGGCGCCCGGCAGCGCGCTCGACAAGGTCAAGCAGGTCGCCAAGGACGCCACCGACATCTTCAGCCGCGTGCCGTGCCGTGCGCCCAAAGGCGGCATCAAATCGCGCGCTTCGCTGCCGCACGTCGCCAAGAAACTCGCTGCCGGCGAGCCGGTGGTGATCGTGGCGTTCGGATCCTCCTCGACGCAGGGTCACGGCAGCACCTCACCGGCGTTCAACTACCCGAACCGGCTTGCAGCGCAGCTGCACCGCGCCTACCCCGGCGCGGACATTACGGTGATCAATTCCGGCATCGGCGGCGAGGATGCGCCCGAGATGATGCGGCGGCTGAAGACCTCGGTGCTGGATGCCAAGCCCGACCTGGTGATCTGGCAGGTCGGCACCAACGCCATCCTGCGCAATCTCGATCCGGCGGAGACCGCAAGGATGGTCGAGGAAGGCATCTCGCTGATCCAGGCCGTCAATTCCGACCTGGTGCTGGTCGATCCGCAATACGCCCCGCGCGTCAACGAGCGCGGCGAGAATGCCGGCAGGATGATCAAGCTGCTGGACAAGATCGCAGAGCTCCGCCGCGTCGGCTTCTTCCCGCGCTTCGAGGTGATGCGCGACTGGCACGAAACCCAGGCGCTGCCGTTCGACAATTTCGTGATCGCCGACGGCCTGCACATGAACGACTGGGGCTACGCCTGCTTCGCGCAGCTGCTCGGCGACGACATCATCAAGTCGGTCGGCAAGATCCAGCGCGGCGTCGACGTGCCGGCCAACGTGACGGCCTATCGGCCGATGTAGTTGTGGCCCTCCGCGCTCGTGTCCCGGGCGCGATGCGGCATTATTCATGCCGCTTCGCAAAACCGGGACCGTGCGGCGGCAGCTTCAATCGTATCTGACATTCCCGCTCGTACGGCCCCGGATCAGCAGCGCACCACGCCGCGAAGAGCGGCGCGCTGCGCAGCATCCGGGGCACAGTGCGCGCACACTCATCATCCCGGCGCGGGCGCAGCGAAGCTGCGCGCGAACCCGGACTCTTACAAAAGTTGATAGCGAATGATGTGTCATGGCCGGGCTCGTCCCGGCCATCCACGTCTCTGCGCGCGGCCAAGGCGTGGATGCCCGGGACAAGCCCGGGCATGACGAACGAGAGGCTTTGCTATCGACGACCTACGCCTCTTTCAGCGCCGCATGCAGATCGTCGATCAGGTCGTCGGCATGCTCCAGCCCTGCGGAGAACCGCACGAAGCCTTCGCTGATGCCGAGTTCGGCACGCGCGTCCGGTTTGAGCCGCTGATGCGTGGTGGTTGCCGGATGCGTCACGAGGCTTTTCGAGTCGCCGAGATTGTTGCTGATCCGGATCAGCTTGAGTGCATTCAAAAACCGGAACGCGGCCGGCTTGTCGCCGGCAACCTCGAAGCCGACCAGCGTCGACCCCGCGCCCATCTGCTTCTTCACCGTCGCCGCCTGCGGGTGATCGGCGCGTCCCGGATAGATCAGCCGCGGGATCTTCGGATGCGTCGCCAGCGCGTCGGCGATCTTCGCCGCGGTCTCGGTCTGCTGCCGCACCCGCACCGCCAGCGTCTCGAGGCCCTTCAGGAGCACCCAGGCGTTGAACGGCGACAGCGACGGGCCGGTCTGCCGCAGATACATCTGGATGTGCTCCTCGATGAACGCCTTCGACGACAGCACCGCGCCGCCGAGGCATCGGCCCTGGCCGTCGATGTGCTTGGTCGCGGAGTACACCACCACGTCGGCGCCGAGTTCGAGCGGGCTCTGCCACAGCGGCGTCGCGAACACATTGTCGACCACCAGCCGTGCGCCGCCGGCATGCGCGATCTCGGCGATCGCGCCGATGTCGAGAACGTCGAGCGTCGGATTGGTCGGGCTTTCGAGGAAACAAGTCTTGGTGTTGGGCCGCATCGCCCGCTGCCACTGGTCGAGATCGAGGCCGTCGACCAGCGTCGACTCGATGCCGTAGCGCGGCAGCAGATCTTCCACCACGTAGCGGCAGGAGCCGAACATCGCCTTGGAGGCGACGACGTGATCGCCGGCGCGCAGCGGCGCCAGCATCGCGGCGGTTACCGCGGCCATGCCGGTGGCGGTGGCGCGCGCGTCCTCGGCGCCCTCGAACTCCGCCATGCGGCGCTCGAACATCGACACCGTCGGGTTGGAGAAGCGCGAATACTGAAAGCCCGGATCCTCGCCCTTGAACCGCGCCTCGCACTGCTCGGCGCTGTCGTAGACGAAGCCTTGCGTCAGAAACAATGCTTCGGAGGTTTCGCCATATTGCGAGCGCAGCGTGCCGGAATGCACCAGGCGGGTTTCACGGCGATAAGCGGGCGACTTCGGCTCGTCGGACATGCTGCGCTCCTTGCGACCCGAAAACGGGCACAAAAAAACCGGCCTGGAAAAAATTCCACAAGCCGGGAGCACACTGTCCCCGGCCTGTTTAGCGACTTCTTTAACGTGGCTGCAAGCCGGCCGGCTCAAATCACCACGGGATAAGTGCTGCTGATATTCCGCCCCGCCCTTTCCGTCAAGCCGGGCATCGGATAACCGGTAAAGTCCGCAGTTTCAGCGTCCGGACCGGCGTGACGCGCTCCTCAAGGACAGCCGCCGTGCCGTTTGCACTCCCGCCCGACGCCGATGGCATCCTGCCCGACCGCATGATCGCGGCGATGACCGAGGCCGGGCTGATCCTGCCGGAATATCCCTTCGTCGAAAGCCAGATCCAGCCGGCCAGCCTCGACCTGCGGCTCGGCGACACCGCGTACCGCGTCCGCGCCAGCTTCCTGCCGGGGCCGGATTCGACCGTCGCCGAACGCATCGACGAATTGAAGCTGCACGAGATCGACCTGTCGGACGGCGCGGTGCTGGAGACCAACTGCGTCTACATCGTGCCGCTGCTGGAGAGTCTCGCGCTGCCGCGCTCGATCGTCGCCGCCGCCAACCCGAAAAGCTCGACCGGCCGGCTCGACGTGTTCACCCGGGTGATCGCAGACGGCACGCGGCGTTTCGACATGATCGGCGCCGGCTATCACGGCCCGCTCTATGCCGAGATCAGCCCGAAGACGTTTCCGGTGCTGCTGCGCGAGGGCTCGCGGCTGTCGCAGGTGCGCTTTCGCACCGGCGAGCCGATCCTCAACGCCGACGAACTCGACGCGCTGCACGACCTCGAGCGGCTGGTTGATAGCGACGATGCCGACCTCGCCAACGGCGTGGCGCTCAGCGTCGACCTGTCCGGCACCAACTCCGATGGCTTCGTCGGCTATCGCGCCAAGCGCCACACCGGCGTGGTCGATATCGACCGCCGCGGCGGCTACGCCATCGGCGAATTCTGGGAGCCGATCGCGGCGCGGCCCGACGGCACGCTGATTCTCGATCCCGGCGAGTTCTACATCCTCGCCTCGAAGGAAGCCGTGCAGGTGCCGCCGGACTACGCCGCCGAAATGGTGCCGTTCGATCCGCTGGTCGGCGAATTCCGCGTGCACTATGCCGGCTTCTTCGACCCCGGCTTCGGCTATGCGGGCGCCGGCGGCCAGGGCGCCCGCGCCGTGCTGGAGGTGCGCTCGCGCGAGGTGCCGTTCATCCTCGAACACGGCCAGATCGTCGGCCGGCTGGTCTATGAAAAAATGCTGTCGCGCCCCGACGCCCTCTACGGCCAGCGCATCGGCTCCAACTACCAGGCGCAGGGGCTGAAACTCAGCAAGCATTTCAGGGCGTAAGCCGATCAGCCAAGTTGCCGATGACGCATCGGCATCGGCAGCGCGCTCCTTCTCCCCGCGTGCGGGGAGAGGTACCTCACGTCGTCTCGGTCTCCGGCAGACCAATCAGTTCGGCGACCGCGCGCGCGACGTTTTCCAGCGTGTAGGGCTTTTGCACCACCTGCCGGGCGCGGTGCTCCATCGGCAGCCTGGCCTGCTCGCCATAGCCGCTGGCAAAGAAGAACGGCACGTTCATCGCCAGCAGCCGATCGGCGATCGCGAAGCTGGTCTGGTCGCCGAGATGGATATCGAGGACGGCGAGCGCCGGCGACGCGGTTTCCAGCACGTCGAGCGCGGCCTCGACGGTCGACGCGGTGGCCACATGCGCGGCGCCGAGGCGACCCATGATGTCCTCGGCGTCCAGCGCGATGATCAGGCTGTCCTCGACGAGCAACACCGGCCGGTCTGCCAATAGCCGCGGCGGGGGCGCCACCGGATGAGTCCGCGACGGACGCTCGAAGCGGATCGGCGGGCCGCTGTAATTCTTCGGCTCGGAGACGTGCCGCGCCGGAATCCGGAACACCGCCTCGAACCCGGCTTCATGATAGTAAGCCTCCGACGTGCCGCCGAGATCGTAGGGGACCGAGCGTTCGATGATGGTGGTGCCGAAACCCTTGCGGGTCGGCGGCACGACCTTCGGGCCGCCGGTTTCCTTCCAGGTCAGCACCAGGTCCTTGTCGCGGCTGCGATGCCACGCGATCTGCACCTGGCCGGAGGCCGACAGGCTGCCGTATTTGGTCGAGTTGGTCACCAGTTCGTGGATCACCAGCGCCATCGTCGAATAGGCCTGCGGATTGAGCAGGATCGGCGGCCCTTCGGACTTGATCGACTCGTCGGCGGCAAACGCCGCGGCCTCGGCATCGATCAGCGCCTGCAGCGGCGCGGGGCCCCAATGATCGTCGGTGATCTGGTTGTGCGCCCGCGCCAGCGCATGAATCCGGCCGTCGACCAGCTTGACGTAGTCCTTCACTGCGTCGTCGTCCGGCTGCGACTGCCGGATCAGGCCGCGGATCACGCCGAGGATATTGCGGACGCGGTGATTGAGCTCGGCGATCAGCAATTCCTGCCGCGCATTCGACTGGTGGCGCTCCGCCGCTGCCTCGTCGGCGAGCCGCAGCACCACTTCGATCAATGTCGCGCGCAGCGTTTCGGCGACGCGCATCTCCGCGGGGGTGAACGGTTTCGAATGGCCCTCGACCAGCTCCTTCCACTCCTCGAAGCTCTTGCGCGGCGTCAGCCGCGGGCCGTTCGGCCCGTACTGCGCCGGCTTGTTCGGGTCGCCGGCCCAGCGCACCGAGCGGATCAGTTCGGAGCGGAACAGCACGACATAGTCCCGCGGCGACCGCGAGATCGGGATCGCCAGCATGCCGGCCACCGACGAGGCGTGCTCGCCGGCGCCATCGACCAGCGACGCGATGTGATCGGTCGCATAGACCTTACCGGCCGCCGTGCCGTTCAGCGCGCGGATGATCCGGCGAAACGATTCAGTCGGCGGCGTGATGCCGGAGAACGCGTAGCTGCCGTTGATCCAGACGCCGACGCCGTCGGCCGGAATCGCGTGGGTCAGGATATCGCCCAGCCAGTCCGGATCCTTCAGCAGCGTCTCGTCGGACGCCACCGCGCCCAGCAATTGATCGGAAATGTCGCGCGCCCGGCGCTCGTACTCGACATTGGCGTGGTGTTCGCGACTTTGCAGGCGCATCGAGAACATCTGGCCGAACAGCTCGCTCACCGATCGGCTGCGGAAGGTCGGCGCGCGCGGCGCGTAGTGATGGCACGCGAACAGGCCCCACAATTCGTCGTCGACGATAATGGAGATCGACGCCGACGCGCCGACGCCCATGTTCTTCAGATACTCGACATGGATCGACGACACCGCGCGCAGCATCGCCAGCGACAGGTCGAGCGGCTGACCGGCCTCGTCGTACTCCGGGACGATCTTGACCGATTGCGAATTGATGTCGCTGATGATGCGCAACGGGTTGCGGCGGTACAGCACCCGCGCCTGCTGCGGAATATCGCTCGCCGGATAGTGCAGACCCTTGTACGAGCCGATCCCGGTCTTCGCCGCCTCGGCGACCACTTCGCCGGAGCCGGTAGCGTCGAACTTGTAGACCATCACCCGGTCGTAGCCGAGCAACGCCCGCACCTGCCGGGCGCCTTCGCGCAGGAACGCCGCCATGTCGGCAGCCTGGTCGAGCCGGTTGATCATCGAGCGCACCATGCCGGCAGCGTCGCCGTCATGGCCCGATTCCGGCTGGCCTTCGATGATGATCTGCCCACCCGACAGGTGCAGCGACACGTCGAACTTCGGCCGGCCTGAACAAAGCTCGCAACCGAACAACCGCTCGATCGGATCGACGCCGCGCAGCATCGCCACGCGGTTGCGCAGGTCGTGAATGACGTTGGCTGGGAAGACATCGGACAGCGGCGTGCCGAGCGCCTCGGTTGCCGAGACGCCGATGAATTCGGCAAGGTTTTCCGACGCCCGGGCGACCAGCCAGTCCGCGGTCACTGCAAGCAGGAACCCGATCGGCTGGATCGCACCTGGGATATGGATCGGCTCACGGTCGCAATTGGTGAGGTCGACAGTGGTCGATCGATCGGGCACTGGAATCCTGGTCAGCAAGCGGACTGTGCAAAACGGTACACCATAAGTTTGGTTCCGTGCATATCCCCTAACCGACCCTCGTATCACTTCTGGGCGGCCTGCGCGCCCGCCGGCGCAACCCGCCAGACCGTATTACCGACGTCGTCGGCAACCAGCAGCGCGCCCTTGCTGTCGAGTTCCACACCAACCGGCCGGCCTTGGGCTTGGCCGTCCGCATTGAGGAACCCGGTGAGCACGTCCTGCGGCTTGCCGGAGGGCTTGCCGTTTTCAAACGGCACGAAGATGACGCGGTAGCCGCTGTGCGGCTTCCGGTTCCAGGAGCCGTGCTGGCCCACGAAGGCGCCGCCCTTCATGCTGGCTGGAAACAGATCGCCGGTGTTGAAGGCAAGGCCCAGCACCGCGGTGTGGGCGCCGAGCGCATAGTCGGGGGCGATCGCCTTGGCGACCAGATCGGGACGCGGCGGATCCAGCCGGGTGTCGACGTTCTTGCCGAAATAGCTGTAGGGCCAACCGTAGAACGCGCCGTCCTGCACCGAGGTCATATAGTCCGGCACCAGATCGCTGCCGATCTCGTCGCGCTCGTTCACCGCGACCCACAGCGCGCCGGTGACCGGCTCCCACGCCGGGGCGTTCGGGTTGCGCAGGCCGGTGGCGAACAGTCGCGTGGCGCCGGTCGCGCGGTCGATCTCGAGCACCGCGGCGCGGTTGACCTCTTCCTCCATGCCGTTCTCGCCGACATTGCTGTTGGAGCCGGACGTCGCGTAGAGCTTGCTGCCGTCCTTGCTGGCGATCAGATCCTTGGTCCAGTGATGGTTGCGCGGGCCGCCCGGCAGATCGGCGAGCTTGATCCCCGGCGTGGTGATGCTGGTGGACCCGGGCTCATAGGTGAAACGGACCACCGCGTCGGTGTTGGCGACGTAGAAATCGTTGCCGACCAGCGCCATGCCGAAGGGCGAGTTCAGGCCGGTCAGAAACACCGTCTTGGTCTCGGCGACGCCGTCGCCATCGGCGTCGCGCAGAAGCGTGATACGATTGGCGCTCGGGGTTTTTGCACCGGCTACGCCCATCACGAATTCCATCACCATGGTCTTGATGCCCTTGCTCTGCTCGGGCTTCGGTGGCGCATTGGTCTCGGCGACGAGGACGTCGCCATTGGGCAGCACATGCAACGTCCGGGGATGATCGAGCCCGGTCGCGAACGCCGTCACCGCCATGCCGCTGGCCGGCGTCGGCTTGGCCCCCTGCGGCCAGCCGACTGCCTTGGCGATGTTAACGGTCGGGATCAGCGACTTGTGCGGCTGCACCAGTTTCGGCGACGGGCCGTAATCCTCACCGGTGGCGATGGTGGACTGGTCACCGCATGCGGCCAACGGCAAGGTCAGCAGGCTGGCATAGGCGGCGGTCCGAAAGCGCGTGTGCATCGTTGTTTTCCTTATGAATTTCGCGGGTCCAATGCCTCGCGCGGCGTAACGTTCATTCGCGAGGCCCTGAATTTGGCGTGACCGCTCGGCTTGCGATGCGGTGCTGCGGACGGCGCCCATGCGTCGGGGCACGTGGCGCTGGTTTTCAGGGGTGGTAGAACCGACGAAGGCCCGGCGAGCAGACCGGACAACGAGGAAGCCCATGTCCGACGTCGCCGTCGCCGAACTTCCGCCGCCTGACGGCAGCGCGCGGCGTCCGGCGTCGAGTCCGCCCCCGCCCAACCCGCTGCTGGACGGCCCGATCCTGCCGACGCTGCTGCGGCTGGCATGGCCCAATGTGGTGGCGATCGGCGCCGGCACCTGCGTGGTGATCGCGGAGACCTCCTATATCGGCCGGCTCGGCACCGAATCGCTGGCGGCGATGGCGCTGGTGTTTCCCTTCGTGATTTTGACCATGACGATGTCGGGCGGCGCGATGGGCGGCGGCGTGGCTTCCGCGATCAGCCGCGCGCTCGGCGCCGGCGATACCGCGCGCGCCGCGACACTAGCCGCGCATGCGCTGCTGATCGGGCTGTGCTTCGGTCTGACCTTCACGGTCGGGATGCTGCTGTTCGGGCCGACGCTGCTGGAGACACTCGGCGGACGCGGCAATGTGCTGGCGCAGGCCGTCAGCTACATCCAGATCTTCTTTGCCGGCGCGGCGCTGCCCTGGCTGATGAATACGATGTCCGCGATTTTGCGGGGCACCGGCAACATGAAGCTGCCGTCGCTGATCATCTTCAATTCGGCCGTGCTGCAGATCGTGTTCGGTGGCGCGCTCGGACTCGGACTGGGACCGATCCCGCAATTCGGCATGCGCGGGGTCGCCGCCGGCACGCTGATCGCATTTTCGGTCGGCATCGCCATCATGGCCTGGTACCTGTTCTCCGGCCGGGCCCGGATCAGGCCGGCCTTCCGCGGGCTGACGATCCAGCGCGGCATGTTCTTCGACATCCTGAAGGTCGGCGCCGTCTCGCTGTTCTCGCCGATCCAGTCGGTGCTGACGATCACCATCATCACCTCGATGCTGGCGCCATTCGGCACCGAGGTGCTGGCCGGCTACGGCATCGGGGCGCGGCTGGAATTCATGCTGACCTCGTTCGCCTTCGCGGTCGGCGTCGCCTCGGTGCCGATGATCGGCATGGCGATCGGTGCCGGTCGGGTGGCGCGGGCGCGGCGGATCGCCTGGACCGCGGGCGGCCTCGCCTTTGCCGCCGTCGGTATGATTGGATCGGTGATCGCCGTCGTGCCGGATCTATGGGTGAACCTGTTCACCGATGATGCCGGCGTCCGCGCCGCGGGGCGACAGTATCTGAGCATCGCCGCGCCGATGTATTCGTTCGTGGGAATGGGCATCGCCATGTACTTCGCCTCGCAGGGCGCGGCGAAGGTGCTGGGGCCCGTGCTGGCGCAGACCGCGCGGCTGGTGTTCGTGTTGGTCGGCGGCTGGTGGCTGACGCGGCACGGCGGCACCGCGGCGAACTTCTTCCTGCTGGCGGCGTCGTCGATGGTGCTGCTCGGCGTGCTGTCGGTGCTCGCGGTGGCGCTGACGCGGTGGGGCCCGAAGGCCCGTCCCGCGATCGGTCCCGCGCTGCTGTAGCCGTTGCGCGATCAGCGCCGCCGGTGCCGCCGATGGCCGCCACGCACATTGGCCATCCGCATCAGTTGCGGGATCATGCTCATGATCTCGCTGCCACCGCCGCTGCCCAGCATGCCCATGATGTCGCCGCCACCCATGCCTCCGAAGCCGCCGCTCATGCCGCCGAATTGGCTGCCACCAAATCCGCCGCCGACTCCGCTTGGCATTCCGCCCATCATGCCGCCGAACCCGCCGCTGCCGTTGTCCATCATGCGACTCATCATCGGGCCCATCGTCTGCATCATCATGCCGAAGCGGCGCTTGCCCATCTTCGCTTTCATCATCTCCAGCATCGGCGCCATCTGGGTCATCATGTCATCCCCGCCGGCGCCGCCGAAACCGCCGAACTGCGCCTTCGCCGGCGCAGTCGACAGCGAAAACAGCAGCAGCAGCGCCGCCGCCTGACACACCACTCTGTCCGCACCCGTCATCGCATGCTCCCACGTGCGTCGCACCGCAATGGCGGCGCTGACCGGACGCACAGGCGACAGGTGACACGATGGCGGTGACGGCTTCCGTGAGATGAATCACTCAGGCGGGAGAGTAGCTAAGGTCGCTTGCTTAATTCCCCTCGGGGAGAGGGTGCCCGCATGAAGCGAGGGCGGGTGAGGGGCACCAAGTCAGTGCGCTGTCTCCCCTCATCCGGCACGGGCGCACGCCCGCGCCACCTTCTCCCGCGAGGGGAGAAGGAAAGATGCTCCACGATAATGGCTCAGCGCGAGGTGACGACCACCGAGGTACCGACCGGGACGCGGGCGAACAGGTCGGTGATGTCCTCGTTCAGCATCCGCACGCAGCCATAGGACACGAAGCCGCCGATCGAGGACGGCTTGTTGGTACCATGGATCGCGTATTCGCCGCCCGCCAGGGTCATCGCCGCGACGCCCATCGGGTTGTGCGGCGAACCGCCGGGAATCACATTCGGCATGTTCGGATTGTCGCGGCGCACGTCGGCCGGCGGCGACCAGGCCGGGGTACGGTACTTGCCGTCGATCTGCGTGACGCCGGACCATTGCTTGCCGGGACGGCCGACGCCGACCGGATAGCGCACCGCGCGCTGGTCGTCGAGAATGAGGTAGAGTTTCCGCTCGTTGGTTTTCACCACGATGGTACCTGGCGAGTAGTCGCCGCGATACGACACGACATCCGGACGCGCCTGCGCCTGCGGCGCGGTCAAAACGCCCGACGCGACAACGGCTGCAACGGCCAACGCAACTCCTGAAATACGCACCTCAAAACTCCCCTGCTATCAGCCAACCGATGCAATCATCCTTGCCCCGGCCGTCTTAAAAGACCGGTTGTTTTCATCGGGCTGGGCCTTCCAATGCGGCCAAACAAAAGGATTCCTGGCGATAAAGTAAATGTCCGGGAAACAACACTTGGACAAAAAGCGATGTGGTGCACAGCAGTTGTTTAGGATGTTCGCGCCTGAACCTGCGCGCCGGCATGCGGGCGATGACGGAGCGGTTGATCGACGCGGCGCTGGCGCCGGGCAGCAGCTACGACCTGCCGGACCCGCCGCACGCCCGTCCCGAGCAATTGCGCAAGGCGTACCCGCGCCGGGACGCGGTCCTCACGGCCAAGCGCCGCTCCGATCCGCAGCTGCGCTTCAAGAATGCGTTGTGGGATCGCTATATGGCACGAGATTCAGTGCCAAGCATCGCGCCCACCCGGCCCTCCCCGGCAAGCGGGAAAGGGAGTTCGGGTGCCGATGACGCGCGGCAATCCTGCTACTTCGAAGATTGCCGACGGGCTCAATCAAACGGCAGCGCGCCCTCTCCCGCTTGCGGGAGAGGCTTGGGTGGGGAGCTGCTACCCTGCCCGTTTGTTCTGCCGCTGCGCCACCAGGTCCTCGACCACATGCGGATCGGCCAGCGTTGAGGTATCGCCCAGCGAGCCGGACTCGTCCTCCGCGATCTTGCGTAAAATCCGTCGCATGATCTTGCCGGAGCGGGTCTTCGGCAGGCCCGGCGCGAACTGAATCAGGTCGGGCGAGGCAATCGGGCCGATGTCCTTGCGGACCCAGGCCACCAGTTCCTTGCGCAGCTCGTCGGTCGGCTCGATGCCGGTCATCAGCGTGACATAGGCGTAGATGCCCTGCCCCTTGATGGCGTGCGGATAGCCCACCACCGCGGCCTCCGAGACCTTGGCGTGCGCCACCAGCGAGGATTCCACCTCGGCGGTGCCCATGCGGTGGCCGGAGACGTTGATGACGTCGTCGACCCGGCCGGTGATCCAGTAGTAGCCGTCGGCGTCGCGGCGGCAGCCGTCGCCAGTGAAGTACTTGCCCTTGTAGGTCGAGAAATAGGTCTGCTCGAACCGCTCATGGTCGCCATAGACGGTGCGCATCTGGCCCGGCCAGGAATGCGCGATGCACAGATTGCCGGTGGCCTCGCCGTCCAGCACATTGCCGTCGGCGTCGACGATCTGCGGCACCACGCCGAAGAACGGCCGCGTCGCGGAACCCGGCTTCAGCTTGGTGGCGCCGGGCAGCGGCGTGATCAGGATGCCGCCGGTCTCGGTCTGCCACCAAGTGTCGACGATCGGGCAGCGGCTGTCGCCGACCACGCGGTAGTACCACTCCCAGGCTTCCGGATTGATCGGCTCGCCGACCGACCCCAGCAGCCGCAGGCTGGCGCGCGAGGTCTTCGCCACCGGCGCGTCGCCGGCCTGCATCAGCGCGCGGATCGCGGTCGGCGCAGTGTAGAAGATGTTGACCTTGTGCTTGTCGATCACTTCCCAGAACCGCGAATTGGTAGGGTAGTTCGGCACGCCCTCGAACATCAGCGTGGTGGCGCCGTTGGCCAGCGGCCCGTAGAGGATGTAGCTGTGGCCGGTGACCCAGCCAACGTCGGCGGTGCACCAGTAGATGTCGCCGTCGTGATAATCGAACACGTATTGATGGGTAATGGCGGCATACAAGAGATAGCCGCCGGTGGTGTGCAGCACGCCCTTGGGCTGGCCGGTCGAGCCCGAGGTGTAGAGGATGAACAGCGGATCCTCGGCGTTCATCGGCTCGCACGGGCATTCCGTGGTGACCATCTCGGCGGCCTCGGCGTACCAGAAGTCGCGCACGTCATCCATCTCCACATCGGCGCCGGTGTGCTTGACCACCACGACCCAGTCGACGCCGCCGCTCTTGGCGATCGCGGCATCGACATTGGCCTTCAGCGGCACCTTCTTGCCGCCGCGCAGGCCCTCGTCGGCGGTGATCACCACCTTGGACTGGCAGTCGGTGATGCGCTGGGCGAGCGAGTCCGGCGAGAAGCCGGCGAACACCACCGAATGGATCGCGCCGATCCGGGCGCAGGCCAGCATCGCGAAGGCGGCTTCCGGGATCATCGGCAGATAGATGGTGACGCGGTCGCCCTTCTCGACATTGCGGTTGCGCAGCACGTTGGCGAACTTGCAGACCTCGTCGTGCAGTTCCTGATAGCTGATGTGGCGCGACTTCGACGGGTCGTCACCCTCCCAGATGATCGCGGTCTGGTCGGCGCGGTCCTTCAAATGACGGTCGATGCAGTTCCAGGCGGCGTTGAGCACGCCGTCCTCGAACCATTTGATCGAGACCTTGCCGGGCGCAAAGGAGGAATTCTCCACCTTGGAAAACGGCTCGATCCAGTCCAGCCGCTCGGCCTGCTTGCGCCAGAACGCGCCGGGGTCCTTCACCGAGGCGGCGTACATTTCGTTGTACTTGGCGTCGTCGATGAAGGCGCGGCGCGCCCAGTCTGCCGATACGTCGTAGATCTTCTCGGACATTGAATCCTCCTCAGGCCGTCGATCGTCGGTCAGCCTGCCCTGCGTCCGCCGGAACCGGAGCCGACGCAGCGCCGGAGCGGGCCCCGGGCGCGGCGTCGATTGCGAATGTCATCGGAAGACGCGCGGCGGTGGCGTGGCGGCTGAGATCACCTGCTGGCCGACCTTGTTGTTGGTCCGATTATGCGTCGGCACGATGGGCGCCGACAAGGGACGGCATATAGGACTTTTGTCTGGGCAGCCGGCGGCGTTTTGAAGCGGCCGGCTAACGGCTCCTCAATCACGATTGCGTTTCAGCACGGCCGCGAGGGCTGTCTGGAGGACCGTTTCGCGATGAAGGGTAACTGGAAACCGCTGTGTTGCATGGGCTTCGCTGGCGCTGCAGCGAAAAGCCCCTTAATGCGCCCCGTCTCGCCGGACGCTGGCACCCGGAACCAAGCCGAGCCGCCAGCATTACCGGGTGAACGAGCGCGTGAGGCGTGTAAAGCAATGATGGACCAGCATAATTTCGAGACGTCCGGCGAGGTCGCGACCGACCCGCTGCTGTCGGTCGAACCGTCGACGCTGGAAAGCGTCGAGGCGCTGGCCAAGGAACGCGGCCTCACCCTTGGAATCCCCGAGGAATTGACCATCCGCCGCATCAAGCGCGGCAAGGGCTACGCCTTCATCCGCGCCAACGGCACCCCGATCCGCCACACGGGCACCATCCGCCGGCTCAACGCGATGGCGATGCCGCCGGCCTATGAGAAGGTCCGCTACGCCGCCGATCCGACCTCGCATCTGCAGGCAGTCGGCATCGATGCCGCCGGCCGGCTGCAATACCGCTACCATTCCGACTGGGAAAAGGTGCGCGAGACCCGCAAGGCGCATCGCCTCGCCACGCTGGTCGGCGCGCTGCCGAAGATCCGCCGCGCGGTGTCGTCGCATCTGTCCGGCGACGAGCCCACGCGGGAATTCGCGCTGGCCGCGGTGATCGAGCTGATCGCCCGCACCGCGATCCGTCCCGGCAACGAATCCTACGCCAAACTCAACGGCACCCGCGGCGCCACCACGCTGCTGAAGTCCAACGTCCACATCGAGGACGATTGCGTGGTGCTGAGCTTCAAGGCCAAGGGCGGCAAGGCGGTGCGCAAGGAATGCGGCGCCTCGAAGCTGGTGCGCGCGCTTTCGATCCTGCGCGCGCTGCCCGGCAAGCGCATGTTCCAGTATCGCGACGCCGGCGGCGTGGTGCGCAACGTCTCGACCGCGCAGGTCAACAACTTCCTGCGCGAGATCGCCGGCATCAAGATCTCGCTGAAGGATTTCCGCACGCTGATGGCGTCCGCCGTGGTGCTGGAATCGCTGTCGCGGATTTCGCCCGCCACCAGCGAGCGCGGCCGCAAGAAGCAGGTGCTCGAGGCGGTCCGCGCCGCGGCGGACGAACTGTCCAACACGCCGGCGATCTGCCGCAAGAGCTACGTCCACGACACCATCGTCACCGCATTCGAGGACGGCATCCTGGAGCGCTTCGCGGCGACGATGAAGGGCTACCGCTCGCAGAGCAAGCGTGAGCAGCTGCTGGCACAGGTTGTGGCCGCAGCGGGGTAGTCAAGCCGGCCGTCATGCGCGGGCTCGACCCGCGCATCCAACTTCCTTTTCAAAGAAGGATGGATTGCCGGGTCGAGCCCGGCAATGACAGCTCCCGACGCTTCCCCCGGGCCCTGCCCCGCAAAAGAGGGAGTGCGGACACCGGCCCGCCGCGCGTGATGCCACTGTCAGCAAGATGGTGTATGTCTCCCGAGAGATGGCGCGATCGCCGTTCGATACGCGCGGCATCAATCACAGGTCGGATGGCCCGGGGGAACCCATGGAAACGCTGCTGCTGCCATTCTCGCCGCGCTACGTCGTGCTCACGATCTGCGCCGCCGCCACCGCGCTGCTGCTCGGCATTGCCATCGTCGACGCCAATTCCAAGGTCTTCGATCTGGTGCTGGTGCTGCTGGTGTTCTTCGGCGGACTGACCCTGATCGGCCTCCGCGACCTCTTGCAGAAGAATCACGCGGTGCTGCGCAACTACCCGATCTCGGCGCATCTGCGTTTCATTCTCGAGGAGATCCGTCCCGAGATGCGGCAGTATTTCTTCGAGAGCGAGAAGGACGGCATGCCGTTCAGCCGCGACACCCGCGCGGTGATCTACCAGCGCGCGAAGATGGAGCTCGACAAGCGGCCGTTCGGCACCCAGGAGGACGTCTACAGCGAAGGCTACGAATGGATGAACCATTCGGTGGCGCCGCGGCCGCAATCGCACGAACAGTTCCGCGTCCAGGTCGGCGGCCCGGATTGTGCCCGGCCCTATTCGGCCTCGGTGTTCAACATCTCGGGGATGAGCTTCGGCGCGCTCAGCCCGAACGCGATCCGCGCCCTCAATGCAGGTGCGAAAAAGGGCGGCTTCTCGCACGACACCGGCGAGGGCGGGGTCAGTCCGTATCATCGCGAGAACGGCGGTGATCTGGTCTGGCAGATCGGCTCCGGCTATTTCGGCTGCCGGCAGCGCGACGGGTCGTTCAACCCCGACGAATTCGCCCGGGTGGCCGCCGACGACCAGATCAAGATGGTCGAGCTCAAGATCAGCCAGGGCGCCAAGCCGGGTCACGGCGGCGTGCTGCCGGCGGCGAAAGTGTCGGAGGAAATCGCCCGCATCCGCGGCATCGCGATGGGGGAGGATTGCATCTCGCCGCCCTACCACCGCGCGTTTTCGACGCCGATCGGGATGATGCATTTCATCGCAGAGATGCGCCGGCTGTCCGGCGGCAAGCCGACCGGCTTCAAGATCTGCATCGGCCATCCCTGGGAGTTTCTGGCGATTTGCAAGGCGATGCTGGAGACCGGGATCTATCCGGACTTCATCGTGGTGGACGGCAATGAGGGCGGCACCGGCGCCGCCCCGCTGGAGTTCATGGACCATCTCGGCATGCCGATGCGCGAAGGCGTCGGCTTCGTACACAACGCGCTGGTCGGCATCGACGCCCGCCACCGCATCAAGATCGGCGCCGCCGGCAAGATCGCCACCGCCTTCGACATCGCCCGCGCGATGGCGATCGGCGCGGACTGGTGCAATTCCGGTCGCGGCTTCATGTTCTCGCTGGGCTGCATCCAGTCGCTGAGCTGCCACACCGACCGCTGCCCGACCGGCGTGACCACGCAGGATCCCACCCGCTACCGTGCGCTGGTGGTGCCGGACAAGGCCGCGCGGGTTTACAACTACCACCTCTCCACCATGCACGCGCTGGCCGAACTGCTGGCCGCCGCCGGGCTCGACCATCCGCAGCAGATCCGCCCGGTGCATTTCACTCGCCGCGTGTCGGCCACCGAGGTGCAGTCGTTCAGCCGGCTCTACCCGGCGATGCGCCCCGGCGAGCTGATCGACGGCACCGCCGACGCGAGATATCGCGAAGCCTGGACCCTCGCCCGCGCCGACAGCTTCGCCGCCGCGGAGTAGGACTGCGCCGGGCTTCTGTTCGTCATTCCGGGGCGCGCCACTTGGCGCGAGCCCGGAATCCATAATCCCTGGCATGAAGGGATCATCCGGTGCGCCAAGATTACATTGGCTGCGGCGTATGGATTCCGGGCCCGCGCGAATACGCGCGTCCCGGAATGACGGATTGGTGTGATGACGCGCCCAAACTGCTCCGTCATTCCGGGGCGTGAGGCCGCAGGCCGAAACGATCCCGGAATCTCGCGGCGCGTACGAGCGGCAAGATTCCGGGTTCATGCTGCCGCTTCGCGGCGCATGCCCCGGAATGATGGAGTTGCTTTGCGCTACGTAGGACGGCGCGTGTGTGGCGACGCCTCAAAACTCGCCGTGCAACCGCCCCGAAAAGATCGACACCGGGCCGCGGTCCTTGTTGTAGGCCGGGTTGGCGATCAGCTGGTAGTCCGCCGTCACGGTCAGGCGGCGGTTGACCGCATAGGCATAATACGTCTCCAGGATGCGCTCGGTGCGGTAGTTGAGCCGGCCGTCGCCGATCAGCAGGCCGAGGCCGCCGGCCGCGAGGAAGTCGCGGTGGGCGCCGGACAGGCCGTTGACCGCGCCGCCAAGGCCGAAAGTGTCGGCCGGCCGCCCCCAATGGCTGCCTTTCACCGACAGGCCGGCGGACAGGCTGCGATCGATGTCGGTGAACGACAGGATCTCGTTGCGGCCATCGTTCCAGCTCCAGCGCGCGAACATCCCCACATCGTTCACGATCTGCTGCTCGACGTTCAGGTAGTAGCCGTATTTCAGATTCTGCCGCCGCAGGCCCGGCACGATCTCATTGATTTCCAGTCCGGGATCGATTGCTGCGTTGGCTACGGCATTCCGATAGTTCGCGGTGTTGCCGCGGTTGGCGAACACGCCGAGCCGCAGCTTGCCCGGCTGCTCCAGCAAAGCGTAACGCTGCTCGAATTCGAGCACCGCGCCGCCGGTGCGGAAGGTCAGCACGTCGCTGTTCGGCGCCGACGGCACCTGGAACAGGCCGGCGCGGATCGCAAAATCCCTGCGGTTGAGATCGACGATGGCGCCGCGGGTCATGCCCGGCAGGTCGGCCGGAAAGTCGTAAGCCGCGGATGCCCACATCGCCCAGTTCATGAAATCGGCGCGCGGGTCCTTGGCGTAGGCATTGCCGTCGAACACGTCGCCGACCGCGAAGCGCCCGACTGTCACCGTGACCCGGTCGATGTCGCGCTTGCCGGGAAACTGCCCGAACGCCTCCGCAACCTCTTCCTGTTCGCCGCCGAGCCCGAACGTCTGCCGGAAGAAGTAGCGCTGCGCGCGAAATCGCGGATAGGCGTCGCCGCCCTTCTGCGCTTCGCCATTGGGGAAGCCGGCCAGCCCCAGCGTGCTGTTGAGCCCGAACCCCTGCGCCAGTTCGGGATTGAAGTGAAACTCGCCGCCCTCCCAGGCGCGCCAGCCGATGAACGCCGACGCGGTCACCGTCTCGCGGCCCTGGCCGCCGCCGGGCAGGCTGTAGGCGCCCTGATAGGGCGACCGGAACCGCGGATAGCCGGACATGATCATGGTGGTCTGGCCGTGCACGCTCCAGTCCGACGGCTTCGTCACGACAGGTGACAGCGGCATCGCGGCGATGGCGCCGGGCGCGTCCCACAGATGGTAGTTCAGCCCGAAGCGGACGGTGTGAATGTCCGGCCTCACCTCGATTGCGGGGAGCCCGAATCCGCCGAGGTCGTAGGCGCGTGCGCCGAGGCTGACATAGCTGTAGTCCGCCTTGGCGCTCCACGCCCCGCCGACCAGCCACTCCACGCCGGCGCCTGCGGTCCATCCGGCGTGATGCCTCGACAGTTGCGACACCGGATTGCCCGACGCATCGTTGGGATGGACATGGGTACCGCCGATCGCCAGGCCGGCGGTGACGTAGGGCAGCCACGGCCCGTAGCTGTAGCCGAGCCGCCCGCGCGCCGTCGCGACGTAGTCGAAAGACGTGTTGAATGGCGCGACCGCCCGCCGGGGCAGGTCGAGCGGGCTGCCGAACCAGATGTCGGCCTCGGCGCCGACGACGAGGCGGTCGGTGAGGTGCCGGTTGTGCCCGATCTGGCCTCCGCCGGTCAGGCCGGTGATCGACGATGGGAACACGACGCCCTGCAACGGCAGCGGCTGGGTGCCCGGCCCGAACCCGCCGGTGCCGTAGCCGAACTGGCCACCCAGATAGGCACCGGTCCAGTCCGCATGGGCCGCCGGGGAGCGCTCCCGCATCCGCGGCAGGTCCGCCGCGGCCACGCCCTCGGCGAAGACCACGCTCGCCAGTAGCGCCGCGAGAGGCCATGCGGCCGCCGCCGGCTGGAGCCGGCCGGCCGTTCGCTGGGTCTCGTCGTCACAGATCGCCAATTCAGATCTCCGTGATGCGGTCAATGCCACCGACGGTTCGAAGGCGCCAGCGCCATGCGGCCGTAGATCTCTATTGCGAACAGTTCGCAGCTGCGTTATTGCGAATGAGTTGCAGTTGCGAGAGTGCGATCGGATTCTAGCGATGGTCTGTTACGGGCGTGTCACGTCGGCGGGTTTGGCCTTTCTGCTGATGGCCGGATGGATCACGCCTGACGGCGCGCGGGCTCAGACCGACCGGCCGGGGCCGATCGCGCACGAGCCGGGCGGCGTCGATACCGAGCACATGTTCGGCTTCATCACCGGCTCCGACATCGGCGGCGCCGGCGAGATGGAAATCGAGGCCGAACAGGATTCTGGCGTCGGCAAACGCCTGGGGCGCTATTACGCCGCCGGCAACGCGCTGCAGTTAAAATACACATTGATCGAGAACGTCCGGATCGCGCCCTATCTGATCTTCGGCCATCACGGCGTGAACACCGTCCCGGGCATGGCCGACATCGATCGCTTCACCTTCGCCGGCGGCGGCATGGAGCTGAAACTCCGCGCGCTGAGCCGCGCCACCAATCCGTTCGGCCTGACCTTTGCGGTCGATGTCGGCGCCGGCCGCATCGACATGGCGACAGGACAGCGCGCGCACGATCACGGGCTCGGATTTTCCGCCGCGCTCGACCGCGAGCTAATCAAGGACCGGCTGTTCGGCGCGATCAATCTCGACTACGCGCCGGCCTGGACGCGGGACCCTGCCACCGGCCAGTGGAGCCATTCGGCGGTCACCGGCGTGGGCGCAGCGATGGTGACCCGCATTGCCCGCGACGTGTTCGCCGGCGGCGAGGTGCGCTATCTGCGGGCCTATGACAGTGCGAGCTTGTCGGGCTTCCTCGGCGACGCGGTGTTTGCCGGGCCGACGGTCTATGTGATGCTCAACCCCACCACCAACATGACCTTTGCCTGGAATACCCAGATCCACGGCCACGCCCGCGGCGAGCCCGGCCGCCTCGACCTCACCAATTTCGAACGCCACCAATTCCGCGTCCGAATCGGCGTCGGATTCAGCGCGAAGTAACGTCCGCGCCTGCTGGCCGCTCCCAAAGCGCGCAGCTGGCGGTTGTCTCTCACGTCAGCCTGTCACTTGAAACCGCTCCACATCCGCCAGCAGCTCGCAGAAGGCTCTTGCGCCGTGCTCGATCAGCGCCAGCCCCAGTTCGGCTGACGCCAGTGTCGCATCGCCGACCGCGCCGCTCGCATTCAGGTCCTCGATCTGCCAGGCCAGCGGGGCCGGACGCTGGGTCGAGAGCCAGCGGTGGTCGCGCTCCATCGCGATGGCGGCGGAGGGGAAGTCGGCGATCTTGTCCTGCCGCACATGCTGCGGCCAGGCGGCCAGCATGATCGAGGTCTCGACCGCGCCGGCGTGGATGCCGTGACGGATCTCGGCGTCGCCGAACATCTCTCCGGGCACGCCGAAGCGCGACCACGAGGTGGTGACGACGGCAAGGCCGAGCCTTGCGCGCAATTCCTGCGCCACGATGGTCATCGCGGCGCTGTTGCCGCCATGGCTGGTCACCATCACCAGCTTCTTCACGCCGGCCCGCGCCACGCTGTCGCCGAGCGCGGTCCAGACCTGCAGGGCCGTCTCGGGCGGCAAGGTCAGGGTGCCGGGAAACGACAGATGCTCGGTGGAGATGCCGACCGGCTGCAGCGGCAGGAAGGTCGCCGGCAGTTCGCCCGGCAGCAGCGCCTGCACCCGCGCCAGATAGGCCTGCGCGATCATCACGTCGGTGCCGAGCGGCAGATGCGGGCCGTGCTGCTCGGTGGCGGCGAGCGGCAGCACCGCGATCCAGCGCGCGGCGTCGGCGGGCGTGACGTCGGGCCAGTGGATCTCGGTCCAGTTGCGCGGCGGCACGATGGTCATGCGAGGGAGCGTTTCATTGGCGGGGATGGCGTTGTAACCTGCAGACATGTCATCGGAATCGATCATGGGGCCAAATGCGCGACGGAGTCCAACCTTGACCGCCCGGCTTCTGCGGCGAGCGTTAACGACGCTGCTCTGGCTGCTGCCGGCGCTCCCCGCGCTGGCGGCCGAGCGGCTCGACAAGGTCTCGTTCGGCACCAACTGGGTGTCGCAGGCCGAGCATGGCGGCTTCTTCCAGGCGGTGGCCGACGGCACCTACAAAAGCTACGGGCTCGACGTGACGATCGTGCCGGGCGGCCCGAACGTCAACAACCGCAGCCTGCTGATCGCCGGCAAGCTCGACTTCTTCATGAGCGCCAACACGCTGCAATCGTTCGACGCGGTCGCCAATAACGTGCCGGTGGTGGCGGTGGCGGCGATCTTCCAGAAGGATCCGCAGGTCTTCATCGCGCACCCGGACGCGAAGGTCACGAAGCTGGCGGACCTCAAGCCGCTGACCCTGTTCGTCTCCAAGGAGGGCATCGTCAGCTATTTCCAGTGGCTGAAGACCGAATACGGTTTCAGCGAAGCCAAGGTGAAGCCCTACACCTTCAACCCGCAGCCGTTCCTCGCCGACCGCAGGAGCGCGATGCAGGGCTATGTCACCTCCGAGCCCTTCGTGATCGAGAAGCAGGCCGGCTTCAAGCCGACCGTGCTGTTGCTGGCGGATTCCGGCTTCGACGCCTATTCGACGCTGATCGAGACAAGGCGCGACCTGGTCGACAAGAAACCCGACCTGGTGCAGCGCTTCGTCGATGCCTCGCTGATCGGCTGGTACCGCTATCTCTACGGCGACAGCGCGCCGGGCAACGCGTTGATCAAGCAGATGAACCCGGAGATGACCGACGAGATGCTGGCCTATTCGATCGCCAGGATGAAGGAGTACGGCATCGTCGATTCCGGCGACGCGCTGCGCGACGGCATCGGCGCGATGACCGACGCGCGGGTCGGCAGCTTCTTCGACAAGATGTCGCGCGCCGGCGTGGTCAGGCGCGACCTCGATTTCCGCAAGGCCTACACGCTGCGCTTCGTCAACAAGGCGGTCGGGCTCGACCTGCGGCCGAAGCCGTAAACATGGCAGATGCGGCGATCAGCCTGCGCGGCGTCGGCAAGGTCTATGACAACGGCATCAAGGCGCTGGGGCCGCTCGACCTCGACATCGCGGCCGGCGAATTCGTCTCGCTGCTGGGGCCGTCCGGCTGCGGCAAGTCGACGGCGTTGCGGCTGATCGCCGGGCTCGCGACGCCCAGCCGCGGCACGGTGCGGGTCGCGGCGTCGCGACCGCACAAGCAGGCGATCGGCTTCGTGTTCCAGGAGCCGACCCTGATGCCGTGGGCCAGCGTCGCCGGCAATGTCGCGCTGCCGCTGAAGCTTGCGCATGTCGCGCGCGGCGAGCGTGATGACCGCGTCGCACAGGCGCTGGCGAAGGTCGGGCTGTCGGAGTTTGCGCACGCTTTTCCACGCGAACTGTCGGGCGGCATGAGGATGCGGGTGTCGCTGGCGCGCGCGCTGGTGACCGACCCCGACATCCTGCTGATGGACGAACCGTTCGCCGCGCTTGACGAGATCACCCGCTTCCGGCTCAACAACGATCTGCTGACGCTGTGGCGGACCTTGCGCAAGACCATCGTGTTCGTGACGCATTCGGTGTTCGAGTCGGTGTATCTGTCGCAGCGCGTGCTGGTGATGACGCCGCGGCCAGGGCGGATTGCGGCTGACATCGTGATCGACGCGCCGGCGATGCGCGACGAGACGTTCCGCACCTCGGCGGACTACGCCGCGCAATGCCGTGCGGTGTCGCAGGCGCTCGCGCGCAGCAGCGAGGCGGCGGCGTGACGGGCTCCGATCGCAACGGCGCGCCGCGCTGGCTGCGGCTCCTGATGCCGGTCGCCGTGCTGGCGGCGGGCATCGTGGCGTGGGACCTGGTGGTGCGCATCAACGCGATTCCGCCCTATGTGCTGCCCAGGCCTGCGCTGGTGTGGCAGACGCTGCTGGCCGACTGGGGCGTGTTGTCGGCGTCGCTGCTGGCAACCTTGCTGACCACGCTGAAGGGCTTTCTCGCCGCAGCATTCGGCGGCATCGCGCTGGCGCTGCTGTTCAACCGCTCGCGGCTGCTGGAGATGTCGCTGCTGCCCTATGCGGTGATCCTGCAGGTGACGCCGGTGATCGCGATCGCGCCACTGCTGCTGATCTACCTGTCGCAGGAGACCGCGGTGGTGACATGCGCCTTCATCGTGGCGTTCTTCCCGGTGCTGGCCAACACCACGCTGGGGCTGAACTCGGTCGACCGCAACCTCGCCGGGCTGTTCCGGCTGTACGGCGCGACCGGGACACAGGCGCTGCTGTATCTGAAGCTCCCGGCGGCCTTGCCCTACATCCTTGGCGGGCTGCGCATCGCGGGCGGGCTGTCGCTGATTGGCGCGGTGGTGGCCGAGATCGCGGCGGGCTCGGCGGGCGCCGGCTCCGGCCTCGCCTACCGCATCGCGGAATCGAGCTACCGGCTCAACATTCCGCGGATGTTTGCCGCGCTGCTGTTGCTCTCCGCCGCCGGCCTTGTCATTTATACCGCGCTCGCGCTGGCCTCGCACCTGATGTTGCGGCGCTGGCACGAAAGCGCGATTGGAAAGGACATTTGATGGCTGCGACCGGTTCCTCGGACATTGTCGACCTGCTGATCTACGGGCCGCGCAAGCCGACCGTCGACGACGGATTTGCCGCCGGCTTCCGGCTGCACAAGGTCGAGCACCAAGGCGATCTCGACGCCTTGCCGCCGGACGCGTTCGGCGCCATCCGCGGCGTCGCGGTGACGGGGCTGGTGAAGGCCGATGGCGCTACCTTGGCGCGGTTTCCCAAGGTCGAGATCGTGTCGTCGTTCGGCGTTGGCTACGACCATATCGACGCCAAATACGCCGCCGAACACGGCATCGTCGTCACCAACACGCCGGACGTGCTGACGGAAGAAGTCGCCGACACCGCGCTTGGCCTGCTGATCGCCACCGCGCGCGACTTCATCGCCGCCGACCGCCACGTCCGCGACGGGCTGTGGGCGACGCAGGGCTTTCCGCTCAGCGCCGGATCGCTACGCGACCGCAAAGTCGGCATGGTCGGCATGGGCCGGATCGGCCAGGCGATCGGGCGTCGGCTGGAGGCCTCGCAGGTGCCGGTGGTGTATCACTCGCGCAACCCGGCCAACGGCGTCAGCTATCAGCACTATCCGAACCTGATCGAGATGGCGACCGCGGTCGATACGCTGATCATCATCACCCCGGGCGGCCCGGCCACTGCGAAGCTGGTCAACGCCGAGGTGCTGAAGGCGCTCGGCCCCCGCGGCATCGTCATCAACGTCGCGCGCGGCTCGGTGGTGGACGAGCCGGCGCTGATCGCGGCATTGCAGGACGGCACCATTCTGGCCGCCGGCCTCGACGTGTTTGCCGACGAGCCGAACGTGCCGGAGGCGTTGCGCAAGCTGCGCAATGTGGTGCTGCTGCCGCATGTCGGCTCGGCTTCGGTGGTGACGCGCAACGCGATGGACCAGCTGGTGGTCGACAATCTCAAGATGTGGTTCCGCGGCCAGCTGCCGCTGACGCCGATTCCCGAAACCCCGGTGACGAGTCGCTGACCATGCGTGCGTTGCTGTCATGTCTCGCGGTTGTGGCGGCGCTGGCCGCCGCGCCGGCGCGCGGCCAGGATGCGGCGACCTTGAAGAAGGACATGATCGGGCAGTGGGAGCTCTCCACCACCGAGCGCAGCAAGACCTGCGTGGTGACCTTGAAGGGCGACATTGCTGGCCAAGGGCTGAAGCTCGAACTGGAGCCGGGTTGCGTCGCGGCGCTGCCGTTCACCAAGGACATCGCGGCGTGGAACGTGCGCGGCCTCGACATTGTGCGCCTGCAGGATGCGGCGGGACAATCAGTGATGGATTTCACCGAGGTCGAGAGCGGCATCTTCGAGGGGCTGCGTAGCGGCGAGGGGATCTACATCCTGCAGAACCTCGCGGCGGCGCGCTCGCTGGCGAAGTCGATGGACCAGATGATCGGCGACTGGTCGATGGTGCGCGGCAACGGCCGCGCGGTGTGCGGGCTGACCCTGACCAACAACGAGGCCGATGCCGACAGCTTTCAATTGTTTCTAAAGCCGGCCTGCGATCCGTCGGTGGTGAGCTTCGGCCCGAAGCGTTGGCGGCTCGAGCGCGGCGAACTGCAGCTGATGTCGCCCGCCGGCGAGACCTGGCGCTTCCAGGCCGACGACAACGCCCAGTGGCGCAAGACCCCGGACACCGTCGACCCGCTGATCATGCTGCGGCAGTGACGTTCGTCATTCCGGGGCGTGCGAGCGCAGCTCGCAACGAACCCGGAATCTCGCTCATCATACCGGGCCGCGCGATTCCGGGTTCATGTCGCCGCTGCGCGGCTCATGCCCCGGAATGACCAAGCTCGACTATGCGCCAACTCGCATGTGGCGTCATGCCCGGGCTTGACCCGGGCATCCATCCCGTTCGCTAGGGTTCGTTCAAGTGGATGGATTGCCGGGTCAGGCCCGGCAATGACGCGGCATGGGGCCGTGAGCATGCAGATGAACGCGTGCGCACTAGATCAGCTTCAGCCCCTTCAGGCTGGCATGGCCGTTCTTGCCGACGATGATGTGGTCGTGCACCGAGATGCCGAGCGGGGTGGCGATGTCGATGATCGACTTGGTCATCTGGATATCCGCCTGCGACGGGGTCGGGTCGCCGGAGGGGTGGTTGTGCACCAGGATGATCGCGGTGGCGGAGAGTTCGAGCGCGCGCTTGATGACTTCGCGCGGATAGACCGGGGTGTGATCGACGGTGCCGACCTGCTGCACCTCGTCGGCGATCAGCTGGTTGCGCTTGTCGAGAAACAGGATGCGGAACTGCTCCTTGTCGGCGAACGCCATCGCGGTGCGGCAATAATCGATCACGCTCGACCATGACGACAGCACGGTGCGGCTTTTCAGTTGTCCTTTGGCGACGCGGCTCGCCGCGGCCGCAATCAGCTTGATCTCGGTGATCGCCGCGTCGCCCAGGCCGCCGACTTCGCGCAGCCGCGCCTCTGATGCATGGACGGTCTCGGCGAACGAGCCGAACTTGCCGATCAGCGCTTTCGCCAGCGGCTTGACGTCGCGGCGCGGCAGCGCGCGGAACAGCACCAGCTCCATCAGCTCGTAGTCCGACAGCGCGTCGGCGCCGGCGCTGCGAAAGCGTTCGCGCAGCCGCTCGCGATGACCGTGAAAATGCGGCGCCTCGGCGAAGCCGGCGGATGTGTCGTCGTCTGCGGCCATTGGTTCAAACTACCAAGCAGATAATTGCCCAAGCATGCCGCGCCGCGCGGCATTTACAACCCTGATTTATTTTCCGTCGCGTTTGAACTGGCGAAGGCACGCCTTCGACGAACCGGCATGCGGGCCACAACGGCCGCCCATACCAAGATGGAGAGTATCATGTCGATCAAGACCAAGCTTGCCGCCTTCGCTCTCGCTGCCGTGGTTGCCGGCGGCGCGTTCGCCACCTCGTCGCAGCAGGCGGAAGCCAAGGGCCCCGGCCCGGCCTTCGCGGTCGGTGCCGGACTGCTCGGCGCCGCCGTCGTCGGCAGCGCGATCGCCGGCGGACCGGGCTACTACTACGTCAACAATGGCTACCGCCGCTGCGGCTGGGAGCGCCAGTACGACATGTTCGGCAATTATCTCGGCAAGACCCGGGTGTGCTACTACTAGGCGAAGGCATCGGCACGGTCGTTCTCGACACCGTGCCGATGACCCCCATCATTCCGGAATCCCGACGACATGCCCGGGCCTGCCTCGGGCATCTCTCGTGCACGGCATGATGAACGGCTACGCCGTCATCCCGATCTTCTTCCGGATCGCCGCCAGCTCGGCCTCGTCCCAGATGCCGATCAGCACGCCGTTCTTCACCTGCAGCTGCTTCTCGGCATAGGCGGCGATCTTCTCGAAGCTCGTCGTGATGTGACCGGCCGGATGCAGCGCCCAGTCGAACAGCACGGCTTGTAGCCGCGCGATCACTTCGGCGCAGTCAGGATCGTCGCCGCGGTCGGTGAGTTCCTGCGGATCGTCGCGCAAATCGTACAGCATCGGGCGGAAGCCGGACGCGTGGATGTATTTCCATCGGCCGTCATAGACCATGAACAGCCGGCAGCGCTCGATCGGCTGGTTCAGCATCAGCCGCACGTCCTGCATGCAGTAGTCGTATTCCGAGAACACCACGGGCCGCCACGGCTTCGGCTCCTCGCCGCGCAGCCACGGCAGCAGAGAGCGGCCTTCCAGCACGTGGCGCGGCGGCGTGCCGCCGAAGTATTCGATGAAGGTTGGCGCCAGGTCGATCGCCTCGACCAGCGCGTCGCACACCGTGCCGCGCGTCGCATCGGCCTCGGGGGACGGATCGATCACGATCAGCGGAATCCGCGCCGAAGCGTCGTGGAACAGGTCCTTCTCGCCCATCCAGTGATCGCCGAGATAGTCGCCGTGATCGGAGGTGAAGACGATCATCGTGGTGTCAAGCAGGCCGCGCTCCGTGAGGAACGCCATCAGCACGCCCATCTGGTCGTCGATCTGCTTGATCAGGCCCATATAGGCCGGGATCACCCGCTCGCGCGCCTCGTCGCGCGCCATGTTGCGCGAGTAGCGCATGTCCATATAGGCGGCGAACACCGGATGGGCGTGCTGGCGCTCGCTGTCGGAGCGCACCGCGGACTGCACGTCGGCCGCGCCGTACATCGACGCGTAGGGCTCCGGCGCGATATAGGGCCAGTGCGGCTTGATATAGGACAGATGCAGGCACCACGGCCGTTCATCGCTTTCGGCTTCCGCGATGAACTCCATCGCGCGGCGCGTCATGTAGGGCGTCTCGGAATGCTCTTCGGGTATTCGCGCAGCCTTGTCGGCGTGGCTGAGCAGCCAGCCGTTCTGCAAACTGCCATCGTCGGCTTCGCCGGAATTGGCCCAATGCTCCCAAGGGTTTTCGGCCTCATAGCCGTGCTCGCGCAAATAAGCGTCGTAGGCCGGGCGCGGCTTGCCGGTCGGATGCAGGCCGTCGTCGCGCTCATAAGGCTCGAAGCCGCACTCCGACACGTGCACGCCGATGATCGAGTCCGGCGCGATGCCGAGCATCTTCAGGCCTTCGAGATCCGGCGCCATGTGGGTCTTGCCGACCAGCACATTTCGCACACCGATCTTTCTGAGGTGATCGCCCAACGTCGGCTCGCCGATCCGCAGCGGCCAGCCGTTCCAGTGCGAGCCGTGCGAGCGCATGTAGCGCCCGGTGTAAAACGACATCCGCGACGGCCCGCAGATCGGCGACTGCACATAGGCCTGCGAGAACCGCACGCCCCGCGCCGCCATCGCATCGATGTTCGGCGTGGTCAGCGTGGGGTGGCCGGTGCAACCGAGGTAGTCATGGCGCAACTGGTCGCACATGATCCAAAGGATGTTTTTCGGGCGGGGCATGGGAGACTTTCGTGATCAGGTGCGGCGATGCTGCGGCATCGGATGGTGGTTGACAAGCGGCGGCATTACCGAGCCTGCGAAGGACGCTGCCCCCTTCTTCCCATCTGATAAAGGGTGGCCACACTACCCACGGCCGCCAGGAGGAGGCCCTTGGTCCGCCTTCTCTGCCGACCCTCGTCCGGCCAACGGCAGGGCCTGTCATCTGGCGGCGTTTTGCGCCGACCCGGCGGCCCGCGCCACCTTCCCCACGACGGGAGGCGGGACGAAGCGATGCCACTCCGCGCGGACGCTGGCATCCTGTTCGCGCGCATCGTGCGTCCCAGCAAGGATTGCGAGCGCGTCGCCGGATAGCAAACGCGCCAGCGCCCAGACCGCGGCGCCCCGGACCAACGGGCTTTCGTCGCCAAGCAATCGCTCCGCCTCTTTCGCCAACGCGGCGTCGCCTGAGTTGCCGATGGCGATCAGCACGTTGCGCGTGAATCGATCGCGGCCGATGCGCTTGATCGGGGATTTGGTGAACAGCGCGCGGAACGCCGCGTCATCGAGCCTTGCCAGTTCGGCCAGCGCCGGCGCGCGAAAATGCTCGCGCGCCGCCAGCTTCGCCTCACGACCGGCTTCGGCGAACTTGTTCCACGGGCACGCCGCGAGGCAATCGTCGCAGCCGTAGATCCGGTTGCCGATGGCGCGGCGGAATTCGTGCGGGATCGGGCCCTTGTGCTCGATGGTGAGGTACGAGATGCAGCGCCGCGCATCGAGCCGGTACGGCGCCGGAAACGCCGCGGTCGGGCAGATCTCGAGGCAGGCGCGGCACGAGCCGCAGTGGTCGGTTTCCGCGGCGTCGCGCGGCAGGTCGAGCGTGGTGAAGATCGCGCCGAGAAAAAGCCAGGAGCCGAACTCGCGCGACACCAGATTGGTGTGCTTGCCCTGCCAGCCAAGCCCGGCCTGATGCGCCAGCGGCTTTTCCATCACCGCCGCGGTGTCGACGAACACCTTGACGCCGCCGCCGCCGGTGGCGATCAGCCAGCGCGCCAACGCCTTCAGCCGCGCCTTGATGAGATCGTGGTAATCGTCGCCGCGGGCATAGACCGAGATCGCGCCGCGGGTCCGCTGGTCGAGCAGCGCCAGCGGGTCGTCGTCGGGCCCGTAATTCATGCCGAGCATGATGACGGAGCGGACCTCGCCCCACATCACCCGGGGGTCGGCGCGGCGTGCCGGATTGTCGGCCAGCCAGGCCATCTCGCCATGCGCGCCGTCGGCGAGAAAGGCGGCGAAGCGCGCGCCGGCGTGCGGAATCGCGTCGGGCGCGGCGATACCGAGCGCGTCGAAGCCGAGCGCGCGGGCCTGCTCGGCCAGCGCGTCTTTCAGGGAAAGTGTTTCAATTGCCAGCGTCACGCGATGCTCCGGCGTCCGCAACGCTGCGGACGCATCGCCGCGCGCGGCAGGCTGCTACTCGGCCGCAGCGACCGGGACGCCGGCGGCCGGCACGCTGGCCTGGCTGCCCTTGCCGTAGCGGTGCTCGATATAGTCGATCACCATCGCCTTGAACTCGGTCGAGATGTTCGGGCCGCGCAGCGTGCGGAATTTCTTGCCGTCGACGAACACCGGGGCGGCCGGGGTTTCGCCCGTGCCGGGCAGCGAGATGCCGATGTCGGCGTGCTTGGATTCGCCCGGGCCGTTGACGATGCAGCCCATGATCGCGACGTTGAGCGATTCCACGCCGGGATAGCGGGTCTTCCAGCCCGGCATCTCGTCGCGGATGAAATCCTGGATCGAGCGCGCCAGTTCCTGGAACGTGGTCGAGGTGGTGCGGCCGCAGCCCGGGCATGCCGCAACCAGCGGCACGAAGGTGCGGAAGCCCATGGTCTGCAGCAGCTCCTGCGCAACCTGGACTTCCAGGGTGCGGTCGCCGCCGGGCTCCGGCGTCAGCGAGATCCGGATGGTGTCGCCGATCCCCTGCTGCAGCAGGATGCCGAGCGCGGCCGAGGAGGCGACAATGCCCTTGGAGCCCATGCCGGCCTCGGTGAGGCCGAGATGGATCGCATAGTCCGAACGTTCGGCCAGCGTCTGGTACACCGCGATCAGATCCTGCACCGCGGAGACCTTGGCCGACAGGATCATCTTGTTCTTCGGCAGACCGATCTCCTCGGCACGGGCGGCCGACAGCAGCGCCGACTGCACCATCGCCTCGCGGGTCACCGCGCGGACATCCTTCGGCTCGGCCAAGAGCGCGTTCTCGTCCATCAGCTTGGTCAGCAGTTCCTGATCGAGCGAGCCCCAATTGGCGCCGATCCGGATCGCCTTGTTGTACTTCAGCGCGATCTCGACGATGTCGGTGAACTGGCTGTCGCGCTTGTTCTTGAAGCCGACATTGCCCGGATTGATGCGGTACTTGTCGAGCGCCTCGGCGCAGGCCGGAAAATCGGCCAGCAGCTTGTGGCCGATGTAATGGAAGTCGCCGATCAGCGGCGTGGTGATGCCGAGCTTGCGCAGCCCGTCGCGGATGTGCGGCACCGCGGCGGCGGCCTCCTCGCGGTCGACCGTGATGCGGACCATTTCCGACCCGGCGCGCGACAGCGCGGCGACCTGGGTGATGGTGCCCTGGATGTCGGCGGTATCGGTGTTGGTCATCGACTGCACGACGATCGGCGCCCCGCCGCCGACGGCGACATCGCCGACCATAACCTGGGTGGTGGTGTGGCGGGCCCGGGGCCCGGCGACGTCGCGCTGCGGCGGCTTTTCAAGCATGTTCATGGGCTCTCGGATATCAGGTTTTCATGACAAACAGCAATGGATATGGCTCAGACAGGTGCCGGCCGGTTCACCAGATACAGCCCGGCAATCACCAGCAGGGCGGCGACGCCGAAGGCCGGGGTCAGGGGGTCGTGCAGCACCAGATAGCCCGCCGCGACGCCGAACAAAGGGGTGATGAAGGAAAAAGCCGACAATTTGCTGGCAGAATAGGTCTTCACCAGCCCAAACCAGATCAAAAACGTCAATCCGACCACCCAGAACGCCTGATAGGACATCAGCGCCAGGGTCAGCGGACCGGGAACCTGGTTAATGCTTTCCCCCGATAGCCAGGCCGCGAGCCCGAGGATCGGAATCGACATCGCCACCTGGTAGGCGAGGCCCTTTTCGGCCGGCGCGGTCAAAAGCGGGGTCGCCTTGATGATCAGCGTGGTGGCCGCCCACAGCACGCCGCCGGCGACCAGCATCAGGTCGCCCATCAACACCCTGGAATCGACATTGGCCTGCGGCACGCCGATCGCCAGCGCAACGCCGGCGAAGCTCAGCGCCAGCCCGCCCCATTGCACGGCGCGCAGCCGCTCGCCGAGAAACTGGTAGGAGCCGAGCGCCACCACGAATGGCGCGCAATACAGGAACACCGAGGCCCGCGACGCGGTGGTATAGAGCAGGCCGCGGTAGATCAGCACGAATTCGATACCGAACACGATGCCGGCGCACAGCCCGGCCTTCAGCGTGCCGTCGCGTTCGAACAGCTTGACGCCGCGCGCCCAGGCCACCAGCAGCACCACCACGAGGCCGCCCGACGAGCGGATGGTCGCCTGCAGGAACGGCGGAATCTCCGGCAGCACCAGCTTGACCGCGACCTGGTTGAAGCCCCAGCTCAGGCAGCACATCACCATCAGCGCCACCGCCGCGAGGCCGAGCGGGCGGGTGGCGGAGGTGTGGGTGACCGAAGGTTGATCCGTGGACATACAGCTCCCGGCTTGTCGCCGTGTTGTCGTTGGCCGTCCGGCGGCCGCTCAGGTCTGTTGGCAGTGTGCGCAGGTGCCGGTGATTTCCACCACCGACATTTTGGGGACGAAGCCGGTGTTGCGCGCGGCGGCATCGAGCCCCTGCGCCAGCCGGGTGGCGGGGATTTCGCCGACCGAGCCGCATTGCTCGCAGATCAGGAAGGCGACCGACGCCGCGGCATCGTGATCGTGCGCGCAGGCCAGAAACGCGTTGCGGCTCTCGATCCGGTGCACCAGGCCGTTCTGCATCAGGAAGTCCAGCGCGCGGTACACCGTGATCGGCGCCGGGCGCGCCATCTCGCGGCCGAGCGCCTCGATCACCTCGTAGGCGCCGAGCGGCCGGTGGCTGGACAGCAGCGCCTGCAGCACCTGGCGGCGGATCGGGGTGAAATTCTGCGCACGGCTCTTGCAGATCCGCTCGGCATGACCGATCGCATCCGCGGCACAGCGGTCGTGATCGTGGTCAGGCGTCGGGAAGGCGGGCTTGGCGGCGGTCATCGGCACCCTTCTAGCGCGATCGGCGCCGTTCGCCCATCGTTTCCGCGACACCGCTCACCCGCAATTCTCGCAACGCGGACCATCGGCCAATCCGTTGATATGACGCAGTCGTGTACGGCCCGCCGCGATGACAGGCGCGAAAATTGCCTTTACGCTGGCGTCCTCGCGTGACCGGAGACTGCCGCATGTTGCGTTGCCTCGCCGTTGCCCTCGTCGTGTCGCTGTTCGGCGCAAGCTCCGGCCCGGCACTGGCGCAAAAGGCGCCGCGCGGCAGCGAATGTCTGGCGATGGCGCAGGCGCCGCCCCGCGCGACCCCGGTCAGCCTACGCCGCGCGGCGCTGAAGCCGGACGAGGTGTCGATCACCTATGCGGGCCACTCGACCTACTACATCGACACCCCCGGCGGCGTGACCATCGCCACCGATTTCAGCGGTGCCTACACGCTCGGCGGCCGGATGCCCGACGTCATCACTATGAACCGGGCGCACAGCACGCACTACACGCTGTTTCCAGACCCGCGCATCAAGCACGTCTTCCAGGGCTGGGGCGACGACGGCAAGCCGGCCGAAATCCACGAGCGGATCGGCGACGTGCTGGTCCGCAACGTCACCACCGACATCCGCCGCTACGTTCTCGACGATTCCGCCGGGCCGCTGGTGAAGGACGGCAATTCGATCTTCATCTTCGAGGTCGCCGGACTGTGCATCGGCCATCTCGGCCATCTGCACCACAAGCTCGACGAGAGCCATTTCGCGCAGATCGGCCGGCTCGACATCCTGATGGTGCCGATCGACGGCAGCTACACTATGTCGCTCGACGGCGTCTCCGAGATCACCAAGCGGCTGCGTTCCTCGATCGTGCTGCCGATGCACCGCTTCATGACGCCGCTGGAGGATTTCATGCGCCGCATCGGCCAGCAATTCGCCATCGACCAGCGCGGCGACCGCAGCCTGAAGGTGTCGCTCGATACGCTGCCCAGCGCGCCGACGGTGATCATCCTGGACGGGGTGTGAGCGCTTCAGCACGCCGTCATTCCGGGGCGCGCTCTTCGCGCGAGCCCGGAATCCATACCCCCTGACGTAACGTGATTGCACCGCCGTGCCCCTCTGACCACTGCGGCGTATGGATTCCGGGCCTGCGCGCAAGAAGCGCGCATCCCGGAATGACGAGTTGTGAGGGCAGGCCCTCCGTCTACCGTCATTCCGGGGCATGCGCAGCGAAGCTGCGCAATGAACCCGGAATCTCGCCACTCGCGCAAGCCGCTAGATTACGGGTTCGTGCGCCTTCGGCTTACGCCCCGGAATGACGGGCTGAGGCGGATCGCGCCCAACTAATCGCCCGGCCCGTAGCGGCGCAGCGCCTCGATCGTCAAGCCCTTCCCCACCGCGCCAAAACTGTCGCCCTCGACGATGCGGGCGGACGGCAGCAGCGAGGTCATCGCGGTGCGGACGTGGGCGAGGCGGGCCGAGCCGCCGGTGAGGAATACGGCGTCGACTGCGGAGGCGTCGAGTTGCGCCTGCTGCAGACAGATGTTGATCCGCGCGGCGACGCGGTTGGCCAGAGTCTTCGTGTGCTTCACCAGATCCGGCCGGCCGATCTCGACCGCAAGACCGGCCTCGACCCATTGCAGCGGGATCGCGGCCCGCTTCGCATCGGCCAGCGCGATCTTGGCCTGCTCGACCTCCATCGCCAGCGTGTGGCCGCGCTGTTCGTCGAGCACGCGCAGCAGCCGGTCGAGCAATTCGGGCTGCGCCGCCTGATGCCGCACCTGGCGGATTTCGGCCTGCACCTTCTGCTCATACATCCGGTTGATGCTGGACCAGGTGGCGAGGTCATGAAAATAGCCCGACGGCACGTCGAGCGCGGCACGCTTCATCGCGCTGCGGAAGCCGAACAGCGGCATCACCGTGTTGAGCGACAGTTGGCGATCGAAATCGGTGCCGCCGATCCGCACGCCGTCATTGGCGAGAATGTCGGCCTGCCGCTCGGCCTTCAGATGCCGCTCCGGCGACAGCCGCACGATGGAAAAGTCCGAGGTGCCGCCGCCGATGTCGGCGATCAGCGCGATCTCCTCGCGCGTCACCTCGCGCTCGTAGTCGAGCGCCGCGGCGATCGGCTCGAACTGGAACGTGACATCCTCGAAACCGATCTCGCTCGCGATGCCGCGCAGCGTGTCCTCCGCCTTGCGGTCGGCATCCGGCGCGTTGTCGACGAAGTGCACCGGGCGGCCATGCACCAGGTTGCGCAGCGGACCGCCGGTGGCCTGCTCGCCGCGCCGCTTCACGGCGCCGAGATAGGAGGCGATCACGTTGCGGAAGCTGGTTCGCTCGCGGCCGACGCGCGTGCTCTCGTCGATCAGCGAACTGCCGAGCGCGGACTTCAGACTGCGCATCAGCCGGCCCGGCGCGCCGTCCACATAGGCGTCGATGGCGCGACGGCCGATCAGTACCGCGCCGTCGGCGTTGTAGAAGATCGCGCTCGGAATGGTGCGATGCTCGCCCTCGAGCGCCGCGAGCACCGGGATGTCGTCAATGATGGTGCCGAGCGTCGTGTTCGACGTTCCGAAATCCAGACCGCAACTCGACATCACCGCTCCCGCAAGGAACGTCCGTCTACACAGATGCGGGTCATCGATCCACCATTATCTTTTTGCAATGTGGCTGCGTGACGTGCGGTGTCGAAAGGCCCTTGTTTGACGGGACAAATCGATCGTCCACAGGCAGCCAGCGCGGCGTTGCGAGGGCTTGATGAATCGATCCGCACTGGTCCATAAGCGCTCTCCCCGGCGACCGGCCCAGCCGGTCGCGCAGCTTCGATGAAAGAGTTCAGCGCGTGGTCAACATCAACCGCAAGATTGCCGACGAACTCGGCGTACGCGAGCAGCAGGTCGAGGCGACGGTGACGCTGCTCGATGGCGGCGCCACGGTGCCGTTCGTCGCGCGCTACCGCAAGGAGATCACCGGGGGTTTAGACGACGCGCAGTTGCGCACGCTCGAAGAGCGGCTGACCTATCTGCGCGAGCTCGAGGACCGCCGCACCGCGATTCTCAACTCGGTGCGCGAACAGGGCAAGCTCGACGCCACGCTGGAAGCCGCGATCATGGCGGCCGACAGCAAGGGCCGGCTGGAAGACATCTATCTACCGTTCAAGCCGAAGCGCCGCACCAAGGCGGAGATCGCCCGCGAGGCCGGGCTCGAGCCGCTCGCCGAGATGCTGCTGACCAAGCCGGAGAACGACCCGCAGGCCGCGGCCGCCGCCTTCGTCAACGCCGACAAGAGCGTCGCCGATGTCGCCGCGGCGCTGGATGGCGCACGCGCGATCCTGGTCGAACGCTTCGCCGAGGACGCCGATCTGCTCGGCGCGCTGCGCGAGCAGATGTGGTCGAACGGCGTGATGATCTCGAAGCTGCGCGACGGCAAGAAGGAGGCCGGCGCGAAATTCTCCGACTACTTCGACTTCAGCGAGCCGCTGCACAAGCTGCCGTCGCACCGGATTCTCGCGATGTTCCGCGGCGAGAAGGAAGAAATGCTGGACCTGTCGATCCAGCCGGACGCCGCGGTGCCGGCGCCGACCGTGGTGACGTCGTATGAAATGAAGATCATGCAGCGTTTCGCCATCTCGCAGCAGGGCCGCCCCGGCGACAAATGGCTCGGCGAAACCGTGCGCTGGGCGTGGCGCACAAAGATCCAGGTGCACCTCAATATCGATCTGCGGATGCGGCTGTGGACCGCCGCGGAGACCGAGGGCGTCCGCGTCTTCGCATCGAACCTGCGCGACCTGCTGCTGGCCGCGCCGGCCGGCGCCCGCGTCACCATGGGGCTCGATCCCGGCTTTCGCTCCGGCGTCAAGGTGGCGGTGGTGGATGCGACCGGCAAGGTGGTGGCGACCACCGCGGTGTATCCGCACGAACCGCAGCGGCAATGGGACGCCGCCAAGGCGACGCTGGCCAAGCTGGCGCGCGAGCACCGCGTCGAACTGATCGCGATCGGCAACGGCACCGCGTCGCGCGAGACCGACAAGCTCGCCACCGAACTGGTGGCGCTGCTGCCGGAGCAGAAGATGATCAAGATCGTCGTCTCGGAAGCCGGCGCGTCGGTGTACTCCGCCTCGGCCTTCGCCTCGGAGGAATTGCCCGGCCTCGACGTCACGCTGCGCGGCGCGGTGTCGATCGCGCGACGGCTGCAGGACCCGCTGGCCGAACTGGTGAAGATCGATCCGAAGGCGATCGGCGTCGGGCAGTACCAGCACGATCTCGGCGAATCGAAGCTGGCGCGCTCGCTCGACGCGGTGGTGGAAGACTGCGTCAACGCCGTCGGCGTCGATGCCAACACCGCCTCCGCGCCGCTGCTGGCGCGAGTGTCCGGCATCGGCCCCGGCCTGGCGCAGACCATCGTGCAGCATCGCGACGCCAACGGCCCGTTCAAGTCGCGCAAGGCGCTCAAGGACGTGCCGCGGCTCGGGCCCAAGGCGTTCGAGCAATGCGCCGGCTTCCTGCGCATCAGCGACGGCGAGGATCCGCTGGACCGGTCCGGCGTGCATCCGGAAGCCTATCCGGTGGTGCGAAAAATCCTCGCCGCCACCAAGAGCGACATCAAGGCGCTGATCGGCAATGCGGAGATCCTGCGCCAGGTGCAGCCGAAGAACTTCGTCGACGACACATTCGGCCTGCCAACCGTCACCGACATCCTGCGCGAACTGGAAAAGCCCGGTCGCGATCCGCGTCCGGCATTCAAGGCCGCGGTGTTCAAGGACGGCGTCGAGAAGCTGAGCGACCTCAAGCCCGGCATGATCCTGGAAGGCGCGGTGACCAACGTCGCGGCGTTCGGCGCCTTTGTCGATATCGGCGTGCATCAGGACGGGCTGGTGCACATCTCGGCGATGTCGAAGACCTTCATCAAGGATCCGCGCGAGGTGGTGAAGCCGGGCGACATCGTCAAGGTCAAGGTGCTGGAGGTCGACGTTCAGCGCAAGCGCATCGCGCTGACCTTGCGGATGGACGACCAGCCCGGCGCCAAGCAGGACCGCGTGGCCGCCAGCGCGCCGTCGAACCGGCCGCGCAATGCGCAGCCCTCGTCCGCGCCGCGGCAGTCCTCGTCGCAACCATCGTCCGGCGGCGGCGCGCTCGCCGAAGCGCTGCGCCGCGCGGCTGAGAAGACCGACGGCAACAAAAGCCGGCGCTAGCGGTCAGCTTCGGGTGACGCTGGCCGTATGCTGCGGCGTGCGCGTCGGCAGCGAACCGAGGATCACCTGCTCGGCCCGCAAGGCCGAGCCGACCGCGGCGTCGGCGCCGACCGCGAAGGCCACCTCCGGCTGTTCGGCAAAGGCGCGACCACTGACCACCACCACCAGATCGGGATTGCGCGACGCGAGCCGTGCGCTCCGGATCGTATCCGCCACGCGCGGCTGCCAATGGTCGCGGCACAGCGCCGGGCTCAACGACAGATCGAGTGCGTCGAACCAGGTTTCGCTGACAAGATCGTTCAGCGCGTCGTCGCTGTCGGGAAATTCGCAGCAGATCTGCCAGCCGCGCTGGCGCAACAGTTCGGCGTTCAACGCAGCGCACAGCAGATGCGGCTCGCCGGGCTGGGTCGCGACCAGCGCGACGCGCGGCGCATCGCTCGCCCGCGGCACCGGCAGATAGGCGGAGGCGACCCGCCGCGCCGCGCCGTGCAAATGGCACAGCGCGATGGTGACATCGACCTCGCTGCAGCGGTCCTCGCTCCAGAGATCGCCGAGGCAGCGCGCGGATCGTTCGAACAGCTCGGCCAGCAGCAGGCCAGGCGACGCGATGCGCATTCGCGCCCGCTCGATCAGTTCGGCGGCTTCGACGAATTGTCCCGCGGTGAGTAGTTGCGCGAGCGACGATGCGTCGGCCGCCAGACCTTCGGTCGCGACGCGCGACGAGGCGAGCGAGGCCAGCAGCCGCGGAATGACCGTGCTGGCGATACGCTCCGCATGCACGATGCCGGTGCCCTCGTACGCTGGTCGTTCACCTTCCATCGATACCCTCGAGCGGAGATCGTTGACGCGATCATCCGTTCGCCCGCGACAGAAAGCTACCGAAAATTTGGAGTTGTTATGTTGCGATGCGGCGCATGGACGAGCTTGTGTTATCGAACGTACACAGCGGGCCGGAGACGTCCCGACTGATTAGTTCGCCGTCCCGTCGTACTCATGTCAGCCCCGCGACGTCACCCGACCCGACGCAACTAACAACCCGGCTAGGTGTCTTCGGCGGATCGAGACCGCAGCGTAGCGCCCTGCCCGGCGGGCCGGTGTTCAAATCGAGACAGGTCGGGCGCCCGGCAGGATTTTTCGCCGCCGTCGCATTTTTGACCGAAGCTTGGTGTTGGGTCCGCTCACCGACGTTCGCGTCACGGCTTTGCGCCGCGCCTTTTGGCGGCATGCGGCGCCAGTGTCGCAGGTGATAAGCGCGCCGGAATTTTACCTTTTTCCTGACCGCAGAAGTGACGCGTCAGTTTGTGCCTCATTGATCCGGGCCACGGCCCCATTGAAAATGCTGGAGAAAGCCGATGAAACTCGATCTCGCGAATCGCAGCCTTGCGCAGAAAATGTCGATCCTGGTGTTCGGGATCACGCTGGTCGTGTCGGTGACCATTGCCGGCATCAGCGGACTGATCCTGCAGAACATCGGCGGCAAGACCCAGACCGCCGGCAGCCTGGCGTCGATCGATCGCCTGGTCGAGCAGGGCGGCGCGGTGCTGTCGCCGGTGACGGCCAGCGACGGCCGCGTGGTCGGCATGCTGGTGATGCGCAAGGACGCCGGCCCGGCGCTGATCCCGGCGTCGTTCGAGGGCCAGGGCCTGGTGGTGAAGACCGCCGAGACCGTCGCCGTCCCGGCCGACCCGGGCTACGCGATGGGCGCCGCGCAGGTGCTGCTGCTGATCGCCGGTATTCTGGTGTTCGCGATCGTCGCCTATGTCGGCACCATGATCGCCCGCGGCCTGCTCGCCCCGCTGGGCCAGCTCGAGAAGGAAGTCGACCTGCTGTCGCGCGGCAAGACCGACGTGCAGATCAGCGCACTCGGCCGCACCGACGAGATCGGCCGCATCGCCCGCTCGATGGCGCGCATCCAGCAGTCGCTGATCGAACTGGCGCGGATCAAGAGCCAGCGCATCGCCAGCCAGCAGGCCAGCCTGGTCAGCAACCTGAAGCAGGTCTGGCTCGACATCCGCGAGGCCTTCCGCAACGCGTTCCACATTCTGGGGTCCGACGCAAAGATGATCGGCCAGCATCTGCGGTCGTGGGGCAGCACGCCCAGTGCCGGCGCCAAGCGGGCCTGAGCGAAGGCCGGATGGCTGCCCGGGCGCCATTCCGACAGCAAAAAGCCCGCAACGCGCGGGCTTTCGACGAACAAACTGCAGTAATGCCAAGAAATTCTGGAGCGGGCGAAGGGATTCGAACCCTCGACCCCGACCTTGGCAAGGTCGTGCTCTACCACTGAGCTACACCCGCATCCGAGAGGTTGGCGGCGGTTCAGCCGGCAACGCGCAGACCTATGCCAAATGCCGCCCGCGAATGCAACAGCGGAGGCACCCGATGGCGAATTGATCGCGTGCCCGGTCCGGCGCCAGGAGGTTCCGCCGGAAACAGGCCGGTTCCGACGGATTGCAAATCGGCCGGGTCACCGCCATCTAGGGCGCGGACGTGCTAGACAGCGTCAACGAGACATCAGGCGAGGGTGGACGTGACAATCATCGAGCAGGGCAGCGGAGCGGCGCCACAGGCGCCGTCCGATCTGATCAAGGACACCACGACGCAGTCGTTCGTGAAGGATGTCATCGAGGAATCGAAGAATCAGCCGGTTCTAATCGACTTCTGGGCGCCGTGGTGCGGCCCGTGCCGGACCCTGACGCCCTTGATCGAGAAGGCGGTGCGCGCCGCCGGCGGCAAGGTCAAGCTGGTCAAGATGAATATCGACGAGCATCCGGCGATTCCCGGCCAGATGGGGATTCAGTCGATTCCGGCCGTGATCGCCTTCGTCAACGGCCAGCCCGCCGACGGCTTCATGGGCGCGGTGCCGGAAAGCCAGCTCACGGCCTTCATCGACAAGCTGACCAAGGGCCTGCCCGGAGCGGCGCCCGGCGCCCCCGAATTGCTGCAGGAGGCCGAGGCCGTGCTCGCCGAGGGCGACGTCGCCGGCGCCGCCGCGATCTATGAAGAGGTGCTGGCGATCGACGCCGCCAATGTTCCGGCGCTGGCCGGGCTGGCGCGTTGCTATGTCGAGACCGGCGCGATCGACCAGGCCAAGGAAGTGCTGGCACAGATTCCAGCGGCCAAGCAGCAGGATGCCGCGGTCACCGCGGTGCAGGCCTCGATCGATCTCGCCGAACAGGCCAGCTCGCTCGGCCCGGTCGCCGAACTCGAGCAGAAGGTCGCCGCCGATCCGCTGGATCACCAGGCCCGCTTCGATCTCGCCATCGCGCTGAACGCCGCCGGCCAGCGCGGCGACGCCACCGGCCATCTGCTGGAGATTGTCCGCCGCGACCGCAAATGGAACGACGACGGCGCGCGGAAACAGCTGGTGCAGTTCTTCGAGGCCTGGGGCCCGACCGACGACGCCACCGTGGACGGCCGCAAACGGCTCTCGACGATCCTCTTTTCGTGACGCCTGTCTCCGACCGCAACGGATCCGATATGCCGATCAATGCAGAATATCGCGGACCGGCCGAACTGCCCGAAGTGATACCGGTGTTTCCGTTGCCCGGCGCGCTGCTGCTGCCGCGCGGCCAGATGCCGCTCAACATCTTCGAGCCGCGCTATCTGGCGATGATCGATGACAGCCTGCGCGACGGCCACCGGCTGATCGGCATGATCCAGCCCGACGTCACGCATTCGCGCAACGAGGACAAGCCGGCGCTGTTCAAGGTCGGTTGCGTCGGCCGCATCACCCAGCTCGCCGAGTCCGGCGACGGCCGCTACGTGCTCGAACTCACCGGCGTCGCACGTTTCAGGGTGGTCGAGGAATTGACCGCCTTGACGCCGTACCGGCAATGCAAGGTCGACTACTTCCCCTATGTCGACGATTTTACCGCCCGCAAGGGTGAGGAAGAGGTCGATCGTACTGCGCTGCTCGCGGTGCTCACGGATTTTCTCAAGGCGAATAATCTGAAGGTGGATTGGGAAGGCATCGAGACCGCGCCGAACGAGGCGCTGGTCAATGCGCTGGCGATGATGTCGCCCTACGGCGTGCCGGAAAAGCAGGCGATGCTGGAAGCGCCCGACCTGAAGACCCGCGCCGAAATCCTTGTCGCGGTGACCGAGATGGATCTCGCCAAGAAGAAGACAAGCGGCGAGCCGGGCTTGCAGTAGCTTGCACCGCCTGATTTGTTTCGCTGCCGCCGGAGATTGTTGCGACCATGACCACACCCCCGCCCGCCCCTGACGGCGCCGTCGACCGCAAGCTGCTCGAAATGCTGGTGTGCCCGGTCACCAAGGGCCCGCTGGAATTCGACGCCGCCCGTCACGAGCTGATCTCGCGCCGCGCCAAGCTCGCCTACCCGATCCGCGACGGCATCCCGATCATGCTGCCGGAAGAAGCGCGGAAGCTGGATTGAGCGTCATCACGCCGCCCCGGCGGGACAAATTGCAATCGATTGCTCTCAGCGTCATGCCCGGCCTTGTGCCGGGCATGACGTCTTGGCTGCATCAAAGGCGTGGATGGCCGGGACGAGCCCGGCCATGACGAGTTGAAAAGCATTGCCTCGAGTACGACGTCGTGCCCCGGCTTGACCCGGGCACCCATCACTCAAGGAAAAAGATGGATTGCCGGATCAAGTCCGGCAATGACGCAGTGGGTGGAGCGAGGCAGCGGACAAATGATCGGCTGGTCGCAACAGGTCGCCTGCTACAGCGCTTCGCCTTTCAGCAGGCGCGGGATGTCGCCGCCGAGGCCGGCGGCCTGGCGGATGAAGGCTTCCTTCAGCGGCGGCAGGCGGTCGACCAGGCCGAGGCCGATGTCGCGGACGTTGCGCAGCACCGTCGAGTCGTTCGAGAACAGCATGTTGAGGCCGTTGGTGGCGACACCCATCGCCATGGTGTCGAACCGTCGCCAGCGCTGATAATTCTCCAGCACGTCGGCCTGGCCGAAATCGATGCCGAGCCGGGCGGCATCGACGATCACCTCTGCCAGCGCCGCGACGTCCTTCAGGCCCATGTTCAGCCCCTGCCCGGCGATCGGGTGGATCACATGGGCGGCGTCGCCGATCAGCGCCAGCCGCTCGCCGACGAACGACTGCGCGACGAAGTAGCCGAGCGGGAACGATTTCGGCTTGTCGAGCGCCTTCACCTCGCCGAGCCGCAGGCCGAACCGCTTCTCGAGCTCGGCGTGAAATTCCTCGTCCGGTAGCGCCACGATGCGGGCCGCCTCGGCGCGGCTTTCGGTCCAGACCAGCGACGAGCGCTTGCCGGTCAGCGGCAGGATGGCGAACGGCCCGGCGGGGAGAAAATGCTCTTCGGCGCAGCCATTGTGATCGCGCTCGTGGCCGACCATCACCACGATGCCGGACTGGTCGTAATCCCAGCCATAGGTGGCGATGCCGGCGCGCTCGCGCAGCTTGGAGCGCGCGCCATCGGCGGCGACCAGGAGCGCGGCGTCGACCGTGCTGCCGTCGCCGAAGGTGACGCGGGTGGCCTCGGGGCGCAACTCGTAGGACGTGATCGGCATGGCGCGCAGTTCGATGCCCGCGGCCTCGGCCTTCGCCATCAGGGCGTCGATCAGAAAGCGGTTCTCGACCATATGGGCGAACGGCTGGCCGGCCTCGACCTGCCCGGCGAAGGTCAAAAACACCGGCCGGGTGGCGTCCTCCAGCCCGGAATCCGTCACCACCATGTCGAGGATCGGCTGGGCGTTGGCCGCCACCTCATCCCAGACGCCGAGCGTCTCGAACAGCCGGCGGCACGCCGCGACGATCGCCGTGGCGCGCGGATCGCCGCTCGGACGCCTCGCCAGCATCGGATCGGCGACGATCACCGGAATCTCGGGGCCGAGACCCTGGCGCAACGCCAGCGCCAGCCCGAGACCTGCGAACGCGCCTCCGCCAATGACAATGCCTCGCCGTGCCGACATGCTGGACCTTGCTCACTCTTGCCAGCCGACCGGGGCTGGGCGAAACAGGCAGCCGGGCTGCGGCGGCCGGGGGCGTTCTAACAGAGATCGGCCCCCGACTGAAATCGCGGCTCCGCGACCCAAGCGACGCCCCAACGAAACGCAGGATGCCGATGTCCAAGGGACTGATTGACCTGATCTCGATCCTGGATATCGAGCCGCTGGAAGTGAACATGTTCCGCGGCACCAGCCCGAAGACCTCGTGGCAGCGGGTGTTCGGCGGCCAGGTGATCGGCCAGGCGCTGGTGGCGGCGTGCCGCACCGTCGAGGGGCGGCTGCCGCATTCGCTGCATTGCTATTTCATCCTGCCGGGCGATCCGCAGATCCCGATCGTCTACGAGGTCGAGCGGCTGCGCGACGGCAAGAGCTATTCGACCCGCCGCGTCACCGCGATCCAGCACGGCCACGCGATCTTCTCGCTGATGGTGTCGTTCCACGTCGACGAGGACAGCGCCTTCGACCATCAGGACAGGATGCCCGACGTGCCGCCGCCGGAGAAGCTGACCGCGGAGGAAGTCGCCAAGCAGCCGATGTTCCGCGAGATGCCGGACTTCATCCGGCGCTATTACGAGAGCGACCGGCCGATCGAACTGCGTCCGGTCGAACTCGGGCGCTATTTCGGCGAGAAGATCGAGGACGGCAAGATCCACGTCTGGATCAGGACCGCGGCGAAGCTGCCGGACGATCCGGCGCTGCATATGTGCGCGCTGGCCTATGCCTCGGATTTCTCGCTGCTCGACGCGGCGATGGCGCGCTACGGCCGCACGCTGTTCGACAACCGCATGATGCCGGCCAGCCTCGATCACGCGATGTGGTTTCACCGCCCGTTCCGCGCCGACGAGTGGTTGCTGTACGCGCAGGATTCGCCGAGCGCACGCGCCGGCCGCGGCCTGACCCGCGGATCGATCTACAAGCAGGACGGCACGCTGGTGGCGTCGGTCGCGCAGGAGGGTTCGCTGCGTGAGCGTCGCGAGAAGCCGGCGTCCTGACCGCCGACGATAAGCATAACGATTGGCTTGATCGCCAGCCGCGACTATCCTGCCCGGAAGGTTGACCAACAGGTGCCGCCATGAAGCTCGTCACTGCCATCATCAAGCCGTTCAAGCTGGAAGAGGTCCGCGAGGCGCTGACCGAGATCGGGGTGCTCGGCATGACCGTCACCGAGGTCAAAGGCTACGGCCGGCAGCGCGGTCACACCGAGGTCTATCGCGGCGCCGAGTATCTGGTGACCTTCCTGCCGAAGCTGCGGATCGAGATCGCGGTCGCGGCGCAGCTTGCCGACCAGGCGGTTGCGGTGATCACCCGCAGCGCGCGCACCGGGCAGATCGGCGACGGCAAGGTGTTCGTCACCCCGATCGACCACGCGTTGCGGATCCGCACCGGCGAAACCGACCACGACGCGCTCTGACGCCGTCGCGGGCACGACGGCGATGCGCATGATCCTGATGCTGGTGCTCGCCGGCTTTGTGGTCGCGGCGCTGGTCTATGCCTATCGGCCGAACCGCATCGAACGCCGCATCGGCGCCGTCGCCGCAGCATTGATCGTCGCGATCTGGTTCTACCTGAAGTTCATCGCTCCCGATTAGGCGCGACTGCATGCGCCGGGACGCCGGCTACGCGGCCTCGAACGCCGGCACCGGAAGCGCGGTCACCGACTTGATCTTCTCCATCGCAAAGCGCGAGGTCACGTTCTTCAGCGCGACCACGCCGATCAGTTTCTTGTAAAAGATGTCGTAGCTCTGCATGTCGGCCACCACGACGCGCAGCATGTAGTCGACGTCGCCGGCCATGCGGTAGAATTCCATGACCTCCGGCATCGCGCTGACGGCCTCGGCGAATTTGTTCAGCCAGGCTTCGGAATGATCGCCACTTTCCACCGAGACGAACACCGAGAGGCCAAGGCCGATCTTGTTCTGGTCGACCAGCGCCACCTTGCCGGTGATGATGCGCTCGGCTTCCATCCGCTGGATCCGCTTCCAGCACGGCGTCGAGGACAGGCCGACCCGCTCGCCGATCTCGGCGACCGACAGCGAGGCGTCTTCCTGCAGCACCCGCAGGATCTTGCGGTCGATCGCATCCAGGCGGCGAGGACCGGTCGACGGACTGACGTCAGACATTTGGGAAACTTTCTTCTGATTTGGGTCCTGATTTTTATCAGAGACAGATAAAATATTTCAAGCAATTTCCATTTCGAGCCTTGGCTCGCAGCGGGGGTGGCTCGCTGGGAGGTTGAAGCCAGTGCCATGCCTTTTGATGCGACGAATTCGCGCGCGATCTGCCGAACCATTGCACCCAGAAAAAACTCATGCCATCATTTCATTAAGTAAGATGCCATTTCACAATATGAAATGACGCGCACCGGAAAATCCGGGCGCGTAAAACGTCGATCGGGAGGTTTTCATGAAACGCCAAGTATCGCTGGCGATGGCGGCATTGCTCGCCTCGCATCTCGCCGCCAACGCGGCCGACCAGATCAAAATCGGAATGCCGATGATACTCTCGGGACCCGGCGCCCTGTTCGGGGAGCCGACCCTCAAGGGCGCGCAGATGTATGTCGACGAGGTCAACGCCGCGGGCGGCGTGCTCGGCAAGAAGCTTCAGCTGATCTCGAAGGACAGCAAGGGCAACGCCGACGAAGCGGTCCGCGTCGCACGCGAAATGGTCTTGAAGGACGAGGTCGATTTCATCGTCGGCACCTTCACGGCGGCCGAAGGCCCGGCGGTGTCGCCGATCGCCAAGGAAAACAAGATCGTCTTCATCGCGCCGGTCTCGAAGCCCGAGGCGCTGATGTCGCCGCAGAACATCCACCCCTACATCTTCCGCACCTCGACGACGACGACGATCGAAGGCAAGTCGGCGGCGGCGCTGATCGCCAAGATGGACGTCAAGCGCGTCGCCACCATGAGCCCCGACTACGCCTACGGCCAGGAAGTGACCGCAGCGTTCGTCGCGCATCTCAAGAAGATCAAGCCCGAGGTCGAGATCGTCGATCAGCAATGGCCCAAGCTCGGCGAGGCCGACTACACGCCCTTCATCAATGCGCAGCTCTCGAAGAAGCCGGATGCGGTGTTCAGTTCGCTGTGGGGCGGCCATTTCGTCACCTTCATCAAGCAGGCCAAGCCGCTCGGGTATTTCGACGCGATCAAGAACAATTTCATCGCCGGCGGCGAAGCGGGCTCGATCGAATCCGCCAAGGCGATCGGCAATGACTACCCGCTCGGCATCTGGGGCAATTCCTACGACGTGTTCGAGTGGAGCGAGGGCCCGGCCAAGCACAAGGAATTCATTGACCGCCTGAAAAAATACACCAATCAGGAACAGCCCTCGTCCTGGCCGGTGGTCGGTTACGTCGCCATGCAGGTTCTAGTCGAAGGCATCAAGAAGGCCAACAGCACCAAGTCTGACGACGTCGCCAAGGCGCTCAGCGGCTTGTCCGTCGATTCGCCGATCGGCAAGCAGACTATCGACCCCAAGACCCAGTCGGCCAATCGCGGCCAGTTCTGGGGCAAGATGGTTAAGGATCCGCGCTATCCCTTCGCGGTGATGGAAAAGCCGGTCTATGTCGATCCGACGTCGTTCGTGAACTGAGGTTCGAAAGCCAGAGTGGTTAGTCCCGTTGCTCGCACACCGGACGGTTCGGCCGTCAAGACGGTCGCCAAGGTGCTCGATATTCTCGAGCACCTCGGCACCGTCGGCCGGCCCGTCACGGTCTCGGAGGTCGCGATGACGACCGGGATCAATGTCAGCACCGCGCACCGGTTGTTGCAGACGCTGGCGCGTCGCCATTACATCGAACAGCATCCCGAGACGCGCGCCTATTCGCTGGGACCGCGGCTGTTCGAGCTCGGCAGCGCCTATGCCAGGAACATGGATCTGGTCAGCGTGTCGCGTCCTTACATCGAGCAGCTGCGCGATGCGACGGGCGAGACGGTCCATCTTGCGATTCTCAGCAACCGCGAAGTGGTCGAGGTCTGCACCGCCACCGGCAGTCAGACCGTCACCGTGTCGCGCGGCACCGGACGTCGCGACCCGGCGTCGTGCACCGCGACCGGCAAGGTGATGCTCGCATTTCTCACCGCGCCGGAGCTGGCGCAATTCTTTGCCGGCGGACCGCTGCCGGCGGCGACGGCTAACAGCATCACCGATCCGGACTTGTTTGCAGCCGAACTGTCGCGCGTGCGCGCGCAGGGCTTTGCGCTGGACGCGCAGGAATTGTCCGACGACGTGTGCTGCATCGGCGTGCCGATCCTGAACGGTCCGGACCGCGCCGTCGCAGCGGTCAGCGTCGCGATGCCGAAGGCGCGATTTCAGCAGGACAAACTGCCGGATTGGACGCGCCTGCTGCTCGGCACTGCGGATCGAATCTCCAGCGTCATCAAATTGTCGAGTGCCGGATAATGGACTCATCCTTCCTGTTCGGACAGTTTCTCGGCGGGCTCACCGCCGCGATGTTCCTGTTCCTGATCGCCTCCGGGCTATCGCTGATTTTCGGCATCCTGCGGATTCTCAATTTCGCGCACGGCTCGTTCTATATGATCGGCGCGTATCTGGCGTGGCAGCTGGTGCATATCCTCGGCCCGACCACCGGCAGCTTCTGGGTCGCGGTGTTCGCCTCGGCGCTGGCCGTCGCGCTGCTCGGGGCGCTGATCGAGCGCTTCCTGCTGCGCAGCCTGTACGGCCGCGAGGAGCTCTATCAGCTGCTGTTCACCTACGCGCTGGTGCTGGTGCTGGCCGACGCCGCCAAGATGATCTGGGGCACGCAGCAGCTCTCGGTGTCGCGACCGCCGAGCCTGTCGGGAACGCTGACATTGTTCGGCGCGATCATCCCGCACTACAACCTGATGATCATGCTGCTCGGGCCGGCGCTGGCCTTCACGATCTGGCTGGTACTGCACCGGACCCACATCGGACGCATGGTGCGCGCCGCGGCGCTCGATCGCGAGATGCTCGGCGCGCTCGGGGGCAATGTCGGGCGGATCTACACCGCCGCCTTCGCCGCGGGATCGTTCCTGGCCGGGCTTGCCGGCGCATTGGTGACGCCGATCAAGACGGTGGTGCCCGGCATGGATGTCGAGATCATCGTCGAGGCGTTCATCGTCATCGTGATCGGCGGCCTCGGCTCGCTATGGGGCACCTTCATCGGCGCGCTGATCTACGGCCAGTTCCTGTCGTTCGGCATCCTCGTATTTCCGCGATTCTCGATCTTCGCCGTCTACGCGCTGATGGCGATCATCCTGATCATCCGGCCGTGGGGTCTGTTCGGAAAGCCGTTGCCGCGATGACAAAGAGCATCTTCAGCCGCGTGCCCTGGACACTGCTCGCCTTCGTGGCGGCGCTGTGCATTCCGCTGCTCGCCTCGCGTTTTTATACCTCGCTGGCGACCGACATCCTGATCCTGGCGCTGTTCGCCACCAGCCTGAACCTGCTGCTGGGCACGACGGGACTGGTCTCGTTCGGCCATGCGGCGTACTTCGCGGCGGGCGCCTATACCTGTGCGATCCTGATGAAGAACCACGGCGTTCCGTTCGCCGCCGGGTTCGCGGCGGCCGGGATCGTCGCCGGCGCCGTCGCGCTGGTGTTCGGCTTCTTCTGCGTGCGGCTGACAAAGATCTATTTCGCGATGCTGACGCTGGCCTTTGCGCAGATCGTCTGGGCAATCTGCTTCAAATGGAACGACGTCACCGGCGGCGAGCAGGGGCTGTCGAACGTGCCCTACCCCGACCTCGGCTGGATGTCTTCGATTCCCGGCCTCGGCAGCATGCGGATCGGCGAGCATTATTTCTACCTCACGCTGGTGCTGGTCGCGATCTGCTTCCTGATCCTGCGCCGGATTTCGGAATCGCCGTTCGGGCGCATCCTCACGACGATCCGCGAGAATCCTGAGCGCGCGGAGTTCATCGGCATCCATGTGCGCCGCTACGAACTGGCGGCGTTCGTCGTGGCCGGCGTGTTCGCAGGCTTCGCCGGAGCGCTGTTCGGCATCTTCAACCGCGGCGTGTTTCCCGATTTCGGCTACTGGTCGAAGTCGGCCGAGGTGCTCATCATGGTCATTCTCGGCGGCATGGGCCAGTTCTGGGGACCGCTGGTCGGCGCCTTCACGCTGACCGCGCTGAACCAGCAGATCACCAACTACACCGAATACTGGCCGATGGCGCTGGGGCTGATCCTCATCGTGCTGCTCTACGCGTTCCCGACCGGGCTGCTCGGAACCATCGTCGCCTTTGTCGGCGGCCTGCGGAGGCGCCGCGATGCTTGAAGTCAGTGGCCTGCGCAAGACGTTCAGCGGCTTCGTCGCGATCGCGGATGTCAGCTTCTCCGTCGAGCGCAGCCAGATCGCCGCGGTGATCGGGCCGAATGGAGCGGGGAAATCGACCCTGTTCAATTTGATCACCGGGCATATCCGCCCGGACCACGGACAGGTGCGGTTCGACGACAGCGATATCACCGGCGCGCAGCCGCCCGAAATTTGCCGGCTCGGCATGGGGCGCTCGTTCCAGCATGCCAACATTTTTCCGAAGCTGACGGTGCTCGAGAACGTGCAGGCCGCCTTCATCGCGCATCGCGGTGCCGGCACCAATTTCTGGGTGAAGTCGCGCGACGTTTTCAAGGAGGAGACCCACGCGCTGCTGCAGTCGCTCGGCATGCTCGGTCAGGCCGAAGCCGTCAGCGGCACGCTGTCCTACGGGAACCAGAAACAGCTCGAACTCGGCATCGCGCTGGCCGCCAGTCCGAAGATGCTGCTGCTCGACGAGCCGACTGCCGGGATGTCGGCGTCGGAAACCCGCGCCACCATCGAATTGCTCCAGCAGATTGCGCTGGAGCGCGAACTCACCTTGCTGTTTACCGAACACGACATGGAGGTGGTGTTCGCCATCGCGCAGAAGATCGCCGTGCTGCATCAGGGCCGGCTGATCGCCGCCGGCACGCCGATGGAGATGCGCAACGATCCTGAAGTGCGGCGGGTCTATCTCGGGGAGCAGCGGCAATGACGGCAATGCTCGAGGTCCACAACATCCACACCTCTTATGGCCACTCCCGCGCGCTGTTCGGCGTCTCGCTCGAGGTTCAGGAAGGCGAATGCGTCTGCCTGCTCGGTCGCAACGGCGTGGGCAAGACCACCACCATGCGCTCGATCATGGGCCTGACGCCGCCATCCTCCGGCCGGGTACTGTGGAAGGGCAAGGACATCGCCGGCCTGGCGCCATTCCGGATCGCGCGATCGGGAATCGGCTTCGTTCCGGAAGACCGCCGGGTGTTCGCCGATCTCTCGGTGCTGGAGAATCTAGACGTCGCGCAGCGCGCCTCGCAGCGTCCCGGGCCCTGGACGATCGAGCGCGTGTTCGATTTCTTTCCGAAACTGCGTGAACTGTCCGGCCGCCGCAGCGGCTTCCTGTCCGGCGGCGAGCAGCAGATGCTCACCATCGGCCGCACGCTGATGTGCAATCCGGAACTGCTGCTGCTGGACGAGCCGTCCGAGGGCCTCGCGCCGTTGGTGGTGGAAACGCTGCTGCAGCAGGTCTCGCTGCTGAAGCAGCAGGGCCTGACAATTCTGCTCGCCGAGCAGGCGCTCGATTTCTGCCTCACCCTCGCCGACCGCGTCTACGTGCTGCAGAAGGGCGAGGTGCGGTTTTCCGGCCCGTCATCCGCGCTGCGCGACGATCCGGCGTTGCGCGAGGAGCTGCTTGCGCTCGCGCCCGCGGTGTCCTGAACCTGGCAACAATCAACCACGCACTGGAGGAAACGCAGATGCCCTTCGTCAACATCAAGATTCTCAAAGGCCATTCGCAGGAGCGCAAGGATGAAATCTCACGCCGCGTCACGGCGGCGATCAGCGAAGTCGCGCAGTTGCCGAACGAGGCGATCTGGGTGGTGTTCGAGGACGTCGGCTCCGACGACTGGTATGTGGGCGCGAAGACCGTCACCGAACTGAAGGCGGCCGCGGCCGGCAAGACCAAGCCATGAGCGTCGACATTCGTCATCCGGCGTTCGAGACCGTGGTGGGCCGCTCGGTCGAGTTCGAGCGACTCGGCTCCGGCTTCCTGTTCACCGAAGGACCGTTGTGGAATGCCGCGGGTCGTTACATGCTGTTCAGCGACATGCCTGGCGACCGGATTCGCCGCTGGTCGGCTGCCGACGGCGTGGTCGAATTCCGCAATCCGAGCAACAAGTCGAACGGGCTGACCTGGGATCGCGAGGGCCGTCTGCTGGCCTGCGAGCATGCCACCAGCCGGGTGACGCGCACCGAGACGGATGGCAGCATCACCGTGCTGGCCACCCACTACGACGGCAAGGAGCTGAACAGTCCCAACGACATCGTGGTGAAGCGCGACGGTGCGATCTACTTCTCAGATCCGACCTATGGCCGCGTCGAATTCTACGGCGTCCCCCGCCACACCGAGCTGGATTTCCGCGGGGTGTATCGTCTCGACGCCGACAGCAAGGCGCTGACGCTGCTCGCCGACGATTTCCGGCAGCCCAACGGGCTGTGCTTCTCGAAAGACGAGACGCAGTTGTTCGTCAACGACACCGAGAACGGCCACATCCGAATGTTCGAGGTGCAGCCCGACGGCACGCTCGATCGCGGCCGGGTCTGGGTGGAACTCACCGGCGACGGGGCCGGAGCGCCCGACGGCATGAAGATCGACAGCCAGAGCAACCTCTATTGCTGCGGCCCGGGCGGCATCCATGTGTTTGACCCGAAAGCGACCTGCCTCGGCGTGATTCGGGTGCCGGAGCCGACCGCCAATTTCGAATGGGGCGACGACGACAACCGCAGCTTGTTCATCACCGCATCGACCTCGCTGTATCGCGTTAGGGTCAGGGTGCCGGGGCGCTGATCGCGATTTTCAATCCTTCAATCAGAGGATGGATCGGTGAGGCTCCGCGTCAAAGCTGCGCGGCCGCAACATCAGTGCAAAGAACGCGACGAGCGCTGCCGTCAGCGGCAGCCAGGCTTCCCACGTTCCGATCGTGAACAGCGTCGCCGCGCTGGCCAGGCACCATAGCCAGGGAACCGCGAACAGGACGAGCACGGCGCGACTGCGCCGCGCCATCGTCAGCAGGCCGAGCGTGGCGATTGCCGTTGGATCCGGCGCCACGGCGAACAGTTCGGCGCCGCGCAGCGACCGTCCGTCTAGCAGCGGCGTAAGCGGATGCAGCAGCAGCGCGTAGACGAGCAGTGCGAGGCCAGGCAGCGCTCGGGCGTCGATCCTGCGGTTGAATGACAGTCGCCCGGCCGCGCTGCCGATCCAGACCGTCAGCAAAGCCTGCAGCAGGAACAACGGCGCGACATAGGTCGCGGCCCAGTTGATCGAGGCGTAACGGCTCCAGACAAATCCCCAGCCGACCACGATCCAAGCCGCGGCGAGGATGCCGCAGATCGCGCGATCCGCGCTTCGCCCGTCGCGCAGCAGAAGCAGAGCGACGATCGCGACTGCCATCGCGACGGCCAGAGCGAGCCACGGCCCCAGCGCCGCATTGTGAATCTCGAACAGCCGCCAATACACCTGCTCGGAGAACAGCAGAAAATCCTCCGGGCGATAGCTCCACCACTCCGACATCTGCGCTGCTCGATTCCGTTGAGAGAAACAGTTAGTTGGATCGATCCACGCGGATGCGACGTTCGACTTACAACGATTCTAATCTTTGCGATCCCTGTTAGCTACAGCGATTCTAAATTGGTTTCGTTGCCTCGACACCTTCAATTTCCTAGTCAGGTCGAGGACTGGGTAAATGGGGGCGTTTGGTGACAACTTCGAAGACTTCTAAAAACTTTCTGTATGCCAGCGTGGCGACAAGCGTCGTCTCGTTGTGTTTGACTGCGTTCGGCACAACTCAGACACGTGCGCAAGGCGCTTCGCCGCAGGTGCTGCCCCCGGTCTCCGTCGATGCACCTCAGCAGCGCGCACGCGTGGCACCCGCTGCGCGCACACGCGCCACGCCGCAGCGCGCGGCGCGTGTTGTGCCACGGCCGGCGGCCGAGCCGCCGCCCGCGCCGGTCGCGCCGCCCACGATGGGAACCACGCGCACCATCGGCGCGCCGGCTCCGGCCTATGCGGGCGGCCAGGTGGCGCAAGGCGGCACGCTCGGCCTGCTCGGCAGCACCAACGTGATGAATGTGCCGTTCAGCACGGTCAACTACACGTCGCAGCTGATCCAGGATCAGCAGGCCCGCACCGCGGCCGATACGCTGGTCAACGACTCGTCGGTGCGTCTCACCACCGGCAGTAACGGCTTCGACGACACCTTCTCGATCCGCGGCTTCCCGGTTCCGTCCGGCGACGTCGGCTTCAACGGCCTGTATGGACTGATCTCGTCCAACCGCGTGCCCGCGCAGATCATCGAGCGGATCGAACTGCTCAAGGGCCCCGGCGCGCTGATCAACGGCATCGCGCCCGGCGGCAGCGTCGGCGGCGGCATCAACATCGTCAGCAAGCGCGCGCTCGAGGTTCCTTTCACGCGCATCACGCCGGTGTTCATGAGCGCCGGCAATTTCGGCGTGCTGCTCGATACCAGCCGCCGCTTCGGCGACAACAAGGAGTGGGGCGTCCGCTTCAACGGCGTGGCGCGCGATGGCGAAGCCACCATCAATGACGGCAACTGGCAGTCCGGCGTCGGCGCATTGTCGCTGGATTATCGCGGCGAGCGCGTGCGCTGGACGCTCGATGCGATCTCGCAGAACGACTCGACGCGGAATTTCCGTCCACAGATGACGATCCAGTCCAACGTGCCGTTCATTCCGCGGCCGCCGGATGCCAACCGCAACTGGTACCCCGGCACACAACTCACGCAGCGCGACAACACCATCGCCTCGGGCCTCGAAGTCGACCTGACCGAAGCGCTGACGGCCTATGCGGGCATCGGCTATCGCGAAGGCACCAATTACCAGACCTTCCCGGATTCCCGCGTCACCGGCTACCCCGGCGGCATCGACGCGCTCGGCAATTTCCGGCTGATCAACGGCTACTACGACTCCTACACCAAGACCGTCAGCGGCAATGTCGGTTTCCGGTCGCGTTTCGACACCGGATTCATCGGCCACTCCGTCAACGTCGCCTTCACGGGATTCAACCAGGAAGCCGGCAACGCCTATGTCGCCAACACGCCGGCGCAGTCGGTTGCTTCGAACATCTACAACCCGGCTCCGCTTCCTCGGGTCACCGGGCTGCGCACCGCGCCGCGGCTGGCGTCGGACTCGACGCTGACCAGCGTCGCGATCGCCGACACGATGTCGTTCCTGAACGACGTGGTGCTGCTCACCGTCGGCGGCCGTCACCAGATGGTGACGCAGGACGCCTTCAGCACGACTTCGGGCGCGCTGACCTCGAGTTATGAGGCCGACGCCACGACGCCGCTGGCCGGCGTGGTGTTCAAGCCGTGGCACAACGTCTCGCTGTATGCGAACTACGCGGAAGGCCTGACCCGCGGCGTCATCGTCGGCCCGGGCTACAGCAACACCGGCTCGATCCTGGCGCCCTTCAAGTCGAAACAGGAAGAAGCCGGCGTCAAGGTCGACTGGGGCACCATCACCACCACCGCGGCGGTGTTCCAGATCACGCGGCCGAGCCAGATCCGCACCGCATCCAACGCGCTGGCCTATGACGGCGAGCAGCGCAACCGCGGCGTGGAGCTGTCGGCCTATGGCCTGCTGCTGCCCGGCCTGCGCGGCATGGCCGGCGTCACCTTCCTGCGGCCGGAGCTGACCAACCCGACCAACCCGCTGGAGCGCGGCAACGATGCGCCCGGCATTCCGGACACCACGTTCTCCGGCGGGCTCGACTGGGATACGCCGTGGGTCCGCGGTCTCGCGCTGAACGGGCGCGTGATCTACACGTCGGGCTCGTTCCTCACCAGCGCCAATCTGCCGAACCAGAAATTTCCGGACTGGACCCGCGTCGACATCGGCGCGCGCTACGCAACGTCGTTCAACGGCCGGCCGGTCACCATCCGCGCCAACATCGAAAACCTGTTCGACAAGAACTACTGGCTCACGACCGGCACATTCGTGACGGTGGCGTCGCCGCGAACCTACATCCTCTCGGCAGCATTCGACTTCTGAGTTGCCGCCCGGCCCGAGGCGGATGCCCCCGCCCCGGAGCAATGCAAGTAACAAGATCGCCGGGGCCGCTTTGCGGCTCCGGCGAAAGCCGTATCGCCTACAAGACAATCCGGTTCGCGTTGAACCGCTCACTCGTCAAACAAGGTATCGTCCATGACCAAACTCTCTCTCGCCATCATCGCCCTGCTCGGCGCCGTCGCACCCGCGCAGGCGCACCAGATCTGGATCGAGCAGGCGGACGGGCAGAACGCCGTCATCCGCTTCGGCGAATTCGGCGAGAACCTGCGCGAAGCCTCGCCCGGGCTGCTCGACAAATTCGTCAAGCCGACCGGTACGCTGATTTCGGGCAAGGGCGAGCAGAAATCCGACGCGGCCAAGACCGCCGACGGCTTCACGCTGCCGTTCAAGGCGACGACCGGCGACGTCATCGTCGCGGAAGACGCCAGCTACCCGCTCTACACCTGGAAGCAGCAGGACAAGGACGTGCGCAACTGGTTCTTCCCCGCCGCGCGCCTGGTGACCAGCTTTGCCGCCCAGCAGCCGAAGCTGGTTCTCGATCTGGTGCCGGCCGGCGAAGAGGGCCAGTTCAAGCTGTTCTTCAAGGAGCAGCCGAAGGCCAAGACCAAGGTGACGCTGGTGACGCAGTCCGGCTGGGCCAAGGAAGGGCTCACCGACGAGCAGGGCCTGGTGAAGTTCGACATGCCCTGGAGCGGCACCTATGTGGCCGAGGTCAGCTTCAACGACCGCAACGGCGGCGAGCGCGGCAGCGAAAAGTATGACGCGGTCAGCTACGCCACCGCCGTGACCTATGTGAAGGCGAACGGCATTGCGCCGGTGCCCGCCGGCCCGCCCGCGACGCCAAACAAATGAACCCTGCAATCGACCGCGTGCGTTCGACCGGCCCGCTGATCTCGCGCATCGTCGCCGCGCTGTTCGGCGGCTATGCGCTGGCGGCGCTGGCCAGCGTCGCGGTGCTGGCGCTGCCGATGAGCAAGCCGCAGGCGGTGCTCACCGGCATGCTGGCGGGCTTCGCGATCTATACTGGCGCGGTGATCTGGGTGTTCGCTGTGCGCAGCGCGACGAAGGCCTGGGCCGGGCTGATCATCGTGGCCGCGCCGCTACTGCTGGCGGCGTGGTCGGTCTCCTGACGAAGGACAGTTGCGTGACGACGGAGAACGATCTCGAACCCGCCGGCCGCGGCATCCGGCAGAGCATGTCGAGCCTGCACACCTGGGTCGGCCTGCTGCTCGGCTGGTTTCTCTACGCCATGTTCCTCACCGGCACCGTGTCCTACTTCAAGGACGAACTGTCGCAATGGATGCGGCCCGAGCTGCCGCGCCTTGAGCAGATGCCGGATCAGGCCGTGGTGGCGCAGCGCATCGCCGACCAGTTCAGCAAGGCCATGCCGGACGCCTCGCAGTGGAGCGCCAAGCTGACCGACGCGCGCAACAACAGCGTCTATGCGTTCTGGCGCACCGGGCCGCGGACTCCCGGTCAGCGCGGCTTCGGCGAGGGTTACTTCGATCCCGCGACCGGCGAAAAGCTGTCGTCTCGGGGCACGCTCGGCGGCGACTTCTTCTACCGGTTTCATTTCCAGTTTCACTACATGCCGGTGGTGTGGGGACGGTGGATCGCCGGCGCGGCCGCAATGTTCATGCTGATCGCCATCGTCAGCGGCGTCATCACCCACAAAAAAATCTTCATCGATTTCTTCACCTTCCGCTGGCGCAAGGGCCAGCGCTCGTGGCTCGACGCACACAACGCGCTGTCGGTGTTCGGACTGCCGTTCCACTTCATGATCACCTACACCGGCCTGGTGACGCTGATGGCGCTTTACATGCCGTTCGGCGAGCGCGCCGCGATCAAGACGCCGGCGGAGCGCGCACAGCTGTCGGCCGAACTCAGCGCGTTCATCCCACCCGGCAAACCGAGCGGACAACCGGCGCCGCTGGCATCCGTCGAGCAGATGGTGCGCCAGGCGCAGGAGCGCTGGGGACATGACAACGTCGGTCGGGTCAATGTGGTCAATGCCGGCGATGCCGCCGCGCGCGTCGCCGTGACGCGCGGGGATTGGGGACGGACCTCGATGAGCCCGCAATATCTTGAATTCGAAGGCGTCACCGGCAGGCTGCTGGCGGTCCACGACAGCGTCGGCGCTGCCGCCGAAACCCGCGGCGTGCTCTATGCGCTGCATCTTGGGCGCTTCAGCGATACCGTGACCCGCTGGCTTTACTTCATCGTCAGCTTCATGGGCACCGCGATGGTCGGCACCGGCCTGGTGATGTGGACGGTGAAGCGGCGGCAGAAGCTGCGCAATCCGGACCGGCCGCACTTCGGTTTTCGCTTGGTCGAGCGGCTGAACATCGCGACCATCGCCGGCCTGTCGATCGCGATGACGGCGTATCTGTGGGGCAACCGCCTGCTGCCGCAGGCGATGGCCGACCGCGCCGACTGGGAGATCCACGCATTCTTCATCGTCTGGGCGACGGCGCTGCTGCACGCGCTGCTGCGTCCGGCGCGGGCGGCCTGGATCGAGCAATTGTGGGCGGCGTCAGTGTTACTGTTCCTGCTGCCGGTCCTCAACGCGCTGACGACGCAGCGTCCGCTCTGGCACAGTCTCGCGCAGGGCGACTGGATCTTCGCCGGCGTCGACCTGATGTGCTGGGTGCTGGCCGTGCTGCACGCCGTGCTGGCGATGCGCACGGCGCGGCAGGGTGCGGTTTATCGTTCGGAGCGCAAGACCGGAAAGCAGATGACGGAAAGCTTCGCGTCCAGCGGGGGGGCACGATGAATCACCTGCTGCCGTTCGTGCTTTGCCTCGCTGGATTCGGCGCGCTGGCGCTCGCCATGCGGCGCCAGCAACGCGACGTGTTCCGCCGGTCGCTGCGGCTGACGACGATCTATCTGCTTCGCGTCTTTGCGACATGCGCGCTGCTGGTGGCGCTGGCTCTTCTGGTGACCTGGCAAGGCTGGGGACTGGGCCTGGTGATGTTCAGCGGTCACACCAGCCTGGCGGCCGGCATCGTCTATGCCGCCCTGCTCGCATATGTCGCGACGCAGGCGCCGCGACTGCAGCATCGCTAACGCCTCGCCTTTACAGCGCGCTGATGTGCCGGGCGATGCGCTCGCGCATCGCGTTATCGGGCATCGGGCCGCTCGCAGCCTGAACATTCGCGACCGCGTGCTCCGGCCGCGTCGTCGCGGGAATCGCGACCGTGATCGCGGGATGCGACAAGATGAACTTCAGGATCAGTTGCGCCCAGCTGCCGGCGCCTGTCTCTGTGGCCCATGGCGGCAGCGGCATGCCGGCCAGACGCCGGGTCAGCGCGCCCTGCCGAAACGGGCGGTTGACGATCACGCCGATGCCGCGCTCCTGCGCCAGCGGCAGGATGCGTTGCTCGACGTCGCGATCGAGCACATTGTAGCTGATCTGTACGAAGTCGATCGGCTGGCTGCGCATGATCTGCTCGATCAGGTCGTGGCGCCGGCCCTCCGACGTGGTGATGCCGACATAGCGCAACTGGCCGGCCTGCTTCATCTCCAGCAGACGCGGCAGATGGCTCTCCCAGCCGAGCAGATTGTGGACCTGCAGCAGGTCGAAAGCCTTGACCTTCCACAGTGCGCGGGATTGCTCGATCTGCGACCGGCCGTCCTTCGCCGAGGTCCAGACCTTGTCGGCCGCAAACAGCTTTTCCGGCTGGCCGAGCCGCTCCAGGCCGTAACCGATGCTGGCCTGCGACGAGCCGTACATCGGCGAGGAATCGATCACCCGACCGCCGGCCTTGAAGAAGGCGGCCATCACCTGCGCGCAATTGTCGAGCAGTTCGGCATCGCGGCCGACGTTGAAGGTGATCCAGCTGCCGAGCCCGACAGCGGGAATCGTCTCGCCGCTGGATGGTATGGTCCGGGTGGCGACGCCGGCCTGCGCCCGCGCGAGCCCCGGCGCCAGCGATACGGCAGCGATCGCAGCGCTTGCGGCAATGAAATCGCGACGGCTTGTTGCAGAATTTGTCACGCGGATTCCCAAGACCATTGATGCTGCAGTTTCAAACCAGGCGAAGCCGATCGGTTCCGCGGCCGGCAATCACGCTGTGTTGGGCTGGCGTCGCACCGGCCCGCGTTGTATCCGGACCGATGCGGGATTGCCGCTGTCGTCTTGCACGAGGTTTGTCGTGGACTCAGTTTCCCATCTGGCCGCGCTCGACAAACTCAAAGTCCGGATCCGTGGACTGCGCGCCAAGACCACGGCCAATGGCTGCACCGAGGACGAGGCGCTGTCGGCCGCCGCCAAGGTCGCCGAACTGCTCGACCGCCACGATCTGTCGCTGAGCGACATCGAACTGCGCGAGACGCCCTGCGAGCGGCGGGTCTACGAGACCCATCGCAAGAAGCGCATCCCGCTCGATGACTGCATCGGCGCGATCGCGCATTTCTGCGACTGCCGGGTGTGGCGCGAGAAGAATCCCGCCGGCGAAAGCCGCTACGTGTTCTTCGGGCTCGGTGCCGATGTCGAAGTCGCGCATTACCTCACCGAACTGATCGACGGCGCGGTGCGCAGCGAACTCGGACGCTACAAGACCACGACCGACTATCAGCGCTTCCGCCATCAGGACCGCCATCTGGCCAATGCCTCGTTCGCGATGGGGATGGTCGCCTCGATCGCCGAGCGGCTGACGGCGATGAAGGCCGGCCGCGACGTCATCAACGCGGATGCCGGCCGCGCGCTGGTCGCCGTCAAGACCGGCGTGGTCGACGCCGAGTTCGACAAGCTCGATCTGAAGCTGCGGACCGTGCGCAGCACGAGCCGCATGGTGTCAGGCGCGGCCTACGACGCCGGCGGCGCGGCCGGACAGACGGTGGCGATCCAGCCCGGCATCGCCGGCCGACCGAAATAATCCCGTCACGGCGCCTGCAGCACCTGGCGGCAGGCGGGCGGCAGATCCGCCAATGTCATCGGCGGTCGCGGTTTCGGAGGCGTCGGCGGCGGCTTCGGATGCAGCACGGCATCGCTGAACCAATAGGCCAGGTCGCCGGGCGCGCAGCCCTCGTTCTCGCCCGGCTCCGGCTGCGAGACGCATTGATCGTCGCCGCGCGGACATTTGATGCGGATGTGGAAGTGATAGTCGTGGCCGTACATCGGCCGCACCTTGGACAGCCAGCTGCGGTCGCCCTTGGCCTCGCGACACAGCGCCTTCTTGATCGCGGCATTGACGAAGATGCGCTCGACCGACGGCTCCTGCGCCGCGGCGCGGATCACCGGCAGGTGGCTCGGCTTCCAGACGTCGGGATCGATGTCGAGACGATCCTTGCGCACCATCATCACCGCCGACATTTCTTCGCGCTCGTTGCGCGACAATTGCCGGTTCGGCATCGGGGTCAGCCAGATGTCGGCGTCGAGCCCGACCTGGTGGCTGGCGTGGCCGGTCAGCATCGGCCCGCCACGCGGCTGCGACATGTCGCCGATCAGCAGCCCCGGCCAACCGGCTGTCCGCTGCGCCTTGACCGCCACCCGCTTCACCACATCGATCAGCTCCGGATGACCCCAGTTGCGGTTGCGCGACAGCCGCATCACCTGCCAGGCCTCGCCATTGATCGGCAACGCCTCGCCGCCGGCCAGACAGCCCTTGGCGTAGAAGCCGACAGCGGCGGGCCGCAGCGAGGCGGCGGTGGGCTTGCGGCCGAACAATTCCTTGGCCGCCAGCGCGGGGTCGTTGGGATTGGCGAGCGGCGGCAGCGGCTTTGGATCGACGCTTCCCTTGGTCTGCGCCGACGCGGCGCCGATCATGGCCGGCAGCAGGAGCATCATGGCGAAGGTCATACGGCGCAATGACGTCGCCGGGCGCGTATGAGTGATGGAAGCGAGCACGCTGGCACTTCGTCGGATTAATCGCTGGGTGACCATATTCGCCTTTGCTGCATATTGAGGCAATTCCCGTTGCCGGCTCGGTTGCGGCACGCGCTATCAGCGCGAAGGGCCTGCGATTCGTGGACCGCCGCATCCGAGCCCGCCCAATCGTCGTATGCAACCCCGATCGTGCGCGGCACTTCGCCCGCGACATAGCCCAGCGACGCGTTCAGAACCTTGGTCTCAACAAATTCGCGGTGTCTTGCAACTCCAAGGATACCGTTTTTTCAGACACTTAGGCCATACCGGGTTGTCATCGCGAGTTGAGGCGCATCATCGATGCCGAAAGTCCGGCCCGTCAAAAACAGGAAATCGCGCAAGCGCCTTTCTGTGGCCGCCGCGCCGCCGGCGAAGCGGATCAATCACGCCAAGCCCAAACTCACACCGAAGACTGCAGCGCCGGGCAACGCGATCCGCGAGGTCGTGCGCAAGCGGGCCGAAGCCGAGGCGGCGATCGCCGAGGCGCGCAAATCCAGCGACCGGTTGCGCGAGGCGATCGATATCCTGCCGCAGGGCATCGTGTTTCTCGACGCCGAGGGCCGCTACACGCTCTGGAACAAGAAGTACGCCGAGATCTACAACCGCAGCTCGGACCAGTTCAGGCCCGGCGCACGACTGCAGGACACCATCCGGATCGGCGTGGCGCGCGGCGACTATCCGGAGGCTGCCGGCCGCGAGGAGGAATGGATCGCGGAGCGACTCTCTCGGCTGTTCAATCCAGGCGGGCGACACGAGCAGGTGCTGGCCGATGGCCGCGTCATCCTGATCGAGGAGCGCATGACGAGCGACGGCGGCATCGTCGGGCTGCGCGTCGACATCACCGAGCTGAAGCAGCGCGAGGCCTCGTTCCGGCTGCTGTTCGACAGCAATCCGGTGCCGATGATCGTCTGCGCGCTGAACGACGAACGCATCCTCGCGGTCAACGACGCCGCGACCGAGCACTACGGTTACTCCGGCGCGGAGTTTGCCAGGCTTACGATCCGCCAGATGCAGGCCTTCGAGACCGAATTGCCTTGGGCTGGCGAGCACAGCAGCGACGAACGGGCCGCGCGAACTTGGAAGCACGTCAAGGCCGACGGTACGCTGATCGATCTGGCGGTCTATTCGCGCCACCTCCGCTACGGCGACCAGCCTGCCGTGCTGCTGGCGTTGATGGACATCACCGAGCGCAAGCGTGCGGAAATGCGGCTCGCATTCATGTCGCAGCATGACGGATTGACCAGATTACCGAATCGCAGCTCGCTCCGCAAGCGGCTCGAGGAGATGCTGGCGCATACAAGGCGCAGTTCGGACAAGCTTGCGGTGCTGGTGCTCGGTCTCGACAACTTCAAGCCAGTCAACGACACGCTGGGCCATGAGACCGGCGACAAGCTGCTGCGCGGCGTCGCGCGCCGGATGTCGTCCTCATTGCGTGAGGAAGATGCCATTGCCCGGCTGAACTCCGACGAATTCGCCATCCTGCAGGGCGGCGTCGCCCGTCCCGACGACGTGGTGCTTCTGGCGCGCCGGCTGCTGCATGCGATCTCCGAACCGTTCCTGCTCGACGGCCATTCGATCGTGATCGGCGCCAGCATCGGCATCGCGATGGCGCCGGGCGATGGCGAGGAATCCGAGAAACTGCTGATGAACGCCGACATGGCGCTCAGCCGCGCCAAGACCGATGCGCGAGGCACCTTCAGCTTTTTCGAACCCGGCATGGACGCCCGCGCCCAGACCCGGCGCAAGATCGAGCTCGACCTGCGCGGCGCAATCCGCGACGAGGTGCTGCGCCCGTATTATCAACCGCTGATCGGCCTCGCCAATGGCTGCATCACCGGCGCGGAGGCGCTGGTGCGCTGGCCGCATCCCGAGCGCGGCATGATCTCGCCCGCCGAGTTCATTCCGGTCGCCGAGGATACCGGCCTGATCTCATCGCTCGGCGCCCAGGTGTTGAAGCGCGCCTGCATGGACGCGGCGAAATGGCCGGAGGACATCAAGGTTGCCGTCAACCTGTCTCCATTGCAGTTTCGTGTCGGCAATCTGCTGTCGGTGGTGATGGACGTACTCAAGCAGTCCGGCTTGCCGCCGAAGCGGCTCGAATTGGAGATCACCGAGACGCTGCTGCTGGAAAAGAGCAACCAGGTGCTGGCCACGCTGCACGCGCTGCGCGCGCTCGGCGTCGGGATCTCGATGGATGATTTCGGCACCGGCTATTCGAGCCTGAGCTATCTGCGCAGCTTCCCGTTCGACAAGATCAAGATCGACCAGTCGTTCGTCCGCGACCTCGACAGCAACCGCGAGGCGCAGGCGATCGTGCGCTCGATCATCAGCCTCGGCGTCGGCCTCGGGGTCACCGTCACCGCAGAGGGCGTCGAGACCGAAGCGGAGCTGCGCTGGCTGCGCGCCGAAGGCTGCCACGAGGCGCAGGGCTACCTGTTCAGCGCAGCACGGCCCAACGCCGAAATCGTCGGCCTGCTGGCAGCCCAGCACGACGGCCTGTCCCGCGCTGCACCGGTCGCGATTGCAACCAAGCCTCCGCTGGTGGCGTAGATCGCGCCCCCGCATCACCTAGTGTAACCGGTTCCTCCCCGGCGGCCTGTCTGCGGCTTGCTACCAGGCCGGCACGGCCCGTTTGATCTTGCCGCAGCCGCCGGCACCGGCCGCATATCGTCGCATCACCGTGCAAACCCGACACGAAGCCTGCAGAGACGGCAGACCCGGCCGTCAGCTGCGCGCGACGCTGCTTATGGAATTCCTATAACGGCGGCGGCCCTCCCGTCTCGAAAACCTATGCGACGGGTGTCAACTCCAGACCCATCGGCGGCAGATTCGCGCCGTCACGCGATCACGGAAATGGGAGCTTTTCATGCAGGACATTCTGATGCTGGCGATCGGGCTCGGCCTGTTCGCGCTGTCGGTCGGCTACGCCTATGGCTGCGAGCGGCTGTGAGGAGAACGCCATGACATTCGACAACACCCTTGCCGGCGTCGTCTCGGCCTTGCTGCTGATCTACCTGACCTATGCGCTGCTGCGGCCCGAGCGATTTTAGAAAGCGCACATCATGACAATCATCGGTTGGACTCAAATTCTGTTGTTCTGCGCCATCGTTGCCGCGCTGGCGCAGCCACTGGGCTGGTACATGACCCGGGTGTTTTCGGGCGAGCGCACCTGGCTGTCGCCCGTCCTGCACCCAGTTGAAACCGGCCTGTATCGGCTCGGCGGTGTCGACGAGACCCGCGAGCAGCACTGGCTCACCTACACCGTCGCGATGCTGCTGCTGCAGCTCGGCGGTTTCCTGGCGCTCTACGCGCTGATGCGCTGGCAGCCGGTATTGCCGCTCAATCCGCAGGACCAGACGGCGGTCGCGCCCGACCTGGCGTTCAACACCGCCATCAGCTTCGTCACCAATACCAACTGGCAGAATTACGGCGGCGAGACCACCATGTCGTATCTGGTGCAGATGCTCGGCCTGACGGTGCAGAACTTCCTGTCGGCGGCCACCGGCATCGTGCTCGCGGTGGCGCTGATCCGCGGCTTCGCGCGCTCTTCGATGCGCACCGTCGGCAATTTCTGGGTCGATATCACCCGCGCCACGCTCTACGTGCTGCTGCCGATGTGCGTGGTGTTCGCGCTGGTGCTGGTCTGGCAGGGCATTCCGCAGACCCTTCACGGCCCGATCGAGGCCAGCACGCTGGAAGGCGCGACGCAGACCATCGCGATCGGCCCGGTGGCGTCGCAGGTCGCGATCAAGATGCTCGGCACCAATGGCGGCGGCTTCTTCAACGTCAACGCCTCGCACCCGTTCGAGAATCCGACCGCGCTGTCGAACTTCCTGCAGATGCTGTCGATCTTCGCAATCGGCGCCGGCCTCACCAATGTGTTCGGCCGCATGGTCGGCAACCAGCGCCAGGGCTATGCGATCCTCGCGGTGATGGGTGTGCTGTTCATCGCCGGCGTCGCCGTCACCTATTGGGCGGAAGCCGGCGGCACCCAGACGATGCAGGCGCTCGGCCTCACCGGCGGCAACATGGAAGGCAAGGAGGTCCGCTTCGGCATCGTCGCCTCGGCGCTGTTCGCGGTCATCACCACGGCCGCGTCCTGCGGCGCGGTCAACGCCATGCATGACAGCTTCACGCCGCTCGGCGGCATGATCCCGCTGATCAACATGCAACTCGGCGAGATCATTATCGGCGGCGTCGGCGCCGGCCTCTACGGCATGCTGCTGTTCGTGGTGCTGACGATCTTCGTCGCCGGGCTGATGGTCGGTCGTACCCCCGAATATGTCGGCAAGAAGATCGAGGCCCGCGAGGTCAAGATGGCGATGCTGGCGATCCTGATCCTGCCGCTGATGTATCTCGGCTGGACCGCGGTTGCGGTGGTGCTGCCGTCGGCGGTGGCGTCGATCGCCAATCCGGGACCGCACGGCTTCACCGAGGTGCTGTACGCCTACACCTCGGCGACGGGCAACAACGGATCGGCGTTCGGCGGGCTCAGCGGCAACACCTTCTTCTACAACCTGACGCTGGCCAGTTCGATGTTCGTCGGCCGCTTCTTCATGATCATCCCGGCGATGGCGCTGGCCGGTGCGCTGGCGTCGAAGAAGATCATCCCGCCGTCGGCCGGCACGCTGCCGACCACCGGCCCGTTGTTCGTCGGCCTGGTGATCGGCGTGGTGCTGATCATTGGCGGCCTCACCTTCCTGCCGGCACTCGCGCTCGGCCCCGTCGTCGAGCATCTGTCGATGACGGCCGGCACGCTGTTCTGAGATTTTGGAGTCATCGACATGGAAATCCTAAAATCCCGCAAGCGGAATTCGGCCTCCGCAATGCTCGACCCGGCGATCGTGCTGCCGGCGATCGGCTCGGCCTTCGCCAAGCTCGATCCCCGGCTGATGATCAAGACGCCGGTGATGTTCGTCGTCGAGGTCGTCGCCGCGCTGACCACGGTGATCTTCCTCCGCGACGTGCTGACAGGCGGAGCGGATCTGTCCTTCACCTTCCAGATCATCCTCTGGTTATGGTTCACCGTGCTGTTCGCCAACTTCGCCGAGGCCGTCGCCGAGGGCCGCGGCAAGGCGCAGGCCGACACGCTTCGCCAGACCATCACCAACACAAAAGCCAAGCGGCTGCTGATGCCTGACAATTACGACCTGTTCGAAGGCATCGCCGCCGAGCAGCTCGAACAGGGCGACCTGGTGGTGGTCGAGGCCGGCGACATCATTCCGAGCGACGGTGAAGTCATCAACGGCGTTGCCTCGGTCAACGAAGCGGCGATTACCGGCGAATCCGCGCCGGTGATCCGCGAATCCGGCGGCGACCGCTCGGCCGTCACCGGCGGCACGATGGTGATCTCCGACCGCATCATCGTGCGGATCACCGCTGCGAAGGGGCATTCTTTCCTCGACCGCATGATCGGGCTGGTGGAGGGCGCCTCGCGGCAGAAGACGCCGAACGAGATCGCGCTCAACATCCTGCTCGCCGGCCTCACCATCATCTTCGTGTTCGCCACCGTGACGATCCCGAGCTACGCCGCCTATGCTGGCGGTCAGATCTCGGTCGTGGTGCTGGTGGCGCTGTTCGTCACCTTGATCCCGACCACGATCGGCGCGCTGCTGTCGGCTATCGGCATCGCCGGCATGGACCGACTGGTGCGCTTCAACGTGCTGGCGATGTCCGGCCGCGCGGTGGAGGCCGCCGGCGACGTCGATACGCTGCTGCTCGACAAGACCGGCACCATCACGCTCGGCAACCGCCAGGCGACTGCGTTCCGGCCGGTGCAGGGCGTCAGCGCCGAGGAGCTGGCCGACGCGGCGCAGCTCGCCTCGCTGGCCGACGAGACGCCGGAGGGCCGCTCGATCGTGGTGCTGGCGAAAGAGAGCTACGGCATCCGCGGCCGCGATCTCGCCGAGCTATCGGCGAGCTTCATCCCGTTCACCGCGCAGACCCGCATGAGCGGCGTCGATGCCGGTGCCTCGTCGGTCCGCAAGGGCGCGGTCGACGCGATCCTCGCTTACGTCGACGGCGGCGCGCAGCGGGCGCTGTCGTCGGGCAACACGGTGCGCGCGCTGCAGCCGGCGACCTCGCCAGCGGCGCGCGAGATCCAGGCGATCTCCGACGAGATCGCCAAGGCCGGCGGCACGCCGCTGGCGGTGGCGAAGGACGGACGGCTGCTCGGCGTCATCCACCTCAAGGATATCGTCAAGGGCGGTATCCGCGAGCGCTTCGCCGAACTGCGGCGGATGGGCATCCGCACCGTGATGATCACCGGCGACAATCCGATGACCGCCGCCGCGATCGCCGCGGAGGCCGGCGTGGACGACTTCCTTGCGCAGGCGACGCCGGAGGACAAGCTGCGGCTGATCCGCGACGAGCAGGCCAAGGGCAAGCTGGTGGCGATGTGCGGCGACGGCACTAACGACGCACCGGCGCTCGCTCAGGCCGATGTCGGCGTGGCGATGAACACCGGCACCCAGGCCGCGCGCGAGGCCGGCAACATGGTCGACCTCGACTCGAACCCGACCAAGCTGATCGAGGTGGTGGAGATTGGCAAGCAGCTGTTGATGACGCGCGGCGCGCTGACCACCTTCTCGATCGCCAACGACGTCGCCAAATACTTCGCCATCATCCCGGCGATGTTCCTGGCGTTCTACCCCCAGCTTGGCGCGCTCAATGTGATGCAGCTCGCCAGCCCGCAAAGTGCGATCCTGTCGGCGATCATCTTCAACGCGCTGATCATCATCGCGCTGATCCCGCTGGCGTTGAAGGGCGTCGCATATCGCGCGGTCGGCGCCGGCGCGCTGCTGCGGCGAAATCTGCTGATCTACGGCCTCGGCGGCATCGTCGTGCCGTTCATCGGCATCAAGGTGATCGACCTCGCCGTCACCGCGCTGCATCTGGTGTGAGAAAGCCGATGCCGCACTCATCACGCATCGGCACCACACCCAAAGTCGTCGGCCGGGCTCGTCCCGGCCATCCACGCTTTCTCTGCCGCCAAGACGTGGATGCCCGGGACAAGCCAGGCATGACGTCCTGAAATTCAGCGACCTTCAAAGCGGTCGCAATCTCTGCAGACTTCAAGGAGACCCATCATGTTACGCGAACTACGTCCCGCTTTCGTCATCCTGGTCGCGCTCACTTTGCTGACCGGCCTCGCCTATCCGCTGGCCATCACCGGCATCGCCGGGGTGCTGTTTCCGACCCAGGCGCAGGGCAGCCTGATCGAGCGCGACGGCAAGGTGGTCGGCTCGGCGCTGATCGGCCAGCAATTTGCCGACGCGAAATACTTCCACGGCCGCCCGTCGGCGACGCTGGGGCCCGATCCGGCGGATGCGACCAAGACAGTGCCGCAGCCCTACAACGCCTCGAACTCGGCCGGCTCGAATCTCGGCCCGACCAGCAAGGCGCTGAGCGAGCGGCTCGCCGCCGATGTCGAGGCGCTGAAGGCCGAGAACCCGAACAGCCCGGTGCCGGTCGATCTGGTCACCACCACCGCCAGCGGGCTCGACCCCGATATCTCGCCGGAGGCGGCGCTGTTCCAGGTGCCACGGGTGGCGAAGGCCCGCGGCCTGACCGAGGATCGGGTCCGCAAATTGGTGACGGAGCGCACCGAGGGCCGGCTCGCCGGCCTGCTCGGCGAGCCGCGCGTCAACGTGCTGGCGCTCAACCTGGCGCTCGATGCCGCGGCGCCGAAGTAGCGCCGGCTAGGCTGGCGCCGGTCGGGAGACTATATATCAGTCATGCCTGATGCCCGCCGCGACCCCGATCAACGCCCCTCGCCCGATGCGCTGCTCGACAGTGCGCGGCGCGAGGAAGGACGCGCCGGGCGGCTCAAGATCTTCGTCGGCGCCGCCCCCGGCGTCGGCAAGACCTACGAGATGCTGCAGAGCGCCCACGCCAAGGTGCGGGCCGGTGTCGATGTCGTGGTCGGCGTGGTCGAGACCCACGGCCGGCCGGAGACCGAGGCGCTGCTCGACGGGCTCGAGGTAATCCCGCGCCGCCGGCTCGCCTACCGCGACCAGCAACTCGACGAGATGGACCTCGACGCGCTGATCGCGCGGAAGCCGCAGCTCGCGTTGGTCGACGAACTTGCCCACACCAACGCGCCGGGCAGCCGGCATCCGAAGCGCTATCTCGACGTCGAGGAACTGCTGAGCCACGGCATCGACGTCTGGACCGCGGTCAACATCCAGCACATCGAGAGCCTGAACGACGTCGTCGCGCAGATCACCCATGTCCGGGTGCGCGAGACGGTGCCGGACTCAGTGTTCGACCGCGCCGATGCGATCGAGCTGATCGACCTTACGCCGGACGATCTGATCCAGCGGCTGCGCGAGGGCAAGGTTTATGTCCCGCAGCAGGCCGAGCGCGCGCTGACGCATTACTTCTCGCCGGGCAATCTCACCGCGCTGCGCGAACTGGCCTTGCGCCGCACCGCCGAGCGGGTCGACGAGCAGCTGCTCACCCATATGCAGGCCAATGCGATCGCTGGGCCCTGGGCGGTCGGGGAGCGCATCCTGGTCTGCATCGGCAACGAGGCCCGCGCGGCCGGCCTGGTACGCTACACCAAGCGATTGGCCGACCGGCTGAAGGCGCCATGGACCGCGATCAACATCGAGACCCGGCGCAGCCTGACGCTCGACGAGGCCGCGCGCGATCGCCTCGCCGATACGCTGCGGCTGGCCGAGGCGCTGGGCGCCGAGGCGCTGTCGATCCCCGGCACCGGCGGCGATCCCGCCGCCGACATCCTGGCCTTCGCACGCAACAACAATGTCACCCAGATCGTGGTCGGCAGTTCGCCGCGCTCGCGCTGGCAGGAAATGCTGTTCGGCTCCGTGGTGCACGATCTGGTCGGGCAGGCCGGCAACATCAGCGTTCACGTCATTGCCGGCGACGAAACGGCCGGGCCGCCGCCGGCCGCCGGCATACGGCCCGCGACGCGCAATGACGGGTTCGAATGGCGCCCTCACGCGATGGCGCTGCTGCTGGTCGGCGTCGGGCTCGGCCTGGCTGCGCTCGTTCAACCGCTGTTCGGCATCGAGAACGTCGATCTGGTGTTTCTCACCGCGGTGATCGTTGCGGCGGTGCGCTACGGGCTGTGGCCCTCGCTGCTGGCGAGCCTGGTGGCGTCGCTGTGCTACAACTTCTTTTTCCTGCCGCCGGTGCACACCTTCACCATCGCCGAGCCCACCAACATCGCGGCGTTCTTCTTCTTCATGCTGATCGCGCTGCTGGTGTCCAACGTCGCGGCGCGGGTGCGCAGCCAAGCGCTGGCCGCCGCCGGCCGGGTTCGCACAACGGAATCGCTCTACGCCTTCAGCCGCAAGCTGGCCGGCACCGCCGCGCTCGACGACGTGCTGTGGGCGACCGCCTACCAGATCGCGCTGATGCTGAAGGTGCGCGTGGTGCTGCTGTTGCCCGAGCAGGGCCGCATCGCGGTGAAGGCCGGCTATCCGCCAGAGGACCAGCTCGACGACGCCGATCTCGCCGCCGCCAATTGGAGCTGGGACAATGACCGCCCCGCCGGCCGCGGCTCCGACACGCTGCCCGGCGCCAAGCGGCTGTTCCTGCCAATGCGCACCGGGCGCGGGCCGATCGGCGTGATCGGCATCGACGATGACCGCAGCGGGCCGCTTCTCACGCCGGATCAGCGCCGCATGCTCGACGCGCTGGTCGACCAGAGCGCGCTGGCGATCGAGCGGGTGCATCTGGTCGAGGACATCGACGCCGCCAAGCGCAACCTCGAATCCGACCGGCTGCGTGCGGCGCTGCTGACCTCGATCTCACACGACCTCAGGACACCGCTGGCCTCGGTGCTCGGCGCCGCATCGACCCTGCGCGATCTCGGCGCCAACCTCAGCGACGCGCAGAAGGCCGAACTGCTCGGCACCATCGTCGAGGAATCCGAGCGGTTGAACCGTTTCATCGCCAATTTGCTCGACATGACCCGGCTGGAGGCCGGCGCGGTGGTGCCCAACGCCGCGCCTCACGATCCCGGCGAGATCATCGGCAGCGCGCTGCGCCGCGCCACGCTGATTTTGGCCCGGCATAAGGTCCAGCTCGACGTCGCGCCGGACCTGCCGATGCTGCAGCTCGATGCCGTGCTGTTCGAACAGGTGCTGTTCAATCTGCTCGACAACGCCGCGAAGTATGCGCCCGCGAACACCACCATCGCGATCCGCGCCTGGCATGTTGGCGAAGCGGTGGTGCTGCAGGTGATCGACGAAGGCGCCGGCATTCCGCCGAACGAGGTCGAGCACGTCTTCGACAAATTCCACCGCGCCGAGAAGGGCGATCACGTCCGCGCGGGCACCGGCCTCGGGCTCGCGATTTCGCGCGGCTTCATCGAGGCGATGCACGGCACGATCGTCGCGGCGAACCGCGCCGACCGCAACGGCGCGGTGCTGACCATCCGCCTGCCTGTGCCGCCGACCGGCGCCGCGCTGGACACCGCCGCATGAGCGCCGCCCCGTTGAAAGTGCTGGTGATCGACGACGAGCCGCCGATCCGCAAGCTGCTGCGCATGGGGCTGGGCACGCAGGGTTATCAGGTGATCGAGGCGACCAACGGCAAGACCGCGCTGGCGGCTTTGGCCGAGGCGCCGGCGCTGATCATCCTCGACCTCGGCCTGCCCGACATCCAGGGCCACGACCTGCTGCGCACCATCCGCGAGCGGCACGACAGCGTTCCGGTGGTGGTGCTATCGAGCCGCGACGACGAGGCCGGCAAGGTGCTGGCGCTCGATCTCGGCGCCGACGACTACGTGACCAAACCGTTCGGCATGGATGAGCTGCTGGCCCGGATCCGCGCCGCGCTGCGTCATCAGTTGCATGTGCAGGGCGAGCGACCGCTGTTCCGGATCGGCGAGCTGTCGGTCGATCTGGTGCGCCGCACCGTCCGGCTTGGCGAGGCCGACGTCAAACTGTCGCCGAAGGAATACGACCTGCTGCGGCTGCTGGTGCAGCACGCCGGCAAGGTGCTGACGCATCGCTTCCTGCTGCGCGAATTGTGGGACGAACACACCGACGCACAATACCTGCGGGTCTATGTCCGCCAGCTGCGGCAGAAGATCGAGCCCGATCCCGAACGCCCGCGCTATCTGCTGACCGAGACCGGCATCGGCTATCGGCTGCGGGGCGAGTAGCACACGAACGATTCGACAACCCTTCGCCGACGCGCTTAGTCTGCCCTGATTGACCCGCAGAGGTCACAACAGGGAGGTTCGCATGCGTATCAGCAATGCAACGATGGCGCTTGTCGCGTGGGCATGTTCGTCGGCCGTCACGGTGCCGCCGGCCGCCGCGGAGATCGCGGTCTCCGCCAATGACGGCCGGATGGTACTGGAAGACGGCGTCGCAAAGGTCCGCAAGGAGCCGTTGCCGGACAGCGTATCGATCATCGAGATGTCCGGCCCGTTGCCGAGGATCATCGCGGAAGTTGCCGCCCCCGCCAGCGTAGTCGGGCCGCCGTCGAGTGTCGCCGTTGCCCCCGACGAAAGCTTCGCGCTGGTCACCGGAGCGATGAAGGTCGACCCCGCCGACCCCACCAAGGCGATCCCGGACGACGTGCTCTCGGTGATCGATCTGAAGGCGTCGCCGCCGAAGGTGATCGCGACGCTGCGCAGCGGCGCCGGCGCCGCCGGCGTATCGATCAACAGGACTGGCACGCTGGCGCTGGTCGCCAACCGCAGCGAGGGCACTGTGTCGGTGTTCACGATCAGCGGTAACCAGCTCACCCCGGCCGGCAAGATATCGCTCGGCGACGCCAAGTCCGGACCGAGCCACCCGGTGTTCTCCCGCGACGGCACGACGGCGCTGGTGACGCGCGACGGCGACAACCGCATCTCGGTGCTCACCGTCGACGGCAACAAGGTCGACTACGCCAAGCGCGACCTGTATTCCGGAATGCGACCCTACCAGATCGACATCGTCGGCAATGGCGACGTGGCGATCGTCGGAAATATCGGCATGAGCGGTGGCGATGCCGACACTGTGAGCCTGATCGACATGCGGGCGAAGCCGATCCGCGTCGTCAATACCGTCAGCGTCGGGCAGACTCCCGAAGGCCTGAAGATATCGCCGGACGGCAGCCACCTCGCAGTCACCGTGATGAACGGCTCCAACAAGCCGAAGAGCTCGCCCTTCTACAACGATTACGGCCTGCTCAAGGTTTACAAGATCACCGGCACCGAGATCGCGCCGGTGGCGGAGGCCAAGATCGGGCATTGGTGCCAGGGGATCGCGTGGTCGAAGGATTCGCGCACGCTCTTGGCGCAATGCATGGTCGAGAACGAGATCAATTCGTTCCAGTTCGACGGCAAGAGCCTGACCCGAACCGGGGTCATTGCGACCAAGGCCAGCCCGGCCGGCATCCGCACGGCCGAGCCGTAGGGCCGGTCCGCCGCGAGCAAGGCGTGAGGACACAGGATCGATCGCTGGATCAAGTCCGGCGATGACAGTCGCGCGTCCGTGCCTGCTCGCGCGCGCCGCCATGTAGCCGTCACGGTCCCGCGTGAGGCGGCATCACCAATGTCGCCCCGGGCCGGGACGTGAATCGCAAGCTACTGCTGCCTCCCGATCTCGCTGCCTTCTCTTTCCGCCGTGTCGATGCCATAGATCGACATTGGCAATCCGGGGAGCGGATTGCGCAACGCGGCCGATGCCAGGGGTGGTTCACATGAGCGCGCTGTTTTCTCCTCTCGCGTTGCGCGGCATGCGGCTGCCCAATCGAATCGTGGTGTCGCCGATGTGCCAGTACTCGTCGGTCGATGGCGCCGCCAATGAGTGGCACATGATCCATCTGGGCTCGCTGGCGCTGTCCGGCGCCGGGATGCTGTGCATCGAGGCGACCGCGGTGGAGGCCATCGGCCGCATCACACCGGGCGATCTCGGCTTGTATGACGACGCCACCGAGGCCGCGCTGGTGCCGGTGCTGGGCGCGATCCGGAGGCATTCGCCGATCGCCGTGACGATGCAACTCGGCCATGCCGGCCGCAAGGCGTCGAGCCGGGCGCCGTGAGATGGCGGGCAGTTGATCGCGCCGTCGGACGGCGGCTGGCAGCCGCAAGGCCCGTCCGCCGTGCCGCACAAGCCGGACGAAGCACCGCCTCTGGCGCTCGACGATGCAGGCCTCGACCGGATCCGCAACGCCTTCGTCGCGACCGCGCGCCGCGCCGAGCGGCTCGGCATCGACGGCCTCGAATTGCACGCGGCGCACGGCTACCTGCTGCACCAGTTCCTGTCGCCCATCGCCAACCAGCGCAGCGACCGTTATGGCGGATCGCTGGACAACCGCATGCGGTTTCCGCTCGAAATATTCGACGCGGTGCGCGCCGCGTTTCCGGCCGGCAAGCCGGTCGGCGTCCGGGTCTCCGCCACCGACTGGGTCGATGGCGGATGGGATCTCGAGCAGACCATCGCCTTCGCCGTCGCACTTAAAGCGCGCGGCGCCGACTGGATCGACGTCTCGTCCGGCGGCGTGTCGCCGCAACAGAAGATTCCGCTCGGCCCGGGCTACCAGGTGCCGTTCGCCGCCGCCGTCAAGGCCGCAACCGGCCTGCCGACGATGGCGGTCGGCCTGATCACCGACGCCGAGCAGGCCGAGGCGATTGTCGCTTCCGGCCAGGCGGACATGGTCGCGCTGGCGCGCGGGCTGCTCTACGACCCGCGCTGGCCGTGGCACGCCGCCGCCAAACTCGGCGCCACCGTGACGGCCCCGCCGCAATACTGGCGCTCGCAGCCCGCGACACAGAAGGCGTTGTTCGGGGATACGACCTTTGGGGCACGGTAACGCGGTTCAGCAGCGACATTCGCGTTGCCGCGCGCGCCTCGGTCGCCGCCCACATGCGCTGACCCGTCCGGTTGACCGTTACAGGGCCACACTGCAGGTAGGGCCTGTGTGCAGGACGCACCACGTCGAACCGGATTGGAGACCCCATGCTGGCTAATGCCGCGTTGCTGCTGCTCGGTCTGGTTCTGCTGATTGCAGGCGGTGACGTTCTGGTTCGCGGAGCCGTGAGGATCGCCGAAAGGCTGCGTCTTTCGCCGATGCTGATCGGCCTGACGGTGGTCGGCATGGGAACCTCGATGCCCGAACTTGCCGCCAGCCTGCAAGCCAGCCTCGCCGGATCGCCGGGCATCGCCATCGGCAACATCGTTGGGTCGAACATGGCCAATACGCTGCTGATCCTCGGAACGGCGGCCTTGATCGCGCCGATCGCCGTCACCACGCGTGTGCTGTGGCGCGATGGCGGCGTCGGAACGCTGGCCGCGCTTGCCTTGCTCGCCGCCGGGGCGACGGTGGGTCTGTCCCGCGAAGTCGGCTTTGCCTTCCTGATCGCGATGGCCGCCTACATCTACTATGCCTACCGGCAGGAACGTCTGGGCGCCGCGCACAGCGCCGCCTATGATCGCGCGTTGGCGATCGAGGACGTCGACCCGGCGCTCGTCCCGCACGACCCGCCCGGCGGCAGACTTTCGACGGCACTGCTGCTGTTCGTCGCCGGCCTCGTCCTGATCGTCGGCGGCGGCACCCTTCTGGTCAATGCAGCCATCGACATCGCCAAGCAGCTCAGGGTCAGCGACGAGATCATCGGGCTGACCATCGTGGCGGTTGGAACCTCGCTCCCCGAATTGATCACCTCGGCGGCGGCGGCCTATCGCAAGCAGGGCGACATCGCGCTCGGCAATGTGCTGGGCTCCAACATCTACAACATCCTGTTCATCGGCGGCGTCACCGGAACAGTCGCCCCCACCGTCGTGCCCGCCAGCATCATGGCGTTCGACCTCCGGGTGCTGGTGGCCATTTCGCTCGTTGTCATGCTGTTCGCCTATTCCGGACGGCGCCTGAGCCGGACGGAAGGCTTCGCCCTCGTCGTCGCCTATGTCGCCTACACCGCTTATACCGTAGGCTTGTTCTGATAGCAGACGCCCGGCGACATCGCCCGACGAGGGGCTGACGGCGGCCCGGAAATCCCGGTCCTGCGGTGTCCTTCGGGTTGCGATCCCACGGGCAACCGCCACCCAAAACGAGCCCTGTCCGCCCCGTTGCCCATCCCCGGCCGATCGGCTACATCTTCCCGCACGCACCCGTAGCTCAGCTGGATAGAGCGTTGCCCTCCGAAGGCAAAGGTCACACGTTCGAATCGTGTCGGGTGCGCCAGCCTGCCATCCGGGATTCAGCACCGCTGCGTTGTGGCGTCATCCGGCATGATGTCGAAGTGCAGCGCGGTCTCCCGCGTGCCGAACTTTTCGTACAGCGCGATCGCTGGGTTGTCCTGCAGGTCGGCCTGCACGAAGATCACATAGGCGCCGTGCCGCGCGGCTTCCGCCTGCAGGGCCCTGATCGTGCCCGAGGCGATGCCGCGGCGGCGGTAGCGGGCGTCGACCGCCAGATCGTAGATGTAGATTTCGGAACGCTGCCGCTCGAACTTGTCCAGCCGGTAGGCCGCGAGGCCGCCCGCCACCGTGCCGTCGATGGTCGCAGCAACCGCGATGAAGTGCGGTTGGCCGAGCAGTCGCGCGAGATAATCGTCGCAAGGCGGCGCGCCGAGATAGGTTGCGGGATCTTCGAAGGCGCTTGCGAACACCGCGTTGAGGCCCCGCATCAGCTCGATGTCGTCGCGGTCGAGAATGCGAAAGGCAATTTGGTCCGTCATGCGCGCCGGGCGTGGTGATCGGCCGCCTGCGGCGGCCCCGTTGCGGATAGAATCTCGCGACTCGTTTCCACGCCAGCGTCGATCACGATCGTGACGAAATCCGGTCGGTGCCGACAGCCGCTCGCTGAAAAAGTGAAAGGCCCCAGCTCGCGCTGAGGCCCTTCATCGGACGAGGCATTTGCCGGGATATGCCCCAACCGATCCGTTGAGCTGGCCTGCCGGATATCGAAGCCGATGTCTGGCAGGCCTGGCGCTTACATGTTGTAGGCGCGCTCGGTGTGCTCGGTGACGTCGAGACCCTCGCGCTCCACCTCGACGGTGGCGCGCAGGCCGACGATGACGTCGACGACCTTGAACAGGATCGCCGAGCCGACGCCGGACCACACCAGCGTCAGCGCGACAGCCTTGATCTGCGCGGTCATCTGGGTGGCGAAGTCGTAGTCGGCGACCTTGCCGGCAACGTAGTCCATCACGCCGGAGCCGCCGAGCGCCGGGTTCACCAGGATGCCGGTGGCCAGCGCGCCGACGATGCCGCCGACGCAGTGGACGCCGAACACGTCGAGCGAGTCGTCATAGCCGAGCGCGTTCTTCACCGCGGTGCAGAACACGAGGCAGACCACGCCGGCGACGAGGCCGAGCACCAGCGCACCCATCGGTCCTGCAAATCCGCAGGCGGGCGTCACCGCGACCAGGCCGGAGATCGCGCCCGAGACGGCGCCGAGCAGCGAGGGGTGGCCCTTGACCATCCACTCGGCGAACATCCACGACAGCGCCGCCGCGGCGGTGGCCAGGAAGGTGTTGGTCATCGCCAGGCCGGCGACGCCCGAGGCTTCGAGGTTCGAGCCGACGTTGAAGCCGAACCAGCCGACCCAGAGCAGCGAGGCGCCGATCATCGTCATGGTGAGCGAGTGCGGTGCCATCAGCTCCTTGCCGAAGCCGGTGCGGCGGCCGACGATCAGGCAGCCGACGAGGCCGGCGATGCCGGCGTTGATGTGCACCACGGTGCCGCCGGCGAAGTCGAGCGCGCCCCACAGGAAGATCTGGCCCGCATCGGCCATCACGGCGTCGAGCGCGGTCTGCGCCGTTGCCTTGGCAGTGGGGTCGGTGGCGTCGGTGACCGCCTTGGCGGCGGCGACGATCGCGTCCGGGCCGGCCCAGTACCAGACCATGTGCGCCATCGGGAAGTAGATCAGCGTCACCCAGAGCGGCACGAACAGCGCGACCGCGGCGAACTTGGTGCGCTCGGCGAAGGCGCCGATGATCAGGCCGGGGGTGATCGCGGCGAACGTCATCTGGAAGCAGAAGTAGATCAGCTCCGAGATATTGGCGTCAGCGGTGAACGACGCGGCCATCGACTCGGTGGTGATGCCCGACATGAACGCCTTGGAGAAGCCGCCGATATAGGCCGAACCGCCGGTGAAGGTGAGGCTGTAGCCATAGACCGACCAGAGGATCATCACGATGCATGCGGTGTAGAGAACCTGCATCAGTACCGAGAGCATGTTCTTCGACCGCACCATGCCGCCGTAGAACAATGCGAGGCCGGGGAGTGTCATCAGCAGCACCAGCACCGTGGACGTCATCATCCAGGCGTTGTCGCCCTTGTTCACCGTGGGTGCGGCATAGGCTGCGGTCGCGGCAAACAAGCTGGCTCCGATTACGGCCAGTCCCGCGCTGTAGGGACGTTTGAACGTCATAGAATGTACTCCTGATTGAATTTGGGTGAGCGCGAAATCAAAGGGCCGCCGCGTCGGCCTCGCCGGTGCGGATGCGGACCGCATGGTCGAGACCGATCACAAAGATCTTGCCGTCGCCGATCTGGCCGGTCTTCGCAGCCGAGGTGATGGCTTCGATGGTCTTGTCGACCTGGTCCGACGCGATCGCGACTTCGATCTTGATCTTGGGCAGGAAGCTCACCGCGTATTCAGCGCCGCGATAGATTTCGGTGTGGCCCTTCTGCCGGCCATAGCCTTTGACTTCCGTCACCGTCAGGCCGTGCACGCCGATCGCGGTCAGCGCGTCGCGGACTTCTTCAAGTTTGAATGGCTTGATGATCGCCATAACAATTTTCATGGGTCTTATCCCCGCTAGGGCCCGACCGAACAGGCTGGGCACGATCTCGACTGAGGTTCACCACGCGGAGAAGGTCACTACGCGGGCACAGCCAGCCCCGATAGAATCAAATGCCGTGCCAAACCGGACAATTTGCCTAACAGACTATGAATGCTGGGTTTTTGGTCATGTATGCAACGCAACACGACCTGCGCCATTCCGTCGCGCCCAATAATGAGGCAGCCTTGCCGCTTAACCGGTCACGACAGGCAATCGCCATAATGCTGCCCATCACGACAGCACAAAACTGGTATCATTTGGTGCCAGCCGCGGTTGTTTGCTCGTTTGACAAGCGATTCTGGCGTCCAGCTTCGCCCACAAGCGTCGAGGCGCTCCGGACAGGACGCAGCGCGGGTCGTCACGCCCTATCGAGCGCGGCCTTGTCGTGCAGCGAAAACAGCGGGCCATCATACATGAACGAGCATTGGTGGATGACGATCTGGCCGTCCGCCACCGTAACCAGCGAATAGTCCGGAGGCTCGTGCGAGCCGGGGATGTGGCCTTCTGTTTCGAGGTCGAACGCCACCTGATGCGCCAGCGCGCGCTGGATGTGAAACGGGATGCCCTGCCAGACGCCTGCGATCGGCCGGTGCAGATGGCCCATGAACAGGTAGTCGGGCTTCCGGGTCCGCGCGAACACCTCGAGCTGCTGCCCGGGATTGGCCAGCCGGATGGTGTCCATGTAGCGCAGCCCGGTGTCGAACGGCGGGTGGTGCTGGAACAGCAGCAGCGGGCGGTCCTGAGGCGCGGAGGTCAGCATCCGCTCGAGAAACGCGAGCCGCGCCTCGCACAGCAGCCCCTCATGGTTCGGCGCCGCCTCGTTCAGCGTATCGAGCGTGATGACGGTCGCGGCGTCGAACACCTGCAGGCTCTGGTAGAATCCGTCCGCGTCGGTCGCGACGCCCGGGAAGTAGCGGGCGAATGCGGCGCGCTTGTCGTGATTGCCCATCATCAGGATGGTTGGGGCATCGAGACCGCTGAGAACCGCGGCGAGGTTGTCATACGCCGCGTCCTCGCCCCAATGCGCCAGATCGCCGGTGACGATGACAAAGGCGATGTCACGGTGCGTGCGGTTGATGGTCTCGATCGCGGCCTGCAGCCGCTCGGCGGGATCGAGGCCGTAGATCCTGCGGCCGCGGGCGACGAAATGGGTGTCGGTGAGGATGACGAATTTCATCGCACCATGGCCTCGCGGTCCCAGTCCTTGTAGTCCGGCGAGCCTTCCGCGCGGATGTCGCCGGTGTAGCCGAACTCGACCATATGCACCGTGACGTACTCGTCGCCGACAAAGGCGATGCCATAAGCTTCCGGCAGGTCGGAGCGGCACAGCAGCCTGGTCTCGGAGAACAGCGGATAGGAGGCGTGGTTGGTGCCGCGCAGCGACGTCGTCGGCACGCCGGCGACCGAGCCGGCGAGCGGCAGGTGGCAATGGCCGAAGAAGATATGCCGGATTCGATCGCGGTGCCGGCCGACGATCTGCTGGAACGCGGCCCCGTCGAGCAGGCCGATCTGGTCCATCGGCCCGAGATGGGTCGGGATCGGGTTGTGATGCATGAACAGCAGGAACGGACCGGGATGATCCGACAGCTGCTGCTCCAGCCAGGCCTGCCGCGCGTCGCAATAGCGGCCGGCGTGGGTCTGCGGCTCGACGGTGTCGAGAAACAGGCAGCGGCCGGCCGACGTATCCTGCACGCTCTGGACGAAGCCGCTCTCGCCATGGTCGGGAAACACGCCGAGGAAGACATCGCGCCGGTCGTGATTGCCGATGCACAGCCGGGTCGGAATCGGAAACGCATCAAGGATGGATTTGAGCCAGACGTAGTCGTCCCGATCGCCCCAGTCGGACAGGTCGCCGGTGATCGCCATCAGTTCGGCATCGTGGTGGTCGCGCAGCGCATGCGCCAGCGCACGCTCGAAATTGCGCCGAGGATCGCGGCCGCCGATGGTCGCTCCCGCCGTCGTGAGGTGGATATCGCTCAGCTGAATCAGTTTCATGTTGCACCCCTCGCAGGAAGCAGGCGGAGCGGGCAACCCGCTCCGCCTGTGATCGATCGGGTCAGCGCGCGGCGCCGGAGGTGCGCGGCAACAGCTTCTGCACGTCGGCGGCCATTTCGGTGAGCACGGCGTCGGGCTCCTTGGCGCGATTGCCGGAGACGATCGAGTTGAGGTGATCTTTGATCACGTCGGTGATCTTCAGGCCGTTGTCGCCGGGGAAGGCGTACCACTTCGTCAGCAGCGCGAGCTGCGCGACCGCCGTGTAGTTGTTCGGATTCTTGACGTAGAAATCCTTCAGATAGACGTCGTTGGCGACCTTGTTCGGCGGCATGTAGCCGGTGGTTTCCGCCATGATCGCGGCGCCCTTCGCGCCGGTCCAGAACTTCACCACTTCCCAGGCGGCGTCGCGCTTGGCCTTGTCCTTGGCGAGGATCATGACGACGTTGCCGCCGGCCGGCAGACGGCCGTTCGGTGTCGCGACATCCGGAAAGACGTGCGTCTTGAGGTCGAACTTGCCGCCGATCATCTGGGTGGTCTTGTTGAGGTCGGACGTCGAGGTGATGTGGATGCCGGTCTTGCCGGCCGCGAAGGTCGCGCGCATCGACGGCTGGTCGAGGTTGGGCATGCCGCCTTCCGTGACCAGGCGCGCAATGGTCCGCATCGCGAACTGGCCTTCCGGCCCGTTGAACGCCACCTTGGTCTCATCGTCGTTCAGCATGGTGCCGCCGCGGGCGAACACCGGTGCCTGCCACAGCCAGTTGCCGGTGATGTCCCAGGCATAAGTGATGCCGTTGGTGTCGGGACCGAGCGCCTTGATCTTCTTGGCCAGTTCGATCAGCCCGTCCCAGGTGGTCGGCAGATTGGCCGGATCGCCGCCGGCCTTCTTCACCAGGTCCATGTTGAGATAGACGATCGGCAGCGAGATCGCGAAGGGCAGCGCATAGACCTTTCCGCTGGCGGTGCCGATGTCGTACATCGCCTGGTGGAAGCCCTGCTTGTCGAAATCCTTCTCGGCGGCGATGTAGCCGTCGAGCGGCGCCGGAATGTTCTTGTCGACCAGCACGCGGACGCGGTTCAGGCCCTGAAACGTCACGTCGGGCATCTGGTTGGTGACGGCTTCGCGCAGCACCTTCTGGGTCGCCTCCTCGTAGGAATCGTAGGGCGCCCGCATCGTCACCTTGATGTCGGGACGGACCTTGGCGAACTCCTCCGAGATCTTCTTGTGGGTTTCGCTGAACAACTCCGGATACGGATATTGCAGCACGATCTCGGTGGTGGTCTGCGCCTGTGCGACGCTGGCGACGATCGAGATCGCCGCTGCGGTTAGCCAAGTCTTGAACATGAGTCTCTCCTTGCTGGGTGGGTGAACCTATTTGAGACCGGTCATCGTGATGCCTTCGATGAAGCGGCGTTGCGCGAGCAGGAAGGCGACCACCAGCGGCGAGATGACCACGATCGCGGCTGCCATCAGCGGCCCGTAGTCGGTGCCGGCCTCGTTGTTGCGGAAATTGGCGACGCCGAGCGGCGGCGTGCCGAGCTGCGGACTGTTGATGACGATCAGCGGCCAGAAGTAATCGTTCCAGTGCGCGACCACCGAGAAGATGCCGAATGCAGTGAGCGCCGGCACCGCGGCGGGCAGCATCACCCGCCAGACGATGCCGAACTCGGAGATGCCGTCCATCCGCGCGGCGTCGATCAGATCGTCCGGCACCGTCATGAAGAACTGCCGCATCAGGAAGATGCCGAACACCGAGATCGTGAAGGGCAGGATCAGCGCCGCATAGGAGTCGAGCAGGCCCGCCTTGTGCAACAGCAGGAACACCGGGATGGCGGTGGCCTGCGGCGGAATCAGGATGCCGAACACGACCAGCGCGAACAGCGTGTCGCGGCCAAGAAAGCGCAGCTTGGCCAGCGCGTAGGCCGCCGGCAGCGCCACCAGCACCTGCAGCACGAAGATCGATACCGTGACGATCAGGCCGTTGAGCAGGAAGCGCCAGAGATCGGCCTTGGCGAAGGCCTTCTGCAGATTGTCCCACAGTGCGAAGGTCTCGGGGATCAGGTGCAGATCGCTGGTGAAGATCTCGGTCTGCGGCTTCGACGCGGTCGAGATCATCCAGATGAACGGCGCCAGCATGATCAGCGCGCCGCCGATCAGCAGCACGTGCCGCAGGATTGGCCAGAGCGGAATGGCGGACGACCGGGCGATCATGCGGCATGCCCTCCGCCGCGGGCCAGCCGCGACTGCAGCAGCGTCAGCAGCAGCACAAAGGCGAGAAACACCACGGTCAGCGCGGCGCCGTAGCTGGTCCGGAAGAATTCGAAGCCCTCGGTGTACATCGTGTAGATCAGCACCTCGGAGGACTTCGACGGGCCGCCCTTGGTGAGGATGTGAACGGTGTCGAACACCTGAAACGAGCGGATGCCGCTGATCACCACCACGAAGGCGGTAACCGGGCGCAGCATCGGCCAGGTCACCAGCCGGAAGCGCTCCCAGGCGCTGGCCGCGCCATCGGTTTCCGCGGCGTCGTAAAGCTGCTTCGGAATTGATACCAGCCCTGCGAGAAACAGCACCATGTTGAAGCCGACCGCTTGCCAGATGCCGATGACGCAGAGCGAATACAGCGCGGTGTCGCGATCCTGCAGCCAGCTGTAGCCCTGGAGGCCGGCGGCGCGCAGCAGGCCGTTGACCAGCCCGAACTGCGGATGGAGCATGAATTCCCAGACGATCGCCATCGCGATCAGGGTCGCCATCACCGGCAGGAAATAGATGGTGCGGTACCAGCTGCGCAGCCCGCTGCCACTCTGGATCAGCAGCGCGATGCCGAGCCCGAGGCCGACCGCGCCCGGCACCACGATCGCCACATAGGTCAGCGTGTTGGTCAGCGAGATCCAGAATACCTTGTCGGCGAACATGTCGTGGTAGTTGGCGAGGCCGATCCAGGCCAGCGAGGGGGCGCCGAGCTGATAGTCGGTGAATGACAGCACGATCACCGCCGCCAACGGCCCGAGCAGCATCAGCAGCATCAGGATCACCGCCGGCGCAATCAGGGCGATCGCGGTCGAAGTCACTCCGGCACGGCGCGCGCGCAGGGCGGCAGGCCGCACTGATGGCGAAGCCGTCGCGCGGGGAAGGACGGCGGCGTCAGACAAGCGCGATCTCCCGCTCACGGACGGCGCGCGTCGCAGCCGCTGTCTCGATGCGCTTGCCCGCGGCATCGAAAGCCCGGACGGCGTCCGCCGCAAATCCGAAGGTGAGTCGATCTCCGATCGCCGGCAGCTGCCGCGGATCGTGCAGACGCGCCACCAGCGGCAGCTCCATGCCGTCGCAGCCGATATGCACGAAGGCCTCGGCGCCCATATTCTCCAGATGCGTCACGGTGCCGGCGAACGCGCCGGCCCGCCCGACCTCGATGCGCTCGGGGCGGACGCAGATCCGGCAATCGCTGGCGCCGGCACGGGCGTTCGTTTCGAGGCTGTGCCCGAGAGCCTCGAGCCCGCCATCGGCCCGCACCCTGCCCGGCAGCACGTTTATCTTCGGGCTGCCGATGAACTCGGCCACGCGGATGTCGTGCGGGTTCTCGTAGACGTCGGCCGGCGGCCCGACCTGGACCAGTTCGCCGCCGATCATCACCGCGATCCGGCCGGACATAGTCATCGCTTCCGCCTGATCGTGCGTGACATACACGAAGGTGGATTTCAGCCGACGATGCAGCTGGGCGATCTCGGCGCGCATATGGACGCGAAGCTTGGCGTCGAGATTCGACAGCGGTTCGTCGAACAGGAACGCCCTCGGCTGCCGCACGATGGCGCGGCCGACCGCGACGCGCTGGCGCTGGCCGCCGGATAACTGGCCCGGCTTGCGCTTCAATAACGGAGTGATCTCAAGCTGGGCCGCCACGCGCTCGACATCGGCGCGAATGCTGCGCTCGATCTCGCCGCTGCCCGGCATCAACCGGCCGAACAGCCGCTGCAATGTCGAGAGCTGCTTCATCCGCAGCGGGACGGCGATGTTGTCGAACACGCTGAGATGCGGATACAGCGCGTAGGATTGGAACACCATTGCGAGATTGCGCGCGCTCGGGCGGATGTGGTCGACCGGCGCGCCGTCGATGCCGACTTCGCCGGAGCTTTGCTGCTCGAGGCCGGCGATGATCCGCAGCAAGGTCGACTTGCCGCAGCCGGAGGGACCGACCAGCGCGATGAATTCGCCGTCCTCGATGGTGAGATCGATGCCCTTGAGAATCTCGTTGGTTTCGAACGATTTTCGAATCGCGCTGAGTTCGATGGTCGCCATCGCGTCGATGTCCCTCACATGTCCAACGTGGGGGCTGTCTAGGCGGCGTCTTTGACAAACAGATTACAACGCGATGATGCTGCACATGGTAGATCCGGCGCGGGGATCAGTAACGGGCCGTTAGTACCTGATACATCGGGCATTCTTGCCGACCGCTGAAAATAGCGGCAGCGCAGCTATCGCACTGCGCCAAATCGTCCCGGCGCGTCGACGTTGCGGCGGCGCGCTCTGCAACCCGGACGCTGCGCGAGTATAACGACTACTACTCGGCGGCCTCGCTCCGCGCGGGATCGATCGGCTCGGCCGCGGCGGACAGCAGATACTGATCGACCACGGCAAACCGGCTGGCCGCATCGTCCTGCCGGAACAGCACGATGCGATCGATCTTGAGCGACTGCAGGTCAAGCTCCGCGAAATGCTTGCGCAACTGCGCCAGCGCCGCCTCACGTCGGTGGCCGGACAGCCGGCCGGTCAGGGTCATGTGGAAGCGAAATTCCTCCATGACATAGGGGTAGCCCCAGCGCTCGAGATAATCCCGCTGCCGGGGCGTCAAGGCCGAGGGATTGCGGCGATTGCGGTCCTGCTCCGTCAGCGGCGCGCGGAAATGGTCGAAATCCGCGACGCAGTCCCGTGCCAGCGCGCCGAGCCGTTCGACATCCGCCTCGGGGATTACCGCAATGAACCCGTCGATGAGACCAACAACGGGAACGATCACCGGAATGCGCCGTGTCATCGCGGCGAACTCGATGCAGGCAGCCTGCAATCCCGCCTCGGTCTGGCCGGACGCCAGCGCAAAGGGCGGCTTCAGCGTGGCGTGGAAGCCGTATTTGCGCGCGTGTTGCGTCAGCTGGTGCCAGCCTGTCCCGGCGTCTTCCAGGCCATCCAGCAGCGCGGGCTCGCTGCCGTTCGATGCATCATAGCCGATGACCCTGCTGCCGAAGCCATGCAGCGGATGGTCCGGAGCGGGTGCGTAATAGATCGCGTAGCGTGGAAATCCGGCCGTGTCCGACATATGCATCCGCCCAGCTGGCAGCACTCCTCACGTCCCGGCCTGCTCCAGGCTGCGCGACGCGCGATCTGCCGATTCGTACTTTAGCAAGAAATCCTCGACGGCGAGCTGCCGGAAATCCGGCAGCGCGCTGCGCAGCATGTCATGGTCCCAATTCCACCAGGCCAGCGCCGACAGCCGTTCCGCAATCGCTTCCGGGAAGCGGCGGCGAATGATCCGAGCGGGATTGCCTGCGACGATGGTGTAGGCCGGCACGTCCTTGGTGACGATCGCGCCTCCGGCCACTACGGCGCCGGTGCCGATGCTGCGGCCGGGCAGGACGATCGCGCCGTGTCCGATCCAGACGTCGTGGCCGATCGTCACGGCGTGGCTGCGGCGCCAGTCGAAGAACCCGGCGTCGTCGGCTTCACCCGGAAAGTAGGCGCTGGCGCGATAGGTGAAATGCGCCTGCGACGCGCGCTGCATCGGATGGTTGCCGGGATTGATCCGCGTCATGGCCGCGATCGAGCAGAACTTGCCAATCGCCGTATAGGCGATCTGGCTGTCGTTCACGACGTAGGAGTAATCGCCCATGACGGTCTCGAGCAGGCTGGTCCGCGCGCCGACCTCGCAATAGGCGCCGAGGCTGCAGTCCTTCACCGTCGCCGTCGGATCGACCGATGGCCGGGTCGACAATGTCTTGATCGTCATGGTGCGTCCTCGATGCGACACAGTGAGTGCCTCGTCTTCGAACAGGGCCATGACAACGTCATGACGGATCCATGACGGCGCCATCGCGATCAGCTGTGGGCGGAACGCGCGAGTAGCATCGCTGTCACATAACTGTCGACTCCCGCCGGTAACCCTAAGGCTCGGTGAACCAGAGCGGAGTACTTATGCTGGTCGTGGAAGGTTTGACGTGCCGGTTCGGCACCAAGGCCGCGGTGGACAACGCGTCGTTCTCGATCGCACGCGGCGGCTTCGTCGGCGTGATCGGCCGCTCGGGCGCCGGCAAGTCGACGCTGCTGCGCATGATCAACCGGCTGGCCGAACCGAGCGAAGGCCGCATCCTGTTCGAGGGCGTCGACGTCACCGCGCTGCGCGGACGTCAGCTGCGCGAATGGCGCGCACGCTCGGCGATGATCTTCCAGCAGTTCAATCTGGTCGGCCGGCTCGACGTGCTGACCAATGTGCTGATGGGCCGGCTGGCCTATGTGCCGGCCTGGCGTTCGCTGGCGCAGCTCTGGCCCGAGCACGACAAGGCGGTCGCGCTGTCGGCGCTCGAGCAGTTCGACATGGCTTCGATCGCCGCGCAGCGCGCCGATCAGTTGTCCGGCGGCCAGCAGCAGCGGGTGGCGATCGCCCGCGCGCTGGTGCAGGAGCCCGACATCATTCTGGCCGACGAGCCGATCGCCTCGCTCGACCCCCGCAACACCCGCATCGTGATGGATGCGCTGCTGCGTATCAACAAGCATTTCGGCATCACCGTGATCTGCAACCTGCATTCGCTCGATCTGGCGCGCACCTATTGCGACCGCCTGATCGGCATGTCGGCCGGCCGCATCGTGTTCGACGGCGCGCCTGCCACGCTCACCGATCACATCGCCCGCGAGCTCTACGATCTCGAGGCCAACGAGGTGATGGGCGGAGCACACGCCGCGCCCGACATCGTCCGCGGTCGGGAACTGGCCGGCGCCGTCCCGGCCTGAGTCCGCGCTGTCAATCGCTCGTAACATTGCTCTGCAAAACCGCGATCGCCAAATCAACCAACAGACTCTTAAGGACAACATGATCAATCGTCGCACGATCATCGCCGGCGCCGCCGCGCTGGCCTTCACTACCTCCGGCGCCGCCGCGCAGGACTGGAAGGCGAAGTATCCCGAGCTGGTGTTCGCCAAGATTCCCGACGAGAATGCCTCCGGCACCACCGATCGCTGGACGCCGCTGACCGAATATCTGAGCCGCGAACTCGGCACCAAGGTGACGCTGCGGATCGCCAACGACTACGCCGCGGTGATCGAGGGCCAGCGTTCCGGCAACATCCACATCGCGATGTACGGCCCGGCATCCTACGCCCGCGCCTATGTGGTCGGCGCCAAGGTCGAGCCGTTCGCCATCGAGGTCGCCGCCGACGGCACCAAGGGCTACTACTCGGTGCTCTATGTGAAGGCCGACGCGCCCTACAAGGACATCAAGGATCTCAAGGGCAAGAACCTCTGCCTGGTCGATCCGAATTCGACCTCGGGCAACAACGTGCCGCGCTTTGCGATGGACAAGCTCGGCATCGACCCGGACAAGTTCTTCTCCAAGGTGGTCTATGCCGGCAGCCACGAAAACGCGGTGATCGGCGTGCAGCAGGGCACCTGCGACGCGGCGTTCAACTGGTGGAACGACGAGAACGAATCCAACCTGTTGCGCATGGACCGCAAGGGCATGGCGAAGGCGGCGGATTTCAAGATCATCCTGAAGTCGGAGCAGATCGTCAATTCGCCGATGGCCTATCTGACCGCGCTGCCCGCCGACCTGAAGGCTGCGATCAAAAAGGCGGTGCTGGAGATCGCCACCAAGGACAAGGCCGCGTTCGACAAGATCTATGAGGGCAAGCAGCAGCCGTTCGCCGAAGTCGATCACAAGGCCTACGAGCCTGTTGTCGACCTGATCAAGTTCGTCGACAGCCTGCGCAAGCAGAAGTCCTGAGCTGAAACGCCGCGAGGGGGCGGGCGATCTTCGGGTCGCCCGCCCCCAAGCGCGTTGAGAGTAACCGATGCCCGCAGCCGTTCCGGAATTGCCCGACAGCCATCTGCGGCATCTCGCGGATCAATATGCATCGGCCGTCGCCGCCAAGCGCCGGCGCGCGCTGCTCGGCGTGGTGCTGCTGGTTGCCGCTGTGATCCTCGGCGGCTGGTTCGGCGAAGTCGATGCGACGAAATTTGCCGAGAATGTCTGGCGGTTTCCGGCGTACTTCGCCAGCACCGTCCCCCAATTGTCGCTTGCGACGCTGTCGGCCGACCTGGCCGAATGGCTGTGGGGCCTGAAGCGCTGGCTGCGGCTGCTCGGCGATACCTTGCTGATGGCCTATGTGGGCACGCTGACCGGCGCGATCGGCGCCTTCATCCTCTGCTTTCTGGCATCCGCCAATCTGGTGCGCTCGCGGACGATCGTGTTCGTCACGCGGCGGACGCTCGAGGTCTGCCGCACCGTGCCGGAGATCGTGTTCGCGCTGATCTTCGTGCTGGCCTACGGGCTCGGCCCGCTGGCCGGCGTGCTGGCGATTGCCATCCACACGCTGGGCGCGCTCGGCAAGCAGTTCGCCGAGGTGGTCGAGAATATCGACGGCAAGCCGGTCGACGGCGTGCGCGCCGCCGGCGGCAGCTGGACCGAGACGGTGCGCTTCGCCGTCGTACCGCAGGTCATGTCGAACTTCGCCAGCTACGCGCTGCTGCGCTTCGAGATCAACGTCCGCGGCGCCGCGGTGATGGGCTTCGTGGGCGCCGGCGGCATCGGCCAGGACCTGATCGAGGCGGTGCGCAAGTTCTACTACACCGACGTCAGCGCCATCCTGCTGCTGATCATCATCGCGGTGATGCTGATCGATCTCGGCACCGAGCGGGTCCGCCATCGCCTGATCGGACTGGAGGACGCCCGATGACCGACAACGCAGCGGGACTGTTCGGGGCTGATGCGGAGATCATCGCCCGCCACCCGGAGCAATTCCGCGTCGACTGGCGCCGCCGCGGCATTCTGATCGGCGGCATGGTCGCGGCGGCCGCGCTGTTCGTGATCGGCCTGGTGCAACTCGAGATCCCGTTCAACCGCCTGTTCAGCGGCACGCTGCAGCTCGGCGATTTCATCCGGCTGATGGTGCCGCCCGATCCCGGCTCCTGGGCGCAGTTGCTGATCTATCTGCGCGCGCTCGGCGAGACGGTGTCGATCGCCCTGCTCGGCACGCTCGGCGGCGCGCTGCTGGCGCTGCCGGTGTGCCTGCTGGCGGCCCGCAACGTCGTCGCCAACCGGATCGTGCATGTGCTGACCCGGCGCTCGCTCGATACCATCCGTGGCATCGACATCCTGATCTGGGCGCTGATCTGGGTCAGCGTCGTCGGACTTGGCCCGTTCGCCGGCATCCTGGCGCTGATCTGCAGCGATTTCGGAAGCTTCGGCAAGCTGTTCTCGGAAGCGATCGAGGCGGCCGACAAGCGCGCCTCGGAAGGCGTGCAGTCGACCGGCGGCTCGCATCTGCACAGTGTCCGCTTCGGGCTGCTGCCGCAGGTCATGCCGATCCTGGCCAGCCAGGTGCTGTATTATTTTGAGTCCAACACGCGCTCGGCCACCATCATCGGCATCGTCGGCGCCGGCGGCATCGGGCTGCAGCTGGCCGAGCAGATCCGCGTGCTGGAATGGCAGAAGGTCTCGTTCCTGGTGCTGCTGATCCTGCTCACCGTGACGGCGATCGATTTCGTGTCGAGCAGACTGCGCTTCGCCATCATCGGCAAGCGGGCGGTGGTCTAGTCCCGCTCCCCGACGACGAATTCGACCCGCTCGGCGGCGAAGCGGGCGCGGGTCGTCAGCAGCGGCGCGCCGCTGGTGTCGCCGTCCGTGCTGTCGATCACCATCACCGGACGACCGAGCGCCAGTGCGAGCCGGCCGGCGTCGGCGGCGTCGCAAATCGCCGCGGTTATCCTTGTCGAGAGCCGGCGATAATCGGCGATCCCGTGATGCGCCAGCACCTTGGTCATCGAACGCATCCGCTGATACAGCGGGCCGGCATCCGGAAAGCGCTCGGCCGAAAGCCAGTTGGTTGCCACGCAGATCGGCATCCGGTCGGCCGAACGCAACGTCTCGAGCCGCAGCAGCGCCGCCCCTGTTTTCAGGCCGAGCCGCCGGGCGAGGTTGCGGTCGGCGGGCTCGATTGCGGAGCCGATCAGCTGCCCCCCCGGCTCGCGGCCGCCGGCGCCGACGATCTCCGAGAAGCGCGTCCGGCTGCGCAGCGGATAGGCCAGCCGCGGCGCCTCGACATAGGTGCCGCTGCCGCGCTCGGCGCGCAGCAGCCCGCGCTCGGCGAGGCTGGCGATGGCGCGGCGAACGGTGTGCCGGTTGACGCGATAGGTTTCGGCGATCGCCGTCTCGCCGGGCAGCTTGTCGCCGGCCGCCAATGTGCCCTCCGCAATCCCGCGCTCGATGCCGTCGGCAACGTGCCGCCACAACGCGACGCCGCTGTCGATCTGCTCCATGCTCATCGGCGTCTTTCATCCCCGAACGGGCGGTGTCGTCCCGGCAAATTCACCGGCATGTCATCAAACAGTCATTGCGCGTCGTTATCAAGTTGTCCAGTATCATAGACAACTTGCAACGGCAACGAAATCGATGACGGACCCTCGGCAGCATGGCCTGATCAGTCGGCGACGCGACGCGATGGCGGTGCTGGCCGGCTCCGACACCGCAGAGATTTCCGCGCGCCTTGGCGGCATCGACGTTCCGCCGCACGACCACAAGCGGGAGCCGGAATGCGGCCTCGTGATGGTGCGCGGCCGGATCGGCGGCGACGGCGCGCCGTTCAATCTCGGCGAGGCGACCGTTTCGCGCGCCGCGGTGCAACTGGCCAGCGGCGAACTCGGGATCGGCTACGCGCTCGGCCGCGACCGGCGCAAGGCCGAACTGATCGCGCTGTGCGACGCGCTGATCCAGACCGCCGCGCATGCCGACGTCGTCGAGGCGCAGGTCGTCGCGCCGCTGCGCGATCGCCTTGCCGTGGCGCGCCGCGACAGGGCGATGCAGGCCGCGGCGACGCGGGTGGATTTCTACACATTGGTGCGAGGCGAGGGCTGAGCGATGACCACGATTGCCGAAATGCCCGCCGGATTTGCCGACAAGGTGCTGTCGGCGCAATCGGCGTTCCGCACCGTGATGGACGTGATGGCGCGGCCCGGCACGGTGCAGCGCATCGCCGCCGCGATCGACGGTCCCGCCCCGCTGATGCCGGCGAGCGCCGCGATCGCGCTGACGCTGTTCGATCACGACACGCCGGTCTGGCTCGACCCCGCCATGGCGGACGCGCCGAATGTCAGCCGCTGGATCAAGTTTCACACCAGCGCGCCGATCGTCGCCGACAGCCGCTTCGCCAGCTTCGCGATGATCGGCGACCCGGAGGTGCTGACGTCGTTCGATCGCTTCGCCGTCGGCACCGACGAATATCCCGACCGTTCGACCACGCTGCTGCTGCAGGTGAAGTCGCTCGACGACGGCCCGGAGATCGAATTGCGCGGTCCCGGCATCGACGGCGTGTCGACGCTGCGCGCCTCGATCGACTTCATCGATTGTCTCGCCGCCAACCGGAAACTGTTTCCGCGCGGCGTCGATCTGATCCTGATTGCCGGCGATCGCATCGCCGCGATCCCGCGCACCACGCAACTGACGCTGAAGCGAGACTGACATGTATGTCGCCGTGAAGGGTGGCGAGCGCGCCATCGACAATGCGCACCGTCTGCTGGCGCATGAGCGGCGCGGCGACCGCGATGTGCCGGAACTGTCGCTCGACCAGATCTCGCAGCAGCTCGGGCTCGGCGTCGACCGCGTGATGGCGGAGGGCTCGCTGTATGATCGCGAACTGGCCGCGCTGGCGATCAAGCAGGCGCGCGGCGACATGATCGAGGCGATCTTCCTGTTGCGCGCCTATCGCGCGACCCTGCCGCGGTTCGGCGCGACCGAGCCGGTCGATACCGCGGCCATGCAGGTGCACCGCCGGATCTCATCGACCTTCAAGGACATGCCGGGCGGCCAGGTGCTCGGCCCGACATTCGACTACACCCACCGCCTGCTCGACCCGACGCTGGCCGAGGCATCGATGCCGGATGCGCCGGCGACCACGGCCGAGCGGGCCGGCGACATGCAGGGCGGGATGCCGCGCGTGACCGACATTCTGGGCCGCGACGGATTGATTGAACCGTCGCCGCCGGACGAGCAGCAGCCGGTCGGCGATCTGACCCGCGATCCGCTCGGCTTTCCGGCCGAGCGCGACCTGCGGCTGCAGAATCTGGCGCGCGCCGACGAAGGCTTTCTGCTGGCGCTCGGCTATTCGACGCAGCGCGGCTACGGCCGCACCCATCCGTTCGCCGGCGAGATCCGCTTCGGCGAGGTCGAGCTGGAATTCGTCGCCGAGGACGCCGGCTTCGCGGTGCCGCTCGGCGCCATCGCGCTGACCGAATGCCAGATGGTCAACCAGTTCGTGGGCAGCGAGACGCAGGCGCCGTGCTTCACCCGCGGCTATGGCCTCGCCTTCGGCCAGAGCGAGCGCAAGACCATGTCGATGGCGCTGGTCGATCGTTCGCTGCGTGCGCGCGAACTCGGCGAGGAGGTCCGCGCGCCGGCACAGGACGAGGAATTCGTGCTGTCGCATTCCGACAATGTGCAGGCGACCGGCTTCGTCGAGCACCTCAAGCTGCCGCACTACGTCGACTTCCAGTCCGAGCTCGGGCTGCTGCGCAAGCTGCGCGCGGAATTTCTCGCCGGAAGCGCCGCAGATCCGATGCGGGAGGCCGCCGAATGAACGCGCCGAGCTACAACTTCGCCTATCTGGACGAGCAGACCAAGCGGATGATCCGTCGCGCGATCCTCAAGGCGATCGCGATCCCCGGCTACCAGGTGCCGTTCGCCAGCCGCGAGATGCCGATGCCTTACGGCTGGGGAACCGGCGGCGTTCAGGTCACCGCGGCGATCCTCGGCCCCGACGACGTGCTGAAGGTAATCGACCAGGGCTCCGACGACACCACCAACGCGATCTCGATCCGCAAGTTCTTCGAGAAGACCGCAGGCGTTCGGACCACCACCAGCACCGCCGATGCCAGCGTGATCCAGACCCGGCACCGCATTCCGGAGGCGCCGCTGCGGGCCTCGCAGGTGCTGGTCTATCAGGTACCGATCCCCGAGCCGCTGCGCTTCCTCGAGCCGCGCGAGACCGAGACGCGGCGGATGCACGCGCTCGGGGAATACGGCCTGATGCACGTCAAGCTGTACGAGGACATCGCCCGCTTCGGCCACATCGCCACCGCCTATGCCTATCCGGTCAAGGTCAATGCGCGCTACGTGATGGACCCGTCGCCGACGCCGAAATTCGACAATCCGAAGATGGACAATTGCCCGGCGCTGCAGCTGTTCGGCGCCGGCCGCGAGAAGCGCATCTATGCGATCCCGCCGCACACCTCGGTGGTGTCGCTGGATTTCGAGGACCACCCCTTCACGCGCTACCGCTTCGACGCGCCCTGCGCGCTGTGCGCCGCCGACACGTCTTATCTTGACGAGATCGTCACCGACAATGACGGCAGCCGGATGTTCGTCTGCTCCGACACCGACTATTGCGAGACGCGTCAGCGCGAGGGCCATCGCGGCAGCGAGAGCGCAGCACCGCACAAGGAGGCGATCGATGGCTGAGCTCGCCACACCGCAGCTCGACGACCGGCCGCTGCTGGTCGCCGAGGGCCTGAGCAAATCCTACGGCCGGGTGATGGCCTGCCGTGACGTGTCGTTCGCGCTGTATCCCGGCGAGGTGCTGGCGATCGTCGGCGAATCCGGCTCCGGCAAATCGACGCTGCTGCAATTGCTGTCGGCACAGCTCGCGCCGAACACCGGGCGCGTGTCGTACCGGATGCGCGACGGCGTGCTGCGCGATCTCGCGCTGCTCGGCGAGGCCGAGCGCCGGATGCTGTTCCGCACCGACTGGGGCTTCGTGCATCAGGACGCGGCCATGGGGCTGCGGATGAACGTCTCTGCCGGCGCCAATGTCGGCGAACGGCTGATGGCGGTCGGCTGGAATCACTACGGCAGGATCCGCGAGACCGCATCGAACTGGCTGGCGCGGGTCGAGATCGGTCACGATCGCATCGACGACGCGCCGAAGACCTATTCGGGGGGCATGCGGCAGCGGCTGCAGATCGCGCGCAACCTCGTTACCGAGCCGCGGCTGGTGTTCATGGACGAACCGACCGGCGGCCTCGACGTCTCGGTGCAGGCGCGGCTCTTGGACCTGATGCGCGGGCTGGTCGCCGATCTCGGGCTCGCCGCCATCGTGGTGACGCACGATCTCGCGGTGGCGCGGCTGCTGTCGCATCGCGTGCTGGTGATGAAGGACGGCCGGTTGATCGAGACCGGGCTGACCGACCAGGTGCTCGACGATCCGCACCAGCCCTACACGCAACTACTCGTGTCGTCCGTCCTTCCGGCGTGAGGCCTGCCATGTCTGCCATGATCGAAATCGCCGCCGCCGAAAAGACCTTCGTGATGCATCTGCAGGGCGGCATCCGGCTGCCCGTCGTCAGCGGCGTGTCGTTCGAGGTGCGGGCCGGCGAATGCGTCGTGCTGTCCGGCCCGTCGGGCGCCGGCAAATCCTCCATTCTGAAGATGATGTTCGGCAACTACCGCTGCGACGGCGGTCGCATCAATATCCGGCACGGCGAGGCGCTGGTCGATCTCGCCACCGCCGAGCCGCGGCAGATCCTCGCCATCCGTCGCTCCACCATCGGCTATGTCAGCCAGTTCCTGCGCGCGGTGCCGCGGGTCGCGGCGATCGACGTGGTGGCCGAACCGCTGACCGCGAGCGGCGCGGCGCGCGACGAGGCGCGACGACAGGCCGGCGTGCTGCTGTCCCGACTCAACATCCCCGAACGGCTGTGGCCGCTACCGCCCTCGACCTTCTCGGGCGGCGAGCAGCAGCGCGTCAACATCGCGCGCGGCTTCATCGCGGCGATGCCGATCCTGCTGCTCGACGAGCCGACCGCATCGCTGGATGCCGCCAACCGCGCGGTGGTGGTCGATCTCGTCGCCGAGAAGAAGCGCGCCGGGGTCGCCATGGTTGCCATCGTTCACGACGACGCGATACGAGAGCTGATTGCCGACCGCGTCGTCGACGTCACGTCATTCGCCGCCGCGGCATGAAGAGGTCTCTGAAGATGACGACGAATTCCGACACCGTGATCGGCAACGCCCGGATCGTGCTGGCCGACCGCGTGATCGCGCGCGGCTGGGTCGCCTTTGCGGACGGGCGGATCGCCGATTTCGGCGAAGGCGACGCGCCCGCGGGCAGCGACGACGCGCAGGGCGACCTCGTGATGCCCGGCCTGATCGAACTGCACACCGATCATCTCGAGGCGCATTTCGTGCCGCGCCCGAAGGTGTTCTGGGATCCGGTCGCCGCGGTGATCTCCTATGATGCGCAGTTGGCGACGTCGGGCATCACCACGGTGCTGGATTCGCTGCGGGTGTGGCGCGAGAAAGGCGCCGAAGAGGCCGACGGCCATGCCGGACTGCTGGCGGAATCGATCGCGTCGGCGCGCGACGCCGGCCTGCTGCGCGCCGATCACTTCCTGCATCTGCGCTGCGAGATCCCGATGCCGAGCGTGGTCGAGGAATGCAAGGAGCTGATCGGGCGGCCCGACGTGCGGCTGATGTCGCTGATGGACCACACGCCCGGCCAGCGCCAGTTCCGCGACGAGGCCAAGCTGCGGACCTATTATCGCGGCAAGGGCGCCGGCAAGTCCGACGCCGAACTCGACCAATTGTTCGCGCAGCGCTTCGAATATCAGCGGCTCTACGCTGCCGACAATCTGCGCGACATCGTCGCGCTCGCCAAGCAGTACGACATTCCGCTGGCGAGCCATGACGACACCACCGACGAAAACGTCACCGACGCGATTCGCGACAATGTCTCGGTCGCCGAATTTCCCACCACGCTGGAAGCCGCGCGCGGCCTGCACGAGGCCGGCATCGGCATCCTGATGGGCGCGCCGAATGTGGTGCGCAACGGCTCGCATTCCGGCAACATCGCCGCGGTCGATCTGGCGCGCGAGGGACTGCTCGACATCCTGTCGTCGGACTACATCCCGTCGAGCCTGCTGATGGCCGCGCTGCAATTGCCGCAGCGGGTGCCGTCGATCGATCTGGCGAGCGCGGTGCGCACCGTCACCAAGCGGCCGGCCGAAGCGGTCGGCCTGCCCGACCGCGGCGAGATCGCGGTCGGCAAGCGCGCCGACCTGATCCGGGTCCACGTCGCGCGCGACATCCCGGTGGTGCGCAGCGTCTGGCGCGAAGGATCGCGCGTCGCATGAGCGGCGAGCCGGCCAGCCCGATCGGACCCGGCCGGCTCGTGCTGGTGGTTGGACCGAGCGGCGCCGGCAAGGACACGCTGCTGCGGCTGGCGCGGGACGCCTGCGCCGACGACGATCGAATCCTGTTTCCGCAGCGAGCGGTGACGCGCGAGGCGTCCGCGGCCGAGGACAACCTGTTCGTGTCTTCAGACGCGTTTCGCACGACGCAACGCGACGGCGGCTTCGCGCTGCATTGGGAGGCGCATGGCCATCTCTACGGCGTGCCGCGCGCCATCGACGATGCGATCGCCGCCGGTTGCACCGTTGCGGTCAACGTCTCGCGCACCGTCGTCGCACAGGCGCGCCGGCGCTACGCGAAGGTGACCGTCGTCGCCGTGACGGCGCCGCCCGACGTGCTCGCCGAACGGCTCGCGCAGCGATCGCGCAGCAGCGACGGCCCGGCGAAGGCGCGGCTCGCGCGCGCCGTCGATACGTCCGACGTCGCGCCGGACCTGACGATCGAGAATGTGGGCGATGCTGACGAGGGCGCGGCCAGGCTTGCGGCGATTCTGCTGCGGATCGACTGAATGCCTTGCGCTGCCACACGGCTCCGCGTTTCCGCGGCTCGAGAGAGTCCGGATTTTTCAACCCCTCGGTGATGAGGGGGCGGGCGCGCCGCCGTGCGCAAGGTTTGGTGAGGATCGCGAGCGGCACGAATGCCGACCGCGCGTCGCCCGAGGGCGCGCCCACCGCGGCGATTTTAGGCTTCCGGACGGTGCTTCCGGACACGGGCGCGAACCGAAGTCCGCATTCACGACGGTCTCCCGCCGATCTCCGTGCCGCGTGCAGCCCTCGAGGGGCAGAGCCTCATCAGTAGGCCCGGACCGCGACCGAAGCCTCCCGGGCTTGTGCTTGCGAGGCACGCACGCAGGACGCCGCATCAGCCGGAGGATGTTGCCTCCGGCAGCGGAAACCCGGTTGCCCGGCCCCCCGCTCTGCCCCGCTTCCAAAGCGCCCTCGAGAAGCGCCCCTCACGGACAGGACACTTGGACTATATTCCTAGAATGGCCGACATGTCAATCCCGAAATGCTGGCTCAGAGATCCAGTGTCACCGCGGTCCGCGGCCGCGAGCAGCAGATCAGCGCGGCGCCTTGCGCCGGCGGGTCGAGCGGATCGGGCGCATAGTCGAGCTCGCCATCGATGATGCCGCATTCGCAGCTGTGGCAGACGCCGGAGCGGCACGACCAGTGCACCGGCACGTCGCAGGCCTCCGCAAGGTCGAGCAGACTGCCGAAGCGATCGTCCCACGGCACCGTGACTCCACTGCGGACGAAGTTGACGGCTGGCCCAGACCCGGCGACGCCGTCCGGCAGATGCGGAGCGATCTGCCCCGCGCTGCCGGTGGCGCCGGGACCGAAGGCTTCGATCCGGACATGCGACGGCGAAACGCCGTTGTCGCGCAGCTGCGACGTGACGTGGCTCATGAAGTCCGCCGGACCGCAGAGATAGAACGTCGCGCCGAGCGGCATGCCGGCCTGCTGCAGCCGCGCCAGATCGAGCCGGCCGGCGACGTCGTAGTCCGCCCCGAGGCGATCGACGTCGGACGGGCGCGAGTAGAACACCACGGACCGGTCGCGCTTCATGCCGGCGATCAGATCGCGCGCCATGCGCGCGAACGGATGGTGCGTGCCGTCGCGCGCCGAATGCACCCACCAGATATCGCGGGGCCGCGATGCCTCGAGCGCCGCCAGAGCGCGAAGCATCGGCAGCAGCGGCGTGATGCCGATGCCGGCGCTGATCAGCACCACCGGGGCCGCGTCCGCATCGAGCAAGAACGATCCGGTCGGCGCCGAGGCTTGCAGCACATCGCCGATCGCCGCGTGGTCATGCAGGTAGTTGCTGGCGACGCCGTCGCGCACGCGCTTGACGGCGATCCGGAAGGTGCCGCTGCCGGGCGCGCCGCACAGCGAGTAGTTTCGCAGCACCGGCCTGGCATCTGCACCGGGCTTGAACTTCACGATGATATGCTGACCCGGCAGCCCGTCCGGCAGTTGGGCACCGTCCTCGGCGGCGAGTTCGAACGACCGGACGTCGGCGCTTTCGCCGGAGATGCCGACGATCTGCAGGCGGCGCATTCCCGTCCAGGTCGGCGCCGCGGCCGCGCGGCCGGCATCGGGGCCGCCGTCACTTGCGAGCGCGTCCTTCATCAGCGTTGCCATCGAGGTCTGCCAGCCCGGACTGAGCGCCGGGATCTGCACCGCCCGGCGCAACGCTTCGATGGGACGGTCCGGCGTGTAGAGCAGCCGGTCGATCCCGGCGACCGTCATTCGCCCCGGTCCGTCCGCGATCTTCTCGATCGCGTCGCCCGCGCCGATCTCGCCCTCCTGCAGCACCCGGCAATAGAAGCCCGGCCTGCCATGCGCCACCATCAGCGCCGGCATCTGCGCGTGGTCCATCCTGATGCCGAGCCGATAGCAGGTGACCCGCGGCTGGGTGACCTCGAACACCGCGCCGCCGATGCGATAGCGATCGCCGATACAAACCTCGTCGTCCGGCAAGCCCTCGACGGTCAGGTTCTCGCCGAACTGGCCGTGCTCGAAATCCTGCCGCTTCAGGAAGTCGGACCAGTGGCGATAGGAGCCGAGCTGATACACCATCACGGCGCGTTGCTCGCCGCCATGAGCCGCGAGATCGGCCTGACCATCGCCGACCAGGTTGAGGCGGCCGGCAAACACGCGGGCTGCCACCGGCCGTTTCCAGATCGCCGTCCGGACCATTTGACCGCGCCATGGCACGTCGCCCGGCAGGCCGACATTGACCGAAACGAGTTGCGCCATGTAGGTCAGGCCTCAGTTGCGGGCAAATTACGGTACTCCGGGCCGCCGGTGCAATCCGTCGTTTGCAGTGGGAGTTCGTGTCCGCATCGGCTAAACTCCTGTCCGGCCATCAAGGCGCCCCAGCCAGCAATGACACGACCCAGCAAATCGTTTGTCTTCCTGATCTGCGCGATCGCGCTGGTGGGGGCCGCGACGCTGCTGACCCAGCGCATCTGGCGGGAAAACGGGCTGCGCTCGCTGCAGGCGCTCAACGAGCCCCGGGTCCAGCTGGTGGCCAACGCGGTCAAGGCCGAGATCAGCCGGCAGGATCACCTGCCCTTCGTTCTGTCGCTCGACACCGACGCCCTGCAGGCGCTCGCCGGCGATCCCGCATTGAGCGAAAGCCTGAGCCTCAAACTGAAACGGATCAGCCAGGAATCCGACACCCGCGCGCTTTACGTGATCGGGTCGTCCGGCATCGTCATTGCCGGTGACGATTTCGACACGCCCGAAAGCCAGATTGGGCGCGACCTGTCCGACCGGACGTATTTCCAGCTGGCGATGAAAGCCGGCCGAAGCACGTTTCTCGGCGTCGATCCGGCGAGCGACCGGGTGCGTTACTACGTGGCGCATGCCATCGGAACGGAACCCATTTTGGGCGCCGCGGTGGTGCGGATCGAGTTCGACCGGATCGAGTCGGCGTGGGAACGGGCCGGCGAACGCGTGCTCGTCACCGATTCCGGCGGCACCGTGTTTCTGGCCAGCGACTCGGCCTACAAGTACCGGCGGTTTCAGGCCCTCGATTCGGCGCCGTCCGAGGAAACCGACGCGGCAACCAACCAGTATCCGCAAGGCCATGATGCGCCGATCATCATGAGCATCGTGGAGCGGCGCGGCGCGGCGCAGATCGTCGACCTGTCGACCCAGGCCGGCCATAGCGCTTATCTGTACCAGTCGATGCTGCTGCCCGAATACGGCTGGACCATCCATCGCCTGTCCGATCTGTCGATCATCGAATCCGATCGGCGTGACGGCGCCATCATCGGCGCGGCGATCTCGATCATCACGCTGTCGGGGATTTTCTTCGTGCGACAGCGCCAGCTCGCGCTGATTGCGGCGAGGGTGTCGAGCACGCGGCTGTCATCGGAAGTCGCGGCGCGAACGTCGGAGCTCAGCGCGGCCAATGCCGCACTTCACGCGGAGATCGACGAGCGCCGGAACACGGAGGCGATGCTGCGCGAAACCCAGAACTCGCTGATGCAGGCCGGCAAGCTGGCCGCGCTCGGCCAGATGTCCACCGCGATCGCCCATGAGATCAACCAGCCGCTGGCCGCGATACGGACGTTCATCGCCAGCACGAAGATCTATTCGTCGCGCGGCGACGGATCGCGGGTGTCGTCCAATCTCGATCTGATCGACAGCCTGGCCGAGCGGATGGCCAACATCACGTCGCATCTGAAAACCTTCGCGCGCAAGAGCGATGCCGCCAAGACCGAACCGGTCGACGTCGGACGCGCCGTCGATGGCGCGCTGCTGTTGATGGAGAGCCAGATCCGGCAGGCCGGCGTCGGGCTCGCCGTCGAGGTCGCGCCGCATCTCTACGTCAAGGGCTTTGCGGTGCAACTTGAACAGGTGCTCGTCAATCTACTGCAGAACGCGCTGCACGCGGTCACCGAGAGCAAGCAGCCGGCGATCCATCTGCGCGCGGCGGCGGACATCGAGACCGTGCGGATTTCCGTCAGCGACAACGGCCAGGGCATATCCGACGAGCATCTCGACCAGATCTTCGATCCGTTCTTCACGACCAAGCCGATCGGCAAGGGCGTGGGCCTCGGCCTGTCGATTTCCTACGGCATCGTTCGCGATTTCGGCGGCGAAATCCGTGCTACCAATCTGGTCGCGGGCGGTCTGGAAATGATCGTGGAACTGCCGCGCTATCACCCGGAAAGTGCCCTCTCGCATGCTTGATCGGTCGCACGTGCTGCTGGTGGACGATGAGGCGTCGATGCGCCAGGCCATCAGCCAATGGCTCGATCTCGCCGGCTTCGAGGTAACGGCCCACGACCGCTCCGCCGCCGCGATCGCCATCCTGAACGCCGACTATGACGGGATCGTCGTCAGCGACCTGAAGATGGAGGGGCTCGACGGCATGGGCCTGCTCAGCCACATCCAGGAGCTCGACCCCGACCTGCCGGTGGTGATGATCACCGGCCATGGCGACATCCAGGTCGCGGTCGAGGCGATGCGGCGCGGCGCCTACGACTTCATCGAGAAGCCGTTCGAGCCGGATCGCTTCCTCGAAGTGGTCCGCCGCGCCAGCGAGAAGCGCAAGCTCGTGCTCGACAACCGGCAGCTGCGCAAGGGCATCGCCGAACCGCGCCTGGCGACCCGGATCATCGGCAATTCGCGCGCCGCCGAAACGCTGCGCGCCCAGGTCGCCGAGATCGCGGCGACGGACGCCAGCGTGGTGATCTATGGCGAGACCGGCGTCGGCAAGGATCTGGTGGCGCGCTGCCTGCATGATTTCGGCCGCCGCGCCGCGCGCAACTACGTCGCCATCAACTGCGCCGCCGTGCCCGAGACGATGGCCGAGAGCGAGTTCTTCGGCCACGAGAGCGGCGCGTTCACCGGCGCCTCGAAAAGCCGGCCCGGCAAGATCGAGCACGCCAATGGCGGCACGCTGTTTCTCGACGAGATCGACAGCATGCCGCTGGGGATCCAGGCCAAGCTGCTGCGCGTGCTGCAGGAGCGCGAGGTGGAGCGGCTCGGCTCGAACCGCAGCATCGCGGTCGACTTCCGCACCATCGCCGCCAGCAAGATCGACCTCAACGCGCCGCAGGCGCAGAGCCGGTTCCGGCCGGACCTGTATTATAGGCTGTGCGTCGCCGAGATCACCGTGCCGCCGCTGCGGCAGCGCCGCGACGACATCCTGCTGCTGTTCCAGTATTTCGCGCAGGCCGCCGCGCTGGCGCATGGCCGCGAGGTCCGGCCGCTGACCGCGGTCGCGTCGGACAAATTGCTGAAGCACGACTGGCCCGGCAACGTCCGCGAATTGCGCAATGCCGCCGAGCGGCACGCGCTCGGCCTCGGCGGAACCACCGGCGCCGCGGTCGCCGCCACCGCCGCGACCTCGCTCGCCGAGCAGGTCGAGGCGTTCGAGCGCGCCACCATCGAGCAGTGCCTGATCGAGGCCGGCGGCCGCATCAATCTGGTGATGGACCGGCTGGAGATTCCGCGTCGCACGCTGACCGACAAGATGACCAAATACGGCCTCGACCGTCGCCGGTTCGCCGAACCCGATGGGCAGAAATCCACCAATGAGACCGGCCCGGCCGGCGACAATCCGCCCATGTCGTGACGGCCCGGGACCGTGCGCTTCTGCAAATTGCTGAATCCATTCAGCAAAGATCGGGGGCCGGGCTTGGCACGGCGGTTGCTGTAGGAAGTGACAGTGCGGCTCAGCCGGCTTCCTCTCCGATTGCCGGGCGCAGTCATGTCACGTTTGTCTTCATGCTGAGAAATCTCTGCCGCACAGTGGCCTGCCGCGTTGCGAAACCGTGCATTGCACCAACCTTTGAGCGCGGTCTCAGGGCCGTGTCGGGGAAGACGTTGCGCTATGCAGGATCGCTTGCCGTGATGCTGACGCTGGCCAATTGCACCGTGGGGCCCGACTTCAGGGAGCCCGACCCGCCGCCGGTCGACGGCTATCTGCCGGGCCAGGTGATCCGCCGTCCGGTCGACGTGCCGGGACGCTGGTGGGAGCAATTGCGCTCCGACCGGCTCAACCGGCTGATCGAGGACGGGCTCAACTTCAACACCGACCTGCAGGCCGCGGACGGCGCGGTGCGCGCCGCGCAGGCCAATGCGCTGGCGCTGCGCGGCACGCTGTTTCCGGTCGCCGCACTGGGCTTCGACAACAGCCGGCAGCAGGTGCCGGTGCGCACCCTGACCAGCGACTCCGCGACCGGCGCCAGCATCTACAGCGTGCACACCGCGCAGGTCAGCGTCGCCTTCAATCCCGACGTGTTCGGCGGCATCCGCCGCGAGATCGAATCCGCCGATGCCATCGCCGAGGTCCGCGCGTTCGAGCGCGAGGGCGTGTTCCTGACGCTGTCCAGCAACATCGCGCTGGCGGCGATTCAGGAGGCGTCGCTGCGCGGCCAGATCGCCGCCACCCAGCGGCTGATCGACATCCAGAACCAGTCGCTCGGAATCCTGAAGCTGCAGAACGAACGCGGGCAGATCGCCCTCACCGACGTGGTGACGCAGGAAACCGCGGTGGCGCAGGCACGGCTGCTGCTGCCGACGCTGGAGCGGCAACTGGGGCAGCAGCGCAACCTGCTGGCCTTTCTCACCGGCCGCGCGCCGAGTGAAAACCTGCACGCCACTTTCAACCTGTCGTCGTTCCGGCTGCCGCGCCCGCTGCCGGCCTCGCTGCCGGCCGACCTGATCCGGCAGCGGCCCGATGTGCGCGCCGCCGAGGCGCTGCTGAAATCCGCCAATGCGCAGATCGGCGTCGCGCTCGCCAACCGGCTGCCGCAGATCGCCCTGACCGCCAATGCCGGCAGCAGCGCCGCCACCATCGCGAGCCTGTTCTCGCCGCAGACCACGTTCTGGATGCTGGCCGGCGGCGCCGCGCAGACCATCTTCGACGCCGGCACCCGCGAGCAGCGACAACGCCAGGCCGAAGCGCTGACCGACCAGGCGCTGGCGCTGTACCGCAGCGCCGTGCTGACCGCGTTCCGCAACGTCGCCGACGTGCTGCGCGCGCTGCAATCCGACGAGCGCGCGCTGACGGCGGCGATCGCCGCCGAGCGCTCGGCGGACCAGAGCATCGCGCTGGCGCGCAGCCAGATCGAGCGCGGCCAGGCCAGCATCTCGATCGTGCTGACGGCGCAGCAGGCCTATCTGCAGGCGTCGCTCGCCCGCGTGCAGGCCGAGGCCGCGCGGCTCGCCGACACCGTGGCGCTGTATCAGGCGCTCGGCGGCGGCTGGTGGCGCCGGCCGCCGCTCGACGCCGTCATCGCCGCCCGTGAAATCTCCCCGATCGTCACACCCGTCAGGTTGGAGTCCGTCCAATGAACGCCATCCCGTCCTCCATTCGGGACAGCCGGCTGCGCTCGCTGCTGCTGTCGATCGCGACCGTGGCGTTGATCGGACTGTTGCCGCGGCCCGCCGCCACAGCCGAATTCGACGGCGTGATCCCGTCGGAGCCGCCCGGCGGCGCCAGCGTCGAGGTCAACACCGAGCAGATGCATCAGCTCGACATCGCGCCGGCGAAAGCCCGCGCGCTGACCACGATGAAGGCCGCGATCGGCCAGATCGCCTTCAACGAGGACGCCAGCACGGTGGTGCTGACGCCGTTCTCCGGGCGGGTGACGCGGCTGTTGAAGCGGGTCGGCGAAGACGTCCGCCGCGGCGACCCGCTGTTCGAGATCGACAGCCCGGAAGTGGTGCAGGCGCAGACCGACTTCATCGCGGCGCTGCAGGCCCAGGAAAAATCCAAGTCGCAGCAGGCGATGGCCCAGCGCACGCTGGATCGCCAGGTGGCGCTGCTGCGCGACAAGGCGACCTCGCAGCGCGACGTTGACCAGGCCAGGACCGACGCGGCCGCCGCGGACTCCGATGCCGCCACCGCGCAGAACGCCGTCAATGCGGCGCGCAACCGGCTGCGGGTGATCTTCGGCCGCGACGGCCAGGAGATCGCGCGGCTGGAGAAGGAGCGGCTGATCAACCCGCTGATCACCGTGGATGCGCCGATCGACGGCACCGTCATCTCCCGCAAGATCGGTCCGGGACAGTTCGTCCGCGCCGACGCCGGCGAGGCCCTGTTCTCGATCTCCGATCTGTCGGTGATGTGGCTGAAGGCCTTCGTGCCGGAAAGCGACATCCCCTACATCCGCGTCGGCCAAGAGCTGCAGTTGCGGGTCAACGCCCTGCCCGACCGCTACTTCATCGCGCGCGTGACCGGCATCGGCTCCGCCTCCGACCAGCAGACCCGCCGCATCGTGGTGCGCTCCGAGATCGAGAACCCGGACCGGGTGCTGCGCGCCGAAATGTTCGCCACCTTCAAGATCGCCATCGGTGAACCGACGGCGCGGCCCTCGGTGCCGTCGGTCTCGGTGATCCGCGACGGCGATACGGCGAGCATCTGGGTCGAGCGCGAGCCGCGGGTGTTCGAGCGCCGGCAGGTCCAGGTCGGCGGCGAGGCCGACGGCCAGGTGCAGGTCACCACCGGGCTCCGACTCGGCGAGCGCGTCGTCGGCCGCGGCGCGATCTTCATCGACAACGAACGAAAATAGAAACGTCAGCCATTCATGCTTCGTGGCCTCATCGCCTTCTGTCTGGCGCGTCCCTCACTGGTCCTGATTGCGTTTGTCGGCTTTCTCGTCGCGGGCGGCTTCGCCTTCCGGTCGCTGAACATCGAAGCCTATCCGGATCCCGCGCCGCCGATCATCGAGATCATCGCGCAGTGGCCGGGGCAGTCGCCCGAGGAGGTGGAGCGTTACGTCACGGTGCCGATCGAGATCGCGCTGTCGAGTACGCCGGGCCTCAAATTCACCCGCTCCAACAGCGTGTTCGCGCTGGGCTTCATCCGGCTGCAGTTCGAATATGGCCGCGACTATCACTTCGTGCGGCAGCAGTCGATCAACCGGCTGAAGGATGTGCAGCTGCCGCCCGGCGTGCAGCCGGTGATCTCGCCGGCCGGCGGCATCAGCGAGATCTTCCGCTATCAGCTCACCGGTCCGCCGGGCATGGGCGTGATGGAGCTGAAGACCATCCAGGACTGGGTGGTCGAGCGGCGCTTGCGGATCGTCCCCGGCGTGGCCGACGTTTCGGTGCTGGGCGGCAACACCAAGGAATACCAGGTCGAGATCGACCTCAACAAGATGATCTCCTACGGGCTGACCATCCCGCAGATCATCACCGCGATCTCCAGCAGCAATTCCAATGTCGGCGGCCGCACCATCTCGATCGGCGAGCAGTCCGCCAACGTCCGCGGCATCGGCGTCATCACCTCGCTGCAGGACATCGCCAACATCGTGTTGCTGCAGCAGGGCGGCGTGCCGGTGCTGATGTCCGACGTCGCCAAGGTGCAGATCGGGTTCAAGCCGCGGATCGGCATGTCGGGACGCGACGGCATCACCGACACGGTGACCGGCATCGTGCTGATGCAGAAGCTGGAACGCACCATGGACGTGGTGCAGCGGGTGCGCGCGGCGGTCGAGAAGATCAACAGCGACGGCACGCTGCCGGCCGGGGTGAAGATCGAGCCGTTCTACGATCGCGGCGATCTGGTCGGACTGACCGTCCACACCGTGATCCACAATCTGCTGTTCGGGATCGCGCTGATCTTCCTGATCCAGTGGGTGTTCCTCGGCAACCTGCGCTGCGCGATCATCGTCGCGGCGACGATCCCGGTGGCGCTGCTGCTGGCGGTGATGATCACGGTGGCGCGCGGCGAATCCGCCAACCTGCTGTCGGTCGGCGCCATCGACCTCGGCATCATCGTCGACGGCACCGTCATCATGGTGGAGAACATCTTCCGACATCTGGCGCATTACGATCCGCACACCGACGAACGCAACGATCGATCGTCGTTGTCGAACCGGCTGAACCGGATCCTGAAAGCCGCGGTCGAGGTCGACAGCCCGATCTTCTTCTCCGTCATCATCACCATCGCCGCCTTCATCCCGCTGTTCACCATGCAGGGGGTCGAGGGCCAGATCTTCGGGCCGATGGCACGGACCTATGCCTATGCGCTGATCGGCGCGGTGATCGCCACCTTCACGGTGACGCCGGTGATGGCGGCGATCCTGCTGCCGGAGCGGGTCAAGGAGGTCGAGACCTTCGCGGTGCGCTGGCTGCGCGTCGCCTACGAGATCAGCCTGCGTTTCGTGGTGAAGCACTACCGGGCCGCCGCGACGGTCGCGCTGGGATTTCTCGTGCTGGTCTTCCTCGCCGGCGGAAAGCTCGGCACCGAGTTTCTGCCGAAGCTCGAGGAAGGCAACATGTGGATCCGCGCCTCGATGCCGCCGACCATCGCGCTCGAGGCCGGCAAGGACACCGTGGCGCGGATCCGCGACGTGATCCGCAGCTACGCGCCGGTGCAGACGGTCATTTCGGAACAGGGCCGCGGCGAAGAGGGCACCGATCCGGACGGCGCGTTCCTGGCGGAGTTCTTCGTGCCGCTGAAGCCGTCCGACCAATGGCCCAAGGGTCTCACCAAGGAGCAGCTGGTCAACACGCTGAGCGCGCAGCTCAACCGCGAATTCGTCGGCATCGACTTCAACTTCTCGCAATACATCCAGGACAACATGGAAGAGGCGGTGTCCGGCGTCAAAGGCGAGAACTCGATCAAGATCATCGGCCGCGATCTCGCCGAGCTGGAGCGACTCTCCAAAGCGATCAAGACCGAACTTCTGCAGGTCCGCGGCGTGCGCGATCCCGCCGCCTTCAACCTGCTTGGCCAGCCCAATCTGGTGATCCGCATCGACCGCGCCAGCGCGGCGCGCTACGGCTTTTCGGTCGGCGACATCAACGCGGTGGTGCAGGCGGCGATCGGCGGCCAGGAAGTGTCGCGGGTCTATGAGGGCGAAATGAATTTCGGCCTCACCGTGCGGCTGTCGCCGCAGTATCGGCAGAACGTCGATGCGATCCGCGCCATTCCGGTGGCGCTGCCCAGCAATGACGGCAAGTCGCTGCCGGCCTATGTGGCGCTCGGCGATCTCGGCGAGGTCAAGGTCGAGCCCGGCGCCGCCTATATCTATCGCGAGAACAGCCAGCGCTTCATCCCGCTGAAATACAGCGTGCGCGAACGCGACCTCGGCTCGACGGTGGCCGAAGCGCAGCAGCGCGTCGCCGCCAACGTGCCGCTGCCGCAGGGCTACAGCCTGGAATGGTCCGGCGAATTCGGCGCGATGCAGGAGGCGCGGCAACGGCTGATGCTGATCGTGCCGCTCAGCCTCGTGATCATCCTGATGCTGCTCTACACGCTGTTCAACTCGGTGCGCGACAGCCTGCTGGCGCTGTCCGGCATCCCCTTCGCGGTGGCCGGCGGCATTCTGGGGCTCTACATCGGCGGGCTGAACTTCAGCGTCTCCGCCGCGGTCGGCTTCATCTCGCTGTTCGGCGTCTCGGCGATGGATGGCATCCTGCTGGTGTCCTACATCCGCAAGAACATGGTCGAGCACGGCATGAGCACCGAGCAGTCCATCATCATTGCCGGCGAGACCCGGATGCGGCAAATCTTCATGACCGGCCTGTCGGCCTGCATCGGCCTGGTGCCGGCGGCGATCTCCACCGGCATCGGCTCGCAGGTGCAGCAGCCGCTGGCCTGCGTCATCGTCGGCGGCATGCTGCTGTCGCCGTTCTGCAGCCTGCTGGTGATTCCCGTGCTGTCGCGCATGTTCCTGCCGAAGCAGGAGACGCTGATCCAGAGCAGCCCGCCCGCGCATGACGTGGCCGCTCCGCCGCATCCCAACGCCTCCTAAAACGCCGCGACGGCAAGGCTCCCGCAGACCACGTCACGACGCGATGGAACCGAACGCCATGCTGGCGCGTCGTATGCGGCCATGCGCGCGGTCATCCGCGGCAATTTTGGCGGCACCCGAAGGAGATCGCGTTGAGCGTCGGACTGATCGCCCTGCTCGACGACATCGCCGGCCTGGCCAGAGTGGCCGCCGCGTCGCTCGACGACATCGCCGCGCACACCGCCAAGGCCGGCGCAAAGGCCGCCGGCGTGGTGATCGACGACGCCGCCGTGACGCCGCGCTATGTGGTCGGCTTCGATCCGGCGCGCGAACTGCCGATCGTGTGGAAGATCGCCAAGGGATCGCTGCGCAACAAGCTGCTGATCCTGCTGCCGGCGGCGCTGCTTCTCAGTGTCTTTGCGCCCTCGGCGATCACGCCCTTGCTGATGCTCGGCGGCGCCTATCTCTGCTACGAGGGCGCCGAGAAGGTTTACGAGGCGATCGTGCCGCATCACTCCGCCGCGCAGGAGGCCCAGGTCGGAGCGGTCGCTGCCGATCCGCACACGCTGGAAAACGCCAGGGTCGCCGGTGCGATCAAGACCGACTTCATCCTGTCCGCAGAGATCATGGCGATCACGCTGGCCTCGGTGCCGGATGGCTCGTTCGTCACCGAGGCGGCGGTGCTCGCCATCGTCGGCATCGGCATCACCGTGATCGTCTATGGCGGCGTGGCGCTGATCGTGAAGGCTGACGATGTCGGCCTCACGCTCGCGCAAACTCCGGGCGAATCGGTGTTCGGGGCCGCCAGGCGCGCCACCGGACGCGCGCTGGTGCTGGGCATGCCGTGGTTTCTCAGCGGGCTTGCCGTGGTCGGCACCGCGGCGATGATCTGGGTCGGCGGCGGCATCCTGGTGCACGGGCTGGAAGAATACGGCTTGCCGCAGGTCAGCCACGCCATCGCGGCCGTCGCGGAGGCCGCCGGACGCGCGGTGCCGGCCATCGCCGGCGCCATCGCCTGGATCGTCACCGCAGCGGCGTCGGGCGTGGTGGGATTGATCGTCGGCGCATTGTTGATACCGGTCGCGGAGCACGTCATCGCGCCGATGTGGAAACGGTTGCGGCCCTTGACGCCCGGGCTTCCATCCCGTTCGGGAAGTGCCTAACATCTCGCCCAATCGGATCGGCCTGCGGATTTTGCTGACGCGAAGCCGTGGACGATCCCGAAGAACATAAGTTCAGGGGAGAGACGTCATGGCTCACAAAGCCGATCATGCGGTCGAGGGCGGCCGCGACTTCAGCACCAGCCGGCGCGGATTTCTCGGCACCACGAGCCTCGCGGCGGTCGGCGCGCTCATCGGCGGCGCGATCCCGCTGTCGCCGGACGGCGGCGGCATTCCCTCCGCCCACGCGCAGGCCGGCGGCGCCGCCCCGGCGGCTCCCAAGGGACCGCAATATCTCAAATTCCCGGGCAAGAGCGACAAGCTGGTGGTGCTGGGCGAACGCCCGCTGGTCGCCGAGACGCCGGAAAGCCTGCTCGACGACGACACCACGCCGATCGAAAAATTCTTCATCCGCAACAACGGCCAGTTGCCGGAGGAAACGAAGAACCCCGACGCCTGGAAGATCGTCGTCGACGGCGAGGTGAATAACAAACTCGAGATCACGCTCGGCGAGCTGAAGGCGAAGTACAAGCCGGTGACGCGGCGCACGGTGCTGGAATGCGGCGGCAACGGGCGCAGCGCATTCTCGCCGCCGGCGCGCGGCAACCAGTGGACCAATGGCGGCGCCGGCTGCGCCGAATGGACCGGCGTGCCGCTGGCCGAACTGCTGAAGGCCGCCGGGCTGAAGAAGAGCGCAAAATACACCGCGCATTACTCGGCCGATCTGCATCTGTCGGGCGACGCCGACAAGCCGAGCATCTCGCGCGGCGTACGCATCGCGAAGGCGATGGACCCCAACACGCTGATCGTCTGGGCGATGAACGGCCAGCCGCTGCCGAACATCCATGGCGGCCCGGTGCGCCTGATCGTGCCGGGCTGGCCCGGCTCGGCGTCGCAGAAATGGCTGACCCGCATCACCATCCGCGACAAGGAGCATGACGGCCCGGGCATGACCGAGTTTTCCTACCGCACGCCGATCAAGCCGATGGTGCCGGGCGACAAGGGCGATGCGGCGAACTTCCGCATCATGGAATCGATGCCGGTGCGCTCGATCATCACCAGCCCGGCGAACGGCGCCAAGTTCGCGGCCGGCACCAAGGAGCTCAAGCTGCGCGGCGCGTCATGGGCCGGCGATCTCACCGTCAAGCAGGTCGACGTCTCGATCGATTCCGGCGCCAGCTGGCAGCGCGCCAATCTGGAAAAGCCGAAGAACAAATACGACTGGCAGCGCTGGACCGCGACGTTGAAGCTGCCGACCGACGGCTATTTCGAGATCTGGACCCGCGCCACGGATTCGAAGGGCACGATGCAGCCGCATGTCGCCGGGCTGTGGAATCCGCAAGGCTATGGCGGCAACGCCATGCACCGCGTCGCGGTGCTGGTCGGTTGATGCGTCACATCGTTTGGGTCGCCGTCGTCGGGCTGCTGTCGATTGCGCCGGCGATGGCGCAGTCGACCTTCACGCCGTCCGACGAAAGCCCGGAGGATTTCCCCGCAGCCGCCGGCCGCGACGAAACCTTCTACGCCTGCACCGCCTGCCACGGCTTCAAGCTGATCGCCCAGCAGGGCATGACGCGCGCGCAGTGGGACGATTCGATCAACCTAATGGTCCGCCGCCACAACATGCCGGCGCCCGACGACAGCGACCGCGCGGTGTTACTCAACTATCTGGAGGCGACCTATCCGCCGCGGCAGCCCGCGGCGCGCGGCGGCTGGCAGAACCCGTTCGCCAAATGAAGCGTCGGGCCGGCGCCGCGTTGCTCCGCCAAGGCTGCATCACATCGCCGCCACGTCGATCACCGCGTCCGCAAAGGCGGACGGCGCCTCCTGCGGCAGGTTGTGACCGATGCCGCCGGAGATCAGCCGGTGCGCGTATTTGCCGGAGAACTTCGGCCGGTACGCCGCGGGCTGCGGATGCGGGGCGCCGTTGGCGTCCCCCTCCATGGTGATCGTCGGGACCGAGATCAGCGGAAGCGTGGCGAGCTTTCTCTCGATGTCATCGTATCGCGCCTCGCCCTTCGCCAGGTCGAGCCGCCAGCGGTAGTTGTGGATCACGATCGCGACGTGATCGGGGTTGTCGAAGGCGCTCGCGCTGCGATCGAAGGTGGCGTCGTCGAATTTCCATTGCGGCGAGGCGAGCTGCCAGATCAGCTTAGAAAATTCCCGGCGATATTTGTCGTATCCGGCGCGGCCGCGCTCGGTCGCGAAATAATACTGGTACCACCACGACAATTCGGCCTTCGGCGGCAGCGGCGCCTTGTTGATCTCCTGGCTGCCGATCAGATAGCCGCTCACCGACACCAGCGCCTTGCAGCGCTCCGGCCACAGCGCCGCGACGATGTCGGCGGTGCGCGCGCCCCAGTCGTAGCCGGCGAACACCGCCCGTTCGATCTTCAGCGCGTCGATCAGCGCGACCGCGTCGAGCGCGAGCGCGGCCTGCTGCCCGTTGCGGAAGGTGGCATCGGAGAGAAACCGCGTGGTGCCGTAGCCGCGCAGATGCGGGACGATGACGCGAAAGCCCTTTGCGGTGAGCAGCGGGGTAACCTCCGCGAAGCTGGTGATGTCGTAGGGCCAGCCGTGCAGCAGCATGACGACCGGTCCGTCCGGCGGGCCGGCGTCGACATAGCCGACATTGAGCAGGCCGGCATCGATCTGCCGGACCGGGCCGAAGGGTCCGGCCGGCGGAGCCGCCTGCGCCTGCGCGGGCTGACCGCCGAGACTGTTCGCTGCGGCGAGCGCGCCGGCGGCGGCACCCAGGAAGCGGCGGCGGTCCTGGTCGATGGCGTCTGTCATGTTGCTCTCCTCCTTGCGTCGCGTTCTGATTGTCTGCGAATTCACAGCGTCAGCCGCCGGCCGCACCAGTCCGGCACCGCAAGCTGCCGATGGGCGGCGACCGCTGCCTCCAGGGCCGGGCGCAGGTCGTCCGGGAATGCCGCGGCCTTGCGTGCCGCCAGATCGACATGGAGGTAGATCACCTCCTGAGCCGCGGCCGGCCTGGAGGCCTGCTTGAAGATCGTGTCTTCCTTGAAGATTTCGTGGGCGACGTGCATGCGCTTGGCGTCCATGTCGAGGATCTGGGTGCGGACCTTCAGCCGGTCGCCGAGCTTCAGCTCGCCGAAATACAGCGTATGGGCCTCGACGGCGAAGATGCCGAAATGCCGGGTCTGCGCGTAGCCCGAATCGAACCCCAGCGCGGTGCCGGCAGCGGAATTGCCGCGTTCGAACACCACGCCATAATAAGCCGCGTTCATATGGCCGTTGAGATCGATCCACTCGGGCGGAACGCTCGTCCTGTAGTGTTCGAACGGGGCCGGGTAGGGATTTGGTGCGGCGTTCATCGTCGTCCCCGTGCATGTCCGGGCCAATGCAGGATTTATCTGGCGCGGGCCGCGCGGCGGCTACGCTCGACTGGGTTTGGCAACTAACACATTGGTCGTAGTCCGCTGACGGAGCGGACGATGTTCCAAGGCGGGGCACGACTCTATGTTCGCCTCACGCCGAGAGAGGAAGCCCCGCACCCAATGGCCCCGGCCATCATCGACGTCGGTCTATCCAGACCGAGGCACCCACCACATCGAACCGGCGCGTAACGACCGCAGGGAGGCAGACATGAAGGCAGGGATCATCTGGCTGGTTGCGGCCGTCGCCAGCACCACGATCCTGACCGCAGCATCGTGGTCGCAGCCCGCCGATCAGGGCGACGCCTCGCCGATCTTCGGCGTCAGGATTCCCGCCGGCTATCGCCAATGGCAACTGATCGCGCCGGCGCAGGAGGCCGAGCCGCTCAACGAGTTGCGCGCGGTGCTGGGCAACGCGGTGGCGATCAAGGCGTATCAGGATCAGGCCCAGCCGTTTCCCGACGGCACCATTTTGGCGAAGCTCGCCTGGAAGCACGTGCAGTCGCCGGATTTCGAAGCGGCCTCGGTTCCGGGCGCGGCGACGACGGTGCAGATCATGGTCAAGGATTCGGCCAAATACCCCGCGACCGGCGGCTGGGGCTTCGGCCGCTTCATCGACGGCAAGCCGGTCGACATCGCGCAGCACGAAACCTGTTTCGCGTGCCACGAGGCCCGCGTGAAGGCGCGCGACTACGTCTTCACGCGATATGCCCGCTGACGGCACGCGGATGCGAGTGAGGACCACACCATGACTCCGACCGGAAACGTGATCTACACGGCGAAGACCCACACCACCGGCGACCGCTCGCAGGGCGCCTCGCAAAGCTCGGACGGCCGGCTGAACATCAAATTCGCCAGCCCGGGCAGCAAGGCCGTCGGCACCAATCCCGAGCAATTGTTCGCGGCCGGCTGGTCGGCCTGCTTCCAGGGCGCGATGGGGCTCGCGGCGCGGCGCCTGAAGCTCACCGTGCCGCCCGATGCGACCATCGACGCCGAGGTCGACCTCTGCCTCGCCAACGGCGCCTACTTCCTACGCGCCCGGCTCAACATCGCGCTGCCCGGCGTTGCGCCGGACGTGGCCCGCACCCTGGTGGATGCCGCGCACCAGATCTGCCCCTATTCCAAGGCCATCCGCGGCAATGTCGAGGTCGAGATCAACGTGGTCTAGCGGGGTGAGTCGCATCGGTTGCGCGCGGCAGCAATGCGAAATGTCGCTTTCCCGACGCTATCAGGAGGCTAGTATCAGAAGGGCCGTTTGCTTGACATCTCGGACGCGCGTGTGACGGCGGCGCAACCCTGGGCGGACGATGCGACTGGCGTTATCGCAGAACAGATTCAAGACATTGGCCGTCGACGGCGCGGTTGCTGTTCTGGCCGTGGCCGCCACCGTGACGGGCGGCCTGGGCCTGCAGGACTTCGCGGGCATCACGCCGTCGGCCTCGCTGTTCTCGCTCGGCGTGATGGGGGTTGCATGGAGCCGGGGCCTCGTCGCCGCGATCATCGCGACGGTGCTGACGATGTTCGCGTTCGACTACTTCTTCCTGCAGCCGCGCTACACGCTGGCGTGGCAGCCCCGCGACCTGCCGCAGCTGCTGTTCTTTGCGTTGGCCGCCCTGCTCGTCTCCTGGCTTTGCGTGTCGCAGCGGCGGGCGCAGCGCGCGCTGCGCGACGCCAGGTCGACAGTCCAGCTCAAGGACACGCAGCCAAGCGAGGTCCAGCGCGAGCTTCAGCTCACCATCGACACCATCCCGGCGATGATATCGACCTACCGTCCCGACGGGACGCACAGCTTCGTCAACAAGGTCTGGAGCGACTATACCGGCCTGACGCTCGCCGATCTCGCGCAGGGAAAGGGCGCGGACCTGTTTCATGCCGACGACCCCGAACGCGCGGCATGGCGCGCGTCACTCGAGAGCGGCGAGCCGCTCGTCACGGAAGCGCCGATCCGCGCCGCGGACGGCTCCTACCAATGGTTCAGCATCCGGCGCATGCCATTGCGGGACGGTGCGGGCCGCATCGTGCAGTGGTATTCGATCGGCTTCAACATCGAGGACCGACGGACCGCCGAGCAGGCGCAGCGCGACAGCGAGGCCCGGCTTGCGGCGGCCGAATGCGAATTGCGGCTGACGCTCGACTCCATTCCGGTGATGGCCTGGCGCACCCGGCCCGAGGGCGACGCCGAGTATCTCAACAAGCGCTGGCTCGATTACACCGGGCTGGCGCTGGAGCAGGCGCTGGGATGGCAGTGGTTGACGGTGATGCATGCCGACGATCAGCCGACCATGCGCCAGACCTGGCAGGACATGCTGGAGCGGAAGACCCCGGGCGAGGTGGAAGCGCGGATGCGTCGCGTCGACGGCGCCTATCGCTGGTTCCTGTTTCGCGCCGAGCCGCTGCGCGACGAGGCCGGCGCGATTACCGGATGGTACGGCACCAACACCGACATCGAGGATCGCAAGCAGGCCGAGGGCGCCCTGCAGCGAGGGCAGGCCTATCTGTCGGAGGCGCAGCGGCTCAGCCGAACCGGCAGCTTCGCCTGGGACATCGAGAATGACGCGCATTACTGGTCGGACGAGACCTACCAGATCATGCAGGTGCCGAAGAGCGCCCAGCTGACCACGGACGTGGTGCTGCAACGCATCCACCCCAACGACCGCCTGAAGTGGGTCGGCGAACTCGGCCGGGCGATGGATGGCGTGGGCCACTGGGACTACGAGGTCCGCCTGCTGATGCCGGATGCGACCGTCAAGTACCTTCACGTTCTGGCGCGGCGCGTCGTCTACGAGACCGGGCGCAACGAGGTTGTGGGGGCCCTGATGGACGTGACCGACGCCAGACGATCGCAGGAGGCGCTGTACGCGACGCAAGCCGCGCTGGCCCACGCGTCGCGGGTGGCGACGCTGGGAGAAATCAGCGCGACCATCGCGCATGAGGTGAACCAGCCGCTTGCGGCGATCGTCGCGAACGCACAGGCCTGCCTGCGCTTTCTCGACCGCGCCGCGCCCGATCTGGAGAGCGTGCGGGGCGCGGTGCAATGGATCGTCAAGGACGGCAACCGCGCCGGCGACGTGATCCGCCGCGTTCGCGGGCTGATGAAGAAGGACGCCACCGACAAGCGACCGTTGCAGCTGAACGATGTCATCCAGGAGGTGACGACGCTGCTGCAGCGTGAGCTGCGCAGCAAGCAGGTGAAGCTGCGGTTCGACCTCAACGACCTGCCGCCGGTGGTCGCCGATCGCACGCAACTGCAGCAGCTCATCATCAACCTGATGATCAACGCCGCCGATGCAATGGACGAGGTGCAGGGCCGGGCTCGGATCCTCTTGATCCGGACCTGGCACGACGATGGCAGCGCCGTCGTGTCCTTCGAGGATAGCGGCGCGGGCCTTCCGGACGAGCTTGATCCCCTGTTCGAGGCGTTCTTCACGACCAAGCCGGACGGATTGGGCATGGGGCTGTCGATTTGCCGCTCCATCGTCGAGGACCCGGCGGCCGGTTATCGGCGCGACCGAATACGGACGGTGCGGGAGCGACCTTCGAGTTCGCGCTCCCGGCATCCGCCGCGGATATCCGTCCCGTCGAGGCGGCACAATGATGAATGAACCCGCCATCCGGCAGATCGTGCTGGTCGTCGACGACGACGAATCGATCCGCGTTGCGCTGACCTATCTGTTCCGGTCGATGGATCTCGACGTGATGGTGTTCGGCTCGACGGCCGAAGTGCTCGGAGCGTCACTGCCTGATATCCCGCGCTGCATGGTACTGGACATCAGGCTTCCGGGCGTCAGCGGCCTGGATTTTCAGGATGCGCTGGCGCGGGACGGGATGCCGATCCCGACCGTCTTCATGACCGGGCACGGCGATATTCCGATGTCGGTTCGCGCCATGAAGGCCGGCGCGGTGGATTTCCTCACCAAGCCGTTCCGCGACCAGGACATGCTCGATGCGGTGACGCGGGCGTTGACCATCGACCGCGAGCGGCGCGAGGCCGACTCGAGCCGGGCCGACCTGCGCAGCCGTTACGCATCCCTCACGCCGCGGCAGGGCGAACTGTTTGCGCTGGTGTCGTCCGGGCTGATGAACAAGCAGATCGCCGGTGTCCTCGACGTCAGCGAGGTGACCGTGAAGGTTCATCGCGGCATCATGATGAAGAAGATGGGCGCGCGCTCGGTCGCCGATCTGGTCCGCATGGCGGAAGCGCTCGAGGTCAAGCTTGCGGCGTCGCGGGCCTGATACGCCCTGTTCGACGCCGCAAATTCAGACGGCGAGGACCTCGCCGATGCGCGCGCGGATCTTCTCGCGCTCCTCGGCGCCGGTCGCGGCTGAAAAGCTGACGTCATAGGCGATCATCGCCGGACGCTTCAGCACCACGATGCGGTCGCCGATCTCTAACGCTTCGCCGATGTTGTGGGTGATGAACACCGCGGTCTTGCCGTTTTCCTTCACCAGCTTGACGAACTCGCCGCGCAACCTCGCGGCGGTGATTTCGTCCAGCGCCGAGAACGGCTCGTCGCACAGCAGGATGCTGGCGTTGGTGGCGAAAGCGCGGGCGATCGACACGCGCTGGCGCATGCCGCCTGACAGCGCGTGCGGGTAATCGTTCTCATGGCCGCTGAGGCCGAGCTTGGTCAGCCAGTGCTGCGCCGCCTCGCGCCGCTGCGCCACTGGCGTGTCGAGCATCTCGAGACCGAGTTCGACGTTCTGGATCGCGGTGCGCCACGGCAGCAGCCGGTCGTTCTGGAACACGATCGAGATGATGCCGCGAAACGAATCGAAATCGGAAAACGGATTACGGCCGCTGACGCGGACGTCGCCGCTGGTCGGCTCGGTCAGCCCGGCGATCATGTTGAAGATCGTCGACTTGCCGCAGCCGGTCTTGCCGAGGATCGCCAGCATCTGGCCCGGCTCGACGTCGAGCGAGATGCCGTCGACGGCGCGGTAGCCGCCCTTGCTGCCCTCGACGCCGAACACTTTCGAGACGTCGCGCAGGTGGATGGCTGGCCCCGCGGCCGCCGCGGCGACCGGGGCATTTGCATTGACGGACACGTTCATATGGCTCGCTCCGAGACGGCACGATAGCGGAAGGCGACGGTCTCGATCAGGGTCAGGATCCACTGGACCAGCAGAACGAAGAACACCAGTTGCAGCGTCCAGGCCAGCGCGCCGGCCATGTCGAACAATTGCTGCTGCTGCAGCAACTGATAGCCGACGCCACCGGTGGCGCCGACCAGTTCGGCGACCACCACGACGCGCGACGCATTGCCGAGATTGACCTTCCACGCGGTCAGGATCTCGGGGAGGATGGCGGGCGCGATCATCACGCGGAACAGCTTGGCGCGGGTCGGGCGGAAGCTGAACACCATCTCCATCAGGTCTTTCGACATCGCCCGCAGCGCGCCGAGGATCTGGAAGGCGAATGCGGGCAGCGTCGTCATCACCATGATGAAGAAGATGCGGAATTCGACGCCGTGAAACCAGATGATGGCAAACACCACCCAGGACAGCGCCGGGATGCCCTGGAACAAGGTCAGGATCGGCGACAGGAACTTGTCGATGGCCGGCGAGCGCGCCATCAGCAGCGCCATGATGCCGCCGATCAGGAAAGCGCCCGCAAGGCCGGCAAGGATGCGCAGCACGGTGGCGGCGACGTCGTAGAACTGCGCGCCGTCGCTCAGGATGTCGAGGCAGCGCCAGAACACCGTGACCAGCGACGGAAACAGATAGCTCGGAAAGAACAGCGACGCGAACTGCCACAGCGCGATCACCACCGCGAAGGGCAGCACCGCGGTGCCGACCCGCTTGGCCGCCGACGACAGCCGTGTCGTCGGCGACGGGTTCACTGGCTCCAGAATGCGATCGCTCACTGCCCCTGCCTTTTGTAGATGGTTGCCGCGTTGGGATCGGTATTGAGGAACGACGTCGACTTGCCGGCCTCGTAGACCGACTTGATTTCCTTCTCGACGTCCGACGCCCACCTGACGTTCATGCCGAGGCGCTCATTGGACCGGATCAGGTCGCCGATCGCCTTCTGGTCCTCGGGCGTGCCCTTGGCGGCGATCAGCTTGACCGCTTCATCCGGATTGGCGGCGACCCATTCGGCGGCCTGCTTGTAGGTGGTGTACAGCTTCGTCACCAGTTCCGGATTCTTCTCGGCCCATTCGATATGCGCCGCGACGCCCAGATAGGGAATGTTGGTACTGCCGCTGAACTTCTTCCAGCTGTCGGCGATCTTGAGGTCGATGGTCTGCACCGTCGGCTTCTTCGACAAGAGCGTGGTGTAGGCCGGCTCCCACAGCTGAATGGCGGTGGCGCGGTCGGCCAGCGCGTAGCCGATCAGGCCCGGCGTCGCGGTGTTGACCACCGAGAACTTCGCCGGATCGGCGCCGGACTGGCGGGCGAACCATTCGAACATCACGTAGTTAGTGGTGCCCTTGGCGGCGGCGAGGTCCTTGCCTTCGAGGTCCTTCAGCGTCTTGATGTCCGGCCGCGAGGTCACCACCGCGCCCCAGAAGTCGAACAGGTTGAACAGATAGGTGACCTTGACGCCGCGGGTGTCGGCAAGGCCGACGGTCAGCAGCGCGGCGCTGCCGCCGAGCTTGAACTCGCCCGAATTGAACTGCGCCGAATAGGCGTCCGGCGTGCGCTCCTCGAACTTGATGCGCAGGCCGTTCTTCTCGTCCAGCTTCTGCGCCTTGATGACCGGCGGCAGGAAGGCGCCCAGCGACGGCGCGCCGAACACCACGATCGACAGATCGGCCGGCGCTTGCGCGTGGACCGGGGCAGCGCCGGCGATCAGAAACGAAACGCCGGCGAGGCTTCCGAAGAATGTGCGATTGGTCATGTTTGTCCCTCCAGACATTTTTGGTTGTTAGTGGTTGCGTTGGCCGCTTAGTAGAGTTCGGACCGCGTCGGCAAAGCCGGCGGGCGCTTCCACGCAGGAGATGTGCGCGGCGTCGAGCACCACGGTGCTGGCGCCCCGGATCGCGGCGGCGATCTCGTCGGAGCGCGCCGGCGGCGTGGACGGATCCTGGCTGCCTGCGATCACCAGCGTCGGGCAGGCAATGCGCGGCAGGTCGGGCAGCGTGTTGGCGGTGGCCAGAATTTCGCAGCAGCCCGCATATCCGGCGGGAGACGTCGATGCGATCATGTCCGCAAGCTCGGCGACGCGCGCGTCATGCGTGGCGCGATACTCCGCGGTGACCCAGCGCTCCAGCGAGGCTTCGACGAAGGGCGCGACGCCGTCCTTGCGCGCAGCGGCGGCGCGATCGCGCCACATCGATTCCGGCGGGAAGTTCGCGGCCGTGTTGGCGAGCACCAGCCCGCTGACCCGGTCGGGCGCGTGAATGCCGATCCACTGCGCGGTGAGGCCGCCCAGCGAGACGCCGCAGATGATCGCGCGCTCGATCTCGAGCGCATCCAGGATGGCCAGCACGTCGCCGCCGATGGCTTCGAGCGCATAGCCGCTGTCGGGCGCATCGGAGCGGCCGTGGCCGCGGGTGTCGTAGCGCACGATACGCGCATGCGGCGCCAGCAACGGCGCGACTTCGTCCCACATGCCGAACGAGGCGGCGAGCGAGTTGCTGAGCACGATCGCCGGCTTGTCGGGCGCGCCGGAGACCTCGACGGCCAGCCGGACGCCGGGCTCGACCTCGATCATGCGGATGTTGGTGGCGGAAACGGTCATCGGTTCACTCCGCCGCGCCCTGCGCCGGCACGTCGAATTCCTTGCGCAGCGTGGTGAAGAATTTTCCGACCAGATGCTTGGAGACGCTGCCGAGGATGCGCTGGCCGACGCCGGCGACGAGGCCGCCGATCTCGCCATCGCCCTGATAGGTCAGCTTCGAGACGCCGGGGCCTTCCGGGGTGATCTCGAAGCGGGCGGTGCCGCTGCCGTGGCCGAGCGTGCCAGCGCCCGACACCTTGATGCTGCAGGTTTGCGGCTCCTGCTTGTCGAACAGCGCGATCTCGCCCTCGAACGAGCCGCCGACCGCGGCGACGCGCAGCTGCATGTCGACCTTGTAATTGTCGGGCGCGATCTCGGTCATGCTCTTGCAGCCCGGGATGCAGCGGGTCAGCACGATCGGATCGTTCAGCGCGGCCCACAGCTGGTCGACGGACGCCTGGACGGTTTCGGTGCCACCGATATCGAGTTTCATGCGATCACCTCAAAGTCCGAACAGGCGCTGGGCCAGGCCGCCATTGATCGAGGCGCGCTCGGCGTCGGAGAATTTGGTCTCGGCGACCACCTTCATCGGGGTCAGATCGCCGATCGGGAACGGCATGTCCGAGCCCATCATGATGCGGTCGGCGCCGACCACGTCGGCCAGGAAGCGCAGGCTGCGCGGATCCTGCACGATGGTGTCGTAATACATCGCGGCCAGCGCGGCATCGGGATCGCCGAGCTTCTTGTCGAGCAGATAGTTGGTGCGCAGCCGGCCGACCACGAAGGGCAGCGCCGCGCCGCCGATTAGCGCCAGCATCTTGATGTTGGAATAGCGCGTGATGTGGCCGGAATAGATCAGCCGCGACATCGCGATCATGGTGTCGGTGATGCGGCCGACCGCATTGGCCATGCCGTAGTCATGCACGCGGTCGTCGCCGCTTTCGAACACCGGATGCGCGGTGACGATGGAGCCGAGTTCGTTGGCGGCTTCCCAGAACGGTTCGAGCGACGGATCGTCGAGCACGCCACCCTTGCCCTTCGGCTGGGTGCCGATCATGACGCCCTTGAAGCCGGCGGCATGGGCCTCGCGCAGCACGGCGGCGGCGAGCTTGCCGTCCTGCAGCGGCACGGTGGCGAGCGGAATGAAGCGCGGCTCGGCCTTGGCGGCCTGCATCAGATGGGTGTTGATCAGGCGCGACCAGGCCGCGCCCTCCTCGGCCGGAATGTCGTTGGCGTACATGTCGAGCCAGCCGGCGACCACCTGGCGCTCGATCTTCTGCTCGTCCATCCACTTCAGGCGGCCGGGAATATCGGTCAGCGGCTTCGACACCGGCCGGGTCGGCTTGCCGCCGGCAAAGGAGAAGCCGAGGCTGGCGCCGTCCTCGATCAGGCGGACCGACGGAAACGCGCCCGCCTGCGCACGGATGGCTTCGAGCAGGCTGGGCGGAACGAGATGGGCGTGGCAGTCGATGATCACGGGCTGTCCTTATGTCTGGCTTGGCTTGGCGGCCGCGACGGCGTCGCTGATGGCGGCGATCCGAATCGGCAGTTTGTCGAACGAGATGCCGAGGCTGCGCACGGCGTCGTTGATGGCGTTGGAGATCGCGGCCGGCGCGCCGAGATAGCCGCTCTCGCCGGAGCCCTTCTGGCCGAACACCGTGTAGGGCGACGGGGTGCAGTGATGCACGATCTCGACTTCGGGGATCTCGTGCGACGACGGCAGCAGATAGTCCATGAAGCTCTGGGTCAGCATCTGGCCTTCGCCGTCATAGACGAACTCTTCCAGCAGCGCCGCGCCGATGCCGTGGGCGATGCCGCCGAGCGTCATGCCCTTGACGATGTGCGGATTGATCACGGTGCCGCAGTCATGGCCGATCACGTAGCGGCGGATCTGCGGCTTGCCGAGCACCGGGTCGATCGCCACCAGCACGACGTGGAATTCGAAGGAGTGGCAGGGATACATCTGGACGCGGCCGCCCTCCGGCAGCTTGTCGCCGGTCGGCACCTGCATCACATGCGTGGTCTCGAGGCCGGGCTCCATGCCGTCGGGCAGCAGGTGATAGTTGCGGTGCGCGATGTTGACGAGATCGGCCCAGTTCAGTTCGCCGCCGCCCTTCGTCGCGGCGACGCCGCCGTTGGAATAGCTGACCTGATCCTCCGCACAGCCGAATTGGTGCGCGGCGATCCTGACGAACTTGGCCTTCAGCTTCTGCGCGGCGTGGAACGCGGCGCCGCCCATCATGATCGCCATGCGGCTGCCGACCGGGGTGTTGGACGGCAGCGACGCCAGCGAGTCGGGGCGCACCACGCGGATCTGGTCGGGGTCGATCTGCAGCACCTCGCCGACCACGGTGGCGACCAGCGTCTCGTGGCCCTGCCCCGACGACGTGGTGTGGATCGTCACCGTGACGAAGCCGACGCCGTCGACATTGATGCGGACCGATTCCATCCAGGTAGTGGTGGTGTTCTTCTCGTTGAGCAGCGGCTCGAACGACGAATTGCCGCCGCTCGGCTCCAGGCAGGCGGCGATGCCGATGCCCGCCAGCATGCCGGCGGCGCGCAGGCGGTCGCGCTCGGCCTGCAAGGCAGCGTAGTCGACATGCGCGACGACCTTGTCGGCCACGGTATGATAGTCGCCGCTGTCGTAGCTGGTGCCGCTCGGGATCAGATAGGGGAATTCGTCCTTGCGGATGAAGTTGCGGCGGCGGATCTCGATCGGGTCCAGCTTGAGCGCGGCGGCGACCTTGTCGATCGCGGTCTCGATCGCGTAGTTGGTCGGCGACTGGCCGAAGCCGCGCACCGCTTCCTGCACGCCCTTGTTCGAGGTCACCGATTGCGCGCGATACTGCACGCTGTTGATCTTGTAGGGCCCGACGATGGCGCCGATCGGCTTGCCGAGCTGGAACGGCGCGCGGCCGGCATAGCCGCCGGCATTGTCGAGCGCGCGCATCTTCATCGAGCGGACGATGCCGTCGTCGTTGAAGGCGATGTCGACGTCGAAGATTCGTTCGGGGCCGTGCTGGTCGCCGCCGCGCATGTTTTCCAGCCGGTCCTCGATCAGCCGGACCGGACGGCCGAGCCGCCGCGACAGATGCGACACCAGCACGGTGTGCTTGATGCCGCGCTTGACGCCGTAGCTACCGCCGACGTCGACGTCCTGATGGACGCGGACATTGTTGGCGGGAATGCGCAGCGCGCGGGCGATCTGGTCGGGATATTTCGGCATCTGGATCGAGGCCCAAACGTCGAGGATCTCGCGCCACGGATCCCACGACGCGACCACGCCGAAGGTCTCGATCGGCACCGTGGAATTGCGGCCCCAGGTGACGCGAAACGACAGATGGCGCGGGCTGGCGGCGAAATCCTTCTCGACCTCGCCCCACACGAAGGTCTTGTCGAGCAGCACGTTGGAGCCGTGCGCCGGATGCACCGGCGGGCTGTCGGGGCTGAGCGCTTCCTCGGCGTGCATCACGAAGGGCAGCGGTTCGTAGTCGACGCGCAGCTTCTCGGTGGCGTCCTCGGCCTGCGCGCGGGTGTCGGCGACCACCGCGGCGACCCACTCGCCGGCGTAGCGGGTCTGGCCGACCGCCAGCGAATAGCGTTTGACGTTGGGCGTATCGAGTCCGTTCATCATCGGATCGACCGCGGCGGCGAGTTCGTCGCCGGTCAGCACGTAGTGCACGCCCGGCATCGCCAGTGCGGCCGAGCTGTCGATCGAGATGATGCGGGCCGACGGATATTGCGACGGCAGGATCGCGACGTGCAGCATGCCGTCGAGCGCGATGTCGGCGACGTAGTGGCCGCGGCCGACCACGAAGCGGCGGTCCTCGCGGACCCGGCGGTTGGTGGAGACGAAGCGGAAGGTCGAAGGATCGGCGGTCATTATTTCGGTCCCTTGCCCGGGGCGTCGGCTTCGGCGGCTTCGAGGACGCCCTCGAGCGGCGCGTCGTGCTCGCCGGTGCCGTGCCCGGTACCGAGCTTGTGGCCGCGCGGCGCGTTGGATTTCTTCAGCCGGTCGGCGGCGAACTGCACGGCCTCGATGATCTGGCCGTAGCCGGTGCAGCGGCAGATGTTGCCCGAGATCGCCTCGACGATGTCCTCGCGGGTGACGTCATGCGTGCGGTCGAGCAGCGCCTGCGCGGTCAGCACCATGCCGGGCGTGCAATAGCCGCACTGCATGCCGTGGGTTTCGCAGAACGCGTCCTGGATGACGCTGAGTTCGCCCGGCGCGGTGGCGACGCCCTCGATGGTGGTGATCGCGTAGCCGTCGGCCTGCACCGCCAGCATCAGGCAGGAGCGCACCGGCTCGCCGTCGACCAGCACCGTACAGGCGCCGCAGACGCCGTGCTCGCAGCCGGCATGGGTGCCGGTCAGCAGGAAATCGTCGCGCAAGGCGTCGAGCAGCGTGGTGCGCGGTTCGACGTCGCCGCTGCGGCGCACGCCGTTGATATCGAGATCGATCTTCATCAGGCTACTCCCCGCACGGCGGCGCCGCTTGCCCGGTTGCGCGCGTCGTCGAGCGCGCGGGTGCACAGCGCGACGGCGACGCGGCGGCGATACGCGGCGGTGGCGTGCAGATCGTCGGTCGCATCGAGGTCGGTCGTCGCAGCGGCGATCGCGTCGCTCACCGCCTTCGCGTCGAGCCGGCTGCCGACCAGCGACGCCACATCGAGCTTCAGCGGCCGGTCGCCGACGCCGCCGACGCCGAGCGCCACCTCGAGACATCGGCCGTCATCGTCGAGCGCCACCTGCGCGGCGGCGGACACGAAGGCGAAGTCGGAGCGCCGTGCGCTGATCTCATGAAAGCCGACGCCGATCCGCTTGTGGGTCCAGACCGGGAAACGGATCGCGCTAAGGCATTCGCCGATCCCGATCGTGGTGAGCATCGCGCCGATGAAGAAGTCGTCGGCCGGCGTCGACATCTCACCGTCGGGGCTCGCCGCCTCAATCTCGGCGCCGAGCGTGACGGCAACCAGGGGAATTTCCGCCGACGGATCGGCATTGGCGACCGAGCCGCCGATGGTGCCGCGGTTGCGGGTCGGCGGATGCCCGACCCAGGGCAGCGCCAGCGCCAGCAAGGGCACCGACCTGGCGATCAGCGGATCGGACAGGGCATGCGCCTGCCGCGTCGTGGCGCCGATCACCACGGCGCCGTTGTCCTCGCGAATGCCGGACAGTTCCGGCAGCCGCAGCACGTCGATCAGCCGCGCCGGACGCGCCAGCCGCATCGCCAGCATCGGCACCAGCGTCTGGCCGCCGGCGATGACGCGGGCGTCCTCGTCCGCGGCCAGCAAGGCGCAGGCTTCGGCGAGCGTGTCGGGTCTGACGTAGTCGAATGCTGCGGGCTTCATGCTGCGTCAGCCGAGCTGCAGGCCGGCGACCATCGGCGACAGCACCGACACGGTCTGGCTCTTGAGCAGCGGACCGTCGGTCTCGCTGGCCTTCTTGGCCGCGGCCCATTCGGCGTCGCCGCCGAACGCCGCCCAAGCCGCCTTGCGCGCGGCCTCGTCCTCGAAGCGGGTCATGTAGGTCAGGCGGCCGTCGTCCTCGGGGGCGACGAAGGCGCCGACCAGTTCGATGCCGTGACGCGGGAAGAAGGTGGTGGCGACGACGTCCTTGAAACGCGCGCGCATCGCATCGGCGCGGCCTTCGACGGCCTCATAGACGCGGATCTCGTAAATCAAAACTCTCTCCCGGGCCGTTTCTGGTTGTCAGGTCGCGCACAGCGTTCCTGCGTGCGGGGTCGACCTAAGAATTTGGCGCAACGATTGTCAAACACAAAATGGGGCAATGGATCATATTTTGTCGGTTTGAAACTAATACAATTTCGCTATTGTACTATATAATCGCGTTTACTTGGTGTGTCTGCTCTAGCCTAAGCGCGAATTGGCCGTTTGTTTTCCAGTTTCTGCGATTGTACCATTCGACAATGGTGTGACGATATGGCACTCACGTAGGCAATGACGGGGAGCAAATGACCGACTGGATTCCGAACCTGCCGACCGGGGGCGGACCGCGCTACCTCGCGTTCGTCGATGCGCTGGCACAGGACATCGCAACCGGCGAGATCAAGCCGGGCATGCGGCTGCTGCCGCAGCGGGAGATGGCGCAGCGGCTCGGGCTCAGCATCGGCACGATCTCCAAGGCCTATTCCGAAGCCGAGCAGCGGGGACTGATCTCCGGCGAGGTCGGACGCGGCACCTTCGTGCAGCGCCGCAAGCCCGAACCGCGCAACGGCTATGGCCAGCCCGGCGCGCAGATCAATCTCGCCCTCAATGTGCCGCCTTACACCGGCGAGGACGAAGTCATCGCCTCGGCGCTGACGGAGATTGCCGCGCAGGGCGAAATGGCCAACCTGCTGGGCTACCTGCCGCACCAGGGCATCCGCCGGCATCGCGAGGCGATGGTGCTGTGGCTGGCATCGCTCGGCGTCACCGCCGATCCGGACCAGCTGTTCATCACGCATGGCGGCCAGCATGCGCTGTCCGTGGCGCTGAACCTGACGACCGCGTCCGGCGCGCCGATCCTCACCGAGCGCTTCACCTATTCGGGCATGATCGCGCTGTCGGCGCAGAACGGCTATCCGCTGCACGGCGTGGCGACCGACGCGCAGGGGCTTGTCCCCGACGCGCTCGACCGCGCCTTTGCCGAGACCGGCGCCAAGGCGCTGTTCTGCATGCCGACCTTGCAGACCCCGACCGGCATCGTGATGCCGGAGGAGCGCCGCGACGCCATCGCGGCGATCGTCCGCAAGCACGACGCCTATCTGCTGGAGGACGACGCCTACGCGTTCCTGTTCGAGTCTCCGCCGCTCCCGATCGCGGCGCGGATTCCGGAGCGCAGCTTCTATGTCGTGAGCTTCGCCAAATGCCTCGCCCCGGGGCTGCGCATCGCGGCGATGATCGCGCCGTCGTCGTTCCGCGATCGCTGCAACAACGCCATCCGCGCCACCGGCTGGATGGCGACGCCGGTGATGGCGGAAGTCGTCACCCGGCTGATCCACAATGGCGACCTGGTGCGCCAGGTGAAGCGCAAGCGCGAGAAGGCTGCGATCCGCAACGAGATCGCCAGCCGGGTGCTGGGCGACTGGCTGCCGCCGATCGCGTCGCCGCCGGGCTTTCATCGCTGGCTGCCGCTTCCCGCCGGCCGCACGCTGAATGCGCTGGTGACACAGGCGGCGCATGCCGGAATCACGCTGGCGCCGCCGGGCGCGCTGCAGCAGGTCGAGCGCGGCACGCTTGGAATACGCCTGTGCCTTGGTCATCCATCGGCAGACGCGGATCTCGAAAAGGCGATGGCCGAGATCAAGCGCATCTTGGAAATGACCGAAGCCATCTCGTTCGTCTGATTGCAGCCGCCGCGGGCGACCGCGACGGCTGGCCGGCAAGCAAAACAAGGCAGCGACGCCAAACGCTGCTCGAGAGACAGGGAGCGCGTCGTCGTGGAGCCGTTAGCAGTCGCCGCACTCGTGTTCGCCACCTTCCTTCTGGCGGGGCTCGTCAAGGGCGTCGTCGGCATGGGCCTGCCGCCCGTCGCGATCGGCATTCTGGCTCTGGCGATGCCGCCCGCGCAGGCCGCCGCGCTGGTGCTGGTGCCCGCCTTCGTCACCAATGTCTGGCAGATGATCGCCGGGAAGAACTTCCTCGCCGTGGTCCGGCGGCTGTGGGTGCTGCAGGTGAGCATCTGCGTCGGCGTCTGGCTGTGCGGCGACATCCTGACGACGCAGACGTCCAAGCTGCCCGGCTTCCTGATCGGCCTGATGCTGATGCTGTATGCCGTCGTCGGAACGCTGACGGCCACTCCCCGGCTGCCGGCGCGGCTCGAGCCCTATCTGGCGCCGCTGGTCGGGCTCGTCACCGGCGCCATCGTCGCCGCCACCGGGCTGATGGCGCTGCCGCTGGTGCCCTATCTGCAGGCGATCGGATTCGAGAAGGACGATTTCCTGCAGGCGCTGGGAATTTCCTTTTTCATGTCGGCGCTCGCGCTCGCCGTGGTGCTGACAAGCGCCAGCGTGGTCAGCCCCGATGTCGCGCTGATGTCGGCACTGGCGCTGCTGCCCGCCGCGGTCGGCATGGCGATCGGGCGCTATTATGTCAGCCGGATCTCGGCGGCGACCTTCAGGAGATGGTTCCTGGCGGCCATGTTCGCGATCGGTCTGGCGTCCTGCATCCAGGCGGTCCGCTGATGATCGAACTCCGCCAGTTCCGGCAGTTCATCGCGGTCGCCGAGGAACTGAGCTTCCGCCGCGCCGCCGAGCGGCTGAATATGGCGCAGCCGCCGCTCACCGCGACCATCAAGCGGATCGAGGACGAGGTCGGCGCGATCCTGATCGAGCGCACAAACCGGATCGAGCGGCTGACAGAAGCCGGCCGCGTGTTTCTCGACGAGGCGCGCAAGACCGTGCACCAGGCCGAACACGCCATGCTCTGCGCGCAGCGCGCCGGCGCCGGCCTGACCGGCACGCTGCGGATTTCGTTCGTCGCCAGCGCCGCGCGGGAAATCCTGCCGTCGATTCTGCTGCGGTTTCGCGAGCACTATCCCGCGGTCAGGCTCGAACTGCGCGAGGCGATGACCGCGCAGCAGGTGGCGCTGCTCGCCAATGGCGAGAGCGATCTCGGCTTCGTCATTCCGCCGCTGCAGGAGGTCGGCAATCTGCAGGTCGAGTTGATCGCGCGCAACCGGCTGGTCGCGGCATTGCCCGATGGACATCAGCTGGCCGCGGCAGATCAGATCGCACTGTCGGACCTGGCGCAGGAGCCATGGATCCTGTTCTCCGCCCGGCAGGGTCCCGGCCTGCACCGCATCATTCACGCCGCCTGCGCCAAGGCCGGCTTCACGCCGCGGATCGGCCAGGAGGCGCCGCAGATGGACACGATCGCCAGTCTGGTGGCCGGCGGCATGGGCGTCGCTCTTGTCTCGCGCGCGCTGGCGACCGGCGGGCGCAAGGGCGTGGCGTTTCGCGAACTCACCGGGCCCGGAACGCCGGTGACCTACGACCTGGCGATCGCCTATGGTCCGTCGTCACCGGTGCTCGCCGCCTTCGTGGCGGCGACCCGGCTGCGCTCGCGCATGATCACGCCGTGACATTCGGCGGCCGTCGCCGCAGCAAACACCGCGTCATTCCGGCGGAATGTTGGCCTTCTTGACCACGTCGTTCCAGCGCGCGATCTCGTTGTCGACATAGGCTCTGAACTCGTCGCCATACAACTTGCCGGGCTCGACCCCCATTTCGGCGAGCTTTTCCTGCGCCATCGGCGATTCATTGACCTCCTTCATCGCCGCGACCAGGCGCTTGTAGATGGGAGAGCCGTTCGCCTGCGGCATGTAGATCCCGAACCAGGCTTCGACGTTGAAGCCCTTGACGCCGAGTTCGTCGAGCGTCGGGACGTCAGGCAACAGCGGCGAGCGCTTCAGCCCGGTCACCGCAAGCACCCTGACCAGGCCACCCTTGGCGGCGTTGATCACTGTCGGCAGCGAGTCGAACATCATCGGGATATGGCCGCCGATCAGATCGTTCATCGCCGGACCGTTGCCCTTATAGGGCACGTGGATGATATCGACGCCGGCCATCTGCTTGAACAATTCGCCCGACAGATGATTGGCGCCGCCGGTGCCGGACGACCCGTAGGAGTATTTGCCCGGGTTCTGCTTGAGCAGGGCGATCAGCTCCTCGACATTCTTCACCGGGAACGCGTTGCTCACCAGAATGGCGTTGGGCGCCGCGGCTATCAGCGCGATCGGCGAGAAGTCCCGCGAGGTGTCGTAGGGAATGTTCTTGTAGAGGCTCGGCGTGATGACGTGGTGGGTGGCGGTCAGCAGCAGCACGCTGCCGTCGGCCGGCGCCTTCACGACCTGCCCGGTGCCGATCATGCCGGAGGCGCCGGGCTTGTTCTCGATATACGCCGTCACGCCGAGCTTCTCGCCGAGCATGCGGCCGACGACGCGGGCCAGCACGTCGGTCGGTCCGCCGGCGGAGAACGGCACGATGATCCGGGTCGAGCCGCCCGGAATGTCCGGCCCTGAGCTGCGTGCATCGCTCGCGGCAAGCAACAGAACGGCGGCGGCCGCAACCAGACCTTTCAGCATTGTGTTTCCCCCTTTTGATTATTTGATTTTGATTTTGACGGCTATCGCGCCGGCGAGAGTTTCTTCACCGGCGTCGGATCGAGGTTGAACAGCCGCGCGGCGTTCAATCCGAGGATGTTGCGCTTGGCCTGCTCGGTCAGAAACGGCAGGTCGCAGATTTCCTGCGGCAGGTCGAAATCGAAATGCGGCCAGTCCGACGAAAACATCAGCTGCGTCTCCGCCTTGATCATCTCGAAGGTGTTTTCCAGCGCCTTGGGATGCGTCGTTTCCATCGGCTGCGTGGTGTAGAAGCAGTTGGTGTTCATGTATTCGCTCGGCATCCGCTTCAGCTGCGGCGCCTCCGAGGGACGCATCAGATACTGATCGTCGAGCCGCTGCATCAGGAACGGCACCCAGGCCAGCCCGCTCTCGACCCACATCGTCTTCAGCTTCGGGAAGCGCTCCGGGATGCCGTTCAGGATCCAGTTCGTCATGTGCACCATGTTGCACCAGGCGAAGCCGAGCGCATGCATGCCGAGGAAGCGGTTGACGGTGGCCAGCGACGGATCCTGCCAGTGATAGCCGGCGTGAAATGCCAGCGGCTTGCCGGTTTCCTCGATCATCGAATACAGCCGCATGTATTCGTTGCTGTGCACCGGCTTGTAGCGCGTGCTGGTGACACAGAAGCCGATCACGCCCTTCTTGTCGCCGAACTCCTCGACCGCGCGCTCGGCCTCCTTCGGCGTGTTGAACGGCAGATAGATCAAGGTCTTGATGCGGTCCTCGGCCGACAGGATGCGGTCAGCCATCCAGCGGTTGTAGGCGCGGCCGAGCCAGACCTCCATTTCGGTCTGCGGGTGCATGCCGAGAAACAGCATCGGCGTTGGAAACACCACCATGTTGTCGACGCCCAGCGAATCCATCGCGCGCCGCGTCAGCGTGACGTCACGGTGCACGTCGGTCTCGGTGACCTTCTCGCGCTGGTCGTCCTGATGCGGAATGCGGCCGCCAACCGACTGGTAGCGCAGGCCGAGGTCGCCGTTCAGCCCGAACGGCGGCGCGCCGATCCGCTCGGCCTGGTAACGCATCGCGTTGTCGCGGATCACCGGATCCTCGATGTAGGTGACGACCTCCTTCCACGACACCGATTCGACGTGATGCGCGTCGATGTCGACGACGAACCAGTCCTCCAGCCCGCGCTTGATCGCGTTGCGCCGCGCATGGGCCAGCACGTCGCGGGTGTCGGTGTAGACGTCGATCTGCTGGGTCTCGGCGAATTGCGGGCCGATCTTCTCGCGGATGTTCATGATTTCAGTCCCGGATAATAGGAGTCTTCGTCCGGCCGGCGGCGATACCACAGCGCCAGCTCGACCGGACCGAGATGCAGCGCGCGCAGCATTTCAGAGACGGCCGAAAGCAATTCGGTCGGCGTCATCTCGCTGTCGCGCGACCCGGCGATCGGCGGAAAGGTGCGTTCTTCGCCGTCGGACTTCGCGACATAGAGCCGGATGGCGGCCGTGAGGATCTGCGCGACGGCTTCGTCCGAGACCCGTGAAGCTTCGCCGCGCTCGACCAGCTCGCGCGAGGCGCGCAGCAGGTCGGGGGCGAGCGAATCGATCCATCCGTACTGATCGTTGCGACGGCTTGCGTCAGACTCGGACATAAATCTCTCCATCCCTGATGGCCAGTTCGGCCTTGCGTAGCCGGATGCTCGGGTTGCCCTGATGACGGCCGGTCTTGATGCTGTATTCGTAGCCGTGCCACGGGCAGACGATGTTGGTCTCGGCCTCGTCGTATTCCATGCCGCGCACGGTGCGGTCCTCCGCCACAGGCTCGAGAACCCGTTGCATGATGCGTCCCTGGCAGACCGGTCCGGCGCGGTGTGCGCAGCGATTGTGCCAGGCGTAGAACTCGCCACCGAGCTTGAACACGCCGACTTCCTTGTCGCCGCAGACCACAACCTTGCGGTCGCCCTCGGCGTAGTCGATCAGCTTTCCGGCATTGTATTCATGCATTCCTTGGCTTCCTCGTCCTGCGATGATCGAGAGCGACCCTTTGCCCAAGTTCGATCGCGGATCGCGCGGTCATGCCGCTTGCGATCAGCGCGAGTGTTGATAGTCATTCCAGAATGGAGATCTGCAATAGCGCTTATCTGAAGGAGCGATACGCTACAGATATCGCGCCATGCTGGGGCGATGCCGCGAAGTCCGGAAGACTTTCGGCTCAACTAGGCGCCCGCCGTGCTGCTCCACTCGCGCGCCAGACCGATGAAGGCCTTCAAGGCGGCCGACGGATTGCGGCGGCCGGGGTAGTAGAGGCACAAGCCGGCGAATGGCGGCGTCCAGTCGTCGAGCACGCGGACGAGGCGCCCCGCTGCGATGTCGGCGGCGACGTCCTGCTCCATGAAGAAGCCGAGCCCGATGCCGTCCAGCGCGGCCGTGCGTACCAGCGAGGCTTCGTCCAGGGTGATCGGCCCGTTGACGTCGATCTGGATCGACCGTCCCGCTTTCTCGAACTGCCATCGCAGAAGCGCGCCGTTGGGCAGCCGCGCGCGGATGCATCGATGATTGAGAAGGTCCGGCGGGACGAGCGGCCTGCCATGTCGCTCGATGTAGGAGGGCGCGCCCACCACCGCATAGCGCTGCGGACGGCCGAGCGACACCGCGATCATGTCGCTCGGCACCAGGTCGGCGACGCGGACGCCCAGATCGAAACCGTCGGCAACGATGTCGATCAGCCGTCCCTCAGTGACGAGATCGACGTGCACCTGCGGATAGCGGCGCAGAAACTCCAGCACCAGCGGCGCAAGGATCTCACGGGCGGCCATCGCGAATGCGTTGATACGTAGCGTGCCCGACGGCGTCGCCTGTTGTGACCGGGCGGTCTCGATCGCCGCGTGGATGTCCTGCAGTGCCGGGCCGACCTGTTCGACGAACATTCGGCCTGTGTCGGTCAGCGATACGCTGCGGGTGGTCCGGTTGAACAGGCGGACGCCGAGGCTGGCCTCGAATTTGTTGATCGCATTGCTGAGCGCCGTGGTCGATACGCCCAGATCCAGTGCGGCGGCACGAAACGAACCCCGGCGCGAAATCGCGATGACCGCGTCCAGGTCCTTCAGTCCGTCTCGGCCCATTGTCCCGATTTCAGCAATTCGTCGTCCCGTTTCTACCGACTTATCGAATTGCTTGTCCACCGCTAGATCGGCAACAGCGGCGCGACGATCCCAGACGAGCGGACGGGATCAGGCGCCCCGGCAACCACAACAGAAAGGACATTGCGATGAATATCAACCTGCCGTCTCCGATCACCGCTTACTTCGCCGCGGACCGGCGCAAGGCCGCAAACGTTGCGGACCTTTTCGCGCCGGATGCCACCGTCAAGGACGAGGGGCGGACCATCACCGGCCAATCCGCCATTCAGCAGTGGGTGGAGCAGAGCACATCGACATACGACTTCACCAGCGAGCCCTTCGCGTCCGAGACGGCCGATGGCGTGACCGTCGTCACCAGCCATGTGACCGGCAACTTCCCGGGCAGCCCCGTCGACCTTCGCTACTTCTTCAGGATCGACGGCGGTCGGATTGCTTCGCTGGAGATCATTCCATGACTTTCGATCTCGGCTTGACGGGACGTCGTGCGCTCATCACGGGCGGGACCAAGGGTGTCGGCGCAGCTGTGGTCCGCGCCTTCGTCGAGGCCGGCGTGCACGTGGTTGCGACCGCCCGGTCATCTTCACCCACGATCCCCGACCAGGTTCACTTCGTCCCCGCCGACCTGACGACTTCGGCGGGATGCGCCGAGGTCGTCGACATGGTCAAGCAGAAACTCGGCGGGCTCGATATCATCGTGCATGTGGTCGGCAGATCGACTGCGCCGGCGGGCGGTTACCAGGCCCTCGGCGATGATGTCTGGGCCAAGGAAATCGACTGGAACCTGATGCCGGCGGTGCGGCTCGACCGTGCGCTGGTCCCCGCAATGGTCGCTCGGGGCGCGGGTGTCGTCGTGCACGTCACCTCGATCCAGCATCGGCTCCCGCTGTGGGAATCGACAACCGCCTATGCGGCCGCCAAGGCAGCGCTGTCGACCTACAGCAAGAGCCTGTCAAAGGAGGTCGCGCCCAAGGGCGTGCGCGTGGTGCGGGTCTCGCCGGGCTGGATCGAAACCGAAGCCGCCGCCGGACTGGTCAAGCGCGTCGCGTCGGAGGCCGGAACGGATGAGGAAGGCGGCAGGCAGATCATCATGAAAAGCCTCGGGGGCGTCCCGCTGGGGCGACCGGCCCGCCCCGACGAGGTCGCCGACCTCATCACGTTTCTCGCCTCGGCTCGCGCCAGCGCCATCACCGGCGCCGAATTCGTGATCGATGGCGGCACGATCCCGACCGCCTAGCGCGGATCTATCAGCCCTTCGGCAAGCTGCGGCCGGCGACTGTTGCAAATGTAGCGAAGTCGCCGAGCCGCGAAATGAAAGCACAAGATCCGGACCCGAAAAGCCAGCATGAAAACTGGAAACTGGATCATGCAAGCCATCATGCAAGCCATGTCTCGCATCTCGCCACACATCCTGATCGACCGGGCTGTCGGTGCGGCCCGCGTCTGTCTTGCTTCACGGTTCATTGGCGCCACACGTCGCGTTCAACCCGCCAGTTCGCGGCTACGCGTCCGGCCTGGCGGCTCCTTCGCGGCCTTTTCGATTCCTCTCACCTTCCCGGTCTGGAGCACGGCGGACGGGTCATGGCGCACGATCGCGCTGCACATCGCGACAGACCACGCCGGATCGATCGCCGCACTGTTCGTCGCTTCGGTGCTGACCATCACGCGACCCCGCCAGCGAGCGCCATGGTTGACACGTGTGACAACAGTGCAGACACGCCCGTGGTCGCCCGGCGCTGAACCCGACCGCGGCGCGGCCTCTCAAAACGGCAGGCGCGCATTGTCCTTGACCTCCTTCATGACGAAGAAGGTCCGGATCTGCCGGACGCCGGGGAGCGCGATCAGCTTCTGCCCGTGCAGCTTGTTGAAATCCTCCATGTCGCGAACCCGGATTTTCAGCAGGTAGTCGAAATCGCCGGCGACCAGATTGCAGTCGAGGACATCCTTCATGCGAAGCACCGCGCCCTCGAATGCCGCAAAGCTCTCCGGGGTCGACCTGTCGAGCATGACGCCGACCATCACGAGAGTCCCCAGGCCGACCCTGGCGGCCGCTACCTCGGCGCGGACGCCGGTGATGAAGCCCTGCTCGAACAGCCGCTGGGTGCGGCGGTGGCAGGTCGCGGCGCTGACGCTGACGCGCCCCGCCAGCTCGGCATTGGTCAGCCGGCCATCCGACTGCAGGGCGCGGAGGATTTTCATGTCGATACGGTCGAGCAGCACGCCGGAAGATTCTTTCATTTGAGAGCCCGTCAGCGGTTGGGATTTATCAAATTGAACGATCGACAGCATCGGAACGACAGATTCAACCCGAAACTCGAAAGCACCTTCTGGCACAAATCGCGTATTTTTCGCAACCGCTGCAGCCTGCCGGGCGCGAGCCCGATGGGTGCCGCGCTCAGCACGCCGGTCCCTGGAGTTTGACGTGAAACACATCCTTGTTGTTGACGACGACAGCCGGCTGCGGAGCATGCTGGTCGACTATCTCACCCAGCATGCCTTCCGGGCGACGGCGGCGAAGGACAGCCACCAGCTCGGACAGGTGCTCGCCAGCGACCCGGCGGACCTCATCATCGTCGACCTCAATCTCGGCCGCGAGGATGGTCTCGAGATCGTCCGCAACCATGCCACCAAATCCGACGCGCCGATCATCATCATCAGCGGCGACCGGCTGGACGAGGCCGACAAGGTCGTCGGTCTCGAACTCGGCGCGGCGGACTACATCACCAAGCCGTTCGGCCTGCGCGAGTTCGTCGCCCGCATCCGCGCCGCGCTGCGGGTCAAGCCGCCGTCCTACGTCAAGACGGAACGCAGCAGCTATCGCTTCAACGAATGGACGCTGAACGCGAAACGGCGGCGGCTGACGTCGAGCGCGGTCGGCGAAGTCAAGCTGACGGCCGCCGAGTTCAACCTGCTGATGGCGTTTCTCAAGGCCCCCCGGCAGGTGCTGTCGCGCGAGCAGTTGCTGGCCGCCAGCCGGGTGCACAACGAAGAGGTGTTCGACCGCAGCATCGACGTGCTGATCCTGCGCCTGCGCCGCAAGCTCGAGCCCGACCAGTCCAACCCCAGGCTGATCGTGACGGAGCGCGGCGCCGGCTACGTCTTCGACGCCGAGGTGACGGTCGAGCGCCCGCTCGCGAACGCCTGATGGCGGTGCCCCCATGACGGGTTCCAACCGCTTGAGATACACGCTGGCCGCGTTGGGCGCCGCATTGCTGTGCGCCACAGGCGACGCCCGGGCCACCGAGTTGAGGGAGCGTCGCACCTTTGCGCCGCTCGAGGCGGCGTCCGCGCTCGATAGCGACAAGGTCGCACTGGGCCGGACGCTGTTCTCCGACCCCAGCCTGTCGAAGATGCAGGCGATCTCCTGCGCCTCCTGCCATGACCTCGACAGCGGCGGTACGGCGCGGCGATCCCGCGCGGTGGCCGATGACGGCAGGGAGCACAGCTTCAATCCACCGACGATCTTCAACGTCGCGGCGAACTACCTGCTCGGCTGGCGCGGGACGCAGAAATCGCTGGAGGTGCTGACCGAGAAGGTGCTGCTCGACAGCCGGCTGATGGCGGCGGACTGGAAACTGCTGGCGGCCCGGCTCGAGCAGAACCGGTTGTATGCCTCGTGGTTTCGCCGCAGCTACGGGCGGCGCGCGGACCGCGACAACGTGCTCGATGCGCTCGTCATGTTTCAGCGCTCGCTGATGACGCCGAATTCCCGTTTCGACAAATACCTGCGCGGCGATGCGTCGGCCTTGGCGCCGGACGAGCGCAAGGGGCTGAACCTGTTCATGAGCTATGGCTGCGCGTCGTGCCACCAGGGCATCAATCTCGGCGGCAACATGCGGCAGAAATTCGGGATCTTCCCCGATCCCGGCCGGGCCGCCGACGGCAATACGTTCGCGGGCGCGACGCCGGCGGGCAAACCCGATGACGACATGTTCCGGGTGCCGAGCCTGCGGAATGTCGCGGTGACCGGCCCCTACTTCCACGACGGACGCATCGAGCGACTTTCGGACGCGGTCGCGATCATGGGAAGGCGTCAGCTCGGCCAGACCCTGTCGGCATCCGACATCGAGGCCATCGTGGCCTTCCTCGAAACGCTCACCGGCGAATATGATGGACGCAAGCTTCGGGACACGACAGCGCCGCACGATCGCTGAACGATGGCGCATCGGGCTGATTGCGCTGGTCGCAGCCGCATTCGGCGCCGGCGCGCTGGTCTACGTCCCGTCCCGCGAGACGCATGACGCCATTCTCTCGACGCTGCGCATGATCGAGCTGCAGCACGCATCGCTGCAGCGCGACGTGCTGCAGGCGCGCGCCGGCCTGCTGAGAAACTACGATCCGCTGGTCGGCGCGATCGCCGGCCTCAATGCAACGACCGAGACGCTTCGTACACTGCTCGACTCCGCCAACCGGGAAGGCGCGTCCGGTTTCGACAACGAGCTGTCGGCCATCGCCAGATCCATCGTCTCCGACGAGCGGCTGGTGGATAGCTTCAAGAGCAGCAATTCGCTGCTGCAGAACTCGCTGGAGATCTTCAATCAGCTGCTCAGCCGGCGCTACCAGGATCCGTATTACGAGGGCCAGCCGCCGACCGAACGGTCCGGCCATCTCGGCAACCTGATGATGCGGTTCGCGGCGAACCCGTCGGCCGACCTCGAATTGCAGATCCGGGCCGAACTCGACGGGCTGAAGGCGCCTGCCGGAAACCCCCGCGACGATGCCGGCGGGATCGCGTCGCATGCAATCATGATCATGGAGACCCTGCCGCTGGTCGACCACACCGCGCTGGCGCTTCAGGGATCGGCGAGCCTTCAGGCCGCCGACCGGCTTCGGACCGGCTATCTGAAATCCTATGACCGCATGGTTCTGCAATCGACGCGATACCGCGTCATGCTCGGCTCGGTCTCGCTTGCGCTGTTCGCGTGGGCCGCGATGCTGGTTCAGCGTTCGAGAGAGACCAACCGCCAGCTGAAGCAGCAGCTCCGGTTCGAAGCCACGCTCGACGAGGTGAAGCGACGGTTCGCCGAAACCTCCATGACGATGGATGCCGCCGTCGGCGACGCGCTGCTGTTGCTCGGCGATTTCTTCGAAGGTCCGAGAGGGGATTTCGTCATCTACAACCCTGCGGACGGTGACATCGGGCACGACTTCGGCGCAATGGAGACCGCACGGCTGTCAGGCGTTGTCGCCGGGGTGCGAGACAAGAACGGGAAACATGCGCCCGATGCAAAGCCATCGAAGGGCGACCACCTGACTATCATCCCGCGCGGAGCAACGGCCGACGCCCTCGTCACCGTCCGCCTCGACGCGCAGAACACAGCCCTGCTGAGGCTGGCTGTCAGCAGTCGCCTGCTGGAGCGCGGTGTGGACGTCGCAGCCATGCTGGAACAGGCCGCAGAGTGTCTCGTCAACTGCGTCCGGTCGGTCCAGGACCGCGAGGAAAGAGAAGCGCTGCAGGCGAGGCTGGATCACGCGCAACGGCTGGAGGCGGTCGGAACGCTGGCCGGCGGGATCGCGCACGAGTTCAACAATATCCTGCTGGCGATGATGGGCTACAGCGAAATGGCGCTCGACAGGAGCCCTGCCGGATCGGATGCGGCGCGATACATCAAGGAGATCATGCAAGGCGGTCAGCGGGCGAAGCTGGTGATCGATCAGGTCCTGACGCTCAGCCGACGAGGAGGAAGGAACCGCACGCCGTTCGATATCTGCGAGGCCGTGCGCGACGTTCTCCCCCTGCTGGAGGTGTCGCTCCCCAAGCACGTCTCGCTGGACGTCGACATCCCGCATCGCCACCTCACGGTGACCGGCAACCCTGTCGAGGTTCAGCAGACGATCATGAACCTTTGCAGGAATGCGGCGCAGGCCTGCCACGAGTCCGGATGGGTCGGCATTACGCTTGCTGCCGTCGAACTGCGAACGCGAACGCCGCTTTCGCACGGCAGGGCTCCGCCCGGCAGTTACGCGGTGCTTCGGGTCTCCGATACCGGCAGCGGCATCGAGGCGGATGCGCTGCCGCATATTTTCGAGCCGTTCTTCACCACGCGATCCGAAGCGGGAGGCACCGGACTGGGGCTGGCTGCCGTGCACGGCACGGTCGCCGGGATGGCAGGGCATCTCAACGTGCAGAGCAGTCCGGGCGCAGGGACGCGTTTCGAGCTGTACCTTCCCATCACGCGTCGACATCCGGTCGCCCCCAGCGACTTTTCGGCGGACCACCCCTTCGCGATGGGTGTCGGGCAGACGGTCCTGATAGCGGAGCGGGATTCCGGCTCGCGGTCGATGTATGAGGAGAAAGCGGCAGCGCTCGGCTACGAGCCGATCGGCGTTGCAAGTCTCGAGGCGGCAGCCGGCTGGATCTCTAAACCCGGCCACGCCGCCGATCTGGTGATCCTCGACCTGGCGCTATGGCCCGGCGAGCCCGATCCGTCGACAATCGCGCGGCACTTTGCGCCCCTGCCGACGCTGCTGCTGGGCGACCCGGCAGGCATCAGCGCGGCCGACAAGAGATCCCTCGGCCAGCTGCCGTTCCTGCGCAAGCCGGTGACCTCAAGCCGCCTGGCATGGGCCATCTCCACCACGCTCGGCGAGGCCGAGCGCAGAACCGCCGACGGGACCATCGCGCTACCGATGTAGCGCAACAACCGACACCTGACATGCGGTCGCAGCTTTCCGCCATCAGCATCGGCCGGCTTTAAACACGCCGGCGCCATCAAGCCGCCGGCGTCAACAGGAGGAAGGTCGCTGCATGAACAGATCAACTCGCATCCGAACCATCCCGACATCGCATGGGCCTGTTGCGGTCCAGGAGAGCGGCCAGGGCAGAACGACGGTGTTGTTCATTCACGGCAATTCCTCCTGCCGTGACGTGTTCAACCGTCAATTTTCCAGCCAGTTGGCCGACTGCTATCGGCTGATCGCGCTGGATCTTCCCGGCCATGGCCAATCCGGCGACGCGCTCGATCCGATGCGGAGCTACACGCTGCCCGGCCTTGCCGATGCGGTCGCCGAATCGGCCGCCCATCTGGGGCTTTCGGATTTCGTGATTGTCGGGTGGTCGCTGGGCGGCCATATCGGCATCGAGCTGATGCAGCGGTGTCCCGGACTGAAAGGCCTGATGATAACCGGCACGCCGCCGGTCAGGCGTGGCGGAATGTCGGAAGGGTTCATCGCCTCGCCGCATTTCCAGCTGGCGAGCCGACCCGCATTGTCGGATCTGGGCGTCGACGCCTTTGCGATGGCGATGTTCGGCGAGCCGGTGCCGCCGTTTCTTCGCGACGCGATTGCCCGCACCGACACCCGGTTTCGCCAGCGGCTGTTCGAGGCCCGCAGACAGGGAGCCGGCGTCGATCAGCGTGCGGCCGTGGAGAGCAGCGAGCTGCCATTGGCCGTCATCAACGGGACCGACGATCGGCTGATCAACCTCGATTACTTCGACACCGTTGCCTATCGCAATCTGTGGAACGGACGATGCTATCGACTGGACGGCGTCGGGCACGCGCCATTCTGGCATGCGGCGGACGAGTTCAATGCCCTGCTCGACCGCTTTCTCGACGACATCGGACAAATGCGAGGCAACACGCGCAGCGGCGCCTCGTTCGAGCCACAGGGCGGGTGACGCCGGACACAGGGGAATGTTTTCACGCGTCAGGCCCGAATGTTTCATCTGTAACGCTTGGCCTGCCTGCAGCAACACCGCCGACATGTGACGGCGACATGGTGTTCCCCTGAACTCACGAAACTAGCTTGCGGTCAGCCCTCGCAAGGGCGTCGCGAGCTTGGTTTTGTTGAATTCGGTTTCAGCAAGCCCGCGAGGGTCACCTTTCAGGACAGGAATGTGCGATGTCGCAGAACACTTCGGAAATGGATCACGCGCGCGCCGTGGCCGACAATCAAGCCCGCCTCAGCCGCCAACTGACAGGCGGGTACGATTTCATCGTCTGCGGCGCCGGCTCGGCGGGCTGCGTGGTCGCGGCGCGTCTGGCCGAGAAGCGAGATGCCAGGGTGCTGTTGCTGGAGGCCGGCGGCGGCGAGATGTCGCCGCTGCTGACCGAGCCGGCGATGTGGCCGCTCAACCTCGGCACCGAGCGGGACTGGGCGTTCGAGAGCGAGTCCACGCCGGGACTGAACGGCCGCCGCCTGCCGCTCAATATGGGGAAGGGTCTGGGTGGCGGGTCCAGCATCAACGTCATGGTGTGGGCGCGCGGCCACAAGTCGGACTGGGAGCATTTCGCCGCGGAGGCGGGCGACGCGTCCTGGGGCTATCGCTCCGTGCTGGACTACTATCGCCGGATCGAGAATTGGCAGGGCCATCCCGACAGGCTGCGCCGCGGATCGGGCGGCCCGGTTCATGTCGCCCAGCCGGCCGAGCCGCGACCGGTCGCCACCGCGATGGTCGACGCCGCGAGCCAGCTCGGCATACCGCGTTTCGACAGCCCGAACGGCGAGATGATGGAGTCGCAAGGCGGCGTGGCCGTCGCCGATCTGCGGATCAGGCACGGCAAGCGCGAGTCGGTGCATCAGTCCTACACCTATCCGCGCATGCACCAGCCCAACCTCACCGTGCTGACCGACGCGACCGTGAGCCGTTTGCTGATGAACGGCACCAAGGTGACCGGCGTGGAGGCGCTGGTCGGCGGGACGTTGCGGCGGTTCGATGCACGCTGCGAGGTCGTGCTGTCGCTGGGTGCGGTGAATACGCCGAAGGTGCTGATGCAGTCCGGCATCGGCCCTCAGGATGAATTGCGCGCGCATGGAATTCCGGTGGTGCAGCATCTGCCGGGCGTCGGTCAGAACCATCAGGACCACGTCGCGTTCGGCTGCACCTGGCAGTTCACGCAGCCGCAGGAGGTGGGCAGCGGAGGCTGCGAGGCCAAGCTTTACTGGAAGAGCGATTCGCGCCTGGACGCGCCGGATATCCTGCAGTGCCAGCTCGGCTTCGCCGTGCCGTCGCCGGCCGAGGTGGGCATCGCGCCGCCGGAGCACGGCTGGACGATGTTCGCCGGGCTGGCCCAGCCGAAGAGCCGCGGACGGCTTCGTCTCTCGGGACCCGACGTCGGCGATGCCATGCTGATCGAGCCCAACGCGCTGAGCGACCCGGCCGACATGACCGCCGCGCTGGCGACCATCGAACTCTGCCGCGAGATCGGAAATCATCCGGCGTTCGGCGGGCTGGTGCAGCGCGAGGTGGCGCCGCAGCCGCGCGACCGCCGGGCCATGGAGCAGTTCATCCGAAACTCGGCGGTGACCTACTGGCACCAGTGCGGCACCGCCAAGATGGGCCGCGATGCAATGTCCGTGGTGGATCGTCGTCTGCGGGTCTACGGCATCGACAACCTCCGCATCGCCGACGCCTCCATCATGCCGCGCATCACCACCGGAAATGCCATGGCCCCGTGCGTGGTGATCGGCGAACGCGCCGCCGACATGATCTGCGCCGCGCACGACACATCGATCGGCGCATTCGAGACGGCCGACGGCTAGAACGTTCCGCTGAGGCCAGCCTGGCTTGTCTCGGCGACGCGCGGCCGCGTTCGCCTCCCACCGGTGTCGACTGATCAGCCCCGTACGGGCGCGCCAGAAAATGCGTGCTAGCCGACGGGGCTGATCGTGCAGAATTCGCGGTTGAAATGAACGAGCGGCTGGCCGTCGGGTTGCAGCCGCGCGCTTCTGATCTCGCAGAACAGCACGGAATGGTGTCCGACTACCGTGTCCTGAATGACCTCGCAGTCGAGAACCGCAAGGGCCTCGATGAGCGCAGGCACGCCGCTCGCCATCGGGCTCCACTGCGTTGAATCGAACCGCGCCGGTCCCTTCACTTCGGACGACGCGAACCGCTCGGCCAGCCCGGTGTGATCGCGCGACAGCACGTTGACGCTGACGCGGCCCGTCGTGCTCATCGCCTCATAGGCGCCGGCGCTGCGGTTCACGCAGGCGATCAGCGTCGGCGGATCCATGGTCAGCGAACAGACCGCCGTCATGGTCATGCCGTGCCATTCGCCGTCACGACTGGCCGCCAGAATGCAGACGCCGCCGGCGAGCAGCCGCATGCCCTGCTTGAACACATCCGGTGAAATCGGCGTCTCGGCGATCACGCCATGGCCTTCAGAGCCGATCAATGCGCTGCCGCGGCTCAACAGAACGGCGCTCCGCGCGGATTTTCACCGAGGTCGCCGGTCAGCTTGAACTGCCCCATCATCCCGGAGACGGTGTCGAAATCGATCACCGCGTGATGGCACGCGGTGCTGATGTCGCGGAACGCGCGATGAACCGCGTTGCCCTCGTAGATGCCGTGCGCGCCGGATGCGGCGAACAGCCGATCGATCGCGCGGCGGCACAGCTCGACGATATAGGCCGAGTCCCAGCGCATCTGGATGCGATCCTGCGGCGACATCGGCGCCTGGTCGATCGCCATCAAGGTATCGAAGCGATCGCACATGTCCTCGAGCAGCCGCCGGGCCGCGGCGATCTCGGCCGAGGATTCCGCGACACGCTTCTGCATCGACGCGTTCTGCGCCTTGACCACGCCGTACGGAGTCTTGCGCACCGCGGTGGCATCGATGAACGCCTTGAGCCCGGCCTCCGCCATGCCGAGCACCGAACCGGACAGCATCGCCGGCAGGCCGGAATACACCGAGAGCCGGTAGACCGGCGACTTGCAGTGCTCGCTGGTACCGAGGAAGGTCGGATGGGTCGGCACCGCGCGATGGTCCGGAACGAACATGTCGGTGACGACGATGTCCTTCGATCCGGTGCCGCGCATGCCCAGCGTCTTCCAGGTGTCGTCGAGCACCACATCGGCGGCCGGCACCATGACGTGATAGATCGTGTAGTCGTCCGGGCCGGGATTGGCGACCCGGCAGCCGACAATGAACCAGGGCGAATGATCGCTGCCGCTGCCGAACTGCCAGCGGCCGGTCAGCCGCCAGCCGCCTTCGACCCGGGTCAGCGTGCCCTGCGGCGCCAGCGATCCGGCGACCAGATTGTCGGCGTCGCCTTCATAGACTTCGCGCTGACATTCTTCGGGGAAACGGCCGATGATGTAGTCGTGCGCGACGCACACCATCAGCACCCAGCTGGCGGACGAGCAGACATTGCCGATCTCCGCGCAGGACCAGATGTGGGCGCTGGGCGACAGCTCGTATCCGCCGAACTGCTTCGGCGTGATCATGCGCGCCAGGCCCGACTCGCGCAGCGCGTTCGCGGCATCGTCGCTGAGGCGCCGCAGGCCGTCGCTCTCATGCGTGGTGGCGGCCAGCCGGGGAAGGATCGAGCGCACCGCGGCCTTGTAGTCGAAGGGCGAGTTGATGGCGTCGGAGTGGGTCAGGTCGTGAGCCAAGTCGCGTGCCGCGGCGCTATTCATTCCTCATCTCCTTACGAGCATTGACCGGTTGCTGAGTAATTGACGACTGCATCATGTCGATCGGCGCCACTGCTACGAGCGGCCTGGCCACGTCGTCAGATTGTGACCCGCCTTGAAGTAAGTCAAATTCATAGTTATAATTCCTTGTATGAGCCGTGGTAATGACCATCTGGATCTCAATCTGCTGCGGGTGTTTTTCGCGATCTGGGACCTGCGAAGTCTCACCGCGGCCGGCGATCGTCTGGGCCTGACGCAGCCCGCCGTGAGCCATGCGCTGCGGCGCCTGCGCGACAGTTTCGGCGACCCGCTGTTCGTCCGGGTGACGAACCGGATGCTTCCGACCGATGCGGCGGTCCGGCTGCACGAACCGCTCGATCAGGCCTTCGAACTGCTCAACCGAACCCTGCAAAGCAGCATCGCCTTCGATCCCAAGGTGACCGAGCGGACGTTTCGGGTGGCGATGTCCGACATCGCCGAGGTCTACATCCTGCCGCGGCTGATCAGCGAATTGTCGCGCATCTCGCCATTCATCCGCGTCCACGTCGTGCCGTTGTTTCCCGAGAGCGTCGTCCGGTCGATGCGGTCGGGCGAAATCGACCTGGCGATCGGCGCGCTCAACGTTTCCGACAAGGAACTGAACAGCATCGACACCTTCACCGACCGCTATATCTGCCTGGTGCGCGCCAATCACCCGATCGCGAAATCCAAGCTGACGCGGCAGAACTTTTCGAAGCTGCGCTTCTTCTTCGCGCGGACCACGTCGTCGGTCTATCAGCTGGCCGAGCAGTGGCTCGCCGACGAGGACGCCCGACCGCGGATCGCGGCCCGCGGGCATTTTACCACCGCGCCGGAGATCGTCCGCCATTCCGACCTCGCTGCGATCTTTCCGAGGCGGCTGGCGCTGGATCTGCACCGCGCCAAGGATTTCCGCCTGCTCGACCTGCCGTTCGAACTGCCCGAGATGGAGATCAGGGTGCATAGCCACGCCCGCTTTGCCAACGACACCGGGATCAAGTGGATGTGCCAGACCAGCGCGGCCATTCTGAACCGCGCCGGCGATAGTGTGCGGGCGAGATAGCGGCCGCGACCCATCACCGCTGTCATGGCCGGGCTTGACCCGGCCATCCATCGGCCTTCGGATGGATACGCGGGTCAAGCCCGCGTATGACGGCCAGTGATTTGGAGCATTCACCTTAAACGGCGAACATTGTGCTGACTTACTTGCGCGGATCGAACTTCGTCGAAAACGCCGCGGCCGGCACCGTATCGAGATAGCCGCCGCCCATCACCTCATTGGCGAGGGTGCCGAAGCGGCGCAGCGCGGTGATCCTCTCCTCGTCCCACGAGGTCGTGTAGTCCGCCAGCACCCGTTCGCGCAGCAGCGCGACCGCGGCTTTGTCGAGGCCGTATTTGGTGCCGTAGGCGTCGAACACCTCGGGATGGGTCTTGACGTATTCGATCGCCTCCAGCCATGCCCGCGTGAAGTTCATCAGCGCCTCCGGCTCGGCCTTGATGAAGTCGTCATTGGTGGAGTAGCCGATCCAGAGGAAGTCGTCGCCGGTGGCGGCCTTGTAGGCGTCGGCGAGATTGCCGAGCGAGCGGTACTTGCCCGATGCCTCGAGCTTGGCGGCGAGCGGGTCAAACATCACGGCGGCGTCGATCTCGCCCTTGTCGAGGAAGGCGGGAAGCAGGCCGGGCCCGGCGAACTGCAGGTCGCCGGTCTTGCCCGGGTCGAACCCATGCACCTTCGAGGTGATCACGCGAAACAGCACGGTCGCGGTGCCGGCCGCGCCGGCGAACGAGCCGACCTTCTTGCCCTTCAGATCGGCGATGCTCTTGATCGGCGAATTCATCGGCACGATGACGTCGACCGTCACGCCGCGCCCGACCGGGAAGATCATGGTGACCGGCATGCCCTTGCCGCGGAACTGGGCGATCGCGGTCCAGCCGCCGAAGCCGACGTCGACGTCCTTGCCGCGGATCGCGGTGAACAGCCCGTCGAGCGTCGGATAGGCGCGGTACTCGGCGGCGATGTTGTACTTCTTGTCGATGCCCTGATCGATCATGGCGCGCGAGCCGATCTCGTTGAGGGACTGCGCCAGATCGCCGATCCGCACCTTGACCTGAGCGCTGGCGGCCCCGACGGTCGCGAGGACGATTGCGGCGCTAATTCCGAGGCGTAACAGCATGATCGCTCCTGATGTTGAAAGGGTCAGATGTTCATTCGGGCGGCGGTGTGGCGGTCGAGATCGTCGACCAGGCTGGGCTGGACGACCGGCGAGACCGCGGGCGGGTGCTCGCGATCCATCTCGTCGCCGAATGCCTTGATGACGTCGCGGCTGAGCTGGAACACGGCCGGATCGTCGTAATTGCGCGGCCGCGGAATCGGCACGCGGGTTTCCTGCCGGAACGCGCCGTCCGACATCACCAGGATGCGGTCGGCCAGAAAGCAGGCCTCGTAGGCGTTGTGGGTGACGAACACGATGGTCTTGCGCGTCTCTTCCCAGATCTTCAGGAGATCGGAGCGAATCCGGCGCGCGGTGATCTCGTCGAGGCCCGAGAAAGGTTCGTCCATCAGCAGGATGCCCGGCTCGACGCACAGCGCCCGCACCAGCGCGAGGCGCTGCGCCATGCCTCCGGAGATCTGATGCGGATAGTAGTCGCGATATTCCGACAGCCCGGTCATGGCCAGATAGCGGGTCTTTAATTCGCTGCCGCGCGCGGCCGGCACCTTGCAGCTCTCCAGCGCGAAATCGAGATTCTGCTCCGCCGTCATCCACGGCAGCAGGCGCGGCTCCTGAAACAAATAGCCGACGCGGCCGGCGCTGACATTCACCGTACCCTCATAGACCTTGTCGAGTCCGGCCAGCACGTTGAGCAGGGTCGACTTGCCGCAGCCCGACGGTCCGAGGATGCAGAGGAATTCCTCCGCGCCGACCGTCAGGTGGAGATCCTTCAGGATGGCGCGGGACGCGCCGTCGCGGCCTTTGAAGGTCTTGCGGAGCGCCGAGACGTCGATGGCGGGGGTCATACGGCTACCTGCGGGCGCCACGCGAACATGCGCCGTTCGATCGGTTTCAGGATGAGAAGCTCGATGAGGAGCATGATAATGGTGAATAGCAGCGTCCAGGCCAGCACCTGCCGCATGTCGGCGAGCTGGTACCAGTAGAACAGCTTGAAGCCGACGCCGTTGGGACGGCCGATCAATTCCACCAGCACCGTGATCTTCCAGATGATGCCGAGCCCGAAGCGGGCGGACGCCATCACATAGGGAAAGATCTGCGGCAACAGCACGCGCCGCACGATGGCCGGCCGCGAGGCCTCGAACACCCGCGCCATCGCCACCAGCCGGGTGTCGATGTTCTTGACGCCCTCCCAGATGTTGATGGTGATCGACGGGGCGGCGGTGACGGCGATGGCGATGATGGCGGCGCCCTCGTTGAGGCCGAACCACATGAAGGCCATGATGGCGTAGCACAGGCTCGGGATCGTCAATCCGATCATCACCCAGACGTCCAGCACGGCCTCGGCGCGGCGGTTCAATCCCATCAGCACGCCGACCGGCACGCCCATGATCAGCGCGAGCAGCAGGCCAGCGACCACCCGCAGCATCGTCATGCCGAGATCGGTCCACACCCGTCCGCCGGCGATCTCGCCCCAGAGCGCCTGAATGGTCTCGACCGGACCGGGGAAGATTTCAGGCGGCAAGGTCAGGGACAACAGCCCCCAGACGATCATCGCGCCGACAAGAGAAGCGACTTTAAGCATGGATGGGGTCCCGCATCGCCGGCGCCGCCGGTAGGGTCAGTCCTGCACGCGCGGCGCAGCGTCGCGCTGCCTGCTCGGCTTCGCGCAGCAGGTCATTTTCGTCGATCGTCAGGATCTTGCGATCCCGCATGACGACGCGGCCATCGATCATCGCGTCGCGGACGTCGCCGCCGCGCGCGCTGTAGACCAGCGCCTTCTCCGGATCGAGCAGCGGCGTGAGGTGAGGCTGCCGCGCGTCCACGGTGATCAGGTCGGCGCGCTTGCCGATTTCGATCGCACCGGTCTCGGGCCGCCCGATCGCACGCGCGCCTTCGACCGTCGCCATGCGGAGCGCGCGCGCCGCGGTGAGCGCGCGCGGATCGTTCGCGGCGGTCTTGGCGGTCGCGCAGGCGTATTTCATGCTCTCGAAGATGTCCTGCCCGCAATTGGCGGCCGCGCCATTGGTGGCAAGGCCGCAGGTCACGCCGGCCGTCAAAAAGTTTCCGATCGGCGGAAATCCGGTGCCCCAGAACAGCCGCGTCGGCGGATCGAACAGCACCGCGGTGCCGCTCGCGGCCAGCAGTTCGATCTCGTGCGGCGACAGGTCCGAACAGGCCACCGCCTGCACGTCCGGACCGAGGCAGCCGACTTCCTCGAGCAATTCGACCTGGCGAATCGCGCGGCCGTAGTGCTGCGCGATGATGCGGTTGAATTCGGGGGACTCCGCCACATGCATGTGCAGCGAGACGCCGTTGTCGCGCGCGATGCGGCGGGTGTCGCGAAAACCCTGTTCGTCGACCACCCAGGGCAGCAGCGGCCCGATCGACAGGCCGAGCCGGCCACCCTCCGATCCGTGCCAGCGCGCGGCGAGCCGGCCGACCCGTTCGGCCTGCTCGGCCGCGGTCTCGCAGAACCGCGGATCGAACAGGCGCGCCTCGGTGGCGCGGGCGACGGTGCCGCGAATGCCGCTGTCGCGCAGCGCGCGAAACGCGGCGTCCTCGACATCCGCGCCGGCCTGCGGCGGCATGAAGATGTTTTCGACGACGCTGGTGTTGCCGTTCTTGATATTCTCGATGCAGCCCAGCAATTCCGCGACGTAGAGCGCGTCCTCGTCCATCGCGGCCATCAACGGCATCAGCAGGTCGAGCCACTCCAGCAGCCGCCGCTCCGGACCGATGGTGCGGCCGAACACCATGCACAGATGCGTGTGGGAATTGATCAGACCCGGCATCACGATCTTGCCGGTGGCGTCGATGACGAGATCGCAGTCCGGCACGACGTCGGCGGTGCAGCGTCCGACGGCGACGATGTCGCGGCCCTCGACCACGACCCGGCCGTCCTCGATGATCCGCCCGGAGGGATCCATCGTCAGCACGAGCCCGTGTTCGATCGCGATGCGCGTCATTCGTAACCAGCCTCACGGCTGCTCCTGAGGAGGTCGTCGCCGAATGTCGACCGACGCATCGCTGAGCCATTCGGCAGCAGCACGCTATCGTGACTTCCCTTCTGGAAAACTGTCGGCGATGGCGAACTAAGTCAAATTCATGGTCGTAATTCTTTGCATGAATGCAACGAATGACACGACCGTACCGCTGCTTTCTTGATCACGGTCCGCCTGTTGCGGCGTCAGCCTGCCCAAGGCACGCGCATGATGCAGGAATGACGAGGCAAAGCACATGCGGCATGACAATCTCGCCGACGCGATGGATTGCCGGCACCCGTTTGCAGCCGGTAAAGCTCTTTCTCAACGATCGCGAAGGACCGCAGATGAGCCACGACCTGAGCCTCGCCCTGATTGCCGGCGGCACGACGCGCGAACTGACCGTTCCGGTCACCCAGGCGGCGATCGCCGGCTGGACCGGGCGCGATCCGGTCGCGCGCGACAAGCATATCGCCGAACTGGCGGCGATCGGCATCGCGCCGCCGGCGTCGACGCCGATCTATTATCGCTGCGCGGCACGCCGGCTGACCACCGCCGGCAGCATCGAATGCACCGGGACCGAGTCCAGCGGCGAGGTCGAGTTCGTGCTGTTCGGGCACGACGGACGCACCCTGGTCGGGGTCGGCTCCGATCACACCGACCGCAAGGTCGAGACCTACAACATCACGGTGTCGAAGCAGATGTGCGACAAGCCGGTGGCGCCGCGGGTCTGGGACCTGGCCGACCTCGCGGACCACTGGGACCGGATCATGCTGCGCGCATGGGCGACCATCGACGGCCAGCGCGTGCTGTACCAGGAGGGCGCCCTGAGCGGCATGCTGCCGGTGGCGGATCTGATCCAGCGCGGTTTCGGCAGCTCACAATTGCCGGACGGCTGCGCGATGTTCTGCGGCACCTTCGCCGCCAAGGGCGGCATTCGCCCGGCCTCGCGCTTCGATTTCGAGATCGAGGACCCGGTGCTGACGCGCAGCATCGCCCACGGCTACGACATCAAGACGCTGCCCGTGCTCGGCTGAATCATGTACCGGCTTTGGTCACGGGCACGCCTTACAGGATCGATCCCCCGCCAACATATCACACCGAGCAGTAGCGTTCCTGCATGGCCTTGTCGTTGAGCAGCGACTTGGCGGTGTCCGAGAAGATCACCTGGCCCTGGTCGATGATGTAGGCGTGGTCGGCCACCTCCAGCGCGCGCTCGACGTCCTGCTCGATCAGGATGACGGACAGGCCCTGCTCTTTCCAGCGGCCGAACAGTTCGTACATCTCGTCGATCATCACCGGCATGATGCCTTCGGACGGCTCGTCGAGCAGGATCATCTTCGGCCTGGCCATCAGCGCGCGGGCGATGGTCAGCATCTGCTGCTCGCCGCCGGACATGGTGACGCCTTCCTGGTCGAGCCGCTGGCGCAGCCGCGGAAACGTCTCGCAGGCCTCCTCGATCGCCTTGTCCTCGTCGCCCTTGCCGCGATAGGCGACGTAGCCGAGCCGCAGATTCTCGCGCACCGTCAGGCCCGGCACGATACGGCGGTCTTCCGGAACGTAGGCCAGGCCGCGGTGATAGCGCTCATGGATCGGCATCGCCGAAATCTCCTGGCCGTCGAACAGCACCGAGCCGGCCCGGCGCGGGATCAGCCCCATGATGGTCCGCAGCAAGGTGGTCTTGCCGGCGCCGTTGCGGCCGAGGATCGCGATGACCTCGCCCTTGGCGACGTCGAACGAGATGCCCTGCACGATATGGCTCAGGCCGTACCAGGCGTTGAGGTCCTTGACCGACAGCATCAGACCGCCCTCTGCCCGAGATAGACGCGCTTGACGGTGTCGTTGCGCTTGACGTCGTCCGGAAGGCCTGCGGCGAGCAGCTCGCCCTGATGCAGCACGATGATCTTCTTGCAGACGCTCATCACCAGTTTCATCTTGTGCTCGACCAGGATGACGGTCCGATCGGCGGCGAGCTTGACGATCAGGTCGATCATCTCGCGGGTCTCCTCCGGCGACATGCCGGCGGTCGGCTCGTCGAGCAGCAGCAGGCGCGGATCCGCGGCCAGCGCCATGCCGATCTCCAGCGAGCGCTGCTCGCCGTGCGACAGCCGCGCCGCCATCTGGTCGCGCTGGTGCAGCAGGTTGACCTGCCGCAGCACCTGCTCGGCGGCTTCCGTCACCTTGGTATAGGCGGTGCGCGGGCGGAACATGTCGAACGTCACGGTGCGTGCCTGCGACGCCAGCCGGACGTTCTCGAACACGCTGAGCTGGGGGAACACCGTGGTGATCTGGAACGACTTCGCGATCCCCATATGGGTGTAGCTGTGTTGCGGCGTTCCGGTGATGTCCTTGCCCTGGAAGATCACCTGACCGGATGTCGGGGCGAATGCGCCGGACAAAAGATTGAAATAGGTGCTCTTGCCGGCGCCGTTCGGGCCGATGATCGCGGTGAGCTCGCCCTCGCGAAACTCCATGCTGACGTCCCTGACGGCCGTGAAGTCGCCGAATTTCTTGGTGACCGACTTCGTCTCGAGAAACGGACCCGCGCTCATAGCCGCAACTTCTCCAGCAGCGATCCCCAGATCCCCTTCGGGAAGAACAGCACGAAGATGATGAAGATCGCGCCGACGAACAGCTGCCAGTGCACCGTCCAGAGACTTGCCAGATCCTCGATCAGCAGAAACGCGGCGGCGCCGACGAACGGGCCGAAGAACGTCCCCATGCCGCCCAGAATAGCCATCATCACCGCCTGCCCTGACATCGTGTAGTGCAGCGTCTCGATCGGCACGACCGACAGATGCAGCGCATAGAGCGTGCCAGCGAGACCGCAGATCGAGCCGGACAGCGTGAAGGCCAGCAGCCGGACGCGCGGCACGTCATATCCGGAGGCCCGCGCGCGCTGCTCGTTCTCGCGCTGCCCTTCGAGCACGGCGCCGAACGGCGACATCAGGATCCGCGACAGGATCCACAGCGAGATCAGCACGAATACCGCGATCACGTAATAGCGCACAATCGGATTGAGGAAATCCAGCTCGATGCCCAGGATGTTGATCTTGGACAGGTTGACGCCGCGCAGGCCGTCGTCGCCGCCGGTCAGTTCGCGGGCCTGAAACACCGCGTAATAGACCAGTTGCGACAGCGCCAAGGTGACCATTGCGAAATAGATGCCGCGGGTGCGGGTGGCGAGATAGCCGATCACGAAGGCCAGCGCCGTCGCGATGACGATGCCGATGGCGATCGACGGCAGCCAGGGAATGCCGAATTTGGCGAAGGCCACGCCGCAGCCATAGGCGCCCATGCCGAGAAACGCCGCGTGCCCGAACGACAGCGCGCCGGCGTAGCCGAACATCAGGTTGAAGCCGACGGCGTACAGCCCGAGGATCATCACGTTGATCGCCAGCGAGGTGTACGGCATCACCAGCGGCAGCACGAGCAGGAACGCCGCCACCGAAATCATCCGGTGATGCGCGATCAGCAGAAGCAGCCGGCGGATGCGGCTGTCTTCTGCGGCGACCGGCCGATCCTTCGAGACGACGACGCTCATGTCAGCCCATCGCTCCCTTGCGGCCGAACAGGCCCTGCGGCCGGACGATGAGCACCACCGCCATCAGGATGAAGATCGAAACCCGCGCCATGTCTGGCGCGATCAGCGACGTCATGCTGACGACCACGCCGACCAGCAGACCGGCGACCACCGACCCGATCAGCGAGCCCATGCCGCCGACCACGGTGACCACGAACGCTTCCGCCAGCACCGGCACGCCCATGTCGGGATTGACCGACTGGATCGGCGCCGAGAGGAAGCCCGCGAGGCCGGCGATGCCGGTGCCGAGCCCGAACACGAACAGCCAGACCCGGGAGATGTCGATGCCGAGCACGCGGACGGTTTCGGGATCGCGCACGCCGGCGCGAACGATCAGGCCGTAGGATGTCTTTTCGAGGAACAGCCACAGCGCGATCAGGATCGCGGCGGTCAGCCCCATGATGAAGATCCGGTACAGCGGCAGGAAGCCGACGCCGATATCGATGGCGCCGCGCAATTCCTTCGGCGTTCCGAACGGAATGCCTTCCAGGCCGAAGGTCATGCGGATGATCTCGACGAAGATGTAGGATAGTCCGAAGGTCAGAAGCAGCGGATCGTCGATGCTGCGGCCATAGAGTGGCCGGATCAGCACGCGCTCCACCGCCATGCCGATCAGGCCGACCACGAGCGGGACGGCGATCAGGCTGACCCAGAAATTGCCGGTCTTGGCGAAGGCGTAGACGCCGACATAGCCGCCGACCATGAAGAACGCGCCATGCGCGAAATTCACGACGTGCAGCATGCCGAAGATGAGCGAGAGGCCGAGGCCGATGATGACGTAGATCGAGCCCAACGCCAGCCCGGTCGCCAATTGCGTCAGGATGAGATCCAGACTGTACATATTGCGCCCCGCCCCGTTTCGCCCGATTTGCCCGGACGCATATAGTAACAATGCCGGACAGGCCAGTGCCTGCCCGGCATTGCGCCGAATTGTCCGATCAGGACTTGTGGCCGAGTTCGTCGCAGGTCCGGAGGCGCTTTTCGTCGGCGGGCTCCGTCACCACGACGTCGAACACGTCGTACTGGTTGCGCTTGTTCTTGGTCTTGGATTCCAGCACGAACACAGACTGGATCGATTGCTGGTCGCAGGCGCGGTAGGACTGCGCGCCCTTGTAGTAGTCGTATTTCAGGCCGCGCAGCGCGGTGGCGACCGCCTGGGTCTCGGTGGTCTTGGCGATCTTCACCGCGTCGAGGATCTGCCGGATGCCGCTGTAGCCCATCGCGCCGTAATCCGACGGATAGCGGCCTTCATAGGCGGCCTTGAACTTGTCGTTGAAGGTTTTCGCCGACGGCACCTTGTCCTCGATGCCCCAGTAGAACGGCGCGGCGCCGGCGACGCCCTCGAAGGCATCGTCGCCGCCCGCAATCCGCGAGGTGTAGAGCAGCGTCGGGCAGACGATCTTCATGCTCGACTTCAGGCCGAAATCGGTGGCCTGCTTGATCGAATTGACCAGGTCGCCGCCGAAATTCGCCACGAACAGGATGTCCGGCTTCAGCGACGCGATGCGCGGCAGGAAGGTCGAATAGTCGGTCTGGCCGAGCGGATGGCGCAGATCGGCGATGATCTCGAGGCCGAGCGGCGCGCCGGCGCGCTGGAAGCCGCGCAGGTTTTCGTGGCCGTAGGCGTAATCGGAGACGAGGCAGACCGCCTTCTTGCCGAACTTGCCGACCGCGTAGCGCGCGACCGCGCCCGACATCAGATGCGGATTGACGGCCTCGTGGAAGGTCAGCGGGCCGGCGTCGCTGGCTTCGCTGATCTTGTCGGACTGGCTGATCGAGACGTAGATCACGCCGCGCGCCTTGGTCACGTTGTTGACCGAGAGCTGCACCGCGGCCGACAGCGTGCCGCAGATGAAGTGCGCCTTGTCCTTCTCGATCAGTTCGAGCGTGCGGGTCGCGGCCTCGCCGGGGTTGAGCCGATCGTCGCGCACCAGCAATTCGCACATCCGGCCGTTGAGGCCGCCGGCGTCGTTGAATTCCTTCGCCGCGAGCTGCGCGGCGCGGACCTGGTCCTGCGCTTCCGTCGCGAACAGGCCGGTCAACGGCACCGGAAATCCGATCTTGATCGGCCCTGAGTCCTGCGCCGATGCGCGCGAGATCCACGGCATCGCGGGCAGCACCGCCGCAGCGGCCGCCGACGCCAGCAGCGTACGACGATTGATCGTGGTCTTGTTCTGTTTGGTCATGTGTCTTCCTCCCTGGATCGCAATTTCTATTGCTTGTTGGCTGACGGATTACCGCGGAACTAGACTTTTCCCAACCCCCTCAGCACCTTTTCCGGTGTGAAAGGCATGTCGGTGAGCACCGTGTCGAACGGCAGCAGCGCATCGTTCAACGCATTCATAATCGCAGCGGGCGTGCCGGCCGTCCCCGCCTCGCCGGCCCCTTTTGCGCCGATCTCGGTCTCCCTCGTCGGCGTGGTGACGTGCCGGATCACCATGTCGGGCATTTCGCATGACATCGGCACCAGATAGTCCGCCATGCTGGCATTCTGCATTTGCCCCTGCTCGTTGTAAATGCAGTGCTCGTAAAGCGCCGGTCCGATGCCGTGCACGATGCCGCCGCGCATCTGCTCGTCCACCAGTTGCGGATTGAGAACCGTGCCGCAATCCTCGACCGCCCAGATTTTCAGCAGTTCGATGAAGCCGGTGTTGATATCGACTTCCAGATGGCAGGCGATCACCCCGTTGCTGAAGCAGAACGGAAACTGCTTCGGCACGAAATGTCGGGTGACGCACAGTTCGGGACGGTAGCTGTCGAGCGTGTCGGGCCGGAAATAGGCGATGCGCCCGCATTCGGCGAGCGTGATCCGCGCTTCGCCAGAGGCCGCGTCGACCACGACGCCCTGCTTGATGGTGAGGCTGTTCACGTCGGTCTGCGTGATCAGCGCAGCGAGTTCGAGAATGTTCTGCCGCAGCGCGCGGCCGGCCTGCCAGGTCGCCTCGCCGCCGACGCCGGCGCCGCGCGACGCCCAGGTGCCGCCGCCATAAGGCGTGACTTCGGTGTCGCCGGTCACCAGCCGCACGGTGTCGAGCGGAACGCCGATCGCGTCCGCGGCGATCTGCGCGAAGATGGTCTCGGTGCCCTGCCCCTGCTCGCCGCAGCCGTGCAGGATGACGATGCTGCCGGACGGCTCCATCTTGGCGGTGCAGCCATCCTGCGCCGACACCCGCACGCCGCCGACGCCATAGAACATCGCGGACGGGTTGGTGATCTCGATCATGCTGGCGATGCCGATGCCGCGATAGCGGCCCTGCTTGCGCAGCTCGGCCTGTTCGCGGCGCAGCTCGTCGTAGTTCATCGTGCGGACGAGTTCGTCGAGGCAGCGATGATGCGACATCACCTCGAACTTCATGCCGCTGACCGACTGGAACGGGAAGGCGTCGTCGGCGATCAGGTTCTTGCGCCGGATCTCGATCGGATCCATGCCGATCTTCCGCGCCGCTGCGTCAACCAGCCCCTCCGCGATTCCGACTGCGACCGGATGGCCGACGGCGCGGTAGTTCGAATACGGCGCCATGTTGGTGAACACGGTCTGCATCCGCACGCGATAGGCTTCCAGCGTGTACCACTGCGCGGTGATGTTGCAGATCTGGTTGCCCTCGACGGCGCTGCCGCGCGGATAGACCGAATAGGGCCCGGCCGCGAGACGATCCTCGAAGCTGACGCCGAGCAGCTTGCCGTCCTTGGTCACCGCGATCTGGCCCTTGACCAGGTGGTCACGGGAATGGATGTCGCTGACGAAGGATTCGAGGCGGTCGGCGACGAACTTGACCGGCCGCCCCAGCATCATCGACAGCGCGCAGGTCGCGAGTTCGTCGCCATAGACGTGGGTCTTGATGCCGAACGAGCCGCCGACATCGAGGCAGATCACCCGCACCGCGGATTCCGGCAGCCCGAGCAGCTGCGAGAAGCAGTCCTGCACCATGTTGGGCGCCTGGTGCGAGATATAGACGGTCAGCCGGCGGTCGGCGCCGGACCAGTGCCCGATGGTGGAGCGCCCTTCGAGGCACACGCCGGTGTGACGCGGAAACCGGAAGGTCTGCTCGATGACGTGGTCGGCGCGCCTGGCCACCGCGTCGAAATCGCCCGCATCCACCTCGCGCGAGAAACAGAGATTGTCGCCGAGATCGGGATGGATGACGGTCGAGCCTGCGTCCAGCGCGGTCTCGATATCGACCATCACCGGCAGTTCTTCGTAGTCGACCTCGATCAGGTCGAGCGCGTCTTCGGCGAGGTGGCGCGATTCGGCGACGATGGCGGCGACCGGCTCGCCCTGCCAGCACACCCGGTCGATCGCGATCACGCTCTGCTGCGCGGATTTCATGCCCTTGAAGTGCGCCAGCACGCCGGCGAAGGTCTCGACCTTGGGGAAGTCGTGGCCGGTCGCGACGAACACCACGCCCTGCGCTTTCTTCGCGGCGTCGGTGTTGATCCTCAGAATCTTCGCATGGGCATGCGGGCTGCGCAGAAAGACGACGTGCAGCATCCGCGGCAGCATGACGTCGTCGACATATTGCGCGCGGCCTTCGGCGAGGCGTCGCGCGTTCGGACGCGGCGTGCTCTGCCCGATGTAGCGGTCCTGCGCCTGCGAGGGAATTTTGGAGGGAGCATTCATCACGCAGCTCCCTTCTGAGTCCGCTGCCGCTCGATCATCACCGACTCGATCGAGTCGACGATCGCCTCATAGCCGGTGCAGCGGCAGTAATTGCCGGACAGATGGTCGCGGATATGTTCGCGCGAGGCGACGCCGCCCTGCCTGAGCAGATCGGCGGCGGTGATCAGCATGCCGGAGGTGCAGTAACCGCACTGCAAGGCGTTGCGTTCGACGAACTTCGCCTGCAGGTCGCTGATCTCGCCGGTCTGCGTCAGGTACTCCAGCGTCTCGACCGTCTTGCCGTCGGCCTGCACCGCGAGCATCAGGCAGCCACGCGCCAGTTCGCCATCGACCCGCATGGTGCATGCGCCGCAGACGCCGTGTTCGCAGCCGACGCGCGGACTCGACAGCTCGTATTCCTCGCGGAGGAAGTCGACGAGGTGGAGGCGGGTCGAGACCGGCACGGTCTTGATCTCGCCGTTCAGCGTGAAGCTGATGTGTCGCTGCTCCGTCATGCCCGATCCTGCTGCATCAATTGATCGACGGCGCGGCCGAGCAGCACCTTCGCGAGGTAGGTTTTGGTTTGGCCTGACTGATAGATGTCGTCGTCCGGCTTGATCTGCGCGTCGACATAGGCGCCGACCTGCTCGATCGTCTCGCCTGCCGCAATGCCGCGCTCGACATCGTCGATCCGGATCGGGTGCTCGCCGACGCCGAAAAACACAATGCGGAGGTCGTCGAGCTTGCGATCGGTCATGCGTGCCTGCGCGAGCACGCCGGCAATCGCGAAATCGCCGCGGCGGCGGGCGAGTTCGAGCGCGACGGCCTTGGTGCCTTGTGCGGCGGCGGGAATGTCGATGCGCGTGAGCAGTTCGTCGGGCTGGCGGGCGGTCTCGTAGAGACCGCGGAAGTAGTCCCGCGCCTCCACCACGCGCTCGCCCGCAACCGAGCGGAAGACGATTCTGGCATTCAGCGCGAGGCAACAGGCCGGCCACTCGGCCGCGGGATCGGACAGCGCGACGCTGCCGCCGAACGTCCCGCGCGTGCGGATCGCCGGGTGCGCGATGTGCGGAATGCACTGCGCCAGCAGCGGCAGTTTTGTTTTGACGAGATCGGATCTGGCGATCTCCGCGTGACGCGTGACCGCACCGATGCGGATGGTGTCGCCGGCATCTTCGATGCCCTGCAGTTCGACCAGTCCGTTGATGTCGATCAGGTATTCAGGACGATCCAGCCGGAAATTCAGGATCGGCATCAGGCTCTGCCCGCCCGCCAGAAAGCGGGCCGCCGGGCCATGCTGCGCCTTCATGGCGACGGCTTCCTCGACCGTATCCGGTCGAAGATATGAGAAGGGGGCGGCTTTCACGGCGTCCTCGGGCTCCCGGTCGATTTATCTTTATCATTTGATAATCTATCGGCCAGATCGGGGAGTCAAGGCCACGAATGACGCACCGTGTTTTGTTGCGCTGCAGCGATATCTGCGTCGTTCACCGGCCTCTCCGAAATCTAATTGATCGTTTGATAATCTTCCTTGACGGCCCATTGGGCCGCCCGGTATTGCTGCTGGCGAGGGCTATCCGGGCGGCTGGTCGGACGCCGGTCCTATGGCGCGCGCGAGCACGCTCGGAGCGCCGGCGAGAAACATGTCGGCCATGTTCATGACCAGCGTTTCGACCGGTTCGTCCATCGGCAGTCGGTAGATGTATTTTCGGATATGGTAGTAGAACGCGATCCCGTGCAGCTCCCAGGCGTATTCGAGTTCGGCCGCCGTGATGCGGTCGGGGCGGATCTCGTCGTAGCCGCAATGCAGTCGGAGTTCGACGCAGATCTTGCGCAGCAGGCGCACCTGGATGTTCTCGAGCGTCTGCCGGTTGTAGTCGACCTGGCTCAGCCCCGAATAGATGAACATCCGGATCCATTCGGGCGAAAAAATCGTGTTACTGAACTCGAGATAGATCCGCATGATGCGTTCGTGCAGCGGGATCTCGCGGTTGGCGATCAGGATATCCCAGGCCGGATTCCACCGGTTGAGGTAGAGCTCCTTGTAGACGCGCTCGATCAGGTTCTTCTTCGACGGGAAGTAACGATACAGCAGCGGCTGCGTGATCCCGAGGCTGCTGGCGAGCTCGCGGGTCTGTCCCGAAAAGCCGCGCTCGGAAAAGAATTTCACCGCGCCGTCGAGAATGTAGCGTTCACGATCCTCGCGCTTGAGACGCACCATTCAGCTTCACCCGTCTTGCGATCCGTCGCGCAATCGACTTCTGTCCAGGCGGACGTGGTAGCGTAACAACGATCCGGAAACCAGATCACCGAGAATGCGAACATGGCAAAATATCTGAAGCGCGGTAAGTCCGAAGATCTCAAGGCCGACGACGACGCCAGCGTGAGGCATACCGTCGAGGGCATTCTCGCCGACATCCAGAAGCGCGGCGATGCGGCCGTGCGGGAGATGTCGATCAAGTTCGACAAATGGGACCGCGAGGATTTCCGCCTCACCGACGCCGAGATCAAGGACTGCCTGGCGCAGCTATCGAAGCGTGACCTCGACGACATCCGCTTCGCGCAGGAGCAGGTCCGCAATTTCGCACAGCACCAGAGGGCGGCGCTGAAGGATATCGAGGTCGAGACGCTGCCCGGCGTGATTCTCGGCCACAAGAACATCCCGGTGAATTCCGTTGGATGCTACGTGCCCGGCGGCAAATATCCGCTGCTCGCTTCGGCGCATATGTCGGTGATCACCGCCAAGGTCGCGGGCGTCGCCAACATCATCACCTGCGCGCCGCCGTTCAACGGCAAGCCCGCCGCCGCCATCGTCGCCGCGCAGCACCTCGCTGGCGCCGACGCGATCTATTGCCTCGGCGGCATCCAGGCGATCGGCGCGATGGCGCTCGGCACCGAATCGATCAAGCCGGTCGACATGCTGGTCGGCCCCGGCAACGCCTATGTGGCCGAAGCCAAGCGCCAGCTCTACGGCCGCGTCGGCATCGACCTGTTCGCCGGACCGACCGAGACGCTGATCATCGCGGACGAGAGTTCGGACGGCGAGATCTGCGCGACCGACCTGCTCGGCCAGGCCGAGCACGGCCCGAACTCGCCGGCGATCCTGCTGACCAATTCGGAAAAGCTCGCCAGGGAAACCATGGCCGAGGTCGAACGCCTGCTCGGCATCCTGCCGACCGCGGCAATCGCCGCCAAGGCGTGGGAAGATTACGGCGAGGTGATCGTCTGCGACTCCTACGAGGAGATGGTCAAGGTCGCGGACGAGATCGCCTCGGAGCACGTCCAGGTCATGACCAAGGACCCGGACTACTTCCTCGACAACATGACCAATTACGGCGCGCTGTTCCTCGGCCAGCGCACCAATGTCAGCTTCGGCGACAAGGTGATCGGCACCAACCACACGCTGCCGACCAAGAAGGCCGCGCGCTACACCGGCGGGCTGTGGGTCGGAAAGTTCCTCAAGACCTGCACCTATCAGCGCGTGCTGACCGACGAGGCCTCGGCCATGGTCGGCGAGTATTGCTCGCGGCTGTGCATGCTCGAGGGATTCGTCGGCCATGCCGAACAGGCCAACATCCGGGTGCGGCGCTACGGCCGCAAGAACGTGCCCTACGGCGCCGCCGCGGAGTGAGTCAGGTGGAGCTTCCGCAGACGCCGTCGTTCAACCTCGCCGGCCGGCGTGCGCTCGTGACAGGCGCTGGCCGCGGCATCGGCCTCGGCTGCGCGGCGGCGCTGGCGCAGGCCGGCGCGCATGTCACGCTGGCGGCGCGCTCGCTCGGCGAGGTCGAGCAGGCCCGCGATGAGATCGTTCGAAATGGCGGCAGCGCCGAGGCGGTCTCACTCGACGTCAACGACCTCGAACGCACCGCGCAGTTCATCGCCGATGCCGAGCCGTTCGACATCCTGGTCAACAACGCCGGCACCAACAAGCCGCAGGCCTTTGCCGACGTCAGCGCCGAGAATTTCGATCTGGTGATTTCGCTGAACGTCCGCGCGGCGTTCTTCACGGCGCAGGCGGTCGCGCGCCGGCTGATCGCTGCGGGCCGGCCGGGCTCCATCATCAACATGTCGTCGCAGATGGGCCACGTCGGCGGCGCCAGCCGCAGCGTCTATTGCACCTCGAAATGGGCGCTGGAGGGCATGACCAAGGCGATGGCGATCGATCTGGCGCCGCACCGGATCCGCGCCAACACCATCTGCCCCACCTTCATCGAGACCGCGATGACCAGACCGTTCTTCGAGAACGCCGAGTTCAAGGCCGCGGTGCTGTCGAAGATCAAGATCGGCCGGATCGGGCAGGTCGAGGATCTGCTCGGATCGGTGCTGCTGCTGGCCAGCGACGCATCGGCGATGATCACCGGCACCTCGATCATCATCGACGGCGGCTGGACCGCCGAATAGCTACCAGGCGTCGAAGCCGCGCATCGTCGCGGTTTCCTGCATCACCGCCTGCGGGCTGCGATGCAGTTCGGCGCGCTTGCGCTCCTCCGCGCTGGACAGTTGCGACTGCATATAGGCGCCGAGATGCCGGGCGCGGCGAACGATGCGCTGCCCGTAGGCCAGTCGATCGACCTCGAACGCGCTCAGCGCCGCGTCGATGTCGTCAGTCGTCGCCAGCTGCTCCGCGAGCGCGTAGGCGTCTGCAGCCGCCTTGGTCACGCCCATGCCGGGATGAGGCCGCGCGACGAAGGCCGCGTCGCCGATGATGACCGCGCGCCCGATCACCATTTTCGGAACCTCGAGATCGAAGATGGCTTGCAGCAGCGGCTGCTCGGTGTTCCGCACGATTTCGGCGAATGCCGGCGCCAGCGTCATGTCAGCCGCCTGCCGCATCTCGGCAAGCGTCTCGGGCGAGATCAGCGCGGGTGGAATTGCGTTGCCGTAGAACTTGCCGTCCGAGCCGGTGAACAGTTTTGGAAAATCCCGCGCCTCATCGGCGGGGCGGTACCAGACGTAATTGTAGCGCTTCTCGTCATCCGACGTGCCGTGCACCGGATAGCCCAGCATCTGTTCGCCGGACGGCAGGCAGAAACCGAAGCGGTTCAGCAACTGCTCCCGCGTTGCGGCCGAGAGCTTGCTTTCAGGCACGAGCCCCCGCCAGGCGATATAGCCCGCATAGCGCGGGCTGACGTCCGGCAGCAGCAAGGCCCGCCCGGTCGAACGGATGCCATCGGCGCAGACCAGCAGGTCGGCATGCACGTCGCTGGCGTCGGAGAACTGCGCGACGATGCGGTCGTTGACTGTCTCGAACGATACCAGCGCGCTTCCCGCGCGATAGAGATCGCCGGCCGCAAGTCGCAACGCGTGCCACAGCCGGTCCCAGGAGGCGAGTCGCTGCGGATCGACCGACTCGCAGATCACCTCGCCGCTTCGTCCCAGCACCACGCGACCTTCCACCGGAAGGCCGAACGGCTCCGTCAGGCCGGTGGCCAGCCGCAGCTTGTGCTGCAGATCGTCATGCGTGACGATGCCGGCGCCGCGCGCGCCGAGATCCTCGCCGACCCGTTCGTGGATCGACACGTCCCAGCCGTTGCGCTGCAGGAACACGCCGGTGAACAGGCCGGCCAGCGAACCGCCGGCGACCACCGCCTTCTTGCGCAACGATGTCATGACTGCCTCGATTCAAGCCCCGGGAATATCCGCAGGCGGGTTCTCGCCCGGGAAATTCAGCTCGATGGTGATGCCGTTCGGGTCTTCGAGGAAGATCTGGTAGAGATCCATGTTCGGTACACGACGGTGGCGCGCCGCGATGTCGTGCTTCACGAAATGCTTCGCCATCGCCACCGCGTCCGTCGCGGTGAAGGCAATGTGATCGATCGCGCCGCCGCCCTGCAGATCGGCTTCCGCGCCGCGATCGCCGAGGTAATCCTTCAGCCCGGCGTCGTCGTCGACGATGCCGACGATGTGCAGCACGTCCATCTCGCCGCAATACATCCAGTGGCCGGGGAACGGAAATTCGGGGCGGTCGCCCTCGCGCAGACCCAGCACGTCGACATAGAAGTCACGGGTTTCCGCGGCCTTGCGGGTTCGCACATTGTAATGGGACAGCAATTTCAGCACGTCGATCCTCCTTGTTGTTCTTGATTGACCCCAGCGCCCCGAGACCGATGCGCGAGCTTCGCCTGTCGAATACGCGCGGCCCGAACCTTCCGCACGGCAGCGTTGTGGCTTGCGACCGCTGAAGATATGTGCGCCCCACGTCGCGAATTGCGCCGTCCCATCGCGCGGCAGATGCCAATTTCCTCCACGGGCGGGCCATTGTTGCCACGCCACTGACAGTCTGTTACGACAGATTCCAAGTTGATAGTAGTATAAATCACGAAGTGCCGGGCAACAACCGGCAGAGGCGGAGGACAGCGTGAAAGCGCCGGATGTGGCTTACGTCAAGCCCGTTTCGTTGCCCGAAGTATTCGATCTGCTTGACGACAACCAAGAGGCCCAGTTGCTTGCGGGCGGCCAGAGCCTGATCGCCAGCCTCAACATGCGGCTCTCGCAGCCCTCGGTTCTGATCGATCTCAACGGCATCAAGGACCTCGACAGCATCACCGAAGACGGCGGCGTCATTCGCATCGGCGCGCTGACCCGTCACTATCAGCTCGGCACCTCGCCGCTGATCGCCGCCAAGGTGCCGCTGATCGCAAAGGCCGTTCCGCACATCGCCCATATGGCGATCCGCAATCGCGGAACGATCGGCGGCTCGATCGCACTGTCGGATCCAGCAGCCGAGCTACCGGCCTGCTGCCTCGCGCTCAACGCGACCATTGTGGCAACAAGCCGCAGCGGCGAGCGCCGGATTCCGATCGCGCAATTTTTCAAGGGACTGTTTGAGACCGATTTGCGGCCCGGCGAGGTGCTGACGGCGATCGAGATCCCCGCGCCGCAAGCCGGTTCGGTCGCGGAGTTTTCCGAACTGGCGCGCCGGCACGGCGACTACGCCATTGTCGGGCTCGCAGCGCAGGGCGTTCGCAACGACGGCGCCTGGCACGATCTGCGATTCGTGTTCTTCGGCGTCGGCGACGTCCCGATGCTGGCGTCGAAGGCCGGGACGATGCTCGCTGCCGGAGGCGCCATCGCGGACGCGCAGGCCTCCCTGACCGACGAACTGTCGCCATCGGCGGATGCCGAGAGTTCGGCCGAGACCAAGATGCATCTGGCGCGCGTGCTGCTCGGCCGCGTATTCGCCTCGATGTCAGCCGCCTAGGATTTGACCATGCAGCCCTCCGCACCCGCTCATAGCGTCGACATCGCGCTGACCATCAACGGCGAGCGCGTCAGTCGCGCCGTGCCGTCGCGCATGCATCTGGTGGACTTCCTGCGCGAGTCGATTGGACTGACCGGCTCGCATCTCGGCTGCGAACACGGCGTCTGCGGCGCCTGCACGATCCGCGTCGACGGCATGGCGGTGCGCGGCTGCCTGATGCTCGCGGTACAGGCGAATGGCTGCGCGGTCGAAACCATCGAGGGACTGACCAATGGCGGGCAGTCCAGCGACCTGCAGGAGGCGTTCCTGCAACGCAACGCGCTGCAATGCGGCTATTGCACGCCCGGCATGCTGATCACCGCCGAGGAATTTTTGGCAAGCAATGCGCAGCCGACCCGTCAGGAGATCCGCGACGCGATCTCCGGCAATTACTGCCGCTGCACCGGCTATCACGCCATCGTCGATGCGATCGAAACCGTCGCGAAGGCGCGCGCCAACAAGGAGGCCGCGTGATGGCGTCGGACGGAGGCGGCCTGACCTTTCTCGACCGGCCCAACAGCTATATCGGCCGCTCGGTCCCGCGCCCCAATGCCAAGCGTCTGGTGCAGGGACGCGGAACCTATGTGGATGACGTGCGCCTGCCGCGGCTGGCGCATGTCGCATTCCTGCGCTCGCCGCATGCCCACGCGAAGATCCGCGGCCTGGATCTGGCCGCGGCCAAAGCCGCGCCGGGCGTCGTCGGTGTTTTCACCGGAGCCGACCTCGCGCCGGTCTGCTCGCCGTGGGTCGCGGTGCTCAGCCACTTCAAGGGGCTGAAATCCGCCGAGCAATACGCACTTCCGCTCGACCGCGCCTGCTGGGCCGGCGAAGCGATCTGCGCCGTCGTTGCGGAAACCCGGGCGCAGGCCGAAGACGCCGTCGCGCTGATCGAGGCCGACCTCGAACCGCTACCGTCCGTCGTCGACATGGAGACCGCGCTCGATCCCTCGACGCCCGTCATCCATCCCGAACTCGGCGACAACCTCGCCTTCGAGCGCGTGCTCGACGTCGGCGACGTCGATGCGGCCTTCCGAGACGCCGCGGTGGTCGTCGAACAGACCTATCACATCGGCCGCCACACCGGCGTCACGCTGGAGCCTCGCGCCATTCTCGCCGACTGGAACGAGGGCGACGAGAAGATGACGATCTATCACTCGTTCCAGGCGCCGCACATGATGCAGGACATCGTCTGCAAGCATCTCGGCCTGCCCGAGGCGAACGTTCGCGTCATCTGCAAGGACGTCGGCGGCTCGTTCGGCATCAAGGTGCATATCTACCCGGACGAGATGGCGACCGTCGCCATCGCCAGGATGCTGAAGCGGCCGGTCAAGTTCATCGCCGACCGCATGGAATCCTTCGTGTCGGACATCCACGCGCGCGATCACCGCGTCAAAGGCAAAATGGGGATCGCCGCCGACGGCGAGATTCTGGCCTTCGAGATCGATGACCTGACCGGCATCGGGCCGTATTCGGTCTATCCGCGCACCAGCGCGGTGGAGGCCAACCAGGTCGTGAACCTCACCGGAGGTCCCTACAGGCACAAGAACTACCGCGCCCGCGCGCGCGTCGTGTTCCAGAACAAGGTGCCGATGTGCCAGTATCGCGCGGTCGGTCATCCGATCGCGGTGATGGTCACCGAGGGACTGATCGACATGGCCGCCGCCGCTATCCAGATGGACCCGGCCGAGGTCCGCATGAAGAACGTGATCCCCGACGCCGCGCATCCGTCGGTCGCTGCCTCCGGCATCAGGTTCGAAAAGCTCTCGCATGAAGAGTCGCTGCGTCAGCTGCTCGACATGATGAACTATCAGGAGCTGCGCAAGGAACAGGCCGAACTTCGCAAGCAGGGCATTCATCGCGGCATCGGAATCGCGTCCTTCATCGAGATCACCAATCCGTCCGCGGCGTTCTACGGCGTCGGCGGCGCGCGCATCTCGGCGCAGGATGGCTGCACCATTCGCCTCAACCCGCAGGGCGGCGTCATCGCGTCGATCGGCGTCACCGAGCAGGGCCAGGGCACCGAGTCCGTCATCGCCCAGGTGGTCGCAACGGCGGTCGGCGTTCCGATCGGCGACGTGCGCGTCATCACCGGCGACACCGATGCGACGCCCTATGGCGGCGGCACATGGGCCTGTCGCGCGGCAGGCATCGGCGGCGAGGCCGCGTGGCAGAGCGGCAAGGCGCTGCGCAACAACATCCTGGACGTCGCGGGCGCCATCCTGCAGGCCGCGCCGGACTCGCTCGATGTGCGCGACGGCAGGATTGTCGACAAGGCCGACGGCAAGGAGCGCATGCCGCTGGCCGAGCTCGGACGCGTCGCCTACTTCCGCCCGGACACGCTGCCGCCCGGCTTGAAGCCGGAATTCGTCGTCACGCGGCACTACGTGCCGAAAGACTATCCGTTCGCCTTCACCAACGGCATCCAGGCGTCCTATCTGGAAGTCGACACCGACACCGGCTTTGTCAAGCTGCTGAAGCACTGGTGCGTGGAGGATTGCGGCACCATCATCAACCCGCAGCTGGTCGACGAGCAGGTCCGCGGCGGCATCGTGCAGGGCATCGGCGCCGCGCTGTTGGAAGTCTGCCGTTACGACGCCGACGGGCAGATGGTGAACGGAACGATGGCCGACTATCTGGTGCCGATGGCGTCCGAAATGCCCGACATCGACGTCGGACACGTGGTGTCGCCGACCGCATCCTCGGAACTCGGCGCCAAGGGCGCCGGCGAAGCCGGAACCGCCGGCGCGCCGGCCGCGATCGTCAACGCGATCAACGACGCGCTTGCGCCGTTCAAGGCCAGCATTTCGGAACAGCCGGCAACGCCCCAGGTCATCCTGACCGCGCTCGGCAGGATCTGACCCTGAAGCGTGGCGTCTTCGGCATGACCGACCTGCGTCCCGATTGCTGACAGCCCGATGTCGCCGCAGCGACGTCGCAGTCCTTCCGAGCGGGAGCCGGCTTCAGACGCCGACCGACTAAACTCCTATTTAGTTGAAACCGCCCCCCGGCGCGGCGATGTTGCGGCAGCGGGATGTGACGTCCCGGGACCGCTATGTCGCGGCGGCTTCGGGCCAAAAGGGGTTGGACGAGGTGAGGGCCAATCGGCAGACTTTAGCGGTTGCCGGCGCGCAGTGGCGCTCTGATGCCCGGCCGGGTCGCACGACGATTTCGCCAATGCCAGGACGACCGACGATGGCCAGGATACTTCTGATCGAGGACGACGACGAGACCGCCGGCGAGGTCGAGGCCGAGTTGCTGCAGCGCGGTTTCGAAGTCGAGCGGGCGGCGACCGGGATCGAAGGCCTCGACAAGGCGCGCGCGACGCGGCCCGACATGTTGATCGTCGACCGGATGTTGCCGGGCATGGACGGCCTCACCATCGTCGAGGCGCTGCGGCAGGACAATGTCCGCACGCCCGTCCTGATCCTGAGTGCGCTGGGCGCGGTCGACGACCGGGTGCGCGGCTTGCGGATGGGCGGCGACGACTATCTGACCAAACCCTTTGCGATCATCGAACTGATCGCCCGGATCGAAGCGCTGCTGCGCCGTCCCGGCGAATCTCGCGAGACCGTGCTGCGGGTCGGCCCGCTCGAGCTCGACTTGATCGAGCGCACCGCGCGGCGCGGCGACCGCGTGATCGACCTGCTGCCTCGCGAGTTTCGCCTGCTCGAATACATGATGCAGCGCAGTGACCAGCTCCTGACCCGCGCCATGCTGCTGGAAGAGGTCTGGAACTACAAGTTTGTTCCCGCCACCAACCTCGTCGACGTCCATATGGGCCGGCTGCGCCACAAGGTCGACCTGCCGGGCGATGCGCCGATGATCCACAATGTGCGCGGCGCCGGATTTATTCTTCGTGCGTCTGCCTGATTTCGTCCGCACCACCACCTTCCGCTGGACGTCGGTCGCGTTTGCGCTCGGCATTCTGCTGTTCTCCGGCTTCGTCTATTGGCAAGCGGCCAGCTCGATGCGGCAGAGCATGGACGCCGCGATCGATGAGGCCAGCCTCGCCATCGCGTCGGAGGCGCCGGACCGCCGGTTGGCCGCGATCGACGCGCGTCTGGCCGCAGATCCGCGCCGCAACCGCCTGACCGGGCTGTTCAGCCCCGACGGAAGCCGGATCGCCGGCAATCTCTACGAGGTGCCGCCGCATTTCGCGGCGGACGGCAAGGTCCGCGCCGCCAACGTCGTGCGGATCGATCCGGACGGCACCGAGCCGATGGCGGTTCGTGCGGTTGGCCGTCAGCTGCCAGATGGCGAAGTGCTGGTGATCGCGCGCCACAGCGGCGAACTGAAAGAGCTCGCATCCGCGATCGGCCGCGCGCTGCTGGTCGGCCTGCCGCTGGCGATCGCGATGAGCCTGGCGATCGGCGGCCTGCTCAGCGTCCGTGTGCAGCGGCGAGTCGACGAGCTGCATGCCCTGGTCCGGCGGATTGTCGACGCCGATCTGCGCGAACGCATTCCGACCGGCGGCCTCGATCATCCATTCGACAAGCTCGCCGCCATCGCCAACGGCATGCTCGATGAAATCGAGCTTCTGGTCCGCGGGCTGGAAGGAGCCGGCAACGAAATCGCGCATGACCTGCGCACGCCGCTGACACGGGTGCGGGTCGCACTCGAGCGCGGACGCGCCAACGCCACCACCGTCGAGGAACTGCAAGCCGTCGCGGACCGCGCGATCGGGGGCGTCGACGAGGTGCTCACCATCGTCACGACCCTGCTGCGCATCAACGAGATCGAGCATTCCCGCAGCCGCAACCGATTTGCGGCGGTCAAGCCGGCCGATCTGCTGCGCGAGGCCTGCGAGCTCTACGAGCCGATGGCGGAGAACAAGCAGGTCCGCCTGCGCGTCGACCTCGATGACGCGGCTGTCGTCACCGGCGACCGCGACCTGCTGCAGGAGGCGATCGTCAACCTGGTCGACAACGCGGTGAAGTACACGCCGCCCGGCGGACAGGTCGACCTGTCGGTGGCGCGCGACGCCGCAGCCGTCAGAATCCGCATCTCCGACAGCGGACCCGGCATCGGCGAAGGCGAACACTACGCGGTGCTGAGGCGCTTCTATCGCTCCGACAAAAGCCGCAACACACCCGGCACGGGGCTCGGCCTCAATCTGGTTGCAGCCGTCGTCAAGCTGCATGGCTTCCGGCTGACACTGTCCAACGACCGCGGCTGCGTCGCCGAGATCGTCTGCCCGTTGCCGCCGCCACTTCCTACGCCGCACGCCGTAGCGACTCTGAATTCGAATTTAAAAGCCTAACCGGCAATTTAGTAGTCCGGCCCTGCGCCGCTGTTATCTTTTCTGCATCGCCTGCACCCATAGCGATCTCGGTCCTTGGGCGATGACCGGCAGATATCACGCGATGGAGCGGTTCAATGAATATCGAAGGCACGCTGACGACGGGTCCGGCACGCACAGCTCCTCACGCGCTTTCGCCGCGCGCGACGCGTGTTGCGGCGGCTCCGCAAACGACCTACTGGACCGATATCCGGCGGTTCGCGATGCTGGAGCGCGATCAGGAATACGACCTCGCCATCCGCTGGCGTGATCACGGCGACCGCTCCGCCGCCGATCAGCTGGTGACCAGCCATCTGCGGCTGGCCGCCAAGGTCGCGATGAACCATCGGGGCTATGGACTGCCGCTGTCGGAGATCACGTCGGAAGCCAATCTCGGCCTGATGCAGGCGGTCAACAAGTTCGATCCGGACAAGGGATTTCGGTTCTCGACCTATGCGGTCTGGTGGATCCGCGCCGCGATCCAGGACTACATCCTGCGATCCTGGTCGCTGGTGAAGATCGGGACCACCGCGAGCCAGAAGAAGCTGTTCTTCAAGCTGCGCTCGGCCAAGAGCAAGATCGCAGCGATGCAGAGCGGCGATCTGCTGCCCGATCAGGTCACGACCATCGCGACCGGGCTCGGCGTTCCGGAAAAGGACGTGATCGACATGAACCGCCGCCTCGGCGGCGACGCGTCGCTCAACGCGCCCGTGCGGGACGATGCGCAATATGGCGAATGGCAGGACCATCTGGTCGACGAGACGCCGTCGCCGGAACTGCTGGCGATCGAGCAGGACGAAACCGACCATCGCCATCAGGCGCTGCAGCGCGCGATCGATATCCTCAGCCCGCGCGAGCGGCACATCTTCGAGACGCGCTTCCTCGCCGAAGAGCCGGAAACGCTGGATCACCTCGCCCAGCACTATCAGCTGTCCCGCGAGCGGGTCCGCCAGATCGAACAGCGTGCGTTTGAGAAAGTCCAGACCGCGGCCCGCAAACACGCGCGGAGACGGCGTTTCTCGCCATCGGATGCTGCTCCGGCGCTCTTGACCCATTGAACTAACGGACATCGTCGGCTCGGGCGAATCGCCACCGCCGGATAAATACCTTAAGTTGGCGGCTCGATGTTGTCCGAGCCGCCATTTGATGCGACCAGCCGATTTCATCCAGACGTCCACCTTCCGCGCGGCAGCCGTGGCCGCGGCCGCGTTGTCGGCGTTCGTGATCATTCTATTCGGATACATTTACTGGAAGGCCGATAGCTGGCTGGTGAACCGATCCGACAACGTCGTCGCCTTGCAGCTGAGGACGGTCTCGGAGCTGTCGACGGCTGACAAGCTCGAAGCGATCCAGACCCAGCTCGGGCAGGATCCCCGCGGCGTGCAGTTCGCCGGATTGTTCGGTGCGGACGGCAGCCGGCTCGGTGGCAATCTGGAGCGGCCGCCGGCGCAGCTCCGGCTCGACGGCACCGTGCAGGGCGTCGAGGTCACGCGCAACGGCCCCGCTGGTCCGCAGCAACGCACGATCCGTGCGATCGGCCGGCAATTGCCGGACGGCGAGGTTCTGGTGATCGGACGCTATGTCGACGAGGCGATGCAATTGTTGTCGATCGTCGGCCAGGCGCTTGCCCTCGGACTGATCCCCGCGCTGCTGTGCTGCCTTGCGATCGGTGTGCTGCTGAGCCTGCGCGCCGAACGGCGCATCGCCAACGTCAACCAGCGCGTCCAGCGTATCGTGGCCGGCAACCTGCACGAACGGCTGCCGACCAGTCGTGGACGGGATCCGTTCGCCAAGCTCGCCGGCATCGTCAACACCATGCTGGATGAAATCGAGTCGCTGATCCACACCATCGCCGGCGTCGGCAATGACATCGCGCACGATCTGCGCACGCCGCTCACCCGCGCGCGCCTGATGCTCGAGCGCGGCCGGGACAACGCCAGGACCCTTCCGGAGCTGCAGGCGGTCGCTGATCGCACGATCGGAGCGCTCGATCAGTCGCTGGCCAGCATGACCGCGCTGTTGCGACTGGCCGAGATCGAGAACAGCCGCCGCTCGGCCGGATTCGCCAAGGTGGCCGTTGCCGAACTGCTGCAAGAAGTCCGCGAGCTCTACGAGCCGATCGCCGAGGACAAGGGCATCACCCTGCGCGCCGACATCGTTCACGCGCCGATCGTCGAAGCCGACCGCGACCTGCTGATGGAGGCGATCGCCAATCTGGTCGACAATGCCGTCAAGTTCACGCCCGAAGGCGGCCGTGTCGAGATCGCCGCGCTGCCCGGCGAGGGCGAAAGCATCTTGCGCGTGACCGACACCGGCGAAGGAATCAGCGAGCACGAGCGGACCGCGGTGCTGCGCCGGTTCTATCGGGCCGACGCCTTCCGAAAATCGCCCGGCCTGGGCCTCGGTCTCAACCTGGTCGCCGCCATCGCGAAGCTGCATGGCTTCCGGCTGACGATTCATTCCGGCGCGGGTTGCGTGATCGAGATCGGCATCCCCAGCGCACCGGGCCCGACCTGAGCCGATGCCGCCGACGCCGAGCATCGGAACGATGCCTCGACGCTATTGGTCATCCATCGGATCGACAGCCTGCAACTGCCGCCACCGATACGGCGTCTCGCCGGCAAAGCGCTTGAACACGGTGGTGAAATGAGCCTGGGTCTGGAAGCCCACGCCGAGCGCGATCTCCACGATCGTCGCCGATGAATTGCGCAGCAGATCCTGGGCGCACCGGACACGCCGGCGCAGCAAGTACTCGTGCGGCCGCAGGCCGGTCGCGGCGCGAAACCGCGCGGCGAAATGCATGCGGCTGAGACCGGCGACCGATGCGAGCTCGGCCAGCGATATCTTCGCCGAGAGATTCCGGTCGACATGCTCCACGACGCGCCGCAGGCGCCATTTCTGCAACGCGCCACCATCGACGATCCGCCCCGCGCCGATATGTCCTCGCCCGGCGGGCCTGGCGTCCTGCCATCGCGCCTGGATCGCAAACTCCAACGCGGTCTTGTAGACCTCCGTATCAGGGCGGCCGTCGCACTCCGCCAGAGCGAGCGCCGGTACCAGATGTTGAATGACGGGGTTCTGCTGCAAACACTGATACTGATCCGACATCGTATTCCTCGCTGGGCTTGTCTGACACGGGACTGATCGGGAAATGGAGAGAGTCCCATGCATCCGCAAGCTGTTTTTGTAGGGATGATTTGTGCAGCGCTGCCTGATAACTGAGCGATTAGTTCCGCCGGCCTTCATCCCGCCTCGTCACGCGACACGTCGCCTGACGTGATCCTGCTGCGACGACATCCGAAGCGCTCGTGCTGAGATCAGCAGCCACTCACTCGACCTGCCGCTGTGCCACCTTGCCTGGCTGCGCCGGCGTGCCTTCGACGATCACCAGATAGCGCCGCTCGCTGTTGTGATGATCGTTGGCGACCAGCTGACGGATCGGGCCGACGGCGTTGACGATCGCAGCGCCGGCCGGATTGGTCATGAAGGACGACAGCGGCTCGAACGGACCGTGCCCGTCGGCATGCCGCGACAGTGCGACGAAGTACGGTTTTTTCGGCGCGAGGCCCGTGGCGGAGGCCTGGAAGATCTGCGTCAGCCCCTGATCGAACAGCGACACGCTGGTCGGCGGCGCATCGCCGGGCTTCGGATGTGTAGCGGATGACAGCGCGAGATGCGCAACCTCACCGGCGAAGCCGAGCGGCTGCAGATTGTCGGTGCCGGCACCGTCCGGCACCGCATTCGGCACATAGACGACGGCTTGCGGCGCCTGCCCGATCGGGATCGTCGCGATCACCGTGTTGGTCAAGGTGTCGATCGCGGTCATGCCGTCGCCGTTCTCCAGCCCGACATAGACGCGGCTGCCATCGCCCGACGGCCAGATGCCGTGCGGCAGGTTGCCGACCGGAATGGTGGCTACCTGCTCGAAGGTGTCGGTGCGAAACACCTTCACCTCGTTGAGCCCGCCGACCGTGACATAGGCGAAGCTGCCGCTGGCGTTGCGCACGAAATTGACGTGGTTGGTGATCGGGCCGGTCTCGATGGTCTTCAGCACCTCGAACGGCGGCTGCGCGTTGAACACCTGCGTCCTGCCGGTGTCCTTGAGCGTGAACCAGACCTGCTTGCCGTCGGGCGACGCCGCGATGTTCGGGCAGAACGGACTGTCCTGCTTCACCCGGGCGACGATCTGGTGGTCGGCGACGGTGATGACGTCGAGCTCGGGATTGAACGACGAGCAGACGTAACCGTATTTGCCGTCCGGCGAGAAGATCTGCATGCCGGGACCGTTCGGCGTCCTGATGCGGGTCTTCTCCTCGAAGGTTGTGCCGTCGAGCACCGCCACATAGTCCTCGCCGCGCACCGTGACCCAGACCTCGCTGCCGTCCGGCGTGAAGAACGCCTCGTGCGGCGAGCGACCCACATAGGTGGTGTGCTTCACCGCGTTGGTCGCGGTGTCGATGAAGGTCACCGAGTTGGAGCCGATCGAGACCACCGCGAGGGTCTTGTGATCCGGCGAGAAGCCCATGCCGTGCACCAGCACCTGGCCGCGGTAGAGCGGGCTGAAATTCATCGGCTGCGGATCGCCCAGCCGGATCACGCCGAGCAGCTTGTTGTTTGCCGGATCGGTGACCGATACGGTGTTGGAAAACTGCTCGGCGGCGTAGACGCGGTCGCGATGGCTGACCGGAATATCGGGCGCCGATGCCGCGCCCGGCGCCTGACCGGCGAAGGCTGCAGAGGCGAGGATGGTTGTGGCGAGCAGCGTCGCTGCGAACAGATGGCGCGTCATGGTACATATCACCTGGCTGACGGGGACATCGACATCGCACCGTGCGACATCGCGGAATGATCGTGCGCCGGCGCGGCCGCCGCGGGCTTGGCCGTTTGGCCTTGCGTCGGCGCGGGCGTCGATGGCGGCAGCTGCTGGCCGAGCGCCAGCCGCATCGCGGCGATCTCCTGCTGCTGCTCGACGATGATCTCCTGCGCGATGCGGCGCAGCTGCTCGTTCCTGCCGTAGCGCAATTGCGCGAGCGCCATGTCGATGGCGCCCTGATGATGCGGGATCATCATCGCGACAAAGTCGGCGTCGACGTCGCCGGTCGGCTTGACGGCCATGTCGGCCATCATCCTGTCCATCGCGGCGGCGTTGTCCGCGAGGAACGAGGCCTCCGAAGCGGATTGCGCGCTCGCGGCGAAGGAGGCGCCGAGACCGACGCCGACCGCAACGATCAGCAAGGGCAGTTTGCGGGACAGTGACATCGACTCGTCATCCTTTCACGAAGCGGCTGGGCGTCCCGATCCGGGTCGACCCGCCGACGATGCAGGGAGAAATAGTGCGCGCTCCATGCGCTCTCTATTGTTCTGCCGATCGGACGATCACAGTTTCGTGGGTGCGAGCTGAAGGCGTGCCTTGCCTGACGCGCCGCGCGGCGAACAGGTTGATCTGCGATGAGTTACTCGATTGCGATTCTGAACCACGGCCGATCGACACGGCTCCGCGTTCCGCGGCCCGCAAGAGCCCGGAGTATAAATCCCCTCGACGCTGAGGGGAGCGGGCGCGCCGCCGTGCGCAAGGTTTGGTAGGTTCGCGATCGGCACGAATGCCTTTCGCGCATCGCCCGAGGGCGCGCCCACCGCGGCGATTTTCGGCTTCCGGACGGTGCTTCCGGACACGGGCGCGAACCGAAGTCCGCATTCACGACGGTCTCCCGCCGATCTCCGTGCCGCGTGCAGCCCTCGAGGGGCAGGACCCCGTAGTAGGTCCGGACCGCGACCGAAGCCTCCCGGGCTCGTGCTTGCGAGGCACGCACGAGGGACGCCGCATCAGCCGGAGGCCATCGCCTCCGGCAGCGGAAGCCCGGTTCCCCGGCCCCCCGCTCTGCCCCGCTTCAAAAGCGCCCTCGAGAAGCGCCCCTCACGGACAGGACACTTGGACTATATTCCTAGAATGGCCGACATGTCAATGCGGAAATCACGCCTCGTCGCTCCGGACCGCGCGCCATCTGTACGGCGTGCTGCCGGCAAAGCGTTTGAACACCGTGGTGAAGTGCGCCTGGGTCTGGAAGCCCACGGTGAGTGCGATCTCGACGATCGACATCGACGAATGACGCAGCAATTCCTCGGCGAGCTGGACCCGCCGCCGCAGCAGATATTCATGCGGGCGAAAGCCTGTGGCGGCACGAAACTGCGCGGCGAAATGCATCCGGCTCAGGCCCGCCGCCGCCGCCAGCTCGCTCAGCGTGACCTTCGCCGACAGATGATCGTCGACGTATTCGACGACGCGCCGCAGCCGCCATTTCTGCAGCGGCCGGCGCTCGAGCGGGGTCTTGTTATCGGAGACCGATCCGGCATCACCGTGCAGCGCGCCTTGCAGATCAACCATGCGGGCGCGGATCGCCAGCCGCAGCGCATCGGCATAGACTTCGGTGCTGCGCGCGCCGTCCCGTTCGGCGGCATCGAGCGCCTCGGTCAGACGAAGCATCACGGCATCGGGCGACCGGTGCGATTGAGCCTGCACCGCAGCGGCTTTCGGCCCGACGCTGCCGGAGACGGCGTTCGGCAGCTGCTTGACGGCGTTCGGCCGTGTCGGGAAATTCAGCAGGTTGAGCGAAGCCGACTTTGCGGGCGCGGACCACGCTGGTGCAGACGTTCTCGCGTAGTGCTGGCGTTCGCGCCGCGTACACTCGGACTGTTCAGACATGACCGCTCTCCATCCGCGTCACGGCATCCTCGTCACTGACGTGTCAATTCGCCTGCAGACGCCGCCACTCATCGAAGAGTAATCCAACCGCTCAACTGTACCAGAATACGGGAGTCTCGTCCGGCCATACTGTGGTTCGGTCGACCTATACTTAGGTCGTGGTCCAGCGAGACGGCACCCATGCGGAAGCAGACATCAGCCATGCGGCTGCGCCATGCGTTCGCGGAAACATGCGGACCGAGGCCGCGCCGAGCGCGGAGAAGCCCGCCAGCGACCCGACCGCCTCTACCATGCGCCCAATTCGATGCAGCCGGGGCATCCCGGGCTGTTGCTGGTCGACCTCGGCGTTTCGGTCTGCCGCGTGGCAATCCCTGCACGACCGACGAGAACACCGTGTCGATGCTCGCCCACACGACGGCCGACCCGTCTGCGTCCGTCGATCTTCCCAATGCATGGCGTTTCAGATGGCCGACATCACGCACGTCACGTTCCGGATCAAGAACGTCACCGACAGGCAATACGTGATCTGGAGCGATCCGTTCTATCCCGACCAGATTTTTATCGGGGCGCCGCGCAGCTATGAGGTCGGTGCATCGGTCAGGTTCTGACGCCTGCAAGATTCGTCATGCTTGAAGGATCGCAGGCCGTAACTTGTGCCAGTCCGACGAAGATTGGTAGGCATGCCCGGCGCGCGCAAGCACCTGCTCCGACAGATGCGGGCCAACCATTTGCATGCTCAGCGGCAATCCGTCGGAGGCCATTCCCATCGGCAGGGAAATAGTCGGGCTGCCGGAGAAATCGAACACGGCCGTGAACCGCAGGATGCTCAGCAGCACTGTCGGGTCGGCGCCGTATTCGCTCATCTTGGCCAGCGACGGAATCGGCACCGGCATGGTCGGAATCAGCAGCAGGTCGATGTCCTCGAATAGTGCAGCCAGCGCGCCGGAGAATTTCAGCCGCTCGTGATGGATCGCGGCAATGTCGACGCCGCTGACGGTGTGTCCCGTGTCGATCAGCTGCGCCAGGTCAGGACCATACTCTGCCTTGCGCGACGGGTAGGTCTGCAGATGCGCCTCGGCGGTCTCGACCGCGCACATCGGAATCCACTGGCTGACCAGTTTCTCATAGGCCGGAAACCGGACCTCGCGGATCTCGGCGCCCAGTGCAGCGAGTGTGCGTTCGGCCTCGCGCAAGGCAGCCACGACCTGCGGATCGATGCCGTCCTCCGAATAGCCGCGGTCGACGCCGATCCGCAGGCCGCGCACGCCGTCCGCGATGCCGGACAGATAGTTCGGCACCGGCGCGCGGAGCGCGGTGGGGTCTTTCGGATCCGCGCCGGCAATGACACCGAGCATCGCCGCGGCGTCGGCCGCGCTGCGGCACATCGGCCCGACATGGTCGAGCGAATCCGCCAGCGGAAACACGCCGTGGCGGCTGACGCGGCCCCAGGTCGGCTTGATGCCGGTGAGCCCGCAGGTCGCCGACGGAAAGCGGATCGAGCCGCCGGTGTCGCTGCCGATCGAGCCGTAGCAGAGCCCTGCCGAGGTCGCGACGCCGGAGCCGGTCGACGACGAGCCGACCCAGTAGTCTGCATTCCACGGATTGAGCGGCGTCGCGTCGTCCGGATGATGACTGGTATAGGCGCCCTCGGTCATCTTCAGCTTGCCGAGGGTCACCGCACCGGCGAGTTCAAGCCGGTCGACGATGGTGGCGTTGAAGGACGGTGTGAAGCTGGCGTGGATCCTGGTGCCGCCGGTGGTCGGCGCGAAGGTCGTGTAGCACAGATCCTTTAGACCGATCGGCACGCCGTGCAGCGGACCGCGGCTGATGCCTTTTTCCATTTCGGAATCGGCCAGCTTCGCCTGCGCCATCGCGCGCTCGGCGAGGATGGTGGTGTAGCTGTGGAAGCGGCTGTCGAGACGGCCAATGCGGTCGAGCGAGGCATGCGTCACCTCGGACGGCTTCAATTGCCTGCGCCGGTAGAGATCGGACAGCTCGGTGATCGACAGATAGTGCATGATGTCCTCCCAAGATTGTTCGACGCCGAGCTCCGTTCGTCATTCCGGGGCGTGAGCAGCACCGCTGCGAACGAACCGGAATCCGGCCGCGCTCGCGACCCTTGCCGCTAGATTCCGGGTTCGCTCGCCCAAGGGCTCGCGCCCAAAATGACGGCCGAGCATGCTTTGCGGTGACGTTCATCGTGATGCAGCAATGCGTCAGAACTGCACGCCGCGGGTCAGCGCGCCGTCGACGACAAGATTGGTGCCGGTGATGAAGCTTGCCGCGCGGCTGCCGAGAAAGACCGCGGCGTTCGCCATTTCCTGCGGCGTGCCCATGCGGCCAGTCGGATTGAGCGCCAGCGCGGCCTTGTACAATTCGGGATTGCCGTCCTTGATCGAATTCCACACACCGCCCTCGAAATAGGTGTTGCCGGGCGACACCGAATTGGCGCGGATGTTCTTTCCCGCGAGCTGGAAGGCAAGACCCTGCGTGTAGTGGATGATCGCCGCCTTGAAGGTGCCGTAGGGACCGGCGGCGAAATCGACCTCGCGGCCCGACACGCTGGAAATCGTGATGATGGCGGCCGCCTGGCTCTTCTCGAGATACGGCATCGCCGCATCGACCAGCCGCACCGACCCCATCATGTCGGTCGAGAAGCACTTCTGCCAGCTCTCCTCGTCCGGCCCGATCGACAGCGCGCTGACATTGGCGACCACCACATCGATGCCGCCGAGTTTGCCGGCCATCTCGCTGACCCAGGCCTTCAGCGCCGGACCGTCGGACACGTCGATCGCGCTGCCGAATGCCGCAACACCCTTCGCCTTCAGCGCGGCGACCGTGCTGTCGACCTCCGCCTGATTACGGGCGCAGATCCCGACATCGGCGCCCTCAGCCGCAAAGGTTTCGGCGATTGCGCGGCCGATCCCCTTGGTGCCGCCGGTGACGAGAACCTTGGCGCCCTTCAATCCCAGATCCATCAAAACCTCCCGTTGTTTTGCCGCGTCCTTGCCTTGTCGGCGCGAGATGTTGACCAGAAAACCGCGTCACAGCAGCAATTGTTCGCGCACCTTGTCCTCGTTGACCTCGGCGCCTTCCAGCGAATGGGTGATGCGGCCCTTTTCCATGATGTAGCAGCGCTCGGCGATCGCCAGGATGGTGTCGAGGTTCTGCTCGACAAAGATGATGGTGGTGCCGAGCTCGCTGCGGAACGACTTCAGTGCGTCGCAGATCTGCTGCACAATCGACGGCTGAATGCCCTCCGACGGTTCGTCGAGGATCATCAGCGCCGGATTGCCGATCAGCGCGCGGCCGATCGCCAGCTGCTGCTGCTCGCCGCCGGACATCGTGCCGGCGATCTGCTTGCGCCGTTCCTTCAGCCGCGGGAAATACTGATAGACCAGCTCCGGCAGCTTCTTGCCCTTCGGTCCGCCGATCAATTCGCCGACCTGCAGGTTTTCCTCGACGGTCATCTGCGGAAACACGTCGCGGCCCTGCGGGATGTAGCCGAAGCCCAGGCGGGCGCGGGCGTCGGCCTGCAGCTTGGTCACGTCGCGGTCCATGAAGCTGATGGTGCCACGCCAGCTGTCGAGCAGCCCGATGATGCAGCGCATCAGCGTGGTCTTGCCGACGCCGTTGCGGCCGATCACGCCGACGATTTCCCCGCGCGTGATGGTCATGTCCACGCCCTGCAGGATCGGTGTGGCGCCGTAGCCAGCCCACAGCCCCGAGACTTGCAGGATGCGGTCCGGGGACAATCCTTCAGCACCCGATCGCTCGGCGGCCAGATGTTCAGTGAGCATGGGTCTTCCCCAGATAGATCTCGGCGACCTTCTCGTCGGCCAGGATCGCCTCGAGGCTGCCGCGCGCGAAAATCTTACCGAGGTGCAGCACGGTGACGCGCTGCGCCACCTGGCGCACGAAGGCCATGTCGTGCTCGACTACCAGCACCGTCATGCCGGCGGCGTTGAACGACTTGATCAGTTCGCCGGTCTTGAAGGTCTCTTCCGGCGACATCCCGGCGGTCGGCTCGTCGAGCAGCAGCAATTGCGGCTGCAGCGCCAGCGCCATGCCGATCTCGAGCCATTGCTGCTGGCCGTGAGACAACGCGCCGGCGAGCTTGTCACGATCCTGCGTGAGGTTGAGCAATTCAAGCAACCGGTCTTCCTCGACAGCACGCGCGGCGCCGGACCAGCGCTCCTGCAGCGCGACCTGAATGTTCTGCAGCACCGGCAGTTCCTTGAACACGCTGGGCGCCTGCATCTTGATGCTCATCCCGCGCTGGACCCGCGCGAACGGCCGCTCCGCGGTGATATCGACATTGTCGAACAGGATGCTGCCTTTGGTCGGCGGAAACAGCCCGACGATCAGCTTGAACAGCGTGCTCTTGCCGGCGCCGTTCGGGCCGATCAGGCAATGCACCTCGCCCGCCAGCACGCTGAGATCGACCTCCGACACCGCAGTCAGCCCGCCGAACCGCTTGGAGACGCCCTTGACCTCGACCAGCGCCATGATCAGGCCTCGTCCGGCTTGAGCTGCGCCCGGTCCGGCATCGCCGACCGCTTGTCGCCGCCTTTGAAGCGGCCGGCAATCAGCTTGCCGATGCCGAGCACGAACCCCTGCGGCGCCAGCATGACGGTGGCCAGCAGCAGCGCGCCCATCAGCACCAGCGCCGCCTGCTGGCTGTAGACGGTGATGGTCTGAAAGCCGAACAACAGCAGGAACGACCCGACCAGCGTGGCGGTGAGATCGCTGCGGCCGGAGAACGCCACCCAGACGATCGGCATCGCGGCGGCCGGCAGGCCGACGCTGGACGGCGTGATGAACTGGCCCCACGACGTATAAAGCGCACCGCTGAGGCCGGCGAGGCCGCTGCCGAGCACGAAGGTCAGCAGCTGGTACTTGCGCACGTCATAACCCAGCATCTCGGCGCGCTGCGGATTCTCGCGGGTGGCGACGATGACGTTGCCGATTCCGGAATTCAACAGCATGCGCAGCGCCAGATAGACGATCACGATCAGCGCGATCATCACGTAATACAGCGGCGTGCCCTCGAGATAGACCGAGCCGACGGTGAGCGGGTCCATCCCCTTCATGCCGTTGAAGCCGTTCAGCCGGGCGCTGCCGATGCGCCATTCCGGCCCCGCGGTCTGGCCGAGGAAGAACGCCAGCACCAGCGTCGCCGACAGCGTGACGATGCCGAAGAAGATGCCGTTGATGCCGCCCCAGATCATGAAATAACCAAGGATGCCCGCAGCGATCATCGCGATCACGATCGACAGCAGCAGGGCCGCAATGGTCGTGGTGCCGCCGCCCATGTTGATGGCGAGCACGCCATAGGCGTAGCCGGAAATGCCGAAGAACAGCGTCTGGCCGAACGACAGCATGCCGCCATAGCCCCACATCAGGCACAGCCCGAGCGCCATGAAGATCCAGATCAGAAAGTAGGAGAAGTTGCCGACATCGTAGGAATCGGCGAACACCGGATAGATCAGCGCCGCCGCCAGCACGGCGACGAAGCAGCACCAGAAGGCACGGCCCTTGCCGAGCGTCTGCGGACCTTCGAGCAGTCTGATCATGATGTTCTCCGCTCAGCGTCCACGGCGGACCAGCACGCTGGACAAGCCTTCCGGCAAGACCCGAATGATGAGAATGACCGCAACGAGCATGCCGATCTGGCCGATGATCTGGCCGTAGCTGGCATTGAGCGTCATCCGGATCGCCGCCAGCAGCACCGCGGCCGGCGCGGTCCCCAGCAGCACATTGGCGCCGCCGATCACCACGGTGACGAAACTTTCGACCACGAAGGTCGCGCCCATCGTGGGGATCAGCGTCATGGTCGGCGCATACAACGCACCGCACAGCCCGGCCAGGCCGGTGCCGATGCCAAAGCTGATCGCGTAGATGCGCCCCGTACGGGCGCCGAGCGCGCGCGCCATCGCGGCATTCTGCATCGTTGCGCGGGCGATGACGCCGAACCGCGTTTTCATGAAGACGACGTAGAGCCCCGCCAGCACGGCGACGGCCGCGCCGAACAGGATCAGCCGGTAGGTCGAGAAGGTGTAGGCGCCGACCACAAAGTTGCCTTCTGGCGTGCCGATGCCGCGTACTGCCGAGCCGATGATCAGCAACATCGATTGCGTGATGATCAGGCTGAGACCCCATGTCGCAAGCAGCGAATCCAGCGGGCGCTTGTACAGCCGCCGGACGATCAGGAATTCGACGACGACGCCGATCAGTCCCGCCGTGATCGCAGCGAGGATCTGCGCCAGCGGAAGCGGAAAGCCAAGATTGACGAGGCCGACCGTCACATAGGCGCCGCACATGATGAATTCGCCATGCGCCATGTTGATGACGCCCATCATGCCGAACACGATGGCGAGGCCCGCGGCGGAAAGGATCAGGAAAGCGAAGACGTCGGCGAACTGATAGAAGACCGAGAAGACTTCACCCGACATTCCGCTCTCCTGGTTAAGGTGCCCGGCGCCGCGATCGCGGCGCCGGTGGGTTCGTCGCGGGACTGACCTTGCAAGATCAGTGCCGTAATACGCGCGAGTTTACGACTTCTTCGGAAGATAACTTGGCGTGTACTGATCCTTGTCGTTCTTCTTCGTCAGGTCGCAGCCGATCTCCTTGAGCCAGTAGGGCTCGATCGTGCCGTAGTCCTTTTCGACCTTGACCTCGTGCTGCGTCCCGACCGAGATCAGCCGCATGCGGTGCGAGGTGTGCTGGCTCTTCGGATCGATGCAGACCTTGCCTTCGGGCGCATCGATGCAGGCATCGCCGGTCGCGATCACCTTGCGCAGATCGTCGAGCTTGGTCGACTTCGCCTTCTCGGCGAGGGTCTTGTACATGTACAGCGCGTTGTAGGCGTTGTAGCCCATGTCGTTGATGTAGATTTCGTCCGGGAACTTGGCGCGCCACTTCTTCTTGAACGCGTCGGCCTCCGGCGTGTCGATTTCCTCGAACCAGTTCGCAGTGGCGTGCATCTTGTTCAGCGCCGGCGGCTTGAAGCGCTTGTGCTCGAAGCCGAGCATCACCTTGATCGACGACCCCATCGGCAGATTGAGGTTCGCGGCGGCGGCCTGTTCGAAGAACGAATCCTGCGCGGCGCCGACGTTGATCGTCAGCAACCAGTCCGGCTTCGCCTTCTGGATGTTCTGGATGGTCTGCGCAAATTGCGAGACGCCGAGCGGGATGAACTCCTCGCCGACCACCTCGCCGCCGAGATCCTTGATGATCTTGCGGTTCCACTCCGCCGAGATCTGGCCGAAATTATAGTCGGCGGCGATCACATAGACCTTCTTGCCGAACTTCTCGACCATCCAGGGGATCAGCGTCGAGAACTGCTGCTCCGGCACCGCGCCCATGCTGATCATGCTGGCGTCGCAGACGCCGCCTTCATACTGGTTGGTGTAGAAATACGGTGTCGTCGTGCGGTTGACGATCGGACGAACGGCTTCGCGCGACGCCGAGGTGATGCCGCCGATCAGCACGTCGACCTTGTCGCGGTTGAGCAGCCGTCGGGCGAATTCCTGGTAGCGCGCGTTGTCGCCTTGCGGATCGAGGTGGATCAGTTCGATCTGCCGCCCCAGAATGCCGCCGGCCTTGTTGATCTCTTCGACGGCAAGCTGCGAGCCGTGCAGCTTGGGCATGCCCATGAAGGCAAGGTCGCCCGAGACGTCCTCGAGCAGGCCGACCTTCAACGCTGGTTCGGCCGCATGAGCGGTCGTCAGCGCCATGCCGAGCATGGCGCTGAAACAGGCGGTTCGCAGAAAACGCTGTGCTGATTTCATCGCTGTGTCCCTTCGTGAAAACGTTGCAGGTCAGATCTTGAGGTAACGCTTCAGGATCGATGCACCCATCGTGTATTTCGGGTCCACCATGTTGCCGAGCCGCATGCGGCCGGCCTGGCTGAGCAGCATGTAGGCGTCGATCTCGTCGAAGCCGTAGTCGGCGCTCATCCACCGGGTGAGCTCGCGATAGGCGATGCGGGCGGCGTCCTCGAGCGGGCGCGCGCTGCCGACCGTCATGATGAAGTCGCGGGTTTCGAGCCGCGGCCAGGCAAAGTGCCAGTTCTTGATCAGGTCGACCTGCAGCGTCACGGTGGCGCGCTGCTCGAGCGCGACGCCGGAGAGTTCGCCATCGCCCTGGGTGGCGTGGCAGTCGCCGACATAGAGCATGCCGCCGTCGGTGTGCACCGGCAGGTACAGAATAGCGCCGGGCGCGACGTCGGGCAGGTCCATGTTGCCGCCGTGATAGTCCGGCTGCAGCGACGAGATCGCCTCGATCTCCGGCGAGACGCCGATGGTGCCGATGAACGGCTCATAGGGCAGCGTGATCTTGTCGCTCCAGCGGATGCCGTCGCGGTCGACATGCAGCTTGCGAACCCGCTCAGGCAGTGGCGGATTGAGCATTGCGGTCGACGCGGTGCTGACCAGCCCGCCGAATTCCGGAATGATGCAGGTCGTGCCCGCCGGTTGCTCGCCGCGGGTTTCGACGTCGTGGATGTAGACCGCGAGGCAGTCGCCTTTCTTCGCGCCCTTCACCGCGATCGGCCCGCATTGCGGGTTGAGATAGGGGAAATTCAGCTTCGCGGTCGGGCTGTCGCTCTCGCTGGTCAGCGCACCGCCGAACGCATCCTCGGTCTCGACCACCACGATGCCGCCGGGGTCGATCGACAGCGTCGGCTTTGCGTAAGGCCCATAGACGTAATGGAACGCGCCCTGCTCCTCGATCGTCAGGCTATGTCTGGCGCCGGCCGCGCCCTTGGCGACGGCGCGCTTGGCCATGATGGAGGTATTCAACCAGTCGTCGGTCATGCGGCAACTCCTCGGATCACAAGGCGGGGTGGCGGGTGTGCCAGTCGGTGACGCGTTGGAACGCGTCGCCGGCCTGCACAAGCGCAGCCTCGCCGAAATGCGGCCCGACGAACTGGAATGCGACCGGGCCGCCATTCGGCGCGAAGCCGGCCGGCAGCGTGATGGTCGGGCTTCCGGTCATGTCGAACGGGCAGGTGAAGCGCAGCAGGCCGGCGATCAGCGAGGCGTCCTCCCCGAGCGTCGCCATCTTGGCGAGCGTCGGCGCAGCGAACGCCTGCGCCGGCACCGCGATCAGGTCGACCTGCTCGAACAACAACCGCAGCGCGCCGCGAAACGCCTCGCGTCGCAGCACGATCTTCTGGTAGTCGGTGCCCGACTGCGCCAGGCCGAGATCGAGCAGTCCGGCGAGGCCGGGGCCGTATTCCGCCTTGCGCGCGGGATAGGTCGCCTCATGCGCGACGGCGGCCTCAATGCCGCACAATGGAAACCAGTCATCGACAACCGCCTTCACGTCGGGAAAGCTGATCTCCTTGATCGTCGCGCCCAATTCTTTTGCGGCGCGCAGTCCTTCGTTCAATGCTGCGACAGCAGCCTCGTCGGTGCCTTCGCTGGTCCAGCGCCGGTCGACGCCGACCGTGACTCCCTTGAGGCTGCCGGTCAGCCCGGCGAGATAATCCGGCACCGGCAGCGGCACCGCCGTTGTGTCGTTCGAATCGGCGCCGGCGATGACGTTCAGGATCGCGCCGCAATCGACTGCGCTGCGCGCCATCGGGCCGATGTGATCGAGCGTCGCCGCCAGCTCATAGGCGCCGTAGCGGCTGACACGGCCCCATGTTGGCTTCAGCCCGGTGATCCCGTTGGCCGCGGAGGGAAACCGGATCGAGCCGCCGGTATCGGTGCCGAGCGATCCAAAGCAGAGGCCGGCGGCCGTGGCCACGCCCGAGCCGCTCGACGAGGCGCCGGGCCAGAACTCGGCGTTCCAGGGATTTTTCGGCGGGTCGATCTTGGGATGATGATCGGCGTAGGCGCCTTCAGTCTGCTGCAGCTTGCCGAGAATGATCGCGCCGGCGTCCTTCAACCGCGCAACCACCGTGGCATCCTCGCTTGGGCGGTAGTCGTGATGGATGGTCATGCCGTGCGCGGCCGGCGCGCTCTTTGCCCAGCACAGATCCTTCACCGCGACCGGCACGCCGTGTAGCGGCCCTTTGATGTTGCCGGCTGCAATATCCTTCTCAGCGGCAGCGGCTTCGGCGAGCGCGGAGTCGGCCATGATGTAGGCGTAGCTCTTCAGCCTGCCGTCGAGTTTTCCGATCCGGTCGAGCATCGCAGTGGTCACTTCCACCGGCGACAGTTTTTTGGACTGAATCTGGCGTCCTACATCGACCAGTCCGAGATAATGAAGATCTGCTGCTGCCATCGGCTGTTCCGCCTCCACATGTAGCTCGCGGCCGCGACCGGACGCTGCGCACGATTGTTCGTTGTGACGATGCGCACGCATCGCCCCTTGAAAACCGGCGGCAAAACGAAAAAAGCCACCCGTCCCTCGCAAGTGAGGTGACGAATGGCCCTGATGCCGCGCTATGACTTGTCGTGTGGGCGTTGTCCCGAACGGCGCCTTGCTCAATCCGGACGTCAGTGGCCGGAACAGAACAACAAGTTCGAAGGCAAGCCCAATGCTGAAAGATTAGGTTCGTGCATGACGCGATGTCAACGAGGCCGTTGCACAAATTTATCGTCGTTGCTGCGCAGCAATTGCGCAGCCACTTGTGCCGATACCGGACATGATGTTCTGATCGCAAGATTGCCAACGTCGATACCGAAAGATTTGAGATGACCAAGCCGCCGATCCCGATTGGCATCGTGTCCTCGCAATCCGGGCCTTATCAGGCGATGGGCCGCGAGATTCTCAAGAGCGCCTTGATGGCGGTCGATGAGATCAACGCCAGCGATGATTATGATTTCACGGTAGTACCGCACGTCCGCGATCCGCGCGGTATCATCGCCGAGTACCATACCGCGTGCGATGACCTGATCCGCAATGCCGGCGTCAAGCACATCATCGGCTGCTACACGTCGGCCTCGCGCAAGCAGGTGCTGCCGGTGGTCGAGCGAACCGATCGGCTGCTGTGGTACCCGGCGCGCTACGAAGGCTTCGAGTGCTCCGACAATGTGATGTATGTCGGCGCCTCGCCGAACCACAACGTGCTCCCGCTGGTCCGCCATGTGCTCGACACCGTCAGCCGGGACATCTTCTGTGTCGGATCGAACTATGTCTGGACCTGGGAAACCAATCGCGTCACCCGTGAGCTGGTCAAGGCGACACACGGCAGCATCATTGCAGAACGCCTGCTCGAACTCGGAGAGAGTGCGGTGGGGCATATCGTCGACGAGATCGTGCGCCGCGGCCCGCCGGTGGTGTTCAACACGCTGGTCGGCAGCTCGAGTTATCATTTCATCCGCGCGTTCCATGCGGCGACTTCGGCGGCTGGGCTGGATATTCCGATGCTGAGCTGCAGCCTCTGCGAACCCGAGCTCAAGATCGTCGGGCCCGCCTCGGCAGGCTGCATCACCTCATCGGCCTATTTTGAGAGCATCGACCGGCCGGAGAACGCAGCCTTCGTGCAGCGTTGGAAAACGCGCCATGGCGACGCCAGCAGTCCTTCGGTCGACGGACAATCTGCCTATGTCGCGGTTCACCTGCTGGCACGCGCCGTGCAGCGCGCCGGAAGTTCGGAGGTGGCCGACGTCCGGCGCGCGGCGGCAGGCTATCGCTACAACTCGCCGCAAGGACCGGTGTGGATCGATGGCGACAACAATCACTGCGTGCTGACCCCGCGGCTGGCCATCTCCAACGCGCACGGACAATTCGACATCTTCTGGGAAGCCGATGCCCCGGTGAAGCCCGACCCCTATCTGTCGCAGCTCGACGTCGCCGTCCACCCTGTGAGGATAACGGCGTCGGCAGGCGCGACCCATTTGCGGATCGTCAAATGAGCAAGCCGTCTTCGTTTTCGCTGCGCGGCCGCAAGGCCCTGGTCGCCATCAAGGACGAGCGCGATCGATCGATCGTGGCCCGTCAGTTCGAACGCCTGGGCATCGAAGCGCTCACATGGCAGCCGGATGGCGCGCCGGACTGCATTGCGGACATCGTGCTGATCGACGACGATTTTCTGCCGCTCGATCCGGCGGCGCAGCGGGCGTGCCTGTGCAGCCCCGTGATCGCGCTGCTGGGCACCGAAACGCCGAGCCGCCTCAAACTTGTGCTCGATCTCGACCCCGCGTCATTCCTGGTCAAGCCGCTGCGATCGGCCGGCATCTATGCGGCGCTGGTGATGGCATTCGAGCGCGCCGAGCGTACCAACGATTTGAAGCAACAGATCGGCAAGCTCGACGAGCGGCTACGGTCCCGGCGCGTCGTGCTCGCGGCGGTGCTATCGGTGATGCATACGCACGGCAAAAACGAGCCGGATGCGTTTGCGATGATCCGCCGTTCCGCCATGCAGCAGCGCAAGACCATCGAAGAAATCTCGGCGGAGATCGTCTCTGCCGAGAGGCAACCCCGCGCAGCAGGCTAAGCGCTCGTAGCGGGGACCGGGCTTCGGTCATCTTACCAAGGGCATTGCGAGTGCCGACAACACCAAGAGGCCAGTTTGCATTCCTTCATATTCAGCTCCTGGCAAGGCGCCTTGGCCAGTGTCGTGGGGATCGCCCTGTTTGCCATGATCGGGGTGGGTATACGCGTTCTCATGATGCTGACGATCCAGCAGCGACAGCAGCGCATGAACCGTCAAATCAACGAGCGCCTGAAAACCCTGATCTCAGCCTATAGATCGCTGGGCGGATCGTTTACCGGTGAGCTGACGGTCAACCCGCTCCATCTCCGAGACCTGCGTGCCGTACCCGATGGGTCCGGCGCCGAAGCCACAGATGAACGCCCCAATGTGTCAGACCGACCGCGCCGCATTCGCGACGCCGTCGAAGCAGCCCTGTCGGACGTGCTGCTGCTCGGCACGGAACAGCAGGTTCGCCTTGCCGGCCAAGCCGCTACCGACATGGCCGCGGGACGCCCCATTCACACCGCCGAACTCGTTATATCGCTCCGCAACTACATCCGGCTGGCGCTCGATCTCGAGCCGATACCGGACGACTCCATTATCCCCTTGCAGGGACCGACGAGACCTTCAAGCAGCGGCGGGCGTGGCGGACAGGGCGGCGGCCGCAGAACAGGCGGGGCCGCCGGGGAAGCAGGCGGCGGTGGCGGCGGCGGAACGGGCGTGGGGATGGGCGATGGCTACGGTCGCGGCGGCGACGGCGTCGCTTGATGCTGATCACGGCAGGCGCAATTGCGGGAGGCCGTCCAGCGACGGCCGGCGAATTTCATTTGCCCATCCAGGGAATGAGCCTTCGCTCCACAGCCAGGAAGCCGCGGTTGAGGACGTAGCCCGTCGCCGCGAGGCACACCACGGCGCTGTACATCGCCTCCGGCTTCATCGCGTATTGCATCTGCACGATGTAGTAGCCCAGCCCGCCGGAGCCGGCGATCATCTCGGCGATTACCGTCACCACCAGCGCGATGCCGATCGCGACCCGCATGCCGGCCGCGATCATCGGCAGCGACGCCGGCAGGATGACGCGCAGCAGGGTGCGCAGCCGTCCGATCCGGAAGGTCTGCGCGGTCTGCATCAGCACCTCGTCGACGCCTGCGATCGCCGCCAGCGTGTTGAGGAACACCGGAAAGAAGCAGGCCAGCGCCACGACGAAGATCTTCAGCGTATCATCGACTTAAACGCTGCGAGCAGGAATGCCGCGAAGCTGCCGATGAGGTATCCGGCGATCGTCGCCTGCAGTGTCGGCGAGATGTGGCGCGCCAGCACGCCATCCAAGGCGGTTGCGACGTTCGTCGGCGCGGGGAGCAGGCCGTCATCGCTCGACCAGTCAGCGGCATGATCGTTCGACACCATCGAACCCGGAGGACGCGAGCTTGCTATGTCCTTTACACCTTGGACTCGACCGGCAAGCCGAAGGGCGTGTTGCTATCGCACAACTCGCAGGCTTGGTCGCTTGAGAAGGGCGCAGCGCTGTTCGGCGACCTGGCACGGTGACAGTTCGCGCGCCGTGGCGGGAGGGATACGAGCGTAGCGCCGGCACTCCCTCCGCTAAGGTTCGCCGCCATCCGACGGGATTACTGTTCTTGCAGGAAAACACCAACAGGACTTGCTTGAACCATCGGTCACGCGCTCCCGCTACGAAATCGAGGCGGGCGACGATGGTCCACGAGCGGTCGCCATGGCGTATCGCGTCGCAGATCTCGACGCATGCGAGCGGGCACTCGAGAGCGGCGAGATCGAATTTCAGAAAAGGAATGGCGTCGTCGTGGTTTCTTCAAGATGTGCCTCCAACGTCGCTCTGGAATTCACAAGCGAGCTTTCGTAAGCTGGCGTTGACCGGCGACGTATTTGACGCTCAGGACCAATTCATCTCACCCGGAAGACCGTTGTTGGGCGCCTTCGATGCCGCTCTTCATCCAGAACCTCCGCCGCTGCTGCATCCAGCATGTGCTGAGCACGGAACGGCTTGCCAGCTATTGATCGCGCGGAGGATGGCCTCGTCGTCATCGTCGACCAGCACCACACGCTGGTCGACCGACTGGTTCGATGACCATGCACATTTGTTAGCGCGGCAGCAGATTCTGCTTTGCGAGGTCCAGCACCTCGTCGCCGCGTCCGCTCATCACCGCGCGGATCATCCAGAGGCTGAAGCCCTTGACCTGCTCCAGGCCGATGGTCGGCGGCATCGACAGTTCCTGGGTTGCGGTGACGACGTCCAGCACCGCAGGTCCGTCATGCGCCAGAATGTCGGCGAGCGCGGCCGGCAGATCGCCGGGATCCTCCACGCGCAGGCCACGAATCCCCATCGCGGCGGCCATCGCGGCGAAATCCGGATTCTGCAGATCGGTGCCGAGGCCGACGAAGCCCGCGGCCTTCATCTCCAGCGCGACGAAGCCGAGTACGCCATTGTTGAAGATCACCACCTTCACCGGCAGCTTCATCTGCGTCAGCGTGATCAGATCGCCCATCAGCATGGTGAAGCCGCCGTCGCCGGACAGCGAGATCACCTGCCGTTTGGGCTGCGCCGCCTGCACGCCGATCGCCTGCGGTAGCGCATTGGCCATCGAGCCGTGCGCGAGCGAGCCGACCAGCCGGCGGCGCCCGTTCATCTTCAGGTAGCGCGCCGCCCAGATCGTCGGCGTGCCGACGTCGAAGGTGAACACCGCGTCGTCATCGGCGGTGTCGCTGATCAGCCTGGCGAGATATTGCGGGTGGATCGGCTTGCGCCCCGGCGTGCCCTTCGCCAGTTCGTCAAGGCCATGCCGCGAATCCTTGTAGCGGGCGATGCTGTGGTCGAGATGGCTGCGGTCGGTTTTCGCATCGAGCTTCGGCAGCAACGCCGCCAGCGTCTCGCGGATGCCGCCGACGATGCCCAGTTCGAGCTTGCAACGCCGCCCGAGCTGTTCGGCGCGGATGTCGACCTGCGCGATCTTGATGCCGGCCGGCAGGAACTGCTTGTAGGGAAAGTCGGTGCCCAGCATCAGCAGCACGTCGCAGGCATGCATCGCCTCGTAGCCGGATGCAAAGCCGATAAAGCCGGTCATGCCGACGTCATAGGGATTGTCGTATTCGACGTATTCCTTGCCGCCGAGCGCATGCACCATCGGGCTTTTCAGCGCCTCGGCCAGCGCCATCAGTTCATCATGCGCGCCGGCACAGCCGCGTCCGCAGAACAGCGTGACGCGGCTGGCGCCGTTGAGCAGGTCGGCCAACGCTGCCAATTGCGGTTCGGCCGGTGTCACGAGCGGCACAGGCGGCAGCAGGCCAGCCGCGGGCGATACGCCGCGCTTCGACGCGGGCAGCAGCGCGATGTCGCCCGGGATCACCACGACGGCCACGCCGCGCTGGCCGACCGCGGCCCGGATTGCGTTTTCCAGCACATAGTCGAGCTGCGCGGGATCGTTCACCAGTTCGCAATACACGCTGCATTCGCGGAACAGGTTCTGCGGATGGGTTTCCTGGAAATAGCCGCCGCCGATCTCGGCCGACGGGATCTGTGCCGCGATCGCCAGCACCGGCGTGCGGGTGCGTTGCGCGTCGAACAGGCCGTTGATCAGATGCAGATTGCCGGGGCCGCAGGAACCGGCGCAGACCGCCAGCTTGCCGGTGATCTGAGATTCGCCGGCCGCAGCGAAGGCTGCGACTTCCTCGTGCCGGACGTGGACCCATTGGATGCTGCTGCCGCGCAGCGCCTCGGTCAGCCCGTTAAGGCTGTCGCCGACCACGCCAAAGATTCGCTCGACGCCAGCCTGCTGCATGGTTTCCACCATTCGGGTCGCGACATTCGACATCGATCTGCTCCTGATTGCGGACAAAGCGGGCGAGATTTTCGTAACAGCGAATTTAACAGTCGGCGAGCATGCGCGCGCGTATGTGTTATCGACCTTCGGTGAGTTCGGCGACCCCCACGGCCGGTTGTTCGCCCGCCACACTGACATAGACTTGCAACGCGCGCGACCGTGCGTCCTTCTGGAGACCTCGATGACCGAACCTGTGGAGCTTCAGGCCCCGAGGACGATTGGACGCGGACTGATGTTCGCGATGGCCGCGGCGGCCGGGCTTGCGGTCGCCAATATCTACTACAACCAGCCGATGCTCGGGCTGATCGAGGAGGATCTGCCGGGCCGCATCGCCGGATTGATCCCGACCGCGACGCAGCTCGGCTACGCGATCGGCCTGTTCCTGCTGGTGCCGCTCGGCGATATCGTCGAACGCCGTCGTCTCATCGTCACGCAATTCGTCGTGCTGGCGGTCGCGCTGGCGCTGACGGCCATCGCGCCGACCGCTATCTTCGTTGTCCTCGCCTCGCTGCTGGTCGGGCTGAGTGCCACCGTCGCGCAACAAATCGTGCCGCTGGCCGCGCATCTGTCGCCGCCAGAACGGCGCGGCAGCACGGTCGGGTTCGTGCTGGCCGGTATTCTCACCGGCATTCTGCTCAGCCGCACCCTGGCCGGCTTTGTCGCGACCCATGCCGGGTGGCGCGAGATGTTCTGGCTCGGCGCGCCGATTGCGATCGGCGCCGGCGCGTTGATGGCGTTGATGCTGCCGCACACGCCGCCCGAGACGAAGCTCGGCTACGGCCGGCTGCTGCGATCGATCGGTCATCTGTGGACCGAATTCCCGCAGCTGCGGCTGGCGGCGACAACGCAGGCGCTGCTGTTTGCCGCCTTCACGGCATTCTGGACCGTGCTGGCGTTTCGCCTGCAGGCCCCGCCGTTCGGGCTCGGCGCGGATATCGCCGGATTGTTCGGCGTGATCGGCGCGGTCGGCATTTTTGCAGCACCCTTGGCCGGACGATTTGCCGACGCGCGCGGACCGTCGATCGGCGTCGTGATCGGCGCCGGCCTGACCTTGCTGGCCTGGATCGTGTTCGGCGCATGGACCTCGCTGGCCGGGCTCGTGGTCGGCGTCATCCTGCTCGACTTCGCGACGCAGGCGGCGCTGGTCTCCAACCAGCACATCATCTTCGCGTTGCGTCCCGAAGCGCGCGGCCGGCTCAACACCGTGCTGGTCGGCTGCATGTTTCTCGGCGGCGCGTTCGGCTCTGCCGCCGTCTCCGCGGCGTGGCACTGGCAGCAATGGCCCGGCGTGGTTGCGCTCGGCTTGCTGCTAAGCGCTGCCGCGCTGGCGCTGCAGGCGCTCGACATCGCCCGGAATCGACGACAACGCGTGGGCTAGATCCGGGCCTGTCATTCCGCCGGCGCCGGAATGCGATCACCTGCCGCGTCAGGCAGGTGCTTTGTAGCTAAATAGCACTGGCATGGGCCGGCAGGATCTTTCAAACGATTTGGACCATTAAATCATTTCGCGCGAACGACCTCGCAGCCTTGACGTCGCAGCCGGCGCGAGAACGATCGATCCCGGCCCTGTAGATCCCAATCCGGACATCGCAAAGTCGCGGCTTCTCATCTCGTGCAGTCAGCAGCTGGGTTCTTTCACAGTCGAGCGTTGAAGCAGTCGCTGCGTGCCGCCTTCGGTCAGCAGCCCGGCGCTGCGACCCCGGGCGTTGCGGCGGCGCCTGTGGCATTCGCCGGCATCATCGCGGGAGCAGCCAGGTTCATCGAGACCGTCTCGCTGCAGGCTGTCGCGTTCGGCGTCGGCATCGTCGCCGCCGGGGCGATGCTTGTGACGCCGATGTCGGCGGTCGGCCCGGTGAGTGTGCCGGGCACGACGCCGGAAATCACCGGAGTGATGAGCGGTAGGGATGCCGGATCGCTCGGGGCGCTGACGCCGTTCAGCGTGCAGGCACTACTGAAGTTTGACGCGCTGCCGACTGGGGCGATCGGCATGATGCTGCCGGTTGAACTACCGAGATTGATCCCGGTCGAGATTGTGCCCAGCGCCGCCGGAGGCATTGCGGCGTTCGGCAGCTGCGGCGGAGCACAGTTGACGACAGTGCCCGGCGTCGTCGGATCCGACGCGAGCGGCACCGGCGCCAGGCTGGTATCCGCGGCGCCCGGGAGAGTCGATGCGGAGAATGGACCCGGCCCGTTGAGCGGCGAGGCGACCATTGCGCCGGGCGTGGTGGCAAGGCCCATCGCCGTGGTGCCCATGGTCGAGACCTGCGCCAGACCTGCGTGGGCGTTCAGCAATAGTAGTACCAGAGCGCCCGCCCAGCGAACCATTGCCGGTCTCCCGCGCGGGTTCACGCCGTCTGCCTCTCGGCCTTCACCCTGTCGCCATCCGACAGATTGACCATCGGGTTGAGCACGACCTGGTCGCCGGCCTTGACGCCGTCGCGCACCTCGACGGTGGTGCCGAAATCGCGCGCGATGCCGATCTTGCGCAGGCGGACAACACCGTCCGCGACGACGGCGACCTGCGTGCCGCCGCCGTTGAAGATCACCGCCTCGGCCGGAACAACGAAAGCCGGCGTCTTGCGCGGGACGTGCAAGACCACAGTGCAATAGATCCCCGGGCTGAGGGCGCCATCAGGATTGGGAATGTCGACCTCGGTCAGCAAGGTGCGGCTTCCCGGCTGCAGCGCCGAGGCGATCCGCGTCACGGTGCCGTCGAACACCCGGTCCGGGATTTCCGGGACGTGAATGCTCGCCTTGATACCCGGCGCCACGCCAAATGCCTCGTCCTGCGGCACGAACAGTTGGACGCGAATGACGTCGCTGTGCATCAGCGCATACATGAAGGTCGAGCCGGACTGCACCAGACTGCCATTGTCGATATTGCGCTGGGTGATGACGCCGTCGAACGGCGCGACGACACGTTGATAGGCCTTTTCCTGCGTCAGAATGCGGATCTGCGCTTCCTGGGCATCGATGTTGGACTGCGCAACACCCACCGCCGCCTGCTGGGCCGCGAGGGTCAGCCGGTCATTGTCGCCCTGTTGCAGCGTCAGCCAGCCCTGCTTCACCAGCCTGGCGTCGCGTCCGTTGGTGGCGTCCGCCAGATCGCGGCTGGCCTGGGTCTGCTGCAACGCCGCCTGGTTCTGCTTCAGGGTCGCCTGCGCCTGGGTGATCTGGTGATCGAGCTCCGGCGCGGTGATTTCAGCAAGCAGTTGTCCGGCCCTGACGTGGTCTCCGATATCGACGTAACGCTTCGCGACATAGCCGCTGGTGCGCGCAAAAATGTTGGCGGCCTCGAACGCCGTGGTGGTAGCCGGCAGCGAAACGTCGCTGCTCTCCGGGCTCGCGTGAATCACCGCGACCTGCACGGTCGGAACGAACTCGCGGATCTGCCCGGCGGTCGTCGCGACCGCCTGCTGCGCCTCGCGATGCCGCCAGATCCCGAAGCCAAGCGCGCCAATCAGCACGAGCAGCATCGCCAGGCCGAGCAGCAGCGCTCTTCTCGAACGCCGCGGGGGATCCGGCTCACGTTGCGCGAGCGCGGCCGTCTCCCGGGTCGGCGACGCGTCATAAAGATCCTGAACCGCGGTCATTGGCTCGCCTCCTCAAACACGCCGTGCTGCGGCTGGCCGTCGACGCGCTTGCGCAGCAGGGAAAACAGATACGGTACGATCAGAAGCGTGGTCGGCGTGGCGAACAGCAATCCGCCGATCACCGCACGGGCGATCGCCGCGTTCTGTTCCTCGCCGGGACTGCCGATCGCCATCGGGATCATGCCGACGATCATGGCCGCAGCCGTCATCAGCACCGGTCGGATTCGGGTGTGCCCGGCGCTGATCGCGGCATCGAATGCCGAGTGGCCGGCGAGTTGCTGCTCGCGCGCAAAGGTGACCAGCAAAATGGAATTAGCCGAGGCGACGCCGACCGCCATGATCGCGCCCATCATCGACGGCACGTTGAGCGTGGTGCCGGTGATGAACAGCATCGTCAGGATGCCGGCGAGCGTGGCGGGCAGCGCCAGCATCACCACGAAGGGATCGCTGAAGTTCTGGTAGTTCACCACCATCAGCAGATAGACGAACACCGCGGCGAACAGCAGGCCGATGCCGAGATTGACGAAGGCGCCGTTCATGCTCTGGATCTGGCCCAGGACGGTGATGCTGTTGCCGGGCTTCAACTCCTTCTGCAGGTCGGCCTGCACCTTGTTGATGTCGGCGGAGATCGCGCCGAGATCGCGGCCCTGCGCGCTGGCATAGACGTCGTAGACCGGCTGCACATTGGCCTGGTTCAGGTTGGTCGGCAGCGGTTCGCGCTTGAAGGTCGCGACATTGCTGAGCATGCCCGGCACCGGCTGCCCTCCGACCGAGAGCGTGCTCGACACCGGGGTGTTGCCGAGCGCGTTGAGCGAGTCGAGACGGTATTCCGGCGTCTGCACGGCGATGTAATAGGGAATCCCCGACATGGGATCGGTCCAGAAATTCGGCGACACCTGCGACGACGAACTCAGGCTCACGTTGATGTTGGTGGCGATCGTGCTGGCGTTGAGACCGAGCTGCGCCGCGCGGGTGCGATCGATCTCGGTAAAGAACGACGGTGCGTCGGTCTCCTGCTGGAGGTGAGCATCGACGATGCCCGGGATTGCGGCAATGCGCTGACGCAGCTTGCGCGCCACCGCGAGGTTTCCCGGATCGTAGCCGGCGACCCGGACGTCGATCTGGGCCGGCAGACCGAAATTGAGGATCTGCGTGACGATGTCGGCTGCCTGGAAGTAGAAAACGTTCTCGGGAAAGGCCGCGGGCAGAACCTCGCGCAACTTGCGGACATATTCGGCCGTGGGCTTGTGGCCCTCCTTGAGCTGGACCTGGATGATGCCGTCGTTGAAGCCGATGGTTGAACCATCGGTGAAGGCCAGATTGTACGGTCTCGCCGGCAGGCCGATGTTATCGACGATCAGTCCGCGCTCCTGCTCCGGAATGATCTGCCTGATCTTGTCCTCGACCTGCTGGAAGATCTTCTCGGTCGCGTCGATGCGGGTGCCGGCCGGCGCGCGGACGTGGAGCTGGATCTCGCCGCCGTCGATCACCGGGAAGAAATCGCGACCGACCGACAGCAGCATCACCCCGCCGAGCCCGATGATGAGCGCCGCCGCCACCGGCACGATCAGCCGGCTTTTCAGCAACCGGGCCAACAACGCGACATAAGCCACGCGCATGCGCTCGAAGCCACGTTCAAACGCCGCCGACAGCCGCGCGAAGCGGCCTTTGGGACCTTCGTCGGCCTCGCCGTGATGCTCGTAGCGCAGCAGCAGCCCGATCGTGATCGGCGTGAGCGTGCGCGACAGGCCGTAGGACGCCAGCATGGCGAACACCACGGCCATTCCCAGCGGCGTGAACAGATATTTTGCCGGACCGTCGAGGAAGATCACCGAGGTGAACACGCAGCTGATCGCCAACGTCGACACCAGCGTCGGAATGGCAATGCCGGCGGCGCCGTGCAGCGTCGCATCCGGCAGTGCCATGTGCTCCTCGGTGAGCAGCCGGTGCGTGTTCTCGATCGTCACTGTGGAATCGTCCACCAGGATGCCGACCGCCAGCGCCAGACCGCCCAACGTCATGGTGTTGAGCGTTTCGCCGAGAAAATACAGCACCACCAGCGACGACAGGATCGCCAACGGGATCGAGATCATCACCACCAGGGTTGATCGCCATGATCCCAGGAACAGCAGGATCATCATCGCGGTCAGGCCTGCGGCGATCGCGCCTTCGCGCACCACGCCCTTCACCGAGTCGGTGACGAACACCGACTGGTCGAACAATTCGTTGATCTTTAGCCCGGCCGGCGCCGCCGCCCGCGCATCCGCAAGCGCGGCCTTGACGGCGTTGACCACGGTGAGCGTCGAGGCATTGCCGTTCTTGATGATGTTGAGCAGCACCGAACGCCGGCCGTCCTGCCGCACGATGTTCTGCTGCACTGCCGATCCGTCACGCACCTGCGCCACGTCCTTCAGAAAGATCGTCGTGCCGTTGACGAACTTGACAGGCATCATATTGAGATCATCGATCGTTGCGGGCGTCGCATTGGTCCGCATGGTGTATTGCCGGTCGCCTATCTTGGCCGTCCCGGTCGGCAGCGTCAGGTTCTGGGTGTTGACCGCGTTGACGACGTCGAGCGGCGTCAAGCCGCGCGACAGCAGCTTGTCGGGATCAAGGTCGACCATGATCTGGCGGTATTTGCCGCCTGCTGGTGTCGGCAGGGTCACTCCTTGAACGGGCGCCAGTTGCTGACGGACGCGGTAGATGCCGAAATCGTACAGCTGCTGCTCGTTGAGCTTGTCGGAGTTGAGGCTGAGCTGCAGCACCGGGACGCTGGAGGCGTTGAACTGCACCACGATCGGTGGCTGGATGCCCGGCGGCATCAGTGCGCGGATCGCATTGGTGGCCGAGACGATCTGCGAGATCGCGAGGTCGAGATTCACGTCGGGCTGGAAGTAGATCTTCTGAATCGAAAGCCCGTTCAGCGTCTGGGCCTCGATGTTCTTGATCCCGTTGACGTTGGCGCTGATCGAATACTGGCTGTAGGTCGATACTCGGTTTTCCATCTCTGGCGTCGACAGCCCCGTATAGCTCCAGATCACCGTCACCACGGGAATACGAATCTCCGGGAAGATGTCCGTCGGCATCGAGCGGATCGCGACGCCCCCGAGGAACAGGATCAGGACCGCCACCACGTAGTAGGTGTACGGGAATCTCAGTGCAAATCGCACGATACCCATGGTCAGCCCCTGTTCTTCCTCGTGAATGGCGTCGCTGTCAGCAGCGGCAGATGTTCAATGATTTGTCGAGCTTCTGATCCAGCAGATGCTGTTGCGCGTCGTAGTCCGACAGCCTCTGTTGCTCGTTCGGGTTTGGGGTCTCGTTCGATAGAAAGCCGCCCGGGGTCGGCTGCGCGTGACCAACCGGAGCCTGGAGCGGCATGGGTCCGGTGAGGCGATCACGCGCGACCGCCGCGCTCTGCACCGACGAGGTGACAACAAACACCACGGCTGTTGCCGATAGAATCGGCACGATCTCATGTCGCATCGTCGATCCCTTCCTGTCGCAAGTTCCGCCCGACCAGCACGAGAGAAACGTAATGATCTGACGCCGACGGCCAACTAAATTGCGATTTAAAAATGCGCCGAGGGGTAAGCCCTTCTGGCGGACTCGCTTGTGACGCGATCACGACTTGGCGAGCAACAGGCCGGTTAGTCCGCAGCGACGCCAGTCGTCGTCGCACGCCTTCCCATGATAACCGACGGCGTGCCTCGCTTTGTCGGACGCAGCCGCAACACGCCGGTGGCGGTGCGGGACGTCCGCATTGCCGAATGCCGCCTGTCACGCGACTTTTCCGGATCGGCGCATTGAGGGCCGATGCATCGCTTTTCGGCGGCCGAACACTGGCCGCATGAACGCGCCGCGCATCTTGCCCGGTACGAAGCGTCGTGATTGCATCGCCGGCGTCCTCGGGTTGCCCGGACCGGCCTTCATTGATAGACGCGAGCCGCAGCAGCGGGCCTATCCGCGGCAGGTGTGGGCTTGAAATGAAGAAGACGACCACCAGGGGACTGGGGAGCGGGATCACCGAGGCGACGAGCTATGGTCCGCCGGCGAGCGGATCGGTCAAGTCGGCCGGGCGGGTGCTGCGCGTGCTAGAATTCTTCGACGAGATCCAGCGCGACGCCCGCGTCGCGGAGATCGCCGAGCGATTGTCGTTTCCGCAATCCTCGACATCGGTGCTGCTGAACTGCCTGGTCGAGCTCGGCTTCATGGATTATCTGCCGGAGACCCGCAGCTTCCTGCCATCGCCCCGCGTCGCGCTGCTGGGCACATGGCTCGACAAGGGGCCGATCCGCAACGGCACCCTGATCAGGATGCTGGAAGAGATCTCGCAGGAGACCGGCGACACCGTCATCATCGCCGCGCGCAACAGCATCTACTCGCAATACATCCATGTCCTGCAGGCGCGATCGGCGATGCGCTTTCACGTGCCGCCCGGCTCGCGCCGGCTGGTGGTCTGGTCGGCGACCGGATTCGCGCTGCTGGTCCGCTGCAGCGACAAGGAGATCGGGGCGCTGTGCACGCGCACCAATTCCGAGGCGACGCCGTCGCAGCCGCGGGTCGAGATCAATCAGGTGCTGGACAATGTCCGAAAGACCCGACGCAAGGGCTACTTCTTTTCAAAGGGCCTGGTGACGCCGGGCGCCGGATCGATCGCCGTGCCGCTGCCCGACGGCATCGACGGCCACGACCGCGCCCTGACCGTTGCGGTGTCGGGTATCCTGGATGACATCGCAAGACGTGAACAGGCGATCGTCACGGTGCTGAGGACCGCGATCGGCCGCTATCTCAGCTAGCGGCGGCCGGCGTCGGGCGGTCTGCCAGCAACGGCCAGAATCCCTCGCCGCCCTGCGCGCAGACGATCCGGCCGATCTGCTCCTGCCAGTAGGTCTCCGCGCCCCATTCGTCGCGCCAGGCCCAGAGCCGGCGGGTCGAGAAATGCAAAGGATGCTCCTGGGTGAAGCCCATCGCGCCATGGACCTGGTGGCAGATCGCGGCAACGTGCCCCGCCGCCTCGCCGACGCGGGCTTTCGCGATCGCGACCGAGAATTCATCGTCGCCGAGCCGTTCGGAGTCCAGCAAGGCATCGGCCGCGGCCGATGCCGCGGCGAAATGACCGGCGGCGACCGCCAGCATGTGCTGGATCGCCTGAAACTTGGCGAGCGGCCGGCCGAACTGCACGCGCTCATTGGCGTAACCCAGCGCGTAGTCGAGGCACCGCTCCATGCCGCCGATCATCTGCTGGGTTCTGATCGCGGCGCCGAACGCCATCAGGCCGTTCCCCTGCAAATAGTCCGGCGCCGGACGCAAGGCATCGGCATCCACCGCGACGGCGTCGAAGCGCAGGTCGTCCCGCGGCTCATAGGCGATGTTGCGCCGTGAGCGATTCGGCTGGATGAGGCCGGCCGGCAGCAGGCCGAGCCGCGCCTCGCCCTGCCCGGTGCGCACCAACACCAGCAGGCGCGCCTGCGTGCCCCACGGCACCGCATGGGCGACGCCGCCCAGCGTGGCTGCGCCACCGCTGTGCTCCAGCGTCAGCGCGTCGCGCGCATTGGTCGGCGCCAGCGTGATCGGCCCTTCGGAAACCCCACCGCCGGCGTCGCTCCACAGCCGGTTGGCCAGCATGGTCTCGGCCAGCGGCAGCGGCGCCGCGTAGTAGGCGGCGCGGCGGATGAGGTGCGCGGCGTCGGCGGCGCCGAGCCCGACGCCGCCGGCATCTTCAGGGACCAGCGCCAGCGGCAGTCCGGCCTCCTCGAGCGCGAGCCACAGCGGCGCCGCCCATTCGCCACGGTCCGCGGCGGTGAGTGCGTCCTTGGTGGCGTGCTGCTGATACAGCCGATCGGCCTGCTCGCGGACAATGGCGGACATGCTGTCCATGCTGTGATCCACTCCCATCACCGCAGCCCCAGTCCGCGGGCGATCATGCCGCGCAGAATTTCCGGCGTGCCGCCGCGGATCGTGAATGACGGCGCGTGCAGCAGCACCTGCGCCAGCGCCTGCGAGTAGTCGTCCTGCTCGTCGTCGAGGCTCGCTTCCGCCGGCACCAGCTTGCGCACGATTTCGGGAATCTCGCGCTCGAACGCGGTGCCGACATCCTTCACCAGCGCCGCCTCGGTGACCGGGCTTTCACCGCGCTCCAGAAGTCCGGCGATCGAGGACGACATCCGGCGCAGCGAGGCGAAATGCGCCACCAGCCGGCCGATCTCCACTGCCTGCCGTTCGCTCGGCTCGCGCCCGACCTTTTCGATCGTCTCGGCCAGCAGGCGGATGTCGGACATGAAGCGGTCCGGACCGGCGCGTTCGAAGGCGAGTTCGCCGGTGACCCGGGTCCAGCCTTCGCCGGGTGCACCGATCAGCATGTCGTCCGGCACCACGCAGTCGCGGAAGAACACCTCGTTGAATTCGTGGCCGCCGGACAGGTTGAGGATCGGCCGAATCTCGACGCCGGGGTTCGACGTATCGACGATGAACTGCGACAGCCCGGCGTGGCGGTCCGCGCTCGGCGGCTCGGTGCGGGCCAGCACGATCAGGTAGTGCACGCGGTGCGCGTTGGAGGTCCAGATCTTGGCGCCATTGATGGCATAGCCGCCATCGACCTTGTCGGCCCTGGTGCGGACCGCGGCCAGGTCGGAGCCGGAATCCGGCTCGCTCATGCCGATGCCGAAATAGCATTCGCCGGCGGCGATCTTCGGCAGGATCAGTTCGCGGGCGCGCTGGCTGCCGTGCTTGAGGATCTGCGGGCCGGACTGCCGGTCGGCGATCCAGTGCGCGCCGCCGGGCGCGCCGGCCGCCAGCATTTCCTCGGTGACGACGAAGCGTTCGAGGTTGGAATATTCGCCGCCGCCATATTGCTTCGGCCAGGTCATGCCGATGAAGCCGGCCGCGGCGGCGCGGCGGCTGAATTCCGGGTCGAAGGTCGACCAGGAGGTCTTGTGCGCGGCGTAGCGCCCGGCGGCGCGCTCCCCGTCGAGGAAGGCGCGGACCTTCGCCCGCATCGCGTCGGCTTCCGGCGGCAATGTCAGGGACTCGAAACGGAACGCGCGCATGTGACCTCCCGCGCCTCAGGCGCCCTTGAATTCCGGCTTGCGCTTGTCGAGGAACGCGTTGACCGCCTCGTGCTGGTCGGCGGTGTGCTGCACCAGCGCCTGCATGCTGGCCGCCATCTCCAGATGCGTCGGCAGCCCGATCGCGCTGGAGTCGCGCACCAGCTTCTTGCACATCCGCAGCGAATGCGGCGGCTGCGCGGCGATCTGCCGGGCGAGTTTCATCGCCGCGGCCATCAGCTCGGCCTTCGGCACCACATGCGAGGCGAGGCCCCAGGCCAGCGCCTGCTCCGCCTTGATGAAATTGCCGGTGAAGGTCATCTCGTAGGCGCGCGACAGCCCGACCACGCGCGGCAGGAACCAGGCGCCGCCGTCGCCCGACACCAGCCCGACCCGCATAAAACTCTCGGCGAATTGCGCATCGTCGGCAGCGACGCGGATGTCGCACATCAGGCTGAGATCGCAGCCGGCGCCGACCGCGTAGCCGTTCACCGCGGCGATCGCCGGCACTTCGAGGTCGTACATCGCCAGCGGAATCTGCTGGATGCCGTGCAGATAGCCGCGGCGGATTTCCGCCGGCGTGCCGCCGAACAGCCCGGTGCGGTCGCGCATTTCCTTGACGTTGCCTCCGGACGAAAAGCTCTCGCCGGCGCCGGTGACGATCACGCAGCACACCGACATGTCGCGGTTGATGCGGTCGCAATGCGCCACCAGCGCGTCGACGATCGCCGGCGAGATCGCGTTGCGGGTCTCGGGTTCATTCAGGGTCAGGGTGACGACGCCGCCATCCTGCTGATAGGTGACGCTCTCGGTCATGATGATGTCGCTCGCTTGGTCTGAGGAATGCGCGCGGCCGGCGCGTCGATGCCGATCTCCGCCAGCACTTCGGCGGTGTGCTCGCCGAGCCGCGGGGCGTGACGGCGGATCTTGAACGCCGTCGAACTGAAGGTCACCGGGCTGCGGATGGTCTTGTAGCGGCCTTCGGAGGGATGATCGGCCTGCCCGAACATGCCGACCGCCTGCATGTGCGGATCGTTCGGCAGGTCTTCGAGGCTGAGCACCGGCATGCAGGGAATGCTCACCTCGTCGCAGAACTCGACCCAGTCCGCGGTCGGCTTCTTCAGCGCTTCGCGTTCGATCAGTTCGTAAAGCTCGTCGAGATGGTTGACGCGTTCGGTCAGCGGAAAGAACCTGACATCGTCCTTCAGCGCCGGCTGGCCGACGAAGTCGAAGAAGTCGCGCCAGTTGCGATCCGAATAGGGCAGGATGCACATATAGCCGTCGGCGGTGCGGAACGGCTTGCGCAGCGGCGACACCACGCGGCGATAGCCCGGCGGGCCGAGCGGAGGCTCGAAGGTGAAGCCGAGCAGATGCTCGATATAGGCGAACTCGGCCGAGGTCTCGAACATCGGCACCTCGATCGCCTGGCCGCCGCCGCCGCGCTCGCGCTGCAACAGCGCCGCCATCACCGAATAGGCGATCGCCTGGCCCGACAGCTTGTCGCACAGCACGGTCGGCATGAAGGCCGGCTCGTTGCGCGACGCCATGTGCAGCGCGGCGAGGCCGGAGCCGGCCTGGATGATGTCGTCATAGGCCGCCTTGTTGCGATATGGCCCCTTCTCGCCGAAGCCATAGCCGCCGCAATAGATGATGTCGGGGTTGATGGCGCGCACCGCATCGTAGTCCAGCCCGAGCTTGCGGATGGCCTTGGGCCGCAGCGAATGCACGAACACGTCGGCGGTGAGGATCAGCTTGCGCAGCGCCTCGGCATCGGCCGGCGCCTTGAGGTCGAGCACGATGCTGCGCTTGTTGCGGTTGAGGTGCAGGTGGCCGCCCCCCATGCCGGCATTGCGGTTCGGCCGGTAGCCGCGGAACGAATCGCCCTCCGCGCTTTCGATCTTGATGACGTCGGCGCCGAGGTCGGCGAAGATATGGGTCGCGAACGGTCCCATGATCACATTGGTCAGATCGAGGACCCGGATTCCTCCGAGGGGGCCATCCGCCGGCGTCGTATCCATGGGCTTTGTTCCCTCTGTCTCGGCCGCGGTGCCGCTCGGCTCTCGCGCATTTCAATGGCCCGGCCGGCAAGATCAAGCGCGGACCGGGCGTCCGACCTGAACAATTACATATGCGATGGCTCAGCGGCGCGGCCGCGCCACCCGCGGCTCTGCGCCGGTTGCCGCAGGACGCGCCGAGCGGGTGAAGGCTTCGACATAGTCCAGCAGCGCGTCCGACGCCTCGCCGGCGGCGTCGGCATCGCCGGCGACGATCGCCTCCATGATCACGGCGTGGCTCACGGCGGCGATCGGCAGGTCGTAGGGGCGATAGAACTTGTACCAGAACCGCCGCGCCAACGCGTGGATCGGCGAGATCGCCTTCAGCAGGTGACGGTTGCCGGCGCTCTCCGCCGCGAGCTGGTTGAACACGCGATCGACCCGCAGGAACAACAGATAATCGTCGGAGGCGGCGGCGCGGCGCATCTCCAGCGCCATCTCGGCGAACAGCGCAGCCTGGTCCGCGCTGCGCCGCCGCGCCGCGCTGCTGGCGATCAGCCGTTCCAGCTCGCGGCGCACCTCGAGCAGCAGCAGCTGGTCGTCGATGTCGATCGACGTCACGGTCGTGCTCTGCCGCGGCGCGATGTCGACCAGCCCGACCTCCGAGAGGCGTTGCAGCGCCTCCCGGATCGGGGTGCGGCCGAGTCCGGTGCGATCGATCAGCACGCTTTCGGTGATGATGGCGCCGGGCGGCAGCACGAGGGTGACGATCATTTCTTCCAGCAGGTCGTAGGCCTGCTCCGCGTGGCTCTTCGGCGATCGCGGCGCCGGGGCGCCGAGAGCCAGAATGCTGCGCGTGCCGACGTCACCGACCGGCATCGCTCAACCCTTGATGAAGGGACAATTGCCCTCCGCCATCGGGCGGAAGGCCTGCTCGCCCGGAATGGTGGAGACGATCCGGTAGAAATCCCACGGCGCCTTGGAATCGGCCGGCTTCTTCACCTCGACCAGATACATGTCGTTGAGGCTGCGGCCGTCTTCGCGGATTCGGACGTTCTTCCACAATGCGTCGTTCACCGGCACGCTCTTCATCTGCTTGACCACGACGTCGCCATCTTCCGATTTGGCGGCATCCATCGACTTTAGGAAATGCAGAGCGAGGGTGTAAACCGCGGCCTGCACCACGGTGGGCGCGCGGCCGTCATTGCGGGCCATGTAGCGCTTGCTCCAGGCCCGGGTGTCGTCGGTACGGTCCCAGTAGAAGCCGGCGGTGAACCGCAGGCCGGCCGCGTTCTCCAGGCCCATCGCCTTGATGTCGGTGATGAAAGCCAGCATCGGCAGCACCGTCTGACCGCCGGCGACCAGGCCGAACTCGTGCGCCTGCTTGATCGCGTTGGTGGTGTCGACGCCGGCATTGGCGAGCGCCACCACCTTGGCCTTGGAAGCCTGCGCCTGCAGCAGGAACGAGGAAAAATCCGATGTGCTAAGGGGGTGCCGCACCGCGCCGAGCACCTGCCCGCCGGCCTTCTTCACGAAGCCGGCGGCCTGCTCTTCCTGGGCGTGGCTGCCGGCATTGTCGCCGGTCAGGAAGTACCAGGTGTTGAGCCCGTCGGCGACGCCGGCCTTGGCCGCAACGACTGAATTGGCGTAGCCGTCGAACCCCCAATGCACGGTGTTGGGCGAGCAGTATTTTCCGGTGAGCTCCGGGCTGGACGCGGATGCGATCAGCATCGCCCGGTTCTTCGATTGCGCCACCTCGCGCACCGCCAGCGCCACGGCGGACGTCGTCAGGTCGAGAATCGCATCGACATTGTCGCGCTCGAACCAGCCGCGCGCGATGGTCGAGGCAATGTCAGGCTTGTTCTGATGATCGGCGCTGATCACTTCGACCGGTCGCCCGAGCACCTTGCCGCCGTAGTCCTCGACCGCCATCTGCGCCGCCACGACCGAGCCGCGACCGCCGAAATCGGCATAGACGCCGGACTGGTCGTTCAGCACGCCGAGGCGGATCGGTTTGGCGGTCTGCGCCAAGGCCGCGGTGGAGATCAGCGCGCAAAGCGCCGCGAGGCCAAGCCCCTTGATCATGCAATCCTCCCGTTATGTTGTGAATTTAATCGTTTGGCGTCTCACATATATCAATGCGGTCGGCGGGGCGGTCGAAAAATATCATCACGTATGCGATATGTCTTGACCGGACTGGACGTCGGCCGGCGCTGTCGCTAATGTGATATATCAGAAGAAAAAGCAGGGAGCGCATGATGACGCCGGACCAGATCCTCGCCCGCCCGGGCAAAATTCTCAGCGACCGCCAGCGCCGCGACTATTTCGAGAAGGGCTATGTGATGCTGCCCTCGATCATCCCGCAGGACTGGATCGACCGGCTGCTGGCGGTCACCGCAGAGTTCGTCGAAAAGAGCAAGGGCGTCTCCAAGTCGGACAAGGTGTTCGACGTCGACACCGGCCACAGCGCGGAGAATCCCAAGCTGCGGCGTCTATCGAGCCCGGTGGACCAGCACGCCACCTATTGGGACTTCGCTTCCAGCGAGCTGATGGCCGACATCGCCGAAGACCTGCTCGGCCCCGATGTGAAATTCCACCACTCCAAGCTGAACTTCAAATGGGCCGCGGCCGGCCAGGAAGTGAAATGGCACCAGGACATCCAGGCCTGGCCGCACACCGACTACTCGCCACTGACGATGGGCATCTATCTGCAGGACACCACGCCGGAGATGGGGCCGCTGTTGTGCATTCCCGGCAGCCACGAGGAAGAGCTGTTCGACCATTTCGACAAGACCGGCAATTGGAGCGGCCATATCCGCGACGAGGACATCAGCCGCGTCGCGATCGACCGCGCCGAGATGCTGAGCGGACCGGCGGGCAGCATCACCATCCACAATTGCCGCACCGTGCATGCCTCCGAGCCGAACCTGTCGCCGCGCGGCCGGCCGCTGCTGCTGCACACCTACTCGTCCGGCGATTCGTTTCCGTACACGCCGAACCCGATTCCGAGCCCGCATTCCGGCGAGATCATCCGTGGTCAGCGGCCGAAATGGGCCAACCACGATCCGCGCCCCTGCATGGTGCCGCCGGACTGGTCCGGCGGCTACGGCTCGATCTTCTCGCAGCAGAACAAATCCGCGATGTAGTTCGCCGCTCGCGCGGCGGCATCAAATCCGATGCCTATTCAACCGGCGGGTGAAAGCCCCGCCGGTTGGTCGTCGTGCTGCGCCATGCACTTATCACATATGCGATGGCCCGCGGCGCTGTCCGCTCTTGAGCAAGGCGATACGATCCCCGAAGGTACAAAAAAATCAAAACGGGAGTGAGACGATGCTTGGAGCGAAACGTGGAATGATGCTGCCGGCGCTGGCCGCTTCGGCCGCCATGCTGATGGCGGCGGTCGGTCCCGCCACGGCGGCGGAGAAATGGGACCTCTACGTTTACAATGCGGTGTCGACCGTTGCCGCCGTGCAGGGGCTCAACCGCGTTGCGCAGGAGATCGAGAAGGAGACCGCCGGCGAGCTGACGGTTCGGCTGCATCTCGGGGGCTCGCTGCCGATCAACACCACGACCATCACCCAGGCGGTCAGCGACGACGTCGTGCAGATGGGTGATGACGGCTACTTCCTCGGCAACGTGCCGATCGGCGGCGTGCTCCGCCTGCCGATGCTGATCCGCAGCCCGGCGGAGTATCAGAAGGCCGCGGAGATCATGGATCCCTATCTGCAGAAGGCTTTCGAGAAGAAGGGCCTGCTGGTGCTGGGACAGTATCTTTACCCCTACCAGGTGGCGTTCTCGTCGAAAAAGCTGACCTCGCTGGCCGACATCAAGGGGCAGAAAATCCGCGTCACCTCGCCCGAGCAGGGTGAATTCATCAAGCGGCTGGGCGGCATCCCGGCGACGCTGGGCGCCCCTGAGGTGCCCTCGGCGCTGGATCGCGGCGTGGTCGACGGCGTGCTGACCGCCTCCACCGGCGGCGGCAATGTCTGGAAGGACCTGCTGAAGTACAACTACCGCATCGGCATCAACTACTTCAATTCCGTGGTGATCGTGAACAAGGACCGCTTCGCCAAGCTGTCGCCGGACGTGCAGAAAAAGGTGCGCGCCGTCGTCGCCGCCAACATGCCGCTGATCACCAAGGCGATGGAAGACGAGGAAGACGTGCTCACCGCCAAATTCGCCGCCGGCGGCATGACGGTTACCAAGGAGGAGGCCGCCGACATCGAAGCCGGCACCAAGGTAATCTCCGCTTATTGGGACGAGTGGGCGAAGTCCAAGGGCCCTGACGCCGTCGCTGCGCTGAAACAGGTTCGTGCCGCGCTCGGACGCTGAGCGCCATGTCCGACAACACCGAAGCGGCGCCGGACGGCGCCGCGCATCTGGTCGAGACCGTCGCGCCCGGCCCCAGCGCCATCGAACGCGGCTCCGAGACGCTGTGCTCGCTGTTCCTTCTGGCAATGATCGTGCTGATCGGCGCCGAGGCGATCGCCCGAAACGTGTTGGCGACGTCGCTTCAGGTGGTCGACGAGATCGGCGGCTATCTGCTGGTGGCGCTGACCTTCCTGAGCATGTCGGTGGCAGAATCCCACGGCGCGTTTCATCGCGTCGAACTGCTGCAGGCGCGGCTCGGCCGTCGCGCCAGAATGCTCAGCCAGATCACGTTTGACGTGATGGCGCTCGTTGTCTCCGGTCTGGTGACCTGGCAATTGACCCGGCTGGTGCTCAACGCCTGGCGGTTCGAGGATGTCGCCCCCACCCCGCTGCAGACGCCGCTGTGGCTGCCGCAGAGCTTCATGGCGATCGGCATGACGATGCTCTGTCTCGCCCTCGTCCGCACCATCCTCGCCAAAGCACGATTGCTGCGGAGTTATTCGTCATGAGCCCCGGCGTCGAACTGATCTTCGTGATGCTCGTCTTTGTCACGCTGCTGTGCGTCGGCATGACGATTCCCTTCGCCATCCTGGTGCCGTCGGTGCTGTACCTTCTGCTGCATGCCGGACTGCCTGGCCTGAAGGGCATCGGGCTCGTCAGCTGGGGCAGCATGAACAGCTTCACCCTCAGTGCGATTCCCCTGTTCATCCTGATGGCCGAGATCCTGCAGGAGAGCAGGCTCAGTCTTCGGGTCTACCACGGCCTCTCCAAGCTGGTGTCGTGGATCCCGGGCGGGTTGCTGCAGACCAACATCGCGGGCTGCGCGATCTTCGCCGCGATCTCCGGCTCCAGCGTCGTCACCGCGGCCTCGATCGGCCGCGTCGCGCTGCCCGAACTGCAGAAGCGCAACTACAGCCCAAAGCTGTCGGCCGGATCACTGGCCGCCGGCGGCACGCTCGGCATCCTGATCCCGCCCAGTATCGCGATGATCGTCTACGGCACCTTCACCGAGACGTCTGTCGCCAAGCTTTTTCTGGCCGGCGTGGTGCCCGGGCTGCTGCTGACGCTGATGTTCATGGCCTACATCGCCATCCACGCGTGGTTCGACCCGAAGATCGCCCCGGCGGAGCGCGGCGCGCAGTCGGTTCGCGAAGTGATAAGCGCACTGCTCGACCTGGTTCCGTTCATGGTGCTGATCGGCGGCACCATCGGCTCGATCTATTCCGGCCTGGTGACTCCGACCGAGGCCGCCGCCGTCGGCTGCGCCCTTGCGATGGTGATCGCCGCCGTGTGGGGCGACTTCGATGTAGGGGTGCTGACGCGCGCGCTGCAGAGCACGGTGCGGACCTGCGGCAACATCCTGTTCATCGTCTATGCCGCCTTCGTGTTCTCCTACGCCATCAGCTATGCGGGGGTCGGCGAGCAGATCACCCAGTTCCTGGTCGACCTGAAGCTGTCGAAGCTGGAATTCTTCTTCGCCCTGCTGGTGCTCTACACGGTTCTCGGCTGTCTGGTCGAAAGCCTCGGCATGATCGTCGTGACCGTGCCGCTGCTGTATCCGGTGCTGCTGCAATACGGCATCGACCCGATCTGGTTCGGCGTCATCCTGGTGCTGTTCATCGAGATGGGCCAGATCTCGCCGCCGATCGGCATCAACCTGTTCGTCATCCAGAGCATCTGGACGGGCAAGTTCAGCGACGTCGTCACCGGCACCATCCCGTTCCATCTCATCATCCTGCTGCTGCTGGTGCTGCTGGCGGCGTTCCCGGAGATCGCGATGTGGCTGCCGTCGCGCGCGACGGTCGCGCCCTAGGGAGTGTTGCCATGTTCGCGCCGCCGCCCGTGATCGAAACCAAGGTCTTCGCCCGGCTACCGGACCGATACCGGCGCAGCGATCCCAACAACGCCTGGGCGCGGGTCAATCGCCGCGGCGTGCCGCTGGATTCGTTTCTCGAAGGCCCGTCGTTCGATCGCGACGGCAATCTCTACGTCACCGACATCCCGTATGGCCGGATTTTTCGTATTTCGCCGGCCGGCGATTTCGAGCTGATCGCCGAATATGACGGCGAGCCTAACGGGCTGAAGATCGCGCGCGACGGCCGCATCGTCATCACCGACTACGCCCATGGCCTGATGACGCTCGAACCCGCCAGCGGCAAGGTGACACCGCTGCTCGAGCGGCGCTGGTCGGAGCGCTTCAAGGGCGTCAACGACCTGGTGTTCGCCAGCAATGGCGACATCTATTTCACCGACCAGGGCCAGACCGGGCTGCACGACCCGACCGGCCGGGTCTACCGGCTGCGAGCCGACGGCACGCTCGACCTGATCGTCGGCAACGTGCCGAGCCCCAACGGGCTGGTGCTGAACGGCGCGGAGCACATTCTCTACGTCGCCGCAACGCGCGGCAATTGCATCTGGCGGGTGCCGCTGATGCCGGACGGCACCGCCTCCAAGGTCGGCGTGTTCGTGCAACTGTCCGGCAGCCTCGCCGGCCCCGACGGGCTGGCGATGGACCAGGACGACAATCTGGCGATCGCCCATGCCGGGCTCGGCGCGGTCTGGCTGTTCAGCCGGATCGGCGAACCGGTCGCGCGGGTGCGCTCCTGCGCCGGGCTGCTGACCACCAACCTCGCCTATGGCGGCGCTGACAACAAAAGCCTGTTCATCACCGAATCCGAAACCGGCAGCGTGCTGGTGGCGAGAATGCCGGTCGCGGGCCGGCCGATGGACTCGCATCGCTGATCGCCCGTCGGAGTTCGTCATGCCTTTTGCAACCGCGCCTGATGGCGGACAGATCTATTACCGCGTCGATTCGATCGTGCCGCCGTGGCGCGAGTCGGCTGGCGTCGTGGTGATGCATCATGGCGTCGCACTGACCGGCGACGCCTGGGCGGAGTGGCTGCCGGCGCTGCTGGCGGCCGGCTTTCGGGTGATCCGCCCGGACATGCGCGGCTTCGGCCGATCGGCACCGACACCAAAGGACTACGACTGGTCGCTGCCGAATTTCTTCGCCGATCTCGATGCCGTCCTCGACGCGGAAAGCGTCGATGCCTTCCACTATGTCGGGGAATCACTGGGCGGCTTGGTCGGCCTGGCCTATGCCGCGCGGCGCCCCGAACGGATGCTGTCCTGCGCGCTGCTGTCGACGCCGTTCGACGGCCGGCGCGTCAAGGCGGTGGAGCGCTGGCGCGCGATGATCGAGGCCGACGGCATGGCCGCCTGGTCGGAGCAATTGATGCCGATGCGGTTCGCCGAGGGCGTCGATCCGCGCATCCTCCGATGGGTGCGCACGCTGCAGGCGGGGTGCTCGCCCCATGCGGTCTGCGAGCAGGGCGAATTCATCCGCACCCAGGACCTGACGCCGGAGCTCGGCAACATCGTTGCACCGCTGCTGATCTTCGCTCCCGACGGCAGCCCGTTCGTCGATCGCAGCATGCCGGCCGATCTTCATGCGCTGGTGGCCGGCTCGGAGATCCAGTGGTTTCCCGGCCAGCGCCACTCGCTGCTGATGAGCCGGGCGACCGAATGCGCCGCGGCTTACGTGGATTTCATCGAGCGACGGTCGAACCATCCCGCGTAACAACGCGATCGGCGACACCGCGTCACGCGTCACCGCCGCGCGATGCGTGGCAATCCGAATTTTGTCCGCTTCATAAGCGGCTGAGATTATTAGCCATCGCTAGCGCAGACATCATGCTTTGCTGCGAGACCGATCCTGTGAATTGCCGGATATAGGGTGCCTCCGCGATCGATCGTGATGCAACGGTTTCGATAGCCTGCTGCAAGTCACCGCCGAATCCTAACTCACTCAGATTCGTCGGGAGATTCACCGCGCGATAGAACTCAACCATGTCGGCGAGAAATGCATCGGATCGACCTTCCAGGCAAAGCTGGACCAGCAACCCGAACCCCACCTGCTCGCCATGCAACGACGCGCCGAGCGACGGCAGCGCCGAGAAGCCGCGCGTCAGCGAATGGGCGATCGACAGCCCGCCGCTCTCGAAGCCGAGGCCGCTGAGCAAAATCGTAGCCTCGACGATGCTTTCAAACGCCGCATTGGGCGTCCTGGCATCGACGGCCTTGAGCGCTCCCGCCGCATCGCGCCGGATCACGCGATAACACTGGTCCGCGATGGCGACCGCGAGTTCGGTCGGCCGCGCCTTGTAGAAATTCATGCCGCCCGAGGCGTAGCACTGCTCGACCTCGAACTTCTTGCTCAGCGCGTCGCCGATGCCGGCAACGAAGAAACGCCGCGGCGCGCGGGCGATGATTGCCGTGTCGACCACCACGGCATCCGGATTGGTGGTCATCAACCGAACTTCGCTCAGCACGTGGGCGTCGGTATAGACGACCGCCAGCCGGCTGGTCGGCGCGTCGTTGGACGCCACCGTCGGCACCACGATGATCGCGCCGCCGCGCAGGATGCGCACGCCCTTGGCGGTGTCGATCGCTTTGCCGCCGCCGATCGCGATGATCACGTCGCTGGCCGCGGCGGTCGCCTTGGCGGCCATCGCGTCGATATTGGCGGCCGAGCATTCGCCCTCGAAGCGGCCGAACTGCGCGTCCTCGACGCCGTCGGGCAGGATCGATCCGAGTTCGGCGCGCAGCGCGTCGAACACGGCGGTATCGAGCACGATGAAGGGGCGGCGGCCATAGAGCGGCACCAAGGTCGCCAGTTCGGCGATGGCGCCCGGTCCCTGCAGATAGCGGTGCGGTCCGCCGAAGGCGCGGATGGTCATTGCTCACCCCATGAGAAGTCGCGTTTGCCGCCGTCCATGCAGATCAGCGCGCCGTTGATGAAGGACGCCTGCACCGAACACAGGAATGCGATCAACGAGCCGACCTCGTCGGGCCGGCAGAACCGGCCGAGCGGGTTCTGCCCGGTGATGACGGCGCGCTTCTCCGCGGAGAAGCCGGCGATCAGGTCGGTCTCGACGTAGCCGGGCGCGATGGCATTGACGGTGATGCCGGCGCTGCCAACCTCTTTGGCAAGCGTCCGGGTGAAGCCGATCACGCCGGCCTTGGCGGCGGAGTAATTGGTGACGCCCGGCCGCCCGCCGCCGGTGACGTTCATCGACGAGGTGTTGACGATGCGGCCGAAACCGCCGGCGCGCATCAGCGGAATCGCGAACTTGCTGCAGAGGAACGTGCTGCGCAGATGGGTCGAAAGGATGATGTCCCAGTCGTCGATCGACATCTGCTCGGCCGGCCGGCCGAGATGGCGGCCGCCGGCGCCGGCATTGTTGACGAGGATGTCGAGCCGGCCAAGCCCGGCATGCGCGTCGTGCACCACCGTCTCCGCACCCTTCGGGTCAGACACGTCGCCGATACAGACGATCGCCTTGACGCCGCTCGCTGCGAACTCCGCTGCCGTCGCCTCCGCGGCGGCACGGTCGATGTCGTTGATCGCCAGCACGCAGCCCTCGGCGGCCAGCGCGGTCGCCTCGGCCTTGCCGATGCCGCGCGCCGCGCCGGTGACCAGTGCGGCCTTGCTTTGCAGTCCGAAATCCATGTCAGCCCTTCACGGCGCCGGCGCCGAGTCCCTGGATGAAATATTTCGTCAGCATCGCGAAGGCGATGAACAGCGGCAGCGCGATCAAGGTCGAGCCGGCCATGATCTCGCCCCAGCGCAGGTCGAACGAGCCGACCATCGAAGCCAGCCCGACCGGCAGTGTCTTGTTGGCGTCGCTGCCGATCATGATGAGCGCGAAGGTGTAGTCGGTCCACGACAGCAGGAAGGAGAAGATCGCCACCGTGATCAGGCCCGGCAGCGACAGCGGCAGCACGACGCGCAGGAAGGCGCCGAGCCGGGTGCAGCCGTCGACCATCGCCGCCTCTTCCAGTTCGAACGGCATGCCCTTGAAGAAGCCCCACAGGAACCAGACGCCGAGCGGCAGTGTCAGGGTGAGGTGCGAAGCGATCAGGCTGAACAGCGTATCGCTCAGGCCAAGCCGGGCGAAGATCGTGAACATCGGGATCGCGATCAGCAGCGGCGGAAACATATAGGCGTACAGCATCGCGCCGACGATCAGCTTCTTGCCGCGGATGCGCTGGCGCGTCACCGCATAGGCGATCATGATCGAGAACACCATGGTGATCAGCACGGTGACCACCGCGACGATGACGCTGTTCATGAAGTGCGTCGGGTAGTCGGTCAGCTCGAGCAGGTTGCGGTAGTACTCCAGCGAGAACGGTCCGGGCACGATCGACACCGTGCTGAACATCGCGGTCGGCTCCCGCAGACTGGAGATGATCATCCAGTAGATCGGAAACGCCGAATAGATCGCGACGATGATGGCGGCCGCGTAGAGCGCGACGCGCGCGGGCAGAGACTTGACGCCCCTCATCTAGTCGTCCTCCAGCGGGAAAATCCGGAAGTAGACGAACACCGCCACCGACAGGATCAGGAATGAGATGGTGGCGATTGCGGCGCCGCCGCCGATGTCGAACAGGTTGAAGGCGTGGCGGTAGGACAGGATCGCGAGATGTTCGGTCGAGCCGACCGGACCGCCGCGGGTCAGCAGCCAGATCACGTCGAACTTGTTGAACATCCAGATTGCCCGCAGCAGCACCACCACGGTGAGGATCGGCTTCAGCATCGGCAGGGTGATGTGGAAGAACCGCTGCACCGGTGTGGTGCCATCGACGCGGGCGGCCTCGTACAGCGAGGTCGGTACGGTCTGCAGGGCGGCGAGGAAGCAGGTGGTGACGAACGGCGTCCACATCCAGACGCTGACCATGATCACCGAGGTCATCGCCGCGCCGGAACTCTCGAACCAGTTCACCGGCGGCAGGCCCATCGCCTCGATCGCCTTGGTGAGGATGCCGATGCTGCCGTCGACCATCCATTTGAAGGTGAGGATGACGACCACGGTCGGGAGCAGATAGGGCAGGATCGACAGGCCGCGGATGAAATTCCGGCCGGGGAAGGTCTCGTTGAGGATCAGCGCGAAGCCGATGCCGAGGACCACCTGCAGCACGATCGAGCCGGCCGAATAGATCACGCCGTTCCACAACGCGCGCCAGAATTCCGGCAGCTGCAGGATGGCCTTGTAGTTGTCGAGCCCCACCCAGGCGGGCGTGCCGATGAAGGAGTCCATCTTGTAGAAGCTGAGGCTGATGGCATAGGCCACCGGCGCGACGATCAGGACGAGCGTCACCAAGAGGCCGATCAGCAGGAACGAGTAGATCGTCGATTTCGAGCTCAAGAGCGTCTTTCGTCAGAAGAGGGCCCGGCCGGCGCGCGGCCGGCTGGGCTGTTGAAGCGGAAGAGCGTCAGGCCGCCGTGACCTTGCGCATCTTCTCGGCGGCGGCCTTGATGCAGTCGGCCGACGACATGTTCTTCAGCACCTTGTTCTGCAGCATCTCCGGGATCACGAACGCCTCGAACACCTTGCCGGGGCGAAGGTCCGGCGCTGGGCCTTCGGTGTCCACCGAGGTCAGGGTGACCGACTTGTCGACGATGAAGTTGCGCATCGTCTCCACCGCGTCCTTGTGCTTCTCGATCAGCGGATGAGCGCGCCAGCGCGGATCCTCGTAGACGTCGAGCCGCGGCGGCTGGAAGTGCAGCGGCGCGGTGTGCAGGAAGTTGATGTACTGGTTCTCGGTGAACCAGGCCATGAACTTCATCGACTCGTCGGAGTTCGGCGTCTTCAGCACCACCCAGCCGTCATAGCCGTGGTTGACCGCCTTGGCTTTTCCTTCGCTGTCCATGTACGGCATCATGCCGTACTTGCCGGTGAGTGCCGGCGCGTTGCGCTCCAGCGCCTCGATGATGCGCCCGGCATAGGCGGTGTGCGCCACCTTGTCGGAGGAGAAGTTGCTGAGCACTTCGCCGAACGAGGCCTGGCTGGTGCCGGACGGCATGGTCTTGTAGAGTTCGGCGAAGAAGTCGAGATAGCGCGTGACCTTCGGCGCCATCTCCGCGCTGTCGATGCTGACGTTCCACTTGTCGTCGAACAGCTTGACGCCCTCGGCCCACATGAAGCCCGGCGACAGCCAGTTGGTGGCGCCGTTGCTGCCGATCGGGAACAGCGATCCGGAGCGGCCGTCGGCGTTCAGGGTCTGCGAGTTCTTCAGCATCTCGGCCCAGGTCTTGGGCACGCTGAGACCCTTCGCCTCGTACAGATCCTTGCGGTAGTAGATCCACGCCAGATTGTAGTCGTAGGGGTACCAGTAGGTCTGGTCCTTGATCGGGAACAGGATCTTCGGGCCCCATTTGTGCTTGCTGGTCAGCTCGGTCAGCGGCATCAGCTGGCCTTCGGCCTGCAGCAGCAGCACGTGGCCAACGAACGCGAAGGTGGCGATGTCGTAGGGCTGGCCGCCGCGCAGCGAGGTCGTCACCTTGGTGAAGGCGTCGTCGAGCGGCACCGAGTCGACGACGATCTTGGTACCGAACTGCTTCTCGTATTCGGCGCACGCCACCTTGAGCGCGCGGATGCTGTCGATCGAGGTTTCGGTATTGAGGAAGCGGATCGTCTTCTGGCCCTGCCCCCACACCGCCGGCGCGCCGAGCGAGGTCGCGGCGAGGCCTGCGCCGAGTGCGCCGGCGCCCTTGATGAGCGTGCGGCGGTCGAGTCCCTTGGTGGTCCTTTGGTTCGCCATCGTGGTCTCCTCCTTTGTTTGCTTTTTGATCTTGCCGTGTCTTGCCGTTTAGAGTCGTTGCCCGGTCGCCTTGGAAAACAGGTGCAACCGGTCGGCCCGCGGCCGGATCGGAATGGTCTGGCCGTGGCTCCAGTTGTCCTCGCGGTCGGACAGGATCTTCAGCCGCACGCCGCCGGCCTCGCCGATGCCGAGCGTCTGCGCGCCGAGCTGCTCGATGACGCCGACCTTGAAGGTCAGCGCGTCCGGGCCTTCACCGATCGCGATGTGTTCGGGACGGATGCCGAGCACGACGTCGCCATCGGCGGCGCGCTGCTCCGGCGGCAGCGCGATGCGCAACGCGCCGCTCTCGAACATGCCGTTGGCCACGCGGCCTTCGATCAGGTTCATTTCCGGCGAGCCGATAAAGCCTGCTACGAACAGATTGGCGGGCTTGTCGTACACCGCCAGCGGCGCGCCGACCTGCTGCACGTGGCCGTCGCGCATGATGACGATGCGGTTGGCAAGCGTCATCGCCTCGACCTGGTCGTGGGTGACGTAGACCATGCTGGTGCCGACCTCCTGATGCAGCCGCGCGATCTCCTCGCGCATCCGCACCCTCAGCTTGGCGTCGAGATTGGACAGCGGCTCGTCGAGCAGGAACACCTCCGGCTCGCGCACCAGCGCGCGGCCGAGCGCGACGCGCTGCATCTGGCCGCCCGACAATTGCTTCGGCTTGCGCGCCAGAAACTCGTCGAGCCCGAGCATCTTGGCGGCGCGCTGCACCCGCATGTCGATCTCGGACGGCTCCATCTTGCGCATCCGCAGGCCGAAGGCGAGGTTCTCGTAGATCGTCTTGTGCGGATAAAGCGCGTAGTTCTGGAACACCATCGCGATGTTGCGATCCTTCGGCTCCAGCGCGGTGACGTCGCGGCTTCCGATGAAGATTTTTCCGGAGGTGGTCTCCTCGAGGCCCGCGATCATCCGCAAGGTGGTGGACTTGCCGCAGCCGGACGGACCGAGGAACACGATGAACTCGCCGTCCTCGATCACGAGGTCGACGCCATGCACGGCGACGACGTTACCGAACGACTTGCGAACCTGCTCGAGTCTGATTGCTGACATTTACTGCTTGTTCTGGCTGACGAAGTCGTGGATGCGGTGATTGATCGGCGCGAGCGCCGCCTGGATGTCGCGATAGATCGGAAAGCCTCGCGCGTAGACTTCGGCGCGGGCCGGATCGGGCGTTGCGCGCGACACGATTGTGACGACGTCCGCCGCCGCGCGTTCGTCCTTGAACACGCCGATGCCGACGCCGGCCAGCAACGCCGCGCCGTAGGAGGCGTCGGCCACGGCCGGCAGTTCGACGGTGATGTCGAGCACGTCGGCGACGATCTGCCGCCACAGCGCGCTGCGCGCGCCGCCGCCGGTCAACCGCGCCGTGGTAAAGCCGAGGTCCTTCGACTTCAGAACCTCGAGGCAGTCCTTCAGCGAATAGGCGACGCCCTCATACAGCGCGCGGGCGAAGTGCCCCGCACCATGATTGAAGCCGGCGCCGACGAAATCGGCACGCAGCAGGGGATCCCAATAGGGACTGCGCTCGCCGTTCAGATAGGGATGGAAGAACAGCCCTTCGGAGCCCGGCGTCACCGCGGCGGCCTTGGCGTCCATCGCATCGAATACCGCGCTGCCGTCCTCGCCGTCGCGGCGGAAGAAGGTGTCGCGCAGCCATTTATGCGCCGAGGCGCATGAATTGGTCGCGGCGATCACGTACCAGTGCTCGGGCACGACGTGATAGTAGTTGATCAGCGCGAAATCCGGCCGCGGCCTGGCCGACAGCACGTTGACGGTCGCCGCGGTCGCCAGCTTCACGACGCCGATGCCCTCGCGCACCATGCCGGCGCCGAAAGTTTCCGCCGCGGTGTCGGACGTTCCGCACACCACCGGCGTGCCCTCGGCGAGGCCGGTGGCCGCCGCAGCCTGCGCGGTGACCTTGCCGACCACGGCGCTCGGCTTGACGATCGGCGGCAGCGTCGCCATCGGCCAGCCGATCATCTCACAGAGTTCTTTGGACCACTCGGCCGTCCCGGCGTCGAGCATCAACGTACCGAGCGCGTCGATGGTGTCGGTTTCCCACGTGCCGGTAAACTGCGCGCGCAGCCAGTCCTTGGCGACGTAGAGCCGCTTCACGCGCGCGAAGGCGTCCGGCTCGTGATTGCGCAGCCACAGCATCTGCGGCAACGTCCAGGTCGGGTTGGCGCGGTTGGCGCCGATTTCGAGAATGCGCGCGTCAGCGCGGTCGCGCAGCGCCTGGGTTTCGGCGCGGCTGCGCTGGTCGTTCCAGAGAATCGCCGGCCGGATCACGCGGCCGTCGGCATCCTCCAGCACCTGGGTGTGGGCGCCGGCGGAAAACGAGATCGCGGCGATGTCGCCCGCCGGACGGTTCGATGCAGCGATGGCGCGCTGCATCGCGTCGCAGGCGGCCCGCCACCAGTCTTGCGGATCCTGCTCGCTCCAGCCGGACTGCGGCGACGATGTCGCCACCGGGGCGGAGGCTTCGCTGACCAGCGCGCCATCGGCGGCGATGATGCTGATCTTCAGCGATCCGGCGCCGAGATCGATGCCGACGAGCAACGGATGAGAGGCGGACGTCATGAAGCGCCCTCTCTCATCGTCGCGAGTTTGCGCGCGCGGTCATCCACGGCGGATGTCTTTTGCGCCGGTGAATGGACGCAGGCCCAGCTTGCCCGGGTTCATCAGATTGTCGGGATCGAGCGTATCCTTGATCGCCTGCAGCACCTCGAGCCCGCCGCCGAGTTCGCGCTTCATCCACGGCCCGCGGAACAGCCCGGCGCCGTGGTGATGCGCGATCGAGCCGCCGTGATCGAGCGTCAAGGTCTGCACCGCGTCCCACAGCTTGGCATGGACCGGCAATGCCTCCGCGTCGGCCATCGGCGGCAGCCGGATGGTCATGTACTGGCAGGCGCCTTCCGGATAGACGTGCGACCAGTGCGCGCCGAAATGGATGCCCGGAAAGATCGCTCGCACCGCGCGGCCGATCTCGTCATACATTTTCGGAATCGCGGACCAGTTGCCGGTCACCTCGATGGTGTCGTTGAAGTAGCCGGCGTCGTGCCATTTCTGCGAATAGGCGACGTAGCGGTTCTGCTTCCAGTGCGCATAGGGCGCCTCGGGGCCGACTTCGCCGCCAAGCTCCTTGGCGATCGCCAGCGCCATGTCCTGTTCGACCGACACCATCGGCTCGCTGCCACTGAACGCCATCATCGCCATGAAGGGCTTGTCGCGAAACAGCGCGATATCCTTTGTCCGCTCGTCGCTCTCGACCCGGTCGTACAGCCGCACGATCGCGGGGCGGATTTCCGCCTGCATGATCCGCCGCGCGCAATCCAGCGACGCCTGCAGGGTGGGGAATGCCAGCACCACGCCGCGTTCGACCTCGGGCTTTTTCCAGATCCGCAAGGTGGCCTCGGTGATGATGCCGAGCGTGCCCTCGCTGCCGATGATCAGATCGCGAACCGACGGGCCAACCGCGCGGCGCGCCACCGGGCGCACCTCGAGCGGCTTGCCGTTCGGCAGGATGGCCTTGAGGCCGATGACGATGTCCTCGATCTTGCCATAACGGCTCGACGCCTGGCCGCCGCCGCGGCAGGCCAGCCAGCCGCCGATCGTGGAGATCTCGATCGATTGCGGCAGATGTCCGCAGGTGTAGCCGGCGGCGTTGAGTTCGTTCTCGAACACCGCACCGTTAATGCCGGCCTGCACCGTGACGACGGCGTCGGTCGGATTGATCGAGACGATCTTGTCGAGCCGGCGCAGATCGACCATCACCTCGCCACCCAGCGGAATGGCGCCGCCGAGGACGCCGGAGCCGTTGCCGTAGGGGATCAGCGGCACCTTCAGTTGCAGGGCGAGCTGCACGACACGCGCAACCTCGCCGGCATCCGCGGGCCGCACCACCAGGCGCGGCACCGCGCCGGCGACCGATCCCGCGCGCTCGCGAAACACCGCAAAGGGCAACCGGTCGCGCGCGTAGCCGAGCCGCGCATCGAACGAGGTGAGGACGTTGGCCGCGCCGACGATCTTGCCGAAAGCATCCGACAGGGCCTGATCGACCGTGTCGCTCTCGCGTTCCTTGACGATCGTGCTCACAGTCCCGACAGCCTTTGATGACAGGCGATATCTGGCTGGCACGCAATAATGGCCACTGACACCTGGCGCACTCCCTTGACGATTGTTCGGCGACGGCGCTGTTCGTTTGCGCAATCGTTTGTTCAATGATTATCTAAACCAGCCCGGCCGTCAAGCGCGGTTTTTATCGGCGGATGGGACCGGTCGACGCGCGCAGCACCAGGCCGTCGGGCGCGAGTGACGCGACAGGCTCCGGCACGTTGCCGGTGACCAGATCGATCAGGAGATTGCAGGCAATCTCGCCCATTTGCTCGGTCGGCATTTTGACCGAGGTGAGCTGCGGATACAGCATCGTCGCCACCGGCGCGTCGTGCAGGCCGATCACCGAGACGTCGCGCGGGATCTGCAGTCCCGCCTCGTGCAGCACCGCCATCGCGCCCGCGGCCGTTACCAAAGTAGCGCCCAGCACCGCGGTCGGCTTCCGCGGCAGCAGGCTCGTCATCGCTCGCGCGCCACCCTCCGCGGTGTAGCCGGCGACCGCGACCAGATCCGGATCGAAGGCGATGCCGTGCCGCGCCAGGCCGTCGCGATAGCCGGCGAGACGCTCACCGGCGTTGAAGCCGCCGGGCCGCCCGGCCAGATGCGCAATGCGGGTGTGGCCGAGTTCAGCGAGGTGATCGACGGCGATCGTCGCCGCGGCGCGGCTGTCGAGCACGACGCTCAGCGACTTGCCGGGCAGCTGCCGGTTCAGCAGCACGAACGGAACGCTGGCCGCTTCGAGTTCTTCGCGCAGCAGCCCGTCATCGTCGAGGCTCGCCACCAGCAGCCCGTCGGCACGGTTGCCGTGCGACAGCCGGTGATAGATCGCGTCGGTCGAACCCGACTCGCGATGCGCGATCAGCAGGGAATAGCCGCGGCGCGACGCCGCGCGTTCGGCGCCGCGAATCGCCGAAGAGAACACCGGATTGTCCAACTGCGGCACGATCAGGCCGAGGCTGAGGCTGCGCGAGGACCGCAGGCTCTGCGCCAGCATATTGGGCGAGTAATCGAGATGCCGTGCGCTTTCGAGGATTCGCTCGCGGGTCTCGGCGCGGATCCGCTGGGCGGCCTCCCCGCGTAATACGCGGGACGCGGTGGACACGTCCACGCCGGCCATGCGGGCCACGTCCGCGAGTTTCGGTCTGGTCATCACGCCATGATAACATGGCAACTCATCCAATCAACGCGGAAGCGGAGCGCTTCACGCTTCAGGGCGCGCAGATCGAATAGCCCAACGAGACCGCCCTCCAGGAGTGGCTGGACTTTTGCGCCCGAGAGCCGCGTCTTCGCAGCGTGCACCGGTCGCCTGGAGAGCCGAAAACTCTTCGGTGCCGGCGTCGGCCTGAGGTGCTTCTCATCTAGGGGTTGGCTACAGCGTATCAGCAAGGCTGATATGATCCGGCGACCTGCAAATGCCGGTGCATGGCCGAGCACGTCACGCGCCAGCCGCGGTCGTCTCTGGACCATTTCGGCTCAATCGCTTTCTCCTCAAGATGTCCGCGTGGCGCGTCTTTCGCGAGGACCGGCCGCCTGATCCGACCGACACTTTCGAGCATGGATCCCGATCCCTGCGCTTGACGCGCCCCGCCTGGAGGCTGGTACAAGCCGCCCGCATGCGGCGCGACGAGCGGACGTCGCAGCCGCCGACAGGAGAAACGCCAGCAATGTATCCGGATCCGACATCGCAATCGCAGGCGACCTATCAGCGCGCGCTGGCCAGCCTGCCGGGCGGCAACAGCCGCACCACGGTCTTCATGACACCGTACCCGATCTACGCCGCGCGCGGCGAAGGCTGCAGGGTGTGGGATCTCGACGGCGTCGGCTACATCGACTGCATCAACAACTTCACCTCGCTGATTCACGGCCACGCCCATCCAGCATTGATCGAGGCGGCCACCAGGCAGTTGCACCTCGGCTCCGCCTTCGGGTTGCCAACCGAGTCTGAAATCGACCTCGCCGATCTTCTGGTGCAGCGGCTTCCCGCCGTCGAGCAGGTTCGCTTCGCCAATTCCGGCACCGAGGCGGTGATGATGGCGCTGAAGGCCGCGCGCGCCTTCACCGGGCGTCCGAAAATCGCGAAATGCGAGGGCGCCTATCACGGCTCCTATGATTACGCGGAGGTCAGCCTCGATCCGACGCCGGAAGCCTGGGGCCGCAACGCGCCGGTATCGGTCGCTTACGCCAAAGGCACGCCGGACAATGTGCTCGCCGACGTGGTGGCGATCCCGTTCAACGATGTCGACGCCGCGGTCGCGCTGATCCGCGAGCATGGCGCGGATTTGGCCTGCGTGCTGGTCGATCCGATGCCGAACCGCGCCGGGCTCGCGCCCGCAGACAAGGCCTATCTCGACGCCTTGCGCGACGTCACGCGCGAGGTCGGCGCGCTGCTGATTTTCGACGAGGTCATCACCTTCCGGCTCGGCTATCGCGGCGCGCAGGGCCTATGGGACATCGAGCCGGATCTCACCACGCTCGGCAAGATCATCGGCGGCGGCTTTCCGGTCGGTGCGATCGCCGGCCGCAGCGAAGTCATGGCGGTGTTCGATCCGCGTGCGGGCAAACCTGCGCTGCCGCATGGCGGCACGTTCTCGGCCAATCCGGTGACGATGCGCGCCGGCATCGCGGCGATGCAACTGCTCGATGACGCCGCCTTCGCGCGGCTGGATGCCATCGGTCAGGCGGTTCGTGACGGCATCGACGCGGCGTTCCGGCAGCACGGCATCGCGGGCGGCACCGTCGGGCTCGGTTCGCTGCTCAAGGTGCATTTCGCCGACCGCCCGGTGCGCGATTATCGCTCCGCCTACATGACCGAATTGGAATCGAAGCGGCTGGCGGCGTTCAATCTGGGCCTGCTCAATCGCGGCGTGCTGGCGGCCGGCTATGGGCTGATGGCGCTGTCGACGCCGATGACCGATGCCGATGTCGACGACATCATCGCCGCTGCCTCCGGCGCGCTGGCCGACGTGGCGGCGGGCTCATGAGCGCCGCGATCGATCCGATCACGCGGTCTGTGATCCAGCATCGGCTGTCCTCCATCGTCGCCGAGATGGGCGAGGCGATGCTGCGCACGTCGTATTCGCAGATCCTCAATTCGAGCCGGGATTTCTCGCTGGCGATCTGCGATACGGACGGACGGCTGATTGCCCAGGCCGACCACATTCCGGTGCATGTCGGCGCATTGCCATGGGCGACGCTGGCAGTTGAGGCGCGGTTCAAGGACGTGCAGCCGGGCGACGTGTTCCTGCTCAACGATCCGTATCACGGCGGCAGCCATCTGCCTGATCTCACCGCCTTCGTTCCGATCTTCGACGGCGACAAGCGGATGTACTGGACCATCGTGCGCGCGCATCAGAGCGACATCGGCGGCGCCACGCATGGCGGCTACAATCCGATGGCCACCGAGATCTGGCAGGAAGGCCTGCGGGTGCCGCCGATCCGGCTTGTCGAAGCCGGCCGGCAGCGCGACGACCTGATCGATCTGCTGGCGCTCAACGTCCGCAACCCGCGCGACTTCCGCGGCGACCTCGCCGCGATGGTCGGCGCGGCGCATCTTGGCGAGCGACGGCTCGCGCGGCTGTTCGCCGAATTCGGCGGGGCCACCGTCGAGACCGCGGTGAACGCGTTGCTCGATGCCGCCGAGCAGCAGACCCGCGCGGTGATCTCGGGCTGGACCGACGGCGTGTTTTTCGGTGAGGCGTTTCTCGACGACGACGGCCATGGCCGCAGCGATCTCCGCATCGCGGCGAAAGTGACCGTCGCCGGCAGCGACATCGAGGTCGACCTGTCCGGCTCCGATCCGCAATCCACCAGCTTCGTCAATTCCTCGCATGCCAATATGCAGGCCGCCGTGGCGATGGCGCTGGCCTATCTCATCGACGCGGACATTCCGAAAAACTCCGGCTTCCTGCGACCGCTGACGGTGATCGCCAGACAGGGCACCGTGGTGTGGGCCGATCCCGGCCGGCCGGTGACGCTGTGCACCAGCCACCCATCGAACGAGATCGTCGAGGCGATCGTCAAGGCGCTGTCGGCGTCCTGCCCCGCACGCGCGATGGCCGGCTGGAGCCGGCGTTTCCGCATCGCGATCCAGGGCGAGGATCCGCGCAATGGCCGCGGCTTCATCTGGCACATGTTTCAGGCGCGGCCCGGCGGCGGCGCCTCGGCCAATGGTGACGGCTGGTCGTCGATCGGCGAGTGGCACACCGTCGGCGGCATCAAGTTCGGCAGCATCGAGGTCGCCGAGGTCCGCTTTCCCCTGCATTTCCGCCATCACGAGTTTCGCGCGAATTCCGGCGGCAATGGCCGCCATCGCGGCGGGCTCGGCGTCGCTCTCGATCTCGTCGTCGAGACCGGCAAGCCCGCGCTGGCCAACACCGCCGGCGATGGCGCGCGTCACGGACCTTGCGGCATGCTCGGCGGCGAGGACGGCGTGCCGCACACCTACCGGCTGCTGTCGCAGGATCGCGAACCGCGGGTGCTCAGGACCAAGGAGGTCGGGATCGCCATCCGACCCGGCGATTGCCTGGAAATCCGCTCGTCCGGCGGTGGCGGCTGGGGTCCGCCGTCGCAGCGCGCAGCCGACGCCCGCCGGCGCGACGCCGAGCAGGGCCTGACCGAAACGCTCCCGACGACGCAAGGCGCCTGACATGCTGACAATCGGAATCGACGTCGGTGGCACCTACACCGATCTGGTCGCCATTGACGATGCTGGCCGCACGGTGTTCGCCAAGTCACCCTCAACGCCGCACGATCAGTCGATCGGCGTGATGACCGGACTTGACGAACTGGCACGGCGGCTCGCGCTGACGCGCGAGGAGATGCTCGGTGCAACCGGCCGGCTGGTTCACGGCACCACGGTGGCGACCAATGCGCTGCTCGAGCGCAAGGGCGCCAAGGTCGCGCTGCTGACCACACAAGGCCATCGCGACGTCATCGAGATGCGCGAGGGCCTGAAGGGCGACCGCTACGATCTGCGTTCGCCGCCGCCCGAGCCGCTGGTGCCGCGGGAGCGCCGCTTCGGCGTTCGCGAGCGGCTCGGCCCCGACGGCGAGGTCCGCGTCGCGCTCGACGAGGATTCGCTGACCGAAGCAATCGATGCGATCCGCGCCAGCGGTGCGACCTCGGTGGCGATCTGCTTCCTGCATTCCTATCGCAATCCCGCGCACGAGATCGCCGCCGCCGAACGGCTGGCGCGCGAACTGCCCGGCATCGATATTTCGCGCTCCAGCGACGTGCTGCCGCAGATCAAGGAATATGAGCGGGTCTCGACCACCATCGTGAACGCCTATGTGGCCCCCGCGGTGCGGCACTATCTGACGAGCCTGGAACGCCGACTCGCGGAAGCCGGCCTGAAGGGCAGCCTGTTCATCATCCTGTCGCATGGCGGCATGGCGCCGATCGCGGAGGCGTCACGGCTTGCCGCCGCCACGGTGCTGTCCGGCCCGGCCGGCGGCATGTCCGGCTGCCGCCGCTGTGCGGATCTGCTCGGCGTGCCCGACCTCGTCCCGTTCGACATGGGCGGCACCAGCACCGACATTTCGCTGGTCAGCGGCGGCGAGGCCGCGCTGTCGGCGGAAGGCAGCCTGGCCGGGCAGCGCATCGCGCTGCGCAGCCTCGACATCGCCAGCATCGCCGCCGGCGGGGGCTCGATCGCGACGGTCGACGCCGGCGGCACATTCCGCGTCGGTCCGGAAAGCGCCGGCTCGGTGCCGGGACCGGCCTGCTATGGCAATGGCGGACTCGCCGCGACCGTGACGGATGCCAACGTCGTGCTCGGCTATCTCGACGCCGACGCCTTCATGGGCGGGCAGCGCCGGCTTGATCGCGCCGCCTCCGAAGCCGCGGTCGACCGGCTCGCGCAGTCGCTCGGCCTGACACGGATCGAGGCCGCCGCCGGCGTCTTCCGCCTCATCAACCTGAAGATGGCCGATGGCATCCGATTGATGACGCTTCGTCGCGGCGTCGATCCGCGACGCTACGCGTTGCTGTCGTTCGGCGGCGCGGCAGGCCTGCACGCCGCCGAAGTGGCGCGCGAACTCGAAATCAAACGCATCATCGTCCCCACGGCGGCTTCGGTGTTGTCGGCCTGGGGCATGCTGACGAGCGACCTGCGCTATGAGGCCGGCCGTACGCATTTCGGTGCCGGCACGCGCAGTTCTGCCGACGAACTTCGCGGCATTTTCACGCAGCTCGAGGACCAGGCCGGTAGTCGGCTGCGGGCCTGGTTCGGCGGCACGATCGCGATCGAGCGCTCCGCCGAGATGCGCTACGGCGAGCAGATCTTCGAGATCGACGTGCCGCTCGATGAGATCGACTGGAATTCAGACTCACTGGTCCAGGACATCGAGCAGCGTTTCCATCGTCGCCACGATGAATTGTACACCTACGCCTCGCCCGATCAGGAGGTGGTGTTCGTCAACGCGCGGGTTTCCGCAGTCGGCCATGTGACGCATGCCGGCGAACAGGCCAGGCCGGCCGCAACGGAAGCGGGATGCGAACCGCGCAGCACCCGGATGGCGTATTTCGGCGAATGGCAGCGGGTGCCGGTCTATGGCTCCGAAGAATTGGGACCGGGCGATGCGATCGAGGGCCCGGCCATTATCGAGGCGGAGACCACGACGGTGATCCTGAATGCCGGCGACCACGCTACCGCAAACTCACTTGGCTGGCTCGACATCCAGTTGCGCTGATCTCGCGCAAGCGCTGCATTTCGGCAGACGGAACGCGCCGCTACCGTGCATTACATAATGTAATAAGACGATAATGTTTTAACGGTTGCGTTCGTTGGCCCTGACCGATTTTTGTTGGTCGATGCGATCGGACCCGCGGCGTCTGCTGCGCTCTGGTTGGATGACACAGAATCGACCGTCGGCAAGCGCGCCCTCAGCACGAGGCCGCATCCGCGATCAGGGAGGGAAAACGATGAAGGCCAAATGGTTAGCTGCCGCCGCAATCGGCGCGATGTGGGTATCGCCGCTGCACGCGCAGGACAAGCCGCCGATCAAGATCGCAATCGTCAACGATCAGGGCGGTGTCTACATGGAAGCCGGCGGACCGGGTTCGGTCGCGGCGGCCCGCCTGGCCGCTGAGGAATTCGGCGGCGAGATCGCCGGCCGCAAGATCGAAATCTCCGGTTACGATCACCAGAACAAGCCCGACGTCGCCAACGCGCTGACCCGCAAGCTGATCGAAGTCGACAAGGTGGACATGCTCGCCGACGGCGCGTCGTCCGCAGCCGGGCTCGCGATGAACGAGGTCGCCCGCAACGCCAAGAAGATTTTCGTGGTGTCCGGCCCGGCCGGCACCGACTTCACCGGCAAGGCCTGCGCGCCGACCACCTTCCACTTCAACTACGACACCTACGCGCTGGCGAACGGCACCGCCAAGGCGCTGGTCAAGACCGGCGGCGACAGCTGGTTCTTCCTCACCGCCGATTATGCGTTCGGCCATAATCTGCAGCGCGACGTCACCAAGTTCGTCGACGAGGCCGGCGGCAAGGTGCTCGGTGGCGTGCGGCATCCGCTCAACACCGCCGACTTCTCCTCGTTCCTGCTGCAGGCGCAGGCGTCGAAGTCCAAGGTGATCGGGCTGGCCAACGCCGGCACCGACACCGTGAATGCGATCAAGCAGGGCTCCGAATTCGGCATCGTGCAGGGCGGCCAGAACTTTGCCGGCCTGCTGGTGTTCATCAGCGACGTGCACGCCATCGGCCTGCCGGTGGCGCAGGGTCTGATCCTCACCACCTCGTTCTACTGGGACACCGACGACAAGACCCGCGCGGTCTCCAAGAAGTTCGGCGAGGTGATGAAGGGCCGGATGCCGACCATGGTCAACATGGGCGTCTACAGCGGCGTTCGCCACTTCCTTGCCGCGGTGAAAGAGACCGGCACCACCGACTCCGAAGTCGTCGCCAAGAAGATGCGCGAAACCAAGATCAACGACGCCTACAACAAGGACGTCGAAATCCGCGAGGACGGCCGCGTGCTGCACGACATGTACCTGATGAAGGTCAAGTCGCCGAAGGAGTCGAAGGGCCCCTACGATTACTACACCCAGCTCGCCAAGACTCCCGGCAAGGACGCGTTCCGGCCGATGTCGGAGGGCGATTGCCCGCTGGTCAAGAAGAACTGAGAAGCCAACCGACACACTTGCAGCCGGCGCCTCGGCGCCGGCTGTCGCTTTCCAGATCCATTCAATAAAAAGAGCGACAATGCCGAAGCCCATTGCAACCCTCGGATTCATCGGACTGGGCGTGATGGGCGAGCCGATGTGCGCCAATCTGCTGCGCAAGTCCGGCCTGCCGGTGCACGGCAACGATTTCAACGCCGCACCGGGTCAGCGGCTCGCCGCCGAGGGGCTTAAGCCCGAGCCCAGCATCGCGGCCGTGGCGGCCGCCGCCGACATCGTGTTCCTGTCGCTGCCGAGCATCAAGGAAGTCGCCGCGGTCTGCCACGACATCGTTGCCGCCAAAGGCCGCGTCCACGCCATCGTCGACATGAGCACCAGCGCGGTGAAGGAAACCCGCGAACTCGCCACCACCCTGCGCGGCCACGACATCAGCCTGATCGACGCGCCGGTGGCGCGGATGCGGCAGGCCGCGAAAGACGGCACGCTCAGCATCATGGTCGGCGGCAGTGCGGAGGATTTCGCGCAGGTCGCGCCACTGCTCGGCACCATGGGTACCGAGGTCACGCATTGCGGCGACACCGGCAGCGGCCAGGTCGTCAAGATCCTGAACAACATGGTGGTGTTCATGACGGTGCACGCGCTCGCCGAGGCGCTGTCGATCGGCCGCGCCGCCGGCGTCGACGGCGCGCTGCTGTTCGACGTGATGTCGAAAGGCTCGGCCGACAGCTTCGCGCTGCGCACGCCGGGCCAGAAGTCACTGGTGCCGAATATCTTCCCGGAAAACACCTTCCCCACCGACTACGCCATCAAGGACATCAAGCTGGCGCTCGAGCTCGCCGCGCAAGGCAGTATCGGCGCCGATGCCGCGAAACTGACCCACGGCCTGCTGGAGCGGACCAGCAAGGCCGGCTTCAGCAGCAACTACTATCCGGCGATGATCAATCTGATTGCGGGCAACAAGCCGTAGCAGGCGCTGCCGGCGCCCCACGCGCTCCGGCAACAGACTTGGAGATGTCCCATGCTGGACAAGACCGCGGTTTCGACCGAACAGCAGGCCCGCGGCTGGATTGAAGCTTTCGATGGAGCGCTGGCGACGCGCGATGCGCCGTCGCTCGCCGCGTTATTCCTCCCCGACAGCCATTGGCGCAATCTGTTCGGCATCTCCTGGCAGATCGTCACCTTCAGCGGTGCGGACCTGCTGGCGGACAAATTGTGCCGTCGCGCGGCGGAGGTCGGGGCCGCCGGGTTCACCTTGGATGCGGACATGCTCAAGCCGCGGCTCAACAAAGTCGCCGGCGAGCCGGTAATCGAGGCGATATTCCGTTTCACATCTGCAAACGGTCCCGGCTTCGGCGTGCTGCGGCTGAAGCCATCGGACAGCGCCGGCGTGGCGCCGCGCGCCTGGACATTGTCGACCTGGCTCGACGTCGACGGCATCGTGGCGGCACGGGCGCAGGCGGCTTCGACCTCGCACGCGCGCGATTTCGTCCGCAACTGGCTCGACGATCGCAGAGACGAGATCGCTTTCGCCGATCGCGAACCGGAGGTGCTGGTGGTCGGCGGCGGCCACGCCGGCTTGGCCGCTGCGGCCGAGTTGAAGCGTCTCGGCCTCGATGCCCTTGTGGTCGACAGGATGAAGCGCGTCGGCGACAACTGGCGGCTGCGCTATCACGGCCTCAAGCTGCACAACAAGGCGGCGGTCAATCATCTGCGCTACATGCCGTTCCCCTCGACCTGGCCGGACTACATCGCCAAGGACAAGCTCGCCAACTGGCTCGAGAGCTATGTCGAGACGATGGAGATCAATTTCTGGACCGAGACCGCATTCGAGGGCGCCGACTACGATGACGCCAGCGGCACCTGGCGCGCCACCGTGCGCCGCGCCGACGGCACCGTGCGGGTGCTGCGACCAAAGCACATCGTGATGGCGACCAGCGTCAGCGGCACGCCGAACGTGCCGGTGATTCCGACCATCGAGAATTTCAAGGGTCCGGTGCTGCACTCCAGCCAGTTCCGCGGCGGCGCCGAATGGGCCGGCCGCTCGGTGGTGGTGATGGGCTCCGGCACCAGCGCGCATGACATCTCGCAGGAGCTTCACGCCAACGGCGCAAAGGTGACGATGGTGCAGCGCAGCCCGACGCTGGTGGTGAATGTCGATCCCAGCGCGCAGCTCTACGAGACGCCGTATTTCGGCGAGGGTCCGCCGCTGGAGGTGCGCGACATCGTCGCTGCGTCGACGCCGCTGGCGGTGATGAAGTTGTCGCACAGACTGATCACCGACGAGGTCCGCAAGCTCGACGCGCCGCTGCTCGATCGGCTGGCGCAGGTCGGATTCCGGCTCGAATTCGGCGAGGGCGGCACCGGCTGGCCGCTGAAATATCGCACCCGCGGCGGAGGCTACTACTTCAACGTCGGCTGTTCCGAGTTGATCGCCGACCGCAAGATCGGGCTGATCCAGGCCGCCGACATCACGCAATTCGTCGCCGACGGCGTGGCGCTGGCCGATGGCTCGACGCTGCAGGCCGACCTCGTCGTGTTGGCAACCGGCTACAAGGGGCAGGACCACATCGTGGCGTCGCTGTTCGGAGCCGGCGTCGCCGCGCGCGTCGGGCCGATCTGGAATTTCGATGCGCAGACCCAGGAGCTGCGCAACATGTGGATGCGCACGAATCAGCCGGGCCTGTGGTTCACCGGCGGCGCGTTCTCGCAATGCCGCATCTACAGCCGCTTCATCGCGCTGCAGATCGATGCAATCGAACGCGGGACGCTGGAGAAGGCGGCTTAGGCAGCCAGTCCGCCGCCATTCCGGCGCGTCGGTAACCCATCCCGCCGTCATTCCGGGGCATGCGCAGCGTAGCTGCGCGATGAACCCGGAATCGCGAGATTGGACTTCGTGCATTGCATCTCTGGATTCCGGGTTCGTTTCGGGCTTCTCCCTCACGCCCCGGAATGACGGTGGTTTGCTACGGAATCACCTTCTTCGTCCGGAAGTCGCCGATGATGTTGCTCATCATGTCGTAGGTGTCGATCATCTCGGTGAAGCCGTATTTGTTTGCCTTCACCATGCTGATCATGTTGTCCCAGCCGCGCGCGAACACGGTGTCGGCGTAGGTCCAGGGCGCCAGCTTGTGCAATTCGGTGGGACGCAGGCCGTTGCGGCGGACGATGTCGTCCCAGACGCTGCCCTTGTCTTTCATGAAATCGACCAGCGACATCGTCTTCACCGGGCCCGGTTCGATGTCGAACAGCGACGCCACATGCGGCCACAGATAGCGCCAGCGAAAGCTGTCGCCATTGCCGATATTGAACGCCTGGTTGGCGGCGCGCGGATCGGTCGAGGCCCACAGCATCGCGCGGTTGAGGATGCCGACGTCGGAGGCGAAGGAGATCGCGTTGAAGGTCTTGTCGTCGCCGGGGAAGTACAGCGGCAGCTTCAGTTCCTTCATCATCGTGCCGTACACCGCGAGCACCGTCATCAGGTTGATGCGCGCGCCGTTGCCGTAGCCGCACACCGCGCCGGGCCGCGTCGTCGACCAGGTCCAGTCGCGGCCCTGCTGCCACTTCAGCACATGGGCGTGCTGCGCCTCGTAGAAATAGGGCGGCACGCAGGCCGGATCGGTCTCGCGCGCGGGGGTGCGGTACTCGCCCTGGTGATAGCCATACTGCTTGACGCCCTCGAGCACATGAACGTGCTCGAGCTTCGGCGTCTGCGGCACCGCGACGTCGAGGAAGTTCTGCATCATCCTTGTGTTGAGTTCGTTCTCCTCGGCGAAGGTCTTGCCGTTGAGCAGCGCGGTGTAGAAGATATGCGTGACATTGCCGATGTCCTTGAGATTGGCCTGCGTGCTGTCGCGGTCGAGCAGGTCGGCGGCGATGTGGCGGACGAAGCGGAGGTCGTCCTCGAGCGGGCTGCGCGAGATCCCGATCACGTCCCACTCGCCGGTCTCGTGCAGCATTTGCGCCATGTTGCCACCGCACATGCCGCCGACACCCGCGATCAGAGCCACCTTCCTCGCCATCGTTTCCAACCTTTGCTTTTGTTGTGACGGCGGACCACGCGCCGTTCCCGTCGCAGCTAGGGTTCTGCGGCGCGCGAATTCAACCGAGATGATGTTATGAGCCCATCAGGCAGGGTTATGAGTCCGTGTCGCGGGACGCGGCGGGCGGCACGCTTCACGCCGGCGCCTTGTTGAACTCCTCGACATGCTTGCGCAGCCAGCTCAGGAAGCTGCGCATCTTGCTGTTGACCGGGCGGTTCTTCGGCCAAACCACGTAATGCGCCAGCTTGCGCTCGAACGGCGCGTCGAACAGCGGCACCAGCGTGCCGCTGGCGATTTCGTTGCGCAGCAGGTTGATCTGCCCCATCGCCACACCGACGCCCTCCACGGCCGCCTGGTAGGTGAGGATCGAGGAGGTGAAGCTGATCTCTGAATCGGAGATCAGGTCGGACCGTCGCACGGCGGTCAGCCAGTCATGCCAATCGGTGCGCCGGTAGTGCGAATGCAGCAGCTGGACGTTCCGCAGATCGTCAGGCTCGATCAGCCGGACGCGCGACAGCAGCTTGGGGCTGCAGACCGGCTGGATCAGGTCGGGAAAAATCATCTCGGCCTCGACGCCGGGCCAGCGGCCATCGCCGAACTGGATCGCCAGATCCACGCGATCCTTTTCGAAGTCGACGGGCGCCACGACGTTGCTGATGTTCAGCTTGATGTTCGGATAGGTGACGTGAAACGACGGCAGGCGCTGGATCAGCCATTTCGACGCGAAGGTCGTGTAGGCCCGGATTTTCAGCGGCTCGACCCGCCGGGTTTCGGTCAGGTTCGAGGCAGCGCTGGCGATGATCTGGAACGCCGGTGAAATCTGCCGCTGGAACTGCTCGCCCACCGGCGTCAGCAGGACGCCGGACTTGTCGCGCTCGAACAGGCGGACGCCGAGATATTCCTCCAGCGTCCGGATCTGCCGCGACACCGCAGGCTGAGTCACCTTCAACACCCGCGCCGCCTTGGTGAAGGAGCGCAGCCGCGCCGTCACCTCGAACACCCGCAACGGATTGAGCGGCGGCATGATGTCGGTCATCGGCGCGCTCCTATGGCCAGCCTGTCCGGCGGCATAACATATTGTTATACATCAATAACGCTTCATCGGTTGCGGGTCAATCGGCGCTCTGGGACAACGCCAGCAAGCATTTCCTGAAACTGGCTGGCCCCGATGCATCCTGGATTTTTCACCGAAGAACAGCAGGCCTTCGCCTCCTCCGTTCGCCGCTTCGCCGAGGCCAACCTGGCGGCCGGTGCGGTGGAGCGCGCGCACGACCCGCGGTTTCCATTCGACGTCGCGCAGCAGCTCGCGACCCAGGGCCTGCTGGGCATCGCCTTCGACGAAGCGGATGGCGGCCAGGGTGGCACGCTGATGGATTCGGTGATCGCGATCGAGCAGATCGCGGCGGTCTGCCCGCGCAGCGCCGACGTCGTGCAGGCCGGCAATTTCGGACCGATCCGCACCTTCGTCGAATATGCCAGTCCTTTCCTGAAAGAGAAGTACCTGCCCGACCTGCTGGCCGGCCGCAGCGCCATCAGTCTCGGCATGTCGGAGCCCGACGCCGGCTCGGCCGTGACCGAGCTGAAGACATCGGCGCGGCTCGAAGGGGATCATTACATCGTCAATGGCACCAAGGTGTTCGGGACCCACAGCCCCGACGCGTCGCTGTTCCTGATCTATCTGCGGTTCGGCCCCGGTGTCGGCGGCATCGGCTCGATGGTGATCGAGCGCGACACGCCCGGCTTTACCATTGGCAAGCCGTCGCCGTTCATGAGCGGCGAGGAATGGTGCCAACTGTATTTCGAGGACTGCCGCGTGCCGGTGGAGAACCTGCTGCTCGGCATCGGCGGATTCAAGAAGCAGATCTCGGGCTTCAACGTCGAGCGGCTCGGAAATTCGTCGCGCTCGCTGGCGCTGGGACGCTACGCTTTCGAGCTGGCACGCGAGCATGCGTTGACGCGCAAGCAATTCGGCCGGCCGCTGTGCGAATTCCAGGGCCTGCAGTGGAAGTTCGCCGACATGGCGCTGAAGCTGGAATCCGCGCAGCTGCTGCTATACCGCGCCGCCAGCGTCACCGAGGGCTTGCCGTCGGCCTATGAGACGGCGATCGCCAAACTGGCCTGCAACCAGGCCGGCTTCGACGTCTCCAACGAAGCGGTGCAGATCATGGGCGGCATGGGGTACAGCCAGGAGGGCCTCGCCGAATACTGCATGCGCAGGACCCGCGGCTGGATGATCGCCGGCGGCTCCACCGAAATCCTGAAGAACCGCATCGCCGAGGACATCTTCGATCGGCGATTCGACCAGCGCGGACACCAGGCGCGTGCTGCAGAGTAACCTGCCCCGCACGCCGGCGGCGTTGCGCCAGGCGCTGCTGGCGCCGCGCAGCATCGCGATCGTGGGCGCATCGGACGATCCAACAAAGACCTCGTCGCGGCCGCTGCAATATCTGCGACGCGCCGGCTATCGGGGAGCGATCTACCCGATCAATCCGCGCCGCGACACCGTGCTGGGCGAGCGCGCCTGGCCGTCATTGTCTGCGCTGCCGGAGGCGCCGGATCATGCCTTCATCCTCGCGCCCACCAAGGACGTGGTGAATACGGCGGCCGAATGTGCCGCGGCCGGCGTCACCGTGGCGACAATTCTAGCCACCGGTTTTTCCTCGGGCGATGCCGGCGGCGACGCGCGCGCGGTCGAGCTGAAAGACATCGCGCGCCGCACACAACTACGCATCCTTGGCCCGTCCAGCATCGGCGTGGTCGGGCTGCACAGCAAAACCATTCTCACCGCCAACGCCGCCTTTGCGGAAAGCGACCTGCCGCGCGGCGGCATTTTCGTCGCGTCCCACAGCGGCAGCCTGCTCGGCGCGCTGGTGTCGCGCGGCAAGGCGCGCGGCGTCGGCTTCGCCGGCCTTGTCTCGGTCGGCAATGAGATCGACCTCAGTCTCGGCGAAATCTGTTCGGCGACGCTCGACGATCCCGAGGTCACAAGCTACCTGCTGTTCCTGGAAAGCCTGCGCAACGCCGACGATCTGCGCCGCTTCGCGATCGCCGCCGCCGAACGCGGCAAGCCGGTGGTGGCCTACAAGCTCGGCCGTTCCGCGCAGGGCGCCGAGCTGGCGCTGTCGCACACCGGCGCACTGGCCGGCGCCGACGATGTGGCCAATGCCTTCCTGCACGACACCGGCATCGCCCGCGTCCACCTGTTCGAATCGCTGCTGGAAACGTTGCCGCTGCTGCGCAGGCTGCCGCCGCGGTCGTCGCCGCGCCCGCCACGGGTCGGCGTCGTGACCACCACCGGCGGCGGCGCGGCGATGGTGGTCGACGGGCTTGGCCTCGCCGGAATCGAGGTCGGCAAGTGCAGCGACGCCACCTTCGCGTCGCTGACGGCCACCGGTGTCGCCGCCAATCATGAGCGCATTATCGACCTCACCATGGCCGGCACCCGCTACGAGGTGATGAAGGCGGCGCTCGACGCCATGCTGGCGGCGCCGGATTTCGATCTGGTGGTGGCGGTGATCGGCTCGTCGGCGCGCTTCCAGCCCGAGCTGGCGGTGAAGCCGATCGTCGATTGCGCCGGCGCCGCGACGCCGCTTGCCGCATTCATCGTGCCGGAGGCGCCCGAAGCGCTGGCAATGCTGGCCGCGGGCGGCGTCCCCGCCTTCCGCACGCCGGAGAGCTGCGTCGATGCGATCGTAGCCGCGCTCGGTCGTGGCGTTGCGACGCCGATGCCGGACTTGCCTGCCCTGCCGCCCGCCACGGCACTGGCCCAGCTCGACGAATGGGACGCCTACGCGCTGCTCGACGAGCTCGGCGTGCCGCACGCGCCGGGGGTGAAGATCGCCGTCGATGCCGCCTTGCCCGACTTGCCGTTCGCCTATCCGGTCGCGGTCAAGCTGCTGTCCGACAAGGTCGCGCACAAGACCGACCTCGGCGGCGTCGTGCTCAACGTCGCGGACGCCGCGGCGCTGCGCGCGGCCATCGACAGCATCGTCGGTTCGGTGAAGCGCAAGCGTCCTGATCTGCCGTTGACCCATGTGCTGGTGCAGCCGATGAGCGCGGGCTTGAGCGAAATGCTGCTCGGCTACCGGCGGGATCCCGATGCCGGGCCGATCGTGCTGCTGGCCGCCGGCGGTGTGTTCACCGAGATCTATCGCGATCGCAGCCTGCGGCTTGCGCCGGTCGACCGCGAGGCGGCGCTGGCGATGATCGGCGAACTGAAGATGTCACAGATTCTTCGCGGCTATCGCGGCAAGCCGCCGGCTGACATCGATCGATTGGCCGATGCCATCGTCGCGTTTTCGCAGCTGGCGCTGCGCGGCGAACCCTGCGTGGTTGACGCCGAAATCAATCCGCTCATCGTGCGCGAGCAGGGTCGCGGCGTGCTGGCGCTCGATGCCGTTGTGACATTCGTGGGAACGCCATGATGATTTCCGACCTTCAGGACAGGGTGAATGCCGACAGCGCGCTGCTGCGTCGCGGCCGCTTTCTGACGACGACGTTCCTGCTCGAAATCGGCGCGACGCCATGGCTGGTGGCCATCACCGAGGGCCGCATCGTGTCCGTCACGAAGGGCCCCTTCGTGATGCCGACATGGTCATTCGCGCTGCGCGCGTCGCAAGAGGAATGGGCTCAGTTCTGGGTTGCCGATCCGGCGCCCGGCCATCATGACCTGATGGCGCTGGTGAAGCGGCGGACGCTTCGGGTCGAGGGCGACCTGCCGGTGTTCATGGCCAATCTGCGCTACTTCAAGGAGGCGCTCACCAAGCTGCGCGCCACGGAGGCTCGATCATGAGCGCGGCATTCGAGCCGGTCATCGGCCGTTATCTCAACATGACGCTGCTCGGGCGGCCGCACCGCGTCTATATCGAGGAGGCCGGTACCGGCACCCCGCTGCTGTGCCTGCACACCGCCGGCTCCGACGGCCGGCAGTACCGCGCGCTGATGAACGACGCGGCGATCACCGCGACCCATCGCGTGATCGCGTTCGACATGCCGTGGCACGGCAAGTCGTCGCCGCCGGCCGGCTGGCACGACGAGGAATACCAGCTCACCTCCAACGACTACACGGCGATGGTCCTCGCCATCGCCGATGCGCTGGAGCTGGACAGGCCGATCGCGATGGGCTGCTCGATCGGCGGCCGCATCGCGCTGCATCTGGCGCTCGATCATCCGGAGCGCTTCCGCGCCATCATTGCGCTCCAGGCCGGCGCACATGTCGATCCGTATTACGATCTCAACATGCTGCATCGTCCGGATGTGCATGGCGGCGAGGTCTGTGCGGCGATCGTGTCGGGATTGGTCGGGCCGCACGCGCCGGACGACGCCCGGTGGGAGACCTTGTGGCACTACATGCAGGGCGGCCCCGGCGTCTTCAAGGGCGACCTGTATTTCTACAAGCTCGACGGCGACATCCGTGCCAGGGTCGCGCAGATCGACACCCGCAAATGCCCGCTGTTCCTGCTGTCGGGGGAATACGACTATTCCTGCACGCCGCAGGAAACGCTCGAGGTTGCCGCTAGCGTTGCAGGCAGCGAGGTCACCATCATGTCCGGCCTCGGGCATTTCCCGATGAGCGAGGATCCGGAAAAGTTCAAGACCTATCTGCGCCCGGTGCTCGATAAAATCGGCGCCCTTTCCAGCGAGTGAAGCCATGTCCCACGCCAACGTCGTCAAGCTTCCGCAGAACCATCCCGGCGCCACCTCGCAGGTGATCGCCTTTGCGAGCGCGATCGACTGGCATGCGCTCGATCCGACGGTGCAGCACGCCGCCAAGCGGCATCTGCTCGACACCATCGGCGTGGTGATCGCCGGCGGCGTCGGCGATGTCGCGACCAAGCTCGAAGCCGTGCTGTCGTCGGTTCGTCCGGGTGGCAGCGTTGCGGTCCCGGGCCGCGCCCGCCGCGCCGACCTGCTTGATGCCGCAGCGCTTGCCGGCACCGGCGCCCATGGCATCGAACTCGATGACGGCTATCGGCTGGGCTCGGTGCATCCCGGCGTTGCGGTGGTGCCGGCGATCCTGTCGCTGGCGCATGGCCGGGCGGTGTCCGGCGTGCAGTTGCTCGAAGCGCTGGTCGCCGGCTACGAGACCATCACCGCGGTGGCGCGCGCCTGCCATCCCGGCATGCGCCGTCGCGGCTTTCATCCGACCGGCGCGGTCGGCTCGCTCGGCGCGGCGATCGCGGCGGGACGGTTGTTGCAACTGTCGCCGCAAGGCCTGTCCGATGCGCTCGGCCTGGCGGCAAGCGCCTCGGCGGGGCTGTTCGCCTTTCTCGGCGGCGGCGCCGACGTCAAGCGACTGCATGCCGGCCACGCCGCGCGCGAGGGTCTGACCGCGGCGCTGCTGGCGCAGGGCGGCATTGCCGGCCCGCCCAACGTGCTCGAGGCATCCGACGGTTTCTTCCAGGCGTTTTCATCGGCGGCTGCGTCCGACGTCTTCGAGATGCCGCCGACCGCCGCGTTCGGTTTGCTTGACTGCTACGTCAAGCCCTACGCGTGCTGCCGTCATCTGCAGCCGGCGGTCGAGGCGCTGATGGCGCTGTGCCGCGACAACGCGCTCACCGTCGCCGATGTGCAGCGGATCGACGTCGAGACCTACGCGATTGCGGCCGACCATGCCGGCACCGGCTGGTCGAGCTTCGCCAGCGCGCAGCTGAGCTTTCCGTTCATCATGGCGCTCGGCTTGCGCTACGGCGGCATCGAGCTGGCCCATTTCGAGGCCGGCATTCGCGACGATCCACAGATTGCCGACATCTGCCGGCGTGTTCATATCACGGTGTCGCCCGAACTCGACCGCACCTATCCCGAAAACCGGCCAGCCAAAGTGACCCTGACCACGGCCAAAGGCAGCTTCACGCGCACGCAAATGGAAGCCTTGGGATCGCGCGACCTGCCGCTCGACGATGCCGGCCTCGAGGCCAAGTTCAGCGGCCTGGTCGCGCCCGTGTTGGGCAGCGACCGCGCGGCGAAACTGATCGAGCAGGTCTGGGCCGTCGCACAGGCTGCGGACGTGACGCCGTTGATCGAGCGGTTGGCGAAGCCGGCGAAATGAGTCCCGGATCGATGGCTGGACAATGAGCTTCGGCACCCTCTAGACCATTCTGGAGCCCTCGCCGTATCCGATCCGAGCCCCTTGAAAGTCACTGCATGAGTCCTGCGTCGCTGAATCCGGATACGCCGCGCGATCTTGATCTGCTCGACCGCTACGACGTGCTTGTGATCGGCGGCGGCAACGCCGCTCTGTGCGCCGCGATCAGCGCGCGCCGCCTGGGCGCCTCGGTGCTGGTGCTGGAAGCCGCGCCGCATTTCTATCGCGGCGGAAACACGCGGCATACCCGCAACATGCGCTGCGCCCATGACAGCGCGACCGAGACCCTCACCGGACCCTACACCGAGGATGAATTCTGGGAAGACCTCAAGCGCGTCACCCAGGGACATACCGACGAGGAACTCGCGCGGCATATGATCGCCGAGTCGAAGGAGATGCTGACATGGATCGTCGAGCAGGGCGTGCGCTTCCAGCCCTCGCTCGGCGGTACGCTGTCGCTTGGTCGCACCAACTCCTTCTTCCTCGGCGGCGGCCGCGCGATGCTCAACGCGCTCTACCTGACGGCCGAAGCTCTCGGCATTCAGGTTCGCTACGACGCGGAAGTCACCGAACTCGAGATTGAAGACGGCATGTTCCTGTCGGCCACGCTGAACCAGGATGGCAATCCGATCAAGGTTCGCGCCGCCGCACTGGTGGCGGCGTCGGGCGGTTTCGAGGCCAATATCGAATGGCTGAAGCAGGGCTGGGGCGAGATCGCAGGAAACTTCCTGATCCGCGGCACGCCCTACAACCGCGGCACCATCCTGCGCATGCTGATCGACCACGACGTGCAACAGGTCGGCGATGTGACGCAGTGCCACGCGGTCGCGATCGACGCGCGCGCGCCGAAATTCGACGGCGGCATCATCACCCGGCTGGATTGCGTGATCTACGGCATCGTCGTCAACAGGAACTGCGAACGCTTCTATGACGAGGGCGAGGACATCTGGCCGAAACGCTACGCGATCTGGGGTCGGCTGGTCGCGGCGCAGCCGGACCAGATCGCCTACATCATCTTCGACGCGCGCTCGCTCAGCCTGTTCATGCCGTCGCTGTTTCCACCGATCAAGGCCGACAGCATCCAACAACTCGCCGCGCTGCTCGACCTCGGGCCGGCCAAGCTTGCGGAGACAGTCTCCCGGTTCAATGCCGCCGTGCAGCCCGGCACCTTCGATCCGCACAATCTCGACGATTGCGCGACCGCCGGGATTACTCCTGCAAAGACGCATTGGGCGCGACGGATCGAGCAGGGGCCGTTCTACGCCTACCCGGTGCGGCCCGGAATCACCTTCACCTATCTGGGCGTCAAGGTGAACAAGGACGCCCGCATGATCATGTCGGACGGCAAGCAGGCCGCGAACATGTTCGCCGCAGGCGAAATCATGGCCGGCAATGTGCTGGGACAAGGCTACGCCGCCGGCATCGGAATGACGATCGGGAGCGTGTTCGGCCGCGCCGCGGGACGGGGAGCAGCCAGATATGCACGCAACTAACGCGCTGGCCGAAGCCGGCCGGCTGATGACGGTCTGTAATTCCTGCCGCTATTGCGAGGGACTCTGCGCGGTGTTTCCGGCGATGGAACTGCGTCGCGATTTTACCGATGGCGACCTCAATTATCTCGCCAATCTCTGCCATGCCTGCGGCGCCTGCTACTACGATTGCCAGTTCTCGCCGCCGCACGAATTCAACGTTAACGTCCCCGCAGTTCTGGCGCAGGTGCGTGACGAATCGTACGCCCAATATGCCTGGCCAGGGTTTCTGGCGGGCGCGTTCCGGCGCAACGGCCTGGTGATCAGCCTCGTCACGGCGCTCAGCGTCGCCGGCTTCATCATCGGCTTTGCGGCGTTCCACGATGCCAGCGTGCTGTTCGGCGCGCATAGCGGCCCCGGCTCGTTCTACAAGTTCATGCCGCACAACGCGATGGCGGCGCTGTTCGGCGCCGCGTTCCTTTACGCCATTGTGGCGATCGCCATGGGGGTTCGCCATTTCTGGCGCGACATCGGCGAGCCCGCCGCGACGCTGGCCGAGCCGGTCTCGCTTTGGCAGGCGATGAAGGACGCCTCGACGCTGCGCTACCTCGACGGCGGCGGCGTCGGCTGCATGAACGAGGACGAGAAGCCGACCGACAATCGCCGGCTGTATCATCATCTGACCTTTTACGGCTTCATGCTGTGTTTCGCTTCGACGCTGTCGGCCACCTTCTATCATTATCTGCTCGGCATGGAGGCGCCCTACCCCTGGTACGATGCGCCGGTGGTGCTGGGCACCATCGGCGGCATCGGCCTGATCGTCGGGCCGATCGGGCTGCTGCGCGAAAAACTGCGCCGCGATCCGAAACTGACGGACGGCAGAAGCTACGGCATGGACGTCGCCTTTCTGGCGATGTTGTTGCTGACCAGCCTGACCGGCCTGCTGCTGCTCGTGCTGCGCGCGACGCCGGCCATGGGGCTTTTGCTCGCTCTGCACATCGGGATTGTGTTCGCGCTGTTCCTCACCATGCCGTACGGAAAATTCGTCCACGGCTTCTACCGCTTCGTCGCGCTGGTGCGCTACGCCAAGGAGCGCCGCTCACTCGCCGCTCACTGAGGTCCGCGTTCGCTCCTATGGGAGCGGCAGAGGACGCTACCCTTCACCGCCGCGCGCGGGTTTGTGCCGCGGCAGCCGCTTGCCGGGGCGCGGCCCTCTTCATCGGGGCTCGCTACGAGCCGGACTGCGAGGCCTTGATGATCCGCGCCAGCACGGGCCAGTACAGATCGCCGAAGCCGGCATCGGCGGCCTGGCCGAGGTGCTTGTCGGCCAGTTCCGCGCCGTCCAGCCTGAGCCCGACCGATGCCGCGAGGTCGAGCGCGTAGCTGATGTCCTTGCGGGCGTAATGCGTGGAAAAGGCGCGCTCCGGATAGGCGTCCAACAGCATCGCCTTCATGCCGTGATTGCGTAAGGCAAAACTGTCGGCCGAGCCCTTGGCCAAGGTCTCGAACAGCAATCCGCCATCGAGCCCGGCGCGTTTCGCGGTTTCCAGCGCCTCGGAGAGCGCCACCACGGTCTGCATCAGCACCATGTTGTTGAGAATTTTCACCACCTGCCCCGCGCCAACCGCACCGCAATGGGTGATGTCGCTCGCAAAGCTGGCGATCAACGGCCGCAGCCGCGCAAACACGGCGTCATCGGCGCCGACCATGACGCTGAGCGTGCCGTCCTCCGCAGCCTGCCGCGTCCGCGCGATCGGCGCGTCCGCGTAGCTGGCGCCCTTCTCGGCGAACCGCTTCGCCAGTTCACGCGTCTGTCCAACCGGCGAGGTGCCGAGATCGACGACGGTATGGCGCGATCCGGCATGCGCCAGCAGACCGTCGGGCCCTGCGCAGACGTCCTCGACATGCTTGCCGCTCGGCAGCGCCATGAAGATCACGTCGCACGCCTTCGCCAGGTCGGCGAGGGACGCGGCGCGCGACACGCCGACGTCCGCCAGTCGCTGCAGCGGCGCGTCGGCGCGGTCGAAACCAACCACCGCAACGCCGCTCTTGCGCGCGAGATTGCGGCAGATCGGCTCGCCCATCACCCCAAGACCGATAAAGCCAATGGCGGTCACCCGTGCCCCTCCTTATTATGAATCGACATGCTGTCGGGAAATCCGGGCGAGCACCGGTGCGACGTAGCGCCGGAACTGCGCGGGATTCTCGCTCATCGGAAAATGCCCGAGCTGTTCCATGATGGTCACCTCGGCCCCCTTGATACTGGCCGCCGTACGCAGCGTGTCCTGCGGCGTGCAGGAGAAGTCGTATTCGCCTGTCAGCAGAAACAGCGGACAGACTGCGGTGTCGATCGCTTCGACCCGGCCACGGAGGTCGCCGTCGACGCGATAGAAGTACAGGTCGCCCTTGAACACGCCGGGGCCACCCTGCTTGTAGCCCCACAGCGTCTCCATCCGGGCCTCGGGCGGACCTTGCGGCGCGACCAGTCCCGAAACCAGGGCGGCGCAGACTTCGCCGCCGTGGATGTCGGGGCGGTTGAGCCAGGCGGTGTCGTACCAGGGCGACTGGAAATCGGCGGCCTCGAGTCCGATCAGCGCGCGGAATTCGGCCGCGTGATCGATCGCAAGGTTGAGCACGATGCGGCCGCCGATCGAACACCCCATCACCACCGGCCGATCGAGATCGAGCGCGGCGCAGAACGCCCGGATGGTCTGGGTGTAGCGCGCCGTGGTGAGTTGATACTCGTCTCCGTTCCAGGTCGCGGGCGGATTCGACTTGCCGTGCCATGGCATGTCGAAGGCGATGATGCGGAAGGCCTTGGTGAACTCGGCGTCCGCCAGCAGATGCCGCCATTGACGGCCGTCCGACCCCGCGGTGTGCAGGCAGACCAGCGGGATGCCCTCGCCGGCTTCCTCGAAATAGATGCGGTGCATCACGCCGTCGATCTCGACATGCACGTAGCGTCCGACCATGGGTTCGATAAGGCCCGTCATGACGCGGCTCCCGTCGAGCGCGGCAGCGCGAGCAGATCCTTGAAGTACTGCAGGTGGGTCATGAAGGGCTGGATGTCGCCTTCCAGCACCGCGTCGCCGCGCTTGGTCAGCGACAGCAGATCGTGCCATCCCGCCTTCGGCATCGGTTGCCAGAACGCGGTCCAGGCCGTCGGCGTGGCGCGATAGGCGAAGCGCCATGAGCGCATCAGCACCGGCGCCGGGGTGAGGTTGACGATGCGGCCACGCTCGATGGCGACGTGAAACGCCTGCTCCGTCGAGCCGAGCAGACATTCGACGTCGAGGAAGCGCCCGCGTGTAACCAGCGCTGCGTCTCGCGCGAGCAGCGCCGGCAAGCGCTCGAAGGCGCGTGTGACATCATCAACTTCTTTCAAGTCCGGACCTCTTGCCTATGAGTCCCTACGGTCGGCGTGGGTATGACACATCTGGGTCGCTCTAGACCATGCTGTCGAAGTTCTGATCTCATTTTTTGAGTCGCGAACCGATGCCGTTCAGGCGCTCGGGTTTTCGCTCTGCATGCGAAGTTCGGTCTTGAGCACCTTGCCGTAGTTGTTCTTTGGCAGCGCCTCGATGAACAGATAGTCCTTTGGTCGCTTGAAGCGAGCGATGTTGTCGAGACACACCTGATCGAGCTCCGCGCGTTCAATAGCCTTACCATCCCGCGCGACCACGAAGGCGATGACCTCCTCGCCCCAGTCGGCGTGCTTGCGGCCGATCACGGAGACCTCGAGAACGTCGGGATGCATCAACAGCACCTCCTCCACTTCGCGCGGATAGATGTTGCTGCCGCCCGAGATGATCAGGTCCTTCGACCTGTCCTTTAGGGTCAGAAGGCCGTCCGCCGACATCACGCCCAGATCACCGGTGAACAGCCAGCCCTCGCGGAGTGATTGCGCCGTCGCCGTCGGATTGTTCCAATAGCCGGACATGCAGACGTCGCTGCGCGCAATCACCTCGCCGATCTCGCCGACCGGGACGTCGCTGCCGTCCGCGCCGACGACGCGAACCTCGACGCCCGTCCGGGGAAGGCCGACGGACGCCAGCCGTTCCTCATAGCGCGGATGCGCGCGGTCGATGTGCATGCGCTTCGGCAGATACGTGATCGTATTAGGCATCTCGCCCTGGCCGTAAGCCTGCACCAGCCGCGGCCCGAGAATATCGAGCGTCCTCTTCAGGTCTTCGACATACATCGGCGCGCCGCCGTAAAAGATTGTCTTGATCGAGTCGAGCTTGGCCTCGCCGATCCGCGGGTGGTAGGCGAACCGCGTCAGCATGGTCGGCGCAGCAAAGAACGTCAGGTTGCTGTAGATTGCGGTGAGGTCGATGATCCCGGCGGGATCGAAGCCATGGCTGGCTGGGATGATCTGGTGCGACGCCTTGGCGATGTGTGGCAAGGCGTAGAGACCGCCGCCGTGCGACAGCGGCGCGCCGTGCAGCATGCAGTCAGCCTCGGTGAGATGATCGATATCGGCGTAGTAGCGAAACGTCATCGCCGCCAGCGCGCGATGCGTCAGGGTCGCGCCCTTGGGTTTTCCGGTGGTTCCGCTGGTATAGAACAGCCAGGCTGGGTCCTCGCGGTCGACCAACTGCAGGGCGAGCGGATCGGCGTTCACCAGGCGATCGTATTCGGCGTCATCAACGCAGATCACGCGCTCCAGCTGATCGAGCTCATCGACCAGCGGCGCCAGCTCCTGCGCCAGTTCGGCGGTGGCGAGACAGATCTTGGCGCCTGAGTTTTCAAGGATGTAGGCAAACTCCCGCGGGTGGAGCTTGGCGTTGATCGGAACCGCGCACAATCCGGCGTGCCAGGTCGCATACATCGCCTCGAGATATTGCGGGCAGTTCTTCATGGCGAGCGCGATGCGATCGCCCGGCTTGACCCCGGGAAGCGCGCGCAACGACGCGGCCAGCCGCGCGACTCGCGACAGAAATTTGCCGTAGCTCGCATGCAACTGATCGCCGAGCGAGATCGCCGGACGGTCTGGGAACACCTTGGCGGATGCTACGAGAAATTGCCCGATGTTCATCCGGTGTCCTATCATTTCCCGAGGATAGTGATCACGGCTGCGGCCTCTTCATAGCCATGGAAGCCGCCGCCATTCTCCGCGATCGCGAACCGCGCGCCCTCGACCTGTCGCTGCTGGGCTTCGCCGCGCAGTTGGACCACCAGCTCATAGATCTGCGCCAGGCCGGTGGCGCCTATCGGATGGCCTTTCGATTCCAGTCCACCGGACGGATTGACGGGAATGCGGCCGCCGAGCGCCGTCTCGCCGCGTTCGGCAAGCTTGCCGCCGTCGCCGAAGGCGCAGAATCCAAGGTTCTCGACCTGGACGATTTCGGCGAAAGCCGAGGCATCGTGGACCTCGGCGACCGACATGTCTTCCGGACCCAGACCCGCGTAGTTGTAGGCCTTCAGCGCGGCGCGGCGGCAGATGTGCTTCTCGACCTCTTCCGGCTTGCGGTCGCTGCCAGAGCCAAGGACGCTGGCGCAGACCTTGATGGCGCGGCTGCGGTCGAAACGGTCGAGCGCCTCCTCGCGCACCAGGATCGCGGCGGCGGCGCCGTCGCTGATCGGTGCGCACATCGGCAGGGTCAGCGGCCAGGAGATCATTCGCGCGTTCAACACCTCGTCGATCGACATGTCGTTGCGATATTGCGACAGCGGATTGAAGGTTGAATGGTGATGGTTCTTTGCCGCCACCGCAGCAAGCTGGCGTTCGGTCGTGCCGAAGCTCTTCATGTGATACTTGGCGAGCGCCGCATAGACGTCCATGAACACGCTGCGCATGCTGGCATCGGCTTCGCGGCCCGCAGGCGCGTTCAGTCCTTCGCCCAGCAGCAGCAGATTGTCGGTGAGAGATTTGACCTCATGGACGTCCCAGGCGCCGTCGAAGATCGCCATGCTCTTGGCCTTGTCGCGACTCGTCATCTTCTCGGCGCCCACCGCCAGCGCGACATCCGCGAAGCCGGCCTTCAAATGCGTGAACGCGAGATGGAACGCCGTGCTGGCGCTGGCACAGGCGTTTTCGACGTTGGTGATCGGGATCTCCGAGAACCCCATGTCACGCAGCGCGATCTCGCCGCCAATCATGAACTGGCCTTCCATCGGCGACTGGGAGGTGTTCGCAAAGAACGCAGCGCCGATATCCTCGCGACTGGCGCCGGCGTCCTTCAACGCGCCGCCGACCGCCTCCCGGGTCAGATCCTTGACGGTTCGATCGAGAAATTTTCCGAACGGCGTCATTCCGACGCCGACCACATAAATATCGCTCACGGCAATCTCCTGCCTATCCGAGGTAACGTTCAACGAGATGAGGGTCGGCCAGAAGCGATGCACTGGAGCCCGACAGCACCACGTTTCCGCTCTGCAACACGTAACCATTGTCCGACAGCTTCAAAGCCGCGGTTGCGGCCTGCTCCACCAGCAACACCGTCATTCCGGTTTGGGCCAATTCCCGCAGCGCCGCGAAGATGGCGAGAATGATCTGCGGCGCCAGGCCGAGCGACGGCTCATCCAGCATGATCAGCTTCGGCTTCATCATCAAGGCCCGCGACACCGCGAGCATCTGCTGTTCGCCGCCCGACAGCGAGGTTGCGACCACATCGGCGCGTGACTTCAGCACCGGGAAGCGTAGATACTCCCCGGCGAGCAGCCGCTCGATCTCGGCCTCGTCAAGACCCGGTATCCGGTTGGCCCCGATTCTGAGATTGTCCTCGACGCTCAGGCCGGGAATGATCATGCGCCCCTGCGGGACGTGTACCAGCCCGCGCTGCGCGACGAGATGCGGGGGCACGTCGTCGATCGTTTCACCATCGAAGGCGATCGACCCCTGGCGGAGCGGCAGCAGACGCGACAGCGTCCGCAGCAACGTGGTCTTGCCCGAGCCGTTGGCTCCAACGATCGAGGTAATCTGGCCTTTCGGTACGGTAATATCGATTCCATGCAGGATCTCGTTGGAGCCGATCCCGACGACGAGGCCTTTGGCGACGATCATCGCACCGCCTCCGTTCCAAGATAGGCCGCGACGACGGCGGGATTCTTCTGGATGTCGGCAGGCGCGCCTTCAGCGATCTTCACGCCATAATCCAGTACGGTGATGGTTTCGCTTAGCCCCATGACGAAGGTCATGTTGTGCTCGACCAGTAGCACCGTAACGCCGAGGTCGCGCAGCATGCAGATGGCGGCGCTGACTTCACGGACTTCCTCGTCGTTCAGGCCGGCGATCGGTTCGTCGAGCAGCATCAATGTTGGCTGCTGAGCCAGCGTCCGCGCGAGTTCGGACAGCTTGCGATGACCATAAGCGAGGTCACCGGGCAGCGCGTCCGCAAAGCGCGCGATGCCGAAGAATTCGAGATACTGCATGGCCTCGGCGCGGTCCCGGGCCGTATCGCGATCACTGAGCAGCCATCGGAGGAAGCCCGGGATGAACCCGCGGTTGCGTGGGAGGCCGAGCATGACGTTCTCAATTATCGTCAGCGTCCCGATCAGCTGCAAATTCTGGAAGGTTCTGGCGATGCCGGACTTCGCCCGCTGGTCGACGCCCTCATTGCTGATGTCCTTCCCGAGATAGGCGATAGAGCCCGCGTTGGGGCGATAGAGCCCGCTGATCACGTTGATCAGCGTGCTCTTCCCCGCGCCATTCGGCCCGATCAGCGAATGGATAGTGCCGCCTCGCACGCACAGCGAGACCTCCTTCACCGCCACGACGCCGGCATAGGATTTCGTGACGCCGTCCAGTTCAAGCACCGGCTGTCCCTTGGTCGCGACCCGCTCGGAGAGATGCTTCGGGAGAGCCTGCCGCCTGGCTCCCGACACCTCCACGGGCTTCGGTTTTCGCACGAGGGACCACAATCGATCCACGGCTCCGACCGCGCCGCCCGGAAAGAACAGCATTACGGCCAATAGGATGCCGCCAAAGATGAAATAGGAAATCTCGTAGAGGCCGGCGACCCATTGGTTCAAAAGGATGACGATCGCCGCGCCGAACAGGGCGCCATAGCTGCGGCCGAGCCCGCCGATCACCACCGCGATGAGCAGGTTGATGCTGCGCTCGAGATTGAACGCGTCGCTACTTACATAGCCGGATTGATGCGCGAAGAGCACGCCGGCGATACCTGCGAGCACCGCGCTGGCGACCACGGTTCCGGCCCGCCACCAGCGGACATTCATGCCGGTGGTCAGCGCGAACGTCTCGCTCTCCTTCATGGCCTGAAGATCGCGGCCGACCGAAGATGACGCCACGTAGTCCATTAGCATCTGGGCGACCAGCAGCGTTCCGGCAGCCAGCCAGAAGAAGTACATCGGCCCTCTGCTGAAATCGCCGAAATTGATCTGCGGCACGCCGATCAGGCCCATCGAGCCGCCGGTCAGGCCGACCCAGCGCTGGCACAGGATTTCGATGATGAACCCGAACGCCAATGTCGCCATCGCCAGATAATGCGTCCGCGCGCGAAGCGCGATCAGTCCGACGACCACGCCGGCCGCACCTGCGACCAGAATGCCGAGCGGCACCGACAGCCAGAACGGCCAGCCATAGGTCGTGGCAACGATACCCGAACCATACGCCCCGAGCGCATAGAACGCCGACTGACCCAGCGACAATTGCCCGGAATAGCCCAGCAGCAGATTAAGCCCGATCGCCGCGATCGCCCAGATTGCGATATCCTGACCGAGCCGTAGATAGAAATCGTTCGGCGCGATCAACGGAAACGCGACGATCAGCGCTGCTGCGACGGCATAGAGAGCCAGCCTGGGAGCTTTCGTCATCGCACGTCGGCCCGCGCTTCGCCGAACAGGCCGGACGGCTTGATGATCAGGAATGCCAGAACGATGATGTAAGGATACAGATCGCCGAACGTCGAATCGACGTAGTTGCTCAGACCTTCGAGAATGCCAAACCAGATGCCGCCGATCAGGATGCCGATTGGATTGACGAAGCCGCCTATGCTGACGACCGCGAACCCTTTCAGAATGAAGAGAATGCCCATATGGGCCTGAACCGTCGTGATCGGCCCGGCGAGAATTCCGCTGGTCGCCGAAAGCAGTGCCATCAGGATGTAGGACGTCACCACTGTGCGGCGGACATTGATGCCGAGCAATGCTGCCGTCGGCTTGTCGAAGGCGACCGCTGCAATCTCCTTGCCGGCGCGGGTCCGGAACAGAAACCAGCACAACGCGCCAAGGACCAGTAGCGCCATGCCAGCGACGACGAGCTCCTCGAGATAGAAGCCGGCGCCGAACATCGTGACTACCTTCTTCTCGCCGGAGGAAAACAGCGGCGGCGAATAGAAGCTGGATTTGCCCCACACCAGCGTCGCGGTGTTCTGCAGCAGCATTCCAAACCCGAGCGTGGTGAGGATCCAGGCGAAGCTGCCGGCGCTCCCGGCGAGTTCCGACGCCAGCGGCTTGATGGCCACCCGCTCCAGCAACATGCCGAGCGCAGCCAGGATGGCCAGCACGATCGGGATTGCCGCGATGGCGGGCCACCCCGCCATCGCCAGAGACATCGACAGGAAGGCGGCGATCATCAGAAAGTCGCCCTGCCCGAAGTTCAACGCCTTCGTCGTCAGATAAGTGATGAAGAGGCCCATTCCCATGAGCGTGTAGATGCTGCCGGCGGCGACGCCGGTGACAAGCACCTGTGCAATATCGGAGGCATTCATCGCAATCTCGACAAGAGGGCGTTTATTACTTCAGGCGCACGACGCGTCCGTCTTTCCAGACGCCTAGAAACACGTTCTCCGCATCAAGACACTCGTGATCCTTCGGTCCGAACGGCTTTGCCGGCGTGCCGGAGACAGCCTGGAAGTCAGAAATGTTTTCCAGCGCGTCGCGAATCTTGGCGGGATCGGCACCGCCGGCGTCGACCGCCTTCAGCAGCAGCTTCATGCCGTCGTAACCGAGCGCGGCGACCACTGGCCAGCGATACTTCTGGCCGTATTCCTTCTGCATCTTGGAATCGAAGTCGGCTGCTTTTGGGTCGCTAAGGTCGAGCGCCTGCCCCATCACGGTGCCTTCAAGCGAATCCTTGCCGACGATCTCGAGAACTTTTAACGACGAAAGTCCCCAGTTTCCGGCGACCACCGGCTTGTAGTCGACCTTCGGCATCGACCGGTAGAGTAGCTCCAGGCTATCGTGGAACAGCAGCACCAGGTCGGCGCCGGCGTTCTTCAGCTTCAGCGCCTGCGACGTCAGTTCGGTCGCTGTCGGCGCGCCGCTCTCGATGGCGACCAGCGGGATATTGCGCGCGGACATGCCCTTTTCGATCTCGGATTTGGCGAACATGCCGTAGCCGGTTGTGCTGTGCAGCAGGCCTATCTTCTTGAAGTTTTTCGCGCCCCAGTCGAGCATGGCGTCGATCTGGAATTTCTCGACCATCGAGCAGCGGAAAATGTAACTCGGCGACTGGTCGATGAACTTGGTTGTGATATCCGTCGCGATGGCCGGCCCCGCCATCAGCGGAATCCTTGCCTGCTGCAGCATGGGGGCAAACGCCGCGACGTTGCCGCTGTTCACGGTCCCGATCACCGCGGACACCTTGTCGTTGCTGATCAGACGCTGGACCAGCGAGACTGCGCGCTGCGGGTTAGCCTCGTCGTTGTAGATAACGAACTCGATCTTATGCTTGGGAGAGTTGGCCAGATACTCTTTGAGGGCGAGCTGATTGCCCTGGAGATAGGACTCGCCGAAATCGACGATGGCGGGCGGTCCGCTCAGGCCTTGGACCGCACCGATCTTGACGCCGTCCTGGCCATGAGCCGTCGCCGAAACGAATATCGCAGCCAGCGCCAGGCTGCATTGCGCGATCGCTCTCATTGTTTCTCCCTCTCTTTTCTGTTCTGGTCGCTTGAATCTTCAGCTTCCGGTGAAACGCGCCTGACGCTTCTCCCGAAACGCCGCGGTCCCTTCCGCGATGTCGGCCGTATGGCCGAGGTCGTGGAAAGACGCGGACTCCAATCTGAGCGCCTCATCCTGGGGCATTCCGATCGCGCGCTTCATTACGTCCCGCGCGAAGCGCTGTGCCAGCGGGGCGCGCGACGCGAGCATCTGCGCATATTGCAGGGCACGCTCGAGCAGTTGGTCGGCGGGGTGAACGGCGTTGACGAGCCCGATGCGTAGCGCGTGTTGCGAGCCGATCCGTTCGCCGCCGAGGATGATTTCCATCGCATTGCCGAGACCGACGATCTGCGGCAGTCGGACCAACCCGCCGTCGCACGCGTGAAATCCCCATTTCACGTCCTGCAGCGCGAATTCGGCATTCTCCGAACAGAACCGGATATCGCAGGCCAGTGCGAGTTCGAGGCCGCCGGAAATTGCAAAACCATTGATGGCCGCCACAGTCGGCTTCATCACGTCGAGCCCGCGGGTAATCCCACCGAAACCCGGACCATCGGTGAACTGCGTCCGGAATTGATGGCCGGGCCGCTGGGCGAAGTTCATCGTGTAGGTTTTCAAATCGGCGCCGGCGCAAAACGCCTTGTCGCCGGCGCCGGTGATCACCGCGACGCGCGCCTCGTTATCGGCCGCAAACGAGGACCACGCATCGACAAGCTCGGAATTTGCTGCGAAATCCAGCGAGTTCATCTGGTCCGGCCGTTTGATCGTGATGAGGCGAACCGGACCGTGATCTTCGCAGACAATACTTGCCACGTGCGCCTATCCTTACCAACGTTTCCACCTGAACCCCGTTCGTGCGTTACAATTTACGCCGAAGTAGGTATATTTACTCCGCAGTAAACCAGAGCTGCAGAAATCTCAAGAGACGATTCGATGGCAAGCAGGACGAAATCCCGGAAGGTCGGCAAGACGACGGAGACCGCGAGCGAAAACGGACTATTCGACCGGGACACGCTTCGCGAGCGGCGCCGCCAGGCCATTATCCGTGAGGCCGCAAGAGCCTTCAATCGCGAGGGTTTTCACAACACATCGATGGATCAGCTGGCCGCGGCGTTGAACACCAGCAAGCCGACGCTTTATCAGTTTTTCGAAAACAAGCAGAAGTTGCTCTACGCGTGCCATCAGCACGCGATGGACCACGGCGAGGCGGCGCTGGCGCTGGCGCAGCGCGATGGCCGCAGCGGCCGCGACAAGCTGGCGATCTTCTGCCGCCGCTACATGCACGGCGTGATGGACGATTTCGGATCGTGCTCAGTACTATCCGACGTAGACGCCTTGCTCGGCAAGGATCGAACGGCTGCCATCCAGCGCCGCGCGCGCATCAGCGCGTCGACTCGCGAACTGATCGAGGAAGGCATCGAGGACGGCTCGCTGAGACCGGCCGATTCGAAACTGGGGAGCCTGTTCGTGTTGAGCGTGGTGAACTGGATCCTGGTCTGGTATCGACCCGATGGCGACAAGACCCGCGAAGAGATCGTCGAAACCTTCATCGAAATGATCGAAAACGGCCTGACGCCGCATCGGACCTCGCGCTAGACGCGGATCGGCTGCAGCATTCCGAGAATCTTTAATTCAACGTTCTCGGCGACCATCTCCAGTGGTCTCTCAGCGACAGTCCGATGTCTAACCGGCTCATCAACTCATCCGTCAATTCGGACACGGCTGCCCGGCGGCGCCCCACAGCGCCATATCTTTCACGTGATCCTCGAAGTTGCCCGGCGGCGTGGAACGCCCGGCGCCGGGCGCCCATGCCCGGGGAATGAAACCGTTGAGCGATGCATCGTGCCGCAGATGTTCGAGCAGTGCGACGGCGTCGCGGCCGCCATTGCGTTGGGGATCCTTGAGCTGAGCGCAGATCTCGGTGCCGCTCTTGCCGAACCAGATGAACGCGACCGGCGCCAGTTGCCAGTCGATGCCGGCGCGCGGCGGTGCCGGCGCGGGCTCGTTCGCCTGGGTCGAGGTCATGTGACAGGTCGAGCAGCGCAGCGCTTCGGCGCCGATGCGGCTCTTTCCGCCGTGGATGTTCATGGCATGAACACGATCCTTGCCCTCGCCCGCCGGCGTCCAGATCGGGATGGAGCGGGCGTCGACATGACAATTGGCGCAGCGCGGATGCGTCACCACCGCCTCGATCCGCTTCCAGGCCTCCAGCCCCTTGCTGCGGCTGACGCTGCCGGGCGGCAGGGCATCCTTCACCGGGTCTTTGGCGGCAGCGACCAATCCCGTAACTGTCGCGATGGCGGCGATGGCGATGACGAGTGCGATCTTTGACCTCATGGCCGGGCTCACACGAAATCGATGAATTTGTGGAACGGCATTTCGCGGATCCGTTGTCCTGTCGCAGCAAAGATCGCATTGGCAAGCGCCGGCGCCGCAGGCGGCACCGGCGGTTCACCGACGCCCCTCACCTTTGGATCATTTTCCAGCCCGCGGACCTCGATCACCGGACACTGATACATCCGCATCGCTTCGTGATGATTGTAGTTGGTCTGCTGCACCGCGCCGCCTGCGTAAGTGAGTTCGCAATTGATGGCGTGTCCGAGGCCCCAGACGACGCCGCCCTGGACCTGGTTCTCGAAGTTGACCGGATCGATGATCTTGCCGACATCGACCGCCACCCAGACTTTGTCGATCCGGATGCCCCGGTCCGTCACGGTGATCTCGACGACTTCGGCGACCGGCGTGCCGAAGGATTCGACGAAGGCGACGCCGCGCCCGCGGCCGTTGCCGAGCCGGCCCTTCCAGTTCGACATCTCCGCGACCGTCTCGATCACCTTGCGGTAGGTCGGGACCTTGCACATCTCGATGCGCGCCTGCATCGGATCGAGACCCGCGGCGTGGATCATCTCGTCGATGAAGCTCTCGGTGAAGAAGCCGGCGGTCGAGGCGCCGACCGAACGCCACGTGGTACACGGCGACAGGCCCTGCGCTTCATAGCTGGTCGCCCGGAAATTCGGGATGTCGTAGTAGACGTTCCACAGACCGGCGGCCAGCTGGCTATCGGGATCCTTCGAAGGCGCGCCCATGCGCCCGAGCAATTCCTTGAACGGCGGCGTCGATGCCGATTGCAGGTCTGCGGCGACGATCTTGCCTTTGGTGACGCAGCCCTTGTGACGGGCCAGCGATATCTGGCGAGGGATGTCCTGGCGAAAGTCTTCTTCGCGCGAAAACACCAGCTTGATCGGCGTCCCGCGCATCTGATTGGCAATCTCGGCCAGAACCCCGATGTTCTCGAATTCGAGGCGGTGACCGAAACTGCCGCCGGTCCACTGGTTGTGGAACGTCACCTGCTCCGGCTTGAGGCCGATCGCGGCCGCCGCGATCGAGCACACCGCCTGTGGGCTTTGGTGACCGACCCAGATTTCCAGCTTGCTGTCGGTGACGACCGCAACGCCGTTGAGCGGCTCCAGCGGCTGATGCCCCACATAGGGCGCGCGATACTCGGCCTCGATGATGCGGCCGCTCTTCAAGCCGGCTTCGACATCGCCGATGTTACGCCATTGCTTGCCGAGGAATTCGGGCTTGAAGGAATTCTGCAGAATCTTCCAGTGGCCGGCCTGCTCGGCGGGATAGGTCGAGGGTGCCCATTTGCAGTCGATGGCGGCCACCGCCTGCATCGCGTACCAGCTGTTGGTCGCGACCACGGCGACGCCATTCTTGACCTTGAGGATCTTCTTGACCCCCGGCATCGACCGCGCCTTGCGCGCGTCATATGATTTCAGCGGCTGGCCCTTGTTGGGGTTGAGCTTGACGGAGGCGTAAAGCATGCCGTCCATCTTCAGATCGATGCCGAACTGCAGTTCGCCCATCACCTTCGACCGGACGTCGAGGCGCGTCATCGGCTTGCCGAGAATGCGCCATTGCGACGGGTCGCGCGGTTTCGCATCGAGCACGGGCGGAATCTTAGCGGCCTCGGCCGACAGCTCGACGTAAGGCACCTTCGTTCCGTCGGGCAGGATGACGTGGCCGGACTGGGTGCCGAGCTCGGCCACGGCCACGCCCGAGCGCTTGGCCGCCGCGGCCTTCAGCGTCTCGCGCGCAACCGCTCCGGCAACCCGCAGCTTTTCATAGGTGTCCGGAATCGTGCTCGAGCCACCCGTCATCTGCAGACCGGATTGGCGAAGCGATTCCAGTGCGGCCGCGCGCGCCTGTTCGGCCGCCGGGCTTTGGTCCGCCGCCACGAACGGCGCCAGTTCTTCCGCAAAACCGTGGTTGAAATAAGCGGGGCTCGGCCCGGCAAAGCGGATTTCGAACTGGCCCAGATCGAGATCCATCTCCTCGGCGATTAGGATCGGCTGCACCGAACCGACGCCCTGGCCGATATCGGCGTGCTGGGCGATCAGCGTGATTTTTTCCGGACTGATCTCGACCCATGGATTGAAGGAGACGGAGTTGGGCCCGAGGCCGGACTTCAGCGGATTGGCATCGGCGGCGGCAGGTGCCGGCGCGGCGTTGCCGTAGGTGCCGAACGCGACGCCGCCGGCGACGGCCGTGGCCCCGACGATGAACGCGCGGCGTGAGATGCTCTGCACGGCGCCCATCTCACTTTCCCGCCATCTTGGCCGCCGCCGCATGGATCGCGGCGCGGATGCGCGGATAGGTACCGCAGCGGCACAGATTGCCGGACATCACCTCGTTGATCTCCTCGTCGGTCGGCTGCGGGATCAGTTCGAGAAGCGAAATCGCCTGCATGATCTGACCGGTCTGGCAGTAGCCGCATTGCGGGACCTGATGTTCGATCCAGGCCTGCAGAACCGGGTGAGCGTCCTCGTTCGGCAGTCCCTCCATCGTCACGACCGACTTGCCGGCGACCTCGCCAACATGGGCCTGGCACGACCGCACCGCCTGGCCGTCGATATGGACCGTGCAGGCACCGCATAGCGCCACGCCGCAACCGAATTTCGGACTGGTGATGCCGAGCTCGTCGCGCAATGCCCACAGCAGAGGCATCCTGGGATCGACATCGACCTTGTTCTTGATGCCGTTGACGGTTAGCTCGATCATGTCGATGTCCTCGCGGAGGCTATTCGGCAGCTGCCGGTACCAACACTGCATGCTTGGCGCGGGGTCGTATTTCCAGATCCTGCGCGATCATTGGCAATCCCTGCGCAATGCCCGACCGTCGCCGGTTCGGTGCGCGATCGACCGGAGCGCAGCACAGCTCGCGATGCTGCCCCGGCGTCAGACCCGTGACCTTGCGAAACACGCGCGTGAAATTGGCCTGCGAGCCAAAACCGAACGCCACCGAGATCTCGGCCAGCGACAGATGGCTGCGCGCTAGCTCTTGTCGCGCGGCCTGGATGCGGCGATCGACCACATAACGGTGCGGCGACAGGCCGGTCGCCTCGCGAAACAGCCGCGAGAAGTGATATGGGCTCAGGCACGCCTCCGCCGCCAGATCTTCGAACCGGAGATCGAGATGGAAAGACGCCTCGATGTGGTCGAGCACGCGTCGCAGCCGCTGCGGGTCGAGCGATGGCGACTGTCTTGGCGGGCGCCAGCGGTCGATCGTGTAGTTGCCGAGCAGATGCGCAGCGAGCGCGACCTGGATCCCCTTGACGAACAACGCGTCGGTCGGCTCGCGCGGACGATGCAGCAGCTCCCGCAACGGCAGGCAGATATGGAAGAGGATCTGGTCCATCAGACCGTAGGCGTAGGCAATCTCGACTTTCGCCGGATCGATATCGAACTCGGCAAGCGCGAAGTGATCAAGCAGGGACGGAGGCAGGTAGAGATGAAGACATTCCATGCGGTCCGAGAACTCAAGACGGCTCTCCTGCGTCCCGGCCGGCACCAGATAGCTCATGCCGGGACGCGCAAGACTTCGCTGGATCTGGCCGTTTCCGATGCGGCAGAGCATGCCGCCGCCCGACAGCACCAGAATGACTTCGGTGCATGTGGCGAGCGGCGTGGCTTGCAGCCCGGCCTCGAACCTGCGGTGCTCGACGCTGAGCGTGGGCCAGTCGATCGTCTCCGCCAGCTTTTCGCTGGTCCGATATTTCGCATCGCCATAGGTGCCGAGCGGCATCATTGCCGACCCTTCAGGTGCCGCGGTGTCGTGCCGCGGTCGCGGAAGCATCGCGCAGCCTGACCTCGATCTGCGCATGCACGTAGTTGTTGGATGAGCTTGTCGCTGTGTCCATACGTGGTCGGGTTAAAAACGGTAAAACGCACATGGCGCATGACGTCTGCACGCACGGCGAGCGGGCGATGCCAACGCGATGAGCAGGATCTGCCGATCATTGCGCAGGAACTGGAAATACCAGGTGGCGTGCGCGGCCTAAGCTTGTGGCATCGACAAGACCGTCCCCCACCGAATGGAGGCTGCCATGAAGCCGATCATCGCCGCGCTTGCCGCCCTCTCGATCGCGGCCGCTCATGTCGAACCTGCAATGGCGGCGGAAAGAACCGTGTCGATCGTTCTGGTGCACGGCGCCTTCGTCGATGCGTCCGGCTGGAAGGCCACCTACGACATCCTGTCCGATGCGGGCTACGAGGTGCTCGTCGTGCAGCAGCCGACGATCGCGCTGCGCGACGACGTGGCAGAGACCGAACGGGTGATCGCCAAGGCCCGGAAGCCCGTAATCCTGGTCGGTCATTCCTACGGCGGGATGGTCATCACCGAGGCCGGCGACAACCCCAAGGTTCGCAGCCTGGTCTATCTCGCGGCCTTCGCGCCCGATGCCGGCGAGTCGGTGAGCACGCTCGCCGAGGGCCCCGCACCGGCCGGCGAGCACAAGGCTCCCCTTGTCCCAGAGGGCAACTACCTTTTGGTCGACGCCGAGAAATTCCCGCAGTCGTTCGCGGCCGATGTCGATCCTTCCATCACCCGCTTCATGGCCGCCGCGCAGCTGCCGTGGGGGCTGCAGGCGGTCCAGACCAAGGTCGATCGCGTCGCGTGGAAAACCAAGCCGTCGTATTTCATGGTGACAAGCGAGGATCACATGATTCCGCCGTCGGCGCAGCGGACGATGGCCAAGCGCTCAGGCGCGAAGGTGGCGGAGTTGAAGAGCAGCCATGCGGTGATGCTCTCGCATCCGCGCGAGGTGGCAGCGTTCATCCGGAGCGCGGACACCACCGCCGCCGACTGACGCAAAATCGGGAGGTTTCGATGAGCAAGGGCAGAGTCATTGTCGCCGGCTCCAACGCCACCCGGATCGAGATCCAGGGCGGCGGCACGGGCCCCACCGGACAATATCTCAACGAGACCGTGGTGCCGGCGATGGCGCTGGTCGAGGAAGGCTATGACGTGGTGCTAGCGACACCCGACGGCACCAAGCCGCATATCGATCCGGTCTCGGACGTGGCGCAGCATTTTGGCGGCGACGAAGCGGCCTACAAACGCGGGCGCGCCTTCTTCGACACGCATCCCGCAATGGTCAACGTCCGCACCTTGCGGTCGATCGTCGACGAGCGCCTCGACAAGTATGCCGGCGTCTTCGTGCCCGGCGGGCAGGCGCCCGTCGTCGACCTGATGCAGGATGCCGATCTGGGCCAGATTCTGCACCATTTCCACGAGCACGGCAAACCGACGGCCCTGCTCTGCCACGGACCGATCACGACGCTGGCGGCGCTGCCGCAGGCGAAAGCCTATCGGGCTGCGCTGATCGCGCGCGATCTCGCCAAGGCCGCCGAACTGGCAAAGGACTGGCCCTATGCCGGCTACAAAATGACGGTGTACTCGGCCAGCGAGGAGATCCCGATCGAGCAGCAGGTTCTGAACGGCAAGCTGTACTTCAACATGCCGGATGCGCTGGGTCTCGCCGGCGGCCTTGTCACGACCGGCGCCGATTTCGCACCACATGTGATCGAGGACCGCGAGCTGATCACCGGGCAGAATCCGCGATCGGATCATTCACTCGCGGCAAAGCTGATCGCGGCGCTGAGCCGCGCGCCGATGCTGCACGCCGCACAGTGAACGCGGCCGCAACCCAAATCCGGACAGGAGTCTTCATGATGCCTGCGCCTCGCAAGATCACCGCCATTTTGACCGCTCATCGTGGAAAGGTTGCTGAACTGGAAACGCTGCTGACGGCGATGGCGCCGCACTGCCGGGCGGAGCCCGGTAACCTGCGCTGGGACATCTGGCGCGAGCCGTCACCCGGCGCGCGCTTCGTGCTCGATGAACTATGTCGACGCCGCCGCCATCGAGGCGCATCGCGCCACGCCGCATTACCGCGACTACCTGGCCAGAATCCCGCACCTCGCGGACCGAACCGCATTGCAGCTCGAAGCCGTTGCGGTCGGTTGAGGTTCCCGCGCTCGCCGTGATCGTGCGTTGCCGATACGGATTGGCGTGATCAACCGTACCGTCCTCTCGACTCCATCAGCCTGTCATGATGAAATCCGAAGATGGTCAATTGATCATTTTCGCACGGATATGGCTCATGGAGGCCAGACCGAGGTTTGACGGCGACGTTGCGTACGCCTTCGGCAAGTTTCGCTTCCTGCCGCGCCGGCAGTTGCTGGTATGTGGCGAGGTGCCGGTCCGCGTCGGCGCAAGGGCGCTCGACCTTCTTCAGCTGCTGATCGAACGCCAGGGTGAACTGGTCAGCAAGTCGGATCTGATCCGCTTTGCGTGGCCGGACACCTTCGTCCATGAGAGCAATCTGAAGGTCAACATCGCCGCCTTGCGCCGCGCGTTGCGGCAGGATGGCAGCGAACCCTCCTACATCGTCACTGTGTCCGGCCGCGGCTATCGTTTGGCGGTGCCCGCGCGCGTGGAGACCACGCCTGATGCGACATCGGCAGCTCGATCCGGCGGCAGCTCGACCGCCAGCCTGCCGGCACTCCCTGACCCGGTGGGGCGCGACGATGACATCGCTGACCTTGTGGCGGCCGCAAGACGGCATGGCGAGGTCACGATTGTCGGCCCGGCTGGCGTTGGCAAGACGACGGTCGCCGTCGCAGCGGCCCGGCAGATCGCCGAAGGTCTGCCGCACGGCGCCTGCTTCGTCGATCTCGCCGCAATCAACGACTCGCAGCTGGTCTGCGCGGCGATCGCTTCCGCGCTCGGCCTCGGCACCGGGCTGGCCGATCTGCTGGTCGGCATCGTCGCCGCTTTGCGCAGCACCAACCGGCTGCTGATCCTGGACAATTGCGAACACGTGCTTTCGACCGCAGCCATCGTGGCCGAGCACATCCGCAAGTCGGTGCCGGATGTCCGCATCATCGCAACGAGCCGAGAGCCGCTCCGCATCCGGCTGGAAAATGTCTACCGGCTGCAGCCGCTGCAATATCCCGACCTTGAAATGCAGCTCGACGGCCCACACGCCATGACGTTTCCGGCGGTCGCGCTGTTCGTGACGCGCGCGCAGCAAGCGGTTGGCTTTCGTCTGAGCGATCGCGACGCGCCGGTCGTCGCCGAGATCTGCCGCCGGCTGGATGGCATACCACTCGCGATCGAGCTGGCGGCACCGCGGCTTCAGACTTATGACGCGGCGACCCTGCTGCAACATCTGCAACGCAGCTTCGGCCTCCTCAATCACGGACCGAGAAGCGCGCCGCTGCGCCATCAGGCGCTGCAGACCACGCTGGACTGGAGCTACCGGCTGCTGACCGACGCCGAGGCCCGGTTGCTCCGCCTGCTCTCCGTCTTCGCCGGCACGTTCGGCCGCGACGATGTGGTCGCAGTGGCTGGCGAACTAAAGACGCCGCCGAGTGAGAGCGCTGCAGTTCTCGAAAACCTGGCGTCGAAATCACTGGTCGCGCAAAACCACGCCGGCGAACGGCCGCATTATCGGCTGCTCGACGCCACCCGGAGCTACGTCCGCGAAAGGCTGCGGGCCGAGGGAGAGCATCGACGCACCTGCGAAGCCCATGCCCGTTATCTGCTGCAGGTCTTCCAGCAGGCCGAGGTCGAATGGTCGAGGCTTTCGCGCGAGGCCTGGCTGGCCAGCTACGGCGGGCGCGCCCATGATCTGCGCAAGGCGATCGACTGGGCGTTCTGCGCCGATGGCGATCCCGAGATCGGCATCCGCCTGACCGTCGCCGCCATCCCGCTGTGGGACGAACTTTCCTCGATCGGCGAGTGCAGCCAGCGCGTCCGCACCGCGCTGCAGGCCGCAAGGGTTCTTCCCGACTGCGATCCGATTCTGCAGATGAAACTCGCGACCGCCCATGCCCGCAGCCTCGCCTTTGCCGAGCGTCTCGATCCGGACGCTGAAGCCGCTTGTCGGGAGAGCGTCCGGCTGGCGCGAGCCAATGGCGATGCCGACTATCATTTGCGGTCGGTATGGGGCCTGGCGGTGTTGCAGTCGTTTACCGGCCGGCACCGGGACGTCGACGCGAGCCTCGATGAACTGGATGCAGTCGCTAAGCGCGCGGGAGATCGCCGTGCGCGGCCCGCCATTGAGCGGTTTCGCTACATGACGCGATTCTATCGCGGCGAGATCGCGCAGGCGCATGAGGCGCTGCGGCGGCTCGCGCGGCGCCAACGCAGGCCGGACAGCAGCCCGAACATCTCGCGCTTTCAGATCGATCCCTATGTGGTCACCCGAACCTCTCTGGCCTTCGTGAGCTGGGTTCGTGGCGACGTCGCCGAAGCGGTCCGAACGGCAACGCTGGCGCTCGACGGCGCCAGGGCGGCCAACCACATCGTGTCGGAATCCAACGCGCTCGCCCTGGCGGTGATCCCGATTGCGCTGTGGACCGGCCAGCTGGACGCCGCCGAGCGGCACGCCTCCCGTCTGGTCGAGACTCTCAATCAGAAGGGGCTCACCAGTTGGGGGCCGCTGAGCGACTTCTTCCGCGCCACGATTCGCCACCGGCGCGGCGAGCCAAGCGCGATCGACGGGATGCAGACCGCGGTCGACCGGATCCTCTCCAGCGGCTTCCTGCTGCGCGCACCGCTCTATCTCGGCATGCTTGCCGAGGCAGCGCTCGAACGCGACCAGGTGCAACTGGCCAACGTCAGCATTGCCAACGCGCTCGCACAGGCCGAGCGGCAGGATGAAGCCTGGTGCCAGGCCGAATTGCTTCGCATCTCCGGCCTGGTGGAGTGGCATCTCGGAAAATACAGCAGCGCGGAGAGAACGTTGCGGCGAGCCATGATGACAGCCGGCGAGGCTGGCGCGCTGTCCTTTCGGGCCCGTGCCGCATCGGACCTCGCCGACCGCTGGACGACCGCGGGACGACGTCAGGCCGCCATCGCGTCGCTGAACAGCAGCCACGCTTCCAGTCGTCCCGACGCAGAAGGAAGCCGAGTTAATAGTCGGACTGAGCGAGAGCGCCGCACGGGATCAATCCCGCAAAATCGATGAGCTTTCTCGTCTCCCGCCCGACCAGAACACCAATCTTCCCGCCGTAGGGCCGTGGTCGAAGCGAGCATCGAAAAACGCCTTTGCCGTCCTGGCGGAATTGGCAGGCAGGGCACCTGTCGAATTTGCAAAAGTCCTTCCAAGCGCTCCCTCTTGGATAATCCACGCCAGGAGCGGGTGCTTGATTCAATCGTGCGGACTGATCGAACCGCGTTCATGCGAGCAGCGCGATCCGGAAATTTGTCGGGAGCAAAACGCGTACGCTGGGCCAGTTCCGCTTGTTGAACTTGACCGGCGCGCTCTCGCCCTATCCCGAGTCAGAACTCGCGCAACCCGCGCGCCAACTCAACCTTGTCGGGCTCGATGCTGCGGGACGGGCGTTCGACGGTCGCGTAGCCGCCGTCGAAATAGGCCAGCGCAGCGTGGTCGGCCGTGGCGCGGATGGCGCGGACGCGGCCGATGACAATGGCGTGGGAATGCCGCTCGATGATCTCTTCGACCTCGCAGTCGATCGCGGCGAGGGCATCGACCAGCAGCGGCGTGCCCGTCGCGGCTTCGACCCAGTCGGAGCCGGCGAACCGCGCCGCGCCTTTGAGGCCGCCCTTCCCGGAAAAGCGATCGGCGATGTCGAGCTGATCGGCGCCGAGAATGTTCACGCCGAACGCGCGATAGCGGTTCAGCATCTCCCAGGACGACGACGCACGATTGACGCTGACGATCAAGGTCGGCGGATCGACCGACAGCGACGAGACCGACGTCACCGTCATTCCGGTGATGTCGCGCCCGCGCCCGACGGTGATGACGCTGACGCCGCCGGCAAGGCCGCGCATCGCAGCCTTGAAATCGGCGACGGGCACGTCGGGCTCGATCGTGATGTTACGAACTGCGCAATTCATCTCAGCCTCAATTCGTCAAGCAGCCCCGGACGTCTCGTCGACGTCGAGCAGCAGCGTCTTCAGGATGTCGCCCTCCAGCCGCGCCAGGTCGGCCGCGCCGCGCTGCCGGGGTCGCGGCAGATCGACCAGCACGTCGTGCGCGATGCGGCCTTCGTCGATCACCAGCACCCGGTCGGCCAGCGCCACGGCCTCGGCGACGTCATGCGTCACCAGGATCGCCGTGAAGGTCTGTTCCTGCCAGACCCGGCCGAGCAGGCGCTGCATCGAGATGCGCGTCAGCGCGTCGAGCGCGCCGAGCGGTTCGTCGAATGCAAGCACGCGGGGATTGCTCACCAGCGCACGCGCCAGCGCGACGCGCTGCTTCTGGCCGCCCGACAGCACCGCCGGCCATTGCCGGCTTTTCTCCGTAAGGCCGACCTCGTCGAGCGCGGCCTCGGCCCGCGCCGTGGCGTCGGCCGATCCGCGTTCGGCGCCAAGCCCCACCTCGACATTGGACAGCACCCGCGCCCAGGGCAGCAGCCGCGGCTCCTGGAACATCACGCGAATGTCCTCGGGCCGCGCCGCTTCGCCGAACGCGATGCTGCCGGAATCCGGCTTGTCGAGCCCCGCGATCAGCCGCAGCAGCGTGCTCTTGCCGCAGCCGCTCTTGCCGACGATGGCGACGAACTGCCCGGCGGGAATTTGCAGATCAATGCCGCGCAGTACGGCGTTGTCGCCGAACGATTTGCGTAGGCCGCTGATCGTCAGGCCGAGCCCGCGGGATGCGCTCGCCGGTTGCAGATCGGCTGGAGCGTCGATCGGCCGGGCGTCGAAGCCGGCAAGGCGAACGGTCTGGTTCATGATGATCTGCTCCGGTTGAACGAAGGTCATTTCTGGAAAGCGGGGTGCCAAGACAGGGTGAGCCGCTCCAGCACGCGCGCCGCGGAATCGGCGACCTTGCCGAGCACCGCGTAGATCAGGATCGACAGCACGACGACGTCGATCTGCATGAATTCGCGCGCCTGCATCGCCATGTAGCCAAGCCCGGACGACGCCGCGATCGTCTCGGCCACGATCAGGGTCAGCCACATGATGCCGAGCGCGAAGCGCACGCCGACGAAGATCGACGGCAGCGCGCTCGGGAAGATCACGCGGCGAAACAGCTCGCTGTTCGACATGCCGTAGATCCGGCCCATCTCGATCAGCTGCGGGTCGACGGTTCGGATGCCATGCAGCGTGTTGAGGTAGACCGGGAAGAACACGCCGAGCGCCACCAGGAACAGTTTTGCCGCCTCGTCGATGCCGAACCACAAGATCACCAGCGGGATCAGCGCCAGATGCGGGATGTTGCGCACCATCTGCAGTGTGGTGTCGGTCAGCTTGCTGCTGAGCTTTGACAGCCCGTTGGCAAGGCCGAAGGCGAAGCCGATGCCACCGCCGATCGCGAAACCGACCGAGGCGCGCCAGAACGACACCCAGATGTTGCGCGCCAGATCGCCCGACAGGATCAGTTTCCACCCGGCCACTGCGACGTCGCTCGGCGCCGGCATCGCGCGGGCCGGAATGAAGCCGGCCATGCTGAGGATCTGCCACACCACCAGCAGCACAACCGGTACGGCCCACTGCATCAGGCTACCCAGCCGGGGAACGCGCGGCACGTGAAGCCGCGCGCGCGGCGGTACGGTTGCGACGATGCTCATGGCTAGGACGCGCTCTTGGCCAGCGGGCGCTGTTCGTTGGCGATGGTCTCGCCGAACGGTCCGGTGTTGACGCGCAGCGGCGTGACGTTGCTCGCCTGAGTGAGCGACAGCCGCGGAAACACCAGCTCGGCGAAGCGGTAGGCTTCCTCGAGATGCGGATAGCCCGACATGATGAAGGTATCGACGCCGACGTCCTGGTACTCGCGGATCCGCGCCGCCACCGTCTCGGCGTCGCCGACCAGCGCGGTTCCGGCGCCGCCGCGAACCAGCCCGACGCCGGCCCACAGGTTCGGGCTGATCTCGAGCTGATCGCGCCGGCCGCCATGCAGCTGCGCCATGCGCTGCTGCCCGACCGAGTCCATCCGCGCAAAGATCTTCTGCGCCGATGCGACGGTTTCGTCGGTGACGTGCTGGATCAGCTCGTCGGCGGCTTTCCACGCCTCGGCGTTGGTCTCGCGCACGATGACGTGCAGGCGGATGCCGAACGACAGCTTGCGGCCGCGCTTGTCGGCAACCGCCCGGACGCGGGCGATCTTGTCGGCGACCTGCGCCGGCGGCTCGCCCCAGGTGAGGTATTTGTCGACCGTATCGACGGCGACGTCGATGCCGGCGTCCGACGAACCGCCGAAATACAATGGCGGCCGCGGCGACTGCACCGGCGGAAACAGCAACCGGCCGTCCTCGATGCGGATATGCTTGCCGTCGGCATTCACCGTCTTGCCGGCCAGCAGATCGGCGTAGACGTTCAGAAATTCGCGGGTGACCGCGTAGCGTTCGTCATGATCGAGGAAAATGCCGTCGCCGGCATTCTCGACCGGATCGCCGCCGGTGACGACGTTGACCAGCAGCCGGCCGTTGCTGACGCGGTCCAGCGTCGCCGTCATCCGCGCCGCGACGCTGGGCGATTGCAGCCCGGGCCGCACGACGACCAGGTAACGCAGCCGCTCGGTCCAAGGCGCGATCGCCGAGGCAATGATCCAGGAGTCCTCGCAACTCCGCCCGGTCGGCAGCAGCACGCCGAAATAACCGAGTTGGTCGGCGGCCTGGGCGACCTGGCGCAGATAATTGAAACTGGTATCGCGGCCACCGATGGTCGTGCCGAGATAGCGACCGTCGCCATGCGTCGGCAGGAACCAGAGGATGTTGGCGGGCTGTTGCTGCGAAGTACTCATGTGGCGGACTTTCTTGACGGGACGAAACGGATCGACGGAAGCGAGCAACTCAACTCTGTTGCGCGTTCCAGACGGCGTCGCGCACGTTGATGGCCTTGGGGATCAGCCCGAGCTGGTAAAAGCGATCCGCCACGCCCTGCTGGGTGACGATGATCTGCTCCGTCACCGGGCCGATGGTGAAGGACGCGCGGTTGGCGGCGATGGTCTGGATGTCCAGCGGAACGCCGGTCACGGCCGCCAGCGACTTTGCGACCTCGCCGCGATTGGCTTCCGCCCACGCCGCCGCCTTGCTCAGGGTGGCGACGATCCGCTGCAGGGTCTCGCCGTGGTTCTTCGCGAAATCGCGGTTGGCAATGTAGAACGAGTTGGTCTTGGTGACTTCATGGGCGTTGATGAGAATTCGCCCATTCTGCTTCGCCTCCCCGATCGCGAAATACGGATCCCACACCGCCCAGGCATCGATGCTGCCATTGGCGAAGGCCGGGCCCGCATCGGGCGGCGTCAGGTAGACCGGGGTGATGTCCGCGTAGGTCAGGCCGGCCTTCGAGCGTCTGAACCACGACGTTGTGCGCGCTGGATCCCTTGGTGAACCCGACGCGCTTGCCCTTGAGGTCCGCGATGCTGCGGATCGGCGAGTCCTTCGGAACCAGAATGCCCTGCCCGTTGGTAATCGGCGAACCGGCGGCGTAGACGATCGCCGCGCCCGCGGCCTGCGCGAACACCGGGGGCGAGTCACCGACGGCGCCGAAGTCGACGCTTCCGACATTAATCGCCTCGAGCATCGGCGGGCCGGACGAGAACTCCACCCACTTCACAGCCACTTTCTGGTCGCGAAATGACGCTCCAGCGATGCCTGCTGCCGCGCGATCACCAGCACGCCGGTCTTCTGATAACCGATGCGAATTTCCTTCGGCGCGCTCTGCGCGGCCGCCGGTGCCGACAGTCCGACCACCGCGGCGGCGCCGATCGAAAATTTGAGAAACTCACGCCGCTGCATGATCACCTCCGTTGCGGCCTGACGAGACCGTGCTTCAATGATGGTGAGCGGCCCGACGTTGTCGAGAGGGCTGGAAAAATAGCGACAGGGGCGCTGCTCTTCACGCAGCCGCGGAACGAATCTTTTCACGCAGGTGCGGTCGACAGGCGGGATTTTCTTCGGCGTTGAAAGCGCCGTCGGAGCAACTGGCGGCACTCGCGTATCAACGATGACAGAGCTGTGAAGATCGGGCGCCGCTTGGAGCCGTTGCCGATTTCTCGGCCGTCACCGAGGAAAAATTCAACGGCACGATCCTGACGACGTGGCGATACGGTCGACGCCTCAAGCGTCGTCAAGTCCCCGGAAAAGCCGAAAGGCCGGCATCGCTGCCGGCCTTTCTCTTGTGACTTGGAGCGCACGACCGCCCGCACTACCACGTCGGAAGGTAGGTGCCCTTGAATCGGGTCTCGAGAAACTGCTTCACCGGTTCCGAATGATAGGCGCTGATGAGCTGCTTGACCCACGGTTTGTCCTTGTCCTCCTCGCGCACCGCCAGGATGTTGATCCACGGCCCTTCGGTGCTTTCGCGCGCGATCGCGTCCTTGGCGGGATTGAGACCCGCCTGCACCGCGTAGTTGTTGTTGATCGATACCAGGTCGACGTCCTGCAGCGACCGCGGCAGCTGGGCGGCATCGAGTTCGACGAAGCGTAGCTTCTTCGGATTGTCGACGATGTCGGCCACCGTCGCCGTCACGCCGCTGCCGTCCTTCAGCTTGATCAGTCCCTGCTCGGCCAGGATGAGGAGTCCGCGGGCGCCGTTCGACGGATCGTTGGCGATCGCCACGCGGGCGCCGTTCGGCAACTCGGCAAGCGTCTTGTACTTGCTCGAATACACGCCCTGCGGCGAGGCGATCGTATTGGCGACCTTGACGATCTTCCAGTTGGTCTTGGAGACCTGGTTCTTCAGGTAAGGCTCGTGCTGGAACGAGTTGGCTTCCAGATCCTTCTGCGCCAGCGCCTGGTTGGGCACGACGTAGTCGGTGAACTCGACGATCTTGAGCTCGAGCCCGCGCTCGGCGGCGACCTTGCGCACCACGTCGATCACCTCGGCATGCGGGCCGGCGGTGACGCCGACCCTGATGGTTTCGGCCTGCGCCGCGCCGATCAGCGCGGCGAGAACGGCAACGGATGTAATGATCCTATTCATCGAACGACTCCTTTGATGGTTCACGAATGGCGGTGGCGCTTGTCGAGGCGCCGGGCGACGTTGTCGCCGATGGTCTGCACGCTCTGCACCAGCGCGATCAGCACCAGAACGACCGTCAGCATCACCTCGGGCATGAAGCGCTGATAACCGTAGCGAATGCCGAGATCGCCGAGCCCGCCGCCGCCGACCGCGCCCACCATGGCCGAGTAGCCGAGCAGGCTGACGATCGTGAGCGTCAGCGCGAGGGTGATCGCCGGCATCGCCTCCGGCAGCAGCACCTTGCGGACGATCTGCAGCGGGCTTGCGCCGAACGCGCGCGCCGCCTCGATCAGGCCCTGATCGACCTCGCGGATCGCCGCCTCGATGACCCGGGCGATGAACGGGATCGCCGCGATCGTCAGCGGCACCGTCGCCGCCGCGGTCCCGATCGAGGTGCCGGCGATCAGCCGCGTCAGCGGCACGATCGCAACGACAAGGATGATGAACGGCGTCGAGCGCGTGGCATTGACGACGACGCCGACGATGCGATTGATCGCGGGCGCCGGGAACAGTTCATTGGCCCGGCTGGTTGCCAGGAAGATGCCGAGCGGCACGCCGAGCAGCGTTCCGAACAGGCCGGACAGGCCGACCATCATGAGCGTATCGAGCGTCGACCACGCGATCATCTGGATGAGTTCAGGAGACATAGCCGAGCCGCTCCACATTGTTGCCGGCGGACCCCAATCGCCGGGTGATGTCGTCGACAAGATGCGGGTCCGACGGCACCGAGACGATCAGGTTGCCGAACGGATGGCCGGCGATGGTTTCGACCTGGCCGCTCAGGATGGCGACATCGACATCGAGCGCGCGCGAGATCTGCGACAACAGCGGTCCGCTGGCGTCGGCGCCCTTGAACGAAATCTGCAGGACGGCCTGATCGCCCTGCCGGGGTTCGCTTCTGAGACGCGCCGTCAGCCAGTCCGGCGTGTGACCGCCGGTGACCGATCCGACGAACCGCCTGGTCACCTCGTGCTGCGGGGACGCGAAGATGTCGAAGGTGGCGCCCTCCTCGACGATCCGGCCGTGCTCGAGCACGGCGACCCGATCGGCCAGCGCTTTCACCACGGCCATCTCGTGGGTGATGAACAGAATCGTCAGGCGGAGCTCGGTGTTGATGCGCTTCAGCAGCGCCAGGATCTGGTCGGTGGTTTCTGGATCGAGCGCCGACGTGGCCTCGTCGGAGAGCAGGACGCGCGGGCTGGTGGCGAGCGCGCGCGCAATGCCGACGCGCTGCTTCTGGCCGCCCGACAATTCCGCCGGGTAGCGATCGCGCTTGTCGACCAGCCCGACCATGTCGAGCAGCGGCTCGACCCGCTTGACGATCTCGCCCTTCGGCACGCCGGCAATTTCCAGCGGCAGCGCGATATTGTCGAAGGCGGTGCGCGACGACAGCAGATTGAAGTGCTGGAAGATCATGCCGATCGAGCGCCGCTGCTGCCGCAAGGCGGGCTCGTCAAGCGCGGTGATCTCGGTGCCGTTGACGAACACCGCACCTTGCGTCGGGCGCTCCAGTCCGTTGACCAGACGGATCAGCGACGACTTGCCGGCGCCGCTGCGGCCGATGACGCCGATGATGGCGCCTTCAGGCACCTGCAGATTGATATCGTCGAGCGCGACGACCTCGCCGCTTCCCTTGCGCGCCGGATAGACCTTGCGAATGCCGTCGAGCGAGATGCCGATAGGCGTCGGATGGGTGTCGATCACCAGGGCTCTGGTTTGCTGCAGCCAAGGGGCATTCATGTATTTGGGCCAATGCGTAACAAGAAACAGAAATGATTACTCGAGAGCCTGCGATTAGCAGAACCATGATGCACCGCAAGACAGTGGCGTACAAAGCAATGCCGGCGCTGCCTGTCGCAGCGTGGTGAAAGCGCGTTCCAATTCTGCGGGGTGAGGCGGCAATTCCTTCTCCGGCCCGGCAGCCGTTCAGGCGGGCTCGGAGCGCATTAGTGTCCGTTGCGACGGGTTTTTGGAATTCCAAAGTTCTGCGCAATCGCACGGTGATCGTTCTCCCAATGGCGCATCCGTGAGGTGAATATCCCAGCTGCGGCAGGCTTGATCGCGCTCGCCCGGCTCGGACTGTTGCTCGCTGCAACAGGTGGCGCGCTTGCAGAGGGCGAAGCGGCGGCAATATGATCGAAAACAACAATGCGACAGGAACGTCAGGACAGACTTTGACAAGGCAAATCCGCTTCAATGCATTCGCGATGAACTGCGTCGCGCACCAGTCCCCGGGATTGTGGACCCACCCGCGCGACCGCTCCAGCGACTACAACCGCCTGTCCTACTGGACCGACCTCGCCCGCGTGCTGGAGCGCGGGCGGTTCGACGGGCTGTTCCTCGCCGACGTGCTTGGTATCTATGACGTGTTCGGCGGAAGTCCCGACGCGGCCCTGCGCAACGCCGCCCAGGTCCCGGTCAACGACCCGCTGATGCTGGTCTCCGCGATGGCCGCCGTCACCGAGAACCTCGGCTTCGGCGTGACATGCACGCTGTCCTACGAGCCGCCCTATCCGTTCGCGCGCCGCATGTCGACGCTCGATCATCTGACCGACGGGCGGATCGGCTGGAATATCGTGACCGGCTATCTCGACAGCGCCGCGCGCGGCATGGGCCAGAGCAACCAGAAGACCCACGACGACCGCTACGACGTGGCGGACGAATACATGGAGGTGGTCTACAAATTATGGGAAGGCAGCTGGCAGGATGACGCGGTGCTGCGCGATCGCGCGCGCGGCATCTTCACCGATCCGGCGAAGGTGCACCGCGTCCATCACGCCGGCGAGCAATACCGGCTCGACGCGATCCATCTGAGCGAGCCGTCGCCGCAGCGGACGCCGCTGCTCTATCAGGCCGGCACGTCGCCGAAGGGACGCTTGTTCGCCGCGCGACACGCCGAATGCGTATTCATGTCCGGCCCGTCGGCCAAGGTGATCGCGCCGCGCGTTGCGGCGATCCGCAAGCTTGCGGCGGAGGCCGGACGCGATCCGGCCGAGATCCTGATGTTCAGCATGATGACCGTCATCCTCGGCCGCACCGAAGCCGAGGCTTCCGAGAAGCACGCCGACTATCGCCGCCACGTGAATCACGAGGGCGCGCTGACCTTGATGTCCGGCTGGACCGGCGTCGATTTCTCGACCTACGATCTCGATCAGGAAGTCCGCCACGTGCAAAACGAGGCCGGCCGCAGCGCGATTGACAATATCACCCGCGCCGATCCGGATCGGGTGTGGACCGTTCGCGAAGTCGCCGAGCATGTCGGCATCGGCGGCATCGGGCCTGTGATCGTCGGCACGCCGGCCAGCGTTGCTGACGCCATCGAGGCCTGGGTCGAGGAAACCGACGTCGACGGCCTGAACCTGTGCTTCGCGGTGTCGCCGGAAAGTTTCGAAGACATCGCCGATCTGCTGGTCCCCGAACTGACGCGACGCGGACGCTACAAGGAGGCGTACCAGCCGGGGACGTTGCGCGAGAAACTGTTCGGCGCCGGCCGGGCGCGGCTTGCGGCGCCCCACCCGGCCGCGTCCTACCGTGTCGTCCACGCGGCCGCTGCGGCCGAATAGACCGGACGCTTTCCACGCCGGGCGGGCGACACCGCCAGCCGCAAGCGACCGCGGGCAGCAAGCGAAGTTGACCGGCTGCGTCTCAGTTTGCGTTATTCATTCGTCCTACCAGCCGTAACGCACCACGCCCTTGCCGGCGTAGCTGCGAGTCACATTCGAGAACTCTCCCTCAAACGTCGCGGCGATGGTCCAGCCGTTCAGCCAGGTCATCTCCGCCGAGCCGGTCAGCAGCGCCGCGTCGCGTGCTTGCGCGGCGCCGTTGACCACGAAGCTTGCGCCGGGAAGCGACTGGAACGTCGCGGTGGCATAGCGATCCGGATCGAAATTGTGTGCCCAGGCTGCGCGACTGCGCAGCGTCAGCACGGCGTCGTTGAGCGCAAACGCCTTGTCGGTCCGCAAGCCGAGCTCGCTGCGCACGGCGGTGGCGTCCCTCGCCGCGTAGTTCAGCCCGAACGTGCTTGCGACGCCGGCCGTTTCGGAGTAGCCGGGCAGAGCGACGCTGGTCACCTGCGCCGCAGCGTAGGGCGTCAGGCCCATGCCGAGAACCGGATCGACCCAGCGCCGTCCGCCCTCGAGGCGGCCGGACAGCGCGTTGCTGGTGAAGCGGGCGTTCAGCCGGTCGACACCGACGCTGCGATCGGTGGTGACGTCCTGCCAGCCATAGGCCATCGCAGCGGTCAGGTAGCTCGCGCCCATCGTATGCCGGACGAAGGCGCCGGCCTGGAACAGGTCGCTGCGACCGCTGCCGCTGTTCACGACCGAGAAATTGGTGCCGCCGCCGGCGAGCGCGAAGCCCGCAATGGTGTTCGGCGAGATCCGATAGTCGACGCCGGCGACACCGCCATAGATCCGGGACGAGGCCGTACGGGATCCCGTGGCATTGCTGCCGTCGGTGGTCTGCGATCCGCCATAGCCGGCCGCCCAAACGGTCCAGCGCTCCTCGAACTGCGATGCCAGCGGTGCCTTGCGCGAGATCGCCGCCATCGCGTCTCCGGGCGCGCGCGGTGCCTGTTCGGCGTAACCGATCGCTGCCTGCGTTGGGTTGCCGCCCCGGCCGGTCGTCGCGGGATCGGTCAGCACGCCCATGAACAGGCCCATCGCATCGAACGTCGCCTGCTGGGTGCCGGTGGCGAGTTCGCCGGACACCTGGGACAGCCCGGCCGCCGACAGCGAGCCGAACGCCATCGGGATGCCGCCGGTGCGGTTGAAGTAACCGGTCAGCGTGTTGGCGACGTTCTGCTGGTTCCGGTTGAGGCCGCCGACCCTGGTGTAGTCCAGCGTCAGATCGAGATAGGCGCGGTTGGCGTCATAGCTGAGATTGGCGTTGAAGTTCGACGGCAGATTGTTGCTGGTGAGCGTGCCGAACGTGCCGGTGACGCCGCCCGCGGCGGTCAGCAGCGTATATTGCCGCGTCACGTAGCTGCCGCCGGCGAAGTTCGCCGTCACGGCCGCGCCGCCCAGCGACGCAGTTCCGGTCACGCCGGTGAACGATGCCGTGGCGGGATCGACCTGCACCACGTATTGCACGGCGGAGGCGAGCGCCAGATTGCCGTTCACCGTCATTGACGAGCCGGCGGTGCCGTTGCCGGGCGCGAAGGCGCCGCCCGCCACGGTGAGCCCGGCGGTGCTGCCGGAGCCGGTCAGGCTGCCGCCGGACACGGACACGGGTCCATTGATCACGCCGTTGTTGACGGTGGTGCCGGCGGTGTTGCTGAGGCCGCCGTTGAAGGTGCCGCTGTTGGTGGTCGTGCCGCTGTTGCTGACGAGGCCCGACACGGTCGCGCCGGTGGCGTTGGCGAAGGTGCCGGACGTCGCGATGCTGCCGGTCCAGACGCCGCTGTTGGTGAGCGTCCCGGTATTGGCGACGACGTTTCCGGTCCAGGTTCCGGCATTGCTGATGACGCCGCTGGTGCCCGCAACCGTCCCGGTCCACATTCCGGTCGCGGTATTGGAAATGCTGCCCGCGTTGAAGGCCACATTGGCGAATGTGGTGCCGCTGTTGGTCACGACCCCCGCATTGCTGAGGTCGTCGCGCAGGATGCCGCCCTGCGCCACGCTGACCGTGCCGGTGGCGGTGTTGGTCAGACCGCCGGCGGTGGCGTCGAGCTGGCCGCCATTGGCGATGGTCAGCGTACCGGCATTGGTCAGCAGTCCCTGCAGCGTGTAGTTGCCGGTGCCCGCGACCGCGAAGGTCGCCCCCGACGCGTTGGCGAAGGTCGCGTTGCTGGTCACAGTACCGCCGACGTTGAAGGCGCCGGCATTGTTGGCGATGGCGCCGTTCACGGCGCCGCCGGTGGCATTGACGGTCGCGCTGTTGGTCAAGCCGCCGCCGAGCGTGCCGCCGGTCGTGAGCGTGCCGCCGGATACGGTCGATGCGCCGGTGATGGTGCCGCTGTTGGCAAAGCTGCCGGCGCTGTTGGCCAACGAGGCAATGGTGCCGGCATTGCTGGCGGTCGCCGCGTTGGACACCGCGCCTGCGGTGCCCGCAGCGTTGGTGAAGGTCCCGCTGCTGTTGATCACGGCGGCGAGCGTGCCGCCATTGTTGGTCAGCGCGCCGCCAGTGTTGGTGGTGATGCCGGCGACCGAGCCGCCGCCATTGTTAGCAAAACTGCCGCCGGTGAGACCCAGCGTGCTGCCGAACACGCCCGCATTGCTGACGCTGCCGCCGGCCACAGTCGATGCGCCGGTCACGCTGCCGGTATTGGCGAAGCTGCCGGCATTGTTAACCAGCGAGGCGACGGTGCCGGCATTGCTGGCAATCGCCGCGTTGGACACCGCGCCTGCGGTGCCCGCAGCGTTGGTGAAGGTGCCGGCCGTGTTCGTCACCGCCGCAAGCGTGCCGCCATCATTGAGCAGCGTGCCGCCGTTGTTTGTTGCGGTCCCGACCACAGAGCCACCGACGCTGTTGGTGAAGCTGCCGCCGGTGAGGCCCAGCGTGCTGCCGAACACACCCGCATTGCTGACGCTGCCGCCGGCCACGGTCGATGCGCCGGTCACGTTGCCGCTATTGGCGAAGCTGCCGGCACTGTTGCTGAGCGAGGCGATGGTGCCGGCATTGCTGGCGGTCGCCGCGTTGGACACCGCGCCTGCGCTGCCCGCAGCGTTGATGAACGTCCCGCTGTTATTGATGACGGCTGCGAGCGTGCCGCCATCGTTGGTCAGCGCGCCGCCATCGTTGGTGGCGGTGCCGACGACCGAGCCGCCGGCGTTGTTAGCAAAGCTGCCGCCGGTGAGACCGAGCGTGCTGCCGAAGCTGCCGCTGTTGCTCACCGCGCCGCCGGAGATCGTCGACGCGCCGGTGATGGTGCCGCTGTTGCTGGCGTTGCCTGCGGTGTTGGAGAAGCTGCCGGTCACCGTGCCGGCGTTGCTGAACGTCGCGGCGTTGCTCACGTCGGAGGTGATGCTGCCGCCGGCCGCGATCGCCAATGTCCCGTTGGAGACCGAGGTGACGCCGGTATAGCTGCTGGCGCCCGAAAGCGTCAGCGTGCCGGCGCCGAGCTTGACCAGCCCGATGGCACCGCCGGTGCTGGTGATCTCGTTGGCCACGCTCACGCCGACACCGGCGTCGACGTTGATGAAGCTCTGCACCGGTGTCGAGAACGGATCGCCGGCGAGGTTGAGCGTGCCGGGGCCGGCGAAATTGTAGCCGTCGGCGGTGAACTGCAGGCCCTGGAAACCCTGCGCGCCGGTGACCGTGACGTTGCCGCCGGTGCCGCCGAAGATGCCGACGCCGGAGCGCCAGGCATTGTTGACCTGGCTGGTCGGCGACGCCGTCCAGTTGGTGTTGGCCGTGCTCCAGGTGCCGGGGCCGCCCTGCCCGCCGGTTGCGGCGCCGGTGGTGTCGGTACCGTCCCAGTACTGGACGACCTGACCAGCATTGGCGATCAGCAGGTTGACCTGGCCGGCGATGTTGGTGAACACGGTCGCGCTCTGCGCGATCGGCGTGGTCACCGCGGCGAAGGTGCCGGTGAGGGACCCGCCGTAGTTGAACAGACGATATTCACCGCTCACCGGCGAGGCTGCGCCGTTCACGGACGACACCGCATTCAGCGTGCCGCCGAGCGTCAGGTTGCGGCCGACATTGATGAGGTCGTTGTCGATGCCGCCGATCACGCCGGGGGTGCCGAGTTCGAACACCGAGGTCGAGCCGGCGTTCAGCGTGTAGTCCTGCGAGACGGTCAGCGTGCCCGGCGAGTTGCCGGCCGACACGGTGCCGCCGCTGGCGACCACCACCGAACCGGCGATCGTTCCGGAGCCGCGCAGCGTGCCGCCGCTATTGACGTTGACGGTTGCAGCCCGGGTCGCGGTGTCGCCGAAGGTGCCGTCGATCGCCAGCGTGCCGGCATTGACGTTGGCGGTGCCGGTGAACTGGCCATTGCCGGCGCTGTTGGCTCCGGTCAGGGTCGTGGTCCCGGCGCCGATCTGGTTGAGGACGCCGGTGCCCGAGACGACGCCTGCGAAGGTCAGCGCGTCGGAGCGGTTGAACGCCAGCGTCCCATTGTCGACTATATTGCCGGCAATCGAGCCGGTGGTGCTGCCATTGCCGACCTGCAAGGTGCCGGCCGACACCGTGGTGCCGCCTGTGTAGGTGTTGGCGCCGGTCAGCGTCAGCGTGCCCGTTCCGAGCTTGATCAGCGAGCCGCCGGCCGACGTCAAGCCCGTCCCATAGGTGACGGCCTGATTGTTGGTGTCGATGCTGAAGGTCTGGGAAGCCGCGTTCGAGAGCCGGGCCGAATAGTCGGTCTGGTTCGATGCGCTGTACTGCAGAATGCCGCCGGCGAAGCTGAGCATCCCCGTGCTGCCGAGCGCGCCGGCGCTGCCCACATTCACGGAGCCGCCGCGGAAGGTGGTGCCGCCCGAATAGGTGTTGGCGCCGGTCAGCGTCAGCGTGCCCGACGCGGACTTGGTCAATGATCCGGTGCCGGAGACGACGTTGGCATAGGTCACCGCATTGGAGCGGCTGAACTCCAGCGTGCCGTTGTTGACGATGTTGCCGGTGATCGAGCCGGTGGTGCTGCCGTTGCCGATCTGCAAGGTGCCGGCGGAAATCGTGGTGCCGCCCGTGTAACTATTGGCGCCGGTGAGAACCAGCGTGCCGGTGCCGAGCTTGGTCAGCGAGCCGCCGGCCGACGTCAAGCCCGTCCCATAGGTCACGGCCTGATTGTTGGTGTCGATGCTGTAGGCCTGGGAAGCCGCGTTCGAGAACCGGGCCGAATAGTCGGTCTGGTTCGACGCGCTGTACTGCAGCGTGCCGCCGGTGAAGCTGAGCGCACCGCTGCTGCCGATCGCGCCGGCACTGCCGAGGTTGAGAACGCCGCCGCCGAAGGTGGTGCCGCCGGTGTAGGTGTTGGTGCCCGAGAGCGTCTGCGTGCCGGCACCGGCCTTGGCCAGCGTGAACGTACCGCCCCCATAGGTGCTGTTCTGGATGGTGCCGGTAAAGACACCGCTGCCGCCGGCCACGCCGATCGTGGTCGTGGCGGCGCCTTGCAGCGTCCCGGCGCCGTTGAGCCCGTCGACGCGGATGGTGCCCTCGACGCCGTCGAAGGTCGCACCGGAGGCGATGGTCAGCCCGCCGTTGTTGGTCGACCAACTGCCGCGGTTCTGCGTCGAGCCACGCAGCGTCCCCGCCACGACGTTGATCAGACCGCCTTGTGCGAGGCCGACGGAGCTCAGCGTGGTGCCGCCGATCGAGAAGATGCCGGCTCCGGTCTTTTTCAAAGTGCCCGCGCCGGTGAAGGCGAGACCGGGCAGTTCGATGACGTCGTTGGCCGTGGTGTTGCTCAGCTCGACGGTGGCCCCTGTGCTGATCGCCACCGTTCCGGTGCCGAAGACGCCTGCGGTGTTCGAGGCGACGAGCCGCCCGGCCGTCACGTTGGTGGCAAGCGCGGCGCCATAGCTGCCCGTCAGCACGAAGGTGCCGGAGTCCTGCTTGCTGAGCGTGGTCGCGCCGGACACGTTCGACATGTTCAGCGCGCCCGTCACGCCATTGGCCGCGGTGCCGTCGCCGGTGCCGCGCAGCGCCAGGGTGCCGCCGGTGCCGAACGCGATGCCGCCGACCACAGCCGCGGCTTGCGTGCCGGCGCCCTGCAAGGTGATCATTTCGGCGGTCACGGGATCGGCGGTTGTCACGCCAAGATTCGCGGTGCCCGTCCCGGTGTAAAGCGACAAGGTCGAATTGGCGCCAAGCCGCACCGTGCCGGTGTTTGACCCTGCGTAAAGGTTGGCGGCAACCCCTGTGGTGCCAGTCAGAGTCGCGTTTTCCGACGCCAGCGTGGCGCCGCCGGAGATCGTCCCGTAATTGTCGAGTATCGAGTTCGCGCCGAGATACAGGCCGATGCCATACTGAATGCTGGTGCCGCCCGCCATCACGCCGCTGGCGGCGTTGGTCGCGCGGCTGTTGGCGCCGATGTTGATGGCCGTGAAGTTCGACGTCGTCACGCTGCCGCTGTTCAGCATCGTCACCGTAGCGCCGGTGTTGATGGCGTTGGAGCCGTCGACGGTATTCTGGATCGTCCCCGCGTTGACGATGGTGAATGCGCCGGCGCCGCCGACGACCACATCCGTCATGTTGCTGATGAGGCCACCAGCTCCGACGCGCAGGGTGCCGCCGGAGAGATTTACCGCGGTGTTGCCCGTCGTGATCGACCCCGTCACGTTCAGGACGCCGGCGCTGACGGTGGCGCTGCCGGGGAGCGTATTGGCGCCCGACAGCGTCAGCGTGCCAGTGCCGGCCTGGACTATGTTGCCGGTGATCGCATTAGCGATGCTGATGGCGCTCGCGGCATTGTTGGTTAGGCCGGCGACGCTGCTGAAGGTCACCGCCCCCCCGGTGAAATTATAGCTCTGGGCGTTGGCGTCGAACGTCCAGGCATTGGGCGCGATCGGGCCGGAGATGTTGACGGTCGGCTCTCCACTGGTCGTGAAAATCGCCGACTGCCCGGCTGTGACCGGCGCCGTGCCTTCCACCCAGTTGGTATTGGTCTCGTAGGCGGTCGTCGCTCCGTTCCACGTCGCCGTTTGCGCGCCTGACTCGGAGGAGTGAGTTGCCAGCACCACCGCCGCGGAGACGCCTACAATCGCCGTCGTCGAAAACAGACCTCGCCGGATCGCTGCCCGCAAACCGCCTGCGGATGTCTTCACCAACGGCAGACTGACGGCAAGCTGATCGAACGCGGGCGACGACGTGCCGAGGGTTTCGTTGACGGTTCGGGTGGCGGACATACTGACTTCCTCGGTACTGACGTGCAGTCGGCTTGAATACGGGTCGCAGGGCACGCCGATGCATGCTCGCGGTCGCGACCCAATCCCATGATCGGGCCGACCGAAGTTGGTGCGGCGTGGTTAACTGAAAACTTGGTGCAGGTGATCGTTCGCCGTCGTCGTCGCGGCGCCAGCGCCGATGGCGACGGCACCTGTTCAACGACCTCGTACTTTCACTACCGATCAGATGGATTGCCGGCCCGGACGTAGTCAACGACGATTTCGATGAGTGGGGTTTTACGTGTCATGTTAACCAAAAATCGGAACGCAGAGCCCTCTCGACGCCGTCGCGATGTCGTTCTGCGTACGGAACTAACAGAACGATCGCGCATACTTGGTTGATGACCTGCGACCGCAGTGTGCAAAAGGGCACATGCGCTTGATCCGCAACAGTTAAGCTCAATGAGACGAGCCGGACGCATCGACAAGATTTCCGGACGCCATGCAGTGTTCAGCAGTCCCCGGATGGCCTACATGGATCGCGGCGATTGTTGTCCCAGACATGCATCGCGCCGACGTAAGGGAATTGATGTCACGCCGCCTTGCTCCTGTTGCACGCCCCGACGGTGCTTCGTCTCACCCAATCGCGTCGCAGGGAAGCAGCCGAGAACAGTGCCTGACGGTCAACGAGGGCAGCGGACAACATCGCCTGGCTGCATGGCGGGAGGCGCTGGGCGCCACCGCGACGATCGACATCGATCGTGCGACCGTCGCGACATTCGAAGGTGAGTTCCGGACGCGCGTCATCGGACAGCTGATGGCGGTGCGGCTCTGCGCCCGCACGTTCCACTTCATGCGCAGCGAGGAGATGGCGAGTCAGATCCAGCGCGACAATGTGTTCATCAACCTCTGCGAGAATGGTCGTCTGATCGGAACCTCGAACGGCCGTCCGGTTTCGGTCGGCCCCGGCGATGTGATTCTGTCGCGACACGGCGGCACCCAGGATCTCGAGATCCGGGATGCGACCTGGTTCGGCCTGATCCTGCCGATGGAGTTCGTCGACGCCCATATGCGATGGACGCGCGGACACGAAGGCAATGTGTTCGGCGCGGCAACCATGGAAGCCGTTCTGCTGGGCCAGCTCATGCGCTCGATGATGCAGTTGCCTGACCCCATCAGCGACCGCGATGCCAAACGCATTGTCGCCCTGACCATCGCGCACCTGACCGCATGTTTCGGAACTCACATGCACAACGCGGCCACCGGCAAGAAGGCAAAGAGCGTCGATGCGGCTGCGGTGCGCAGGTTTCTTGCCGAACACATCGGAGACCGCCAGCTCGGCCCCGACGTCGTCTGCAAAAAATTCTCGCTGTCACGTTCGAGCCTTTACCGGATGTTCAACGACACCGGCGGCATCCAGGCGATGATCCTGGCGATGCGCTTGCGTGCCGTACATCGCGACATTGCGTCGGGCCGATTTCCAGACCAGCCATTGAGCGGGATCGCCGAACGACGCGGTGTGATGGACATCCGCAGCTTTCGGCGCGTCTTCGTCAAGGAGTTCGGCTACACGCCGTCGGACCTTCGCACGCGATCCGCGCGCGACTCGTCACTCGCGGACTGGCGTTACGTCGAAGCGACCGCCGACATCGAACGATGGTTCGATTCGTAGTTGGAAGGCCGGCATCTTCATCGGCACATTTTGACGACCGGCAGCGAGGCTACCGGCCCTGGCTCATGGTCCGCAGTTCAGTCGGCGTCATGCCGAAGCGGCGTCGAAAGGCCCGATTGAAGGTCGGGGCGTCGCGAAAGCCGCAGTCCAGCAGCACGACGCCGATCGCCGCGCCTCCCGGCAGCACCAGCATGCGTTGGGCGGCGTCCAGCCGGGCCGCGAGGATCGTGGCGGCGACGCCCTCGGTATCGGCAAATGCCTCGTACAGGCGCGTTCGCGAAATGCCCAGGGCCGCCGCGGCCCGGCTCGGATCGAGGTCGGGGTTGTGCAGATGGCGACGGATGTAAGTTTCGGCCAGGCTGCGCAGCGCCAGCGGATCCAACTGGCTTTTTGCAACGGGCGCACGAACGGCCAGGGCCGACTGCAAGAGATAGAGCAAGCCTTCGAAGCCAAGATCAGCTTCGGTTGCCGACATGGCCGGAAGGACGTCGGCGAATTCCCGGAAATATGACGCGAACAGCCCGTGCAGCGCGCCGCCGGCGGCATAGTTGCGGCCGGCCAGTGTCTCGACCCGTCCAACCTGCGCGCTGAAGATGTCGCGCGGCAGGTGCACGCGCAGTTCCCGGTAAGCACTCGACGAGCCAATGGCGTAGGGACTGTTCATATCGACGATCGCAATCCCCCCTTCACGGACCTGGACGCTGGTTTCGCCCTGCTGCTGATAGCAGTCGCCGGACACGACCATCGAGATCGCGATATCTTCGCTGCCCTGCTGGTGGATTTGCTTCGCCGTCTGTTCGATCCCCAGCGCATCGCTGCGGGTGTCGACGAAGCTGCCCAACGAGACCGCCGCAATCGCGCGACGGGCCGAAAACGGAACCGCGGACTCCGGACGGTGCGCGTTGACCAGCGGGGTGGCCTTCTCCCGCCAGAAGTCAAAGCTGTCCTTGGCGCGCACACCGTCGGTCGATTCTCGGATCATATTGACCAATTGCGCGCGCCTTCCGTATGCAGGAAAACGCCTGCCGATTGAATCGAATGGTTGTTTTTCTTTGGACCGATTGGCCGATAACTTCAAATGCTATTATGCCCAGTGGCCTGAGCCCCTCACTTCCTCCGAACATCAGTAAGAAACCATCACCCTGAGGCGACCGAAACTGAGGCATTCAAGGTTCAGCGTAGAGCGGACTACTGTGATCCTGCACGAGCACGAGACTGAATCGCGACCGGCGACGTCTGTCGCAAATGCGGCATCAGCAGCGCGATGTTCTGCAAGGCCCGGCGTCTGAAGGTTCTGACGGATGAGACCGCTCAGCGAAGGGGCTGCTGGCAAAGGCGATGCTCGAGACGTCATGCTGAAGGACCTCAACACCAAAATGGTGACGCCCGCTGCAAGGCGACAGGCTGTGGCTCACCTTCCTCTCAACAGGGGGCAGTTAGCGGCGGGGGATGGAATGGGAACGGTCTTCCAAGCGAGCATTGAAAATGCGTAGTCTTCGAACCTGTGCCGATGGCTGTAGTATCAAGGTTTCAGAGAATGCAGCATTCTCCAGGCCCTGGAAATTTGAGCAGTCGCGATCCCGGCATTGTTCAAAACGGTAACTATCGAAAATACTACGGGGATTTTTTGCCATCGGACGGCGTCACCGCGGTCTGGCAAGTAAACTGGCGGCGCGGAAGGAATTCGGACCCGTGGTATGGCCGCGCAGCGGACGAGGGGACAACTGTTAATCCGCGCGGCTAGCCGAGAAAGCACCTCAGGAAGGGTGCATGGACAGGCGGCAGTGGGGATCGACCCCGGTCTCTGCCGCAAACATCTTGAAACGGACACGGCCGAACGCCGCACTGCTTGGCTGGCGGCGCAGTGCTGATCGCACTCGTCTCTACAGGAAATCCTTGAAAACAGGGAATTTTACAGGGAATTTCGTGGTTTCAGCGCAGCTGAGCGGTGCAGAAGGTGGAATGACCCCCGTTTTCTTGGCACATCTCTCCTTATTCCCTAAGCGGGCAAACAGGGATTTTTTCGAGGGAATGAGGGAATGATGTAGCACGAGCAGGGAATTGGTCCGGTGTACGCAGCCGAAAGCATTTGGGCATCAGGCTCAGCCCTTAGCGCCGAAGGCACTACGGTTGATTGCGTTCTACGTCTCAAACCGCTTTCGGATCTGTTCGATCACGCAGCTGTTGCTGGTCACCACCGGCGCGCCCAGCGCGGCCTCCAATTGCGGGAGGGCTTCGAGCGAGCGGAAGTTTGTACAAGATACAAACACTCCATCGAATTTCACATTCCGCAGCTTCTCCACTGCAAACGCAACGATTTCGGCCGGAGTCGGTGTTGCCAACTCGACGTTGACGGAAATATTCATGCCGTGAGCAGCAACCACCTCACGGCCGCCATTTGTTGCAGCCTTGGCAACCGCCTGGGTGAGGTCGTCGATATAGGGCGTGATCACGGCGAGCTTCTTGAAGCCGCGCGCGTCCAGCGTCTCGTTCACCGCCGAGATGGTGCCGAGCGCGTCGCACTTAGCTGCTTCGCCGAGATCGCGGCAGACCTTGCGGTCGTAATCGAGGCCGAACAGCGAGCCGCCCGAGGTGCAGCCGAATACAAAAAGGTCGAGCCCCGCGGTGCCCACATCAGCGGCGCCCTTTGGCGCATAATCCTCGATCATCCGGATTTCGGCCTCGCGCGTCGTCTCGACCAGATACATCCGCGCAGTATGGACCGTGTAGTGCTGCTTCGGCAGCCCCGCGTGGAGATCGTTTTCCATCACCGTATTGGAGGACGGCACCAGCAGTCCGATCCTGGTCTTGCGGCGCGTGGTGGTGGCAGTCGATCCGGTCATGGTCGTCACTCCTTGTTACGGGATGCAGAATCGCCCCAGCCGCCGCCTCCGGCGGTGTGAAATTCGATCCGGTCGCCGGTGCGAAGCCGGTGCGGACCGCTTTTCGAGGCCAGGACGTCCCGATCGCCATTGGCCCGATGAACGACGAACGTCGCGCGGCCGCCGGGGTCACCGCCGCCGACGCCGAGCGCGGCGGTGTCGCTGCGCTCGCCCAGCACCGAAGCGTTGACGTCGTCGGCGAGGATTTCGACTTCCTTGCGTACGCCCTCGCCACCCTGCCAGCGGCCCGCTCCGCCGGATCCGTCGATCAGCTCATAGGCATGGAAGCGCAGCGGCAGGCTGGCTTCCATCGATTCGATTGGCAGGTTCATGGTGTTGCCCATGTGAACCCGCATGCCACCGCGGCCCACCGCTCCGTTGCGTGCGCCCATGCCGCCGCCGATTGTTTCATAGTGAACGAAGGATCGCCCGCGTTTGCGGTCGAATCCACCCAGCGTGTAGACGCAAGCCGAGCCGTAGGCGCCGGCCGGCACCTGCGCCGGATAGGCCTTGGCGAGCGCCGCGAGCAGCAGGTCCACGATCCTGTTCGAGGTTTCGGTATTGGCGGCCACGACAGGCGAAGGGTAGCGCGCGTTGACAATGCTCCCCTCGGGCGCCTTGATCGATGCACTGGCGTAAGCCCCGGAATTGGGCGGAATGCCGCCCCCAATGAAACCGAGCATGGTGTAGTACACCGCCGACGCGGTGACCGGCAGCGGTGCGTTGACCGGACCCCGTGCCGGGCCGGTCGATCCGGCGAAATCGACGTCGAATCGCGCGCCCGTCTTGATGATGCGCACGTTGATTTTCAGCGTCTCGTCGCCCGGGGCGGCAAAGCCGTCGCCGTCGAGCGTTTCCGAATATTCCACGTCGGCATCCGGCAAGCGTTCGAGCCGGGCGCGAACCTGCAGGTTGCTGTAGTGCTGCGATTCGGTCAGCACGGCTGTCAGCATCTCGTGGCCGTAACGGGCCGCGATCTGCGTGAGGCGCTGGACACCGCGGTCGTTGGCTGCCTGTTGCGCACGGAAATCTCCGAGCCGGTCGTCGGGAATGCGCACATTGGCGAGGATCAGACCGAGCAGATCGTGACGAATTTCGCCGCGGCTGATGATCTTGACCGGGGGAATCCGCAGGCCTTCCTTGATGATCTCATCGGAGATCGATGAACTGCCCGCCGCGATGCCGCCGACATCCGGCCAGTGCACCCTAGTCGCCGCGAAGGCCAGCAGACGATCCTGATGAAACACCGGCGTGAGCATCGACATGTCGGGAAGATGCGTGCCGCCGAGATAAGGATCGTTCAGCAGCACGGCGTCGCCGGGCGCCCAGCTATCCAGCGGAAAGGCCGCCAGCACGGCACGCCCCGTAAACGGCATCGCGCCGAGATGAACCGGAATGTCGTTGCCCTGTGCCGCCACGCCGCCGTCGAGATCGAGGATCGCGCAGGACAAGTCGGCCGACAGGCTGAGCAAAGGAGAGAACGAGGTGCGCATCAGCACCGTCTTCATTTCCTCGCAAATCGCATAGAGCCCGTTGCGAATGACTTCGAAGGTCACAGGATCGTCGCGCAGCAGGCCGGTCGACTGGATGGTGCTTGTTGTCATGATAAGGCCGCCACCATGATGCGGACGCTGCCGCGCCCATCGATGCGTGCCGTGCTCCCGGGCTGAAGCCAGATCGTGGCACCGGCAATCGCAAGAATTGCAGGACCGGGAATGTCGCAATCCATGGATGCCGTATCGGCAAAGTGGACCGGCACTTCCGTCCTTATCCCGGACGCATCCGTCAGCGTGGTGCGCAGTCCGGGCTTGGCCGGCGCCGTGCCGATGCCGGAGCAGGTGGCGAGCGCGAGCGCGGACACCGTGTCGGGTTCGGCCGTCGCCGACAGTCGCAAGGTGACGATCTCCGGCACACCGTTTGGCAGATCAAATCCGTATTCGGCCGCATAGGCCGCGCGGAACGCGGCCTCGAGTGCGGATGCGTCGGGCAGCGCCTCGTCGACCGATCCCACAGAAATTTTCAGTTGAAACAGCTGCCCGCGAAAACGGATATCGGCGAAGCGCAACGTGCGGGGCTGCTCGACCTTGTCCTGTTCGGCGGCAAAAAGCCGGTCAAGCTTGTCGTGCAGCGGCGCGAAGGCTTGCGCCAGATCACCCGGCGCGACGTTTCGCACCTGCCGCAGGAACGAGGCACTGAGATCGTGGCGGATCGACGACAGCATCGCGCCGAGCGCCGAGAACATGCCTGGCAGCGGTGGAACGACAATCTCGGAGATCCCCACTTCGCGCGCGATGGCCACGGCGTGGAGCGGGCCCGCGCCGCCGGAAGGCACCAGAACGAAGTCGCGCGGATCGAGACCACGACGGACCGTGGCGAGCCGGACCATCTCAGCCATGTTGGCAACTGCGATGTCGAGAATGGCATGCGCCGCACGCTCGACAGTCCAGCCCAGCGGCTCGGCCAGATGAGTGGCGATCGCGCGCCAGGCCAGATCGACGCGCAGGTCGATCGTGGAGGCCTGCAGCAATTCCGGAACCAAGGTTCCGATCACCGCGTGAGCATCGGTCACCGTCGGCAAGTCGCCACCCTGCCCGTAACAGGCAGGACCGGGCCGCGCTCCGGCGCTTCGCGGGCCGACTTTCAGCACCCCGGCCTCGTCGAGCCAGGCCAGACTGCCACCACCAGCTCCGATCTCAACCAGATCGATCACCGAGGACAGAATCGGATAGCCGCCGACATTGCGACCTTCGACCAGTGCGTCGGCGTAGAACTCGTCGGTCAGCCGAGGCTCGCCCGCAAGCACGACCCCGGCCTTCGCCGTGGTCCCGCCCATGTCGAAAGCAAGCACGTCAGGGCGGCCGATCGACGCGCCGAATCGGGCGGTGGCGGTGAGCGCCGCAGCAGGTCCCGACTCCACGAGATGAACCGGATATTGTGCGGCATTGACCGGCGAGGTCAGGCCGCCATTGGATTTCACGACGTAGAGCGCGTGCGCGCCCGTGTCGCGCACCGCAGCGGCAAGGTCGGTGATATAGCGACTCACGGCCGGGCCGAGATAGGCATTCACGACCACGGTGCTGGTGCGTTCGAATTCGCGGATTTCCGGCGCAACGTCGCTCGAGGTGGAGACGAAGGCGTCGGGAAACGCCTCGCGCAGCGCCATCTCGATTTGCTGCTCGTGTAGCGGCGAGGCATAGGCATTGAGCAACGATATCGCGATCGACGACACGCCGAGCGCACGAATGGATTCGATCAACTGCGACAGATTGGAGACCGGCGCGATCACCTCGCCGTCATGGGCCATGCGCTCATCGATCTCGAGTCGCGCCGGTCGGCCGATCAACGGCTCGCTCAGTTGCTGATCGAAGGTGTAAAGTTCGGGCCGAGCCTGACGACGCAGCGCCAGCACGTCACGAAAGCCGCGCGTCGTGACCAGCGCGGTCGGCCCGCCCTTGCGTTCGATAAGCGCGTTGGTACCAACCGTGGTTCCGTGGCAGACAGTCGCGCCGTCCAGCGCCCAGCGCTGGCCGATTCGTTTCAAAGCCGTGAGCACTGCGCGGCCAGGATCGTCGGATGTCGACGGCACCTTGAAGGCATCGAGGCAACGGCCGGTGCAATCGAACACCACGGCGTCAGTGAATGTCCCACCGACGTCGATACCGATCCGCAGCCGATCCGCTTGTTCGTGCAGCAATGCGGCCTCCCGCTCAGGCCGCGCGCCGTTCGATCTCGATCAGCGCGTCGACCAGGCGGTCCATATGCTGCTTCAGGCTGACATCAGAGCGCAGATAGCGTTTGCCGAGGCCCTTAAACGAGACCGAACCGTCCTTGACGATCACGCCGAACTTCAAAAGCTCCTCGAAGGTCTTGGTGGAGTCCAGCTTGGGGCTGAGGATCTCGATGAGAAAGAAATTGGAGCGCGAATTCGGAACCATGCGAAACGCTTTCAGGCTGGACATCCGCTGCGCGACATAGCCGCGCATCTCGACGATCATCTGTACGGTTCGGTTCACGTGATCGTCGTCGTCGAGCGCGGCGGCGGCACCCGCGGTTTGCGCGCAGCCCATGTTCCAGGTCGGCTTGATGTTCAGCAGAGGCACGATGCGTTCGGCGGATGAAATTCCGAAACCGGCACGCAAGCCGGCGAGGCCAAAAGCCTTGGAGAAAGTGCGTAGCACGATCAGATTGCTGTAGTCGCGCACCAGCGGCATGCCGCCTTCAGTTTCGGTGAAGTGGATGTAGGCCTCGTCCAGCACGACCAGCGTGTCGTTGCCGGCAGCTTCGCAGACGCGGCGGATGTCCGCCTCGCTCATCAATTGCCCGGACGGGCTGTGAGGGTTGGTCAGGAAGGCGATACGGGCCTTCGACGACTTCATCGTTTCGATGTATTTGTCGATGTGGAATTCGAAGCCCGGCCCCATGTCGACATAGACCGGTACGCGACCTTCGTTTTCGGCGAAGATGTGGTAGATCGGGAAGCAGGGCTTGTACATCACGATGTTGTCGCCCGGCTTGGCGAAAGCACGGATGACGCAGGCGATCACTTCGGTCTCGCCGGTGCCGCAGATGACCTGCTCCGGTTGATAGCCGTATTTCTCTGCGATCTTCACGCGCAGCTTTTCCGCGGTCCAACTCGGATAGAGATCCAGTTCAGCGAACGCGCCGGCCACCGCGACCATCGCCTTGGGCGAGGGCCCGAACGGATTTTCGGCAGAGCCGAGCTTTGCGATTTGCGACGGATCGAACCCGAAGTGCTGCGCGACGTAGCCGCGGGAGAGACCGGGCGTGTAAGGCTCGCCGGTGATCAGCACATCATTGCTCACGTAAGTCATCGTCCGCGATCTCCGCATAAGTTTGCGCGCCGGCGCCTCTCGGCACCGCAAGACCACCCTACGCCACGGACCGCGCAGTCGCAATACAATTTGCAAACAATTCCACGAACTGTACAAAGTGTACTAGTATTTTATATTACGCGATCGCGCCGAGGGTCATCCGCTGAGGGGTCAGATGTCTGGCCACGATGTCGAGGGCGCCTTCCAACTCGACGCGGCTCTCGACGCCGCCCAAGCCTAGTCTGATCGCATTGGGAACGGCGCTGCCCGGGACTGCAAAATGGTGTGCTGGCGAGACCATCACGCCGGCGTTGAGGAGCTGAACGCAGAGCTCTTCCGGTCTGATGGAACGATCGAGCGTGAGCCAGGCGTGGTAGCTTGGCCCTGCGCAGACCGCGTGATCGCCGAAGCAGCGGCGCACGATGTCCATCCGGGCCGCGGCTTCCTGTCGCTGCTGGTCGACGCATTGCCTCGCCATGCCGGACCCGATCAACCGCGTCGCGATCTCGGCGTGCAACGACGGCGCGGTCCAGTTGGTCGAGTACAGCGCATCGCGCAACCGCGGCATCATCATCGGCGCCGCGGTCATGAAGCCGACGCGCAGTCCCGCACTCAGGCATTTGGACATGCTGGTGACATAGATTGTCTGATCGGGCGCCAGCGTAAACATTGTCTCGGCATCGCTGGCACCGAGATGCCCGTTGATGTCGTCTTCGATCAGCACGAGCTTGTTGCGTTGTACGATCTGCGCCAGTTCACGACGCCGCTCGCCGTCCATCATGGCGCCGGTCGGATTGTGCGTGACGGGCGTACAAACCACAGCACGCGGTCGATGCTGCCGAATTGCATCCGATAGCGCCGCCGGAACCATGCCCTTGTCGTCGATTGCGACGCCCGTCAGCGACAGCCCGAGCAGGTGCGCGATGCGGCGCAGCCCGGCATAGTTCACCGCTTCGCAGAGTACGGTGTCGCCCGGGCGCATCACCGTTGCGAGCGCAGTAAGGAGCCCGTCATTGGCACCTTGCGTGATCAGCACCTGGTCTTCGGCGACGGCGATACCCCGTTCGGCGAGCCACATCGCGCCGGCCTGTCGATGCTCCGGCGATCCGCCGGCCGGCTCATAACCGAACAACAATTCGCTTTTGGCATCCGATCGGACCTCGCCCAGAGCGCGTTCCAACGCCTCGGCAACCGGCCCCACCGCAGGCCTGTTTACCGCCAGATCACGCGGGCCATTGTCGTCGACGGGGCGGCTGCCACGCAGCGCCCGCACATAGGTCCCCGAACCACGCCGGCTGGCAAGCACGCCCTTGCGATTGAGATCGGTGATCGCCTTGGTAACTGTGGCGACGGTGACGCCGAGCAGTTGGGCCAGTTCGCGATGCGGAGGCAGCCGCACGCCCTCCCCTAACGTGCCAGCTTCCACCGCCCTGCTGATCGCGTCGACGATAGAGGTGTATTTGACCGTCGTATCGCTGTCGATGACCGGCAGCCAATCCGGGATTTGCGTGGGATCCACCATGTCGTCCTCACCGCCCCGCGGTCCGGCTTATGGACCTGCGGGCCGTCAACCGCCCATCAGCCATCCTGCTCCCGGCATATACATCAGGCCCAGCAGAAACAACACCAGCACCAAGGCGAATGGCAGCGTGCCGCGGAACACGTCGAGCACCGGCACCTTGCTGATGGCACTGATGACGAACAGGTTGAGCCCAATCGGCGGGGTGATCACGGCCAATTCCATGTTGACCACCAGCAAAATGGCAAAATGAACCGGGTCGATCCCCGCCGCGGTCAACACCGGAAGCAGAATCGGCATGGTGATCAGGATGATCGAGATCACTTCGAGAAACATGCCCGCGGCGATGAAGAACAGCATCAGCATCAGCAACAGCTGCCAGCGATCCATCTGCAACCGGGTCAAGAACTCGAACACCGCGTGAGGCACGCGCTCCGAGGTCAACGCATAGCTGAACAGATTGGCGGCCGCGAGAATCAGCAGGATCATCGCCGCGGTCGAGGCGGACCCGGTCAGCATCTGCGGGATCTCGCGCAACGGCACCTTAAATACCACCACCGCCAGGCCGAGCGCGTAAACGCTGGCGATCGCCGCGCTTTCCGTGGCCGTGAACAGCCCGGTATTGATGCCGCCGAGAATGATCACCGGCATCAGCAGCACGCCGCCGGCCTGCCGCGTCTCGTTCATGCGAAACGCCCAGGAGCGCCGCGGCGACGGCGCAACGCCGGAGCGGCGACCCATGAAATATGCGACCAGTCCAAGGATACTGGCCAGGCAGATGCCCGGCAGCATCGCCGCCTTGAACAGCCGGTCGATCGAGATTTCGGTAATCATGCCGTAGATGATCAGCGGGATCGACGGCGGGATCAGGATGCCGAGGCCGCCCGCCGTGGCAATCAGGCCGACCGTGAAGCGACGGTCATAGCCGCGCTGGACCATCTCCGGGATCATCACCGATCCGATCGCGGCGGCGGTCGCCGCTGACGACCCGCAGATCGCCGAGAAGAACGCCACGGTTATCACGGCCACCACCGGCAATCCGCCGCGATTATGACCGACCCAGGCGTCGACCATCGTCACCAGCCGTTTGGTGGCGCCGCTGTGATTGAGGATCTCTGCCGACAGGATGAAAAATGGAATCGAGAGCAGCGCGCTCGAGTTCAGGGTCGAGAACAGATAGGACGACAGCGTGCTCGGATAGGCGCCGGTCGACAGCAGATAAACGAGACCGGAGAACATCAACGCAAAGGCGATCGGCGTGCCGATCAGCACCGTCAGGGTAAAGGCTCCTAACACTTGCAGCATCAGTACGAGCCTTTCGCGACCGGATCGGTCAGAGCGCGTGGGTTTCGGCAGAGGCGTTTTGCACCGCCGCCGGTCCCGCCGAGAGAATGAACTGCAGGCGTTCGATGGTGCGTAGCGTCATCAGCGCGCCGCCGATCGGCATAATGGCCTGGGGAATCCACATCGGCACCTGCACGGTGCCGAGCGTGCTGTCGCCCAGCAGCAGGCTTTCCTCGACCAGCAGGTAGCCCGAATAGGTGAGATAGGCGGCGACCACCAGCACGATCAGCATCGCCACGATCTCCAGCAGGAAACCGGCGAAGGACGGCACGATGTTGTTGAGGATGTCGATGCGGACGTGGATGTTGCGCTTGATTCCGAGGCTGGCCGTCAGCATAACGCTGAAGATCATGCAGAACGTCGCGATCTCGTACAGTCCGCTGACGCCGATGCTGAGCAGCCGCATGGCGATCAGCAGAAAGACCAGAAGCACGGAGACGAACAGGAACAGCCCCCCGATCTGGGCTTCGAACATGTCCCAAAGCCAGATCAGGCGGCGAACCATCGTCATCTCCGTGCCCTCTTGGCTTACTGCGCCTTCTGGATGTCGGCGATGGTCTTCTTCATCGCGTCGGAGCCGGATGCCCAGACCTCCTTGGCAAGCGCCGTCCAGGCCTCACGCTGCTCCGGCGTCAGATCGCTGATCTTCATGCCGCCGGCCACCAGAGCCGCCTCCGACGCGCGGATATTCTCGAGCGTCTGCTCGTGATTCCACTTCTCGGTGTCCTTGACGGCGCGCATCAACGCGTCCTGCTGGGACGCGTCGAGCTTGGCGAAGCTGGCCTTGTTGATGGTCAGCGCATAACCGCCGACGCCCCACAGCGAACGGGTCATCGACGTGAGAACCTCGCCCCAGCGCGCCGGGGCCGCGTAGGTCGGGGTCGACACGACGCCATTCGCCACGCCCTGCTGCAAGGCCAGATATACCTCGGTCGCCGGCATCGAAATGCTCGTGGCGCCGGCCTTGCCCAGCATCATCTCGAGCGGCTTCGACGGCGCCACCCGCATCTTGCGGCCCTTCAAGGTGTCGGGCGTCAATGCCGGGTCGCCCTTGGTGAAGACATAGACCGGGCCGTCATGCCAGATCGACAGACCCTTGAGGCCGCGCTGATCCAGATTGCCGAGCAGTTCCAGTCCAACCGGTCCGGCGAACACTTTCATCGCCTGCTCCGGAGACTTGAACAGCATCGGCTGGTAGAAAATGTCCCATGCAGAATCGATCGCGGAGTAATAGCTGGTGTAGGGCGCGATGATGTCGACCTGGCCGCGAACTGCAGCGCGGATTTCCTCGGTGGTCGGCACCAGCTGACCACCCGGGAATACGTTGATCTTCACGCTGCCGTTGGAATATTTCTCGACGAGTTCGGCGAGCTTCTCCGCGGAACGTCCCTTGATGGCGGTCGACGGCGCCTCGTGCGCGAATTTCAGCACGACGTCGGCGGCCAGGGCGCGATCCAGCGTCACGCTGAGGCCGACAAGCCCCACCATCGCAACAATCATTGTCCTTTTCATCATCGGCTCTCCTCCTCAGCAGCGCGAGCTGCCTGTGTTGCGGTTCCTCCCGCAATGAGGGAAACCGAATGCATCGCATGACGATAATCTATCAATCCTAGGGCACTAAGGCTGAAAGCGTCAATATTGGCACCCGCCGCTTTATTGACCGTGCTGATGACACACTTCGAATCACCCAACCGATTGATTTCAATCAGTTGTTTCATTGGCGGCAGTTTGACCGGAAAATCATTGATCGCGGAGGCGCCGCTGCGCTGCGCAATTTCACATCATCCGTCCGGTTTTTGACAAGCGGCGCAGGACAATATTTTATTGGCTGGCTGCTCCCGCTTGAAATTAAACGGCGCAGTGTGCCGCTGACCATTGCCGGAGCCTTCATGAAACTCGAAATCCGCCGCCTGCTATGCCTGACCGACCACAAGACTGTCGAAGCGGGACGGCTCCATGACCGGCCGCTGCGCCGGGTGGCAGCCATAGCGATCGTCGCCAATCCGTATGCCGGCCGCTACGTCGAGGATTTGTCCGAGGCCATCGCCGCGAGCGTCGCAGTCGGTGAGGTGCTGGCGCAGCTGGCGGTCGAGGCGATGGGGCCGCACCAGGTGGAAAGTTACGGCAAAGGCGGCGTGGTCGGCCTCGGCGGCGAGCTCGAACATGCCAATGCCATGCTCACCACCGTGTTCGCGACTCCCTTGCGCGAGGCGGTCGGGGGAGCCGAGGCCTGGATACCTTCCTTCACGAAACTCGCCGCGCCGGGCTGTCCGATCGATGTGCCGTTGGCTCACAAGGACGCGCTCTATGTCCGTTCGCATTATGACGGCGTCTCCCTCACATTGCCGCCCAATGCGCCCACTGCCGACGAGGTGGCGCTGATTGTCTGCCTTGCCAATCGCGGCCGGCTCAACGCCCGAGTCGGCGGCCTGGCGGCAGATGCGATCGTCGGCCAAGACGGCCTTCGCTAGACAACGGACACCGGGTCTCATGCAAACTGCCATCGTCAATCTCGGCACCATCGTTACCGGCGATCTCGCGAGCCCCTTTGCGGCGGCCGATAGCTTGCTGCTGCAGGATGGCCGCATCGCCGCGGTCGGAACGCTCTCGGCCGCGCAGGTCGCAGCGTGCGACGTCGTGATCGACGCCGCCGGATGCACGGCGATCCCGGGGCTGATCGACAGCCATGTCCATATCACCTTCGGGGACTACACACCGCGGCAGCGGGTGGTCGGCTATCTGGAGAGTTACGTCCACGGCGGCACCACGACGGCGATCACCGCGTCCGAAGTCCATGTTCCGGGGCGGCCGAAGAATCCGGCCGGCGTCAAGGCATTGGCGCTGGCCGCGCGCGCCTGCTTCCTCGACTATCGGCCCGGCGGCATGCGAGTGCATGCCGGTTCGATCATCCTCGAGCCGGGTCTCACCGAAACCGATCTCGACGAACTGGTCGCCGCCGGGCTGTGGCTCGCCAAGGCCGGATTCGGTGACTTCGCAACACCCTTCGATTACGCACCGCTGATGCAGGCGGCGCGCAGCCGCGGCATGATCACTACCATGCATACCGGCGGGTCCTCGATCCCTGGCTCCTCAGGCATCTGGGCCGAGCATGTGCTGGCTTCAAATCCTTGCGTGTCTTTTCATGTCAACGGCGGGCCCGTTGCAATGCCTGAAGCCGGGTTTGCGCGACTCGTCAATGAAAGCGACATCGCGCTCCAGCTCTGCACGGCTGGCAATTTGCGAACGGCTTTGCTGACCGCGAAACTACTCGACGAAGCGGGACAGCCCGAGCGGCTATTGATCGCCACCGACACGCCCACTGGCAGCGGGATTATGCCGCTTGGTATGCTATATACGATCAGTCACCTCGCGAGCCTGGGCGGGATGCTGCCCGAGCAGGCAATCGCTGCTGCGACCGGAAACAACGCTCGCGTGTATCGCCTGAACTCCGGCTTGCTGCAGATGGGCAGAGATGCCGACGTGGTGCTGATCGACGCCTGTGCAGGCGGTTCGCAGACTGATGCCCTCTCCGCGCTGCGCAATGGCGACGTCCCCGCCGTTGCGGCGGTGATAACCGACGGCGTGCCTCGCTTTGTCGGACGCAGCCGCAACACGCCGGCGGCGGTGCGGGACGTCCGTATTGCCGAATGCCGCCTGCCACGCGACTTTTCCGGGTCGGCGCATTGAGGCCAGCCGCAGCGCGTTCTGCAACTGAGCGCAGCCGATATTAAGAAGCGGAGGCTGCACACATGCGCTTCTGCAAGGCCGTTCGTCAGGCTTCCCGCTGGCATTGATCGCGCGAGCCGCAGCGTTCGCTTACGAAAGACTGGGATTGCGTCTGATAGAAGACTTTGCTGCGGTGTCGCTTGTCGATTGTTGACCAGGTCGTCCTCGACTCTGCAAAGAATTATGCCGGTTCTCCCACCCCCCAGAATCCAGCGTCGAAATAAATCAGCGGCAGTTGTGCAGGGACTTCTACAGCAGTAACGCGCGCGATAAACAGTATGCGCGCTCGCCAGGATCTGCGTCTATCGCCAACCCAGCGCAGGCGCGACATACGTGAGAATCGATTCAATCACATGGGCATTGTAATCGACGCCAAGCTGGTTCGGCACGGTGAGCAGCAAGGTGTCGGCCTCGGCGATTGCTTCATCCGCCTTTAGTAGGTCGATCAGCTGGTCTGGCTCCGCCACGTACGACCGGCCGAACACCGCGCGCATGTCGTCGATTACGCCGATCTGGTCTGTGCTCTGATCGCCACCGAAATAGGCCCGGTCGCGGTCGTCCACGAGCGGGAAGATCGAACGCGACACCGACACGCGCGGCTGGCGGGTGCGGCCGTTGTCCGCCCAAGCCTGCCGATAAAGACGAATCTGCTTAGCCTGCTGGATGTGGAGCGGCTCGCCGGATTCATCGGCCTTGAGCGTAGAGCTTTGCAGATTCATGCCGCGTTCGGCGGCCCATATGGCCGTTGCGTTCGAGGCCGATCCCCACCAGATTCGGTCGCGCAAACCCGGCGAATGCGGCTCGAGGCGTAGAAGCCCCGGCGGATTGGCGAACATCGGGCGCGGGTTGGGCTCTGCGAAGCCCTGACCCTTCAATAGATCGAGGAAAACCTCGGCGCGATGGCGTCCCATCTCGGCGCTGCTCTGGCCTTCATCCGGAGTATAGCCGAAATGGCGCCAGCCCTCGATGACCTGCTCGGGCGAGCCCCGACTGAGGCCGAGTTGCAGACGGCCATTGCTGATCAGGTCCGCCGCGCCGGCATCCTCAACCATGTAAAAAGGATTTTCATAGCGCATGTCGATGACGCCGGTGCCGATTTCAATCCGGGTCGTCTTCGCACCGATGGCGGCGAGAAGCGGGAACGGCGAAGCCAATTGCTGCGCGAAATGATGGACGCGGAAATAGGCGCCGTCCGCGCCGAGTTGCTCGGCGGCAACGGCTAGTTCGATCGATTGCAGTAATGTATCGCCAGCTGACCGCGTTGCCGAATGCGACGACGCCGACCAATGCCCAAAGGAGAGAAATCCGATCTTCTTCATGAGAGACTTTCCAGTGCCTGTTCCGGGAAATAACGCCGCAAGTCACTCGGCAAGGTGATCGACTAGAACCGCCGTGCGGAGGCTCGGTGGCCCGCTCGGCTGCATGGCATATAGGTCGACGGGACCTGCATCAAAGCCCTGGATGACAGCCCGAATCCGTCTCGGCTTCGATGAACTGCCGGATATCCCAGGGGTTTTTCGAGATGACGGCGACGACTTCCGCCCGGCCACAGCCGTTCGTTGTTGTCATCTGGCGAGCGACAGAATGGCCGCGCACAACAGGCCTCCGATCACCGCGAAATGTTCAAGCGCGATTTGAAACCCCTCCTCTCTTTGGCGAGTCATACCTCCAGAACGGATGGCCAAGCGGCATTGAAAGGAACGGGAGCGCCGTAGCGCGTGCAAACGAACGTCTGTAATTCCCCTTCGATAATTCGGCACTGTGCGGTGTGCGGCGTATCAACGATAGCGTTCGACCGCAATTAGTGCGGGGGACGCGATCATGCCGGCGGCCCCGGCTTCCCCCCATTTCGGCCGGGGCCAACGGGCAAATGCCCCCACCTTCAGTCGCTGACAAGTGCGCGCGCCGTCTGTATATTCGTGTGATGTTAAATCCAGCTGCGGGCCTAGTCCGCGCATAATGGAAAGAACCACGATGTCAAATGGGCTCATTTCTGCTTCGGCATTGACGGTCTTCCTTCTGGCAGGAACGGCTGTCGCGCAGACACCGGCCGCAGCGCCGCCGGCTCCGGCAGCAAGCACCTCGCCCACCGACGTTGATCCGCAGACCATCGTCGATGCGATGTTCGCCATCAGCGGCAACCAGCAACGGATGCGCGCCAGCGGCGCGAAAGGCGTTTGCGTGAAAGGCATGTTTACGCCATCGGCTGAGGCCGCCACCCTGTCCAAGGCGCCGCATTTCGCCAAGCCCGTTCCCATGACTGCACGGTTCTCGATGGGAGGCGGCAACCCTCGGATTTCCGACAAGACCAAGCCGACGACGCGCGGTTTTGCAATGGAGTTTGAAGTCCCCAACGATCCGATGGTGTTCTACTTCGTGTCCGCGCCAGTGTTCTCGACCAGGACGCCGCGCCAATTGCTCGACTTCATCACGGTGCGGATGCCCGCCGCCGACGGCAAGCCGGACGCCGACAAGATCAAGGCGTTTACAGCCGCCAATCCGGAAACGACGCGGCAAGCCGCCTGGCTGAATGCCCGCCCGGTGCCGGCGAGCTTCGCCGGTGTCGATTATTGGGGGGTGCAAGCATTCACGCTGACCAATGCGGCCGGCAAATCCACGGTCACAAAACTAAAGGCCGTGGCGACGGCCGGCCAACTCGGCCTCACCGACGACGAACTCAAGGCCAAGCCCGACAGCTTCTACGCCGAGGAATTTGCAGAACGTCTCGGCAAGGGACCAGCGACATTCGACTTCGTTGCTATTCTGGGCGAGCCCGGCGACCCGACGAACGATTCGACCGCGATGTGGCCGGAAGACCAGCGCAAGACCGTGAAGCTCGGCACCATCGCCATTTCCGCGGTACAAGCCAACACGATCTGCGATGAGAAGGCGACCGATCCCGTCGTCAATCTGCCGGCGGGCGTTGCCGGCCCGGCGGATGATCCGATGTTCGAAATCCGCTCGCCGGCCTATGCCGTATCGCGTGGCCGCCGAGCGCAATAGAAACGCTTAGGCCACACCGAGCACCTCAGGATGCGTCGACGTCGAGCTGGGCCAGTTCAAGTCCGCGCTCATTGCGAACCTTGATCGAGCAGCGCCGGCCCTTAGCTCCGAATTTTGGATGAAAAGCGTTCGCGCGCCGGCGCAACGGATGGAATCATGAATTTTACGAACAAGCCCTCGACAAGATCGACGCACGAGCGATACTGCCAAGTCGGCTTTATGGTCCCCCGGTAAGCAACTCCGTAAATCGGCAGGCGGATTATTCGTTCTTGATACTACTTTCGTAGGCGGCCAGCAGATGCACAATTTGGAAAAATATCGAGACGAAGGAACGGTTCAATTCGTCAGCTATCACAAGTACGCTGAAGCACCCTTATTTCTTACGACCATCGGCTTTTTCGCGTTTCCTATTGCCTTGACACAATTCGCACAGATCAAATCCTCAGGTGGAATGCTCGCCGTAGGTTTCGCCATTGGCTTGGGAATGTTGGCAGTTTTGATCGGCCTCAAAAATATCCCCGACACCGGGGTCGTTCAAAAGCCAGGAGCGCCAAGACGGCTTAAGAGAGCCTGCATATCGCAGGTCGTGCTTCTCGCTTTCAGCGCTACAATATTGTTATTGTGTTCGAGATTTTCAGTGGAGTAGCGACCGCGGTGTCGCTCGTCAGCGGGACAATCGTGTAGTCTTGATTAGAGTTACGAGAAGTGCGGCCATGGGCTCGGGGTGGATCGCGATCTTGACTGTATTGGGCTTAGGCAGTTCTGGGGCCCCTTGCGGGATACGATTTCGTTTCGATCGCGGTCGCCAGGCGTAAAATTTGCCGCGTGTCGTCTCGAAGAAGGTGCGCCACATTGAGAATTCGTGAGTTTTTGGACGAGGACTGGGGCGCGGTCTGGAGGATCATCGAGCCAACAATTCGTGCTGGAGAGACTTATGCTCTTCCGCGCCAGTTGGGCCAAGCGCAAGCGCGAGAGTACTGGACATGCGGGGAGCGAAAGGCATTTGTAGCGGAGAAGGATGGTCGGATTGTTGGCACGTATTACATTCGTCCCAACCAGTCCGGCGGCGGCAGCCACGTCGCGAACTGTGGCTATATGACGGAGGCGGCTTCGAGCGGCCAGGGTATCGGCCGGCAGATGTGTGAGCATTCGATGGAATATGCTCGCTCTGCCGGATTCCTCGCAATGCAGTTCAATTTCGTCATCAGCTCCAATGAACCCGCTGTCAGGCTTTGGCAGCTTCTTGGGTTTGATATCGTAGGGAGACTGCCTGTGGCCTTTCGGTCCCCGTCCGGCGACTACGTCGACGCGCTTGTGATGTACAAGACACTATAGCCTGACCCACGAATTGCGTAACCAGCAAGACTTTGCACAAGTGGCGCATAAACTGTTGTGATGTCGATGAATATGATGGAGGTGCGTCACGCGCCCCACACCGAGCGCAACACGTGTAGCCAGTTTTGCCCGATAACCCGCTCGATCTTGGTGCTGCTCCAGCCGCGGCGCTGCATCGAGGCGGTCAGATTCGGCCAGTCGCCAATGGTGCGAATGCCTTCCGGATTGATCACGTCGCCGAAGTCGGTGAGGCGACGGGCATAGCCCTTGTCGTGGGTCAGCCACTCGAAGAACTCGCGGCCGTAGCCTTGCGTGAAGTCGGTGCCGATGCCGACATTTTCCTCGCCACAGATATTCACTACATAGTCGATCGCTTCAACAAAATCGTCTACCGTCGCCGCGGCGCCCTTCTTCAGGAAGGGCGGAAACATCGTCACGCCGACGAATCCGCCATGATCGACGATGAACTTTAATTGCTCGTCGCTCTTGTTGCGCGGATGGGGTTTGAGACCGGAAGGCAAGCAGTGCGAATAGGTCACCGGCTGCTTCGATGCAAGGATGACATCTTCACTTGTCCGGGCGCCGACATGCGAGAGATCGCAGAGGATGCCGAGGCGGTTCATCTCGGTAACAACCTCGCGGCCGAAATCGGACAAACCGCCGTCCTTCGATTCGTAGCAGCCGGTGCCGACGAGATTCTGCGTATTGTAGGCCATCTGGATGATACCAACGCCGAGCTGCTTGAACAGCTCGAGATATCCGAGCTGGTCCTCGATACCCGTCACGTTCTGCCAGCCCAAAATGATGCCGGTCTTGCCTTCGGCCTTTGCGGTCTTGATGTCTTCGGTGGTGTAGATTTGCGTGATGAGATCGGAATTCTCGCGCAGCATCTTCTTCCAGCGCATCACGTTGCGCATGGTCTCGGTAAAGCCTTCCCAGACGCAGCAAGTGCAGTTCGCCGCCGTCAGGCCGCCCTTGCGCATATCCTCGAACACCGACCGATTGAAGTCCGAGATAATGAGACCGTCGATGACGATCGAATTCGCGTGCAGATCGGCTGACATCGGTTCGCACTCCAGTCGTGATGGTAGCGCCTGAGGTATCGAAGGCATGATCCTGCTGTCAATGCCGCAATCACGCCCAGCTGCGTCGACGCTTGAGAGCAAGTTCGTGGCGGCGTTGCGCGCCTACATCCGGTCAAACACCCGCCGGCCGTCATCGGCCAGATCGCGCGGCTTCGACTCAACGCCTTGCCGGCGCCGTTCTTCAGAAGGGCTTGATCCGAATGCGGCCTTAAATGCCTTACTGAGATGCGAGCCATCGACGAAGCCAGTTTCGACCGCTATCGCTGCGAGCGATAGATTGGTGCTGAGCATCCACCGTGCGTGTTTCAGCCGTAGGCGAAGGTACGCCGCCTGCGGTGCGTGGCCGGTTTCTTCCTTGAAAAGTCGCTCCAATTGGCGCGTGCTCAAACTCACCTTGGCGGCCAGCTTGGCCACCGACAGCGGCGACGACAGGTTTTGCTCCATCAACAGCAGCGTCCGCGAAATCCGGCTGTCGTCGCCGACGAATGCGGTTGGCGGCGCCGATTGCGCGGTGGATCCGGGCTTCATTCGATCGATCTGCATGATGTGCAGCGCCTTCTGAGCGCTGGACGGTCCCATGCGCAATTCGACGATGTGGGCCGCGAGATAGGCCACTCCGATGCCGCCGGAACAGGTAATCCGGTTGCCGTCGATCGAGAACAGTTGGTCCGCCACGGGAAGGGTTTCTGTATCGCCGAACTCCTCAAGGAAATCGCGGTAGTGATACCAGCTGATGCAACATCGCTTTTGCCGGAGCAGGCCCAAGCGCCAGAGCACGAAGCTCCCGGTGCAGACGCCGACCAGACTGGTCGAGGTCTCAGCGGCGGCAAGCAGATATTTCGTCGTGGCCTCGTCGATCTGCGGTCCGCGCTGCAACAATCCGCCAACCACAACGATGTAGTCCAGCTGCTTGGGGTCGAGTAGACGCGCATTCGGGTGCACCAGGAGATCGCTGCTGGACCGGACCGGTTGATCGCAGTTCGACATGACGTGCCAATGGCACCGAATCGGCCGGCTGTTGTCGCCGTCATCGGCCGACAGCCGCAGCACGTCGACGAAATTCGACAGCGCGGTCAGAGTGAAGTTCTTCGTCAGGATGAACCCGACACGAAGCGGGTGGGATGGCTTATCCATCAAGCGGCAACCTCCTCTCGACCTTGTCGAAGGTGAAACCCCACTTCGGCGCAACGCTGTGGCGATAGCCACGGCGTCACCGCGTCCGCGTCAACTCCGCGCGGCATATGTGCTCATCCAACAAGTACAGTTCCGGTGTCGCATCCTTACATGCCTGAAAAACATCGGCGCATATAGTGGGTCCTGCTAAAAAATAGGCGCGCGCTCGCGTCGATGAATGTTTCGGCACCTGGCAATGTCGCCGCGCCGGCAACACGGAGAAGCGAAATGGGCATGGGACTTGATCTCGCGCTGAACCGACGGCGGTTTCTCGCAGGCGTTGCCGGGTTGGTGGCTACAACTTCTACAGGGCGTGCTGCATTTGCTGCCACTGGCCAGATCGTTGTCGCCAATTGGGGCGGCGACTGGAACGACCGCACCGTGCAGTTTTTCGAAGCCCCGATAATTGAGAAGGCCGGTTACACCATTGTCCGTGATCTCGACGGTTTCGACCAGCGGCGCACCAAGATCATCGCCGGCCGCCGGCTACCTAAGGCGCCGATGGATGTCGCGCATATGGACGACGCCACCGCATTCGAACTGAACGCGCTGGAAGCCGTGGAGACGATCGACGAGACCGCAGTTCCGCGTCTCAAAGACGTCGCGACGCAATTGCGAACCCCGACCTTCGTACCCTGGCAGTACAGCGCCTGGGTGGTCGGCTACAATCCAGACAAGGTCAAGGACGCGCCGAAGAGCTTCGCCGATCTGTGGGATCCAAAATACAAGGATATGATCGGGTTAAGTGACGCGCACTGGTTCCACCATATCGAGGTGGCCGCGTTAAAGGTCGGCAAGTCGCTCGACAAAATCGACATCGCCGCGGTCAAGAACAGCATGATGGAGATGAAAAAGGCGACCAATCCGCGGATCTATCCGAATCATCTGCAACTGGCGCAGGCTTTGAAGAACGAGGAGATCCTGCTCGCCACCAACTACAAGGCGCGTCTGCTGCAGTTCGCGTCGGAAGGCGCCAAGGTGGTCCCGGCGTATCCGACCGAGGGCGGCATCGCGATCATCTTCGGAACCGTTATTCCGAAGAAGGCGTCCAATCCAGAGGGCGCGAAGTTCTACTGCAACGCGCTGCTTGATCCGGAGGGCCTCGCGGGGCTGGTGCAGAAATCATTCTACTCGCCGGCGAACAGCAAAACATTGCTGCCGGAGGCCGCCGCAAAAGCGATCTCGCTGACCGCCGACGAACAGAAGTCGCTGCACAACCGTCCGCACGATTTCTGGCTGAAAAATCGCAACGACCTGCTGGAATGGTGGAATAAAGAGTTCAAGGCCTGATCGCCGAGATGAGCGATGGGGCACTCGCACCGCAGGCAGTCCAGGGTCGCCGAAGGGCCACCCTGGCGGGGCGGCTGATCCCCTACGAGCTGAGCGCGCCGGCGCTCATCTTCGTCACTATCATTTTAATGCTGCCGCTGCTGCTGATGCTGCGGCTCAGCTTCCTGCGCTACGACCCAGTGCAGATGTATCTCGAGGTCATCACCCTCGATAATTACATCAAGTTCTTCAAGGATGAGTTCTACCAGGCCGTGCTTTTGCGGACGCTGTGGGTCTCAGCCGTTACCACGGTGCTTTGCCTGTTCGGCGGCATCGGCGTGGCCTACTACATGGCGCGGACCAAGTCCCGCATCCTGCAGCGCTATCTCATCATCGCAATCGTCCTCCCGCTGTTCATGGGCAACGTCGCGCGCACGGCAGGCTGGATCATCATCCTCAACGATGGCGGCCTGCTGAATTATCTGCTGCAATCCTTCGGACTGACCGGCGAACCGCTTCGGTTTCTCTACACATCCGGCGCGGTCATTACCGGCCTCACTTCGGTACTGCTGCCCTACATGATCGTGACGCTGAACAGCGTAATGCACAATGTGGATATTTCTCTGGAAGAGGCCTCGCAGAACCTTGGCGCGTCGTCGCTGACGACGTTCCGTCGCATCGTGCTGCCGTTGATGGCGCCCGGGATTTTTGCCGGCTCGGTGCTGTGTTTCATTCTGTCGATGAACGCCTATGCGACGCCGATCCTGCTGGGTGGCCCGAAATTTTACATGATGGCCCCGACGATCTACCAGCAGATGTCCGCCAGCATGAATTGGCCGTTCGGCTCCGCCCTCGCCTTCATCCTGATCGGATTGACGATGATCCTGACGATCACATCGAGCGTCATCTTCAATCGGTCGGCACGCGCGGGACTTGCCCGATGAAGGCGCGATGGAAGCCGGATCTCCTCGGCGGAATCTGGCTCGGCTGGGTCTGGCTGGTCATCCTGTTCGTGCTGCTGCCGCTCGCAGTGACGCTGTGGACGGCGTTCTTTTCCAACAAGATCCTGTCGCTGCCGCCCGAGGGATACACGCCGGCTTGGTTCCTCCAGGCTTGGAATCTTGCGGATTTCCGGAACGGCTTTTTCCTGAGCCTGCAGGTCGCGGCCTGTGCCGCGCTGGTCGGTCTAGTGGTAGGCGTGCCGGCCGCGCTGGCGATTGCGCGCAACAAATTTCCCGGCGCCGAACTGATCAACACCATCCTAATGTCACCGCTGATGATCCCGTCGATTGTGACCGGGAGCGCCATCTATCTGTTTTTCATCGAGATCCAGATCGCGACCGATGTGCCGCTGGCGGCGACGGTTACCGGCCTGACGCTGGCGCACAGCCTGATCGCAATCCCCTGGATCCTGCGGTTGCTGGTGGCATCGCTGGCGGGGATGAATCCCTCGATCGAGGAGGCCTCGCTGAGCCTCGGCGCCAGCCGTATCACCACCTTTTTCAGGATCACCCTGCCGCTGATCCGCCCTGGCATCACTGCCGGCGCCTTGTTCGGCTTCATCGGTTCGTTCGGCGACCTCGAAAAATCTCTGCTGCTTGTCGGCCCTGGACGCATTACCCTGCCGATCGCGATGGTGAACTACCTGCAGTACCGGACCGACCCCACCATCATGGCGGTTGCAACCATCCAGATTGCGATCGTCGCCGCTGCCCTCATCATCTCGGATCGCTACGTTCGTCTCGGGCGTACGTTTTGATGGCCTTCAGAAAGCGTCACCGTTGTCCAGCGTAGTCCTCAAAAACATCGTCAAGCGATACGATGGCGCCCTCGCAGTCAGCGAAATGTCGCTCGATATCAAGGACGGCGAGTTCGTCGCGCTGCTCGGCCCCAGCGGCTGCGGCAAGACCACGACGCTGCGGATGATCGCGGGCTTCATCGAGGCCAGCGAGGGCAGCATTCATTTCGGTGATCAGGATGTGACCGAACTGCCGGCCAACAAGCGCAACACCGGCATGGTGTTTCAGGGCTTCGCACTGTTTCCCCACATGACGGTGGCGCAGAACGTAGCCTACGGCCTCGAAATGCGCCGGGTTGGCAAGCCAGAGATCGCACAGCGCGTCGCCAAGGTTCTCGATCTGGTACAGCTCGGCGGCTTCGCGGGGCGGATGCCGCGTCAATTGTCCGGAGGCCAGCAGCAGCGCGTCGCGCTGGCGCGTGCGCTGGTGATCAATCCTCACGTCCTGCTGCTTGACGAGCCGCTATCGGCGCTCGATGCGAAATTGCGCCATGACCTGCGGATTCAGATCCGACAATTGCAGCAATCGCTGGGGCTGACCACGATCTTCGTGACGCATGATCAGGAAGAGGCGCTCAGCCTTGCCGACCGACTGGTGGTCATGAATGCCGGTCGCATCGAGCAAATAGGCAGCCCGTCGGATCTCTATGAGCGTCCCGCCAGCCCGTTCGTGGCGGATTTCATCGGCAAGACCAATTTCTTCAAGGGCGCGATGAAGGACGGTGCGTTCGTGACCAATTTCGGCCTGTCGCTCAAGGTGACCGCCGATGTCCCCGAAGCCACGCTGATCGGCATCCGTCCGGAAAAAATCCAGATCGCACAACCGAAGGAGACACCAGCGGCGGTGCGAAGCACGACCAATCTGATCGAAGGCGAGATCGAACTGGTCAGCTACCTCGGCCCCTCGACGGAATTCCGCGTCCGGATTTGCGGCGACCGTCATGTGTTGGTGCAACGTCCCAACCACGATGTCACGAGTGCTCTGGGAATGGGCCAGGCCGTCGACCTGATCTTCCCGCCGGAATGGTGTTTCCTGTTCAGGTCGGACGCCGCTTCCGAAGCCACGCTGAAGACCGAGAATTTCGGATTGCCGACGTCGGACGTATCCCGGCAGGCTTGAAGCCGCGCCAGACTAAGCCGGCGTATCCTGATCCAGCGACACGTAGAGCGGTTCATGGCCGGTTGCTGTCATGAACGTCGCGATGTCGTGACGGGTCAGCGAGGTCGTGCGCTGGTTTGTCAGCGGATGGCAGTTGATGCATTCGGCGGCCAGGAGCGCATCGTCGATCACGACCGTGACCTTGCGGTCCGGATCGTTGACCGCCGCCAGCAGCGAAACCGACCCGGCTGTAATGCCCAGCGTCTCCATCAACGCCTCGGCCGATCCGAACGACAGGCCCCCTCTGGCGCCGATGATCTTGCTGAGCGCCTTGAGGTTGACCGGCTTGCTCTCGTCGGTGACGAACAGGAAGAACCGCTTCTTCCCGTCGCGCAGAAACAGGTTTTTGGTGTGCACGCCCGGAATGTCGCCGCGCAGCGCACGCGATTCCTCCACGGTATGCACCGCCGGGTGATCGAACGTCTTGGCGAGGATCCCTTGGTCCGCCAGATAGGTCAGCAATTCGTCGCTTTTTTCAGTGCTCATGAGGATCGCCAGTTGTGCCGCTACCGCGGCGGCCATTCGGAAGTGATGTTCAGGTGCCAACCAACCTGAGCGGAAGTGCGACCGACGAAGCGCGATCGGCGCCGCGCCAGAACATCAGCCGCACCGGCCCATCGGCAGGAATACGCGCGCAATGGTCGGCATCGGCTCCGGCGAACGAAATCCGAATCCGGCTGCCCGCCTTGAAGGTCCAGGACACCGGTAACAGCGCAAACTTCAACAGCTGGGGCGTGCCGATCGGCATCCGCTCCGCGTCGGCGCGTTCGCAGCTATGAAACGACCAAGACGCCTGGTAGTGGGCAGGCACCGGCGTTTCCTTGCGATGCAACGCCCGCAATAGCCCCTCGGTGACGTAGCGCGAGGCGCCGTCCGCGGCGAGTTCGGAAATGTAGGCGTGTACGGCGAAATCCGCGGTGCTGGTCGACAGCCATAGCGCGACCTCGCCGTGCCCGGTCATCTCGGCGTCCTGAGCGAGCGGCGAACTGGTGTAGTACAGCATCGCGGCGTCGCGGCCGTGCCAGTCGGTGTAGTACTTCCGGCTGTCGATGGCGGCGATCCGCTCGTAGCGGGTCTGCGTCCCGGTCCGCGCGTCGAAATCGACATCGTAGCGATCCTGACCGTCGTCGTGGGCGGTTTCGGCTTCGGCCAGCGCGCCGTGGGCGGCAAGCGCGTAGCGCGTCGGTTCGGCAATGGGCGGCCACGTCTCCGCGGCGTGCCAGCGCTCCTCTTGCATGGCGAAATAGTGGATTGGCTGTTCGGACTTGAGGCCGGTCTCCAGACCGACCAGGTGCTCGTCGAAGAACCGGAGAATTTCCGCGAGAATATCGAACTCCGGCGCTTCGCCGGCCCGCCACGGCGAGGCGTTGATGCGGGCGCCGTGATCCCACGGGCCGAGCAGCAGGTATTTGTGGCGGTTCGGCATCGTGAGGTAGCGGCTGATGGCGCCGTTGGCGTAGCCGGCGCCGTCCATCCATCCCGACACCGAATAGATTGCCATCTCGGGGTTGGTGCCGGACGCATAGGTCGACGGGCTAATGGTGGCCGAGGACAGTTCCGGCCGGTCCGCCAGCGGTTCGTTGCGATATTCCAGCTTGCCGATAAATTCCGGCATCCGGAAGTTGCCGGAATGTTCGGCAACCGCCGCCCGGCACAGCGAGCCGTCGTCCTCGTCGACCGGCTGCGGTCCCCGGTAATGCGGATCGGCGTAATAGGCGAAATGCTTGAGAATGTGGCGCTGGTCGTGATCTAGCCCGACCATCAGCTTGTCGTAGACGTCGGCCAGGTTGGTCAGCAGCACCCCGCCGGGATAATAATTGTCGAGGTAGGTGTCCCAGACCGCGAACAGCGGTGCGATCGCCTTAACGGCCGGATGGCCGGTGCTCGCTAGGAAATCGCTCGCGGCACCAAGATACGAGATTCCGGTCGCTCCCAGCGCGCCGTTCGACCAGGGCTGCGCGACGATCCAGTCGACAACCTCGCAGGCGTCTTCGCGCTCGCGAGGCGAGCGGAAGCTATCCCTGAAACCGAAGCTCGCGCCGCTGCCGCGGATGTCGATGATGACCACCGCGTAACCGCGCGGGACGAACATGTCGCGATATCGAGCGACGTTGGGCGACGGCTCGACGCCCTGCGCGCCGGTCACGACGGAAAACCGGCGATAGTACGGGGTCTGGATCAGGATGGTGGGCAGCCGCGCGTCACGTCCCTCGCCCTCCGGCAGGTAGATGTCGGTCGCGATCCGACAGCCATCGCGCATGTTCAGATAACGCGACACCGGGAGCGGAATGCGAAACGTCGCCGGCCGGCTCTGAAGATAGCGGCTCGGCGGAACACGCCAGCAGTCGCCGGCCAGATCATTGTCGGGCATAGGTGAAGCCGTCTCCCGAAGCGCGGTACCGCGCGCGCAAGAAGGCGACAGTCAACGCGGCGGCTGTCTCCTCGGCAAGACGGCCGGCCAATTTTGTCGGCAATCTACGGCCGCGATGTCGCAGCCATGCCACCGAGGGTGCGTGGCCGAATTTTGCGAGATTCTACAACGCGGCTGTCGCTTCGGTAAAAGCAATCGCGAGAGTGGGGCTGTCAACTGTGCGGGGCGACGCAGGGAGGCATCGGACGATGAGCGAGATCACGGTCTATCGCGCGCGCAAGGTCATCACGATGGACGCCGGCCGCCCTTTGGCGCAGGCGGTCGCGGTGATGGACGGCCGCGTGCTGTCCACCGGTACGTTGGAATCGATGCAGCCTTGGCTGCAGCGCCACCCCCACCGGATCGACGATACCTTCGCCGACAAGATCATCATGCCCGGCTTCATCGACCCGCACACCCATTTCGCATTCTCCGCGGGCTATTTGGCGCTGAACTACATCGGCCCGATCGACTCGCCGGGACCGAACGGCATCAATCCCGGGATGCCGACGCATGCCGACGTGCTGCGGAAACTGCGCGAGGTCGATCAGTCGGACACCGATCCGACCGCGCCGCTGCTGGCGTGGGGACTGGATCCTGCTCTGCAGGGCGGCCACCTCGATCGCGACGAGCTCGACACGATTTCGACCACTCGGCCGATCTGGGTGATCTCTTACGCGCCGCATTTCGTCTATCTCAATAGCGCCGCGATCGCGCGCGCTGCGGTGCCGGACAATTCCAACGTCCACGGCGTGATGCGCTATCCGGACGGTCGGCTGAACGGCATGTTCGTCGAACTGGAAGCCGGCCGCATCGCGCTCGGCGCGATGCGCGCCGAGATTGCCAGCCGCGGCGGCGCCGCCGGAATCCGCAAGATGGGCGACGTCGCACGCGAAGCCGGCGTCACCACCACGGCGGAGATGATCTTCGGCAAGGGCGACTTTGAGGGCGAGTGGGACTTGTACTCGAGCGTCGTCCGGCAGGACGACTTCCCGCTGCGGATGGGCCTTGTGCCGCTGGAAGGCAACCTCCACGCCAATCACGGCAGCAAGGCCGCGGCCTTCCTGTCCGACGCCGCCCGTCGCGGCGACGAGAAGATTTTCTTCCACGGCGTCAAGTTCCTGTCGGACGGCTCCTTTCCCGCAATGTCGCTGCGGCTGAACTTTCCCGGCTATCTCGACGGCGGCAACGGCATCCGCAACGACGTTCCGTGGGACGAACTGCACGAGCGTATGCTGCAGTTCTGGAAGGCTGGTATCCCGATCCACTGCCACGCCAATGGTGACGAGGCGGTCGACGCGACGCTGAATGCGCTGGAGAAGCTGCAGGCGATCCAGCCGCGCTTCGACCACCGCTTCACCATTGAGCATTACTGCATCAGCACGCCTGACCAAGCGCGGCGGCTGAAGGCGCTGGGCGGGCTGGCCAGCGTCAACAACTACTTCGTGCACTACCGCAGCCAGCTTCATTCCGAGGAAGGCTTCGGCCCGGACCGCTCCGAAGCAGTCGCGCGGCTCGGTTCGCTGGAGCGCGAGGGCGTGATCTTCGCATTGCATTCGGACTATTCACTAGTGCTGGTGCCGCTGCATCCGCTGACCGCGGCGTGGGTGGCGGTCAACCGCATCGCGCTCGACGGAAAGACCGTACTGGCGCCGGGCGAAAGGATCGGACTGGACCGCGCGCTGCGGGCGATTACCATCGATGCCGCCTATGTGATCGGCATGGAGAAGAAGATCGGCAGCCTAGAGCCAGGTAAATTCGCCGACTTCGTGATACTCGAAAGCGACCCCTACGAGGTCGATGTGACGGCGCTGAAAGACATCAAGATCTGGGGAACCGTCCTCGGCGGGCGATTGCAGCCGGCATGAGCGCGCCAACGGCCGGACAATTGAGCCAGCTCCAGCAGCGCAACGAGACGCTGGAGATGCTGACCGGCCTTTTCGAAGCCGCCCGGCTGATCCCGCAGCAATCGACCGTGAAGGCGGGTTCGGTGCCGCTGACGGTGTTGAGCGGTTTCCTCGGCGCGGGCAAGACCACACTGCTGAACCGGCTGCTGGCAGAGCCGCACGGCCGGCGGCTGGCCGTGCTGGTAAACGATTTCGGCAGCATCAATATCGACGCCGAACTGGTCCGGTCGCGCAGCGAGAATGCGATCAGCCTGACCAATGGCTGCGCCTGCTGCACCGTTGCCGGTGATCTGACGAAAGCGCTGCTGCAGCTGGTGCAGCAGCCAGAGCCGCCGGATGCGATCGTGCTCGAGTCCAGCGGGCTGGCCGACCCGCGCGGCATCGCCCAGATCGCGCTGGCCAACCCAGCGCTGCGTCTCGACGGCGTGCTCACCGTCGTGGACGCAGAAACCCTGATCGAGAGGCTGGACGATCCCGATACCGCGACGCTCGTCTCGGCCCAGCTATCGGCGGCGGACATCATCATTCTGAACAAGATCGACCTGATCGGCCACCGGCGCGACGGCGTCACTGCACGGCTCGCCGAGGCCGGACGGCGTACCGTAATTGAGACCGAACAGGCCAATGTGCCGGCCGACGTCGCGCTCGGCGTCAACAGCCGGCGCGGCGCAATGAGCTGCGACGGCGACGGTCACCCGTCGCGCTTCACGAGCTGGAGCATGTCATGGCATGGGCCACTCGATCGCGGCCGCCTGTCGGCGGCTCTTGAGCAATTGCCGCCGCAAAGCGTGCGGGCCAAGGGGATCTTTCATATCTCCGACGACCCGATGCATCGTGCGATCTATCAGCGCGTCGGCCGCCGGGCCAGCCTTGTTCCCGAACCGATGTCGACCGGCTCCTACCGCCGGTCGAGCCTGGTCGTGATCGGCCCTGCGGCGACGTTCGATCGCGACGCCTTGGACGCAAAATTTAAAGCAGCGGCGCTCGAAACCTAGCCGCACGCTGCTGTGACAGGCATGTCGCTTTCATCCCGCTGCCACGACGGTCCGATGCTGGCCCCTGCAGGGCCGGAAAGTTAGTGTGGTAGATCATCAGAACGGTGGCCATGCAGAAATTTTCCGCCTTTTCGTTGCTGCGAGGAGCCTTCAGTGGGCACGCCAATTGGCAGAGGCAATGGCGTTCGCCGGATCCGAAAGCTGAGTACGACGTGGTGATCGTCGGCGGCGGCGGGCATGGCCTCGCGACCGCGTTCTATCTGGCCGAGCAGCATGGCATTACCAATGTCGCGGTGATCGAAAAAGGCTGGCTGGGCGGCGGCAATACCGGCCGTAACACCACGATAATCCGCTCCAACTATTTGTTTGACGAAAGCCAGCGGCTTTACGAGCACGCGCTCAAACTGTGGGAAGGGCTGTCGCAGGCGCTGAACTACAACGTGATGTATTCGCCGCGCGGCGTGCTGATGCTGGCCCACAACGTCCACGACATCCAGAGCTTCAAGCGCCACGTTCACGCCAACCGGCTGAACGGCATCGACAACGAGTGGCTCGACCCGCAGCAGTGCAAGGAATTCTGCCCGCCGCTTAATGTCGGCGGCGCGATGCGCTATCCGATTCTCGGCGGCGCGCTGCAGCGGCGCGGCGGCACCGCGCGGCATGACGCCGTCGCCTGGGGCTACGCCCGCGCCGCCGATGCGCGCGGCATCGACATCATCGAGAATTGCGAAGTCACCGGCATCCGCCGTGCGCTCAACGGCGCCGTAACCGGCGTCGAGACCTCGCGCGGCTTCATCGGCTCGAAGAAGGTCGGCGTGGTTGCCGCCGGCAACACCTCGCATGTGATGGACATGGCGGGCGTCCGGCTGCCGCTGGAGAGCTTCCCGCTGCAGGCGCTGGTGTCTGAGCCGGTCAAGGCCGCGTTCCCCTGCGTCGTCATGTCGAACACGATCCACGCCTACATCTCGCAGTCGGACAAGGGCGAGATGGTGATCGGCGCTGGCACCGACGCCTACACCTCCTACACCCAGCGCGGCGGCCTGCACATTGTCAACCACACGCTGGATGCCATCTGCGAGATGGTGCCGATGTTCCGCCGCCTGCGCATGCTGCGCAACTGGGGCGGCACCGTCGACGTGACGCCGGATCGCTCACCGATCATTGCGAAGACGCCAGTGCCCGGCCTCTATGTCAATTGCGGCTGGGGCACCGGCGGCTTCAAGGCGACGCCGGGCTCCGGCAACGTGTTTGCATCGACCATCGCAAATGACGAGCCGCACAGCATCAATGCGCCGTTCACCATCGAACGCTTCCGCGATGGCGTCATGATCGACGAGGCAGCGGCAGCGGCCGTTGCCCACTGAGGCGGATAACAGATGCTGATCATACGATGCCCATATTGCGGCGAACGTCCCGAACTGGAATTTGTCTATGGCAACGAGGCGCATGTCGCGCGGCCGCTCGATCCCTCGGCGCTGAACGACGAGCAATGGGCCAGCTACCTGTTCATGCGAAACAACGAGAAGGGGCCGCATGCCGAACGCTGGCGGCACACCCATGGCTGCGGCCGATTCTTCAACGTACTGCGCGACACCACCAGCGACAGGATCATCGAGACCTATGAGGCCGGCACGCCGAGGCCGGCATCGCCCGGACAGGAAGCGGCCTGATGACCGCACCCTATCGACTGCCGCAGGGCGGCCGAATCGACCGCTCGCGACCAATCAGCTTTTCGTTTGACGGCAAGCGGTACGGCGGATTCGTCGGCGATACGCTGGCGTCGGCGCTGTTGGCCAATGGCGTGCATCTGGTCGGGCGATCGTTCAAGTACCACCGGCCGCGCGGTATCATGACGTCGGGTTCGGACGAGCCGAATGCGCTGGTCGGCGTCGGCGCCGACGAGGCCGCTTACACGCCGAACCTGCGCGCCACCCAGGTCGAGCTTTACGATGGCCTCGTCGCCGAGAGCCAGAACCGCTGGCCGTCGCTCGGATTCGACCTCGGCGGCGCCAACGAACTGATCTCTTCGCTGCTTCCGGCCGGCTTCTACTACAAAACGTTCATGTGGCCGCCGGCGGCCTGGAAGAAACTTTATGAACCAGTGATCCGCCGCGCCGCCGGCCTCGGACGCGCTCCGACGGAAGCCGATCGCGACCGATATACGCAGGTCTATGCGCACTGCGACGTGCTGATCGTCGGCGGCGGCCCGGCCGGTCTAGCGGCAGCGCTGTCGGCATCGGCATCGGGCCGGCGCGTCATGCTCTGCGACGAGCAATCCGAGTTTGGCGGCTCCCTGCTGGCCGATAACGCCGTAGAGATCGACGGACAGCCGGCCGCGACGTGGGTCGCTTCGGCAGTCGAAACGCTGAAGGCTGCGCCGAATGTGACGCTGATGCCGCGCACCACGGCGTTCGGCTGGTATCCGCACAACATGCTCGGACTGTGCGAACGCATCACCGACCACATCCCACCGCAACAGGGGCGGCTGCCGCGCGAGCGGCTGTGGCAGGTCCGCGCCAAGCAGGTGGTGCTGGCGGCGGGATCGATCGAAAGGCCGCTGGTATTTCCGGAGAACGACCGGCCGGGCATCATGATGGCGGAAGCGGCGCGGACTTACGTCAACCGCTACGGGGTCAAGCCAGGCAACCGGGCAGTGGTGTTCACTGCCTGCGACAGCGGCTATCGCGCCGCTCTCGATCTCAAGGCCGGCGGCGTCGAGATCGCCGTGATCGCTGATTTGCGAACTGCGCCGAAGGGCCGCTGGATCGAACGCGCCCACGCCGCCGGCATCGACGTTCGTCCCGGCACCGTTATCACCGCGACGCAGGGACGCCTCCGGGTCACCTCGGCAACGCTGTCGCGGTTCGACGCGGCCGGCAACACCAGCGGCGCAGATGCGGTCGCCTGCGACCTGATCCTGATGTCGGGCGGCTTCACGCCGAGCGTCCACCTTTTTTCGCAGTCCCGCGGCAAACTTCGCTATGACGATACACTGAAAAGCTTCGTGCCGAGCGTCTCCGCCGAGGCCGAGCGCTCGGCGGGCGCCTGCCGCGGCGTCACCGATCTGGCCGAAGTGCTGCGCGACGGGTCCGAAGCCGGCCAGGCCGCAGCGAGTGGAGGCAGCGCGGCCGGTGCGCGCACCTTTGCGGTGAAGGCGGAAGGTATCGGCGCCGATAGCTTCGTCGCCGCCACTCCGCACGGCCGCGACCCGCTGCGAACCCGCGCCTGGATCGATTTCCAGAACGACGTCACCGTCAAGGATCTGCTGCTGGCGACCCGCGAGGGGTTCCGGTCGATCGAGCACGTCAAGCGTTACACCACGACGGGCATGGCGACCGACCAGGGCAAGACCTCCAACATGAACGCGCTCGGGGTCATCGCCGAAGCGCTGAACGTACCGCTGCCGAAAGTCGGACTCACCACCTTCCGGCCACCCTACACGCCGGTAACTTTTGGCGCCTTCGCCGGCGCGTCGCGCGGCGATGTGTTCGATCCGGTCCGGCGAACCTCGATCCACAACTGGGCGCTGGAGAACGGCGCGGTGTTCGAGGACGTCAGCCTGTGGAAGCGGGCCTACTACTTCCCGCGCGGCAACGAGGACATGCATGCCGCGGTCGCCCGCGAATGCCGGGCAACCCGGCAATCGGTCGGCATCTTCGACGCGACGACGCTCGGCAAGATCGAGGTGGTCGGCAAGGACGCCGCCGAATTCATGAATCGCATGTACACAAATGCGTGGACCAAGCTCGAACCGGGCCGATTGCGATACGGCATCATGCTGCGGGAAGACGGCTTCATCGTCGACGACGGCGTGGTCGGCCGCATCGCCAGTGATCGCTTCCACGTCACCACCACCACCGGCGGCGCGCCGCGGGTGCTGGCGATGATGGAAGACTATCTGCAGACCGAGTGGTCCGATCTCGAGGTCTGGCTGACCTCCACCACCGAGCAGTGGGCGGTGATCGCTGTGCAGGGGCCGATGGCGCGCAAGGCGCTGGAGCCGCTGGTCGGCGGCATCGACATCTCACGCGAGGCGATGCCGCATATGAGCATCCGCGAAGGCACCATCTGTGGCGTGCCGACCCGACTGTTCCGGGTTTCGTTCACCGGCGAACTCGGCTTCGAGGTCAACGTCCCGATGGGCCATGGACGCGCTGTCTGGGAGGCTATCGTGGAAGCCGGAAAGCCCTATGGCATCACGCCCTACGGCACCGAGACCATGCATGTGTTGCGCGCCGAAAAGGGCTACATCATCGTCGGCCAGGAAACCGATGGCACTGTGGCGCCAGACGATGCCGGGCTGGGCTGGGCTGTCGGCAAGGCCAAGAAGGACTTCGTCGGCAAGCGCTCGCTGGCGCGACCGGCGATCATGGCGGCGGGCCGAAAGCAGCTTGTCGGCCTGCTGACCGTCGATCCGAACGTCGTCCTAGAAGAAGGCGCGCAGGTGATTTCTGACTCAGCGCCTGCTGGCCCGGTGCCGTCGCTGGGTCACGTCACATCGTCATACCGCAGCGCGACGCTCGACCGTTCGATCGCGCTGGCGCTTGTCCGAGACGGCCGCGCCCGGATCGGCAGCCGGATGTCAATCGCGATGCCGGATGGCCCGATCGCGGTCGACGTGGTGCAGTCGGTGTTCTTCGATCCCAAGGGGGAGCGCATCGATGCCTGACCTGTCATTGCATCGGGTAAGCTCGCTCTCGCATCTGGCGCAGAGCTCACGCGAGATCCCTGCGGGGCGCCTCGCTTTGCTGCCGGATGCTACAAGATTGATCTTTCGTGGCCGCGCCGGTGCGATTCAGGCCGCCGGCGATGCATTCGGCGTGGCGCTGCCGGTGACGGCGTGCCGCTTCATCTCGGCTGGCCAACGCACAGCTTACTGGCTGGGGCCGGACGAGTGGATGCTTCACGCGGTGGGCGACGATCCGGCGCCACTGGCTGCGGATCTGGAGTCTGCCTTGGCGGGGCATCCGCATGCGATCGTCGATGTCAGCCATCGCTCCGACGCATTTGCGCTGTTCGGAACGCATGTGGAGTATTTGCTGAATCACGGCTGCCCGCTCGATCTCTGCCTCGATGCGTTTCCGGTCGGGATGTGCACACGAACGATATTTTGCAAAGCGGAGATCCTGCTGTCCCGCACGACGCCGGATTCGTTTGATATCGAGGTCTGGCGCTCGTTCGCGCCCTATGTCTGGCAGTTGCTGGACGAGGCTCGTCGCGAGTTTTCATGAAGCGGCGACCGCGATGAGTGCAGCCGGATGATCGGAGTTTCGGAGCTGTTCAAGATCGGCATCGGTCCGTCATCCTCGCACACGATGGGGCCGATGAAGGCGGCGGCGATGTTTGCCCAATCAATTTTCGAATCCGGACAGCTCGATCGGGTGACGCAAGTCAGGGTCGATCTCTATGGCTCGCTGGCGTGGACCGGCAAGGGCCATGGCACCGACAAGGCGGTCATCCTGGGCCTGTCGGGACGGACGCCGGAAGCCGTTGATCCCGACGAAGCCAGTTCGATCGTGGCGAAGGTTCGCGAACAACGGCAGTTGCTGCTAGCCGGCCGGCACCCGATCGAGTTTACGATCGATGATATCCTGTTCAATGGCATCACGCCGGCGTCGCATCACCCCAATACGCTGGCCTTCACTGCCCTTGCCGAGAATGACACCGTCGACCAGCAACGCTGGTGCTCGGTCGGCGGCGGCTTCGTCGTCCGCGAATCCGACCTCGACGCTGCGCCAGCCAAGATCGAGTGTGCTGCGCCGTTCTCATTTCGATCGGGCGACGAATTGCTGGCAATTTGCGACGCCAACGGTCTTACCATCGCCGAGATCGTGATGGCCAACGAAACCAGCCAGCAGCCGCGCGCGGAGATCGAGCGCTATCTCGACGGCATCGTCGAGGCGATGATGCGCTGCATCGACCGCGGTATGGTGACTGAAGGAGAATTGCCCGGCGGGCTTCACGTACGCCGACGCGCGCCGAATTTGCGCCGCAAGCTCGATGCGGCGGCCGGCCTCGAACATCGCTCCGCGCACGAGGCCATGGACTGGGTCAGTCTCTACGCCATCGCCGTCAACGAGGAGAACGCTGCGGGCGGACGGGTGGTGACGGCGCCGACCAACGGCGCGGCTGGCATCGTGCCGGCCACGCTGCGCTACTTCCGCGACCATTGCCGCGGTGCCTCGCCTGAGGCGATGCGTACTTTCCTGCTGACGGCCTGCGCCATCGGGGCGCTGTTCAAGCTCAACGCCTCGATCTCGGGCGCCGAGGTCGGCTGCCAGGGCGAAGTAGGCGTCGCCTGCTCGATGGCCGCGGCCGGCCTCGCCGCCGTGCTCGGCGGCTCCAACCGGCAGATCGAGAACGCCGCGGAAATCGGCATGGAGCACCACCTCGGAATGACCTGCGATCCGATCGGCGGCTTGGTGCAGGTCCCCTGCATCGAGCGCAACGCATTCGGCGCCATCAAGGCGATCAGCGCGGCGTCGCTCGCGCTCGGCGGCGACGGCTCGCATGTCGTCTCGCTCGACAAGGTGATCGCCACCATGCGGCAGACCGGCCGCGACATGCAGTCGAAATACAAGGAGACCTCGCTGGGAGGCCTCGCCGTCAACCTGTCCGAATGCTGATGGATCGTCCAATACGGCCGGACCGGCGCACGGCCGACAACAGGAGCCATCGCTTATGAAGGAAAATCTGGCACTTGGAAATTTTCGACTGAGCTACGGTCCGGATGCGGGCGAGGCCCCGTTTACGACGCGGCCCGAAATCGTTGGCACCTTCGGCGTCGTGGCATCGACGCACTGGCTCGGCACCGCGGCCGGCATGCGCATTCTCGAGAAGGGCGGGAATGCCTTTGATGCGGCGGTGGCGATCGGCTTTGCGCTGCAGGTTGTCGAACCGCATCTCAACGGCTTCGGTGGCGAAGTCCCGATCATCTTCCACGACGCTCGAACGCGACAGGCGCGAGTGCTGTGCGGGCAAGGTCCGGCGCCCGCGGCGGCATCGATCGAGCATTTCACATCTCTGGGCCTCGACGTGGTGCCTGGCAGCGGCCTGCTGCCGGCCTGTGTGCCCGGCTCCTTTGGCGCGTGGATGACGTTGCTGCGCGACTATGGCACCCTGAGCGTCGCAGATGTTATGGAGTCGGCGATCGGCTACGCGCGTGACGGCTACGTCATGCTGCCGCGGATCGCTGCAGCGATCGATATCGTGGCGCCGCTGTTTCGCAGCGAATGGCCGAGTTCGGCCGAGCTTTATCTGAAAGACGGCGTGCCGGTCGCGGGCTCCATGTTCAGCAATCCAGAACTAGCTTCTACCTATCAGCGGATCGTGCAGGCCTCGGCCGATGCGCCGGGCAGCCGCGAACAGAAGATCGACGCCGCGCATCGCGCCTTCTACGAGGGCTTCGTCGCTGAGGCGATCGACAGCTTCGTGCGGACTCCAGCGATGGATACTTCGGGCAGCCGCCACGCCGGCCTGCTCACCGGACACGATCTGGCCAACTGGCAATCCACCTATGAGGATCCACTGAGTCTCGATTACGGACCGTTCACGGTGATGAAGCCGGGGCCCTGGACGCAAGGTCCGGTGATGCTGCAGCAACTCGCGCTGCTGAAAGGTTTCGACCTGTCCATTCTCGATCCGGTTGGCGCGGAGTTCGTTCACGTTGTCACCGAGACGTCGAAGCTCGCTTTCGCCGATCGCGAGAAGTATTACGGCGATCCGGACTTCACCAATGTGCCGATGGCGCAGTTGCTGAGCAGCGACTATGCCGACCGGCGCCGCGCGCTGATCGGCAGCAATTGCTCGATGGAATTCCGGCCCGGCGCGATCGCGGGCTACGACCAGGACGTGCCGTATCAGGTCGGCGGCAATGTCGGCGCCGCGGGGCTCGGCGCCGGCGAGCCGACGGTGGCCGCATTTGGCGCCGGCGAGCCGACGGTCGGGCCGCGCGGCTCGGTGCGCGGTGATACTGTGCATCTCGATGTGGTGGACAAATGGGGCAACGTCGTCTCGGCGACGCCGAGCGGCGGCTGGCTGCAGAGTTCGCCGGCGATTCCGGGGCTCGGCTTCGCGCTCGGCACGCGAGCGCAGATGTTCTGGCTGCGGCCCGGGCTGCCGTCATCGCTGCTGCCCGGCAAGCGACCGCGCACGACGCTCTCAGTGTCGCTGGTCTATCGCGACGGCGAACCCTATGCGAGCTTCGGCACGCCCGGTGGCGACCAGCAGGATCAATGGAGCCTGGCGTTCTTCCTGCGCCATGCCCATCACGGCATGAACCTGCAAAGCGCAATTGACACGCCGATGTTTCACAATGATCACATGCCGAGTTCGTTCTTCCCGCGGCAGGCGCGGCCGGGCTCGCTGACGATGGAATCCCGTTTCAGTAAAGCCGCGCAGGACGATCTCAAGCGCCGCGGCCATCAGCTCGAGGTGGTCGACGCCTGGTCGCTTGGGCGGTTGTCGGCGGTGTCGAAGACCGGCCGGGTGCTGCGGGCCGCGGCCAATCCGCGCTACATGCAGGGCTACGCCTTCGGCCGCTGATCGCGCGGCGGCGGGCGCTTCGCCACCTCGACGAAACTCCTGACCGCCTTGCTGCGGTTGGTGCGCTTCCACACCAGCACTGTCTGGATACGGAACGCCGGATGCACGATCGGCCGGACCTCGACGTTCTGTCCGATGAAACCAGTGAGGCTCCGGGGATAGACCGTCACCCCGATGCCGGCGGCGACCAGGCCCAGCAAGGCCAGTGTGTTGGATGCTTCGAGCCGGACATTCATGGCGATGCCCTCCGCCGAAAACATGTCGTTGAGCCGCCAGCGATAGGCCTCCCATTCGGTCAGGTCGCCAAGGATCAGCGGCTCATCGGCAAGGTCGGCAGGATTCAACGTCTCCCGCGCCGAGAGGCGGTGACCACGCGGCATCACCACGAAAAGCGGTTCGGTGGCGAGCAGAACGCTTTGAAAGTCGCTGTGATCGAACGGTCCGATCATGTAGCCGATGTCGATGTCGTCCTGCGCCAGTGCCACCTTTTGCCCCTGAGTGCGAACGTAGCGCAGATGGACCGCGATGCCGGGATGAAGCTGCCGATAGTGCGACACCGCGCGCGGCATCAGTTCGGTGGCCGCAAATGACATGTAGGCGATCCGCAGAATGCCGGTTTTGCCTTCAGCCAGCAGCCGTGCTGCTTCAACGGCGCGGCCGTAGCCCTGCAGCAATCGCGCATTCTCGTCGAAGAAGGATTGCCCCGCGGCGGTCAGCGACACTTCGCGCGTTGTGCGCTCGAACAGCGGGAATCCAAGAATGCTTTCCAGCTTTTGAATTCGCCGGGTCAGCGCCGACTGGTCGATATTGAGCCGTTCGGCGCCGCGCCGGAAGCTCAGTTCCTCAGCTAACGTCACAAAGGAATGCGCGAGGTCGAGGCCGGCTTCGGCGTCCATATTTTGATCTCCATCCGTCGGCCGCGCAGCGTAGCTATTAATGCGTGCTGCGCAATAATAATTGGCAAACCGCCATTTCTCGCGCGCCGCGTAACGCGGCATCATCCGCCTCGAACAAACGCCCAGCGCCGGGCTCCGGTGCGCACTACCGCAGCTAAAGGAAACCGACATGGCCGGCGTGGACAACAAGGCGCTCGATCGCATGCTCCAGCAGGCTTTCGATGCATCGACGAAGATTTACCAGGAGCGCGGCTTTCAGCGCCGCATTGGGTTCGGCAATCGCCCGGCTGTCATCAGCGTAGACCTGGCCAATGCCTGGACCCGTCCGGGCAATCCCTTCACCTGCGACCAGGACGCCATGGACAACGAGATCATTCCGGGCATGCAGCGGCTACTAAAGGCGTGCCGCGCCAACGGTCATCCGGTAATCCATGTCACGACGGCCTACGAGATCCCGGACCGAAACGCGCCGTTCACCGACATGGGGCTGTGGCACTGTAAGATCCCGATCGAGGTTGTCGACATCAAGAACAAGGAATTGTGGGCGATCGATTCGCGCATCGCCCCGATCGCAGGTGAACATACGCTACTGAAGAAGCGGGCCAGCGCGTTCCACGGCACAGGGCTGGCCGGCACGTTGCGCGCGGCCGGCGTCGACACCATCCTCGTCACCGGCGTGACCGCCACCGCCTGCGTGCGCACCACCATCTGTGATGGCCTCGCAGACGGCTTCCGTACCATCGCCCCGCGCGAATGCATCGGCGACCGGGTGCCGGGCGCAGTCGCCTGGAACCTGTACGACATCGACGCAAAATTTGCCGATGTGTGCAGCGTCAACGAGTGCGTCAGTTACCTGGAAACCGTCAATGCGGAGCGCAGAGCGGCGGAATGATTCTTTTGACCCATATGGGCTATATCACTTGGGCGATGTGGCACCGACGCCCGTAATTTGGTGAAACACAACCGCGCCGCCCTCGACTGTTAGCCTGAGTCGACTCGCAGGCGGGTGCAGCTCACCGGCAACGCAGGACATCGATTCTGGAATTCCATATCTCTCATTACCCCCGCATTGAAAGCGCAGGTGACGGCTGGACTGGCGGGCATTGCGCTCTTCGCGGCGTCACTCGCCACCACCTCTGTGGTGGACCTCGACTTTGATGTCGCTGAAAAGATTGTCGATCAGGAAGAGGGAGGCGCGGCACGAAAATCCCTCGACGGCCTCAACACCGCCGTCACGACACTCGGTAGCATGCAGGTTTCTGCGGCGGAAATCGCCGAGATAGACGCGCTGGTTACGGCAGCGAAAGCGCGCGACGATGCGATGCGCAAAGTCGGTGCCGCCAGCCTGCACGCCTTGCTGAAGAGTGCGCAGTTGGTCGTGAACAGTACGGACTGGCATGATCCGAAGGTCTGTCCCGTGTGCGAAGAGGCTGGCGTCGAACCGCTTCAGGACCAGTTAGAAGCAAAGATCGCCCTTTACAACGAGGCCGAACAGCTCGATGCAGAGCTGAAACGGCAAGTGCTAGGTGCAGGGTGTGTTGGCAAGCTCCGGCAGCTTGAAGAGCAAGCGCGTCTTGGCATTGCCGATGCTGATAGCATCGCGCCATTTCTGACGCTGGCCGCGCGCCAATGGTCGGTTTCGACAACTGATCGGAACGCGCAAGGGATGCGCTCAGTGCGCTCGAAGCGAAGCGGGTTGACGTACTCGCGGCAGTTAATGCCGACATCGCGACGCTGCAAGCTAGCTTGCCGCCGTCGCTCGTTGCCGTCACCCGTACACTTGGGCAGGCCAAGCAATTCCGCGACGCCATGAACGAATACGAGCGAACCCTTCCGGCCCTCGCGGCGAAACGGGCAATGCTCGCGAAGCTCAATCGTCGGAAGACGTTCATCACGAACGTGGCCGGGCAGTTCGCAACGGCGGAAAGCGCACTCGCCAATGCGCGCATCACGGATATTCAGGCCAGTTGCCAGGAGCTTTTCGGGAATCTGGTGCGCGGCGGTCCGGACGTGCGGCCGACGCTGAACCGAGCGCAGAATACCGAGCAGGTGGAATTGAAGCTCGCCGATTTCTTCGGCCTTCCAAATCAAAGCGCACGGGCGTTTCTGTCGGAGAGTTACCGCAATGCCGTCGCAGCATCCATTTTCATGGCGGCCGCCACCCGGCAGCAGGGCGCGCCGCGTTTCATGGTGCTGGACGATGTGACCTCAAGTTTCGATGCCGGACATCAGTTCAGCCTAATGGACACGATCCGGACGAAACTCCGCTTCGGCGCACCGAACGGGCTGCCCGGCGGGCTTCAGTTCATTATTCTCAGCCATGATACGAGCCTTGAGAAGTATTTCGACCGGCTAAACGGCACGACAGAATGGAATCACCAGAAGCTGCAAGGCATCCCGCCCCGTGGGCGGCTGATGATCGCCACACAACAGGCGGATCGCTTGAAAGCACAGGCCGAGCAATACCTGAACGCGGGACAGATAGATATCGGCGAGCCGTTCGTCCGGCAGTACCTCGAATACAAGCTCGGCCAAATCATCACCCGTTTGGAGATACCGGTACCGCCCGATTACGCGACGCGGGGGTGACAAGCGCACGCTGTCCACCTACGTAGATGCGATCACGGCAGCGGTCTCGCTCTATCAAGCGGCGGGGCGATGCGTTCTGTCCGCTCAACAGATCACCGATCTCCAGAACCATCACATGCCGTCGATCATGGCGAACTATTTCAGCCACTATGAGACTGGTGTAGGAAATCCGTTCAACGCCTATGCTTTGCTGGGCGTTCTACAAAGTGTGGACGCGCTTGCTGACTGTTTCTGTTGGACCGATCCCACCATCAATCAGCGCAAGTACTATCGACGGCTTGATAGGCAATAGCCGCCCGACATGACGTAACATACTGATGTTAGGTGGGAAACTGGAGCGGGCGATCTGATTCGAACTCACGACCCCAACTTGGCAAGGTTGTGTCTGTCTGCGCTGTTGCAGAAGTTCGAGCGAGAGATTTCCGATCGCGCGTCATTAAGGAGATTGGCCGCGGGACTAGGTGCACAGGTCGGGCGGCAGTGCAGATCGAACCCGGCTCTGTTTGCAAACTCCCTAAAACGGGAATTTCCAAACCGGCGGCCGGAGACTTTCTGCTATTCGGCGGCATGGAGCGTGAGTTTTACGGTCCAGAGACTTTCCGTAACGCACGAAAGCCCACCAAATGCGGGCCTTTCTCAACTCCGCGGTCGACCTGGCCAAACGCCCGCACTGCCTGGCTGGGGCGGGAGGATTCGAACCTCCGCATGGGGGAATCAAAATCCCCTGCCTTACCACTTGGCGACGCCCCAATGACCGGTCGGAAAGCGGCGGGCGTGAGCCGCGCGGGTTTTCCCTGGCCACGCCGGTCTATAGGCGAAACCGGGCCAGTTCAACCGCTCTGCCGCGCCGATTCCGCGGCGCGGCGATCGCCGGAACGGTTGAGGGGCCGGCGGATTCATGGGAATACGGAGCGCACCAGAAAGCCGGGATTCCCACATGACCTACCGCGCGCCGATCAACGACATGCTGCTGTCCCTCAACCACGGCGCCGGCCTCGGCGCGGCGCTCGCCGCGGGCCATTATGGCGATTACGACAGCGAGTTGACCGCGCAGGTGCTCGAAGAGGCCGGGCGCTTTGCGACCGACGTGCTGGCGCCGCTGAACCGGGTCGGCGACGAACACGGCATTTCGCTCGACGCCGGCAAGCTGACCACCGCGCCGGGCTGGCCGGATGCCTATCAGCGCTGGACCGCGGCCGGCTGGAACGCGGTGTCAGGCCCCGAGGCCTTCGGCGGCCAAGGCCTGCCGCTGGCGATCAACGCCGCCTGCACCGAAATCTGGAGCGCGTCGAACATCGCCTTCGGGCTGTGTCCGCTGCTGACGCTGTCGGCGATCGAGGCGCTCGATGCGCATGGCAGCGACGAACTGAAAAAGATCTATCTCGAGAAGCTGGTGTCGGGCGAATGGACCGGGACGATGCAGCTCACCGAGCCGCAGGCCGGCTCCGATGTCGGCGCGCTGCGCAGCCGCGCCGAGCGTGCCGCGGACGGCAGCTACCGGATCTTCGGCACCAAGATCTACATCACCTATGGCGAACACGACATGACCGACAACATCGTGCATTTCGTGCTTGCGCGATTGCCCGATGCACCGGCCGGCACCAAGGGCATCTCGCTGTTCCTGATTCCCAAATTCCTGGTCAACGCCGACGGCTCGCTCGGCGAACGCAACGACATCCATGCCAGCGGCATCGAGCACAAGCTCGGCATGCATGCGGCGCCGACCTGCACCATGACGATGGGCGATCACGGCGGCGCGGTCGGCTACCTGATCGGCGAAGAAAACCGCGGCATGCTGTGCATGTTCACGATGATGAACCAGGCCCGTCTCGGCGTCGGGCTGGAAGGCGTCGGCATCGCCGACCGCGCCTATCAGCAGGCGCTGGCGTTCGCGCAGGAGCGCAAGCAGGGCCGCGCGGTGGGCAGCAAGGGCAACGGCATGGATGCGATCATCGTGCATCCCGACGTCAAGCGCATGCTGATGCAGATGCGCGCGCTGACGGCGGCGGCGCGGACGATCTGCTACGCGACCGCGGTTGCGCTCGATGTCGCCGCACGGGCGACAGATCCAGCCGTGAAGGCAGCTGCAGCGGCGCGGGGTGCGTTGCTGACGCCGATCGCGAAGGCGTTCTCGACCGACATCGGCAACGAGGTCGCCTCGCTCGGCGTGCAGATCCATGGCGGCATGGGCTTCATCGAGGAAACCGGCGCCGCGCAGCATTTTCGTGATGCGCGGATCACGCCGATCTATGAGGGCACCAACGGCATCCAGGCGATCGACCTGGTGACGCGCAAGCTGACGGCAAATGGCGGCGCGGCAGTGTGGGCGCTGCTGGATGAACTGTCCGGCGTGGTCCGCGACGTCGAAGCGTCCAACGATCCGGCGTTCGGCACCACCGGCGCCAAGCTGCGCGATGCGCTGGCCGCGCTCGAGCGCACCAGCCGCTGGCTTTTGGAGCGCGTCGCGACGGCGCCGAACGACGCGCTGGCGGGCGCGACGCCCTATCTGCGGCTGTTCGGATCGACGCTCGGCGGTTGCGTGCTGGCCGCCGAAGCGCTGGCGGCGCGCGGCGACGGCGGCGAGCGCTACGTGACGCTCGCGCGTTTCTTTGCGGAGAACATTTCCGTGCAGGCCGGCGCGCTGGAGCGCACGGTGACCGAGACCGCCGACGCCGTGACCGGCGCGGACGCCGTGCTGCTGGCGTAAGTAGCAAACCCGTCATTCCGGGGCGCAAGCCGAAGGCACACGAACCCGGAATCTCTGCATCCAATCTCTGGATTCCGGGTTCGTTTCGGGCTTCGCCCTCACGCCCCGGAATGACGACGGTGTTGGTGTCATTCCGGGGCATGCGCCGCGCAGCGGTGGAATGAATCCGGAATCCAGCGGCGAGCGCTGACGCTCGACGCCCGCTGTAGGCGGCGCGAGATTTCGGGTTCGTGCGCCTTTCGGCTTACGCCCCGGAATGGCGAGCTTTGAGGGCGTGCCTCTAACTGCCGACGCTCGGCAAAGCCGCCTACAGCGGCTTCAACCCGGCCTCGATCTGTGCGCGGCGCGGCTCGAGGAAAGGCGGCAGCGCCAGCTTTTCGCCGAGCGTGTCCATCGGCTCGTCGGTGGCAAAGCCGGGGCCGTCGGTGGCGATCTCGAACAGGATGCCGTTCGGCTCGCGGAAGTACAGGCTGCGGAAATAGAACCGGTCGACCTCGCCGCTGTTGCGGATGCCGAGTTCGTTGAGCCGCTGCGCCCAGGCCTCGTACTGCGTCTCGTCGGGGGTGCGGAAGGCAACGTGATGCGCGCCGCCGGCGCCCTGCCGCGCGACGGGGCCCTTCTCTTCCACGACATGGAGCTCGGCCGCGGGACCGCTGCCGTCCATCTGGAAGACATGGACCTGGACCTTGCCGTCGGGCAGCGCGTAGTCGCGCACACGGGACATGTTCATGACGTCGGTCAACACCGTCGCGGTGCGCGCCAGGTTCTGCACGCTGAGCACGATCGGCCCGAGGCCGCGGATCTGATGCTCGGCCGGCACGGGGCTCCGGGCCCACGGCGCCGACGGTGCTGCGCCGCCGTCATCGACGAGCACGAGGCGCTGGCCTCCGGCGTCCTCGAACGGCAGGGTCAGGCGGCCGTCCACCTCGTGCACCTTGCCGGTGGCGCGGCCGGCGGCGGCGAGGCGTTCCTGCCAATAGCCGAAGCTGGCCTCGCCGGCGACGCGCAGCCCGGTGCGGACGATGCTGTTGGTGCCGCGCTGCTCCGGCGGCGCGGGAAAGTCGAAGAAGGTGAGATCGGTGCCGGGATTGGCCTCACCGTCGGCGTAGAACAGATGATAGGCGCTGACGTCGTCCTGGTTCACGGTCTTCTTCACCAGCCGCATGCCGAGCACGCCGGTGTAGAAGGCGAGGTTGTCGCGCGGTTTTGCCGAGATCGCGGTGAGGTGGTGAATCCCGCTGAGTTGCAGTCCGTTGGATGGCATGGCGGCTCCGGCTGAATGGATCGCGCGCGGCTTTTGCGCAAGGGAACCGTTGATGTAGGGTGCGCGCCGACGCATCGCCACCCTGCCCCCTCGACGCCTGAGAATCTGAAGAAGGATCGCGCCATGACCGAGCATGTCACCGTCACCGACGACGACGCCATTCGCGTCATCGCGCTGCGCCGTCCCGAGAAGAAAAACGCGCTGACGCAGGCGATGTATCTGGCGATGAGCGACGCGATCGACCGCGCGCAGAGCGATGCGTCGATCCGCTGCATCGTGATCGCCGGCAGCGCCGGCGTGTTCACCGCCGGCAACGACCTGGAAGACTTCATGAAGGCCGGCGCTGGCGATGCCGCGCGCCCCTCCGCCGCGATCCAGTTCCTGCATTCGCTCGCGCATAACACAAAACCGCTGGTCGCCGCGGTGGACGGCATCGCGATCGGCATCGGCACCACGCTGCTGTTTCACTGCGACTATGTGGTGGCCTCGACCGGCGCCAGCTTCTCCACGCCGTTCATCAACCTTGGACTGGTACCGGAGGGCGGCTCCAGCCTGCTGGTGCCGCGCGCGATCGGTCATCACCGCGCCTTCTCGATGCTGGTGATGGGCCGCCCTGTCAGCGCCGAAGACGGCCGCAACGCCGGCTTCGTCAACGCCGTGATCGCGCCCGGCGAGGCGGACGCCGAAGCGCACAAGGTCGCCCGCGAGATCTGCGCACTGCCCGCCGAAGCCGTGGCGATCTCACGAAAGCTGCTGCGGCCGTCGCCGGACGATCTGATCCAGCGCATCGACCACGAACGCAAGCTATTCGGCGAGCGCATGATGTCTGCAGAGGCGATGTCGGCGTTCAAGCGGTTTTTTGCCAGGAAGAAGGGATAGGCGGACTTGGCGGCTGCACCATTTTCTGCATGATGAGGGGGCATCGCTGTTTCGGCGCGAATTCCTGTCTCCGACTGATCGCTAGGACTTGAGTGGATCACCGTGAATAACGAGTTGGTTGATCGAATCTACGAATGCTCGTTCGTGCCTGAACTCTGGCCCGGGGTACTCGACGAACTTGCCGAGCTGACTAATTGCCGCGGTGGTCTGCTTTTCTCCGCGCACGAGCGCGTGCTGAAATGGACCGCGTCCGGAAATCTGGACAGGATCTTTCGATCCTATGTTGAAGACGGCTGGTTTTCCCGCTGCCCGCGCCGGGTTTGTTTGTTCAGTCAGTCAGAGCCAGGCTTCTTCGTGGAACAGGATTTCTGGACCGCCGATGAGTTGGACAGCAATCCGATCTATCGGGATTTTTTTCGCCCGCATGGGCTCGGTTGGTCGGCCGGAACAGGCCTGCATCTGCCAACCGGGGATCGCATTGTGTTTAGCGTTGAGCGCGATCACGACCGCGGACCAATCGAAAAGGCCCAGGTCGAAATCCTGAACGAGTTGCGATCGCATCTGGCGCGCAGTGCCTTTGTTGCGGCACGCTTGGGACTGCAACGTGCCAAGGGGGCCAGCCAAACGCTGACCGCAATGGGTTTGCCGGCACTCCTGCTCGATCATGACGGCGCCGTGATCGATGCCAATACCCTTATCGCGAATTTGTCTCAGCATTTTCAATGGCGTGCGCGAAGTCGGATAGCATTGACCGATCCCCGCGCCAACGAGCAATTGGGAGCGGCCCTTGCCGGACTGGATGACAATCTCGAACGATCGGTCCGCTCTTTCCCACTGCGCGATGCGCACGACAGGGCAGCACTGGTTGCGCATATCATTCCTGTCCGACGCACAGCGCACGATATCTTTGCAGGCAGCTACGCACTCCTGGTGGTAACGCCGGTGTCCGCGCCCGCCGTGCCACCGGTCGAATTGCTGCGGTCGTTGTTCGACCTTACCCCGTCGGAAGCTCGGGTCGCCCGCGGTCTCGCTTTGGGTAAGACGCTGGACGAAATTGCCGCGAGTGGTGGGGTCGCGATCTCCACGGTGCGCTCGCAGCTACGTCAGGTTCTGGACAAAACCGGTTGTGCCCGGCAGGCCGAGGTGGTGTCGCTGCTGGCGAGTATCACCTTCGATCGCAGCGAGCCAAAGGACGAACGTCCTTAGCCTGATCCTTGGCGTCTTCCTCTATCTGGAGGATGACGCTTCGATCGACCGGCCGCAGAATCAGCCTGACAATTCGTGTTGTCACCACCGCCGACCGGGGGTGGGTTCCGCACAAGGAGGATTTGATGACTCGCTTTTCCGCTCTGGCCGCCGTCGCTTTTGCGCTCGCTGTGTTCGTTGGGGGTTCGCTTGCTCAGGCGCAAACCGCGTCCGACCCACGCAGCCAACCCGGCAGTGGGCAGTGCCGCCTGTCCAACGGCCAGCGCTGCTGATTGATCGGCGACCAAGTCGCAGGGCTCGCCGTCGCATCGGCGAGCCCGTTTTCCCAAATCGCACGAATGCCCCTGCGTCATGCACCGGCCAGGATGTCGCCCTTGCTTTTCCGTTGACGATATTTCATTGATCGGTGGCTCTCTGGGCTGAGCCTTTGCGACCGATGCTGAAGCTGGATTGCATGCGACGCGGTTGCTACTGGAAAATGGTTTCCCTCGGCACGGCGGTCGTGGCGGCGGTGTTGGCGATAGGCTTGAGGGCCACGTCGGCTCTCGAACAGACTCCGCCCGCGCCACCCCCGCCGGTCAACCTGCGCATCCTCGCGATCAACGATTTTCACGGCTATCTCGAGCCGCCGCCGGGCGGCATTGCGATCGCTGACCCGGCTAGTCCCACCAAGCCCGTTACCATCCCTGCGGGCGGCGCGGAGCGTATGGCGACGCTGGTGCGCGAGCTGCGCGAGGGGCACGCCAACACCGCATTCGTGGCTGCGGGGGACCTGATCGGCGCCAGCCCGTTCCTGTCGGCGCTGTTTCACGACGAGCCCACCATCGAGGCGCTGTCGATGATGGGGCTCGATCTGTCCGCGGTCGGCAACCACGAATTCGACGAAGGCCGCACCGAACTGCTGCGGATGCAGAACGGCGGCTGCCATCCGGTCGAGAATTGCCGCGGGCCCGAACCCTTCATCGGCGCCAACTTCAAATACCTCGCCGCCAGCACCTTCGACACCGCGACCGGCAAGACGCTGCTGCCGGCCTACCAGATCCGCGACTATGGCGGCATCCCGGTGGCCTTCATCGGGCTGACGTTGAAAGGTACGCCCAGTCTGGTGGCGCCGCCCGGCGTCGCCGGCCTGGAATTCCGCGACGAGGCCGGGACCGTCAATGCGCTGGTGCCGGAGTTGAAGGCGCGCGGCGTCGAGGCGATCGTGGTGCTGATCCACGAGGGCGGCTTTCCGACCGGTGGCTATAATGAATGCCCCGGCATTTCGGGGCCGATCGTCGGCATCGTGCAGAAATTCGACAAGGCGGTCGATGTGGTGGTTACCGGCCACACCCATCGGCCCTACGTCTGCAACATCGACGGCCGGTTAGTGACCAGCGGCGATAAATACGGCACGCTGGTCACCGCGATCGATGTGGTGCTCGATCCGGTGACGCGCGATGTCGCGTCGGCCAGGGCGGACAATGTCATCGTTCGGCCCGGGCTTGCGAAGGACGCGCGGCAGAGCGAACTGATCGCGAACTACGGACGCCTCGCCGCACCGATCGCGGAGCGGCCGGCGGGATCGATCAGCGCCGCCTTGTCCCGGGCGCCGAACCCCGCGGGCGAAAGTCCGCTCGGCGACGTGATCGCCGACGCGCAGCTGGCGGCCACTGCAGCCGAGGCCGATGGTGGCGCGGTGATCGCGCTGACCAATCCCGGTGGCATCCGCGCCGACATTCTGATGAAGCCGGATGGTGCGGTGACCTATGCCGACGTGTTTGCCAGCCAGCCTTTCCGCAACCAGCTGGTGACGCTGACCCTGACCGGCGCGCAGCTCCGCGCCGCGCTGGAGCAGCAATGGCACGATCCCTCGCGGCCGCGCATCCTGCAGGCGTCGCGCGGCTTCAGCTTTGCGTGGGACGCCACTGCGCCGGCGGGGCAACGCATCCCGCCGGACCGGATGATGCTGAACGGCCAGCCGATCGATCCGGCGCGGAGCTACCGCGTCACCATCAACAACTACCTCGCGGTGGGCGGCGACGGCTTCACCGCCTTCCTGCAGGGCGCCGACCCGCGCGTCGGCACCTACGACGTCGACGCACTGTTCGCGTACATCAAGGCCAACAGCCCCGTGGCGCCCGGGCCGGTGGATCGGGTGGTGAAGTTGAATTAGGTGGTCATCACCTTGTATCATGCTGCAAGGGTCAAGTTCGTCATTCCGGGGCGCGTGGCCGAAGGCCAAAGCGAACCCGGAATCCCGAGGTCGAGCGCACCAAGTCACATCGCGGGATTCCGGGTTCATTTCGCGGCTTCGGCGTAAGCCGAAGGCGCACGAACCCGGACTCTTGCGGCGGAGTGCAAGCGGCGAGATTCCGGGTTCATCGCGCAGCTTCGCTGCGCATGCCCCGGAATGACAAAGCGCACCGCCCTTCCCCATCGCGCCGGAAGCGCCTAGATAGCGGAAACATCCCGACGCCGCTGGCGTGACAGGCTCGTTCAATGACCACGCTCTACCTCACGCATCCGGCGGGACTTTCGCATGAGACGCCGCCGGGCCATCCGGAGCGGGTTGACCGGCTCAAGGCGGTCTACAAGGCGTTGTCGGCGGACAGGTTCGACACGTTGCTGCGCGAGGAGTCGCCCAAGGGGCTGCTCGACGACGTCGCGCTGTGCCACACCGATCATTACATCGACGAATTGCGGCTGCTCGCGCCGCGCGATGGGCTGATCTACATCGACGGCGACACCACGATGTCGCCGTGCACCTGGGAGGCGGCGTTGCGCGGCGTCGGCGGCGCGGTGGCGGCGACCGATGCGGTGATGACCGGACGCGCCCAGAATGCCTTCGTCGCCACCCGTCCGCCAGGCCATCATGCCGAAGCCGCGCGGTCGATGGGCTTCTGCTTCTTCGACAATGCGGCGATCGCGGCGCGCTATGCGCAGCGCCGCCATGGCATCGGCCGGGCCGCGGTGGTGGATTTCGACGTGCATCACGGCAACGGCACGCAGGATATCTTCTGGGCCGACAAGAGCGTGATGTACTGCTCCAGCCACCAGATGCCGCTGTTTCCGGGCACCGGCGCCACCGGCGAGCGCGGTGACCATAATACCATCGTGAACGCGCCACTGGCCTCGGAGGACGGCAGCGACAAGTTCCGCGCCGCGTTCGACGAACTGATCCTGCCGCGGCTGCGCGCCTTCGAGCCGGAGCTGATCGTGATCTCGGCCGGCTTCGACGCCCATTACCGCGATCCGCTGGCCAGCCTCAATGTGCAGACCGAGGACTTCGCATGGCTGACCCGGCAGTTGATGGACGTCGCCGAGGCCAGCTGCGGCGGCCGCATTGTCTCGGTGCTCGAGGGCGGATATGACTTGCAGGGCCTTCACGACTGCACGGCGGCGCATGTCTCCGCCCTGATGGGCACGTAGCGAACGCCACGCAGCAGCACCCCAGGAACCAGCATGGCCGACACCGCCAATCTCGACGTCACCAAGCTCTCATTCGAGCGCGCGATCGAGGAACTCGAATCCATCGTCAAGCGGCTTGAGGACGGCAAGGTTCCGCTCGAGGAGTCGGTGACGATCTACGAGCGCGGCGAGGCCCTGAAGCGGCGCTGCGACGAGCTGTTGCGGCAGGCCGAGGCGCGGGTCGACAAGATCACCCTCGATTCCAGCGGCAAGGTTTCCGGCACGGAACCGCTGGACGTGGGCTAGCGGCTGCGACGGACCCTCGGTTCCACGGGCTGATCCGGCATTCTGCCGTTATCCATCCGAACGAAAGCATGCCGCGGGTTGTGTCGGAACGGCACGATCCTGCACGCCGGTTGTTGGCTTTGGCGGCCGCTTTGTGTAAGGGTACAGGATTGTGCAAGCCCGGCGTGCCGCCTGGATTGGCAAATGCCGAAGCCAAAGGCACGCTGGCCGACATGCCGCTCGCCGGTGATGTGGCTTCAAGTGATGTGGCTCACATTGACTGACCGGAGCGCAGTCTAGGCTTTAGAAATTGCTCCTCTCTGAGAAGGCGACCCGCGCTGGTGTGAACGTTGTAGACCTCGATCAGGACCAACACAGACCCGGGCCATTTCCTTCCCACCTGTAAGACTGGAATTACGCCGTGACCGACCTGAGTAAAACCCCGCTGCTCGACACCATCCACAACCCTGACGACCTGCGCAAGCTGCGCATCGACCAGGTCCGCCAGGTTGCGGACGAGTTGCGGCAGGAAACCATCGACGCGGTCTCGGTGACCGGCGGGCATTTCGGCGCCGGCCTCGGCGTGGTCGAACTCACCACCGCGCTGCACTACGTGTTCGACACCCCGCGCGACCGGCTGATCTGGGACGTCGGCCACCAGGCCTATCCGCACAAGATCCTCACCGGACGCCGCGACCGGATCCGCACGCTGCGCACCCCCGGCGGCCTGTCCGGCTTCACCAAGCGCACCGAGAGCGACTACGACCCGTTCGGCGCGGCGCATTCCTCGACCTCGATCTCCGCCGGCCTCGGCATGGCGGTGGCGCGCGACCTGTCCGGCGGCAAGAACAACGTCATCGCGGTGATCGGTGACGGCTCGATGTCGGCCGGCATGGCCTATGAGGCGATGAACAACGCCGGCGCGATGAATTCGCGGCTGATCGTGATCCTGAACGACAACGACATGTCGATCGCCCCGCCGGTCGGCGCGATGTCGGCCTATCTGTCGCGGATGTATTCCGGCAAGACCTACCGCTCGCTGCGCGAGGCCGGCAAGCAGCTCGGCAAGCATCTGCCGAAGCTGATCGCCGACCGCGCCGCCCGCGCCGAGGAATATTCCCGCGGCTTCATGGTCAATGGCGGCACGCTGTTCGAGGAGCTCGGCTTCTACTACGTCGGCCCGATCGACGGCCACAATCTCGACCACCTGCTGCCGGTGCTGCAGAACGTCCGCGACATGGAGACCGGGCCGATCCTGGTCCATGTCGTGACGCAGAAGGGCAAGGGTTACGGCCCGGCCGAGGCCGCCGCCGACAAGTATCACGCGGTGGTCAAGTTCGACATCGCCACCGGCACCCAGGCCAAGGCCAAGTCGAACGCGCCGTCCTACCAGAACGTGTTCGGCCAGAGTCTGGTCAAGGAAGCCGCCAAGGACGACAAGATCGTCGGCATCACCGCGGCGATGCCGTCGGGTACCGGCATCGACATCTTCAACAAGGCCTATCCCGACCGCACCTTCGACGTCGGCATCGCCGAGCAGCACGCGGTGACCTTCGCGGCCGGTCTCGCCACCGAGGGCTTCAAGCCGTTCTGCGCGATCTACTCGACCTTCCTGCAGCGCGGCTACGACCAGGTGGTGCACGACGTCGCGATCCAGAGCCTGCCGGTTCGCTTCGCGATCGATCGCGCCGGTCTGGTCGGCGCCGACGGCGCCACCCATGCCGGTTCGTTCGATCTGGCCTATCTGGGCTGCCTGCCGAACTTCGTCATCATGGCGGCCGCCGACGAGGCCGAGATGGTGCACATGGTCGCGACGCAGGTGGCGATCAACGATCGCCCCAGCGCATTGCGCTATCCGCGCGGCGAAGGCCGCGGCGTCGAGATGCCGGAAGAGGGCGTCGCGCTCGAGATCGGCAAGGGCCGCATCATCCGCGAAGGCTCCACGGTGGCGCTGCTGTCGCTCGGCACCCGGCTGGCCGAATGCGAGAAGGCCGCCGACGAGCTGGCCACGCTCGGCCTGTCCACCACCGTCGCCGACGCGCGCTTCATGAAGCCGCTCGACGTCGACATGGTGACCAAGCTCGCGCGCGAGCACGACATCCTGATCACCATCGAGGAAGGCTCGATCGGCGGCTTCGGCAGCCATGTGATGCAGACGCTGGCCGAGCACGGCCTGCTCGACGGCGGCGTGCGGATGCGCTCGATGGTGCTGCCCGACGAATTCCTCGATCATGACAGCCCGACCGCGATGTACGCCCGGGCCGGCCTCGACGCCAAGGGCATCGTCGCCAAGGTGTTCGAAGCGCTCGGCAAGGACGTCAAGACCGAGACGGTGAAGCTGGCCTAGTCAGCAGCGCCGTCGTCATTCCGGGGCGTAAGCCGAAGGCGCACGAACCCGGAATCTCGCGATGCGCTCAAGCTGCGGGACTCCGGGTCTTCGCCAAGGCCGGCAAACGCCGGCCTTTTCGAGTCCCGGAATGACGAGGTCATTTGCATGAACATCTACCTCGCCGGACCGGACGTCTTCCTGCCCGACGCGGTAAATATCGGACGGCGCAAGGTCGACATCTGCGCGCGCCACGGGCTCACGGGATTGTACCCGCTGGACAATGCCATCGACCTCGCGCATCCCGAGGCATCCCTCCACATCTTCCGCAGCAACGAGGCCATGATGCACGCGGCCGACGCCATCATCGCCAATCTCACGCCGTTCCGTGGGCCGAGCGCCGACGCCGGCACGGTCTATGAACTCGGCTACATGGCGGGGCGCGGCAAACTATGCCTCGGTTACTCCAACATTCCGACCAACTACACGAGCCGGATAGCACATGCGGCGGACGATGACGGCGTGCTGCGTGATGCGGACGCGTTTATGGTCGAGGACCATCGGCTCGCCGACAACCTGATGCTGATCCATGCGCTCACCCTGCACGGCATCCCGTTGGTCACGCCGCGCCATGTGATCGCCGAACCGTGGTCGGACCTCGCCGCGTTCGAGAGCTGCGTGCAGATCGCCGCGCAGCGATTGCTGGCGACTTGAAGATGCCCACAGTGCCGCGCAAGCGCGCCGATCTGGTGCTGGTCGAGCGCGGGCTGTTCGAAAGCCGCGCGCGGGCGCAGGCGGCGATCGAGGCAGGGCTGGTCATTGCCGATGGCAGACCTGTGACCAGGCCATCGGACAATATCGCACCGGACGCGGAGCTGGTGGCCGAGCCGGCGCATCCCTTCGTGTCGCGCGGCGGCGTCAAGCTGATGGGCGCGCTGGAACGCTATCCGATCGAGGTCGAGGACCGGGTCTGCCTCGACATCGGCGCCTCGACCGGCGGCTTCACGGAGGTGCTGCTGGCCAACGGCGCCGCGCTGGTGTTCGCGGTCGACGTCGGCACCGGGCAATTGCATCATTCGCTGCAGGGGCACCCGAAGGTCGTCTCGATGGAGCAGACCGACATCCGCACGCTCGCCGGCACCCGGCTGCCCGCGCGGCCGGAGATCGTGACGATCGACGTCAGTTTCATCTCGCTGAAGGCGGTGCTGCCCGCCGCGCTCGAGCTCGCCGCCGCGCCGATGCATCTGCTGGCGCTGATCAAGCCGCAATTCGAGGCCGAACGAAAGCATTCCAAGCGCGGCATCATCCGCGATGCCGCGGTGCATGCCGCGGTGTGCGACGACGTCGCGGCGTTCGCGGCTTCGGTGGGCTGCACCGCGATCGAGGTGTTTCCGTCGCCGATCGCCGGCGGCGACGGCAACACGGAATTCTTTCTCGGCGCCCGCCGTGGTTGAGATCCTCGATATCGATCACGTCGGCCACCGCGGCGACGGCGTCTCGCACGCCGCAAGCGGCGCGGTGTTCGTGCCGTTCACGCTGGGCGGCGAGCGGGTCGAGGCCGCGGCGGTGCCGGGCCATCCCGACCGCCGCAAATTGCTGCGCGTCGACGTGCCGAGCTCGCAGCGCATCGCGCCGTTCTGCCCGCATTTCGGCGTGTGCGGCGGCTGCGCGATCCAGCACTGGCAACCGGAGGCATACCAGGCCTGGAAGCGCGAGCTGGTCGTCACCACGCTGGCGCAGGCCGGCATCGCCTGCGAGGTCGCGCCGCTGATCGACGCGCATGGCGCCGGCCGCCGCCGCATCGTGCTGCACGCGCGCAAGGGCACGCATGAGGTGCTCAAGGTCGGCTTCACCGCCGCCGGCAGCCACGAGATCATCGCGATCGACCATTGCCCGATCCTCGACCCGGCGCTGGCCGGCGCGTTCGAGGCGGCGTGGGCGTTGGCGGAAGCGCTCACCGTCACCGGCAAGCCGCTCGACATCCAGGTCACCGCGGCCAGCAACGGTCTCGACGTCGACGTGCGCGGCTCCGGCCCGCTGCCGACCAGACTGGTCTCGACGCTGTCGGGCATCGCGGAAACGCACAAGCTCGCGCGGCTGACGCGGCACGGCGAGATGGTGCTGATGCGCACGCCGCCGGTCATCACCATCGGCGCCGCTCAACTCGTACTGCCGCCCGGCGCGTTCCTGCAGGCCACCGCGCTCGGCGAGGAGACGCTCGCCGCGCTGGTGCTGGCGCATTGCAAACGCGCCAAGCATATCGCCGACCTGTTCTGCGGCGTCGGGCCGTTCGCGCTGCGGCTCGCGGCGAAATCGCGGGTCGCGGCCTATGACAGCGAACCCGGCGCGATCGGCGCGTTGCAGAAGGCGATCACCGCGACGTCGGGCCTGAAGCCGATCCGCGCCGAGATCCGCGACCTGTTTCATCGCCCGCTGGTGCCGCAGGAGCTACGCGACGTCGACGCCGTAGTGTTCGATCCGCCGCGGCAGGGCGCGCAGGCCCAGGCCAGGCACCTCGCCGCCAGCAAGGTGCCGCTGGTGGTCGCGGTGTCCTGCAACGCCGCCACCTTCGTTCGCGACGCGCGCATCCTGATCGACGGCGGATATCGGGTGGACGGCGTCACCCCGGTCGATCAGTTTCGCCACACGCCGCATGTCGAATTGGTGGCCGCCTTCAGGAAATAGACGACGAGCGAGACACCCCTCAGTTCAGCTTCTCGATCGCCATCGCGACGCCCTGGCCGACGCCGACGCACATCGTGGCGAGCGCGAGCTTGCCGCCGCGGGCCTCCATGCCGTGCACCGCGGTCATCGCCAGCCGCGCGCCGCTCATGCCGAGCGGATGGCCGAGCGCGATGGCGCCGCCATGCGGGTTGACGAAATCGGCGTCGTCCTTGACGCCGAGCTGGCGCAGGCAGGCGATGCCCTGCGAGGCGAAGGCTTCGTTGAGCTCGATCAGGTCGAAATCGCTGATCTTGATGCCGAGCCGCTCCATCAGCTTGCGCGTCGCCGGCACCGGACCGATCCCCATGATGCGCGGCGGCACGCCGGCCGAGGCGAGGCCGAGAATGCGCGCGCGGGGCGTCAGGCCATGCTTCTTCACTGCGGCCTCTGACGCGAGAATCATCGCCGCCGCGCCGTCATTGACGCCCGACGCGTTGCCCGCCGTCACCGTGCCGGGATTGCGCACGATCGGCTTCAGCTTGGCGAGGTTTTCCAGCGTGGTGTCGGGGCGCGGATGCTCGTCCTTGTCGATTGTGATCGGCCCGGCCTTGCCGCCGGGCGCCGCCACCGGCGCAATCTCTGCGGCGAAATAGCCCGCCGCGATCGCCGCGCCGGCCCGCTGCTGCGAGCGGATCGCGAAAGCGTCCTGGTCGGCGCGGGAAATCTGGAATTCTTCCGCGACGTTCTCGCCGGTCTCCGGCATCGCGTCGACGCCGTATTGGGCTTTCATCAGCGGATTGATGAAGCGCCAGCCGATGGTGGTGTCGAAGGTCTCGATCGAGCGGGAAAACGCCTCTGGCGCCTTGCCCATCACGAACGGAGCCCGCGTCATCGATTCGACGCCGCCGGCGATCGCCAGATCGATCTCGCCGGCGCGGATCGCCCGCGCCGCGGCGCCGACCGCGTCGAGCCCGGAAGCGCACAGCCGGTTCAGCGTCTGGCCCGGCACCGAATCCGGCAGGCCCGCCAGCAGCAGCGCCATCCGCGCGACGTTGCGGTTGTCCTCGCCGGCCTGGTTGGCGCAGCCGAAATAGACTTCGTCGACCGCGGCCCAGTCGAGCGACGGATGCTTCGCCATCAGCGCCTTGATCGGAACCGCGGCGAGATCGTCGGCGCGGACCTTGGCCAGCGCGCCGCCGAACCGGCCGATCGGGGTGCGGACCGCGTCGCAGACAAACACATCGCTCATGACCATCTCCCTTGATGCCGCGTCCGGACGCCGCGCCGGATTGAGCGTGGGTTTTAGAAAGCGCGGTCGATGAGGTCAAATGCACGGAGTTGCCACCAGCATTGCGTCATGCCCTTCCTTGTTCCGGGCATCCACATCCTGGCCGCTTCAGGGCCGTCATGGCCGGGTCAAGCCCGGCAATGACGGCGCGTTGGGCGGAAACCGTGTATTGGGGCCGTGACCCGGTAGGAACCGACCGCCGGGATTTGCTAATGTCGGCACAACCGGGTGCTGCCTCACCTCTCCCCACCGGGCAGAGTCGGATTGCGAAGCAATCCGGGTGAGGGGCTGCGGCCTATCGAGAGGGTGTACCCCCTCACCCCAGCCCTCTCCCCATGGGAGAGGGAGCGCATTTCCGATGCCGCGACGTATCGCACGCAACGGGTCAGTTCGAGTTTGCAGCACCCATGACCATCGAACCCGTCACCGCCCCATCCGAAGCGCCGACGAAAGTGTCGCCGATGATGGAGCAGTATCACGAGATCAAGGCCGCCAATCCCGGCTCGCTGCTGTTCTACCGGATGGGCGATTTCTACGAATTGTTCTTCGACGACGCCGAAATCGCCGCCCGCGCGCTCGGCATCACCTTGACCAGGCGCGGCAAGCATCAGGGCATGGACATCCCGATGTGCGGCGTGCCGGTGGAGCGCTCCGACGACTACCTGCACCGGCTGATCGCGCTCGGCCACCGCGTCGCGGTGTGCGAACAGACCGAGGATCCCGCCGCCGCCCGCGCCCGCAAGAGCGTGGTGCGTCGCGACGTGGTGCGGCTGATCACGCCGGGCACGCTCACCGAGGACACGCTGCTCGACGCCCGCGCCAACAACTATCTGCTGGCGATCGCGCGGGCCCGCGGCTCGTCCGGCGCCGACCGCATTGGGCTGGCCTGGATCGATATCTCCACGGCGGAATTCATCGTCACCGAATGTGCGACCGGCGAACTCGCCGCCACTTTGGCCCGGATCAATCCCAACGAAGTCATCGTCACCGACGCGCTGTATGGCGACGCCGAACTCGGGCCGCTGTTTCGCGAGCTGCCCGCGGTGACGCCGCTGACCCGCGACGTGTTCGACGGCGCCACCGCCGAGCGGCGGCTGTGCGATTACTTCGCGGTGGCGACGATGGACGGCCTGTCCGCGATGTCGCGGCTGGAAGCCACCGCCGCCGCGGCCTGCGTCACCTATATCGACCGCACCCAGCTCGGCAAACGCCCGCCGCTGTCGCCGCCGGCGCGCGAGGCGACCGGCTCGACCATGGCGATCGACCCCGCCACCCGGGCGAACCTCGAACTCACCCGCACGCTCGCCGGCGAGCGCCGCGGCTCGCTGCTCGACGCCATCGACTGCACCGTCACCGCCGCCGGTTCGCGGCTGCTGGCGCAGCGGCTCGCCGCGCCTTTGACCGACGCGTCCGCGATCGCGCGACGGCTCGACGCGGTGGCGGCGTTCGTTGCGGATGCCGGCGTGCGTGACGAGCTGCGCGCGATTTTTCGCGCGGCGCCGGACATGGCGCGGGCGCTGGCCCGGCTCAGCGTCGGGCGCGGCGGCCCGCGCGATCTCGCGGCGTTGCGTGATGGCGTGCTGGCCGCCGACCAGGCGCTGGCTGTGCTAAAGCGGATCGACAATCCTCCAGCCGATGTCGCCGCCGCCGTCGCATCGCTGCAGAAACCGTCGCGCGACTTCGCCCGCGAACTGGCGCGCGCGCTCGACGCGCAACTGCCGCTGATGAAGCGCGACGGCGGCTTCGTCGCCGAAGGTTATGACGCCGCGCTCGACGAAACGCGCAAGCTGCGCGACGATTCGCGGCTGATCGTCGCTGCGATGCAGGCGCGTTACGCCGATGAGACCGGCGTCAAGGGGCTGAAGATCCGGCACAACAATGTGCTCGGCTACTTCGTCGAGGTCACGGCGCAGCACGGCGAGAAGCTGATGGCGCCGCCGCTCAACGCGACCTTCATCCACCGCCAGACCCTGGCCGGCCAGACCCGCTTCACCACCGCCGAGCTTGGCGAGATCGAGGCCAGGATCGCCAACGCCGGCGACCGCGCGCTCGGGCTCGAGCTTGAGATCTTCGAACGGCTGGCGCAGAGCGTCGCCGGCGCATCCGACGATCTGCGCGCCGCCGCACACGCCTTTGCGCAGCTCGACGTCGCCACCGCGCTGGCGAAACTTGCGGTGGACGACAACTACGTGCGTCCCGAGGTCGATGGCTCGCTGTGCTTCGCGATCGAGGGCGGGAGGCACCCGGTGGTCGAGCAGGCGCTGAAGCGCGACGGCCAACCCTTCATCGCCAACGCCTGCGATCTCTCGCCCGGCCCGGCGCAGAAGTCCGGGCAGATCTGGCTGATCACCGGCCCCAACATGGCCGGCAAGTCCACCTTCCTGCGTCAGAACGCGCTGATTGCGCTGCTGGCGCAGATCGGCTCCTACGTGCCGGCATCACGGGCCCGGATCGGCATCGTGGACCGGCTGTTCTCGCGCGTCGGCGCCGCCGACGATCTGGCCCGCGGCCGCTCGACCTTCATGGTCGAGATGGTCGAGACCGCGGTGATTCTCAACCAGGCCTCCGAACGCGCGCTGGTGATTCTCGACGAGATCGGCCGCGGCACCGCGACCTTCGACGGGCTGTCGATCGCCTGGGCGGCGATCGAGCATTTGCATGAGAGTAACCGCTGCCGCTCGCTGTTCGCCACGCACTATCATGAGCTGACCGCGCTTTCGGCAAAACTGCCGCGGCTGTTCAACGCCACGGTGCGGGTCAAGGAATGGCACGGCGACGTCGTCTTCCTGCACGAGGTGCTGCCCGGCTCGGCGGACCGCTCCTACGGCATCCAGGTTGCCAAGCTCGCCGGCCTGCCGCCGTCCGTCATCACACGCGCGAAATCGGTGCTGGCGAAACTCGAGGCGCAGGATCGCGGGCAATCCGCGCGGGCGCTGGCCGAGGACCTGCCGCTGTTCGCCGTCACCGCCCGCGCGCCGGCCGAGCCGTCGCCGCCGAGCGAGTCCGAGCAGCTGATCGCTGCGCTGGCGGCAATCCATCCGGATGAACTGTCGCCGCGCGAGGCGCTGGAAGCTCTCTACGCGCTGAAGGCCAAACTGCCGAAGCCGTAACCGGCGTTACGGCGTCGGGCGGTACTCGTTCCACAGCGGCTTGTCGCCGAGCGTGGCGACGAACGCCTGGTGCAGCTCGATATCTTCCGCGGTGAGCCGCGGAACGAGCGGGATCAGCCGCTGCCGGCGCGGCATCAGGCTGTCGCGCTGCTCGCGGTCGGCGCGGGTTTCGGCCAGGATGAGCTGCGACTGCCGGGCGCCGATCAGGTCGATATAGACCTCGGCCAGAAGCTCGGCGTCGAGCAGCGCGCCGTGCTTGGTGCGGCGCGAATTGTCGATCGCGTAGCGCGAGCACAGATCGTCGAGCCGGTTCGAGACGCCCGGATGCTTGCGTCGCGCCAGCATCAGCGTGTCGACCACGCGGTCGCGCTCGATCACCGCGCGGCCGATCTTGCTCAGCTCGGCGTTGAGAAAGCCGATGTCGAACGACGCGTTGTGGATCACCAGCGGGGTGTCGCCGATGAAGTCGAGAAACTCGTCGACCACCTGCGCGAACAGCGGCTTGTCGGCAAGAAACTGGGTCGACAGCCCGTGTACCGCAAAGGCTTCCGCCGGCATCTCGCGCTCGGGATTGATGTGGCGGTGAAAGGTCAGCCCGGTCGGCATCCGGTTCACCATCTCGACGCAGCCGATCTCGACCAGCCGATCGCCGCGCAGCGGATCGAGGCCGGTGGTTTCGGTATCGAGAACGATTTCACGCATGGGATGAACGCCGGAGGACGCGAATCAGCCGCGCCGTCGTGGCATCTTAACAGCCCGTGCGAGGATGTCGCGGATCGCGGCGCGCACCGGCTCCAGACCGTGCGATGTATCCACCACGAAATCCGCCCGCGCGCGCTTTTCTGCGTCCGGTACCTGCCGCGCCAGGATCGCCTCGAACTTTTCCGCCGTCATGTTGTCGCGCGCGAGGATGCGCTCGCGCTGCGCTTCCGGCGAGGTGCTGACAACGACCACGGCATCGACGCGGTTCTCGCCGCCGGTCTCGAACAGCAGCGGCACGTCGACCACCGCCACCGGCGCGCCGGCGGCCTCGGCGTCGGCCAGAAACTGCGCGTGATAGCTGCGCAACATCGGATGCACGATGCTTTCGAGCTGCTTCATCGCCAAGCTGTCATTGAGCACGCGCGCCGACAACTTCACGCGATCGACCTTGCCGTTCGCCGTGGTGCCGGGAAACGCCGCCTCGATCGCCGGCGCCGCTTCGCCCTCGTAGATTTTATGCACGGTGGCGTCGGCGTCATAGACCGGCACGCCGGCCTCGGCAAACAGCTTTGCCGTGGTCGACTTGCCCATCCCGATCGATCCGGTGAGACCTATCACCCGCATTGCAAAGCCCCTTCGGCGCTACGCCGCCAGCATGTTCTGCCGCCGCAGGAAGCTGAGCAGCGGCAGCAGCGGCAGGCCGAGGATGGTGAAGTGATCGCCGTGAATGCCGTCGAACAGATGCACGCCGAGGCCCTCGACCTGGTAGCCGCCGACGCTGGTGGTGACCGCATCGCCTGCGGCGTCGAGATAGGCCTCGATCTCGGAATCGGTCAGCGGCCGCATCGTCATCCGCGCCACCGCGACGTCGGCGAACAAGGTCTTGCCGTTCTGCACCACCGCGATCGCTGAATGCAGTTCGTGCCGGCGTCCCGCCAGCTGGCGCAATTGCTGCGCGGCGCCGGCGCGGTCGGCCGGCTTGTTGAAGCTGCGCTCGCCGAGCGCCAGCGTCTGGTCGGCGCCGAGCACCAGGCGTCCGGGATGCTGCCCTGAGACGTGCGCGGCCTTCTCCTCGGCGAGACGCTGCGCGATGTCGCGCGGCGCGCGCAGTCCAGCGGCGTCCGCCACGGCGCGCTCGTCGATCGCCGCCGGGATCGCCTCGAACGGAATCCCGGCCTGACCGAGCAGCTGTTGCCGCGCAGCGCTTTGCGAGGCGAGGATCAGCGGCGGTCCGCCGCGCCAGAGCGTGGACGCCGTCGTCATGCAGACCCTCTCTGCCGCTGCCGATCGGCCAACAGCTTCATGATCGCGGCGGCCGTCTCCTCGATCGAGCGCCGCGTCACCTCGAGCAGCGGCCAGCCGTATTTCGCGCTGAGTTTTCGCGCGAAGGCGACTTCTTCGGTCACCGTCTGGCGGTCGATATAGGTCTCGTTGGCGGTGTCCGCGGCGCCCATCGACAGCAAGCGGTTCTGCCGCACCTGGATCAGCCGCTCCGGCGTCGCGTGCAGGCTGACCACCAGCGGTTTGGTCAGCGTTTCGAGCTGGCGCGGAATCGGAATGCCGGCGACCAGCGGCACGTTCGCGGTGCGGATGCCGCGATTGGCGAGATAAATCGAGGTCGGCGTCTTCGAGGTGCGCGACACCCCGACCAGCACCACGTCGGCCTCCTCCAGCCCTTCGACATGCTGCCCGTCGTCATGCATCATCGTATAATTCAGCGCGTCGATCCGCTTGAAGTAGTCCGCATTCAGCGTGTGCTGCGCGCCGACCCGACCGGTGGTGGGGGCGCCGAGATAGGCCTGGAACAGCTGCATCACCGGACCGATGATCGACAGGCTCGGCGAATTGATCTCCTGGCACTTGGCCTCGAGCCGTCCGACCAGGTCCTTCTCCAGCAGCGTATAGAGCACGATGCCGGGCGCCTCCTCGATCTCGGTCAGCACGCGTTCGAGCTGCTTCTGGCTGCGCACCAGCGGATAGACGTGCTCGACCGGCGACACATTGGCGTATTGCGCAGCGACCGCGCGCGACACCGTGATCAGGGTCTCGCCGGTGGAGTCCGACACCAGATGGAGGTGAAAATAGCTGCCGTCGGTCACGTCATCGGCCTGTATATCCTGTGAATTGCTGTGGGGCTGGCGCCGCAAAACCGCATCGCCATCGGCCCGGCCGGGATAACCCGGCTTTTTGTTCACAGGGCTGGCATCAAGGCAAGATCAGGTGGTGCCGAGAATGCTAGCGGGGTTATCCGGATTTGTCTTGGGATAAAGCGCCGGCGCCAGATGGCAAGCCTCTGACTCCAGAACTGGAATCCGGATCGTCGCGGATGGGATCCGACAGCGGGGAGATGTGGACAAGATCGCGTTGTCGCAGGCATTGCGCTGCGCCGGCCAAATCCACAGCCACTTAGACTCAGACCTAAGAATCTTAATAGATTATTTAAGAAAGAGTGGGCGAGCGAATAACCGCGCCGGGCGAGCAATCCGATAATGCGCATGCTAGGTTCGGCGTTCCAGTGCAGGCCGCAAATTTCCCCGGGCTTTGCCGAGAGCGAGACGTCCGGATGTATTTGTGGATCAAGGCGCTGCATGTGATCGCGGTGATCTCCTGGATGGCCGGGCTGCTCTATCTGCCACGGTTGATGGTCTATCATTGCGGCGTCGCGGTCGGCTCGGAGCAGTCCGAGACCTTCAAGGTCATGGAGCGCCGGCTGCTCAACGCGATCATGCGGCCGGCGATGATCGTGAGTTGGCTGGCGGGGTTGTACATCGCCTGGGCGGGCGGCTGGTTTTCTGCCGGCTGGTTTCACGCCAAGCTGGCGCTGGTGGTGCTGATGACGGCGGCGCATGAGTTTCTGGCCGCGCGGGTCCGCGATTTTGCCCGCGACGCCAATACGAGAAGTCATAAATTCTATCGGATTATCAATGAGGTACCGACTCTCCTGATGGTCCTGGTGGTGATCCTGGTAATCATCAAGCCGTTCTAGCGGAGCTGTGAGCGCGGCGGACCCGGAACCGCTTGCGTGACGCCCGCCGATTTTCTATATTGCCGCCATCCCACCCAGCAGGCGGATGTGGTTGCGTTCCGGTCCCGTTGATGAACCGGCCGCCACATCGGGTTTGAAGCCTTCATCAGGCCGAAAACCGACCTACTTCCTTCGCGTTCGACGTCGTTCTGAACACCCCTGAAGATTTGCGGACCTTGGTATTGCTTCGGCGTCCGCCGCATCTTCCACCCTCCCCGACTTCTTCCACAGGACCATCCCAATGCGGGAAATGAAACTACAAGACCTCAAGGCCAAGACGCCGGCCGAGCTGGTGTCGTTCGCCGAAGAGCTCGGGGTCGAAAACGCCAGCACGATGCGCAAGCAGGAGCTGATGTTCGCCAGCCTGAAGCAATTGGCGATCAAGGAAACCGACATCATCGGCGAGGGCGTCGTCGAGGTGCTGTCCGACGGCTTCGGCTTCCTGCGCTCGCCGGATGCCAACTACCTGCCCGGCCCCGACGATATCTACGTCTCGCCCTCGCAGATCCGTCGCTTCGGTCTCCGCACCGGCGATACCATCGAAGGCCATATCCGCAGCCCGAAGGAAGGCGAACGCTACTTCGCGCTGCTCAAGGTCAACACGCTGAACTTCGAGGATCCCGAGAAGTCGAAGCACAAGGTCAATTTCGACAACCTCACGCCGCTGTTTCCCGACGAGCGCTTCCGCCTCGAGCTGGAAGACTCCACCCGCCGCGATCTGTCATCGCGGGTGATCGACATCGTCGCCCCGATCGGCAAGGGCCAGCGCGCGCTGATCGTCGCGCCGCCGCGTACCGGCAAGACCGTGCTGATGCAGAACATCGCGCATTCGATAACTGCCAATCATCCGGAATGCTACCTGATCGTGCTCTTGATCGACGAGCGGCCGGAAGAAGTCACCGACATGCAGCGCTCGGTGAAGGGCGAGGTCGTCTCCTCCACCTTCGACGAACCCGCGGTGCGCCACGTCCAGGTCGCCGAGATGGTGATCGAGAAGGCCAAGCGGCTGGTCGAACACGGCCGCGACGTCGTCATCCTGCTGGATTCGATCACCCGCCTCGGCCGCGCCTACAACACCGTGGTGCCGTCCTCCGGCAAGGTCCTGACCGGCGGCGTCGACGCCAACGCGCTGCAGCGCCCGAAGCGCTTCTTCGGCGCCGCCCGCAACATCGAAGAGGGCGGTTCGCTCACCATCATCGCCACCGCGCTGGTCGACACCGGCTCGCGCATGGACGAGGTGATCTTCGAAGAGTTCAAGGGTACCGGCAACTCCGAGCTGATCCTCGACCGCAAGGTGTCCGACAAGCGCACCTTCCCGGCGATCGACATCTCGCGCTCCGGCACCCGCAAGGAAGAGCTCATCACCGACCCGCTGCTGCTCAAGAAGATGTACGTCCTGCGCCGCATCCTGAACCCGATGGGCACCATGGACGCCATCGACTTCCTGCTCGACAAGCTGCGCAACACCAAGAACAACGCCGAGTTCTTCGAGTCGATGAATACGTGATGGCGTAGGCGTCCGGATGGACCTGGACCTGAAAGGCGTCCTGCGAGAGCAGGGCGCCTTTTTCGGTGCTCGCCGACCGCCTCGATTGCTCGCGGTCATTCCGGGTTCATTGCGCCGCGCAGCGGCGCAATGAACCCGGAAGCCCGAGATCGGACGCAGTGCGCTCAATCTCGGGATTCCCGGTTCGTTTCGGGCTGGGCCCTCACGCCCCGGAATGACGAGGCCTTGTTTCGCCCTGACGAAACGGCGTCCTTCTCCATTTTTCGCACGAGCCTCCCCTCACCACGCGTCATTCCGGGACGCGCTCTTGCGCGGGCCCGGAATCCATACTCTGCAGCGTTCGTGTTTGCGTTGGCTTGCGGGCGACTGCGTCAAACGAGGTGTTGGGGCTATGGATTCCGGGCCCGCGCGAAGGCGCGCGTCCCGGAATGACGCCGCAGAGGGTGCCCAGGCGTGAAGAAACTGTTTGCGCCTGCTTCCTCCGGCCTCCAAATAGGCCATGCATCCACGCGACCACACCATTTTTGCGCTGTCGTCGGGACGGCCGCCGGCGGCGATTGCGATCGTGCGGGTGTCCGGGCCGCTGGCTGGGCGTTGCGTGGATCTGCTCGCCGGAGCAGTCCCGGACCCTCGTGTTGCGACCTATGTTGCACTGCACAATATTGCGCAGCAAGACATTGATAATGCTGTTGTTTTATGGTTTCCACAGCCTGCGTCGTCAACCGGCGAGGATGTCGCCGAATTCCATATTCACGGCAGCCGCGCGGTGCTCGCGGCGCTGATGGCGGCGCTCGGCAGCATCGACGGTATGCGGCCCGCGGAGCCGGGCGAATTCACCCGCCGCGCCTTCGAGAACGGCAAGATCGACCTCACCGAGGCCGAGGCGCTCGACGACCTGATCCACGCCGACACCGAGCGGCAGCGCCGCCAGGCGCTGCGCCAGCTCAATGGCCTGCTCGGCGACCGTGCCCGCGACTGGCGCCGGCAGATCATAGAGGCCTCCGCGCTGGTCGAGGCCAGCATCGATTTTTCCGACGAGGGCGACGTCCCCGACGAACTGATCGAACCGGCCTTGGCGCGCGTCCGCGTCCTGCTGGCGGAGATCGAGGACGTGCTGGCGGTCGAGGGCCGCAGCGAACGCCTGCGCGAAGGGTTTGTGGTCGCCATCGTCGGCCCGCCGAATGTCGGCAAGTCGGCGCTGATGAACCAGTTGGCAAGACGCGAAGTCTCGATCGTCTCGCCGCAGGCCGGCACCACTCGCGATATCATCGAACTGCATCTCGATCTGGACGGTTGCCCGGTGACCGTGATCGATACCGCCGGCATCCGCGACAGCGAGGATACCGTTGAGCAGGAGGGCGTCCGCCGCGCCCGCGCCCGTGCCGCCGAGGCCGACCTGCGCCTCTGGCTGGTCGATGCGAAGACAACGATTGACGGAGATGACGGGCTAAGGGCCTGGATGGATGCGGGGCAGGACGGCTTCTGGGTGGTGCATAACAAGGTCGATGACCTGGTGATGCCGCCCGGCATTGGCCTGGATCGCGGCTGGCCATGCCATCAGATTTCTGCGGCGACGGGGGCAGGCATCAAGGAACTGACCACGGTTCTGGCCGGGTATGCTGCGCACTATCTGGATACCGAGGGCGCGGTCATCACCCGCGCGCGGCACCGGCAGCTGTTGCGTCAGGCGGCGGATGAACTCGGCGGCGCGGTCGATATGCCGGAACCGGTCGAGATCGTTGCGGAACATCTCCGCGCGGCTACGCATGCTTTGGGACGGCTCGTCGGGCGGGTCGATGTCGAGGACGTGTTGGGATCGATCTTCAGCACGTTCTGTGTCGGCAAATGATGGAACCCGGTTGTTTCACGTGAAACGTTGCGAAACGCGGTTGTTGCTCATGGCGCGCGCAGGTGTGCTCATCACGATGTTTCACGTGAAACACTGCCGCTTTGAATTTCCGCAGCAACCGCTGTAAACAGTTGCCATGCAGACATTCGACGTCATCGTCATCGGAGGAGGCCATGCCGGCTGTGAGGCCGCGGCGGCATCCGCGCGCATGGGCGCCGCGACCGCGCTGGTGACCCACCGCTTCGACACGATCGGCGCGATGTCCTGCAATCCGGCGATCGGCGGGCTCGGCAAGGGCCATCTGGTCCGAGAAATCGATGCAATGGACGGCCTGATGGGCCGCGCTGCCGACGCTGCCGGCATCCAGTTCCGCATGCTGAACCGGCGCAAGGGGCCAGCGGTGCGCGGCCCGCGCGCCCAGGCCGACCGCAAGCTCTATGCCGCCGCGATCCATTCGGCGCTCCGCGAAACGCCGAACCTGGCCATCATCGAGGGTGAGGCGGAGGATCTGCTGGTCGAAGCTGGCCGCGTCACCGGCATCCGCCTCGCCGATGGCCGCGAACTCGCCGCCGGAGCCGTGGTCATCACCACCGGCACCTTTTTGCGCGGCCTGATCCATCTTGGCGAGCGCTCCTGGCCGGCCGGGCGGATCGATGAGGCGCCGTCGCTCGGCCTCTCCAACGCCTTCGAGCGGGCCGGCTTTACCCTCGGCCGGCTCAAGACCGGCACGCCGCCGCGATTGGACGGTCGGACCATCGACTGGTCGGCAGTCGAGATGCAGCCCGGCGACGACCCGCCGGAGCCGTTCTCGGTAATGACCGACCGCATCACCGTGCCGCAGATCCAGTGCGGCATCACCCGGACGCTGCCGGCGACCCACGACGTGATCCGCGCCAATGTGCATCGCTCGCCGATGTATTCCGGCCAGATCAAGTCCAGCGGACCGCGCTATTGCCCGTCGATCGAGGACAAGATCGTCCGCTTCGGTGACCGCGACGGCCACCAGATCTTCCTCGAGCCCGAGGGGCTGGACGATCCGACCGTCTATCCCAACGGCATTTCGACCTCGCTGCCGGAAGACGTGCAGCTCGCCATCCTGGCGACGATCCCCGGTCTCGAGCAGGTGACAATGCTGCGTCCGGGCTACGCGATCGAATACGACCATGTCGATCCGCGCGAACTCGACCCGACCTTGCAGACCAGGCGGCTGCGCGGGCTGTTTCTCGCCGGCCAGATCGACGGCACCACGGGCTATGAAGAGGCTGCGGCACAGGGACTTGTCGCCGGTCTCAATGCCGCCCAGCTCGCCTCGGGCGGCGGCGACACCGTGTTCGACCGCGCCGACGGCTATCTGGGGGTGATGATCGACGACCTGGTCACCCGCGGCGTTACCGAGCCGTACCGGATGTTCACGTCGCGCGCCGAATACCGCCTGACGCTGCGCGCCGACAACGCCGACCAGCGGCTGACCGCCAAAGGCATCGCGCTGGGCTGCGTCGGCGCGGCGCGGGCCGGGCGCCATGCCGCGAAGATGGCGGCGCTCGACGCCGCCAAGGCGCTGGCGCAGTCACTGGCGATCACGCCGACCGAGGCGGCCAAGCACGGGCTGTCACTCAACCGCGACGGCGTCCGTCGCACCGCCTTCGAACTGCTGTCCTATCCCGAGGTCGGCTGGGAGCAGGTCGCCGCGATCTGGCCGGAGCTTGCGACAGTGGCGCCGGCGATCGCGGTGCATGTGGAGATCGACGCCACCTACGACGTCTACCTCAAGCGCCAGACCGCCGACGTCGAGGGGTTTCGCCGCGACGAGGGGCTGCTGCTGACCGATATCGATTATGCTGTGGTGCCGGGACTTTCCAACGAAGCCCGCAACAAGCTCGAAGCCGCGCGGCCGCGCACGGTCGGGCAGGCCGGCCGGATCGACGGCATGACGCCGGCGGCACTCGGCATTCTGGCGGCGTACCTGCGCCGGGAGGCCCGCAAGGGCACGGCCGCGGCCGTAGGCTAGTGTTTCACGTGAAACGTGGCCGGCGTATCGCCTGATTTTCATAACCGGGACGCCCGATGGCTCAGCGCGCTCAGATATCACCGGTAATCCCTGTCGAGGCGCTCGACGCCGATCGGAGGGCAGCGCTCGCACTCACTCCCGTTTCACGTGAAACACTGGCCCGGCTCGATCGCTATATCGCCCTGTTCCTGCAGTGGCAGGCAAAGACCAATCTGGTCGCGCCCTCCACGCTCCCGACCTTGTGGACCCGGCACGTCGCCGACTCGCTTCAGCTTGCCACCATGGCGCCGGACGCTGCGGTCTGGGTCGATATCGGCAGCGGTGGCGGTTTTCCCGGCGTTGTGGTTGCCTGCGCGATCGCGGAACGGCCGGGGGCCAAGGTGTTCCTGGTCGAGCGCAACGCCAAGAAGGCTGCGTTTCTCCGCGAGGCGATCCGGGTAACGGGCGCGCCGGGTGAGGTGGTGCCGGCCGACATCGGGGATAGTGTGGATAGATTTGGACCACGCGTCGATTGCGTCACCGCTCGTGCGGTGGCTCCGCTACACCAACTCATTGGCCTCGCGGAACCGCTTCTCGCGAAAGGCGCCAAGGCCCTGTTCATGAAGGGTCAAGATGTAGAGGCTGAATTGACCGAAGCCACTAAATATTGGAACATCCGGCATCGGCTTCATGCCAGCCTCACCGGCGGGCAGGGCTGGATCGTCGAAATCGACGGCGTGACGCCGCAAAGCGCGTCGAACGCCGCGGATGGCATCGTCGCATGACCGTAATAGATCAACAAAATCAGATAGATAAGATGGGTGAGGCAGTCGCCGGGCAGCCCCGCGTGCTGGCTCTGGCGAACCAGAAGGGCGGCGTCGGCAAGACCACCACTGCGATCAATCTCGGTACCGCGCTGGCGGCGATCGGCGAGCGCGTGCTGATCCTTGACCTCGACCCGCAGGGCAATGCCTCCACCGGGCTCGGCATCGACCGCCGCGACCGCAACACCTCGACCTATGACGTGCTGATCGGCGAGGCGCCGCTGCGCGAGGCGGTGATCCCGACCGCGGTGCCGCGGCTGCACATCGCGCCGTCGACGATGGACCTGTCCGGCCTCGAGCTCGAGCTTGGCACCACGCGCGACCGCGCCTACCGCCTGCGCAACGCGATCGCCGCGCTGAACGACAACATCGCGCCGCCGCTCGACTACACCTATGTGCTGATCGACTGCCCGCCGTCGCTCAACCTGCTGACGGTCAACGCGATGGCCGCCTCCGACGCCATCCTGGTGCCGCTGCAGTGCGAGTTCTTCGCGCTCGAGGGCCTGTCGCAGCTGCTGCAGACCATCGAGCAGGTGCGCTCGACGCTGAATCCGAACCTGTCGATCCACGGCATCGTGCTGACGATGTTCGACAGCCGCAACAACCTGGCGAACCAGGTCGTCGCCGACGTCCGGCAGTTCATGGGCAAGAAGGTCTACAACACCATGATCCCGCGCAACGTGCGGATCTCGGAAGCGCCGAGCTACGGCAAGCCGGTGCTGGTCTACGACCTGAAATGCGCGGGCAGCGAAGCCTATCTGAAACTCGCCACCGAGGTGATCCAGCGCGAACGCGAACTCCGCGCCGTGCCGGCGTAGTAGGTTTTCGTGACGTGATAGCACGCCTTGCCGCACGCACGGCCTGCTCTTCTCCCCCCTTGTGGGGGAGAGGTGGAGAGGGGGGTACCACAGCCGCTGAGTCTGTGTTCGCCGCCACCCCCCTCGGTCCCCTCCCCCACAAGGGGGAGGGGACCGAGGGTCTCAGGCTGTTGCCGTCCGTGTTGTTAGTACGTTGAGTAGGAGTACCACGTGAATCCAAGGGAGCTTCCGATGGCCGACGAGCAGCGTTCGCGACTGGGCCGGGGACTGGCCAGCCTGATCGGCGATGTCGGCGGCGAGGCGGCGCATCTGGAGCGGCCGCGCGCGCAGCGCAAGGTGCCGATCGAGTTCATCAAGGCCAATCCGCGCAATCCGCGCCGCGCGTTTTCCGATGACGAGTTGCAGGAGCTCGCGGCCTCGATCAAGCAGCACGGCGTGATCCAGCCGATCGTGGTGCGGCCGGTGAAGGGCAGCAACGACCGCTTCGAGATCATCGCCGGCGAGCGGCGCTGGCGCGCATCGCAGATCGCCGGTCTGCACGAGGTGCCGATCGTGCCGGTCGACGTCAGCGATTCGGACGCGCTGGAGATCGCCATCATCGAGAACGTGCAGCGCGAAGACCTCAACGCGATTGAGGAGGCGCAGGGCTTTCACGCGCTGGCGGACGAGTTCAAGCGCAGCCAGGAGGACATCGCCAAGATCGTCGGCAAGAGCCGCAGTCACGTCGCCAACATGATGCGGCTGACCAAACTGCCGGCCGACGTGCAGGCGCTGATCGCGGACGGGCAGTTGTCCGCCGGTCACGCCCGCGCGCTGATCAGCCTGCCGGATGCCTCGGCCGCGGCGAAGCGCATCATCGCCGAAGGCCTGAACGTGCGGCAGACCGAGGCGCTGGCGCACGAGGAAGGCGTGCCGGAGCGCGCGCCGCAGAAGGCCCGCGGCGGCGGCAAGGCCAAGGACCCCGACACCATCGCGCTGGAAAAACGCATCAGCGACGCGCTCGGCCTCAAGGTCAGCGTCGACCACCGCGTGCCGGGCGGCACCGTGCAGATCAAGTACCGCGACCTCGAGCAGCTCGACGAGATCCTGCGCAGGCTGGATGCGGGCGTGTAGTTCGATTGCGCCGTGCCGCGCAACGCTGCGAATTGCGTTGAATGTCTCTCACCGTCATGCCCGGGACAAGCCCGGCCATGACGTACTTGAGTGTTATGCTCGTCCCGAGAGCAAATTTCTTTCGTGCCTCGGATGCAGCGCAGCCGTAGCCCGGATGGAGCGCAGCGCAATCCGGGAAGCAGACATCGCGAGGTCGCGTAGCGTAGCGGCTCCGGCCCGGATTGCGCTGCGCTCCATCCGGGCTACGGATTGAACGCGCTAATTCCGTCGTCTTGCATTGGCGGCGATCGCCATCAGGGCGCGTTGTGCGATCGGGGCGGCGAGACTGGCCTGCTTGCGCGCATCGAGCGCGGCGGCGCCGAGCTGCTCGATGATGGTGGCGAGTTTCGGTGGCGGGAAGTTCTGCAGCGCGAATTCCGCCGCGCCCTTGCGCGAAAAATGCAGCCGCGGAAAGCCGCCTTCCAGCACCGATGTCGGCGACGCGCCGTCCTGCACGGCGAGCGAGGACTTGTGAAGGAACGCGGCGTGGCGCTGCGCAGCCGAGATGATGACTCCCGGATAGGTGCCGGCGATCATCGCCTTGGCAAATTCGCTTTCGACGATCGCCGGCTTGCCGGAGAACGCCGCGTCGACGATGGTGTCGAGCTTCAGGTCGGACGCATCCGACACGCTGGTAATGACGTCGTCGAGCGTCACCTCGCCGGTGCCGTGGGCGTACAGCGCGAGCTTGCGCAGTTCGTTGCGCGAGGCCTGGCGGTCGCCGCCGAGCAGCGACGTCAGCGCGGCGCGGGCGTCCGGCGCCAGCCGCAGATTGGCGGCGCGGAATTCGTCGTCGATCAGCCGGGCCAGGTCGCCGGCCGAGTCGGGATAGCAGCCGATCGCCACCGCGGTCTTGGCCTTCTCACAGATCTTGCGCAGCGGCGATTCCGGCTTGATGTCGCCGGCCTCGATCACGATGCGGCAATCCTTCAGCGCCGACTCGGTCAGCGCGTCGACGCCGCTGGAGAAATTCTTCGAGCCGGCGCGCACGCGAATCGCGCGGCGGCCGCCGAACATCGGAATCGTCATGGCTTCGTCGACCAGCCGCGACGGCTCCGCCGCGAGCTCGTCGCCGTCGAGCCGCACCATCGCGAACGGGTCGTTGGGGTCATCGACCGCAGAGGCCAGCAGCGCCTCGGCGCGCTCGCGGACCAGGCCGGAGTCGGGGCCATACAGCAGGATGATCGGCCGCCCGGCATCCGGCCGCGCCAGAAAGGCGTCGATCTCTCTTCCGCGCAGCGCGACCATGGATGATGTGACCTTTAGATAATGCCCTGCCTCGTCATCCCGGGGCGTAAGCCGAAGGCGCACGAACCCGGTATCTCGCGGCAGAGTGCAAGCGGCAAGATTCCGGGTCCATTTCGCGCTTCGCGCTCATGCCCCGGAATGACGGGGCTGATCTCTTCGTTCGTCATGGCCGGGCTTGTCCCGGCCATCCACGCCTATGCCTCGACGCCGAGACGTGGATGCCCGCGACGAGCGCGGGCATGACGGCACTATATTGATCCCTGCGCTGGCGCGACGAGCGCGCTCCGAACGACGGTGCGGGTGGTTGCCGCGCTGCCGAGCAGAGCCCTCACATCCCGGCGTAGAAGAATCCTGCCAGCCGCGTGTTGATGTTCTCGGCGATCTCCTGCGCGGCGCGGTCCTCGGCGTCGCGGAAAGCGCGGGCGCGGGCGAAGCGCTGGGTCTGGCCGGGGATGTCGTAGGACACCCGCGCGAAGGTCGTGCTGTTCAGCACCGCGGCGCCGGTGGCGAGATCGATCAGCGAATAGGACGCGTCGATGCCGTAGTTCTCGATCGCGGGCAGCGTCGTGAGCGGGTCGACGATCAGCGACGAGCGGCTGCTGGTCAGCCGCAGCACCAGCCGGTGCGTCGGTGGGCTGCCGGTGGCCTGGCCGTACAGCTTGAACATCAGCGCGTTGCGGATCTCGACGCCGAGCCGTGCGATCCGGGAGCTGTTCGGCAGGTTGACCGGGGGGACTTCGATGCCGGCCAGCTTCTCGCGCAGCGCCGGGCCTCCGTCGGGCCGCGCCGCATACATCGGCTGGAAACAGCCGGCGGTCAGCGCCGCAAGGGTCGCCACGACCAGCAACCGGGCGACGATGCGCCCCTTAGCCCACGACATTGACGATCCTCTGCGGAACAATGATCAATTTGCGCACCGGTCTGCCATCCAGCGCCAGTTTTACCGCATCGAGCGCCAAAACGGCAGCCTCAATTTCCGGATTTTGCGCATCGCGGGCGACTGTGACTTCTCCGCGCTTCTTGCCGTTGACCTGGACCGGCAGGGTCACGGTGTCCTCGACAAGCAGTTCGGGCTCGACCGTGGGCCACGGCGCCTCGGACACCAGGCCGGGCTGGCCCAGCACGGTCCAGCACTCCTCGGCCAGATGCGGCATCATCGGGTGAAACAGCTGCACCAGGATGACCGCGGCCTCGTGGATGGCCCACGCCAGGTCCGGCGCAGGCGTGCCGGGCCGCGCCAGCACGTCGGCCAGCGCGTTGGCGAATTCGCGGATGTTGGCGAGGCAGACGTTGAAATGCAGCTTCTCGATGCCGGTGGTGACCTTGTCGAGCGCGCCATGCGCCGCCTTGCGCAGCGCCAGCGCGTCGGCGCCGAACGCCGCCGGCCGCGCGATCCCCTTGCCGATCGTGGCGGACTCGTTGACCAGCCGCCACAGCCGCTGCACGAAGCGCGAGGCGCCCTGCACCCGCTCCTCGCTCCAGATCACGTCGCGGTCCGGCGGCGAATCCGACAGCATGAACCAGCGCGCGGTGTCGGCGCCGTAGGTGGCGATGATGTCGTCGGGATCGACGGTGTTGCGCTTGCTCTTCGACATCTTCTCGATCGGGCCGATCTCAACCGGCGCGCCGCCGTCGAGCAGCGTCGCGCGGCGGCCGTCGCCGTCGGGCACGATCGAAATTTCGGCCGGCGAGGCGAAGCTGCCGTCGGCCTTCTTGTAGGTCTCGTGCACCACCATGCCCTGGGTGAACATGCCGGCGAACGGCTCGTCGAAGCCGACATGGCCGGTCGCCTTCATCGCGCGGGTGAAGAAGCGCGAATACAGCAGGTGCAGGATCGCGTGCTCGACGCCGCCGATATACTGGTCGATCGGCATCATGCGATCGACCACGGCGAGCGAGGTCGGCGCGGTCTCGTTCCACGGGTCGGTGAAGCGCGCGAAGTACCAGGACGAATCCACGAAGGTGTCCATGGTGTCGGTCTCGCGCCGCGCATTGCCGCCGCATTGCGGACAGGCGACGTGCTTCCACTTGTCGTGGCGATCCAGCGGATTCCCGGGGCGGTCGAATTCGATGTCGTCCGGCAATTGCACCGGCAGGTCCTTGGCCGGCACCGGCACCACGCCGCAGACCTCGCAATGGATGATCGGAATCGGGCAGCCCCAGTAGCGCTGCCGCGAGATGCCCCAGTCGCGCAGCCGGTAATTGATCTCGCGGGTGCCCCAGCCGTCGGCCTCGAAGATCTCCAGCGAGCGCTTCATCGCCTGCTCGCAGGTCATCACGCCGGGCGGCCCGACCCACTGCACGTACTTCACGGTCTCGGTCTTCGGCGGCACGAAGGCCGTGTCTTCGACGCGCGCCTCGGTGTCGAGCGGCACGAACACGTCGATCACCGGCAGATGATATTTTCGCGCGAAGTCGAGGTCGCGCTGGTCGTGCGCCGGGCAGCCGATGATGGCGCCGGTGCCGTAATCCATCAGCACGAAATTGGCGATGTAGAGCGGCAGCTCCCACTCGCTGTCGGCCGGATGCAGCGTCTTGATGCCGGTGTCGAAGCCGAGCTTCTCCGCGGTGTCGATCTCGGCCTGCGAGGTGCCCATGCGGTGGCACTGCTCGATGAAGGCCGCGGCCTCGGGATTGCGCTCTGCCAGCGCCTTGGCCAGCGGATGATCCGGCGAGATCGCCGCGAAGGTCGGGCCGTACATCGTGTCGGGCCGCGTCGTGAAGACCGGCAGCGTCTCAAAACCCTCCGGCGCGCCGCGCAGGCCGAAGGCGAAGCGCAGGCCTTCCGACTTGCCGATCCAGTTGCGCTGCATGGTGCGCACCTTGTCGGGCCAGCGGTCGAGCCGGTCCAGCGCGCTGAGCAGGTCTTCCGAGTAGCTGCTGATCTTGAAAAACCACTGCGTCAGCTCGCGCTGCTCGACCAGCGCGCCGCTTCTCCAGCCGCGGCCGTCGATCACCTGCTCGTTGGCGAGCACGGTCATGTCGACCGGGTCCCAGTTCACCTTGGACTGCTTGCGCTCGACCAGCCCGGCCTTCAGGAAGTCCAGGAACATGCGCTGCTGGTGCTTGTAATAGGCCGGATCGCAGGTGGCGAATTCGCGCGCCCAGTCGAGCGACAGCCCCATCGATTTGAGCTGCGTCTTCATGGTGGCGATGTTGTCGTAGGTCCACGCCTTGGGGTGCACCTTGTTGGCCATCGCGGCGTTTTCCGCCGGCATGCCGAACGCGTCCCAGCCCATCGGGTGCAGCACGTTGAAGCCGCGCGCCCGCATCGTCCGCGCCACCACGTCGCCCATCGTGTAGTTGCGGACATGGCCCATATGGATGCGGCCGGACGGATACGGGAACATCTCCAGCACGTAATACTTTTCGCGCGAATCGTTGTTGCTGGTGGCGAAGATCGCCTTGTCGTCCCACAGGCGCTGCCAGCGCGGTTCGGACTCGCGGGCGTTGTAGCGGTCTTGCGTCATGATGTGTCTGGGGTCCGTGGGCCGATCTCGAGCGCGTGCAGGCAGGCCCAAGGCGCGCGACTAGGCCATAAAACACCGCGTCGGGTCAATGGGTTGGAGGGTGACGCGAGCGTGGCCAGCTTCGGAATAGAGCCGGTGCCGCCGCCCTACCCCGCCAGCGACAGCACCGGCTCTTCGGTGCGCTTCAGGCCGTGCTCGGCCACCGCGTTGCGACCGCGGTGCTTGGCTTCGTAGAGCGCCGCGTCGGCGGCTTCCATCAGGTCGGGCAGCGCGACCGCCCCGGGCCGCGCACAGGCGACGCCGATGCTGACGGTGACGCGCTGAAACACGCTGCTGCGATGGGGAACGTTGAGGCACTCCACCGCAGCCCGCACCTTTTCGCCGACCCGCGCCGCTGCTTCGGCGTCGCAATTCGGCAGCAGCAGGCAGAACTCCTCGCCACCATAACGGCCGGCGAAGCCACCGCAGTCGGCCGCGATGCCGGCCAGCACTTCGCCGATCCGGGACAGGCAGGCATCGCCTTCGGGATGACCATAGGTGTCATTGTACGGCTTGAAGTGGTCGACATCGATCATCAGCAAGGCCACTTCCTGACCGTCCTGTTCGGCCGCGAGCCATTCCAGGTCGAGCCGGCTCTGGAAGCCGCGGCGGTTCGCCAGACCCGACAGCATGTCGATCGAGGCCATCACGGTGAGGCGATGATTGGACGCGACCAGCTCGCGCTCGCGTGCGGCGAGTTTTGCCGCCATCGCGTTGAAAGCCCGCGCCAGCGGGACGAATTCCGCCGGCAGCCGGGTTCGCTCCGAGCGCGTGGCCCATTCGCCCTGGCCGAACCGTCGCGCCATCGCGGCGATGACGTCGATCGGGCGCACGATCAGTCGCTCGGCTGCGATCAGCGCGCCCAACAACACGAACAGGCAGACCAACGCCAATTGCAGATAGGCGGTTCGGATCTCTCCGTTCACGGTCGCCGTCGCGACGGCCTCATCGACGCTCAGCGCCAGTCGTGCCTCGGTGCCGCGGATCGGTGCGAAACTTACCGAGCGACGGCCATCGGAGCCGACGTTCGAGAACCAGTCGCCGGCGATGTTCGCGCTGCCCTTGTGGCCACCGAACGCTGGAAGTTTAGAGATGGACTGTCCGATCATTCCGGTTTGGTCAGGCGGTGTCGCCAGCACAACGCCGTCGCGGTCGATCAAAGCCGCGCTGACCCCGGGCCGGCCGCCGAGATTGGCCATGATTTCCGACATCCAGTCGAGATTGACGGCGGCGACGATCACCGCCGGCCGTTCGGCGTCGATAGCGGTGACCGGATAGGCGGCGACCACGCTGGGTTTCCGCGTGCCACGGCTGAACAGATAGTCGCTGAGAACGAAATCATGGCTCTCCAGCGCGCGCTGGAAATAGGCGCGGTCGCCGAGCGACACGCCCACCAGCCGCTCCACTGTCGAGCATTGCACGATGCCGTCGGTATCGACCACCGAGACGCTGCGCACCCATGGCAGGTCCACCTGCAGGCTTGCGCGCAGGATGGCGCAGCCGCGATCCACCCGGGAGGCGGCCGAATGGATGTAGGCCGACGATTTCAGCACCGCCTGGACCGAGGAGATCACCTCGCGCTGCGCATCCGCCGCGTGACGCGCCAAGGTCGCCAGGTCGCCGGAGGCGGCGTGAATCTGCTTGCTGCGCGTGTCCTCCAGCGAGCGCACGCGCTCGAACATCAGAGGGCCCGCAAGGATCACCGCCAGTACCGCGAGTCGTGCGCGAATCCCGAATAAAGCCCTTAACTTGGCCTTGTTGCGGTTGAAACCTATGCGTGACATCGTCGTCCCCTACCCAGCACAATACTAGGTTCAAGGCGTCAAAATCCCCTCGCCGGAATCATTAAACTTCGAGCCACCCCTAACCTGACGTTGAAAAAATGTTGGACGCACCCGAGTTCCGCCGCACCGAACCGACCATGCGCCGCCGCGCTTCGGGAGCCGCCACGTGACCGCGGACGTGGCAACGTCCGGCCTCGACGCCGTCGAACAGGATGTCGCGCGGGCCTGCCGCGAGGTCGGACGCGAGCGGTCCAGCGTGACCCTGATTGCGGTGTCGAAAACCTTCGAGGCCGATGCGATCGCGCCGGTGATCGCCGCGGGCCAGCGGGTGTTCGGCGAAAACCGCGTGCAGGAAGCGAAGGCAAAATGGCCGGCGCTGCAGGCTGCCACTCCGGGGCTGGCGCTGCATTTGATCGGGCCGCTGCAGTCCAACAAGGCCAAGGAGGCGGTGGCGCTGTTCGACGCCATCCACTCGGTGGATCGGCCGAGCATCTGCCAGGCGCTGTCGAAGGAAATCGTGGCGCAGGGCCGCGCCATCGAACTGTTCGTGCAGCTCAACACCGGCGAGGAGCCGCAGAAGGCCGGCATCGCCCCGGCCGAGGCCGATGCCTTCATCGCCGCCTGCCGCGATCAATACGGCCTGACGATCGCCGGCCTGATGTGCATTCCGCCGGTCGACGAGGCCCCGGCGCCGCATTTCGCACTGACCGCGAAGATCGCCGCGCGCAACCGCCTCGGCAAACTGTCGATGGGCATGAGCGCCGACTTCGCCATCGCCATCGCGTTCGGCGCGACCCATGTGCGGGTCGGCTCGGCGATCTTCGGCAAGCGATAGCGCCGCGGCGCTCAGTCCCAGCCGTCGCCCTCGATGCCCGGCTTGGCGTAGACGATGCCGCCGTCCACCGCGATGGTGGCCCCCACCACATAGTCGCCGGCGCGCGACGCGAGATAGATCGCCGTGCCCGCCATGTCTGCGTCGCTGCCGATCCGGCCCGCCGGCACCCGGGTGGCGACTTCGTCCGCATTGTCGCGCGCGGCCTTGTTCATGTCGGACTTGAACGGTCCCGGTGCGATCGCGCTGACCACGACATGATCGTGGATCAGCTTCGCCGCCATCCGCCGCGTCAGGTGAATCAGTCCGGACTTGCTGGCGGCGTACGAATAGGTCTCCAGCGGGTTGACGAAGATGCCGTCGATCGAGGCGATGTTGATCACCTTGGCGGGCTTGTCCGCGCTCGCCGCCGCGCGCAGCTGAGCGGCCAGTGCCTTGGTCAGAAAGAACGGCGTCTTCAGGTTGAGGTTCATCACCTTGTCCCAGCCGCTTTCGGGAAACTCGTCGAATTCGGCACCCCACGCCGCGCCGGCATTGTTGACGAGAATGTCGAGCTTCGGCTCGCGCTTGGCGATCTCGGCCGCCAGCATGTCGATTCCGGTCATCGTCGAGATGTCGATCGGCAGCGCCACGCACTGGCCGATATATTTGCCGGACAACTCCTTGGCGGTCGCCTCGCAGGCCTCGGCCTTGCGCGCCGTGATGTAGACCTTGGCGGCGCCCTGGCTCAGAAAACCCTCGGCGATCATCTTGCCGATGCCGCGCGAACCGCCGGTCACCAGCGCGACGCGGCCTTGCAGCGAAAACAGATCCTTGAACATCGCGCCTTCCCCTTTTTTGAGTTGGGCGATGTTTGTGGCGGGGGCTTCGGCAAGTCAAGAAACCCGACGCGCGGTCTATCGCCGCCAGATCATGTCCCTGGCGGCGATCAGCCCGCCGCCGGCAATCAGCGCCGCGGAGATCGCCAGCGTCGCGCTCGGCTCGGCAAATCCGGCGACGATCAGAAAGCCGGTCGACAGCAGCGGCGTGGCGAAGGACATGGCTCCCAGCACGCGGATGTCGCCGCGCTTCATGCCGATGTCCCAGGCGTAGAACGCCGCGCCCACCGGACCGAGTCCGAGCGCGACGATCGCCAGCCACGGCGTGAGCGTCTGCGGCCACACCGTCGTCTCGACGGCCAGATGCACCAGCGCCGCCAGCACGGCGGTGACCATGCAGAAGCCGGCGACCGCGTCGGTCGGCACCGCCTTCAGGCGCCGCGACATCACCGAATAGGCCGCCCACACAAAGGCGGCGACGAACGCCGCGGCATAGCCCGGCAGATAGGTGGTCTCTAACGCGCCGGTCGATCCGGACAACAGCAGCACGGTGCCGACCAGACCGAGCAGCGCGCCGGCGATGTGATGCGGCGCCAGCCGCTCGCCGGGCAGCAGCGCGGAGAACAGCACGATCAACAGCGGCCACAGATAATTCAGCAGCCCGGCCTCGGCCGGCGGCGCCAGCCGCAGCGCGAGGAAGTACAATGCGTGATAGCCGAACAGCCCGCCGACGCCGACCGCCCAGGCCAACGGCGATTGCCGCAGCGCGCGCACCGCGCCCGGCCGCGCGATCCAGCTCAACGCGGCCGCGCCGGCGCCGATCGCGAACGTCATCGCCGCCAGCTGAAACGCCGGAATCGTTCCGGTCGCGACGGTGAGCACCGACAGCAGCGACCACATCAGGATGGCAGTCAGGCCGATGAGGGTCGCGGTGCGGGAGGACATCGGCTTGTATGTAGGCTGATTGATTCAGGCCGTCTGCGAAAGAAACGTCATTCCGGGGCACGAGCGCACTCTTGCGCGAGTGAGCCCGGAATCAATATCCCCTGGCCTCGATGGATCGACCGCAGTCCACAATGCGCCGCTGCGGCGTATGGATTCCGGGCCTGCGCTTCAGCCAGCTCCGCTGACTGAAGCGCATCCCGGAATGACGGGTCACACCATATGCTGGCCGCCATTCACCGACATCGTCGCACCGGTAATGCCGCCGGCTTCGTCGGCGGCGAGGAACACGACGGTGCGCGCGATCTCGTCCGGCTCGCCGAGGCGGCCGACCGGAATCAGCGGCAGGATGTTTTTCTCCAGCACGTCCTTCGGCACCGCCTGCACCATCTCGGTGTTGACGTAGCCCGGGCAGATCGCGTTCACGGTGATGCCGCCACGCGCGGTCTCCAGCGCCAGGGCCTTGGTAAAGCCGATGTCGCCGGCCTTCGCGGCGGAATAATTGACCTGGCCGAACTGGCCCTTCTGGCCGTTGATCGACGAGATGTTGATGACGCGGCCGAACTTGCGCGCGCGCATGCCCTCGATCACCGGCCGTGTCATGTTGAAAAGCGAGCCGAGATTGGTGTTGATCACCGCGTTCCATTGATCGAGCGTCATCTTGTGAAACGCGCCGTCGCGGGTGATGCCGGCATTGTTGATCAGCACATCGATGGGCCCGATCTCGGCCTCGACTTTCTTCACGCCATCGGCGCAGGCGTCGAACGAGCTGACATCCCATTTATAGACCGGAATGTCGGTCTCGCTCTTGAATTTCTCCGCCGCCGCATCGTTGCCGGCATAATTCGCCGCCACCTTGTAGCCCGCCGCCTTCAGCGCCTTGCTAACCGCCGCACCAATTCCACGGGTCCCGCCTGTCACCAGAGCTACACGCGCCATTTCGAATCCTCCCTCATGCTTTTTTTATAAGCCTGAATTAATCCGGCCGCGTGACCGGCAGCAAGCAAAAATGCCCGACGCGACGCGCCGGGCATTTTGTTCTAGCAGTGTGTGCAGTGCACTAGCGAGCCGATGTTTTCGGCACGCGCCGCCGCAATATCAATCGCGCGCGAGGCACATCGCGATGCCCATGCCGCCGCCGATGCACAGGGTGGCAAGGCCCTTCTTGGCATCGCGCTTCTGCATCTCGTGCAGCAGGGTCACCAGCACACGCGCGCCCGACGCGCCGACCGGATGGCCGATCGCGATCGCGCCGCCATTGACGTTGACCTTGGCGGTATCCCAGCCGAGATCCTTGTTGACCGCGCAGGCCTGCGCGGCGAACGCCTCGTTGGCCTCGATCAGATCGAGATCCTCGATCTTCCAGCCGGCCTTCTTCAACGCGGCCCGCGAGGCCGGGATCGGGCCGGTGCCCATGATCGACGGATCGACGCCGGCCTGCCCCCACGACGCGATGCGCGCCAGCACGGTGCGGCCTTCCTTGGCGGCCTGCTTGGCGGTCATCAGCACCACCGCGGCGGCGCCGTCATTGATGCCCGACGCCGAGCCCGCGGTCACGGTGCCTTCCTTGTCGAACGCCGGCTTCAGCTTGGCCATCGCCTCGAGCGTGGCGCCGTGGCGCGGATATTCGTCGGTGTCGACGACGATGTCTCCCTTGCGGCTCTTGATGGTGACCGGGACGATCTCGTCCTTGAAGCGGCCGGCCTTCTGCGCGGCCTCGGCCTTGGTCTGCGAGCCGACGGCGAACTCGTCCTGCTGCTGGCGGGTGATCTGGTACTGCTTGGCGACGTTCTCGGCGGTGTTGCCCATGTGGTAGCCGTTGAAGGCGTCCCACAGCCCGTCCTTGATCATGGTGTCGATGAATTCGACATTGCCCATCTTCACGCCGCCGCGCAGGTATTGCGCGTGCGGCGCCATGCTCATCGATTCCTGGCCGCCGGCGACCACGATCTCCGAATCGCCGTTGAGCAGCGCCTGGTAGCCCAGCGCCACGGTGCGCAGGCCGGAGCCGCACAGCTGGTTGACGCCCCAGGCCGGGCTCTCCACCGGGATGCCGGCCTTTATCGAGGCCTGGCGCGCCGGGTTCTGGCCCTGCGCGGCGGTCAGGATCTGGCCCATGATCACCTCGGACACCCGCGCGGGCTCGACGCCGGCGCGCTCGAGCGCGGCCGCGATCGCCACCGCGCCGAGATCGTGCGCGGGCATGGTCGCAAAGGCGCCGTTGAAGCTGCCGACCGGGGTACGGGCGGCGCTGACGATGACGACATCGTCGGACATGGACATCTCCTTGAGGCTTGAGTGTTGCGCCTGATTCTCAGGCTGGGTTTCAGGCTTGGCTATTGCGCTTGAATGGCTGGACGGCGGGCGCCGAATTGGCGCATCGGGGTCGCTCCTATCCTTGTGTAGCTGGCGGCCGGGTGTCAATCGGGCCAGAGCCAAAACTGCCGCCCAGCCCCGCTGAAAACGCCGATCTGCCGCGATCCCGGGCAAAATCCGCCTCCGGATTAACCTTCGCGCACAAAACGGTAGCCGAATTCAACTCAAAGTGCTTACTTTGTTGCATTGCGCTTGAACGGCCGCCGGCGAACCGGCGGAATCCTCTCCTCCGTGCGTGTGGGTGTCATGGCGAAATCCGACCAACCGACAACGATCAAGAAATACGCGAACCGGCGGCTCTATAACACCGGCACCAGCACCTACGTCACGCTCGAGGATCTCGCCTCGATGGTGAAGGACGGCGAGGATTTCCTGGTCTACGACGCCAAGTCCGGCGACGACATCACCCGCTCGGTGCTGGCGCAGATCATCTTCGAGCAGGAAAACAAGGCCGGCCAGAACCTGCTGCCGACCACCTTCCTTCGCCAGCTGATTCGCTTCTATGGCGACAGCATGCAGATGGTCGTGCCGAAATATCTCGAGCAGTCGATCGACAGCCTCACGCGCGAGCAGGAGAAATTCCGCAACCAGCTGACCTCCACCTTCAGCGTCGGCGCCTTCGCGCCGCTGGAGGAGCATGTCCGCCGCAACATGGAATTGTTTCAGCAGACCTTCTCGATGTTCAAGCCGTTCGTGCCGCCGCGCAAGGGCAGTTCGCCCGAACCCGAGCCCGCCAGCGAACCGACATCCGACGCCGGCAACATCGAAGACCTTCGCCGCCAGATGAAGGACATGCAGGAACGGCTGGAGCGGATGTCGGCCGAGCCGAAAAAGGACGAGTAGTCCGGTTTGCGATCCGCGAGCGCAGTGATCGTATTTTCCTGCTCGACTTCGACACTGTCATTCCGGGGCATGAGCCGCGCAGCGGCGAAATGAACCCGGAATCCAGCCACGCAGTTTGCGCGCGCTTACTTAGGGGCGAGATTCCGGGTTCGCGTGCGGCTCGCGCCGCCCGCGCCCCGGAATGACGATCATTACCGCGTCGCGCCGCTCACCGTGCGGATCACGCTGCTCGCCGGGCGAGCCTGGCTCTGCACCACGGGGGCCGGGGCCACCAGCGCGTCGTAGTCCGGCAATGTCACGACATTGTCCTTCGCGGTGATGTGCACGATCTTGTAGCCGCCGGCCTTCAGCTGCTGCAGCAGTTCGGGCAGCGCCAGCGCGGTGGACTTCTGGAAGTCGTGCAGCAGCACGATGCCCTTGCCGGTCTTCTTCAGCTTGCTCATCACCGAGACGATCAGCGCATCCGGCTTGTGGATGCGGAAATCCTCCGAGTCGACGTCGATCGAGAACGTCGCGAGGTTGCGTTCGCCGAGATACGCCTTCAATTCCGGGGTCTGGCGCAGTTGCGGGAAGCGGAAGAACGGCGCGGTCTCGCGGCCGGCGGCCAGCCTGACGCCGCTGATGCCCTTCTCGATCTCGTCCTTGGCCTCCTGCAGCGGGCGCTTCGCCAGGTTGACGTGCGACCAGGTGTGCGAGCCGATGGTGTGGCCCTGCGCCACCACCTGCTTGAGGATTTCAGGGTGCCAGCTGGAATGCTTGCCGATCGGGAAGAACACCGCCTTGACGCATTCGGCCGCCAGCGCGTTCAGCACCGCGGGTGTGTTCACCGGCCACGGGCCGTCGTCGAAGGTCAACGCCACTTCGCCGGGCTCCAGGAAGTCATATTCGCGATACTGCGATAGGCCGAGGCCCGGACCGCCCGTGGTGTCGATCTCGACGGTGCGCGAAATGCCGAGCGCCGCGGAATTGGTGCAGGCGGGCGCGGGTGCCGGCGCGAGATTGGGAGCGGCGGCCTGCTGCGCCGGCACGGCCTTGGCCGGCTGGATGCTCGGCGGCGGCGTGGCCGCAGCTGTCGAGTCGGCCGGCGCATTGGGCCAGCGCGCGGCAATCGATCCGGTGGTGAGCTCGGCCTTGTCCTTCACCGGCGCCACCGCGACCGTGTCGGCGCTCTTGAAAAAGCTGGAGATCGAAAAGCCGACGATCGCGATCGCCAAAACGCCGCCGCCGGCCGCGGCCAGCACTGGAACTCTACGCATACTCACTCCTGTTGCGGAACTGCCGCGCTGCGCTGACGTTCGGCGGAAATGGTTAAGTCCGGGTTCTCATCGCCGGATTTTTTGCGCGCAATTGGCTCGGCACGCGGCTGGCCATGGTCGGTCGGCTGCGGTTGGTCAGGAATGGTGGAAGCATATCGGGAAGGCCGCCCGCAAAGGCCGAACGATCTCAGACCAGCGCGAGCTTGCGATCGATCGCCAACAGCACGCGGTCGAGCTCGTGGCCGCGGCGGACGATCAGTCCGGAGGCGGCCACCACGCTGTAGGCGCCCTGCTTGCGCGCCAGCCTCGGATTCTTTTCGATGCGGTAGAGCGGCATTTCCGAGGTCCGGCGAAACACCGAGAACACCGCGCGGTCCTCCAGGAAGTCGATCGCGTAGTCGCGCCACTCGCCGGCTGCGACCATGCGGGCAAACAGATCCAGGATCCGGTTGAGTTCGACCCGGGTGAACGTCACGTTGACCGCGACCGACTGACTCCCGCCACGCTCGCCGGTCTCGGTATCGCTCATCGCCTGCCTCCTGTCGTCCCGCTGACATGATCGCGCCGACCGGGCGTCATCGCAAGGGCTCACGGGGCCGTTGGCGAGCGTTGAATGGCCGTCACGGTAACGTTAGTGGGCACCGCAATGCTGCCCGATTTTCGCCCCCGGTCTGCCGCGCGCGGCGGCGATAAGAAATCACTGCGTCGGCCCGGTCCTGCGGCACCGGATTCCTCAGCCCCCAGCCCCCCGGCGTTGCGGGACCGGGCCTGACGCAGCAAGTGAAGGGTCAGCGCAAGCTGGCCCTTTTTGCGTTTCGGACCCGCCCAGAAAAAGAAGCCCGCCGCAGCGATGCGACAGGCTTCTTTGAAGCGAGACGTGAAAGACCGAACTACTGCAGTTCGGCAACCACCCGGCCGACGCCGCGGCTGGTCAGCCCGATGGCGCTCGCCGCGCCCTTCGACAGGTCCAGCACGCGACCGCGAATGAACGGGCCGCGGTCGTTGATGGTGACGACGACGCTGCGGCCGGCATGGGTGACGCGGAGCTTGGTGCCGAACGGCAGGCTGCGATGGGCCGCCGTCATGGCGCCCTGGTTGAAGCGCTGCCCCGAAGCGGTGCGGCTGCCGGATTCATTGCCGTAGAACGAGGCCATGCCTGAGAAGGATCGGCCGCCCGACACCGAGGCGTTGGCGTCGCGCCAGGACGAATCCGCCTGGACCTGATGATGGTGGTGATGATGATGCCGGTGATGCTTGCGGGCTTTCGCCGAAGCTTCGGTGGCGACGCCGCCGAGCGCGACGGAGGCAGCCAGCACAGCAATCGCGGTGCGCGGGCGGAAAATCAGCGCCAGCGCTGACCCATTGACTCGAACCATTCAATCGTCCCTCATCAAGCGTATTGCCACATATGTGGCAAGTGGAACCCCCGCTCCAATTTGGTAACGGACCGTTCACGCTGTAATGAGGCTGAAAATTGACCGTCGATCTCGATTGAATCAGATTGAAACATCTTTTGATCGTCGGGTCTTTAGGCTATGGAAACGAATTAATAATTTGGAAACCATGAGTATACGTAGTTTTACTTGGCTAATACTTACTTCCTAAGGTCACGCGATGAGGTCTCCGGGCCGTCGCAAGTAAATCGGCCGGATCGATTCCGTGCCTCGGGACGCGGAAGAATTTGCGCGCGGCTTGAACCTTTTCCTGTGCGAGCGATCAGGGCCGGCGATTTTCCCCGCTTCTGTGACCGCTGCGACATCGCAGCGCCAAGGCCGGCGTCATGTTGCGCCTGCGCAATAGCTATGTTAGCAAAGCCGCGATTTCACCGCCGCCGGTCACGTTCCGTGCCTGTTGGAAATCGAAGTCCCGCTTGAATGCCAAGGGGTTGCGTGCTGGCCGCCAGTTAAGGCGACGGGTATCTCCCTGCGGATTTGACCAGTCATAAAGAGCACATTGTGGCAGCTGAAGATCCGTCGGTTTCGGGAGTGTCCGGTCGTTACGCGACCGCCCTGTTTGAGCTCGCGCGCGACGAGAAATCGGTCGACGCCGTCAAGGCCGACCTGGAGCGCTTCACCGCGATGCTTGCCGACAGTCCGGAGCTGACCCGGCTGGTGCGCAGCCCGGTGTTTTCCGCCGACATCCAGTCCCGCGCGCTCGCCGCGGTGCTCGAAAAGGCCGGGATCGGCGGCATCACCGCCAATTTCCTCAAAGTGCTGACTGCCAACCGCCGGCTGTTCGCGGTGACGGATGTCATCCGCGCCTTCCGCGCGCTGGTTGCCAAGTTCAAGGGCGAAGCCACGGCCGACGTCACCGTCGCCGAACCGCTCAACGACAAGAATCTCGAAGCAATCAAGTCGGCGCTCAAGGCAGTGACCGGCAAGGAAGTTTCGCTCAACGTCAACGTCGACCCGGCGATCATTGGCGGGCTTGTGGTCAAGCTCGGCAGCCGCATGGTCGATACTTCGCTCCGCACCAAACTCAACTCGATCAAGCACGCGATGAAAGAGGCAGGCTGATATGGACATCCGCGCCGCGGAAATTTCCGCGATCCTCAAGGACCAGATCAAGAATTTCGGCCAGGAAGCTGAAGTCTCCGAGGTCGGTCAGGTTCTCTCGGTCGGCGACGGCATTGCCCGCGTCTATGGTCTGGACAACGTCCAGGCCGGCGAAATGGTCGAGTTCGAAAACGGCACCCGCGGCATGGCGCTGAATCTCGAGACCGACAACGTCGGCATCGTGATCTTCGGCGCCGACCGCGAGATCAAGGAAGGCCAGACCGTCAAGCGCACCCGCGCCATCGTCGACACCCCGGTCGGCAAGGGCCTGCTCGGCCGCGTCGTCGACGCGCTGGGCAACCCGATCGACGGCAAGGGCCCGATCCAGTTCACCGAGCGCAAGCGCGTCGACGTCAAGGCACCCGGCATCATTCCGCGCAAGTCGGTCAACGAACCGATGGCCACCGGCCTGAAGGCGATCGACGCGCTGATCCCGGTCGGCCGCGGTCAGCGCGAGTTGATCATCGGCGACCGTCAGACCGGCAAGACCGCGATCGCGCTCGACACCATCCTGAATCAGAAGTCGCTCAACGTCGAAGGTTCGCCGGAAGGCCAGAAGCTGTATTGCGTTTACGTCGCGATCGGCCAGAAGCGCTCGACCGTCGCGCAGTTCGTCAAGGTGCTCGAAGAGCAGGGCGCGCTGGAATATTCGATCGTCGTTGCCGCCACCGCGTCTGATCCGGCGCCGATGCAGTACATCGCGCCGTTCACCGGCTGCACGATGGGCGAATACTTCCGCGACAACGGCATGCACGCCGTCATCATCTATGACGATCTGTCGAAGCAGGCCGTCGCCTACCGCCAGATGTCGCTGCTGCTGCGCCGTCCGCCGGGCCGCGAAGCCTATCCCGGCGACGTGTTCTATCTGCACTCCCGCCTGCTCGAGCGCGCCGCCAAGCTCAATGAAGACCACGGCTCCGGCTCGCTGACCGCGCTGCCGATCATCGAGACCCAGGCCAACGACGTGTCGGCCTACATCCCGACCAACGTTATCTCGATCACCGACGGCCAGATCTTCCTCGAGACCGATTTGTTCTTCCAGGGCATTCGCCCGGCGGTGAACGTCGGCCTTTCGGTGTCGCGCGTCGGCTCCGCCGCGCAGACCAAGGCGATGAAGAAGGTCGCCGGCAAGATCAAGGGCGAGCTCGCGCAGTACCGCGAAATGGCGGCCTTCGCGCAGTTCGGCTCAGATCTCGACGCCTCGACCCAGCGCCTGCTGGCCCGCGGTTCGCGCCTGACCGAGCTCCTGAAGCAGCCGCAGTTCTCGCCGCTGAAGATGGAAGAGCAGGTCGTGGTGATCTATGCCGGCGTCAACGGCTATCTCGACGCGCTGCCGGTCGCCAAGGTCCGCGCCTTCGAGGACGGCCTGCTGTCGCTGCTGCGCGGCAAGGAAGTCGGCATCCTCAACGCCATCCGCGACAGCCGCGATCTGTCGGACGACACCGCCGGCAAGCTCAAGGACGTCGTTGCCGGTTACGCCAAGACGTTTGCGGCCTGATTGGCCGTTATGGCCGGACGGGTTCCGGCCATCCACGCCTGTGCGCGTGAGGCTTGAAGACGTGGATGCCCGGGACGAGCCCGGGCATGACTAATGAGAGGTTTGCGGTCGGGTCGTGGGTCTGATCGCCGGGGTGAATTGAATGGCTTCCCTTAAAGACATGCGCGTTCGCATCGCCTCGACCAAGGCGACGCAGAAGATCACCAAGGCAATGCAGATGGTGGCGGCGTCCAAGCTGCGCCGCGCGCAGATGGCTGCCGAAGCGGCACGGCCCTATGCCGAGCGCATGGACGCGGTGATCTCCAACATCGCCAGCGCCGCGGCGGGCTCCGCCAGCGCGCCGGTGCTGCTGTCGGGCACCGGCAAGGATCAGGTTCACCTGTTCCTGGTCTGCACCGGCGAGCGCGGCCTGTCCGGCGCCTTCAACTCCTCGATCGTGCGGCTCGCGCGCGACCAGGCGCTGGCGCTGATCAACCAGGGCAAGACCGTCAAGTTCTTCTGCGTCGGCCGCAAGGGCTACGAGCAGCTACGCCGCACTTTCGACAAGCAGATCATCGAGCACATCGAGCTGCGCTCGGTGCGGCAGCTCGGCTTCGTCAACGCCGAAGAGATTGCGCAGCGCATCGTCGCGCTGTTCGAAGCGGGTGAGTTCGACGTCTGCACGCTGTTCTTTTCGCGCTTCAAGTCGGTGATCGCGCAGATCCCGACCGCGCAGCAGATCATCCCGCTGGTGGTCGCCGAGCCCGCCGCCAATGCCGGGCCCGCGACGACCTACGATTACGAGCCCGAGGAGGACGAGATCCTCTCCGGCCTGCTGCCGCGCAATCTCGCGGTGCAGATCTTCCGGGCGCTGCTGGAAAACAACGCCTCGTTCTACGGCGCGCAGATGAGCGCGATGGACAACGCCACCCGCAATGCCGGCGACATGATCAGGAAGCAGACGCTGATCTACAACCGCACCCGGCAGGCGATGATCACCAAGGAACTGATCGAAATCATCTCGGGCGCCGAAGCGATCTGACGCGCCCACTATCAATCGCGGCTGACCAGCCGTCCTAGTTTTCAGGTTTCGGACTTCAGGGAGACGAGTTTCATGGCTACACCCGCCAATCAGAACGGACGCATCACGCAGGTCATCGGCGCCGTCGTCGACGTCCAGTTCGAAGGCCACCTGCCCGCCATTCTGAACGCGATCGAAACCAAGAACGGCGGCAACCGCCTGGTTCTCGAAGTCGCGCAGCATCTCGGCGAATCCACCGTCCGCACCATCGCGATGGACACCACCGAGGGTCTGGTGCGCGGCCAGGAAGTTACCGATACCGGCGCGCCGATCATGGTGCCGGTCGGCGTCGGCACACTCGGCCGCATCATGAATGTGATCGGAGAGCCGATCGACGAAGCCGGCCCGGTGGTATCGGAAGGCAATCGCGCGATTCATCAGGAAGCGCCGTCCTACACCGACCAGTCCACCGAGGCTGAAATTCTCGTCACCGGCATCAAGGTCGTCGACCTCTTGGCGCCCTACGCCAAGGGCGGCAAGATCGGCCTGTTCGGCGGCGCCGGCGTCGGCAAGACCGTGCTTATCCAGGAACTGATCAACAACGTCGCCAAGGCGCACGGCGGCTACTCGGTGTTCGCCGGCGTCGGCGAGCGCACCCGCGAAGGCAACGATCTCTATCACGAGTTCATCGAATCCGGCGTCAACAAGAAGGGCGGCGGCGAAGGCTCGAAGTGCGCGCTGGTCTACGGCCAGATGAACGAGCCGCCCGGCGCCCGCGCCCGCGTCGGCCTCACTGGTCTGACCGTTGCCGAGCATTTCCGCGACCAGGGCCAGGACGTGCTGTTCTTCGTCGACAACATCTTCCGCTTCACCCAGGCCGGCTCGGAAGTGTCGGCGCTGCTCGGACGCATCCCCTCGGCGGTGGGTTACCAGCCGACGCTCGCGACCGACATGGGCGCGCTGCAGGAGCGCATCACCACCACCAACAAGGGATCGATCACCTCGGTGCAGGCGATCTACGTGCCGGCCGACGACTTGACCGACCCGGCGCCTGCCGCCTCCTTCGCGCATCTTGACGCCACCACCGTGCTGAACCGCGCAATCTCCGAAAAGGGCATCTACCCGGCGGTGGATCCGCTCGACTCCACCTCGCGCATGCTGTCCCCACTGGTCGTCGGCGAGGAGCACTACCAGACCGCGCGCATGGTCCAGCAGGTGCTGCAGCGCTACAAGTCGCTGCAGGACATCATCGCCATTCTGGGCATGGACGAACTCTCCGAAGAAGACAAAATCGCCGTCGCCCGCGCCCGCAAGATCGAGCGCTTCCTGTCGCAGCCGTTCTTCGTCGCCGAAATCTTCACCGGCTCGCCGGGCAAGTTCGTCGACCTCGCCGACACCATCAAGGGTTTCCGCGCGATCTGCGAAGGCAAGTACGACTACCTGCCGGAAGCCGCCTTCTACATGGTCGGCACCATCGAAGAGGCGGTCGAAAAGGGCAAGAAGCTGGCCGCGGAAGCGGCGTAAGCAACGCACTGAGTCATTGCCGGGCTTGATCCGGCAATCCATCCTGCATCGAATTACTTGATGGACCCGCGGGTCAAGCCCGCGGGTGACAGTCTCGAAAAACCGCGGGTCACCGCGCCAAGACAGCGACCGCCGAAAGAGTAGTTCGCATGGCCACCTTCCACTTTGATCTCGTCTCCCCCGAAAAGCTCGCCTTCTCCGGTGAGGTCGATCAGGTCGACATTCCTGGCGTCGAGGGCGATCTCGGTGTGATGGCCGGACACGCGCCGACCGTGGCGCTGATCCGCCCGGGCGTGCTGACCGTGACGGTCGGCGGCAGCAAGCAGCAGATCGTCGTGCTGGGCGGAATCGCGGAAATCTCCGACAAGGGCCTCACCGTGCTGGCCGACACCGCCACCTCGTTGCAGGATCTCGACAAGGCGGCGTTCGCGCAGACCATCACCACCATGGAAGCCGGCCTCACCGACAAGCAGGGTTCCGAACTCGACCGCGCCATCGAGCGGCTGGACCACTTCAAGGTGATCCAGCAGCAGGTCGTCTCCACGGCGATGCACTAAGGCGTTCGCGCTTCAACCCCCGGGCTCATTGCTTGGGGTGAAGGTGGCGGCGATCGGACGCCTTCAGACAAACTTCGCAAAATTCTCCGCCACCGCGCGATAGACCTCGCGGCGGAACGGCACCACCAGGTCGGCAACGCGGTCGAGCCGTTCCCAGCGCCACGCATCGAATTCGGGCGGCTGGCCGTTGCGGGTGGTGAGCGGGTCGATCTCGTCGTCGCGGCCTGCATAGCGCAGCGCGAACCATTTCTGGCGCTGGCCGCGGAAATGGCCGAGCCGGTGCGGCGGGCCGTCATAGGGCGGGAAGTCGTAGGTCAGCCACTCCGTCTCGCCGAGATAGTCGGCGGCAGCGATCCCGGTTTCCTCCCATAATTCGCGCATCACCGCGACGCGCGGCTCCTCCTGCGGATCGATGCCGCCCTGCGGCATCTGCCATTCCAGGCCGGGCAGGATGATCTCCGGCCCGTCATCGCGAAACCGCCGGCCGATCAGGACCAGGCCTTGCGCATTGAAGACTGCGATACCGACATTCGGCCGGTACGGCCGCGGATCGCTCTTGTTATCATCCACCATCAGCAGACCTGCCCGTCGCGTTGCTTTGCGGTACCGCAATCCGCGTGCTAGGCCAACGCCGCCAATCTGGAATTGATGTGACACGCCGCGCATCGCGGCGCGCTTTAGCAAGCCGCGCGGATCCATGACCACAGACGTCGACATCTCACGGCTGCGAATTCTCGAGATCGGCGGCGGCTATTTCAAGCAGCAATATCCGGAACACACCACGCTGCTGTGGTGGGCCACCAAATTGCCGTGGGAAGGTTTCGCGATCGACGGCTTTTCTACGCCGGACCGGGTGTGGCGTGAGCTGCGCAGCGGCAACTACGACGTGGTGATCGCCAACACGGTGCGCTATTCGCCGTGGCATCCGCGCTACTGGGCGCGCGCGCCCTTCAATACGCCGAAGCATCCGTGGGGATCGCTGACCCGGCAGTTCGGCGTCGCCATGCTGCGCTTCGCCAAGGTGCCGGTGCCGCTGGTGGCGATCGACATGGACGATTCATTCGGCATCGGCAGAGGTTCTGTCTTCCTGCTCGACAAGGCAAAGCTGTTCTTCAAGCGCGAACTGCCGGTCGACAAATGGCAGGTGCTTTACGGCTCCATCCATCCCCATCTGCCGACCTTGCGCTTTCGCAAGAGCGAGCGGTGGCGCGCGCGGATGGAGAAGTTGCAGCCGATCTCCTTGCCGCAGCATCAGTTCGGCGAACGCTGGCGCAGCGCGCCGTTTCCGGAGAAGACGCATGACGTGTTTTTCTCCGGCGCGGTGATCGGCAATTCGACGGTGCGCGCAGCGGGGTTGCCCGAACTCGAGCGGCTGAAGGCGCTCGGCTACAAGATCGACCAACCGACAGAGCGGCTGCCCTACGAAGCGTTTCTCGAACGCATGTCGCGCTCCTGGCTGGCGTGGTCGCCGGAGGGCATGGGCTGGGACTGCAACCGGCACTACGAGGCGGCCATCGTGCAGTCGGTGCCGCTGATCAACCAGCCGACCATCCTGCGCCACGCCCCGCTGCTCGAAGGCGTGCACGCGGCCTACTACGACGTCGAGCGCGGTGGTCTCGAGCGCGCCGTGGTGGCCGCGCTGGCGGACAAGGATCGTCTGCGCGGCATCGCAAGCGCCGCACGCGATCACGCGCTGGCCCATCACACGGCGCGGGCCTATTGCGATCACATCCTGCGAGCGGCGTTTGATCAGGCGTAGTTACGGTGCCTGGGCGCCAGGCGATGCGCCCACACCCAATGCTGTCAATCCGGGGCGTAAGCCGAAGGCGCACGAACACGAAATCGCGCCCTGTATCTCGCTGCGAGATTCCGGGTTTATGTCGCCGCTTCGCGGCGCATGCCCCGGAATGACGAACGCTGAGAGTCAGCGCGCTGCGCTCACACCTTCGCCAGCTTGGAAAATTCCTGCACCACGCGCTCATAGACCGGGCGTTTGAACGGCACGATCAGGTCCGGCAGGTTTTGCATCGGCTCCCAGCGCCAGGAGATGAACTCCGCCTTGTGGCCCCCACCGGGCGACACGACGTCGATTTCCGAGTCCTTGCCGGTGAAGCGCACCGCGTACCATTTCTGCCGCTGGCCGCGGTAGCGGCCTTTCCAGGCGCGACCTGCCACCGTGCGCGGAATGTCGTAGATTAGCCATTCCGGCACTTCGCCGAGCTTCTCCACCGACTTCACGCTGGTCTCTTCGTAGAGCTCGCGCTTGGCCGCTTCCCAGGTGTCCTCGCCGGGATCGACCCCGCCCTGCGGCATCTGCCAGACATGGGTGTCGTCGACATGTTCAGGTCCGCCGGTGCGGCGGCCGATGAACACGAGTCCGGCCGGGTTGATCAACATCATGCCGACGCAGGTCCGGTACGGCAGGTCGTCGTAGCGCGTCATTCACTCTGCCTCTGCGGGCGACCGTCGCCTGCCGATCGTTCGGGACGCCGTCACCCGTCCGGTATGCGTCCGCATCGTCCGGATAGCTAGTCCGATTTTGGTTTCAGCATCGCGGTTGTCAATGGCACCAGCAGGACGCCGCGGCCCTCCAGGGTTTTGCTCCACGCTGCGATCCGATCGATCGAGACCGGCAGCGCCGAGGCCAGACCGATGGCGCTGCCGCGCTCCTTCGCTATGCCTTCGAGCTTCGCCAGCGCCTTGTCGATGTCGGACGCGGTCGGCATCGAATCGATGGTGAGGTCGACCTTGCCGAACGGCACCGACTGGCCAGCGGTGAGCGTCGCAGCGACGCTGCGCGGGGCGGTGCCGTCGTCGAGATAGCCGAGACCGCGCTTGGCCGCCTCGCGGATCACCGGCTGCATTGCGGCGTCGGCGGCGACAAAGCGCGCTCCCATGAAATTCGCCAGCCCGACATAGCCCTGGAAGCGGCTGAGGTGCCACGTCAGCCGGTCGAGGTTCTGTTCGGCGGACGCGCCGGCCAGCAGGGTCTGCGGGCCGGGATCGTTGTCGGGATAGTCGAACGGCTCCATCGGAATTTGCAGCAGCACCTCGTGGCGCTGCGCCCGCGCCCGTTCGACCAGCTTGCCGGGATCGGAGCCGTAGGGCGTAAAGGCCAGGGTGACCGCGCCCGGCAGCTTCATGATGGCGTCGGTGGTCTTGGCGGCGCCAACTCCCAGCCCGCCGACCACGATCGCGACAATCGGCATCGTCGCCGCCCGCGCGCGATCGGCGTCGCTGCCGGAGGCGTAAGCGGTGAACGGCTTGAGGCCACCGGCGGTGATCGGGATAAGGCCGTGGCGGGACTTTTCCAGCAGCCGCTGGTCGATCCCCGACATCGTCGCCGGTGCGGCATCGGCGGTTGCCGACCCGTCGCCGGCGACCAAGACGTCCTGCCGCGCGCCGCTGGAGCCGTCGATGATGGTGACGGTGCGCTGTCCGGCCGGCGGCGCAGCCTGCTTCGACGTGACCGTGATGTCCGATGGCTGGGCCGGTTTTGCCGGCTCGGTCGCCTTGCCCGCCCCGGTCTCGCCGGCAACCGGCGGACGCAACGCGATGCGCGCCACCGGCTCGCCGCCGAACGGGTTGTCGTTGAAGATCGCAAAGCCGGCGAAAGCCAGCAGGAACAGCCCGAGCACCGTGGCGATCAGCTGCGTCGCGCTGAACGGAAGCCGCAGCTTCCGCTTCGGCGCTGCCGTCTGCCGGCCAAGCGGTGTGCTCAGTTCGTCCGCCAAGGATCCGTCTCCCGAATCAACGCCGTAACGATACCACGGCGCGCCCGCGCCGCGGCAGCAGCACGGGCCTAACGCCGATGCACCCCTGTGGCCGGCCGGTTGCGGTTCCGCCTATCTGCGCGTACGGCGTTTCGCTCGCCCAAGCATGCGCTACTCCGCCGCACTGTGGGCGCAGTTCCATTGAAACTGCGTGTCTTGCCGCGCGTAGTTGATCCACGCATCTGAATATTCATGGAGGAAACCGATGTCATTGTCCCGACGCCATCTCATGGTGGCTGCCAGCGGCCTTGTGGCCGCAGCCGCCGCGCCCCGCCTGGTCTTTGCCCAGGCTGCCGCGCCTGCACCGACCGGCCCGTTCAAATTGCCGCCGCTGACCTACCCGTTTGCTGCGCTCGAGCCGCATATCGACGCCAGGACCATGGAATTGCATCACGACAGGCATCATCAGTCCTTCATCACCAACCTCAACACCTTCGCCAAGGACAATCCGAAGATCGCCGAAATGCCGGTGGCCGACGTGCTGGCCAAGCTGTCCGACCTGCCGGAAGCGATCCGCACTCCGGTGCGCAACAATCTCGGCGGTCACGCCAACCACACGATGTTCTGGGAAGTGATGGGCCCGAATGGCGGCAAGCCTTCGGGTGAGGTGCTCGCGGCGATCGATCGCGACCTCGGCGGCCTGGGAAAGCTGCAGACCGACTTCAACGCCGCGGGCGGCCGCCAGTTCGGCTCGGGCTGGGTGTTCGTTACGGTGTCGAAGGACGGCAAGCTCGCCATGGAGAACCGTCCGAACCAGGACAGCCCGCTGATGGACGCCGGCAAGCGCGTGTTGTTCGGCAACGACGTCTGGGAACACGCTTACTACCTGAATTACCAGAACCGCCGCGCCGATTATCTGAAGGCCTGGTGGAACACGGTGAACTGGACCAAGATCGGCGAGCGTTATGCTGCCGCGAAGGCCGGCACGCTCGGCGTCTGATCTGCGATAAGGACCGCGTCGGCAGCAACTGCCGGCGCGGTCATGCCGCGAGTTTGTGCGGCAGCGGCGTCATTTCCGGTTCAGGAAGAACCGGCGACGCTTCGTCAGACGTTTCAGGAACAAGCGGCGGCGACGCGACGGCGCCTTGAAACGGATCGAAGGGGCCCGCTACCTCCCCGAGCGGCTTCTGCTTGTCGGCCCAGTGCAAGGCCGTGTAATCGAACCCGCTGGCTATCGTCGGCTTGACGATCTCGAAATAGGGTGAGATGTCGAAGTCGCGCGGCATATAAAGCGTGGAGTCGCGGATCTGCAGGATCTCACGCCGCGCCCTGCGGCTGCCGGCTTGGGTGATCTTCGGCAGGATCGGATAGCGCACCGCGTCGAACGCCTGCGCGATTAGCGCCGAACAGATGATCTTGGTCGGATCGCCGGAGCCGAATGCGATCATCCGCCTGCGCCAGCGCTGCGGCACCGGCAGCGGAATCAGATAGCGCATCAGGTCGAGGATGTTCTTGGTGTCGTAGCCGAAGCCGATCCGGTTGATCGCGTAGCGGCACACCGTGTGGCGGTCCTCGAACGACAGCCCGACCGGCCGGCACAGCCGGGTGTGGTACGGGTAATAGCGCGACAGCGGCGACGTCTCGACGCCCTCGCCGATATTGGCCTCAATCAGCACATGCGGTTCGCCGTCGGGCTCCGATGCGCCGTCGATCGGGCCGACATACAGGGCGGCATGCGACCAGGTCGACTGCGTCAGGTATTTGATGATGCCGGAGATACGGTTGTTGCCCTCGACCAGCAGCACGTCCCCCGGCTGCATGATGCCGCGCAGATGTTCAGGGTCGCTCGGCGTGAACGGTTCGTAGCCGGGCACCTCCTTTTGGAGGTAGCCGGCAATCAGCTTGCCGATCCTGTCGAGCACGAACCCCATCGTCTTGCTCCCGCGGCTTGAGGACCGCATTGTCTGTTGCTCGAAGTGTGGTCGAAAGCCGTTTCAATTTAGTTCATGGCTCAACGCGCGCATTGACGCGGCATTCACCACGACGGTTGCCGCAACCGCTTTGTTGCGGCAAGTTCACGCCACGTTCCTGGTTAACGCAAAGCTTCGGAAACCATCGCATGACAATGACACGCCGCAATCTGTTGCTGGCGTCCGCAGGTTCTGCCGCGCTGGCGATGTTCGCGCGGCCGGCGGTTGCAGCGTTGCCGCGTGATGCCGATGTGGTCGTCATCGGCGCCGGCGCAGCGGGGATCGCGGCGGCGCGCCGGGTGATGGCGGCCAATCGCAAGGTGATCGTGGTCGAGGCCGGCAGCGCGATCGGCGGCCGTTGCCTGACGGAAACTTCAACCTTCGGCGCGCCGTTCGATCGCGGCGCGCACTGGCTGCATGCGCCCGATACCAATGCCCTCATCAAGATGGTCCGCGGAGCGGGGCTCGATCTGTCTCCGACGCCGCCGGGGCAACGGCTCCGGGTGGGGCGGCGCAACGCGCGCGCTGGCGAAACCGAGGATCTGCTCACCAGCCTGGTGCGGGCCAACCGCGCGATCGACGACGCCGCGCGCGGCAAGGTCGACGTGTCGTGTGCCGCGGCGCTGCCGAAGGATCTGGGTCCGTGGACGGCGACCATCGAGTTCCTGCTGGGGCCCTACGCCGCCGGCAAGGATTTGAGAGACTTGTCTGCGCTGGATCTGTCGCGCGCGCAGGATCGCAACAGCGCGGTGGCGTGCCGTCAGGGCCTCGGGACATTGATGGCGAAGCTCGCCGACGGCATCCCGATCGCGCTGTCGACACCCGCGACGCGCATCGCCTGGAGCGGTCGCGACATAGGCGTCGAAACGCCGGCCGGGCGCATTGCTGCGCGCGCTGTGATCGTGACCGTCTCCACAAATGTGCTGAATGCGGGCGCCATCAAATTCGCGCCCGAGGTACCGAAGCGCCAGCTCGATGCCGCCTCGCGGCTGGGGCTCGGCAGCTACGATCACATCGCGCTGCAACTGGCAGGCAACCCGCTCGGGCTGTCGCGTGAAGAAATGCTGATCGAGCAAAGCAGCGACGCCCGGACTGCGCTGCTGGCCGCCAATATCGATGGCTCGTCGCTCTGCACGGTCGACGTCGGGGGCAGCTTTGGCCGGGACCTGTCGGCGCAGGGCGAGGCCGCGATGGTGGAGTTCGCGACCGAATGGCTGGTCAAGCTGTTCGGCAGCGATGTGTCCGCCGCCGTGAAAAAGTCCGCTGCCACGCAATGGAATGCCGCGCCGTTCGTGCAGGGTGCGATGTCGGCCGCCTCACCCGGCGGCCAGCCGGCGCGGCGCGTGCTGGCCGAGCCGCTGGGGCCGTTGTTCTTCGCCGGAGAGGCGACCCACGAAACGCTGTGGGGCACGGTGGACGGCGCGTGGGACTCCGGGGAACGCGCGGCGGAAGCCGCGTTAAAGCGGATCGGCGCGCTGAAATCGGACGAGCCCGCGCCGCCGCCGCGGCAGCCGAAGAAACAGCAGCGCCAGCGCCCGCCGCCCCGCGACGCGTCGGCGGGATGGCCGGGCTCGCGATAGGTCGGCTTAGCTCGCGGCCTTGGCGGCGCGCTCTTCCGCCGCGGTCTCGGCTTCATCGACCGTCTTCAGCGCATCGGGCTGCGGCATCGAGACGATGTTGTAGCCGGAATCCACGAAGTGGATGTCGCCGGTCACGCCGGTCGACAGATCGGACAGCAGATACAGCGCCGATCCGCCGATCTCCTGCAGCGTCACAGTGCGACGCAGCGGCGAATGGCGCTGCTGGAAGTTGTACATCTGCCGCGCGTCGGCGATGCCCGCACCGGCCAGTGTGCGGACCGGCCCCGCCGAGATCGCGTTGACGCGAATTCCACGCGGACCGAAATCGGATGCCAGATAACGGACGCTGGCCTCCAGCGCGGCCTTGGCGACGCCCATCACATTGTAGTTCGGCATCACCCGGGTCGATCCGCCGAACGTCAGCGTGATCATCGAGCCGCCGCTCTCCGGCATCAGCAGCGCGGCGCGCTTGGCGAGTTCGGTGAAGGAGAAGCAGGAAATCATCATGGTGCGCGCGAAGTTCTCGCGCGTGGTGTCGGCGTAGCGGCCCTTCAGCTCGTTCTTGTCCGAAAACGCGATGGCATGCACCAGGAAGTCGATGTGGCCCCATTTTTCGCGCAGCGTGTCGAACACCGCATCGACGCTCGCTAGATTCTCGACGTCGCAGGGCAGCACCAGTTCGGCGTTCAGCGTCTGCGCCAGCGGCCGCACCCGCTTGCCGAGCGCCTCGCCCTGATAGGTAAAGGCCAGTTCGGCACCCTGCGCCGCAAGCGTCGCGGCGATACCCCAGGCGATCGAATGGCCGTTGGCCACGCCCATGATCAGGCCGCGTTTGCCCTGCATCAAATTCTGCATGTAACTCTCAACTCCGTGGCGCGTCCGGCCTGCTGCCTCGCCGCGCGACGCGCAGCAGAAAAATCACGCGTTCAGCCGCCGGAACACCAGCGTCGCATTGGTCCCGCCGAAGCCGAAGGAATTCGACAGCACGGTGTCGACCTTGGCATTGTCGATCCGCTTGCGCACGATCGGCATGTCGGCGAACACCGGATCGAGCTCGGTGATGTTGGCGCTCTCGCAGATGAAGCCGTTCTGCATCATCAGCAGCGAGTAGATCGCTTCCTGGACCCCGGTGGCGCCGAGCGAGTGGCCGGTGAGCGATTTGGTCGCGGAGATCGGCGGACACTTGTCGCCGGTGCCGAACACGTTGCGGATCGCCTGCATCTCCGGCGGGTCGCCGGCCGGGGTCGAGGTCGCGTGCGGGTTGATGTAGTCGATCTTGGTATCCACGGTTTCCATCGCCATCCGCATGCAGCGCTCGGCGCCTTCACCGGACGGCGCAACCATGTCGTAACCGTCCGAGGTCGCGCCGTAGCCGACGATTTCGCCATAGATCTTGGCGCCGCGGGCCTTGGCGTGCTCGAGCTCTTCCAGCACGATCACGCCGGCGCCGCCGGCGATCACGAAACCGTCGCGGCTGACATCGTAGGCCCGCGACGCGGTGGCCGGCGTTGCGTTGTACTTCGACGACATCGCGCCCATCGCATCGAACAGCACCGAGAGCGACCAGTCCAACTCCTCGCAGCCGCCGGCGAAGATGATGTCCTGCTTGCCGTATTGAATGGTCTCGTAGGCGTTGCCGATGCAGTGGTTGGACGTCGCACAGGCCGAGGAGATCGAGTAGTTCACGCCCTTGATCTTGAACCAGGTCGCCAGCGTCGCCGATGCGGTGGAGGACATCGCCTTCGGCACCGCAAACGGGCCGACCCGCTTCGGACCCTTGGTGCGGGTGATATCGGCGGCTTCCACGATGGTCCGCGCCGACGGACCGCCGGAGCCCATGATGATCCCCGTCTTGATGTTTGAAACGTCTGACGGCTCCAGGCCGGAATCCAGAATGGCCTGATCCATCGCGACGTGGTTCCACGCCGCGCCTTCGCCGAGAAAGCGCATCGCGCGCCGATCGATCATGTCGGCCGCGTGCAGCGTCGGCTTGCCCTGCACCTGAGAGCGAAACCCCATTTCGGCATAGGTTTCGGCGCGGGTGATGCCTGACCTTGCCTCATGCAGGCTGGCCAGCACCTCCTGCGTGTTGTTTCCGATCGATGAGACGATGCCCATCCCGGTGACGACGACACGGCGCATATGCTTGTTCTCACTTCATCTGCAGCGGATCAGGCCGCTTTTTCCTTGGACAGGCCGACGCGCAGATCGGTCGCATGATAGATGGCCTCGCCGTCAGCCTTTAGCCAGCCATCGGCGATGCCGAGAACCAGCCGGCCTCGCATCACGCGCTTGAAGTTGATGCCGTACTCGACCAGCTTGGTCTTCGGCGTCACCATCCCCCTGAACTTAACTTCTCCCGTGGAGAGCGCCATGCCGTAACCGGGCTCGCCGAGCCATCCGAGAAAGAAACCGGTCAGCTGCCACATGGCGTCCAGGCCAAGGCAGCCGGGCATGATTGGATTGCCCTTGAAATGACAGGGAAAAAACCAAAGATCGGGATTGATGTCGAGTTCGGCGCGGATCAGGCCCTTGCCGTGCTCTCCGCCGGTTTCCGACACTTCGGTGATGCGGTCGAACATCAGCATCGGCGGGAGCGGCAACTGCGCGTTGCCCGGACCGAACAATTCACCACGGCCACAGGCCAGCAGGTCCTCATAATCGTAGCTGGCGCGTCGTTCCCGCATCAAATTGCCTTTTCAGTTTGCCGCACCGAGCGACGCGCGGTCTCTATCATAGGCCAGTGCGGCCGCAAAGCGGCGGCAGCCGGTTCATTGTCGGGCATATCGCAGCACCGCCGCAGTTGCGAAAAACTTGCATGTGCCGGTGCCGCTTCGTATAATCCGGCTGAAATCCGTGATGAAGGGCGCCTGACCGTGGATATCGACAACGGTAAGATGAGCTTGACTGCCGAAACGATCATGATCTCCGGCCGCTCGCCGGCGCTGACGGGGTGCCCGTGGCATGACGTCAACGAGATGCTGCAGTCGGTTGGCTTGCGCCCGACCCGGCAGCGGATGGCGCTGGGCTGGCTGCTGTTCGGCAAGGGCGACCGTCATCTGACCGCCGAAATGCTTTACGAGGAAGCCAGCCAGGCCAAGGTGCCGGTGTCACTGGCGACCGTATACAACACGCTCAACCAGTTGACCGATGTCGGCCTGCTGCGCCAGGTCAGCGTCGACGGAACCAAGACCTATTTCGACACCAATGTCAGCGACCACCACCATTTCTATCTCGAGAACAACCACGAGCTGATCGACATCCCGGTCGACATTCCCAGCGTGGCGCTGAACGCCATGCCGCAGGTGCCCGAGGGTTACGAGATCGCCCGCGTCGATATGGTCGTCCGCCTGCGCAAGAAGACCTGAGCCCGCCTGGTTCAGCCGTTATGCGCGGGCTTGACCCGCGCATCCGTCACTTACCGAGACTTCTGATGGATGGCCCGTCTAGCCGGGCAGTAATCAATACTGGAGCTGCGACGCGGTCAGTTGACCTTCTCGTCGGCGTAGACGCCCCACAGCCGCTGCTGCTCGATCCAGCCATCGAAGCCGTCACCGGCAACCCGGCACCATCCCCCCGAACAGCGCCGGACTTGCGTCACGACGCCCGCCTCCAGCCGCGCGGCAACCGCGCTGGTCGGATCGGGCCGATCGTACACTGACGCCAGTTCGTCGCGCGATTTCATGGTGACGACCGCGGTGCGGCGGCCCGACAGCAGCGCGTGATACACCCAGCCCTCGGCGCCTTCGGAGTCGCGCACGCGGCGCCAGTTCTCGAACTCCGCGGTGATCTCCACCGGCAGTCCGGAGCGGGTGTAGATCCAGGCCACGTCGTTGTCCTTGGTGGGGCCGGCGCGGACGTTGACGTGGTCGGACTTCAGACTGACGTAGCGCGGGATCGGCAATCCGCTGTTCGCCGTCGCGGCCGTGGTCACAAACCCGCCCATCACGGCCGCCGCCATGAAAATCCAAAACCGCCCCAACACCATCAACTTGCCCCCGCCACGATTTGGCGCCATCCGGAATTCATCGTGCTGCCCTGGGTTCTTGTCTTGGCCCGGCCTTCTGCTAGAGAGGACCGAATACCAGGAGCCCGCCTTACCGCAGAGCTCCGCAGCAACCAGGGCGACGCATCGACCCATCAGGACCGCGCTGCAGCGCAGTTTCGATGACCCCGGTTAATGCGGACTGAACGGACGCGGCAAAGCCGTCTTGAGAGCAGGACATGTCGGTCAAGAAAAAGCCTCTGGTTGTCGTCACCCGCAAATTGCCGGACTCGATCGAGACCCGGATGCGCGAACTGTTCGACGCGAGACTTAATCTAGACGATGCGCCGATGTCTCCCGAGCAGATCGCCGAGGCGGTTCGCACCGCCGATGTGCTGGTGCCGACCGTGACCGACGAGATCACCGCCGACATTCTGCAGCAGCCGGACAGCAAGCTGCGGCTGATCGCGAATTTCGGCAACGGCATCGACAATATCGACGTGCCCGCGGCGCACGCCCGCGGCATCACCGTGACCAACACGCCGAAGGTGCTGACCGAAGACACCGCCGACATGGCGATGGCGCTCCTGCTCGCGGTGCCGCGCCGCCTGATCGAGGGCGCCGCGATCCTGACCGACGGCAAGGACTGGCCGGGCTGGTCGCCGACCTGGATGCTCGGCAAGCGGATCGGCGGCAAGCGGCTGGGCATCATCGGCATGGGCCGCATCGGCCAGGCGGTTGCGCGCCGCGCCCGCGCGTTCGGTCTGCAGATCCACTATCACAACCGCAAGCCGGTCGCTCCGCGCATCGCCGAGGAGCTGGGCGCGACCTACTGGGATTCGCTCGACCAGATGCTGGCGCGGATGGACATCATTTCGGTGAACTGCCCGCACACCCCGGCGACGTTCCATCTTCTGTCGGCGCGACGCCTGAAGCTGATCCGCAAGGACGCCTACATCGTCAACACCGCGCGCGGCGAGGTGATCGACGAGGAAATGCTGACCAAGCTGATCGAAAGCGGCGACATCGCAGGCGCCGGGCTCGACGTGTTCGAGCACGAGCCCGCGGTCAACCCGCGGCTGGTGCGGCTCGCCAAGGCCGGCAAGGTGGTGCTGCTGCCGCATATGGGCTCGGCCACCGTCGAGGGCCGGGTCGAGATGGGCGAGAAGGTGATCATCAACATCCGCGCCTTCCTCGACAACCACAAACCGCCGGACCGTGTGCTGCCCGGCATGTTGTGAGCGCGAGGCACTCGCGCGGATCGATCAGGCAGCGATCGGCCGCGCGGCAGCCAGACCGATCAGAGCCTCGGTGAGTTTCTCGCGATCCAGCGGCTTGACCAGGAAGCCGTCCATGCCGGCTTCGAAACAGGCATAGCGATCTTCCAGCAAGGTATTGGCAGTGAGCGCCAGGATCGGCGTGCGGCGTCCCGGCGTCTCCGCTTCGGCGGCGCGAATCCGTTTCGTCGCCTCGACACCGTCCAGTCGCGGCATCTGGATGTCCATCAGCACCAGATCGTAGGACGAGGCGGCGCTCTCGGCGGCCTGCCATTGCTCGACCGCCTCTTCGCCATCGGCCGTCATCGTGACGTGATGGCCGAGCCGGTTCAGCAGCGAGCGCATCAGCAGCGCGTTGATCTCGTTGTCCTCGGCCACCAGGATCGAGAGCTGGCGGCTCGGCAACGGCGTCGCCGTCGCAGGCGTCTCGGGCGGCGTTGTTGCTGACGCGTCGTCTCCGGCGCCGGCGTCCGACGCAAGCTCCGGTGCGATCAACAGCCGCGCGGCCAGCGAGGCGGTGCGCAACGGCTTGACCAGATAGCCGGTGAACATCGGCGCGGTTGATGGCTGCAGCTCGTGCCGCGCCGCCGGGGTCATCATCACGATGCGATGCAACGCATGCGCACGCGCGGCTTCCGCCAGCGCAGCAGCCTGTTCGGCGCCGAGCGCGCGGTCGATCAGGATGGCGTGCCAGGCGCGCTCGGTCAGCAGCGCTTCCGCCACGACTGCCTCCGATACCTCGCAGGTCTGCGCGCCCCAGCGCTGGAGGCGCAACGCCACCAGCGAGGATTCGATGGTCTGCGGCGCCACCAGCATGATCGACTGGCCGGTCAGATCGGGACACAGCATGGCGTCGGGCGCGCCGGCCTCGCCTTCGGCGGCGGCGAGCGGCAGCGTCACGATGAAGGTCGAGCCGCGGCCCGGCGCGCTGTCGAGCGTGATGCTGCCCTCCATTCGACGGACGATCCGCTCGCTGATGCTGAGACCAAGACCGGTGCCGCCATAGTTGCGCGCGATCCGGTCGTCGGCCTGCTCGAATTCGCGAAAGATCCGCGCCTGCGCCTCCGGCGCGATGCCGATGCCGGTGTCGCGCACGAGAAAGCGGATGTCGCCCGGTCTGTCGCCGGGCTCGACGATCAGCGCGACGCCGCCTTCCGAGGTGAACTTGACGGCATTGCCGGCGAGATTGAGCAACACCTGACGCAGCCGCGCGGCGTCGCCGACCACCTGCATCGGCAGTCGCTCATCGACATAGGAGGCGATCTCGAGGTTGCGCGACTGCGCGCGGGGGGCCAGCAGCTCGGCGACGTCCTCGATCAGCATCGCCAACTGAAACGGCCGGTGCTCGAGCTCGACCTTGCCGGCCTCGATCTTGGAATAGTCCAGCAACTCCTCGATCAGCGCCAGCAGCGCGTCGCCGGAGGTCTTGACCGCCTTGGCGTAGGTCGCCTGCTCGGGCGTCAGCTCGGTGTCGAGCAGCAGGCCGGACATGCCGATGATGCCGTTCAACGGCGTGCGGATTTCGTGCGACGCCATCGCGAGGAAGCGCGACTTGGCCCGGCTCGCCGCATTGGCCTGGTCGCTGGCCGCCGACAGGGCGCGTTGCGTCTCGGCGCGTTCGGTGATGTCGCGGCCGACCGACTGCGTTTCCGCCGGGTGGTTGGCATCGGTGCGTACCATGCCCTCGCGCCACGCGATCCAGCGCGGTCCGGTCGGCGTGGCGATCTTCTGGTCATGGACCCGGGTGCCGCTGGGCTCCATGGTCGCATGGCCATGCTCAAGAACGTCAAGGGTGAAGGCACTCCCGATCAGCCGATGGCGCGGCAGCTGGGCGATGGCGCAATAAGCGTCGTTGGCAGCGCTGATGCGGCCGTCCTGATCGCGTAGCACGATCAGGTCGCCCTGCGATTCGAACAAGTTTCGGGCCCTCTCTTCGGCTTCCTTCAGCTCCCAGTTGCGGTCGGCCAGCGCCTCGTTATGCAGCGCCAGCTTGCGATGCTTGCGCGCCATCCAGCGCAGCCGCATGCTGAGCGTCGCGAGCGCAAGGCAGGCCAGCGCGAACAGGAAACTGGCGCCGATGGCGAAGGCGTGCGGATCGTAGCCGGACGAGTCGGAGGTGCCGCCGGAGATGAAGCCATAGGCGCCGCCGAAGGCAGCCAGGAAGATCAGCAGCGAGCGCGTCAGAAAGCTCAGCCAGCGGTGCCGGCGGCTGAAGCGGCGCAGCCGAGACCTGATCCGAAATATGCGGCCCATTGCCGTCCCTATCGTCGTGTTGTTGGTCGATCCGTATGTCGGCGACTCTCACCCCGGCACACCGCCACGGTTCGGCCGCAATGATGCAGCGTTCAACGTTGCCAAGTACTTGCAGGCGGGCTGTGACCGCCGCGTCGATGCAAACAGGGTTGATCCGGCGTTAAAAGCTGTGCGCGAGCGCGGCGGTAGAAACCCGGGCGCCATCGCCGCCGGCAGCGACAATCAGCGCCGCTGCCTCGCGCGGCGTGATACTGGTCGACTGCACATAGATCCGGTAGTCCGCGTTTCCGTCCGGCGACAGATAGATCAGCGGCCCGCTCACCGGCGCCGTCGCCGCGATGGCGACGGTGCGGCTCGCCGGCGTCATCGCGCAGGCCGCAGCCAGCTGGCCGCTGTCGTCCACGATGGCAAAATCGGCGTCGAGGGGATCGTCGACGATCTGCACCCGCACGGTCGCCAACCGCATGTTGTCGGTGAACCCGACCTGCAGTTGGGCCTGCCATGGCGACGGTGTGATCTGCATGGTGCTGTCGCCGATCGCAAGACACGGGCGCGGGCCGGGTCCGACCTCGCCACGCGCAACCATGACCACCAGAATCAATGGAAGCACCGAGGCAAACAGACCGATACGCAACATGATGACGCCCGCTGCAACAGCCCGGTACGGCGCGGGCTATGGTTTGCAGAGCGTAAACAGAAGTTGTTACCACCGGGTTGACGAACAGGTAGTTCTACGGGGGCCGGTCAGGCGGCGCGACGCAGATCCTCGGCCAGAGCGCGGTAGGACAGCGCTTCGGCCAGATGCAGCCGACCGATGCTGTCGGCGCCGTCGAGATCGGCCAGCGTGCGCGCCACTCGCAGCACGCGGTGATAGCCGCGCGCCGACATCTGCATGGTCTCTGCGGCGTCGCGCAGCATGGCGAGACCAGCGGCGTCCGGACGCGCCACGGTTTCGAGCGCCGCGGCGGGCGCGGCGGCGTTGGTGCGCACCTGCGGCAGACCGATCGACGCGTAGCGCGCCTGCTGGATGTCGCGCGCCGTCGCGACGCGGGCGGCAACCTCGGCCGAGCCTTCGGCCGGCGGCGGCAGGATCAGGTCGGCGGCGGTCACCGCCGGCACCTCGATCCGCAGATCGATGCGGTCCATCAGCGGGCCGGAGATTCGTGACTGATAGTCGGCGGTGCAGCGATCCAGCCGGCCGCGCTTGCAGGCATAGCCCGGCTCGTAGGCATGTCCGCAGCGGCACGGGTTCATCGCCGCCACCAGCATGAAGCGCGCCGGATAGGTGACGCGGTGGTTGGCGCGCGACACCGCGACCTCGCCGTTCTCCATCGGTGCCCGCAGCGAATCCAGCACGCGCGGGTCGAACTCGGGAAACTCGTCGAGAAACAGCACGCCCTGATGCGCCAGGGAGATCTCGCCGGGCTTGGCGCGGATGCCGCCGCCGGTCAGTGCCGCCATGCTGGCGGAATGATGCGGCGCCCGGAACGGCCGCCACGAGGTCAGCGCACCGTCGCGGATCTCTCCGGCGACCGAGGCGATCATCGAGACTTCCAGCAGTTCGGCCGGCGACAGCGGCGGCAGGATCGACGGCAGCCGCGCCGCCAGCATCGATTTGCCGGCGCCGGGCGAGCCGACCATCATCAGATGATGGCCGCCGGCCGCGGCGATCTCCAGCGCCCGCTTGGCGCTTTCCTGGCCCTTGATGTCGCGCAGATCGAGCAGCGAGCCGGCGGCCTCATGCACCTTCGGCTGCGGTCGGCTCAGCACCTGCGTGCCCTTGAAATGATTGGCTATCTGGATCAGCGAACGGGCCGCGATGATCTCGATGTCGGGGCTGGCCCAGGCTGCCTCCGAGCCGCAGGCGGCGGGACAGATCAGGCCTTCGTCGCGGCTGTTGGCGCCGATCGCCGCCGGGAGCACGCCGGCCACCGGCGCGATCGAGCCGTCGAGGCCGAGCTCGCCCAGCACCGTGAAGCCGTTGAGCGCATCGGACGGGATCGCGCCGATCGCCGCCATCAGCCCGAGCGCGATCGGCAGATCATAGTGGCTGCCTTCCTTCGGCAGGTCGGCGGGCGCCAGATTGACGGTGATGCGCCTTGCCGGAAGCGCCAGCCCGGAGGCGATCAACGCCGAGCGGACCCGCTCGCGCGCCTCCGACACGGCCTTGTCCGGCAGCCCGACCACCGCAAAGGCCGGCAGGCCAGGGGCGACCTGCACCTGCACATCGACGGCGCGAGCCTCGATGCCCTCGAATGCGACCGTGGATACCCGTTGCACCATGACGCAGATCTCCGCGCGCCAAGGCTACAATGGAACCCGAGACGTCGCAAGAACATTGCGAGAACATATCCAGAAATGGACCGGCGCCACCGGGCGCCGGCCCCGGCCGGTCGGTCAGAGCGCCATGTTCATCGGCTCGGCGATGTAGCGGAAGCCGTCGCCGGCCTTCACCACATGGCCGTAGCCCGGCCAGGCGAAGTGATAGGACATCACCGGCGTCTTGTTGGCGGCCAGCGTGTCGAGCAGCTTCACCCGGGTCGCCGCCGCCTGCTTGGGGTCGGTGTCGTAGGCGAACTCCATCCTTGGCCGTTCCAGCAGCAGCACCTGATGATGGGTGAGGTCGCCGAGGAAGGCGAAATTCTTGCCCTCCGACTGCACCATGAAGATGTGGTGGCCGACGGTGTGGCCGGGCGCCGCGATCGCCGTGACGCCGGGCAGGAATTCCTGGCCGTCCTTGAAGAACACGAGGCGGTCACGGACCGGCATCAGGTTCTTGCGGGCATGAACGACAAAATCTTTCAGCGGGGTGCCGAGCTTGCCTTCGTCGGTCCAGAAATCGAAGTCGCTCTGCGCGATGTAGACCTGGGCGTTCGGAAATAGCGGCTTGTCGTCGGCGCCGACCAGCCCGCCGATGTGATCGATATGCGCGTGCGAGCAAACCACCGCATCGATATCGCCGGGCTTGATGCCAGCCTCGGCAAGGCTCTTCTGTTGCCGTCCGGTGGTCGGGCCGAACGCCTTCGACGTGCCCATGCCGGTGTCGAACAGCACCAGCCGGTCGCCGAAATTCACCACTGGCGAGTTCTGCTCGAGGATCACATTGCTGGTCGACAGGAAATTGTCGGACAGCATCTTCTGCACGTCTTCCTTCGGAACGCCGACGAAGGTGCCGGACGGATCGCCGAGCGGCAGCGGTCCGTCGGAGACGACGGTGACTTCGGCGCCGCCGAAATTGAAGCGATGGAAGTAGGGCGCCTGGGTGCCGAGCTTCGGCGCCTTGGCGAACGCGCTGCCGCCGATCATCGACGCGCCCAGTCCGGCGCCAAGCGCAAGGAGCGAACGTCGCGAAACATCATGTGTCATGCGTAGTCCTCCAAAATACTTTTCAATTTTTAAGCCGTCTCCCCGACAGGCGCGACGATGCTGCGCTTGCCGTTGCAAACTGGCAAGCTGGACGACGATGAAATTTGGTTGCTTCGCAGCTGCGAAAATATTGCAGCCGGCCTGGTATCAGCTTCGCTTGTTCTCGATTGCATCCCAGATCATGGCTGCCACGTCCGGACCGCCAAGCCGCGCGATGGCGCGGATGCCGGTCGGCGAGGTGACGTTGATCTCGGTAAGGTTGCCGTCGATCACGTCGATGCCGACAAACAGCAGGCCGCGCGCGCGCAATTCCGGGCCGAGCCGCGCGCAGATCTCGCGCTCCCGCGGCGACAAATCGGTCGCCTTGGCTGCGCCGCCGCGCACCATGTTGGAGCGCAGGTCGTCTTCGGCCGGCACGCGGTTCACCGCGCCGGCGAATTCGCCGTCGACCAGGATGATGCGCTTGTCGCCATGCTTCACCTCGGGCAGAAAACGCTGGATCACCCAGGGCTCGCGGAACGTCACCGCGAACATGTCGTAGAGCGAGCCGAAGTTCATGTCCTGCGGCAGCACGCGAAACACCGCGGCGCCGCCATGGCCGTGCAGCGGCTTCATCACCACCGCGCCGTGCTCGGCGCGGAATGAATTGATCTCCGCAAGATCGCGCGAGATCAGGGTCGGCGGCATTAGGTCGGCGAAATCCAGCACGAACAGTTTTTCCGGCGCGTTGCGGACGCTGGCCGGATCATTGACCACCAGCGTCTGCGGGTGGATCCGCTGCAGCAGATGCGTGCTGGTGATGTAGGCGAGGTCGAACGGCGGATCCTGCCGCAGCAGCACCACGTCGAATGATTTCAGCGATTGCCGCGCAGCCTCGCCGAGCGTGAAGTGATCGCCCTCGGTATCGCGCACGGTCAGCGGCTGCACCGGCGCCACCACGTCGCCGTCGCGCAGCGACAGCTTGTCGGGCGTGTAGTAGGAGATCGTGTGGCCGCGTTTCTGGGCCTCCAGCAGCAGCGCGAAGGTGGAGTCGCCGCGGATGTTGATGCGCGCGATGGGGTCCATCTGGACGGCGATCTTCAGGGTCATGCTGGATATCCGGTGTTGCGGGAGAAATCAGGCGCCGGCGTCGAACGCCGCCATCAGATGGCAGGGCGGTTGCCTCGGCGCAATCAGCAACGCATCGAAGCGCAGATCGAATGCGGCATGTTCGGGATGCGTCATCAGCCAGCCGCGGGCAGCGTCGACGATGCGCTGCTGCTGCCGCGGCGTCACCGCATAGGCGGCGTCGTCGATCCGGGCGCGCGCCTTGACCTCGACAAAGGCCAGCAGCGTGCCGGTCTGCGCCACGATATCGATCTCGCCATATCGCGTCTTGAAGCGGCGGGCGAGAACGCGATAGCCGCGTTCGGTGAGAAAGCTTTCGGCGCAGGCCTCGGCGGTGATGCCGGTATTGAACGCCGCGACCCGCTCCGGCGCGGCAGGCAGTTTTGGCGGCGCCGCCTTCTTAATCCGCGGCATCGCTGGCCTGCCTGGCGAGTTCGAGCGCGCGGGCGTAGATCTCGCGGCGGGGCCGGCCGGAGACCTCCATGGCCTGCGCAACGGCGTCCTTGACGCTGGATTGCTGCAGGGCACTGCGCAGCAAATCGTCGAGATCGGTCTCCGCCATCACGCGCGCATCGGCAGGCGGCGGGCCGATCACCAGCACGAACTCGCCGCGGGTCTCCAGCGCGTCGGCACCCTCGGCCAGTTCGGCGACCGTGGCGCGGCGGATCTCCTCGTGCAGCTTGGTGAGTTCGCGGCAGATTGCCGCCTCGCGTCCGCCCATGACGGTGGCGAGATCCTGGAGGCTCTCCTGCACCCGGTTGCCGGAGTCGAACAGCACCAGCGTGGCGTCGATCCGCGACAATTCGGCGAGCCGGGCGCGCCGGGCGCCCTGCTTGGCCGGCAGGAAGCCGTCGAAAAAGAACCGGTCGGTCGGCAGGCCGGCGAGCGCCAGCGCTGCGAGCACCGAGGACGGTCCCGGCAGCGTGGTGACGTGATGGCCGGCGGCGCAGGCCTCGCGCACCAGCTTGAAACCGGGGTCGGAGATCAGCGGCGTACCTGCGTCGGACACCAGCGCCACCGAGCCGCCCTGCGCCAGCTTCTCCAGGATCTTCGGCCGCGCCACCGCGGCGTTGTGCTCGTGATAGGGCTTCAGCGTCGCCGTGATGCCGTAGCGGTCGGTCAGCCGGTGGGTGATGCGGGTGTCCTCGCAGGCGATGATGTCGACCCCGGCCAGCGTCTCCAGTGCGCGCAGCGTGATGTCGCCGAGATTTCCGATCGGGGTTGCCACCAGATGCAGCCCGGGAACGGCGCGCGCGACCGCGATGGTCTGGCCGGCGATGGCGAAACTGCGGGCAGCCGGAGCCGTAGCTTGGTCGTGCGGGATCGGAACCGGTTTTGCGCGCATGATCGCAATCTAGAAGGATTTCGCCAAAAGCGCACAGCGGAATTGCGCAACACGGCCGCTCGGCATAAAGCTTTTGTTTTAGTTAACCAATTGCCGACAATATGCCTGAATCGCCGCTGCAGGTCTTTGCAGTCCGGGCCGATTGACCCAGGCCAATGGAAGTGGAGCGATGGTGGGGCCGATCAATCCGAACATGCGACCCGGGACCACCCGGCGGACGGCTGTCGGGTTGCTGCTCGGCGCGCCGCTGCTTGGCGCCTGCTCGGGAATGCAGTCGCTGCCGAACCCGTTTACGACCGAGGCCCAGCCCGGCCCGGCGGGACCGCCGCAACAGCCGCTCGCGGTCGGCACCGGCCAGGTCAAGGTCGGTCTGATCCTGCCGCTGTCGGCCTCCGGCAATGCCGGCGTCGCCGCGCAGTCGATGAAGAACGCCGCCGAAATGGCGCTGGCCGAATTCCAGAGTCCGAATATCCAGCTGTTGATCAAGGACGATGCCGGCAGCGCGCAGGGCGCGCAGAGCGGCGCCCAGCAGGCGATCGATGAAGGTGCTGAGATCATCCTGGGACCGCTGTTCGCGCTGTCGGTGCCGGCCACCGCCCAGGTCGCGCGGGCCCGCAATGTCTCGGTGATCGCATTCTCCACCGACTCCAGCGTGGCCGGGCGCGGCGTCTATCTGCTGAGCTTCCTGCCGGAGTCCGACGTCAACCGGATCGTCGACTACGCCGCCGGCACCGGCAAGCGCTCGTTCGCCGCGCTGTTGCCGGACAATGCCTATGGCAATGTCGTCGAGGTCGCCTTCAAACAGGCGGTCGCCCGTCGCGGCGGCCGCATCGTGGCGTTCGAGAAGTATGGCGCCGACCGTGCCAGCGCCGCGCGCAATGTGGCGCAGGCCCTCGGCACCGCCGACGCGCTGTTTCTCGCCGATGACGGCGACGCGCTGGTCGGTATCGCCGACGCGCTCACCGCGGCAGGAGCCGATCTCAAGCGGGTGCAACTGCTCGGCACCGGGCTGTGGGACAATCCGCGGGTGTTTGCGAGTCCGGCGCTGCAAGGCGGGCTTTATGCGGCACCCGATCCGGCCGGCTTCCGCGCTTTTTCCGGCCGCTACCGCACCAAATACGGCGCTGACCCCGTCCGCACCGCCACGCTGGCCTATGACGCCGTTGCGCTGGTCGCCGCGCTGGCGCGCACCCAGGGCACGCAGCGCTATTCGGCCGAAGTGCTGACCAATCCGTCCGGCTTCGCCGGCATCGACGGGCTGTTCCGCTTCCGCGCCGATGGCACCAATGAACGTGGCCTCGCGGTGATGCGCGTCGGAAGCGGCGGCGCCCAGGCCGCGGCGGGTTCGCCGAAGAGTTTCGGCACGTAAGCGTCGACGTCCTTCCGGGCGTGAGGCCTCAGGCGGCGAGGTCCGCAACCACGGCATCGAGCACCGGAAAGCCGGACTGGGTCACGCGCAATCGGCCATCGGCATCCACCACGATGGCGCCTTCGTCGCGCAGCACGGCAATGCGGGCGGGATCGAGGGCGCGGCCGCTCAAGGCCTGATAGCGCTGCGGGTCGATGCCTTCCGCCAGCCGCAGCCCCATCAGCAGATACTCGTCGGCCCGCTCTTCGCTGTTCAGCGTGTCGTCGGTGATGACGCCGTGCCCGGTGGCCTCGACCCGCATCAGCCAGGTTTCCGGCCGCCGCTCGGTGGCGATGGCGTGGCGAACGCCGTCGATGTCGATCCGGCCATGCGCGCCGGGACCGATGCCGGCATATTCCTGCCCGCGCCAGTACACCAGATTGTGCCGGCACTCCGAGCCGGGTCGGGCGTGGTTGGAAATCTCGTAGGATGGCAGGCCGAGTTCGGCGCAGACGTTCTGCGTCACGTCGTAAAGCGCGCGCGCCACCGCCTCGTCGGGGATCTTCAGCTTGCCGGCGGCGTGCAGCCCGAAGAACGGGGTCTCGGGCTCGATGGTGAGTTGGTACAGCGACAGATGTTCGGCGGCCTGCGCGATCGCCAGCCGCAGTTCGGCGTCCCACATCGCCGGGGTCTGGTCGGGGCGGGCGTAGATCAGGTCGAACGAGTAGCGGTCGAACACCGAGCGCGCGATGGCGACGGCGGCCATCGCTTCGTCGCCGGTGTGCAGCCGGCCGAGCGCCTTCAGCGAGGCGTTGTCGAGCGCCTGCACGCCGAGCGAGACGCGGTTGACGCCCGCCGCGCGATAGCCGTGAAAGCGCGTGGCCTCGACGCTGGTCGGGTTGGCTTCCAGCGACACCTCGGCATCCGGCGCGATCGTCCAGTGTTTGCCAATCGCATCCAGAATGGCGCCGACGGTGCGCGGCTGCATCAGCGACGGCGTGCCGCCGCCGAGAAAGATCGACGTCACGGTGCGGCCCGGCGCGCGCGCCGCGGTGGTCTCGATCTCGCGCGCGAAGGCGCGGGCGAAGCGCTCCTCGTCGATCGCGGCGTGGCGGACGTGGCTGTTGAAATCGCAATAGGGGCACTTCGACAGGCAGAATGGCCAGTGCACGTAGACGCCGAAGGCGGGAGCTGTGTCAGCGGGACTCAAGGCACAGCTCCGCGAGTTTGACGAAGGCGCAGGCGCGGTGCGACAGGCCGAGGCCGAGCGGCGGCAGGCCGTGCTTCTCGATGCTGGTCATCTCGCCGAAGGTTCGCGTATGCCCGTCGGGCAGAAAGGCCGGGTCGTAGCCGAAGCCGGCGGTGCCGCGCGGCGGCCAGACCAAGGTGCCGTCGGCGCGGGCCTCGACCTCCTCGAGATGGCCGTCCGGCCAGGCAACGCACAATGCCGAGACGAAATGCGCCTTGCGCTGCTCGGGTGTAGTTGCGCCGCGCTCCTGCAGCAGCCGTTCGATGCGGGTCATTGCCGCCGCAAAATCCTTGCCCTCGCCGGCCCAGCGCGCCGAATAGATGCCCGGCGCGCCATCGAGCGCGTCGACGACGAGTCCGGAATCATCGGCGAAGGCGGGCAGGCCGGACGCGTCGGCGGCCGCCACCGCCTTGATCCTGGCATTGGCGCGGAAGCTGTCGCCGGTCTCGTCCGGTTCTGCGAGATCCAGTTCACCAGCCGATACGGCGTCGATGCCATAGGGCGACAGCAGATCGCGCATCTCGGCGAGCTTGCCGGGATTATGCGTCGCGATCACGAGGCGGCCGGTGATTCGGCGGTGGGACGTCATGGTTAAGTCTATCCGTCATGGCCGGGCTTGTCCCGGCCATCCACGGCAGCAAGTCCGATGTTCAAGGCGTGGATGCCCGGGACAAGCCCGGCCATGACGATTCCCTGATTCACGCCACCGCCATCTTCTGCAAATCGGCAAGCCGGCCCACGCCCGTCCTGGCCAGCGCCATCAGCGCCAGGAATTCGTCCTGGGTGAACGGCGTCTTCTCGGCGGTGCCCTGCACCTCGATGATGCGGCCGTCGCCGGTCATGACGAAATTGGCGTCGGTGTCGGCCTCGGAATCCTCGGCGTAGTCGAGATCCAGCACCGGGGTGCCGTTGTAGATCCCGCAGGAGATCGCGGCGACGTTGTCGCGCAGCGGGTTGTTGCCCTTCAGCATGTTGCGGGTCTTCATCCAGCCGATGCAATCGGCCAGCGCCACCCAGGCGCCGGTGATGGCCGCGGTGCGGGTCCCGCCATCGGCCTGGATCACGTCGCAGTCCACGGTGATCTGGCGTTCGCCCAGCGCCACCAGGTCGACGGTGGCGCGCAGCGAGCGGCCGATCAGCCGCTGGATCTCGACGGTGCGGCCGTTCTGCTTGCCGGCCGAGGCCTCGCGGCGGGTGCGCTCCAAGGTGGCGCGCGGCAGCATGCCGTATTCGGCGGTGACCCAGCCGCGGCCCTGGCCCTTCAGCCACGGCGGCAGCCGGTCCTCGAGGGTGGCGGTGACCAGCACATGGGTGTCGCCGAATTTGACCATGCAGGAGCCCTCGGCATATTTCACCACGCCGCGCTCCAGCGAGACGGCGCGCAGTTCGTCGGGCGCACGGCGGCTTGGCCGCATGTGGAATCCTCCGGTAATCTTCAGGAATCGTCGATCTGGCGCGCTTTTAGGGGCGGCGGACCGCAGCGGCAAGGGGCTTCGGCCCCTGTTGTCAATGCGAGCTTGTAACTGGCCGTCGGGATCGACAGATTAGCGCCACAGGAGGACTTCCATTGGCCCACCACGATCCGATCGGGCTGATAGCGCCGCATGCCGGGCTGGCCCAGCTCAACGAACGCTCGCGCGAGATATTCCGGCAGATCGTCGAAAGCTATCTGGCGACCGGCGAGCCGGTCGGGTCGCGCAACCTGTCGCGGCTGATCACCATGCCGCTGTCGCCGGCCTCGGTCCGCAACGTGATGTCGGACCTCGAACATCTCGGGCTGATCTACGCGCCGCACACCTCTGCCGGGCGGCTGCCGACCGAACTCGGGCTGCGCTTCTTCGTCGACGCGCTGATGCAGGTCGGCGATCTCACGGAACCGGAACGGCAGTCGATTCAGGCCCAGCTGACCTCGGTCGGCAAGGCGCAGTCGGTCGAGGCGGCGCTCGGCGAGGCGCTGACCCGCCTGTCCGGGCTGACCCGGGCCGCCGCGGTGGTGCTGACCGCCAAATCCAATTCCCGGCTCAAACATATCGAATTTGTCCGGCTGGAGCCGGAACGGGCACTGGTGGTGCTGGTGGCCGAGGACGGCCAGGTGGAAAACCGCGTGCTGACGCTGCCGCCCGGCGTTCCGTCATCGGCGCTGACCGAGGCCTCCAACTTCCTCAATGCCCGGATCCGCGGCCGCACCCTGGCCGAATCGCGGCTCGAACTGGAAACCCTGTTGGCGCAGGACCGCTCGCAGCTCGACCAGCTGACGCAGAAGGTGATCGCCGCCGGCGTCGCCTCCTGGTCCGGCGGCGACACCGAGGACCGGCAGCTGATCGTCCGTGGCCACGCCAACCTGCTCGAGGATCTGCACGCGCTCGACGACCTCGAGCGGGTGCGGCTGCTGTTTGACGATCTCGAAACCAAGCGGGGCGTGATCGATCTGCTGGGCCGCGCCGAGCGTGCCGAGGGCGTGCGGATCTTCATCGGCTCGGAGAACAAGCTGTTTTCGCTGTCGGGTTCCTCGACCATCATCGCGCCCTACAGCGACGGCGCCGGCCATATCGTCGGGGTGCTCGGCGTGATCGGGCCGACCCGGCTGAATTATGCGCGGGTGATCCCGATGGTGGATTATGCTGCGCGGATCGTCAGCCGGATGCTCGGCGGCTGATCCGGCTGCGCGCAAAGCTTGATTTCCGCCCGATAAACCACGATATCCCGGCCACCCAACCTCCCCCTGATCCGAGACGTTTCTCAGAAGGCAGCGTGATGACCGATCCCAACGGACCGAAGGACAATCCGGACCAGCCGCAGGCCGAACCGGTGGTCTCCAAGCCCTACATCATGCCGGACGACCCGGAGCCCGACGCCAACGAGGCGCTGGTCAAGGAGGCCGCCGAAGCCCGCGACAAGATGCTGCGAACGCTGGCGGAGATGGAAAACCTGCGCAAGCGCACCGCCAAGGAGGTCGCCGACGCGCGGGTCTACGGCATCAGCGGCTTCGCCCGCGACGTGCTCGACATCGCCGACAATCTGCAGCGCGCGCTGGACGCGGTGCCCGCGGAGGCCAAGGCCGCCGCCGATCCCGGCCTCAAGGCGCTGATGGAAGGCGTCGAGCTGACCGAGCGCTCGCTGCTGAACGCGCTGGAGAAGAACGGCGTAAAGAAATTCGATCCGGCCGGCGAAAAATTCGATCCAAATTTTCAGCAGGCGATGTACGAGGTGCCGGATTCGTCGGTGCCGGCCGGCACCGTGGTGCAGGTCGTGCAGGCCGGCTACACGCTCGGCGACCGCGTGCTGCGGCCGGCGCTGGTCGCCGTCTCCAAGGGCGGCGCCAAGGTCGCGGCCTCGGAGTAACAACGACGGCTTGTTACAGAGCGAGATCCGACTGGATCCGTTCGACCCCGGCCTTGGCCATATCGGCCCAGGCTCTGGCCAGCGAGCCGTCAGTGTCGATGCCGCGACAGGCGTCGTCGATCACGTAGGTCTCGAAGCCCGCCTTGCGCGCATCCAATGCGGACCACGCCACGCAGAAGTCGGTGGCGAGCCCCGCGATGAACACCCGCGTCCAACCATGTGCGCCGAGGTAGGCGGCAAGCCCCGTCGTGGTGATGCCGTCGGCCTCGGTGAACGCCGAGTAGCTGTCGATGTGGCGGCGAAATCCCTTGCGGATGATCAGGCTGGCGCGGGCAATCGACAGGTCCTGCGACAGCGCGGCGCCGTCACTCGCCTGCACGCAGTGATCCGGCCACAACACCTGCCTGCCGTAGCTGACATCCACCGTCTCGAACGGCTGCCGGCCGTTGTGACTTGAGGCGAACGAGATGTGGCCCTGCGGGTGCCAGTCCTGCGTCAGGATGACGTTGGCAAAACCCGCAGCGATGCGGTTGATCACCGGCACCACCTGGTCGCCGTCCGCTACAGCAAGACTGCCGCCGGGCAGGAACGAGTTCTGTACATCGACCACCAACAGCACGCTGTCGCCGCCGATCGCGATCACGTCAGTTTACCGCGACTGGATGCCGTCACGAACGGCGCGAAACCGCGGAAAGGCCGACGACCATTGCTCGCGCGGCGTACTGGCGATGATCCGCATCGCGACATTGGCGCTGCCGAACCGCAACCACTGAACCACCGTCACCGGCGTATTGTCCTTGCCGCTGGTGGCTTCGATCCGGGTCTCGAACCCGGGCGCGCCGTCGATCCGAACCGGTTCGGACATCGTGATGCGGCCATCGCGCAGGCCCGGAATGGTGCCCGCAGCCTGCTGGGCGAAACGTCCGCGGTCGGCTGAATTGTCCGGCGCCGAGCCGATCAGGCCGATCAGCATGAACGGCGCGGCCTCGATGCCGGCCTCTTCGGTCCCATCCGCCAGCAGCACGGCCGCGCCGGGGGCCAGCGTCCGCACCGTCTTGAAGTCGCTCAATTCGCCGACCTTGAACGGCATGAAGGAGAGCTGCTCCTCCACCGGCACCTGCTGCCGCACCGTCACGGTGGCAAACATCTGCCGGACGAGATCATCGTTGAAGGTCTTGCTCTCCGCCTCGGCAACCTGGACCGCGACGTAGCCGGAGAACGTACCGCCCGATACGATCAGCGAATAGCGCCGCACCGAGTCGGTGCCATCCTTGGCATCCTCGGCGGTGAAATAAGCCTTGCCCGCCGCGGTCTGCAGCGACTCCGGCTTGATCGCCCCGACGTCCTGCGGGTTGGCCGTGAAGGCCGCCTCCACCTCGGTGAAGGCCGCCGCAGGCAGCTCGGCCAGCAGCACCTTGGCGCCGCCATTGGACGATTCGAAACCGACAAAGGTCGTGGACGTCTCGAGACCGGTCATCGGCACGAGGCCGACCCGGATGCCGCGGGGATAGGTCGGGTCGGCGGCGAGTACGGGCCCGGCGGCGATCAGCAGGGCGGCCAGCGTCAACAATCGTGCAAGGTATTTCATGGCCAATCTACTGGGTTTGCATTGCGGCCGTTCAATGGTTGGCGGCCGATCCGGCACCACCGAGCATGCCTTCCGGGTTCATGGGGCGCAACGGTTTCCGGCCGCCTCGGACAGGCACGCCCGGAGATGTTCACCCCGGAGCAGCGGCCGGCGGCGACGGTGCCCGAACGGCGTAATCCCGCAAAAAGGTTTTGCGCCGCAAGGCCGTGCCCGGTCCTTGCGGGCATCACCCCCCCTCCTATATGAGGCTCACCGCCGCATTCTCGCGTAATTGTTATCTGGGGGTTTGGATTGGTGCGCCGTCAGGGCCCGGCCAACCTGCCGCAAAAAGAAGGATAGAGGACCATGGGAAAGGTCATTGGGATCGATCTCGGCACCACCAATTCGTGCGTCGCCGTGATGGATGGAAAGAATTCGAAAGTCATCGAGAACGCCGAGGGCATGCGCACGACCCCGTCGATCGTTGCTTTCAGCGATGACGGCGAGCGCCTCGTCGGCCAGCCGGCCAAGCGCCAGGCGGTGACAAATCCCGAGCGCACGTTCTTTGCCGTCAAGCGCCTGGTCGGACGTCGCTACGACGACCCGATGGTCGAGAAGGACAAGAAGCTCGTTCCCTACAAGATCGTCAAAGCCTCCAACGGCGACGCCTGGGTCGAGGCCGACGGCAAGACCTATTCGCCCTCGCAGGTCTCCGCCTTCATTCTGCAGAAGATGAAGGAGACCGCCGAAGCGCATCTCGGATCGAAGGTCGATCAGGCCGTCATCACCGTTCCCGCTTATTTCAACGACGCCCAGCGTCAGGCCACCAAGGACGCCGGCAAGATCGCCGGTCTTGAAGTGCTGCGCATCATCAACGAGCCGACCGCGGCCGCATTGGCCTATGGCCTCGACAAGACCAAGGCCGGCACCATCGCGGTGTACGATCTCGGCGGCGGCACCTTCGACGTTTCCATTCTTGAAATCGGCGACGGCGTGTTCGAGGTGAAGTCGACCAACGGCGACACCTTCCTGGGCGGCGAAGACTTCGACATGCGCCTCGTCAGCTACCTGGCCGACGAATTCCAGAAGGAGCAGGGCATCAACCTGCGCAACGACAAGCTCGCTCTGCAGCGCCTGAAGGAAGCCGCCGAAAAGGCCAAGATCGAGCTGTCGTCGACCACGCAGACCGAAATCAACCTGCCGTTCATCACGGCGGACCAGTCGGGTCCGAAGCATCTCACCATGAAGCTGACGCGCGCCAAGTTCGAGGCGCTGGTCGACGATCTGGTGCAGAAGACCATCGAGCCGTGCCGCAAGGCGCTGAAGGATGCCGGCCTGACCGCCGGCGAGATTGGCGAAGTGGTGTTGGTCGGCGGCATGACGCGCATGCCGAAGGTGCAGGAAGTCGTCAAGCAGTTGTTCGGCAAGGAGCCGCACAAGGGCGTCAACCCGGATGAAGTCGTCGCCATCGGCGCCGCGATCCAGGCAGGCGTGCTGCAGGGCGACGTCAAGGACGTGCTGCTGCTCGACGTCACCCCGCTGTCGCTGGGCATCGAGACGCTGGGCGGCGTGTTCACCCGCATCATCGACCGCAACACCACGATCCCGACCAAGAAGAGCCAGGTGTTCTCGACCGCCGAGGACAACCAGAACGCGGTGACCATCCGCGTCTTCCAAGGCGAGCGTGAGATGGCCGCCGACAACAAGGTGCTCGGCCAGTTCGATCTGATGGGGATTCCGCCGTCGCCGCGCGGCATGCCGCAGATCGAGGTGACGTTCGACATCGACGCCAACGGCATCGTCAACGTGTCGGCCAAGGACAAGGCGACCGGCAAGGAGCAACAGATCCGGATTCAGGCATCGGGCGGTCTGTCCGAAGCCGACATCCAGAAGATGGTGCAGGACGCCGAGGCCAACGCGGCCGAGGACAAGAAGCGCCGCGAGGCGGTCGACGCCAAGAACCACGCCGACGCGCTGGTGCACTCCACCGAGAAGGCGCTGGCCGAGCATGGCTCCAAGGTAGAGGAAAGCGAGCGTCGTGCGATCGAGGACGCGCTCAGCGATCTGCGTGAATCGCTGAAGGGCGACGACGCCGAGGCGATCAAGACCAAGACCAACACGCTTGCGCAGGCTTCGATGAAGCTCGGCGAGGCGATGTACACGCAGCAGGCCGAAGCCGACGCCAAGAAGGACGCGGCAAAGGATGACGTGGTCGACGCCGAGTTCACCGAAGTCGACGACGACAAGAACAACAAGAAGTCGGCCTGATCCGCTCGCAAGGCCAGCGTGTGATGCGCACTGCACCCAGCAACATCGTCACCCCCGGGCTTGACCCGGGGGGCCATCTTTCCAAAATGATGGATGGTCGGGCGTCAACCGCGCCGACGGGGCCTTGGCCCTGCGTTGCCCCCGATCAGGACAATTGAGAGCGTTGCAATGTCCACCACCAAGCGCTGCTACTACGAAACCCTCGAAGTCGAACGCACTGCCGACGACTCCCGTCTGAAAGCGGCGTTTCGCAAGCTGGCGATGAAGTGGCATCCGGACAAGAATCCGGGCGACGCCAGCAGCGAAGTCAAATTCAAGGAAATCAACGAGGCCTACGAAGTCCTCAAGGACGGCGACAAGCGCGCCGCCTATGACCGCTATGGTCATGCCGCCTTCGAGCAGGGCGGCGGCGGCCCGGGCTTCGGTGCCGGCTTCGCATCATCCTTCTCGGATATTTTCGAAGACCTGTTCGGCATGGCCGGACAGCGCGGCGGTGGCCGCAGCGGCGGCCGCGAGCGCGGTGCCGACCTGCGCTACAACATGGAAATCTCGCTGGAGGACGCGTATCTCGGCAAGACCGCCCAGATCGAGATTCCGGTATCGGTCACCTGCGAGCCATGCTCCGGCACCGGAGCGAAAGCTGGGACCAAGCCGAAGACCTGCTCGATGTGCGGTGGCGCCGGCCGGGTGCGGCAGGCGCAGGGCTTCTTTACGCTCGAGCGCACCTGCCCGGGCTGCCAGGGTCGCGGCCAGATAATCGAGGATCCCTGCCCGACCTGTTCGGGCGCGGGCCGCGTCGAGCGCGAGCGCACCCTGTCGGTGAATATCCCGCAGGGCGTCGAGGACGGCACGCGGATCCGGCTGGCCGGCGAGGGCGAGGCCGGCGTGCGCGGCGGACCGCCGGGCGATCTCTATATTTTCCTGTCGCTGGCCCAGCACGAGTTCTTCCAGCGCGATGGTGCCGACCTGCATTGCCAGGTGCCGATCTCGATGGTGGCCGCCGCGCTCGGGGGCGATTTCGAGGTGCCGACCATCGACAAGGGCAAGACCAAGGTCAAGGTGCCGCCCGGCACCCAGTCCGGTCGCCGTTTTCGCATTGCCGCAAAGGGAATGCCGGTGCTCCGCTCGCGGCAGACCGGGGACATGTACGTCCAGGTCGTTGTCGAAACGCCGCAGAATCTGACGAAGAAACAGCAGGAATTGCTGGCCGAGTTCGAAAAATTATCGTCCGGTGCAACGCAACCCGAGGCCGCGGGTTTCTTTACCAAGGTCAAGGACTTCTTCGGTACCCGCGCGGGCACCTAATCAGTCTGTCGCTTGACCGTCTGAGTTAGTGCCTATACGTCTTGTAACAGAATTCTGACAGCCGCGTCAGTTTCCCGCCTGGTCGCCAAAAATGGCTTTGCAATCGTCCGTTCGTGCGTTGAAGAAGCAGCCCCGTCTCGATGACGAGGTCCGCTTCATCCGCTCTTGGATGGAAAAGCCGTTGCACATGGGCGCGGTTATGCCGTCAGGCAAGGTGCTGGCCCGAACGATGGCCAGCTACGTCGATGCGCGATCGACCGGGCCGGTCGTGGAGCTCGGGCCCGGTACCGGCGCGATTACCAGCGCGCTGATCGAGCACGGCGTCGACCAGAAACGGCTGGTCCTCGTCGAATACGATCCCGGTTTCTGTGCGCTGCTACGCGATCGCTATCCGCAGGCCACGGTGGTCCAGGGCGACGCCTACAAGTTGCGGGATTCGCTGTGGGAGGCGTTGAGCGTCCCGGCGTCCGCGGTGGTGTCCGGCCTGCCGCTCGTCACCAAGCCGATGCTGACCCGGCTGCGACTGATCCGCGACTCGTTCCTGCTGCTCGCGCCCGGCGCGCCGTTCGTGCAGTTTACCTATTCCGTTGCGCCGCCGATCCCGAAATCTCTGCCGGGCGTCTCCACCGAAGCTTCCGAGCGGATCTGGATGAACCTGCCGCCGGCGCGGGTCTGGGTTTACCGCAAGGGTTGACCCGGCCGCACGGTTGCCTGGGCTGGGATGCGATCGCAGCATGTCCTCACTCAAAATCCTTGTTGTACCGGGGTCATTGCGCACCGGCTCGCACAACATCAAGCTGGCAGCGGCCGCCGCGCATGAGCTGGCGCGGGCCGATGTTGTGGTGACGCGTATTTCGCTCGGCGACTTCCCGCTGCCGATCTATGACGCCGACCTCGAGGCGCAGTCGGGCGTGCCTGCGCATGCGGTCAATCTCAAACGGATGATGGCCGCGCACCACGGCGTGCTGCTGGTCAGCCCGGAATACAACTCCGCGCCGCCGCCGCTGCTCAAGAACGCGATCGACTGGGTGAGCCGCGTGCGGGATGCCAATGAGACGTCGGGTCAGGTGTTTCGCGAGCGCCCCTTTGCCATTGCGGCTGCGTCCGAAGGCAAGCTCGGCGGCACGCGTTGTCTGGCGATGCTACGGCTGATCCTGTCGGGCTGCCGCGCGACCGTGATTCCCAATCAGCTTGCGCTGTCGTTTGCCGATCGGGCCTATGACGAGACCGACCGGCTAAAGCTGCCGGCGGATATCGGCGCGCTGCAGGCGATGGTGCGGCAGCTGGTCGACGTCGCGCAGCAGATGAAGTGAGATGAGATGGTAATCGCCACTCCCCGCGACCGCTTGATTGTCGCGCTGGATGTCCCGAACACGGCCGCTGCCGAGACGATCATTGCGCAGCTTGGCGATCGCGTGACGTTCTACAAGATCGGCTATCAGCTGGCCTATGCCGGGGGGCTGCCGCTGGCGCGCGATCTTGCCGCCGCCGGCAAGAAGGTATTTGTCGACCTCAAGCTGCACGACATCGGCAACACGGTTGCGCGCGGCGTTGAAAGCATCGCCACGCTGGGCGCGACCTTCCTCACCGTCCACGCCTACCCGCAGACCATGAAGGCCGCGGTCGCCGCGCGCGGCGGGTCCGGGCTGAAAATCCTCGCGGTCACGGTTCTGACCTCCTACGATGAAGCCGACCTGCGCGACGCCGGTTATCGTCTCGGCGTGCGCGAGCTGGTTGAACTCCGCGCCCGGCAGGCGCAGGACATCGGCGTCGACGGCCTGGTCTGCTCGCCGGAAGAGGCGGCGCATCTGCGCGGCATCGTCGGCAGCGACATGGCGCTGGTCACGCCGGGCATCCGGCCCGCGGGCAGCGCCAGCGGCGACCAGAAGCGCATCATGACTCCCGCGCGCGCCATCGACGCCGGAGCGGATTATCTTGTCGTCGGCCGCCCGATCCTGGAAGCTCCGGATCCAAAAGCTGCCGCCGACGCCATCGTCGCCGAGATCGCCGAAGCGTCCGGCACAAACTGAAGAGGGAGCAACGCCATGCCCAAGGGTTACTGGATCGGCCGCGTCGACGTGAGCAGTGAAGCGGGCTACGCGCCCTACATCGCGGCCAACGGCCCGATCTTCAAGAAATACAATGCCCGTCCGATCGTTCGCGGCGGCCGCTTCGAGGCGGTGGAAGGCACCGCGCGCGGCCGCAATGTGGTGATCGAATTTCCCGACTTCGACACCGCGATGGCGTGCTACAAATCACCCGAGTATCAGGCCAACATCAAGGTCCGCGAACCGCATGCGATCGCCGATCTGATCGTCATCGAAGGCGCTGACTGAGCGCAGGACGTTCGCGGCTGCTCATCGGCACCGCTGGGAGTTAGGATCGCCGACATGTCGCAGATGCGTTTGATCGTTGCCGGGGCCGGCGGCCGCATGGGCCGCGCGCTGATCCGCACCATCTCGGAGTCCACCGGCGCAGTTGTGACCGGCGCGCTCGAGGCGCCGGGGTCGGAGTTCATCGGGCAGGATGCCGGCACGCTGGCCGGGCTGTCGCCGAACGACGTCAAGGTGTCCGGCGATCTGTGGACGCTGTCGAAGCACGCCGATGGCATTCTCGACTTCACCGTGCCGGCCGCCACCATCGCCAATGTGGCGGTCGCCGCCGAGCGCGGCATCGTCCACATCATCGGCACGACGGGCCTGTCGGCGTCCGACGACGCGGTGATCCAGAGCGTCACGCGGCGCGCCATCGTGGTCAAGTCGGGCAATATGAGCCTCGGCGTTAACCTGTTGGCCGCGCTGGTGAAAAGGGTCGCGCAGTCGCTCGACGACGGGTTCGACATCGAGATCGTCGAGATGCATCACCGCGCCAAGATCGACGCGCCGTCGGGCACCGCCCTGCTGCTTGGCGAAGCCGCCGCGGCCGGACGTAATGTCAACCTCAACACCCACTCCGCGCGCGGCCGCGACGGCGTAACCGGTGCGCGCAAGGCCGGCGACATCGGCTTTGCGAGCTTGCGCGGCGGTACCGTTACCGGCGACCACAGCGTGGTGTTCGCCGGCCCCTATGAACGGCTCGAACTGACCCACAAGGCCGAGGACCGCATGATCTTCGCCCAGGGCGCGCTGAAAGCCGCGTTGTGGGCACACGGCCAGCCGCCGGGGATGTACTCGATGGCGGATGTGCTCGGTCTCGGGGATATGTAGGTGCTCGCGGCCCTGTCATTCCGGGGCATGAACTGCGATAGCGGCGAAATGAACCCGGAATCTCGCCGCTTGCACCCTTTGCGAGATTCCGGGTTCGTTGCGAGCTTCGCTCGCACGCCCCGGAATGACGAGATGGTCGCTACCCGATCAGCGACTTGCCGGTCATTTCCGCCGGCTGCGGAATTCCCATCAATCTCAACAGCGTAGGCGCCAGGTCGGCGAGCTGACCGTCAGACAGCTGCGCGCCGTCGCGGCCGACCAGCAGCAGCGGGACCGGGTTCGTGGTGTGCGCGGTATGCGGGCCGCCGGTGACCGGATCGCGCATCATCTCGCAATTGCCGTGGTCGGCGGTGACCAGCAGCGCGCCGCCGGCGGTGCGGATGGCGTCGACGATGCGGCCAAGCTGATGGTCGACGGTCTCCACCGCCTTGATCGCCGCCGGCAGGCTGCCGGTGTGCCCGACCATGTCGGGATTGGCGAAGTTGAGTACTATCAGGTCGTATTTGCCGGAGCTGATCGCCGCGACCGCCTTGTCGCCGAGTTCGGGCGCCGACATCTCCGGCTGCAGATCGTAGGTCGCGACCTTCGGCGAGGGCACCATGATGCGGTCCTCGCGCGGATAGGGCACCTCGTTGCCGCCATTGAGGAAATAGGTGACGTGCGGATACTTTTCGGTCTCCGCCATCCGGACCTGCGCCAGCCCGGCTTCGGCGACCACCTGGCCGAGCCCGTTATTCAGGCTCTGCGGCGGGAAGATCGTCAGCATCAGCGCGTTGAGATCTGTGGAGTACTGCGTCAGGCCGGCCGCCGCTGCGACTTTTGGAAAACGCTTGCGCGGGAAGCCGGCGAAGGCAGGATCGAGCAAGGCCGCGAGGATTTCGCGCACGCGGTCGGCGCGGAAATTGAAGCACAGGATGCCGTCGCCATCGCGCAGCCCCTGGTAGTTTCCGACCACCGCGGGGATGATGAATTCGTCATTGATACCAGCCGCATAGGCCGCAGTCACCACGGCGCTGGCGTCCGCGAAGCGTCCGCCGTCGGCGTCGGAGATCGCCCCATAGGCCTTGGATACGCGCTCCCAGCGGTTGTCGCGGTCCATCGCGTAGTAGCGTCCGCTCACCGTGGCGATCGGCACGCTTGGCGGCAGGTCCCTGGCAAGGCGCGCGATATCCTCGGCGGCGGATTGCGGCGGCGTATCGCGGCCGTCGGTGAAGGCATGAAACACCGTGGGGATGCCCGCCTTGACCAGCAGCGCGGCCATCGCGACGCCGTGGTCCTGCAGCGAATGCACGCCGCCGGGTGACACCAGCCCCATCAGATGGCAGGTCCCGCCGCTGGCCTTCATCGCATCGACAAACACCTGCAATTCCGGCAGTTTTTCGATGTCGCCGGATGCGAACGCGTCGCTGATGCGGGGCAGATCCTGCATCACCACGCGGCCGGCGCCGATGTTGAGATGGCCGACTTCCGAATTGCCCATCTGGCCGTTCGGCAGCCCGACCGACTTGCCGGAGGTGCGCAGGAAGGCGTGCGGGCCGCTCTGCCACAGCGCGTCGAAGGTCGGGGTGTTGGCCTGCAGCACGGCGTTGTCGGCGGGATCCTCGCGCCAACCCCAGCCGTCGAGGATGACCAGCATGACGGGGCGGGGCGCGGGCATGGGCGGACTTTCCTGCTGAGACGCGCGCGAAGGGCGCAGGTCACAGCTAGGACCGGCGCGGCGCTCCGTCAATCGGGCCGCGCAAATTCCGCTGCAAAGGGCAAGACTTAACCCGCGACCCGGCCGGCTTCCCAGCCGATCATGGCCTGCTTGCGGGTGAGGCCCCAATGATAGCCGGTGAGCGCGCCGCTCTTGCCGAGCGCGCGGTGGCACGGCACCACAAACGACACCGGGTTCTTGCCGACCGCCGCTCCTACCGCGCGCGAAGCCTTTGGCAGCTGGATGTTTTTCGCGATGTCCGAATAGCTGACCGCGCGGCCCATCGGAATTTTCAGCAGCGCTTCCCAGACCCGGACTTCGAAGTCGGTGCCGATCAGCACCACCCGCAGCGGCTGGTCGGCGCGCCATTGCGACGGCTCGAACACCCGCTGCGCCAGCGCCTGCGTCGCAGAGCTGTCCTCGATCGCGGTAGCGCGCGGCCAGCGCCGCAGCATGTCGGCGAGCGCCGCCTGCTCCTCGCCCGGATCCGAAAACGCCAGTCCTGCCAAGCCCCTGTCGGTCGCGATCACGACCGCCGTGCCGAACGGCGAGGGGTGGAAGCCGTAGTGCAAAGTCATTCCGGCGCCGCCGGTCTTCCACTGCCCCGGGGACATCGCCTCGTGGGTGACGAACAGATCGTGCAGCCGGCCGGGACCGGACAGGCCGGAATCCAGCGCGGCGTCGAGCACGCTGGCGGAGTCGCGCAGCAGATTCTTGGCGTGGTCCAAGGTCAGCGCCTGCATGAAGGCCTTCGGCGTTAACCCCGCCCAGCGCCTGAACAATTGGTGCAGTTCGTCCGGCGTGACGCCGGCCGCGTCGGCCATCGCGTCGATGGTCGGCTGGTTGCGCCAGCGCTCGGAAATGAACGCAATGGCGCGCCGAACCGCATCGTAGTCGCGCAGCGCGGCGTCGCGGGGGCCCGGCTTGGCGGGGCGGTGATCGGTGAGGGCAAGGTTCATCATGCCTCCGGTTTAGCGCCGCGCTGGACCAGCGGCCACCCGTTTCCCGACAGCAATCAGCCCGCCGGATGCAGCGGCACGCCGCGCCGCGCGGCGGCGAGCGCGGCCGACAACGCCTTGGCGAAGCTGAGCTTTTCTTCCGCTCCAAGAAATCCCGCGATGCTGACGCGGCGGCCGCTGGAGACCAGATCGAGCTGCGCGAGGCCGAATTCGTCGGGCGCAATCTGATCGAGCCTGACCCAGAGCGGATTGAGCGTCCATTCCGAAACCTGGCCGCGGTGGCTGACCTGGCGGACCCGCAATTGCGTCGGCGTCAGCGCGATCTCCTCGCAGGCGCGGCCGCGGATGTAGTTGATCCGGAACGCGAAAAAGATCGCCAGCAGGTCCAGCCCGAAAAATCCGAGCACCGGCCAGGCGCCCATCAGGGTGAAGGCGATGCCGGCGGCGAAGGAGACGATGCCGAAAAACCCCATCAGCAGCAAAAAGCCCTTGCCGCTCAACGACCTGTGCGGCACCAGCCGGGCCGAAAACAGCATTGGCTCCTCTGGCTCGCCGGCGGCATAATGCGGATCAGTCTGCATCGCCGCATCATAGCGAATTCATGCCGAAAATCATCAAGATACCGGGCCCCGCGTCGCGCAAAGGCACGGTGACGAAGCCGCGGCCAAGCGGTGACGGAATCCTGGCGGCCACCGCGCGCGCCAAAACCGCCACGACGGCGATCAAGCCGCCCGCCCGGCGGGCAAAAAAGCCGCGCCGCTGGACCGCCGCCGAGGTCCGCGAGGCCTTCACCCGGTTCCGCGCCGCCAATCCGGAGCCGAAGGGCGAACTCGAGCACCTCAACGCCTTCACCCTGCTGGTCGCGGTGGTGCTGTCCGCCCAGGCCACCGACGCCGGCGTCAACAAGGCGACCCGGGCGCTGTTTTCGATCGCCGACTCCCCGCAGAAGATGCTGGCGCTCGGCGAGGACGTGGTGCGCGAACACATCAAGTCGATCGGGCTGTACCGCAACAAGGCCAAGAACGTGATCGCGCTGTCGCGCAAGCTGATCGACGAGTTCGGCGGCGAGGTGCCCAGCAACCGCGCCGATCTCGAGACCCTGCCCGGCGCCGGCCGCAAGACCGCGAATGTGGTGCTCAACATGGCGTTCGGCGAACGCACCATGGCGGTGGACACCCACGTCTTCCGCGTCGGCAACCGCACCGGGCTGGCGCCGGGCGACACGCCGCTGGCGGTGGAGCTGGAATTAGTTCGGGTGATCCCCGACGAGTTCATGCTGCACGCGCATCACTGGCTGATCCTGCACGGTCGCTACACCTGCCTGGCGCGCAAGCCGCGCTGCGAGGTGTGCGTGATCGCGGATTTGTGCCGGTGGCCGGAGAAGACGGTGTGAGGGCCCGCGGCCGCATCGCTACGCGCGTGTCATTGCCGGGCTTGACCCGGCAATCCATCGTCTTCGCGAGACTCTCGCGATGAGTGATGGATGCCCGGGTCGAGCCCGGGCATGACAAACGGACGGCCTGGCGCGAAGTAACAAGTCGGACGTTGTTAGTTCAATGAATCATGCCATGGGTCCAGCATCTCGTGTCCCGGGCGCGATGCGGCATTCTTCATGCCGCTTCGCAGAACCGGGACCGTACCGGCGGCAGCGTGGATCGTGTTGGAGTTTTCCGCTGGTACGGCCCCGGCTCTGCATCGCACCACGACGCAAGGGCGTCGTGATGCAATGCGTCCGGGGCACGAGTAGCAACGTGCGTTATTGATTGCCACTCGCGTCATTGCCGGCCCTGACCCGGCAATCCATCGTCTTCGCGAGACTCTCGTGAAGAGTGATGGATGCCCGGGTCGAGCCCGGGCATGACAAGCGGGGAGGTGGTTCGACAGCACGAGCGGTACGTTCTCAGCGATGTCCTCAGCAACTGCCACCCTGCTACGCGCGTGGCAGCTCCTCACCCCGCCGGCAATTCCCGTTTGCGTTGCGGCTCGATCAACCCCGCGCGGCGGCTGATGCGCTTGTGGATGTGGACCATGAAGGCCATCGCGAACAGCGGCGTGGCGAGGTTGACGATCGGGATCGACACGAAGGCGGCGATCACGAGGCCGGCGATGAACACCGTGGTGGCGTTGTCCTTGCGCAGCAAGTTCACCTCGGCCAGCGGGCGGAAGCGCAGCGCGGCGAGCTGAAAATATTCGCGGCCGAGCAGCCAGGCGGTGGCGAGGAAGAAGGCGATGAAGCCGGCGCCCGCGACGAACACGAAGGGCAGCGCCAGCAGGTACACCAGGATGGTCAGCAGCGCGGTCTTGATGGTCAGCACCAGGCCGAGGCCGAGCGGCAGCGCGGTGCCGGGGGTCTCGTCCGGATAGTGCTCGCGCTCGACATGGCCGGCGACGTCGTCGACGAACACGCCAGCCACCAGCGAGGTCACCGCCGGCATCAGGAAGATTGCGCCGAGCACCACGCCGAGCGCGGCGGCGATCGAGACGATCCAGGCCAGGATGTTGAGCGGGGTGGCGAAGGACGGGCCGAGCGCGGCCTCGGCCCACACCTCGCCCGAGGTGGCGAACCAGCTCAGCAAGCGTTGCAGCCCGAACGCCAGCGCCACGATCAGCACCAGCGCGAGGCCAATCGAGCGCCACAGGATCCTGCGCATCGGCGGCGACAGGATCTGCGTCAGGGCCTTGATGGCGGCGTCGATCATGGGGCGGTCCTCTGTGGTGCAGCGCAGAGGTAACGACGGCGGGAAGGGGCGGCAAGGGCGTTGCGCGGCACTCGTGTCCCGGGCGCGATGCGGCGCCCTCGTGCCGCTTTGCCGAACCGGGACCGTATCGGCGGCAGCGTCAAATGCGTTGACGGCTTCCGTTGGTACGGCCCCGGCTCTGCATCGCACTACGACGCAAGGGCGTCGTGATGCGATGCGTCCGGGGCACGGATATCAACGCTGTCATTCCGGGACGCGCGCTTCGCGCGGGCCCGGAATCTCGCCGCGGCTGCGCGGAGGTTTCCGGTGTCGCGAGATTCCGGGTTCATTTCGCGCTACGCGCTCATGCCCCGGAATGACAAACTGCAATGATGTGCTGGCGGCAGATTGTACGGCGTCAGTCTAACGCTGCGCGTCGGCGAAGCGTTCAGCGCACCGCGGAGAAGCGGCTGTCGAAGGAGTTCGACGAGACGATCGGCTGGGCGCCGGCGACCAGGCCGCCGCTCGGGGCGGGCGGGGTGTCGGCGGAGAGCGAAGGTTTCAGGCCGGGGTTGGCCGGGCGGGTGGCGGTGGCCTGTTTGGTTTCGGCCGGCTTTGGCGCTGCGGCGGTCGCGGTGGGGCGCGGCGCGGGTTTGGCGGCGGTCGCCTTCGGCGCGGCGGAGGCCGGCTTGGCGGAGTCGTCCGAACCGATGCCGACCTTGCGGGCGAGGTTGCTGAAGAAGCCGCCCGACGACGCTTTCGAAGAGGCCGGCGCCGCGGTCGACGCGGTGGAGGCCGGCTCGGAGCTGGCGACGCGGGTCACCAGCGCCGACATCGGATCGGGCGTGCTGTCAGACATCGACGCGGTCGCCATCGCGGTGGCCTTCGGCGGATTGACGGTCGCCGGAATGGTGCCCGGCGCGCGGGTGAAGGCGGCGGTCTGGACGCCGGCCGGCTCCGGCTCCGACAGGCCGGTGGAGGCGTCCGGCAGCTTGGCGGCGAACACGCGGTGCATGCCGCCGTCGATGTCGGGGCGGCGCTGTGCGGCGGGCGTTCCTTTGGAGATCAGCTCGGCGGTCTTGATGTCGTCATTGCGCTGCTTGTCGCGCACCGCGTCGGCGATCTCGGCGGGGATCTCATAGACCGGGCACTTCGACGCCGCGTTGAACAGCAGCGGCCGCGAGGCGTTGGCCGGCTGCGCCGGATCGAACACGTAGCGGTTCTCGCAGAACTCGACCTTGGGCTCCTGCTTCGTCACCTCGAAATGATCGTAGCCCTGCTTGATCATCTTCCAGAACGGCATGTTCGGGTTGTTGCGATGCCGCGCCATGTTGAGCGGGGTCATCTTGAACGGATAGGCCTGCACCTGGAAGGCGCGCTGGCCGCCGAAGAAGGATTCGCGGCCCAGCGAATAGATCTCGGCGATCTGTTCGTCGGTCATCGCGTAGCAGCCGCGCGACGAGCAGTCGCCGTGCACCATCAGCTGCGAGCCGGTGCGGCCGAGCGCCTTGTCGAAGGCGTTGGGGTAGCCCATGTTGAACGACAGGTAGTAGGACGACTGCGGATTCATCTGCGCCGGGGTGATCGAATAGAACCCCTCGGGCGCCTGGCGGTCGCCTTCCTTGATCTTGGGACCGAGATCGCCGGACCAGCGGCAGATCGGATAGGTCTTCAGCAGCGCGAACTGGCCGTTGCGGGTCTGCTTCCAGACCTCGAGCTCGGCCTCCTGCTTGAACAGCCGCACCAGCATCGGCGACTGCAGGTCCATGTCCTTGGCCAGCATGTCGGCGATCAGCTTCGGCGGCACCGGCTGGTTGGCCTTGGCGTTGTTGGCCAGCGACATCTGATCGGCATTGCAGCCGGCCAGCACCACGCCGGCCGCCAGGACGAGCGACGTGGCCAATGCGCGAAGCAGCGGGCGAGCGATCAAAAGGAAACTCCGCAGCCGAGGGCGACCGACAATCCCGGTCGGCGCAAATTATGCGTGGCCGGTAGGCAATTATTAGCTGTAAGCCCCCGGACCCGCAAGCCAATCGGCCGCAGGCGCAGGTTCCATGGCCAGCATGGTCAATAGACAATAAAGACCCGCATCGGCGGCAAAACTGCGGCGGAGCGCGTGGGAGTGTCGGAAATTTGCTTGGCAACAGGCGCTCTCACCTTTCCCCAGCGGGGAGAGAGCCTGCCCTCGGGCTTGACCCGAGGCCCGACCAACTGAGCGAAGCGAAGGCGGTCGGGTGAGGGGAACGGGCTTATCGATGGGGCGGTGCCCCTCACCCCAACCCTCTCCCCGGTGGGGAGAGGGGGCGCGCTGCCGGTGGCGCAACGTTTCCGGCTGAACTCACTAGTTGCCAGCTCGAATGCGCGGTTCTTTCCACCTCTCCCCATCGGGGAGAGAGCCTGCCCTCGGGCTTGACCCGAGGGTCGACCAACTGAGCGAAGCGAAGGCGGTCGGGTGAGGGGGGAGCGAACCTGTCGAGAGTGCGGTACCCCCTCACCCCGACCCTCTCCCCGGTGGGGAGAGGGAGCGCGCAGCCGGTGGCGCGAAGTCATCGCAGCGAACGAAACTGAAAACGGACTTTACCTCTCCCCACCGGGGAGAGAGCCTGCCCTCGGGCTTGACCCGAGGGTCGACCAACTGAGCGAAGCGAAGGCGGTCGGGTGAGGGGGCAGCAGCCTATCGGGACATCGTAACCCCTCACCCGCCCGGCTTCGCTGCGCTTCGCCGGGCGACCTCTCCCTTTGGGAGAGGTGAACAGCGCGCGTTGCGCTTCAGCAAATCAGACTCACGTCTCGATCTTCACATATTCGAAGTCGCCGGGCTTGTTGTCGATGCCGACTTTCGGCGGCGAGATCCAGGAGGCGTATTGGCCGGGTTCGCTGACCGGGTTCATCAGGCTGGCGATGAAGTCGCCGTCGTCGGTCGAGGGCAGCCAGTCGGATTTCTTCGCGGTCCAGGTCGCCTCGTCGATCAGCTCGCCGTCGGGCGAGGCGTGGATGTCCTTGAACTCGCCGATCTGGCGGTGGAATGCGACGTTGGGCAAGGTCAGCTTGAAGTCGTAGCCGGCGGTCGAGACGATCTTGTTCCAGCGCAGCAGGCCCTTGACGCAGTCCTGGGTGTAGTCGTCGCGCAGCCGCATGTTGAGCGCGGTGAGCGCCGGCTCGTCGACCCGGCGGATCACGCCGTCGACCAGCTTGAGCACCGGATAGGTGTCGTTCTTCAGCCGGTGATCGTCGTTGATCTGGGTCTCGTGGTAGCGGCCCTTGACGCCGGCGTTGAAGGCGTTGGCGGCGTTGGTGGAGACTTCCGAGCCGAACAGATCGAGCGACAGCGTGTAGTGCAGGTTCAGCTTCTTCTGGATGGTCGGCAGATCGATCACGCCGAGCGCGCGCACCTTTGCGATGTCGGTCGGGTCGTCGATGCCGGCGGCCCGCATCGCCTCGCAGGTGCGCTGCACGACGCGGCTGATGCCGGTCTCGCCGACGAACATGTGATGGGCTTCCTCGGTCAGCATGAAGCGGCAGGTGCGCGACAAGGGATCGAAGCCGGACTGCGCCAGCGAGTGCAGCTGCATCTTGCCGTCGCGGTCGGTGAAGTAGGTGAACATGAAGAACGACAGCCAGTCCGGCGTCGCTTCGTTGAAGGCGCCCAGCATGCGCGGCGCATCCGCATCGCCGGAGCGGCGGCGCAGCAGGCCGTCCGCCTCCTCGCGGCCGTCGCGGCCGAAATATTTCTGCAGCAGGTACACCATCGCCCAGAGATGGCGGCCTTCCTCGACATTGACTTGGAACAGGTTGCGCAAATCGTAGAGCGACGGCGCGGTCTTGCCGAGATGGCGCTGCTGCTCGACCGAGGCCGGCTCGGTGTCGCCCTGGATCACGATCAGCCGCCGCAGCATGGCGCGGTGCTCGCCGGGGACCTCCTGCCACGCCGGCTGGCCGAAATTCTCGCCGAACGGGATGGTGCGGTTCTCCTCCTGCGGCGCCAGCAGGATGCCCCAGCGGTAGTCCGGCATCTTGACGTAGTCGAACTTGGCCCAGCCGCGCGGATCCACCGAATACGCGGTGCGCAGATACACCAGCGACTGCTGGAAGCCGTCCGGCCCCATGTCGTTCCACCAGTCGATATAGCCCGGATGCCAGCCCTCCAGCGCCTTCAGCACCTGGCGATCCTCGCCGAGATTGACGTTGTTGGGAATCTTGGTCGAGTAGTCGACGTTCATGATGTTCATGGCGGGCTCCGGGTTATGTCTCGCGATCCTCGATCTGCGTCATGGCCGGGCTTGTCCCGGCCATCCACGTCTTTTCTGCTGCATCTGCATCCAGACGTGGATGCCCGGGACAAGCCCGGGCATGACGAACGCTGAGTCAGCGTTCTGTTTTTTCAGCCTGACACTCCGCGTCAGGCGCCTCACAACTACACGCGCGTCATGTCGAATGTCGGCTTCTGGCCGGTGCCGTAGCGGCGCAGGGCGCCGGCTTCGCCGACCGCGTTGGGGCGCTGGAAGATCCAGTTCTGCCAGGCGGTGAGGCGGGCGAAGATCTTGGACTCCATCGTCTCGGGGCCGACGAAGCGCAGGTTGGCTTCGAGCCCGGTGAGGCTGTCGGGCGAGAACGAGGCGCGCTCTTCGAGAAACTGCCGCACCTCGTCGTCCCAGTCGATGTCGTCGAGCGCGAAGGTGACGAGGCCGAGCGCCTCGGCGGTCTCGGCGTCGAGCGGCTCGCCGATTTTCTCGCGCGCGCGATCGACGTCGTCCGGGTCGGCCTGGAAACGCGACTGCAGCCGGGTCAGGCCGTGGCTCATCGGATAGGGACCGAAATTCAGCGCGCTGAGTTCGATCATCGGCGGCGGGCGGTTGTCGCCGTCCTTGGAGCCGATCAGCATGTAGCTGCGGTCGGCGGCGAACACCAATTCGGCCAGCGTGCCGGCGAAGCAGGAGCCGGGCTCGACCAGGGTGACCAGCGTGCGCGAGGTGACGTCGATCCGCTTCAGCACGCGCTTCCAGTGATGGCGGATCTCGTTGACCAGCCAATGCGCCTTGTTGGCCTCGAGGAAGGCGTCGTAGGCCAGCACGGTCTTGCCGTCGCCATGCGACTTGAACACCAGCATCGCGGTGTCGAGTTCGTTGATGCGCAGATGCAGGATGGCGTCGTCGAGTTCGCGCGCCACCTGCAGCGGCCAGAACGACGCGCCCTGCGCGATCAGCCCGTCGATGTCGGCCGGCGGTGCCGCGTCCGGCGACTGGATCGCGATGGTGGCGATCCGCGCCGCGCGGTCGATGTCGACGCTGACGAAACGATAGCGCAGGCTGCTGTCGTCGATGGTGCGCTCCAGCGGCGTCAGCGCGATGCCCTTGCCGGCGGCGTTGCGCGTCGACGACGCGGCGAACGCCTGCGCGCGCTCGGCGACCCTGGCCTCGAGCTTGCTGTTGGGCACGATCTCGTCGACCAGCCGCCACGCCACCGCGCGCTTGCCCTTGATGCCTTCCTCGATGGTGCAGAAAAAGTCCGCATGGTCGCGGCGCACCTTGCGCTTGTCGACCACGCGGGTGAGCCCGCCGGTGCCGGGCAGCACCGCCAGCAGCGGCACCTCGGGCAGCGACACCGAGGCGGAGCCGTCATCGGCCAGGATGATATGGTCGGTGGCGAGCGCCAGCTCGTAGCCGCCGCCGGCCGCGGTGCCGTTGACCACGCTGATGAAGCGCTGGCCGGAATTCTCCGCGGAGTCCTCGAAGCCGTTGCGGGTCTCGTTGGTGAATTTGCAGAAATTGACCTTGTGGGCGTGGGTGGCGCCGGCCAGCATGCGGATATTGGCGCCGGCGCAGAACACCCGGTTCTTGGCCGAGCGCAGCAGCACCACCTTCACGGCGGGATGCTCGAAGCGCAGCCGCTGCACCGCGTCGGCGAGCTCGATGTCGACGCCGAGGTCGTAGGAGTTCAGCTTGAGCTGGTAGCCGGTGAACAGCCCGCCGTTCTCGTCGACATCCATCGTCAGGGTCGCGGTGTCGCCGTCGACCGCGAGCGTCCAGTGCCGGTAGCGCGACGGCTCGGTCTGGAAGTCGATCCAGCTGGCGCCGTTCGCCAGAACGCGGTCGTCATCGGCCATACGGGCGATCCTTGGGCTTCAATCGGACGGATGATGCATAATAATGCATGGTAAGGGGTGCGTCTAGGAGAAATTATGCACTTTGGTTCATGGCAACAGCGCTTATGCCGCCTCGCCGTGACGGGCTTCGCCATGCGCCTCGAGGATGCGGGTGGCGAAGTCGGCGATGGTGCGCAGCGTCGCCTCGGCCGCCTCGCGGTGCGGCGAGTGCGCGGCGCCCGCGATGATGGTGACCTCGACCGGGCAGTAGCACTCGGCCTGCGCGATCTCGATCTGCCGCATGGTGCCGTAATGGTCGTCGGCGCCCTGCAGGATGGCGACCGGGACGCGGATGAAGGCGAGATATTCGGAAATGTCCCAGCGCCGGAAGGCGGGATCGAGCCAGGCGCCGTTCCAGCCGTAGAACGCGTTGTCGACGTCGCGGTGCCAGCGGCCGAGTTTTGTCCGGAGGTCGCCGGTCTCGTACGTCGTCTTGATCGCGGCGATCGACGTCACCGAGATGTCCTCGACGACGAAATGCGGCGCGATCATCGCCACGCCGCGGATCCGGTGGTCCTGCACCCCGCCGGCATAGATCGCCGCGATCGAGCCGCCGTCGGAATGGCCGACCAGGAGTCCGCGGCGGAAACCGGTGGCGTCGAGCAGCCGGGGCAGCACGTCTAGCGCCTCGCGATGCATGTAGTCCAGCGGCCGCGGCAGCGCGGTGGGCGACGAGGCGCCATAGCCGGCGCGGGAATAGACGAGCACGCCGGCGCCGGTGGCGGCGGACAGCCTGTCGGGAAAATCGCCCCACAGCGCCGCGCTGCCGAGCCCCTCATGCAGCAGCACGATGGTCGGCGCCGCCTCGGGCGCCGGACCGATCCAGCGGTATTCGATTTGCGCATCGCCGATGGCGAGAAAGCCGGTGGCGGGGAGGGCTGTCATGGAAGCCACTTCGCCGGCGGGACGGCACGGCCGGCTCTCTCCTCCCTTGTGGGGGAGAGCTGGAGAGGGGGGTGCTGCAGCCGCTGAGGTCGTGCCCGTGGCACCCCCCTCCCTAACCCTCCCCCACAAGGGGGGAGGGGACCGGCTGCCGGTGGAGCGGCGCCGTGCGCTGGGTGGCCGCTCACGACCCGGTCCCTTCGCGCAGCTTGAAGCGCTGGATTTTTCCGGTGGCGGTTTTCGGCAGCTGCTCGACGACGTCGATCCAGCGCGGATATTTCCACGGGCCGATCCGGGTCTTGACGTGCTGCTTCAGCGCCTCGAACAGCGGCTCGCCGGATTCGCCGCCGCGCAGCACCACGAAGGCGCGCGGCTTCAACAGGCCGTCGGCGTCGGCGTCGGGCACCACGGCGGCTTCCAGCACCGCCGGATGGGTGATCAGCGCGCTCTCGACCTCGAACGGCGAGACCCAGATGCCGGACACCTTGAACATGTCGTCGGCGCGGCCGCAGAAGGTGTAGCGGCCGTCGGCGCCGCGGATGTACTTGTCGCCGGTGCGGGTCCAGTGGCCCTCGAAGGTCTGGCGGCTCTTGCTGCGCTGGTTCCAGTAGCCCTCGGCGGCGGACGGCGCGTCGACCAGCAATTCGCCGACCTCGCCGTCCGGCACGTCGGCGCCGGCCTCGTTGACCAGCCGCACCTTGTAGCCCGGCACCGGGCGGCCGGAGGAGCCGTATTTGATGTCGCCCGGGGCGTTGGACAGGAAGATGTGCAGCAATTCGGTGGAGCCGACGCCGTCCAAAATGTCGACGCCGAACCGCGCCTTCCAGTTCAGCCCGACCGATTCCGGCAGCGCCTCGCCGGCCGAGGTGCAGATCCGCAGCCGCGTGCCGGCCTTCTCGCGCTCGAAGGCGACGTCGTTCAGCATCGCCGAGAACAGCGTCGGCACGCCGAAGAAGATGCTGGGATTGTAACGCCGCAGCAGCGCGAACATGCTGGCCGGCGTCGGCCGCTCCGGGTTCAGCACCGTGGTGGCGCCGACCGACATCGGAAAGGTCAGCGCGTTGCCGAGCCCGTAGGCGAAGAACAGCTTGGCGGCGGACAGGCAGACATCATCCTCGCGGATGCCGAGCACCTTTTTGGCGTAGGTGTCGGCAGTGGCGGCGAGGCTGCTGTGGACGTGCCGCACGCCCTTCGGCATGCCGGTCGAGCCCGACGAATACAGCCAGAATGCCGGCTCCTCGGCATGGGTGGCGACGGTTTCAAAGGCGTCGCTCTCTCGCGCGATCTCGCTGGCGAAGTCCTTGTGGCCATGACCCTCGCCGCCGATCACCACCACATGGTCGAGGTCCGGCATCCGGCCGACGATGTCCTGCACCACCGGCAGCAGGGCGGCGGAGACGAACAGCACGCGGGCGCGGCAGTCGGCCAGCACATAGGCGTATTGCTCCGCGGTCAGCAGCGTGTTGAGCGGCACCGGCACCACCCCGGCGCGGATCGCGCCGAGGAACACGACGGGAAACTCCACCGTGTCGAGCATGATCATCGCGATCCGCTCCTCACGCCGCACGCCGAGCCGGGCCAGCAGATTGGCGAAGCGCCGGCTTTGCCTTTGCAGCGCAACATAGGTAAGCTCGCTGACGGTGTCGGTGAACGCCAGCTTGTCGCCGCGGCCGTCCGCGACGTTGCGGTCGAGCAGCCAGCTCACCGCATTGTAGGACGTCCCGCTCATGATGTGCGCCGCCTGGCGGATTGCCTGGCTTCGGACCTGATCACGGCGCCCTCCTGATTTAGAATTATAATTCATAAGAAGCCACCGGGTCGGCTTGCTGTCAATCCTCGCCGGCACTATGTTTCCCACGCCCCCCTTTCCGGAATGACGCTGCGGGATATGACCGAACCGACTGATCCCGAAGCCGAATTTCTCGATGCCCTGGGCCAGCGGGTGCGCAACATGCGGGCGCTGCGCGGCATGTCGCGCAAAGTGCTGGCGAGGGTCTCGGGGATCTCCGAGCGCTACATCGCGCAGCTCGAGGGCGGCAAGGGCAACGTCTCCATCGTGCTGCTGCGCCGCGTCTCCAACGCCATGGCGACGCCGCTGGAAGATTTGATCCCGTCCGCCGATGCCGGCGCCGACTGGCCGGTGATCCGCGACCTGGTGCGGCGGGCGTCGCCGGCGCAGATCGCCCGCGCGCGCGACGTGCTGTCCGGCACGGACCGCTCCGGCGTCGGCCAGCCGGCGTCGAACGGCATCGCGCTGATCGGGCTGCGCGGCGCCGGCAAGTCGACGCTGGGCAGGCTGCTGGCCGACCGGATCGGCTGGGGGTTCGTCGAGCTGAACCGGCAGATCGAGCAGGAGAACGGCCTGTCGGTGGCGGAAATCATCGCGCTGTACGGCCAGGAAGGTTTTCGCCGCATGGAGCAGACCGCGCTGCGGCACCTGTTGGCGCGCAACGAGCCGGTGGTGCTGGCGACCGGCGGCGGCATCGTCTCGGAGCCCTTGACCTTCGACCTGATCCTGTCGTCGTTCCACACCATCTGGCTCAAGGCCGAGCCCGAGGAGCACATGGCGCGGGTGCGCGGCCAGGGCGACCTGCGGCCGATGGCGGACGATTCCAGCGCGATGGAAGAGCTGCGCACCATCCTGCGCAGCCGCGAGCCGCTCTATGCCCGCGCCGCCGGCGTGCTCGACACCGCCGGGCTGAGCGTCGACGCCGCCGCCGCCAAACTGGTCGACATGGTCGCGCCGGTGGTGCGGCGCGACGCGGCTGTGGTGGGGACGCCCGCCGCCTAGGGCGCCGGGGTGACGCGCTGCCAGAAATCGTTGAAGGCGACGCTGTCGTAGAAGGCCGAGGCCTTGACGATGCGGTCGTCGCGCAGCTGCAGAAACCAGGCATATGTGTTGGTGTACGGCTTGCCGTCGCGCGCGGTGCCGGCCGCGTCGAAGAACACGATGACCGTGTCGCCGTCGGCATAGATGTTGCGGATCGCGGGGACCAGCCGGGCCGACATCCGCGCGTTGAACGGGCGGATCACGTTGCTGAGGAAATCCTCCTTGCTGGTGTAGAGGCCCGACGCCGCGGAGTTGCCGACGATCTCCCAGCCGGCGTTGTCGGCGAGCGCGTCATAGGGGCTGCCGGTGCCTTTCGCCCAGGCGTTGAAGCCGGCCTGCACGGTGGCCTTGTTGCGGGATTCGAGGTCGTTTCGTGGATCGGCCATCGCCGCCTCCGTTGCTGCCGAGAAGAACAGACCTGCGATCAGCACGAGGCCTGCGGCGCTTCGCCCGAGGCCTGCGGCGCCTGGCCAGTTGAACGCGCGTTGAATCATCGTCATTGCTCCGTCAGATCTGGTTGTCCCACGCCTCGCGCTGGGTTTTCTTCAGCATGTCCTCGACGAATTGCGGGACCACGTTGCGAAACTTGCCGGTGTCGGCCGGCACGATCGCGATCATCTTCTCGATCATCTCCGCGGGATCGAGCCGGCCCTCCGGCGTGCCGAGCAGGCTGTCGAAGGTCGCCCGCATGTCGGCGCGCTTGGTGAAGTTCCTGGCGTCGTCGAGCCAACGGAAGGCGTTGTCCGCCATGGTCTCGTTGTAGCCGGTGAGATAGGCGCCGGGATTGATGGTCTGCACCTTGATGTTGAACGGCTTCAGCTCCTGCTGCAGCGCCTCGGCGACCGCCTCCAGCGCATGCTTGGTGGAGACGTAGACGCCGTAGCCGGCCGGCGTGAACAGTCCGCCCATCGACGAGGTGAACACGATCTTGCCGGGCTTTTTCGCGTGCACCCATTTGCGGATGAAGCCCTGCGTCAGCGCCAGCGGCGCGAACAAATTGATCTCGAAATTGCGGCGCACGAGATCGATCGGGATCTCGCTGACCGGGCCGCTCTCGCCGGTGCCGGCGTTGTTGAACAGCACGTCGATGTCCCAGCCGTGCGCCTGCGCCACGTCATAGGGGTCCTGCAGGTCGAGCTTCTCCGCGCGCAGATTGCCGAGCCCGAGGTCTTCCGCCTTGCTGCGCAACGCCGCGACCTGCGGCGAGATCTGCGCGGTGGCGATCACCTGATGGCCCTGCTGCGCCAGCCCGATCGCGGTGCCTTCGCCGAAGCCGGAGCCCGCGCCGGTGATCAGAATGGTTTTCGATGTCGGCATTTCGAGTCCTCTCTGCTGATGGTTGTTACTTGAAGGCGGCGGCGCCGGCCCGGGCGACGTCGAAATCCTGCGCGACCGCGCCGCCGGACACGCCGAGCGCGCCGAGCATCGCGCCGTCGCGCGTCAGCGGAATGCCGCCGGCGAACGGCGCCAGCCCGTCATTGCTGAGTTCGAGACCGGGGGCCGGCGCGCCGGGCTTGCAGTAGTCCCAGACCGCATCGCTGTTGGCCTCGAACAGCACCGCGGTCCTCGCCTTGCGGATCGCGATGTCGATCGCGCCCAGCACCGCGCCGTCCATGCGCTGAAACGCCTTCAGATGGCCGCCGGCATCGAGCACGGCGATCGCCACCGGCTGGCCGATGGCGCGCGCTCTGGCTTCGGCGGCCGCGATGACGGCCTGGGCGTGTTGTGAGGTGAGCTGCATGGATGCCCCGTGTTGTCCGGCGACATCCAGCAGCGATCAGCGAAGTGGCTCAACCGAGTTTTTCGGCCGGCGGTGTTGAGAAAAACTCACGCTTTGCGAAATCGCACGCGCGCTCGCGTTGCTATGGCTCTGGCGCGGCAGCGTCGGGCGCCTGCTCGCCACGCGCTTGCGCCAGCAGCCACTCGCGAAACTGCCGAAACACCGGATTGCGCAGGCGGTTGCGCGGGTAGAGGAAGTAGTAGGTGTAAGCGCCGCGATCGAGCGTCGGGCCGAACGGCTGCACCAGCCGCCGCGCGCGGATGTCGTCGGTGAAGAACACTTTTTGTGCCATCATGATGCCGTGGCCTTCCAGCACCGCCTGATAGGCCAGGGTCGAGCTGGCGAATTTGTCGCCGGCATGGGGATCGATCGTCGTGCCACCGGCGGCGTCGAGCCAGTACTTCCAGTCGTCCGGGCGCACCAGCGTGTGCAGCAGCCGCACCCGGGCGAGATCCTCGACGCTCTTGAGGTTGTGCAGGCGCCGATAGGCCGGGCTGCACAGCGGCACCAGCTCGTTCACCGTCAGGCGGTCGCGTTCGACCCCGGGCCACATCCCGTCGCCGAGCCGGACCGCGCCGTCGATCCGGTCGCGGTCGAAATCGACCTGCTCGGTCGAAGTGGTGAGCCGCACCTCGGTGGTCGGGTTGGCGTCGCGGAACGTGCCGAGCCGCGGGATCAGCCATTTCATCGCGAAGGTGGTGTAGGAGTGGATCCGCAGGATCTCGACGTTGCGACGGCCGGTGATGAGTTCGGTGGCGTCGCGCAGCCCGTCGAGATGGCGGCTGATCGCCTCGAGGTAGCGCTCGCCCTCGGCGGTCAGGATGATCTCGCGCGGGTCGCGCCGGAAAAGCTGCACGCCGAGATGCGCCTCGAGGCTGCGGATCTGGCGGCTCACGGCGCCGGCGGTGACCGACAATTCCTCGGCCGCGCGGCGGATGCTCTGCAGCCGGCCGGCCGCCTCGAAGGCGCGCAGCGGATTGAGCGGCGGCAGCGTATCCATGCGAAGCTTGGGTCCCCTGTGCGGTCAGCGGTGCGATGTTGCCATCGGAGGGAGACCGGAGAAAGGGGATTCGGAACGTCTGTTTGCTACTTTTTCACGCGCCCTCGGCGACAACCATGTAGTTCACGTCCATGTCGGACGACAGGCTCCATTTGTCGGCGAGCGGATTGTAGACCACGCCGGCCTGCTCGGTGATGACGAGCTTGTTGGCCCGCAGATACTGGGCGAGTTCGTCCGGGGTGACGAACTTGCTCCATTCATGGGTGCCGCGCGGCAGCCAGCGCAGCACGTATTCCGCAGCCACGATGCCGAGCGCGAAGCTCTTCCAGTTGCGGTTCAGCGTCGAGACCACCATCATGCCGCCCGGCTTCAGCATCGCCGCGCAGCGCTTCAGGAAGACGCCGACGTCGGTGACGTGCTCGACCACTTCCATCGCCAGCACGATGTCGAACCGCTCGCGGACGTCCATCTCCTCGACGGTGGTGCAGCGATAGTCGATCGACAGCTGCGACTTGTCGGCGTGCAGTTTTGCCGCGGCGATGTTGGTGGCGGAGGGGTCGACGCCGATCACCTGCGCGCCGAGCCGGGTGAAGGGTTCGCACAGAAGGCCGGCGCCGCAGCCGATGTCGAGGATGCGCAGGCCGGACAGGCAGCTCAGGCTTTTGACGTTGCGCTCGAACTTGCGGCATGCGGCGTCGCGGATATAGGCCAGCCGCAGCGGGTTGATCTTGTGCAGCGGCGCCATCTTGCCCTTGGGGTCCCACCACTCCTCGGACAGCCGCGAAAATTTCGCGATCTCGGACGGGTCGACGGTGGACGATGCGGCGGTGGTGGTCTGCGGGGCCATGGGACGCGCCTGCTCCTATCGCGCCGTGATGGCGTTGCGGAACGCCAGCGGCGCCGCGATGGTGTCGATCTTCTGCTCGTCGTCGCCCATGTTCTCGATGACGATGTCGCCGTAGTTCAGCAGCCGCCCCATGATGCTCTGGTTGACGCTGACGCTGGCGACCTTGTCGGCGCTGATCTCGAAGGTTTTCCGCGTGATGAAGCCTTCCTTGTGCACCACCCGGAGGTTGGTCACGTCGGTCTCGGTGGTCCAGCGCCGGAACCAGGCCACGATGGTCCAGTACAGCGCCGCCAGCGCCGCCGCGCCGGCGCCGGCGAGGTAGAGCAGGATCAGGTTGTCGTTCAGCGTTTGCCGCGACAGCACCAGCAGCACCCCGGCGACGATCCAGGCCAGGATCGCCTTCCAGAAAATCACCCAGTGCAGATTGCTGGAATACAGCAGCTTCTCGCCCGGTTGCAGGATGTCGTCGATATACCGTCCCATCAGCCCGCCTTGATCGCCGTTTACTGGTTCGCCCGCGCGCGCTGGCTGAAGGTCCGGTTGCTTGCCCGCGCCCGCGCCGGCATGTATACGCGCGTCGCGATGCCGGGGGTCCGGATCGCGCTATCTTTACCCGCAGTCGTCAGGGAATGCACCATTCGTCATGGGCCGGCTCGTCATGAAATTCGGCGGAACATCGGTCGCCAATATCGACCGGATCCGCAACGTCGCCAACCACGTCAAGCGTGAAGTCGATGCCGGCCACGAGGTCGCCGTGGTGGTGTCGGCGATGGCCGGCAAGACCAACGAGCTGGTGGCGTGGTGCACCGAGGCCTCGCCCATGCACGACGCGCGCGAATACGACGCCGTGGTGGCGTCCGGCGAGCAGGTGACCTCTGGCCTTTTGGCGATCGTGCTGCAGTCGCTCGGCATCCAGGCGCGGTCCTGGCAGGGCTGGCAGATCCCGATCCGCACCAGCGACGCGCATGCCTCGGCGCGCATCCTCGAGATCGACGGCAGCGAGATCGTCAACCGCTTCAAGGATCGCAAGGAGGTCGCGGTGATCGCCGGCTTCCAGGGCGTCAACCCGGAGAACAACCGGATCGCCACCCTGGGCCGCGGCGGCTCCGACACCTCGGCGGTGGCGATCGCCGCCGCGCTGAAGGCCGACCGCTGCGACATCTACACCGACGTCGACGGCGTCTACACCACCGACCCCCGCGTGGTGCCGAAGGCGCGCCGGCTGGACAAGATCGCGTTCGAGGAAATGCTGGAACTGGCGTCGCAGGGCGCCAAGGTGCTGCAGGTGCGCTCGGTCGAGCTCGGCATGGTGCACAACATGCCGATCTTCGTGCGCTCCAGCTTCGACAAGCCGGAAGACATCGATCCGCTCGGCACCCCGCCGGGCACGCTGATCTGCAGCGAGGAGGAAATCATGGAAAGCCACGTCGTCACCGGCATCGCCTTTTCGAAGGACGAGGCGCAGATCTCGGTGCGCCGCATCGAGGACAAGCCCGGGGTGGCCGCCTCGATCTTCGGGCCGCTGGCCGAGGCCAACATCAATGTCGACATGATCGTGCAGAACGTCTCCGAGGACGGCAAGACCACCGACCTCACCTTCACGGTGCCGGCCTCCGACTTCGCCCGCGCCAAGGCCACCATCACCGGCGCGCAGGACAAGATCGGCTACGCCCGCTTCGACAGCGAGACCGACGTCGCCAAGGTGTCGGTGATCGGCTCCGGCATGCGCAGCCACGCCGGCGTCGCCGCCGAAGCCTTCGCCGCTTTGGCCGCCCGCAAGATCAACATCCGCGCCATCACCACCTCGGAAATCAAGTTCTCGGTGCTGATCGACGCCGCCTACACCGAGCTCGCGGTGCGCACGCTGCATACGCTGTACGGGCTGGACCAGGCGTAGGGGCGGCGCGGACGCTGTTGACGCCGTCAATTATGTAACTACATAATTGACGGGATGGCGATCACCTGCGATCCGGTGAAGCGAGCCCGCGCCCTGAGGGAGCGGCAGCTCGATTTCATGGACGCGGAGATCGTCTTTGCCGGCAAGGTGTCAACCGCTGAGGATAACCGTTTCGACTATGGCGAAACCCGTTACATTACGGCGGGCTATCTTCAAGGCCGCATGGTCGTCATCGTCTGGACGCCTCGAGGGTCGGATCGCCACGTCATTTCGATGAGGCACTGTCATGCAAAGGAAGAAGCCCGCTGGCGCAGCGAAATCGAGCCGTAGTCCTCGCCCGATGTTCGGCAAGATGCTGACCGATGATCCGGATGATGCCCCCGAATTGCTTCCGGAATTCTTTCGCCGCGCCGAGGTCAGTGAGGGCGGAAGGGTGATCCAGCCGGGACGGCCGCCGCTTGGCGATCAGCCCAAAGGCTCGGTCACGCTGCGGCTGGATGCCGACGTGCTGGCCTCCTATCGCGCCACCGGCGCGGGGTGGCAGACCCGGCTGAACGCTGACCTGCGCAAGGTCCGCAAACTCGGCGCGGTCACCCGCTCCCGCGGCTAGGTCTGATCATCAATGCTGTCATGGCCGGGCTCCGTCCCGGCCATCCACGCCTCTGCTCGCCGCCGCCAAGGCGTGGATGCCCGGAACACGTCCGGGCATGACGAACGAGAGGCTGAAAATCCCTGTTGCGCCGCATTTTCGAGACCGGCCGTGCCGACCTGGCACAGAGGTGTTTTGCTTGGCAAAACAAGCTTCAATTCGCTATACGGCCTGAACGGGCCGCCGGTGCAGTCGAGGGCGCCGTTTCGGACAAAGTGACGGGGTCGGGCTTTCCTGCCGGGAACGGTGTGAAAGCGGATATTCTATTGATTTTCTGAGGCTTAGCGCTGAAGCCGGATCGCCGGCCAGCTCGCGGGGAGATGTCGGCACATGCGGAGCGCGTCGGGTGGACCCCGCGTCTTGTTAAGACGGCTCCGCGAAACCATGGCGGAGCAGGTCAGCGCGCAGGAGCGGCTGGACAAGATCGTGGTGCTGATCGCCGCCAACATGGTGGCCGAGGTCTGCTCGACCTATGTGCTGCGGGTCGACAACACGCTCGAGCTCTACGCCACCGAAGGCCTCAACCGCGACGCGGTGCATCACACCGTGCTGAACGCCCATGAGGGCCTGGTCGGCCTGGTGTCGTCCGAGGCGACCCCGCTCAACCTGTCCGACGCGCAGAGCCATCCGGCGTTCTCGTTCCGCCCGGAGACCGGCGAGGAAATCTACCATTCCTTCCTCGGCGTGCCGATCCTGCGCGCCGGCAACACGCTCGGCGTGCTGGTGGTGCAGAACCGCGCCAAGCGCACCTATGTGGAGGAAGAGGTCGAGGCGCTGCAGACCACCGCGATGGTGCTCGCCGAAATGATCGCGTCCGGCGAGTTGTCGGCGCTGGCGCAGCCCGGCGCCGAGCCCGCCGCGCGGCAGGCGGTGCACAAGACCGGCGCCATCCTGTCCGACGGCATCGCGCTCGGCCATGTCGTGCTGCACGAGCCGCGCGTCGTCATCACCAACTACATCGCCGAGGACCTGCCGAAGGAGATCAAGCGGCTCGACACCGCGCTGGCAAAACTGCGCGCCGATCTCGACCGCATGCTGGAGCGCGGCGACGTCGCCGAAGGCGGCGAGCACCGCGAGGTGCTGGAAGCCTACCGGATGTTCGCCAACGACCACGGCTGGTCGCACCGGCTGCACGAGGCGGTCGCCACCGGCCTCACCGCCGAAGCCGCGGTGGAGCGCGTGCAGTCCGACACCCGCGCGCGGATGCTGCGCTCGACCGATCCTTATTTGCGCGACCGGCTGCACGATCTGGAGGATCTCGGCCATCGCCTGATGCGGCAGCTGGTCGGCCAGGATCATGCGCCGTCGCGCGAGCAATTGCCCGACAACGCCATCCTGATCGCGCGCTCGATGGGCCCGGCGGCGCTGCTCGACTACGACCGCAAGCGGCTGCGCGGGCTGGTGCTGGAAGAGGGCACCGCCAACTCCCACGTCTCGATCGTGGCGCGCGCGCTCGGCATCGCCGCGCTCGGCGAGGTGCCGAATGCGGTCGGCATCGCCGATCCGGGCGACGCCATCATCGTCGACGCCACCTCGGGCTCGATCTACGTCCGGCCGACCGCCGAGGTCGAAGCCGCCTATGCCGAGCGCGTGCGGTTTCGCGCCCGGCGCCAGGCGCAATATTCGGCGCTGCGCGACCGGCCTTGCGTGACCCGCGACGGCCAGCCGATCGACCTGATGATCAATGCCGGCCTGGTGATCGACCTGCCGCATATCGAGGACACCGGCTGCACCGGCATCGGGCTGTTCCGCACCGAACTGCAATTCATGGTCGGCCAGAGCCTGCCGCGCTCGAGCGACCAGCTCGCGCTGTACCGCACCGTGCTGGATGCGGCGGGGACCAAGCCGGTAACCTTCCGCACGCTCGACATCGGCGGCGACAAGGCGTTGCCCTATATGGAGACGGTGGTCGAGGAGAACCCGGCGCTGGGCTGGCGCGCGATCCGGCTCGGGCTCGACCGGCCGGGCCTGTTGCGCAGCCAGATCCGCGCGCTGCTGCGCGCCGGCGGCGGCCGCGCGCTGCGCATCATGTTTCCGATGATCTCGGAAGTCGCCGAATACGACGCCGCCAAGGCGATCATCGAGCGCGAGCTGACCTATCTGCGCCAGCACGGCCATTCGCTGCCGGAGCGGCTCGACGTCGGCACCATGCTCGAGGTGCCGGCGCTGCTCTATCAGCTCGACGAGCTGCTGGAGAAGGTCGATTTCATCTCGGTCGGATCGAACGACCTGTTCCAGTTTCTGTTCGCGGTCGACCGCGGCAACTCCAAGGTGTCGGAGCGTTTCGACACGCTGTCGGCGCCGATCCTGCGCGCGTTGCGCGACATCCTGCGCAAGGCCAACGAGGCCAAGGTGTCGGTGTCGCTGTGCGGCGAGATGGCGTCGCAGCCGATCGGCGCGCTGGCGCTGATCGGGCTCGGCTACCGCGCGCTGTCGCTGTCGGCGATCGCGCACGGCCCGGTCAAGGCGATGATCCTCGATCTCGATGCCGGCAAGGCGGAGCAGGTGATGAATTCGCTGCTCGCGGCGAAGTCCGGCTCGGTGTCGATCCGGCAGGCGCTGACGCAGTTCGCCGAGGGCGAGGGGCTGTCGTTGTAGCGAGGCTGCTGTCGTTCGACGCCGCCCGCGATCTCCGATTCCTGTTCCGAGACCAAATCATGTCCTCACCCGAAATGTCGCTCCCCGAAACCAAGCTCGACGTGCTGCTGGCGCACCACGCCTCGCTGGAAAGCCAGCTGCAGGGCCAGCTCGGCGCCGAGACCTTCGTGCGGCTGAGCCGCGAGCTCGCCGAACTGAACCCGCTGATCGACGCGGTGAAATCCTATCGGGCCGCCGTGGCTGAACTGGCCGGCATCGACGCCATGCTCGGCGATGCCGCGACCGATGCCGAGATGCGCGAGATGGCCGAGGCGGAGCGCGAGGCCCTGGTCGCGCGCATCGATGAGCTGGCGCAGCAGATCCGCGTCGCGCTGCTGCCGAAGGATGCGATGGACGACCGCAACGTGATGCTGGAAATCCGCGCCGGCACCGGCGGCGACGAGGCCTCTTTGTTCGCCGGCGACCTGTTCCGGATGTACGAGAAATTCGCCGGCCTGCAGGGCTGGACCGTCGAGGTGGTGTCGGCCTCCGAAGGCACGATGGGCGGCTACAAGGAAATCATCGCCGAGGTGAAGGGCCGCGGCGCCTTCGCCAAGCTGAAATTCGAATCCGGCGTGCACCGCGTGCAGCGCGTGCCGGACACCGAGACGCAGGGCCGCATCCATACGTCGGCGGCGACGGTGGCGGTGCTGCCCGAGGTCGAGGAGGTCGACGTCGACATCAAGCCGGACGATCTGCGGATCGAGACCATGCGGGCGCAGGGCGCCGGCGGCCAGCACGTCAACAAGACCGAATCGGCGATCCGCATCACCCATATCCCGACCGGGCTGCAGGTGATGATGCAGGACAGCCGCTCGCAGCACAAGAACCGCGCCTCGGCGATGAACATCCTGCGCGCCCGCATCTATGACGCCGAGCAGCAGCGGATCGATTCCGCGCGCTCTGCCGAGCGCAAGGAGAAGGTCGGCTCCGGCGACCGCTCGGAGCGGATCCGCACCTACAATTTCCCGCAGGGCCGCGTCACCGACCACCGCATCAATCTGACGCTCTACAAGCTGCCGCAGGTGATCGCCGGCGAGGCGCTCGGCGAACTGATCGACGCGCTCACCACGGAGCACCAGGCCGCGCAACTCGCCGCCCAAGGCGCGGCGGCGTGAGACTGCTAGCGCCAGACGTTGCTTCTTCCCCTCTCCCCTCGTGGGAGAGGGTGGCCGCGCGCCAGCGCGGCCGGGTGAGGGGGAGCAGCCGGGCACTGACTCAGCGCCCCTCACCCGTCCTCGCTCCGCTCGGGCACCCTCTCCCACGAGGGGAGAGGGGAAGAAAGCGGTCGTGTTGTGAGTGATGCGTTCGCGGGCCAGAGCATCGAGGCCGCGCGGCGGGCGCTGGCGGTGCGCTTCAGAAGCCACGGCATCGAATCGCCGGAGCTCGATGCGCGGCTGCTGATCGGCGCGGTGCTCGGGCTCGATCTCACCGGACTGATCGTCGCCGCGGCGCGTGAACTGAGCGCAGCCGAGTCGGCGTCGCTGCAGGGCTTCGCCGATCGCCGGATTGCCGGCGAGCCGGTGGCACGCATCCTCGGCATGCAGGAGTTCTGGGGCCTGCCGCTGACGTTGTCGGCGGAGACGCTGGTGCCGCGGCCCGATACCGAGACGGTGGTGGCGGCTGCGCTCGAGCTGCTGCGCGGACACGCCATCGCCGACGATCGGCCGCGGATCGCCGATCTCGGCACCGGCTCCGGCGCGCTGTTGCTGGCGCTGCTGTCCGAACTGCCGCAGGCGTTCGGCATCGGCACCGACATCGGCGCGGAGGCGCTGCGCACCGCGCGCGGCAACGCGTTCAGCCTCGGCTTGCAGCAGCGCGCGGCGTTCGTCGCCTGCGACTACGCGCAGGCGCTGGCAGGGCCTTTCGATCTCATTGTTTCCAACCCGCCCTACATCGTGTCGGCGGAGATCGATGCACTCGCCGTCGAGGTGCGGACCCACGATCCGCGCCGCGCGCTCGATGGCGGCGACGACGGGCTCGATGCCTATCGGCGGATCATTCCGCAGGCCGCCGGGTTGCTGGCGCCGGGCGGGCTGCTGGTGGTGGAAATCGGCCGCGGCCAGCAGGACGACGTCCAGGCGCTGATGCAGGCGACGGGGCTGCAGGTCGCGGCGCCGCCGAAAGCCGATCTGGCCGGCATCGCGCGTGCCGTGACCGGCCGAAAACCACCCCGCTAAAGTGCAATTGGGCACAAAAAGCGCTTGGAATATCCCGTCAGACCGACTAGCTTCCCGTCACGACATCGGATCAGGGGTGCCGGGTTCCGCGCAGGTTGCGGCGATGTCCGGCTTTCTCATGGCGAGACCCCTCCGAGCATAGGTTCCAAAACGCAGGTCGAATTGAGCGCGATGGCTGAAAGAGCTGCGCAGCTCGCGACCGCAAAGCGAACGAAAGCCTGATATTGCGCTTGAAGCACTCACTCTCGAGAACTTGAGTTTGTTCGGGCCGGCTGAGCAAGCCGGTCTGGCTGGTGCGCTTGTGCGCGCCGGCGTTTGGGGAACGCGTCTTTGTCCAACGCGACGTACGGCACAATCGATCTGGATCAAAACCGCGGTGTGATTCGGTCGCGCATGACGCGCCCCGTCTCCGGCGCGTCTGTCGCGGCGACACCATAATGGGTTGGGTAAAAAGGCAAGACATGAGAAACGGTCAGAACAACAACAAGCGGCTGCGCAACCGCAACAACAACAGCAACCAGAGCAACAATAACAACAACAACCGGCGCGGCCAGAACCCGATGACCCGGGTGTTCGAGTCCAACGGTCCCGATATCAAGATCCGCGGCACCGCCTCCCACGTCGCCGAGAAATACGTGCAGCTGGCGCGCGACGCGCGCTCGTCGGGCGATCCGGTCGCGGCGGAGAATTACTACCAGCACGCCGAGCATTATTTCCGGCTGATCGCCGCGGCGCAGGAGCAGTTCCGCCAGAACCTGCCGCAGCCCCGCACCGAAAACGAAATGTCGGACGACGGTGGCGACGACAACGAGCAGGAGAGCTTCTCGAATTTCGGCGCCGAGCCCGGCCTCGTGCAGCAGCCGCAGCCGGCCTTCGTGCCACGCGACCAGCAGCCGCCGCGCGACCAGCAACGCGATCAGCAGCGTGATGCGCAGCCCTACCAGCCGCGCGAACAGCGCGACCACCAGCCCCGCGAGCAGCGCGATCATCAGCCGCGCGAGCATCGCCCGCAGCCGCAATTCCAGCCGCAGCCGGTGGTCCCGGTCGGCGACAGCGTCGACCGATTGCCGTCCTTCATCACCGGACCGCAGCCGCAGATCAACGCGCCGGCTTTCGAAGGTGGCGGCGAACGCTTCCCGCCGCGCCGTCGCCGCCGTCCGCACGGCCCGCGCCCCGAAGGCGCCGCCGCACCGGTGCCGAGCGACGACTTCAATCCGGGCAACGAGTAGTCCGCGATTGGTCGACGATTAGTTTCGCGCGAAGTTCGTGTCCCGGGCGCGATGCGGCATTCTTCATGCCGCTTCGCAGAACCGGGACCGTAGCAACGGCAGCTTGAAGCGTATTGAAGGTTTCCGCTGGTACGGCCCCGGCTCAGCATTGCACCACGATGCAAGAGTGTCGTGATGCAATGCGTCCGGGGCACGCAAACCTTTGCACCGCGCCGCCGTCGCGCTAACTCGCCGCGTCGTCGCGCTGCATCTGGGTCGGCACCAGCGCCGGCTCCAGCGCGGGGATGAGTCGCGTGCGTTCGCGGCGGGCGGGCAGCGAGCGATAGACCTGCTTGGTCGCTTCCACGATATGCACGCCGGCGAACGGCATCGACAGCGCGGCGCCGGCGCCTTCCCAGGCGCTCGCCGATTTCAGGAACCAGCCGCGCCCGACCGGCGGCATGAACAGCGCCTCGCTCCAGTTGGTCGGGGTGAACCAGGTCGCGCGCAGCAGCTTGGCGATCTGGGTCCGCGAATAGGGCCGGCCATGGCCGAACGGCGTGGTGTCGCTGCGCGCCCAGACGCCGCGGCGATTGGGGATCACCGCGATCAGCCGGCCGTTCGGCGCCAGCACCCGCCACACCTCGCGCAGCAAGGTCTCGGGATCGTCCGACATCTCCAGCGCATGCACCAGCAGGATCCGATCGACCGCGGCGTCGGGCAGCGGCAGCGAATGTTCTTCCACCAGCGTGGACAGCGTCGGCCGCGCGGTCGGCCATTTCAGCACGCCCTGCGCGGCCGGCATGAAGGCGATGCTGCGCTCGCAATCGTCGCGGAACAGGCCGAGATAGGGTGTCGGATAGCCGAACCCCAGCACGCGCTGGCCGCGCGCGTCCGGCCAGCGCGTCGCGATGCCGCGATTGATCAGCCGTCGCGCCACGATGCCGAGCCGGCCGGAATAGAAGTCGCGCAGTTCGGTGACGTCGATCGCCATGGTTCCGTTGTACCATGCGGCCCATCAACCGCCAAAGCGCCGCCGCCGCAGCGACAAGATTACGCGGCCCGCATATCGCCGGGCCGCGCGGCTGTGCTAGAACCCCGCGACATTGCCCACGGAGTTCTCATGGCCGCCGACATCCGCCTGTTCACCTGCCTTTCCGACAATTTCGGCGCGCTGATCCATGATCCCGCCAGCGGCGCCACGGCGGCGATCGATGCGCCCGAGGCCGGCCCGATCATCGCCGCGCTGGAGCGCGAGGGCTGGACGCTCACCGACATCCTGGTGACGCATCACCACGCCGACCATGTCGGCGGCATCGCCGAACTCAAGGCCAAGACCAATTGCCGCGTGGTGGCGCCGCACGACGCCAAGGCGAAGATCGAGCAGGTCGACGTCCGCGTCCGCGAGGGCGACACCGTCAAGGTCGGCGGCCTTGTCGCGCGGGTGCTGGAAACCCCGGGCCATACGCTCGACCACATCTCCTACGTGTTCGACGAGGCCGAGGTGGTGTTCGCCGCCGACACGCTGTTCTCGATCGGCTGCGGCCGGGTGTTCGAGGGCACCTATCCGATGATGTGGGAGTCCCTGCTGAAGCTGCGCGCGCTGCCGGATTCGTACCGGCTGTATTGCGGCCACGAATACACCGCGTCGAACGTCAAATTCGCGCTCGGCATCGAGCCGCACAACGCCGCGCTGCAGGCCCGCGCCGAGCAGGTCAAGCGGCAGCGCGAGGCCAACCAGCCGACCGTGCCGACCATGCTGGGCGACGAGAAGCGCGCCAACGTGTTTTTGCGCGCGGACGATGAAGCCGTCGCGGCCGCGGTGGGCCTGTCGGGCAAGAGTGCCGCCGAGGTGTTCGGCGAATTGCGCGAGCGCAAGAACAACTCCTGACCGACAACCATGATGATCGATACGCTCAGCGCCGCCGAGGTGATTGCGCGGCTCGGTCTCGAGCCGCACCCCGAGGGCGGGCATTTTCGCGAGACGTTTCGCGATCCCGCGGTTGACGCGCAAGGGCGCGCCGCGTCGACGGCGATCTACTTCCTGCTGGCGAAGGGCGAGCGGTCGCACTGGCACCGCATCGACGCCGCCGAGGTCTGGCATTACTACGCCGGCAGCGCGCTCGAACTGCAGATCGCGGACGACACCGGCGTGACGACGGTGCGGCTCGGCAGCGAATTCATGGCCGACGAGGTGCCGCAGGCGATCGTGCCGCCGCAGGCGTGGCAGGCGGCGACCAGTTGCGGCGACTGGAGCCTGGTCGGCTGCACCGTCGCGCCGGGATTCGATTTCGCTCATTTTGAGCTGGCGCCGCCGGGCTGGGCGCCGGGCTAAACCGGACTGCTACGCCGCGTCGATGCGGCGAAAGCCGTTCCACATCGCGGTGGCGGCGCCCGAGGTCAGCACCGGCAGCATGCGGCGCTGCTGGTAATTGCCGTTCAGCGACACCCGCGGCAGCGCCGTGAGATGCGCCGCGCTTTCCGGGAAGATCATGCCCGGCCGCGTCGTCACCGCGGTCTTGAAGCCGGCGCCGCGCGCCAGCGCGAATTCGCGGCCGCTGGCGGCGGCCTTGTCGCCATACGGATAGGCGAAGTGCTCGGCCGGCCGCTGCAGCACGGTCTCGATCCGGGCGCGGCTGATGCCCATCTCGTGCTGGGCGAGTGCTTCGCTCTGCCTTGCGAGGTTGCAATGGCTGATGGTGTGCGCGCCGATCGTCACCAGCGGATGGGCGGCGAACGGCTTGAGCTCGTCCCACGACAGGCAGAGTTCGCGGCTGATGCCGGCCTCGTCGACGCCGTGGCGCTGGCACAGCGCGCTCATCGCCGCGCGGAGATCGGGCTCGTCGCGCGAGCGCAGCCAGCCGTGCAGCCGGGCGAAGGCCGCCTGCTTGCCCGGCACCGTCGAGGTGTCGAGCCGCACCGCGGTGCCGTCGATCTCGGCCTCGATCCGCTCCGCCCTGGCGATGACGCGCTCCAGCGCCAGCCACCACAGCCGGCCGGTGCCCTGGGCGAAATCGCTGGTGACATAGACGGTGAACGGGGCGTCGAAATCCTGCAGCACCGGCAGCGCGTGGTCGCGGTTGTCGCGGTAGCCGTCGTCGAGCGTGATGCTGGCGAACGGCCGCGCGGTGTCGCGCGCGGCAAGGCGGCGATGCACCTCGTCCATGGTGACGATGTCGATGTTCTGGGTGCGCAGATAGGTCAGCGTGGCGCGCAGGAAGTCGGGCGTGATCTCGAGGTGGCGGTTGGGCTGGAACGCGTCGTCGCGCGCCGGCCGGACATTGTGCAGCATGAAGATCGTGCCCATCCCAGCAAGGATCGGCCGCAGCACGCGGTGGGCACCGGTGAAATACAATGCTTCAAGTCCGGCGCGGATGACGCCGTTACGGATCTGCTTCATGGGTGGCCCGCTCGAATTCGCCGCCAATGCTAGCGACCGATCGCTGAAGAAACGGTTAGCCAACCATCGACTGCTATGATTTGCCGCATTTCCAGTTTGACAGCCCCGCAAGGGTTTGATTTCTCTCTGTTTCCATTCAGCAGGACGACGAATGCGCGGGCTATTCAGGTGGAGCAGCAAATGGTGGCCTGGCGCGATCCCGCTGGCGATCTTTTGGGTGATCGCGGCCTGGACCACGACGCTGCCGCTCGAGGCTGACCTCGCCGCACGCGCCAACGGCGCGTTGCAGGACACCGTGCTCGACAAGACCCGGATCGCGACGGCGGGCCGCGATGTCACGCTGTCGGCCGATGCGTTTTCCGAGGAGGGCCGCCGCAGCGCGGTGGGACTGGTCGAGACCGTGCCGGGAGTCAGGCTGGTGGCCGACCGGACCCGGCTGGTCGCGGAGGCCGCGCCCTTCGTCTGGACCATCGAGCGCGACGTGGTGCGCGTGACGCTGAGCGGCAGCGCGCCGCTGCCGGCCATCAAGGCGCGCCTGCTGGAAGCCGCGCGCGGCAGCCTGCCCGGCGTCGAGGTGGTGGACCGGATCGGACTGGCGCGCGGCGCGCCGCAGCGGTTCGAGGCTGCCGCCCTGCTGCTGGTGGATCAGATCGGCCGGCTGAAGGACGGCAAGATCACCCTGACCGACAGCAAGGTCAGCCTGACCGGCATGGCGCGCGATCTCGGCGGCCGCGAGGCGATCGCCGCGGCGCTGAGGAATCTGCCGGAAGGGTTTTCGGTCGCCGCCAACGACGTCAAGGCGCCGCCTTACGTGTTCCAGGCCTACAAGGACCCGGTCGCGGTGACGGTGACGCTGGCGGGCTACGTGCCGAACAACGAGGTGCACGCCGCGCTGGTGGCGGCCGCGCGCAACAAGTTCTTCGCCGAGAAGGTGGTCGACAATCTGAAGGCCAGCGTCGGCGCGCCGCGCGGCTTCGGCGAGGCCGTGCTCGCCGCGCTGGGCGCGCTGTCGCGCTTGTCGACCGGCACGCTGGTGGTCTCCGACCGCGAGGCGAAGCTGTCGGGGGTCGCGCTGTTCGATGCCGCGGCGGGCCAGATCCGCGGCAGCCTCGGCAAGGACCTGCCGCAGGGCTGGCGGGTCAATGCCGACCTGACGGTGAAGCCGCCGGCGGCTCCGGTCGACGCCACGGTGTGCCAGCAATTGTTCACCGACCTGCTGTCGAAAGGCAGCATCCGCTTCGAATCCGGCGGCACCGGGATCAGCCGCGATTCCGCCGGGCTGCTCGACCGGCTGATCGAGACCGCGCAGCGCTGTCCCACCACCACCATCGAGATCGCCGGCCACACCGATGCCGACGGCGACGACGCGGCCAACCGGCTGTTGTCGGAACAGCGGGCCCAGGCGATCGTCGATTACATGGTGCAGGCCGGATTGCCGGCCGAGCGTTTCCAGCCGCACGGCTATGGCAGCGACACGCCGATCGCCAGCAACGAGACCGACGAGGGCAAGGCGCGCAACCGCCGCATCGATTTCGTGGTGAGGTAGGGCAATGGTCGCGCTGGTCGGATTCTACTGGGGATGGCTGCTGGCCTCGTTGCTGCTCGGGCTCGGCATGGGCTGGATCTGCGTCGTGCAGCATGGCGACGGGCTGTCGAAGCAGACCACGCGCTGGCTGGCGATCGCCGGCGTGGTGCTGCTCGGGCTGTCGCTGGCGCGCGTAATTCCGGGCCGGCCGGGCTATTGGCTTGACCTTGGCCTTCTGATGAGCGCTGCTTATCTGATCGGATGTGTGGTCGGCTCATGGCTGCGCGACCGGGTGGTTTCGCGCCACGCCAGCGGCAACTAGCGGTGCGGGAACGCGCCCGCGGCGCAGGGCGCGACATTCGGTCGGCTGCAGCGGAGCGCGACAACTGCTTTACAGACATCCGGTTCGGCGCGCGACGCAGACGGACTGGGATCGCCGACCACGCTTCGCCCGATCGCCCTGAGTAGCTGGATTCGCATTCGAGGTCTAAATGCTGGAAGCAATACGCGGGGCGATCGTCTACCTGCGAGGCAAGCAGATCCTGCAGAAGCTCGGCGTTCTGCTCAGCGTCGCGATCATCGCGGTGGCGTGTTACGTGCTCTACCACATGCTGCGCGGCATCGACACCGACAGGGTGATCACGGCGATCAAGCACACCGATCCGGTCAAGATCGGCCTCGCCGCGCTGTTCGTCGCCGCCGGCTATTTCACGCTGACATTCTACGATTTGTTCGCGGTCCGCACCATCGGCCGCGACCACGTTCCCTATCGGGTCACGGCGCTGGCGGCTTTCACCAGCTATTCGATCGGCCACAATGTCGGCGCCAGCGCCTTCACCGGCGGGGCGGTGCGCTACCGGATCTATTCCGGCTGGGGCCTTGACGCGATCGACGTCGCCAAGGTCTGCTTCATCGCCGGCCTCACCTTCTGGCTCGGCAACGCCGCGGTGCTCGGGATCGGCATCGCCTATCATCCCGAGGCCGCCGCCGAGATCGACCAGCTGCCGGTCTGGCTCAACCGCGTGCTGGCCTTCGTCATCCTGATCGGGCTGGCGCTCTATGTGGCGTGGGTCTGGGTGCACCCGCGCAAGGTCGGCCGCGGGCCGTGGAAGGTGACGCTGCCCGGCGGACCGCTGACCCTGCTGCAGATCGGGATCGGCATCGTCGATCTCACCTTCTGCGCGCTGGCGATGTACATGCTGGTGCCGAGCGATCCCTCGATCGACTTCATCTCGGTCGCCGTCATCTTCGTGTCGGCCACGCTGCTCGGCTTCGCCAGCCACTCGCCCGGCGGATTGGGCGTGTTCGATGCGGCGATGCTGGTGGGCCTCGCGGCGCTCGACAGGGAGCAGCTGCTCGCCGGGATCGTCCTGTTCCGCCTGCTGTATTATCTGACGCCATTCTTTCTCTCCGTCATTTTGCTGGCGCTGAGGGAGATTATCATCGGCGCGCGCGGCAAGCGGCTCGCCAAGATCGGCGTCGCGCTCGACACCAAGCTCGATCGCAAGCCGGTCCGTGAGGATCCGTCACCGGGCTAGCGGCGACCATCCGGCCGTCGCGGCGCGCCTCAGGAGATGCCGGTCCGATGTCCATGCACAGCTCCATCCCGACGTTGTCGCAGCGGTTCGACCGGCTGCGGCACGCGGCGCTGATTCTTCTGGCGGGGGCGCTCGCGCTCATCGTGCTGGCGGCGCTGGGCCAGATCTCGCCGGCCGCCGCGGCGGTTGTGTTCGTCTGCATCGCCGCGGCCGCGCTGGTGCCGTGGCGACTGCCCGAAGCGGTGGCCTCGCGCGACGAGCCGCTGCGGCTCAATCCGATGGAGGCGCCTGCGGTGCAGGCGATCATGGCCGGCATGCCGGACCCGGCGGTGCTGCTCGACGGTGCGGGCCGGGTGATCCATCTCAACCTCGCGGCGGCGCAACTCGCGCCGGCGCTGCGCGTCAACGAACTGGCGCAGGTCGCCCTGCGCTCGCCGGAGATCATCACCGCGCTGCGCGAGGTGATCGCCACCCAGGAAACGCGCCGCGTCACCTATCTCGACCACGTCCCGGTCGACCGCTGGATCGAACTGACGCTGACGCCGCTGCAGGCGCCGACCGCGTTCGGCGGCAGCGGCCTCTATATGCTGATGACCTTCCACGACCAGACGCCGCTGCGCCGGGTCGAGGAGATGCGCGCCGACTTCGTCGCCAATGCCAGCCACGAACTGCGCACGCCGCTGGCGGCGCTGTCGGGCTTCATCGACACCTTGCAGGGTCCGGCCAGGGACGACGCCAAGGCGCGCGAGCGCTTTCTCGGCATCATGCATACCCAAGCCAAGCGGATGGCGCGGCTGATCGACGACCTGCTGTCGCTGTCGCGCGTCGAGCTCTCCGCGCATGTGCGGCCCGACGCGCAGGTCGACCTGCTGCCGATCATCCGCCAGGTGATCGAGGGGCTCGAGCCATTGGCCAAGGAGCGCCAGGTCGCGATCGAAACCGACCTGCCTGACCATGCGACCATTGCCGGCGACCGCGAGGAGCTGCTGCGGCTGTTCGAGAACCTGATCGAGAACGCGCTGAAATACGGCGCGTCGGGCGGGCGGGTGCTGGTCTCGCTGGCGACCGAGACAACCGGCGACGGCCCGTCGGAATACCGCGTGCGGGTGCGCGATTTCGGACCCGGCATCGCGCCCGAGCATCTGCCGCGACTGACCGAACGCTTCTACCGCGTCGACGTCGGCGACAGCCGCGCGCAGGGCGGAACGGGCCTCGGTTTATCGCTGGTGAAACATATTGTTAACCGTCATCGCGGGCGGCTTTTGATCGAAAGCGTGCCGTCGCAAGGCGCTACCTTCAGTGCCTGTTTTCCACCGTTCAAAATGCCGGGTTCTGCGTAAAAGCTTAGTAATTTCTATTGGTTAGTGGTGTCACATGAGTGTCACCCAATCATCATAAAAGGTCTATCGATCGCCCTTACACGGGCACGGTAAGCGCTCTCGGGCGTGTCCAGCGCTTCGCTTACCGATGGAGACCACGCATGAATTTCATCAAGTCGATCGTCGCTGTCGGCCTGGTCGCCGCATCGACGTCCGCCTTTGCGGCCGACATCACGGGCGCAGGCGCGACCTTCCCCTTCCCGGTCTATTCGAAGTGGGCCGACAGCTACAAGAAGGAGACCGGCAACGGTCTGAACTACCAGTCGATCGGCTCCGGCGCCGGCATCAAGCAGATCCAGGCCAAGACCGTGACCTTCGGCGCCACCGACGCGCCGCTGAAGCCCGAGCAGCTCGCCAAGGACGGCCTGGTGCAGTGGCCGCAGGTGATGGGCGCGATCGTGCCGGTGGTGAACCTCGAAGGCATCAAGCCGGGCGAACTGGCGTTCGACGGCGAGACGCTGGCCAACATCTATCTCGGCAAGATCACCAAATGGGACGACGCCGCGATCAAGAAGCTGAACCCCAAGGTGACGCTGCCCTCGACCTCGATCACCGTGGTCCGCCGTTCCGACGGTTCGGGCACCACCTTCAACTTCACCGACTATCTGTCGAAGACCAGCGCCGACTGGAAGTCCAAGGTCGGCACCGGCACCGCGGTCGAATGGCCGGTCGGCGTCGGCGCCAAGGGCAATGAAGGCGTCGCCGGCAACATCGGCCAGACCAAAAATTCAATCGGTTATGTCGAGTATGCCTATGCCAAGCAGAACAAGCTGACCTACGCCGCGATGGTCAACAAGGCCGGCAAGGTGGTGCAGCCCACCATGGCCTCGTTCCAGGCCGCCGCCGCCAATGCCGATTGGGCCAACGCCCCCGGCTACTACCTGATCCTGACCGACCAGCCCGGCGAAGCGTCCTGGCCGATCACCGCGGCGACCTTCATCCTGATGCACAAGGAGCCGACCGACAAGGCCGCCTCCGCCGAAGCCATCAAGTTCTTCAAGTGGGCGTTCGAGAAGGGCGACAAGGAAGCCGAGGCCCTCGATTACATCCCGATGCCCGCCGAAGTCGTCAAGCAGATCGAGAAGACCTGGTCTGCGGACATCAAGAGCTGATTGGCGCTCTGCCCGCGCCCCGTCAGTCCGGGGCGCGAGCAGCGACAGCTGCGAGCGAACCCGGAATCCATAACCACCACAGGGGAGATGGATTCCGGGCCTGCGCCCCAGGTGGGGCGCATCCCGGAATGACGCCCGTGAGTTGATGCGGCCGCGTCGAGCGGCTGGTGTTTTTTCGACCGTTGCATACAAAGGGGACAAGCGTGGCAGACATGGCGGTTGAAAATAATGCGATGGACGCCGCCGGCCCGTATGACCGCGCGAAGGCGCTGAACGCCTTCAAGGCCGGCGACACCGCGTTCTACTGGGTGACCCGCGCCTGCGCCATTTCGGTGCTGCTGATTCTCGGCGGCATCATCATTTCGCTGATCGTCGGCGCCTGGCCGGCGATCCGCGAATTCGGATTGTCCTTTCTGCTCACGTCGCGCTGGGCCCCGGCCAACGACCCGCCGATCCTCGGCGCGCTCGGGCCGATCTACGGCACGCTGGTGACCTCGGTGATCGCGATGGTCATCGCGATCCCGGTCGGTCTGGGCATCGCGATTTTCCTCACCGAACTGTGCCCGCAATGGCTGCGACGGCCGATCGGCCTGGCCATCGAACTGCTCGCCGGCATCCCGTCGATCATCTACGGCATGTGGGGCTTCTTCGTGCTGGCGCCGTTCATGGCCAATCACATCCAGCCCTACATGATCGACGCCTTCGAGGGCGTGCCGGTGCTCGGCACCATCTTCGCCGGGCCGCCGTCCTATCTCAGCCTGTTCAACGCCGCGCTGATCCTGGCGATCATGGTGCTGCCCTTCATCACCGCGATCTCGATCGACGTGTTCAAGACCGTGCCGCCGGTGCTGAAGGAAGCCGCCTACGGCATCGGCTGCACCACCTGGGAAGTGGTCCGCAAGGTGGTGATCCCCTACACCCGCGTCGGCGTGATCGGCGGCATCATGCTGGCGCTCGGCCGCGCGCTCGGCGAGACCATGGCGGTGACCTTCATCATCGGCAACGCGTTCCGCATCACCGGCTCGGTGTTCTCGCCGGGTACGACAATATCCGCGGCGATCGCCAGCGAGTTCGCCGAAAGCGACGGACTGCACCAGTCCGGTCTCATCCTGCTCGGCCTGCTGCTGTTCATGCTCACCTTCCTGGTGCTGTCGGCGGCGCGGCTGATGCTGATGCGGCTTGAAAAGAAGGCGGGCAACTAACATGGACCCGATTTACAAGTCCCGCCGCCGAACCGACATCATCATCAAGACGCTGTGCCTTGCCGCGGCGATCTTCGGGGTGTCGTGGCTCGGCATGATCCTATTCACGCTGTTCTACAACGGCGTCGCCGGTCTCAGCCTGCAGATCTTCACGCAGGACACGCCGCCGCCCGGCTCGGTCGAAGGCGGCCTGCGCAACGCGATCGTCGGCTCCATCATGATGACGATCATCGGCGTCGGCATCGGCGCGCCGCTCGGCATGCTGGCCGGCACCTATCTGGCCGAATACGGCCGTCACGACCGCCTCACCTCGGTGATCCGCTTCATCAACGACATCCTGCTCAGCGCGCCGTCGATCATCATCGGCCTGTTCATCTACGGCGCCGTGGTGGTGCCGATGGGCGGCTTCTCGGCCTTCGCCGGCGCGCTGGCGCTGGCGGTGATCGTGATCCCGGTGGTGGTGCGCACCACCGAGGACATGCTGCTGCTGGTGCCGGGCTCGCTGCGCGAGGCCGCCGCCGCGCTCGGGCTGCCGCGCTCGCTGGTGATCAAGCGGATCTCCTATCGCGCCGCGCGCGCCGGCCTGATCACCGGCGTGCTGCTGGCGACCGCGCGGGTGGCCGGCGAGACCGCCCCGCTGCTGTTCACCGCGCTGAGCAACCAGTTCTTCAGCCTCAACCTCTCGACCACGATGGCGAACCTGCCGGTGACCATCAACAACTTCGTGCAAAGCCCCTACGACTACTGGAAACAGCTCGCCTGGACCGGCGCGCTCATCATCACCCTGGCCGTGCTGGCCCTGAACATTGGCGCGCGTATTCTTGGCGCCGAGAGGACCGCGAAATGACCGACATTGCGATTTCGAGCAGCGTTCCGTCCGGGCCGGTGCCCAACGGGCTCCTGCAGCCTGAGGGACCGCCCAAGGTCACCGCGCGCGACCTCAATTTCTACTACGGCGAAAACCACGCGCTGAAGCACATCAATCTCAACCTGGTGACGAACAAGGTCACGGCCTTCATCGGCCCCTCGGGATGCGGCAAGTCCACGCTGCTGCGGGTGTTCAACCGGATGTACGATCTCTATCCGGGTCAGCGCGCCGAGGGCCAGGTGATGCTGGACTCCACCAACATCCTCGACCCCAAGCTCGACCTCAATCTGCTGCGGGCGCGGGTCGGCATGGTGTTCCAGAAGCCGACGCCGTTCCCGATGACGATCTACGAGAACATCGCGTTCGGCATCCGGCTGTATGAAAAGCTGTCGAAGTCGGAAATGGACGGTCGGGTCGAGAAGGCGCTGCGCGGCGGCGCGTTGTGGAACGAGGTCAAGGACAAGCTCAACGCCTCGGGCCTCAGCCTGTCCGGCGGCCAGCAGCAGCGGCTGTGCATCGCGCGCAGCATCGCGGTGCGGCCGGAAGTCATCCTGTTCGACGAGCCCTGCTCGGCGCTCGATCCGATCTCGACCGCAAAGATCGAGGAGCTGATCGACGAGCTGAAGGAGAACTACACGATCGCCATCGTCACCCACAACATGCAGCAGGCGGCGCGGGTCTCCGACTCGACCGCCTTCATGTATCTCGGCGAGCTGATCGAATTCGGCCCGACCAACAAGATCTTTACGTCGCCGACCGACCGCCGCACCCAGGACTACATCACCGGCCGGTTCGGCTGACGCGCACGCGCCGACGCGCGAGGAGACTGCACATGGGCATGGACCACACCACCAAGGCATTCGACAGCGACCTGCAGGATCTGACCCGGCTGGTCGCCGAGATGGGCGGGCTGGCGGAACGCCAGATCGTCGAATCGGTCGACGCGATCATTCGCCGCGACACCGTTCTCGGCGCCAAGGTCGTTCTCGCCGACCAGGAAATCGATCAGTTGCAGAAAGTCATCGAGGAGCGCGCGGTGCTGACCATCGCGCGGCGCCAGCCGATGGCGGTCGATCTGCGCGAGATCGTCGGCGCGCTGCGCGTCGCCACCGATCTGGAGCGGATCGGCGACCTCGCCAAGAACATGGGCAAGCGGGTCACCGCACTCGACAGCGACTTCCGTCCGCTGAAGCTGATCCGCGGCCTCGAGCACATGACCGATCTGGTGCAGTCGCAGGTCAAGTCGGTGCTCGACGCCTATGCGGCGCACGATCTGCCGGCGGCGATGGCGGTGTGGAAGGGCGACGAGGAAATCGACGCGATCTGCACCTCGCTGTTCCGCGAATTGCTGACCTACATGATGGAAGACCCGCGCAACATCTCGTTCTGCATCCATCTGATGTTCTGCGCCAAGAACATCGAGCGGATCGGCGACCACGCCACCAACATCGCCGAGACGGTGTTCTACATGATCGAGGGTCAGCAGATCCTCGACAAGCGGCCGAAGGGCGACATGACCACCTTCGCCGACGCAATCCCCGGCATCGAGTGAGAGATACGATATGAGCGCGCGCATTCTGGTAGTCGAAGACGAGGAAGCGCTGACCACGCTGCTGCGGTACAATCTCGACGCCGAAGGCTACGACGTCGAGACGGTGGCGCGCGGCGACGACGCCGATACGCGGCTGAAGGAGCGCATCCCCGACCTGATCGTGCTGGACTGGATGCTGCCCGGCCTGTCCGGCATCGAGCTGTGCCGGCGGCTGCGGGCGCGGCCCGAGACCAAGCAGCTGCCGATCATCATGCTCACCGCGCGCGGCGAGGAAAGCGAGCGCGTTCGCGGCCTTGCTACAGGCGCCGACGACTACATCGTCAAGCCGTTCTCGGTGCCGGAATTGCTGGCGCGGGTGAAGGGCCTGCTGCGCCGCGCCGCGCCGGAGCGGCTCGCCACCGTGCTGAGCTATGGCGATCTCGAACTGGACCGCGACAAGCGCCGCGTCGCGCGCTCCGGCCGGCCGATCGATCTCGGCCCGACCGAGTACCGCCTGCTGGAGTTTTTCCTGGAGCATCCCGGCCGGGTGTTCAGCCGCGAGCAGCTGCTGGACAGCGTCTGGGGCCGCGACATCTACATCGACGAGCGCACCGTCGACGTCCACATCGGCCGGCTGCGCAAACTGCTCAACCCCGGCCGCGAGCAGGACCCGATCCGCACCGTCCGCGGCGCCGGCTACGCGCTCGACGACCGGTTTGCGAAGGCGGAGTAGTTGCCGCGTCTGACAGTGCGCGCGGCCACTGTGCGCGCGCAGGGCCGCGAAACGCTAGCAGGCGCATAGCGGCCATCAGCGGCCTTCCTGCGGGCCGCTCGGCGCCCGACGCAGCCTCCCGCCAATTTTAGCCATCCAATTCGGCCTCTTGCTGAGCCCGGATTCTGGCGTTTGACTTTAATCAGCGCGGGCTGCCTAATTCGTCCGTCGCCTGCGATCTTGACCGGGGCAGGACACATAAAGCCTATCCGGAAGGGATTCACAGGAGGCGGTGAATGTCCGAGGCAGGAATGCCCAATCTGATCGGGCTCGGAGCGCCGCGGGCCGGCACCACCACGCTGTTCGGAATTCTGCAGGGACTGCCCGATGTCCTCACCCCGGCGCTGAAGGAACAGAATTATTTCGGCCTGCGCGACAATCCGGACCGCGCGGACTATGTCCCGGCGCTGGAATTTGCAGAGGAATTTCGCGCCGATCGGTCATTTCGCTATCGCTGCGAAATCTCGCCCATCTATCTGTCCCGCAAATCGAGTCTCGAGGCCATCGCCCGGGCCGTTCCCGACGCTTCGGTGATCGCCTGCCTGCGGGAGCCTTTGTCGAGGGCGTTGTCGGATTATCGCAGGCTGGCAAACCGGCCGCTCGGCGAGATGGACCGGGATCTCCAGAAAGCCATGGATCGGCTCCGGTGCAACGAAAGCATCGATCCGGACGCGCTCGACGATCCCGCCAACTGTCTCAGTCGCTCGCTCTATGCGACCTCGCTGCAGACCTGCTTCGATCTGTTCGGGCGGGATCGCGTGCTGGTGCTGCTGTTCGAGGATCTGGGCGAGGGGGTCGATCGATGGCTGTCGCCGCTGGCCGATTTCCTGCAAGTCGATATTCCGCAGTTCGACATCCGTAGCTTCCGCAACGAGGGCAATTCGTCGCTGGCCGGGCTCGGCCCGGCGGCGATGGCCGAGCTGCGGGCGTTTTTCGCCGACGACACCGCGCGCACCGGCGATCTGCTGGGCCTCGACCTGACAAGCCGATGGCGCGTGTCGGACGGGCCCGAGCCGACGCGTGCTGTGTCGTCCGCGCCGATCGTCGGGGCCGACGAGCCCGCCGTCGGCTTTCTCTTCATCGATGCGGCTCCGCGCCAAACAGGCGCGATGATCCAGGCGATGAACGATCTCGGCGGCTGTCACCTTCGACTCAATCCGACCAATAGTCGCAATCCGGAAAACGTCGAGGATTGCATCGCGGTGTTTACCGACGAGATGTTCAGCGAGCATCTCGTGGATCTCAGCGATCCGTCATTCGTGCCTGACCAGGCCTGGTTCGCGCAAAACGATGTGCAGACCCGGATCGATCGGCTCGCAGAGGGGTTTGTTCGCGCCGGCAAACATTCGCGAATTCTGACCACGCGCATGATGGCCGGCATCGGAGCCTCGCCCGCGGCGCTGATTGGTTCGATCGTGAGCGCCTTCGTCAAGGCCCGCATCCGATGCGAGATCGTGTTTTCGATCGAGCGGCCGCGGCAGTATCATCACGAGGTGGCCGGGCAAGGCGTCGATGAAAATGCCGCCACTCTGGAATACGTTTCGATGCTCGTCCGCGCCGAAATCGCGACCCGCGGCCTCGCCCGCTGGGTGATCCCGTCCGGCGGCGTTCAGGGAACGCTGGCGAACGGCTTGTCTGGATCACTGGCAATCGCCGCCGAACGGGTCAAAGCCGGCTTGCCGTCGGTCGAAGCCGGCGCGCTTGCCGAGGGCGTCTTCTGTTCCGGGCTTGCGGAGCGGATTTATTCAGAACTCGCCGCCGGGGCCCGCGGGTCCATTTCGAGCGGCGCCATCGATGAGATCAAGCGCGAGTTCGACCGCGCGACGATCAGTGCCCGGTCCTACTACCAGAAACTGCGGCCGATCCTGGTGAACCACGCCCATTCCCGCCGCCGCGAGAACGCCCAGCGCAGCGAGGTGGAAAGGCTGCACCTGAGCGTCGCGGAGGAGGTGGCGCGGCGCGATGCCGGCCTGCGGGACGCGGCAATCTACACGGCGACACTGGAGCAAGAGCGCGCCAGCATGGTCGAATACTGCCGGTTGCAGGAGGAGGCGCGGGCGAGTTTGGACGACTACTGCCGGTCGCTGGAACGGGAACGCGTGAACATGGCCGAGTACTGCCGGTCGCTGGAACAGGAGCGCGCGACCACGGCCGAGTACTGCCGGTCACTGGAGCAGGCGCGCGCCGAACTCGAGCGCTATGCGCGCTCGCTAGGCGAAGCGCTGCACAAGGCCCAGGCGATCATCGCCCAGCGTCCGGGCCAGGGCGCCGATCCGGCCTGACCCCCGGAAGCACGCCGAGGTCTTACCTGGTCGGCTTGGCCATCTGGCGGCGGCGGTCGCCGGCGGGCTGGTAGGCGATGCGGGAGTGGTGGGCGCAATAGGGCAGGCTCTGCAGCGCACGGCCGCCGCAGAAGAAGAATTCCGGATTGCTGGGGTCGCCGATCGGCCAGTGGCAGGTCGCCTCGTTGAGTTCCAGCAGCGACAGCCGCTGGCTCATCGGCACCACATTGTCGTGGGCGATCGGATCCGGCTCGGCGTCGACCTCGAACACATGCGCCAGCGCGGTGTTGCCGCGCGACACCGGGCGCGAGACCCGCATCATGTGCTGGGCCGGACGCGCCTTGCGCGGGCGCGGCGCCGCCGAGGAGGGGCTCTTGGCGCGGCCGGACAGGCCGAGGCGGTGCACCTTGCCGATCACGGCGTTGCGGGTCACGTTTCCGAGTTCAGCGGCGATCTGGCTGGCGGACAGGCCGCCTTCCCAGAGTTTCTTCAACTGTTCGACGCGATCGTCGGTCCATGTCAGTGCCGTCATCGCTTCTATCCCTTCGTGTCGCGCCGGCCGCTGCGGGGCCTCGCGCAACTCAAATGTCTCCAAAATCCCTGCCGGCAGAATCCCTTAGCCCTCGCCGGGCGGGGTTTGCGCCCGGACGTTTCACGCCCTACTGAGGAACCAGAAGATCACAACCGCGCACGAGATGTCGTACCCGACAGCTCAAAGGCTACAATATGCCGTGACTCTCGCGCAAGAGTCGGGCGCCGTGCGTCCACACCTTCTAACTACCAGTCAATCCCTAGGGGCACGATCTGTCACATGGCTGTTAGCAGCGGCGTGCGCAACACCGCGCCAGACATCGGTTGACAGTGACCCGCGCACACATAGAATAACCCGCACGTGCCGCCTGGAAAGGCGGCACGTTTCGTTTCCGGGGTACGTTGATCCGATCGCCGCTGCGCGTGGCGCCGGACCGGCCGCCTCATCTGCGATCGGATCGGTCATGTCCCATAGCGCCGCAACCTCCCATCTGCTGCCGGTTTTCGCCCGCGCGGACCTCGCTTTCGAGCGCGGCGAAGGCGTCTGGCTGATTGGAACCGACGGCGAGCGCTATCTGGATTTCACCAGCGGCGTCGCGGTCAACTCGCTCGGCCACGCCCATCCGCATCTGGTCGCCGCGTTGCAGGAGCAGGCCACCAAGCTGTGGCACATGTCGAACCTGTTCAAGAGCCCGGACGGCGAACGGCTGGCGGCGCGGCTGTGCGACGAGAGCTTTGCGGACTACGTGTTCTTCGCCAATTCCGGCGCCGAGGCGATGGAATGCGCGATCAAGATGACGCGGCACTATCACTTCTCGCGCGGCCAGCCGGAGCGGACCCGGATCGTCACCTTCGAGGCGGCGTTCCACGGCCGCACCCTGGGCACGCTCGCCGCCACCGGATCGGCGAAGTATCTCGAGGGCTACGGCGCGCCGCTGGACGGCTTCGACCAGGTGCCGCTCGGCGACCTCGACGCCGTCAAGAAGGCGATCGGTCCGAACACCGCCGGCATCCTGATCGAGCCGCTGCAGGGCGAGGGCGGCGTCCGCGCGCCGCCGCCGTCGTTCTTCCGGGCGTTGCGCGAATTGTGCGACGAGAAGGGCCTGCTGCTGGTGTTCGACGAGGTGCAGACCGGCATGGGCCGCACCGGCGAACTGTTCGCCTACAAGCGGCTCGGCGTGACGCCCGACATCATGTCGCTCGCCAAGGCGCTCGGCGGCGGCTTTCCGATCGGCGCCTGCCTCGCCACCGCGGAGGCGGCGAAGGGCATGGCGCCGGGCTCGCACGGCTCGACCTTCGGCGGCAATCCGCTCGCGGTGGCGGCCGCCAATGCGGTGCTCGACGTGATGCTGAAGCCGGGCTTCTTCGCGCAGGTGCAGCGCGCCTCGCTGGTGCTGAAGCAGAAGCTCGCCTCGGTGGTCGATCGCCATCCGGCGGTGTTGAGCGAAGTCCGCGGCGAGGGGTTGCTGATCGGATTGAAGGCGGTGGTGCCGTCGGGCGACCTGGTCGCCGCCTTGCGCGACCAGAAGCTGCTCACCGTCGGCGCCGGCGAGAACGTGGTGCGGCTGCTGCCGCCGCTGATCGTCAGTGAAGCCGAGATCGAGGACGCGGTGGCGCGGCTGGAGCGCGCCTGCGTGGTGCTGTCCGAGAAGGCCGGCAAGGCGGTCGAGGCCGCAAAATGACCACGCCGCCGCGACACTTTCTCGATCTCAGCAACATCCCGACCGCAGACCTCCGCGCCATCCTCGACGCCGGCGTCGCCGTGAAGGCGCAGCTCAAGGCGCAGAAGGCGGGCGGCGCCAAGGCCGACAAGCCGCTCGACGGCAAGACCTTGGCGATGATCTTCGAAAAGCCCTCGACCCGCACCCGGGTGTCGTTCGACGTCGGCATGCGGCAGCTCGGCGGCGAGGCGATCATGCTGACCGGCGCCGAGATGCAGCTCGGCCGCGGCGAGACCATCGCCGACACCGCGCGCGTGCTGTCGCGCTTCGTCGACATCATCATGATCCGCATCCTCAGCCACGACTCGCTGATGGAGCTCGCCGCCTATGCCACCGTGCCGGTGATCAACGGGCTGACCCGGCGCTCGCACCCCTGCCAGGTGATGGCGGACGTGATGACCTTCGAGGAGCATCGCGGCCCGATCACCGGGCGCACCGTGGCCTGGACCGGCGACGACAACAACGTGCTGGCGTCGTGGGCGCATGCCGCCGAGCGGTTCAAGTTCAATCTGCGGATCGCGACCCCGCCGCAGCTCGCGCCGAACAAGGCGATGCGCGACTGGATCAAGGCCACCAACGCGCCGATCGTGCTCGGCACCGATCCGGAAGCCGCGGTGAAGGGCGTCGACTGCGTCATCACCGACACCTGGTTCTCGATGGGCGACAAGGACGGCGAGCACCGGCACAATCTGTTGAAGCCGTATCAGGTCAACGCCAAGTTGATGGCGATGGCCGACAAGGACGCGATCTTCATGCACTGCCTGCCAGCGCATCGCGGCGACGAGGTCACCGACGAGGTGATCGACGGCCCGCAATCGGTGGTATTCGACGAGGCGGAGAACCGGCTGCACGCGCAGAAGGGCATTCTGACCTGGTGCATGGGCGAGGTCGGCTGAGTCACCGTCGCGCGTCTTTCCCGCGTCAGAAATTCGGTGCAAAGCTGCGCGCCGCATGACCACTCGGCTTCAAGCCGAACCTCCCGCAGGGAGGACATCAGGAATCAACCATGTCCGCCGCCAAGACCACCGCCGTCTCGCCGCTCGCCCCGACCGACGTTCCCGCCATGCCGGCGCTGGCCGGCGTCCGGCTCGCTACTGCGGCGGCCGGCATCCGCTACAAGGACCGCACCGACGTGCTGCTGGCGGTGTTCGATCCCGGCACCACGGTCGCCGGCGTGTTCACCCGGTCGAAATGCCCGTCGGCGCCGGTCGAATGGTGCCGTGACATTCTCAAGGGCGGCAAGGCGCGGGCGCTGGTGGTCAATTCCGGCAACGCCAACGCCTTCACCGGCAAGACCGGCCGCGTCGCCACCAAGCTGACCGCCGACATCGCCGCCAAGGCGCTGGGCTGCAAGCCGGGCGACATCTTCCTGGCCTCCACCGGCGTGATCGGCGAGCCGCTCGACGCGCGCAAGTTCGACGGCGTGCTCGGCACGCTGGCCGAGAACGCCGAGCCGGACGGCTGGATGGACGCGGCCCGCGCGATCATGACCACCGACACCTTCCCCAAGGTGGCGACCGCGACCGTCAAGCTCGGCAAGGCCAAGGTGACGATCAACGGCATGGCCAAGGGCGCCGGCATGATCGCCCCGGACATGGCGACGATGCTGGCCTTCATCTTCACCGACGCGCCGATCGCCGCGCCCGCGCTGCAGGCGCTGCTGAAGGCCGGCGTCGACGACACATTCAATGCGGTGACGATCGACGGCGACACCTCGACGTCCGACACGCTTTTGGCGTTCGCTACTGGCGATGCCGCGGCCTATGGGGCGCCGAAGATCACCAAGGCCAGCGATCCGCAACTCAAGGCCTTCGTGAAGGCGTTCAACGCCGTGCTGGCCGATCTCGCCGAGCAGGTGGCGCGCGACGGCGAGGGCGCGCGCAAGCTGGTCGAGATCATCGTCGAGGGCGCGACCTCGAAGCCGAGCGCACGCAAGATCGCGATGTCGATCGCCAATTCGCCGCTGGTGAAGACCGCGATCGCCGGCGAGGACGCCAATTGGGGCCGCGTGGTGATGGCGGTCGGCAAGGCCGGCGAGCCGGCCGATCGCGACAGGCTGTCGATCTCGTTCAACGGCATCCGCGTCGCCAAGAAGGGCGCGCGCGATCCGTCCTACAACGAGACCGAGGTGTCCAACGCGATGAAGAACGACACCATCCAGATCAAGGTCGCGCTCGGCCTCGGCACCGGCCGCGACCGCGTGCTGACCTGCGACCTGACCAAGGAATACATCGCCATCAACGGCGACTACCGGTCGTGACGTGAAGCTGCTCCTCGTCGTCGCGGCGGCGCTGATCGACGCCGACAACCGCGTGCTCATCGCGCAGCGGCCGGCGGGCAAGTCGCTGGCCGGGCTATGGGAGTTTCCCGGCGGCAAGCTCGATCCCGGCGAGCGGCCCGAAGCGGCGCTGATCCGCGAGTTGCAGGAAGAACTCGGCATCGAGGTCAAGGAGGCCTGCCTGGCGCCGCTGACCTTCGCCAGCCACGCCTATGACGATTTCCATTTGCTGATGCCGCTGTACATCTGCCGCCGCTGGGACGGCATGGTCACCGCGCGCGAGGGCCAGCAACTCGCCTGGGTCCGCGCCAACAAACTGCGCGACTATCCGATGCCACCGGCCGACCTGCCGCTGATCCCGCATCTGATCGATCTGCTGTTGTAGGTTGGGCACGGTCATGCGAGGGGGCTGCACGTAAAGTGTCATTGCCGGGCTTGACCCGGCAATCCATCCGTTCTTCGCAAAGATGATGGACCCGCGGGTCAAGCCCGCGGGTGACGCTTTCACATGCGGCTTCGCGTAGCCTGGATGCTCAGCGGCCCATCAGGCGTCATGGCCGGGCTCGTCCCGGCCATCCACGCCTTTGATGCCGCAAGACGTGGATGCCCGGGACAAGCCCGGGCATGACGAAGAAGAGGAATGGCGTGCGCTGTTCCTCGCCGTCGTTCCGGGGCGTGAGGGCGAAGCCCGAAACGAACCCGGAATCTTGCGGCAGGCGAAGCGCCGCGAGGGTGAGGCGCCAGGACCCGCGGCGAGATTCCGGGTTCATTGCGCCGCTGCGCGGCGCATGCCCCGGAATGACGAGAGCAACTGTCTGTCACGCAACGCAGCCCATCAGTCGTCATGGCCGGGCTCGTCCCGGCCATCCATCCGTTCTTCGCAAAGATGATGGACCCGCGGGTCAAGCCCGCGGGTGACGCTTTCACATGCGGCTTCGCGTAGCCTGGATGCTCAGCGGCCCATCAGTTGTCATGGCCGGGCTCGTCCCGGCCATCCACGCCTTTGATGCCGCAAGACGTGGATGCCCGGGACAAGCCCGGGCACGACGAAGGAGAGGAATGGCGTGCGCTGTTCCTCGCCGTCGTTCCGGGGCGTGAGGGCGAAGCCCGAAACGAACCCGGAATCTTGCGGCGGGCGAAGCGCCGCGACGGTGAGGCGCCGAGAACCGCTGCGAGATTCCGGGTTCATTGCGCCGCTGCGCGGCGCATGCCCCGGAATGACGGGCACCTTGGCAGCACGCCAAAAAAACGCCCCGGCGGACCGGGGCGCTTCGTTCACCGTCACTCAGCCGGCCGCGCTCAGGCGGCGGCCTTGGCGTCGTTCTCGATCACCTGGGGCGCGGGACCCGCGCTGGTGGTAATCGGAATGCTGCGGGGCTTCTTGGCTTCCGGGATCTCGCGGACGAGATCGACGTGAAGCAGGCCGTTCTCGAGCGTGGCGTTCTTGACCGTCACATAGTCGGCAAGCTGGAACGCGCGCTCGAAGGCGCGGGCGGCGATGCCGCGATACAGCACCTCGGCCTTGCCGCCGTTCTCGTTGGCGGACTTTTCACCCTTGATGGTCAGGGTGTTTTCCTTGGAGACGATCGAGAGTTCGCCCGGCGAGAAGCCGGAAACCGCCACCGTGATGCGGTACTCATTGTCGCCGCTGCGCTCGATATTGTAGGGCGGGTAGCCCGGCGCGGCGCCTTCGCCCGACGCCTGGTCGAGCAGCGAGAACAGCCGGTCAAAGCCGACGGTGGAGCGATAAAACGGGGTGAGATCGAAGCTACGCATGTGTGTGTCCTCCAAATGAAGCGACTGGGTCAACCCGCCCGCCATTGGGCCGGGCTTTCGTCTGCGTGCAGCCTGACGCCATGTCCGGCGTCGTGGTGCGGCCTGCACGAAAGTGATATGGGAGGGTCGATGCGGGCTTCAAGAGGGATCAAAAGCAAACCCGAAAAATTTGCCCGCGTGAAATTTTCTTAACAATCTGAAATAGTTCCGGCCGGTCTGTGCATTCATGACGCTCGTCTCGATCCCTGCCAACCCGGTCCCGGACGGTGCCGTCAGCGGCCTCATCAAGACCCCCGACGGCGCGCAATTGCGGTTCGCGCGGTGGCCGCCGCCGACCGAGCGCAAGGGCACGGTGTGCGTCTTCACCGGCCGCAGCGAGCAGATCGAGAAGTACTTCGAGACGGTGATGGACCTGCGCGACCGCGGCTTCGCGGTGGCGATCATCGACTGGCGCGGCCAGGGCCACTCGTCGCGGCGGCTGCGCGACGTCCGCAAGGGTTATGTGCGCGACTTCGCCGATTACGAGGCCGACGTCGAGGCCTTCATGCGCCAGGTGGTGCTGCCGGATTGTCCGCCGCCGCATTTCGCGCTGGCGCATTCGATGGGCGGCGCCGTGATGCTGCGGGTCGCGCATTCCGGCAAGCGCTGGTTCGACCGCATGGTGCTGTCGGCGCCGATGATCGATCTGCCCGGGCGACGGACCTCGCTGCCGGCGCGGCTGCTGCTGCGCGCGCTGCGCTTCGCCGGGCAGGGCGGCAACTACGTGCCGGGCGGCAGCAGCGTGCTGAGCGGCGCCGGGCCCTTCCTCAACAATCCCTTCACCAGCGATCCGGTGCGCTATGCCCGCAACGCCGCGATCCTGGCCGAGGACCCGACGCTCGGGCTGGCCTCGCCGACGGTGGCGTGGGCCGACACCGCGATCCGCGCGATGCACGGGTTTCGCGCGGCGGACTACCCGACCAGGATCCGGCAGCCGATCCTGATGATGGCGGCGAGCCACGACACCATCGTCTCCACGGCGGCGATCGAGGAATTCGCCTATCATCTGCGCGGCGGCTCGCATTTGGTGATCGCCGGATCGAAGCATGAGATCCTGCAGGAGCAGGACCGCTACCGGCAGCAGTTCTGGGCCGCGTTCGACGCCTTCATTCCCGGGACGCCGCTGTTCAAATGACGCTCCACAGATCCGCCTTGGTTCCGCGCTGGAACGAAGCGGCCCTTCGACCGATTAGATGTCCGCCCTTCTCCTGAGAGTTCACGCCACATGAAAATCCGCAAAGCCGTCTTTCCGGTCGCCGGCCTCGGCACCCGCGTCCTACCCGCCACCAAGGCGATGCCGAAGGAGATGCTGACGATCGTCGACCGGCCGCTGATCCAGTATGTGGTCGACGAGGCCAAGGAGGCCGGCATCGAGCATTTCATCTTCGTCACCGGCCGCAACAAGGGCGTCATCGAGGATCATTTCGACCGCATGTTCGAACTCGACGCCACGCTCGAGGCGCGCGGCAAGAAGGCCGAACAGGCGGTGCTGGAGCAGTTCCAGCCGGCGCCGGGCGCCATGAGTTTCACCCGGCAGCAGGCGCCGCACGGCCTCGGCCATGCGGTGTGGTGCGCCCGCGACATCGTCGGCAACGAGCCCTTCGCGGTGGTGCTGCCGGACGAGCTGGTGCTGAATTCGCCCGGTTGCCTTGCGCAGATGATCGAGGCCGCCAACAAGCTCGGCGACAAGAGCAACGTCATCGCGGTCGAGCAGGTGCCGGATCACCTCACCCACAATTACGGCATCTGCGGCGTCGGCAAGCGCGACGGCAAGATGTTCGAGGTCGACGGCATGGTGGAGAAGCCGCCGAAGGGCACCGCGCCGTCGTCGCTGTCGATTTCCGGCCGCTACATCCTGCAGCCGGAAATCTTCCAGATCCTCGAGACCCAGGAACGCGGCGCCGGCAACGAGATCCAGCTCACCGACGCCATGATCGGTTTGTCGAAGACGCAGAAATTCTACGGCGTCGAGTTCGAGGGCGAGCGCCACGATTGCGGCTCCAAGGCCGGCTTCCTGCGCGCCAACATCGCCTATGCGATGCAGCGCGACGATTTGCGCGACGGCCTGCGCGCCGAGATGAAGACCTATCTGGAGCGGCCGTGAACGATTACGACCCGCTGCGCGATTACCTCAGGGCGCAGACGCTGCAGGAATTCACCCTGAGCTTTTCGCAGATCGAGGAGATCATCGACGCCGCGCTGCCGCGCGCGGCGCAGCGCGCCTCGTGGTGGGAAACGCTGCGCAGCCCGCAGGAGAAGATGCCGCAGCGCGAGGCGTGCCTCGCTGGCGGCTACATCGCGACCCGGATGGCCGACGGCGCGAGCGTGCGGTTCAAGAAGATCGCGGCGGATGGCGGGAAAAAGCGGTACTGATCAGTGCTGCAATCGCACGCCCAGCATCACCACGGTGGCCTGGTAGCTGCCGCCGCTGACGTTGGAGTCGAGCCATTCGCGGCGGACCTGGCCCTTGAGCCAGACCGAGCGGTTCAGCTTGTAGATCAGGTCGCCCGAGATGTTGTAGAAGCGGTCGAAGCGGTCGTTGCCCTGGTAGTCCAGCGTGCCGGTGCTGAACCGCCCGATGGCGGTGAGCCAGCGGCGGAAATCATGAGCCACCTCGCCGGTGTAGCTGCGCGTCAGCACGCCTGACACGCCCGGCAGCGTGGTCTCGCTGATCGTCGTGTCGGAGAAGAATCTGACGGTGGTGAGCGGCGTCGCGGCCCACACCAGCGAGGCGCTGGTCAAAAGTCCGGTGAGCTTGTCCAGCCGCGGATCGGTGTAGCTGCGTGATGCGTAGCCGATCGAGGCCTCGCCGGTGAGGATGCGGGAGAACTCGAAGCTGGTGCCGGCCTTGCCGTAGCCGCCGCTGGAGTCGCGCTGGTAGCCGTTGCGGTCGATGCTCTGGTCGTGCACGCGGCTGTCGATCAGCACCTCGGCGAACGGCTTCAGGCCGGGGATCAGGTCGTAGCTGACCCGCGCCGCGCCGCCATACTGGTTGTAGTTGCGGTCGTCGTTGCTGGAGGTGGCGCCGTTGGTCAGCTCCGAATTCTGGTACGCGATGCGGTCGAGGTTGCCGACCGCGGAGACCTGCAGCCGGTTGAAGCTCTGGTCGACCCCGAACGAGGTGCCGACCGCCGCATAGACCGGATAGCGCTGCAGTCCGGCCGGGATGTTCGGGCTGCCGGGGTTGTCGGTCGTCACCCGCAGCCGCGCCTGCGACAGCAGACGGGTGTCGCGCGAGACGTCGAGCCGGCCGTCGACATGGCCGGTGAAGTCCGGCCGGTCGAGCACCACCGGCGCCGACGACACGGCGCCGCTTGGATCCGGCGGGAAGGTGGTGCCGTAGCCGGTGAAGGAGCCGCGCAGATCGGCCACCAGCGCGTGGCGGTCCCAGTCCGAAAACGCGACGAATTCCGGCGCGACTTGATAGAACGCCGAACCGCCGCGCGACACATTGGTGCGGCCCGGATTGGTGTCGTAGCCGCCGTTCAGTTCGACTGCTGATTTGACCAGGAAGCTGCCGGCGTAGTCGCCGACCGGACCGAACGGATCGGCGTCGAGCTTGAGGCGGCGCCGCGGCGGCTGGCCAGGCGCAATGCCGGCAAAGCCGGCGGGCACCGGCGCCTTGTTGGCGGTCGCCGACGGCGGCAACGGCTTCACCGGCACCACGGGCCCGACGATGGCGCGGGATCCCGGATAGGGCGGCTTGGGCTTCGGTGCGCCGGGATAGATCTTGGCCTTCTGGCGTTTGCGGTTGAGCGAATCGTAGCCCATCGCGGAGGCGCCGGAGGCTGGCTCGATGCCGTAGGTCGGAATTTTGCCGATCCGCGACGGCGCCATCGGGTCGATGCTGCCGCGGGTCTCGGAGTCCGGATTGAGCGCGGCGTCGGGCGTCCTTTGCAGCGGCAGATCCTGCGGCGCGACGAAGCCGCCCTGCACCGGGCGAAACAGGTCGCGGGTCAGGCTCTGCGCGCCGGCGCTGCTGGGGGCTACCGCGAGCGCCAGACAAGCCGACAGCGCGCGCACTCCTGCACGCTTGCGGCGGCCCGATGCTGGACCCGAGGTCACGATTGCCAAACTCCAACCAGAACATAGGCTTATGCGGATGACGATCGCGACTTTGGGACGCGGGCATCATGGTTAAGCGAGTTAAAACAATTATGGTTAACGACGAGTTGAGATGGCCGCGCCATTCGCACCAGCGGCGCGGTCGTGCTACGTATCGCGTCGCCAATTCACGCAACTGACCGGGACGATTCATGGCGCTTTGGAAATCCTGGACCCGAAAGCCTGCACTTCCGGAGCCCAGCACGGCGATCCCATCGGCCCTGCGCACGCTCGAGGCGGAGGCCGGCGGCGTCACCGCGCTCGCCGCCGCGCTGCAGTCCGATCTCGGCCCGGCCTTCGTCGCCGCCGTCGACCTGATCCGCGGCGCCAAGGGCCGGCTGATCATCACCGGTCTCGGAAAATCCGGCCACATCGGCCGCAAGATCGCGGCGACCTTTGCGTCGACCGGGACGCCGGCGTTCTTCGTCCATGCCTCGGAAGCCAGCCACGGCGACCTCGGTATGATCACCGCCGACGACGTCATCCTGGCGCTGTCATGGTCCGGCGAGCAGCCGGAAATGAAGAACCTCGTCACCTACGCCAAGCGGTTCAAGATCGCGGTGATCGCGATGACGGCCGACGGCGCATCGACGCTGGCCAAGGCCGCCGATATCGCGCTGTCGCTGCCGAAGGCGCGCGAGGCCTGCCCGCACAATCTGGCGCCGACCACGTCGTCGCTGATGCTGCTGGCGCTCGGCGACGCGCTGGCGATCGCGCTGCTGGAGGGCCGCGGTTTTACCTCGAGCGACTTCAGCGTGCTGCATCCCGGGGGCAAGCTCGGCGCGATGCTGAAATACACCCGCGACCTGATGCATGCCGGCGACGCGGTGCCGCTGAAGCCGCTCGGCACGCTGATGTCGGATGCGCTGGTGGAGATGACGTCGAAGGGGTTTGGCTGCGTCGGCGTTGTCGATCATCGCGGTCATGTCGCCGGCATCGTCACCGATGGCGATTTGCGCCGCCACATGCGCGCCGACCTGATGACCGCGCGGGTCGACGAGGTGATGACCAAGAGCCCGAAGACCATCAGCCCCGATTTGCTCGCCAGCGAGGCGCTGGAGATTCTCAACTCCTCGAAGATCACCGCGCTGATCGTCACCGACGCCAAGAAGCCGGTCGGCATCGTGCACCTGCACGATCTGCTGCGCGCGGGCGTGGCGTAGCGACTTTTCCCGAAACGCGACGCGTTCCCCGGATGCTGCGCAACGCGGCGCGCTTGCGCCGTGGTGCGCTGCTGATCCGGGGTCCCGGTTGCTTGTTCTGTCAACCGGGATCCCGGCTCTGCGCAGCGGCATAAGAATGCCGCAGCGCGTCCGGGAAACGGACAGCGCGCGGAGATGGTTTGAATGCTACTCCGCCGCCACCGTGAGGCTGGCCCCGTCCGCCTGCACGATGCGGACGCGGCTGCCGGCGGGGGTGTCGGGGCCGGAGACGCGCCAGATGGTGTCGTCGATGCGGATCGTGCCGGCGCCGTCGATGATCGGCTTGTCGAGCGTACAGATACGGCCGACCAGCGCGTCGGTGCGGCGGTTGAGGAACGGGTTGCTGACGCTGGCCGAGGTGGCGCGGCCGGCCACGCGCCGCCACAGCGGCACCGCCGCGGCTGTGAACACCGCGAACATCAGGATCTGCGCCTGCCATGGCGGCTCGACCAGCAGGGACAGCACGCCAGTCAGCATCGCGGCGAGGCCGAGCCAGAACAGGAACACACCCGGCGCCAGCAACTCCAGCGCCATCAGGATGAAGCCGACGATCAACCAGTTCCAGCTGCCGAGTGCGGCCATCAGACCTTCCCCCAAGTGATGACATCGACCTCACATGGTGATGAGGCTGCGGCGACGGAAGCGCGCTCCCTCTCCCATGGGGAGAGGGTCGGGGTGAGGGGGTACGACCTATCGAGAGGGCGTACACCCTCACCCGGATCGCTATGCGATCCGACCTCTCCCCATGGGAGAGCTGAGACGAACTTGGGCGCCGTATTCGACATCGATCACGATCGCGGCGGCGGCGCGGGCGCGCCGGCGGTCGGCACCGAGCCGCGGCGGGTGGCGGCCTGCACGGCGGCGTCGCCGAAGGTGGACTTGGCGATCTCGCCGATGCCGGCCAGCGATCCCAGAATGCTCACCGCCTCGATCGGCAGCATGATGATCTTCTGGTTCGGCGAATCGGCGAGCTGGCCGAACGCCTTGATGTATTTGTCGGCGATGAAGTAGTTCAGCGCCGCGACGTCGCCCTTGGCGATCGCCTCGCTGACCATCTGGGTCGCCTTGGCTTCGGCCTCGGCGCTTCGCTCGCGCGCCTCGGCGTCGCGGAATGCGGCCTCGCGGCGGCCTTCCGCCTGCAGGATCTGGCCCTGCTTGGCGCCCTCGGCGCGGAGAATTTCGGACTGGCGCTGGCCCTCGGCCTGCAGGATGTCGGCGCGCTTGACGCGCTCGGCCTTCATCTGCCGGCCCATCGCCTCGACCAGATCGGCCGGCGGCACGATGTCCTTGATCTCGATGCGGTTGACCTTGAGGCCCCAGGGCGACACCGCGGCGTCGACCACGCGCAGCAGCCGCTCGTTGATCTCGTCGCGATGCGACAGCACCTGGTCGAGGTCCATCGCGCCCATCACGGAGCGGATGTTGGTCATGGTCAGCACCACGATCGCCTGGGTGAGGTCGGCGACCTCGTAGCTCGCCTTGGCGGCGTCGAACACCTGGTAGAAGGCGACGCCGTCGACGGTGACGGTGGCGTTGTCCTTGGTGATCACCTCCTGCTCGGGAATGTTGATCACCTGCTCCATCATGTTCACCTTGCGGCCGACCCGGTCGAAGAACGGCACAATCAAATTGAGCCCCGGCGACAGCGTGCGGGTGAACTTGCCGAACCGCTCCACGGTCCAGTCGTAGCCCTGCGGCACGGTCTTGACGCCGGCGAACAGCGTGAGGATGACGAGCAGAACGAGCGCGATCGAGAAGATGTCGAAGCCGGACATGCTGGTTAAGCCCCCTCGCACTGCCAAAGGCAGGCCTGCTTTTCTGCACCGTCATTCCGGGGCGTGAGCCGAAGGCGAACGAACCCGGAATCCCGAGATGTGGTCACGGATGAGTCCGATGTCGGGATTCCGGGTTCATGTCGCCGCTCCGCGGCTCATGCCCCGGAATGACGGGTGCACTGTGGCGCCCATCCTATGGGTCGCCATCCGCTGAGGGAAGGTTCGAATGGCGCGTGAGGCGCCAAATCCGCTTACAGCGCCTTCTTACAGCCAGCCCTGCAGCTCGCGCAGCACCAGCGCGCGGATGACGTGAATGCCTTCCGGGCTGTCGTTGAGACAGGGCACCGCGGAGAATTCCTCGCCGCCATTGTGCATGAAGATCTCGCAGTTCTCCTGCGAGATTTCCTCCAGCGTTTCGAGGCAATCCGCCGAGAAGCCCGGCATCACCACCGCGATCCGCTTGACGCCGTCCTTGGCGAGCTTCTCGATGGTCTTGTCGGTGTAGGGCTGCAGCCACTGGTCGAACCCGAAGCGCGACTGGAAGGTCAGCATCAGCTTCTTGTCGTCCATCCCCAGCTTGGCGCGCAGCGCCTCGGTGGTGGCGACGCATTGCGCCTGATAGGGGTCGCCCTTGGTGATGTATTTCTGCGGCATGCCGTGGAACGACGCCACGATCAGCTCGGGCTCGTAGGATAGGGTCGCCAGATGCTGCCGGATCGAGCTGGCCAGCGCGTCGATATAGGTCTCGTCCTTGTAGTAGGGCGGGGTGACACGCAGGGTCGGCTGCGCACGCATCTCGCCCATCACGCGGAACACCTCGTCGCACACCGTCGCCGAGGTCGGCGCCGAATATTGCGGATACAGCGGCACCACCAGGATGCGGTCGCAGCCCTGCGCGGTCAGCGCCTCGATCCGCGAGCGGATCGAGGGGTTGCCGTAGCGCATCGCCCAGTCGACCACCAGATGGCCGTGGCCGGCGACCGTCGCGGCCAGCTTCTCCGCCGTCGCGCGGGTGATCGTCTTGAGCGGCGACTCGTTCTTCTCGGTGTTCCAGATCTTCTGGTAGTCCTTGGCCTTGCGCGACGGCCGGGTGTTGAGAATGATGCCGTTCAGAGCCAGCTTCCAGAACAGGCCCTGGTTCTCGATCACCCGCGGGTCGGACAGGAATTCGCGCAGATAGACCCGCACGCCCTTGGTGTCGGCGGTGTCGGGGGTGCCGAGATTGACCAGCAGCACGCCGACGCGCTCCGGCGCCGGCTCGACGGCGCGCTTCGGGCTGATCATGGGAACGATGACTGTCATGCTGATCGCTTCGCCCGCGGGCCCGTTGTTGTCAAGAACCGGTCCAATCAAGATATGGTGCGGCGGCGCGGTGTCGAGTCCGCGCCGCCATTATTGGCAAGCTACAGGCAGGTCACGCGCTCCGCGGCGATGTAGCCCAGCAAAAGTCCGATACCGAACAGCAGCAGCAGGCCGGCGGCGCTGAATTCGATGCCGCGCATCACCAGCGCGCCGCTGCCCTCGCCGCCGCCGGCGATCCGGCGGGCCAGACCCTTGGCGGAGACCGCGATCACCGCGATGGTCGCCACCGTGATCGCGGTGCCGAGCCCCATCACGAAGGTGGCGGCGATGCCGGCCCAGAACAGCCCCTGCGCCAGCGCGAACACCAGCACCAGGATCGCGCCCGAACAGGGCCGCAGGCCGACCGCGAACACCGCGCCGAGCCCGCGCCGCCAGCCACCCGGTCCTGCCAGCTGCTGCGGCTCCGGGCCGTGGGCATGGCCGCAATGCTCGTCATGCGGGCCGTCATGGTCGTGGTGGTGATGGCCGTGGCCGTGGCCGTGACCATGCGCGTGGCCATGATCGTGATGGGCGTGATCGTGATGCGCGTGCCGGTGCACCGCCAGCGGCGCGGCGCCGGCGACCGCCAGCTGCGGCGCCGGACGGCGCTGCTGCTGCAGCGCGCGCATGAATCCCGCCCCCTTGGTCCAGACCAGCCGCGCGCCGAACGCCGCGATCAGCGCGTAGCTGGCGATTTCGATCACCCGCTCGGCGCTGCACATCGTCTTGGCGGTGGCGTTGAGCAGCCAGGCGAACACGCCGACGATCAACACCGCGACCAGCGACTGCAGCAGCGCGGAGACGAACGACAGCGCGATGCCGCGCCTGGCGGTCTCCTCGTTGGCGACGAGGTAGGACGAAATCACCGCCTTGCCGTGGCCGGGCCCGGCGGCGTGGAACACCCCATAGGCGAAGGAAATCCCGAGCAGGGTCCACACCGCGCTGCCGTCCGACTTGGCGGCGCGGATGGTGGACGACATCGCGCGGTAGAACTCGGACTGCTTCTCCAGCAGCCAGCCGATCACCCCGGTGGAGGCCGGCGCCGCCGGCGGCCGCGGGCCGCCGAACGGGTTCTGGGCAAGCAGGGCGTGCAGCGAGGCGTCGACCATGATCGCGAGCGCGAGCAGCGCGATGCAGCTCAGGGCAAGGCGCGCTGCCGAAACGGGGCGAAGAAGTGCGGCACGCGTACCTCTCCCCACCGGGGAGAGGTCGGATAACACGCGGAGCGTGTCGTCCGGGTGAGGGGGCGTCTTCGCGAGGTCAGCCCTGGCAAGAGGCCCCCTCACCCGACCGGCTTCGCCGGTCGACCTCTCCCCGGCGGGGAGAGGTGAATTCCGAGTCTGCGGCAAGCGGCCCTGATTGGCGTTCACGGGCATTTCACGGCGATCTTGTTGGCGAACATCGCGCCGTAGTTCGATGTGTCGCCGTCCTTGAAGTTGTCCTCGCTGAGCCGCAGCGCGTTGGCGGTGTTCTCGTTCGGGCGCTGAAACTGCATCTGGCAGGCCGCCGGCGCGCCGACCAGCTTGATCGGATCCTTCTCGGCGAAGGTGAAGTCGATGAAATAGGCCGGGTCGAACACCTCGAGCGCGACGTCCTTGCTCTTCAGCGGCGCCTTGAGCGGCAGCGTGAAGTGCAGCACCAGCACGCTGTCCTTGTATTCGAGGTAATAGTCGATCGGCTCGTTGAAGCTGGCTTTCCTGCCGTCGCCCTTGGCGAAGGTGAAGAAGGCGAATTCCTTCAGCGATTCGACATTGGTCTGCGCCAGCGGCTTGAGGTCGTCGCGGGTGTAGACGCCCTTTTCCTTGGTCTCGATGCCCTGCAGCGCGTAGGTCGAGAACATGTCGTCGAACGCCCAGGCGTGACGCACGCCGGTCATGGCGCCGTCGGGGGCATACATCACCTCGCTGGTGGCGGTGATCCAGACGTGCGGATGCGCCTGCGCCGCGCCGGCGCCGAACAGCAGCATCGCCGCCAGCAACAGCGCCTTGATCGAACGGGTCATGGCCATCTCCCTTACGCCGCCGCCGGCACGTCGAGCAGGCCGCGCCGGCGCAGCAGCGCGTCGGGCTCGGGCGCGCGGCCGCGGAATGCGATGTAGGCGGCTTCCGGATCGCGCGAGCCGCCCGACGCATAGATGTCGTCATGCAGCCGCTTGGCGACCGCGGGATCGAAGATGTCGCCGGCCTCCTCGAAGGCGCCGAACGCGTCGGCGTCCATCACCTCGGACCACATGTAGCTGTAATAGCCGGAGGCATAGTGATCGCCCGAGAAGATGTGGCCGAACTGGGTCGGCCGGTGCCGCAGCGAGATTTCTTCCGGCATGCCGATCCGCTCCAGCTCCTGCTTCTCGAAGGCGCGGACGTCGGTGATCGCCGACGCCGGCTGGGTGTGGAACTCGAGGTCGATCAGCGCCGAAGAGACGAACTCCACGGTGGCGAAGCCCTGGTTGAATTTGCGCGCGGCGATGAAGCGCTGCAGCAGGTCGTCGGGCAGCGGCTCGCCGGTCTGGTAGTGCCGGGCGAACTGCCGCAGCACCTGCGGCTGCTCCTGCCAGTGTTCGTAGAGCTGCGACGGCAGCTCGACGAAGTCGGTGAACACCGAGGTGCCGGACAGCGACGGGTAGGTGACGTCGGACAGCAGGCCGTGCAGGCCGTGGCCGAATTCGTGGAACAGCGTGCGCGCGTCGTCCGGCGACAGCAGCGACGGCTCGCCGTCGGAGCCCTTGGCGAAGTTGCAGACATTGATGATCAGCGGCGCGATGGCGCCGTCGAGCTTCTGCTGGTCGCGCAGCGAGGTCATCCAGGCGCCGGAGCGCTTCGACGGACGGGCGAAGTAGTCGCCGTAGAACAGCCCCTTGTGCTGGTCGTTGCCGTCGCGCACCTCCCAGAACCGGACGTCGGGATGCCAGACCGGGATGTCCTTACGCTCGTTGAAGGTGACGCCGAACAGCTTCGTGGCGGTGTGAAATGCCGCGTCGATCATGTTGTCGAGCGCCAGATAGGGCTTGATCGCGGCGTCGTCGAAATTGGCGCGGCGCTGCCGCAGCTTCTCGGCGTAATAGCGCCAGTCCCACGGGGCCAGCGCGAAGTTGCCGCCTTCTTCGGCGATCAGCTCCTGCAGCGCGTCGCGGTCGGCCAGCGCGCGGGCGCGCGCCGGCTTCCAGACCCGCTCCAACAGGCCGCGCACGTTTTCGGGCGTCTTCGCCATCGAATCCTCGAGGCGGTAGGCGGCGAAGGTCGGAAAGCCGAGCAGTTTCGCGGTCTCCTCGCGCAGCGCCAGGATTTCGAGGATGACGGCGTTGTTGTCGTTGGCGTTGCCATTGTCGCCGCGCGCGGTGAAGGCCTTGAAGACGCGCTCGCGCAGGTCGCGGCGCGCCGAGCTCTTCAGGAACGGCTCCACCGAGGAGCGCGACAGCGTCACGATCGCCGAGCCGGCCATGTTGCGCTCTTCGGCCGCGGCTCTGGCGGCGGCGACGAAGCTGTCCGACAGGCCGTCGAAGTCGCGCTCGCCGAGCTCCATGTACCAGGCCTGCTCGTCGCCGAGCAGGTGGTGGCTGAACGAGGTGCCGAGATGCGCCAGTCGCTCGTTGATCTCCGCCATCCGCGCCTTGGCCGCGTCGTCGAGGCCGGCGCCGGAGCGGTGGAAACGGGTGTAGGTGCGCTCCAGCAGCCGCAGCTGCTCCGTCGTCAGTCCGAGCGGGGCGCGGTTGTCGTGCAGCTGCGCGATGCGGCCGAACAGCACCGCATTCATCATGATCGGATTCCAGTGCCGCGCCATCCGGGTCGACACCTCCTTGTCGATCTCCAGCAGCGCCGGGCTCGAATGCGCCGACACCAGATCGTAGAACACCGCCGCCACCCGGCCGAGCAGCTTGCCGGAGCGCTCCAGCGCGGTGATGGTGTTGGCGAAGTCGGGCGCCGACGGATCGTTGGTGATCGCCGCGACCTCGGCGGCGTGGTCGGCGAAGGCCTGCTCGAATGCCGGCAGGAACTGCCCGGGCGCGATCTCGCTGAAGGGCGGCGTCTCGAACGGCGTCAGCCACGGCCGCAGCAGCGGGTTGTCGGATTGCGGGGCGGCAGTCGATTGCGACATCTCTGACATGAAAGATCCTGATTGGCGCCACGTTTGGCGACGAATCTATAGCACGCGATAGGGCTTTTTTACGCCCATCAGCGCTTGCCGCGGCGGGCTTTTTCGCTAGATTGCGGCTCGCAAACAGGATCCAGCTTGATGACCGACAAAACCGCCCCGACTGCGTCCCGCCAGATCGCCTGGCCGAGCGTGATCACCGTGATCAGCGCCGCGATCCTGATCGGCGCCGAGGTGTTCGGCGCGGCGTTCGCCGGCGGCTGGGCGCTGGCGATCCTGTTCGGCCTCAGCGAAACGCAGGGGCAGATCCTGCAGGGCGTGCTGTTCGTCGCCGGCGTCGCCATTATGGTGGCGTTCGTCCGCAACGCGCAGCGGATCGAGCCGTTCACCCGGCGCGCGTAGCTCGCGCGGCGCCGTGACATGACGAAACCTTCATCTTCGATTAAGTAATCTAAACGCGTATTCATGTTGGCCGCGGTTTTCGTGGCTTATCAGCAACGCTGTGCGCGCTCGTCGAGAAAATTTTCCGACAAGCCGAGAAAATTCTTGCGAAGCGGGAGCAAACTCCCTATCTCCGGTCTTGCCCAATTTCGCACGTGCCTGTGGTCGTGTGTCAGTCGGTAGGTATCCGGACAAGAGGCCGGACAGCCGCCAAGGGACGAAGAAGCCGAGGGTCTGCCGCGTACTCTTGCGACAGGCCAGCATCTCTCTCCAGGGATGCCGTTGAAGGCGACTTCGATCCTTGCAACCGTGACTGGCAGCCGGAGGCGAACCGGCGCACCTCGTTCTCAACGGGGGACGCGACTTAAAGCAACGACGGATCGGGCTTTTTTGGTCTCTGTTGGCTTTCCATCAGCCAGCGCGAATACCGAAGAGGCTTGTCCTTCATTGCCAGGTGTGCGGGCGGGATCACTCCCTTCCAATCCACGGCAGAACAGTTCGGTCTGAGCGATTTGCTGCGTCGCGCCTCCATCGCGTGACGTGGCCGAAGCGCTTCGACCGAGACCCGTTTTGAGCGCGCCTTTCGATGGGCGGCTGGGAGAGTGCTATGACCGAACGTATCCAGGAATTCCTCCGTGCCCGCCGCAACGAAGGTCAGGACGTCGAACCGTGCCTGGTCGTCGACCTCGACGTCGTGCGCGACAACTTCCAGACCTTTGTGAAGGCGCTGCCGGACAGCCGCGTGTTCTACGCCGTCAAGGCCAACCCGGCGCCGGAAGTGCTGTCGCTGCTGGCCTCGATGGGCTCGTGCTTCGACTGCGCCTCGGTGCAGGAGATCGAAATGGCGCTGGCTGCCGGTGCGACGCCGGACCGCGTCTCGTTCGGCAACACCATCAAGAAGGAGCGGGACATCGCGCGCGCGTTCGCGCTCGGCATCCGGCTGTTCTCGGTCGACTGCGCCGCCGAGGTGGAGAAGATCGCGCGCGCCGCGCCGGGTTCGAAGGTGTTCTGCCGCATCCTGTACGACTGCGCCGGCGCCGAGTGGCCGCTGTCGCGGAAGTTCGGCTGCGATCCGGAGATGGCGGTCGACGTGCTCGACCTCGCCAAGCGACTCGGCCTGGAGCCCTATGGCATCTCGTTCCATGTCGGCTCGCAGCAGCGCAAGGTGAAGGCGTGGGATCGTGCGCTGGCGATGGCATCGTCGGTGTTCCGTGACTGCGCGGAGCGCGGGATCAACCTGTCCATGGTCAACATGGGCGGCGGCTTCCCGACCAAGTACCTGAAGGAAGTTCCTGCGGTCGTGCAGTACGGCCGTTCGATCTTCCGTGCGCTGCGCAAGCATTTCGGCAACGCGATCCCGGAGACCATCATCGAGCCGGGCCGCGGCATGGTCGGCAATGCGGGTATCATCGAGACCGAAGTCGTTCTGATCTCCAAGAAGAGCGACGAGGACGATGTGCGCTGGGTGTACCTGGACATCGGCAAGTTCGGCGGTCTCGCCGAGACGATGGACGAGTCGATCCGCTACGCCATCAAGACGCCGCATGACGGCGCCGAGATGACGCCCTGCGTGCTCGCCGGCCCGACCTGCGACTCGGCCGACGTGATGTACGAGAAGCTGCCGTATCCGCTTCCGGTGACGCTCGAGATCGGCGACAAGCTGCTGATCGAAGGCACCGGGGCCTATACGTCGACCTACTCGGCAGTGGCCTTCAACGGTTTCCCGCCGTTGCGGACCTACCACATCTGAGGTCGCCGCCTCGGCCTCCGCGTCGACGCGGAGCATGACCATCGGGAGCCGGTCCGCCGGCTCCCATCCCCTCATATCTGCATCATACATCCGCGCCGCATGCAGCGCCGCGGTGCCCGGTTCCCGGAACGAAGCCGCTCGGCACGTGTTAGCGCCTTCCTGCGGTGACCTGCGCCGCGCGTTGCATGCCCTCGGAGTGGGGACTGTAAACCGATGACCATCGTGCTGACCCAGACCATCGCCCAGGCTGCACCGTTCGCGATACGCGCCGAGCGTGCGTCCGACGTCGCCTCGCGCGAGGCGTTGCTCGACGCCTGCTTCGGCGGCAACCGCCATGGCCGCACCTGCCAGCGGCTGCGCGACGGCCGGCTGCCCGCCGAAGGCCTGGCATTTTCGGCAATTCATCGCGGCCGCGTGGTCGGCACCGTGCGGCTGTGGCACGTCGATGCCGGCGGCCGCCCGGCGCTGGTGCTGGGGCCGCTGGCGGTCGACGCGTCGGTGCGCACGCTCGGCATCGGCGCGGCGCTGATGGCGCACGCGATTGCGGCGGCGAAGGCGCTCGGCCACGGCGCCATCATCCTGCTCGGCGACGCGCCCTATTACGCGCGGTTCGGCTTTGCGGGCGACAAGGTCGAAAGCCTGTCGCTGCCGGGTCCGTTCGAGCGGCACCGGCTGCTCGGGCTCGAGCTGCGCTCCGGCGCCCTGAACGGCGCGTTCGGCCTGATCGTGGCCGCCGGGCCGCTTGCCGAGGTCGTGCGCAGCGCACGCGCGGCTTGATTTGACGCGCCAGACGCGGCATTGCGGGGCCAGTTTCGCCCCGGAGGTTCCGCAATGACCCGCCGCCTGATCTCCACCGGATCGCCGTTCGAACAGACCGCCGGCTACAGCCGCGCGGTGGTGGACGGCGATTTCGCCTTCGTCTCCGGCACCACCGGCTACGACTACGCCACCATGACGATGCCGGGCGATGTCACGGCGCAGACGCATAATTGCTTCAAGACCATCGGCGCGGCACTGAAGGAGGCCGGGTTCGAGATGGCCGACATCGTCCGCGCGACCTATTACATCACCGACGCAGCCGACGCCGACACCGTGTTTCCGATCTTCGGCGAATACCTCCGCGACATCCGCCCGGCGGCGACGCTGCTGGTGGTCGCGGGGCTCTACAAGCCCGAGATGAAGATCGAGGTCGAAGTGACCGCCAAGCGGCGCTCGGCCTGATCCACCTTTTCTGATCGCGTGTGACGGCCCCGCCGTCGCGCATGTCCGTTTCTGACGTCTGGAGTTCTTGCCAATGACCACCCCCGCCGCGACGATCCATGCAAAGATTTCCGGCCCGATCGTGATGATCGGCTTCGGATCGATCGGCAAGGGCACGCTGCCCTTGATCGAGCGGCACTTCGACTACGACAAGTCGCGCTTCGTCATCATCGACCCGCATGAGGACGGCGAGCTGGCCAAGAAGCACAACGTCAAGTTCATCAAGTCGGCGGTGACGCGCGAGAACTACCGCGAACTGCTGGTGCCGCTGCTGACCGAAGGCGGCGGCCAGGGGTTCTGCGTCAATTTGTCGGTCGATACCTCGTCGGTGGACATCATGACGATGTGCCAGGAGATCGGCGCGCTCTACATCGACACCGTGGTCGAGCCGTGGCTCGGCTTCTATTTCGACAAGTCGGCCGGCCCGGAGAAGCGCTCCAACTACGCGCTGCGCGAGACCCTGCTGGCCGCCAAGCACAAGAGCGTCGGCGGCACCACCGCGGTCTCCACCTGCGGCGCCAATCCCGGCATGGTGTCGTGGTTCGTCAAGCAGGCGCTGCTCGACATCGCGCGCGACACCGGCACCGAGTTCAACGAGCCGAAGAGCCGCGATGGCTGGGGCCAGCTTGCCCACAAGCTCGGCGTTAAGGGCATTCACATTGCCGAGCGCGACACCCAGCGCTCGAAGAAGCCGAAGCCGATGGACGTGTTTGTCAACACCTGGTCGGTCGAGGGCTTCGTGTCCGAAGGCCTGCAGCCGGCCGAGCTCGGCTGGGGCACCCACGAGACCTGGATGCCGGACAACGGCCGCAAGCACACCGAAGGCTGCCAAGCCGCGATCTATTTGCTGCAGCCCGGCGCCAACACCCGCGTCCGCTCCTGGTGCCCGACGCCGGGCGCGCAATACGGCTTTCTCGTCACCCACAACGAGTCGATTTCGATCGCCGACTACTTCACGGTGCGCGACGGCCAGAACGTGATCTATCGCCCGACCTGCCACTACGCCTATCACCCGGCGAACGACGCGGTGCTGTCGCTGCACGAGATGTTCGGCGCCACCGGCAAGATGCAGTCGTCCTGGCACATCCTCGACGAGAACGAGATCGAGGACGGCATCGACGAACTCGGCGTGCTGGTCTACGGCCACGCCAAGAACGCCTATTGGTACGGCTCGCAGCTCTCGATCGAGGAGACCCGCAAGATCGCGCCGTACCAGAACGCCACCGGCATGCAGGTGTCGTCCGCGGTTCTGGCCGGCATGGTGTGGGCGCTGGAAAATCCGACCGAAGGCATCGTCGAGGCCGACGAGATGGACTTCCGCCGCTGCCTCGAAGTGCAGTCGCCCTATCTCGGCCCGGTGAAGGGCTACTACACCGACTGGACGCCGCTGTCCGATCGTCCAGGGCTGTTTCCGGAAGACATCGACACCAGCGATCCGTGGCAGTTCAGGAACGTGCTGGTGCGTTAAGGACCGTGTAGGCGCCGCAAGGCGCACATGCAGCAGCGTTCGTCATTCCGGGGCGTCAGCCGAAGGCGCACGAACCCGGAATATCGCGACACGACGATGCTTAGCTGATTCAAACCCGTGGACGATTCCGGGTTCATTTCGCCGCTTCGCGACTCATGACCCGGAATGACGACATGCTGTCCGCATGCCCCCGCTTGCTGCGGCAGCAAAGCCTTTTCAGCGTCCAGAACGTCATGGCCGGGACAAGCCCGGCCATGACGTCGTCTAATCTGGCGCGCGGTTATCTAGCTGGTAACTACTTCGCCGGAATCGGCTCGCCGATCTTCTCCGGGGGCGCGGGCGGCAGCGCGCGTCTGGCGCCCGCATCGACCGCGTCCGCGTCAGGCCGTGCCGGCTGCGGAGCGATCTCGTGGGGGCGCGCACCCTTGGAAGCGGGATCGTCCGGCGCAAACGGCTTAGTGTCGGCACCCGGTGTGGATTGCAGCGGCTGCGTCGCCTGCGCCATCTTCTGCGCGGTCGCGGACGGCATATAGGACAGCGAGGCGCCGATAATCGCCAGTCCGGCACCGACCAGCACGCTTGCAACGACAAACTCGGTTCGCATCGTGCGCTTGATCGGCGTCATCTGATCCACCCTTTGGCTTCAGGTGGTTAACAGAGGTGGGAGTACAAAGTTCCCGGCCGATCGCCGCTGCTACACGTCGAGCAGGCCGGCGTCGCCGTCCTCGCTGGCGAACGCCAGCGTGGTGCCTTTGGCATTCCAGGCCAGCGCAGCCACTGAGCCCTTGCCGTTGCGGCGCACCAGGATCTCGGCGCCGTCACTCATGCGCACCATCAAAATGGTGCCGTCGCTGTAGCCGGCGGCCAGAATGTCCTGCCTGGGATGGCAGGCGACCGCGCTGACGCGCGCCTTCAGCGGCGCCAGCATCGCCGGCTCCTTGCCCATCGGCCCGTCCTTGGCGGCGAACGGCCAGACAATCACGCTGTCGGCGCCCGAGGTTGCGAGCGCCTTGCCGCCGGCCGCCCAGGACAGCGAGCGCACCCGGCCGGGATAGCCGGTCATCCGCATGTGCCGCGCATCCGCCAGCCGCCAGCCGTGCAGCGACGGCTCGTGCATCGCGGTGACCAGGAAGCGGTTGTCGGGGCTGAAGGTCACGCCGAGATGCGAGCCGGCCCATTCCAGCGATTCGGGCTTCGCCGCCATGTTGGGAAACCATAGCGTGACGCCGTTGTAGTGCGCGATCGCGACCCGCAGTCCCTTCGGCGCGAAGGCGAGCCCGCCGACGGTCGAGGAGACATCGAGCGATTTCACCTCGGCCTTCGGCGCCTGCACGAAGGCGGTCTTGCCGGCCGACCACGCCACCGCGCCCTCGGGATGCAGCGCCACGCTGTCGATCCAGCGGCGTTTTGTATCGGTCGCGAGTTTTTCGATTGTGCCGGACGCGTCCAGCGCGACGACTTTGCCGTCGTCGCCGCCGGTCACGAGGCGGCGGCCGTCGCTGACCGCGCAGAGAATCGCGCCGCCATGTTGCTCGACCGGCGAGGTCTCGCCGGAGGCGCTGACAAGCGTGATGGTTTCTTCAGCGCCGACGAACGCCACGACGTCGCCAAGCCAGTGCGCAGCCGTTGCCGGCGCGCCAAGCGTGACCGCGCGCACCTGGTCGGTGACCGAGGCGATGGTGTCGGGCGGCGGCGAATCGAAATCCGACATCACGCGATGCAGCGCGCAAAACCGTCGCGGATTGCCTGCTCGGGCAATTCGCGGCCGATGAACACCAGCCGGCTCTCGCGCGGCTCGCCATCCTTCCAGGCGCGCTGGTGATCGCCTTCCAGCATCATATGCACGCCCTGGAACACGTAGCGCTCGTCGTCGTCGCTGAACGACAGGATCCCCTTGGAGCGCAGGATCTTCTGGCCCTCGTCGGCGACCAGCTTCTGCAGCCACGGCATGAACTTGTTGGGATCGACCGGCTTGGCGCTGCGCAGCGACAGCGATTGCATGTCCTCGTCGTGATAATGCTTCATGCCGCCCGCGCCATGCGCATGGCCGTGCGCGTGATCGTGGTCATGATGATGATCATGGCCGTGATGGTCATGGTCGTGGCTGTCGCCGCCGTCGAGAAATTCCGGCTCAAGTTCGAGGATGCGGTCGAGATCGAACGCGCCGCGCTCCAGCACGTCGCTGAGCGCGACCTGGCAGCGCTCGGTGCGATGCAGCTTGGCGTAGGGATTGATGGCGCGGATCCGCGCCTCGACCTCGGCGAGTTCAGCCGCCGACACCAGATCGGTCTTGTTCAGCACGATGACGTCGGCGAAAGCGATCTGATTCTTGGCCTCCGGCGCGTCCTTCAGCCGGTCGCTCAGCCATTTGGCGTCGGCGACCGTGACGACGGCATCGAGCCGGGCGTGGGCCTGGACGTCCTCGTCGACGAAGAAGGTCTGCGCAACCGGGGCGGGATCGGCGAGGCCGGTGGTCTCGACGATGATGGCGTCGAACTTGCCCTTGCGCTTCATGAGGCCTTCGAGGATCCGGACCAGATCGCCGCGCACCGTGCAGCAGACGCAGCCATTGTTCATCTCGAACACTTCCTCATCGGCGCCGATGATGAGGTCGTTGTCGATGCCGATCTCGCCGAATTCGTTGACGATCACCGCGTATTTCTTGCCGTGGTTCTCCGACAGGATGCGGTTCAAGAGCGTGGTCTTGCCGGCGCCGAGATAGCCGGTCAGCACGGTTACGGGAATCTTTTCAGCAGCGGGGGACGACATCAGGCGAAGACTCCGGGAACGGACCGGGCGCTACTGCGTCAGCGCGCCCGTCAGCGCCCTTATATTGTGCCGGACCATATCAATGTAAGTGGGCGCGTCGCCGTTTTCGCGCGTCAGGCTGTCGGAATACAGCGTGCCGCCGATCCGCGCCCCGGTCTCGGACGCAATCCGCCGCATCAGCCGGGGATCGCTGACGTTTTCCAGAAACACCGCGGGGATTTTCTCGGCGCGGATCTGGCGGATGATGGCGGCCACGTCACGCGCGCTGGCCTCGGATTCGGTCGAGACGCCCTGCGGGGAAATGAAGGCGATAGCATAGGCGTCGGCGAAATAGGCGAAGGCGTCGTGGGTGGAAATCACCCGGCGGCGCGCGGCCGGGATGCTGTCCACCGCGGCCCGGACGTCACGTTCCAGCGCGTCGAGCTTCTGCAGATAGGCGGCGGCATTGGCGCGGTAGGTCGCGTCGCCGGCCGGGTCGGCGGCGATCAGCGCGTCGCGAATATTGCCGACATAGATCCGGACATTGGCGACCGATTGCCAGGCGTGGGGATCGGCTTCCGATTTGCCCTTGCCCGCAGCGTGGCTGTGCGCATGCGCGTGGCCGCCGGCATCCGCGTCGCGCGCGGTGATGCCTTTGCTGGCCTCGACGATATTGGCCTTGCCGCCGGACGATTTCACCAGCCGCGACAGCCAGCCTTCGAAGCCGAGGCCGTTGACGATCACCAGTTTCGCCGCCGCGACCTTGCGCGCATCGGCGGGCGTCGGCGTGTAGACATGCGCGTCGCCGCCGGGGCCGACCAGCGTGGTCAGATCGACCCGGTCGCCGCCGACATTCCTGGTCAAATCGCCGAGAATCGAGAAGCTCGCGACCACGTCGATGCGGTCCTGCGCCGCGGCCGGCGCGCTGAATATCAGCGATGCGATGATCGCTGTGGCGATTGAGAGCAGTCGCATGGCTAGGCTTCCAGATGGCGGCCGGGAAACATCTGCCGCACTAGTCCGCTGACACTGCCGAACAGTACCGACATGATGTAGAGCGTCGCCGCGACCAGGATGATGGCCGGGCCTGACGGGATCTGCGTCTGATAGGACAGCACCAGCCCGGCATAGCCCGACAGCAGCGCGCTCGCGACCGCGATCGCCATCATGCCTGAAATATCCCGCGACCAGAACCGCGCGATGCCGGCGGGCAGCACCATCAGCCCGACCGCGAGCAACGTGCCGAGCGCGTGAAAACCGTTGACCAGATTGACGACGACCAGCGCGAGAAACGCCATATGCGCCGGCGCGCCCGCGCGGCTGACCGTCCGCAGGAACACCGGATCCACGCATTCGATCACCAGCGGCCGGTAGATCACCGCGAGCACCAGCAGCGTGATGGTGGCGTTGAAGGCGATCACCAGCAGCGTCTGGTCGTCCAATGCGAGGATGTTGCCGAACAGCACGTGCAGCAGATCGATATTGGTGCCGCGCATCGAGATGATGGTGACCCCGAGCGCCAGCGACACCAGATAGAATGTCGCCAGCGAGGCGTCTTCCTTCATCTCCGTCGTGCGCGTCACCACGCCGGCGAGGATCGCCACGGTGAAGCCGGCGATCAGGCCGCCGAAGGTCATTGCGAACAGGTTCAATCCCGAGATCATGAAGCCGATCGCGGCGCCGGGCAGGATCGCATGCGCCATTGCGTCGCCGACCAGGCTCATGCGTCGCAGCATAAGGAACACGCCGATCGGCGCGCCGCCGAGCGCCAGCGCGACCACGCCGGCGAGCGCGCGGCGCATGAACTCGAATTCGACGAAGGGGCCGACCAGCACGTCGTAGATCATGCGATCAAGCCGCGCGCAAAGGCGATGGAGTCGCGACGCAGGCGGCGGCGCCGTCGTCGAAAGCTTCGCACATCCGGCGCGCCTCCTTGAGGTTGTCTTCCGTCAGCACCTGAGCGGTGCCGCCCCACGCCACGACGCCGCGGGCAAGTAACAGCGTTTCCGGAAAATTGTCGCGGACCAGATCCATATCGTGCAGCGCCGCCAATACGGTGCGCTTCTCGCCATGCCAGCGACGCACAAGGTCCAGCAGATCGGCCGAGGTCTTGGCGTCGATCGCGTTGAACGGTTCGTCGAGCATGATCACCTGGGCGTCCTGCAGCAGCACGCGCGCGAACAGAAGACGCTGCATCTGCCCGCCGGACAGCGTGCCGATGGTGCGGTTCTCGAAGCCGGTCAGCCCGACCGCACCCAGCGCCTGCGCGATCCTGGATGCGTGTTTGCCGAGTCCGCCGAACAATCCGGTGGAGCGCCACAGGCCGGTCGACACGAAATCGAACACGGAGATCGGAAAGCTGCGGTCGATGTCGACGGTCTGCGGCAGATAGGCGATCTCGCGGGTATCGAGTTTGCCGAGCCCGATCGAGCCGGCCAGCGGCTTCAATATGCCGACAATGCCCCGAAACAGCGTCGACTTGCCGGCGCCGTTCGGCCCGACGACCGCCAGCAGGGCGCCGGAAGCGATCTCGCCACTGAGATGATGGATCGCCGGATGGCGGTCGTAACCCAGCGTGAGGTCGCGAAATTGCAGCTGCGGCGCCATTTTATTGTATCGCCGTCAGCACGACGGCCCATAATCCGACGCTGATGGCGACAGCCATCGCGATTCGGCCCCCCAGTGTCATGCGCAGGATCGACCAGGGCGCCGGCTGGGCCGGATGGGGCAGGGTGGCGGGATGATTGTGGCGATGTGCCGGATGCGGGTGATCGTGCGAATCAGATCTGGACATGGCACTCGTTTCGGAGCGGAAAAGCGGGCAAAACGCCTGCTGCGCAGCGCTCTGTTACATTATAACGTGCCAAATGTCCAATTCATGCAAGAACAAACAAAGAACGAAAGTTCCAAATTAAGGCTTAATTTAGGTTTCATTAGGTGAGCATTAACGATCACATTTCCGTGGAGTTCCAACCGTTTAGTTCACCCTCTCCTGTTGCAGATGGGTGACAGCTTTCTGAGCAGAACCTGTCTAGATGTCGTGCATGGACGGAGCCGAACGAACGGCTGCTCTGAAACAGATTTTCTGGAGAACGACAAATGAAGAAGTACCTGCTCGCGACTGTGGCTCTCGTCGCCCTCGGCGCGCCCGCTCTGGCCGCCGATCTTGGCCCCCGCTCCTACACCAAGGCCCCGCCGCAGGTGATGGCGCCGATCTACAACTGGACCGGCTTCTACATCGGTGGTCACATCGGTGGCGTGTTCACCTCGGACGACAGCATTGCCGGCGGCCTGACCGGCGGTAGCCGCGATGGCGTGTTCATGGGCGGTGTGCAGGCTGGCGCCGACTATCAGTTCGCTCCGAACTGGGTGCTCGGTGTTGAAGGTCAGTACTCCTGGCTCGACAACAGCATGACCGGCGTCGTCGTCGCCCCGGGCCTGGTGTTCGCAGATCAGCAGAAGGGCCTGGCTTCGGTCACCGGCCGTCTCGGCTACACCTGGGGTCCGGCACTGCTCTACGTAAAGGGCGGCTGGGGCTACACCGACTACTCGACCTCGCTCACGGGTATCGGCGCTGGCGCCGTCGCCATCAACAGCGACAAGAACGGCTACACCGTCGGTGGCGGTCTGGAATACATGTTCACCCAGAACTGGTCGGGCAAGATCGAGTATCAGTACTTCGACTTCGGCGACACCACCTTCAACATCGGCGCTGCCGCGTTCAACGTGAAGAACGACCAGCACACCGTGAAGGCCGGCCTGAACTACCGCTTCAACTGGGGTGGTCCGGCTGTTGCCGCTCGCTACTGAGCCCTGCTGAACTAAATTGCGAAAAGGCCGGCCTTGTGCCGGCCTTTTTTGCGTTCTGCGGCAGACTGCAGACCCGCAGACCGGCATGGCTGCGCCGCAGGTGGGAATTTCGGCTGGCGTGGTCGCGCCTGTGCGGCTAATCCCATCGGATGCAATCAAAAACCGACACGACCAGCCCGCAAGATGCGCTGCGCTATCCCTGGAATCAGCACCCCGGCCCGCAACAGGTCGTCGAGGTCGCACCCGGACTGTTGTGGATCCGGCTGAAGCTGCCGTTCCGCCTCGATCACGTGAACATCTACCTGATCGCCGACGGCGACGGCTGGGCGATGATCGACACCGGGATCGGCAACGAGGCCACCATCGAGGCCTGGACCGCGCTGTTCGAAGGCGCGCTGGCCGGCAAGCCGATCAGCCGGGTGATCGTCACCCACGCCCATCCCGACCATCTGGGCCAGGCCGGCTGGATCGTCGAACGCTTCGGCTGCCCGTTTTATATGTCGCAGGTGGAATACCTGCAGGGCGTCTATCATCAGAACCGCAGGTCCGACGAGCGCATCGTTAACTCGCGGCTGTTCTTCCGCCGCCACGGCATGGACGAGGCGATCACCGAGCAGTTGCTTGGCCGCGGCCAGGACTATCTGAAGAAGACCACCCCGATGCCGGCGGCCTATCGCCGACTGTCGGATGGAGACCGGATCGCGATCGGCGACCGCGAATTCCTCGTCATCACCGGCGCCGGGCATTCGCCGGACCAGGTGATGCTGTATTGCGCGGCCGAAAGGCTGTTTCTGGCCGCCGATCAGGTGCTCAGCAAGATTTCCCCGAATGTCAGCGTCTGGGCGCACGAGCCGGACGAAAATTCGCTGGGATCTTATCTGCGCTCGCTCAAGCGCCTGTCGGAGATGCTGCCGGACGACGTGCTGGTGTTGCCGGGCCATGGCGTGCCGTTCTACGGCGTGAAGATCCGCATTGCCCAGCTCGCCGATCATCATGAAGAGCGCTGCCAGATGATTGCCGTCGCCTGCCGCGACAAGGCCATGACCTCGGCCGAACTGGTGCCGGTGATCTTCCACAAGCACGTGCTCGATGCCCACCAGACAGGTTTCGCAGCCGGCGAGCTGATTGCCCATGTCAATTACATGCTGGCCGGGCATCGTCTTGTGGTCGTCCCGCATGCCGACGGGGTGCTGCGCTTCAAGGCCGCGTGAAAGCACGCCATTCGGATTCGATAGATTCCGGCAATGCTTTGATACCCATCAAGTTTTGACCCGCGTCCCGCGCATCCGGGGACGCACCTGACGCAGCCTTTCGAGCCGATTTCGGCTCGACATTAAAGCTGGAACGGCTCTAATGAGCAGGCGTGGCGCCAGGTCGCGCGGGTTCGTAACGGGTTTGCTTCTGATGGATTACAGCCGCTTTTTCGACGACGCGCTTGGCCGGCTCCACGACGAGCGGCGCTACCGCGTCTTCGCCGACCTCGAACGCATCGCCGGCCGGTTCCCTAACGCGGTCTGGCACTCTCCCGCCGGTCGCCGCGACGTCGTGATCTGGTGCTCCAACGATTATCTGGGCATGGGGCAGCACCCGAAAGTCGTCGGCGCGATGGTCGAGACCGCCACCCGGGTCGGCACCGGCGCCGGCGGCACCCGCAACATCGCCGGCACGCATCATCCGCTGGTGCAGCTCGAGCAGGAACTGGCCGACCTGCACGACAAGGACGCCGCGCTGCTGTTCACCTCGGGCTATGTGTCGAACCAGACCGGCATTTCGACGCTGGCGAAACTGATCCCGAACTGCCTGATCCTGTCGGATTCGCTGAACCACAATTCGATGATCGAGGGGATCCGGCAGTCCGGCTGCGAGCGCGTGGTCTGGCGACACAACGACGTCGCCCATCTGGAAGAGCTGCTGCAGCAGGCCGGCATGGACCGCCCGAAGCTGATCGCCTGCGAAAGCCTCTATTCGATGGACGGCGACGTCGCGCCGCTGGCCGCGATCTGCGATCTGGCGGAGCAGTATGGCGCGATGACCTATGTGGACGAGGTGCATGCGGTCGGCATGTACGGTCCGCGCGGCGGCGGCATCGCCGAGCGCGAGGGCCTGATGCAGCGCATCGACGTGCTGGAAGGCACGCTGGCGAAGGCGTTCGGTTGCCTCGGCGGCTACATCGCCGCCAATGCGCAGATCATCGACGCGATCCGCTCCTACGCGCCGGGCTTCATCTTCACCACCGCGCTGCCGCCGGCGATCTGCTCGGCGGCGACCGCGGCGATCCGCCACCTCAAGACCTCAAGCTGGGAACGCGAGCGGCACCAGGACCGCGCCGCCCGCGTCAAGGCGATCCTGAGCGCCGCCGGGCTGCCGGTGATGTCGAGCGAAACCCACATCGTGCCGGTGTTCGTCGGCGACGCCGAACGCTGCAAGCGGGTCTGCGACATCCTGCTCGAGGAGCACGGCATCTACATCCAGCCGATCAACTACCCGACCGTCGCCAAGGGCCTGGAGCGGCTGCGGATCACGCCCTCGCCGTATCACGACGACGCGCTGATCGACCGCCTCGCCGAGGCGCTGGTGATGGTGTGGGAGCAGTGCGACCTGCCGCTGACCGCCAAGGCGATGGCGGCGGAATAGGCCCGCTACGCGCGCCCCGTCCGCTGACCACAATGCTGTCATGGCCGGGCTCGTCCCGCCTGCGGGGCCGGAGCCCCTTCGGCGCGGCGAAGGCCCGGCCATCCACGTCTTTGAGGTCGAAGAGTCGTGGATGCCCGGAACAAGTCCGGGCATGACAACGGCGGGCCTGAAAATCCCTGTCGCTTCAAGGCTGAGGGCGCGCTAGGTTCCGCCCGGATGGCGCGCAGGGAGCGGAGGCGATGCTGCACGACTGGGGCGTGATCGTTGCCGCGCTGGGCTACATCGGCTTCCTGTTCATCGTCGCCAGCTACGGCGACCGGCTGTCGCAGGCGCAGCGCGAGCGCTTCGGCACGCTGATCTATCCGCTGTCGCTGGCGATCTACTGCACGTCCTGGACGTTCTTCGGCTCGGTCGGCTCCGCCAGCCGCACCAGCCTCGACTTTCTTGCGATCTACATCGGGCCGATCCTGATGATCGGTTTCTGCTCGCCGGTCTTGCGCCGGGTGATCGGACTGGCCAAGTCGCAGAACATCACCTCGATCGCCGATTTCATCGCGGCGCGCTACGGCAAGAGCCAGGCGGTCGCCGCCACCGTGGCGGTGATCGCCATCATCGGCTCGGTGCCCTACATCGCGTTGCAGCTGAAGGCAGTGGCGTCGTCGCTAAAGACCATTCTCGGCGACGATCAGGTGATCTCCAACATTCCGATCGTCGGCGATGCCGCGCTGATCGTGGCGGTGGCGATGGCGGTGTTCGCTGTCCTGTTCGGCACCCGGCAGACCAACGCCACCGAACACCAGCATGGGTTGATGCTGGCGGTCGCCACCGAGTCGATCGTCAAGCTGGTGGCCTTCATCGCGGCCGGCGCCTTCGTCACGTTCTGGATGTTCGGGCCGATCGAGCTCTACGACCGCGCGATGAAGATGCCGGAGGCCGTGCGCGCCGTCGAGACGATGCCGTCGATCGGCACGTTCCTGACCATGGTGCTGCTGTCGTTCTGCGCCATCATGCTGCTGCCGCGGCAGTTTCACGTCAGCGTCGTCGAGAATTCCAGCAACGGCGAAGTCCGTCGCGCGCGCTGGCTGTTTCCGCTTTATCTGATCGCGATCAACCTGTTCGTCATACCGATCGCGCTGGCCGGACTGGTGACGTTTCCGTTCGGCGCGGTCGACAGCGACATGTTCGTGCTGGCGCTGCCGATCCAGGCCGGCGCGCCGCTGCTCAGCATCGTGGTGTTCATCGGCGGCCTGTCGGCCGCCACCGCGATGGTGATCGTCGAATGCGTCGCGCTGGCGATCATGGTGTCCAACGATCTCGTGGTGCCGCTGGTGCTGAAGCGCCGGCCCGCGGCGCATGCCGGGCAGGCCGATTTCGGCGGCTTCCTGCTCAAGGTCCGGCGGATCGCGATCTTCGCCATTCTCGGCATGGCCTATCTGTATTTCCGCGCGCTCGGCAACACCCAGCTCGCCGCGATCGGCCTGTTGTCATTCGCCGCGATCGCGCAATTCGCACCGGCGTTCTTCGGCGGGCTGATCTGGCGCCGCGCCACCGCGCGCGGCGCGATCGGCGGCATGCTGATCGGCTTCGCGATGTGGGCCTATACGCTGTTCCTGCCGAGCTTCCTGGAAGGCAGCACCGCCGGCATGCTGGTGCTGCAGCACGGGCCTTACGGAATCTCCGCACTGCGGCCGCAGGCGTTGTTCGGCGCCGACCTGCCGCCGCTGGTGCATGGCGTGGTCTGGAGCCTGTCGCTCAACATTCTGGCTTACATCGTGCTGTCGCTGATGCGGCGGCCGTCCTCGATCGAGCGGCTGCAGGCCGAGGTGTTCGTGCCGGCCGCGCTGTCGCCGATGACGCCGGCGTTCCGACGCTGGCGCACCACGGTGACGGTGCAGGATATTCTCGGCGCGGTGTCGCAATATCTCGGCCCCGAGCGCGCGCGGGAGTCGTTTCGCAGCTTTGCCGCCAGCCGCGGGCTCAACCTCGAGCCGACCGCGCCGGCGGACTACGAACTGCTGCAGCACGCCGAGCATCTGATCGCGTCGTCGATCGGCGCGGCGTCGTCGCGTCTGGTGCTGTCGCTGCTGCTGCGGAAGCGCACGGTGTCGGCCGAAGCAGCGCTGAAGCTGCTCGACGATTCGCATGCCGCCTTGCACTTCAACCGTGAGGTGCTGCAGACCGCGCTGAACCACGTGCGGCAGGGCATCGCGGTGTTCAATCCCGATCTGCAACTGATTTGTTCGAACCGGCAATTCGGCGAGATCCTGGGGTTGCCGCCGCATATCGTGCAGATCGGGATTCCGCTGACCGAGATGCTGGCCTATCTGCCGATCTCAGGCACGCCGGGATATGGCGATGCCGGGCAGCAGACCCAGATGCGGCTCGCCGCCTACACCACCGAGGGCGTGCCCTATCTCGAACGCTTGCCAGACCGTCATATCGTCATCGAGGTTCGCGCCAACCGGATGCCGGACGGCGGCCTGGTCATCACCTTCTCCGACGTGACCCCGAGCTTCGAGGCCGCCGAGGCGCTGGAGCGCGCCAACGCCACGCTGGAAAAGCGCGTCCGCGACCGCACCGAGGAATTGACCCGGCTGAATTCGGCGCTGGCGCTGGCCAAGAGCACCGCCGAGGACGCCAACCTGTCGAAAACCCGTTTCCTGGCGGCCGCCAGCCACGACATCCTGCAACCGCTCAATGCGGCACGGCTCTACGCCACCAGTCTGGTGGAGCGGCAGAACGGCGGCGAGGATTCGCGGCTGGTCGCCAATATCGATGAATCGCTCGAGGCGATCGAGGAGATCATCGGCGCGCTGCTCGACATCTCGCGGCTCGATGCCGGGGCGATGACCCCGTCGCTGTCCAGTTTCGTGATGGGCGATCTGATGCGCTCGCTGGAAATCGAGTTCGCGCCGATCGCGCGCGCGAAAGGGTTGGACCTGACCTTCGTGCCCTGCAGCCTTCCGGTGGAGTCCGACCGGCTGATGCTGCGCCGGCTGCTGCAGAACCTGATTTCCAATGCGATCAAATACACCCCGCAAGGCCGCGTGCTGGTCGGCTGCCGGCGCCGCGGCGCGTCGCTGCAGATCGGGGTTTACGACACCGGGGTCGGCGTCCCGGTGCAGAAGCGCAGCGAGATCTTCAAGGAATTCCACCGGCTCGAGCAGGGCGCCCGAATCGCGCGCGGGCTCGGCCTCGGGCTGTCGATTGTCGAGCGGCTGGCACGGGTGCTGAATCACGGCATCGCGCTGGACTCCAACAGGAGCGGCGGTTCGTTCTTCTCGGTCACCGTGCAGATCGCCAAATCCGTCAACCACACCGCCGCCGTCACCAGCGCCACGCCCTTGCTGCGCTCACCGATGAGCGACATCCTGGTGGTCTGCATCGAGAATGACGCCGCGATCCTCGACGGCATGCGAACGCTGCTGACGATGTGGGGCGCACGGGTGATCGCGGTCGCCGACCCGGAGGCGGCGGTGCTGGCGATCGAAGCGGCCGGCCGACGCGTCACCGGCCTGCTGGTGGATTACCATCTCGATCGCGGCACCGGCATTGCGGCGATTCGCGACATCCGCCAGCGTTTTGGCCAGGCCATTCCCGCAATCCTGATCACGGCCGACCGGAGCCCGGCGGTGCGCGCGGCGGCCCGGCTCGAGGAAATCTCGGTGCTCAACAAGCCGGTCAAGGCGGCCTCGCTGCGCGCTTTGCTCGGGCAGTGGCAGACCTGGCAGACGGTGGCGGCCGAATAGGCCGGCCACGCCTCGACCCAATCTATTGCGAGGCAGTCGCGTCGGGCTGCCACTGGCCGGCGGAAATCTTGGCCGCCGCGATCACCGCCTGGGTGCGGCTTTCGACGCCGAGCTTTTGCAGGATGGCGGAGACATGCGCCTTGATGGTGGCTTCCGAGACGCCAAGCTCATAGGCGATCTGCTTGTTGAGCAGGCCGCCCGACAGCATCATCAGAACCCGCACCTGCTGCGGCGTCAGCGTTACAAGCCGGTCGCGCAGCCGTCGCATCTCCGGATCGTCCGGCACCGACAGATCGATGTCGGGCGGGATCCAAACGTCGCCGTCCAACACCCTGAGGATCGCGTCGCGCAACGTCTCGACGCCGAACCGCTTCGGTACGAATCCGGACGCGCCGAAATCCAGCGAGCGACGGATGGTGCCCACATCGTCGCTGGCCGATACCACGACCACCGGGATCGCCGGATACTGCGCGCGCAGATAGATCAGCCCGGAGAAGCCGTTGACGCCGGGCATTTTCAAATCCAGCAACACCAGATCGACGTCCGAATGCTGCTCGAGGATGGCCGTGAGATCCTCGAACGAGCCTGCTTCGTCGATCCGTTCTGACCCGACGACGCTGGCGACCGCATGACGCAACGCGTCACGAAACAGCGGGTGATCGTCCGCGATGACAAGGCGTGTAGTCGACGTAACGGTCATTGGCATCCTGAGGCGCGCGCTCGACGAGTCGTCGCAGTCGCATGGTAGGCGGGATTTCAATCAAAGCGAATTGTTACGCCCAATTCTCCCCGAATGCATGCGCTCTTGCAGCAAATTATGTTGCCATGCAGCAATGGCACCCCGACAAATGGTGCATCGCACTACACCGATCTTACCCGCGTCGGTAAGGCCGAAAGTCGTATAGGGCGACCGATCCCCGCAATGCTACTTCACGCCACGATGTCGCGCATGCACCCGACTCAGATCGGCGCGCGGACGGGTTCATTGCTTTCGGGAGACGCTTCAAATGGCAACCATCACCGCTACCGAACCGCGCACGGGAGGCATGACGAAGGACGAACGCTACGTCATCGTCGCCTCCTCGCTCGGTACCGTTTTCGAATGGTATGACTTCTACCTCTACGGGTCGCTCGCCACCATCATCGGCGCCCAGTTCTTCTCGGACTACCCGCCGGCCACCCGCGACATCTTCGCGTTGCTGGCGTTCGCAGCCGGCTTCCTGGTCCGTCCGTTCGGCGCCATCGTGTTCGGCCGCGTCGGCGACATTGTCGGCCGCAAATACACCTTCCTCGTCACCATCCTGATCATGGGCCTGTCGACCTTCATCGTCGGCATCCTGCCCAACGCGGCGTCGATCGGCATTGCCGCGCCGATCATCCTGATCATCCTGCGCCTGCTGCAGGGTCTCGCGCTCGGCGGCGAGTACGGTGGTGCCGCAACCTACGTGGCCGAGCATGCACCGCATGGCAAGCGCGGCTACTACACGTCGTTCATCCAGACCACGGCGACGCTCGGCTTGTTCCTGTCGCTGATCGTGATCCTGTTTACCCGTACCATCCTCGGCGAGCCCGAATTCGCGGCGTGGGGCTGGCGCATTCCGTTCCTGGTCTCGGTGCTGCTGCTCGGCGTCTCGGTCTGGATCCGGCTGCGGCTGAACGAATCGCCGGTGTTCAAGAAGATGAAGGACGAGGGCAAGGGCTCGAAAGCGCCGCTCACCGAATCCTTCGGCAACTGGAGCAACGCCAAGATCGTGCTGATCGCGCTGTTTGGCGGCGTAATGGGACAGGGCGTGGTGTGGTACACCGGCCAGTTCTACGCGCTGTTCTTCCTGCAATCGATCCTCAAGGTCGACGGCTACACCGCCAACCTGCTGATCGCCTGGTCGCTGCTGCTCGGCACCGGCTTCTTCATCTTCTTCGGCTGGCTGTCGGACAAGATCGGCCGCAAGCCGATCATCCTCGCGGGCTGCGCGATCGCCGCGCTGACCTTCTTCCCGATCTTCAAGGGGATCACCTCCCACGCCAACCCGGCGCTGGAGCGCGCGATCGAGACCGTCAAGGTCAACGTCGTATCGGATCCCGCGCTGTGCGGCGATCTTTTCAACCCGGTCGGAACCCGCGTGTTCACCAGGCCGTGCGACACCGCTCGCGCTTACCTCGCGCAGCAGTCGGTGAAGTACTCGACCACCTACGGCCCCGCGGGTTCGGGCGTGAAGGTCAACATCAACGGCACCGACGTTCCCTATGTCGACGCCAAGACGTCGAACGCGGCGGTGCTGGCGGCAGTCCAGGCGGCGGGGTACCCGAAGGGTGCAGCCAATGCCGAGATCGTCAAGATGTCGAGCCCCTTCGATATCTTCCGGGCCCAGCCTGCTGCGGTGATCGGCCTGCTGTTCGTCCTGGTGCTGTTCGTGACCATGGTGTACGGCCCGATCGCGGCGATGCTGGTCGAACTGTTCCCGACCCGCATCCGCTACACCTCGATGTCGCTGCCCTATCACATCGGCAACGGCTGGTTCGGCGGACTGCTGCCGGCGACCGCGTTCGCGATCGTGGCCTCGACCGGCGACATCTACGCCGGCCTCTGGTACCCGATCATCTTCGCGTCGATCACGGTGGTGATCGGTCTGATCTTCCTGCCCGAGACCAAGGACATGGATATCAGCCGCGACCACTGATCGGTCGGAGCTTCCGACTCGAGACACCACGGCCGCGGAGCAATCCGCGGCCGTTTTGTTTGCAACGTCATTGCCGGGCTCGACCGGTCATCTGCCCCGCGGGGTACGTGTCCCGGGCGCGATGCGGCATTCTTCATGCCGCTTCGCAGAACCGGGACCGTCTCAATGGCAGCGTGGATCGTATTGCCTTCTCCCGCTGCGTCCGGGGCACGATGAACTTGCATGCGCGAAGGTTGCCGGCGCGGTCGCGCGGTGTGCCGCGGCGAAGCTGAGCCATGCGTGATGGCCGGGCTCGACCCGGCAATCCATCTCCTTCGAGAAGGATGGATGCCCGGGTCAAGCCCGGGCATGACAAGTCCAGATGCACTGCGCAGACTGCGGACAGACCGCGCCGCGTATGCGTCATGGCGGGCTTGTCCCGGCCATCCACGCCTTGGCCACCTCAAATGAGTGGATGCCCGGCACAGGGCCGGGCATGACAAGTGGACGTCACCCGGCGCGCGTGCTGCCGGTGAATTGCAGCACGATTTCGCGGCGGTGGGGGCGGCGGCGATGTTCGATCAGGTAGATCGCCTGCCAGGTGCCGAGCGCGAGGCGGCCGTCGAGGACCGGGATCTGCAGCGATGTCGCGGTCAGCAGGGTCTTGACGTGCGCCGGCATGTCGTCGGGCCCCTCGCTGTCGTGGGTCCACGGCGCGGTCTCGGGCGCTAGCTGGTTGAGCAACGCCGTCAGATCGGCGAGCACGGTCGGGTCGGCGTTTTCCTGAATCGTCAGCGACGCCGAGGTGTGGCGGACGAACAGCGTGGCGATACCCTCGCGCGCCGCGGCCTCGGTCAGAAACGCGCTGACCTCGCGGCTGATGTCGACGAAGCCGGCGCCCGGCGTCGCCACATTCAGGCGGGCCGAGGCGACGACATCGGCCTTGACGACGGACACGGGACTACGTGATTGCGATGGCACTGACGCGCCTCCTGCAGACCGGGCGGCCGGCTCAGTCCTCTTCGCCGAACCGGCTCGAGACCAGCTCGGTGATCGCCGCGATCGCCTCGGAAGCCTGCGGACCGGTGGCCGAGACCGCGATGGTCGTGCCGATCCCGGCCGACAGCATCATCAGGCCCATGATCGAATTGCCGCCGACGGTCTCGCCATTGCGGGTGACCGAGACCGCGGCGTCGAACTTCTCGACCAGCTGGACGAATTTCGCCGACGCCCGCGCGTGCAGGCCGCGCTTGTTGATGATTGGAAGTTCGACCGCCGGCGTCGCGCCGCTCGCATCGTTGCCGGACGCTGCCGCTATGTCGGTCGGCGCAGTCATTTGCCGGCGAGCACCCGGCTGGCGATGGTGACGTATTTTCGGCCGGCTTCCTGGGCCAGCGCGATGGCGTCGGGAAGCGGACGTTCCTCGCGGACCTTGGCGAGCTTGACCAGCATCGGCAGATTGATGCCGGCCAGCACCTCGACCTTGGGGCGGCTCATGCAGGAAATCGCCAGGTTGGACGGTGTGCCGCCGAACATGTCGGTGAGGATGGCGACGCCGTCGCCGCTGTCGACGCGGTTCACCGCCTCGATAATGTCGCTGCGGCACAAATCCGCGTCGTCCTCGGCGCCGATGGTGACAGCTTCGATTTGCTTCTGCGGACCCATGACGTGCTCTAGCGCCGCCTTGAACTCGTCGGCAAGGCGCCCATGGGTCACAAGTACTAGACCAATCATCGGAAACTCCTCGCGGGCGCTTTTGGTGCACCGCGCGAACGGGCCACTTTGACCATCCAGAGCCCCTATGCAAGAGGGGTTTTTGCGTTTCTCCCGGAATTGCGGAGGGTGGGGAGCCGACGCGAGGTCAGTGAGCGGCGAGTGTGAGGCTTATATGGTTACCAAATTCCTTCAGACAATCGACTGAATTTCGGCGGAAAGCGCGTCGGTCGTGGTCAGCGCAGCGATAACGGCCAGCAAGGCCGAATCGTGCACGCCAACGGGAATCCGCGGCAATAAGACGCCCTCCAGACCGGTCTGAAGCGCAGCCGGCGGTGGCAGCCGTTCGGCGTCCGCAGATGCCAGATCGACCACCAGCCCCACGGCCGCCCCTGCGACGAACGGGCAGCGCCGCAATCCAAGGCCGCGGATTTCGATCAGCCCGGCCAATGCATCGACCGGCCGCACCATCAGCCTGTCCTGCTGCGCCTCAAGGTGGACCCGATCGTCGCCGATCAGCGTGACGGGCGGAATCTGGCCGGCACGGCCGGCCAGAATGAGCTCGAAGGCCAGCCTGGATTTGCCGGAGCCCGAGGGCCCGCGGATCAGCACCGCGCGGTCGCCGACCAGCACCGCCGAGGCATGGACCGTGGCCGCCCCGCTCATGTGGCCGGAAGCCGGACCACGAAACGGGCGCCAATCACGGTCGGCTCGCCGTCGGCGTCGGGCGGGCCGGCCCGGTTTTCCGCCCAGATCCGTCCGCCATGCGCCTCGACGATCTGCTTGGAGATCGACAGGCCGAGGCCGGAGTTCTGGCCAAAGCCCTGGTGCGGCCGGTCGGTGTAGAAGCGCTCGAAGATCCGCTCCAGCGCGTCGGGTCCGATACCCGGGCCGTCATCGTCGACGATGATCTCGACCTCGTTTCTGCGGCGTGCGCAGGCGATCCGCACCTTGCCGCCCGGGCTGGAGAACGACTGCGCATTGACCAGCAGGTTGGAGACCACCTGGCCGAGGCGCGAATCGTGGCCCGGCACCGAGAAGGCGTCGGCCGGATCGCCCTCGAACCGCACTTCGACCGTTGTGTTGTGGCCGAGCCGGGTCTCGTTGGCGACGGTGGTCAGCGTGGTCAGCAGCCGGCGCAGATCGACCGGCGCGACGTCCTGGCGTTGCAGCTCGGCGTCGAGCCGGCTGGCGTCGGAAATGTCCGAAATCAGCCGGTCGAGCCGCTTGACGTCGTGCTCGATCACCGCCAGCAGCCGCGACCGGCTGCTGGCATTCTTGGCCAGCGGCAGGGTCTCGACCGCCGAACGCATCGAGGTCAGCGGGTTCTTCAGTTCGTGCGACACGTCGGCGGCGAAGCGCTCGATCGCCTCGATGCGGTTGTACAGCGCGTCGGTCATGTCGCGCAGCGCGCCGGACAGATGGCCGATCTCGTCGCGGCGATGGGTGAAATCGGGAATTTCGACGCGGGTGCGGATCCGGCGGCGCACGCGCTCGGCGCTATCGGCGAGCCGCCGCACCGGGCCGGCGATGGTACTTGCGAGCAGCAGCGACAGCACGATCATGACTGCCGCGGCGACGCCGCCGACCTTCAGGATCGCCAGCCGCTCGGCGGTCACCATCTGGTCGATGTCATCGCCCTGGGTCGAGAGCATTAACGCGCCGTGTACGGCGCGAAACCGCTGCACCGGCACCGCGACCGAGACGATGATTTCGCCGCGGTCGTTGATCCGCACCATGCTGGCCTTCTGGCCGTTCAAAGACTGCACCACCTCGCGATAGCCGCTGCCGTTCTCGGGTCCGAGTTCGCGGTACAGCGGCAGGTCGCCGCGGTTGAGCCAGGTCCGCACCGCGATCATGGTGCGCTCGGCGACGCCCGGCTTCTCGGCGGTCGGCGGCGGCAGGTCGAACCGCATCACGTCGCCGCGGCCATACAGGCTGCGGCTGTCCATCAGCAGCACGCCGTCGCGGTCGTAGATCCGGGCGCGGGTCTTGGTCGGCGAGATCAGCCGCCGCAGCACCGGCGCGACGCGCTCTGGATTGATCGGAAAATCCAGTCCGGCATAGTCGTCGGCGGCGCCATAGGCCTCGCCGGGTTTCAGGTCGAGCAGCCGTTCGGGATCGATCGTCAGCGTGTTGGTTTCGACCGTGGCGGAGGCCGCGATGGCGCCGGCGATGATCTCGGCCTGCACCAGCAGGCTCTGCGCGCGCGCATCGATGAGGCCGGCGCGGAATTGCGAGAGATAGAGGATGCTCGCCACCAGCGCGATCAGGCCGGCGAGGTTCAGCGAGACGATACGGCGCGTCAGGCTGGAGAAGCTCAGGGCAAAGAAATACTGGCCAGCCCGCCTGATCCAGTCGAGCGGACGCGGCCATTGAACGCCACGGCCATCGACGCCTGCGTCCGGCGCCAGCGGAGGAGACCCGGGATTGCCGCCGGGATCAGGCTGCGTACGATCAAGCAATGGTCAAAACCGCCCGGTTGGTTCCGATCGGCCCGCGCTCCGCCGCGGACGATCGATCCTACCCCAATGCTGCGGGGGCGCCAGTCGTCAAAGCGCGCGTCAGGTTTCCTTGAAGCGGTAGCCGACGCCGTACAGCGTCTCGATCATTTCGAAGTCGTCGTCGACCACCTTGAACTTCTTGCGCAGTCGCTTGATGTGGCTGTCGATGGTGCGGTCGTCGACATAGACCTGGTCGTCATAGGCGGCGTCCATCAGCGCGTTGCGGCTCTTCACCACGCCGGGGCGCGTCGCCAGCGCCTGCAGGATCAGGAATTCGGTGACGGTCAGCGTGACCGGCTCGTTTTTCCAGGTGCAGGTGTGGCGCTCTGGATCCATCCGCAGCAGGCCGCGGTCGAGCGCCTTGGCGTCGGTCTCTTTCGGCGCGGCCGCCGGATCCTTCGGCGCGGCGCGGCGCAGCACGGCCTTGACGCGCTCCACCAGCAAGCGTTGCGAAAACGGTTTGCGGATGAAATCGTCGGCGCCCATCTTGAGGCCGAACAATTCGTCGATCTCCTCGTCCTTCGAGGTCAGGAAGATCACCGGCAGATCGGATTTCTGCCGCAGCCGCCGCAGGGTCTCCATGCCGTCCATCCGCGGCATCTTGATATCGAGGATGGCGAGGTCGGGCGGGCTGGTCCGGAAGCCGTCGAGCGCGGAGGCGCCATCGGTGTAGGTCATGATGCGGTAACCTTCCGCCTCCAGCGCGATCGAGACGGAGGTCAGAATGTTGCGGTCGTCATCGACCAAAGCGATTGTGGGCATGAGCCTGCTTTCCGAAACCGAGGTGCTTGCGGCGAATTCCTGTAGAATGCCGGTTGGAGTGGCGGATGGCGGCCACGGAGCAATGTAAGCTGGGCTGAAGTGTGGCCGGTTCCAAACCCACCACTGCGGTGGGAGTTCCTAGTGTTGTATTTCCTGCTTCTGCGCCTAAAAGGCCATCTTTGCAATGATTCAGACGATCTGAGCCGATGCAGCCGACCGCCGATTTCGATCCCTCCCGCCTTGCGCGCTCGCTGCTCCGCCGGCGCCGGCAGGGCGCGCTGGCCACATTGATGGCGGGAACCGGGGACCCTTATTGTTCCCTTGTTAACCTTGCCAGCCACCCGGACGGTTCGCCGATCCTGCTCATCTCGAAGCTGGCGCTCCATACCCGAAACCTGCTGGCGGATCCGCGGGTGTCGCTGATGTTGGACGAGCGTGCGGCTGGCGACCCGCTGGAGGGCTCGCGGATCATGCTCGGTGGCCGGACGGTCGTCGCCGGGGAAGACGAGATGGCGTTGCTGCGCCGCCGCTACCTCAGCGCGCATCCGTCGGCTGAAACATTTGTCGACTTCGCCGATTTCGGTTTCTTCCGGATCAGGCCGACGTCGATCCATCTGGTCGCAGGCTTCGGGCGCATCGTCGATCTCACCCCGGAGCAGGTGCTCACCGACCTGGGCGATGCCGGGCCTCTGCTCGAAGCCGAGCAGGGCGCGGTCGAGCATATGAACGCCGACCATCAGGACGCGCTCAATCTCTACGCGACACAACTGCTCGGCGCCGCACCCGCGGAGTGGCGCTGCACCGGATGCGATCCCGACGGACTCGATCTGCAGGCCGGCGACGTCACGCTGCGGCTTGATTTCCCGCAGCGCACGGTGACGCCCGCCGCACTGCGGCATGTGCTGAAGCAACTCGCCGACCAAGCCCGGGCGGCGACGAGTGCTTGATGCCGATCAAGGTTGCGCAAATAAACCTTATGTCGATGGATCGGACGGCGGGGTCTTTTCGGGTTGGCAAGTCTTGCGGTTGTCACTATTAAATCGCCCGACCGGAGACGGCCGAGTATACTGACGGTTACCGCGAGATCGCGCGGCAATCGCGCGACCAGGATAACGCGGGTTCCAGGAGGATTTGTTCGTGCAAGAGACGGGCGTTTACAACGGTGCTTACGGCGCCGACAAATTCGGCTTGAAGAACCTCAAAAGCGTGAACTGGAATCTCGGCGCGCCGGCGCTCTATGAGCACGCGCTGCGCAACGGCGAGGCGGTGCTGTCCGCCGACGGCGCGCTGTGCGCCGACACCGGCGAGTTCACCGGCCGCAGCCCGAAGGACAAGTACACGGTCCGCGACGCCACCACCGACAAGTCGATGTGGTGGGCCGGCAACCAGTCGATCACCGCCGAACAGTTCGAGGCGCTGTATCAGGATTTCCTGAAACAGGCCGAGGGCATGACGCTGTTCGCGCAGGATCTCTACGGCGGCGCCGATCCGAGCTTCCAGATCAAGACCCGGGTGTTCACCGAGCTGGCCTGGCATTCGCTGTTCATCCGCACGCTGCTGCGTCGCCCGGAACAGGCCGAGCTGAAGGGCTTCGTGCCTGAACTGACCATCATCGACCTGCCGAGCTTCAAGGCCGATCCGAAACGTCACGGCGTGCGTTCGGAGAACGTCGTCGCGATTGACTTTGCCCGCAAGATCGTCCTGATCGGCGGGTCTTATTATGCCGGCGAGATGAAGAAGAGCGTGTTCACCACGCTGAACTACTACCTGCCCGCCAAGGGCGTGATGCCGATGCATTGCTCGGCCAATGTCGGCCCCGACGGCGACGCCGCGATCTTCTTCGGCCTGTCCGGCACCGGCAAGACCACGCTGTCGGCCGATCCGCAGCGCACCCTGATCGGCGACGACGAGCATGGCTGGGGCAGCGACGGCATCTTCAACTTCGAAGGCGGCTGCTACGCCAAATGCATCAAGCTGTCGCCAGAGGCGGAGCCTGAGATCTTCGCGGCGAGCACGCGGTTCGGCGCGGTGCTCGAAAACGTCGTGATGGATCCGGTCACCCGCGTGGTGGATTTCGACGACGGCTCGAAGACCGAGAACACCCGCTCGGCCTATCCGCTCGAATTCATCCCCAACGCCTCGCTGACCGGCCGCGCCGGCCAGCCGAAGAACGTGGTGATGCTCGCAGCCGACGCCTTCGGCGTGCTGCCGCCGATCGCCAAGCTGACGCCGGCGCAGGCGATGTATCACTTCCTGTCCGGCTACACCGCCAAGGTCGCCGGCACCGAGCGCGGTCTCGGCTCCGATCCCGAGCCGGAATTCTCCACCTGTTTCGGCTCGCCGTTCCTGCCGCTCGACCCGTCGGTCTATGGCAACATGCTCCGCGAGCTGATCGCCAAGCACAATGTCGACTGCTGGCTGGTCAACACCGGCTGGACCGGCGGCAAATACGGCACCGGCTCGCGGATGCCGATCAAGGTGACGCGCGCGCTGCTGACAGCGGCGCTGAACGGTAGCTTGCGCAACGGCGAATTCCGCACCGACAAGTATTTCGGCTTCGCGGTGCCGACCAAGCTGCAGGGCGTGCCGGACGATCTGCTGGATCCGGTGAAGACCTGGGCCGACAAGGCCGAGTTCGACATCACCGCCCGCAAACTGGTCGGCATGTTCCAGAAGAATTTCGCCAAGTTCGAGGCCCAGGTCGACGCCGACGTCCGCGCCGCCGCACCGGACGTCAAGCTCGCTGCGGAGTGAGCGCCGCGCGCTATTGCGCAGAACGTGAAAATTGAAGGCCCCGGTTTTTCCGGGGCCTTTTTTCTTGGCTCGGGCGATGCAAGCGGCGGAACGGCCGGCTGGCGGCCATACGACGCGGCATGCGCATGCCGCCCAAAGAAAAGGGACCGCATCGTTGCCGATGCGGTCCCTGTTATTGATCTGCTTGCTGCGCGGTCCGCGAAGACCGCGTGCGCGAGGCTTACTCGCCGGCGGCTTCGCGGGGCGCGCTGGCTTCGGCGGCCTTCTGCTTGGCTTCGAGGTCTTCGCCGGTCTCCTGATCGACCACCTTCATCGACAGCCGGGTCTTGCCGCGGTCGTCGAAGCCGAGCAGCTTGACCTTGACCTTGTCGCCTTCCTTGACGACGTCGGAGGTCTTCTGCACCCGGCCGGGCGCGAGCTGGCTGATGTGCACCAGGCCGTCCTTGGCGCCGAAGAAGTTCACGAAGGCGCCGAACTCCATGACCTTGACGACGGTGCCGTCATAGATCGCGTTGAGCTCGGGGTCGGACGCGATCGACTTGATCCACTTGATCGCGGCCTTGATCGATTCGCCGTCGCTGGAGGCCACCTTCACGGTGCCGTCGTCGTCGATGTTGACCTTGGCGCCGGTCTTCTCGACGATCTCGCGGATCACCTTGCCGCCGGTGCCGATTACTTCACGGATCTTGTCGGTCGGGATCTTGAAGGTCTCGATGCGCGGCGCGTATTCGCCGAGCTCGGCGCGCGCGTTGTTGAGCGCCTTCGACATCTCGCCCAGGATGTGGATGCGGCCGTCCTTGGCCTGGCCGAGCGCGACCTTCATGATCTCCTCGGTGATGCCGGCGATCTTGATGTCCATCTGCAGCGAGGTGATGCCCTGGTCGGTGCCGGCCACCTTGAAGTCCATGTCGCCGAGATGATCCTCGTCGCCGAGAATGTCGCTCAGCACCGCGTAGCGCGATTCTTCGAGGATGAGGCCCATCGCGATGCCCGCGGTCGGCCGCTTCAGCGGCACGCCGGCGTCCATCAGCGCGAGAGACGCGGCGATCGAGGCCGAAATACAGCGGAGCCAAAGAGTAAAAGCAGGGACGGCTCAGGAATTGTCGAAATTTATCCCAGGTAAATTCTAGTTTTGTCCCAGGCGTTGACTTAAAATATTCCATGGAATATCTTTAGCAGACCAAAAGATAGATTCTTAGAGCCTTTCAGCCAGCAGCCTAAAAAGAAAGAGACAGATGTACGCTAGATCTGGATCGTTGCCCGCTCCTCTTCAAACGCAGCAAGAGCTTGATACGCTCGATAGTCTTATTGAAACGGGCGATGTTAATGAGACGCCGTTCAACGTTTTTATTGGGCACAACCTCGGACATCGAGTTTTCACGATGTCGATCCCCTTCCGGAAATTTAAAGATATTTCGGACGTTGCCAATGATCGAGAGGCTGGTCCTGTCGCGCAACGCTCCCTTGATCCCAATCATGCCAAAAAGTTGGCTGGATATATGCTAAAGGGCTTGATCTCGGCCGCAAAAATTAAGCGCGAGGTTACAGGCAAGCCGGTGCTGGAGGCTTTCGAACAGGTGCTCCATTCGCTTGGAGAGCAACCTTACTTCTCTATCCAGCCCCTTGTTTGCAATATCCGTAATATTCCTTTGGGCGGCAACGGTGCAGGCGGCATCCGTGGCGTTCGTTTGGAAACTTCAAACGGTGATACGGCGGGTTTCAAGGTTTACCTCTCCGAGCGCCACACGCTCTGGGTCGTTGATGGTCAGCATCGCCGTCGTGGAGCTGATCTGACGATCGAGTTTCTTGAAGCAGTGCGATCGACGGGGCGGTACCCAGCTAAGTCGGCAGTTCTATATCCTGCCAAGGGCCAGGACGTTAGCGAAGAAGAGATGGTGGTCTGGAATGAGGCCTACGACGCAGCGCGCTCCTACGCCACACTGTCGGTAGAAGTTCATCTCGGTCTTGACGTAACGCAGGAGCGGCAACTTTTTCACGATTTGAATCGCCTTGGCAAGAAAGTAGATCCTTCGCTCGCCTTGCAGTTCGATAGCTCGAATGCTGTTACAGCTTTCATCAAGAATCGTCTCGCGGGCGATCTTGCAATTCAGATTTCGGACAAGGATTCGAAGGATTGGTCCGAAGATACTGGCGGCCTGATGCTCAAGGATGTTGTAGCGATTAATGCGATTGCCTTTTTGAATAAAGGCAACATCTCTGGTGCCACGCCGGCGGTTGTTGAGCCGCGGGAAGGGACCGTCCTTCGATTGTGGGAACGCATTATCGATATCCCGCACTTCGGCGCAGACCGTGCGAAGGAACATACGGTTGCAGCTCAACCGGTGGTACTGAAAGCACTGGCTAAGATTGCGTACGACCTCAACTTCAGTAATCGAAAGCCCGAGGATGCCGAGCAACTTTACGAAAAATTTCTCGATGGGATCAACACGGTTGATTTCTCTCATCGCAACCCCGTGTGGAACTACTACGGTTTGAGTTCAGAGGGTCGTGATAATCCCAACTTTTCGGGTCTCGTAAATTACCTTCCTCCGGACGACGGCGCCAATCGCGACGTTGGAAGTGAACAGGGTGGCTTTATGCGGTTCGGGGCTAAGCACAATGACATTTTCCCGCTGTTAGCGGATATGATTCGATGGCAAATGAAGTTGCCAAGCCGTTTCGTCTGACTAATCTAAGCAAAAAGGGCGACCCTTAGGCCGCCCTTTTCGTTGATGGCGCGTGCGCGAGGCTTACTCGCCGGCGGCTTCGCGGGGCGCGCTGGCTTCGGCGGCCTTCTGCTTGGCTTCGAGGTCTTCGCCGGTCTCCTGATCGACCACCTTCATCGACAGCCGGGTCTTGCCGCGGTCGTCGAAGCCGAGCAGCTTGACCTTGACCTTGTCGCCTTCCTTGACGACGTCGGAGGTCTTCTGCACCCGGCCGGGCGCGAGCTGGCTGATGTGCACCAGGCCGTCCTTGGCGCCGAAGAAGTTCACGAAGGCGCCGAACTCCATGACCTTGACGACGGTGCCGTCATAGATCGCGTTGAGCTCGGGGTCGGACGCGATCGACTTGATCCACTTGATCGCGGCCTTGATCGATTCGCCGTCGCTGGAGGCCACCTTCACGGTGCCGTCGTCGTCGATGTTGACCTTGGCGCCGGTCTTCTCGACGATCTCGCGGATCACCTTGCCGCCGGTGCCGATTACTTCACGGATCTTGTCGGTCGGGATCTTGAAGGTCTCGATGCGCGGCGCGTATTCGCCGAGCTCGGCGCGCGCGTTGTTGAGCGCCTTCGACATCTCGCCCAGGATGTGGATGCGGCCGTCCTTGGCCTGGCCGAGCGCGACCTTCATGATCTCCTCGGTGATGCCGGCGATCTTGATGTCCATCTGCAGCGAGGTGATGCCCTGGTCGGTGCCGGCCACCTTGAAGTCCATGTCGCCGAGATGATCCTCGTCGCCGAGAATGTCGCTCAGCACCGCGTAGCGCGATCCTTCGAGAATGAGGCCCATCGCGATGCCCGCGGTCGGCCGCTTCAGCGGCACGCCGGCGTCCATCAGCGCGAGAGACGCGCCGCAGACCGACGCCATCGAGGACGAGCCGTTCGACTCGGTGATTTCGGAGACGACGCGCACGGTGTAGGGGAACTCGTGATGCGGCGGCAGCACCGGATGGATCGCGCGCCAGGCGAGCTTGCCGTGGCCGATCTCGCGACGCTTGGTGCCGCCCATGCGTCCGGTTTCACCGACCGAGTAGGGAGGAAAGTTGTAGTGCAGCAGGAACTGCTCCTTGTAGGTCCCTGACAGCGAGTCGATGTACTGCTCGTCCTCGCCGGTGCCGAGCGTGGTGACGACCATCGCCTGGGTCTCGCCGCGGGTGAACAGCGCCGAGCCGTGGGCGCGGGGCAGCACGCCGACTTCGGCGATGATCTGGCGCACGGTGGTGGAGTCGCGGCCGTCGATGCGCTTGCCGGTGTCGAGGATGTTCCAGCGGACGATCTTGGATTCGACTTCCTTGAACACGCCGGCGACGCGCAGCTTGTCGTATTTCGGCTCGGCGCCTTCGGGGAAATAGGCGGCCATCACCTTGGCCTTGACCGCGCCGACGGCGGCGTAACGATCCTGCTTGACCGGGATCGCGTAGGCGGCGCGCAGCTCCTGCTCGATCAGCGCGAGGATCTCGCCCTCGAGCACGCTGTCGTCGACGACCTTGACCTCGCGCGGCTCCTTGGCGGCCTTCTCGGCGAGTTCGATGATCGCCTGCACCACCGGCTGGAAGTGGCGGTGACCGAACATCACCGCGCCCAGCATGATGTCCTCGTTGAGCTCCTTGGCTTCCGATTCCACCATCAGAACGGCGTCGGCGGTGCCGGCGACGACCAGATCGAGCTGGGTCTCGGTCATCTCGTCGAGCGTCGGGTTGAGCACGTACTCATCGTTGATGAAGCCGACGCGGGCGGCGCCGATCGGACCCTTGAACGGCGCGCCGGACAGGGTGAGCGCGGCGGAGGTCGCGACCAGCGCGAGGATGTCGGGATCGTTCTCCATGTCGTGCGACAGCACGGTGACAACGACCTGGGTCTCGTTGCGCCAGCCGTCGACGAACAGCGGACGGATCGGGCGGTCGATCAGGCGGGAGACCAGCGTCTCCTTCTCGGTCGGACGGCCTTCGCGCTTGAAGTAACCGCCCGGGATGCGGCCGGCGGCGTAGGTCTTCTCGATGTAGTCGACGGTCAGCGGCAGGAAGTCGACGCCCTCGCGGGCCGACTTGGCGGCGACCACGGTGGCGAGCACGATGGTCTCGCCGTAGGTAGCAAGCACGGCGCCGTCGGCCTGACGGGCGATCTTGCCGGTTTCAAGCTTGAGAGGACGGCCACCCCAATCGATTTCGACTGAATGAACATTGAACATTGCGATTTTCTTTCATGGGTTCTCGGAGAACCGCAACGCCGAGGTCCCGAAAACCATGCGCAAGATTGCGAGACGCTGAGCGTGCAAAGGCGTCAGCGTCCGGCGATCCTGCCATGGTCTTCGGGTCCGGGATGGCGTCGATCCTTCCGATGGGTGCGGGATCGGCCCGCGCCGCGGGCATCTCGCCCGGTATCGCCCAGCCGCCGGAGTGCTGCTGAGCAGAAGCACACAGGCCAACGAAAAATCGGCCTGCATGCGGTATCGATGGCGCGCGAACGCGCTTAGCGACGGATGTTGTGCTTCTCGAGCATCGCCTTGTAACGCGGCTCATCCTTGCGCTTGATGTAGTCGAGCAGCGAACGACGCGTGGAGACGAGCTTCAGCAGGCCACGCCGGGAATGGTTGTCCTTGCCGTGGGTCTTGAAGTGCGCGGTGAGGTTGGCAATGCGCTCCGACAGGATTGCAATCTGCACCTCCGGCGAACCGGTATCGCCGGCCTTGTTGGCATTGGTCTTGATGACTTCCGCTTTGCGTTCTGCGGTAATCGACATCGTCAGATACTTTCTTTGCGTGTCGGACTGGCGGTCAGTCCGGTGAGGTTGAACACGCGCTTGGGGATGAGTTCGCCATTGCCAATTTCGGCGAGGGCCAACAAACGGCCTGCCACCGTGACATAGACTGTGCCGCTATCATTGGGCGCATCCCGTCCGCGCAACAAAACGGCCTGGCCCCGGTGGAGCCTTGCCGCATCAGCCCGTGTGACGGCCAGTGCCGGGATGTCGTCCAGCGCGGTCTCAACGGGCAAAAGCGCGTCGGCGAGGCTGCCCTCGCCAGACGCGGCTCTATCGCACAAAGCCTCCAACTGTTCCAGCGGAATCATGTCTTTCTCGCCGAACGGACCCACCAGGGTCCGGCGCAGCGCGCAGATATGGCCGTAACAGCCGAGCAGCCGGCCGATGTCGCGGGCCAGCGCCCGCACATAGGTGCCCTTGCCGCACTCGGCCTCGAATGTCGAACGGCCGTCATCCCCATGTTCCACAAGGCTTAATTCGTGAATCACGACGGGACGGGGAACCAGCGGCACGATCTCGCCGTCGCGCGCCATGTCGTAGGCCCGCTCGCCGGCGATCTTGATCGCCGAATATTGCGGCGGGGTCTGTTCGATGTTGCCGGTGAACTGCGGCAGCAGCGCCCGGACCGCGTCCGCGGTCGGTCGGCTGTCGCTGGTGGCGATGGCGCGGCCCTCGGTGTCGTCGGTGTCGCGCTCCTCGCCCCAGGCCACGGTGAAGCGGTAGCGCTTGCGGCCGTCCATCACGAAGGGAACCGTCTTGGTCGCCTCGCCCATCGCGATCGGCAGGCCGCCCGACGCCAGCGGGTCCAGCGTGCCGGCGTGGCCGGCGCGCTTGGCCGAGAACAGCCGCTTCACCACCGCGACCGCATGGGTCGAGGTCATGCCGATCGGCTTGTCGAGGATCACCCAGCCGTGCACGTCGCGCTTGTCGCGGCGCGGCTGGTTGCCGTTCTGCTGCTTGCCGCGCTGGCCGTTCTGGCGTGGATCGTTGTTGCCGCGCGGGCGATGCTCGGCGTTGAATTTATTTTGCTCGGTGACGTTCGGCTCGGACTTGTCCGATTCGAGAATGACGTCAGGCGTGGTCACATTCATCAATTTCCGTCCGAATCCGGTTCGAGGTCTCGCCGCACCGCAGGTGTTCTCAGTAATTTCTCGATACGTTCCGCTTCGTCGAATCGCTCGTCGATGCGGAAGCGAAGGTCAGGTGCGAATTTCAGGTTAACGCGCCGCGCCACCGCGCTGCGGATGAAGGTCTTGTTGGTCGCCAGCGCCTTCAGCACCAGCTCGGTGTCGCGGCCGCCGAGCGGCATCACATAGACGGTGGCGAGCTTGAGGTCGGGCGACATCCGCACCTCGGGCACGGTGATGAGATGACCCTCGAGCACCGGATCGTGCACGCTGCCCTGCGACAGCAGTTCGGCGACCGCATGACGCACGATCTCGCCGACCCGCAACTGCCGCTGCGAGCCGCCGGGTGATGCGGACTTCTGATGATGCTTGGGCATGATTTACACCGGTCATGCCCGCGCTTGTCGCGGGCATCCACGTCTTTGCTGCTGAAAAGAAGACGTGGATGGCCGGGACGAGCCCGGCCATGACGCCTTGTTAGTTAGGACGCTGCCTCGACTGCAAGACTTGGACTTACAGCGAGCGCTGGATCGTCTCCACGCGGTAACACTCGATCACGTCGCCGGCCCGCATGTCGCCGTAGCTCTCGAACGCCATGCCGCATTCCTGGCCTGACGCGACTTCCTTCACTTCGTCCTTGAAGCGCTTCAGGGTCGACAGCTTGCCTTCGTGCACCACGACGTTCTCGCGGATCAGGCGCACATTGGCGCCGCGTTCCACGGTGCCGTCGGTCACCCGGCAGCCGGCGACCTTGCCGACCTTGGAGATGTTGAACACCTCGAGGATCAGCGCGTTGCCGAGCATGGTCTCGCGCAGCGTCGGCGCGAGCAGGCCGCTCATCGCCTTCTTCACGTCGTCCACGAGGTCGTAGATGATGTTGTAGTAGCGGATCTCGATGCCGTTGCGCTTGGCCGCCGCGGCAGCTTCCTTGTTAGCACGCACCGAGAAGCCCAGAATGACGGCGTTGAAGCCTTCCGCCAGCGTCACGTCGGATTCCGAGATGCCGCCGACGCCGGCATGCAGGATCCGCGCGGCGACCTCGTCGGTGCCGAGCTTCTCCAGCGAGCCGAGGATCGCTTCCAGCGAGCCCTGCACGTCGGCCTTGACGATCAGCGGGAAGTCCTTGCGGCCGGTCGTCTTCAGCTGGCTCATCATCTGCTCGAGCGAGCCGCGCATGCCGGAAATGGCGGAGGCGGACTTCTCGCGCTTCTGATGCGCGCGGTAGCTGGTGACTTCGCGAGCGCGGGCTTCGTTCTCGACCACGGCGACGCGGTCGCCGGCTTCCGGCGGGCCGTTGAAGCCGAGCACCTCGACCGGCACGGACGGGCCGGCCTCGGTCATGGTGACGCCCTGATCGGAGATCAGCGCGCGCACGCGGCCCATTTCGGCGCCGGCGACGATGATGTCGCCGACCCGCAGGGTGCCGCGCTGAACCAGCACGGTGGCCACCGGACCACGGCCGCGATCGAGCTTGGCTTCGATCACGGTGCCTTCGGCCGGACGCTCGGTGTTGGTCTTGAGGTCGAGCAGTTCGGCCTGCAGCGCGATCATCTCGAGCAGCTTGTCGAGGTTGGTCTTGTTCTTGGCCGAGACCTCAACGTCGACCACCTCGCCGCCGAGCGATTCCACCTGGATGCCATATTGCAGCAACTCGGTGCGGACGCGCTCGGGCTTGGCGTCGGGCTTGTCGATCTTGTTGATCGCGACGATGACCGGCACCTTGGCGGCCTTGGCGTGATTGATCGCCTCGATGGTCTGCGGCATCACGCCGTCGTCGGCGGCGACCACCAGGATGACGATGTCGGTGACCTTGGCGCCGCGGGCGCGCATCGCGGTGAACGCGGCGTGGCCCGGGGTGTCGATGAAGGTGATCTTCTTGCCGCTCTCCGGCGAGGTGACCTGATAGGCGCCGATGTGCTGGGTGATGCCGCCGGCTTCGCCGGAGACCACATTGGCGTGGCGCAGCGCGTCGAGCAGCGAGGTCTTGCCGTGGTCGACGTGGCCCATCACGGTCACGACCGGCGAGCGCGGCTCGGTATCGGTGGCGTCTTCGACCTTGTCGAACAGGCCTTCCTCGACGTCCGATTCGGCGACGCGCTTGACGGTGTGGCCCATTTCCTCGGCCACCAGCTGCGCGGTGTCGGCGTCGATCACGTCGTTGATCTTGTGGATCGCGCCCTGCTTCATCAGCAGCCGGATCACGTCCACGGCGCGCTCGGCCATACGGTTGGCGAGTTCCTGGATGGTGATGGCTTCCGGAATGGTCACTTCGCGAATGAGCTTTTCCTTCGGCTCGTTCGAGGCGTGCCCCTTCAGCCGCTGGGTACGGCGGCGGAACGAGGCGATCGAGCGCTCGCGCACGTCGTCGGCGCTGAGCGCGGTGACCAGCGTGAGCCGGCCGCGCTGCTTGGCGGGCGCCGGCTTGGCGGTGGTCTTCGGCGGCGTGACCGGGCGGGCAACGCCGCCGGGGCCACGGCGGATCTGGCGCGGACCTTCGTCCTCGTCGGTCGCGTCGGCGGCAACGCCGGGCGCGCGGGGCGGCGGCAGGCCGGCAGCCTTGGCGGCTGCTGCGGCAGCAGCCGCGGCCTTCGCTTCGGCTTCACCGAAGCGCTTCTTGGCTTCGCGCTCGGCCTTGGCCTTGACCTCTTCCTCGATGCGATGGCGCTCTTCCTCGGCCTTGCGACGGGCCTCGGCGGCCTCGCGCTCGGCCTGGGCGATGCCTTCCTTGCTGTTGCGGCGGGCGGCTTCGGCCTCGGCGAGGCGGCGCTCCTCGACGTCGCGCAGCCGGGCATCCGCCAGCGCGCTGGCGCGGGCGTTGCGCTCTTCCTCGGTCAGCGTGCGCAGCACGACGCCGGAGCCGCTGCGCGGCGACGACGTGGTCGGCGGCCGCGACATCGGCGCCGGACGAACCGGGGCCGGGGCGGGCTTGGCTGCAACGGGCGCGGGCGCCGGCGTCTCGGCCGGTCCGTCGCCGCCGATGCGGCGCTTGCCGCGCTTCTCGACCACCACCTGCTTGGTACGGCCATGGCTGAAGCTCTGGCGCACCACGCCGGTCTCGACGCGCGGCTTCAGCGTCAAGGTCTTGGTCGGGGCACTCAGAGTCTTGTCGCCAGGAGTTTTCGTATCAACCATTCAGCAGGCCCAATCTTGTTACGTTGTGCGTGACCGCACAGTCTCTTTAAGTCGGCAGCGTCTTTCGTGCGTGGTCGCCCGCGTCCAAGGCCTTGTCGGAGGCCTTGTTGGAAGGCTTGTCGGCGCCTGCATTGCTATCGTCCACCAGCCGGTATCGGACCAGGATCTGGCAGCGCGACAGGAACGTTTGGCCGGCCGAGCCCGCGAGCAGGGCAGCATGTATCACATTTGACCGGCCCAATGCCAAATCCAATTGCGCCGATGTGAGCACGGTGACAACCGGAAAATCGCACGACGGCGTCGCAATCAGGTCATTCTGCCGCGCGACGGCGTCCAGTTTGCGGATTCCGTCGGCCGCGCCGTCGCTGGCATGCAGCAAACCCACCGCTTCCCGGCTCTGCAACGCGGCCTCGACCCGGGTAAAGCCCGAGATCACCTGGCCGGCCTTGGCGGCGATCGCCAGTGCATCCAGCGTGCCGCGCACCAGCAAGGCGTCGATATCGTCGGGAAGCGTCGGCGCGACGCGGATGTCGCGCTTGAAACCCTTGGCGAATATATGTCGCTTCGCCGCTTCGGCAACGGTGCGGCGCGACGCCGTCAGCCACAGCCCGCGGCCCGGCAGCTTACGCTTGAGATCGGCCACCAGCTCGCCGGACGGCCCGACGACGAAGCGGATCAGCTCGCCGATCGGCTTGACCTGCCTCGAGACCGCGCACATCCGCTCGGTCCCCGCCGCCTTGCCGGTGCGGGGTCCATTGTCGAGATCTGCCGGGTCGGCGAGGTCAAGCATGCGTGTGGCACCGCTCCTAGACCGCTTGGTCTTCGTCGGCCTCGGCCTCGTCGGTCTCGGCGGCCTTGGCGAGATCGGCTTCGGTGATCCAGCCGGCGATGACGCGGGCCTGCATGATCATGGCTTCCGCGTCCTCGCGCGAGGTCTCGGACGCGTCGAGAATGCCGGGATGCTTGGTCGGCTCGCCGCCCTCGACGCGCTCGGTCCAGCCCACCAGATCGTCGGTGGCGCAGCCGGCCAGATCCTCGACGGTCTTGATATCGTTCTCGCCGAACTGCACCAGCATCTTCGATGTCACGCCGGGCACCGTCTTCAGATCGTCGTCCACACCAAGTTCCTTACGTTTCGCTTCGAGCTCGGATTCGAGCTGTTCAAGATATTCGCGGGCACGGCTCTGCAGTTCGCCGGCGGTCTCGTCATCGAAACCCTCGATGCTCGCCAGTTCGCGCACGTCGACCAGCGCCAGTTCCTCGACCGAGGTGAAGCCTTCCGACGCCAGCAGCTGACCGACCACCTCGTCGACATTGAGCGCTTCCATGAACACGCGCGTCGAGTTCTCGAAGTCGGCCTGGCGGCGCTCGGATTCTTCGGTTTCGGTGAGGATGTCGATGTCCCAGCCGGTGAGCTGCGACGCCAGCCGGACGTTCTGGCCGCGGCGGCCGATCGCCAGCGAGAGCTGGTTGTTGGTATCGGGCACAACCACCTCGATGCGTTCGCGATCCTCGTCGATCACGACTTTCGAGACTTCCGCCGGCGCCAGCGCGTTGACCACGAAGGTCGCGATATCCGGCGACCACGGAATGATGTCGATCTTCTCGCCCTGCAATTCGTTCACCACGGCCTGCACGCGCGAGCCGCGCATGCCGACGCAGGCGCCCACCGGGTCGACCGATGAATCGCGCGAAATCACGCCGATCTTGGCGCGCGAGCCGGGATCGCGGGCGACCGCCTTGATCTCGACGATGCCGTCATAGATTTCCGGCACTTCCTGCGCGAACAGTTTCGCCATGAACTGCGGATGGGTGCGCGACAGGAAGATCTGCGGGCCGCGGGTTTCGCGGCGGACGTCGAAGATGTAGGCGCGGACGCGGTCGCCGTTGCGGAACACCTCGCGCGGCAGCATCTCGTCGCGGCGGATGATCGCCTCGCCGCGGCCGAGATCGACGATCACGCTGCCGTATTCGACGCGCTTGACGATGCCGTTGGAGATGTCGCCGATGCGGTCCTTGAATTCCATGTACTGCCGGTCGCGCTCGGCCTCGCGCACCTTCTGCACGATCACCTGCTTGGCCGACTGCGCGGCGATACGGCCATATTCCAGCGGCGGCAGGGTGTCGGCGATGGTGTCGCCGATCTGGGCGCCCGGATTGGCGCGCTGCGCGTCCTTCAGCGAGATCTGGTTGGACGAGTTCTCGACCTCTTCGACCACCAGCATGTGGCGCGACAGCCGCAGCTCGCCCTTCTTCGGGTCGATCTCGGCGTGCACGTCGGTCTCGGTGCCGTAGCGGGCCCGCGCGGCCTTCGCGATGGCGTCTTCCATCGCCGCGATGACGATGCCGCGGTCGATCGATTTCTCGCGCGCGACGGCGTCGGCGATCTGCAGAAGTTCGATCTTGTTGGCGCTGACAGCTGCCATGGTCATTCTCCTTCGAGGGGGTCGATCTCGCCCCGCCGCGCTCTCTCGGCGGCCAAGCGATGTTCCTTGGTGTTCTTCGGCGGCGGTTTCTTCGGCGCGGACTTGGCCGCGGTCTTGGGTTTCGGCTTCGGCGCGTTGCTCTTGGTCGGATCGCTCTTTTTGGCGTGCGGCGGAGGTGGCGGCAGAATCCCGAGGTTCTGTTTCATCTCGCGCTCGGCGATCTTGCCGCGCCGCATCGATTCCGCGATCAATTCGTCGGTCAGCACCAGATTGGCGCTGGCAATGTCGTCCAGCGGCAGGATGGTATTGGGGTCCTCGCCGTCGCGGGCGCCTTCGCGCTCCACACTGACGGTATCGCCCTCGATCGGGCCGAGCAGGCCGCGGAACCGCTTGCGGCCGCCGACCGCCACCGCCATCTCGATCTTGACCAGATAGCCCTGATACCGCTCGAAATCGCTGCGGCGGACCAGCGGACGGTCGATCCCGGGCGACGACACTTCCAGCCGGTAGGCGCGCTCGATCGGGTCGGCGACGTCCAGCACCGGCGACAGCGCGTGCGAGATCGCCTCGCAGTCCTCCACCAGCATGGTGCCGTCGGGGCGCTCCGCCATGATCTGCACGGTGCAGCCGAGTTCGCCGGACACCTTGATCCGCACCAGCCGGTAGCCCATGCCCTGCAGCACCGGTCCGGCGACCGCAGAGACGCGCGCCGCGAGGCCGGGCTCGACCACAAGGCGCGGCTCGGCCAGCAGATCGAAGTCCACGGCACCTGCGGTTGGATCGGTCATGTCCAGGGTCAAATGTCTCTAACGGGTCTGGGTTAAAGTCCGGCCATGGCCGGGCTGATAGACCTGAGCGGTCCGGCCGTGTCGTCGGCGCCGGGTCGTTCAGGTAATAAAAAAGAGCGGGTCCGGACGGGCCCACTCTCAATACGCGATCGCATGAGAACCAAAGTTGCCCGGGATATAGCCGTTTTGGCCATCCCCGGCAAGTGCCGCGAGCGCTCTCCGCTCGATTTGGATCGGTCGGAAGCAGGCTGCGACTTCAACCTTTCGTTCATCCGGCAGGCCTAGGTTCGGGCCGATTGTCTAGGTCTGTCCGGGTGTTGCCATGCAAGTTGCGTCCTCATTGGTGCTTGGCCTGGACGACATCCTGCGGCATCGCGATCCGCAACGCCGGGCCACCGCCGTGCGCCAGATCTCGGAGCTGCTGCTGCAGGGCGCCGACCGTTTCAGCGTCGAACACCTCAATCTGTTCGACGACGTCTTGATGCGGCTGGTGTCGGACGGCGATTTCGAACTGCGCGGCGAACTGGCGGAGCGACTGGCGCCGCTGGCCAATGGTCCGCCCCGGCTCATTCACCAGCTGGCGCGCGACGAGGACATCCGGATCGCCGGCCCCGTGCTGAGCCGGTCGGCGCTGATCGACGATGATGCGCTGGTCGAACTGGCGCGTCACCGCGGGCAGCCACATCTGATGGCCATCGCACGGCGCGCAGCGCTGATAGCGCCGGTGACCGACGTGATCGTCCGCCGCGGCGATCGCGACGTGGTTCGCGCGCTCGCGGACAATGCCGGCGCGGAATTTTCCGCCGGCGGTTACTCCGCTTTGATCCGTCGCGCCGAACATGACGGCATGCTGGCGCTTGCGGTCGGGCGTCGCGCGGACCTTGCGCCGCCGCTGTTGAAGGATCTGCTGGCCTGCTCGGTCGACGTCGTGCGACGGCAATTGTTCGAGACCGCAACGCCGGCGCAACGGCTTTCGATCAACCGCGCGCTGACCGAATTGTCCGGGGCGACGACGCAGCCCGTCATCCGCCGTGACTTTGCGCCGGCGCAGCGCGTCATCCTCGCGCTGGCCGGTGCGGGCCAGTTAAACGAGGCGGCGCTGCTCGGCTTTGCCAAGGCGCACAGCTATGAGGAAGCGGTCGCTGCGCTGTCGGCGATGTCGCGCCTGCGGATTGCGACGCTCGACAGGCTGGTCGGCGGCGACAAGAACGATCCGCTGCTGATCATCGGCAAATCGCTCGGCCTGGACTGGCAGACCGTCCGCGCGCTGATCGCGATGCGACTGGGCCCTGCGCGCGTCGCGTCCGCGCTCGAGATCGACGACGCGCGCCAGAACTATCAGCGACTGGCGCAGTCGACCGCGCAGCGCGTGCTGGGTTTCTGGCGCAGCCGGGATGGATAGTGCCGGCCCATGATCGTCATTCCGGGGCGGGCGCAGCGAAGCTGCGCGCGAATCCGGAAACCCTCTGCGTTAAATTTCCAGAGTCCGGGTTCGTTTCGGGCTTCGCTCTCACGCCCGGAATGACGGCATCAACTAACTGCGGCGAAAGCGCAGGTAGTTGGCGCGACGCCCTTCGCGCTCGGCCTTGCGACCGTAGCGCGTCATCGTGTAGTCCGGCCATGGCAGCCGCCAGTCGTCGGCGCGCTCCGCGGTCCATGCGAAATCGGGCGACCGCAACAGATGCATCAAGGTCCAGGCGCAGTAATCGTCGATGTCGCTGACGAAGCGGAATTCGCCGCCGGGCTGCAGCGCCCGGGCGATCGCCGTCACGGTCGCGTCCTGCACGAAGCGCCGCTTCCAGTGCCGGCGCTTCGGCCACGGATCGGGATGGATCAGATCGATCCGAAGCAGCGAACCCGGCGGCACCCAGCCGAGGAGTTCGGCGGCGTCGCCGGCGAACAGACGGATGTTGCCGATCGCCCGGGCCTCGATCTGCGCCAGGATCTTGGCCATGCCGTTGACGTAGGGCTCGCAACCGATGAAGCCGATGCGCGGATGCGCCGTCGCTTCGGCAACAAGATGCTCGCCGCCGCCGAAACCGATTTCGAGTCGCACGCCGCTGGTGCCGGGCTCGAAAAGTTCGCTCAGCGAACCGGCCGGAGATTGCGTGCCGATCGACAGGTGCGGCAGCAGATCCGCAATGAGGTCGGCCTGATGCGACCGCAGCCTGTGCCCCTTGCGGCGCCCGAAGAACGAGCCGGGCGCGCGCGCGATGTTATCACCAGCAGGAGCGTAATCGCAGGGCATGGATGTCTTTCCCGGTCGCTCGCGATGTTCGCCAGGCGACCGGCTCAGCCTAGCGGAAGGCATTGCGACTTCCAGCGATCTTGTTCGAAGGCCGGTCGGCGATGCCGATTGCGGCGATCAGCGCTCGTCGGGCGCTTCGCGGGCGGCAATCTGCTCGACCATGTCGACGATGCTGCGGCGAAGCTTGGAATCGGTGATCCGGGTGAACGCGCGCGTCAACGCGAGTCCCTCCGATGTGGCAAGGAAGTCCGTGACATAGCTCGGCGACGACGCCTCGCTGAAGCCGTCGGCATTGGCCAGGCCGCCAGGTCCGCCCTCGAACAGGAACGACACCGGCACCTGCAGGATTTCCGAGATCTGCTGAATGCGACTCGCGCCGACGCGGTTGGTGCCCTTCTCGTATTTCTGCACCTGCTGAAACGTCAGCCCCAGCGCCTCACCGAGCTTTTCCTGACTCATGCCCAGCATGATGCGGCGCATGCGCACTCGGCTGCCGACATATTTGTCAACAGGGTTGGGCGCTTTAGTCGACATCTCCACTCACTCCTCACGCACGCGCGACAGACATTTCTTCGCAGATGCAAATTGAAATACGCCCTTATCGACGAAGAGGTCAAATACCTTTGCCCACCGCGCGAATCTGCGTTTTCAATTTTCCGCAAATCGGAAACTTCGCCGATCAATTTTGAGCAGCTTGATAAGCGCGAACAGCGTGGCGTGATTGTGTTGCTTATCGTGTCAACTTCACGGCGCGTCGCCGCAGCACGACAATTAAAGCGCCGATAACAAGCAACGCCGCAGGAATATTTCCGACCCGCACATAGACGGTGGGCGTAAGCGGCGCGGGCAAGCCGGAATCGACCACGCCTTCGACGCCGAGATCGAGTCGTGCGACGATGCGGCCGACCGGATCGATCACTGCGGATATTCCGGTGTTGGCTGCGCGAACCAGCGGCAGTCCCTGTTCGATCGCGCGCAGGCGCGATTGCTGCAGATGCTGATAGGGGCCGGTTGAAATGCCGAACCAGCCGTCATTGGTCAGGTTGATGATCCAGCCGGGACGTGCGTCGTCGGTCGCGAGCCCGTCCGGAAAAACCACCTCGTAGCAGATCAGCGGCAACGCGCGCGGCGCGTTCGGCAGCTCCAGTGTCCGGCGCCGGACTCCCGGCAGGAAACCGCCGGTTACCTTGGTGAGTTGCGAAAAGCCGATCTTCTCCATCAGGGTCTGGAACGGCAGAAATTCGCCGAACGGCACGAGATGCAATTTGTCGTACACCGACAGGATGGTGCCGTCATGATCGATGGCGTAGATCGAATTGTAGGCGCGGGTGATCCGCGTGCCGGGCGGCGCATCGGGCGGTCGCACCGAACCGGTTATCAGGATGGTGCCCTTTGGTAGCAGATCGGCGATCTGCGCCATCGCGTCGGCTTCGCGCGTCAGGAAAAACGGAAACGCGGATTCCGGCCAGATCAGGATGGTCGCGTCGCGCACGCCGCTGGTCTGCGGTCCGGTGGCGCGATCCGACAGCGCGAGGTACTTGTCCATCACCTCGGCCTTGGCGCCGTAATTGAACTTCACGTCCTGCTGCAGATTGGGCTGCATGATGCGCAGCTTGACGTTCTCGACCGCACGCGTGGGCTCGCGCGCAAGCCGCACGCTGCCGTAGACCGCCATCGCCAGCAGCAGGACGATCGCAGACACCGGCGCGGCCCATGGTCGCCTCGACGTTGCGCGATCGTCGATCAGCACCGCGGGGCTGGCGAAGATCGCCACCGCGATGAAGGTCATGCCCCACAAGCCGACCAGCGACGCGCTCTGCGCCAGCGCCAGCGGCTCGCTCAGGGCGTAGCCGAACGCATTCCACGGAAAGCCGGTCAGGACATGCCCGCGCAGCCACTCGCTGACCGTCAGGCTGATCGCGAGCGCGAGGATCCGCGAACCGTCCTTGGTCCAGAGCAGCCGCGCCAGCGCGAAGCCCAGCGCGGTGAACAGCGCCAGATAGGCTGGTAGCCCGCCGACCGCGACAGGTAGCAGCCAGCCGAAAGTCGGCGCATCGACCAGGAATGCGTAGCCGACCCAGTACAATCCCGGCACGAAATAACCGAAGCCGAAGAACCAGCCGGACAATGCCGCGGCCGGCAGTCCACGCAGCCGCCCAGCGCCGGCGCCGTCGATCAGCCACACCACCATGGGGAAGGTGAGGAACAGAACCGGCCAGGCGTTGAACGGCGCCATCGCAAGCGCCGACAGCGCGCCGGCGATCAGCGCGATGGCGGCACGCTTCCAGCCCCACGCCAGAATGATTGCCAATCCGGCATTGCGCAGACCGTCAGCCCCCATCACGACGAAGTCGTCCCATCGCTCGATGGCGGGGTGGCGGCATTGTCGTTGCTCTGTTGCGTCGCCTGGTCCGGCGCAGCCTCCCGACGGCGCGGTTCGCGCGGCCGTGCGACCGGGCGCTCCTTGCGGATTCCGATTCGCAACCGCTTCACGCGTCGCGGATCGGCGTCGAGCACCTCGATCTCGTAGTTGCCAGGCCCGGAAATCACCTCGCCGCGCACCGGCAGCCGGCCGACATGGGTGACCAGATAGCCGCCGAGCGTCTCGACCTCTTCGCCGGCCTCGCCGGTGATGAAATCCTCGCCGATCACCGAGCGGACGTCGTCGAGGCTGGCGCGGGCGTCGGCGATGAAGGAATTGTCGGCATGGCGCACGATCGACGGCGGCTCGTCGCTGTCGTGCTCGTCGTCGATCTCGCCGACGATCTGCTCGACGATGTCCTCGATCGACACCAGCCCATCGGTGCCGCCATATTCGTCGACCACCAGCGCCAGATGGATGCGCGACGCCTGCATCTGCGCGAGCAGATCGATCGCGCGCATCGACGGCGGCACATAAAGCAGCTTGCGGATGATGCCGGCGTCCGCCAGCGGCATCGCGAGGTCGAGTGACTTCAGGTCGAGGCCGGCCGGCAGAGTTTTCTTGCGTTTGGCGACCGTCGCGGGCGCCACGCGTGCCCGCGCGGTCATGAACGCCACCAGGTCGCGGATGTGAACGATGCCCTCCGGATCGTCGAGCGTCTCGCCGTACACCACCAGTCGAGAATGCGCCGCGCTCTCGAACAGGCTCATCAGCTCGCCGAGCGAGACGTCGCGCTTCACGGCGACGATGTCGGCCCGGTGCACCATCACGTCGGCGATGCGGCGCTCGTGCAGGCCGAGAATGTTGCGCAGCATGGTGCGCTCGATCGCGGAGAAGCCGGTGTCCTCCGGCGTGGAGGCATCGAGCACCACCTGCAGATCGTCGCGCACCGATCCGGGCTTCCAGCCGAACAGCGTGCGCATCGCGCGGGTCAGCCAGTTGTCGGCAGCGGGCCGCAACACCTCGCCGTCATGGATGACCGCCGGCAGATTGGCAGTGTTGCGCGGATTGTCGTGTATCGGGTCGGAGTCAGGCATCTCAGTTCACCCGATCCTGGTCGGCATAGGGGTCGGGAATTCCGAGCTGCGCGAGAATATCGCGCTCGGCAGTCTCCATCGCCTCGGCCTGATCGTCCTTCTCGTGGTCGTAGCCGACCAGATGCAGGAACCCGTGCACGGCGAGGTGGCTGAGATGGTGCTCGAACGGCTTGCCTTCGTCGTCAGCCTCGCGCCGCACCGTCTCATAGGCGATCGCGATGTCGCCGAGCATCCGCGGCGCATCGTCATCGGCCACCGGGCCGGTCGGCTGCAGCGCCGGAAACGACAGCACGTTGGTCGGCTTGTCGATGCCGCGCCAGTTGGCGTTGAGGGTCCGGATGCCGGCATCGTCGGTCAGCATCACCGCCAGTTCGGCATCGGCGGTGTCGGCGTCCACCATTGCGGCCGCGGCTTCGACGGCACGCAGAATCACCGCCTCGGCGGCAGCTTCGGCCTGCCAGCAGTCGGCGACCACCAGCACATCGGTTGCGGGCGGGACAAAGCGCGTCATCGAAGCGCAATCTCGTCGTGGGACATCAGGAGCGATTGGTTGCCGGCTTCTGCGGCAATCCCTCATAGGCGGCGACGATCCGGGCCACGAGCTCGTGGCGGATCACGTCTTCCGCGGTGAATTTGACCTGCGCAATACCCTGCACGCCGTCGAGCAGTTTTGCGGCTTCGGCAAGTCCCGAGGTCTGGCCCGGCGGCAGATCGACCTGCGACGGATCGCCGGTGACGATCATGCGGCTGTTCTCGCCGAGCCGGGTGAGAAACATCTTCATCTGCATCGACGTGGTGTTCTGTGCCTCGTCGAGGATGATCGCGGCGTTGGTCAGCGTGCGGCCGCGCATGAAGGCCAATGGCGCGATTTCGATCTCGTTGGTCTGCAGCGCGCGCTCGACGATGCGGGAGTCCATCAGATCGTACAGCGCGTCGTAGATCGGGCGCAGATAGGGATCGACCTTTTCCTTCAGGTCGCCGGGCAGGAAGCCCAGCCGCTCGCCGGCCTCGACCGCGGGCCGCGTCAGGATGATGCGGTCGACTTCCTTGCGCTCGAACAATTGCGCGGCATGCGCCACCGCGAGCCAGGTCTTGCCGGTGCCGGCCGGGCCGATGCCGAACACCAGTTCGTGGCGCTTCAGCGCGCGGATGTAGGAATCCTGCGCGGCGGTGCGGGCGCGCACCGGGCGCTTGCGCAAATTGATGCTTTCGAAGTTCGATCCGGCCGCCTTGGGGTCGAACTCGAACAGCGAGCCCTGCGCCAGCACGGCACGGATCGCGCCGTCGACGTCGCCCTGCGCGAGGTCGGTGCCCTCGACCGCCTGGGCGTAGAGCGTCTCCAGCACGCGGCGCGCGGCGTCGCAGCCTTCGCGCGATCCGGCGATCGAGATGTGGTTGCCGCGCGAATCGACCACGACGGACAGCCGCCGCTCGATCAGCGCGAGGTTCTGTCCGTAGGGCCCGACCAGCGCGGAGGCCGCGCGGTTGTCGTCGAAGGCGACGACGACCTGGGTTTCCGGCTGGGACTGGCTGTCACGGTCGATCTTGCGGCGGGGAGCGAGTGAAGGCGAATCCGATGCGCTTTTTGGCAAGGGTTCAGGCTCCCGTGGTGAGGTCGGCGAGCACGGCTCGCGCGGGCGGCGGCGCCGGCATCGCCAGGCTGCCGATCAGGCTGTAGCGCTCGAGGCGGTCGATCGCGACCGGCAGCACCCGCCCGATGATGTCGGAGGAGGCGTAGACATGCGCCGGCTGCAGATAGGCGGTGCGGCCGACGATCTGGCCTTCGTTGCGCGGCGCGGCGCGTTCGAACAGCACGTCGACCGTCTTGCCGATCGCGGCCTTGTTGAAGGCGGATTGCTGGCTGTCGATCAACCCCTGGAGCCGCGCCAATCGCTCGTCCATCTCAGCCGCTGACACCGTGTCCCGGATTTCCGCCGCCGGGGTGCCCGGCCGGGGCGAATATTTGAACGAATAAGACCCAGCGTAGCCGATTTGTGTGACCAGTGCGAGCGTCGCGGCAAAGTCCTGCTCGCTCTCCCCCGGAAAGCCGACGATGAAATCCGACGTGAACGCAATGTCTTGCCGGACCGCACGGAAACGATCAACGACGCGGCGATAATCATCAGCGGTATGTTTGCGGTTCATCGCCGCAAGAATCGCGTCGGAGCCCGACTGCACCGGCAGATGCACGAACGGCATCAGCGCCGGCAGGTCGCGATGCGCTTCGATCAGGTCGTCGCCGACATCGAGCGGGTGGCTGGTCGAGTAGCGCATGCGCGCAATGCCCGGCACGCGCGACAGCCGCTCCAGCAGCAGGCCCAGGGTCCAGGTCCGGCCGTCCGGCCCGTCGCCGTGATAGGCGTTGACGTTCTGCCCGATCAGCGTGATCTCGCGCACGCCGTTGTCGGCCAGCCGCGCCACGTCGTCGACGATCTGCTGCACCGGCCGCGAGACCTCGGCGCCGCGCGTATAGGGCACCACGCAGAAGGTGCAGAACTTGTCGCAGCCTTCCTGCACCGTGACGAAGGCGGAGATGCCGCGCGCGCGGATCGCGTCGGGCCGCGGCGGCGGCAGGAAGCCGAACTTGTCGGCGATCGGAAATTCGGTTTCGAGCGCGCGGCCGCCATTGCGCGCTTTCGCCAGCAATTGCGGCAAATGGTGATAACTCTGCGGCCCGACCACGACGTCCACTGCGGGCTGGCGGCGGGTGATCTCGGCGCCCTCGGCCTGCGCCACGCAGCCGGCGACCACGATGTTCATGCGCCGGCCCTGCTGCGCCGCCTCGTCCTTGGCGATGCGCAGCCGGCCCAGCTCCGAATAGACCTTTTCCGAGGCCTTCTCGCGGATGTGGCAGGTGTTGAGGATGACCAGATCGGCGTCGTCGGGGTTTGCGGTCTCGACAAACCCCTCGGGCGCCAGCACGTCGACCATGCGCTGCGCATCGTAGACGTTCATCTGGCAACCAAACGACTTGATGTGCAGCTTGCGCGGCGAAGCCATGAACCCTGAAAGGTTGTGAGGACGGCGCCAGTGCGGCGTTCCGGTCAGATATAGCCTCCGGCGGGCAAAATCCAGCATGGAAGCCGCCTAAAGCACCGCCACCAATGCTGGGTCATACTACGGCGGGCTGAAATTCGGCAATCATGTCAGGCAATTGGCGCATGTCGGCAAACACGCGCGAGGCGCCTGCGGCGCGCAGGGTTTCGGCATGGGGCTCGCCGCAGTGGCTGCCGCCGTGAAATCCGAACACGGTCATGCCGGCCGCGATCGCGCCGCGCACCCCGGCCAGGCTGTCCTCGATCACCAGACAGGCCGCAGGCTGCGTCCGCATCTCGGCGGCGGCAAACAGGAACAGGTCGGGCGCCGGCTTGCCGCGCGTGACCTGCAGTGCGGAGAACAGGTTCGGCGCAAAGCGGTCGATCAGGCCCGTGGTCGTCAGGCTGCTGCGGATCCGCGTCGGCGTGCCGGACGACGCCACGCAGACGCGTTGCGCCAACCGGTCCAGCGCATCGCCGATGTGCGGCATGGCGCGCAGCTGCTCGCCGAACACCACGTCGATCGTTGACTTCAGCTTTGCGGTGTAGGTCTCCGGCAGGGCACGGCCGAGTTCGCTCTCGACCTCCGCCATCGCCTCGCGCATCGAGCGGCCGAGAAAACGATCGTGCACCTGAGCGGCGGTGATGGCGTAGCCGTGTTCGGTCAGCACGTCGGCGTGGACCACGCAGGCCAGCGCCTCGCTGTCCACCAGGACGCCGTCGCAATCGAAGATGACGAGATCGAAATTCACTCGGGCGTCTTGTCGTCGTCCAGCGGCACGCAATACAGCTCGAGCCGGTGGTCGACCAGCTTGTAGCCGAGCTTGCGGGCGATCTCGGCCTGCAGCTTCTCGATCTCTTCGTTGCTGAATTCGATCACCTTGCCGTCGCGCAGATTGATCAGGTGGTCGTGGTGGCTGTCGGGCATCTGCTCGTAGCGCGCGCGGCCCTCGCGGAAATCGTGCCGCTCGATGATGCCGGCATCCTCGAACAGCTTGACGGTGCGATACACCGTCGAGATCGAGATCTTGTCGTCGACCGCAACGCAGCGGCGGTACAGTTCCTCGACGTCGGGATGATCCGCCGACTCCGCCAGCACGCGCGCGATGACGCGGCGCTGCTCGGTCATCCGCATGCCGGTGGCGGCGCAGCGGGCCTCGATTCCGGTGGCCTTCAGAGGCTGCATGGCTTTGAGTGCGGGCATCGGTCCGTCCGTGGATTGCGGTCGCTGTTGTGCCATCGCGGGCGGATTACGACAAGTCGCGGCGCATCATCAGGGCGTCCAGCTGCTCGCCGTCGGGTTGCCGGTAATACCGCGCGCGACGGCCGCTTTCGACGAAGCCGGAACTGTCATACAGCCGTCGCGCCGGCTGGTTGTTCTCCTCCACTTCGAGGAACACGGTCTTGATGCCGCGGCCCGCGAGGTGGCGCAGATGCGTCAGCAGCAGCGCGTGCGATAGCTTGCGGCCGCGGTGGCTGGGCGCGATCGCGATCGACAGGATCTCGGCCTCGTCCGCCGCCATCCGCGATACCGCGAAGCCGACCATCTTGCGGCCGAGCCGCAGCCGCTGCACCAGCGTGTTGCGCTCGGTCAGCATCGATTCGAATTCGTCCTCGCCCCAGCCGCGATGGAACGACGCGGCATGCAGCTGCGCCAGCCGCGGTGCGTCGCGCAGCTGGGCGTCCTCCACCGCCGCTTCGGCATAGCCCCAGATTTCCGCGAGCCAGTTCATCATCGGCGGCGCACGCTCACGCGGCAGGAGACGCGGCGCGCTGCAGCGCATCGCGCTGCGGCTTGGCGTCGGGCGCGCGCAGATAGAACGGCCGCGGCGGCGCCCGCTCCGGCGTCGCGGCGGCGCCGAGCCAGCCGACCCAGGCGACCTCCGGTGCAGGTTTCGGATCGACCTGCAGGGGCTGCGGCGCATCGGCCGGCCAGCGTTGAGCAAGGATTGCGGCGGCGTTGCCGACCAGCCGCGGCGCGCCGAACCGCGCGGCGCCCAGCGCCTCGTCGATCGGCCCGAGCCGCGGCAGCAGCAGCGAACTGCCGTCGCCGGCAACCACCTGGTAGTACACATGATCGTGCCGCGCATCGATCGCGGCGAATACCGGATGCCCGGCATTCTCCGCCACCAGCGGCGCGGCGTAGGCGGTCAGCGTGGTGACGCCGACTGCCGGCTTGCCGGCGGCGAGCGCGATGCCGCGCGCGGCGGACAGCCCGACCCGCAGGCCGGTGAAGCTGCCGGGCCCATTGGTCACCACGATGCGGTCGAGCTCGGCGTAAGGGACGCGCGACTGTTTCATGATTACCGCGATCATCGGCATCAGCGCCTCGGCATGGCCGCGCGCCATCGGCTCGGAGGCCTGCGCGATGGTCTTGCCGGTCGCGGTGTCAAGCACCGCCACGGCACAGGCGTCGAGCGCGGTATCGATGGCAAGGATCAGCATACCGCGACTATACCAGCCGGAACCGCGGCAACGCTAGGCGTAGCGTCATCGGTGTCCCGGACGCGCTGCGGCATTTTTCATGCCGCGCAGAGCCGGGACCGTATCTGGCAGCTGGGCGGTACGGCCCCGGATCAGCGGCGCACCACGCCGCAAGAGCGGCGCGATGCGCAGCATCCGGGGCACGCAATCCGCAGTGCGACAGCTCAGATCGGGCGGACTTCGACGACTTCCGGCACGAAATGCTTCAGCAGGTTCTGGATGCCGTGTTGCAGCGTGGCGGTCGAGGAGGGGCAGCCGGCGCAGGAGCCCTTCATGGCGAGATAGACGATGCCGTCCTTGAAGCCGCGGAAGGTGATGTCGCCGCCGTCATTGGCGACCGCCGGGCGCACCCGGGTCTCGATCAGGTCCTTGATGACGTCGACCGTGCCGGCATCGGCTTCGGCGAAGAACTCGTCCTCGCCGGTCTCCGCGTCGCCGTCGACCTGGCCGTTGGCCATGATCGGGACGCCGGACATATAGTGTTCCATGATGGCGCCGAGGATCGCCGGCTTCAGGTGCTGCCAGTCGCCGTCCGCCTTGGTGACTGTGACGAAGTCGGAGCCGTAGAACACGCCGCTGACGCCGGGGACGTCGAACAGCCGCTCGGCCAGCGGCGAGCGTTCGGCCGCGGCGCGGTCGGTAAATTCCATGGTGCCGCTGTCGAGCACGACGCGGCCGGGGATGAATTTCAGGGTGGCGGGATTCGGGGTGGCTTCGGTCTGGATGAACATTGGTTTCTCCGTCGTCGCCGGTTCAAGGCCGGCGCGTGGGCGATCCCTAGCAGATGGCGACGAAAAAGGCACGATCAACCGGCTGGGGGAGGGTTCCGCGGGCCGCGTGTCAGCACATCGCCTCGATCTCGGGATCGCTGAGCCGGCCCGGCACGATCAGCACCGGAATCGGAAACGTCCCGGCGGTGCGGGCCATCATGGTGACCAGCGGGCCAGGGCCTTCGGGGCCGTCGCTGGCAGCCAGCACCAGCATGGTGATGTCGGGGTCGTTCTCGATCACGTCGCGGACCTGCTCCAGCGGGTCGCCCTCGCGGATCACCCGCTCAGGGGTGATGGCGGCGATGCCGTTGGCGCGGCCCCCGGCGCGGTCGAGCGCGGTCTCGGCAATCTCATAGGCCTCCGCGCGCATCACCTCGGCGACGCCGAGCCATTGCTGATTGCGTTCGGCGATCTCGATCACCCGCAGCATCACCACGCCGCCACCGCTTCGCACCGCCCAGCGGCTGGCATAGGCCACCGCGCGATCCCATTCGGCGGTTTCGTCGACGATCACCAGGCATTTCGGCTTGTGGCCCGGCTGGTAGCTCTGTCGCTGCGTGGTCATTGATCCCCTGATCCCGGCGAGACGCCGCAACGCGCCATGCTGCCACGCCCCGGCAGCCTCCGACAAGCGAGCGAGCCCGAGCGGCGCCGCCGAATGTTCCACGTAGATTTACTTGATACCGAAAGAGCGCGCTCGATCTATTTGTCGATCCGACACCCGCGGACGCAATACAGCGCGCGAGAGCCGTTCTAATCATCGTTCAGCCATCCGGCGTGATTCGAATTCAGGAGCTGACGATGAAGTCCGTATTGATTGCCAGTGCGCTGTGCCTGCTCCCCGTCGCCACCATGGCGGCCGATATGCCCGCGCGCGCCGCCTACAAGGCAGCCCCGGCTTTCGTCGCGCCGGCACCGGCCTGGGCCGGCTTCTACATCGGCGCGCATGCCGGCTACGGCTGGGGCAATTTCGAGGCATCCGACGTCGACCCGCTGTTCCGGGCGCTGATCGACGAGAACCTGAACCACAAGCCCGACGGCGGCGTGTTCGGCGGCCAGGTCGGCTACAATTTCCAGGTCGGCAACATCGTGTTCGGCGTCGAGGGCGACGGCAGCTACGCTACGATCAGGGGCAGCACGCGCTACGACTTCCCGCTGCTGGGCGGCACCTTCGTGGATCAGCAGACCTCGAAGATCGAATCGATGTTCACGGCACGTGGACGGCTCGGCTACGCGTTCGGCCCCGCCATGGTCTATGTCACGGGCGGCTATGCGACCGCCGAAGCGTCGTCGACCTTCACGGCGTCGCTGTTCGGCCAGTCGCTGTCGACCAGCGATCGGTCATGGCATTCCGGTTACACGGTGGGCGGCGGCGTCGAATACAAGCTGGCGCAGAACTGGAACGCGCGGGTCGAGTATCTCTATTCCGACCTCGGCGAGAAGAACCACACGGTCGAGCCGTTCAAGCTCGAGATGAATGTCGTCCGTGCCGGCCTGTCCTACCAGTTCGGCGGCCCGGTGTTGGGCGGCTACTGATCGATTTCAAGGTTCAGCAACAAGGGCCCGGCATTGCGCCGGGCCTTTTCTATTTCTGTGTCTTCCGCACCAGCCCGACGATGTCCTTCACCGCATTCATCGTCTCGGCCGCGATGACGCGGGCGCGGTCGGCGCCGTCGGCCAGTACCGAATCGACATAGGCCTGGTCGGCGGTCAGCCTCTTCATCTCGGCGGCGATCGGCGACAGTTTGCCGACCGCAAGATCCACCAGGCTCGACTTGAAGCCCGAAAACTGCGCGCCGCCGAATTCGCCGAGTACGTCCGCCTTCGGCCGGCCCGACAGCGCCGCATAGATGCCGACCAGATTGTCGGCCTCGGGACGCGCGGCGAGGCCCGGTTCTTCCGACGGCAGCGGCTCCGGATCGGTCTTCGCCTTGCGGATCTTCTGCGCGATGGTGTCGGCGTCGTCGGTGAGGTTGATGCGCGAATTGTCGGACAGATCCGACTTCGACATCTTCTTGGTACCGTCGCGCAGGCTCATCACCCGCGTCGCCGGGCCGGTGATCACCGGCTCCGGCAGCGGAAAGAACTTGTCGGCAAAGCCGCCCGCCGCGATCGACGCGGAGAAATCATTGTTGAACTTCTGCGCGATGTCGCGGGCCAGTTCGAGATGCTGCTTCTGGTCCTCGCCGACCGGCACATGCGTCGCGCGATAAACGAGAATGTCGGACGCCATCAGGACGGGATAGTCGTACAGACCGATCGATGCATTCTCGCGGTCCTTGCCGGCCTTCTCCTTGAACTGCGTCATGCGGTTCAGCCAGCCGAGCCGCGCCACGCAGTTGAACACCCAGGCCAGCTCCGAATGCTCGGCGACCTGGCTCTGGTTGAAGATGATCTGCTGTTTCGGATCGATGCCCGAGGCGATGAAGGCGGCGGTGACCTCGCGCGTATTGCGCATCAGCTCGGCGGGATCCTGCCAGACGGTGATGGCATGCAGGTCGACCACGCAGTAGATGCAGTTGTGGGTGGCCTGCAGCTTGACGAAATTGACGATCGCGCCGAGGTAGTTGCCGAGATGCAGATTGCCGGTCGGCTGCACGCCGGAAAACACCCGCTGGGTGACAGCGCTCGGCGCGGCGGTGGTGACGGTTTCAGAGGTCATGGCAGGGTTCCTACGCGGCGTCGTTTGCGCGCGGCGTGATGTGCCATGCGGGGGTCAGCCACGCAAGTCAGGCGGCCTTCGGATCGCGTCACGCGCCTGTGACAGGCTGACCACGCCGAACAGCGCCAGCAGGCCGCCATAGACGATGACGCCGCCGGCGATCAGCACGCCGAGGATCGCGGCCTCTGCCAATCCATGCGCGTCCGCCACCAGTGGCAGCACGTAGCGCGCCTTCAGCCACAGCAGCCCACCCATGCCGAGCGCCGCCGCAGCGATTGCCGCAAGGCGGCGCTGCTTCTGCGGATCGCGCAGCACGCCGCCTGCGCCGCTGCGCCAGACCAGTACCGCCGCCGAGCTCCAGGCCGCCAGCGCGATGCCCGCTGCAATCCCGCCGACGCCAAGCGGCGCCAATGCCAGAGCCGCGACCAGCGCGACGCCGATGCCGCACAGCGTCGCCAGCAGCGGCGTGTGCGTATCGTCATGCGCGAAAAACCTCGGCGACAGCGCCTTCACCAGCACATGCGCCGGCAGGGCGAGCGCGAGCAGCGCCAGCGCCTGCGCGGTCGCTAGCGTGTCGGCCGCATCGAATGCGCCGCGCTGGAACAGCAGCCGCACGATCGGCTCGCGCAGTACGATCAGCCCGATCATCGCCGGCAGCGCCAGCCCGATCGCCAGTTCGAGGCCGCGCGCCTCGGAGCGCTCGAGTTGCCCGGTGTCATTGCCGTGGGCCGCACGGCTCAGTTCCGGCACCAGCACCGCGCCCATCGCAGCGCCGACCATACCGAGCGGCAGCTCGATCAGCCGTGTGGCGAAGTACAGCCACGACACCGCCGACGGCGACGACGACGCCACGACGGCCGCCGCGACGCTGATCAGCTGCGGGCCGGAATTGGCAATCATGCCGGGGATCGCCTTGCCGAAAAACGCGCGCATCGGCGCGTCGAAGGCCGCGCGCAGCGGCGTGGCGATGCGGTTGCCTCGCTGCAGCAGCAACACGGCGAGCTGCAGCGCGCCGGCGATGCCGACCGTGCCTGCGATCAGTTGCGCGGCACGGGCGGCATCGAGCTGCCACACCATCAGCACCGCCATCACGCCGATCAGCGCCGCGTTGAACAGCAGCGGCGAGAACGCCGCCAGCGTCACGCGGCGCTGCGCGTTCAGCAGCCCCATCATCACCGCCACCGGGCCCGCAAAGGCCAGATACGGCAGCATCAGCCGCGCATTGTCGACGGCGAGCTGCAGGCTGGGCTGGCCGACGAAGCCGGGCGCCAGTGCCGCGATCACCAGCGGCATCAGCAGCCCAAGCCCGACCGACGCGACCACCAGCGCCAGACTGATCGTGCCGAGCACCCGCCCGGCAAACGCCGCGGCCGCTACCGCGCTTTCGGCGGCGTGCAGCCGCAGCCAGGCCGGCACCAGCGCGGCGTTCAGCGCGCCCTCGGTCAGCAGCCGCCGCACCACATTGACCAGCTGGAACGCCACCAGGAACGCGTCCGCGATGGGTCCCGCGCCGAGTAGCGCGGCAACCATCGCGTCGCGCGCAAAACCGGTCAGCCGCGACGCCAGCGTGCCGGCGGACACCGTGAGGATGGGGCGGATCATGCGCGTGACCTTGCTGGCGCCGGGCGGAACGTGATAGGTCGCGGCTCAATCAGCCCGCCATCACAGCCCTCCGAGTTGGAGCGGATTCGCCGCGCCATCGCAATTGCCGCAACGGGATATAGTCAATGACCTCAGCGAAATACGACGTGCTCGGGATCGGCAACGCGATCTTCGACGTGCTGGTGAAGGCCGAGGACGATTTTCTCGTGCAGCACGGCATGACCAAGGGCGGCATGGCGCTGATCGACGAGCCGCGCGCCGCGGCGATCTACGCGGCGATGGGGCCGGCGGTGGAGATCTCCGGCGGCTCGGCCGCCAACACCATCGTCGGCATCGCCTCGTTCGGCGCCCGCGCCGCCTATGTGGGCAAGGTCAAGGACGACCAGATCGGCCGGCTCTACAGCCACGACATCCGCGCCGCCGGCGTCGCCTTCGACACCGCGCCGGCCGCCGACGGTCCGGCCACCGGCTGTTCCTACATCCTGGTGACGCCGGACGGCGAGCGCACCATGAACACCTATCTCGGTGCGGCGCAGGATCTCGGCCCGGCCGACATCGACGAGGCGCAGATCGCAGCCTCGGCGCTGGTCTATCTCGAAGGCTATCTGTGGGATCCCGCCAACGCCAAGCAGGCGTTCCTGAAGGCCTCGACGATCGCCCATGGCGCCGGCCGCCAGGTCGCGCTGACGCTGTCGGACGCGTTCTGCGTCGATCGCTACCGCGACGAGTTCCTGCAATTGATGCGCGACGGCACGGTCGATCTGATCTTCGCCAACGAATCCGAACTGCACGCGCTGTACCAGACCTCGGATTTCGACACCGCGCTGAAGCAGCTGGCGACCGACGTGAAGCGCGGCGTCGTCACCCGCAGCGCCAAGGGCTGCGTCGTGGTGGCCGGCGAGGACATCACCATGGTGCCGGCGTTCCCGATCGACAGTCTGGTCGACACCACCGGCGCCGGCGACCTGTTCGCTGCCGGCTTCCTGTTTGGCCTCGCACGCGGCGCCAGCCATGAAGACGCCGGGCGCCTCGGCGCACTCGCGGCCGCCGAAGTGATCCAGCACATCGGCGCCCGCCCGCTGGTGTCGCTGAAGGAGCTGGCGCAGCAGAACGGCTTGCCTGTGTGATGCGTTTCCCGGATTGCGCTACGCTCCATCCGGGCTACCGGCGCCAATGCTGTTACTGCCGGGCTTGGCCCGGCAATCCATCCTTTCCCGAAGACGATGGACCGGCGGGTCAAGCCCGCGGGTGACCCAAGTATGCCCTCTCAGTCCCGTCATGCCCGCGCTTGTCGCGGGCATCCACGTCTTGGCGGCGGCACAGGTGTGGGTGGCCGGGACGAGCCCGGCCATGACGAACCTGTGCAACGTGCGGCGCCAGCACCCGCCCGTTCACGCCGCCTGTTGCGCGGCGTCGAGGCTGGCGTAGACGCCGCGTTCGAGGTCGGCGAAGGCCGCGAGGCAGCTGGCGTCGGCGAAGGGCAGCACCTGCATCAAGATGACTCCGCTGACGTCGCGTGACGGGTCGATCCAGAAATAGGTGTTGGCCAGTCCGGCCCAGGCCAGGCTGCCGGGGCTGCGGCCTTCGGGCGTGGCGGCGGTGTTGATCAGGAAGCTGAGGCCCCACTTTTTGTCCATGCCGGGATACAGGTCGACATCGTTGGTGGCGAACGCCACCGCCGAAGTCATCTTGCCCATGCTCAGATCGCCGATGTGGTTCTGCGACATCGTCGCCACGGTTTCCGGCTTCAGCACCTGGTTGCCGTTGCCGCGGCCCTTGTTGAGGATCATCCGGGTGAACTTGATGTAGTCGCCGGCGGTGCCGTACAGCCCGCCGCCACCCATGTGGAATTCCGGGTCCTGCGGGATCTCGAACGGGATCGGCGTCAGTGAACCGTCCGCGTTGCGGGAATGCACGGCGACCAGCCGCTCGCGCTGCACCTCGCCGATCCTGAATGCGGTGTCGGTGATGCCGAGCGGCGCGAACATCTGGTCGCGCAGATAGGCGTCGAGCCGGACGCCGCTGACGGCCTCCACCGCCTTGCCGACGAAATCGATGCTGGTGCCGTATTCCCAGCGGGTGCCGGGATCGGACATGATCGGGGTTTTCAGCGCGGCGTGCTGGCAGCTGGTGATGCCCGGCGTGCCGGTGGCTTCCAGATATTTCACCATGTCGCCGTTCCACATGTCGTAGCAGAAGCCGGCGGTGTGGGTCATGAGATGCCGCAAGGTGATCGGCCGGCTGGCGGGCCGCAGCCTCGGCTTGCCGTCGGCGTCGAAGCCCTCGAGCACCTGCGGCGCGGCGAGATCCGGCAGCAGCGCGCCGATTGGTGCGTCGAGTTCGAGCCGGCCCTGTTCGACCAGTTGCATCGCCGCCGCGGTAGTGACCGCCTTGGTCATCGACGCGATCCAGAACACGCTGTCGGCGGTCATCGGATCGGGCTTCGACAGATCGCGCCGGCCGAAGGCGCCCTGATAGACGATGTCATTACCGGTCGCGGCCATCGCCACGACGCCGGGAATGTCACCGGACTCGCATTTCTGACGCAACGCCTGATCGATCTCTGCATGGCTCTGCATGAACGTTCTCCCGTTGGCTTATTTTTGGTAGCGTCCGAATTGTGTCCCCCGGTTCCGGCTTCGGCAAGCCGACAACATCGGCCTCGGGGCAGGTCGCAAAATTGTGAAGCTCGCACCCGACCGGATCGCCGCCTCGCGCGACATAGGATTCGAGCGCTGCGCGACGTGGGCAATGCAGACACTTTGTCCCAGGACCTTCACGGACGCGGAACGTATTATCGCCATACGTGTTGCAACCCGCGACCACTGAGATCGCAAACGAAACTGATACTGGCAGCGAGGCGCTGCGGAGAGCCGACGATGATTTCCTGCTGGAGCGAATGGAAGCGTTATCCCCGTCCCGGACGTGGCGAGAATATCGAGGCGCCGATCAGCCCCGGCATCTACGAGGTGCGCGTCGCCGCCACCGGTGCGCTGTTCACCTTCGAGGCCGTCGACAACATCGCGCAGGCGCTGTCGCAGCTGCCGGTCGGGCGCAAGTCGCTGACCTCCTGGTTCGGGCTTCGTGACGCGTCGCCGATGCCCGAGCTGGAATACCGCATCTGCGCCACCTCGACCCGTGCCGATGCCAAGGCGGCCCTCGAACGCATGGTCGGCCGCGGCCAGACCTATCTGAAGCGGGCGGCCTGATCGCCCCCGACGGGTCGCATCGACCGACAATCCGGCCTATATTGGCTGGGACGCGCTGAGCCCCTGCCGGCGCCTCCCAACCAGAAACGCCGGAGGACTTCGATGTCGCCAACCGCCGCTGCCCGCAAATCCGATTCCGCCCCGTCGCTGCGCGACCGTCTGAAGGACGCTTCGCTGCTGCGCGACCAGTGCTTCGTCGATGGCGCCTGGACTGGCTCGCCCGCAACCGTCGTCACCAATCCGGTCAACGGCGTCGAGCTCGCCAAGGTGCCGAATTTCGGCACCAAGGAGACCACCCAGGCGGTCGAAGCCGCCGAGCGCGCGTTCCCGGCCTGGGCCAAGTTCACCGCCAAGCAGCGCTCCAACATCCTGCGCAAATGGTTCGAGCTGATCATCGCCAACCGCGAGGATCTGGCGCTGATCCTGACCTCGGAGCAGGGCAAGCCGCTGGCCGAGGCGCTGGGCGAGGTCGACATCGGTGCCGCCTATATCGAGTTTTTCGCCGAAGAGGCCCGCCGGGTCTATGGCGAGACCATCCCGACCCAGCGCGCCGATGCGCGCCTCCTGGCGATCAAGCAGCCGATCGGCGTCTGCGGCGCCATCACGCCGTGGAATTTCCCGAACTCGATGATCACCCGAAAGGTCTCGCCGGCGCTGGCCGCCGGCTGCACCGTGGTGCTGAAGCCGGCCAACGAGACGCCGCTGTCGGCGCTGGCGCTGGCCGTGCTGGCCGAGCGCGCCGGCGTGCCGAAGGGCGTGCTCAATATCATCACCGGCAAGGCGTCCGAGATCGGCCTGGTGCTGTGCGAGCATCCCGCGGTGCGCTTCGTCGGCTTCACCGGCTCCACCGAGGTCGGCAAGATCCTCTACAAGCAGGCCGCGGTCGGCGTGAAGAAGCTCGGCCTCGAACTCGGCGGTAACGCGCCGTTCATCGTGTTCGACGATGCCGATGTCGATGCCGCGGTCGAGGGCGCCATGGTGTCGAAGTATCGCAACATGGGCCAGACCTGCGTCTGCGCCAACCGCATCTACGCGCAGGACGGCATCTATGACGCCTTCGTCGAGAAGCTGTCGAAGAAGGTCGCCGCGCTGAAGGTCGGCGACGGCACCGAGAGCGGCGTGACGCAGGGCCCGCTGATCAACGCCGAGGCGATCGAGAAGGTCGAGCGCCACATCGCCGATGCGGTGAAGGGCGGCGCCAAGATCGTGATCGGCGGCAAGCGGCACGAACTCGGCGGCACCTTCTTCGAGCCGACGGTGCTGGCCAATGTGCGGCAGGACGCGCTGGTGTCGCAGGAAGAGACCTTCGGCCCGCTGGCGCCGGTGTTCCGCTTCAAGGACGAGGCGGAAGTGATCGCGCTGTGCAACGCCTCGCCGTTCGGGCTGGCGTCGTATTTCTATTCGCGCGATCTCGGCCGGGTCTGGCGTGTCGCCGAGGCGCTGGAAAGCGGCATGGTCGGCGTCAATTCCGGCCTGATCACCACCGAAGTCGCCCCGTTCGGCGGCGTCAAGGAGAGTGGCCTCGGCCGCGAAGGCTCGCATCACGGCATGGAAGAATATGTCGAGATCAAATACGTGATGATGGCGGGCATCTGAGGCGCGCTGTCTTCCCCTCTCCCCTCGTGGGAGAGGGTGGATCGAACCGCGCAGCGGTTCGAGACGGGTGAGGGGGGCTGAGTCAGCATTTGCCGCTTCCCCCTCATCCGGCGCGGACTGCGGCCGCGCCACCTTCTCCCACAAGGAGAGAAGGAAGGCGGTCCCGGTTCTGCGAAACGGCATAAGAATGCCGCATCGCGCCCGGGACACGGCTCGGTAGCGCACTGCGTCGTTGCCGGGCTTGACCCGGCAACCCATCCATCTCGCAAAAAAACTGATGGATCCGCGGGTCAAGCCCGCGGATGACGCTGGTTGTGTTGCGCGGCAATGCGCCCGTCAATGTGAAGCAAGGTTACTTCACCACCAACTCTTCGCCCGTCAGCCGCTTGTACGCATCGAGATAGCGCGCGCTCGTTGCGGCGACGATCTCGGCCGGCAGGGGCGGTGGTGGGGCGTCGCCGTTCCAGCGGCCGGCGCGGCGTTCGGCGTCGAGATAATCGCGCAGCGGCTGCTTGTCGAAGGAGGGCTGCGGGCCGCCCGGCTGGTACGCGTCGAGCGCCCAGAACCGCGACGAGTCCGGCGTCATCACCTCGTCGATCAGGATGATGCGGCCGTCCGGCTCGCGGCCGAATTCGAACTTGGTGTCGGCGATGATTAGCCCGACCTCGCGCGCGATCGCCTCGCCCTGGGTGTAGATCGCGCGGCTCATGCTCTCCAGCGTGAAGGCATCCTCCTCGCCGACAATCTCGCGCATCCGCGCGATGGTGATGTTCTCGTCGTGGCCGGTGGCGGCCTTGGTCGCCGGGCTGAAGATCCACGGCGTCAGCTTGGCGCTCTCGAGCAGGCCAGGCTCCAGCGGTTCGCCAGCCAAGGTGCCGGTCGCGCTGTATTCCTTCCAAGCCGAACCCGACAGATAGCCGCGCACCACGCATTCGATCGGAAACACCGTCGTGCGCCGGCACAGCATGGCGCGGCCGGCCAGCGCGGCGCGGTGGCTTTCGAGCTCCGGCACCTGCGCGACGATCTCGTCGGCGTCGGCGCTGATCATGTGATGCGGCACCACGCCGCCGAGCTGCGAGAACCACCAGGCCGAGAGCTGCGTCAGCACCGCGCCCTTTATCGGAATCGCTTCCGCCATCACCACGTCGAACGCGCTGATGCGGTCGGTGGCGAGCAGCAGCAGCCGGTCGTCGCCGACCGCATAGATGTCGCGGACCTTGCCGCGCCCGATTTGCGCAAGCGGCAGGTCGCTGACGGGCATGGGTATCATTGCGAGGACTTTCGAACGGCGCGGCCCGGCACAGCGCCGGGGCCATCAAGCTATAGCCGGGCTTATTCCGGCAGTGGAATGAATTCGTGCTCGTCGGGCACATGGGCGAAGCGGCCGGTCTTCCAGTCCTGCTTGGCCTGCTCGATGCGCTCCTTGCTGGAGGAGACGAAATTCCACCAGATGTGGCGCGGGCCTTCCAGGGCGTCGCCGCCAAGGAACATCATGCGCGTCTTCTGCAGCGCCTTCACCGTGATGCGGTCGCCGGGGCGGAACACCAGGAGCTGCGGCGCGGTGTAGGTCTCCTGCGCGATCTCGACCTCGCCCTCGACGAGATAGATCGCGCGCTCCTCGTGGTCGGGGTCGAGCGGCACGCGGGTGCCGGCTTCGACGGCGACCTCGGCATAGAACCACGGCGACACCATCGTCACCGGCGACGCCGCGCCAAAACTGCTGCCGGCGATGATGCGTGCGGTGAAGCCGGTGTCGGCGACGGTCGGCAGGGTGTCGGCGGCGAAGTGCTGGAACGACGGCGCGATTTCCTCGGCGCCCTTCGGCAGCGCGATCCAGCTCTGCAGGCCGAGCATCTTCTGGCCGTTGGCGCGCTGCACGTCCGGCGTACGTTCGGAATGCGCGATGCCGCGACCGGCGGTCATCAGGTTCATGGCGCCGGGCTGGATCTCGCGGATGTTGCCCTCGCTGTCGCGGTGCATGATGCTGCCGTCGAACAGATAGGTGACGGTGGCCAAGCCGATATGCGGATGCGGCCGCACGTCCATGCCCTTGCCGGCGATGAACTGCATCGGGCCGAAATGATCGAAGAAGATGAAGGGGCCGACCATCTGCCGCTTGCCGTGCGGCAGCGCGCGGCGCACCACGAAACCGTCGCCGAGGTCGCGGGTGCGCGGCACCACCACCAGCTCCAGCGCGTCGCAGGTTTTCGGATCGCCCAGGATCGGGTCTTCGGTCGGCATCCAGCTCATGACTACCTCCTCAGCGTGGCGCTAGCTCGCGGCCGGCGTCTCGACCGCCGCGCGCGGCGCATAGAGCCTTCGCACCGCGGACGACGTCGCGACCTGGCCGCGTTCGACAAAGGCCTCGTGGTTGTTCTCGATGTCGCCGAGCGCGTAGCGGTAGTTGACCATCAGGCCGTGCGACTGCCGCATGCCGTTCGGCGAGCGGTCGCCCAAGAAGTTCAGCCGCTCCAGCCGCGCGCCATTGCCGAGATGGAAGCGCGCCACCGGATCGACCGGCAGCCCGCGCGGCGTCTTGGCGTCGAGGAAATATGCCGCCGCCAGCGGCAGCAGCACTGCCTTGACGCGGTCGGCGGTCTCCGGGTGTTCGAACCAGTCCGGCGTGTCGAGCGCCTCCAGCGCCGCGCGCTGCGCCGGCTCCAGCCGCGGCGGCTCGGCCTCGCGCTCGCGCTTCAGCCAGGCGGCAAAGCCCGGCACCGGCGACAGCGTCACGAAGGTGTTCACATCGGGCAGCTCGCGCTGGATGTCCTCGACCACCTGCTTGATCAAAAAATTGCCGAACGAGATGCCGGCGAGCCCGCGCTGGGTGTTGGAGATCGAATAGAACACCGCGGTGGTGGCGTCGGCCGCCGCGATCGGGGTGCGGCCGATCTCCAGCAAGGGCGCGATCGCCGCAGGCGAGTCGCGCGTCAGCGCCACCTCGACGAAGATCAGCGGCTCGTCCACCAGCTGCGGATGGAAGAAGCCGTAGCAGCGCCGGTCGGGCGGGGCGAGCCGCGCGCGCAGATCGTCCCAGTCGCCGATGGCGTGGACCTGTTCGTAGCGGATGATCTTTTCGAGAATGTTGGCCGGCGTGGTCCAGTCGATCCGCTGCAGCACCAGGAAGCCGCGGTTGAACCAGGAGGCGAACAGATGCACGAAATCGCTGTCGACATGCTTGAGCTGCGGATGCGCGGCGAGATGCGCCAGCAGCGTCTCGCGCATCCGCACCAGCGACGCGGTGCCGCCCGGCGCGAGGTTGAGCCGCCGCACCAGCTCCTGGCGGCGCGGCTCGGCGGCGGACAGCAGCCGCCCAACCGCGTCCGCCGTGGCGCCGCCCTCGCGCACCGCGTCGATCGCCTTGTTGAGCTGCGGCAGGTCGGGCCCGAACGAGTCGGCGAGCGCGGTGAGGAAGGCCAGCTTGTCCTCCTCGCTGGCCGCGGCGTAGCCCGCCAGCAACGCGTTCGCCAGCGCCACGCCGGTGGCTTCGCCGCGCCGCGACAGCAGCGTTTCGCCGAGCGTGATCAGCCCGTCCGCCGAGATCGCCGGTGACGAGGTGAGCCCGAGCAGGCTGCGGCCGCGCTCGGTGAGGGTGTTCAGCAGACCGCCCAGGAAACCCGAAGCGCGATCGACCTGGGCCGCCGCCATTGATTGATCTCCCGAAATGCCGTGCGTGGATGGCGAAGCCTAGACATTTTGCGTCGCGCTTTCCAGTCGTTCGCCGAAAAGGGGATATTCGTCATTCCAAGGCGTAAGCCGAAGGCGCACGAACCCGGAATCTCGAGATTGAACGCAGTGAGTCCGATATCGGGAGTCCGGGCTCATTTCGCCGCTGCGCGGCTCATGCCCCGGAATGACAAAATCTGCTGACGACGGTCGCCCGCTCGCACCGTCTCTCGTTCGTCATGCCCGGACCTGTTCCGGGCATCCACGCCTTCCAGGCTTGACGCGTGTCATAGGCGTGGATGGCCGGGACGAGCCCGGCCATGACGAGTTGATCACCGTCATTCCGGGGCGTGAGGGCGAAGCCCGAAACGAACCCGGAATCTCGAGATTGAACGCAGTGAGTCCGATTTCGGGATTGCGGGTTTATTGCGCCGCTGCGCGGCGCATGCCCCGGAATGACGGAATCTGCTGACGACGGTCGCCGCCCGCTCGCACCGTCTCTCGTTCGTCATGCCCGGACCTGTTCCGGGCATCCACGCCTTCCAGGCTTGACGCGAGTCATAGGCGTGGATGGCCGGGACGAGCCCGGCCATGACGAGTTGATCTCACCGTCATTCCGGGGCGTGAGGGCGAAGCCCGAAACGAACCCGGAATCTCGAGATCGAACGCAGTGAGTCCGATTTCGGGATTCCGGGTTCATTGCGCCGCTGCGCGGCGCATGCCCCGGAATGACGGTGTCAGCCCGGTGGCGCGCGCCTCACTCCGCGCGCAGGCCGCGGCGGAACAGTTTGCCGGTGGGGCCGGTTGGCAATTCGGCGACGGCATGAAACCGCTTCGGCACCTTGAAGCCGGCGAGGTTGCGCTGCTGGCGCAGGAAGTCCGACAGTTCGTCGCCGTCCGGCGCAGCACCGCGCGCGACGAAGAACGCCTCGATGCGCTGGCCCAGCGCGCGGTCGGGCTGGCCCACCACCGCGCATTGCGCGACGCCCGGATGCGCCAGCAGCGCGTGCTCGATCTCCTCGCCCGACACCTTGATGCCGCCGGTGTTGATGACGTTGTCGATCCGTCCCGACACCCACAGATAATTGTCGGCGTCGAGCCGGCCGAGATCGCCGGAGCGCCACCAGCCGTCGCGGAATTTCTGCCGCGTCAGCTCCGGATCCTTCCAGTAGCCCTTCGCCAGCGACGGGCCGGAGATCGCGATCTCGCCGGTCTCGCCATTGGCGGCCTCGTCGTCGAAATTGTCGGAGCGCAGGATGCGGACGTCGCCGCCGACCACCGGGCGGCCGCTGGAGCCGATCTTGCCGCGCTCCATCAGGTCGCGCGTATTGGCCAGCACGCCACAGGCGGTGAAAGCTTCGCCGGACAAGTACACACAGGCGATGTTGTGGCAGAAGCGATCGTACAATTGCCGCACGTCGCTCGGCGCCGGCGCCTCGCCGGAGATCGACACGAGGGTCAGCGCGCTGAGGTCGTAGTTCTCCGGGCCGGCCTCGAACACCATGCGCCACATCGTCGGCACCAATGGCGCCAGCGTGATGCGCTCGCGTTCGCAGGCCTTCAGGAAATCCGGCGGCGTGAACACCTTGCCGAAGCAGACCTTGGCCTGGCGGCGACGAAGGGCAGCACGATGATCGGCCACGCCGCGAAGGACGGCTGCATGTAGAGCAGGGTGGCGCTGTCGGGCGTGATCGGGCCCATCACCACCTGGCCGCCCTTGGCGGCTTCCAGCAGCGTCTTCTGGCTGTGCATGATGCCTTTCGGCGCGCCGGTGGTGCCGGACGACATCACGATCGCAGCGATGTCGCTCGGCTTCGGCGGCTCGGCGAGCACGTCGAAGCGCGCGACGTCTGTCACGATGCGCTGGTAGCTGTCGTCCGCCTCGCCGGCCTCGCCGAGACTGATGCGATGCACGGCGCGGCCTGACGCCGCGACCGCCTCGCTCGCCAGCGCGGACAGGTCGGCGTCGTGCACCAGCACCGCGGCATCGAGCCACGCCAGCGCTTGGCCGAGCCGCTGCGGCGTTTCGCGGACGTGAAGGCTGCACGCGATCCGGCCGCCGAGCGGTGCGGCGAACCACGCCACCGCGTGACGCGCCGAACTGCGGCACAGATAGGCGATCACCGTGCCGGGCGGCGCGAGATCCGCATAGGCCTGCGCCATCCGCAGCGACGCGTCGAGCGCATCCGCCCCGGTGATGCGGTCGCTGTCGTCGACAAACAACTCGTCGCGGCCGCGCCACTGCGCCGAGCGGACGTACAAATCACTGAGCGTCTCGATGAAGGGAGTACGTAGCATAAGGGCTAATATCCGATGTGACGTTCAATTCCAGGAATCGCGTAGTTCGGGTGTGGCCCGGATGAAGCGCAGCGAAGTGCGGGAAGGATGCCGCGTATCAACAGCCCCGGACTACGCTGCGCTCCGTCAGCTACTCAGTACAAATCCCGATCAAAAAAATCTCGTTATCATGTCCAAAACCGGACAGACGTTTCTGTTTTTGCAGGGCAGCCTAGCAAGGTTAGTCCGAAGGCGGGAACATGCCCGCCGTCCTGCAACCCGCCGCATCGCGGCCGCGTCCGGCCCTACCCCCGTTGGATGCAGCCCGGATGCCGCGAATTGACCTTGCCGCCAGGCCGGAGGACTGCGCGAGCTGAAGGTCTTTGATTGTCGCCCCACCTAGACCCGAGCCAGCCGGGTCGCGTCCTCGACTCGATCGAAGCTCTCGAGTGACAGCATCGCATCCGCAAAGGTCTCCGCGCCGCCGTTCAGCACCGGCCGCGCCAGCAGCAAGAATTTCTGGCGCATCGCCGCGTCGCTCGGGAAGGTCGACGGCTCGCCGGACGGGTCGGCGTAGAGCCGCTCGTGCACGCCGTCTGCGGTGGTGATCGCCACGCGCGCGCCGAATGGATGAGTCTTGCCCTCCAGCCGGTCGTCCTGGATCACGTCGAACTTGTCGGCCAACGCGTCGAGCGCGGGATCGCCGAGCCGCGTGTAGTCGTCCCAGCCGAACCGTCCCTGATCGAGCGCCACCGCGCCGGTGAAGAACATCGAGAACTGGCCGCCGACGATCGAGGTCGGGTGCCGCTTGGTGGCGGCGTCGCCGGTCAGGGTGATGCCATTGCGATGCAGCCCGATCTCCACTTTGCTGATCTGGTCCGGCGTCAGGTTGTGCTCGCGGCGCATGGCGATGATGGCGTCGATCGCCGCATGGGTGTAGCGGCAGCTTGGATAGGGTTTCACGCCGATCTTCAGCGTCTCGTAGATCGAGCCGAGCCCGGCGACCGCCTTGTCGGGATGCGTATCGTCGCTGTAGCCGACCAGCAACCCGTGCTTGCCCTCGACCGCTTCGCTGGAGCCGAGGAACGCGTTGCGGGCCAGGGTCGCGGCGATCACGCCGTTCATCGCCGCGGCGCCGACCTGGTAGCGCTTGTTCCAGGCGCCGTTCTGCAGGAACTGCAGCGAACCTGCCGCCTGGCTGCCGGAGACGCCGAACGCCGAGACAATCTGCTCCTTCGAGAGTCCGAAAAGCTTCGCCGCCGCCGCCGCCGCGCCGAAGGTACCCGCGGTGGCGGTGGGATGAAATCCGCGGGCGTAGTGCGAGGTCGGGTCCAGCGCGTTGCCGAGCCGGCAGCACACCTCGTAGCCGGCGACGATCGCGGTCAGCACCTCGCGGCCCGAGGCGCCGACCAGTTCGCCGACCGCGAAGGCCGCCGGCACCACCGGCGCCGAGGGATGCAGCGAGGAATCGGCGTGGGTGTCATCGAAGTCGAGCGAATGGCCGAGCGCGCCGTTGAGCAGCGCTGCCACCGACGGCGTCCAGCGCCGGTCGTCGCCGAACACGGTCGAGGCGCCGTCGCCGTCCAGCCCCAGCGCCTGCAGCGTCGCCAGTAGCGCCGGCGTCGATTCCGCCTCGCGGCGAGCCCGGATCGTGCTGCCGAGAAAATCCAGCATCAGCAGCTTGGCCCGCGCCAGCACCTCCTGCGGAATCGCCTCATAGTGCAGATCGGCGACATAGCCAGCGAGTGTCGCGGTTTCGTCGGACATGGCGCGGTTCCTTCCCTTCTTATTGTGCGTAGTTCCGAAGCGCGGATGACGCGAGCCACGCCTCTTGCTCGTCATTCCGGGGCGTGAGGGCGAAGCCCGAAACGAACCCGGAATCTCGCGCAGTGCACCTCGTCGCAAGATTCCGGGTTCATTGCGCCGCTACGCGGCGCATGCCCCGGAATGACGAAGCACGAAACCACCACCAAGCCGCCGTCGCGTCAAGCGCGTGCGGCTATGGGCAAGTCTCAGCTGCCATGCTTTTCTGTGCCCGATCATTCGAACGACGCGGGCCCTCCCAGCAGCGCCGTCATTCCGGGGCGTAAGCCAAGGCGCACGAACCCGGAATCCCCAGATTGGACGTCCATGGAAACCCTCATCACACGCCTGCGCCACCTTATTGCGCCGCGCCGCGCCGAGATCGGCCTCGGCGTCCGTGTCACCCTGGCGGCGCTGATTTCGTTCGCGCTGGCGCAGGCGCTGCATCTGATGCTGCCGCTGTGGGCGGTGCTGACCGCGATCATCGTCACCCAGCTCAGCGTCGGGCAATCGCTCAAGGTCGCGGACGATTACCTGGTCGGCACCATTGGCGGCGCGATCTATGGCGGCGCGGTCACGCTGCTGATCCCGCATTCCACGGAACTGGCGCTGCTCGGCGTGCTGGCGCTGGTGGTCGCACCATTGGCGATGCTCGCCGCGGTACGGCCGAGCCTCAACGTCGCGACGGTGACGGCGATCATCGTGTTGCTGGTGCCGACCATGACGCAGGTGAACGCGCTGGATTCCGCGATCGACCGGGTGTTCGAGGTCGCGGTCGGCTCGATCACCGGACTGCTGGTGTCGTTCTTCGTGCTGCCGTCGCGCGCGCTGGGGATCGCGGTCGACACCGCGTCGCGGGCGCTGAACCTGATGGCGGTGGCGCTCGGTGAACTGCTCGACGGCCTGACCGGCGGGCTCGACAGCGACGCGCTGCACCGGGTGCAGGACAAGATCGGCGCGGCGCTGGCCTCGCTGAACCAGATCAGCAGCGAGGCCGAACACGAACGCGCCGCCGGGCTGTCGCGCGATCCGCATACCGGGCCGCTGCTGCGCACCCTGCTGCGGCTGCGGCACGATCTGGTGATGGTCGGCCGCGCCGCCGTGGTGCCGCTGCCGCAGCCGCTGCAGCAGCGGCTCAGCGCTCCGCTGCAGGCGGTCCGCAAGACCGCGACCGAGTTTCTCGCGCTCAGCGCCGATGCACTGCGCGAGCGCAGCGCCTCGCCGCCGCTGGGCGCGGTCGATGCGGCGCTGGCAGCCTATTCGGCGGAGGTCGAGGCGCTACGCCGCGACGGATTGATCCGGGTGCTGCCGGGCGACCTCGCCGAGCGCTTCTTCGCACTCGGTTTCGCGCTGGAGCAGATGCACCAGAATCTGCGCGATCTGCAGATGCGGCTGGGCGAGTGGGCGAAGCGGCCTGCGGTGGTGAAGCCTGCGGACGCGGGAACCGCGTGAAAGATACCTAATGCGCCAGCCCGACCACGTCGATGCCGTCGGCGCGGCCGCGGATCGGCAGGCGGCCGAGATCGCGCAGCGGCACCGGCTGGGCGGCGAATTGCGCGATCGCGGCGCGTGAGGCGAGAAAGCCGCCCTCGACCTCGCGGCTGAGCTGTTCGAGCCGCGAGGCGATGTTCATGACGTCGCCATTGAACACGATGGCGCGCTTGATCTCGCCGATCTCGCCGACCACCACCGAGCCGAAATGCAGGCTGCCGCGGATCTGCGGCGCCGCGCCGAACTCGCGCTCGAACGCCGGCGCCGCCTTCATCAGCGCGTCGCGCATGGAGAGGAAACATCGCAGCGGGCGGCCGTCGACCGCGCCCCGCGCCGCAGGCCAGGTCACGATCACCTCGTCGCCCACATAGCCCAGCACCTCGCCGCGATAATCCGCCACGGTGATCGTTAGCAGCCGGAAGGTGCGGTCCAGAAAACGGTGGATGCCGACGCCGCCGAGCCTTTCGGCAAGTCCGGTCGAGCCGGCGATGTCGACGAACAGCACGAAGCGGTTTTCCTCGACGGGCGCATGATAGCGTCCGGTGATGAAATTGAAGAAGGCGCGTGGCCCGATCAGGTTGGTAATCCCGCGCGCCAGGTTCATCAGCACCGAGAACACGCCGGAGTAGATCGTTGCGCTCCAGAAGTCCTGTCGCGACGTATCGAGCGGGCGCCCGAACATCAGCGAGCCCAACTCGTAATACTGGATCGGAATGATGATCGCCGCGTAGATCAGGCTGCGGAGCAGCAGGGTGGACATGAACGATAGTCGGTCGAACCATTGCTGCATCGGTCCGGTCGCGAGAAACAATTCGACCGTGACGATCGCGAGGCTGATCAGGACCCCGTAGGCGATGCCGGTGGCCAGGTCTCCGGGGGAGGTGTGGCCTTGCGACACCACGAAAAGCAACCCGCCGATCACGCCGCCGGACGTCATGCCGGCGATCAGTCGCAGTCGACGTTCGGTTCTGGCGTGCATAGGGGGCCTGGATGGGGTGGCGCGCGCACCATATCCCGCCGCGCGCCGCCAATCCATCGGCGTGCGTCAGCCCTCGCTGTGGTCGAACGCGTTGCGCAGCGCGACGTAGCCCTGCTGCTGCGCGGTCCAGTTGCGGCCGCCGGTGATGGCGCCGTCGATCACCAGGTCGTGGCCGTTGATGAAGGAGGATTCGTCGCTGGCCAGAAACACCGCGGCATAAGCGATGTCGTCCGGCAATCCGGCACGCTGGATCGGCTGGGCTGTCTTGTAGACCTCGCGCATCGTCGCCGCGGTCTTCTCGGCGGCCTGCGTCGGCAGCCCGAGCGCCTTGCCGAAAATCCCGGTGGCGATCGCGCCGGGCGAGATGCTGTTGACCCGGATGCCGGACTCGCCGAGCTCCATCGCCACGCATTTGGTCAGATGGATCACCGCCGCCTTGGCGGCGCCATAGACCACCGAGGACGAGAAGCCGGCGAGCCGGCCGGCGATGCTGCCATTGTTGATGATGCTGCCGCTGCCCTGCCGCCGCATCACCGGCGCAGCGTGCTTCATACCGAGCATCACGCTGCGCACCAGCGTCGCCATCGCGGCGTCGAAGCGGTCAACCTCGAGGCCCTCGATGCCGCCGGTCTGCGCCGGACCGCCGGCATTGTTGAATAGGCAGTCGAGCCGGCCGAACGAGTCCACCGCCTGGGTGATCAGCGCCTGCATCTGTTCCTCGACGGTGACGTCGGTCTGCCGGAAGATGCAGGCGGCCCCGAGCCGCTCGGCCAGCGCCTCGCCCTCCAGCGCGCGGCGCCCGGCGATCACCACCCTGGCGCCCTCGGCGACGAAGATCTCGGCGGTTTTCAACCCGATGCCGCTGGTCGCTCCGGTGATGACCGCGACCTTGCCGTCCAGCCGTCCCATGCCGTCCTCCCTGTCCGCGTTTGCCGCGTGATCTTGTCAATCTGTTAATGACAATTCGCGCGCTGGCAACGCAAATCGCCGCCGTTCCGGGTTGCAGCAGGGTTTCGGGCTGCGGCTTAACATTTATTACAAGGCGGTTTGCCAAGCTGGCTCCATGCCGAACCCGCCGATATCCGAGGGCGCCGCGCCAGCCGCGTTGAGCCCCACCGACCGCGACGAGCTGCTGCTGCTGCGCGACATCGTCCGCGCCTTGCCGACCGCCGTGACGGTGCAGGGCGAGGACGGCGCGGTGCTGCTGACCAACGATGCCGCCGCGGCGTGCCCCGGGCTCGGCTCGGACGGCCAGGCCGCGCTCGCGGTTGCGCGTCTGCAGAGCGGCGTCGCGGGGGTCTGCGAGGAGGAAATCGCCGATAGCAGCGGGCCACGGGTCTTCCTCACCGCGCACCGCCCCATCGCGGTCGCCGGGCGCACCTTGCTGCTGTCGAGTTCGACCGACATCACGGCGCAGAAGGCCGGCGAGGCGGACCTGTTCCGCCGCGCCTATTTCGACGAATTGACCGGGCTGCCGAACCGCAGCGTGATCGAGCGGCGTGCCAACGCGCTGCTGCAGCAGGACGGCGCGCACTTCGCGCTGGCGTTTCTCGACATCGACAATTTCAAGCACATCAACGACTATTACGGCCATTCGGTCGGCGATGCGCTGCTGATCGGCGTCGCCCGCCGGCTCGGCGTCGATCTGCGCGAGACCGACATGCTGTCGCGCATCAGCGGCGACGAATTCCTGCTGCTGCTGGCGCCGATCCAGAGCGAGCGCGAGGTCGCCGACCACATCGAATTCCTCCTCGAGAAATTACGCGCGCCGTTCTTCATCGACGGCTCGGAATTGTTCGCTTCGGCCTCGATCGGCGTCAGCCTGTATCCGGAGCACGGCCGCAGCTACGACGCGTTGCGGCAGAACGCCGACATCGCGATGTACCGGGTCAAGAGCGCCACCAAGGGCGCCGCCGCGATCTTCGACGTGACGATGGAAACCGAGGCGCTGGCCCGCATGGCGGTGGAGCAGTCGCTGCGGCTGGCGATTCTCGACAAGCGCTTCGTCTGCGCGTTCCAGCCGAAATTCGATATCCGGACCCGCGAGATCAAGGGCATCGAGGCGCTGGTGCGGCTGCGCAACGACGAGGGCCTGATCCAGGCGCCGGGCACCTTCGTCGATCTCGCGGTCGAACTTGGGCTGATCGACGAACTGACCCATCTGGTGCTGGCCGAGATCATGAAGTCGATCGACCAGATCAACGAACGCTTCGGCGCCGGCTGCAGCATCAGCATCAATGTCGCGGCCAAGCAGGCGGGCAATCCGGAATTCATGCATGCCTTTGCCGCGGCGCTGGAGGACACCGGCTGTCCGGGGCGCTTCATCGTCGAGGTGACCGAGGACGCCTTCGTGGCGAAGTCGCACTTCCAGACCGAGATCCTGCCGCTGCTGCGCCGGCTCGGCGTCGGCGTCTCGATCGACGATTTCGGCGTCGGCTATTCGTCGCTGTCGGCGCTGGCCGACATCACCGCGGACGAAATCAAGATCGATCGCTCCTTCATCACCGACATCCACAAGCGGCCGCGCAGCCAGGGCATATTGAAGGCGATCGAGTCGCTGAGCGAGGCGCTCGGCATGACGGTGATCGCCGAGGGCATCGAGACCTTCGAGGAACTGGCCTATCTGCAGGCCGCCACCAAGATCCGCTACGCGCAGGGCTATTACTTCTCGAGGCCGATCTTCCTCGACGATCTCGGCCCCAGCCTGCGGTTGCCGAGCGACATCCGTCCTCCGATGCAGGGCCGCCAGCCGGAGCAGTCGCGGTCGGCCTATACCCGGACCGGCAGTCTGCGGCGCTGACATTTGATCTGGCGCAAAACCCGCGCGATCCATGCGGCGATACTCGCTCCAGTCCAGCCAGATGGAGCGCGCGATGACCGACCCGGCCCAGCCCTATCCGTTCGTAAGCAAGTTGATCGATGGCTTCGGCAACTGGCTGGCGCACCGCCGCGAGGTGGCGGAGCTGGATCACCTGAGCCAGGATGAATTCGGCCGCATCGCCCACGATCTCGGCATCGCCGCCGCCGACCTGGAAGACCTGGTGCACAAGGGCCCGCACCGGACCGATGAATTGCCACTGCTGCTGAAGGCGCTCGGCATCGACGAGGCGTCGCTGGCGCGCGCCGAGCCCCTGGTGATGCGGGACATGGAGCGGGTCTGCGCGCAGTGCTGCCACAAGGCCGAATGCAACCGCGACCTCGCGGACGGCACCGTGGTCCAGCATTACGAAGCCTATTGCGGCAACGCCCAGACCATCGAATCGCTCGGGCAGGTTCCGCATCCGGCATTGCCAGCCGCCAGCCGGTAATGCGCGCGCGAACGGCGCGGACCCGCTGGATCAGGCTGGCGTGGGCCGTCGTGCTGATCCTGGCGGTCTTGCTTCTGGTGCGGCAGCATGGTGCGAGCGGCGCGGCGGCGGATGCGTCGCGCGGCGAGCGGCTGGCCGCGGCGTGGTGCAGCGACTGCCACGCGATCGGGCCGCGCACGTCGCCCAGTGGCCGGCGGGCCCCCGACTTTGCGGCGATCGCCGCTCAGCCGGCAATGACGGAGCTGATGCTCAAGGTGTTCCTGCGCACCAGCCACCCGACGATGCCGAACCTGATCATCGAGCCGGCCGATGCCGACGCTCTGGCGCAATATATTCTGGGCCTGCGCCGCTGACGCGTCAGCCGCGCACCGGCCGCGGGATCAGCGTCACGAACCAGCGCGGCGGATCGCTCGACTTGTCTTCCTTGACGGCGCGGACCAGGCCGGTGACCGACGCGCCGCCGAGCGTGACCGTGGCGTGACGGCCGCTGAACTGGGCGATGCGGCAGCGCCGCGCTTCCTTCAGATCGGTGGTTTCCAGCGTTTGCATGGTCGGTCCTTCTGTGTGACCGCAGAGTTGCAAAACGAGGTTACGCGTCTGTTAAACCGGGAACTGGTAAGAACACGGGGATGCCGCCGCGAAAAAAGCCGGCGGGCTTCAGCCGCCGGCTTCGATGGCGTCGCCGAGCGCTCGGTTATTTCATCATGGCGGCCTTCTGCGCGCCGATGATCGCCTTGTTGCAGGCCCGCATGTCGCCCTTGCTCATGGCTGCATTCATCATCGCCACCTGCTTGTAGACCGCCATCTTCTTCGGCGTTTCCGGCATCGGCGTCAGCATCGCGCCGACCTTGGTGGGACCGTCCTTCGCGCAGGTCATCATCTTGGCGGCGCTGGCGGGGGTGACGGCAAAAGCGGCGACGGCAATCGCAGCCGTGAACAGAATTTTCATTGTTGTTTCCTCCGGACGCGGCGCGATTGCCGCGGCAGGCGGATTATGCTGCGAGTCCGGCGACAGCCAAAAGAATGTCTCCTGCGGCGCGTCGTCGCGCTCTCGCGAACTGACGGCCACCGAAATCGGTTCACCATCCCCGTTAGGGCTTCGCTTCGAAGTCGCCTGCTAAGACGTGGCGGCGTTTAACGGGGGCGGGCCATGGCGAAAAAGAAGCGTGCAAGGGGATCGAAACCGGCGGCGTCGGGCCGAACGGCGCGCGGGCCATTGCTGACCGGACCGACGACATCGATGGCGGCGCGCAATCTCGTCAACATGGTCGCGGTGGTCGCGACCTCGAGCGTCGTGCTGCTCTGCCTGCTGGCGGCCAAGCGCTTCCTCTAGGGAGCGTCAGTCTCGGGCACGAAGACTTCAATCGCCTTCGGGTGCATCTGAAACACCGCCGGCGTGTGCGTCACCAGCTCGCCATCGGCGTTGACCGACCGTCGCCGCCGGGTGCGGACCTCGAAGCGATCGCCGCGCAGCGCCCGGACCTCGTCGCGAAACACGTGCTCGCCCTTGCGGAACGACCACATCATCAGCAGCAGCTTCCAGGACCGGACGAATTCCAGGCTGTACAGGTCGAACGTGCCGTCATCGATCGCGGAATCGGCCGCCACCAGATTGCCGCCGCCGTAGAACCGGCCGTTGCCGACCGCGACCTGCAGCGTGAATTTGCGCGTGCGCTGGCCGGCACCGACGATCTCGGCGCGGAACGGCCGGGCCCGCGACAACACCCGCAGCGCGGCGACCGCATAGCCGATCCGGCCGAAGCGACGCTTCAGGTCGGATGTCAGCTCCTGCGCGAGTTCGCTGCTGAGCCCGATGCTGGCGACGTTGAAGTACATGTGGTCGTTGACCGAGCCGACGTCGATCCGCCGGCTGTGCCCGGCTGCGATCACCGCGATCGCGCCGTCCAGATCGGTCGGCAGCGACAGCGTTCGCGCCAGATCGTTGGCGGTCCCGGTCGGCAGGATGCCCATCGGCTTGTTGATTTCCGCGATACCGGCCGCGGCCGCGCTCAGCGTGCCGTCGCCGCCGCCGACCACCACCAAGTCGACCTCGTCGCGATGCGCGACGATCAGCGGCGACAGCTCGTCCCGGCCGCCGCATTCGCGGTGCAGCGGCGCGATGCCGGCGGCCTGCAGCCCGGTCATGGCCTGCTCCAGCGCAGCCTGGCCGGAGCGGCTCTTGCTGTTGACGATCAGAAGCGCGCGTCGGGGCATGGCGGCGGTCGTCCTCGAGGGCTGTGAGTGGCGCGAGAAAGGCGGGCGAGGAGGGTGACTGTGCGCCGCAAACGGAGCCTGCACAAACGGCAGACCTCGCGGCAAGTTCCGGCCCACTGAAGCCGGGCGGGCGCAATTCAGGCTCTCAGCCGCACCGGCAGCCGCGTCAGCGCGCGAATGCCGGGCCGTCGCCGCCATTGCAACCCGTCCGGCCCGACGTCGAGGCGCATGTCCGGAAAGCGTTCGAGGATGCGGCCGAAGGCGATCGCGGCCTCGGCCCGCGCCAGTTGGAAGCCGAGGCAGAAATGCACGCCGGTGCCGAACGACAGATGCGGATTCGGATGGCGGGCGACGTCGAACCGATGCGGGTCGTCGAATTTCCTCGGATCGCAATTCGCCGCCGCGAGGCAGGCCGCGAACATGTCGCCGCGGCGGAATGGCTGATCCTGCCAGACCATGTCGCGGACCAGGAAGCGCGGCTTGGTCATCTGTACCGGCGAGACATGGCGAAGGCATTCCTCGACGCAGGTCGGCATCAGGCCGGGATCGGCCTGCAGCCGGCGGCGCTGCTCCTCATGCGTCAGCAGCGCCAGCAGCCCGCCCGCGATCAGATGGGTGGTGGTCTCGAGGCCGGCGCCGAAGATCAGAAAGATCATCGACACCAGCTCGTCCTCGCTCAGCGTTTGATCGTCGGCTTCGACATCGCGCAGCGCCGCGATCAGGCCGTCCGGCAACGCACCGCCGCCCGGCCGCGACAACCGCCGCAACTCGCGCACGACCCGAGCCACGCCGGGCATGGCACGCAGCACCGCCCAGAGATTGGCGGTGTCCGTCAGTCCGCCGAGCCAGGCCTTGAACTGCGCATGATGCTGTTCCGGCAGACCGAGCATCGCGCAGATCACCGCCAGCGGCAGATCGCGGCAGAACTCGGCCATCAGATCGGCCGTTGGCCGTCCTTCCAGCCGGTCGAGGGTGCGGTCCGCCACCGCCGCGATCATTGGCTTCAACACTTCGATGCTGCGACGCTGGAACGCCTTGTCCACCAGGCCGCGCAGGCGGCGATGCTCCGGATCGTCATGACCGAGCATGTTGCTGGCGAGCAGCGCCAGCGTGCGCGGCAGCAGCGACAGGATCAATTGCTGCGTCCGGCTGCCCGCATTGGCGGGGTCGCGCGCGAAGTTGTCATGATCCTTCAGCAGCGACGCGCAGGCGTCGTGGCTGACGGCAAGCCGGATGTTGCCGAGGATCGGAAGCCTGACGGCAACGACCGGCGCATGTTCGCGCATGCGGTCCAGCGTCGGAAACGGATCGGCATGAAATGCCGGCGACACGATATCGAAGGTCCGGGCCGCCATAGGCATGCTCGCGCTGCAGCGAAAGTTGTTGATTCAGAAAACTTATTCGGACTGAGTCGCAAACCGGACGGCAACTTAACGGCGCCGGCTTCGTTGGAACTAAATGCAATATAGAGATATGGAATATCAAGTCGTCCTGACCGCCAATCCGACAGGCTGGAAATGGACGGTCCAACTGGACGGTCGACGAACCAAGACAGGCACCGGCATCAGCCGGGATCACGCGACCCTCCTCGCCCATCTGGCGATTGACAAGATTCTGGCCAAGCGCGTCGTGCCGCCGGTCATTCCCACTCACCAGGACGTCCCCGGTCCGAACTAACTCTTAAAACTGGTCCAACGGACCGGGCCGGGAGCACCAACAAGTTCAGCAAACGAAACTTGGCTCCGCTGCATTGGGTTTACTTCGCCGGATCTCACGCCGCCGAAGGAGTCATCGCGGGACGCGGCGAAGGGTCGTTGGAGCATTAGTCCCGATTGTCAGCCTTTGCCTTGCCGCAGGTCCGGCGCGTTGACGGTCGGGATCGCGACGCGGCCGGGGCCGGTCAGCGGCAGCGCAGCGGCGGCCTTGTCGTTCTCCATGATCTTCGCCATCACCGCCTGTCCGGCGCGCTCGAACACCGCGCGATTGTCGATCACGAACTGCTGCGACTTGCGCAGGCCGGCGAGATAGCCGTTGATTTCCGGCACCACATAGCGCGCCACCATGTCCCAGCTGCGGCGGGTGTTTTCCGGATTGGCCCAGTCGTGCACGAAGCCGATGATGGTGCCGACGCCGCCGGAAACGTCGATCAGATTGCGGATCGTCTTCACCAGATCGTCCGGCGTGCCGATGGTCGACGCCGCGCCCTCGCCGCCGGCGGTCTTCTCGACCGCGTCTTCCGGCGAGGTGAAGGCGGTCAGGCCCGGCCGCTGCAGCGTCCCGACATTGTACTCGTTGTGCCAGCGCATCAGCCCGGCGCCGGCCTCCGCGCGCGCCTTCTCGCGGGTCTCGGCGATGTGCCAGGACAGCAGCACGCGCCAGTCGGCGCGGCTCACCGTGGTGCCGTGCTTCTTTGCGGCGTCCTCGGCGAAGCTCCATTGCGTCGGCAGCGCCATCAGACCCTGGGTCGACATCGAACCCAGCGAGATGATGCCGATGCCGTATTTACCCGCCAGGGTCATGCCCGACGGCGAGATCTGCGACGCCACCACGAACGGGATCTCCTCCTGCAGCGGCAGGATCTGCAGCGCGGCGTCGTTGAGCGTGAACCAGTCGCTCTTCGCGGTGACGCGCTCGCCGGCGAACAGCCGACGGATGATGGCGATCGCCTCGTCCTGGCGGTCGCGCTGCGTCATCGGGTCGATGCCGAGCGTGTGCGCGTCGGAGGCCAGCGCGCCCGGGCCGGAGCCGAAGATGGCGCGGCCGCCGGTCATGTGGTCGAGCTGCACGATGCGCTGCGCGACATTGAAGGGGTGGTGATAGGGCAGCGACACCACGCCGGTGCCGAGCCGGATGCGCTTGGTGCGCTCACCGGCCGCGGCCAGGAACATCTCCGGCGACGCGATGGTCTCCCAGCCCGAGGAGTGATGCTCGCCGCACCAGAACTCGTCATAGCCGAGCGCGTCGAGCTGCTCGACCAGATCGAGGTCGCGGCGGAACTGCAGCATCGGATGCTCGCCGATCGGATGATGCGGGGCGAGAAAGGCGCCGAACTTCAGGCGCTGCGACGGCTGGCTCATCGGATGTTTCCTCAGGCTATTGATTGTTGTCAGTCCTTGGTAAGCCAGTCGGGTTTACCTTTCAATGCGTGCAGGGCTGCCGGCGCGACCGGCTGCCGCAGCGCGGCATCTTGCACAGCCGCCACGGCGATCCACATTCATGGCTGGCGCCGCAACGTCTTGCGCGGCTGCAGGAGAGACCGATGAGCTACTTCAAGACCGCGATGCTGCTGGCCGGGATGACCGCGCTGTTCATGGGCATCGGCTATCTGATCGGCGGCGCCAGCGGCGCGATGATCGCGCTGGTGGTGGCGGCCGGCACCAATCTGTTCGCCTACTGGAATTCCGACCGCATGGTGCTGTCGACTTACGGCGCGCACGAGGTCGACGCGCGCACCGCGCCGGACCTCTACGCCATGGTGGCGGAGCTGGCGCAGCGCGCGCAGCTGCCGATGCCGAAGGTCTACATCATGGACAACCCGCAGCCGAACGCGTTTGCGACCGGCCGCAATCCGCAGAACGCCGCGGTGGCCGTCACCACCGGGCTGATGCAGTCGCTGACCCGCGAGGAGCTGGCCGGCGTGGTCGCGCATGAGCTGGCGCACATCAAGAACCACGACACCCTGCTGATGACGATCACCGCGACCTTGGCCGGCGCGATCTCGATGGTGGCGCAGTTCGGCATGTTCTTCGGCGGCAACCGCAACAACGGTCCCGGCATCATCGGCTCGATCGCCCTGATGATCCTGGCGCCGCTCGCCGCGATGCTGGTGCAGATGGCGATCAGCCGCACCCGCGAATACGCCGCCGACGAACTCGGCGCGCGGATCTGCGGGCAGCCGATGTGGCTGGCGTCGTCGCTGGCGAAGATCGCCGGCGCCGCGCAGCACATCCCTAACGAAGAGGCCGAGCGCGCGCCGGCCACCGCGCACATGTTCATCATCAACCCGCTCTCGGGGCAGGGCATGGACAATCTGTTCTCGACCCATCCGGCGACCGAGAACCGCATCGCCGCATTGCAGCAGCTCGCCGGCCAGATCGCCCCGCACGCGCCGTCGCAGCGTCCCGGCGTCTCCGCCCGCGGCAGCGGCCAGCGCGGCCCCTGGAGCGGCCGTCCGCCGGCGCGCGGGCCGTGGGGCTAAGCAGAGACACGACGAAAAAAAACGGCCCGGGCTTGCATCCGGGCCGTTGTAGTTTCTGGAGGTACTCAGGTCGGCACTAAACGCTTGAACGTCGTCGCGGCTCAGGCGGCCGAGGCGACCTTCTTGCTGGTGGTGGGCACGGACGCGATGGTCTGCAGAATCTGCGACGCGATGGCGTAGGGGTCGCCCTGCGAGTTCGGGCGGCGATCCTCGAGATAGCCCTTGTAGTCGTTCTTGATGAAAGAGTGCGGCACGCGGATCGACGCGCCGCGATCGGCGATGCCGTAGCTGAACTTGTTCCAGGGTGCGGTTTCGTGCTTGCCGGTCAGGCGCAGATGGTTGTCCGGACCGTAGACGGCGATATGCGCCTCCCACTTGTCGCCGAACGCCCCCATCAGGGCCTCGAAGTAGTCCTTCCCGCCGACCGTACGCATGTATTCGGTCGAGAAGTTGGCGTGCATGCCGGAGCCGTTCCAGTCGGTGTCGCCGAGCGGCTTGCAGTGATATTCGATGTCGATCTCATACTTCTCGGTCAGCCGCTGCAGCAGATAGCGGGCCATCCACATCTCGTCGGCAGCACGCTTGGAGCCCTTGCCGAAGATCTGGAATTCCCACTGGCCCTTCGCCACTTCGGCGTTGATGCCTTCATGGTTGATGCCGGCGGCGAGGCAGAGGTCGAGATGCTCCTCGACGATCTGGCGCGCGACCGAGCCGACATTGCTGTAGCCGACGCCGGTGTAATAGGGGCCCTGCGGGGCGGGATAACCGGCGGCCGGGAAGCCGAGCGGGCGGCCGTCCTTGTACATGAAGTATTCCTGCTCGAAGCCGAACCAGGCGCCTTCATCGTCGAGAATGGTGGCGCGCTTGTTCGAGGGATGCGCGGTGACGCCGTCCGGCATCATGACTTCGCACATCACCAGCACGCCGTTGGTGCGGGCGCCGTCGGGAAACACGCGGACCGGCTTCAGCACGCAATCCGAATTGCTGCCCTCGGCCTGCATGGTGGAGGAGCCGTCGAAGCCCCACAGCGGCAACTGCTCGAGGGTCGGAAACTGGTCGAATTCCTTGATCTGCGTCTTGCCCCGAAGATTCGGCACCGGGGTGTAGCCGTCGAGCCAGATGTACTCGAGCTTATACTTGGTCATGCGGGTCTCTCATGGGTTGACGATGCGAAGGACGAAAATCCCAAAGCCAGCTGGCACCAGCGATTGGCGGTCATCGGCTGGCGTTTTCAAAGCATGTCCCATGCCAAAATGGCCAACGGCAGCCGGCGCAACCGAGCCATCCGTTGCGGTCGGAGCTGGAACCCGGCGCGTCAGGGACAGTTGGTATCACGCGGCGCGTGCAGTGCGAAGAAAGCCCTTGCAAATCCGGCGCTGTCGGGATGCGGGCCGGAAAGTCCAAACGAACCGTTAACCTAATCGCCGCAAGATTCGGCAATGGCCATCGGCGCAGGCGCTGCCGAATTTGAGAGCAGTGCGCATTGGCAGGTTCGTGGGCAGATTGCCGATTGCGCAAATAGTCAGCAAAAGGCGATTTTTATTTAATCATGTTGCGCGAACTGAGTGCAGACACGATATGATGAGCCAAGCGAGTCAGGCGACTTCTCCTGACGACGTCAACCCGGAGCTACCAGAAAGCGAGAGCAACATGACCACGACGATCCAACAGGGGTCCGCAAGGATCTATCAATTCCCGGTCGGCGGTCGCGCCGCCCTGAATGCTCAGCGCGACGCTGCCAAGCCGGCCGAAGCGATCCGCACGCCGAAGGCGGTGTCGAGCAGCTGGTACCACGACGCAGCCATCGCCGAAGATCTGGCCAGCAAGCCGCAATGATCTCCAGGCATCCGACACCGCAACGACGCGGCAACTACCTGAAGTAACCAAGGGCCGACGTGCAAACGTTCCGGCCCTTTTTCTTGCGCGGGTCTCCCGCCGTCGGCGCGGCATCGCCGCTGCACCGTGTCCTCAATCCTCCAGCACGTTCAACCGCCGCCGCTACGACGCATCTCACTCGCCGAAGATCGACCAGCCCATCCGTCGGGTCAGCGCTTCCAGCGCGACGCGGCCGAGGTGGGAGTTGCCCGAGGCGTCGAGACCCGGCGACCACACCGCGATCGACGCCTTGCCCGGCGCCACCGCCAGCACGCCGCCGCCGACGCCGCTCTTGCCGGGCAGGCCGACCCGATAGGCGAATTCGCCGGAGCCGTCATAGTGGCCGCATGTCATCATCAGCGCGTTGATGCGCCGCGCGCGCTGCGCCGGCACCACCGAATGGCCGGTCGCCGGGTTCCTGCCGTTATGCGCGAGGAAGCGCCCGGCCCTCGCGAGTTGCCGGCAGCTCATCGAGATCGCGCAATGGTGGAAGTACACGCCGAGCGTGAACTCCACCGAGTTCTCGATCACGCCGAACGACTTCATGTAGTTGGCCAGTGCGGCGTTGCGGAATCCGGTGCGCTGCTCGGAGGCCGCCACCGCCTCGTCGATGCCGATGGTCGGATCTTCCGCCAGGAACTGCATGAAGCGCACGATCTCGCCCAGCGCCTCGCGCGGCTGGTGGCCGGACAGGATCACGTCGGTGACGGCGATCGCGCCGGCGTTGATGAAGGGATTGCGCGGGATGCCGCGCTCGAATTCGAGCTGCACCACCGAGTTGAACGGACTGCCCGACGGCTCGCGGCCGACATGCCGCCACAGCCGGTCGCCGACCATGCCGAGCGCCAGGGTCAGCGTGAACACTTTCGAGATGCTCTGGATCGAGAACGGCACGTCGCAGTCGCCGGCCGCGGCGACGTGGCCGTCGTGATCGATCACCACCAGACCGAACTGCCCGGCATCGACCTGCGCCAGTTCCGGAATGTAGCTCGCCACCGTGCCGCGGTCGTGCCGCTGCGCCATCTCGGCCGCGATCTCGCGCACGGCTTCATCGAGGGCGGTTTTGGGATCGGTCATGAATGATGTGCTTCGGTGGACGCTGACGCGCCGGGATCTCTGCGGGGCGTCAACCATGCACGATGCATACCAGCGGCAGCGCATGCCTTGGCTACACGCTGGCCCGCACCACCTCGCCCAGCGCGGCGAAATCCTCCTGCCGAGGCGAGGTCTTGCGGAACACCAGGCCGATGCTGCGGCCGGGTTGCGGGCGCTCCAATGGTAGAAATTTCACGCGGCTGTCGCGGCGCTCGACGTCGGCGGCGATCTGCGGGATCAGCGTCACGCCATAGCCGCTGGCGACCATCTGGATCACCGTGGTGAGGCTGGAGGCGCCGAACGTCATCGCGCCGCGGCCGCCGCCGGCGCTGCCGCACAGCGCCAGCGCCTGGTCGCGCAGGCAGTGGCCGTCCTCCAACAGAATGAGCCGCGATCGGTCGATGCTGTCGACCGCGACGCGCGTGGTCTCCGGCCGCGGATCGTCGGCCGGCACCGCCAGCAGGAACGCATCGTCGAACAGCGCGATGCTGCCGATCTCGGAATCGCCGGCCGGCAACGCCAGCAGCGCGGCATCGAGCGCGCCGCTCTTGATGTCGTCGAGCAGCGGCCGGGTCTGCGCCTCGCGCAGCTCGAGCCTCAGCTCGGGAAACCGCCGTTGCAGTTCGGGCAGCAATTTCGGCAACAGATACGGCGCCAGCGACGGGATCAGGCCCAGCGTCAGCCGTCCGGTCAGCAGCCGCCCGCGGTGCCGGGCGTAATCCACCAGGTCGCGCGACGCGGTCAGCAGGTCCTCGCCGCGCCGCGCAATCTCGCGGCCGACATCGGTCAGCATCACCTCGCCGGGGCGGCGCTCGACCACGGTGACGCCCAGCGTGCGCTCGAGATCGCGGATCTGCATCGACAGCGCCGGCTGCGTCACCGAACAGGCTTCCGCGGCGCGGCCGAAATGGCCGTGCTCGACGAGGGCGGCGAGATAGCGGAGCTGGCGGAGCGTGACCATGCTCGATCAGATATCCTTATCGCGATGTCATTGCAATTCGACTGGACCTGATCTTGAAAACGTTCCAAACTGCCCACGAGCGTTAGACGACGGCTCCGGCCGCAGCCGCTCATTCGAGCTTTGGATGATCGCCCGCCGATCACCTGACCGGCAATTCGATTGCCACACACCATCACCGCCGCAGGGCCACCTTCGATCGAAGACCTGCCGACCGAGACGACACGCGACGCCGACCGATTGTCGGACGACTGGAGAACACCATGAACGCCAAGACAGACGACACCGCCGGCCAGTGCCCGATGGGGCACGATGCGAAGGCTGCCAACGACAAGGGCCGCAAGGGCAAGGGCGGACATCGCAACAAGGACTGGTGGCCGGAGCATCTCGACATCGGCGTCCTGCATACCAACCACCCCGCCGCCGATCCGATGGGCGAGGAGTTCGATTACCCGAAGGAGTTCGAGACCCTCGACCTCGACGCGGTGATCAAGGACCTGCACGCGGTGATGACCGATTCCAAGGACTGGTGGCCGGCCGACTTCGGTCACTATGGCGGTCTGTTCATCCGCATGGCCTGGCACTCGGCCGGCACCTATCGCATCACCGACGGCCGCGGCGGCGCCGGCGGCGGCCAGCAGCGCTTTGCGCCGCTGAATTCCTGGCCCGATAACGCCAACCTCGACAAGGCGCGCCGGCTGCTGTGGCCGATCAAGCAGAAATACGGCCGCAAGCTGTCCTGGGCGGACCTGTTCATCCTCACCGGCAACGTCGCGCTGGAATCGATGGGCTTCAAGACCTTCGGCTTCGCCGGCGGCCGTCCCGACACCTGGGAGCCGGAAGAGCTGTATTGGGGACCGGAAGGCACCTGGCTCGGCGACGAGCGCTACAGCGGCGAACGCCAGCTCGCCGATCCGCTTGGCGCGGTGCAGATGGGCCTGATCTACGTCAATCCGGAAGGCCCGAACAGCAATCCCGATCCGCTGGGTTCGGCCAAGGACATCCGCGAGACCTTCGCGCGCATGGCGATGAATGACGAAGAGACCGTGGCGCTGATCGCCGGCGGCCACACCTTCGGCAAGACCCATGGCGCCGGCGACGCCTCGCTGATCGGCATCGATCCGGAGGGTGCCGCGATCGAGGACCAGGGCCTCGGCTGGAAGAGCAAGCACGGCAAGGGCGTCGGCGCCGACGCGATCACCGCCGGCCTCGAGGTCACCTGGTCGCAGACCCCGACGAAGTGGAGCAATCATTTCTTCGACAACCTGTTCAAGTTCGACTGGGAGCTGACCAAGAGCCCGGCCGGCGCGCATCAGTGGGTGGCCAAGAACGCCGAGCCGTCGATCCCGGACGCGTTCGATCCGGACAAGAAGAAGCTGCCGATGATGCTGACGTCGGATCTCGCGCTGAAGGTGGACCCGATCTACGAAAAGATCTCGCGCCGCTTCTACGAGAACCCCGACCAGTTCGCCGACGCCTTCGCGCGTGCCTGGTTCAAGCTGACCCATCGCGACATGGGCCCGGTGGTGCGCTATCGCGGGCCGCTGGTGCCGAAGGAAACGCTGATCTGGCAGGACCCGATCCCGGCCAACGACTTCCCGCTGGTCAACGACGCCGACGTCGCCGCGCTGAAGGCGAAGATCCTCGCCTCCGGCCTCACCGTCGCGCAGCTGGTCTCGACCGCCTGGGCCTCGGCCTCGACGTTCCGCGGCTCCGACAAGCGCGGCGGCGCCAACGGCGCGCGGATTCGCCTTGCTCCGCAGAAGGACTGGGAGGCAAACGAGCCGGCCCAGCTCGCCACCGTGCTGGCCAAGCTGGAAGACGTCCGCAAGGGCTTCGGCAAGAAGGTGTCGATGGCCGACCTGATCGTGCTCGGTGGTTGCGCCGCAATCGAGAAGGCGGCCAAGGATGCCGGCCAGGACGTCACCGTGCCGTTCGCGCCGGGCCGGATGGATGCGCTCGAGGAGCAGACCGACGTGTTGTCGTTCCAGGCGCTCGAGCCGCGCAATGACGGCTTCCGCAACTACACCAACCGCAACAAGACGCAGTTCATGATCCCCGAAGAGGCGATGGTGGACCGCGCCCAGTTGCTGAAGCTGACCGCGCCGGAAATGACCGTGCTGGTCGGCGGCCTGCGCGTGCTCGGCGCCAATGTGAACGGCGTCAAGCACGGCGTGTTCACCTCGAAGCCGGGCGCGCTGACCAACGACTTCTTCATCAACCTCTTGGACATCAACACCCAGTGGGCCCAGGTCGAAGGTCAGGAAGGCGTCTATCAGGGCAGCGACCGCGACAGCGGCGCAGTGAAGTGGACGGCGACCCGCTGCGACCTGATCTTCGGATCGCACTCGCAGCTCCGCGCCATCGCCGAAGTCTATGGCTCCAGCGACGCCAAGCCGAAGTTCACCAAAGACTTCATCAAGGCGTGGGACAAGGTGATGACCCTCGACCGCTTCGACCTGGTCAACGTGCCTGAAGTGATGATGGCGGCGGAGTAATTTCTGCCTTGACGCGTCAGTGAAAGAGCCCCGCATCGCGGGGCTCTTTTTCGTTGGGCCTCACGCGCCGGCGCAAACCGGAACCAGTTCGGTCGACACGCATTGTCGCGCGATTGTGGAGACCGATTTGACGGACCGTTGGCCAGCCAGACTTTGGATCGTTCGCCACGGCGAGAGCGCAGGCAACGTCGCGCGCGACCTGGCGCATGCGGCGGGCCTGGCCGACATCGATATCCAGACCCGCGACGTCGACGTGCCGCTGAGCCCGCTCGGCGAGCGGCAATCCATCGCGCTGGGCCGCTGGTTCGCGCAGATGCCGGACGGCGAGCGCCCGGACGTGGTGATGATCTCGCCCTATCTGCGGGCGCGGCAAACCGCCGAGCTGTTGCACACCGCGTCCGGGTTCAATGCGGCGTTCACCGAATTCAAGGTCGACGAGCGGCTGCGCGAGAAGGAGTTCGGCGTGCTGGACCGGCTGACCCATGTCGGTATCCAGCAGCGCCATCCCGAGCTGGCCGACGCGCGCGCGCTGCTCGGAAAATTCTATTTCCGCCCGCCAGCCGGCGAGAGCTGGTGCGACGTCATCCTGCGGCTGCGCAGCGTGCTCGATACCATCAGCCTGCATCACGGCGGACGGCGCGTGCTGATCGTGGCGCATCAGGTGGTGGTGCTGTGCATGCGCTATCTGCTGGAAGGCATGGACGAGCGGGAGATCCTCGCGATCGACGCCAGAGGCGACGTGGCGAACTGCGCGATCACCGAATACGCGCTGCAGCGCAATGCTCATGGCGGCTCGCTGGCGCTGGAGCGCTACAATTTCGTGCTGCCGCTCGAACAAGAGGGCACGCCGGTGACCGAGGAGCCCGACAAGGGACATTCGCGATGAATCCGTCGCTGCTCACCACCGACCATCTGCGGCGCAATCCGCTGCCGCGCCATCAGGACGGCGGCGGCAAGGAAAGCCGCGGCCGCGCGCTGATCATCGGCGGCAGCGCCTCGGTGCCGGGGGCCGCGTTGCTGGCCGGGCTCGGCGCACTGCGCGCCGGCGCCGGCATCCTGCAGATCGTCACCTGCCGCAGCGTCGCGCCGCATCTCGCGCTGGCGATGCCGGAGGCGATGGTGGTGGGCTGCGCCGAGACCGAGGATGGCGGCATTTCGCCCGACGCCGGCGCGCGGATCGTCGAGCTTGCCGGCAAGGTCGACGCGGTGCTGATCGGCCCCGGCATGAACGATCGCGACGCCGTGCGCGAGTTGACCACCCGCCTGCTCGCGCAGGTCGACGGCCCGCCGGTCATCCTGGATGCGCTGGCGTTCACCGGCCTGAACGACGTCCCGGACTGCTTCAAATCGCGCCGCGCACCGGTCATCGTCACGCCCCATGCGGGCGAGATGGCGACCTTCCTCGGCATCGATCGCGACACCGTGGAGGCCGATGCGCTGGCGGCGGCACAGCAGGCCCATGCCGTCACCGGCGCGATCGTCGCCATGAAGGGCGCCGAAACCTACATCCTGTCCGGCACGGAGGCGTGGTTGTCGAAGGAGGGTTCGGTGGCGCTGGCGACGTCCGGGTCCGGCGATACGCTGGCCGGCATCCTGGTGGGCCTGCTAGCGCGCGGCACCGATCCGCTGCTCAGCGTATTGTGGGGCGTCTATCTGCACGCCGCCGCCGGCGCACGGCTTGCGCAGCGCCATGGGCGCGTCGGCGCGCTGGCGCGCGAGATCCCCGCCGAAGTGCCGATGCTGATGCAGGAGTTCGTCGGCGACTGATTAGACGGCGAAGGCCGCTGCGGCTTTGACGCGCGTCGGATCGTCTTTTCGTCGCACCATCAGGATATCGTTCGATACTGGTGTTTCGGACAACGCCTGCTGCATATCGAGCAGCCCGGCATTCCACCGCTGCGCCAGTGACGTGGCCGACAGGTCGAAGGATTTTTCCGGGCCTGCCTCTTCGAGTCCCGGGCGATAGCTGAGCAAGGTGACACGCGTCGCCGCGCTGCTGCCCTCGGCGTCCTGGCGCAGCTTCCGTAGCCTCGCGGCGTACTGCAATCTCACCACGGTCTGGTTGCCGAACATCAGATCACTCTTGCGCTCGGCAGCAGCCTCCACCGTCAGGGGACGCGCGCCATCGCGCGCGAACAGGTCGAGCACGTAGAGGTCGAGGTCCTTGTGCAGATCGGCCTCCAGGACCGGATCGAACGGCGCGTTCAGCGACAGTCCGCCATCGGCCAGCATTCGTCCGTCGATTTCCACGGGCACGAATTCAGGAAGAAAGCCGCAGCTGGCCATCACATGGTCGAGCGCGATGCGCTGTTGTTGCGAGTCGAAGATCACCGGCGCGCCGGTTTCGAGGTCGGTGGCGGCGATGCAGATCCTGACATCGCCGCCATTCAGGCGATCGAAATCCACCAGGCGAGACAACCGCTCCCGCATTGGCGCGAGATCGTACATGCTGCGAAACCGCGGATGCAGGTCGGGGACGCGCGGATGAAAATGCCCGGCGCTGCCGAACAAACGGGTGCGCGCCGCGCCCATCCAGCCATAGGCGTGCCGCAACGCGCTGGGCTGGATATGAGGCGGCGGCGAATTCCAGAACGCGTGCAGCTTGCTGACCCGCTCGCCGGGCGCGTTTCCGGCGATGAGCGCCGCGGTCGCCGCGCCGGCCGACGAGCCAGCCACCCAATGCAGCGGCATGCCGCGCTCGCTGAACGCCTGAAAGGCGCCGGCGTGATACGCCGCCAGCCCCAGCCCGCCGGAAAACACCATTGCGACGTTGCGCGGATCGGTCATTGCTTTTTCTCGTCAGATGAACGGCCGGCCGCCGGTGATCGCCACCGTGGTGCCGGAGGTGTAGCTCGACAGCGGGTCCGCCAGCATCACATAGGCGCTGGCGAGTTCGGCCGGCTGGCCCGGCCGCTTCATCGGCGTCTGCTTGCCGAAATTCTTCACCGTGTCCTCGGGCATGGTCGAGGGAATGAGCGGCGTCCAGATCGGGCCGGGCGCCACCGCGTTGGCGCGGATGCCTTTCTCCGCGAGCATCTGCGCGAGGCCGCCGGTGAAGTTCTGGATCGCGCCCTTTGTGGTCGCATAGGCCAGCAGCGTCGGGTTCGGCATGTCGGAATTGATCGACGCGGTGTTGATGATGGAGCTGCCCGGCTTCATGTGCGGCACCGCCGCCTTGGTCAGATAGAACATCGCGTGGATGTTGACGCGGAAGGTCAGCTCCCATTCCTCGTCCGAGATGTCGCCGATGTCCTTGAAGGTCGCCTGATGCGCCGCGTTGTTGACCAGGATGTCGATGCCGCCGAGGTCGTCGACGGCCTTCTTGATCACCGCGCGGCAGTGATCGGCGTCCTGCAGGTCGCCGGAGATGATGACCGCCTTGCGGCCTTCCTTCTCGACCAGCGCCTTCACCTCGTTGGCCTCGTCGGTCTCGTTCAAGAATGAGATCAGCACGTCGGCGCCTTCGCGTGCATAGGCGATCGCGACCGCGCGGCCGATGCCGCTGTCGCCGCCGGTGATTACCGCTTTCATTCCGGCGAGCCGTCCCGAGCCGCGGTAGCTGCTCTCGCCGTGATCGGGGCGCGGTTTCATGGCGTCGGTCGATCCGGGCATCGACTGCTGCTGCGAGGCGAAGGGCGGCTTGGGATATGCGGTCATGACGAATTCCGTGCAGTTGAGAGGCTGTTACGAGGCCGAACGCCTCGCTGCGCGCCGGGTTCCTGCGTGAGGGATGCGCGATCCCGACGCGGCGATTAGCACGACGGCTTGACGACAGATTGCATCGCAACGTTCGCGGCGTTGATCGCCCGTCGAAGGTCGGATCACGCTCAAACTAAAAAGCGCCGGCGCAAGGAACGGTGACATGCACCGCCTGTTGGGCCGACATCCAAGCAAGCCTCGAAATCGGAGTTCCCCCATGTTCCTGCGCGTCGACAAGCTGCAAGCCGAACTGCCCATGCCGAAGGCGCCTAATCCGAACGCAGCCGCCGCGTTGCAGGAGTTGCTCGGCGGCAAATACGGCGAGATGTCCACCCTCAACAACTACATGTTCCAGAGCTTCAACTTCCGCAGCAAGTCGAAGCTGCGGCCGTTCTACAGCCTGGTCGCCGCGATCACCGCCGAAGAACTCGGCCACGTCGAACTGGTCAGCAACGGCATCGCCATGTTGAACAACGGTCCGGGCGATCCGACCGAGGACGTCGATCTCAGCGGCGCGCCATTCGAGGACATGCAGGATATCCGTCTCGCCGCGTCATTTTTGTCGGGCGCTGGCGGCGCGATGCCGATGAATTCCAACGGCGCGTCCTGGAATATGGATTTCGTGACGTCGAGCGGAAACGTCATCATGGATCTGCTGCACAACTTCCATCTCGAATGCGGCGCGCGCCTGCACAAGCTGCGCGTCTACGAGACCATGACCGAGCCGACCGGCCGCGAGGTCTGCGGCTATCTGCTGGTCCGCGGCAGCGTGCATGCGCACGCCTATGCGCTCGCCATCAAGAAGCTGACCGGCGTCGAGATCGAAAAGATGCTGCCGACGCCGAACATCCGGCTCGATAACATTCCGGAATGCCAGAAATACCTGGCCGAAGGCTCGCATCGTCGGCTCTACACCTTCAGCCCGAAGGACTATGTCGAGATGGCCGGCATCTGGGGCAATGGCGAGATGGCGCTGCCGACCGATCCGGCCGGTACGCTCGAAGTCGTCGAAGGCATGCCGGACGGCGCCAAGATTGCCGATCTCGAAGGCACGCCGTCGGCCTTCGCGCCGGACTACGCGCCCGAGGAAATGTATGAGATTGCGTCGAAGCTCTACAAGAAGTCGCGCTGATTGATCGTTGCGAACGGGGGCGAGAGCCCCCGTTTCGACGTCTGCTGCAAGGAGTGATCAGGTGGCGAAGAACAAGGTGACCCGCGGCATCCGCAGCGCCGTGAAGGCTGCTACCGCCAAGGTGGGTGAACTGGCTGACGACGTGATGAAGCTGGCGTCCGGCGAGGCGGTTTACGAGAGGATCGTGCCGGTCCCGGACATCGATACCTATTCCGAATTGCCGTTCAGGAAGGTCGGCACCGCGAAGACCGCCGGCAATGACGTCCAAACCGCTCGCTCGGCGACGAAGACGGCTGCTAAAAAAGCAACGAAGAGAACGGCGGCTCGAAAGTCACCCAAGAAGGCCGCGCGCAAGAAGCAGTGACGATGTCCGCTTAGCGGTTCTTCAGCGCCTCGAGCGCGTGTATCCGCAGCTTCTCGGGATCGCGCTCGCCGCGCGAGGCCTCTTCCAGAATGCTGTTGGTGAGAAACTGCAGCACGGCCGACGGCGCGTGCAGCGGTAGCGCGTCGATGCAGCGGTCCAGCGCCTCCGACATCGCGGCGACCGTATCGGGACTGAACGCATGCGCGCCCTGCGGCGCGCTGACGCTCTCGCCGGGCGGTAGCGCTGCGTCGGTCGACTCCGGCTCCGACCGGTTGCGGGCGCCGAGCCGCACGGCTTCCGCCAGCACGCACATATAGATCACGCCGGCCTCGGCCAGCACGGTCTCGTCCATCTCGCCGGCGCGCGCCATCTGAACGATCCGCCCGGCCAGCCGCTTGCGGTTTTCCGGAGTGTCGGCCGAGGTGCCCTCGACCTCGCGGATGCGATCCCAGGCGATGTCGAACGCCCGCGCCAAGGTCGTGGTGAATTCATCGCTGATGGGAGCGATGGAGGGCGCAGCGGTCCCCTGGTCGGTTTCGTTCAAGAGCGTGTCCTGCATCCAACGACAATCGCCTGTCGCGTGACTGGTTCCGCTACGGCTTGACGATCATCACATACATCGCCGCCACCAGCGGCACGGTGGCGACCACGCCCCAGACCAGCCACAGCCGCGCGTCGCGCCAATACGCTGCCGGGATCTCGCCGCCGCCGGCGAACAGCCGCGCCGCGCGGGCCTGCCGGATCTGCAGCGGCACCAGGATGCCGAGCCAGATCAGGCCGGAGGCCGCGAACAGCAGCTGGCCCCACACCAGCCAGCCGGCCGCAAACAGCGGAACGTCGCGCAGCAGCGCAGCCCCATAGCCGCCGATCAGCACCAGCGCGATGCCGGCCAGCGTGAAGATGAAATCCGCCACCGTGACGCCGCGCTGCGCATGCGCGATGATCCGCGGGTCGCGCGTCAGGTCGGAAAACACCTTCCAGAACGCGGTGATCGTCACATTGCCGATCAGGATCACCACGCCGAGCACGTGCAGCGCCTTGAGGATATCGTACCCGTCCGCACTCACGGCCGGACCGGGGCGACGGGCGCGGCGGCCGGCGGCACGATCATGAAGACGTCACGCACCTCATGGCCTTCCGCGCCGAACAGCGGCCGGCTCAGCCGGGTCTGGCTGCGGCGGATCTCGCTGCCGCCCTTGGCGATCTCGAACGCCGTCGCCAGGCAGGCGGCGTCCGCCGCCGGGCAGACCAGCGCCCCGCCGCGCGCCGTTACCGCCGCCTTGGTGGCGGCGAGGTCGGGCCCGAACGGCAGCGCGCGGGTCCGCAGGTAATAGGCGGTGCTGATCGCCAGCGTGGTCTCGCCGGCGACCAGCGGCACCGGCGTCGGCCCGTTGCGCTGGGTCCATTCCCGCGCGATATGGCCGGCCAGCAGCGAGGCGTATTCATAGTCGCCGGGCGCGCTGTTGCGGTGGGTCAGATAGGCGACGACCGGCGACGCCAGCAGCATCGCCAGCACGAACAGCGCGACGCCGGCCGCGATCCGACGCACCGCCGCGCGGCCGACCGCGATCAATGGTGTGCCGAGCAGCACCAGCGGCAGCAGGCTCCAGCCCGGCATCGTCCACAGCGGCACGATGCGGATGCCGCCGAGGATCGCGAACGGCATCGGCAGCAGGATCAGCGCAAGCTGCACGTTGCGGATCAGCCGCGCCTGCGGATCGGCCGGCGCCGCGACATCGGCCAGCGCCGCGCGCGACGGCCGCAGCAGCAGCCACCACGCCGCGATCGCCACCGACGCATAGCCGATGCAGCCGGCGAGGTAGGTTGCGGTGTCGAGCAGATTGGCGGCGAAGCCGGTGGAGGTGCGCCCGCCCGCATAGGCGAAGGTCGGGAAATCGTGCCGCACCAGCCACGCCAGATGCGGCGCCAGCACCGCGCCGCCGGCCAGGATCATCAGCCACGGCGCCGGCGAGCGGAAGAAGGCGGCGCGGCGCGGGTCGAGCAGCGCGGCCAGTCCGAGCCCCGCGACCAGCACGATCGACCAGTATTTGCCCAGCATCGAGGCGCCGGCGCCGATCCCGGCGAGCGCGCCCCACAGCCAGCCCGGCCGCTCGAACGCCCGCAGGAAGCAATAGATCGTCGCCGCCCACAGCGGCAGCAGCACCGCATTGGCGTTGTATTTCAGCGCGATGAAATTGAAGAACGGGATCAGCATCAGCATCGCCAGCCCGAATGCCGACTTCGCCGGGTCCATGTAGCGCCGCATCGTGGCCCAGCCGATGTACAGCGCCAGCGCGATGTTGGCGGTCGCCAGCAGCCGGAAGCCGAGATCGGTCACCGGCACGGCGAGGAACCAGAGCTTGGTCACCCAGGCGCTGAGCGGCGGATGCTTGTCATTGCCGAGCGTCCAGTCGAGCGACCAGGCGTACAGCTCGGTTTCGTCGGCATGCAGGTCGCGCGGCAAGGTCGCGATGGTGCGAAACAGCGTCCACGCCGCCGCATAGGCCGCCAGGGTCCACAGCACCGTGGTCCGCGCCCGCAGCGGATCGACCAACGCATCGACCCACCGCTCGAACGGCGCAAACAGCGGACGGGACGGCGCGGCAGATGGCATTGCAGACGGGCTCGGCGGATCGGACGGCGACATGATCCGCTGCAGCGAGAGGCGTCAAGCGGTGCCGGGCAGATGGCCGTCGCTCGCCGCCGGACATGGCTCGTGGCAAGATTCCGGGTTCGTTTCGGCCTGCGGCCTCACGCCCCGGACTGACGAGAAATATCTTACGCCGTCATTCCGGGGCGTGCGAGCGAAGCTCGCAACGAACCCGGAATCGCGCGGCGGATACCACCGGCCCCGGCCGCAATGGCCGATTTCCTTGCCGCATCAGGGGGCGAATGCTATCCCGCGCGGATGACCACCATTCCCATCCAGAACATCCGCAATTTCGCGATCGTGGCGCATATCGACCACGGCAAGTCGACGCTGGCCGACCGGCTGATCCAGACCACCGGCGGGCTGCAGGCGCGCGAGATGAAGGAGCAGGTGCTCGATTCGATGGATATCGAGCGCGAGCGCGGCATCACCATCAAGGCGCAGACGGTGCGGCTGACCTATCCGGCCAAGGACGGCAACACTTACGTCCTCAACCTGATCGACACCCCCGGCCATGTCGACTTCGCCTATGAGGTGTCGCGCTCGCTGGCCGCCTGCGAGGGCTCGCTGCTGGTGGTCGACGCCTCGCAGGGCGTCGAGGCGCAGACCTTGGCCAACGTCTATCACGCGCTGGATGCCGGCCACGAGATCGTGCCGGTGCTGAACAAGATCGACCTGCCGGCCGCCGAACCGGACCAGGTCAAGCAGCAGATCGAGGACGTCATCGGCATCGACGCCTCCGACGCGGTGATGATCTCGGCGAAAACCGGCATCGGCATCGACCTGGTGCTGGAGGCCATCGTGCACCGGCTGCCGCCGCCGAAGGGCGACCGCGACGCCTCGCTGAAGGCGCTGCTGGTCGACTCTTGGTACGACGTCTATCTCGGCGTCGTGGTGCTGGTGCGGATCGTCGACGGCGTGATGAAGAAGGGCCAGCGCATCCGCATGATGGGCACCAACGCCGCCTATGACCTGGAGCGCGTCGGTGTGTTCACGCCGAAGATGACGCAGAGCGACGAACTCGGCCCCGGCGAGATCGGCTTCATCACCGCCGGCATCAAGGAGGTCGCCGACACCCGCGTCGGCGACACCATCACCGACGATCGCAAGCCGATCACCGACATGCTGCCCGGCTTCAAGCCGGCGATCCCGGTGGTGTTCTGCGGCCTGTTCCCGGTCGACGCCGACGACTTCGAAACGCTGCGCGCCGCCATGGGCAAGCTGCGGCTCAACGACGCCAGCTTTTCCTACGAGATGGAGACCTCGGCCGCGCTCGGCTTCGGCTTCCGCTGCGGCTTCCTCGGCCTGCTGCATCTGGAGATCATCCAGGAGCGATTGAGCCGCGAGTTCGATCTCAATTTGATCGCGACCGCGCCGAGCGTGATCTACAAGATGAAGCTCACCGACGGCGAGGAGATGGAGATCCACAATCCGATCGACATGCCGGACGTGGTGAAGATCGCCGAGATCCAGGAACCGTGGATCGAGGCGACCATCCTGACGCCCGACGAATATCTCGGCTCTGTACTGAAACTGTGCCAGGACCGCCGCGGCAACCAGAAGGAACTCACCTACGTCGGCTCGCGCGCGATGGTGAAGTACGAACTGCCGCTCAACGAAGTGGTGTTCGATTTCTACGATCGGCTGAAGAGCGTGTCGAAGGGCTACGCGTCGTTCGACTACCACCTCACCGACTACAAGCCCGCCGACCTCGTTAAGATGCAGATCCTCGTCAACGCCGAGCCGGTCGACGCGCTGTCGATGCTGGTGCATCGCACCCGCGCCGAGGGCCGCGGCCGCGCCATGGTCGAGAAGATGAAGGAGCTGATCCCGCCGCACATGTTCGTGATTCCGATCCAGGCCGCGATCGGCGGCAAGGTGATCGCCCGCGAGACCGTCCGCGCGCTGCGCAAGGACGTCACCGCCAAATGCTACGGCGGCGACATCACGCGCAAACGCAAGCTTCTGGAGAAGCAGAAGGAAGGCAAGAAGAAGATGCGGCAGTTCGGCAAGGTCGACATCCCGCAGGAAGCGTTCATCGCGGCGCTGAAGGTGGATAGTTAGGGTATCTTTGGAGCTAATAGATGGCGACGCTATTTATTGAAGAAATTATTGGGAAACTGAAAAGGGGCGAACTCAGGATTCCTGCTTTTCAGCGGGGATTTGTATGGAGCCCGGACGACGTCGCATTTCTTATGGATAGTATTTATAAAGACTATCCTTTTGGCAGCGTTTTGCTGTGGCGCACCAAAAATAAACTATCTCAAGAGCGGAATTTGGGTCCGTTTAGTCTTCCTGAACCGCAAGCTGATTATCCGATTGATTATGTCTTAGATGGCCAACAGCGCATTACATCTGTGTTAGGCGTTTTCGCTACTGACCTTCCTCGGACCAATATAATAGAGTGGAAGGACATATATTTTGACTTCAAAGCTCCTGAAGATGCGCAAAACGCACAATTCTTAGCTCTTGATGAGGAGGAAGCAGATCCGCTTACACATTTTCCTCTGAATATAATATTTGATTCCGTCGCTTACCGCAAAGCGACAAAAGACTTCGATGAGCAGCTAGCTGCGAAATTGGATAACGTAAAGAAGAAATTTCAACAGGCGCAGTTTCCATTCTACATGATGGAGACTGAAGAAAAGCAGAAGATTGCGATGGTGTTTGAACGCATCAATCGCAAGGGCGTGCCGCTCGATACCTTCCAGCTGCTCACCGCATGGACATGGAGCGAAGAGTTTGAACTTAAACAGCAGTTCGAAGAACTCGCAGCAGAGCTAGAACCGTACGGGTTCGAAACTGTCGGCGAAGATACAGAATTATTGTTGCGGTGCGCCGCAGCGGTTCTGCTTGGGAGCGAAAGCTCCGAAAGCCTTCTATCAGTCAGCGGGTCAGACGTTCGTAGCGCAATACCCAGGATCAAGAAGGGAATAAAGGGCGCAATCGATTTTCTTAGAAGCAACCTTCAAGTACAGCGTAAAGAAAACCTGCCTTATCCGACGTTACTCATACCGCTAGTTGCCTTTTTTGAAGGACCGGATGGAGAGCAGATATCACTAACATCAACGCAGACGGACCAATTAAAGCATTGGTTCTGGAAGGCTTGCTTTTCGAGACGCTACAGTAGCGCGACTAAGCGAAACTTGGAGACTGACATTAGTGCGGCTGTCGCCTTGCGCAATGGAACTACAAGCTCCTTGGGATCGTTTGAGGTTGCACTGAGCCACGCAACTTTTAGAGATAGACGATTCATCTTAGGAACAGTGGACACAAGAACATTTGTGCTTCTTCTTGCTAACCAATCACCAAGGTCAATCGTCAACGGAAGCGCCATAAACATCTCTAAGGTTTTGACCTCCGGAAACAAAGCGGAATTTCATCACCTTTTTCCGCACGCATTCCTGCGTGGACAAGGAGTGGATCCGAACAGGATCAATGCCCTCGTAAACTTCTGCATCCTTTCCTCATCAGACAACAAGAAGGTTGGTAGCAAAGCACCGTCTGACTACAAAGGGAAATTAGCATTGAACGTGTCAGACTACTTACCCAGTAACCTAGTGCCAGAATCACTATTCACGGATGACTTTGACAAATTCATTGAGGATCGCACGAAAATGTTGGTGGAAGCGGCAAACAGAACGATGGGTAAATAGGCTGCTAGGCTCACCTAACAAGTAGGGGCGCATTGTTTCCCGTGTTTCCGCTCTTTCAGGCCGCCTCGAAGTGACCAGCGCGAAACTGTGTCCTCAGGCGAGGAGCGCGAATGCGTTCAATTGCCGCGAGCGCTGGCGGGTCCCCCGCTAATTCCCCGCCTTCGGCAGCGCCTTGCAATTGCTGCCGGCGGTGACGCCGCGGAAGCGGGCGTTGATGAAGGCCAGCGCGTCGGCGCCGCCCTTGACCATCGAGCCGTTGTGGTCGGCGCCCGGCACGGGCATGTAGTCCAGCCGGTTGCCGCGGGTGCACAGCTGCCGGGCGAGGTCGTCGGTCGCCTCCGGCATCACGGTGACATCGGCCGTGCCCTGCACGATCATGGTCGGCGCGGCGATACGCAGCAGGCCGGGTTCGTTCTGGCGCGCCATCGCCCGGAAGGCGGCAAGGTCGGGTTTTGCGACGAACTGGTCCTTCGCGATCGCCGTCGACCAGTAGCCGGTGGTCAGGGCGCGCGTCATGCAGCCCTGCATCAGGTCCGGCAGATGCGAGATCGCCGTCGGCGTCAGGATGCGGGCGAGGTCGATGCTCGGATTGGTCGTCGCATAGGCCTTCAAGGTGTAGAGCACATAGGGCAGCGACAATTCGGTCTTGTCCGACGTCATCACCAGCCTGAGCCGATCCATGATGTGCGAGCCGGGCGCGAACGCCACGTTGCCCACCAGCCTGAATTCCGGAACGTAGGACGACCCGATCGCCGCGGCGAACAGGTCGACCTGGCCGCCCTGCGAATGCCCGACCACCGCGTAGTTGCGGCCGAGCTTCGGCGCGATCTCGCGCCCGGCGCGCAGCATGTCGAGGGCGTTGCGGCCGGTCGGCACGCCTTCCAGGAACGGATGGTCGCCGGCCACGCCGAGCCCCTGATAGTCGCTGGCGACGATCGCATAGCCCTTTTGCACGAAGCCATCGAGCAATGTGCGGATCGTCGCAATGTAGCCGTGCTCCGGGCCGCCGTCGGTATCGCGCGAGGGCGCGCAAGCCGGCGCGAGGCCGGTGGTGCCGTGGGTCCAGACGATCACCGGCCAGCCGCCGCGCGGCGGCGTGCCTTGCGGGATCGAAACCGTTCCCGACACCGCCACCGTGCCACCCGCGGCACCGGTCGAGCGATACAGCACCAGGCTGTTCGCCGCCGCGCTCGGCAACGCCATCGTGCCCTCGAGCGGCCGCGACCAGATCACCGAACCGCGCTTGCCGGGCGGCAGCGGCGACGGCGGCGTATAGAAGGCGCACCTGCCGGCCCGACCGGCGCGGCGCCGGCCGGCGCGACGACGCAGACGGCCGCGCCGATCAGCGCGCAGGCCGCGACAAGCTTTCGGAACATCATGGCTATGCCTCGCTGTGAGGCCGCGAATCTGACCGCAAAGCATTGACGCGAGGTGAACCGGCGGGCTCGCAAAACCCGCGTGGCGCCGGGCGCTAAGCCAGCTGCTCCGAAGTTGTGAATGCGATCATGGTGTTGGTCTGGCTGGCGGAGAGGGAGGGATTCGAACCCCCGATAGGCTTGCACCTATGCCGCATTTCGAGTGCGGTGCATTCGACCACTCTGCCACCTCTCCGCGGCGCAAAGGCAGCCGGTTGCCCGGCTGCAGTCGAGCGACGTTCTAGGCGAGGAGCGGCGGACAGACAAGGCACGGCGGCGGGGTATTTCGCACCGGCGTGGGGCTGGAGACGCGAGCCGGCCGCCCGCTGCCGCGAGGCAGCCCCGGCCGCGCTGGACGACCTCGCGACGCAGGCTTCGGATCGGAGCCGCATCACACGGTCGGCCCACGCTTCGCGCGGACGACCCGACCGCGACAGCCCGCCGGTCAGTCCTTCGACTTCTTGGCCTTGTCCTTGTCCTTGCTCTTCTTCTTGTCCTTGTCCTTGCTGCGGTTGGTGAAGCGCGCATTGCCGAGGCCGGTGCCGATGGTCAGCACGCCCCAGCGCTCGAACTCCTGCATGAAGGGCACCTCGCTCAGCCCCTGCGCCACGCCGTCATTGTGCATCAGGATCGCGGTGTCGTGCTCGCCGATGGTCGGGATCGCCTCGACCAGGCTGGTCGGCAGGTGGAATTTGCTGCTTTCCCAGTTGCCCGGCAGGTTCTGCGCGCCCTTTTCGATCGAGCCGTCGGCGTTGATCACGCCGGGGCAGGAGATGCCGATGAACGGCGCCAGCTTGAAGCCCTCGGCCTCGGCGTCCTTGATCAGGCTCTCCAGCATCTTCACCAGCCGCTTCACCGCGCCCTCGCGGGTCGGCTCGTCGTCGGCATGCCGCCACAGGTCGGATTTCCAGACTTCCGCCTTGGACAGGTCGGGCGCCTTCTTCCATTTGGTCTCGACCACGCCGCAGCGGATGTTGGAGCCGCCGATGTCGACCGCCAGGATCGAGTCATGGGCCTCGAAGATCCAGGACGGCGCCATGTGCAGGCAGCCGATCAGCCCGGCCTCGTCGGGATGATTCCGGATCGGCACCAGGTCGACCTCGAGCCCCTCGGATTTCAGGATGATGTCGGTGCGGGCGATCGCCAGTTCGCCGAGCCGGCTCTGCCGGAAGCCGCCGCCGACCACGATGCATTCGGTGTCGGCCCAGGCCTTGGTCTTGAGGAAGCGCCTTGTGACGAAGGCCAGCTCCTGGGCGAATTCCTCGATGGCGCTGTGCACCACCGCGGTGGCGGTGATGTCGTCGCCGGTCAGCACGGCGTCCAGTTCGGACTTCTTGATGTCCTCAGTGGCGGCCTTGCCGAACGGGTCGTCCCCGTTCTTGGCCAGCCGCTTGCGCCAGCCGTCGAGGATCTTTTGAAACGCGCCCTTGCTGGCGCGGTCGCCGAGAAAGCCGTTCTCGTCCTTCAGCTCGATATTGTAGGTGTCGATCTCGACCGACGGCAGCCGGCCGGCGCCGTGATTGCCGATTCCGACGGTGGTTACATTCTCATCAGCCATGCTGCCCTGCCTTATTTGTGACGCCCGACAACATCCGGGGAACCTGATGGTTTCATGACAGCGCGGCCGCCGCAGAGAATCTTCCTAACCGGCGCGGCGGACGCCCGCTTTGCTTGACTCGTCGCTTCGGGTGGCTATAACACCCGCAGCCGGCGCGGGGGTTCTCGCGCCGTTGTCTTTGCGTGGCGCATCGAATTTCGGCGCATTCCGCGAAAAGACCTCGCCGCCGGCGCAATCCGCGGCGAACCATCGGGCATTTTCAGCCAGGCGGGCGTCGGACTTCGGTTCGCGGCTCGCGGCGGGATCGGCTCCAAATCAGCGACTGAACAAGAAGCCGGCCCGGACGAATCCGAGGCCGGGATCGAACACGAAGGATAACAACGATGTTCGCAGTCATCAAAACCGGCGGCCGGCAGTACCGCGTCGTTCCGGATGATGTGCTCGAGATAGGCAAGATCGACGGCGACGTCGGCACCATCATCCAGCTGGGTGACGTGCTGGTGCTGGGCGGCGACACTCCGGTCCTGGGTCTGCCCATGGTGGCGGGCGCCACGGTTGCGGCCGAAGTGCTGCAGCACAAGCGCGGCCCCAAGATCATCTCGTTCAAGAAGCGCCGCCGCAAGAATTCCAAGCGCAAGCGCGGCTACCGCGACGAACTGACCGTGCTGCGGATCACCGAGATCCTGGCCGACGGCAAGTCGCCCTCCATCGGCCCGCGTCCGAAGCGCGAAAAGGCGGTTGCGCCTGCGCCCACGGTCGACGAGGATGATGAGGACTGATGGCGCGACCGTGATCGGCAAGTGATCACGGCGGCGGAATTGACATCTTCCCGTCAGGGAAACGATCTAGACGTTCGAACGGATTTGGAGACGGGCCATGGCTCACAAAAAAGCAGGCGGTTCATCGCGCAACGGTCGTGATTCGGCAGGCAAGCGCCTCGGGATCAAGGCATTCGGCGGCGAGCACGTGATTCCGGGCAACATCATCGCGCGTCAGCGCGGCACCACCTGGCATCCCGGCCTCAATGTCGGCATGGGCACCGACCACACTCTGTTCGCCAAGGTCGAAGGCCGTGTCGAATTCCGCGCTAAAGGCAACGGCCGCACCTTCATTTCGGTCGTCCCGATGCCGGTCGAAGCCGCCGCCGAATAACCCGGCGGACATCAGCTTCCGCCGGTCCTCGTTGAACCGGCGGAGCACAATTGGGCTCCAAAGGGGAGGCGGGTGACCGGCCTTCCCTTTTCGATTCGGCGGACAGCGTGGTCCGCCGGTGCCGCAGGAGCCCGTGATGCTGCAGGATACCCCAACCCCGATCCCCGCTCTGCCGGAGGCCGGCCCGCTGGTGCTCGAGACGCAGCGGCTGACGCTGCGCAAGCCGACCGCGGTCGACGCCTCCGCCATCGCCCGCCTCGCCAATGACCGCCGCATCGCCGAGAACACCCGCCGGCTGCCGCACCCCTATGGGCGCGACGACGCGGCGCAGTTCATCGCACGGCTGGCCAAGGCCGACAATGAATCGGTTTTCCTGATCGAGCTGGATTTCCAGCCGATCGGCATGGTCGGCATCGACTGCAGCGACCCGAAGGCGCCGGAGCTCGGCTACTGGCTCGGCGTCGATCACTGGGGCCAGGGCTTTGCCACCGAGGCCGCGCGCGCGGCGATCGATTACGGCTTCGAGGAATTCGACCTGCCGCTGCTGGTGTCCGGCGCCCGCGTCGTCAACACCGCGTCGCGCAACGTGCTGGAGAAGTGCGGCTTCCAGTGGACCGGCGTCGAGCTGCACCGCTTCCAGGCGCTCGGCTCCTCGAGCCCGGTCGACTGCTTCCGCCTGACCCGCGGCGTGTGGTCGTCGCTGAAGAACTGGAGCCGCGCGGCGCGACGGTGAGCGCTCGCGGACCGCGCTTCAACGCCGTCATTCCGGGGCATGAGCGCGAAGCGCGAAATGAACCCGGAATCCCGCCGCCTGCACGCGCCGCAAGATTCCGGGTGCGTGCGCCTTCGGCTTACGCCCCGGAATCTCGCCGCTCGGTGTGCTGAGCGAGATTCCGGGTTCGTTGCGAGCTGCGCTCGCACGCCCCGGAATGACGACGTTGGGCGGTGCACGGTGCACGGCGCGTTGCGCGGTCCCGTTTCGTCCGCACGCACTACTCACGCCACCGGCGGCGACACTTCGGCCTGCAGCTGCCCGAGCTTGCGCTCGCGCAGATAGATGTACAGCCCGGCGCCGATGATGATCGCGGCGCCGGCCAGGGTGGCCAGCGACGGCACCTCGCCGAACACCACGTAGCCGAACATCACCGCCCAGACGATCATCGAATACTGGTACGGCACTACTACGCTGGCTGGCGCCAGCCGCAGCGAGCGGTTGACGCAGAGCAGCGCGCAGATCGAGATGCAGCCGGCGAGCGCGAACAGGCCGCCGTCGAAGAAGGTCGGATCGACCCAGCCGAACGGCGCCATCACCAGCCCCAGCGCGAAGGTGCCGACAAATTGCGACGACGCCATCACGATGTCCGGCGTCGATCGCAGCGAGCGCGTCAGCAGCATCAGCGCGGCGAAGGAGAGACTGCCGCACAGCGCGATCAGCGCCGGCCAGCTCACCGTCTGCGCCGAGGGCTGCAGCGCGATCAGCACGCCGCAGAAGCCGACCGCGATCGCGCTCCAGCGCCGCCAGCCGACCTGTTCCTTCAGGAAGATCGCCGAGCCGGCCGCGACGAAGATCGGGCAGGCGAGGTAATAGGTGATGACGTCCGCCAGCGGCAGATAGATCGCCGCGCCGAAGAAGGCCGCCACCTCGCTGGTCGACAGGATCACCCGCACGAGTTGCAGCCGCGGACGCTCCAGCGTCCGGAAATCGGCGCGGTGCCGCCAGATCAGCGGCGACAGCACGATCAGCGCCGCGATCGCCCGCAGCAGCAGCAATTGCCCGAGCGCATAGGTGGCGACCAGATATTTGCCCAGCGCGTCGCCGAACGAGAACATCCAGACGCCGAGCAGCATCAGCGCGATACCGGCGAGCCGCGCGGTGCGTTCGTCGCCGCCGGTCGAAATTCTGGACAACAGACCCATATGTAACCGTGGTGACGCGGCTGAACGCGCAAGGCGGCGGAGCGGAGCGCTGGTTGATGCCCAAAGGTGCGCCATCGCGCAACCCCGGCAGCGGCAGGGCTCATCCGCGCGGCGCCGGCTGAGCAGAAAAGGCCGGATTTACGGGCCTTTGCTGCGCTCGCGAGACGTCGAAACGGTTGCCGCAGCCACCCCCCTGCGATACGGATACGCCATGAAATTCCTGGACGAAGCCAAGGTCTATATCCGCTCCGGCGACGGCGGAAACGGCTGCGTGGCGTTCCGCCGCGAGAAATACATCGAGTTCGGCGGCCCCTCGGGCGGCAATGGCGGCCGTGGCGGCGACGTCATCATCGAGGTCGCCGACGGCCTCAACACGCTGATCGACTACCGCTACCAGCAGCACTTCAAGGCCCAGAAGGGCACCAACGGCATGGGCAAGGACCGCCACGGCGCCAACGGCAAGGACATCGTCCTCAAAGTGCCGGTCGGAACGCAGATCATCGACGAGGACCGCGAGACGCTGATCCACGACTTCACCAAGCTCGGCGAGCGCTTCGTGCTGGCCGAGGGCGGCAATGGCGGCTTCGGCAACGCGCATTTCAAGTCCTCGACCAACCGCGCGCCGCGCAACGCCAATCCGGGCCAGCCGGGCGAGGAGCGCTGGATCTGGCTGCGGCTGAAGCTGATCGCCGACGCCGGCCTGGTCGGGCTGCCGAACGCCGGCAAGTCCACCTTCCTGTCGGTGGTGAGCGCGGCGAAGCCGAAGATCGCCGACTATCCGTTCACCACCCTGCATCCGCAGCTCGGCGTGGTTGACGTCGACGGCCGCGAATTCGTGCTGGCCGACATTCCCGGCCTGATCGAGGGCGCCCATGAAGGCGCCGGCCTCGGCGACCGTTTCCTCGGCCATGTCGAGCGCTGCCGCGTGCTGCTGCATTTGATCGACGCCACCTGCGAGCACGCCGGCAAGGCCTACAAGACGGTGCGCACCGAGCTCGAAGCCTATGCGGGCGAACTCACCGACAAGGTCGAGATCGTGGCGCTGAACAAGATCGACGCGGTCGAGCCGGACGAGCTGAAGAAGCAGAAGGACCGCCTCAAGCGCGCATCGAAGAAGACGCCGCTCTTGATATCAGGCGTCGTCGGCACCGGCGTGAAGGACGCGCTGCGCGCGCTGGTCGACGTGATCGGCGAAGCGCCTGTCTCTGACAAGGCCAAGGGCGCGGCGAATGCGGAGCCGTGGGCGCCGCAGAACGTGTAGTTGTTGGCGGCGCAAGCTCGCGAGCTGTCACTCGCCCGCCAGTTCCTGAACCGCCACCAGCATCCTGGCGATGTCCTGCGGGCGGGACAGGCGATGGTCGCCGTCCGGGATCATGGTCAGCACCACGTCGTCGGCCGGCAGCCGCTCGGCGAGCCTGAAGGCGTGCTGCCACGGCACGTCGGGATCCTGCCGGCCCTGCAGGATGCGCACCGGACATCCCAGCGCGATGCCCGCGCCGAGCACCAGATGCTTTCGCCCGTCCTCGATCAGCGCCCGGGTGATCGGGTAGGGCTCGCCATATTCCGACGGGCGCAGCCAGACCCCTGTGGTTTCGATCTGCTTGCGGACCTTGGGCGGAAACGACGCCCACATCAGCGCCTCGGTGAAATCCGGCGCCGGGGCGATCAGCACCATGCCGGCGATGCTCGCCGCCGGGTTTGTCCGCTTCGTCAGTTCGCGCGCCAGCAGCAGCGCGATCCAGCCGCCCATCGACGAGCCGATCACGATCTGCGGCCCCTCGCAGCACTGCGCGACCACCGCGACCGCCTCCTCAAGCCAGTGCGAGATGGTGCCGTCGGCGAAGTCGCCGCCGGATTCGCCGTGGCCGGAATAGTCGAAGCGGACGCAGGCGCGGCCGTGCTGCGCGGCAAAGGCTTCCAGCGCCAGCGCCTTGGTGCCCTTCATGTCGGAATGGAAGCCGCCGAGCCAGAGCAGTCCCGGGGCGCGGCCCGGCAATGCGCGGACCGCGATGCGGCGCGGCGGATCGCCGGCCTCGATGAAGCTCGGCGGCAGTTGCGGCAGGTCGGTCGGGATGTCGGTCATGGGTCGCTCGTTTGCGCGGTGCCGGCGACGCCGTCAATCGGCGCAGACGCTTGCGCAAGGCGTGCGCGCGCTCTATTTGATGACAATACCGACCCGCGTGGCCGAAAAGCCGCGCCGTGCGGGCTTTTTGCCGCGCCGAGACGTGAGTCGGCTTGCCCGTTGGGGCATCTTCCTTCACACTGCGCGCTTCCGTTCACAACTTTGGAGAGCCACCCATTCGCCGTCCCAACAGAGCCCCGCCCGCCGCCACCAAAGACGGGCCGCGCACCAATGATGAGATCCGCAACGCCCAGGTTCAGCTGATCGATCAGACAGGCCTCAACCACGGCACTGTCGAGACGTCGACCGCTGTGAAAATGGCGATGGAAGCCGGCATGGATCTGGTGGAGATCTCGCCCAACAACAATCCTCCCGTATGCAAGATCATGGACTACGGGAAATTCAAGTATTCCGCGCAGAAGAAGGCCGCCGAGGCCCGCAAGAAGCAGAAGATCGTCGAGATCAAGGAGATCAAGCTGCGGCCGATGATCGACGATCACGACTACGACGTGAAGATGCGGGCGATGCAGCGGTTCTTCGAGGAAGGCGACAAGGTCAAGATCACCCTGCGCTACCGCGGCCGCGAAATGGCCCATCAGGAAATCGGCACCAAGCTGCTGGACAAGGTGAAGGCCGACGTCGCCGAGATCGCCAAGGTCGAGCAGGACGCCCGCTTCGAGGGCCGCCAGGTCGTCATGGTCCTGGCGCCGCGCTGAGCGCTTTGGTTAGCTGCATTTGAGTCTGGCCCGTCAGATCGACCGATCTGGCGGGCTTTTTGCTGCTGCGTATGGTTCACGTGCCCCGGACGCGATGCAGCACGCAGTGCTGCTTCGCAGAGCTAGGGCCGTCCCGCAGCGCGGCCTTCGATGCGGTCCCGGCTCTGCGCAGCAGCGTGAAGGACGCTGCAGCGCGTCCGGGACATGGCGACGTTGAGCCCCAACGAGGCCCCGAAGCCTCAGCTCCGTGTTGCCTGCCAGATGCCGCTGCAGCGGTCGCCGGAGATCAGGCCGCTCCAGCGGCCGGCGCCGGAGTTGCCGCGCAGCCGGCCCTGGCCGTTCGCCACCGACAGGCCGACCGAAATCGTCACCTCGACGGCGCCGTTGCGGCTGATGCCGCCGGTCACCTTGCCGCCGCCGGCCGACGCCACCCGGCGGCCCGACACAAGAAACGGGGCGTTGTAGGTCGGGCTGCAATTGCCGGCCTGGGTGGCGAATGTCACGTTCCAGGTGCCGTCGAGGTTTTCCGCCCGGCGCTCTCGTTTGGCGGCGTCGGCGCCGGTGGGGGCGGCGAGCAGCGCCAGAGCCAGGACGGACATCAGCAGCCCGCTCGCGCGGATCGGGGTTCGGAGCGGTCGGTCGCAAGTCATCGGTCATTCCCATCATCTGGTGCCGAACGGCCGACACCGCAGCGGATCGGGTTACCCCGTCGGCAACGCCATTTGGTCGCGCGAAGCGGCCAATCGGTTCCGCGTTTACCGTTGCCAATCTGATGCCGCTCTGCCATAAGCGCAACCTTCGTCGCCCGGCTGATCAAGGGCTGCCGTGTCGACGACCGTGCGAATTGGATCCATTAGGAGACAATTCAGCACTTTCAACGCTCTAACGAGCATTTCAGCCGGCACAACGCCTCTCGGGGCGGTTTTCGTGCACGGCCACAGGAGAGCCAAATGCCCAAGCTGAAGACCAAGTCGGGCGCCAAAAAGCGCTTCAAAGTGACCGGAACAGGCAAAGTGATGTCGGCCCATGCCGGCAAGCGCCACGGCATGATCAAGCGGACGAAGAAGCAGATTCGTCAGCTCCGTGGCACCCGCGTGCTGTTCAAGACCGACGGCGACAACATCAAGAAGTACTTCTTGCCGAACGCCTAAGGCCGCGCGTCTCACGGCCGCGTTCGCGCGGCGCTCTGTTTCCCCATTTTGAACTGAAGGAGATCGGTCATGTCTCGCGTCAAACGCGGTGTGACGGCTCACGCCAAGCACAAGAAAGTCTACAAGCTCGCCAAGGGTTTTCGCGGTCGCCGCAAGAACACCATCCGCACCGCCAAGGCCGCGGTCGACAAGGCCGCGCAATACGCGTTCCGCGACCGCAAGCGCAAGAAGCGCACCTTCCGCGCGCTGTGGATCCAGCGCCTCAACGCCGCGGTGCGCCCGCTCGGCATGACCTACAGCGTGTTCATCAACGGCCTCGCCAAGTCCGGCGTCACCGTCGACCGCAAGGTGCTGTCGGACCTCGCCATCAACGAGCCCGCGACCTTCCAGGCGATCGCCGAGAAGGCCAAGGCCGCGCTGGCGGCCTAAGGTCGTTTCGATTTTGCGTTTTGGGCGTCATGGCCGGGCTTGTCCCGGCCATCCACGTCTGAGCCGCCCTAAAAGGCGTGGATGCCCGCGACAAGCGCGGGCATGACGGCAGAGAGGCAGAGGTTGACCTCTCTATTCGAGGTCACCGATGTCCGATCTTTCCAGCCTGCAAACCAAAATCCTCGCCGACATCGCGGGCGCCTCCGACGAGGCCTCCCTCGAGGCGGTGCGCGTCGCCGCGCTGGGCAAGAAGGGCGCGATCTCGGCCCTGCTGGCCACGCTCGGCAAGATGTCGCCCGAGGAGCGCAAGACCGAGGGCGCGGCGATCAACCTCGCCAAGGATGCGGTGACGCAGGCTTTGACCGCGCGCCGCGAGCTGCTGAAATCCGCCGCGCTCGATGCCCGGCTGAAGGCCGAGACCATCGACGTCACGCTCCCTTTGCGCGAAAGCGCCGCCGAGCAGGGCCGCATCCATCCGCTCAGCCAGGTGATGGACGAACTCACCACCATCTTCGCCGACATGGGCTTCGCCATCGCCGAAGGCCCGGACATCGAGACCGACGACTACAACTTCACCAAGCTGAATTTCCCCGAGGGCCATCCGGCCCGCGAGATGCACGACACCTTCTACTTCAACCCGAAGGAGGACGGCTCGCGCCTGCTGCTGCGCACCCACACCTCGCCGGTGCAGGTGCGCACCATGCTGAGCCAGAAGCCGCCGATCCGCGTGATCTGTCCGGGCCGCACCTATCGCAGCGACAGCGACCAGACACACACGCCGATGTTTCACCAGGTCGAAGGCCTCGTGATCGACAAGACCGCGCATCTCGGCCACCTGAAATGGATTCTGCACGAATTCTGCAAGGCGTTCTTCGAGGTCGACAACGTCAACATGCGGTTCCGGCCGTCGTTCTTCCCGTTCACCGAGCCGTCGCTGGAAGTCGACATCCAGTGCCGCCGCGGCAATGGCGAGATCCGCTTCGGCGAAGGCGAGGACTGGCTGGAGATTCTCGGCTGCGGCATGGTGCACCCCAACGTGCTGCGCGCCTGTGACATCGATCCCGACGTGTATCAGGGGTTTGCCTGGGGCATGGGCATCGACCGCATCGCCATGCTGAAATACGGCCTGCCGGACCTGCGCCAGCTGTTCGAGGGCGACGTGCGCTGGCTCAACCATTACGGCTTCCGGCCGCTCGACATGCCGACGCTGGCGGGGGGACTGAGTTCGTGAGTCTGGTACTTGCGAGCGTCGTGCGTGCGGTACCCTTGCTCCAGCCCTGCTCCACAAGGGGGGAGGAAGCCGCGCAGCATTCCGGCCTGGCGTCGCAGCGACTCTTGAATCACGCCGAAGTCCGAAGCACGATTGCTGACCTGAAGCTGTTCAGGCACTTCGTTTCGGTTCCCTCCCCCCTTGTGGGGGAGGGTCAGGGAGGGGGGTCGGCTGCGGTGCCCCACGCCAGAGTGAGCCGTCGGCAGCGCAGCCGCGCGAAGCAGCTCCGCGCCACGATGACGCCGGCCGAAACCCTGCTGTGGCGCTACGTCAAGGCGCACCGCATCGATGGCCTCGGCTTCCGACGGCAGGTGCCGCTGCGCAACTACGTCGTCGACTTCGCCTGTCTCGCCGCGAAGCTGATCGTCGAACTCGATGGCTACTCGCACGAGGCTGAAGATCGGCAAGCCGCCGACGTTGCACGCGACGCGCTCTTCGCGGCTGAAGGTTTCCAGGTCCTCCGTTTCCGCAATGACGATGTGATGGCAAACCTGGAAGGCGTTGTTGAGGTGATCCGGCAAACAGCGGGCGCGCGCATGCGCGGCTTACCCCCCTCCCTGACCCTCCCCCACAAGGGGGGAGGGGACCGTAAAGCCGAGACCGGCCTTGGGGTGTCATCGATGGACGATGCGATCGCGGCTGCAGGTTCCCACGACGATCTCGACGGAAGTACCACCTCATGAAATTCACCCTCTCCTGGCTGAAGGATCATCTCGACACCGATGAGCCGCTCGAGGTGCTGGCCGACAAGCTCACCATGATCGGGCTCGAGGTCGAGGACATCGCCGACAAGGCGAAGGCGCTGAAGCCGTTCTCGATCGCGAAAATCATCTCGGCCGAGCAGCATCCCAATGCGGATCGCCTGAGGGTCTGCATGGTCGATACCGGCGCGGGCGAACCCGTGCAGGTGGTGTGCGGCGCGCCGAATGCGCGGGCCGGGCTGGTCAGCGTGTTCGCGCCCCCCGGCACCTTCATCCCGGGCAAGAACATCACGCTCGGCATCGGCACCATTCGCGGCGTCGAGAGCCGCGGCATGCTGTGCTCGGCCGCCGAGCTGCAGCTCTCCGAGGACCATGACGGCATCATGGAGCTGCCGGACGACGCGCCGGTCGGCGCGCCCTATGCGGAATGGGCCAAGCTCGGCGATCCGGTGCTCGACATCAACCTGACGCCGAACCGGCAGGACTGCACCGGCGTGCACGGCATCGCGCGCGACCTCGCCGCCGCCTCGATGGGCCGCTTCAAGGATCCCGGCATCAAGCAGATCAAGGGCGAGTTTCCCTGCCCGGTGATGGTGATGGTCGAGGACGAGGCGCTGTGCCCCGGCTTCGCGCTGCGGCTGGTGCGCGGCGTGAAGAACGGCCCGTCGCCGGAGTGGCTGCAGCAGCGGCTGACCTCGATCGGACTGCGGCCGATCAACGCGCTCGTCGACATCACCAACTTCCTCACCTTCGATCGCGCCCGGCCGCTGCACGTCTTCGACGCCGCCAAGGTGAAGGGCGACATCACCGTGCGCCGCGCCCGCGACGGCGAGACGCTGAAGGCGCTCGACGGCAGGACCTACACGCTCGACAGCAATGTCTGCGTGATCGCCGACGAGCACGGCGTCGAATCGCTGGCCGGCATCATGGGCGGCGAGGCCTCCGGCGTGTCGGAGGACACCACCGACGTGCTGATCGAATCCGCGCTGTGGAACGAGATCAACATCGCGCAGACCGGCCGCCGGCTTGGCATCAATTCCGACGCGCGCTATCGCTTCGAGCGCGGCGTCGATCCGGCTTTCATGCTGCCCGGCCTCGAGCTGGCCACCAAGCTGGTGATGGAGCTGTGCGGCGGCACGCCCTCGGACATCGTGGCGGTCGGCAAGACCCATGCGGACGACCGCGTGATCGACTTCCCGCTCACCGAGACCAAGCGGCTCGCCGCCATCGAGGTACCGACGACGGAGGTGAAGCGTATCCTCACCCATCTCGGCTTCATGATGGCGGGCTCCGGCCCGGTGGTGAAGATCGCGATTCCGTCGTGGCGCTCCGACGTGCACGGCAAGGCCGACATCGTCGAGGAGATCGTGCGCATCGTCGGCGTCGACAAGGTGCCGATGACGCCGTTCGAGCGCGGCGACGCGCCGCGAAAACCGGTGCTGACGCAGATCCAGTTGCGCACCCGCCGCGCCAAGCGCGCGCTCGCCGCGCGCGGGTTGGTCGAGGCGGTGACCTGGTCGTTCATTTCGAAGCCGCAGGCCGAGGCGTTCGGCGGCGGCAGCGCCGCGCTCGCGCTGGCCAATCCGATCGCCGCCGATCTCTCCGACATGCGGCCGAGCCTGCTGCCGGGCCTGATTGCTGCGGCGCAGGCCAATGCCGATCGCGGCGCGTCCGATCTGGCGCTGTTCGAGGTCGGGCAGGTCTTTCGCGGCGACCGGCCGCAGGATCAGTTCATCGCAGCCTCCGGCATCCGCCGCGGCTTCGCCTCGTCGCAAGGCATCGGCCGGCACTGGTCCGGCACCACGGCCGCCAATGCGCTCGACGCCAAGGCCGACGCCTTCGCCGTGCTGACCGCTGCCGGCGCGCCGATGCAGGCGCTGCAGATCGTGCAAGGATCAGTATCTGGCGGTACGGACTGGCTGCATCCCGGCCGCTCCGGCACCATCCAGATCGGTCCGCAGAACGTGCTCGGCTATTTCGGCGAGCTGCATCCGCGCGCGCTCGAGACATTGCGCGCCGACGGCCCGCTGGTCGGCTTCGAGGTGATCCTCGATCGCATCCCCGACGCCAAGTCGAAGCCGACCAAGGCCAAGCCGGCGCTCGACCTCTCCGCGCTGCAGCCGGTGTCGCGCGACTTCGCCTTCATCGTCGACCGCGGCACCCGGGCGATCGACGTCGTCCGCGCCGCACAGGGCGTCGACAAGAAGCTGATCGCGGGCGTCACGGTGTTCGACGTCTATGAGGGCAAGGGCATCGACGAGGGGAAGAAATCGATCGGCATCGCGGTGACGCTGCAGCCGCGCGACAAGACGTTGACCGACCAGGAGATCGACGCCGTGGCCGCGAAGATCGTCGCCGAAGTGACGAAAAAAACCGGCGCCACCCTGCGCGGGTAGTTTCCGGTCGCTGCCGATCGGGCGCACGTAGATGCCCGTGTCCCGGGCGCGATGCGGCATTCTTCATGCCGCTTCGCAGAACCGGGACCGTCCCGGCGGCAGCGCCGATGTCCAACGTGTTCCCGTCAGTGCGCGACGCGCGCTGTTCACCTCTCCCATAGGGAGAGGTCGGATTGCGCGCGCAGCGCGGAATCCGGGTGAGGGGTTACGATCTCCCGATAGGCTGCTGCCCCCTCACTCGACCGCCTTCGCTACGCTCAGTTGGTCGACCTCTCCCCGGCGGGGAGAGGTGGACGTCCGCGCTTCAGCAGCTTTCCCGCGCCGCCTGCTGTGCCGCAGTGTCCAGCGCGGCCTTATCCCATCGCCTTCAGATACAGGCTCGGGTCGAAGTACTTGCTGGCCGGCGTGAACTCCTTGACGCCTGCATTGGCCATGAAGAAGTCGGTCGACTGCTGCAGCCACTTGGTCACGGTGCCGTCCGAATAGTATTTGATCCAGTCGCGCGACGAGAACATCTTCTGCGCCTTGAACTGCTCCATCACGTCGGCCAGCGGCACCTGGCTGTAGTGCTTCTTCTGCAGCGCCTCGATCGCGTCGTTGCTGTTGGCGACGATGTAGTCGTTGGCCTCGGCCCAGCCCTTGATGATCTTGCTGAGCGTTTCCTTGTTGGAATCATAGTAGCTGTTGGCGGCGGCCCAGCCGCCGATGATCGCGGCCTGCGGGTAGTAGGCCGAGGCGTCGGCGAGTTTGACGGCGCCCGGCACCTTGTCGCGCACCGTGATGTTGAACGGCACCCACAGCGCCACCGCCGGCACCGCGCCGGAGACGAACGACGTCACCGCCGCCGGCATCGACTGGTTCAGCAGTTCGACCTCCTTGGGGTCGATCTTGTTGGCGCGCAGCGCCTTGTCGAGAAACACATGGGCGGTGGTGCCGGTCGCCGTCGCGATCCGCTTGCCCTTGAGGTCCTCGAAGCTCTTCACGCCCATGTCGGGGCGCACCCACAGATGCGCGGTCGCGACCTCGATGTCGTTGATCAGGAACACCTTGCCCTGGCCGCGCGCCGGGAAGTTCGACAGCACCGCGCCGGTCGACAGCACGTCGAGGCTGCCGCCGATCAGCGCCTGGAAAATCTCGAGCCCGGTGTTGAACTGCCGCAATTCGAGATCGAGGCCCTGCTTGTCGAACGAGCCGCGGTCCATGCCGGTCCAGATCTGGCCGTCGACGGCCACGGTGTGCAGGTAGCCGACCCGCACCTTGGTCTTGCTCTGCGCGATCGCCGGGGCGGCGAGGCCGCTGAGTGCGACGCCTGCGGTCGTTGCCAGAAATTGCCTGCGGTCCATGATGGTTCCTCCCTGTTTGGCTTTTTGCGGTTTGGTTTCTTGCTTATTCGGAAAACGACGCTCTTGTGGTCTGCGCCTGTTGCGCGCGGTATTCGCTCATCACCAGGTCCCGAATATGGCTGCGCAACTCGCCGAATTCGGGGCGCTCCTGGATCGATTCCTCGCGCGGATAGGCGAACGGAACCTCGATGATCTGTTTGATCCGCGCCGGCCGCGCGGTGACCACGACGATTTTCGAGGCCATGTAGATCGCCTCTTCCACCGAATGGGTGATCAGCATGACGGTCTTCTGCTCGGTATGCAGCACCTCGAGCAGCAGGTTCTGCATGTTGGAGCGGGTCTGCGCGTCCAGCGCGCCGAACGGCTCGTCCATCAGCAGGAATTGCGGCTTCACCGCATAGGCGCGGGCGATCGCGAGCCGCTGCCGCATGCCGCCGGACAGATGCTTCGGATAGGCATTGGCGAAATCGGTCAGCCCCATCATCGACAGATAATGGTCGCAGATCGCGTCGCGCTCCGCCGCCATCGCGCGGTTTGCCTTCAACTGCAATCCGAACGCGATGTTCTCGCGCACCGTCAGCCAGGGGAACACGCCGTATTCCTGGAAGATCACGCCGCGTTCGGGTCCGGGGCCTGCGACCTCCGCGCCGTCGAACAGTACGCGGCCCGTGGTCGGCTTCTGGAAGCCGGCCAGCATGCTCATCATCGTGGTCTTGCCGCAGCCGGACGGCCCGATCACCGCGACGAAATCGCCGTCATCGATGTCGTAGCTGACATTGTCGACCACCTGCAGCCGGCCCTTCGGAGTCTCGAACGACAGCGACACATTGTCGAAGCGGGCGCGGTGGGTCTTCACGTTAAGTGCGTCGCTCATGCTACGGCCCGTTCCTGCCACACCAGCAGCCGGGCGCTGATCCGGCGCAGGATCAGGTCCATGATCAGCGCGATGCAGCCGATGCAGATGATGCCGACATAGATCACGTCGAGCAGGAAATAGGTCGAGGCGTTCTGGATCATCGCGCCGAGCCCGCGCTGCGCGGCGATCAGTTCGGACGCCACCAAGGTCGCCCAGGCCACGCCCAGCGCCACCCGCAACGCGGTGAGAATATGCGGCACGGTCAGCGGGATGATGACCTTCCGAAAAATCTCCCACTCGTTGGCGCCGAGCGTATGCGCCACGCGGATATAGAGCGGGGTGATCTGAGAGACGCCCTCATACATCACGATGACGCCGGAGAAGAACGAGGCGTAGAACAGGATCACCAGCTTGGCGGTCTCGTCGACGCCGAAATACACGATCACCAGCGGGATCAGTGCGATCGGCGGCAGCGCGCGGAAGAAATTGATCATCGGATCGGCAAAGGTGCGGGCGTTGCGATACCAGCCGAGCAGGAAGCCGACCGGGACGGCGGCGGCGATGCCGAGCAGCACGCCGAGCAGCACGCGGCGGGTCGAGGTGTAGATGTCGATCAGCAGGCCTTCATTGGTCAGCAACTCGACGAACTTCAGCGCAACATTATGCGGCGCCGGAATCAGCCCGGGGTTGACGAAACCGCTCCAGCGCACCGCGTACCACAGCGCGATGGCGCCGACCCACGGCGTCAGTCCAAGCAGAAAGCGTTTCCCGGCACTGCGGTCCATCCCGGCCCTTCGTCGTCAATCTGTGTTGATCAGGCGGCGAACTCATACTATGAATAGGATGACCATACAAGCCTGCCACGGCTTCGGGCATTTTGCCGGTTCGACGCGGACGATCGCATGACAGCGCCTGCCTTCACCATCCGCCGGATCCAGGCGTTCTGCTATCGCTATCCGCTGCAGGTGCCGGTTGTGACATCGTTCGGGCGGATGGTCGACCGCCCCGCGGTGTTTGTGACGGTGACGGACGACGACGGCGTCGCGGGCTTCGGCGAGGTGTGGTCGAACTTTCCCTCAACCGGCGCGGAGCACCGCACCCGCATCGTCAACGAGATCCTGGCGCCGATGCTCGCCGGCTTCGAGGCCGCGCAACCATCGGATGCGTTCGCGCTGCTGACGCAGAAGACCTCGGTGCTGGCGCTGCAGTCCGGCGAGCCGGGCCCGTTCGCGCAGGCGATCGCCGGCATCGATCTGGCGCTTTGGGATATGTTCGCGCGACGCAGCGGCGTGCCGCTGTGGCGATTGCTCGGCGGCGACGGCGCCACGATCAAGGTCTATGCCAGCGGCATCAACCCGGTCGGCTCGCGCGCGATGGCGGAAGCCGCGCTGAAGCGCGGGCACAATGCGCTGAAGCTGAAGATCGGCTTCGAGCCCGCGACCGACTCCGCCAACCTCAAATCGCTGCGCGACCTGGTCGGCGACGGCATGCTGGCGATGGACGCCAATCAGGCCTGGACCGCCGAGCAGGCGCGCGAGCGCATGCAGCCGCTGCTGGAGTTCGCGCCGGCCTGGCTGGAAGAGCCGATCCGCGCCGACCGGCCGTGGCCCGAATGGCAATCACTGCAAAAGGCGCTCGACGTGCCGCTCGCGGCCGGCGAGAACATCGCCAGCGTCGAGGGTTTCGCGCAGGCGATCAGCGACGATACGCTGACCGTGCTGCAACCGGACATCGCCAAATGGGGCGGGCTGTCGCAATGCGCAGCCATCGCGCGCGACGCGCTCAGTGCCGGCAAGCGGTTCTGTCCGCATTATCTCGGCGGCGGCATCGGACTGCTGGCCTCGGCGCATCTGCTGGCCGGCGTCGGCGGCGGCGGGCTGCTGGAAGTTGACAGCAACGACAATCCATTGCGCGATGCGCTGTGCGGTCCGGTGGCGACGATCAGCAACGGCACCGTCACGCTCGGCGACGCGCCGGGCCTCGGCATCGAGCCCGATCTTGCCGCGATCGAACGCTACCGCACCGCGTGATGGACAATTAGCAATGGCCGCGCAGAGTTATGACTACATCATCGTCGGCGCCGGATCGGCCGGCTGCGTGCTGGCCAACCGGCTCAGCGCCGATCCCGCGTGCCGTGTGCTGCTGCTCGAAGCCGGCGGCTCGGATCGCAATCTGTGGCTGAAGATTCCGGTCGGCTATTATCGCACCATCTACGACCAGCGCTTCGCGCGGCTGTTCAAGACCGAACCGGGCGAGGGCACCGGCGGCCGGTCGATCATCTGGCCGCGCGGTCGCGTGCTCGGCGGCTCGTCGTCGATCAACGGGCTGATCTTCATTCGCGGCCAGCGCGACGGCTTCGACGATTGGGAAAAGCTCGGCGCCACCGGCTGGAACTATCAATCGCTGCTGCCCTACTTCCGGCGCTACGAGAAATATCGCGGTGGCGAAAGCCAGTATCACGGCACGCTGGGCGAGTTCGAAGTCTCCGACCTGCGCACCGGCAACACCGCCTGCGCCGCCTGGGTCGACGCCGGCGTCGACTACGGCCTGCCGCGCAATTCGGATTTCAACGCCGAGACCTCGCTCGGCGTCGGCTCCTATCAGCTCGGCATCGGCGCGCGCTGGCGCAGCAGCGCCGCCACCGCCTTTCTGCATCCGATCATGGGCCGCAAGAATCTCACCGTCCTCACCGGCGCGCAGGTGAGCCGCGTGCTGTTTCGCGGCACCACCGCGACCGGTGTCGCCTGGGTCCGGAACGGAGTCGCGGCCGAGGCGAGTGCCGATCGCGAGGTCATCCTGTCCGCTGGCGCGATCCAGTCGCCGCAGATCCTGCAACTGTCCGGCGTCGGACCGGCGGATCTGCTGCGCGGGCTTGGCCTGAATGTCGTCGCCGCTTCACCCGAGGTGGGCCGCAATCTGCAGGACCACTACCAGGCGCGCACCATCGTGCGCCTCAAGGCCCGGAATTCGCTCAACAACCAGGTCCGCAGCCCCTACGGTCTGGCCAAGATGGGCGCGCAATGGATGTTCGCCGGCACCGGGCCGCTGACCGCCGGCGCGGGCCAGGTCGGCGGCGCCGCCTGCACCCCCTACGCGGTGAATGGCCGGCCCGACGTGCAGTTCAACGTGATGCCGCTGTCGGTCGACAAGCCGGGCGAGCCGCTGCACACTTACTCCGGGTTCACCGCCTCGGTGTGGCAGTGCCACGCCGAATCGCGCGGCCACATCGCGATTCATTCGACGGACCCGTTCGAGCAGCCGACCATCGTGCCGAACTACTTCGCCGAAGAGATCGATCGCAAGACCATCGTCGCCGGACTGCGCATCCTGCGCGAGATCTATCAGCAGAAATCGTTTCGCGACCTGTGGGACATCGAGATCGTGCCCGGCGAAGCGGCGCAGACTGATGAAGACTTGTGGGCGTTCGCGCGCGACACCGGCGGCACCGTGTTCCACGCCAGCGGCACCTGCCGGATGGGCAGCGACGATGGCGCGGTGCTCGATCCCCAGCTTCGCGTGCGCGGCGTCGAACGCCTTCGCGTGGTCGATGCCTCGGTGATGCCGCTGATCACCTCGGCCAATTCCAACGCCGCCAGCCTGATGATCGGCGAGCGCGGCGCGGCGTTGATCGCGTCATGAGCCGCGCGCCGCAGCGGGCACCTGCGGCGGCATCGCCGCGCGTGCGCGGCATCAATCTCGACGTCGACAGCCATGTGCCGAAATACGCGCAGATCGCCGACATCTTCCGGCAGCGCATCGCGCGCGGGATCTGGCCGCGCGGCCTCAAACTGCCGGCGAATGAATCGCTGGCGAGCGAGTTCGGCGTCTCGCGCGTGACCATCCGCCAGGCCGTCGAACTGCTCGCGCGCGATGGTCTCCTCACGGCCGAGCAGGGCCGCGGCACCTTCATCACCGGCTCGCTGGCGCAGGACCGCTGGCTGCGGGTGGAGACATCGCTGTCCGATCTTGCCGAAGTCTATCGCGATACGTCGCCGCAGATCATCAACATCGCCGAAAGCCTGACCGCGGCGCCGCTGGCGGCTGCCGATGGCCATGCCGCGGCGCGCTACGTCTTCATGCGCCGCGTGCATTCGCGCGACAGCCAGCCCTATTGCGTGATCTCGATCTACCTCGACGAGATGATCTTCAAACGCGCGCCGCAGAAATTCCGCAAGCAGACGGTGATCCCGCTGCTGAAGGACATGCCCGGGCTGGTGATCGCGGGTGCGCGGCAGACGCTGACGATCGGCACCGCCGATCTCGACGTTGCAAAACTGCTGAAGGTGCCGCTGAACTCGCCGGTCGCCGAAGTCCGCCGGGTCTTCACCACAGCCGATCGCCGCGTGATCTACCTCGCCGAAGTCACCTACCGCGGCGACTTCATCCGCATCGACATGGACCTGCGGCCGTAGGCTTCACGCAGATATCCAAGGCCGTCATTCCGGGGCATGAGCAGCGGAGCTGCGCATGAACCCGGAATCTCTGTGCCTCTCATCTCGGGATTCCGGGTTCGTTTCGGGCTTCGCCCTCACGCCCCGGAATGACAGATCGGGACAGCTGTAATTCCGGGGCATGAGCAGCGGAGCTGCGAAATGAACCCGGAATCTCTGTGCCTCTCATCTCGGGATTCCGGGTTCGTTTCGGGCTGACGCCCTCACGCCCCGGAATGACGGCCTGGGTCAATCGTCATTCCGGGGCATGAGCAGCGAAGCTGCGAAATGAACCCGGAATCTTGCCGCTTGCGCTCCACCGCGAGATTCCGGGTTCGTGCGCCTTCGGCTTACGCCCCGGAATGACCACCTCGCGAGGGCACCGTCGGTTGCAGCAGCGGAATGGCGAAGCACACATCGGCGGCCTACCGGAAGAACACTTCCTGATTCCGCCGCTCGAGTTCTTCGCTATAGGTCCGCAGCACATGCGCCTCGCTGACCGTGCCGAGCGGCGTGCGGTGATGGAGATTGTCGACCACGGTGAGCACGTCGGTTTCGTTCTTCTCGAACGCCGCCACGATGTCGCGGATGCCGACGTCGGGCAGCAGCACTTCGCCGCGCAGATGCGCCAGGCTCTCCAGCGCGGGAGTGTCCTGCGCCGGATCGTCGCCGACGGCGGCCAAATGTAGATCGGCCGACGACACCATGCCGGCGTAGCTGTCGTCGGCATTGCGCAGCACGATCTGCTTCACCAGCCCGGGCGGAAACAGTTTCTGCGCCTCGGCGATCGGCATGGTGGCCAGCGACGAGGCGAAATCCGAGCGCATCAGCGCCGCGGCGTTCAACTGCTTGACCCAGCCGATATCCTGCGGCCCGCGGATCACTTCGCCGCGCAGATGGAAGCGCCAGGTGGCGAAGCTGTAGCCGAACAGTTCGCGGACGATCAGCGCGGACACCGACGACGCCACCACCGCGCCGACCGTGACCGAGAAGTCGCCGGTGATCTCCAGCGCCAGACAGATCATGCTGAACGGCGCGCCGAGCACGCCGGTGCCGAGCGCCGCCATCGCGGCGATCGCCGCGGTGCCGGGCTGCAACGCCAGATCCGGAAACGGAACGCTGAGCACGGCGCTGTAGAGCTGCCCGATCAGCGCACCGAGCAGCAGCGATGCGAAGAACAGCCCCCCGCGGAAGCCGGAGCCCAGCGAGATCGCCGAGGCCAGGATCTTCAGCACGATCGTGGTCGTGAGCAGCAGCCAGGTCGGGTTGCTCACCAGCAGGATCTGCATCGCGCCATGGCCGGCGCCGAGCACCGTCGGCGTCAGCAGCGCGAGGCAGCCGAGCAGTGCGCCGCCGAGCACGAAGCGCAACGCGCCGCGCAGCACCGTGATGCGCTGGAAGCAGCGCTCCGCGAATGCAACGGCCAGCATCAAAATAATGCTGGCGAAGGCGCAGATCACGCCGATCAGCATGGTCTGGCCGATCATCTCCACCGACACCGGCGAAGGGAAGCCCGGCACCATCAGAAACGAATTGTGCGTCAGCTGTCGCGCCACCAGCCAGGCCGACACCGCGCTGGCGATCACCGGCACCAGTCCGGCGGAGGTGTAGGCGCCGAGCACCACCTCGAAGGCGAAGAATGCGCCGGCCAGCGGCGCGGAGAATGCCGCGCTGATCGCGCCTGCGGCGCCGCAGGCCACCAGCAGCCGCATGTCGCTGCGTCGCGCGGCGAGCCATTGCCCGATCTTCGAGGCGAACGCCGCACACATCTGGGTGTAGCCCGCCTCGAGCCCGACCGAGCCGCCGAAGCCGTTCGACAGCAAGGTCTGGATCGAGATGAACAGGCTGCCGCGCATCGAAACCCGGCCGCCGGACAGCGCATTGGCCTCGATGGCGTCGGCGAGTTGCCCTTTCAGCCGGCCGGCAAAGAAGATCGCAATCAGCGCCAGCACCACGCCGCCGCCGATCGGCACCAGCAGCGTGCGCTGCCAGGAAATCACGCCGCTGGAGCTGAGATGATCGCCGAACGGGATGTCGAACAGCACCGAATGCGCCAGCTGGCTCAGCGTCGAGATGATTGCCACCAGCAGTCCCGACAGCAGGCCGATCACCACGGCGACCAGCACGACGCCGGTCTCGCGGCTGCGGACGAAATTGCGCAACGCCAGCGGCAGCAGGAAGCCGGAGGTCGGGCGGCTGCGATCCTGCGGGTCGGGCATCGTCATCGCAACTGCCGGGTGGCCGCGTCGCGCGCCACGCGAAAGCCGACGTTGCTGGCCGAACTGTCCGGCGTGTTGGACGAGCGGGCGGCGACCCTGTAGCGGTTGCAGTACGAGTCATGGCACAGGAACGAGCCGCCGCGCAGCGAGCGGCTTGCGGAGGGCGCGGTCAGCAGCGGGTCAGTCGCCGACGTGATGCGGTGATAGTCCGGCGAGAAATAATCCTCGCACCATTCCCAGACGTTGCCGGCGACGTTGTACAGCCCGAATCCGTTCGGCGCGAAACTCTGCACCGGCGCAGTGCCGACAAAGCCGTCGCTCGCACTGTTGTCGTCTGGAAAGCGGCCCTGCCAGACGTTGCAGCGGTGCGCGCCGTCCGGGGTCAATTCGTCGCCCCAGGGAAAGATCGCGCGGTCCAGCCCGCCACGCGCCGCGCATTCCCATTCCGCTTCGCTGGGAAGCCGCGCGCCGGCCCAATGACAATAGGCCTGCGCGTCGTTCCAAGACACGTGCACGACAGGATGGTCGAGCCGGTCGAGCACGCTCGAATGCGGACCTTCGGGCTGCGCCCAATAGGCGCGCGGCATTGCCAGCCACCACGGCGTCTCCGCGGCGCGATGCAAAGCAAGCCGCCGGTGTTGGTCGTCAATCAGCTTGTCGAACACGAACGACCAGCCAAAACCTTCCGCATCGGTGGTGTAGCCGGTGTCGCGGACGAAATCGCCGAACTGCGCATTGGTGACGGCCGTGCATGCGATCTCGAACGTGCCGAGCGTCACCTGTCGCGCCGGTCCTTCGCCATCGGCGGGATAGCGCCCCGGCTCGGGCGAGCCCATCCAGAACGCGCCGCCGATCGCGTCGCTCCAGTGCTGCCGCACCGGCGCAGCGCTCGGCGCAAAGCCGAAGGCCGCGGCCGGTTCGACGGGCTCGCGATCGCCGGCGCCACGCATGCAGCAACTGGAGGTTTCGGTCATTGCACTCAGCGATCCGTATCGCGCTCCTCAGGCTAATGGCGGGCTCCGGCATCAAGCCGGACGATGGCGACGACGTTGCGGCGGTTATTTGGCCTTCTTGTTCTTGTCTTCCCAGAACGCGGTTCCGCCCTCGGCCTTCATCAGTTCGAGGATCTTCTCGCGCGGGATCACGCCGCAGCGCGACGCCCACGCCTGATACTGCGCCGTCATGTCGCGGACGCGATCGGGATGCTGCGCGGCGAGATCGTGCATTTCGGTGCGGTCCGCATCCATGTCGTACAATTCCCATGGGCCGGGATATTTGCGCACCAGCTTCCACTGGCCGACGCGGACGGCGCAGTTGCCTTCATGCTCCCAGAACAGCGGCCCGCGCGAGGTCGGCGCCTGGCCGAACGACGGCACCAGGCTCTCGCCTTCGCAGGGCAGGATGGCGTGACCGTCATGTTCGGTCGGGTAGGTCGCACCGGCGACCTCGACGATGGTGGCCATCACGTCGGTGAGCTGGCTCGGATTGTGCCGCAGTCCGCCCTTGTCGGTGATGCCGGCCGGCCAGTGCACGATGAACGGCGTGGCGATGCCGCCCTCGTGGATCCAGTGCTTGTAAAGCCGGAACGGTGTGTTCGACAGATTGGCCCAGGCCACGCCGTAGCTCTGGTAAGTGTCCTCGCCGCCCGGCATCAGCGACGGGTCGTTGCCGAACCTGACCGGCTCGCCGGTGCGGGTCTTCTCCTTGGCTATCATCAATTCGTCTACCAGTTCGCGCGCGGTCACGCCGTCCGGAATATCCTCGGCGCAGGCGCCGTTGTCGGACAGGAAGATCACCAGCGTATTGTCGAGCTGGCCGGTTTCCTCCATCGCCGCGATGATGCGGCCGATGCCCTGGTCCATGCGGTCGATCTGCGCGGCGTAGACTTCCATGCAGCGCAGCAGCCATTCGCGGTTCTCCGCCTCGGTCCACGGCGGCTGCGTCGGATCGCGGTCGGTGAGCTGCCAGCCCGGATGGATGGTGCCGGATGCGACCAGCCGCTTCAGCCGCTCCGCGCGCAATTCGTCCCAGCCGGCGTCGAAGCGGCCCTTGTACTTGGCGATGTCCTCGTCATGGGCATGCAGCGGCCAGTGCGGCGCGGTGTAGGCGACGTACTGGAAGAACGGCCGGTCCGGGCTGTCCGTGTTGTGCTGGCGGATGAAGGCGGCGGCCTGGTCGCTGATCGCGTCGGTGTAGAAGAACGACGGATCGGTCGCGGCCTCGTGCTCGACATTGTCGTTGCCGCGCGTCAGCGTGTTCGGATTGTAGAAACTGCCGGCGCCGATGATGGTGCCGAAGAAATGGTCGAAGCCGCGCTGCAGCGGCCACGAGCCGGTCGGCGTGGTGAGGCTCGACGAGATGTGCCACTTGCCGCTGAGATAGGTCTTGTAGTTGTTCTGCTTGAGCACCTCGGCGAGCGTGACGCAGCTCTTGTTGAGGTCGCCGGCGTAGCCTTCGGGACCGTTGCTGTAGGTCAGGATGCCGATGCCGGTTTGGTGCGGATGCAGGCCGGTCAGCAGCGAGGCGCGCGACGGGCTGCAGCGGGCGGTGTTGTAGAACTGCGAATAGCGCAGGCCGTTGCTGGCCAGCCGGTCGAGGTTCGGGGTCTCGATCTCGCCGCCGTAGCAGCCGATGTCGGAGAAGCCCATGTCGTCGTTGAGGATCAGCACGATGTTCGGGCTGGTCTTGCTTGCGGCATTCGCCATTGGTCTTGGTCCTTCTCGCAGAAAGTCGTCGGTGGCGTCGCTCAGGCGCGTCGCCGGGTCAGGTTGATGCTGAGGCGGAAATAGTCGGGCAGGTAGACCGAGCGCAGCAGCTCCAGCGGGCGGTCGCCGGCGCCGAGCGTCAGCCGCTCCATCGACAGCAGCGGGTGGCCGGCCTCGACGCCCAGCAGCTTCGCGGTGGTGGCGTCGGCCACCGAGGCGCCGATGCTCTGGGTGGCTTCCTTGATGTCGAGCCCGAGCTCGGTCTCGAACACGCGGTACATCAGGATCGTTGTGAGGTCGCGCTTTTCCAGCTCAAGCCCGATGTCGGGCGGATAGAACGCGTGCTCGATCGCGATCGGGGTTTCGTCGGCGAGGCGGAGCCGCTTCAGCTGCCATACGGCGCGTTCACGCAGCCGTTCGCGGATGTCGGCGTCGTGCCGGTTGGTCATGCCCTGCTGTAGCACCTTTGCGCCTGGCACGTAGCCGGCGTCGCGAATGGTTTCCGAAAAGCCCATCAGCCGGCCGACCCAGTTTTCCGGCTGGTTGGTGCGCAGGAAGGTGCCGCGGCCGCGCTCGCGGGCGAACATGCCCTCGTCGACCAGCGGGCGGATCGCATTGCGGATCGTGATGCGGCTGACGCCGAACAGCTTGCCGAGCTCGGCCTCGGTCATCAGCCGGCCCTCGCTGTCGATCAGCTCGCCGTCGCGCACCTGGCGGCGGATCGTCTCGCGCACCTGGATGTGCAGCGGCGTCGCCGCCGGGGGCGGCGCGGCCGTGCGGGGTTTCCGCCGCTCGCTGTCCGGTTTGGAGTCGGGGCTTGCCGTCACAGCCGCCGCCTCGTGGTGGCGTCGAACAGATGGATGTCCTCAGGCCGCGCGAAAATGCCGATCTCGGCGCCTTCCGCCGGCACCTCGCCGTCGTTGACCCTCGCGCGGATCGGCGTGCCGCCGCAGTCGAGATCGAGCACCACGCTGTCGCCGAGATCCTCGACCAGTTCGACACGGGCCCTGATGCCGTCCGGCACGATGCGGATCGCGCCGGGGCGGATGCCGACGATGACGTCGCGGTCGCCGCCGCTTCTGTTTGTCGTCTCGAGCCGCTGCCCTGCGATCACCACGGCGCCGTCGCTGTAGTGCGCCGGCAGCAGGTTCATCGGCGGGCTGCCGATAAAGGCGGCGACGTCGACCGAGTTCGGCTTTGCAAAAACGTCCGAGGGTTTGCCGATCTGCTGGATCTCGCCGGCCATGAACACCGCCATGCGGTCGGCCAGGGTCATCGCTTCTTCCTGGTCGTGCGTGACATAGACCGCGGTGACGCCGAGCGAGCGTTGCAGCTTCTTCAGCTCGGCGCGAGTTTCCAGCCGCAGCTTGGCGTCGAGATTGGACAGCGGCTCGTCGAGCAGGAACAGCCGCGCCTTGCGGACGATGGCGCGCGCCAGCGCGACGCGCTGCTGCTGGCCGCCGGACAACTGGCCGGGCTTGCGGTCGAGCAGGTGATCGATCTTCACCTTGCGCGCCGCCTCGGCGACCGCGGGGCCGATCTCGGCCTTCGCCATCTTGGCCATTTCCAGCGGGAAGGCGATGTTCTCGCCGACGGTCATGTGCGGATAGAGCGCGTAGCTCTGGAACACCATCGCGATGTCGCGGTCCTGCGCGTCGACCGCCGTAACATCCTGGCCATCGATGAAGACGCGGCCCGCGGTCGGCATGTCGAGGCCGGCGAGGATCCGCAGCGTGGTGCTCTTGCCCGAACCGGACGGCCCGAGCAGCGCGAAGAACTCGCCGGGTTCGATGCCGAAATCGACGCTTCGGAGCGCGGCGACCGCGCCGTGCATCTTGGTGATGCCCTCGAAATGAACCCTGCCGCGTCCGCTCATCGGCGTCCTCCACCCTTGACCGCGCCGACGGTCAGACCCTTGACGATATGCTTCTGTGCGACGATGCCGAGCACCACGACGGGCAGCATCGCCAGCGCCGAGACGGCCGCGAGCTTGGCCCACAGCGTCTGTTCGACCGAGACGAAATTGAACATCGCCACCGTCACCGGCCGCACCGTGTTGCCGCTCAGCACGACCGCGAACAGGAACTCGTTCCAGGCGTTGAGAAACACGAAGACGACGGTGACGGCGATGCCGCCGCGCACCTGCGGGATGATGATCCGCCACAGCGTCCGCATCCGGCTGGCGCCGTCGAGATAGGCGGCTTCCTCCATCTCGAACGGGATGTCCTCGAAGTAGGACACCAGCAGCCAGATCGCGAACGGCAGCGAGAACGACAGATAGATCAGGATAATGCCCTGATAGCTGTCGATCCAGCCGATATGGCGCAGGATCAGGAAGTAGGGAATGATGATGCCGACCGGCGGCAGCATCTGCGTCGCCAGCACATAGAAGCCGGCGAACTTCTTGCCGCGGAAGCGCAGCCGCGCCAGCGCATAGGCCGCCGGCACCGCCATCAGCATGGTGACGATGGTGGTGCCGATCGCGATGATGAAGCTCGACACCAGGTTCGGCAGGATCGACGACGAGCCGAACAGCACGTCGCGATAGGCCTCCAGCGTCGGCTCGAACACCAGCTTCGGCGGATAGGCCAGCACGTCGCGATCGGTCTTCAGCGAGTTCAGCACGCTCCACAGGATCGGGAACGCCCAGGCCAGCAGGAACACCAGCGAGATTCCGACGATGGCGATCAGGCGGACGCGCTTGGCGGTCATTTCGCCCTCCGCAGCGCGAACAGCACGCCCGAGATCAGGATGGTGACGATCAGCAGCGCCACCGCCAGCGCCGAGCCGTAGCCGATCGACAGCTCGGTGAAGGACTTGCGGTAGGCGTAGAGGTTGAGGATTTCGGTCGCGGTGCCGGGGCCGCCGCCGGTGACGGTGAAGATCGCCGCGAAGGCGGTCAGCGCCACCATGGTGCGCATGATGATCACCATGATGATCGCCGGCCGCAGCAGCGGCAGCGTGATGCGGCGAAATCGCTGCCAGGCGCTGGCGCGGTCGAGCCGCGCGGCCTCGTAGATGTCGTCCGGCAAAGCGGCGAGGCTGGCCAGCAGCACCATGAAGGCGAACGGCGTCCACTGCCAGGTATGGATCACGACCACGGAGACCATCGCCAGCAGCGGATCGCCGAGCCAGTTCTGGCTGCCAAGCCCGGCATTGATGCTCAGATAGTCGACGATGCCGAATTCCGGCGCCAGCATGAAGGTGCGCCAGATCATGCCGACCACCGCCGGCGACAGCACCACCGGCAGGATGGCGATGATGCGAAACCAGCTCTGGCCGCGTTTCATGTCGATGACGAGCAACGCCAGCGCCAGCCCGAGCGCGACCTGCAGCGCCACGGTGGAGACCGTATAGACGAGGCTGATCGCGAGCGACGACCAGAACCGGCCGTCGACCAATAGCTCGCGATAGTTGTCGAGCCCGACGAAGCCGTCCGCGAACGGCATCGCCAGATCCATCCGGAACGTGCTGGTGCCGATCAGAAACAGCAGCGGAAACGTGGTGGTCGCCATCAGCGCGAGGAACGCCGGCGCCATCAGCCCCGCCGCGAAACGGCGCTCGCGGCGGTGCTGATCGCGGTCGGCCTGCCCGGCCGCGGGCATCGCGACCGGTATCTGCGTTGCGGGCGACGTCACATTAACCGCGCATCATCGGTTCGATGCGGCTCTGCGCATTGTCGAGCGCCGCCTTGATCGTGCTCTGGCCGGCCAGCGCCGACTGGATCGCGGTGGCGACGGTGTCGCCGACGGCGGGCCACTGCGGCACGCGCGGACGCCAGTCGACATCGGTGTCGTTCTGCAGGGTCTGCCGCGCGGTCTCGACGAAGTTGTCGCCGAAACCGTTCATCAGCTTGACGTAGTCCGGGTCCTGCCAGATCGAGGTGCGGTTGACGCCGGAGCGCTTCGCCGGGCCTGCGAAGCGGTGCGCGGTGCGGGCCTGGGTTTCGGCGCTGGCCGCCCACTGGATGAACAGCCAGGTTGCCTTCTTGCGCTTCTCGGGCAGCGCGGCGTTGATCGGGAAACCCCAGTTCCAGATCGACGACACCCGCTTGCCGGACGGGCCCTTGGGCCAGCGCGCATAGGCCACCTTGCCGATCACCTTCGACTTCTCGGCGTTGTTGATCACCGACGCCGACGAATGCGCATCGATGTAGCTCGCCACCGTGCCCTGCGAGAACGCATCCGCAATGTCGGGCCAGTTCCAGTTCTGCGCGGCGGTCGGCGCGTACTTCTTCATCACGTCGACGTACCAGCCGAGCGCGGCTTCCGCCTCGGGACCGTTGACGGTGAGCTTGCCGCCCTTGAACCAGTCGCCGCCGAATTCGCGGAAGATCGACGAATAGATGTAGACGTTCTGGCCGGCGCCGGCGACGCCGCGCAGCGCGGTGCCCCAGACCCGGTTGTTGGGATCGTGCACGGCGGCGGCGTTGGCGACGAAGGCGGTGAGGTCGTCGGCGGGCTTCAGGCCCTTGGCCTCGTAGAGGTCCTTGCGATAGACCTGCACGGTGACTTCGCCGTCATAGGGTACGCCGTAGAGCTTGCCGTCGACGCTGTCGGCGGCGCGCCAGGCCGGGATGATGTCGTCGAACTTGAACCAGGCCGGATCGGTCAGCTTGGAGTCGGCGAGGTAGCTGTCGAGCGGCTCGACCCATTTGTTCGCGGCGTACAGCGCGTAATACATCGGGTCGGCGGCGTGCGTGGCGTAGGTGCCGGTCTTCGAGGTGAGATCGATCACGCTCTTCTGCCGGATCTGCGCCGGCGGAATCTTTTCGAAGCGGACGTTGATGCCGGTGAGCGCCTCGAACTGCGGCGCCAGCGAAATCAGATTGTCGAAATAGCTCGCCGGGATCACGGCGACGGTCAGCGTTTCGCCGGCGAACTGTTTCCAGTCGATCTTGGCGGAGGTGTAGGGCGCAAGGTCAGCGTCCTGCGCCACGGCCTGCCGCAGCAGGGCAGGGGCCGCGAGCATCAGCGCCGAGGTGGCGGCGCTGGCCTGCAGGAATGTTCGACGCGTCGGCTTGATGGGCGACATGGTTGGACTCCTCCCTGAGCTCCGGCTTTGGCCGGTATGTTAGAACAATTGGTCAATTGTTATAACAAGTCAAGGCGACGCGAAACGGCGGAGCCGGGCCCGCGCTGTCAGCGGCGGCATCAGTTTTTCCGAGCGAAATCCTGGATGTTGCGGCGATCGCCGGCGATCCGCCGGCCGCGGCGGGCATGCGGCATCGCTCCCGTCAACGAACGGGGTCGAACGGGAGACGCCGATGCTGCTTTCGCCCGTTGGCGGCTAGACGTAGCAGGGCCCTTCGATCAGCGGGTGCGCGTTGATGAAGGTCTCGTCGATGTCGACGCCGAGCCCGGGGATGTCCGACGGCTTCACGCAGCCATCGGCGTCGAGCTTGTAGGGAATGCCGCCGACCTCGTCGCGGAACGGATTGTGTTTGGCGACGTCGCCCTCGAAGTAGCCGGGGTCCTCGATCGACGCCAGCACGTTGATCGTCGCCGCCATGTTGATGCCGGTCGCCGAGGTGTGCGGATTGATCGACAGCTTCCAGGCCTGCGCCATGCCGGCGATGCGCATCGTCTCGGTGATGCCGCCGGTCTTCGACAGATCCGGCTGCGCGTAGCTCACCGCGCGATCCTCGATCAGGCGGTTGAACTCGAACCGCGTGAAGTGGTTTTCCCCGGCCGCCAGCGGCGTCGATCCCATCGCGGCCGCCATCTGGTACGAGCGGTAGTCCAGCGCCGGGAACGGCTCCTCGAGCCAGCCGATCTGCAGATCGTCATAGGCCGGCATGACCCGGCGGACATCGTCCAGCGTATAGCCGGTATTGGCGTCGACCAGAATATCGATGCCGTCGCCGACCGCCTTGCGCACCGCGGTCGCGCGCGCCACGTCGTCGCGCGGATTGTCGCCGACCCGCAGCTTCACGGCGCGGTAGCCCTGCGCGATGTAGCCCAGGGCTTCTTCGGCGAGCGATTCCGGCGGCTGCCAGCCGAGCGAGATGCCGCCCGCATAGGCCTTGATCGGCTTCGACGCGCCGCCGAGCATCTTGTAGAGCGGCCAGCCGGCCGACTTGGCGCGGATGTCCCACAGCGCGAGATCGACACCGCTGAGCGCCATCGCCGCGGCGTAGCCCATGCCGTGGCTGGTGAGCTGCATCTGATAGACGCGCTGCCAGACGCCGACCACGTTCATCGCGTCCATGCCGAGCACGAGTTCGGAGATCGTGGTGTCGATCAGCTTGGCGATCGCGCCGGGGCAACGGCCGTGATGCGCCTCGCCCCAGCCGACCAGGCCCTCGTCGGTCGTGACCTTGACCAGCACGGCGTCGCGCTTGACGGCGCGGCCGATGCCGAGCCGCACGTTCTGACCCTGCGGGACGCGATAGGAAATCGGGACCGCCTTGATTGCCGTGATTTTCAATGGAGCCTCACGCTGCTTTGTGACCGGGATTGACGAGGTTGCGCGGCGTCTCGCCGCGCAGGATACGGAGCATTTCTTCCGCGGCGCCGACCGCCATCGCGCGGCTCGAGCTTGCGGTGATCGCCGCCGCGTGCGGCGTCAGCAGAAGGTTCGGGCAACTGAACAGCGCATCGTCGGCCGGCAAGGGCTGGATGTCGAACACGTCGAGCGCCGCACCGGCGAGCCGGTTCTGCCTCAACGCGTCGATCAGCGCCGGCGTGTCGATGACCGCGCCACGCGACACATTCACCAGCACGGCGTGCGGCTGCATCCTGCCGATCAGGTCGCGGTTGACCAGCCCGCGCGTCTCGTCCGTCAGCGTGCAACACACCACGACGGCATCGCTGCGCGCGAACAGATCGGCGAGCGCGACGTCCTCGACGCCGTCCGGCAGCGATCCCTTGCGCCGCGAGGTGCCGAGAATCGTCATGCCGAAGCCGGCGCGGGCGATCTGCGCGACGCGGCGGCCGATCGTGCCGACCCCCAGAATGCCGAGCGTCGAGCCGCCGAGTTCGGTCAGGCTTTCGGCCGTGGCGCGCGCGGCGCCCCAGCCGTCGCTGCGCATCAGTCCATCCATCCGGTACAGCGGCCGGCGCAGATGCATCAGGGCGGACAGCACGTATTCGGCGACCGCATTGGTGTTGCTGCCGGGCAGGTTCGCGACCGCAACGCCGCGCGCGGTCGCCGCCGCGACCGGGATGAAATCCAGCCCGACGCCATGGCGCACCATGCCCTTCAGGCGCGGGGCATGGTCGACGATGTCGTCGGGCAGCTTGGCGCGGACGATGATGCCATCCGCTTCAGCCGCCCATTTGCGCAGGGTGTCGGGTTTGGTATCGGGCGCGGTGATCAGCCGGACATGCGGCGCGAGCAGCGCGACACCATCGGCGTGCATCGGCTGGGTCAGCAGAACGACGGGTTGTTCAGGCATCGAATGCTGGCCCTTCAATGATCGGATTGGCCAGAATGCCAAGCCCCTCGACCTCCATCGTCACGGTCGAGCCCGGCTTCAACCATGCCGGCGGTTTGTGCAAGGCGGCAACGCCGGCCGGCGTGCCGGTGGCGATGATGTCGCCGGGCTCCAGCACGGTCTGCTGCGACAGCCGTGAGATCAGATCGGCGACGCCGAACAGCATGGTGGCTGTCGAGCCGTCCTGCAGGCTGACGCCGTCGACGCTGAGCCTGACGCGCAACGTCTGCGGATCGGGGATCTCGTCGCGCGAGGCGAGGAAAGGCCCAAACGGCCCGAAGGTCGGGATGTTCTTGCCGCGGTCGAAATGGCCGTCGGCCTTGATCATCTCGCTGGCGCTGATGTCGTTGAAGCAGCCATAGGCGGCGACATGGTCGAGCGCGCTCGCCTTGCTGACCTTGTCGGCGCGCACGCCGATCACCGCGGCAAGCTCGGCCTCGTAGGTGACGCCGCCGATCCCGGCGGGCAGCACGATGGACTGCCCCGTTGCGATGATGGTTCGCGGCGCCTTCATGAACAGCACCGGCGTGTCCGGCGGGGCCATGCCGCGCTCGGCCAGCGCGTCGGTGTAGTTGTGGGCGATGCCGAAGACGCGCCGTGGTTCCGGCAGCGGCGCCAGCAGCGTGACCGATCCCGACGGCAGCCGGGCGTCGTCGGCAAGCCCGTGCGCATCGATCGCGCCGACGACCGCCGCGAGCCCGGCATCCAGCATCGCCTGCATGCGCGGCGCGATGCCGCGCAGCGCCCCGGCCATCGCGGGATGCGCGAGGTCGATGATGTGATCGCCGGTCAGCACGCCCGCGCGCGTCGTGCCGGCGTGGGTGAAGCTGACGAACTTCATGCGACGCGATAGCGGTCGATCACCGACCGGTCGACCTCGATGCCGAGGCCGGCGCCGGTCGGCACCGCAATGATGCCGTTGCTCTGGCGGATCGGATCGACCGCGAGATGATCGCGGAACGGGTTTTCTTCCTGCTCGAATTCCAGCATCGGCGGCATCGGGAACAGGCTCGGCGGCTGGTTCGGGATCGAGGCCAGGAAGTGGATCGTGGCGGCGAGGCCGACTACCGATCCCCAGGCATGCGGCACGCATTCGACGCCGTGCGCGCTGGCCATCGTGGCGATCTTCTTGCACTCGGTGATGCCGCCGGCGGCGCAGACGTCGGGCTGCACGATGTCCATCGCCTTGCGCACGATGGCATCGCGAAAGCCCCAGCGCGTGAACTCGTTCTCGCCGCCGGCCACCGCCATGTCCAGCGCGCGCGACACCTCGACATAGCCGTCGATGTCTTCCGGCGAGATCGGCTCTTCGAACCATTCGATGTCGAGTTCTTCGAGCTTGCGGCCGAGACGGATCGCGGCCGGCACGGTGAGGCAGTGATTGGCGTCCACCATCAGCTTGATGTCGGGACCGATCGCATCGCGCACCGCCTTGACGCGCTCGAAGTCGCGCTTGATCGAGCCGAGGCCGATCTTCATCTTGATCGCCTTGAAGCCGGCCTCGACATAGCCGCTGGCTTCCTCGACGGCTTCATCGACCAGGCGGTTCATGTCCGTGAAGTACAGCCCGGTGGCGTAGCAGTCGACCTCGGTGCGAAACGCGCCGCCGATCAGCTTGTGCACCGGCTTGTTGCAGGCCTTGCCGATGATGTCCCACAGCGCGATGTCGATCCCGGAGATCGCCGCGATCGACATGCCCTTCGGGCCGTAGTCCTTGATGCGGTTGTAGAGGTCTTCCCAGATCACCTCGACGTCGAACGGATCGCGGCCGATCACCCGCGCTGCCAGCTGGCTGTCGATGAAGGCTTTTGCCACGGCGGAGGGGCCGTAGCACTCGCCCCAGCCGACCACGCCGTCGTCGGTTTCGATCTCGACCAAGCATGTGCCGCGGGTCTTGTAGAGCCAGCCGCGCGACGAGGTGAAGGGTTTTGCGACCGGGGCCGCGACGACGTGACAGGTGATCTTCTTGATGAGCAAGCGCTTGCGCCTTCGGGTGAGAGATCGAGGAAGCCGACGCCAGCTCGGCTGGCGTCGGGCGACTTAGTCTTTGAACGTCTGCGCGGCAACGGTGCCGATCGCCTTGGCGACGGCATCGACTTCCTTGGCCAGGTTATCGCCGGTCATGTCGTCGACCAGGAACGCGTTCTTCTTTGCGAACTCCTTGAAGCGCGGATCCTGGATCGCGTTGCGGAATGCGGTGGTCAGCTTGGTGCGGACGTCGGCCGGCAGGTTGGCGGGCGCCACCACATAGGCCATCTGCACGACCGGGCCATAGGGGAATACGTCGTGGCCCTTCTCCTTGAAGGTCGGCACGTCGGGAAACATTTCGAGGCGCTCGTTGGCGAACACGCCGAGCGGCTTGAGCAGGCCCTCCTGAATCTGGCCGAGCGTCTCGGAGGGCTTCAGCACGCCGGCTTCGACGTGCTGGCCGAGCAGATCGGCCACCACCTTGGAGCCGCCGGTGTAGGGCACGTTGACGTAGTCGGCGCCCGCCGCGCGCGACGTCATCGATGCGAAGATGTGGTTGAGGTTGTAGTTGCCGGGCGTGCCGATCGAGACCTTGCCGGCATTGGCCTTCATCCGGGCCAAAAAATCCTCCAGCGACTTCGGCTCGCTCTTGGCCGAGACCAGCAGCATCAGCGGATCGGTCGAGACCCGGGCGATGTGGGTGAACTGCCCGTTGTTGAGCTGCTGGGCCTTGTTCTGTGCGATCAGCGCCAGCGTCGAACTGGTGCCCATGCCGATGGTGTAACCATCCGGAGCGGCACTCGCGACCCGCTTCATGCCGATCACCCCGGTGGCGCCGACGACGTTTTCGATGATGATCTTGATGCCCTGCTCGCGCAGCAGCGGATCGAGCGCCCGCGCCGCGACGTCGTTCGAGCCGCCGGCATTCCATGGCACGATGAAGGTCACGTCCCGCGTCGGATAGCTCTGCGCGGACACGGCGGTCGCCGCAACGCCCGTCAGCGCCAGGCAGGCTGTGAAAAGGGCAGCAGATCGCAGCATTCTGGTATCCTCCCAAGACAATGTTTGTTATAACATACATTGTCAGGACCGGGCGGCTCCTGTCAAGCGGGCGAATTGCGCGGGGCGAAGCCGTGCTGTAGCGAGCGTGAGATGACCGCATTGAAACGTATCGAGCGCGAACCGCTGTGGGACCGCGCGCACGCGCAGTTGCAGGAGGCGCTGCTGGCGGGACGTTTCGCGCCCGGCACCGTGCTGACCTTGCGGTCGCTGGCAGAGAGTTTCGGCACCTCGATCACGCCGGTGCGCGATGCGGTGCTGCGACTGGTCGCGCAGGGCGTCCTGCAGCAAGGCCCGCGCAATTCGGCGATCGTGCCGAATCTGACGAAAAGCGAGCTGGCGCATCTCACCGTGGTGCGCTGCGCGCTGGAGGGCCGCGCCGCGCGGGAAGCCGCGCTGCACCCGGACGACGCATCGCTGCAGCGGCTGCAGGCCCGGCTGGCGCGGATGCAATCGCTGATCGCGGAGCGCAAGCTCGAAAGCTATCTCGAGCATCACCGCAAATTTCACTTCGAGATCTATGCGATGTCGGGCATCGGCATTCTGGTCGAGACCATCGAGAACATGTGGCTGCGCTGCGGCCCGGTGCTGTCGTTCGTTATCCCGGACTATGTCGTGCTGCTGAAAGGCTGGGACCACCACACCGCCGCGCTGCAGGCGATCATCGCGGGCGATGCCGACGCCGCGGAAAAGGCGATCGTCGCCGACATCACCGGCGCGGCAAGCTATCTCGAAAGCCTGGCCGGCCCGGACGGCCAGCTGCGCCGGCCCTCGAGCGCGGCGCTCGGTCAAACGGACGAGCCGCACTAAGACCGCTGCATCAGGTACGCTCCGGCGTCAGATGTCCGATCGTCGCGCGGATAGGCGAGAGCCCAAGCGATTGAGGACCATCCCGGCAGGACGATCGCGAATGCGCGGCGGCCTGCATGCAGTCCGCGGGGCGCGCGCGAAGCGGGGTTGACTAACTGGTCAGTTTTAACGCAGTTTGGTCGGATTGCAGGGTGCCGATTGCGTATGGCGACTGCGGTTTCTCCTGAGTCCGATCCGGAGCGGCTTGTGTCCAGAGATACTCCCGAATTGTTGCAGAGCTTGGCCCAGAAGGCCGATCCGGCGCACGCCGCATTGCTCGTCATTGACGTCCAGAACGATTTCGCGGCCGACGGCGGGTTCTTCGATAAGGTCGGCGGCGACCTCAAGCCGATCCAGCAGGAGCGCGTGCCGGCGTTGCTGCGGCTGATCGCGGAGGCCCGCGAGGCCGGCGTCCCGGTCATCTTCGTGCAGGCCATCTACGACGCCGAATATCTGTCGGCGGCGATGCGCGAGCGCAACAAGCGCCTCAACATGGAAATGCCGCGCTGTATCAGCGGATCGTGGGGCGCCGATTTCTACGAGGTCAGGCCGCTGCCCGGCGAGCCGGTCATCGTCAAGCACCGCTACAGCGCGATGGTCGGCCCCGAACTGCCGGAGCTTCTGAAACAGCGCGGCATCCGCAGCCTGCTGTTGACCGGGATCGCCACCGACACATGCGTCGAATCCGCCGGCCGCGACGCCTATTTCCGGGATTACTACGTCACCCTCGTCGCCGATTGCTGCGGCGCCGCCAGCGAAGACGATCACAATCAGGCCCTGAAACGGTTCAACCGCGACTACGGAGAGATCGTCACGTCCGCCGATGTGATCGGCGCCTGGAATGCGTCGGCGTCGCCGAACAAGGTGACGGCGTGAGACGGCGCGGAAGCCGGTAGCCGCGCATGACAGCCTACGAGCGCTTGCTGCGACCCGCCCTGTTCGCGCTCTCCGCCGATCGCAGTCACGACCTTGCTCACACCGCGATGCGCTGGGCGCCGCCCTGGCGGATGCTGTCGGCCGCCACCGGGCTCGACGTAGTCGACCGGCGGCTCAAGACCACCTTCGCTGGGGTCACCCTCTCCAATCCTGTCGGACTTGGCGCCGGCTTCGACAAGAACGCCGAACTGCTGGCGTCGCTGTCGACCCTGGGATTCGGCTTCATCAGCGTCGGCTCGATCATGCCGCAGCCGCGCGCCGGCAACCCGTTTCCGCGGCTGGTGCGCTACACGGAAACGGAATCGATCGGCGATTCGATGGGCGTGCCGAGCAAGGGCCGCGACTACGCCGTCGAGCGGCTCGGGCGGCCGCGCGCCAGCCGCGTGCCGGTGTTCGCCAATGTCGGCGGGTTTTCTTCCGAAGAGATCGCCGCCGGCGTGCTCGCCGTGCAGCCGCTTGTCGATGCCGTCGAGATCAGCCTGATGTGCCCGAACGTGCTGAAGCCCGGCGAGGTCTTCGACGAACTCGGGATGCTGCGCGGCATTCTCGAGCGCATCGGGGACAATACCGCGTCGATCATCGTCCGGGTCCCGAACGACACCACGCAGCTGCACGACCGCTTCGCCGAGCTGATCGAGATCTGCTGCGCGGCCAAGGTCGGAGGCCTCAAGGTCGGCGGCGGCCGCCGCCTGCCCGAGCCGAGGCTGGGGACCGGCCATGCGACGCTGCACGGCCGGGCGATCTTCGAAGCGGCGCTGGAAAATGTCGAGCGCGCTGCCAAATTCGCGCGCGGACGCATCCCGATCAAGGGCAATGGCGGGATCAGCAGCGCGGCGGACGTGCTCGCGATGCGCCGCGCCGGTGCGGTGTGCGTCGATCTGTATTCGGCCTTCGTCTATCGCGGGTGGACCATCGCCCGCGACATCAACCGCGACCTCGTGGCGACGTTCGATCGCGCCGCCGCCGGCGACGCATCCTTGCCGCGCGGCCTGCGGGCCGCCGGGCCCCTCTGAAAATCGCGACCACAGCCAGGACTCATGATGATCATCGCACTGGAAGAGCATTACTTCGATCCGGCGTGGAACGACGCGCTGGACACCCGCTACCATACCGCGCGGCCGTCATCGCCGCTGATCAAGCGGATGGAAGACCTCGGCGCCGGACGCATCAAGGACATGGACGAGGCCGGCATCGACATTCAGGTGATTTCCCACGGTCCGCCCGGATCGCAGGGCGTGCGGGAAGATCTGGCGGTGGCATGGAGCCGCGCGGCCAACGACCGTCTGCACGCCGCCGTCCGCAATCACCCGACCCGCTTCGCCGGCTTTGCGTCGCTGCCGACCGCGCATCCGCAGGCGGCCGCCGACGAACTGGAGCGCGCCGTCACCAGGCTCGGCTTCAAGGGCGGCATGCTGCATAGCCTGTCCGAAGGCCCGTTCCTCGACGACAAGCGTTACTGGCCGATCTTCGCACGCGCCGCGGCGCTGGACGTGCCGCTGTACATCCATCCCGCCGATCCCAACCCGGCGGTGATCAAGGCCTATTACGGCGATTACGCTACCACGCATCCGATGTTCATCCGCGCCGCCTGGGGCTTTACCTTCGAGGCCGGCACCCAGGCGATGCGCTTGGTGCTGAGCGGCTTGTTCGACGCGCATCCGGGCGTGAAGATCATTCTCGGCCATCTCGGCGAGACGATTCCCTACACGATCGCCCGCATCGACGAGGCGCTGTCGCGCGATACGCCGATGAAGAATTTCCGCGAGGTGTTCACCTCGCATTTCTATGTGACGACCAGTGGCTTCTTCTCCGATCCAGCGCTGCAGTGCTGCATCCAGGAGATCGGCGTCGATCGCGTGATGTTCTCGATCGACTGGCCCTACGCCTCGCACGCCGCCGGCGTCGACTGGATCAGGAAGGCGCCGTTGAGCGAGGTCGACCGCGAGAAGGTCTGTTCCGGCAACGCGAAGAAGCTGCTCCGCCTATAAGCGCGCTACAGGACGATCGTCGATTGCCTGTTCTCGATACAGCGCAGCACGCTCATCGCCGTCAGGCTCGAGCTCTTCGGGTTGCCGGGCAGCGGACGGCCGGCAATCGTCATCGAGAACGACCCGAACGCGCCGGCCGCCTCCAGCACATGGATGTTCTGGCTGATCGTCGGATCGGCGATGATGCGCACTTGCGTCTGCTCGAATCCGACGCCGGCCAGTGCAATGGTCGCGGCGACGTTGGCGTTTTTCGGAAACTGCAGCGCCGCATCGCGCGCATTGCCTTCGAACACGACTCTTTCGCGATCGGTCGGCAACGCGTCGGACAGGCTCGCGGGCGGCTTGCGTGACGAGTAGCGCACGCTGTCGAGGCCGCCGCGCCGCGCCGCCGCCAGCGCGTCGATGCCGGCCACGGCGCCGGCCGGCAGCAGGATCTTGCCGCGCGTCGCCGCGGCCTGCAGCGACCGCCACAGCGCGTTGTCGGCCAGCGCGCCGATCGACGCAATGATGAGGTCGCTGCCCTGCTCCAAAGCGGCCGCGCCGTATTGCGCCAGCGCGCCGTGGCCGGCGACCTCGACCACCAGATCGGCTTTCGGCAGCGCATCGCCGCGGCGGATGATGATCGGGGGCTCGGCGAGACGGGACGCGACCCAGCTTCCAATGGTGCCGGTTCCGATCAGGGCAATCGTCATGTGTGAGCTTTCTGCCTCAAGGGCGATCGTCAGCGCGGGTTGCGCACGAAATCGACGATCGCCCGACCCAGCGCCTCGTCCGATGTGCCGATGTGCCCGATCGACGAGGTGTGGTTATGGCCGGCCAGCCACATCGACGGCGGCGCCTTTCGCTTGGCCTGCGCCAGCCCATACACCAGTTCGGCGCAATACAGGTCGATCAGCGGGTTCTCGAACTCCGCCCACGCCACGAAGGTCGGCACGCTGTTCTTGTCGATATGGCTCACGGCGGAATAGCTGTCGAATTGCGCCGCGTCGGTGCCGTAGTAGATCTCGACCTTTGCGGCGTTCGGGTTCTCGGCCAGATTGTCGGCCCGCACCCGGCCGCTGACGACGATCATCCCGGCCAGCCCATGGCCGTCGGCCGGCCAGAACCGCCGATCATAGGCGTAGCTGCCGGCATGTGCGCCGCCCGCCGAATGTCCCATCAGGAAAATCCGCTCGGGATCCCAGCCATACTCCGCCGCGTGCGCGCGCGCCCATGCGACGACGACCGCGATGTCATCGGTGGCGCCGGGAAACGTCGTGTGCGTGGCGAGCCGATAGCCGATATTGATGCCGGCGATGCCGTGCCGCGCCAGATAGACCAGTACGTTGGAGTAGATCTGGTCGGTCCGGTTGCGATGGCCGCTGACGAAAGCTCCGCCATGCACGAACAGCACCACCGGCGGCGGGCCGCTCGTCTGCAACGGAAGAAACACGTCGAGGACCTGGCGTTCATGATCGCCATAGGCGATGTCCTTGTGAACCAGGACGCCATCCCGCGGGCTGGCCTTCAGGACTTCCGAAAACCGGGAGATCATGAGGTCGACATGGCCGCTGACATTCTCACGCCAGCGCGGACCGACCTCCGCCATCAATGCACGAAGGTCGTTCGGAATGTCCGGCAGGTCTGATTTATCTGTCATTGACGAGGCGTCTTCCGGGCAACGGCGCTGAACACTCAAGGGCGCCAGCCGCATGTGATTTCACAGGCATGCCGTCCTTTTAACCCGATGCTGCCTTCCGCGAAGGCCGTTTCGGCTTGACGACAACGTGCTCCCCACTAAACTAACCAAATGGTTAGCCGTCAATCCAGCGGGCCGAAAATTGCCGATCGCCGTCCTGGCCTGTTGTCCGGCCGGGTCGCGATCGCCGGTGTCGAGATACGATGATCGTCGAGAAGAACGTCGTCGTTCCGGTCAATGACGGTCACGGCCTGCGGGCCAATATCTATCGTCCGGCCGGCGAAGGCCGCTTTCCCGTCCTGATGTCGATGGGAATCTACGGCAAGGATGTGCATTTCGCCGACGGCTACAAGCCGCAATGGGAGAAGCTGAAGACGCTCAATCCTGGTCTCGCGCGCGACGGCTCGTCGGGACGCTTTCTGCGCTGGGAAAAGATCGACCCGGAGCGCTGGGTGCCCGACGGCTATGTGGTGATCTCGATCGATGGCCGCGGCAGCGGCCAGTCGCCGGGCTATCTCGATCCGTTCTCGCCGCGCGAGACGCAGGACTATTACGACGCCATCGAATGGGCCGCGGCGCAACCCTGGTCGACCGGAAAGGTCGGACTGATCGGCATTTCCTATCTGTCGATCAAGCAATGGCAGGTCGCTGCGCTGAACCCGCCGCATCTCGCGGCGATCTGCCCGTGGGAAGGCGGCTGCGATCTGTATCGCGACTGGAGCCATCACGGCGGCATCTTCAGCAACGAGTTTCTAACGGCGTGGTGGCCGCGCCAGGTGCTGCCGAACCAGCATGGCAACGCCGCGACGCATCACCGCGATCGCGACACCGGCGAGCGAACCACCGGCCCGGCCCTCAGCGACGCGCTGCTGGCGGGCAATCGCGCGACGCATGCCGACGATCTGCTGGCGCATCCGCTCGACGATTCCTGGTACCGCCAGCGTTCGCCGGACCTCGGTCGCATCGCGGTGCCGCTGTTCTCGGCCGGCAATTGGGGCGGACCGGGGCTGCACCTGCGTGGCAACATCGAAGGCTTCATGCGCGCCGGCTCGCAGCAGAAGTGGCTCGATATGCATATCGGCACGCATTACGAGAGCTTCTATCTGCCGCACTATATCGAGCGGCAGAAGCGGTTTTTCGCACATTTCCTGAAGGGCGAGCCGAACGGCTGGGACAGCGAGCCGACGATCCAGCTCGAGATCCGCGGCCCGCAGGGCGCCGTTCCGCGCAGCGAGACCGAATGGCCGCTCGCGCGCACGCAGTGGCAGACCTATCACCTCAATTCCGAAAGTCTGACGCTGTCGCTCGAGCGGACGGCCTCGGCCGCGCGCGCCACCTACCGCGCGCTGGGCGACGGCGTCAGCTTTTTCACCGCGCCGTTCGCGGAGGAGACCGAGTTCACCGGGCCGATCGCGGCGCGGCTGTGGGTCGAATCCTCGACCACCGACATGGATGTCTTCGCCACCCTGCGGCTGTTCGCGCCCGACGGCAGCGAGGTCGTGTTTGCCGGCGCCAGCGACACCGAGCCGGTGACCCGCGGCTGGCTACGCGCCTCGCACCGCAAGCTCGATGCGGCGATGTCGCGGCCGGAGCGGCCCTATCACAGCCATGACGAGATCCAGAAGCTCACGCCGAACACCGCCTACGCGCTCGACCTCGAGATCTGGCCGACCAGCATCGCCGTGCCCCAAGGCTATCGTTTGGCGCTGACGCTGCAGGGCCGCGACTACGAGGCGCCGGGCGTGTCGGGCCGCATCCTGCACGATCATGAAATCGATCGGCCGCGTCGCGAGTTCGACGGGCTCAACACCATCCTCACCGGCGGCGATCACGACTCCTATCTGCTGCTTCCCCTGATTCCGAAAACCGGGAACGAACCGCGCCGATGAAGATGCCTCAATTCGACTATGCCCGCCCGTCCTCGCTTGAGGAGGCGGTCCAGCTTCTTGCCGGCAACGAAGGCGCCAAGGTGCTGGCCGGCGGACAGAGCCTGCTGCCGTTGCTGGCGTTCCGCATGGCCTATCCGTCGATGCTGGTCGACATTCAGAAGATATCCGGCATCGACCGCATCGACATCACGCCGGAGGGATTGCGTGTCGGCGCGAAGGTGCGCTGGTGCCAGATCGAGGACGACGAACGGCTCGCCGCCGCGCATCCGCTGTTCCAGCAGATGATCTCGCATGTGGCGCACTACCAGATCCGCAATCGCGGGACGGTCGGCGGCAGTCTGGCGCACGCCGATCCGTCCGCCGAGATGCCCGGCCTCGCGCTGGTGTGCGACTGCGACATCGTCGTGGTCGGGGCCTCCGGCAGCCGCGTCATCAGGGCGGCGGATTTCTTCGTTGCGGCGCTGGAGACGGCGCTGACGGACGACGAGATCATTACCGAAATCCGGTTTCCGCCGTGGCCGGACGCGCGGCGCTGGGGCTTTCAGGAATTCGCCCGGCGCCGCGGCGATTTCGCCATCGCCGGGGTTGCGGCGTTCTTCGATCTCGATGCGCGCGGTGCCGCGGCTAACGTGCATGTCGGCGCGATCGGCGCCGGCGATACGCCGGTCCGCCTCTCCGAGGTCGAGGCCTTGCTGAACGGGCAGATGATCGACGGTCCGCTGATCGCGCGGGCGCAGGCCCTTGCCGGCGAATCGGTCTCGCCCGGCGCCGACATTCACGCCGGCGCCGACTACCGGAAATCTTTGGTCGGAACGTTGACCGCGCGCGTGCTGCGAAGCGCGATCGGCATCAATGGAGCATCGTCATGAAGATGCCGGTCAGCTTCGAACTCAATGGCGCGCAGGTCGAGGTCAGCGTCGAGCCACGCATGACGCTCGGCGATTGCATCCGGCATGAGTTGCATCAGACCGGCACGCATATCGGCTGCGAGCACGGCGTCTGCGGCGCCTGCACGGTGATCGTCGATGGTGCCGCGGTGCGCTCCTGCCTGACGCTCGCGGTGCAGGTCGAGGGCGCGCGCGTCGTCACCGTCGAAGGCCTGTCCAACGATGACGCCCTCACGCCGCTGCAGCAATCGTTCCGCAAGCATCACGGCCTGCAATGCGGCTTCTGCACGCCGGGCATGATTACGACGGCGCACGCGCTGCTGACGCGAGAACCGTTTGCGGACGAGGATCGCATCCGCCACGTGCTGTCCGGCAATGTCTGCCGCTGCACCGGCTATCTGTCGATCGTCGAGGCGGTGATGGACGCGCGCGCCGCCTACCAGACCCCCGCAGCGCCGGTGTCCGCATGAGCGCGCGCCAGCCGCTGGTCGGCCAGCCGATCGAACGCGTCGAGGATTTTCGACTGCTGCGCGGCAAGGGGCGCTACGTCGACGACATCCATCGCGAGGGAATGCTGCATGCCGCGATCCTGCGCAGTTCGGTGGCGCACGGGATCATCCGCGGGATCGACGTCGCCGCGGCGCGGGCGCTGCCGGGCGTGCATGCCGTGCTGACCGCGGAGGACATCGGCCTGCCGGTGCCGCTGATTCCGGTTCGGCTGTTCCCGAACCCCGACATGGAGCCGTTCCGCCAGCCGGTGATCGCCACCGGCAAGGTGCGCTTCGTCGGCGAACCGATGGCGATCGTGATCGCCGACAGCCCGGCGCTGGCCGAGGACGCGCTCGACCTGATCGAGGTCGATATCGACGCGCTGCCCGCCGTCGCCACGCTGGCGAAGGCCGCGGAGGGCGACAGCCTGCTGTTCGAGGCGCATGGCTCGAATCGCGCCTTCGAATACCGCGCCACGCGCGGCGAGATCGACGGCATCTTCGAGACCGCGGACTACACGCGGCGCGAGCGGCTCTACGTCCACCGCCACACCGGCATCACCATGGAAACCCGCGGCGTGCTGTCGGAGTGGAACGCGGCCGAGGGCCGGATGACGTCGTGGGGCGCCACCAAGGTGCCGTTCGCCAATCGCAAGATCCTGGCGGAGATGCTCGGCCTGCCGGAGGAGTCCGTCGAGATGGTCGAGGGCGACGCCGGCGGCAGCTTCGGCGTTCGCGGCGAGTTCTTCCCGGAAGATTTTCTGGTGCCGTTTGCCGCAAGGCTGCTCGGCCGCCCGGTGAAATGGATCGAGGACCGCCGCGAGCACCTGCTGGCGGTGACGCATTCGCGCGACGTCGGCTGCGATATCGAGATTGCCTGCAGCAAGGACGGCCGCATTCTGGCGATGCGCGCCGAGACGCAGATGAATGTCGGCGCCTATTTCCGCACCTCGACCACGATCGCGCCGCGCAATGTCGGACAGTTCGTGCCCGGCCCCTATCGCATCCCGGCCTATCGCGGGCGGGTCGGCGTGATGGTGTCGAACAAGTCGCCGTCCGGCACCTATCGCGGACCTGGCCGCTTCGAATCGGACTTCTTCCGCGAGCGCATGTTCGATCTGGCGGCGGGCGATCTCGGGATCGACCGCGTCGAATTCCGGCGTCGCAATCTGCTCACCGAAGCCGAACTGCCGCTCGCCTTTCCGGCGATCGAGCCCAACCCGGTCGTCACCTCGCTCGACAGCGGCGCCTATGCGCACGTGCTCGATCTGTGCCTCGACAAGGCGAAATGGCACGACAAGCAGCATCTGCAGGGGCAGTTGATCGACGGCCATTACCACGGTCTTGCGGTCGGCTGCTTTGTCGAGGGCGGCGCCGCCGGGCCGCGCGAGAATGCCCGCATGGTGCTGGAGGACGATGGCACGGTGTCGGTCTACGTCGGATCGTCGGCGGTCGGTCAGGGCGTCGAAACGATCTTGATGCAGATTGCCGCCGATGCCATGGAGCTCCCGCTCGATCGCGTCCGCGTCTTTCACGGCTCCACCTCCTACGTCAAGGAAGGCTGGGGCTCGTATCATTCGCGCTCGACCGTGATGGGCGGCAACGCCATTCTGCTGGCGGCCGCGGAAATCAAGGTTCAGATTCTGACGGCAGCCGCCGAAGTGCTGCAATGCGCCGTTGACGACGTGAGTTATGCCGACGGCGTTGTGACCGCGGGCCATGGCGGTTCGGTCGAATTGCGGGGGCTGGGGCACAGGATGATCGCCTTCGAGGCGACCTTTCACAACAGCAAGCACACCTACACCTATGGCAGCCACGTCGCGCATATCACGGTCGACGCCGAGACCGGCCACATTAATGTGGTGGACTACGTGGCGATCGAGGATGCCGGCCGCATCATCAATCCGCTGACGCTGCACGGCCAGGCGATCGGGTCGATCGTGCAGGGGCTCGGCGGGACCATGCTGGAGCATTTCGTGTACGACGATGACGGCCAGATGCTGTCGGGCTCCATGGCCGACTACCTCGTTCCGCTCGCGACCGACTTTCCCAACATCCGCTCGACATCGATCGAGTTGCGGCCGTCGCCCAATCATCCGCTCGGCGCCAAGGGCGCCGGCGAAGGCGGCACGCTGCCCGTCGGCGGCGTCATCGCCAATGCGGTTGCGGCGGCGCTGCGCGACTTCGGCGTGCAACCGCTCGATCTGCCGCTGTCGCCGGATCGGATCTGGAGACTGATCCAGGCGGCCCGGGCGGATGCATCAAAAACAACCGCCGAGCCGACAAATGAGGCAGGTGGCCGATTGGACAAACTAGTTAGTCAGTGTTGACTTTGAATTGCGCCGGGCAATAATGATCCGTCGCCAATCTGATCATTCGGGAGCGTGGTATGTCGGCAGGTAGGATCACGCGGCGGAGAATTCTGGCGGCGGGTGCCGCTTCGGCGGCCACCCTCGCGATGCCGGGCCTCGTGCGCGCGCAGGCGACGAAGCCGCTGCGCCCGATCAGCTTCCAGACCGACTGGTTGTACCAGACGCCGAATTCCGGCTTTCACGTCGCCAAGGAAAAGGGCTTCTTCGCCGAGGAGGGCTTCGACGTCACCATCACGCCGGGCAAGGGCTCGGTCAACACCGCGCAGATCGTCGCCTCGAAGGCGGCGCAGTTCGGGTTCTCCGACGGCTTTGTGGTCGGCAACAGCGTGTCGAAGGGCATGAAGCTGAAAATGGTCGGCGGCGTCTATCGCCGCAATCCGGCGGCCGCACTGGTTCTCGACGACTCGGAGATCAAGACGCCGAAGGATCTCGAGGGCAAGAGCGTCGGCATCGCCACCGGCTCGGCCCAGTTCCAGCAGTGGCCCGCCTTCATGAAGGGCGCCGGGCTGGACGCCAGCAAGGTGCGCGTCGTCAACGTCGATGCCGCCGGCGCCGGCCCCGCTTTGATCACCGGCCAGGTCGCTGCGATCGCCGGCTTTGCGCAAGGCTACATTCCCTCCATCGAACTGCGCGGCAACAAGAAGGTCCGGCCATTCTATTACGCGGATTACGGCGTCGTCTGCATGAGCAACGGAATCATCGTGCATCAGGACATGCTGTCGGAGCCCGAGGTCATTCGCGCGATCGTCCGCGCGTCCATGCGCGGTTTTCTCTACGCCCGCGCCAATCCGGAAGAGATGGTGCAGATCGTCCGCAAGTACCAGGAGTCGATCGACCCCGCGATCGCGCTGCGCGAGGCGCAGCTGTCGTGGCGGACCTGGGTGACGCCGACCACGGCCGGCAAGCCACTGGGCTGGATGGCCCCGGAGGACTGGGAGTCGACCGTGTCGGTGTTGAAGGCCTATGGCGGCGTGACCACTCCGCTGGAGGCGAAGGATATCTACACCAACGAGTTTGTGCCCACCGGCGCCGAATTCATTCCGCCGCAGAGCGCGTGAGGCCACGCCGTCTCGTTCATTGGTCCAGGAGACACCGCTGATATGCAGGCCAGCCTGGACGCAGCTGCCATGAACGCCGAGCCGCCCTATCTGCAGGTGCAGTCGCTCAGCAAGGTCTATCCGACCGACGACGGCCCGGTGCGCGCGCTGGATCGCGTCTCGATCAGCCAGCGCAAGGGCGAGTTCGTGTCGCTGGTGGGCCCGAGCGGCTGTGGCAAAAGCACGCTGATGATGCTGGCCGCCGGGCTGACCACAGCGTCGGACGGCCAGATCCTGGTCGAGAACAAGCCGATCACCAAGGCGCGCACCGATATCGGGATCGTGTTCCAGAGCCACGTGCTGCTCGACTGGCGCACCACGCTGCAGAACGTCATGCTGCAGGCGGAAGCGCGCGGCATGGACCTGAAGGCGGCGGAAGTCCGCGCCCGCGAACTGCTGGCCGCGGTCGGGCTGAGCGGCTTCGAGAACAAATATCCGAAATCGCTGTCCGGCGGCATGCGGCAGCGCGTCTCGATCTGCCGCGCGCTGCTGCACAATCCATCGCATCTGCTGATGGACGAACCGTTCGGCGCGCTCGACGCGTTGACCCGCGATCAGCTGGTGCTCGATCTGCAGGATATCTGCGCCAGGCAGAACGTCTCGATCCTGTTCGTCACCCACAGCATCGCCGAGGCGGTGTTCCTGTCGGATCGGGTGATCGTCATGACGCCGCGGCCCGGCAAGGTCGATCGCATCATCGACATCGACCTGCCGCGGCCGCGCCGGCTGGCGATGCGGGGCACCCCCGAATTCGCTGCCTATAACAAGCAGATCCTCGACATCTTCCTCGCCCGCGGCGTACTGCGCGAACATTGATGGAGCCCCGCACCATGCCAGCGGCCGCCACTGCCGACCACGGCTCCGGCCTGTCGATCGAACAGGTCGAACAGCGCGTTCAGAACGAGAGCAAGAGCCGACGCGCGCGCGACCGGCGCACCGAGATCATCTCACCGATCCTTGTCGCGGTGGGGCTGGTCGGCGCCTGGGAAATCGCCGCAGACTTCTTTGCAATTCCGACCTATCTGTTTCCGGCGCCCAGCACGATCCTGACGGCCTGCATCGAGAATGCCTCGCTGCTGCTGCGCGAGACCTGGGTCACCACGGTGGAAATCGTGCTCGGCTATCTGCTGAGCATCGCGATCGGCATCCCGCTGGCGCTCGGCATCTTTCATTGGCCGGTGTTCGCCAAGTCGATCTACCCGCTGCTGATCTCGACGCAGGCGATGCCGAAGGTGGCGATCGCGCCGCTGTTCGTGGTGTGGTTCGGCTTCGGCCTGCTGCCCAAGGTGCTGATCGCCTTCCTGATCGCGTTCTTCCCGATCGTCATCAACACCGTGATGGGGCTGAGCGCGATCGAACAGGAAAAGATCTTCCTGGCGCGGTCGATGGGGCTGTCGCGCTACGCGACGTTCCGGCTGATCCGGCTACCCAATGCCCTGCCGTCGATCTTCGCCGGACTGAAGATCTCCATCACGCTGGCGGTGGTCGGCGCCGTGGTGGGCGAGTTCGTCGGTGGCGATTCCGGTCTCGGCTACCAGTTGATGGTCGCCAACGGCAACATGAACACGCCGCTGCTGTTCGCCGGGGTGCTGGCGCTCACCATTCTCGGCCTGGTGCTGTTCAGCGCCGTCGAACTCGCCGAAAAGCTCGCGATGCCGCATCGCGATCGCTCTAGCATCGCCGGAGCGACGTGACGCTGCGGGACCCGACCCTCCTTAGCCGGGCGTTATGTCGATTGTCCAAGCGTGCCGCTTATGCCGACCCCATGCGGTACTGGCTCGCGTGACCTCAGCGCCAACAGAAATGACCTCATGTTCAATGCAACCTGCTTCATCCCGAACGTCGATCTGGGCCAGTCAGCATCGATCGACTTCAAGCGTCCGCAGGACGCTGTAGCCATCGGGCGGATCGTCGAAGGCGGTGAGGCCGGCGTCGCGGCCGCGGTGGCCTCCGCGCGCGCGGCGTTTCGCGACAATCGCAAGACGCCGCTCGCGACCCGGATCGGATGGCTCAAAGCGGCCGCGGAAACGCTGCGCGCTCACAGCAGCGAGATCGCCGCGCTGATTTGCGAGGACGTCGGCAAGCCGATCCGGATGGCGCGGTTCGAGGCGGCCAGGGGCGTCGATTTCACCGAGGCCTGCGCCGCAGCGGCGCCGCAGCTGAAAGGCGAGGTGCTGGCGCTCGATGCCGTGGCGTCCGGCGCCGGGCTGATCGGCATGACGCGGCGCGTGCCCTACGGCGTGGTCGCGGCGATCACGCCGTTCAACGCGCCGGTCAATCTGCTGCTGCAGAAGCTGATCCCCGCGGTGGCGGTCGGCAACGCCGTGGTGGTGAAGCCGGCGCTGGCCGGCACGCGCGTGGCGCTGCGGCTCGCGGAGTTATTCCTGGCCGCCGGCTGGCCGGAAGGACTGTTCAACGTCGTGACCGGCGATCGCGCCAGCGCGATCGCACTGGCGTCGCATCCGGGGGTGTCGGCGGTGTCCTTCACCGGCGGCACCGCCGCCGGCAACGACCTCATTCGTGCCGCCGGCGCGCGAAAGTTTCTGGCCGAACTCGGCTCCAACGCCGCCAACATCGTTCTGGCCGATGCGGACATCCCGTTCGCCGCCGCGCGGATCGCCTCGGCCGGCTTCGAGGCCAGCGGGCAACAATGTATCTCGGCGCAGCGCGTGCTGGTGGATCGGGCGGCGCTGGATCAATTCCTGCCGCTGTTCGTCAAGGCCGCGCAGGCGCTCAAGGTCGGCGCCGCGTCCGATCCCGCGACCGACATCGGCCCGATGGTTCACCTCGCTGCCGCCGACCGCGTGATGGGCATGGTCGACGACGCCGTCGCGCGCGGCGCCAGCTTCGCGCTGAAGCCGCAGCGGGATGGAGCGACGGTGTCCCCGGGCATTCTGGTGGACATGCCGCGCGACAGCCGGCTGTGGAACGAAGAGGTGTTCGGCCCGGTCGTGATCGTCGTGCCGTTCGACGGCGTCGATCAGGCGATGGAACTCGCCAATGATTCCGAGTTCGGGCTGCAAGGCGCGGTGTTCACCAAAAGTCTCGCGCTGGCGATGCAGGTCGCGGACGATCTCGACGTCGGATCGCTGTGGATCAACGAGGCCAGCCGCTTCCGTCTCGACATGTATCCGTTCGGCGGCGTCAAGCAGAGCGGCATCGGACGCGAGGGCGTGCAATACGCCATGGAGGAATTGTCCCAGGTCAAATTCATCGGCATCCGGCCCGGTATCTGATCGCGACGGGGCTGCCATTAAATTGTGGGCGGCGCCGGCCCGCTCGCGTGAACCACTAGATTGCGCGCGGCCTCAACCGCTAGTGTATGCTCGACGCCAAAGGCTGAGAATCATGAGTGACGCAATGCCGGCCCGCAACAGCAAGCGGACGAACAATCCGCCAGCGGGCAAGGGCGGCGCCGTGGTTGCAAAATCCGTCGCCGGCAAGCCTGCTGTCCGCAAGCCTACGTCGCACAAGAAGCAGGAATCGGCCAAGCCGGCGCAAGCGCCCGGCACCACGACGCGGCAGCGGATCCTCGACATTGCGACCCAGGAATTTTCCGCGAAGGGCTATGACGGCGCCCGCATCGACGACATCATGCGGCTCAGCAAGGTCAGCAAGAACCTGATCTACCACTACTTCGGCAGCAAGGAGAAGCTGTTCATCGCCGTGCTGGAATCGGCCTATGAGGGGATGCATGCCCATCAGATGACCTGGCCGCTGGACGTGTCGTCGCCGATCGACGGCATTCGCAAGCTGGTACGATCGATCTTCAAGTACTGGCGGGACAACCCGGAATTCATCGGGCTGCTGAACTCGGAAAATTTCCACAAGGGCAAGCACCTGAGGAAATCGAAGCTGATCAAGGCCGGCTATGGCGGCCTGCTCGGCAACATCACCAGTCTGCTGAAGGACGGCGAACAGGCCGGGACGTTCCGCTCCGGCGTCGATCCGATCGAGCTCTACATCTCGATTTCGGCGCTGGCCTATCATTATCTGTCGAACCGCTACACGCTGTCCTATCTGCTCGACCGCAAGCTCTCGACCGAGGACGAGATGAAGGCGCGCGTCGTGCATATCGAGGATCTGACGCTCGGCTACCTGCAATATGGTGCGGCCGGAACGCAGCGTTCGCGCAAGGCCGGCTAGCTCGCACGAAACAATGTCGCGCGCGACGGTGCGCGCGCGATCGCAGTTACGCCTTGAGGTGGTCGCTGCGGCGCTTGAACAGTTCCTCGTCGGAATAGCCCATGGTCTCGGGCTTGCCGCGGCCGATCATGACCTGGAAGTACACCGGCTCGAGGCTGTCGTTCTGATAGCCGTGGATGACGCCGGCGGGGCAGGCGATGCATTCCCAGGGTCCGAGGCGGCGCGTCAGGCGGCGGCCGTCCTCGTCCTCGACGAACACGTCGAGATGGCCCTTCAGCACGAAGAACACTTCCTCGACCTCATGGGTATGCGCGGCGTTGCCCTGGCCGGGCGGCACATACATGATCGACAGCGTGAAATTGCCCGGCGGGATCGCCGATGAATCGCCGTGCTTGCCGGAGCCGCCGGCGCCGATGAACCGATGCTGCGCGCGCTTGAAGCCCTCGATCTTGGCGTCCTCGAACGCGGCCCAGTCGGCCTTGCGGTCGGCGAAGCGCGCGATGTAGCGTTCAAAAATGGTGTCGATCGACACGCCCTCGAGTTCCTTGGGGCGCGCGTGCCTCGCCGTAGCCATGTCAATCTCCTGCATTCAAACGGGGCGCTCGATATCCGCGCCTGAACGCGAAATCTATTTCGTGTTGACCATATAGTCAACTGAATGTCGCTTCATCGCAGGCCTCGAATGGGCGAGAGGCCGAGCTGCTCCGGGTGGCTCTCCGGTCAGTTGACTGAACGGTCAACATCAGACATCTTCTAAACTGTGCGGTGTCGAACCAGTCCCATCGTGTCATTGGAGGCGATATGAAGCCGTCTGCTTTCGCGTACGCCTCTCCCGCAACATTGGCGGAGGCCGTCGGCCTGCTGCAGTCGGCGAATGGCGGCGGCAAGCTGATCTCCGGCGGTCAAAGCCTGATGCCGATGATGGCGTTCCGGCTCGCCTCGCCGGAGCTGCTGGTCGACCTCAAGCATGTCCCGGACCTCGACGTCATCCGCATTGCGGACGACGGCGTTCATATCGGCGCCAAGGTGCGCTGGTGCGACATCACCTCGGACGCCCGCCTGCGGACGGCGCATCCGCTGCTCGCGGAGGCCGTCATCCATGTCGCGCACTATCAGGTGCGCAACCGCGGCACCGTCGGCGGCTCGCTTGCGCATGCCGATCCGTCGGCCGAAATGCCGGGCATCGTGATGACCTGCGATGCGGCGCTGACCATCGTCGGCAGCAACGGCGAGAGGGTCGAGCAGGCATCGGCGTTCTTCACCGGGGCGCTGCAGACCACACTCCAGCCCGACGAAATTCTGACCGGCGTTCATCTGCCGGCATGGCCGGCCGCGCGGCGCTGGGCGTTCAAGGAATTCGCCCGCCGCAAGGGCGACTTCGCCATCGCCGGCGTCGCGCTGTACTACGATCTCGATGACAGCGGCGCCGCCACCAATGCGCATATCGGCGCAATCGGCGTATCGGATTGCCCGATTCGTCTTGGGGCTGCCGAAGCAACCTTGAACGGACGCAAGGTCGACGACGCGACGATCGCCGCGGTGGTCGCCGCTGCGCGCGCCGAGATCGATCCGCCGGCGGACATTCACGCCCCGGCCGCCTATCGCCGGGCGTTGCTCGGAACGCTGCTCGCCCGCGGGCTGACGAAATCCATCGGCTAACATCGAAAGCAGGCAGATGCAGATCGAATTCCAGCTCAACGGCGCGACGGTCGGCACCGAGGTCGAGGCGCGCACCAGCCTTGCCGATTGTCTGCGCGACAATCTCGGCCAGACCGGCACCCATCTCGGCTGCGAACACGGCGTTTGCGGCGCCTGCACTGTGCTGGTCAACGGCGAGGCGGTGCGCGCCTGCCTGATCCTCGCCGTGCAGGCCAACGGGGAAAGCGTCACCACGGTGGAAGGGTTGTCGGGCGACGAGCTGTCGCCGCTGCAGGCCTCGTTCCGCAAGCATCATGCGCTGCAATGCGGCTTCTGCACGCCGGGTTTCATCACCACCGCGCATGCGCTGCTGACCGCCGAGCCGGATGCCGACGAAGAGCGGATCCGCGACGTGCTGTCGGGCAATCTGTGCCGCTGCACCGGCTATGTGCCGATCGTCGAGGCGGTGCTCGATGCCCGCCAATTCTACGCGGGCCGCGAGGACAAGGCATGAGCATCCGCAATTCCTATATCGGCCAGCCGATCGAGCGCACCGAAGACCTCCGCTTCCTGCGCGGCCGGGGCACCTATGTCGCCGACGTCAACCGGCCGGATCAGCTTTACGCGGTGATCCTGCGCAGCTCGGTCGCACATGGCAGGATCCGGTCGATCGATGCCTCTCGCGCGCTGCAATTGCCGGGCGTTCGGCATGTGGTGACCGGCGCCGATTTCGGCGCCACGGTGCCGCGCATTCCGCTGCGGCTGCAGCCGCTGCCGCAACTGGAGCCGTTCCATCAGCCGGTGCTGGCCGACGGCAAGGTCCGCTATGTCGGCGAGCCGATCGCCATCGTGCTGGCCGATACCGCAGCGATCGCCGAGGACGCGCTCGAGCACATCGACCTCGATATCGAGACGCTGCCCGCGATCGTCACCCGCGCGCAGGCGGAAGCCAAGCCATCGCTGCTGTTCGAGGATCACGGCTCGAATGCCGCGCTGACCTGGACGGCGTTCAAGGGCGACGCCGAGGCCGCCTTTGCCGCGGCGGACTATACCCGCCGCGAGACCTTCAAGGTGCAGCGGCACGCCGCGATGTTCATGGAGCCGCGCGGCTTCGTCGCGGAATGGAATAACGACGCCGGCAAGCTCACGGTCTGGGGCGCGGCCAAGACGGCGTGGCACAACCGCCGGACACTGGCGGCGGCGCTCGGGCTCGACGTCGAGGCGGTCGATCTGATCGAGGTCGATGTCGGCGGCGGGTTCGGCTCGCGCGGCGAGTTTTACCCCGAGGACTTCCTGATCCCGGCGGCCGCGAAACTGGTCGGCCGTCCGGTGAAATGGACCGAAGACCGCCGCGAACACATGATGACCGCCAACCATGCCCGCGACATCGAATGCGACGTCGAGATCGCGCTCAGCAAGGACGGCCGCTTCCTGGCGCTGCGCGGCCAGGCCTGGGCCGATATCGGCGCCTATGCCCGCACCAACGGCTCGGTCGGCCCGCGCAACGTCGCGCAATACATGTCCGGCCCCTACACCTTCGAGCACATCGATCTCAAGAGCACGATGCTCACCACCAACAAGACCCCGAGCGGCACCTATCGCGGCCCGGGGCGCTACGAGACCGATTTCATCCGCGAGCGGATGATCGATCTCGCCGCCAAGGATCTCAAGATCGACCGCGTCGAGCTGCGCCGCCGCAATCTGGTGGCCGACGCCCAGATGCCCTACCCGCTCGCCAGCATCACGCCCTATGACAGCTCCACCGAGCTCGACAGCGGCGACTATCACGCGGTGTTCGACATCTGCATGAAGGAATTCGACTGGGCCGAAAAGAGCAAGCTCAGCGGCAAGCTGATCGACGGCTACTATCACGGCGTCGCGGTCGGCAGCTTCATCGAGGGCGGCGCCGCCGGACCGAGCGAGGACGCCCGGCTGGTGCTCGAAACCGACGGTTCGCTCACGGTGTATCTCGGCTCCTCGTCGGTCGGCCAGGGCCTCGAGACCATCATGGCGCAGATCACGGCCGATGTGACGGAGCTTCCCTATGACAGGATCACCGTCCTTCACGGCTCGACGGCGCATGTGAAGAACGGCTACGGCGCCTATCATTCGCGCTCCACCGTGATGGGCGGATCGGCGATCCTGCTGGCGGCGGAGAAGCTGAAGGCCGCCATCCGCGACGCCGCGGCGGTGCGTTTCGGCTGCGCGGCCGACGCGGTGACGCTCGACGGCGAGCAGGTCTCTCACGGCGAGCGCGTGCTGCCATTAGCAGGCCTGTCGGCTCAGCCGATCGAGGTGGAAGCCACTTTCTACAACAAGAAATACACCTGGGCCTACGGCACCCAGGCCGCGCATATCGCGGTCGATCCCGGCACCGGCCACGTCAAGATTCTCGACTATCTGTCGGTCGAGGATGTCGGCCGCATCATCAATCCGTCCACGCTGCACGGCCAGGCGATCGGCTCGATCGTGCAGGGCCTCGGCGGCGCCTTCCTCGAGCACCTGGTCTATGACGAGGACGGGCAATTGCTGACCGGCTCGTTCGCCGACTATCTGATGCCGACCGCGTCGGACTATCCCAACCTGCGCTCGATCACCCTCGAGCTGAAGCCGTGTCCGAACAACCCGCTCGGGGTGAAGGGCGCTGGCGAAGGCGGCCTGATTCCGGTTGGCGGCATCATGGCGAACGCGGTGGCCGACGCGCTGTCGCAATGGGGCGTGCAGCCGATGGAATTGCCATTGTCGCCGGCGCGGATCTGGCAAATGGTCGAGGACGCCGAGGCCGTCCCGCGGGTCGCCTAGGCCCCCGACCGTCGTCCGGGGCACGTAGGCCATTGCGAATCCTCCGTCTGACCTTCATCGTCATGGGCCAAGACGGAGACTGGCGTGGCACCTCGCAGCAATGACCCGACCAAGGTGCGGGAAAAGATCCTGAAGCAGGCCACCGAGGAATTTGCCCGGTTCGGCTTCGAAGGCGCGCGCGTGGACCGCATCGCCGAGCGCTGCAAGCTCAGCAAGAACATGCTGTATTACTACTTCAAATCCAAGGAAGGCCTGTTCGTCGCCGCGCTGGAGCGGATGTATCAGGGCCTGCGCGATCAGCAGAAGGATCTCGCGGTTCGCGCCAGCGATCCGGTCGCCGCGCTGGAGCAGCTGGTCCATCACACCTTTTTCGCGTTCCGGGACAATCCGAGCGCAATCCGGCTGATGAACGAAGAGAACAAGCATCGCGGCAAATACATCCGCAAATCCGCAAGGATGCGCGATCTCTACAATCCGCTGGTGGAGACCATCCGGCTCGTTCTGGCGCGCGGCGCAGCCGAGGGCATTTTCAAGCGCAATCTCGATCCGACCATCGTTTATCTGACGCTTTCGTCGCTGTGCTATCACTACCTGTCGAACCAGTTCACGCTCGAGATTGCGCTCGATCGCGAGCTGGGCTCAGAGGAGGCGCAGGATCTCTGGCTCGATCACGTTAACAAGCTTATGCTGCTCTACTGCCTCTCCGCACCGAAAGCCGACGCAGGCGGGCAAAAGCGCCGCGCATTGGTCGGCTGAACGTCACGCCGCTCTGCTTCGAAAACAGCCAGTCCTTGAGCAGTTTTTATGCTGCCGCGCGCTGCAACATCGTCTCACTGATCGCGCGACGCTTCGTCACGACTGCGCCACGCCGAAGCGGCCTGATCATCAGTTGACTAGACGGTCAACTGTGACATAGTTGATATGGATCAATTCTTTTCGTTTAGCGAAACAGAAATCGGAACCATGGCGCAGCTGTCCGTTCGATCAGGAGATGAAAGCCGCGCTGGTGTTTCGGTCGCGCGTGCCCCGGCCCTGATCGAGATCGCCGGTCTGAGCAAGCGCTTCGCATCGCGCTCCGGCGAGGTTGTCACCGCGCTGTCGGACGTCTCCCTGAACATCGACGACAACGAGTTCATCTCCGTCGTCGGCCCGAGCGGCTGCGGCAAGACGACGCTGCTTCGCATTCTGGCGGGCCTCGAGACAGCGTCCGCCGGAACGGTGCGTTGTGGCGGCGATCTGGTCACCGCGCCGCGCGCGGATGCCGGCGTGGTGTTTCAGCAGGCGGTGCTGCTGCCGTGGAATACCGTGCTCGACAACATCCTGCTGCCGGCGCAGCTGAAGGGCGATGCCTCCGCGGCGACGCTGGCCCGCGCCGAGCGCCTGCTCGACTTCATGGGCCTCAAGGATTTCGCGCGCAAATATCCTTTCGAACTGTCCGGCGGCATGCAGCAGCGCGTCTCGATCTGCCGCGCGCTGATGCGCGACCCCAAGGTCCTGCTGATGGACGAGCCGTTCGGCGCGCTCGACGCGATGACGCGCGAGTCCATGAACATGGAGCTAATGCGGGTCTGGTCGGAGGAGCGCAAGACCGTGGTCTTCATCACGCACAGCATTCCCGAAGCGGTGCTGCTGGGCGATCGGGTGGTGGTGATGTCGCCGCGCCCGGGCCGCATTTCTGAAATCGTCGCTGTCGACATTCCGCGCCCGCGCAGCCTGAAGACGATGGGCACGCCGCGCTTCGGCGAGCTGTGCGATCACATCCGCACCATCTTCGGTGCGGAAGGCAAGATGGGGTCGTCGCTATGAGCCGTGCCCGCCGCGTCTTCGGAGCGCACCGCCTGCAATCCCTGGCACTCGCGATCGCGTTTCTCGCGCTGTGGGAAGGCACCTGCCGGCTGTTCGATATCTCGACGCTGGTTCTGCCGCCGCCGTCGGCGATCGCAGGCCGGCTCTATTCGCTGGTCGCGACCGGGACGATCTGGCCGCATCTGTGGGCGACGTCGGCGGCGATCGGCGCCGGGTTCGTGCTGGGCGTGGTTGCCGGGCTGGTGATCGGCGCGATGGTGTCGCTGATTCCGATCGTCGAGCGGCTGGTCTATCCTTACCTCGTGGCGTTGCAGACGCTGCCGAAAGTCGCCATCGCGCCATTGTTCATCATCTGGTTCGGCTACGGGCTGACCTCGAAGATCGTCATCACCGCGCTGGTGTGCTTCTTCCCCGTGCTGGTCAGCGTCGTCGCCGGGTTTCATTCGACCGACCGAGATCAGCTCGACATGATGAAGGCGTTCGGTGCCACCAAATGGCAGACCCTGGTGCGGCTGCGGATCCCGTCGGCGCTGGTGCTGATCTTCGCCGGCCTCGAGATCGCCGCGGTGCTGGCCGTGATCGGCGCGATCGTCGGCGAGTTCGTCGGCGCCCAGGTCGGGCTCGGCTATCTGATTGTCGCGTTGAATTTCAGCCTCGATGTGCCCGGCGTGTTCGCGGTGCTGATCGTGCTGTCCGCCATCGGCCTGCTGCTGCACGGCACGATGCGCTACGCGGCGCAGCGGTCGATCTTCTGGATCCGGCGCAATGAAGCGCCGGTGTTGGTTTAACTCCTGACAGAGCGAGTGGGCAGATGCGGCGTATGAAAACTGGACGCAAGTTGATCATGGCGGCGCAGGCCGCCGCCGTGTTGCTGGTCGGCTCGCAAGCCGCGCAGGCCCTGGAGAAGATCAAGGTCCTGATCCCGGTGCGCGTCATCGATGAGGCGTTCACTCCCTTCGTCGTCGCCAAGGAGAAGGGCTACTACGAAGCCGAGGGCTACGACGTCACCCTCCTTGCCGTCGGCGGCTCCAACGAATCCGCACTGCAGGTGTCGGCCGGCAATGGCGACATCGGCGGCGCGTCGCCCGGCGAGGCCGTGATCGGCATTCAGTCCGGCAAGCTGAAGATCAAGTATTTCTACGACCTGCTCTACGCCAACATCTGGTCGGTGGCGGTGCTGCCGGACAGCCCGATCAAGGCGATGGCCGACCTCAAGGACAAGAAGCTCGGCGTGCAGTCGATGGGCAGCGCCGGCACCACATTCGCGCGCGCCTTCGTCAAGGAGGCCGGGCTCGATCCGGCCAAGGACATCTCCTTCCTGCCGATCGGCCTCGGCGCCCAGGCCATCACGGCGGTGCGCCAGAACATGGTCGACGGCGTGATCTTCTGGGACGCGGCGCTGGCCAAGATGGCGTTCTCGGGCCTGAAGCTGCGCGAGGTGCCGCCGTCGGACGGTCTTCGCACCTTGCCGGACGTCAGCCTGCTGGCGCGCACCGAGACGATCGAGAAGAACCCGAAGATGCTGATCGGCGTCGCCCGCGCGATCGCCAAGGGCTACGACTTCACCATGGCCAATCCGGAGGCCGCGGTGCTGATCACCTGGAAGGCCTATCCCGAGGCGCGCTCCAAGAATCCCGACATGGCCGCGGCGATCGCCGAGGGCATCGCCGTCAATCAGGGCCGGATGAAGATCTGGAACAGCCCGAAAACCGGCGACAAGCACGGCCTGTTCATCGAGGCCGACTGGAAGCGCCTGCTGACCTTCCTGAAGGACCAGGGCGCGATGCCGGCGGAGCCGCCGATCGGCGACGTCTTCACCAACCAGTTCATCGACCAGATCAACACCTATGACCGCGCCGCGATCATCGCCGACGCCAAGAAGGAAGACATGGCCAAGCTCCGCTAGGAGCACGCGTCGGCCGGGCAGCTTGACGCCCGGCCGACCGCGATGAAGGGACCGGACGATGGGCGCCGGAATGCAACGCAGGCAATTGCTGCGCGGGACGCTTTCGGCAGCTGCGGTTGCAGCGCTCGCTCGCCCATCCCTCGCGCAGCGCCGACGGCCCGTTAAATTCCTGTTCGACGTGCTGCCGAATCCGAAGCACGGCCTGTTCTATCCCGCGGTGAAGAACGGTTACTTCGCAGCGGAAGGGCTGGACGTCGCCATCGAGGCCAGCAAGGGCTCGGCGGACGTGATCCAGAACGTCGCCAGCGGCGGTGCGCAGTTCGGTTTCGCCGACGCCAGCGCGGTGGTGCTCAGCCGGACCCGCGGCCTGCCCGTCACGCTGGTGGCGATGGTGCACTACAGGACCCTGATGTCGGTCATCGCGCGGGGGCCGAGCCGGATCGGGACGCCGGCCGACCTCGTCGGCAAGAGGATCGCAGCGACCAGCGGCGATGCGGTGCGCATGGTGATGCCTGCCTTCGCCAAGCTCAACGGCTTCGACAGCGGCAAGGTCACCTTCCTGACGGTCGCCCAGCCGGCCAAGGCCAGCATGCTGCTGGCGGGTCAGGTCGATGGCGTCTGCGACTATCTGTCGGCGATGCCGATCTATCGCGAGGCCGGCCAGGCGATCGGCCTCGATCTGAATGCGATCAGTTACGCCGAGCATGGGCTCGACATCTACAGCAACGGCATCGTCGTGAACGACGACCTGTTGCGCACCGATCCCGCGCTGGTGAAAACCTTGGTGCGCGCGATCGTGCAGAGCCTCGACTTCGCTGCCAGCCGACGCGACGAGGCGGCGACGATCTTTCGCGGCTATCAGCCGCAATATAGCGCAGCGGTCACCCGCGAGGGACTCGACATCGCCGTCGACGCGCTGCTGGTACCGGAGGTGTTCAGCAACGGCCTCGGCGCGATGGCTGCGGAGAAGATGGAGCGCACCATCAGGACGACGGTGGAAGCCTACGGCATTGCAACGGCGCCCTCCGCTGCATCGGTCTACACCAATGCGATGCTGCCCGGCATTTTTCCGCGAAAGGCGTGACCGCTACGCGCCGGGCTGCGGGACCGTGGTGCAATAGCCGATCACCATGGCGACCGACATGTCGACATGCCGATCCAGAAACGCCGCGCTGGCGGTGTCGGTGGCGAGCGTGGCCGACAGCGTGAAGCGGTTGCTGACGGCGTGGAAGATCACCGAGGACAGCGCCACATAGAGTTGCACCGGATCGATTCCGGCGCGGAACACGCCTTGCTGCACGCCGGCGTCGAGGATCTCCGACAGCTGCGTCAGCAGCGGCGGATAGATCGCGCGCGGCACCGTCGAGCCGCGCAGGTAGGCGGCCTTGTTGAGGTTCTCGATGGCGAGCAGATTGAGGATCGCCGGATCCTTGCGTACCGACGCGGCGCCTTCGCGGATAAAGGCTTCGAGTGCGGCGACCGGACCGACCTCCGCCAGATTGAGCACGCGGCGCGGCGCCACGAAGTGCTTGTAAACTTCCTCCAGCACGGCGACGTAGAGTTTCTCCTTGTTGCCGTAGTAGTGGTACAGCATCGCCTTGCTGTAGCCGGACGCCTCGGCGATCTCGTCGACCCGCGCGCCGGCGAATCCCTGCGAGACGAAATGCGCACGGGCGACGCTCAGGATCTTGGCCTGGGCACGCGCTGCATCCCGGGTCTGCCGGGGGCGCGGGCCGTCGCCGGAGACCGTCACCGGCGTTTTCTTGCGTCGATCTGCTGCCATCACATCACCGCTGTCGGCCGCCGTTGCGATGGCAACGCCGCCTTGCCGCTCTGGCTATCTGCAAGTTCCGAGAATCGGCTGCCCTTAAATCGTGCATTGGCCGCCTCTCATCTGAGCTTGCCACGCTCGCGCCAGCCGGCATAGTTTTAACTGACTAGTCAGTCGATTAGAAGCGGCATCTCGTGCGGAAGCCAGAAGATATCAGCCGATCGGGAATTGCCCGGCGCCTGACGGAGAGTTCAATGACCAAGCAGATCCGGCTCAACGCGTTCAACATGGCGACGCCCGGCTCGCAGGCCTCGTCGCTGTGGAACTATCCCGGCAACCGGGTCGGCGAATACAACAAGCTCGGCTACTGGAAGGACCTCTGCAGCATCCTCGAGCGCGGCCTGTTCGACACGCTGTTTCTGGCCGACGTGCTCGGCACCTACGACGTCTATGGCGGCAATCCGGATGCCGCGCTGCGCCGCGCGGTGTCGGTGCCGATCCTCGATCCGGTGCAACTGATCCCGACGCTCGCAGACAATACCAAGAATCTCGGCTTCGGCGTCACCTGTACGCTGACCTACGAGCCGCCGCATGTGTTCGCGCGGCGGATGTCGACGCTGGACCACCTCACCGAAGGGCGCGTCGGCTGGAACATCGTCACCGGCTTCCTGCAGAGCGCGGGCAAGGCGGCGGGACACGGCGCGATCCCCGGCCATGACCGGCGCTACGACATCGCCGAGGAATATATGGAGGTGGTGTACCGGCTGTGGGAAGGCAGCTGGGAAGACGACGCCGCCTCCCGCGATGTCGCCAAGGGCTGGTTCAGCGATCCGTCGAAGGTGCACAAGGTCAAGTATGACGGCGAGTTCTTCGCCACCGACACCATCCATCTCTGCGAGCCGTCGCCGCAGCGTACGCCGGTGCTGTATCAGGCCGGCGCCTCGGGGCGCGGTCGCGCCTTCGCCGGCAAGCACGCGGAAGGCATCTTCACCGGCGGTCCGTCGAAGAAGGTGATCGGCGACCAGGTACGGAAACTGCGCGACGAATGCGTCGCCGCCGGCCGCCCGCGCGACGCGATCAAGATCTATACGCTGGCCACCGCGATCGTCGCCGAGACCGAGCAGGAAGCGTATCGCAAATACGACGACTACCGCCGCAACGTGCAGCACGAAGGCGCGCTGGCGCATCTGTCGGGCCTCACCGGCATCGACCTGTCGAAGTACGGCCTCGACGAAGTCCTGACCCACATCCAGACCGACGCGATGCGCTCGGCGGTGGAGTCCTTCACCTCGGCCGATCCCGACCGGCTCTGGACCATCCGCGAACTGGCGGAGCATCAGAGCATCGGCGGCCGCGGTCCGGTGTTCATCGGCTCGCCCTCCCAGGTCGCCGATCAGATGATTGAATGGGTCGACGACACCGACATCGACGGCTTCAACCTCGCTTACGTGGTCGCGCACGACACCTACGAGGACTTCGTCAATCTCGCCGTGCCCGAACTGCAGCGCCGCGGCGTGTATCCGACCGCCTACGCGCCCGGCACCTTGCGCGAAAAGCTGAACCCCGGCGCAAGGCCGCGGCTGGTCGCGCCGCATCCCGGCGCCGGCTTCCGCTACGCTCAGTCCGCCTGACCCCAGCAGTTCCGCACATTCGAACGGAGGCCGAGATGAGGAGCGCCGCGATGAGACTGCCGGACCTTCCGCCCGTCGTCGACAAGGCGGCCTTTCGCGCCGGGATGTCGCGGCTCGGCGCCGCGGTGAATATCGTCACCACCGACGGTCCTTCGGGCCGCGCGGGTTTCACCGCGTCGGCGGTCTGCAGCGTCACCGACGACCCGCCGACCTTGCTGGTTTGCCTCAACCGCTCGTCGTCGGTCTATGGCAGCTTCATCCGGAACGAGGCGCTCTGCGTCAACACGCTAAAGCCCAATCACGAGGAACTGTCGCGGCTGTTCGGCGGCAAGACCCCGATGGACGAGCGCTTTGCCGCGGCCGCGTGGAGCGTCGGCACCTCGGGCGCGCCGGTGCTGCAGGACGCCACCGTGTCGTTCGATTGCCGGATCGCGAGCAAGGCCGACGTCGGCAGCCACACCATCCTGTTCTGCGAGGTGCTGGCCATCGCCTGCCACGACGTCGCGGATGGGCTGATCTATTTCGACCGCGGCTACCACCGCGTGTGAGCGTCCGAACCCCGTCCGAAGGCTCGTCATGACCAGCCAGACCGTGCATCAGATCGCCGACGGTGAGGCGTTCGACGTCGTGGTGATCGGCGCCGGCGGCGCCGGCATGGCGGCTGCGCTCTACGCGGCGATCGCGGGGCTCAAGACCATTCTGATCGAACACACCGCGCAGGTCGGCGGCACGACGGCGTATTCCGCCGGCAGCGCCTGGATTCCCAACACCACGCATGCCGTCACCGTCGGCGCGCAGGACAGCCTCGACAACGCGGCGCTGTATCTGCGCCATTCGGTCGGCAACCAGTCCAGCGAATCGATGCGTCATGCGTTCCTGGCCAACGGGCCCGCAGCGGTCGCGCAGCTGGAGAACAATTCCGAGGTCAAGTTCCGCGCCCGGCCGCTGCATCCCGACTACAACAGTCAGTTGCCCGGCTCGTCGCTGAAGGGCCGCGTGCTCGAGGCCGCGCCATATGACGGCCGCGCGCTGAAAGGCTTGCTCAAGCTGATCCGCGAGCCGATTCCGGAATTCATGATCCTCGGCGGCATGATGGTGAACCAGGAAGACGTCCTGCACCTGCTGAACATGACGCGGTCGCTGCGCTCCTTCAGACACGCCGTGAAAATCCTGGCCCGCCACGCCGTCGACCGCCTGCGCCATCCGCGCGGCACGCGGCTGATGATGGGCAATGCGCTGGTCGCACGCCTGCTGGTGTCGCTGCATCAAAGGCAGGTCCCGATCCTGCTCAATGCGTCGGTCGCAAAGGTCGTGAACGAAGCCGACGGCGTCGACGGCGTGGTGATCGAGCAGGGCGGGACCACCCGCACGATCCGCGTTCGCGGCGGCCTGGTCGCGGCCACCGGCGGCTTCAGCCGCCACCCGACGCGCCGCGCCGAGATGCTGCGCAAGCCCGTCGCCGCTTATTGTCCCGGCGCACCGGGCCATACCGGCCAGTTGCACGACCTGCTGATTGAAGCCGGCGCGCGCTACGGCACCGATCATCGCGACACCGCGTTCTGGTCGCCGGTCTCGGTCCGCACGCGCGCGGACGGCAGCACCGCGGTGTTTCCGCATTTCATCTTCGACCGCGGCCGTCCCGGCACGATCACGGTCAACAGCAAGGGGCAGCGCTTCGTCAACGAGGCGCTGTCCTATCATCCGTTCACCCAGGCGATGTTCGAGGCCAACGAGTCCGCCCCCTCGATCCCCGCCTTCCTGATCACCGACGAGGACGGCCTGCGCAAATACGCCCTCGGCATGGTGCGGCCGAGCCGCTTCGGCCGGGCCGGTTTTCTGAAGGACGGCTATCTGGTCAGCGCGCCGACGCTTGCGGATCTCGCCGTCAAGCTGCAGATCGATCCGGCGGCACTGACCCAGACCATCGCACGCTTCAACGGCTTTGCGGCCTCCGGCGTCGATGCCGATTTCGGCCGGGGCGAGACCGACTACCAGCGCATCACCGCGGGAGACCTGTCGCACGGACCCAATCCCTGCCTCGGTCCGATCGCGCGGGCGCCGTTCTACGCCGTGCGGCTTTATCCAGGCGACATCGGCGCTGCGACCGGTCTCGTCACCGATGAAAACGCCCGCGCCCTGCGCGCCGATGGCAGCGCCATCGATCGGCTCTACGCCTGCGGCAACGACATGAATTCGGTGATGGGCGGCAACTATCCCGGCCCCGGAATCACCATAGGCCCCGGGCTGGTGTTCTCCTACGTCGCCGTGCGGCATATCGCCGACCGGCTCCGGACATCCGGCGTTGATGGCCCGCATATTGCTTTACAATCGGGGCCTCCGACTAACCACACGGTTAATCAGGCCGCGGACCCGACCGCGATCTCCCACGTCGGAATGAATGCAGCGCGTGATTGAACGCAAATCGAGGATTGGCCGATGAACAACGACACGACATCATCCGCGCGCAACGGCGCGCTGACGCGCCGCGCGCTGCTCGGCGCCCTCGCCGCCGTGCCGCTGGTCGGACGCAGCGGCCTTGCGCGCGCGCAGGTCGGCGATACCATCAGCGTGCGGGTCGATTTCGCGCCGTGGGGCGTGCATGCGGCGCTGCATCTGGCGCAGGTCAAGGGCTGGATGAAGGAAGACGGCCTGAACGTCGATATCCAGGACGGCACCGGCACGCTGAGCACGATCAACCTGGTCGCGTCCGGCAAGGTCGATGTCGGCTTCGTGCAGGTCGGTCCGATGGCGATCGCACGCGGCAGCGGATTGCCGGTGAAATCCTTCGCCGGTTATCTGCGCAAGGGCGATCTCGCGGTGATGGTGGATGCCGCCAAGGGGCCGAAGACCGTCAAGGAACTGGCGGGCAAGAAGATCGTCTGCTTCGCCAACAGCCCGTGGGCGCCGTTCGTCGACCAGTATCTCAAGAACATCGGCCTCGAGAAGGGCACCGGCCCCAACCAGGTCAACGTCGTGATGGTGTCGCCGGCGGCGATGGTGGCGACCTATGCCAGCGGCGAGGCCGACGGCTTCATGTCGCTGCAGGAATTCGGCGAGCCGCTGGTGATGGCCGCGCGGCCGGCCCGTTCGTTTCTCGCCGCCGACGTCGGCATCGCCTTTCCGAGCTACGGCCTGATCGCCACCGATGACACGCTTGCCAAGCGCGGCGATGCGCTGAAGCGGCTGTCGGCCAACCAGACCCGCGCCTGGACCTACATCTACGAAAAGCCGGAAAACCTCGACGAGGCGGTGGCGGCGATGATGACCCAGCGCGCCGACAAGCAGCTCAAGCCCGAGGTGCTGAAGGCGCAGCTCATCCTCAGCAAGGATTTTCTCAACACGCCGCACACCGCCGGCAAGCCGCTCGGCTGGCAGGCCGCGGACGACTGGAAGCTCGCCGTCAAATCGATGTCCGATGCAGGCCTGATCAAGGCCGACGCCAGGATCGAAGACTTCTTCACCAACGACTTCATCAAGTCGTAGCCGTGATGCAGGCCGGTCCAGCGTCCCACACCCTCGAACGGCCTGCCTCGCCGACGCCCTATGTGAGGGTGTCGGCTGTCAGCAAGTCCTACGACAGCGGCAAGAACGCCGCGCCGGTGCTCGACAACATCACGCTCGACATCGCGCCGGGCGAACTGGTCGCCATCGTCGGGCCGTCGGGCTGCGGCAAGAGCACGCTGTTGAAGTGCATCGCCGGGCTGCAGCCGGTCTCGGCCGGACGCATCATGGTGAAGGACGAGCACGTGCTGGCGCCGCCGGACAACATGGCGATCGTGTTTCAGCGCGACGTGCTGCTGGACTGGCGCAGCGTGCTCGACAACGTGTTGCTGATGGTGGAATTCCGCGGCCTGAAGCGGCGCGACTACGAGGCCAAGGCCGTGCAATTGCTGACGACCTACGGCCTCGGCGATTACGTTCATCGCTACCCGTGGGAGCTGTCCGGCGGCATGCGGCAGCGGGCGGCGATCTGCCGCGCGCTGATCGTCGACCCGGAATTGCTGCTGATGGACGAGCCGTTCGGCGCGCTCGATGCGATGACGCGCGACGATCTCAACGTCGAGCTGGAGCGGCTGTGGTTCTCGACCCGCAAGACGCTGCTGTTCATCACCCATGGGATCGAGGAGGCGGTGTATCTCGCCGACCGCGTGGTGGTGATGGCGCGCAATCCGGGCCGCATCGCCGCGATCGTCGACATCGACATTCCGCGGCCACGGCCGCTCAGCGTCAGGCAGACCCCGGAATTCGGCAAATACACCACCGAAATCCGCCGGCTGTTCGCGTCGCTCGGCGTGGTGAAGGCGGTCTAGTCGCATGATCTGGCAACGAAGCGAATACGCGCGCACCGTCGCGACCGTCCTGCTGCTGACCATCGGCGCCTGGGAGCTGGCGGTGCGGATGTTCGGCATCCGCACCTTCCTGCTGCCGCCGCCGTCGCTGATCGCCGCGGAGATTTTCAATCATCCCGGCTTCTATGCATTCCAGTCGCTGTACACGATCTACATCACCGCGATCGGCTTCGCGCTGGCGGTGATCTGCGGGATCGGTCTTGCGATCGCCATCGTCTCGTCGAAATTTCTCGACCGCACGCTGTACACGCTGCTGGTGGCCTCCAACGCGGTGCCCAAGGTGGCGCTGGCGCCGATCTTCGTGATCTGGCTCGGCACCGGCGGCGAACCGAAGGTGGCGATCGCCGCGCTGATCGCGGTGTTTCCGATCGTGATCAACACCACGCTCGGACTGCGCGCGGTGGACCCCGACATGATCGATCTGGCGCGCTCGGCGCGCGCGCCGAACCACGACGTGATGCTGAAGATCAGGCTGCCCAATGCGTTGCCGAGCATCTTCGCCGGCGCCAAGGTCGGCATCTCGTTCGCGCTGATCGGCGCCATCGTCGGCGAGTTCGTCGCCGGCGAGCGCGGGCTCGGCTACGTCATCCTGACCAGCCAGGCCACCTTCAACAGCCCGCGCGCCTTCGCCGCCATCGTGCTGCTCAGCGCCATCGGCACGGTGATGTTCTTCGCCGTCGAACTCTGCGAACGCTGGCTGCTGCCCTGGCACGTCTCGCAGCGTGGCGCCAAGGCGGGACGCTGATCGGCGCGCGGTCCCGTATTCCCCTTCAAACCTTGGATTTAAAAGGGGTGTCGTGCCCAGGTAAAAGGGATTGTGGCCCAAGACAATTAGATCAGCAAAATCACAAACTTAGCGAGCCAGTTATTTTTCGTTTGTACCGATCAACTGTGCCGATGTCGCGCACTGTTCAAGCGTCAAACGTCGCGCCTAAGGCGACCTTGCCGATTATGATCTCGCGGATAACTCTGCCGCCATCGAGCGTCACGATGCGCGAGAAATATTCCCTGGACCTTTGGAAGGCCGGTACAACGCGTCGGATCCTATCCCAGCGCGGGCTGCCATCTTCTCAAGCTCGCCGCTGCCAGCTAAAAATTTGACCGTACGGTACGCCATCCCCGCAATCATCGCGCCGTCAACGGCTCCGGGATAAGAAGAAGTCGATCGCGCCCGGACATCGCATCGCCCTGAACCTGCTCGGACAGGCGATCTTCATCTCGGCGACGAATGTCTTCGCCGGCATCGGCAATATCTTGTTGGGAGAAACCCAGAGCCCTCAGGCCTTCCGCGCCCATTAGATAAGCCGATTCGACCGTCTCGCGGATCTGGTAGTCGACGCCGGCGCGGATCAGCTCGACCGCATGCCCGCGATCGTAGCTTCGGACCAGAAGCTTGGCCTGAGGAAATTCGTGTTGGATCAATTCCACCATCTGCAGTGCCGGCTTTGGGTCGTCGATGCAGATCATGATCGCATCCGCATTGCTGGCGCCGGAGTGGCGCAGGGTGTCGAGCCGCGCGCCGTCGCCGAAATAAACCTTGAACCCGTAGCGCGCGGCATCGCGGATACGGTCCGGGTTGTTGTCGATGACGCTCAGTTCGACACCCCTCGCCAGGAGTGCCTGCGACGCAATCTGCCCGAAGCGCCCGAAGCCGACGATGAGAATGCGACCCCTCAGGTTGGATGCCGCTTCGATGCCGTCCATGGATGCTTCCGATCCGAGAAGTCGATCTGCGGCCATCATGAGCAAGGGCGTGAATGCCATCGATAGGATCACTACGGTCGAGAACAGGGCGTTGTCCCGCGCCTCGATCACCCCGCCCGCTGTCGCGGCAGTATAGAGTACGAATGCAAACTCGCCGCCTTGAAGGAAAAGCGAAGTTCGGTGCAGAGCGTTATGATGCGAGCTTCTGAAGACGCGCGCGACCACGTAGACGACCAGGCCCTTGGCGATCGTGAAGGCGATGACCATCGAGAGCAGAAGCCGCCATTCGGCCGCGACGATCGACAGGTCGAGCGACATGCCGACAGCCAGAAAAAACAGACCCATCAGCAGTCCGCGGAACGGCTCGATGTCGCTTTCGATCTGATGACGATAACTCGAGCTCGACAGCATCACGCCGGCGAGAAACGCACCCATGGCCATGGACAGGCCGACGGCGTCCATCAAGAGCGCCGCGCCCAGGACCACCAGCAGCGCCCCTGCTGTCAACACCTCGCGGGTTCGTGCCTTGGCCAGCAACGCGAAGAACGGGTTAAGACCCCAGCGCGTTACGCCGAGAAGCACTAGCAGCGCGACGACCGCAAGCAGGCCTTCGATCCAGCCCGTCTGTCCGGGCGACAGCGGCGACAGGTAAGCCACCAACGCCAGCAACGGGACGATCATCAGATCCTCGAACAGAAGGATCGCGACCGATTGCTGACCTTCTGCGCTGGCAATCTCGCCTCGATCTTGAAGCACCGACATGATGACGGCCGTCGATGACAGGACAAAGCCCGTGCCGGCTATGAAGGCGACGGTCGGAGCCAAGCCAATGGCGAAAATGCCTGCAGCGGTCAGGCCGGCGATCGCGATGACAACTTGAACGAGACCAAGACCGAAGATGTAACCGCGCATCGCCCATAGCTTGTACGGCCGAAGCTCCAATCCGATCACGAACAAGAACATGACGACGCCGAGCTCGGAAAAGTGCAAAATGGACTTCGGGTCCGTGAACAAGGCAAGTACCGAAGGGCCGACCAGCACACCCGCGGCAAAATATCCCAGGACAGAGCCAAGTCCGAGCCGACGGAAAAGCGGCACGGCTATCACGGCGGCACTCATCAGGGCGACTGCGGGACCGATTGTTTGTCCGAGGCCGACTTCCGCCATGATGTTGCTCTCCGGTTCTGCTCCTGCGAACCACGACCGATCACAGAAAATGCGCTCATTAAGTTGGCGGGCAAGCGGTACTTGCCTTTTAGGTTCTATGTGCTCGAGGCGGAATTCAGGCAGATGCTCAAGTTGGAAGAAATGGCTTGCGGGCCCCTGAAAGGTGCTTTGAAAGAGCCTATCGCTGTGTTGGAGTCTCGAAAGACTGGCCCACAATATCGATAGCCACCTTGCCTCGGAGTCCACGGGAGCTTCCGTCTTCAAGCAATTCATGGGCTTCGCCGACGCTAGCCAAAGGCAGTACTGCACCGATCACCGGCCTGATCAGGCCGCGTTCGACAAGGTTTGTCAGCGCGTCGAGTTTTCCGCGGTTTTGCCGGGTGAACACGAAATGGTAGGCGGCATTCTTGCCCCACGCCTCGATCATGTTTTGCGGCTGTGCGATATCGACAATGCTGACCACCCGTCCGGCATCCGCAAGCACGAGCGGGCTTCTCGCCAGCGTATCGCCGCCGATCGTATCGAATACAACGTTCACTCCCCGCCCATGCGTCAGGTCCGCCACGGCCGCCACATAGTCATCGGAGGTGTAGTCGATGACCTCGTCCGCTCCCAGCGATCGTACGAATTCGTGGTTGCTGGAGCGCGCCGTCGTGATGACTCGCGCGCCCATCGCCTTGGCAAGCTGGATCGCCAACGTACCCACGCCGCCCGCGCCGCCGTGGATCAGGATGGTCTCATGGACGACAAGCTGGGCGCGCGTCACCAAGGCTTCCCAGATCGTTCCGCCAACCAGCGTCAGGCTGGCAGCCTCCAGATGGCTGATGTTGTTCGGCTTGCGGGCAACCAACTCGACATCGGCAACGTGAAACTCCGCGTACGAACCGGGGCCTCCGAAGATTCTGGGCGTGTAGTAAACTTCGTCGCCTATCTCGAACTCGCTCACGTCCTCTCCCTTCTCTTCCACGACGCCGGAAACGTCGTGACCGATGATGGCGGGAAGCGGAACGTAGTCGACATAGTCGCCACGGCGGATCTGATAGTCTAGGGGATTGATGGCGGTGGCGTGGACGCGTACCCGGACCTGTCGCGGTCCGATATCCGATAAAGCAACCTCGCGCAGCGCGAACGCGTCGTAGCCACCGAATTTTTCCAGAACAACTGCCTTCATGGTATCGGGCATGATCTCACCTCGCTCTGATTGGACTTCCGCGGACCTTCGCGAGAGCAGGGGCCGGCCAATCAGGTGGCGCCGATCGACGCCATGATCAACCGCCACCCTCATCTCACCGTCGCAGCACGTCCTGCCATTCCGGATGCCGTCCGATCTGCGCCTTCGCGAAGGGGCAGAGCGGCATGATGGCGATTCCGTCCCGGCGGGCGTCTTCGATCGCCTGGCGCACCAGTCGCTCGCCGATCTTGCGGCCGCGCAGGGCCGCAGGCACTCCCGTGTGGTCGATGATGATCAGGCCGTCGCCGGCGCGGCTGTAGGTCATCTCGGCCTCCACGCCGTCGACAACGAGGCGGTAGCGTCCCTTCGAAGCGCCATCCTCCCGTTCGACCCTCTCGCCGCCGTCCGAGGCCGCGGTCCTGATCGTTTCGGCGTCGGGCCGGCGGATCTTCCGCGGCTCTCCATGCGCGCACTCGAGGAGGTCGCGGTCCCATCCGCCCAGGTCGGCGGCGGCCTCGTAGGTCGAGACGAGGAATGCCATCAGCGCTTCGTCGGGATCATCCGCCGTCCGCACGGCATCGTAGGGCAGCATGAACTCCGACAGGCCGTCGTGCCAGAATGCCGCGTCGGGCAGGACCGCCGCCGCCCGGTAGCCGGCCGGAGCCGGATAGGCGTAGCTGTAGAAGGCGGGATAATCGATGCCGTTGCCGCCCGGCCAAAAGCCCGCCGAGGACACCTCGCGGTCATAGGCCTCCTGCGCCACGTCGTCGGGCAGGGCGGGAATGCCCGCCGGATGGAGCGGCGCGCGGCGGCCCGAGAACCGGGTGACGGCGAGGTCGAGGGCGCCCCAGAACAGGTGGACGGGACTTGACTTGCCGACGAAGGACGTGCGGAACCGGTTGAACACCCTGTCGACCGCCACAAGGGCCTGATGGTAGCGCTGCACGGCTTCGCGGTCATAGGCGCGGTCGCGATCATCCTCGGCGAACGGCACAGGGTCTGGCACTTCGTTCGGCGAGCCGTGGAAAGTTGGCGTCCCGCCAAGCTCGGTGATCAGGCTGACGAACTTGGCGTGGAATGTCGCGACCGTCATCGGCCCGAGGTCGAACGATTCCCGGCGGCCGTTGCCGCCCGTCCCCACGACCTTGTGCTCGCGAAAATCGAACAGGATTTCGATGCCCGGGCCGTCGGGAATGGGCGATGAGGCGAGACCGATCGGCGTGACGTAGAAGGTCGCGTTCCACGAATGGTTCAGCCATGGCGTGTGGGCGAGCCGGTACTTGCCGGCGATCTGGAGGTAGAGATGCAACGCTGAACAGGTCTCGCGCCAGCTGAGGTAATCGAGGTCGGGCCACTTGGTCATCATCTCACTGTCTCCATCCTGTGTCTGCTCGAGGGTACGGCCGTCCTGCAATCAGGCATCAGGCTGCTGCCAATGAGGATAGGTGACGTAGGCCGTCACGACCTCATCGTCGTGGGAACGGATCGTCACCTTGTCTCCCTTCTGCATGGCAATGATCTCACCGGGACCTGCCGTCACCGTTCCGTGCGCGTCGGAAACTGTGATTTTACCTGAGAGGATCACCATCGTGTCGTGAACCGCCATGGTCTCCTCCAGGATCTGGTTCGGCCCGTAGCGCCCGAACCCGATCGTCACCGGCCCACCGTGCCGCTGATCGAGGACATTGCCAGCAAAAATGTCGCCGTCCTGTCCGGGCGAGCGTTCCAGGTATGCATCGGCGAAAGCAAATTTGTGAACGGGCATAGTGCTTTCCTTTCAGATCGGATGAGGTGCCGGTAAGGCAATCTGCCCGAGCTTCGGCCGGGGCAACGGCTGAAGTGCGCCCTGGCCGGGTCCTGCAGCTTCAATCCGGAAGGGGAATGTGCTCATTCCGGTCGTCGACGGGCAAATCGAAGCGTCCCTTGCCCCAGTTCGCGGCGCGCCATTCGGCCTTGGCGACTTCGATGCGCTCCTGCGACGAGGCGACGAAATTCCACCAGATAAAACGCGGACCGTCGAAGGTCGCACCGCCGAGGATCATCATTCGGGCGCCCCGGTCGCCGGCAGCCACCGTGATGCGGTCGCCGGGCCGGAACACCATCATCTGTCCGGCCTCGAATTCCTGTCCGGCGACCGAGATCGAGCCTTCGACGATGTAGATGCCGCGGTCTTCGTGGTTGTCCGGCATCGGCAGACGGCTTCCTGACTCGAGTCTCACGTCGGCGTAGAACGTCTCGGAGAGCATCGTCGCGGGCGCGACCTTCCCGAAGGCGTTTCCGAGAATGAGCCGAACCGACACGCCGCGGTCGTCGATGACGGGCAGCGTCTCCTTGCCGTGATGCTCGAAGCTTGGCGCGACATCCTCGTGGCTTTCCGGCAGAGCCAGCCACGTCTGGATGCCGAACAGGCTGTTGGGACCGCTCCGCGCCGTTGCGGAGGTACGCTCCGAATGGGTGACGCCGCGACCGGCGACCATCCAGTTCAGGGCTCCAGGGCTAATGATCTGGTCGGCGCCGGTGCTGTCGCGGTGATGGAAGTCGCCCTTGAACAGGTAGGTGACCGTGCCGAGGCCGATATGCGGATGCGGTCGGACGTCGACGCCCTGGCCAGTCAGCAGTTCGGCCGGTCCTGCCTGGTCGAAGAAGATGAACGGCCCGACCATTTGGCGCTTCGGCGCCGGCAAGGCACGCCGAACCTCGAACCCGCCGAGGTCGCGGGATCGCGGGACGATTATTGTCTCGATAGCGTCGATACCGACCTCGTCAGGGCAGCCCGGTTCAAGCGATGGGTTCCAGCTCATGTCCGTCATCCTTCGTGATGGACCACCTGATCCGGCCCGGCGGTAGTCGTGATCGCCGGTCGCAATCGCAGCTAGGCCCGTGATCCGGTGTGCTGTGTCGCGAAAGGCGAAACGTCACCGCAAGGACCCGAGGAACCGCAGCCTGCCGGCAGATCGTCGAATTCAGTCGCACCCTTTCCAAGAAATTAAATGAGCTCAAGTCTGCTCGCCGCGACGAGCCGGAAAGGGAGCAAGAACGGCACCAGAGCGGCATATTCTGCACCACGAAGCTTGAGCGTGTTGGCTAACTACCAGCAGCCGATAGGCGCTTCCTCAAATCCAGGAGATCCGAATGCCCCTCCGCAACGGCCTGTCCTCGCTTCTTCGTCCCGAGGATTCCGTACTGGTGCTGATCGACCATCAGCCTTACCAGCTAGCTAACCTGAACAGCCACGATCCGCAGGCTGTGGTCAACAACACAACCGCCCTTGCAAAAGTGGCCAAAGTATTTGGTGTGCCGGTAATTCTGACCAGCGTTGTCGCGGCCCGGGGCGGAGTCATCTTCCCGCATGTCACCGAAGTGTTTCCCGGTCAGGAGGTGATCGACCGAACGACCATCAACACCTGGGAGGATCCGAAGGTCGTTGACGCTGTGAAGGCGACGGGCCGCAAGCAGTTGATCATGGCCGGTCTGTGGACCGAGATTTGCGTTGCTATGCCTGCGATTCAGGCCGCGGGCGAAGGCTGGGACGTGACCGTCATCACTGATGCGTCGGGTGGCACTTCGGTTGAAGCCCATGAGGTGGCGATCCAGCGCATGATTGCGGCTGGCATTAACGTGATGACCTGGCTGGCACTGGCATCCGAATGGCAACGCGATTGGGCCCGAGCCAAGACGGCGGGCCCCCTCAACGACGCCCTCAAATACCACATCGGCGGCAGCGCTATCGCCTATTTGTGGGAGCAGCAGCTGCTTAACACGCCGGTGCCAAGCTCGAAGAGCTGATCTAAGGAAGGATGGCGAGGCCGCCCCAAATGGTCCGGTCCTCGTCATCCATGGCGGCGTCCAGAACTACTCAAAGGAGGCACGGATGGATTTCGAGACACTCATGCAGGCCAACCTTGATCTGGTGTTCGGCGAGCGCGACTCCACACGGCGCATCTCGGCGATCCGGAACATCTACCATGAAAACGCGGAGCTTCACGAACCTGAGCGTTCGGCGCGTGGGCACGAAGCGATCTCTCAGTCCGTGTCGGAGCTTCTGCAGCATCTGCCTCTGGACTTCGTGTTCACTGCGTTGAGGCCGGCATTGGGCCACAACGGCGTCGGCCGCCTGCAGTGGGGGGCCGGTCCGGCTGGAGGTCCGTTTGCCGTCACCGGTACAGACGTCGCGCATGTCGAAGGCGGGCTCATCCGAACGCTGCACGTCTTCCTCGATCAATCGGATAAGTGAAGGCACTCGTCCTGAAAGCGATGACCTAGCGCGCGTTCCAGAAGAAGCGGGTGCTGGCGGAAGGCATCGAGCCAGGCCGAAGGACCGAACCTTCTCGCCGCAGCGCTTGAAAAGAAGACGCAGCATGCATTTCAGCCTCGCCGGCCGAGGAGAGCTTCGATCTCCTGAAATCGCCGCGGATCTCCAGCATCGAACTTGTGCTGACCCGTCATGAGCAGGCCGCTGCCTTCATTGCGGCCCGCCATAGGCGGCTGGCGGGCAGTCCCGGCGACTGCCTGGCGGTCGTTTTGGCCCGGCGCGATTCGATGGCGCGCACGACGTGCGACGGGTTACAGGCCAGCTGCTCGACCTCGGCAAAGTCGTTGTTGGGATCGCGGTTGAGTTCTAGCACGCCGATCTCGATCGGCGGAAACTCGGCGTGGGGCCAGACCTTCGTGACATCGAACGGGTTGAAGGGTGATGCGTCCGCCCGCGCTTTCGTCACGATTTGGACCTGCGGGATCCATCCAGGGTAGTTCCCTTCCTCGTCGCGACGATCAATGTATCCGATCGGCCGAAGGAAGCCGTCAGCAGGCCTTGATTGCAGCTTCGATTGCAATTGCCTGCCTGTCAATCTCAGCCATTGTCGTGTTTTTCGAATGAACGATCATGCGCATGTAGAGAGCAGATATGAGAAGATCGAGCGCAAGTTCCCTGTCGAGCGCAAGTTGCAGTTCGTTGCGGGCGACGGCGCGATCGAGCATTCGATTTCCAAACTGGCGGCGTGCGGCAGTCACGCTGTCCAACATCTTCGAGACTTCGGGCGTTCTGATGCGTTCAGCAACAATATCCGGAAGGATCTTGCGGACTAACGGATGTCGGAACGCTGCACGTGTTGTACGAAGATAGGCGCTGATATCTGCACCTAGCGAGCCGTGGTCACTAAAGTCAGACAAATTGATTCCGACGCTTTGGATTGCTTCGCGTGCGAACTCGAGTTTTGACGGCCATCGGCGGTAGATTGCCGCTTTGCCGGCGCCCGCGCGCGCCGCCACGCGCTCCAGGCTTAGCGCTGCATAGCCGGAGTTTGCCCATTCTTCGAACAGCGCCCTGAACAGAGCTGTAGTCAGTTCAGGCCGGAAGATCGCCGCCCCACTCGGCTTCCGCCTTTTTTTACGGTCGACACTCTTGCGTTCCATCCACAAAGTCTCCATTATGGATGGAACGATAGCGTTTCAACCATAACGTGGAAAGCGTTGAGGCGTCGTTCAGCTGATATTTTCTGGGTCGTAGCGGCTGGCCAGAGAAGAGGATCACCTCAGTGCCCAACGCGCTCGCCTGGACAGAATGCTTGTTTTGACCAATCGAGCGCGCGCCGATTGATCTGCACTGATCGAAGGGGGCGAATCGACCCGGATGTGGGCTGCAAACGGCATAGGAGACCAGCATGACCGCGCCTGCCAATTCCTCCTTCGTCCAGTGGCACGCCAATGGCCGACACGCGTCCTACTTGCGCACGCTAAAATCCCCAGGCGGAATTCTCGACCTTCTTATAGTGCAGCGACCGGCCGGAGATATGTCCCGCCCGGCCCTGCCGGACATCGTACTGATTGAGGACATGCGTGGCTGCCGTCGTGTCAGGGGAGACCTGGGAGGAGGTCGCTTCGATGTGGCGACCGCAAAAGGCACGCTCGCCGTCGCCGCGCCGAATTTCGCGACCACAGTGATCAATGATGAAAGCCATTGGCTTCGCAGCATGGCGTTTCCCCTGGCGCAGTGGCAGGGCATGCTCGACGAGGCCGCCGATGGCCGGTTCTCGTTCGAGACCTCCGGTATCTACGGCCGAGTGTTTGAATCGTCGGCCATCCGATCGGCGGTCCGCAACCTGTGGGCTATTTGTGAGGACGAGGGAGCGCCGTCGCGTCTGCTGGCACGGGCTGCAGGCTGCGAGATTCTGGCCGAACTCAGCCGGCTGGGCGGGACGCCGATAAAGCCAGTCAAGGGCGGCCTCGCCCCGTGGGCAGAGAGGCGCTGCCTCGAGTTCATGCGGGCGCGGCTTTCGGAAGACGTCAGCCTCGACGAACTGGCGGCCGAAGCCCGACTCTCACCGTTTCATTTTGCCCGCATGTTCAAACGGAGCGTTGGCGTCCCTCCTCGGGTCCATCTCACGCAATTGAGGATGGAAAGAACCTGCGAACTCCTCGAGACGACGGATCTCTCAATCACGGAGATCGCGCAGGAGGTGGGTTATTCTGCGAACCAAGTGCTCGCACGGGTCTTCACCAAGCACCGGCGCATGAGCCCGTCTGACTATCGTCGGGCGGTGCGTGATCCGTTGCAATAAACCTCGCTCTCAACTTTAGCCGTCGATTTGCGATCTCGGTGACGATGCTATCACCGTGCCAGCCTATCCTCTGCGGCCCGATAGGGTCGGCCAAGCCAAATCGCGACCGCAGACGGCGACCTAGCGAATGTCGGCTCTATGGACTGCCGATAGCAGTCACGTCGGGCGAGGAGAAGATTGGCCGTTGCGCGGCCCGCCCCCAAACCCAGCCATCGTTACTCAGATCACACGCATCGTCTCCCTTGTCCTCGAACATGGAACACGACACGCAAAGATTATCGCTCTCGAAAGCCGCCGGCGGCGCGTGCGGACGCCGGGCGCGCGACGCTCTCCCGGAGGACGCTTCTTGGGGGGGCCCGCGCGGCGCCAACGCTACCGCCGCCTTACGTTGACGGTCAGGCGCGGATAATCAAACGCTTGAGAGCGCGTGGTGCCCAGGAAAGGACTCGAACCTTCACGGCCGTTAAGCCACTGGCACCTGAAGCCAGCGCGTCTACCAATTCCGCCACCTGGGCACGTACGCTGGGCACGTGCGGGGGTTAGTATTGATCGGCACCGCGCTTGTCAAATGCCGGTCACGGTCGCCAATTCGGCTGTACAGAACTGGGCCGATGGCGTAGGGCAAACCGCAAAAGCTTCGCGCGCCAAAGCCCTTAACCGGTTGCAGCCGGCGGCGAAGCGCAAGTCAGGATTGATCCGATGGCATCGCATCTGAACACGCTCGTCACGGTCTTCGGCGGCTCGGGCTTTCTCGGCCGCCATGTCGTCAGCGCGCTGGCGCGGCGCGATTACCGGATCCGAGTCGCGGTTCGGCGGCCGGAGCTGGCCGGGCACCTGCAGCCGCTCGGCCGGGTCGGGCAGATCCATGCGGTGCAGGCCAATCTGCGGTTTCCGGCCTCGGTTGACGCGGCGATGCGGGATTCCAGCGTGGCCATCAACCTGGTGGGCATTCTGGCCGAGGGAGGTCCGCAGCGCTTCAACGCCGTGCAGGGCGAGGGCGCCGGCGCGATCGCGCGGGCGGCTGCCGCAATGGGCGCGCGGATGGTGCATGTCTCGGCGATCGGTGCCGACATCAATTCCGAGTCTGCCTATGCGAGTTCGAAGGCCGAGGGCGAGCGCGCGGTGCTGGATTCGGTGCCGGAGGCCACCATCCTGCGGCCCTCCATCGTGTTCGGGCCCGAAGACGAATTCACCAATCGTTTCGCGGCGTTGGCGCGGGTCTCGCCGGTCATGCCGCTGGTCGGCGGCGGGGTCACGAAGCTGCAACCGGTCCATGTCGGCGATGTCGCCACTGCGGTGGCCGACGCGGTCGACGGCAAGACCAGGCCGGGCGCGGTCTACGAACTCGGCGGCCCGGAAATTCTCACCATGCGCGAGTCGATTGAGATCATCCTGAAGATCATCGAGCGCGACCGCATGCTGGTGTCGATTCCGTTCGGCCTGGCGCGGCTGAAGGCGATGGCGCTGCAGTTCGCGCCCGGCGGCTTGAAACTGACGCCGGACCAGGTGGCGCTGCTGCAGGTCGACAACGTCGTGTCCGATCAGGCCAAGGCCGCGGGGCTGACCCTCGAGGGCCTCGGCATCACGCCCGATTCGCTGGAGGCGCTGGCGCCGGCCTGGCTCTGGCGCTTCCGCCGCACCGGACAGTTCCAGCGCAAGACCACCTGAGCGTCAGCCGGCCTTGCGGGTCTTCGCGGCGGGCTTCGCTGCGACCTTGACCGGCTTGCGGGTCTTGCCGGCGTCGTCCTTCGCGGCGGCGGCGCGCGCGCCACTGATCGGCAGCAGCATTTCCTTCTGGCCGGCGATCGTCTTGCGCTTCTTGGCCTTGCCGGGCTTGGCAACGTCCTTCGCCGACTCCTTGGCGGGCTTCTCGGCCGCAGCGGGTCTCGCCGCGGCGCCCTTGCCGCCGGCGAGGCTGCGCCGCAGCGCGTCCATCAGGTCGACGACGTTGTCGCCCTTCGGCCGGGCCGGCGCGTTGATGCGTTCGCCGGTGCGCTTCTTGTTGATCAGTTCGGTCAGCGCCGCCTCGTAGTGGTCCTCGAAATTTTCCGGCGCGAAGTGGCCTGACTTCTGCTCGACGATGTGCTTGGCGAGGTCGAGCATGTCCTTGGTGATCTTGACGTCCTGGATGTCGTCGAAGTAATCGGCGGCGTTGCGCACCTCGTAGGGGTAGCGCAGCAGCATGCCCATCAGCCCGTTGTCGCGCGCCTCCAGCGCGATCACGTGCTCGCGGTTGGTCAGCACCACGCGCGCCAGCGCCACCTTGTCGAGTGAGCGGATGGTCTCGCGGATCACCGCATAGGCGTCATGGCCGACCTTGCCGTCCGGCACGATGTAGTAGGGCCGCACGAAGTACAATTCGTCGATCTCGGATTTCGGCACGAACTGGTCGATGTCGATGGTGCGGGTGGATTCCAGCGAAATCGCCTCGAGCTCGTCCTTGGTCACCTCGATGTAGCTGTCGGTGTCGACCTTGTAGCCCTTCATGATCTCGTCGCTGCCGACCTCGTCGCCGGTCTCGGCGTCGACCTTGAGGTATTTGATCCTGTTGCCGGTCGAGCGGTTGATCTGGTTGAAGGAGATCTTCTCGGAATCCGAGGTCGCCGGGTACAGGGCCACCGGACAGGTCACGAGGGAAAGGCGCAAGAAGCCCTTCCAGTTGGCGCGCGGGGCCATGACGCTTACTCCAGAAAGGACGCAACGGAACAATCAACAGAACCCGGACTCAAGCATATCCCCTCGGAATCGTTCCGGGGAGTCCTTATATTGGTTGTTGTTAACGCTAAGGAGTACGCGTCATGGCCGACCGCCCGCGCGATCTGGCGGACCGCATGGCGGCGCGGCGCAAGCCCGCCGACGGCTACCTGCGCGAGACCTTCGTGCTGCCGCGGCTACTCGCCCGCGCGCGGGCGCGGCAGTTCTTCGAGGCCTATCCGAAAGCCGCCTATATGAGCGGCGTGGAAAGCTGGCGCGAACTGCCGGGCGACGAGATCGAGTTCACGATGCGGAGGCTGCCGACCGCGGATTAGACCCCGCCGGTTAGTTCGTGATCTTGTATCCCGTCGATGTGACGATCGGCTGCCAGAACGCGATGTTGGCGGCGAGTTCTTTGGTCAGTGCCTCGGGCGTCGAGCCGACCGGAATCAGCCCGATCGCCATCAGCTTGTCCTTCACCTCCGGCTTCGCCAGCGCCTTGCTGACCGCGTCGCTCAGTTGCCTGGCGAACTCCGTCGACGCGCCCGCCGGCAGCCACATGCCGTACCAGGCGTCCGCCACCAGATCGACGCCGCTCTCCTTCAACGTCGGCGCCTCCGGCAGGAACGGCGAGCGCTCGGCGCTGGTCACCGCCAGCACCCGCACGCCGCCGCCGGCGCGGTGCTGCTGGATCGCGTCGGTCAGCGTCACGATGGCGAACGGGATGTGCCCGCCGATCAGATCGGTGATCGCCGGCGCGCCGCCGCGATAGGCCACGCGGGTCAGCGGAAGGCCGAGCACCTTCTCGAGCTGCGAGCCGGTGAAATGCGGAATCGTGCCGTTGCTCGGCACGCCGAACACCGCCTTGGTCGGGTTCGCCTTCAGCCAGGCGACGAAGGATTTGAAATCCTTGACCTCGGCGTCCACCGCCTTGCCGAGCACGATGGCGAATTCGAACCGCGTCAGCTGCGAGACCGGCACGAAGTCCTTCTGCGGATCGAAGCTCGGCTTGGCCTCGACGATCGGCAGCAGGTACATGGTCGGCCCGGTGGTGATCAGCACCGTGCTGCCGTCCGGCTCGGCGCCCTTCACCGCGCGAATGCCGATCAGCCCGTCGGCGCCGGTGCGGTTCTCGACGATTACGTTCCGGCCCAGCAACGGCGCGATCTCCTGCGCGATCAGCCGGCACAGCGCATCGCCGCCGCCGCCGGCCGCGAACGGGAAGACGATCTTCAGCAGCGGTCCGGATTGCGCGCGCGCCGCGACGCTGCCGAGCAATGGCGCGGCGGCGAGGCCGGCGATGAAAGTCCTGCGGTCCATGGGTCCTCCGGGGCGGTTTTCGCGACGCTAACCCAGTTTCGACGCGCGGCATACGCGCCACAGCGACCGCTTGCGCCGCCGGTCCGGCTGGCGCAAAACCGTCCGCAGTTCGCCCCGATCCGGTCCCAATCGCCAAAAGTCCGCTATGTCACGCCCGCAATTGAAGAATTTCCGCCGGATCGTGGTCAAGGTCGGGTCCTCGCTGCTGGTCGATTCCGCCGCCGGCGCGGTGCGCTCGTCGTGGCTCGCGGCGCTCGCCGACGACGTCGCCAAACTGCACGCCGACGGCCGCGACGTGATGATCGTCTCGTCGGGCTCGATCGCGCTCGGCCGCAGCCAGCTCAAGCTGCCGCGCGGCGCGCTGAAGCTCGAGGAAAGCCAGGCCGCCGCCGCGGTCGGCCAGATCGCGCTGGCGCGGATCTGGTCCGAGGTGCTGGGCCAGCACGGCATCCGCGCGGGTCAGATCCTGGTGACGCTGCAGGACACCGAGGAGCGCCGCCGCTATCTCAACGCGCGCTCGACGATCGCAAAACTGCTTGATTGGCGGGCGATTCCGGTGATCAACGAGAACGACACGGTCGCCACCAACGAGATCCGCTACGGCGACAATGACCGCCTCGCCGCGCGCGTGGCGACGATGGCGAGCGCCGATCTGTTGATCCTGCTGTCCGACATCGACGGGCTGTACGACGCGCCGCCCGGCGCCAATCCCGACGCGAGGCTGATCCCGGTGGTGGAATCGGTCAGCGCCGGCATCGAGGCGATGGCGGGTGCGGCGGAATCCGAATTGTCGCGCGGCGGCATGCGCACCAAGATCGAGGCGGCCAAGATCGCCACCGCCGCCGGCACCCACATGCTGATCGCCTCCGGCAAGATCGAGCATCCGCTCAAAGCCATCGCCGAAGGCGGCCGCTGCACATGGTTTCTGACGCCGGCCAATCCCGTCACCGCGCGCAAACGCTGGATCGCCGGATCGCTGGAGCCGAAGGGCACGCTGACCATCGACGCCGGCGCGGTCACCGCGCTGCGCGCCGGCAAGAGCCTGCTTCCCGCAGGGGTTATTCGCATCGACGGCGCGTTCGCGCGCGGCGATGCTGTCACCGTGCGCGGCCCCGATGGCCACGAGATCGGCCGCGGCCTGGTCGCCTATGACGCCGAGCACGCCGGCCAGATCAAGGGCCGCTCCTCGCGCGACGTCGCGGACATTCTCGGCTTCAGCGGCCGTGCCGAGATGATCCACCGCGACGACCTCGTGGTCGGCGCCGGCCCGGCTTAGCGCCCGGCGTTTCGTCTTATTCCTCTCTCGTGCTACACAATCCGCGCCCTATATTGAGTTCGCCATGACCGCCACGTTGAAAGCCGTCGATGCCGGCGCAGCCGAATTGCCGGCGCTGATGAAGAGCCTTGCAGCCGAGGCCCGCGCCGCCGCGCGGGTGCTGGCGCTTGCGCCGCCGGAGCAGAAAAATCGCGCGCTCGATGCGATGGCGCAGGCGATCCGCGACAGTGCGGACGCGATCCTCGCCGCCAACGCCGAAGACGTTGCCGAAGCGAAGGCCGGCGGCGCCACCGACGCCTTCGTCGACCGGCTGACGCTGACGCCTGCGCGCGTCGCAGCGATGGCCGACGGCATCCGCATCGTGCGTGAGATTCCCGATCCGGTCGGCGAGGTCAGCGAGCGCTGGCAGCGGCCGAACGGCATGACGATCGAGCGCGTCCGCGTGCCGCTCGGCGTCGTCGCGGTGATCTTCGAGAGCCGGCCGAACGTCTGCGCCGATGCCGGCGTGCTGTGCCTGAAGTCCGGCAACGCGGTGATCCTGCGCGGCGGCTCGGACAGTTTCCGCTCCTGCCGGGCGATCCATCAGTGTCTGGTGACGGGATTGCGCGAGGCCGGATTGCCGGAGGCCGCGATCACGCTGGTGCCGACCCGCGACCGTGCGGCGGTCGGGTTGTTACTTGGCGGACTGAACGGCGGCGTCGATGTCATCGTGCCGCGCGGCGGCAAGAGCCTGGTCGCGCGCGTCGAGGCCGAAGCCCGCGTGCCGGTGTTCGCGCATCTCGAAGGCGTCAACGCGATCTACGTCGATCGCGCGGCCAATCTCGAAATGGCGAAGTCGGTGGTGCTGAACGCCAAGATGCGGCGGCCCGGCGTCTGCGGTGCGACGGAAACGCTGCTGATCGATCGCGCTGCAGCCGAAGCCAACCTCGCTCCACTGATCAGCATGCTGCTCGACTCCGGCTGCGAGGTGCGCGGCGACGCCGCCGTGCAGCGCGCCGACGCGCGCGTGAAGCCGGCGGTCGAACAGGACTGGGACACCGAATACGAAGCCCCGATTATCGCCGCACGACTGGTCGACAGCCTCGACGAGGCGATCGCGCACATCGCCGCGCACGGGTCGCACCATACCGATGCGATCATCACCGATGATGCGGCGGCGGCGGCGAAATTCCTCAACGAGGTCGACTCGGCGATCGTCCTGCACAACGCCTCGACGCAGTTTGCCGACGGCGGCGAATTCGGGTTTGGCGCCGAGATTGGCATCGCCACCGGCAAATTCCACGCCCGCGGCCCGGTCGGCGCGCAGCAGCTGACGAGCTTCAAGTATCGCGTTCACGGCAGCGGGCAGACCCGGCCGTGACCGTTGCGTCCTGTGCCGACGGATCCTGACTTGGCGCAGCTTCCGGGGCCGCACAACCAGCTGCCGAATTTCTCCAACGGCATGCGCATCGGCCTGCTCGGCGGCTCGTTCAATCCGCCGCACGCCGCGCATCGGGCGGTCAGCCTGTTTGCGCTGAAGCGGCTGCGGCTCGATCGGGTGTGGTGGCTGATATCGCCCGGCAATCCGCTGAAGGACACCGGACCGCTGCATGGCATCGCCGAGCGCGCCGAGGCCGCGCAGCAGGTCGCCGACGACCCGCGCATCGTGGTGAGCTGTCTCGAATCCGTCATCGGCACGCGCTACACTTTCGACACCATCGATTATCTGCGCCGGCGCTGCTCCGGTGCGCGCTTCGTCTGGATCATGGGAGCCGACAATCTGGCCCAGTTTCATCGCTGGCAGAATTGGCAACGGATCGCCGCGGAGGTCGCCATCGTCGTGATCGACCGGCCGCCGACCAGTTTTCGCGCGCTGGCGTCTCCCGCCGCGCAGGCGCTCAGCCGCTATCGCCTCGCCGAGCACGCCGCAGCCATGCTGCCCGACCGCGAGCCTCCTGCCTGGGTATATCTCACCGGCCTGAAGTCACCGGTGTCGTCGACCGGTCTGCGGAACCCGGACGGCAGCTGGAGGAAATGATGGCGTCCCGCAACTGGAATATTGAAACTGCCGACCCCACATGCCTAGAATGGTCGCACCGCCGGGATTCGGCGCCCGCGATACAGTGAAAGGAAATGGTCCCTGACCCTATCTGTATTGTCTGAGTCGGTTCTACCGAAGCCAGCGCTTGCCCGGATCGGTAAGACATCGACGCCCGCAGCAGCCGCACCGGCGCGACCTGACGCCGACGCTACGCTCAAGCTGATCCTGTCTCGCCTCGACGACATGAAGGCAGAAGAGACGATCGCCATCGACCTTCACGGCAAGTCCTCGATCTCCGACCACATGATCGTCACCACCGGCCGCTCCAACCGGCATGTCGGCGCGATCGCGGAGAACGTGTCCAAGGCGCTGAAGGAAGCCGGCATCAAGACGATCCACGTCGAAGGCCTGCCGAATTGCGATTGGGTGCTGATCGATTCCGGAGACGTGATCGTCCATGTATTCCGGCCCGAAGTGCGCGAGTTCTACAATCTCGAGCGACTGTGGACGGCGCAAGGCCCCACCGCGGCCTGAGCAATCGTCTTTGCTCGTCATTCCGGGGCACGAGCAGCGAAGCTGCGACATGAACCCGGAACCTCTTTACGTCCGATCTTGGGATTCCGGGTTCGTTTCGGGCTACGCCCTCACGCCCCGGAATGACGATCTATTTGGAGTGCGCCACTCCCCCTCATCTCGGCTGGGACCCAATCGATGCGGCTTCTCGTGATTGCCGTGGGGCGCCTCAAGCAGGGGCCGGAGCGGGAGCTGGCCGCACGGTATCGGGAGCGGTTCGACGACATCGGCCGCAAGCTCGGCTTTCGCGGCCTCGACCTGCATGAAATTCCTGAAAGCCGCGCGCGCGACGCGCCGACCCGGATCGCCGAGGAGGCGGCTGCGATGGCCGCCCTGATCCCGGAAAAGGCCGTGATTGTTGCGCTGGATGAGCGCGGCGACAATCTCGACAGCGCCGCGCTGGCGCAGAAACTCGGCGGCTGGCGCGACCAGTCGGTATCGCAGACAATTTTACTGATCGGCGGCGCCGACGGACTTTCGCCCGAATTGCGGCGCAAGGCAAAGCTGCGGCTGGCGTTCGGTGCCGCGACCTGGCCGCATCAGATGGTGCGCGTGATGCTGCTCGAACAGCTCTACCGCGCCGCGACCATCCTGGCGGGCCACCCGTATCACCGTGTTTGATTTGACCGTGACCAGAAAGCCCGAGCGGAATTGACCAAGGCCCGGCACAGCTCCCGCAGCGACAAGGCGACCTGTCCCTGGTTGCCGGCGCTGCTGTTGTCGGCGAGCCTGATCCCGCTAATGGCCTCATCGGTGCAGGCGCAGCTCGCCGCGGCGCCGCCCTCGGCCGATATCATCAAGCAGCGCGCGCAGGAACTCGAAGCGGTACGCGCGCAGCAGAAGAGCGCGGCCGAACTGCAGGACAAGCTCAGGGCCGACATCGCCGCGATCGGCGAGGATCGCGCCAAGCTCAATCAGCAACTGATCGACATCGCCGCGCGCGTGCGCGGCGTGGAGACCAGGATCGGCGACGCCGAGGCGCGGCTGCGCCCGCTCGATGCCCGCGAAGGCCAGATCCGCGGCTCGCTGGAGTCGCGCCGCGCTGAAATCGCCGAAGTGCTCGCAGCATTGCAGCGGGCAGGCCGCCGCGCTCCGCCGGCGCTGCTGGTTCGCCCCGAGGACGCCCTGCAGTCGCTGCGTACCGCGATGCTGCTCGGTGCGGTGGTGCCGGAAATGCGCGCGCGCACCGATCAGCTGGTGGCGGATCTCGGCGAACTGATCAGCCTGCGCAAGGCGATCGCCACCGAGCGCGACCAGCTCGCCGTCGATCGCGTCAAGCTCACCGCCGACCAGACCCAGCTCGCCGCCTTCGTCGAGGAGCGCCAGCGCAAGCAGAGCGCGGCCGAGAAGGACATGGAAACCGAACGCGCGCGGGCCGCAACGCTGTCGCGACAGGTCGACAGCCTGCAGGGCCTGATCGCCAAGATGGAACTGGATCTGAAAAGCGCCGCCAAGGCCGCCGAGATCGCCAGCCTGAAGGGCACTCCGGCCGCGTTGAACGGCAAACCGAATCTCGATGCCCTGAAAAATCCCGGCCGACTCAGTCCGGCGATCTCATTCGCCTCGGCAAAGGGACTGTTTGCGCTCCCGGTTAACGGCACCAGGATTCGCGCTTTCGGCAGCTCCGACGGCGTCGGTGGCGTCGAAAAGGGCATTTCGCTGGCCACCAAGCCCGGCGCGCAGGTCACAACTCCGTGCGATGGGTGGGTTGTGTATTCCGGTCCCTTCCGCAGCTACGGACAACTCTTGATCCTGAATGCCGGTGGTGGGTATCATGTCCTGATCGCCGGGATGGAGCGAATTTCGGTCAACATCGGCCAGTTCGTGCTGACGGGCGAACCGATCGCGGTCATGGGGTCAACTTCGCAGGTGGCGTCGATCATCGCCGCCAATGCAAGCCAGCCCGTGCTCTATGTCGAGTTCCGTAAGGACGGCACTCCAATTGATTCTGGTCCATGGTGGGCCGCTAACGAAGGCGAGAAGGTTCGCGGATGATGCGCAAGACGTCGGTAGTTCTCCTCAGCGTGGCCACGGGCGCCGCGTTGACGCTATTCGTGACCCAGCCGCGCTCGGTCATCCTCGGGTCGAGCGCGCGCGCCGCGACCTCGGACACCTATCGCCAGCTCAACCTGTTCGGCGACGTGTTCGAGCGGGTGCGCAGCGACTATGTCGAGAAGCCGGACGACGGCAAGCTGGTCGAGTCCGCCATCAGCGGCATGCTGACCGGCCTCGATCCGCATTCGAGCTACATGGACGCCAAGAGCTTCCGTGACATGCAGGTGCAGACCCGCGGCGAGTTCGGCGGTCTCGGCATCGAGGTCACGATGGAAGACGGCCTGATCAAGGTGGTCTCGCCGATCGACGAGACCCCGGCGTCGAAGGCCGGCATCATGGCCAACGACATCATCACCAACCTCGACGACGAAGCGGTGCAGGGCCTGACCCTGAACCAGGCCGTCGAGAAGATGCGCGGGCCGGTCAATACCAAGATCCGGCTCAAGATCATGCGCAAGGGCCAGGACAATCCGATCGACGTCACGCTGGTGCGCGACAACATCCGGGTGCGCTCGGTGCGCGCGCGGGTCGAGAGCGAGGACATCGGCTACATCCGCATCACCACCTTCAACGAGCAGACCACCGAAGGCCTGAAGCGCGAGATCGGCAACCTCACCCAGCAGATCGGCAGCGACAAGCTGAAGGGCTTCATCATCGACATGCGCAACAATCCGGGCGGCTTGCTGGAGGAGGCGGTCACCGTCTCCGACGCCTTCCTGGAGCGCGGCGAGATCGTGTCGACCCGCGGCCGCAATGCCGAGGAAACCCAGCGCCGCACCGCGCGCGGTGGCGACCTCACCAAGGGCAAGCAGATCATCGTGCTGATCAATGGCGGCTCGGCATCGGCGTCGGAAATCGTCGCCGGCGCGCTGCAGGACCACAAGCGCGCCACGCTGGTCGGCACCCGTTCGTTCGGCAAGGGCTCGGTGCAGACCATCATCCCGCTCGGCTCCGGCAACGGCGCGCTGCGGCTGACCACGGCGCGCTACTTCACGCCGTCCGGCAAGTCGATCCAGGCCAAGGGCATCGTGCCGGACATCGAGGTGCTGCAGGACGTGCCCGAAGAGATCAAGGCGCGGACCGACACCAAGGGCGAGGCCTCGCTGCGCGGCCATCTGAAGAGCGACGGCGACGAGAAGACCGGTTCGCAGTCCTACGTGCCGCCGGACGCCAAGGACGACAAGGCGCTGAAGATGGCGGCCGACCTGCTGCACGGCGTCAAGGTCAACGCCACCGCGCCGGCCACCGGCACCGACAAGGCGGCGATCGACAAGCCGGCCGGCAAGGTCGCGAACTAAGCTCTGCGCTGCGGTTTTCCGACCGTCCGCGTTGCCAGGCAAATGAAAGGCCCCGGTTTTCCGGGGCCTTTTGTGTGTGCAGGGCGATCGTGTACCACGCACCGTTCATGAAAAAAGGACCGCATCGTTGTCGATGCGGTCCTTCGTGCCTCAATCAGCCGGTCCCTGAACTTATCAGCCTAGGCCGGCCTCAGGGCGCGTTCCTCAATGCATCGCGTGGAGCGTGGCTTCTTCCTGCCGCGCGATGGTGGTCCTCACCGCGCTCTGCACCTTCTCGAACGCGCGCACCTCGATCTGGCGGACGCGCTCGCGCGACACGCCGAACTCGGTGGCGAGGTCTTCCAGGGTCATCGGCTCATCCGCCAGGCGCCGCGCCTCGAAGATGCGGCGTTCGCGCGGGTTGAGCACGCCGATCGCGCCATTCAGCGCGGCGCGGCGATGGTCGAGCTCTTCATGCTCGGCCATGATGGCTTCCTGGGTTGGCGAGTGATCGACCAGCCAGTCCTGCCATTCGCCGGGCTCGCCGTCGTCGCGGATAGGGGCGTTGAGCGACGCATCGCCGCCGAGACGGCGGTTCATGTCGACAACGTCCTGCTCCGTCACGCCGAGCCGCTTGGCAATCAGCTTGACCTGGTCGGGATGCATGTCACCCTCGTCCAGCGCAGAGATCTTGCTCTTCGCCTTGCGCAGGTTGAAGAACAGTTTCTTCTGGTTGGCGGTGGTGCCCATCTTCACCAGCGACCACGAGCGCAGGATGTATTCCTGGATCGAGGCCTTGATCCACCACATCGCGTAGGTGGCGAGACGGAAGCCCTTTTCGGGCTCGAACCGCTTGACCGCCTGCATCAGGCCGACATTGCCCTCTGAAACGACTTCAGAAATAGGCAGGCCATAGCCGCGATAACCCATGGCAATTTTCGCCACGAGCCTTAGATGACTGGTCACGAGGTGGTGCGCCGCGTCGCGGTCGTCATGCTCACGCCAACGCTTGGCGAGCATGTACTCCTGCTGCGGCTCCAGCATCGGGAACTTGCGGATTTCGGACAGGTAACGCGAGAGGCCGGATTCTCCGTTGAGAACCGGAAGAGTAGCTGCACGGGCCATGTTAGCGCCCTCCAGTGGTTCGGACCCCCGACATCGGCGGATCCGGCAGGTCGGTCGCTGTGTCAAAGCCGACCGGGCTGCGATGTTCCGCGCTGGGTCATTCCAGCGCAGTTGCAACATACACGATTTCGCTAGTTGGATGGAAGGATCTGCATCGTCACGTCAGCGTGACGCGCATTATCGTTTTGTAATAATGAACGATTTCGTGACAAGCCGCGGCAAGCCGGGTTCAGGCTGACCCTGCCATCGCACTGCGAAGCCGGGCCAGATCGGCCGGCAATTCCGAGGTCCATTCAAGGATTTCGCCAGTTACTGGGTGTTCGATCGCCAACAGATAGGCGTGCAGGGCCTGGCGGCCAAGTTCCGAAAGCGCAGACTGGCCATGCGGCCCGAGCGCGCTGGACTTGGTCTTGAAATGCGGCCCGTAGACGCCGTCGCCCAGCAGCGGATGGCCGATATGGGCCATATGGACGCGGATCTGGTGGGTGCGGCCGGTCTCCAGCTGGCACGCCAGCAAGGTCGCGACCGGCTTGCCGTCGCGGCCGGCAAACGTCTCCTGCGTCTCCCAATGGGTGATCGCCTGCCGGCCGCCCTCGCGCACCGCCATCTTCTCGCGGGCGAAGGGGTGGCGGTCGATCGGCGCGTCGACGGTGCCGTGCGGGCGGTTCGGCGCACCCCAGACAAAGGCGAGATAACCGCGCCGCAGCGCGCCGGTGCGGCCGTGGTCGGCAAACTGCTCGGACAGCGATTTATGGGCGCGGTCGTTCTTGGCGACGATCATCAACCCGGTCGTGTCCTTGTCGAGCCGGTGCACAATGCCCGGCCGTTTCACCCCGCCGATCCCGGACAGGCTGGCGCCGCAATGGGCGATCAGCGCGTTGACCAGGGTTCCGGTCTCGTGGCCGGCGGCGGGATGCACCACCAGCCCCTTCGGCTTGTCGAGCACGATGATGTCGTCGTCCTCGTAGACGATGTCGAGCGCGATGTCCTCGCCGGCCGGCTCGGCGGCGACCGCCGGCGGCACGTCGATTGTGATCGTATCGCCCGGGGCGACATGATAAGCGGGGTCGCGAACGGGGACGGCGCGGAGGGCGACGTTTCCGGACAGGATCAGCGCCTTGAGCCGCGAGCGCGACAGCTCCGGGCAGCGCAGCGCCAGCACCCGATCCAGCCGCACCGCGCCCTCGTCACCCGTGACCGTGACATCCAGCACCCGGCCGCGCTCGTCTGACGCCTGGGTTTCCATTGAAGAGTCCTGCATGACCGACGCCGCCGTCCCCGAACCGACCCCCGAACAGGCCGCGCTGTTTGCGCGGGTGCGGCGGATGATGCTGATCGCGGGCCTGACCACGGCGCTGGGCGTCGGCGCCGTGCTGGTCGCTATCGGCTACCGCCTTTTCCGCACCGAGGGAAGCGTGGCGGCCACCAGCACCACCGCAACCCTGCCGAAGGGCGCCCGCATCGTCTCCACAGCGGTCGCCGGCGATCGCCTGGTGCTGACGCTGGATGTCGGGGGGCTGGTGGAGATCCGCACCTTCGATGCCAAGACGCTGAAGCCAACCGGGCAACTCCGGTTTGCGACCGAGCCGTAGGCAGGCGCGCGTCCCGGCCAACGAATGTTTGCCGGCCGCTTCGATTAATCCCCTCGGCCACCATCTTGCAGCGGCGCCATTTCGCGGCTATTCCCTGCAGGCCTGCTCCCTTCGTCTAGCGGTTAGGACGTCGCCCTCTCACGGCGAAAACAGCGGTTCGATTCCGCTAGGGAGCGCCAATGAATTCAAGCTCTTATGATATAATGGTGGCGTTTAGCTCGCGGCTTCTTCAACTTTTCTCCATATGTCTTGCGCTTCACTATGTAAGTTAATGGCCGTCAGTTTTGGCAAGGGCCAGAGATTTCGTCCCCCATCAAGCAACAAGTTATCCGCCCGCCCAGCCAAGAAGTGCGGGCGTTCGGCCATGTCGGTCGCGGAATTGAGAAAGGCCAGCAATTGGAGAGATTTTTGCGATCCGAGAAGGAAGTCTCTGGACCGAGAAACTCACGCTCATGGCCGCTTATTACCCGATAGTCGCCGGACGACGGCTTTGAATTCCGCTCTCAGTGAGTTTGCGGACAGATACCGTGTTAGACCGCCACGGTCGGGCGACCGGGGCACCCTTACTTAGGCGTTTCTCATGCTAGCCGCGGGATTATCAGTTGGTCGGCTTGTCCGGCGCGCGGCGACACCACCAGTTCGAATCCCTCTTTCCGCCAAATTGCTAAAATTCCTGTTGAAAAATAATAGCTTAGCGTAGTGCCTATTGCTTCGCCCCACACTGCGCCCCGCAATATTGGCTTTATTGGCCTTCCAACTTGGCGCTCTGTGTACGGCTTGATCCCGATCCAAACCAAAGGCGGCAGAGCAGCGCCCTGTTTCCAAATTAGGAGCCCCTCGGCATTTGAAATGTCCCTACCTTCTGGTTGGATCCGACTTGGACCCCTGCCCCGGTGGTGGTGCGCGTCTTTCCAAACGTGCAACCTGCATAGGAGCAGTCGAACTGGAGCTGTTGATCACGGCGCCTTTTACAATCAACAATGACAAGCTGGAGTTCGTCCCGCTTACTACAAATGAGCAAGAGACTTAGCGAAGAGTTCTCTGATTGGGAAGATAGCTACCGACGGATAGACTTACTGTGCCATTCCAAGGAAATCGCACACTGTCACGGATTCGACGCGCACTAATCGGGATACAGCCCCTTGAATTCGTTGTGCTCCCGCAATGCATCTGGTCGGTACGGGTTGGAGCCGGCAGCGCACTGCTCGACGGCGGGCAGGGCGAGGCGTTCCCGGACCGATGGATGGACGGGCGCGTCCGGCTTTAGCTCTCGAACCTCGACCTCCCAGCCGTAGTTCGCGATCAGCTTCTGCAGCCACCGCCACTTCGGCAGTTTTGCAGCAAAGTCATCGAGCGTGTCGCGCGTGCCGGCCACCTCGCAATGCTGCGGTCCGTCGGCGGCAGGGTAGAGATGCAGCGCCGATCCTAAGTCGCCGCTGCCCGGCATCTTCGTTTTCCCGACGTAGACCGGCCCGGTCATAAGTGCATCCGGCACCGCGAACGCCTGTTCAAGCATCCACTCCAGTGCAATGTCCGAGAGTCGGGATTCCGGCTCCGGATACGAACCGCCGATATCGGAATGGTTGCCGGCGAACCATAGCTGAATCAGACGCGGCACTCCTGGCGTCGGCGAGTAGGCGGGCGGTTCGGTGTTGCCCCAACCGACCCGGGCGAAGTCCTTACGTGTCTCATCCAATGCATTCGCCGAGCGGGCGAACCTGACATGCTTGCTCAGAAGCCTCTCGAAATGTTTCCCGGTCCATTCGGCTGTGTGATGGCGCGGAGTGTCGCCCTTGTTCGGATAATCGTAGATCACCTTTTTGACTGATGCGGCTTGGCGCTTCCAGAACCAGATCAGCGCGACGATCATGACGATGTGTGTGACAAACCACGCGGGCACGATGAAGCCCCACAAGAGGCCGGCGCCGCTGACGCCAGCAGTGATGCTGCCCACGATGGCCGCGGGCACCAAGGACACCAGGAAGGCCGCGGCTGCCACAGCAAGTGTCAATCCGGCTTGAAGCGCCAGGCGTCGGCCACCTTCCGCACCGAGTGCAGCGACGGTGTCGAACACACCGACGAAGTATGCAGCGGCGTTGGCATCATTTCCGTCGCCAGAGGCGTACTTTTCCTGAAAGCGGCGAGCGAGCTCCTGACGCTCGCCCTCAAACTTCTCTCGTGGATGACCGGCGCCGTGTTCGAGAACCGTGTCGACTGCTTCCCAGGCAATGTCTTTGACTGCCTTTCGAAAGCGCAGCAGAGGGCCGTCCGGCGTCTTCGTGGGGACACCGCAAAGCATCAGCAGATTGGCGACGCTCCGGACGGTGTAGGCGCCACGGCTGAAACCGAATAGGAATATTCTGTCGCCTTCCTCATGGTGATTGATGATGAATTCGTAGCAGTCCGCGATGTTGCGCTTGATGCCTGCCCCGGTGACGGAACCCATCAGCTTCTGGATTATGCGGACCGGCGAGGTGAAGGCGGTTGTACCAATGTCAGTGCCAAGGCCGGCGTCGTAGAAAACCACCTGCTGCGCCGGATTGATCGCAGTATCGGCGTGATCGCGAGATATCCGATACATCTTGTAAATGTTGCTGATGCGCTGCTCTGGTCGAGCGCCGCCATCCTGTCCGGTCCCGTCGGAGAAGACTACGATGTTCTTCGGCATGTTACCTCAATTCGGCGGCGCTTCATACGTTGCGGCCGAGCCGCTTGATGTGATCCCGCAGCTCGTTGCAAGCTACCCCCATGCTTGATCCCGGTTCTGTAGGATCGAAGCGATATGATATCGTCATCACACCTGCGAGGTCGCTGGGAAGCTTAACCTGCGTTTCGCGGGGTTCCATCAGGATTGCTCGGCTTCGACCCAAGCGTCCCATGAAAAATCCGAGCTCGAATACGACGTTGTCTCTAGGCGACGGCCAGTTGACATCGCGCGACAGCGTCTGGTCGTCCGGATGAGCGACCGCGACGGCAAAATCGCATTGGTCCAACTCTTCTTCCAAAGATTCGAGCGTGTAATTCGTTACCCGAAACACACCGTTCGCCCACACGATCGTCGCGAACGGATCAAACTTGAATGCATTCTCGATCGATCTGGCAACCGGCAGAGCTTCGGCCGACGAGATAACGAAAACGCGTATCTTCTCGTTTTGAGGCCGGATCAGCGAGTTTCGCTGCTCTAGGCGTCGAGCGACTTCTTGCGCCAAGCGCCGCCAGACTTCCGGAAAACGGTCGGCGATTGAGGAAAAATCCTTTTCGGTGATCCGTAGTACGATTCCGTCTTCCTCCGCGCGGATCGTTGCCGAGCGCTTCTGGATTGGCGAGATGGTGGCCATTTCGCCTACTGAGTCGCCCGCTGCGCGGACAGCAACATCCTTTCCGTTCACGATCACTTTGAAAAGGCCGATAACCAGAAGGTATATGTCGTTGTCCGGACCGTTCTGTTCGATGAGTATCTGACCTCTGACGACCGGCTCGAGACTTCCGACTTCGGCCAAAGCTTCCGGCAGACCCACGATACTTGTTGCTATACGTTGCTTCTTCAATTCCTCGACCAACAACATGCGACCGCGGTCGCCCTCGAATCTGGAGATCATCTGTTACGTCCTCATGCTGCAAGCGGGCAATCGTCTTGAGTACCGCAGCACTTCGTCCCCGCTTTCGCGTGCCATTTGAAGAACTCCATTTCGTCGACTTTCCATTGATCCAGAGCCAACGTGAGGTCCGCCAGAGCCACGTTGTGTCGATTACACGCGCAGGCGGGAAGGCGAAGTCGATCCGCATCGTCGCATTTGCAGCGCTGCCGCTTCGTCATTAGCTGACAACCGTTCTTCCGGACCGACAGCAACCGGCGTCCGTCAAGGAGAAGCTGCAGTCTGGTTTCGCCGCCGTAACTCCGTCGTTCTATTCCAAGGCGGAAATCGTCAAGCAGCTTCCTGAACTTCGGCCCAAGCTCGGACGCCGCCTCCTCGGCGATCATCTGTTGCTTGGCGGCATCACGACCGTGGGCGCGCGCGCTCGATTTTCCCGGCCATTGCCTCCTGATGGTTGCTGTCTGCTGCCGCCTCAGAAAGGTCAGTAACTTCATCCACCAGATTGCGGCATCCGTGGTGCTCACAATGGCAGACGGCTCGACCTCCGCCCAGTATAGGCAGAACGAACCATCCTGACTGATATGGCGTTCCGGGCATGCGCATGGCAGCCTTCCGGGCTGCACTTCTCTCACGCTCACGTAGTCGCCGGAAGGCTCGATCCGCAATCTGTAGGACATCGCTGGAGCGCCAGACACCGACGGCGGCGCGACATCAAATATCGCGACCGCCGCTCCAACGTCGATCGCCTGCGCGTGATGTGCATCCGAGGTTTCCTCGAGAAGGTCCAGTGGACGACAGCTCATCTAAATTCCGTCGCAGTATGGGCGGAACGTCTGCTCGGCAGCCTTGGCCATGGCAGCAGCGGTGACCACATACGCTGCGACCGTCGCGGCCTTGGCGACCTTGTCACCGTCGGCAGTGAGGGAGTCGACTGCTACGTCGTAGTCGAGGTCGGTGATTTTCCTGCTGGCTCCGAAAAGCTTGCGCACCGCGCTGGTTCCGCCATCGTATGCATTCTGGCCGATGGCGGTCTGGCTTCCAGAACAACGGCACTGTTCCGCTTCCGAAGCGAGCACCCCGCGGCTCACCGAGCAACGCAATCGGTCGCCCTGCAGACCCAAGCGGGTCACGGTCATAGGACCGAGTTCAAACCCTATCGCGAGACCAAGGCCTTCGATATCGATCTTACTGGCCTTAAGCCGCTCAAGCGCGAGCTTGAAGCTGCTGCGCAGAGCGCCAGCGCAAAGCGTCGCCGTTGATACGGTCTCCTCCTGGTCAGTCTTGTGCGCGGTCCCTTCCATCAGCAGGCCGTGGATGCAGTCGCCGATGAAGCGGATGCGTCGGCCGCCAAAATCAGACGTGAGCACCCGGTCGAGCTCCGAGCGGATGACATGGAAGCACCTGACAACGTCCTCAGCTTTCTTGTCGATCTGCTTGGCCACGTAGTTCGTGAAGCCATCGATGTCGGCGTAGGTCGAGACGGCCTCGAAACGACGTGAGTTGCCCGGTGTCAGGACAGAGATGTCCAGGTTGCGCAACGGCGGCGTAGGGCGGCCGAACTCGAACTTGCCGATCGGATTGTCCTCGTTGTCCTTCCGCCACTCCTTGACAATCGTGTCTTTCGTGACGTCGAGCTTTGCAACGCTCTCGCATTCGGCGATTTCCGAGGCGGTCAGTGGAGATGTTCCCTCTTTGCCTTCCTCGACCTCCTGTAAGCCAGCGACCTTCCGAGCGCCATTGGTCAAGTAGATGCCCTGAACGCTCCAATTCGATGCGAGCTTCGCGGCCAGGTTGGCGGGCGAACCCAGGAAAAGGGGTTCGCGGCTTCCGCCGCGACCATTGTTTACGGCAAGCGCCTGGCCGGTATCGATACCAATGCGAACCTTTGCGTTAGGGATATCGTCATCTTCGTCGCCGGTCTCGGCCAACACGTCCGCGATGAGCTTGCCCATGGCAACGGCACGGCAAACGCGCTTCTTCTCATCTTCGGTGCCGTAAGGCTTGGTCACCACCGCATGCAGACGCTGATTGTGGAAATCAACCCGACGGGCATCGCACCGGGTGAGCACCCGACTGACAGCACGCTGGTGAAGGTTGAGAAAGCGCAATGCGCGCTTATGGCACCGCTCGCCCTCGACCGCGGTCGTGGCGAGAATGTCGTCCAGGTTCAGGATGTCAGCATACATATGGACGCCATCGACGCGATAGGCCTTACTCGTAGGTATCGAGTCCAACGACATGTCGCGTTTGTAGTCGACAATCTCTACGTTTTTGACGTCTTCAATACGCTTGTCGATCGCTTCTTTCGCACGGTCGTACTTCCAGGAATTGCTCATGGTCCAATCCTTCGGCTCTGCTGACAGTCAGCGTGCGCTGCAGCATGCGTTTTTTGCCGAAAGCACCGTCGTGGACAGTTGCGATACGGCTCTCTAACATCCAATGCGGCACGGGCGACAAGTTCGGACATAAAAAGAATCCGTCCGAATCTGGACGGCCTGACGCATACGTCGTCGGTTGCCCTCATGGGGACCAAGGTGACGGGGATGGCAGAGGACGCGGCTTCGGAGGAGGCTCGTTATACCGAAGAGCAGGTCAGGGCAGCGCTTGCGGCGTTGACCGTGGATGACGTGCGCCGGTTGAAGGTGATATCTCGGTACTTCGCGCCCCGCAGCGGCATGAGCGACGACGACCTCCTTCAGGAAGCGTTCTTACGTGTCTTGGGCAGCAGGACATGCAAGGTAAGCGTCGGAATCGTCGGATTCGTTGCCGGCACGCTGAAGAGCATTGCTTCGGAGTCCCCGCGGGCGCGCAAGAAGGCCCGCGAAGACCGAGGCTTGGAGATCGTCTATGTTCCTGAATATGGCGCCGGAGGCGTCTCGGAACCTGCCTCCGACGAGGTGTCGCCGGAAGATGAGGCGATGGCAAGGTTGATCTACTCCAGAGAACTCAATCGCATTGAGAACCTCCTGAAAGATGACGAGGAACTCCAGTTCCTGGCTGAAGGATTGATCGATGGCTACCGGGGGAAAGGGCTCGAGGATCTCTTGGGTACAGATACCAAAGGACTCGCGGCGGCGAAGAAACGATTGTTTCGTAAGATGGATTTGGCCTTCCCCGATGGTGTGCCACTTTGAAAGGGGCCGTGATGAGTGAGAAGGACCGCGTGGACCGACTGGACGACGCGATAATCGCGGAAGCGATGAGCTTGGATCATGAGGAATTGGCTGGACTCGTTTCGGACGGCGAGACCGTGGCTGCGCAGACGAGCTTAAATCGAGCGCTCGCTGCTGCGGGCAAGCTCAGACTCGCTCGTGCGAAGTCTAGAGTGGCGCTTTATAAGGCCGGCGGGAGAACAGGCGGTCACTATTCCCACGGCGGAGGTGCCAGGGTGCAGACTCTGCGGCGGCAAGATCCTTACTTTGACAAAAAGCTTACTTTGGCGGCCAGAAGCGGAAAGGCAGGTGCGGAAGCAGACGCTGCTGGCTTGGAGGAAGATCTTGGCGAACTCGACGCCTGGCAAGCGAACGATCGGGATCCGTTTTGAACCGGAAACTGTCACTTGCTGAAAGGACTCTCCAAGAGCTTGGCGTAGAGCGGCCCGATGAAATCGACCTTGAGGCGATCGCCTGGGAGCTCGGCGCTCGCGTAAAATATCGTCAACTTCACTCCTGCGAAGCAAGGATTGTCGGACGAGGCGATCGCGCTATTATCACCGTCGATGAAGATGCCATCCCCCGACGACAGAGATTTTCGATTGCTCATGAACTCGGGCACTGGCACTTCCACCGCGGCCGCTGCCTGATTTGCAGGTCTGACGAGATCGGAGACGCGCGACGCTCGGTAACGGATCCAGAGCGGGTAGCCGACGACTACGCCTCGGACATGCTTATTCCGCGCTATATGCTCGATCCTTTGATCAGGGGGATGACTAGACCAACTTTGAAGGCCATCCGTGACGTATCAGATGCGTTCAACGCGAGCTTAACGGCCACTTTGCTCAAGATCGTCGAGTTCGACCATTTCCCGATCATCGTCATATGTCACTCGACAAGCGGGCGTCGCTGGTTCAGGCGTGCTGCCTGTATCCCGGAGCGCTGGTTTCCCCGCCAAGACCTAGATCACGAAACGTTTGCCTTCACGGCCTTGTTTGGAGGAAAGCCGGATACCGGCGGGCCGCGCCGCATTCCCGCGGAGGCATGGTTTGACGGATTAGAAGCTCGTCACTTCGATGTGTTCGAGGAGACATTTCAGGTTGCAAAAGATCAAATTTGCACTGTGTTGTTTATTAACGACCCCAAGATGCTGCGAGAACCTTGAATACGTGACATTTTGTGCGCCGATTGCGGACACTCGCCTCAAGCTAATTAGCGATAGTTCATTCTGGGTAAACATCAACGGCACCAGCATCTTACCTAGTTCATTATATCATTTTGACTATTTGAAATGGACCGGTAGTATGAAAACCAAGTTTACTGAACCGCCGGGTTTGCATGTTCGTACGAGCCTACCTGCGCGCCTCGCCCGCCGGGCAGGACGCAAATCGCGCGCGCGACCAGCTCAAAGCTTTCGCCACCGAGCGCGGGCTCACGATCGCGGCCTGGTATGTAGAGAATGAAAGGGGCGCAAAACTTAAGCGTCCCGAGCTTTTTCGCCTGCTCGCCGATGCACATCCGGGCGACATCCTTTTGGTCGAACAGGTCGACCGACTTTCACGCCTGACCGCTGAGGATTGGGACCGGTTGAAAGTGGACCTTACGGCACGCCGGGTGCGTGTGGTCGCACTCGACTTGCCAACGTCATGGATGATGGTAACCAGAACTCCAGATGAGTTCACCAGTCGCATGTTCGAAGCGATCAATGGCATGCTGCTCGACATGCTCGCAGCAGTCGCCCGCGAGGACTACGACGATCGGCGGAGGCGGCAGGCGCAAGGGCAGGCCAAAGCAAAGGCTGAAGGGCGATACCGCGGCCGCCCTGAAGACACTGCGCGAAACGAAGGTATCGCCCGCATGATTTTAGCTGGCCAGTCGTGGAGCGCTATTCAAAGAGCCAGCGGTTGTAGTCGTGCAACGATAGCAAAAATAGCGAAGCGCGGCATCATAATCGCCTGAGCAATAATTAGGAGTCAGCACTGGGCGGGAGCGAAACCTGGGACCGCCGCGAGCAAACGGCCGTTCCCCGAGACGCCGAACCGGAGCTCTAGCTTAATGGGTGCCAATACTTCGATTCAATCGAGCGCTCTTGCCTGTGCGGATGGGTCACGTAGGCCGCGACCGCCCCTCGGGGCGGGTAAGACGCTGCAAGGCCGCGACGGACCCTTGCAGCCAGGGCACGAGTAGCGAATGCACCTCACCGACTAATTTAGCGAGCCCGCTCTTCGCCCTCTGTGTCGGCCCGAAACGGGCTAGGGTGTGTGGCTAGTCGGAGGGCGTAGCTCGCTGCGCAGCCATCCCTTCATGCGCCTGCAATCTCATCCGCCCAGCCTCAGCCAGCAGTGAGCGTTTGCTCTCGCTGTCGACAAGCCGGTCAGCCTCCTGGATTTCCGCATCAGCGCGCCTCTGAAGCTCCTCCGCCGTGAATTCGTCGTCCGACCGGAATAGCCTGCCCATCTTCCTCTCCTGAGTCCGTGCTGGCCTCCAAGCCCCTGGCCAGCCTGTCAGTCTAGGGATCTCACAAAGTTTAGCGTTCTTGGATTACGGCGTCCAGATGTCGGGCCTTTGAGGAGAATCTTACTTTGCCTGTGTCTGATTTTAGACAGCGGATGTCCCGGTAAGCCGCTAACGCATTGTGATGGATGCATTGATCAAAACATGGAATGAGGTACTACGCTGTCCTCGGTGCGATCGCAGAGGAGCGGTCAGCCTGACGCAGTCTTCCGAGGAACTCGTGCCATTGGTCACGGTGATTTCGGATGGATTCGATCTGTGTCAGACTGATTTTGGGCCAACCTTCTTCTGCGCCGTGTGTCGTGTCGAAGCCGCGCCATAGCATCGTAATGGCGGCCGGAAACGCTAGACTGACGACCATCCTTCCGATTTTGCCTCGGCAAAGGCTCGCTTCTGACGTTGGAGGCGAGGCTTATGCACGCCTTATCGGCTTCGCTGGTACAGGCACAACTATGCTGCAGGTGTAACACCTGAATACGACTAAGCCGCTCCGCAAGCCAATCGTTGGCAGTCGCGCAATAAATGCCATTGGCTTTCCACAATTCTCGCAGCCCAGCTCCAAACTTTCATCGCATAACAGCTCTGTCACCGCCAGCTGAGCGCCTGCGTCTTGGCGGCTTCGTACCTTAGCAATCGGCGTTTTTTCGTAGCGCGGTCCGGCAAGAACGGGGCGCCAATCCGTCGTGCTCTGCTCTTAACTGAGACGATGCTTCTCTTTAAATACGCAGCAGCACGAATCGGCGTCGCGCCGCTTCGCACAAATTGCAAAAGATGTTCTTCGTCTTGCGCGCTCCAGAGCGCGCCCGTTTTCCCACTACGCATTGGCTTTCTCCAGGTGCGGGCTATTGTTAACGGGCAGTACTCAGCCGTTTAGAAAGGTCCGTCGCTGCAGCGAGACCCGTCTCCATGAGCGTCAATTGGGAGACGCCGCCTTTGTTAGCGCACTCGATTAATTTGGCGGCGATCTGCTGCCGAGCGGCATGGTCTTCGCCGACCGGCAGGCTCGAACATGCATTTTCTAAGGCGAGTTCCATCTTCGCCAAGGTCCGGCGGCTGAATTCATCGGTGATCATGCGAATGCCTCCTGTAACTGACCTGGCCATCGGCGCAGGCTCGCCTAAAGGTGCAAACCTACGAAAAGCTGTCTGTCCGGAACGCGACCCTCCCGAAAAAATTTGAGCGAGGGACATGACGGTTTAGGCGTCGTCTACCGACGACGCTGCCGGATGGATGATCCCCGGCTGGCTATACAAATGCCAATCAACGCTGAGGCGACCCTGACCGGCCCCTCAAAGCTCGCTAACTGAAAAGTTTCGAATAATGCGAGTTGACAGCGGCGTCGCATTCACAGGCGGTGCGCCGGATTTTCTGCAGATCGACGATGTGAATTTGTCCGCGGGAGTACGTAATCATTCCAGCTTGCTGAAGGTCAACAGCAACTGCGGTCACGCTGGTCCGGCGTACGCCCATCATTTGCGCTAAGAATTCTTGTGTCAGTTGCAGGTCATCGCCTGCAAGCGCCTGCATTCGCAGAAGCCATTTGCACATACGGGCCTGCACCATGTGGACTGCATTGCACGCCGACGTCTGCTGAACATGGCCAAGAAAGAATTGTTCGTACGCAGCGGCCATCCGGCGTAGCTCCGGATGCTCGTTGGCGGCCTCCCGAAATCGGTCCACATCAATGACTGACCCTTTTCCGGCGACCTGAACAACGACGAAGTTCAGTGAGACCTTGCCGTCGAAGGCTGCGCCGGCGCCGAATTGCCCGTCCTTCCCGATCATTCCCGTTTCAATGGCACCACCGCCAACAAGCTCCACAACGCAGGAAATGATGCCGCTGTGGGGGAAATATACCTTGTGGATCGTCGCATGGGTTTCGGCGAGGACCTTGCCTCGCTCGAGGTCGATGACGGCCAAATGGGGAGCTAGAGACGCGAACGTTGCTTCGCTCAGCCGCGCCAATATTTGATTATCAAGATGATTGCCCATGTCGTCCCGTCTTGGTCAGAGGCGGGAGCGCGACCGAACTCTCAGTCACCGGATGCCGAGCGAAGCGGTGATGCGATATTATTGCACATCGCGGTCGCCCGCACTGCCCGGTCCGCGACTCTGGGAGTGAGTTCGTTTTCGCCCCTCTCGCCGACGCGCGTTCCATAAGTCGGGAAGCAGACCGATCTCCAGCTTTCAACACTGTACGAGAACGGTCACAAGAGGCGACGGAGGGCGGTCGGTGCAAGATTACCGCGTGTTTGTGATTGGCGGAGACGGAAAGATCACCCAGGCCATCGAACTCGTTTCGTCGGACGACGAGGCTGCGTTGGCAGCTTCTAGAGAGCTAATTGATGGTCGCGCAATTGAGCTATGGCAGGGCGCTAGGCGCGTCGCTAGCTTAAGCGGCGAATCAAATGAGGGGGACTAAATCTCATCGTCGCAGATGCTGGTGTTGCACACCCGGCGCTTGGGAATGCCCGAAAAGTCTCTGGGCCAGCAATTTTCTTAAGGTCATCTTTCTGGGTGGAACAGACGCTTCTTGCGCAAATCCTCCTCAAGCATCTTCTTTGCCGCGGTTAACGTTGCTGGATCGATGAACGCTGTGATTATTCGGCGGCTGCGCTCAATTGTTCTGTCGTGTTGATGGCATTCGTCGCACATGCTTGTCATTGGCATGGATAAAATGGGCTGTCACGCGGCGGTTTGGGAAAACCTCTGCGACCAACGCTGTTGGTCGCTCCTCGCACCGAGACTGCTCAAGGGTGGTGATCTGCGTCGCTAAGGGGAATTTTGCTTCTTCAGCAAATCGAGAATTGCGAGGTGAGCCTCCGTCATTGGGCATCTTCCGTCGGCGGCCATGTTGAGCGCGCGAACGGCCGTGCTGAACTCATCTGAATTGACATCGGCATTCGGCAGGGACACCAGCCATGCGCGAGCCTCGTCGAGAGTGCGGATCTGCCGACGACCTGGCAAGAGAACAGGAACTTCGAGTGAGGCGAACCACGACATCTGGGCCTCCAACCAGGCCAGCAGCTTGCTGCCGCTCGATCTCGTTTTCTGAGGGCGAAACGTATCATTATGCGTTTGGTGCCCGGGTGCTGAAATAATTGCGGTCGGTGTACCAGGATCGTCAGGCGGTTCTGAGCGATGTTGGAACCAAAGTGCACGGGCGAGGTTCGAGGTGCTCTGAAACCGGGAGAACCCAAGCATGTCGACCACCGCAAAAGCGATATTCGTTACAGGCCTGCGCAACGCCCATGCCATGGAGATCCAGGCGCGAGAGCTGATGGAGCGCCAGTCGGAACGTCTAGACGACTATCCGGAAGTTAAGGCGAAGGTAATACAGCATCTCGCCGAGACCAAGGAACAACTGAAGAGGCTAGAGCAGTGCCTCGAGGCCTGCGGAGAAAGCAATTCGACATTCAAGGACATGGCGCAGTCCGTGGTGGCCAATACCATGGCCATGACACACGCGATGGCGAGCGATGAAATTCTAAAGAATACTTTCGCCAACAATGCGTTCGAGCACTTCGAGATTGCGGCGTATAAGTCACTCATTACATTGTCCGAGAGCGCCGGCCAAACCTCGGCACGGCCGCTGCTCGAGGCGAACTTGGCGGAGGAAGAGCGAATGGCTGCCTGGATCGACAGCAATATCGCCAAGGTCACGCAGGCCTACTTGGCCATCGAAACTCGCGCTGCAGGCTGACGGCCCCGCTCGCCAGCTGCGTAGTCTGGCAAACCGAAAGCCGTGGAACGCTGATATCGATCTCTAGTTTACCGTGAGACGGATCGGCTACAGTTGTCGGTCCGTCTGCATAGTGATTGTCGAGAGCCGCGACATCCAGGGATGTCGCGTCTTTTCCCTACAAGGTTGGTGAGAATCTGCCGTCTAGGTTCATTTGCCTTGAATGCCGCGCTGTTCACCTGCATCGATTGGCGTCTGCCTAGCCTATGGACTTTCCGTTCTCAACACAAGCATGAGCAGTCGAACGATGGACCGCGCCGACTGGCTCGGCATGGGAGTCTTCCGCAGCTCCTCGGTCGTCGTGATCCGTGCCTGCTCAATCGTCTGGCGCTATCTCGGCAGCCGGAGTGGGCCTCGAAAGTGAGGTCGTTTTCTACGCGCTCTACATGCAGCTCTGCGCCGCGGTATTTCACCTTGCGGCGCCAGGGCGCTTCGGCGACACGCCCGACGATCTCGGCTTTGAAATCTAGGAACCTCAATATCCGCCGTCAGTTCTGTGCATTGTGGCGGCCCGTCCCTGCAGGACTCTGCCGTCGCCCGCGGCCCCGGCCTTGCTCATACCCCCTAGGCCGGGGCCGATCGGCTCCTCGCTTTTAGCGTTCTGGGTAGCCGGCGTGTCAGCGTCGCACTGCACACTGAAAAATTCTTAATGTAAGTCCGCTGTCGGGCAGACAGTCTGCCGCCCACTCCGTCAACTCGCGAGGGTCAACCGTGCAGAAAATTTTATCGGGTGGCTTTGATGATTACTGAAGCCATTTCGTCTAATATAGAAGCGGCGCTGGAGAAAGCTTGCGAACACTTGCCCGCTGGGCACCATCATTCGGCGAGAGATCACATAGCCTCCAGATTGATCGAGGCCGCCGGTAGCGGCCGCGTTTCCAAGTCTCAGCTTATCCAGACGGCGTACGCCGCTGTTACCGAGTATTTGACGCAGACCGGATTGGCGCGTCCCGGCCGGTCGAGAATCAAGTAAGGCCCGAACCTCTTTTTCTTCCGGCAGCACTGTGCGAGGTGTCACATGCACAAGCCGAATATAACGCACTGGACTGAAGGCGAAATCAGGCTTCTGAAGGAATTTGTTCGCACGGGCGCAACGCCCCTCAGAGCCGCGGCCGCCCTCAAGCGCACCATGGTAAGCGTAAAGGCCAAGGCCCGCCTGCTGGGAACACCTTTCCCTACCGTAAACCAATTCAAAAAAACTAGGGCGGCGAAGTACGAGGCGGCCGCCAATGCGGCCGCGTCGGACCGACGGCCAACACGGTGGGGAGCGCGACCATGATCACTGATGGTTTTGACCGACGCACCGTCGCCAACATGGAAGTTTGCTCTAGAGCGCGCTTGCCAAGGCCACGCTGGCGCCGCGCAACACGCCGTGCGCCAGCCCTATTGCTTCCGAGATAGTGAAATGCGCAGAGCGAGGCGACACGACGCTGAATGGCCTCAAACGGGCGGGGAAGGCGGCGGCCAAGGGGTCGGACGTCAAGCGGTTCGACCGGGGCGGGCTTCACTTTAGCTGATCTTCCAAGACGCGGACTATCGTGGCCCGGCCGCCGGTCGCTTAACTTTATATGGTGGCGGCCTGTCCCTGTCAGGATTTCCACGCGGGCGGCCCTGGCTTCGATCTTGTCATCGTGGCCGGGGTCGATGGGGTGGATCAGGCGCCGCGCGCCGCAGCATAGGAGCGTTTCACTCTTCCAATGCGGGGTGCTGTGGGTTTTCACTTTGAGCCAGTGGTCGCAGCGGCCCGCGCGGTAAGCGCGATCGAAGCGCTTTGACAAGAATCCTTCGAGTCCCATCCGCATGCATGTCGGAACAGGTTCGGGTCGATGTCGCCACGCTCGAAAGTAGTCAGGAAGATGCCTTGTCCGGCCGCGCAGGAGCCGTTCGAGGTTTGTCTTCCGCATCGACAGTGGCAAAGGGCGGAGGTCGTCTCCGTTCAGCGCCATGATGTCGAGGGCGTATAACTGGACCTCGGCATCGAGCGTCCGCGATTGCAGCGCGTCAAAATCCGAAATGCCGTCGACCCCGAGCACAACGGCTTCTCCGTCAATGACGAATTGCGGGTGCCGATTCTGCAGCGCAGCCTCCACGATCCACGGAAAGCGCTTAGACCAATCGTGGCCGCCCTCGGTGATCAGACGGCCCCGACCGCCGTCGCTCCCCACGCGCCGCCAATATCCGTCGTGCTTGACTTCGTGGATCCATTCCGGGGCGGCCGGCACCTTGAAGCCGAGGACGGGCAGGCAAAACTCAAACGGCTTACTCATGCCGAATAGATAAAATCCCGCGGCTGGAATACGAATATACAGGCGATCAAGGGAACGAGATTTCCGGCCCTAGGTTTATGGAGCGTCCTTAGTCCCACTAGGACATCTCCTAGACTTGAAGCCCCAGGGTTCCGTCCCCGGCCCTGGGGCTGTTTCTTTGTCGGGATTAGTCGACTAAGCGCGGCCCCGGCTTAGCCCCGATCTGGCCGGGGCCGATCGGTGGAAAAAACCCGCCGGTTAAGGCGGGTTAGTCGCCCGGGTCGCTGTCGATCGCCGGCCCGACCTCGAGATTTTTCCGTGGTCCTTCGTAAGCTGCCTTGGAGGGGGCCGATCGCCCGGCGCCTGCGTCATTTCGTGCTCTCACGTTCAGACCGCGGGATTCCTTGAGGCCCTCCAGCGAGCTCAACCGCCTAGGAAATTCCATCTTAGCGTTTTTGATTCCCGGGTCTTCGGCTAAAAGATCCTCTCGCTAGCCCGGTTAGCGTATTGGGGCGAAGGATGTGGACCCGTCGTTGCAGGTTCTCAACTGTATTGGTGTCAGTAGCCCCCGCCGCTTCAAGATCTGGAGCGCGCCGCGAGGCGCCTCATGCGCCCGTTCCAATCTCTGCAACCGGCCCGAATCGGTCGTAGTATATGGCGTCGACAGTGGCCCGAGCATACGGGTGGACGGACAGCAACCCTCAAGATTGCGACCCACCCGCCAAGATCGTCGACCTCGCTTGTTTCCGTCCCCTCCAGCGTCGAGCGTCGATGATGGCGAGCCAGCCAGCGTGATAGGACAAGCGAAACCTACTGGATTCCGTGGTGTAGGGAAGCCTCACGCGGGTCGCACGAGAATTATTCTCAATGAAGGTGCTCATTCTGATGGGCTGGCCGCGGCCGGGATATTCGCCGGGGTAGCGCGGTTCTTCAGCAGGTGCGGGTTGCCAACCTGCGAACGGCGCTGACGTCGCCGTTTTTGGGCAGTGCTGAAAAGCTATATTGGCGGGACGATACACGATCTTGGTAGTGCTTGCCGCGGCCGGCTGCGACAATAGCGCTGAACCAATGGCATTTGTCGCGCGACTGCCTGCGATTGGCGTGCGGAGCTGGTGATTGGATTCAGGTGTTACGACTGCAGCGTTGTCGTCTCTGTTCTGGAGAAGCCGAGAAGGCGGGCCTAACGCATATTCTCAAACGTCCGCATTGCGGAAACGACGCTTTTGCCTAGGTAGGGCTTGGGAATGAATAGTGCGTTGGCCGGGATGGTCATTGGCCTTGTTTTTCCCGTCGTGATGATGATGTGCACGGGCGGCCACCTGTCCCGCACTGCGGCAGCAAGTTTCAAGCCGTTCATCGAACCAGGCATATCTATATCGGTAAAGACCAGACGAATATCCGGATTGGCCTCCAGGATTTTAATGGCGGCATCGGCATCGCCGACCTGGACCACTGTGAAGCCGGCGGACTGAAGTTCTTCGCTGACCAAATCGCGGATAAGGAACTCATCTTCGACTACCAGCACTGTCGGCATATCCACCTCCGGGGTGGGGCATGAAGCTGGCCACACTGCGTGAGCAAGAGCCCGCCGCCTTCTGTTTTGTTCCCGGTTCCCTGGCAAGGGCGCCCTTGCGGCTGCGCGCGTGCAGCAGTTCAAGAAGGCAACGGCTGCGGCCGGCATTCTTACTGGAGCATGGAGGCGGCCGGAACGTCGATGGTGCACTTCAGGCCGTCGACTTCGTATTCTATGCGTGCTTGTCCCTTCAGCTGACCTGGCAGCGCCGTCTCGATCATTCGCGACCCGAAGCTTTTATGCTCCGTCGGCTCCACAACGGGACCGCCGCTTTCTTTCCAAACTAGCTGAAAGCGATCACCAATCGTCCAATCGATCGAGACCGTGCCCTCCCGAGCGGAAAGCGCTCCGTACTTGACCGCATTGGTACTAAGCTCGTTCAAGATCATCGATAGTGATACGGCGGAAGTTGATCCAATCGAAAAATCTTCGCCCTTCAGAACATACTGAGACGAGTTATCGAGGCCGCGGAAAGCAGCGACCGCCTCTTGAATAATCAATCGACCATTGGTTTCAACCCACTCGTTCTTAAGCAGTAGATCGTGCGCGATCCCTAGCGCGTGAAGCCGACCCAAGATCGCTGCCGAGGCTTGATCAAGCGTGTCGGCATGCTGCAGGCTCTGTGACACGATCGCCGTCACGACACTGAGACTGTTTTTGATCCGATGATGAAGCTCGGCGATTAGAGCAGTCTGAATTCTCTCCGTAGCGACATGGTCGTCCCATCTCATCCCGGCTTCGGTGAGCATTTCGCGGAGCTGGCCGGCCAGAATTTTATCTTTTTTTCTGCGCTCTTCCGAGGTGGACGTGCCTACTGGAGATTTGTCTTCCATCTTGCGTATTCCTGAAAGCTGCGGCAACGCAAAATACGGTGAGGGGTTCGCCGACTCGCACGGGGTGGTTGGATGTCCGCATCATCCCGACGATCTGACTTGGCCGGCTTTAGCTCGTGCAGCAAGCTGCCGTTCTAACTCGGAATTCAGCTCAGCCCCTGTCAACACAACGATCGTTGTCATCCACATCCAGATCATCAGGCCGATTGCAGCGCCGAGCGAGCCGTACGTCGCATCATAATCGCCGAAGTTTGCGAGATAGAAAGACAGCAATGCAGAACCGGCGAGCCATGTGACTGTTGCGAACGCGCTGCCGAACGAGATCCATTTCCATTCTGGCGTGCGGCGGCAGGGGCCGTATCGGTAAAGCACCGCGAGCCCGAGCAAGGTCAAAAGCGCCAGCGCCGGCCAGCGACCATATGCCAACAGCGCTTCGGTTGTACCGCCGAGGCCAACAAGTCCGAGTACGATCGGCAACGCAACCACCAGGCCGATGGCGGCCAAAATCGCGGCCAGGCTGCTGAGGGTAAAGGCCAGCGAGACCGCATTCAACTTGAAGAAACCGCGCTGCTCTTCTTCATCGTAGACCACGTTCAGCGAGTCGATAATCGCCTTCATGCCGCCATTAGCGCTCCACAACGCCAGCGCAAGGCTGATCAGGAATGCGGTTCCCAGCTTAACCTCGCCTTTGGCTAGAACACGGGAGACCTGGTCTTTTACTATGCCGAAGGTGCCCTCAGGAAGAATGCCAGCAAGCAGGCCGAGATGATCGTTGATGGTGTTGCCGTCGGCGAACAAGGCGTATGATGAGACAAGCGCAGTGATCGCGGGAAACAGCGCGAGAAGGCCGTAGAACACAACTCCCGCGGCTACCGCAAGCAGCCGGTCCTTGCCAATCTCCTCATAAGTATTCCAAAAGATTGCCTTCCAATCGCGCGGCCCAGCGTCTAGCGGCGAAGCAGAGTCTGGAGCCTCCGGTTTGATTTGATCATCCGCATCTGGAGGAGGGCTGCGCGGGGCTCGATCTGGGATAGGAGGTTGAGGCACACGTGCAACTATAAGCCGCGCGGCCCCTACAAGTCCGACCACGAAGAGCGAGGAGAGGAAGCTATGGCGTTTTTCGATTATCGCGTTTTTGCGCATCATACCGTCCGCAGCAAAGCTCATGCAAAAGAGATAAACCTTCACCCATCCGCTTATGACCTTGCATGAACGGTCGTCGTGGGGGACGGCGCACATCGAAACGGGCGACCGATAAGTCCGTTCCCTGATCCACTGAGCTGACGTCGATCTGCGTGTCATCACGGGCAGCTTCTCCGGCACGCTGATCGAACTTCGGATATCCGAGGGTAACATCGTCGCGGAGGATGTCCGTGATCGAAGTGTGAACGGCAGCCTGCTTATGCGGTAGATCCCCGGGTCAAGCGCCAGCCACCTGGGTCCGCCTGCGAGGGATCTTCACTCGGATAAAATTGAAGTCAGGCATTTTGCTCGCCGAGCCGCAGGGCGAGCCGGACGTGTTTGCGATGGTCCGCCGTTCCGCCATGCAGCAGCGGAAGACCGTCGAAGAGATTTCGGCGGAGATCGTCTCTGCCGAGGCCCCGCGCAGCGAGCTAAGTGTCGTCGCGGGGCCCGGGCATTGCGCCGCTTCTGGTCGGCAGCATCAGCATCGACGATGTCGGCGCGGGGAAGCCCGATCCGGAGCCTTATCGGAAAGCCTGTGAGTGGCTAGCCCGCCCCCATTATGACGTGATCGCGATCGAAGACAGCCTCACGGGGCTGTGGTCTGCGCGGCAGCCCGGGGTGTATGCCGTTGCATTTTCCAACGATGCGGCTGCGCTCGCCGAGGCGGATGTGGCGATCGAAGACCTTCGATGCGTATTTGAACTGATCGAGAAATCGCGTTTTTAAATCTCTGGCAGGTTGGGCCACCGCTGCCAGCGCAGCGTCAGGGTGTCGCCGTCGACGTGCATCACCTCGCAGGTGAACCAAGCGTCGTCGACATCGTCGTCGTCCAGCACAAGCACGACCGCGCCACGCTTCAAAACAGTTCCGCGGTCTGAGCCCTCGGGTTTGGCTGCCGACGGCGCTGGAGACTTTTCCCCGGCGTCGGCTGGCGTCGGCGTCGGGGGCGTCTCCGGGGGCATGTCAGTCCCGGCGACCACCTTCAATTTTGATTGGCCAAATCGGCGAGCTCGGTCAGCCTTCTCAACTGGCTGCACTGCCGGACTCTGGCCGCTAGGTGGGCAAGCTTGTGGGCGAAATTGCCCGACTAGAGCGAGCAATCGACCGAAATTCCTTACTTGCCTCGACTAAAGCAAGCATCCGCTCTTCTGTACTTTGCTCTCCGCAAAACACACAAAGGCTTGATCTCCAAGTGCTGAAATACCACGGGGCGATCGACCCGCAATGGTGTGCCCACGTGTCGTCAAGATGGTACTGAAGTTGCTCCTCAGACACATCTCCTCGGACGGTTATCCCAAACCGGACAGATATATGCACGTCAATCTCATTGTCATCCACTAGATAGTGAAACGAAGAGTTGGCGAACGTCAACGGAAACGTGAGTTCGTCAAAGACAAAGAGTCCCCGATCCTCACGGGGATCAGGAAAGGGAGATGGTTGGCACCGTCGCCACTCAAACGACGATCTCTTCCACAGGTCATGACGCCAGTTTTCTTTCGCGACCTGATCGTGCTGGCAGTCAATGACGTCCTGAATCCACGGTTCGAACCCACGTAGATCGAACCGGCCCTTAAATTCGTATTCGAGAACAACCATTCCGTCATTCATTTTGCGTACCCCTTCATCAATTTCGCGTATTGCAATTTATTTTCGATCGCTCGATTCCGTACCAACTGCACTTCATGCATCTGGGCCTCGTAAGATGGTAATTCGTCTGTCATAGAGAATCGGCGGGTCCAAAAAGAGTCCTGCCAAGGATGGATCTCCGCGCATATCTCGGCGTCCGCTTTCGTCAAAGCGCGACTGGCCTCTTCCAAGGAAATGCCAGGTTTTGCTCTCAGTTCGAAAGTGGTCCAAAGCAACACCTTCAGTTTTCCGAAAAGGCTGAAGTACAGAAGTCGAGAATTGTCGTTGGTGAGTTTATACTCAAAATCACGCAGACGATGGAACACCTCATCATCAAGCTCATAGCTGGGTAAGTATTCATCGTCAGCGTAAGCATTCCAGACCAGCTTCATTTGTCGAAGAAGGCTGCTTGAAGCACGTGATGTTTCGCTTGCATTGCCGGCGTTCGCGGCCTCATTGAACAGATGACGGTCGAAACCGTGCCGCGCGTCTTCGGCACCCAACGTGCCCATTGCATGTACTTGAATAGGGAACATGTTCGTCCACCTTGAATGAATCATAAGACAGCTTTCATTGTGCGGTGGCCGTCCTCCTGGCCACACTGAGTGATAGGGAATTTAAACGAGAGCGTTTTGGCCGTGGCCGAGCCGCTGGTTCAAACTCGATCGTGAGTACGGAACCCCAATTCTCGGCCCCGCCCGATAGGCCCGTAGCTGTTACTATGTAGGCCGCCGAGCGATGGTCCACTGAGCGTCATCGGGAGTCTCCGGGTAGCAGCTTCCCGTTGCGTGAAGTCGCTTGCTTCGCCGCTAAGGATTGCTTGAACTGTTGAGGCGATGCTTTGCGGACTAGAGCGAGCTCTCGCGCTTGCAAGACGGCAAGTAACTGCGGTTATGAACTGCCGCTTTTGCGCAGGCTCGTCATCACCGAAGAAATCTGTGCTTTCCGTTGGACCGGGGACCTTGCATTAGCGGCTTCTAGCAGGAGGGCATTCCGTAGTTCATTCGAACTCATGCCTGCCCGTTTCAAAGCAACGGCCAGCTTGAAAAATCCAGCGTTCCCTTCTCCCGATGTGGCGAGTCGGAAAATATCCTTTGCCGCTCGTATCGTTGCCTCGTCGGGCGACGGTTCATTACCGCGGGGAGGGTGCGTTGTGATCGACGGGCCGCTGACGAGGTTCGCCGCCCAGGCATCAGCGTCCAGGTGCTTCCGAGACCCATCCCAATAGACGTTGAAGAAGCTGTTCTTCGTCTCGACTGCCTGGCACGGAAGGTAGAACAAACTGGTGGGTGACCGTTTCGAATGATCAAGGCCCGACCTCAGACCGTTCGAGCCGGGGCGCGCACTTCGGCGATAGCCGGCTTCTTCCAGCTTCATGACAATCTGGTCAAAGATTGCCTCATAGGTCGTGGGTGTCATGGCTGCCTCGGTGAAGATGATGACACGGAACCTGGGTTGGGCGCCGGTGTGAGAGTGGCTGTTAGTGATGACCATCTTCAGGCCTGGAAAAAGCACAGGGATCTGCTCCGGCTTCAAGTCGCCGCCGTCAAAGTCCAGCACCATGTTCCTGAGTTCCACAATGTTTCCTCTAGCCTTCCGCCGCCGTACCCCGCCGTCATCAATGACGATTTTGGAGGGATCAAAGATTGCTGGCGAGAAAAGCATGTTGTCGTCTTTTTTATCGAGAATCCGCTCGTGCAACGCGCGCAGCAGCTTAAGGAAGTCGTGCGAATTCCGGTGCACGACATAGCACTCTGGCGTCGGCGACTTCACATGAGTGTAGACCGTACAGGCATAGCTAAGTTCCGGATCGTAATTGCTCGTTATAAGAGGACTTTCGACACGACACTTGGCCGTATCGAAAGGATCGCAACCGGCTTCAAGATCGTCGGGCAAAATGTATCCCTCAAGCTGAGTTCCGATTCGAGCGAGCCTTGCTTCCTTCTGCCGAGCTCGCCGTTTACCGCTTTTCTCGGCATTGTTTTGATGCAGCCGCGGCCGTCCCCTTGGAATGACAGCCGACTCGTCGATCCCCGCGTCGAGCTTGTGCACGCTAGCGCCGGGGAGCTTCTCTATCACGTAATCGGCCGCCATCCGATCCGGCACAACAACTACCTTTCGGTCTTCGTTATTTGGATCACGCAGAGATGTGCGCATGATCGATTGATACACAGTGGTGCAATAGCCCATGCGGGCGATCACCTGCTGAGACAGGCCATTGTGCCGTAGAAAAGCCGCGTGGGCTGGCGAGGGATTGAGCGATGAAAAGAAACCAATCCCATGCACGTCTGAATACGTGTTCAGGCCATGCGGATTGTTAGGAATGCGCCGCTCGGGTAGAAACGAATTCGGCACCACCTTGTTTGCCTGCCAAATATATGGCTTCGGCAGGACAGCTTCTGCAGCCCGCCTGAATCGATCGAGATTGCTCAAGCCCTGACTGGCGGTCTTTGATCGCATTGACCGGGACCACACGCGGTCCGTAGCATAATAGACGTCTGTGAGGCTGCCGTTTGCGTGCGTGGAGTACCGCAGGCGTTCCCTGAACTGTTCATCCTCTTCAAAGGCGACTTGATCCCTCCAAAGGTGGTAGACACCCGCGTCCTCGAAATAGGCACCCGTCATGAAGACGCTCGCGAACCCCGCTACGACCTCTGCCTTCAGGAGAGAATGAACGATGAGTTGCTCGGCGCTTCCGTTCAGCAATTTTGCGTACCGTTCGGTGTGCACGAACGAGCGATAGTGCGGGTTCAGAATAACGGCGGCCGTTGTCCGCAGGGCGTCGAGCAGGTCGTCGCCCAACGGATTCCTGGCAAGCGTCATGAGTGAGTGGACGTCTTTCGGCATAACCCTGCTATAGAGAGCATCGTGCTGAATCAACTGAACGTGCCGCGTCAGCAGCCCGTGGGTTGCAGCTGAAAGATTGTGGGTGCCTGCCCGATCAGCCTGCGGCAGCTCATCAAAGATCAGATGCCAGCCCGACCGCTGCTTTGAATTCGGCAAGATGGGTAGAACCTGGTGCGTCGCAAGCACAACCTGAGGACAATCTTCTGGACTGGCGAGATACTCGGCCAACTTCTCGGCAACGTTTCGCCCGACCGAGTTGCCGTGAAAAGGTTTGACGAGGAGCCCGTTTGAGCGCCCGTCGAATTCGGTCTTGATGGTGATATCGATCAGGTCCGTGGTCGGCTGGAGCAATAGATATTTGTCGCCGGCCTTGACGCCCTCGTAGGTCCGACGGACGATAGCATAGGTCTTTCCTGCTCCGCAGGGAGCAGAGGCGAATTGAACGCGACGACGACGCATAGGATGTCCCTGCTGGAGCGTAGGATTTCTGGATGGGGAGGCCCTTACTGAACGAGGGTAGCCCATCGGCCGCTTGTCCTTCCTTCGAGCCTTCAGCCAAGCCTCGGCGTCATCCCTTTCGATCAGGGTGCGCCGCGCGGTCTTGCTGAGCATCGTGGTACCCGCGCCGGCCGCGAGATAGCCGGTCGAAAGGCCAATGCCGCAAGCCCGGCAAAGCTCTTTCAGGCTATCGGCTTTCTTCTTCGTAGTACCCATTGGGGCGATCCTCTTTAGGCGGCAACTCGATGCTGTTTGGGGAAAATTCCGGCCGCCGTCAACCGAAGCCCCCATAAGTCATTGATTTAACGCATTATTTGATTTTATTTTGGGTTTTACCTTCGCGATACGGAGCGATTCCAGAGGCTTAAAGAGCAGTCGCCACAAAGCCGCCTAAAACGATGGATTTTTGCGGTGTTCGTAGTTGTTCGTGATCGTCCGTGCCCCTCGGCTTTTGGGAGGGGCATCACGCGATCGTGACTGCGGGCATGGCCGGATATGGAGCTCACTAAGCTTCGGCCGCTTGTTTATCGGCGCGCTCTGTTTGCCCGTTGTTTGGATGCAAATGCGCCTACGAGATCTAGCAGCCGAGGCTGCAGCGGACGCACCCAACTCCCGGATAGATATCACCGCATTTTCTGGAACTGGTGCGCGTTCGGCGTTCCAGCGTTCGCTGCCATTGTTGCAATCCTCTGGCTGATAGTGGCGAAGCCGCAAATTCAGTTCCAGCTTGAAAACGATCCTCGCCGCCGGGGCGAGCGATCCTATGAGCGAAGAGATGACGCCTTAGCAGCCTCCAACGCCGGACAGGCACGGTTGTCTACTTGAAATTGGACGTCCTCGTCGTCGGCGGTCGACCGCCGGTCCCAGCTCAGCTCTCCTGCTCGGCAGGTGTCGCCGTAGCGTCCTTCTTTGCGATGAAGGAGTTCAGCGAAACCTGAGGTCGCATGCGATCCATGGCCTACTCGGGAAGGAAAGGCCGCTCGCCCTCGGACTTTCTCAGAACGGGTGGTATAGAGCTGAGCGCCTATAAATCCGTTTGTTTGCGCCGGACGGGGTCCGCAATCCTCGGAGTAGGGGGAGAATTCGAGTTCGGCTGTGGGGACGGCACGAGCGGTATCGCTTCTAAGATTCTCCTTGCAACGGGTTTAGTTGACGAGGTTACCAGACAAGCCGGGGTCGAGAGTCTCTATGGGGTTTCGGTTCATATGCCTCTACTGCGACGGATTTGAATATGTGGGAAGGCCTTGGCCTTTCCCCCAAACTCGAGGCCGGGGCCGATGGGGCCGCCCTTCAGCGGGACTAAGTGCCATTTCGCTGCCGGAAAAGACGGCGAGCTTCATCAGGGATCCCGCCAACCATTCGGCAGTGCGCGGCAATCAGCAGAACGGTATATAGGATGTAACCAACCGTCATGCCTGCCAGTAGATAGATCGCACTCTCGCCTGTCATCATTGAGCGCCTTGATCAACGATTTCGGGCACGATGCAAGGCCTTCAATCGCTCAGTGGTCGTCGGTCGCTTTGATTGCTTCTCGGCTGAATGCGACATCAATGTCTAGAACGATTGCGCTGACTTTAATCTGGAGGCAGCTCATTGTTGAGCCAGCCCTTAATCTGGGCAGTAAATCGAAGGTTCTTAGCATACCGTTCAAGTGAAATCTTGGCCGCCTCATCCGCGATAGCCTCAGCTTGATGCATCTTGGCGTCGGCCAATTCCTGCAACTGTTCCACGGACAGGCTGCTAGTCTCGCCCTTTAATATGATCACGATGCGCCTCCGGTTTATGTGCTCGAATTGCGGTCTTGTTTGAGAGTCTGGCGGAGAAGGTGGCAGCGCGGGTCAGTCCGGTTAAGGTGACATCGCCGGCTTCAGCACACCTCACGATTCTTGCCGCGATAAGCTGGCGGGCTGTGTGCTTCTCGCCATCAGCCAGACCTTGGCAGGCGCGCTCCAGCGCAACTTCCATGTTAGCAATCGTGCGGCGGTTAAATCTGTCGGTGATCATGATTCTTACCGCGTGTTTTGCTATCACTCAACAAGTCCCGAGCGATGCGGACCGGCGCCGAATATTGCGCCGCGGCGTACTTGGCCTCCCGGAGCCTTCGTGCTTGTGCCGCCGTAGGAAACGGATTTCCCATTGCGCGTGCTCTGGATTTGACAGAAACCAAGCTACGCTTAAGACATGCAGCGGCGCGGAGCGGCGACGCGCCCGATCTAACAAATTGTAATAAGAGAGCGAGTTGTTGCTCGGTCCACGGTGCACTCATCGGCTGTCGCATGATCGGCCCTCCCATCGGTTTGAATATCCGATAACGACTTGCGGCCGGTGTCGACCAAATCAATTGATAATTTCTGCCTAATGGTATCAAGTAGGACAATTGGGGAGCACGCCAGACCCCTTGGCAAAACAAGACGTTGTGTGTGAACTGTTCGAATTCGTACAAAAAATAGAAAGCTTTGTTTTTTCCGGACAGCCAGTCAAAGCGGAATCGGCTTACTGGAGGTCGTCGGCACGAGAAGGATCGAGCTGGTGCGCTTGCCCAGTTTGGGAAGGATTTGCATGGCTGAGCCTCTGCAATCGTATGTTGATAATCAACTTCTTGCCGCTCTGTCGGCAGAAGATTTCGCTTTGCTGCAACCGCTCCTGGAGCCGGTCGACTATGAATTGCACCAATTGCTGTTTGGAAACATCACATGGCTAATCGTTCCACCGGCACGAACGCGCGGTTGTCCGGAACCGCCATCGAGAGAACTGGCTGGCTAACCTGGAAGTCGCACCCAGGACGTCGGTGCTAATGCAATTGCAGAAAAGCGTAAGGACTCGAAACTCAGCCCGCCCGTTGCGGGTGGTGCTCCAGGAGGCGTGTCCCAGACTATCAGGTTCGTAAAATCCGGTCAGCGAAACTACATGTCCGCAGCGGCAGGATCGACTTTCGCCTCTCGACCTGCTCCGAGAGATCCACTTTGGACTGTCTGGCGCGCCAGCCGGTGCCAGCCGACCGCTCGCGCCTACGAGGGCTAACTTCGAATTTTTAAGTGGCGGCTCAGAAGATTGCGTGGGCCTGCGCGCGATGCCGAAAAAAATGCGCTCGTCCTAACGGGCAATGGAACTCGAAAATAGCCGTGACGTTCGATCTGCTCCACAACGGAGGCAGGACATGGCTGTCAACAAACCGGCGGGCGACAACGCCCGTAAAGGGGCCGTTCGCAAACGTTCCCAGCTGAAGACCAAGATGCAGGGAGAGGAGCACTAGGCCAAGCGCAGCAAGAAGAATGGTCAGTTCCTGAACCAGAAGAAGAGTGCCGACGCCAAGCCCTACAAGGGCATCCGCAAGGAAAGGCTAAAGCCGTGACCCCGAAGAAGGCAAAGACGAAAGCCGACTCGAAGAAATCTAGGTCCAAATAGGGTGTACGAGCAGCTCTCATTCTTGGACAAGCCAGATGGTCCGCAGGGCCTGCGCTACGAGCCCAATTTCATTGGGGGACTGGAAGAAGCAGCGTTGATCGAGCGCATCCGCGCGCTGCCGCTCGCGCCCTTTCAGTTTGGAGCGTATGAAGGAAAGCGCAAGGTCGCTTATTTTGGCGCGCGCTATGATTTCAGCCATCGTCGACTCGAGGGCTCGGAGCCCATTCCGTCCTGGATGGCGCCGTTGGCGCTTCGCGTTCAGCGATTCTCTCATCTACCCGTCGGAAGCATCGCGCAGGCGCTCGTCACCGAATATGAACCCGGTGCAGGCATCGGCTGGCACCGGGACAAGAAAGACTTCGACCAGGTATTCGGCGTCTCCCTCTCGTCACCCTGCAATTTTCGCTTCCGCAGGAAGGCCAACGGAAAGTGGGACCGCTTCACGCTCGATGCGCAGCCGCGATCGCTTTACGTGCTGACCGACCAGGCACGCCACGTCTGGGAGCACAGTATCGCGCCGGTACAGACACCCCGTTATTCTATTACCTTCCGCACCATGGCGAGGTAGGCATGCACCTTATCGAAATACTGCTCCCGCTGACCGACAACGATGGCCGCCGATTTCCGGAGGAGAAATTCACAGCCATACGCGAAGAACTCACCCAACACTTCGGCGGCTCAACCGCGTTTACCCGCACACCCGCAGAAGGCACGTTTCAGGATAAGGGAGATGTTGAGCACGATGACATCGTGATATTCGAAGTGATGGCCAATTCGGTGGACAGAAGTTGGTGGGCATCGTTCAGAAGTCGGCTGGAGCATGAACTCGCGCAGGACGAGATTGTTATTCGTGCGACAGAGTTCGTGCGCCTTTAAAGACAGGGCATTATGGCGACCAATCCATCTTTGAGACTACTCGCGGAGCAGACGCTCGACGCCGCAAAATGCCACAACCTGACGATCATAACCGCAGAGTCCTGCACCGCCGGGCAACTCGCGACGCTTCTATCGGAAGTGCCGGGTGCGGCCGATCGCTTACACGGGGGATTCGTCACCTACACAAAGGAAAACAAGACCAAAACCCTTGGGATACCGGACACCTTGCTACGCCAATACACCGCCGTGTGCCCTGCGGTGGCTCATGCCATGGCCGAGGGCGCGCTGTCGCGTTCACCCGCGACGCTCGCGATCGCGATTACGGGTGTGGCGGGTCCGGATCCGGACGAGGACGGCAACCCGGTCGGACGTGTGTGCATCGGAATCGCGCGCACCGGAAAACAAACTGAAACCTTGGAATTCGACTACGGGGATCTAGGCCGAGAGAACGTCCAGGCCCGGGCGATGGCTGATGCGCTACAAGCCGCGCTCCTTATGGTCGCGCGCTAGTGCCTCGGAGGGCAGGTTGCCTCACCAGTGCAAAGTCCAATTCTCGGCAGTTAAAGGGCTTTTGGTGTGACGTGCTCGCAAACGATTTAGATTTTGGCGAGCTGGAATTTTGCGCCTGACCCACCTATGACCTCGAGCCAATGCCACCCGCAGTTTGGTGGTCCCTCCGCTGTAGTCGATGTCGTCCCCGGCGCCATACTTGGCATCCCGAGGACCTTCATGAAGTCGTTCGATATGGAAGCCTAGCCCGTAAGATCTTGGCTCCTGCTGAGGACGAATTAGTATGTCGCCGCGATAGCGGTGCCGGATGCGGGTGTGGTTATAGACGGCATTGAAGTAGGCTTTCGCCTTCGGAGCTGGAACAATGTCTAAGCGGATTTATTGAAGACGGTTAGTTGGGACCTATAAGAAAAGATTCTTTGTATTAGGAAGGGAGCATTAGGTGAATAGCGAACGAAAATCGGAAGCCGGAGAACGAGCCGCTCAGGGCTTACGCGAGGCGACTGCTAAGGAAGAAGCGAAAATCGAAAGCACGACGGGGCATGATCTAGCCAAGGGCGCTGATCGCTTTGAAGAGCGCTCTAAAAGCTCCGATGGAAGAAGCGCCCAAGAAAAACAGAAAGAGTGAACTATACAGCAGACTAGGCGCTGCGTTTCCGTGCGAGAACTTTCTTGAGGCTCCCGGCCAATCGCCGGCGGCCGTGACTACTCGTCGGCCGAGTTTCTCGAAGGCCAACGACTGCCGTCAATTTCGTAGTAAAAGCGGAACGGCCCCGCCATATATTCTGGTCAGCCGGCAACAGAACTAAAGGTGATGGCAGGCATTCTACCAATATGTCAGACGCATTCGACTACTTTCGAGCCTACGCCGTCCGCGCTCTTTGCAAAGCGCGATCGATGCCGCTTGGCCCGACGAAGCATCTGCAGCTGATGGCCGGCCGGATCTACAATCTGCTGAAGAAAGAAGCCGCCTATAGCCCAAACACGCAGCACCTTGACGACTTCCGGGCAGCGCAGGAGCTCGAGCGATCTCTCGACAGTCAGGCGGATGTCGGTCCGACTGGTCAAGGTTATTTCGACCCTAAGAGGCCGCAAAACCCTGAACTGGAGGCTCGTAGGTGCCACCCCTCGACGCTCGCCCCGTAGCAGGTCTCCTGTATGAGTATGGGCAGCGTACCGCGTCGCGCGGGGGCAATGCCTACAGGGCGAAAGCCTATGGGCGCGCCGCAGATAGCTTAAGTACGCCCGCTGTGCCGCTGCATTGCTCGTCGCCGAACAGCGGCTTACAGAGATACCCGGGGTCGGCGACGCCATAGCTTCCGAGTCTTGAAAAGCTCAGGAAGGAGGTCCCCGAGGGGGTGCTCGAGTTGTTGGCCGTGCCTGCCTCCGCCCGGGAAAAGTGCTGCGTCTCTACAAGGATCTCGGCATTGCCTCGCTTGCCGAGCTGGAAGCCGCGGCCAAGGACGACCGTATCAAGAAGGCCAAAGGACTAGGCGCTGCGCTGCAGACCAAGATCCTGCAGAACTTGGCTATCGCAAAAGCGGGAGAGGGCCTCATGCACCTTCATCGTGCCGCCACTCTTCGCGCACACGCGAAAGATTCGCTCCGCAAGGCCAGACCCGAGCTAAAGCGCGTTACAGTCGCAGGCGACTTCCGCCGAGGCTGCGAACTGGTCGGTGAACTCACGATTGTCGCAGAAGCACCCAAGGTCAGCAAAACGTCAAAGATATCTGTCCCCGACGGATCGCAGATCCGTTTAACCGACGGGAAGCACTTCGGTGCTGCTCTTCTCTTCGCCACCGGTTCTGCCACTCACGTTGCCCAGCTTCAGGCGTTGGCTGCCGAGAAGGGAATGCGGTTAGAGGCCGACGGCTTGCACAAGGGCCGCTCCTCATAGCTCGCGACGAAACCGAGATTTATTTCGCTCTAGGCCTGCCCTTTATCGATCCCGAACTCCGAGAGGGTCGCGGTGAGCTCGAGCTGGCTCTGAAGGGCAAGTTGCCGAAGCTCGTCAGCGACAACGACCTGCGCGGGATCCTTCACTGCCATACGGATGCCTCCGACGGTGCCGAGACCCTGGAAGCAATGGCCAAAGCCACCCACCGGCGTAGTTTCGAGTATTTCGGGGTCGCCGACCATTCGAAGTCCGCGCACTACGCCGGCGGCCTCTCGGTTGACGAGATCGTGCAGCAGCAATCGGGAAGCAGACCAGTTAAACAAGCGTTTCGGCAGGGACTTTCGGATCCTCAAAGGCGTAGAATCCGATATCCTGGCGGACGGCTCTCTCGACTATGCCGACGACATACTGGAACGCTTGATTTTGTGGTCGCGAGCATCTATAGCCGCTTTAAGCTGGACCGCAGGGCGCAGACGCAGCGCCTGCTTCAGGCCGTCTCCAATCCTCATACCACCATCATCGGCCACATGACCGGGCGCCAGCTCCAGCGGCGGCCAGGCAACGAAGTCGATATCGAGAAAGTGCTTCGGGCGTGCGCCGGGCACGACGTTGTCGTGGAGATAAATGCCCACCCATGGCGGCTCGATCTGGATTGGCGATGGCACCGGGCAGCTCTCGAGTTCGGGTGCATGATGAGCATCAACCCGGACGCCCACTCGATCCCCGAACTCGACCACATGCACTGGGGCGTCCGGATGGCCCGGAAGGGCGGAGTTCCCGCCGATCGCGTCCTCAACGCGATGCCTCTCCAGGAGATCAGGCGCTATCTTCGCCAGAAGCGCGGCTCGCTTCCAAGGGCCGCCTAATGGCAAGGCACGGGTTCCGCTGGGCTACCGTGGCCGCGCTGCTCATTCGTCATCCGCTCACGACGGCTTCGGAGTCGGACCTATGGTGCAATGCCCTGCGTCGAAGGCGACGCACACCCAGCCCATTGTCCGGCAGGGTATTTGGGCCGCCCCCGGGCTGCGGGCCTATGCCTCGGGCCTTAACGTGCCACTGGTACGCTCCGACGCCAAGGGCCAGGGCGGTAGAGGCGGCAAGCCAAGGACCTCGCGCACAGGGCCAAACGAACGTCTATGAGCAGGGCACACACCAAGTTGAGCTAAGGCCTTGTAGTGAGCGCGAACAGGATAACCCTTGTGATCGGCGAAGCCATAGCCCGGATGACGCGTGTCAAGCGTTTGCATCAGAGCATCGCGCGAGACCTTTGCAAGAATGGAGGCAGCCGCGATACTGGCGGATTTCGCGTCCCCCTTGACAATCGACTGCTGCGGGATCGCGATCTCTTTCAAACGTCTCGCATCGATCAGGAGATGCTGCGGGACCACTTCCAGGCCCTCGACGGCCCGCCGCATTGCGAGAATGCCCGCCCAGTAGATGTTGAGGGTGTCGATCTCCTGGACGTCGACAAACGCGACCGACCATGAAGCCGCCTGGTCTTTGATTTCCTTCGCAAGAGCTTCGCGCGAATTCGCATCAAGCTTTTTCGAGTCGTCGATACCGGTGATGCGCGTGCCCGGCATCAGGATAACCGCCGCAGCACAGACGGGCCCCGCAAGCGGGCTCATTCCGGCCTCGTCAACGCCCGCAACGGCATTCTGGCCCTCATCCCATAGAAGCGTCTCAAAGCGCAGCATCTTGCGAAGCGCTGCCCTTCAGACCGGTTCTCAAAGCGGCGCCTTTCAATCGAAGCAAGAATAGCGCGGGCTCCCGCGCGTGTATCAGCCCGCAGGATTTCTTCCACGCCCGCCTCCAGCGGCCTACCCTCGATAACATAGCGCCGACGTAGTTCATCCAATTTATAGCGGGTCACGGGTAGCCTCAAGCTGCGGCTCCGAGCTGTCGGCCAGCTTTGTGGCGAATGTCTGAAATCCGGCCGGTGCGCCTGATGGCAGTTGGGGAAAGTTTTAGCTCAACGACGGAACGCCTCTAACCTATCCTCTTTGGGGCTCTGAGAATCCCAATCCCCCATCAGACCAAATTTTGGTGCTTCCCTGATTGACCCCTTCAAGGAGCCACCCCCTTAAACTGGTACCTTTTGGCGGATGCTACAAACGGACACACGAATAAAGGCGGGCTCAGCAGCCATGGTGTCTTGTGCGAGTAGGAGGCTTGATGTCGTGGTTTGATCCCCTTGAGGTCCCGATTGTGTTGCCCGGAGGGCGTCAGATCCGGACTCTTGACGACGCCCGCGCGTGGCTCTTGTCCCTTCCCAACGCCGAGGTGAATTCCGAGGCATTCAGTTTGGCCGTGCGGGCGCTTACTTTGGCGGCGGACCGGAGATGCCCGATAGGTGACGCTAACCTCGCTATTCTGGAAATCTTGAGAGGGCGCGGCCACTCTTCCTAGTCAAGCGCTGGCAAGAGCAGGTAAGCCGGAGCAGCCTCACGGTTCGTCGGGGCTGCGTCTAATCCGGACAGGCAACCTCGCTGGAATTGGGCAAGCTGGCGCATACGAAAGCGCAGGACGCCTGGGTGAAGAAAATGCGCGACTACGATGTCGCCGAGCAAACCAATGATCGTGATGGGCGCCACCCAGGCGAAGGCCGCCAAGATGGCCTCGATCGACAAGTTGAAGAGCTCGACTAGCTTGATGCCGACTACGTGGCGGCCCAACTGGATGGCCGCGCCGAACTGCTGAAAATCCAGGATACCTATACCGCCTCGGGCAAGCTCGCCCATATGGGCATGGCAAAGCTCGTTGCCAGATCAAGGAGCACATCATCTGCTGTAGACCATTAATAATCGGGTTCCGGGCCGAAGCCTGGAACCCGCAACACGATTACTAATTCTCAGCGAAACATCAATTCAAACCGTCAACGGCATCAGAGCGACAATACGGCGCGTCCGAAGATCGATCACGACCAACACATCGCGCACCACGATACATTGACTACCCCAGTAGCCATTAGCGATTTCGGTCACCCGCGGTGGAATATCGCTGAGCTCGATTTGCGGCGGAACCAGCGTGCCGATCATCATCTCAAACTTAGCTTGGTCGGTGCGGACTAGGCCGGGCTGATCCGCCACCGCGGCGCTTACCTGTCTGCGTTGTTCGTCGCTCAGCGAAAGCGGCTGCGCGGTTTCCTTGATGGCCCGCTGGCGTTCGCCGGCGGCGCCGACCTGACCGGCCGGGTCGCTCTTGCCAACGGTGCTTTCGCCCGAGCGCTGGGCTGCCTGCACGGGTAGCGCTGTCAGCTCCTGCTTTGCGGCTTGATCGACGCGACCGCGCCCGATCCCGTCGAGATTGCCCAGCAACAGCCAGGCAATGAGTCCGATAAACAGGACTCCGGCGCCGATTACTCCGCCGAGCATTAGTTTGCGATTGCCTCGCGCATCGCCGCTGTTGTTTACCATAGCTGGTCCTTTGGTTGCTATCGGTCGACGACCGAGGCCTGCTGGCGGCATGGTCTGCCTCGAACAGGCTGCTCAGCCGAACAAGAGCCACCCGGCCACGCCGAGCAGCGGAATGATGGCCACGGCCAGCATCAGCAACGGCGCCGGCTCGTTGCCGGTTCGCCTTTGGGTATCGGGATCATCTGTCATTCTGTACCAAAGCCTCACCTCGATACGACGTTCCCCGGACGCGAACCAGTCGCGACGCAGGTTCGACGCGCCAGCCGGTGGCGACTGACCGATGCCAGCTGGCTTTAAACAGGGCAGCGCGTTTCCGCTGTCGTCCCAAACCGACATAGCATGCGCGCCTTGCCTGGACCCTCACCATCGTTCGCTTGAGGGCTGCTGCTGCCCGGAGAAGCGCGCTCCGAATGAAGTTCGCGATGATCGCGCGGTAATAGGCAAGGTTGGGGGCGATCTGGTGGAAGCCGTCGGTAGTCTCCGCTTCCTCTTCGGGGCGCGCTCCGGCAATGAAAACCGATAATTCATGTCGTCTTTACTCCACGCTGTTCGGCACCAGGGGTTGAAGTCAGGACCCGACGCAGATGAGGCATACCACGCCGGGAAGTCATGGGAGGACTTCGGCACAGCAATGGCTTTTTGCGAACCGCGTTCCAGGGGACCGGAAATTTTATTAGTCGCACGGGCTGGAAGTAACCTAGCGAACAGACTGTCGTGCCGCTGATACGAAAACCGGGCCGCGATCGCAATCGGCAGCCGTCGCAGTGTGCGCCTGAGCAGGGATCACTTCGCCCAGGGGATCACGGTATCGAGGGGAAGGCAACCGAGATTCAACAACTCGTCGAGGGTAGGATGGAATCCGAACAGCGCGAGCCGCCAGACCGGCATCGTTGCGAGGATTGCTCCCAGCGCGAACAATGGATACGCCACGCATGGTGAGAGGAAACGCATCATTGCGGGGTAGCGCGCTGTCCGGCGCGCATGACGAGCCAACCTGCAACGATCATAGAGATTCCCCAAAGCGTGAACCCAATATCCCAATAGACCCAGCCGTCGCGGGCCACCGTTTCATTGACGTGGTGAATGCCGAGCAGGTGGTGACTGACGATGCCCTCGACTGTGTTGAACAGTCCAAATCCGAGCAACATCGTCCCGGCGAGAAGCTTGGTCGACCAGTACAGGTGGTTTCGGTGAGCGGCCCGCCAGAGCAGAAACAGTCCCGCAAGGACAAACATGTAGGTCACGCTGTGAAATGCGCCGTCCCACCTCGTGTTCAGCTCCAGGTTTCCAAGCGTATTGACGGGATACCAGCTGCTCAGCATGTGGTGCCACTGCAGGATCTGGTGCAGGACGATCCCGTCGAAGAACCCGCCAAGTCCGAGGCCGAATAGGATGCCTGCGGCAATCGGGAACGACCTCGTGACCGCATCCGTAGTGACCATGACGATTTCGGGCTCCTGCGGGCTCTCAACTCTACAAACTCACACCGCTGGCGAATGTTGCGTGCCTCGGCGAGACAAATTCGTGAGGGCCGCAGTCGGTTCTACAAAAGTTGCAGGTACGGCGATGAGGGTAGGCGGTGTTTCAGGACGTTCAAGATGGCGAGGTTGGCGTCGCCAGCCGAGCATTGCCGGTCGGCCGCAATTATGAGTGCCCGTACAGCGACGCGGACGGCCTCCAAGTCCATTTCGGCGTTTGGCGAGCGACATCAGCTATGCCTGCGCGCCGTCAAGCGTTTCGATCCGTCGGGAACCGGCAACAGGATCGCCACGTCGAGGGGATCGAATCTGGACATCGAGCTTCCTGCCGGCAGCGCCGGCTGCTCAGCCCCCAGGTTTCACAACGCCTTATTCTTCGTGTCGGTTCGGGTGTGAATGTTAGCACATGGCGGCCAACGTTGTCATGTGGCCCGTCATGGACGAATTAGAGCGGATCGCTGATATCAAGTGTGCAATTTGATCACACAAATGGATCCGCCGCGCATCCACAAGAGAACACGTGCACGTCGACCATTGGTTGGAACAGTAATGCACCGATTGTGTTTGCAGCTCATCAGACAGGGAGACTTTTCATCATGACGGCGACGGCACAGACGATATTCGTGACCGGCTTACGTAACGCGCACGCCATGGAAATACAGGCGCGTGAGTTGATGGAACGCCAATCCGAACGGCTCGATGATTATCCCGAGGTCAAAGCGAAGGTCATCCAGCATCTCGCCGAGACCAAAGAGCAGTTGAAGCGGCTCGAGCAGTGCCTCGAGGCTTGCGGAGAAAGCAACTCCACACTGAAAGACATGGCGCAATCCATGGTTGCAAATACAATGGCCATGACCCACGCCATGGCTAGCGACGAAATACTAAAGAATACATTCGCTAATAATGCTTTCGAGCATTTCGAGATTGCGGCTTACAAATCGCTGATATGTTTATCAGACAGCGCCGGCCAAAACGCCGCGCGGCCCCTACTCGAAGCTAGTCTCGCAGAAGAAGAGCTGATGGCGGCATGGATCGACGGCAACATCGCAACGGTAACGCAGGCCTATCTCGCTCGTGGCGGATGGAGGAAGCATGTTGACGAGTGACCAATTGAGGATCCTCCGAAACATCGATAGTTCGCTCGCATTTGACGACGAATCGAGTGTGGTGGTGGACTTGGTACTTGAGGGTTACGTCAGAAAGGACGGGGACCTGTTTCAGTTGACGGCGAAGGGTGAAAAAGTGGTCCTCGATAGTGGGCTGGCATCTTCGCTGGAGCCTGAAGCCGGACCACTAGCGTTAACTCCGGAAGAGCCCAAGACTTGAGAATTGGAGGTGCTCGAAAATTTTTGGCTCGTCGATGCTGACGACGCGGCTGCTGGCCTAACCGGACGGGGCCGCACCGCCGATATCCGGTAGCATTCCGGATCCGGGCGTCTTTTCCCAATCGACAAGCCGTGGGTCCGTGGTTGGCTGCTCAACGGCGGCCTGCCTGCGCCTTTGCGCTTCGCGTTTTTCCGAGTTGTTCTTGCCGTCGTTCAATGGTTGTCCTTTCGATCCATGGTCCACGTCGTTTAAATGTGAAACTACGGGAATTTCTTGCGATAATTTATTCGATACGAAGCTCCGGAAGAACTTGGGCACCAAAAACGTCGATAAATTCGCGCTGGTTCGTGCCGACCTGGTGCAACAAGATCTCCTCAAACCCGAGTTCAATATAGTCCTTGAGCCAGCGGACGTGTTTGGCGATGTCGGAGGAAATCAGGACGGAGCTTCGCAGGCTTTCTGGTTTGAGGTGCCTCGTAGCTATGTCGAAATTTTCGGGTGAACGGAGCTCCCAATTCACGTCGCCGCCGAGGCCGTTGAACCGCCATTGATCATAAGCGCCTTGAAGCGCCAGTTCCTCTGTAGTGTCCCAATTCAGGGACACCTGCATTTTCATGGGCTTTCCCTTGCCTCCTCCACGCCCGAAAGCTTCGACGACCCGTCTGACGTGTTCTGGACCGGCCTGGATCGTGAGCAGACCGTCTGCCCAACCGCCGACCGATTCGGCGGTGCTTTCGGACACAGCGGCGCCAAACACAGGCGGAGAAAATGCAGGCAGGGAATACACCCGCGCGTCGATAACCGTAACTCGTCCACGATGCGTGACGTTCTCCCCGCGAAGCAGGGCTGAGACGATCCCGGCGCATTCCGCCAACCGCGCGTTGCGCTCGGGCTTATCCGGCCAAGGGAGACCGGTAATGTCTTCGTTAAGGCGCTGCCCGCTTCCGAGCGCGAGCCAGAACCTCTTGGGAAACATCTCTGCCAAAGTTGCAGCGCCCTGTGCAAGGATCGCGGGATGATAGCGGTAACCCGGCGCCGAAATAACACCAAATGGGAAGCTGGTACTCTGCATCGCTGCGCCAAGCCAGGACCACGCGAACCCGGATTGACCCTGAGCAGGCCCCCACGGTTTGAAGTGATCCGATGACATCGCACAATCGAACCCTGCACACTCTGCCCGACATACCAACGACAAGAGCTCAGATGGAGCAATCTGCTCATGTGATGCGTGGTACCCAATGCGAGTCATGCATCCCTCCTGAAAGCAGTCGAACAAAGTGAACGCGGTGTCGTTCCAAAGAACAGACGAATATCATCAGGGGCTGCGGTTCGTCGATGTCGAGGCTATAGCGAAAAATCTGCGCAGGACAACAATCCCTAAGGCTGGAACGATGTGCGGCGCACTGTTTTGAGACCACGTTCAACAGTGGAGACCAACACGATGTATTATTTTGACAAACGGCTTCAGTATCCTGTGGAAGTAGTGGCGCCGGATCCGATTTTCGCAAGGCAGCTACAACAGGCGATCGGCGGCGTCGAAGGCGAGATCCGCGTTTGCCTGCAGTACTTCTTCCAAGCCTGGGGTGCGCGCGGGCCCGCGAAGTACCGCGATATCCTTCTCAACACGGCGACGGAAGAAATCAGCCACATTGAAATGTTGGCGACCGCAGTAGCACTGAATCTCGAAACCGCGCCGGCCACTCTGCAGGAATCCAGCGTCAGCGGTAACCCGATCGTCGGCGCGATCATGGGCGGCGAGCGGCCACGTCACGTCATTGAGGGCATGCTTCACAAGCATATTCTTTCTAGCGGCATGTCGGCGCTTCCGGCTGATTCCGACGGTGTTTCGTTCGACTGTTCGCACATCTATGCGAGTGGCAACCTGGCCGCCGACATGTACAGCAACGTCGCCGCCGAATCGACCGGAAGAACGCTCGCCGTGCGACTTTACAACGCGACCGCCGATGAAGGCATGCAGAAAATGCTGAGCTACCTGATTGCGCGTGATACGATGCACCAGCAACAATGGCTGGCTGTCATTGAAGAAATGGGTGGCACCGCTGTCCTTCCCATTCCGAACAGTTTCGACCGGACCAAGGAAGCGCAGGAATTTAGCTACATGTTCATGGGCACGGAACGCACGGGCCTGCCTATTGAACCCGGTGCCTGCACAGAGGGCGCGAGTCTGGACGGTAAGGGAACGTTCAGTTTCCGCGCCTTCGAGCCGTTGGGCCAGGAACCGATGCTCGGTGCCGCCCGCCCCGATTCGGCTGCCCAAACCGAGCAAATGTCGACGGCCCCGATGACGAATTCTGTCATCTGAATTGCTCGAAACTAGCTGTGCAGGCCGCCGTCCTAGTTGGCGGCGCCTGCCGAATCTCCTTTGGATCTTCGGTGGAGCGGGTTGGTCAAGACGCGGCAACCGTGTTGCCGGCGTCTTCGGGAAGTTAGATGGCGCAAATCAGGATCGGAACCTCCGGTTGGCACTACGGATCTTGGCGCGGACCGTTCTTCCCGGAAGAACTGCCGATCAAGGCCCAGCTGCAATATTATGCGAGCCAATTCGATTCGGTGGAACTCAACGGCGTGTTCTATCGGACCCCGACGGAACAGGCCGTCAGGGCTTGGCAGGCTGAGACTGGCAAAGACTTCGTCTTCACCTGGAAAGCATCGAAATTCATCACGCATTGGAAGCGGCTGGGACCAAAGTCGGAAAGCAGTTTAGCGCTGCTCGAAGACCGGATCTCGCTGTTGGGTTCAAAGGCTGGACCGGTCCTGTTCCAACTGCCTCCGCAGTTTGCGCGTGATGCCAAAAAGTTTGATGCATTTCTGGAATTACTGTCGAAGTCGCGTCAATACAGTTTTGAGTTCAGGCATCCGAGCTGGTACGCCCCTCAAATCTTCCGGTCGCTTCGCCGCAATAATATCTCGTTATGCCTATCTGACCACCGTGACGCGCCCGCGCCGTGGCGACGGACGGCGGATTTCGTCTATATACGCGGTCATGGGCCCGCCGGTGATTATCAAGGTAGTTACCCGGCTGCTACGCTGCGTGACTGGGCCAGCCGAATCCGGTCATGGAAGAAGCAAGGCTGTGACGTCTTGGTCTATTTCGACAACGACCAGAAAAGCGCAGCACCGTTTGACGCGCTCAGGCTTCGTCGGCTGCTCGACCCTCGTTGCGGGGACCCACATGAATTCCGTTAGAAGGAAAACATTCAGAGCGAATTACGGGCCTGTTGGAACGTTTAAAAGAAGGCTTTGTTGCTTGCTTCACAGGCAGGCTGGAGACAAACATGCGAAATCAGATTGTGCTTTCCGACCATGTAAAGGCAGACCATCCCGAACAGGACAGGTCGCGCGCTGACGGTATGCGGGAACTGGTGCCAGACGTCGCGTATAAGCAATTAGCGATCGTAAACGTGGTAGTCGTCGGGGATAGCGGGGCCGGTGATGGTCGATGGGTTCTCATTGATGCCGGGATTATGGGCTCCGCCGGCGCAATCAAGGCGGCAGCCATGGCACGTTTCGGACAAAACGGTCGACCGGCCGCCATCATCCTGACGCACGGTCATTTCGATCATGTCGGTGTTTTGGAAGCGCTTGCCGAGGAGTGGGACGTCCCAGTATTCGCGCATCCTGCGGAGCGTCCATATCTCGACGGCAGCACCTCGTACCCGCCACCGGATCCGGGTGTCGGCGGAGGTTTGATCGCGGCGCTGTCGCCCCTGTTTCCGACCAGCCCTGTCAATGTGGGAAGCCGCCTGCAGCCTCTGCCGACGGATCATTCGGTGCCGCATATGCCTGGCTGGGCGTGGATCCACACGCCGGGCCATGCCCCAGGACATGTCTCGCTGTGGCGCGAGCGCGATGGTGTCCTGATTGTGGGCGACGCCTTCGTCACGACGAGGCAAGAATCGATTTATGCGGCGGTCACCCAGGCCGCCGAGATGCACGGGCCACCGGCGTATTTCACGCCGGACTGGAAAAGCGCTCGGCTATCGGTGCAAAAGTTGGCCAAACTAGAACCGAACATTGTCGTCACTGGTCACGGAGCGGCGATGCATGGCCCGGCGATGCGGGCTGCACTGCACAAACTTGCAGACTGCTTCGGTAGCATTGCCGTTCCAACACATCACCAATAGCGACTGCAAAGCAGCTCGCCTGGTGGGGGACCGCCTGCATGCTGCGTGCTAGCGTTTAGTTTCAATTCTTTCAGTGTTGCTGGCCGTTTGTACTTGTGATCGGTTGGATCGTCTCAGCACCCAGGCCACGCATTGCTTTAGACAGTAGCAATGCATCACTCTCGCGGCTGGGTTTAGCTCTGACGCGGGGCTGAGAGCAGCAGAAGTATTATGAAGCCGGCCGAGAAGAAAAGATACTTGCCTTATGTAATCACTTGGTCGAGGCCATCAGCATTCAGGGTCAATATGACGACAGTTAAGAAGGACCGCCGCGTCGAAAGCTGCATTCCGGCGTCGGAGAAACCAACCGCGCGATGCTATGCGATGCCGTTCGGGGCCCAGATCACCCCCGAGGGCGGCGTGCGGTTCAGGCTGTGGGCGCCCAATCACGATGCCATCTCGTTGAAGATCAAGACCGAATCCGCGCCGCGCGCGATGACGGCGCTGGCCGACGGCTGGCACGAGCTGCATGTGCGCGACATTGGCCCCGGCGCCAATTATCGCTTCGTGCTGCCGGATGGCTTCGAGGTGCCGGACCCGGCATCGCGATTTCAGCCGGAAGACGTGCACCTCTACAGCGAGGTGATCGATCCACGCGCCTATCAATGGAGCGACGGCGGCTGGAACGGCCGGGCGTGGGAAGAGGTCGTGCTCTATGAGCTGCATGTCGGCGCCTTCACGCCAGAAGGCACGTTCCGCGCCGCGATCGACCGGCTCGACCATTTGCGCGACCTCGGCGTCACCGCCATCGAGCTGATGCCGATCGCCGATTTTCCGGGGCATCGCAACTGGGGCTATGACGGCGTGCTGCTGTTCGCGCCGGAATCCAGCTACGGCCGCCCCGACGACCTGAAGGCCTTCGTCGACGCCGCGCACCGCCGCGGCATCGCCGTGATACTCGACGTCGTCTACAATCACTTCGGCCCGGACGGCAACTATCTGCCGCTGTATTCGCCGATCTTCACCGAGACCCACCACACCCCGTGGGGCGCCGCGGTGAACTACGACGCCGACTGTTCGGACGTGGTGCGCCGGCTGATCGTCTGCAACGCGGTGTTCTGGATCCGCGAATATCATCTCGACGGCCTGCGGCTCGACGCGGTGCACGCCATCATCGACGACAGCCCGGAGCATCTGCTTCACGAGCTCGCCGGAGCGGTGCGCGAGGCCGCCGGCCGGCACGTCCATCTGATCCTCGAGAACGAGGAGAACGAGGCGGGCCTGCTGAAGCGGGACGGCAACGGCGTGCCGCTGCAGTTCACCGCGCAGTGGAACGACGACATACACCATGTGCTGCACACCGCCGCCAGCGGCGAGAGTTCCGGCTACTATGTCGACTATGTCGGCGACACCCGGAAGCTCGGCCGCGCGATCGCCGAAGGCTTTGTCTTCCAGGGCGAGTTGATGCCGTATCGCGGCGAAGCGCGCGGCGAGCCGAGCGGCTTCCTGCCGCCGACCGCCTTCGTGTCGTTCACCCAGAACCACGACCAGATCGGCAACCGCGCTTTCGGCGACCGTATCACCGCGACCGTTCCGGTCGAGGCGGTGCGCGCGATCGCGGCGGTGTCGCTGCTCGGCCCGCAGATCCCGATGCTGTTCATGGGCGAGGAATGGGCGGCGGCGCAGCCGTTTCCGTTCTTCTGCGATTTCGAGCCGGAACTGGCCGACGCGGTGCGCAACGGCCGCCGCGCCGAGTTCGCGAAGTTTCCGGAGTTTCAGGATCCCGAGCAGCGCGAGCGGATTCCCGATCCCACCGCAGAGGCCACATTCCTGTCGGCGAAGCTGGACTGGGACGATGTGAGCCGCGGCGAGCATGCGGCAACGCTCGACTGGTACCGCCGCATCCTCGCCGTTCGCCACGCCGAGATCGTGCCGCTGCTGGCCGCCATCCCCGGCGATGCCAGCCGCTTCGAGGTGCTCGGCGACATGGCGGTGCGCGTGCGCTGGCTGCTGGCCAACGGGCTGCAGCTGGTGCTGACCGCTAACCTCAAGGCCACGCCGCTGGACGGCGTGCGGCCGCCGGAGGGACGCACATTGTGGACCGAGGGCGGCAGCAGCGCCGCAGGCCTCGGCCCGTGGACCGTGATGTGGACGCAGGTCGTTGAGGGCAGTGATGAAGATTGACATGACGAGCGACGAAACGGTTCGGATCGTGGCGTCGCTAGCGCAGCGCTATGGAATCTCGCCGACCTATCGCAATGCGCGTGGCAAAAAGGTTTCCGCACGGCCTGAGACCCAAATTCGTTTGTTGTCGGAGATGGGCGTCGCACTTGAACAACTGCAGAACGCCCCCCCCGCGCTCGCCGACGTGGACGGCAGTTTCATACCGCCGGTCCTAGTAGTAGTGCGCTCGGAGGACGGGATTTGCACGATTGATCTCAATCTCCCTGAGGACGTCGAAAAGTTAAACTGGAGCGTTACGTTGGAGGGCGGCGGCGAGCGCCGAGGTGTGTCCCACGGGACGCGAAGCCCGTCCCAGCCGTTGCGCCTTGCCATTCCGGATTTGCCATTCGGCTATCACCGGCTGGAAGTACCGGCAACCGGGGACGCCGGTGTGCTTGTCGTAACCCCGGGACGTTGCTGGATACCGCCTGCCTTCGATAACGGGCCTGGGCTCTGGGGAATATCCGTTCAACTCTATCTGATGCGATCTGCCCAGAACTGGGGGATTGGCGACTTTGCAGACCTGAAGAACCTAGCATCGATGCTGGCGGCTCGAGGATGCGATGTGATCGGCCTCAATCCGTTGCATCAGATGATGCTCGACGACCCGGAAAGTGCTAGCCCGTATTCGCCGCTAACGCGGCTCTACCTCAATGTGCTCTACATCGCGGTGCCGGAGGTGGTTGGCGCGGGCTTGCCAGCGCTACGGGATCTTGTCGGTTCGCGCGACTTCCAAGCACGTCTCGCGACCTGCCGCGCGGCGCCGCTGGTCGACTACAAGCTGGCGCTGGCATTAAAGCTTGAAGCGCTCCGCGTGCTCTACGCCGAGTTCCCTCAAGCTGCGGCGCCGGATCGCAGCCGCTTTGCGGCGTTCTGTGATAGTCACAGCATCAGCCTGCGCCGCATGTCAATCTTCCAGTCATTGCGAAATCATTTCGCCGCCCAACCATCGTCATCCGCCGACTGGCGGTCCTGGCCACAGGAGTACCAATCGCCGACGTCGGATGCTGTTGAAAAATTTGCGCGCGAGCATAGCGACGAGATCGAGTTTTACACTTGGCTGCAGTGGGTAGCCGACAAGCAACTGACCGAAGCAGCGAGGGTTGCAACGGACGCTGGCATGTCCATTGGCTTGTATCGGGATCTCGCGGTGGGCTGTGCTTACGCCGGCGCTGAGACCTGGGCAAATCCCGCGGCATTTATATCGGGCGTTCAGGTTGGCGCACCGCCAGACATCTTCAATCCTGCGGGTCAGAATTGGGGGCTGCCACCGTTCAATCCACAAGCGCTCCGCAAGGAAGGCTATCGCAGCTTCGTTGAACTCGTCCGCGCTAACATGAGGCACGCCGGCGCAATTCGAATAGACCACGTGATGGGATTGCAACGCTTGTACTGCATTCCGCACGGATGCAATGCGGCTGAGGGAGCTTACATCGAATATCCACTGGATGATCTAACTGGCATAATTGCCCTCGAAAGCCACCGGCATCGCTGCTTCGTCGTGGGGGAAGATCTCGGCACGGCGCCCGACGGCTTTCATGAGAAGATGTCACAAGCTGGCATTCTCTCTTACCGGGTCGCTTTCTTTGAGCAAGACTGGGACAGCGGAGAGTTCACATTGCCCGCTGAATATCCTCGAGTCGCGCTGGCTGTCGCAGGCAATCATGACCTTCCCACCCTCATCGGCTGGTGGCAGGCTAGGGATCTCGATCTTAAGGATAAAAGAGGGCTCTTCCCCCCGGGCGAGGCGATATCTCAGCAGAAGCGCCGTCAGTTAGAGAGAACCGAATTCGTAAAAGCACTAAATACCGAGGGGCTCCTCGATATGGAAGCGACCCCCGATCAGTTCGTCGAAGCAGTTCACAATTTCATTGCGAGGAGCGGGGCGGCTTTTGTGATCCTGCAACTCGACGATCTGGTTGGTGAGCACGATCAAGTCAATTTACCTGGGACGTTCCTCGAATATCCCAACTGGCGAAGGAAATACGCTGTGACGTTGGACGAGTTGGATAGGAATCCGTTGGTATGGCAGCGCGCCGGGTTGGTTCCTAAGATCCGATCTTCGGATAACTGCCAAGAGGTCATCGACGGTAGTCGGAGGTAGAGGCGGTGTAACAAGGTCAGCTAACCGGCTTAGCTGGTGCCAGCCCACGCTTGGCGAGGGCTAACTCGTCTCGTGCGGTCCGCTCAGGAGCAGACGTTTGGGCAAGGCGAGCCCTGTTAACGCCTTTCGCTTCGCTGTTCCGGGTAATGATTTCCCTGCGATAAACCAGTGAATACTTCCGGAAGTGCCGATGGACCGGGCGTCTTCTATGCTCATTTCTGCGAATTACGGCTTGAACCGCCAGATTCGCTGTTCTTTTCCCTGATAGTTCGCAAGAAACCTGTTCGCAGCAGACTGCGTCCACCACCACCAAGTCGTTGATCTGCAGATTCAGAGGCCAGTTAAAAAGGCCCGCTTGCTGCGGGCTTTCTTGGCTTTGGATTGTGCGATTCCGTCTCTGCTTGGCGGCAACCTTGATTTCAGAACCGCTGTCTCTGGTCGAAAAATTCTCGTTCGTAAGAACGGCGGAGACCGATTTCGAAGCTGCGTGGTGGGTACTCGGTTTGGTCCCTCCACTCTATCGCGGGAAGAGTCGGTCCCGGATGTAGCGGGAGGTCGGTGTGAGCCTGAGGCCGCGTGGCTTGTGCCAGACCGCCCGATCGAGTTCCTTCTTGTCGCCGATATCCAGACGGCCCTTCGCGGTCTTGGCGATGAAGATGGCATCGCTCATCTTGCGTCCGGAAATCTTGTTCTTAGCGGTGACTTCCTTCCACAATTGAAGACGTCCAAGCTTCAGGTTTGGCAGCTCTTCCTTGATCTCGCGGCGTATGCACTCGCGGTCGGACTCCTTATCGTGGCGACGTCCCCCCGGAAACATCCAGAGGCCATCCTTCCTGCGACGGACAAGCAGAACCTTGCCTCGCCTGACAGCAACGAGTTTGGATGACTTGGTCATGAGCGAACTCTGTTACGGAACGACATCTGTGCGACTCTATGATGGGAAAGCGAAAAAGCAGTGAATGCAGGACTTCAGCGCATTCCCGTCCGGATAATTCCACGTGCTCATACTGCTGTGTCCGTAGGCGCGTCCCGGACCCCAGTAATGCCGGCTCCACTTGGTAGGCGGCCTTTGGATCGCATCCTGGACAGCTTCACTGCTGAACGCTGCAGCTGACGCTTCGCGCGAGACCTGTACATTAAAAATGCAATTTGCGCTCCTAGCTGAAACTACAACGACGGCAATCCTAGCTTGAGATATTGTTTCGACCACTCGGCAGGCGCACGCGGAACTCGACGATGCCAATTCCACGGGGAAGTCGGCCTTCGATTCGGCCTTGACCAGCAGCGGCGCAAGGAAGGCCATCGACAGCGTCAGCTGGATCTGCCGGGCGCTGCACTTCTGCCGGACAGCGATGTCCTCGATGGTGACGTGTCCTGAGACGATTTCGTCAAGCCGCTGCCGCCCGGGCGCAATCGAGCGAATCAGCCCTACGCGGCGATTGGCCCGGATCGGCCGTGTCCGAGGCGCCGAGTCAGTAATCGGCTGGATCAGCTCGCGGAACTTGCGGGCCGAGGGCTTGGTCCAGGGCGCAAGAATAAAAACCGCTTGCTGATCATTTGCCGCGTGGCGCTTTTCGTCTGGCCGATCCGCGCGTGATCGCCAATTGTTTTGCTCGGACCTCAACTCGGGCGACGATCCTTGTAACTGCATCGCGCTCGACATCCCCGTCGAACAGTTGCCCTAGGCGGTCAGTGCATCACGGGCCATTTTGGCAATCGGACGCAAAACACCATCGGCCGCCGGCGACCGACTGAGGACAGGTTCAGCTCGAAATGGCGAGGCAAACACCAGCGGCCAAGAGCGGCGTTAATTCGGCGACAGGCGTTCGCGCGGAGGCGGCTGGTCAGCTTCTGTCGCGGTCACTATGCGAGTGATGCTTGTCGCGCTCGCCTCCGCCTCCGGAAGCGCGCGACTGGCGACCGTTGGTGGGCGACCCGGGAAACGGCGTATCGTGCTGCTCGCGGCCGGATTTCTCCGGATGATGCCGGTCCTGCCGTGACGAACCCGGGCCGCCGAACCGTTCCGTGTTCGCGTTCTTGTCCGGCATTGTCATCGATCCTGCTGATAGCCCTGGTTAGTCGTGTTCTGCTTGATGTTGCCGTGGCGGCCCTGCTGGTCGAAATTCTCGCGGCCCGGCACCGCATCTTCGGCCTTAAAATCAGGATCAGAGCCGGGGCCCTTGTTGCTACGCTGTTCAGGGGGCACGGGCGGCAATTTTGACATGGGTGCTCTCCTCGGAAATTGTCCAGCCGGCTCTTCCGCTATGAGCGATCAGCCGCCGTTGCTACATAAATCCGGATCGATGGAGGAGTTCCAACACGAACGGTCGAATCACAAGGCGGCGCTGCAAGCTACGCCTTGGTTTGCTGGCACTATGGCCTACTTGTCTCATCCCCTTCGCTCATTCACAGCATGGGTGCCAAGCAATGACGGGTAACCAAGCCGACTCCGATAACTTACGTTAGGACAGCGACCTGATTGTCGTTGCCTTCTGCAGAGCTCGTTGGAATGCCGACACATTGGCTGACGATCAACACGCCCTTGCGAAATTGACCTTTGCGACGACGTCTGGATCGCCTTACCGAAGCGCGAGGCGAGCAGTCGTCTCTAACAAGCGGCCTAACGGGCGCGCTTCGTTGCGAAAACGTCCGCCGTCGTTCACCTTCGGCGTATGGAACGGGAAAGTCTGTTGCCGGTTGTTCGGCCGATCAACCGGAGCAGTTCTCATGACATCGGAACGTCGTTTTGCCATTGTGACCGGCGCCTCGACTGGCATCGGCTTCGAGCTCGCTAGGTGCTGCGCGCTAGCGGGTTTCGACCTGCTGATAGCCGCGAATGAGCCGATCATCGAGTCCGCCGCCGCAGAGCTGCGCTCCCTTGGTGCCGCCGTTGATGCGGTGCAGTCCGATTTGTCCACGGAGGAGGGCGTGGATAAGCTCTACAAGGCGGCCGGAGGCCGACCGGTCGATGCTTTGCTGGCGAATGCCGGAAGGGGCCTCGGACATGCTTTTCTGGATCAGGAATTCTCCGCTGTTCGCAGGGTGATCGATACCAACATCGTAGGCACGATCTGTCTGCTCCATCGTGTAGGTAACGACATGCGCCGGCGCAATGCCGGGCGGATACTGATCACCGGGTCAATCGCAGGGTTCACGCCCGGCAGCTTTCAGGCGGTCTACAATGCCAGCAAGGCCTTCCTGAATTCATTCAGCTTTGCGCTGCGTGAGGAAATGAGGGACACCGCCGTGACCGTGACCTGTCTGATGCCCGGCGCGACCGAGACGGAGTTCTTCCGGCGTGCTGACATGTTGGACACCAAGGTGGGCGCGGCAGAAAAAGATGATGCAGCTGACGTCGCAAAGATCGGTTTCGACGCGATGATGAATGGCGAGGGCGACGTCGTCACCGGCATGAAGAACAAGCTGTTGTCCGCCGTCGCCAATGTCGTGCCGGCAGGCGTACTGGCCTCCCAGCATCGTAAAATGTCAGAGCCGGGCAGCGGGGGGAGCTGACGGCACGAATGCCCGCCGCAGCAGCGCCGTTGTCGTCAGTCAGCAGCCGGCATCGATGGTTCCGTCATCCCTGGATCGCTGCGGCTCTGCTTGGCCTAATCAGCAGTAGCTATTCGACGCTGCTAAGCCAGTTCACGGCCGCCCTGATCGGGCGCGACGCCGCAGTGGACTGGATGTTGGTGGCTGCCATTCCGACCCGGGACTGGGCACTGAGCGCGGAGCCATCGAGCGCGGCGATCGCAATCGGAATCGCTTTCCACCAATTGGGCGGATTTTTCTTGGGCCCTGGTATTCTTTGGCTTGCTCGGTCGTTGGACGGCCAGGCTGCCGCCGCTCCGGCTGGCAGCCATCGCGCCGGTCTGGGCCCTGCTCACGTCGGCGCTGGAATGGTTCGTGCTGGTGCCGCTGTTCCCATTCTATCAGCCGATATTCACCCTGCAGCAGCCGTATTGGATCGGCTTCCTGGTGCATTTTTGCTCGTCCTTGATGTACCCTTTGTTCCCCTGGCTATTGCGATCTCTCGATGCCGGCGAACAGCGTTTTGTCAGGGGCTGGAGCGCCGCCGTGGCGGGTCTTCTGGCGCTTTCGGCGGTGGGTGCAATCGGCTCCAGCCAGGGCCTCATCGTATCCTGGCGCGGCGCCGATCTCGCGACCGATCAAACCTTCATCCGGCACATGCACACGCATCATGCGCAGGGCATCGAACTGGCGCTTCTGGCCACAGATCGGGCAAGCGTCCGCATCTGCGGGCACTCGCCAGGCTGATGGCAGCCACCCAGCAGGGCGAGAGCGTGATCCTGGAGCGCTGGTGGAGCAGCTGGTTCGATCGGCCCATGCAGGTCTGTTCGTCGCACGAGCGTCAGGCGATGCCCGGCCTGCTTGACGATCACGAAGTCTCGCAGCTCAGGTCGGCCTCCCAAGTGGACTTTGATGGGCGGTTCGTGGCAGCGATGACAAAGCGCCACATGGGCGCGGTCGCGATGGCTGATCGGCAATTGCGGACCGACGGCGACCTTCGCCTGACGGTCATGGCGCACGCGATCCGCCACGAACAGCAGGGCGAGATAGCTTTGATGCACGGTGCAAGTGGCATACAGGCCGTACGCCAGGCGTTCGACAACATGTTCGCGGATAACATCAACGCAGCGGTATCCACCCGATAGCGCCGATCAGCGGTAGTGCGTCGTGAATTCATCGTCGTGAGATCCATAACGTGAGTCTGCACTTCAAGAACCCGTGAAGCAGGATCAGGTTATCGGCAACATCCGAATCACCTATCTCCCTTGATGGGGAATTGCAGGACGTTGGTATATTCCCGTTCCGCAGGCCGTATGCATCACCGGCCAGATTCTCAAGCCCTGGTTGAGCCAAAACCAAAGGAGCTAATGATCGTGCTAGACAGTGTTCTACTGTGGGTCTGGCAAGTTCTCGTGCCGAATGGGAAACCAACTGAGATGTCCGTGGCGATGGTTTCGGTGTTTCTAGCGTGGATCATAAAAACAATGCTGAAAGTGACCTTTAGCGGCTGAGCAATTGGGATCCTTAAATCCTATTATCCCGCTTGCCGTAAAGCTCGGGGCCGCTGCGGAGCGAGCCGCAGCGAACCCCACGCTTCCAAAGTTTATATGCGGGCACGACCCGCCGACACCGAACGGCTAAATGGCCCGATTTGCCAAAGAGCGGACACCCCGACCAGGATGTAAACGATTCGCGTCGAGGTCGATGAAGTCGCCGTCTCCCCGGCGCCATTGCCTAGGATGGCTGAGACGAGGTCGAAGTCGAAAAGTCCTACCAGACCCCAGTTGACCCCGCCGACGATGATGAGAAGTAACGTGATAACGTTGATTGCACGCATGATTCAAGCTCCTTAGTGATTGCTGGAAAGCGCTGCGCTGCATCTCGTTTCTGTTACTTCGACAAATTTAAGCTCCAGTCGTATTTTAGCAAACCAGTGCGACAGTTGTACATTGGTGCTGCGAAGCCGCGGTGGCCTCCTGTGTCTCGGGCTAGAAAGGCAAACTCTGGCGCCGTTCCTAATGCTCCGTCCTCTTATCGATTATTTCGACGTTTGCTCGGAGACCGCTCTTGTAGAGCCTTAGCAAACTCACACCCAGTTGCCGAAGATCACTGCGAAAGGGGCCCGGCGGGAGGCGTCGCGCAGTAGCGTATTGGCCGCCTGGACTCGGAGAGGTGAAGGGCAAGATGTTGCATTCAATCGCTGCCTCGTGGGCGTCGCCTTTATCGTCTTCGATTGGATTCTGGTTTGACAGGTTGATGGCGATGATTTGAGTTATGAGTCTGACGCCGAGACTCTGCTGAACGAACAAATTCGTATAACGCATCGCGCCGTCCGGGTCCGTCCTTCGGCGTGAAGTTTGCGACCCATTAAATCTGACTATCCGTCATAACATTCGTAGACCTGACCTCTGTTGCAGAGCGTAGCGCATCTGCGAATTTTGCCGCTCGCAGTCTCCGCGCCTGTGCGTACGTCGGAATTGGCGTCCCTAGTAAGCGAGCTCTCGACTTGACCGAAATAAGGCGCCGCTTGAGGGCGGCAGCTGCACGTAACGGTGTAACGCCCGTTCTAACAAATTCCCTCAACAGGTTGTTCTGATCGTCTGTCCAGTGTTGGCTCATCGGTTGGCGCATGTGCGACCTCACTATTTCCAGTGAAAGTGAAAGTAAATTTGCGCCGGTGAGTAACAATATCAGTTGATCTTCTCGGTACTGAAGGTATCAGTTCGTACATTTGGCCTAAGCGGAAAACGTTAATGGAATCATTTAGTTGGGCCAAACCGTTCAATTTCATATATGGTACCAGGGGGCGCCCAAGAGTTTAGCCTCACCGTGCGCTTGGCTGCATTCGGTTAAACATGACGTTGCGGCGTGCGCTTAGGTGGCGAGCCGTTGCTGGCAATACTGACCGAACCTCTGGCGCCCACAACGCTGAGGTTCTGGTACGGCCACTCACTGTGCGGATCATCGTCCGGACCATTCTGCATTGCGAGTAACCTGTGCGTCCCCAACTATTCGGATAGGATGTAGACACTCGATATTCACATCCTGGCTAGCTCAGCAGCTAGCTGAAGACGTCAAACCGCTATCGTTGTCGAGACAATCACGCATGGCTAGAGTTTAAAAAGGCCGTCACGCGCTGCCCGCAGAATCTTTTTGCAACGACAGGAACAACTCGCGCGAACGCGCGTATAGGCAGCGAAACGCTTATACTTGGGAGTATGAATTGCCTGTTGGTCCAGTCTTGACCGCTGGTCATTTTGCTGAGAAGCGGGTTCAGCTATGTGGCACCGTCGACTACGATATGTACGCGAGCTTCATGCGCCAGTTTGAGCAGGCGGATGAAAGAAACCTCGTGGTCATCGAAGTCTCGACTTTGGGTGGTGATCCGGAAGTTGCGCGAATGATTGGTGAAGACATTCGCTTCAGCACGGAAGTTGCGCCGGATAGACGGATCGTCTTTCTCGGAAAGGCGGCGGTATATTCCGCGGGAGTGACGCTAATGAGCTTTTTTGAAACGCCGAACAGATATCTGACCCGTGGCACGCGAATGATGATTCACGAGAGAAAACTGTCTAAGCAACTCATGATTGAAGGTCCTTTGACCACTTGCCTCGCAAGCGTAGAAGCTATGCTGAATGAGTTGAAATGCTCGATCGACATCCAGAACGAAGGCTTCGAGAATCTGATAGCAGGTTCGTCGGTCGAATTCGCGGATATTGTAAGAAAAGCCCCTTCGAATTGGTACCTTGAAGGAAAGGAGGCATTGCGGCTTGGATTGATCGCTGGGGTAATCTAGGCTGTCGTTGGAGCCTGTGCGGCTATGCGGTCGGCGGAAGGATCGAGTTTTCGGTCAACTATTGCTTAAGGGAAGAGCGGGGAGCTATTGGAACGGTATCAGTTTTCGAATTCGGTCGGTAGGAGCTCACAGGTAAAACCAGTCGTAAAACCAGTCTCTGAACGTTCCGCTGGCACCGTCTCGGTGGCCCGGATGACTTAGTTCAATCGTCTCGACGTTCCGATATTACTGTCGCTGAGACGCCCGGTCAGAACGCTGGATGAGGCAAGATCTTACCTTCTTTCGATGTCAGACAAGCATTTCAACTCAAAAAATGTGGCCGTGGCGATAGCGCACCTCATAGCAGCGGCGGAGCGGGGCATTCCGACGCGACAAGCCAAGGACGCCATTCTGCGCTGATCTAGCAGATCCCACAAGAATAGAGTTCTTGTTTGAAATGTGGGGTAAGCAATTCGGAGTTGGACACGCAAGAGCCTCCGCGTCGAACATAACCTGGAACAGTAACAGCCCCTACTTGTTCGGTTAGCATCGAATGATGTAGGCACGACTTATGACGTATGCGACATTTTTACAATCGATTCGACTTTCGAAGGATCCACGCTACGACGCTCTTTATTCCCGAAGTCGCAATAACGCCGGTGAGAGAGTCACTCAGCGGGTCCGTACCGAACACGATATCTTTGTTCTACCATGTTCCTCAGCGGTAAATTTGGATGCCTACTACAACTCGTTCTACGAATCGTACTGGCGCAGTCATTCTCCGCTGCAGAGTGTTGCGGCATCCCTAGAGCTGGATGGAAAGGGGGTGGCCAGGTTGTACCGCGTATCGCCCTTAAGGGCCCGAGAGCTCCTGTGTGAAAAGTCCTTTGACGCCGGCCGGCGCCGGCTTCGCCTGGATGCTCCCTCCGACAGCCTTTCGGATCTGGAATATGGCCGGCTGACTGTGGAGATTTTAACGGCTGATGCCCCGGTGCGGTTCTATAGCGGACGATGGGAAACGACCGACACACCGCGCAACGGCATTGATCTCTGCGTGGTGTTCTGCACTTTCAATAAGACGGCTAGGCTAATTCAAAATCTGGAAAACCTTGCGAGGCCATTGGTGCCCGGATCGGGCATTAATTCAGTCATCGTGGTAGATCAGGGAACGCAACCCCTGGAACGCGACCCAGCGTGGCCGCGCATCGAGGAAATGACCGCTCGAGACAAAATTCAAGTCGTACACCAGGGCAATTTTGGGGGAGCTGGGGGATTTACTCGTGGCATTGTGGAGGCAACGCGATCGAGCGCGACGCATGTAGTGCTAATGGATGACGACATCTTAGTTGATGACGACGTTCTGCCGAGGCTGGTGAGTTTCCTGAAGTTCGCCTCGAAGCCCCTGACGGTCGGTGGTGCCATGCTCGACCTTTACCGGCCGTTGTTCCTACACGCGGCGGACGAGACGACAGATCTGGCAAAACTAACGCACGAAAACAGGCTGCACAATACGAATCTTGCCAAGAAGAATGCCGCTGACGTTTTCCTCAAGCCAGGCCGCGGCACTTACAATGGTTGGTGGTTCTGCTGCTTTCCGATCGACGTCTTTCGCGCTAACGGACTCCCGATGCCGTTTTTCATTAGAGGTGACGATACGGAATTTGGCGAGCGCATTTCAGCCGGAGGGCATACAGTTGTGACGCTTCCAAGTCTATTCGTCTGGCACGAGCCGTTCTATGCAAAATCCATCGTCTGGATGAGATACTACGAGCGCCGGAATTTTCTGATTATTGCGAGTCTGCATGCTAAGACCAGTCCGTTGCGGTTGCTAGGTAGCAGCTATAAGTCGTTCTTGGAGGCCATCGCTCAGAGCAAGTATGACCTGGCCGCCGCCGAAGTCATGGCGATCGAGGATTTCCTGGCCGGGCCGGATTTAATTCGGGCAGACCCCCGGGCTAGGCACGCTCGTTTGCTCGAGGATCTCTCAAGCGAGCGCCCTGGTACGTTCACAGGAATTGAGTCGCGAGCGCGGACAAGAAGGTCGTTATCAAAGTATCGACCGATCGCGCTTATCGAAATACTTGTCTTCCAGTTACTGGCGGCACCGAGCGGTTTTTTCAAATCGTCAGAGAAGGCTGCGTTGGTTCAATCTGATTGCCTTACAACAGATACACTGCACGGGCGATCGCAGCCGTTCGGCGTCAGAGATGTGCACTCTGGTGTCATCGTTTATTATCAGGCAAATCGGACGTCGGCTCGCCGGTTGGCGTGGCGTTTCATCAAGGCTGCAGCTCGACTTCTGCGGCACGGAAAGCGTGTTGGAGCCAATTTTCGAGCGACCCACAGAGAGCTTACTTCCGAAGGGTTTTGGAGGCTCTATCTTAATATCTAGATCAATAACCCTTCGCGAAACTTAGGAGTCGGGCGTGGTCGCGATCACCTCAGTCTGATCTTGCGGACGTTGTTGTCTCGCCACACCCTAGCGCATAAGGGCTGGTTTGCGCCGCGGCGATGACGCGTCGCTGCTTAATTCGAGTGCTGGACTACACCCCTCAGACGATCGGATTGGTTTTGAGGCACGGACGGGCCACTGGGTGCGCCTTCAATGCAGTAGTCGGACCATTCAAAGCGCGGACGTTGATGCTCCACGATCCAGCGGAGTACTCTCGGGTCATTTTTGTACAAGTACGACCAACCGCTAACCAGTCGGACCACCAATTCGTCCGGTGTGAGCGGGATTTCGGCGAGTTCAGCATCAAGTCCTGCAATCGTCGCCATGACTTGCCCGCATTTGTGCGTCTGTAGCAATCGATCAGACTCCTCAAGAACTCGCTGCCGAAGGGCAGTATCGCGAAATTGACCGACCGGCCTAGTGTGTACCACGCTAATGCCGTCCAGTATCCCAAGCCCCTCATACTCTAGAAGTTTGGGCCAGGCTGAATCGAGCCCCCAGCCCCATCCGGTCGTCGAAAGAGCAAATGTTGGCAGTAGCTCTCGGAGTGCTGCCGTTCGAAAGCATGGGATCATAATCTCTACGAAGCCAACCCGCCTCGCAAAAAAGCTGCGGTTCGCCATCGTGACATAATGAGCGTAATAGGACCCCTCACGCAGCGCCGGAGCGAAAAGATTGAAGCCGAACTGCCTTCCAAACTGAAACATAGCGTCGATAGTATCTTGACTAGCTAGGATGTCGTCGTCTGGCAACCAAACGTAGTCATAGTCCATCCATCCATTCCATGCGTTCAATAATTTGAACAACCCGGTCCATTTAGGTCCGGCAATGAGGCGGCCGACCTTGCAGTCGAGGTCGCTCTGGTCCGCAATCTCCTGGAACGGACACAAGTACAGATCCCAATCGCGATCCTTCATGGGATTGCACCAAGTCCGGTGAAGCGAGTTTCTGCCGACCCGCGCGATAACCAAATGGCGCCGCATGTTGCTCTCCGCTTACCAGACAATACCGCGCTTTCAAAAGCGTTGCGTTGGGAAGAAATAATTGAACGACAAGCGATGCTCGCAGTTGTGCGTTCGGGCAGGCGAGGTTTCCGATGAACAAATCGCACGGGTCTGAGTATTACCAGCTCCCTCGCTCGGCCATTCTCCCGCGTCTTTCGATGGCTAGTATAGCCCGACACAGTGTCGCCGACCGGACACACAAGGCATCGGCATCGCACGGCATTTTGCATCTTGGCTGTGGTGCGTTTCACCGTGCCCATCAGGCGGTTTTCACTCAACGGGCGATAGCAGAAGCTGGAAACAGGTCACCGCGATGGGGTATCTGCGGAGTCAGTTTCCGCAGCGAGGCGGTCCGCAATATCCTTGCTCCGCAAGATTACTTGTACACCGTACTCGAGCGGGGGCCTGGTCGGATAAAGGCGGAGGTCATTTCGGTTGTCCAAAATGTACTTTCCGCGAGCAAAAACCGAGCGGAACTGATAGCGACGTTCGCGCGTCCTGAAACCAAGATTGTATCGCTGACCGTCACGCCTTCGGGATACCTATCATGTTGCCCGCCAATTGAATTTCATGAAGACCATGAACCAAGCGGTCGCCCGCACACAGATCGGTCGGCCGGCGTTGCTAGCCTTATTGTGGAGGGCTTGGCCACTATCCGCGATCAGGGCACGTGTCCGCCCGTGCTCCTATCATGTGATAACATGCCCCGCAACGGGGCCTATTTAAGGGGTGCCGTTCTAGAGCGAGCAGCTCTTATCAACTACTCGCTCGTCGACTGGATCAAGAGGAATGTACAGTTCCCGTGCTCTGTTGTCGACAGAATAGTCCCGAGTCCAACCCTGCAGGACTCGGTTGACGCCGCACGGTTACTGGGGCTCCAGGATGCTGCCGCCCTATCCACCGAGCCCTACAAACAATGGGTGATAGAGAGCTTTGAGGGAGAGCGGCCGAGGTGGGAGCTGGCCGGAGCGGAGTTTGTGTCCGACACCACGTTATGGGAAACATCAAAATTACGTCTGTTGAACGGCACTCATCTGGCGATTGCCTATTTGGGAATCCTTGCCGGGGTCAACACGGTATCAAGCTTCGTCTCCAATCCGCTTTTCGCGCGCTATATATCCCGTCTAATGCTGCAAGAATTGCTCCCTACCGTGCCGAAGAGCGATCATGATCTAACTGCTTATTCCCGCCAACTGCTCACACGATGGCTAAATCGGGAAATCGCGCACCAACTCGTGCGAATAGCGCGTAATGGATCCGATAAAATGCATCCGCGTCTCCTTGAACCGCTGCTTTCCAATATTGTAGCTGGCCGACCTTCGCCTTGTGCGACCTTGGCTGTAGCGGCGTGGATATGTTGGGCGGGCCGGCTGATGCAATTCGAGGGGGACGTCGAGGACCGGTCCCGGATTCGAGAACTCGTAAAACAGGCAGGAGAGAAAAGCTCTCGGGTGGTGTCGTCTCTTTTAAAAGAGCGCAGCATGTTTAGTGCCGATTTCGTTCTGTGCCCGCAATTTGAAGCAGATCTCAGTGCGGCCGTCGACAGTCTTCGGTCACGCGGCGCGCACGGCGCCATTTCAGCCATGATGGGATCGTCATTGTCGTGAATACGCTTCAGACATCGTTGTGAACGACTGTATTGCTGGCCCGAATTTTGCCTAATCGGAAGCAAGTCCCACGCGAGCAAACCAGTGACTTATGGTCCGGACCAGATTAAGAACCAGACGGCGCAGTGAAATTAGTGCTGGCCGGGGAAACCATTGCATAGCTTGGACTGAAACGAGGACGGATCCTCGTTTCAAACGTTTTCAGCGCTGCCGCGATTGCCTGGTGCATATCGAGATATCGATAGGTGCCCAGTCGTCCTCCGAAAATGACATCGGGCACATCGTCGGCCATGGACCGATACGCCAGATATTTCTTCCGGTCTTCCGCGGTATCGATAGGATAATAAGGCTCATCGTCTGCCCGCGAAAATCGGGAGAACTCACGGGCTATCACCGTGCGTTCGCTCGTATATGTCCGCTCCGGATGTAGATGCCTATACTCGTGGATACGAGTGAAAGGCACGGCCTCGTCTGGGTAATTGATTACGGAGGTCCCCTGAAAGTCTGCTGTTCGGGGGCGTTCAAGTTCGAGATCGATGGTTCGCCAGCCTAGGCGTCCTGCGGCGTAATCGAAGAAGCGGTCAATGGGGCCAGTATATACCGTAAGCGCATCCGCAGGGATTGCGGCTTTTAGGTCAAAGTAATCTGCTCCCAACATTACGTGGATGCGTGGGTTAGCCAACATCCGTTCAAATACCTGGGTGTATCCAAGGGTGGGCATGCCCTCATACGGATCACTAAAATAACGGTTATTGAAATCAAATCGTACCGGGAGGCGGGTAATAATCGATTCTGGAAGATGCTTTGGGTCGGTTTGCCACTGCTTCTTCGTATAACCTTGAATGAACGCCTCGTATAACGGTCGGCCAATCAGGCTGATTCCCTTTTCTTCGAAATTCATCGGTGTGGTGGAAATCTCACTCGCCTGATTACGGAGGAGACGCGCTGCTTCGGTCGGCGTGAAATGCCCGTTGAAGAACTGACAGATGGTTCCCAGATTGATCGGCATGGGGAAAATTGTGCCGCGAGTGCTGGCATAGACGCGATGCTGGTATCTCGTAAAGCTTGTGAAGTTTTCGAGATAATCCCAGACAACTTTATTCGAGGTGTGAAAGATATGAGTTCCGTAGCGATGTATTTCGATCCCAGTTTCGGCGTCGCATTCCGAATATGAGTTGCCGCCAATATGATGCCGTCGATCGATCACAAGAACTCGCATCTTAAGAAGATTCGCGGCGCGCTCGCTAATCGTGGCTCCATAAAACCCTGCGCCAACAACAATCAAATCGAAGTTCGAAAAGTCCACGGTCATCCTTTCGAGTTGTCGTTCGGGACGTTTTGCGGTGCAGCAGACGATCGTGCACCAACACCCGATGCGATCGTCCAGCGGTCTCCATCCCAAACAGTGTGAACGGCACCGAGTTCCAGATCACGACGCCCGTCAACGAAGGCGTTTGCTGCCCAGGGATTTATTTAGATCGCCAAGGATCGCCGTGCTGATGAGATGTTTAAGGTAAAGTCACGAAAGGGCAATACAAGCATCAAATTTCGTTTCGCAGCAACTATGACCGACCTCGACTTTACTAGGATGTCGCGACTAGGATGATTGTCGCGCTAACGGACGAGAAAGGCGCTCAGGTACTTGAAGAGATTGTCAGCCAGTTCGCAAATGTGGGCGATGTCGAGGTGCTCGAGATCATTCGCAACAGAGGGAGCTAACTTGCCGCAAGTCTAGTCTAAGTCAAGATGAGAGACGGGATTTAGAGGGCGGGACGCTGGTTCGGCGTCGAAGCCGCGGTGTCCGTCTGCAAAAACAAACAAGGTCGCCCTGATCGAAGCGGCGCTTGCGATCGTTTAGCGAAAATGAAACAGACCAAACAGTCAGGCGCCGTTGGTCGCGACATCAGAAGTTGAAAAACCGAATGACCTTGCGTCGTCCAAAAATCCGGACGGGCCGATCGTAATTGCTGAGCGGTTTCGAAAGAATGGGACGCTCGGACGCTCGGGGCCTGCCGGTCCGGCATTACCTAATTGGTCGGAAGAACCGTCATTGCTTCCAGCCGGCTGAGTATCAGGTTGCGACGGCATCGTTGGCCTCTCCGGACGTCGCAGCACATTGTCGGCCTTCAAAAGAGCCGAAGGTGCAATCGACCCGACGGATCAAAAGTCGTCTATGACGTTTCTCATTATCGATGGTGTCCGACCGGCGTAGAAATGGCCGGTTCGATGCCTACCTTGCGCGGAGCGTGCTCCAAAGGGACCCGCGACATCGACACCACTCAGGTAGATGTGATGTTGGTAGAGTTCGGTCCCCGCCTCCTGGCGGCGGTTCCAGACTTTCGCGGTATGCCGCAAAGGTGCTGCGGTCACGCTCGAGAGTGGCGGCGGATCATGTTCGGGGCTGCGGGTGTGCGCGCGTCTCCCGCTGGCCAAGCGGGAGCCAGGGAGTGTTGCGACACCGAGGACGCGGTCAACCGCAGCGAGAAGTGGTGGTAACCGCGCTTCCGATTCCTTCAGCGTGCGGCAACATAGTTGACGGCCTTCAAAAATATTAGCTGACGGTGCGACCTAAAGCGGCAGCTGAGCATAAAGCAGCTGCTCAGCTATCTGCGACCAGTGGTATCAAGGTAGAGGTTAGGCCTCCAGTCTAAATTGCAGCTTCGTTCACCTTAGATGCCAGCTGCGTTAGGGCGGCATCAGTCTTCTTTTCCTCTTCGAGTGTCTGGCTGAGCAGTGCGGCCGCATCAGGCATGCCTAATTGCTCAGCCCAAGCGACTAAAGTTCCGTATCGAGCCATCTCGTAATGCTCGACAGCCTGTGCCCCCGATAGCAATCCAGCATCAAGAGCCGGTGAGTTCTCGAAATCCTCCATCACTTCATCTGCTTCTTCCACAAGCCCTAAAATCGCCGGGCACGTTTTACCTTTTGCAGGCTCCTCCAGCATCTGGAACACCTGCCGTAGTCGATCGAGCTGCCCTTCCGTTTCAGAAATGTGCCTCTCGAACGCTTCCTTAAGCTCTACTGAATTGGCGGCTTTTGCCATCTTAGGCAAAGCTATGAGGATCTTTCGTTCCGCGTAGTAGATGTCTTTGAGGTTTTCTTCGAACAGATCCGAAAGGGTTTTTGATTGTCCTGGCACTGGATTGTCTCCTTTGAAAAAGCAAAAACGCCCCGAACTTGCTGCGGTTCCTGACCCGCGGAAACGCCGAGCGCATGTTCCTTTCGCAGTCCCTCAATTGCACATTCGGCGAGACGGTGTCGTCCACAGCTCTAGCCCCTGAAGTCAATGGCCCCCTGTCAGCTCGAACCCCTGAGCCCCCGCTGCCGAGCTTTTATGACCGAGATGCCCTGCGGATTGGAAATCCTGATTGACAAGCTCCCAATGCTGCTCTCAGCCAGAGTGTCTCAGATGCGGGTGCGCTTAGACACCGCGGCGCGATTTGCTTCCAAATTGTCCAGCCCGCGGGCACATACCAGGTCCAAGACTGCGATTCCGGCTACCGCGGCGATGGCCGCCGTCACATTATGCGTCCTGGGATTATTGGGTAAGTTGACCGCCAAGGTGCCGATATCCAACGCATCGCCACCTACTCGGCTCCACGCAGCAGCTGGCGATTCGGTAGTCAGGATCGCGGTACCGCTGGCGATTTCACGCGCTCCATAGAGCTGAATCAGTGGCTCTTGCCCGACCATTCCCAACGCCCTCGTGAACCGTTGTGGAGCGAGAACTTCCGCCGCGCCCAGAGCAAGAGAAAACCAACCTAGTAGTCGGGCCAATCGTCGAGTCTCGTTAGGGGGCATTCGCAGGTTCGACATCGCTAGTCCTCAGTTACCAATCACGCAGCCAACAATCGTTTGCGACCCGCGTTCCCACCAGCCTCAAGAGATGGTCGCACGCCGCCCAAGAAGGGGACAGCCGAATGGAAACCTGGTCAGAAAGGAACCATATTAGCGAAAGCCCTTTTTAAACTCGATAATTGCGTAGCGATGTCGACAGCCAAGGTTCCCAGTGGGCTATCAGGGTCTAAATCGTTTCAAGCAGCAACAGGAGTGATTATGAAGGCTTTGTGCTGGCACGGAAAAGGCGACATTCGATGCGACGACGTTCCCGAGCCGAAAATCGAACACGGCCGTGACGCCATCATCCGAATGACAGCTTGCGCGATCTGCGGTTCGGACCTCCATCTGATGGACGGCTACATTCCATTCATGGAAAAGGGCGATGTGCTGGGCCACGAATTTATGGGCGAGGTGGTCGAAGTTGGTGCTGACAATAAGAAGCTTAAGGTCGGCAACCGTGTCGTGGTACCGTTCACCATCTGCTGCGGGGAGTGTGAGCAATGCCGCAAGGGCAATTGGTCGGTCTGCCAGCGCTCTAATCGTACGCCGGACAATGCCACCGCCGCCTTTGGATATCCGACCGCCGGCCTGTTCGGGTATTCGCATCTCACGGGCGCCTACGCTGGAGGACAGGCGGAGTATGTCCGGGTGCCATATGCTGACGTCTCGCCGATCATCATCCCTAATGGGATGAGCGACGAGCAGGCGCTGTTTCTAGGCGACATTTTTCCCACGGGTTGGATGGCCGCTGACAATTGCGAGATCGAGCCGGCTGACATAGTGGCGATCTGGGGCTGCGGGCCGGTTGGCCAGTTCTGTATCAAAAGCGCACTGATGCTGGGCGCGGCGCGCGTGATCGCCATCGACAACGTTCCGGAGCGCTTGGCACTTGCGCGAGTCTCGGGTGCCGAGACAATCAATTTCGACGAGGAAGATGGCACTATACTGGAAAAATTGAAGGATATGACTGGTGGCAGCGGTCCCGATAAATGCATCGATGCTGTCGGTGCGGAGTCACATGCCACCGCTTCTTTTGACGCCCTGGTCGACAAGGCCAAGGCTGCGGTGTTGCTCGGCACGGATCGCCCGCATGTCCTGCGCGCAGCTATTTTGGCCTGCAAGCCAGGCGGGATCGTGTCGGTTCCGGGCGTCTATGGCGGGTTTCTCGATAAGATTCCGTTCGGCGCGGCCATGAACAAGGGGCTGACGATCCGTACCGGGCAGACGCACGTCAATCGCTATTCGCACGATCTGCTGCGGCGCATCGAAAACGGAGAAATCGATCCATCCTACATCATCACCCATCGCGCTAAACTTGAAGACGGTCCGGCGCTTTACGAGACGTTTCGCGACAAGAAAGACAACTGCATCAAGGTGGTTATGACGGCATGAGCGGTGCTCTGGATGACGTCCTTGACAGGATAGACTGCGTCATCGTCGGCGGTGGCCCTGCGGGGCTTACCGCCGCCGTCTATCTCGCCCG